>BNJT01000645.1_pt1:0-1437500 | contig 2155950 bp, 4152 predicted proteins | sample 8540491 | NCBI WGS metagenome assembly BNJT01 (sample SAMD00202455, study PRJDB9452) | human saliva metagenome | host: Homo sapiens | reverse complement strand
GATGTGGAGTTTCCAAAACAACTGGGATGTTGGCTTAGAAGCGACCACCATTTAAAGAGTGCGTAATAGCTCACTGGTCGAGAGACTCTGCGCCGAAAAATGTCCGGGGCTAAAATGCAGAGCCGAAGTCGTGGCAATGGTAGTAATACCATTGGGTAGGGGGAGCGTTCTTATTGGATTGAAGCAGTACCGGAAGGAGCTGTGGACTGGTAAGAAGTGAGAATGCCGGTATGAGTAGCGAAAAGAAAGGTGAGAATCCTTTTCCACCGAAAGCCTAAGGGTTCCTGAGCAACGATCGTCGTCTCAGGGTAAGTCGGGACCTAAGCCGAGGCGGAAAAGCATAGGCGATGGACAACAGGTTGAAATTCCTGTACTAGTATGAATTGTTTGATCGATGGAGTGACGCAAACAGGTAGGTTAGCATGCGATTGGAAGTGCATGTTTAAGCGTGTAGGTTGTGTGATAGGTAAATCCGTTACACTGAAAGCTGAGGGCGTGATGACGAGCTCATAAGAGCGAAGTAATTGATCCTAAGTTGCCGAGAAAAGCTTCTAGGTAGAGACATACTACCCGTACCAAAAACCGACACAGGTAGGCGGGAGAGAATCCTAAGGTGCGAGGGAAAACCCTCGTTAAGGAACTCGGCAAAAATGCATCCGTAACTTCGGGAAAAAGGATGACCCATGTAGTGTGAAAAGCTTGTAACGGCTCTAGCATGAATGGGTGGCACAAGAGAGGCGCAAGCGACTGTTTACCACAAACACAGGTGCCTGCTAAAGCGAAAGCTGATGTATAGGTGCTGACACCTGCCCGGTGCTGGAAGGTTAAGAGGAGGGGTTAGGAGTAATCCGAAGCTCTGAATTGAAGCCCCAGTAAACGGCTGCCGTAACTATAACGGTCCTAAGGTAGCGAAATTCCTTGTCGGGTAAGTTCCGACCCGCACGAAAGGTGTAACGACTTGCGCACTGTCTCAACGAGGGACCCGGTGAAATTGAAGTACCTGTGAAGATGCAGTTACTCGCGACTGGACAGAAAGACCCCATGGAGCTTTACTGTAACTTAGGATTGATTTTAGTTAATGAATGTACAGGATAGGTGGGAGACGTGAAGCTAGGGGCGCTAGTCTTAGTGGAGTCGCTGTTGGGATACCACCCTTTGATTAATTGAAATCTAACGGGAAGAGTAACGACCTTCCGGACAGTCCTAGGTGGACAGTTTGATCTGGGGCGGTCGCCTCCCTAAAAGAGTAACGGAGGCGCCCAAAGGTTCCCCTCAGAGCGGACGGAAATCGCTCGAAGAGTGTAAAGGCAGAAGGGAGCTTGACTGCGAGACCAACAAGTCGAGCAGGGACGAAAAGTCGGGCTTAGTGATCCGGTGGTGCCGAGTGGAAGGGCCATCGCTCAACGGATAAAAAGCTACCACGAGGGATAACAGGCTAACTCTCCCAAGAGTCCATATCGACGGGGAGGTTTGGCACCTCGATGTCGGCTCATCACATCCCGGGCTGAAGTAGGTCCCAAGGGTTCGGCTGTTCGCCGATTAAAGTGGTACGTGAGCTGGGTTCAGAACGTCGTGAGACAGTTCGGTCCCTATCCATCGCGGGCGAAAAGAAACTTGAAGGGGCCGCTCCTAGTACGAGAGGACCGGAGTGGACGAACCGGCTGGTGTACCAATTATCCTGCCAAGGGGTACAGTTGGGTAGCTACGTTCGGGACGGATAAACGCTGAAAAGCATCTAAGCGTGAAACCAGACCTTGAGATGAGGGTTTCTCATAGCATAAGCTAGTAAGATCCCATGTAGACGACATGGTTGATAGGCCGGTGTGGAAGTGCTGTAAGGCATGGAGCTGACTGGTACTAATAGATCGAGGGCTTTACTTTAGTAGGGGAGCCAATTTTATGGGAGCGAAGCGACTAATAAAATGTATGCGAGTCACTAGCTCGCGCGTAAGATTTTCCACGACCGAAGGGAGTGAAGAAAATCCACAGCAGACGAGCGGAAGTATACTCAATGTTATATCCCGTAACATAATAACTTGTAAGTTAAATATTATCTTTCTATGTAGTTTTCAGGAACACCCTGACAAATTCAGTGATGATGGCTACGAGGAACCACCTGTTCCCATCCCGAACACAGTAGTTAAGCTCGTAAACGCCGAAAGTACTTGGCTGGAAACGGCACGGAAGGATAGGAAGTCGCTGATTTGCATTAGCGAGGGCTAGCGAATGCTAGCCCAGCTAAATACCTTGGTTCTGCTACAAGAATCACTTGACAAAGTATCAACTTTACGTTATACTGATTAAGTCGTAAAAGATAGGGGTATAGCTCAATTGGTAGAGTAGCGGTCTCCAAAACCGTTGGTTGTGGGTTCAAGTCCTACTGCCCCCGCCAACTAATTTAATATGACTCAGTAGCTCAGCTGGATAGAGTGTTTGACTACGAATCAAAAGGTCGGGGGTTTGAATCCCTCCTGGGTCACCATCTTATGCGGGAGTGGCGGAATTGGCAGACGCACCAGACTTAGGATCTGGCGCCATTGGCGTGGGGGTTCAAGTCCCTTCTCCCGCACCAATTTTGAAGATAAGCGAATAGTGATATTCGCTTTTTGTATATGTAAGGCAAGCATATATTTTGCCAATCTAGTATTGTAAAAAGGAGGTTGCTATGAAAGCTATAGATTTGAACTTTTTAGTATCCGCAGTATCCGGTCTTCGTAAAAACTCGTTGGGACAAAAGAAATTTTCAAAGCATTCTTCTTCGGTATCACTGTAGGTGCGTATCTGATTTATGCGCCCTTCGTTATATTGAAGAATCTACGAATACAGCAATTGAAGAAAACTTAGAATATCGACAAAGGGCTATAGATAACTATAGCCCTTTTATTATCAACATATTTCTGACTAGGCTAATAGTACAAAATGATACTTATAGGACAAAATGGTATTATAAGAGAAAACGAGTTGATTTTTATAGCAATGAGCCTAGTATGTAACTATCATGTACAAGAAAGGACGGATATATGTCTATGACATATCGCCCCTTATTAGATGTAGAAGGATCTATGAAAGATTCTCTTGCTGACTTTTTATAAAAAGGGACCACACAAATTTATGGACTGGGAGGCTCGCAAAAAGTCGTTCCCTATACAGTCAAGCTATGCTACAAGAGTCGCAGACGACCAACCCTCATCATTACTCATGATAAAGTCCATAAAGAGATGTGGGAACGAGATATACAGTGTTTGTTGCCTGAGTGTAATGTGTTAACCTATCCCATTGTAGACAGGGCGCTTTCACAGTGGACGGCAAAGAGCTTGGAGAGCCAGGCGAAACGGATGGAAACCTTGGGGAATCTTGCCCTAGGAAAACCTGTTGTAGTATTGGCTACGGTAGAAGAGGCTAGCCAATTTGTAGGCGCTCCCGTGACTGTGTTGTCACATATGCTTACCCTGCGGTAGAACAAGAGATTGATCAACAAGTCTTGTTAGAACAATTAGTCAATATTGGATATGAACGAGTGGACCAGGTGGAATATCGTGGTCATTTTAGCGTGCGTGGAGATATTGTAGATGTGTTTCCTATCCAATGTGAGTCCCCTTATCGGATTGAGTTTTTTGGAGACACCATCGATACAATTCGACAATTTAATGTAGATACACAGCGTTCTATGGGAGAATTGGAAGAATGTATGGTACTTCCTATTCATACGGACAGCGATGATGAAACATGTTCTATACTGTCTTATTTAGATAGAGGCTTGCTAATTCTAGATGAACCTAAGCGTATTGAGGAGGCCTTAAATAAAGTCCATAAGGAAGATCGTAGTAACGAAGACCTGTATATGTCTTGGAAAGACTGGCGCGCATCTTCTACGGCTCATACGACTATTCTTTTTAGTATGATGCAACGCTCTGCAGGTTGGGGCAAGACAGAGACCATCGGTCTTATGGGGAAAACTATCGCTTCCTATGAGCGTCAGATACCTATGCTAGTAGACGATATAGCGTATCATGTGAAATTAGACCGTCAAGTGGTGTTAGTGTTACATAATCAGCAACGAAGAGAAGCCATCGAGAGAGCTCTCGTAGAGAATGGTATTGCCTATGCTCATCATACACAGTGGCAATGGACTGCACCAGTTGTGTTATTGGTGGATGGTATTCTGTCTGAAGGATTTGAGTTGCCTCATTCTAATATCATCGTCATTACAGAAGGCAATATCTTCGGCTTTCAGAAGAAAAAACTGCGTAAAAAGGCGGAAAAAGGTCAGGAAATCAAGTATTTCGCAGATATTACGGTGGGCGATTATGTGGTGCATAGTATCCACGGTATCGGTAAATATCGAGGGCTTAAAATGATTGAAACAGAGGAATCCATCGGGATTACATTGAAATCGATTATGCGGGAACAGATCGATTGTTCTTGCCGGCGGACCATTTGGACCAATTGCAAAAATATATCGGCAATGAAGGTGTTACGCCAAAGCTACATAAAATGGGCGGTAAAAGAATGGGTAAAAACGAAGGCGAAGGCGCAAAAATCTATCGATGACCTAGCTGATACGTTGGTAGAATTGTACGCAAAAACGTGAGCTTATCGAAGGATTTGCCTTTTGCCGGATCAGCCGTGGCAACAAGAATTTGAAGACCAATTTCCTTACGAAGAGACGGAGGACCAATTACAAGCTCATCCAAGAAATTAAGCAATCTATGGAAGCCCCTCGCCCTATGGATCGACTCCTTTGCGGAGATGTGGGATTTGGCAAAACTGAAGTGGCTATGAGGGCTATGTTTAAAGCCGTTATGAGTGGCAAGCAAGTGGGCCATGTTGGTACCGACTACGGTACTTTTCAGAGCAACATTATAAAAACTTTGTCCATCGATTCTCACAATTTAGCATCCGTGTAGAGGTATTGAACAGATTCCGCACGGCAAAGGAGAAAAAGATATCATTTCCGGCGTACTGAATGGTCAAATCGATATCTTAATTGGCACTCATGCCCTGTTAAGCGAAGCGCATCGAGTTTAAACGATTGGGCTTGTTAGTAGTGGACGAGGAGCAACGGTTTGGGGTGGCAGAAGGAAAAAATGGAAACAATGGGCTACCAATATCGATATATTAACACTCAGCGCACACCGATTCCACGGACCTATGCATATGTCCTTGGTGGGTGTTCGTGAAATGAGTGTCATCCATACGCCTCCGATGGAGCGCTTGCCTGTCCAAACCTATGTGGTGGAATTTGATATGCAAGTGGTGATGGATGCAATTCGCCGTGAATTACAGCGCGACGGACAAGTCTACTTCGTGTACAACAAGGTGCAATCTATCGAGCATATGGAAGACACGTTGCAACGGGCTATGCCCGACTTCACGCATTGCTGTCGCGCATGGACAGATGTCAGGGTCCATGATGGAGCATATCATGCGGGACTTTACAGAAGGGCAGTACGATGTGTTGCTCTGTACCAGTATTATAGAAACGGGGCTAGACATTCCGAATGCGAATACCATCATTATCTACTGATGCAGATCATTTGGGACTTTCACAGTTGTACCAAATGCGAGGACGGGTGGGACGGTCCAGCCAGCGCGCCTATGCCTATTTTTATGTATCGACCAGATAAGGTGTTGAATGAAAGTGCCGAAAAACGGTTGAAAGCCATCCAAGAGTTTACAGAACTGAGGGGCAGGATTTAAACTGGCTATGCGAGATATGGAAATTCGAGGAGCCGGCAATTTATTGGGAGCCCAACAGCATGGAAATATCGCCGCCGTCGGATTTGCTATGTATGCGGTGATGCTAGAAGAAGCCATTGCGAAGGCACAACAACAAGAGGTACCGGAACGGCCATTGCCAGCGCCAGTGGTGGATGTAGGCATAGATGCGTTTATAGATAGCGCTTACATTCACGATGAAGCACGGAAAATCTCTGTGTACCAACGATTGCTCCAAATTTCTACAAAACCGGAATTAGACGATTTTGTGGACGAATTAATCGACCGCTTTGGATCGCCTACAAAACCAGTGGAACGACTTATTAAATTGGCGGGCATTAAGGAACGAGCTCGTGCCCTTGGTATGAAGAGTGTCATTCGCAAGGATGAGCGGTTCTATTTACGTGGCAAGATGAGTCGAAGATGGCGGACTGGGATATGGGCGCTGTCAGCGAAGATATTTGGAAACATATGAAGCACCGTGGGTCTAATCCGACAACTTGGTCCTATCAAGTGCAGGGACAGTAGTATCTTGCGCCAAGTAGAGCAGGTGCTCACCGAATTTGAACGCAAAGGGAGGACTAGTATGACAGGATTTATGAAAGGAGCCATGATCTTAACAGTAGCAGGTCTACTGGTGAAAGTCATTGGCGCTATTAGTAAGGTCATGGTAGCCCGTATCCTCGGCGGTGAAGGGGTCGGGCTTTACCAAATGGCATATTCTTTGTATCAGCTGATTATCAGCATTGGTGCCTGCAGGATTGCCCGTGAGCTCTATCGATTATGATAGCCCGTAAGGTAGGGCGAGAAGATATGGGGGAGCTCGTCATATTTTTCAAAGTAGCCATCACTACTATGGGGCATTATGGGTGTTCTCTTGAGTGTTGGATTTTATCTCGTTATACCTTCTGTGATTTCCGCAGGATTTATCACCGATAGCCGTGCGGAAGGGGCCTTACTAGCCGTGGCACCTGCCATAGGTATCGTGTCCTTGCTAGCCTGCTTTAGAGGGTATTTCCAAGGCTTTCAAAATATGTTGCCCACAGGAATCTCTCAAGTGTGTGAACAGTTGGCACGGGTGCTCGTCATGGTGGGGGCGGCCATCTATTTCTTACCCGAAGGAATCGCCTTAGCATCGAGCCGAGCCGCATTGTCCTCGGTCATCGGGGTCACTTTGGGCTTGGTGGTGTTAATGGTGTACTACAGTCGTGAACGGTTGCCAGAGGGAAAGGTATATCCTTTAGAATCGCCACGCACTATTATACAAGAATTAGTACTCTTAGCCTTCCCCGTAGCCATTGCGAACATCATGATTCCCCTCATTGGGGCCATCGACCTATGGCTTGTGCCACAACAGCTCATACTGTCTGGCTATGGCAAGGAAGAGGCGACCACTGCTTTTGGTTATTTAACGGGGATGGCTACGTCGCTCATTAGCTTGCCAGTCATCGTGACCATGTCCTTGGCGACAAGTTTAGTGCCCCTATCTCTCGCTTACAGTTAGAGGTGCATCGAGAGGAAAATCCATCATCGCATGGGCACAGCACTTCGCATGACCCATGTGGTGACCATTCCCTGCCTTTGTAGGACTATGCGTCCTGGCTAGACCCATCTCAGTGATGATGTTTGACACGCCTCATGCAGGGGCGCCATCGCCGTCTTAAGTGCTAGCATTTGGCTATTGGGACTGCAACAGGTGACTACAGGGGCTCTACAGGGCTTAGGACGGACGGCGCTACCGATGTGGACCTTATTATTAGGGGCCATTGTGAAAGTAGCCTTAAACCTGTACTTGACGCCGATTTAGGGGCATTGAGGGCGCAGACATGGGCTACTAATGTAGACTTTGGCTTAGCGAGGTTGGCCAACTTGATTTATTGCATCGTATGACAGGCTTTCACGTGTCCTACCTAGAAATTGGGAAAATACTATTTTCCTCTCTTGCCATGGGCGGTGGTGCTGTCATGGTCTATAACTTTATGCATACAGTCCTATCCAACACGACGGCAGTGGCGTGACTATCTTGGCAGGTATTATCCTGTATGGTGGCATTAGGATTGACGAAAACAGTACCGAAAGAGGAACTAATTACATTGAGTCGAAAAACTACTGCGGAAAGGTGGTTCAAAATGAGTGAAAAGAAAGATGAGTCCTTTTACATTGGATCCATTGGTAGATGTATTAGCAGAATTGCGAGGCCCTACAGGGTGTTCTTGGGATAAATTACAAAACACATAGCTCCTTGCGAAGATATTTATTAGAAGAAGTGTATGAAAACGTTAGAAGCCATCGATGAACAAAATGTGGATCACCTACGAGAAGAATTAGGGGATTTGCTTTTACAAATCGTTTTTCATGCACGGTGGCAGAAGAAAACGGTCATTTCACGATGCAAGATGTGGTGGATGATGTTACGGCAAAAATGGTGCGCTGTCATCCCCATGTATTTCATACAGCAGACCGAGAAACGGTGGGCGAAACTTTGGCTACATGGGAAGAATTGAAAGCCAAAGAAAAAGGCCATGAACGAACGTCCATCCTAGATGGTATATCTCCCAGGACTACCGGCATTATTACGAGCTCAAAAATTACAAGAAAAAGCGAGTAAGGTTGAAAACTTGATTGGCCAAGTGAGGGAAGGTGTTTGGGCTAAGTTTTACGAGGAAATAAATGAATTTAAACAAGAAATATTCAAAAAGATATAGAAAAAGCCGAAGAAGAGGGTGGAGATGTACTTTTTCCTTGATAAATCTTTTTAAAATGGTATAAAATAGTCGGAGAAAATGCTACACCGTACCAATACAAAGTTTATACAGCGCTTTTCCTACGTAGAACAAGAGGTTCAACAGGTGGAAAAAGTTGGGATGATTTTTCTCTCAGCGAGCTCGATGAATTTTGGGAAGCGGCTAAGGTGAAACTTAACTCGAATGATTAAGTTAGAGGATACTATTTTTAAGGAGGTTCAATCATGAACAAAACTGAATTAATCGCAAGTGTTCTTTTGCTAAAGCTGAATTGACAGATGCTGAAAAAGCAGTGAAAAGCTTTATTCGACACAATTGGTGAAGCATTGGCGAAAGAAGAAAAAGTACAAGTTATCGGTTTCGGTACTTTCGAAGTTCGCTCTCGTGCGACTCGCGTAGGTCGCAACCCACAAACTAAACAAGAAATTACAATTCCAGCGTCCAAATCTCCGACTTTCAAAGCGGGGTAAACAATTAAAAGATCTTGTTAATGGACCAGTTTTGACCTGTTCGTAAAAATAATTCAGGTCAATCCTAAAATAAGAAATGAACGCCACCATTCCGTGCCCTGTGGTTCGGAATCGTGGCGTTGTTTTCATATCTATGACAATCTATGGTAGAATAGACATAATGTGAAAGTGTCAAGTGAGGGTGTCACTAGGACTCAAGAAAGGAGGTCACATGGGACAACGTATTTTAATTGTGTCCGCGTCTATTGGAACGGGCCATACGCTAGCGGCATTAGCCATACAAGAATACTGGCAACAACAAGATCCAACCGCCATTGTGCATCATGTGGACTTCTTGGGGACCGATACATTTTCCTTTGATAATTTGCTGAAAGAAACGTATTTCAAAATGCTCGATTTCTTTCCCTTCCTCTACGATATCGTCTATCGCTGGTCCGGTGGACAGTGGAAGGGGAGTGTGCGCAAACGGTAGTATCTTGGATGTTGAAAACCGCATGGAAAAGAGTTAATCCAAAAGGAAAACCCCGATTTGATCGTCTGCACACCCATTTCTTGTGGTCTCTGCTAGCGTATTGAAACGACATCGGAAAAATTGACGTTCCCATTGCAGCAGTGATGACAGATTTTTCGGCGCACCAATTTTGGCGCTACGATGAAATCGATGCGTACCATGTGGCAACGCCAGCCATGGTGTATGAAGTGCTGAACATGGGAGTGCCCTTGGAAAAAATCCATGTGACGGGCATACCGATTATGCGCCATTTTTTTGAACCACTCCCAGAACCTTATGGTAGCGATAGTTGCAAACGTGTTTTGCTCATGGGTGGTGGACTAGGGCTAGGCTGTGTAGAAGAGGCCCTACAACGGTTAGACAAGGTTCCAGGTATTGATGAAATTCACGTGGTGGCAGGATTGAACGATGCCCTGTATAATTCTTTGCACCACATGAAAGGTTCCTTGCAGACACCGATTTATATTTACGGATATACCAATGAAATTCCGGATTGATGCGCAAAGCTAGCTTGCTGGTGACGAAACGGGCGCTTTTGACACTGCATGGAAGGGGTAACCATTGGTGTGCCGATGGTCTTTTTCAATGCCATACCGGGTCAAGAAAGAGGCGAAATGCAGAACTATTAGAACAAAAGGGATGCGGAAAATGGGCACGCCATATCGAGAACTTGGATGATGTGGTGGTGGCCTTATTACAAAATGAAGAACGATTACAAGCTATGCATGAAGCGGCGAAAGCTTGGAAAGTTGACGGCGCGGCGGAAAATCGTAGAAGCTTGCCAACAAATGATTCGTACATAAAAGAGACAAATCGGAGGAAAACCTCTGATTTGTCTCTTTATGTTTTAGTGTTTATAGTCGATCTTTATTCGTGATAGGAGTCCATCTCCGTATCGTAACGCTCAATATTCTCGTGGCGAATATCTTGTAGCGTTTCCAATAGTTCCTCGACTTTCAATACGCAAGAACAGGTCTTTCAATTCCTCACCGCTAGATAATGTGACACTCCATTGGAAGAGTATCATTATCATCATAAATGGATACGATGACAGGACTTTCCATCGTTTCAGGAATACGTCCATCTTCATCAGAAACAATGGCGTATTGACCGTCTTCCTCTTCGCTACCGTCAGATAACTCGTATAACAGAACATCTCGCTCATCAATTTCTGCAATTTCAAAACCAATATTTTTCAAACTCTGTCTTACGCACCGTGTCAGTGTCCATGACAACCTCCTTATAAAAATAATGAATGTATTACGTTTATTCTAATCCATGAAAGTGGGTGTGTCAATGCAAATCTATAGTTGACATACGTGTAGCACGTACTATAGTAAAGTCGGCAAATAAGCAAAAATCTAAACTTTTCAAAAATATTACAAAGTGCATTAAAAACAAGAATTAGGAATTGTATAAACGAATATGAACATTTTAACATTACAACAAGTAGAAAAATCCTATGGCACACGGCTCTTATTTAAAAGAGGTCAATTTGACCATAGAGTCGACCCATCGCATTGGTTTTGATCGGTGTGAATGGTACGGGTAAAACGACGTTAGTGCAGAGTCTTAGAAGGGAGTGCAAGAACCAGACAAGGGTAGTATCGAGCGCAATGGTAAGGCTACCATCCACCGGTTGAGCAAGATCCGTACATTGATGAAAAGTGGTACTTTACTAGATAATGTGTTACTAGGGGACCACCCGAAACTTTCATTGGTGCGAGAATTTGAACGAGCACTGCAAGATTCAGGTCATGCCAATACATGAAATTACTGGAACGCATGGACGAAGAAGAGGGTTGGATTGTGGAACAAGAAGCGAAGATGATTTTTGACACGCTTGGGGTTTCACGATGTACAAGGCTCGACGAAGAATTTGTCAGTGGACAGCGTCGTCGATTAGCATTAGCTAGAGCCCTTATACCCTTGCGATTTACTGTTATTGGATGAACCGACGAACCATTTGGACGAGGCCACCATTGAATGGTTTGGAACTGTATCTGAAAGAGCGAAAAGGTGCTGTCCTATTGAGCACCGCATGATCGCTATTTTCTTAGATGCTGTGTGCAACACCATATGAGAATTGTCGAATCAGCGAATCTATGAATTTCAGGAAACCTACGAGACTGATGTATCCTTGAAAGCAGAACGAGAGGCGCAACTTGATGCCATCGAAGAAAAACGAAGAAAATTAATCGCCCGACGAACTGCAATGGGTACGCCGAGGCGCGAAGGCAAGGACGACGAAACAAAAGGCACGAGTTGCGGCGGTTTGAACAATTAAAGGCTATGGAAAAACGGCACAAAACAGGCACTGTCGACGTTGGCAATATTGTAGCAACACAGCTGAAACAATACCATATTCGATATGAAGACATGCTTTTCCTATGCATATCAGTGGCAGGTCATTCAATTATCTATAATTTCTGTGTGTGTGGTGTAAATGGATAGTATATAAGATAAGTTGTTTGAAGTACTATCGAACCTACAAAGGAACTATGGGGCGGGGGAAACACATTTCGCATCGGATATTTCTCGCAAATGTTGCCGAACTTCAAAAGAAGACCAACGGGTATTGGACTATATTCGAAATAGGTCTTACCTGCATTTACCAGATAGCAGTTCCTTCGAAGTCTGCGGGTCAGTTGTTAGAACGATTTTATTTCCTCCATCCACATCATGGCTTGCCAATCAGGAAACTGTCGGGCGGTGAAAAACGGCGTCTCTTCTTGTTTGCATATCTTGATGGATGCGCCGATAATGCTCCTTTTTGGACGAACCGACAAATGACTTAGATATTCCTACCTTGGGAAGTGCTGAAGATTTCCTCGACTCCTGGTGGCATTGTGATTGCAGTAATGCCATGATCGTTACTTTCTAGATCGAGTGGTGAGACAAACTGTTTGTATTTGGATCTGGTCACATTGAGGTCTATCATGGGGATATTCCGATTATGTAGAGGACAAGGAAACCAACGGTTCCATAGGTGTCGATACAAAACGCGGTGTGTTACGCCATGCGGTCTCAAGTAAACAGAAGTGCGTTGGACCGTGGGGTACAAACAAACGGTGCGTTGCGTAATGGCGAACAAAGCTCTTTGCTACAAATACTGCGTTCAGTGAAAGGTGAAACGGAACTAGAATCTAAAGAAATTGACCCTAGGGAGGTAAAGAATTAGATGGTACGGAACTGCGCATTTGCGGAACTGGAGGCCTCTTGAAGCTTATGATGCGATGATTGCGCAAAGGGGCAGTGATTATAGCGCATTGAAAGTACCGTGAAAGAACGAGAACAAGTGGCAGAAGGTTAGAAAGCACCACGATGGATGGAATTGGAAGAACGAAAATAAAGATACTATAAACTGTTTGGAATTACTTTTAATTTAATAATAAAGATAACAAAATGAAAATATTTTCGATTGAAATACTTTAAAAAGAATTTACATATTGAATAATTGTTGATATACTCCAAGTAAAGGGTGGAACGAGATAGTCTATATCGGTGCTGTACCGTACGCGAGGAAACTTCGGTACTCTCAAATGATGGTTGCATCGATACTATCAGATCTACTCACGTTATTGGTTTCTTTTTTAGAAAAATTGATATCATGAAAAAACATTTAAGCAGTATTAGTACGCCACAGCAGTGTTGAATTGGCAACTTCGGCGTTTTACGACAAATCCTTTCTCTGATGTGACACCACAAGATTGGTATACCAAGCAGTAGTAATTAAGCGACAAGGCGTAGTTAACGGACCCCTGATGGCACATTCAAAGGCCAAACGGCATCACTCGTTTGAATATGGCTCAAATGGTAGCAAAAAGCAATGGCTCGTCAAGGTCAGAAGTTGACGCTGAACAAAATACGATTATCCAATCGTTGGCTAATTCTCGCAGAATTGAATAACTTAGGCGTACGTCAACACGATGGGAAAACAAAGTAAGGCAACTTCAGAATTCACTGGGGATGCACGTTGCGTTAAACAATGAACGAGGATGTGTGTATAAAGTGGTAAGAAAAAACGGGCGATGACACAAAAATGCTGAAAAAGTGAAGCAAAGGCAAAAAGTGAAAGCTGAAAAGTAACAGCAGCTACTGAAGCCTTGGCAAAAGCTAAAGATGCTGAAAAAGGAAGCAAAGCTAAGAGTTGGAAGCAGCGGTGAAGGCTTGGAGGCTACAAATGCAGAATTTGACAGTGCCGTTGCTTGAAACATACAAGAAGGTAGCGTACTAGATCGTTCAAATTTGACTATCGTGCACGCATTTAACTTCGATGCTACAGTGAACAAAGATACAAAAGTAGGTATTCGTGTAGTAAGCTGCTGATAAAGAATTTAGTAGTGCGGTAGTACAGAGGCAACACTAGATAAAGCGTATATTCAACACTGCTTGATAAATACCTTTACTACAGCGGTCGTCAGCGATGTTGCATTTGGCGGTATGACATATGATGACACATTTGAAGGTGTGACTGCTACTGCGGTACAGACGCATTAAATGTGGGCGTAACTATGGTCATGCTACAAGTGCGGGGAGTGAATGCGATGGGTAAAATTACTCAAGAAAAGTTAAAGAAGGAAATAAAAAGAAATGGTTACTATCAAACACCGTTTTAGCAACTTCTTTATTGGGAGATTCTGCGAAAACCCTGAATTAACAGTGTTGCAAGTGAATGGTAAAGTGGAGTGCTGTGAACTTGGGTGGATTCTATACTAAAGTAAACGTAAAGGTAAAGACAGTGAGATGACTCCATTCGCTTGGCTGTAGCTAGATGTAATGGGCAAAGGCATGACATTCCGGGAGACAGATCGTCCGGTAGAGGAATGGCCTTGATTTCCTACAGGTTCCATGCGGATGCCTAGGTCAGGTGAGTCAGTTCAAAGTGGAAGGCGAGATTTGCTCGTTTCAAAGGATATTAGAGCATTTCCAGTGGCAGGGCAGAGGCAGCGGGCTGTAATCCTGGTGACAAATATGACAGCAGAAAGCGAAGGTGCTTAGGATGTCACAAAGGTTCAGTGGCTTCGACTATGACTGGCTGCATGCACCAAGTCTTCCTCTACAGCATTTGTAACACCCATTCACTCAAAACTACGAAGCTTGGATGGTAACAGGCATAGATATGCAATTGCGGATAATGTTGGCTTAAGCGGATATGCACATTTGATGCAAAGACAAACAAGGTCATGAAGCACCTAATTTAGTTCGTACAGAACTTAACTACAAATTCTAATTTTGTTAGTCAAAAAGAACTCCTTCAGGGGTTCTTTTTATGAGACCATACCTGTATGAAGGCAGTTATATGAATTTGATAAAATTTATTCTAAGCAATAACTATAGACAACATCCCTATTAATAGGAACTATTATTTGCATTTTCACAGCCTAGTATGGTAACATAAAGGAAATATCTTAGTAGATATGGTGATAAAATGGTGAAATCAAAGTTGAACAAAAAGAGGAAACATGGACACTCTATATAGATTGATGAGAAAGTAACCACTATCACTCAGTCTATCCTAGGGATATTAGGTTATTTTTATTTTTCATTGAGAGGTAATTATCATGAAAAAACATTTAGCAGTACTAGCGAGAACAGCGAGTATTGGGTGTAACTTCTGCATTCGCGATCTAACCCATTTGCTGACGTAACTCCACAAGATTGGGCATACCAAGCAGTAGCTCAATTGGCATCCCAAGGCGTAGGAACGGCTACCCAGATGGCACTTTCAAAGCCAAAACAACATCCCTCGTTTCGAAAATGGCTCAAATGGTAGCAAAAAGCTATGGCTCGTCAAAGGTCAAGTTGACGCTGAACAAAATGCTATATATCAACCGTTTAGCTAACGAATTCTCCGCTGAGTTGAATAACTTGGGCGTACGTGTCTCCACATTAGAAAACAAAAGTAGGTAACTTTGCGTTCACTGGCGATGCTCAGTTTTGAAATATGAAGGTGCTAGTAGTAGATGACAATCCTATGTAAATGATGAAAAAGATGCAGTAGAGGTATTCAAAAAAACCTCTAAATTCAGCTATCGTGCACGTGTTCAATTCGACCTGACTGTGAATGATAATACAAAAAGCAGTAGTTCGTTTGTCCACTGATGACGAAGTATTTGGTGATTCTGGCAACCCATCTGCTGATCTTGATCGTGTTTATGTTCAACATAACTTCGGTAAATATGCTACAGCTACAGCGAGTCGTCAAGACTTAGTGTTGGGTAGCGGTTTAACTTTCGACGGAGCATTCGAAGGTGTGAAAAGCGACTGTAGGTAAAGATAATTTAAACACAACAGTAGCGCATGGTTATTTAGCTGACGGATCTTTCAGCTGAATTTGATAAAGATGAAGTTGGTGAAGTTACAACATACCAAGTAAATGCTAAGTTGGATAAATATGTAGATGCATCCGCATACTATGGACAATTCCATAACAATGAGTTTGCTAATTTCCATGGTGTTGCAGTTGATACAAAATTTGGCCCTACACAGCAAAGTATGGGTAGGTGGTGAATTTGCTCGCTATGAATCCAATAAAGGAACTGGCGAAGGTTGGACTGCAGGTGTTGGCTACGGTACATATGACATTTCCAAAGCTGGTACTTGGGGTGTAAAAGCACAATACTTCCGCTTAGGGTGAATACGCACCTGTAATTGCTCCTACATGGAATTTACCAGAAGCATCCCAAAATGACTTCCGTGGTTGGTTAGCAACTGTAGATTATGCAGTGGCTAAAAATGTAGGCTTAACTGCAAATGCACAAGTTCGAGCTAAAGATTTACAAGGCGAACGCATTGATAGTACTACCGTGCAGAATTAAACTACAAATTCTAATTGTTAGAATGACTATAGAAAGAACTCCTTCGGGGGTTTCTTTTTCTAATATTACAATAATAAGATGTTTTATGGTAAATATATAAGTAATCCGAGTGGATACATTTGAGGGTACGGTAGAAATTCAAAAATTATATACATGTGAGGGGGAACAAGGATACTCCATTGAAAGATTGTAGAAAAGAATACACGACCAAGATTGACACTTGGGTTACGTGTATTTTTATTTTCATTGAGAGGTAATTATCATGAAAAACATTTAGCAGTATTGGTCGCAACAGCAGTGATAGGTGTTACTTCTGCATTCGTGACAGAAACCATTCTCCGATGTAACTCCACAAGATTGGGCATACCAAGCAGTAGCTCAATTGGCATCCCAAGGCGTAGTTAACGGCTACCCAGATGGCACTTTCCAAGGCAATCCAACATCACTCGTTATGAAATGGCTCAAATGGTAGCAAAAGCTATGACTCGTCAAGGTCAGAGTTGACGCTGAGACAAAAATGCTGTGATCAATCGTTTAGCTAATGAATTTTCTGCTGAGTTGAACAACTTAGGCGTACGTGTTTCTACATTGGAAAACAAAGTGAGGCAACTTCAAATTCACTGGTGATGCTCGTCTTCGTTACAAAGGAAATGATACTGATGTAACTACATATACATTTGTTGAAGAAAAACTGAAAATGGAGAAACTGTACAAGTTCCACAACCTACAAGCCGTAAAAATCTAAATTTGACTACCATGTAACATGTGTACAATTTTGAAGCAACAGTTAACGATAACACTAAAGCAGTAGTTCGTTTAGCTACTAAAGATAAAGAGTTTGGTGCGAGCAGGTAATCCATCTACATCTGTTGATCGCGTATACGTACAACATAACTTCGGTAAATATGCAACTACTACAGTAGGTCGTCACGATGTTGAAATCGGTGGTGGCTTAACATATGATGATGTATTTGAAGGTGCTACAGTTGCAGTAGGCAAAGAAAAATTAAATGCTTCATTTACATATGGATATGCTCCATCCTTGTCTTATAATGCTGTTGTTGGTAGCACAGATGAAAAACCAGGAACAGATTTCAATAGAAGTTTCCTTATATGCAGATAATCAAGAAGATAATGCACAATTAGCAATCTTCCAAGTAAATGGTAAAATTGGTAATGATGTAAAACTTGGTGCTTTCTATACTAAAGTTAACCGAGTAAATGCAGCTGATTATACTAGTGCAATCACAGGAGTGAAACTTCCTGAAGCAGTAGCAAAAACTGGCTGAAAAATCTTTGGACTTCTACGGATTTAATGCAACTGCGAAATTAGCTGATAAAAGTTACTGTAGATGGAGAGTTTGCTAAGTATAAAGATTTGAAAAATCTAATGCTTGGACTCTTTGGACTTACATATAGTAATTACAATATGAAAAACAAAAGGTACTTGGTCTCTTAAAAGCTCAATATGTAAGTCTTCAACGATTTGGCACCAGTGTTCTCTTCACATTCTGGACACCCATACTAGCAAAACTTCAAAGCTTGGACTGTTCAAGGTAAATATGCAGTAGCTAATAATGTTGGCTTGCGACATATGCAACAATCAATGCGAAAGATCAAGATAACAATAAAGTATCTAACTTCTACCGTGCAGATCTTAACTACAAATTCTAATTTGCTAGTCATAAATATGAAAAAGAACTCCTTCGGGGGTTCTGCTCTATACTAAATGTTGGAGCTACTCATATAAGAGTGGTCGTCAACTATTCTTTTGTGCGTAATATGAAAGAAGTGAAAGATGTGTAAAACCTCTATACTTGATAAAGCCTCGTCCATACAAGTTTAGATACTTATATAGGTAAAAAGTTATCAGTACACATAATGTTTAAAAATATCAAAAGATTGCATTTATACAGTTGCTGTGATATCATAAGTACATATCGAATACGAATAGTATAGATTATCTATTGAATTGTGTTACTACAATGCGAGGAAACGTGGACACTCCATAGAAAAGTAATATAAGGATATAAATGAGTCTAGCTAACTGTAGGAGATACTTTATATTTTTTTATTTTTCAATGAGAGGTAATTATCATGAAAAAACATTTAGCAGTATTGGTCGCAACAGCAGTATTAGGTGTTACTTCTGCATTCGTAACAAACCCATTCTCCGACGTAACTCCACAAGATTGGGCATACCAAGCAGTAGCTCAATTGGCATCCCAAGGCGTAGTTAACGGTTACCCAGATGGCACTTTCCAAGGTCAATCCAACATCACTCGTTATGAAATGGCTCAAATGGTAGCTAAAGCTTTAGTTCGTCAAGATCGTGTTGACGCTGAACAAAACGCTATCATCAATCGGTTAGCTAACGAATTCTCCGCTGAATTGAATACATTAGGTGTACGTGTTTCCACATTGGAAAACAAAGTAGGCAACTTCAAATTCAATGGTGATGCTCGTCTTCGTTACACAGGCACTGACAATGGTAAAGACTCTGGCTTTAAATACCGTGCACGTGTAAAATTCCAAGCAACTGTAAATGACAACACTAAAGCAGTAGTTCGTTTAGCAACTAAAGATAAAGAGTTTGGTGCAGCAGGTAATCCTACAACAGAAATCGATCGTGTATACGTACAACATAACTTCGGTCAATATGTAACTGCAACAGGCGGTCGTCAAGACGTAACTCTTGGTTCTGGACTTGCATATGATGATGCATTTTGAAGGTGTTGTAGCAACAGTTTGGTAAAGATAAATTAAATGCAACAGTTGGTTATGGTTACTTCACAGAAGGAACACCATTCGATAAAGTAGCAGATAAAGATGCTAATAACGAAGTAAATACATACCAAGTTAACTACATGCCATTAAAAAATGTAGCTGTAAAAGGTTATGCTGTAGACTTCCATAATAATAAAATCTGGTAAAAGACGAAAATGACTTCCATGGTGTGGCGACAGATAGTGAACTTCGGTGGTCATGATAAAGTATGGGTTGGTGGCGAATACGTTCGTGCTGAACATGTAGAGTACTAACGGTGAAGCTTGGACTCTTTGGTGTAGGCTACAGTGCGACTAATATTGCAAAACACACGTACTTGGGGTGTGAAAGCACAATGCTTTGATGTGAAAAAGATGCTCCATTGTATTCTACAACGTGGAACTTGTTAAGCAAAAAAGGTGAAAACGGTAAAGAAGGTACTAAAGGTTTCTTAGCAACTGTTGATTACACTGTAGCTAAAAAACGTAGGGTCTTTCCGCTTACGCTACAATTGACACTAAAAATCAAAGCTAATGAATCTAAAGCAGAAGCTTACCGTGCTCAATTGAACTACAAATTCTAATTTGATAGTTATACATATAAAAAGAACTCCTTCGGGGGTTCTTTTTGCTCTTTGTCAAATGTGGGGCTACTCATATAAGAGTAGTCGCCAACATTTATCATAAAACCTAAACTTGAGTTTTTATCTCATATATGGTACTATATAAATATCTTATTTGAATGGAATGTATTATAGTATACTGTTATAGACGTGTGAGGAAACGTGGACACTCCATAAAAAAGTAATAGTATAATATAATTGATCATTCTGAAAATGTAAGATGTATTATATTTTTATTTTTCGATGAGAGGTAATTATCATGAAAAAAACATTTAGCAGTACTAAGCGACAACAGCAGTATTGGGTGTGACTTCTGCATTTGCAGCTAACCCATTTGCTGACGTAACTCCACAAGATTGGGCATACCAAGCAGTAGCTCAATTGGCATCCCAAGGTATCGTTAATGGTTACCCAGATGGCACTTTCAAAAGTCAATCCAACATCACTCGTTTTCAGAAATGGCTCAAATGGTAGCAAAAGCAATGGCTCGTCAAAGTCAAGTAGACGCTGAACAAAATGCTATCATCAACCGCTTAGCTAACGAATTCTCCACAGAATTAAATAATTTAGGCGTACGTGTTTCCACATTGGAAAACAAAGTAGGCAACTTTGCATTCACTGGTGATGCTCGTTTACGTTACACTGGTACAGATGATGCTCGTAAATCTACATTTGATTATCGCGGACGTGTGCAATTTGATGCAACTGTAAATGATAATACAAAAGCAGTAGTTCGTTTGGCAACTGATGATAAAGTGTTCGGTGAAGCTGGCAACCCTAAAACAAGCATTGATAACGTATATGTACAACATAACTTTGGTAAATATGCAACTGCTACAGTAGGTCGTCAAGATTATGTAATCGGTAACGGTCTTGTATTTGATGATGTATTCGAAGGTGCAGTAGCAACTGTAGGTAAAGATAATCTAAATGCTACAGCAACTTATGGATACTTAAATGAAGATACAACTCCTGTTTCTCATTACCAAGTAAACTATAAACCAGTTGAAAACGTAGCTGTAAAGGTTATGTGGTAGATTATCATAAAACAGCAAAAAGGCGGTGCACATGGTCTTTGCTTTTAGATGTTAACTTCGAGTGGACATAATAAAGTTTGGGCTGGTGGCGAATATGCTAGAACAGAAGGCCAAGGCGCAGACAGGGCGAAGCATGGACTGCTGGCTTAGGCTATGGTGAAGCAGATACTGAAAAAGTAGGCACATGGGGAGTAAAAGCACATTATTATAATGCAAAAAGCTGATTCTCCCATGAGCAAACCAACATGGGGATTTAATTGGACCTAATCATAAAGGATTCTTTGCAACAGTTGATTACACTGTAGCTAAAAAACGTAGGTCTTTCCGCGTTTTGCTACAATCGATACAAAAGTTTTTGATAAAGACAAAAACGAATATAAATCTGCTCCAGAATCCTATCGTGCAGAACTTAACTACAAATTCTAATTTGTTAGTTACACATATAAAAGAACTCCTTCAGGGGGTTCTATTCTAAAAGCCCATGTTTAGATTCTTATATACAACTAGGTAGTAGTTGCTGTTGCATGGTGGCGGTATAGCAAGGGATACATTCTTCATGTTATTTTCATCTATCTTGAATTTATTCATCACACTATATATGTATGCATAAATAGATATGGTGTCAAAATAAACTTTCATTAATCAAAAATGTTAAAATATAATGTACAATGAATTGTATTTACATTGGCATTGTGATAAGATAAAGTCAATAGAAATAGGTATAGGAAAAGCGTTTGATGATATGTATTTGCATGTGAGGAAACAGGGAAACTCCATTTACAAATATATGGATGTTAAATTGACAATGTATTGCACCTATTTTATATTTATGTAGTAGGGTTATATGTGAGGTATGAATTATGAAAAAAATATGTAGCCGTGTTAGCGGCGACAGCTGTACTAGAGTGTGACATCCGCTTTTACGTGCACCCATTTTCCGATGTAACAGCGCAAGATTGGGCGTACCAAGCTGTTGAACGTTTAGTGCAGAAGGCGTTATCGAAGGCTATCCTGATGGGACTTTCAAAGGACAACGCAACATCACTCGTTATGAAATGGCGCAAATGATCGCTAGAGCCGATGCGCACAAAGATGAAGTGACAGCGGAGCAAAAGCGACTATCCAACGATTGGCTGTGGAATTTGCCAACGAATTACAAGCATTTGGCGTTCGTGTGAATAAATTAGAAGATCAAGTAGGGAACTTTAAATTTAGTGGGGATGTGCGTGTAAGATACAGTAATAATCCTCGCTAATTTAAAAACTGATGACGAATCAATGTTTAGCTATCGAGCTCGAGTACAATTTGATGGGTGCGGTTAATGAAAAAACAAATGCTAGAGTTCGTCTAAGCACTAGGGATATACAAACTTTTACTGAAGGTGGCCAAAAGTGGAACAAGTATAGATGAAGTATATGTACAACATTCGTTCTCTCCATCTTTACAAGCAAAATTAGGTCGTCAAGATCTATTTGTAGGAAATGGGCTTGCGTATGATAACCGTTTTAATGGCATAGTCGTACATGCGGTGGTAAAACTTTGAGTGCAGACTTATCCTATGGTCAAATTGAAGATAACGGTAAAAATCTGTATCTATTTATCAAGTAAATTATAATCCTAGCGAACATATTGCGGTAAAAGGTTTTTATTTGGACCGTCATGGGCTTAAAAATAATGGAACTACAACTAAGCCTGCCACTGATATCTTTTGGTGGTTCAGTAGATTTTACACTAGGTCGTGATCATAAGATTTGGCTAGGCGGTGAATATCTGAGAAAAAGCGGGTCAAAGGGCCAATGGTGAAGCTTGGACGGCAGTGTATCGGTTACGGAAAGGCGGATATATCTAAACCCGAGTGCTTGGGGAGTGAAAGGGCAATATTTTGACTTAGGAAAAGAAACATTTGTTAAATATTCTACTTGGAATGTACCTCTTCATGAAGGAGAGTTTGGGGAATAAAGATGTCCGAGCTAACTATAAAGGTTGGTTAGTTACAGCAGATTATACATTAGCTAAGAATCTTGGTTTATCTGCTTATATAGCATTAGACAATAAACGTAAAGTACAGGAAAAAAATCAGATATGCCACTGAACCTTCCTAATTATTACCTTGTAGATCTAACATACCAATTCTAATAGGATATACAAAAAGAACTCCTTCGGGGGTTCTTTTTATTTTTAGCTCTTTGTCAAATGTGGGGAGTCGCTCATATAATAAGTTCTTAGCACTAACTATTTAAATAGCTAGTGCTATTCTTTTTGCTTAATAGAAGTATACGAACTCTGAAACGCTCAAAATTACGCAACCCATAACTTATTCTCTTTAATACTTTAATGTTATTATTACATCCTTCGGTAAACCCATTGGAGTATGGTAATACAAAGGCATTAACAATTTGAGGGAACCAACTAACAAAGGAGACTTTAAAATTACTAAACTCCGGTAAATGACAGTTTTTCTACTGCGTTTAGCCATAATTGTAGGTGCCTTTCTATGTTAGGTATGCTGTATGTCTTAAATATCTTCCTAAAGGCTAATCTAAGCCCATATGCACGTCGTAGGTCATCGGATATACGCAATATTTCTAACAGCTTTACTCGCTCGCTTTCAGTTAATTTATTAGGGTTCTTCATAAGAACCCTTCGGTTATATTTGAGCGTTCTAGAGTGTGCCACTAGCCTCTTTTTGCTCACGCTTACGTACACGCTCGAGAGCCCAATCCACCAAGCGACACACATGATAACGATCTGCCACAATATGTGCGTGAGGAAACATAGTTTGCATCACTAACCTAAATAATGGAGACATATCCATAACGATGTATTTAACCTGTTCTCTAGCTTCTTTAGAAAAAGGTTTTAAAGTATTGGATAAGAGCTCGCGTATCTCGTTTAGGTAAAATGTCTACAATAGAGTGATTGTTTTAAATCGGTTATGATAACTTGGTACATTTGGCCTTCAGCATTCCCTTTATATTCGTCAATACCTAGTACAGTAGGTAATTGAGAAGGCTTTTGGAATGGCTAATTTAGAACAATACCGAATAACTGTGGATACAGAAACATCAGTTGCGTTTAGCCATCTCCGTGTAAGATCCTTTTTCTTCAAGTTGTCTAAATAGATACTCCACATTAGTTTTTACTAAGGCGCAAATAACGGCAAACAAAAGGGTTCTTTTCTATGAAAGTGTGATTACATTCCCGGCACTTGTAACGTCTTTGTAAGTAGGTAGCAGTCACTATGTGATGTTGTGTAGCGCCAAACTTAACGTCTCTAGGGCGTTTACCTTTAGACTTTTCTAGTATGTGCTCCGCAATGTGGACATACTTGCTCAGCTACTGGCATCTCAAGTGTGAAATGCACAGAACCATCATCATTTACTTTCATAAATTTAATATGTTCCTCTTTAATTTTTAAAGACAATTTCTGTATAATTGATGTTAGACATATATGACTCATCCTTTCTTAATGGTTTGGTTGCTTTTTAATGATACGGTTTGAGTTTGTATATGTCTATTTTATTGCTAAAAAGAATGTTGGCGACTACTCTTATATGAGTAGCCCCAACATTTATTATAGACCTTTATTTTCGATGCCGAAATGTATATTTTTTTATGTGATATCTACTATAGAGGAATATGTATATATAATATCTACTGTAGTTGAGTATTTCGTAGCCATATCTCAGACTTTCACAGACGATCATTCGTGGTGTATTTTGATAGAGGAGCTTATATATGACGGCAGAGAATATATGGATTAGAAATGGTTAGGTTCGTCCCAGAATCAGTTGCAATCTCCACATTACAATCTATGGGAACCATGATATAATATAAAGTAACAGATTTCAGTGTTAGGAAACGGAAGGTGTTATGATGAATGATTGGCTATTTTCGTTGATTAATGGCTTTGCGAATGGGAATATAATCTTGGATGCGTTCATGATTGTGGTGTCTAAGGCTGTGCCGTACCTCTATATATTGCTATTGGCAGGGCTCTATGTGCATGGGTTCCGTACGAATAATTTCAAATTTCGTGCTGAAAGTTTCGCCACCGGTGTATTGTTGGTGCTTTGTCTCATTGGTAGTTTTATATTAGGGTCCCTATTCTATGAAAATCGCCCCTTTGTAGATCATTCGGATGCGATTCTTATTTTGAATCATGCGGCGGATGCTAGCTTTCCAAGTGACCATGCAGTAGGAACGATGGCCATTGCTTGTGGTATCTTGTTCTATGATTGGAGCCTGGGTACAAAGATGGTCTATGGATCGATTCTAGTAGGTGTTTCACGGGTCTTTGTGGGCAACCATTACCCTGGGGATATATTGGGGGCTTTCATCCTCGTATGGGTTATCACAGCGGTCTATAATAAAACGATTCGCCGAGGGGTTGTTCGTGCCTATAGAGGGTTAGATAAACGATTGATGGGCGAATATATGCGGAGATTTTCGAGCCGTCGGAGATAGTAAAATATAACAATATGGTAGGTTATTAACACAAAAAGATTTAGGACCCTTTATTATAGGGGTAAAAAGGACGGTTATAAGCCGTCCTTTTTGCTTTCATTGATTTATTTTATGTTGCTACATCATAATTATAGTGATAAAAATTAACCTATAAGGTTAATTTTATAGATCGAAGGATAGGTGATGCTTTGGATATTACCTATAAATCTAGAAAGTTAGAAAAAAATATGTGAAGATAAAAAAGTTTCTGTAAAAATCTTATGGGATTGATATGGCTAATAAAATTAAACTTAGGATTAATGAGATTAGGGCATCTGATTCTGTAGAGGAAATGATACAATATCAAATTGGGCGATGCCATGCATTTGGTAGGAGATAGATTTGGAGAGTATGCAGTAGACTTGGTACAACCATTTCGGTTGATTTTCATAAAGGATGATGATACTAAACAAATTAAAGTTGTTAAAATTATGGAGATAATAGATTATCATAAATAATAATATAATAAGGGGCGAAATATGGACAGTAAATCATATATAGCAGTTCCACCAGGTGAATCGATACGAGAGCAATTAGATATGCGATATATGAGTCAAAAAGAGTTTGCCTTACGCATGTCGATGTCGGAAAAACATGTGAGTAATTTGCTGAATGGCAAGGTAAGTTTAACCAATGAGGTAGCCAATCGATTGGAACGTGTGTTAGGGGTGCCAGCTCGATTTTGGAATCGTTTAGAAAACTTTTGTATCGAGAAGATCTACGTAAGGTGGAGGCGGAAAAATTTGGCAGATAAAGAGGTTAATTTTATCGATAGTTTTCCCGTACAATGACATGGTAAAAGTACATATGGTTGAAAAAAGTCGGTAATCATGTGAGAAACATGTGAACTTATGTCAGTTTTTGAGGGTCGCTAATTTGAGCGTATTAGATGATGCACGTGTATGGCCAATTGCTTGTCGCCAATTGGGAGATACTGATAAAAGCTATGCGTGCAAAAATTGGTAGTAGCTCAGTATGCTAAGTTACAAGCTAGAAATATTTCTGTGGATAGTTACAAAAGAGATACATTAGATAAGGCGTTACGTACTTTGGAAAAGAATATACCACATATAAAAAGTTTTGATTTTTTTGATCAGATTCAAACTATATTAGCTCGATGTGGTATTGCTTTTGGTGCTTTGGTGCCACACATTCCGGGTTCTTTTTACAAGGATTGTCTTTCATGGATAGCGGTAGTAAAAATTGTAGTAGGCATTACATTGCGACAAAAAAACGGGCGGATGTATTTTTGGTTTACCCTATATCATGAATTGGTGCATGTTATGGAAGGACACTTAGATAGGGTAGAGGCGCTTTGTAGTGATGATGAAAGTCTAGCTGACACCATGGCAGGGTAATTGGTTAATTGATTCAGAGGCATATCATGCATTTGCGAATCAATCTAATTTGAGTATTCGCGAGATACAGGAGTTTGCAGATGCACAAGAGATAGGTGTATCCTTAGTCATTGGAAGGCTACAAAAAGATAAGATTATAGGGTATAATCAATTTTACGACATATATTGCCACATATAGTGTATAGGAGGTTAGTTATGAATTTTGAAAGTTCGGCAGGTCCGCAACAGTATAGCGATTCTGTGTATGAGGTTGTATTTACGCCGGTGCTAGAACGTCCGGAGTATCAAGGAGAGCCGATTCACTCGCTATTATTGGAATTACAAGATAAAATGGGGGAGTCCGATTTTAATCAGTACATCAATAGCTAATTAGTGTGAAATATAATGGTACGGCTCTGTGGTTGATTACAAAAAGTGAGCGGAATCGTACGCTCATTGAAGGTCGTTTCTTGCCTTTACTTCGTGAAGTGTTCAAGGTCGCAGCGCCTCGTATTATTTCACAGCCGTAATTACTATATATGATAGTAATTATAGATACGGATATTTAGAATATTCATGAAAGCTCTGTCTTAGGATGGAGCTTTTTGTGCTTTCAGATGAGGTAACTTTCATATAAATGAGAAAAATTATCATTGACATAATCCAACCTGTGACGTATGATAGGTAGTAAAGAAGTGTGTTTATGTAACCAGTCAAGCAAGTATTAAATATGGAGGCATATATGAGTCAACGTGGGATTGTGTTAGCAACATTTGGATCGATTTACGGCGATGCAGTGGAATCATCAGTAGGCGCAATGGAGCGTCGCATTGTGGAAATGTACCCTGGCGTGGAAGTGCGTCGTGTGTTTCTATCCGATGCATTGGTGGATAAATGGAACGAAAAATATGATACAAAGGTGTTCACTTTGAGTGGTGCTGTGGAAAACCCTAGCGAGTATGGGAATTACAGATGTATTTGTGCAACCATTCGCATTGGTGTGGGATCAATGCTATGTGCAAATGCGCAAGGAGATTATGAAAGAAGCCCATGACCGTGGGTTGCGTGCAACGGTGGGAAAACCGTTGTTGAACTCCTTAGGGGTGAAGAACTACGCGGACGATTACTCCGATACGATTGAAGCGATTATTAAGCATATCAACATTCGGGCGTTGAATAAAACGGTGTTGTTGATGGCGAATGGTCAAAAATCAATTGGAGTATAGCGCATTACAATTAAAAATGCTTGTATGGGGCGGGCCAAAACGTGGTAGTATTCACGGCGAATGGATTCCCGAACTTTTAAACAAGCATTGACCTTGTTAGAGCGATTGGATCATCAAGATGTATTGGTGGTGCCATTGGCGCTCATCGGGTCGGCACATTTGATGGATTACCTAGGGGGCGACCGATCCGATTCCATCGCTACTTTGCTAGGACAACAAGGCTATGGCGTGTCCATTTGGAACGAAGGATTGGGAGAAAAATCCGCATATTCAAGAACTATTCATGAAACACTTGTCCCAAGTGATTCGCAGTGCAGAACGTCGTACCTTGCGCCAACGCGAAGCGGCATGAAGGAAATGTGAAACAAGGTGCGTTTAGAACGGCTTAAAACTATTTTATTTGTGGTTTTTTCTAATCAAGACTTGACACCATTTCTGACACAAATAAGATTTACATTGCTAAATAATGAATGTATAGTTAAGGTACAAATTGGGTTATGAATCCCAAAAACTAACTTTATAGTATCCTTCGGGATAAAAAAAGAAGAGGTTGTAACAAAATGCATGGTTTAACGCTTTTTGTTGTAGCCTCTTTTGCTTTGTTAATGGGATATGGGGTATAATGAAAGTAATATTGTGGGTTTCTTTTTTGTATGGGAGGGCATATGAAATATGATAAGCCCTTTAAACATATAATGAACAAATAGATATGAAGTTATAGTTGGTGAGAAAAAGATAGCATGAATATTCTAATAACGGGGAACTGCGGTTTTTATAGGTAGCCATTTCTTGCGATATATGATGAACACCTATCAGAATGATTCCTTTATATGCTTAGATGCTTTAACCTATGCAGGGAATGAAGAGAATATTAAGGATTTGCTTGGTGATGAGCGTTTGAAGCAGTATGTAGGGACGATTTGTGATGTGAAGTTGGTTGAATCTATCTTTGTGACTCCAAGCCGGATATGGTAGTACATTTTGCGGCAGAAACCCATGTGGATCGAAGTATTGCAGGTCCTCAAGTCTTTTTAGAGACCAATGTGATGGGTACAGGTGTCCTCGTTTGGATGCATGCGTACGGCATGGTAGTGTACGCTTTTCACCATGTGTCGACAGATGAGGTGTATGGCGCCTTGCCACTAGGCGAAGGAAACCCTTTTACTGAAAGTACCCCATTACAGCCAACCAGCCCTTATGCGGCATCTAAGGCATCTTCGGACCTACTGGCATTGAGCTATTATAAGACCTATGGACTGCCTGTGACCGTATCGAGATGTTCTAACAATTATGGCACTCATCAATACCCTGAGAAATTAATTCCTTTAATGATACAAAGGCATTGCAGAGACGAGCCACTGCCCGTCTATGGAGATGGGCTAAACGTGCGAGATTGGATACATGTGCTGGACCATTGCAGAGGGATTGATATAATTCTTCAGAAGGGGGGACCAGGTGAGGTATATAATATAGGGTGCCAATGAGGAAGTGGCGAATATTGACCTAGTGAAGCGGATACTAGACTGTGTGGGGAAACCCTATGGGCTGATTACCTATGTAGACGATCGCTTGGGACATGACCGACGATATGCTATTAATAGTGGAAAATTGCAGACCTTGGGGTGGAAACCAGAGTGCACGTTGGGAGATGCCTTGGGGGAAGTTGTGGAGTGGTATAGATGGAATTAAGTATTTTGCAAGGATTGCAACAGGATATTAAGATATTTTTGTTAGTACCTATTATAGAGGCAATTTTTAGATTATGTTTTATCTATTTTTGCTCCAAATAAGGAATACAAAGGTGCAGAGAAACGGTGGCACGAATGTTTCCCGCTTTGGATTTTGGTGGGGAATGGACCTAAATGCGTATGTATTATTAGTGCCGTTCGTATTCGTAACGTTACCATCCTTATGGGTAGATTCGTTAGTAATCTATGGAGATACTATCCGAGCTGTATTTGGAGTTATGTATGTATTCCTTCTGTATGTGGCATTCTTAGGAAAGTTAATTTTTCTATTACCACTATAAGGATACATATAACTCAAATTTGCGTTTGGGAAAGAATGCAGATAAGAGAAATTTACTAGATATTTTCTTTAACCAAAAATCATGGATGGTGGATACTACTTTCATTGCCGGTATATATAGGTATTACCTATGGAATTGTATCTTGGCTATTAGGTCTAGCTACTATACCAGTACCAACCGTAAGTGAAATGTGGTTATATGTAGTTATCAATGTAGTGATTACTATAGCTACGGTGGTTTTCTTTTATTGGATGCGGTATGGTGGCACGTTACGTCATGATCAAAAACCAGAGTGGGATATAGTCCCAGAAGTTGTTAAGGAAGATAGATTCTTTGCCAAAGCATGCATTAGTGATCTGGTAGCATTTAAATTAGCGTTGCGCATGCATCCACAGGAAATCTTAGAGCATACAGATGAGGAATCTAAGATACTGCTTTCACCAATTATGAAAGTTGATGATGACTTAGTACAATCGATTTGGAACTCTATGAGAAGAACAGCTAAAGGGGCACGGATTCAAAAACCTAAACGGATTTTTTTGATTATCGAGGAGAGTTACAGTCAATTTGCCTTCGATGTCGCGTATGAGGGGATTCCTATTGCCGAAGCGGGAAGAAAGATACGACGGCAGGATCATACAGTTTGTATTGATAATTTTTAGCAGGAGGCTTGATATCGCAACCTTCTATTAGCTCTTTATTTAATGGCATCTATGATGTAGATTTAGAATTAAATGAAAGGGCCTATTTTTGGCAACATGCTTTTGCCAACGTCATTACCAAAAACAATTAGCTAATTTAGGTTACCATTGTTCATTGTGGTATGGTGGATCCTTATCGTGGGCTAGCTTAGGACCATTTTGGTAAGTACTGGATTTCATGAGTTATACTCAGGGATTTGATATTACACCAAAAGGGAGTCCTGCAACGTGGCTAGGTGTTTATGATCATCTTTTCTTTGACGGAATACAAAAGCAATTAGAAGTAGGCGAATCCCATCCATACGAGTTTCATTGTATCTATACAACATCGAATCATGGACCGTTTAAGATTCCCATTGAGAAATATGGTTTTTCTAAAGATACATTACAAAACACAATTGCCAAAGCACTTACAAAAGTTATGCACATTGATATTGGGACCTATGCATATTGTGACTATTATCTAAATCATTTTGTAGAGTATTTGCAAAACACATATGAGGACGGATTAATTATTGTAACAGGGGACCATACAAGTAGACTACCTACACCATGGGCAACTTCTGATAAAGTGCATACATTACGAGAAGATATGAGCACAGCTTTTTATATGCATCATAAAGATTTATATACAGATATGTTTTGCCATAACTCACGTGGTTGTCATATGAACATATTGCCAACAATCATGGAGTTAATTGGAGAAAAAGGTCACGAATACTTTTAGTTTGATGCCATCTTTATTGGAGAAACAAGGTATTATAGTGACACCGTATCACTGGATGGATGAAAATTGCATTGGTTTCTTTAGAGATCAACGTGTTGAAACATTAGATGGGCAACCTGTTACCAATTATTCGATGGAGCCAATAATACAATTGCAGACTGCCTATAAAGAGGTAACAGGAGCAATAGTTCGTAGCTATCGATAAATCTTAGTTGAATGTGATTCTATATCTTGTTACAATAGAATAAGAATAAAAGACTATCGCTTAAGGCGATAGTCTTTCCTATATCAATGAAGATGAGGGGTCTAATGAGCACACTTAGTGTATTAATTTTAACAAGAAATGAAGAAAAACACATTCGTGATTGCATTGAAAAGTCTGCTTGCCAGTAGCTGATGAAGTCATTGTGATTGATGATGGGAGTACGGATCAAACAGTTGCTATAGCAGAAGAATTGGGGGCTAAGGTGGTTCAACATGCATTAGCGCAAGATTGGGCTCAACAACGAATGTTTGCCATAAGTCAGGCAAGCTGTGAGTGGATTTTTGTTTGTTGATGCAGATGAAAAGGCTTTCATCAGAGTTAGCTCAAGAGATACGACATGTGATTGATACAGGTATAAAACAGTCCTTTACGATACAACGTGAAAATGTATTTCATCATAATCGCGCTACACATGGCGTATTACGACCAGATCGAGTGTTGCGCTTAATGCCGAGAGAGGGTGTCACTGTAACTGGTGCCGTTCATGAAACGATTGCTAGCATCTACCCGGAGAAACCATTGAAGGGCTCTATGTATCATTACACATACGATACGTGGGAACAGTATTTTAATAAATTTAATTCCTATACTACTGTGGCAGCGGAAACCTATCGTATATCTAATAAACCTGTATTCTTTGTAAAAGATATTTTAATTAGGCCTTTCTGGGCATTTCTTAAGATGTATGTACTACAAGGCGGTTTTTAGATGGCAAAATGGGATGGGTACTATCAGTCAACCATTATTTTTTTATACGATGATGAAATACGTGAAGTTGTATCATTTATATAAATCTAATGGAAAATTATGACCAGATTAACTAGAAACTATATATAAATTTCGTAGACATAGATTAAAGGAGTCTCATGAGAGTTGCTATATTAGAGAGTATTATTATGCCAGCTGGGCATGAAGTTGAATTTGATAGAATCCTTGTAAATGAGATGAAACGTCAAGGACATGAGCCTATGTTTTTTGTACCAAAAGGGTTTCCGTTTAAAGTAGACTATGGTGCGCCTGTTCATGAGTTATCGGGTGGTCCTGTTGTAACCTATGAAGGGGCTAACTGGTATCAAAAAAACTATGGCGGTCCTTGCAACGTGAAAAACGACGTGTGAGATGGTTTACACATGCTTATGAGTTGGCTAGCTCTGGGATATGTGACGCCATTATTATCCCGACAGCTACGTATCGGTATATACGATCCTTGTTGCGTAGTGAATTAAAACATTCGCCAGTACCAGTACATATTATATTTCATGGCATGCGACCAGATGAAAAAGAGAACTTTATGAAACAAGCACGCCGTGTAGAACGATATGGAAATATTCATTTACATATTATTAGCTTACGTGATGATATTAGTGATGTAGGTTTACAAAATGTAGATGTGATAGAACCGCCAGTATTTTCTCCAGTATATTATGATGTAAAAGACATACCGAGAGAACCAGGGGCCTATCCGCATAGGGTTTTTGGACAGTTTAGAAAAGAAAAGCAGTTGGAACCATTTCTACAAGCCTTTACAAAAGCGGAGTTTTTCAGTGCCGGTTGAACTAGTTGTGCAAGGGTCTACGCCTACTCTGGAGGATACCACTGTATTTGAGGAGCTGATAGCAAAGTATAAACATATTCCGAATATTACATTCCGCCATGAAAGCTTGATTGGAAAGGATTGGGAAGAGGCATTGTTGTCCGTTGATGCCATTGCTATGCCTTATGCTGCAGAACGATATCGCTATAATTGGGGGCTATGCTGTTTACTGCCATTGGTTTTCATAAGCCAGTATTGGCGTCGCAAGAATTAAACCCTGAGGTATTCGAACAATTTAAAGTGGGTGTTAGAATCCAATCCTTAGAGGAGTCCGATATTATATCCGCTATGGAGGAACTTGTGGAGCTATTAAGTGCAAGAAAAAGATGAGACAAGACAGGAATTGGAAAAAGCAAATACCGTGTACAGTCATGAAAAAGCTAATTAAAGCCATTATTTGCTGATGCTATTATGACTACAAGAATGAGCGATAAAAGGGTATTCGCATATACAATTACTAATGTATTTCTATTAAAAGGTGAATTATGATATGCTTTAAGCCATAAAAAAAGTATATGAAGAGTTTGATTCAGCTAGAGAGATAATTTAATTTGATAGTGAATTTTTAAACAATAGTACACATGAGAAATGCAAAGATAGATTATTAAAACGCTGATTCATTGGCATTTGATAGAATATATAGGAGAACTTCTATATGAATATACATAAACAAAAGGTACTCTTTGTGCTGTCAACTACAATGCAAATTGTTACCGCATTACACTTAATCAATAGCTACAGTTTACGAGCCGATATCATCTGTCTAGTAGATGATTTACCATGTGCTAAAGAATATGCTGTTAAATTGAAAAAAATTAGAAATTTTTGAAAGAGTTCGACTTGTATCTTCTAGAGGTAATGAGGATCTTTCACTCCAGAACTATGATGAGATTTATGTAACTAATAATATTTTTGTGGTCCTATCAGAAACAATTGATTCGTTCAAGAGCTAATATATCTATTTTTGATGAAGGGATCATGTGTTATTTAACACGATTTGTTGAAGAATGTTACCGCTGTTGTGAAAAGTAAAAACGATATATTTATATGAGCCAAAACTAGCAAATTTTTATGGGGATAAAAGGTTTTACTATCAAAGAGATACCGAAGATAGAGTCAACGAATACAACGTTATTGAACCAATTGAATGTAGTTTTTGATATTAATGTAACTGAAGTTCTATCATCAGATTCAGATACATTGCATGTATTTTTCTCAGCCATTCGAGCATAAATTGTCTATAAAAAGCTAAATTGCGAAAAATTTTTAAGATTCGTCAATCCCACTCCAATTGGGAATACATATCGGAAGCCTACGGAAAATATCAAAAATATTATAGAAACAATACAACAGACGGGACTTTCCTATACAGAAAGTATCACCCTAGAGAAAAAGAGAGTCACAGATGAATACACAATACAATTGGAGTATCCTTGGGAACTGTATGTATTACAACACCCTCATACGAGGGGTGGTAAAATACTCTTTGTTTTTCTAGTGTGCTAACCTCTAGTTTTGTATTGAGCGATTCCTATGATATAAAAATTATTACTTATACCCTATTGTAGTTAAAGAGTTAAATCGATGTGGATATAAGGATTCTCTTGATAATGATTTGTTAACCTTTTTGATCGTTTAGTGAAAGTAGGGAAGGTAATTCCTGTCTATTCTCTAGCAGAGTTAGAGAGGATATGCCAAAAATGAAGTTTAATATTGGTCATGAATATCTCCTGTTGATTCATCATATTGCCATATTTATCAAATCCATGATTGTATCCATAGGAATGAATGATTTAGAAAGTATTAAAGGTACATTACCTATTTTTAGAAGAATAAGCATCATATCAGAGGTTGTTCTCGTACTCACTGAAGAAAATGGATGATGTTTTATGGAAAAATTATAATCAACACCAATACTCTACAAGTTTTAGTTACTCAAAAGATATTTCTTTGGAAATGTACTTATGGTCATTGTTCCGCACCAAGATGATGAAATGAACACAGCGGTGAGTGTTATTTATGGAGCTCTACTAGAAGGTATGCGTGTCATACTCGTATACTTGACTAATGGAGATTATGAATTCCCATTTTTCTGTGAGGCAAAAGGAAGCATATGATATGGGGCAGAGCGATGGGAATCCCAGAAGAAGATATTATATTCTTAGGGTTTGCAGATAATATTTCTAAACAAATGGTTGAAAATCCCATGGATAATATAACTAGTAAATGGGGGCAAAACAAAACATATGGAAATGATATAATTGCTGACTTTTCAACATTGACGAATGGTGTTCCTAAAACTTATTCTTTACAAAATTATAAGGATGCTATTGAGGAAGTAATTTTACACTTCCATCCAGATGCTATTATAGCTACAGATTATGATAAGCATGTAGACCATCGATTATGTTCTATTATTGTAGAAAAAAGTAGTGGCAAGTTTAGTGAAACGTAAGTTATGGAATGGGAAACTGTATAAGGGACTTGCATACGCCACAGCTTATGAAACGGTAAAGGATTATTTTGCAAAAAATCTCAAATCCACTAAAGTTAAAATCGATATTGCTGAAGATAATCCAGCATTAGAATGGAATCAGCGATTACGATTGCCGGTACCAGATGCATGTAGAACGTATAATATATTAGAGAATCAAATTTATAAGGGAATGTCAAAGCATGTATCACAACATGCATACTCTAGAAGTGGACAATTAATCAATGGAGATCAAGTATATTGGGAGAGACGAACGGATAATCTAGCCTTGTATGCAACAATTTCGGTATCATCTGGTGATGAATCGTATTTGAATGATATATTAAAAATATGATTCACCGCTATTATTAAATGATAAATACAATAGAGAACTTTATATGTGGATTCCCAATGTAGAAGATACGTATCCAATGATAAGAATTGACCTAGAGAAAGCGTGTTTTATAGGTGAGTGTATAATTACTGGAGTTACATTAGAGGAGAGTGTTACAGTTCAGGTCGAAACAAGCAGTGGGCAACTGTATACGATAGATTCAGTGATATTGAAGGATTCTTCGATCCAGATTAGCCTTGATAGCTCTCGTAAGGAAACCTATATTATTATTACTTTTTAATAGCAACAGTATCATGTTGTCTGAAATTGAAATTTTCAGACCCAATACTGTATATAGCTTCTGCCAGATATTAGCCAATGAAGAGTTCTTATATCATTGGACAGTGTATCCAGGAGAACCTATACCGGTAATAGGTGTATATACAAACTTTAAATTGAAAAAGATAGTTTAGAATACACAGAAAAATTATAAATGGCAAATTAACAGTATTGAAGTTCCGTATAAAAAAATATCAATCAATATATTCAAAAATCACTTATCTAACGATATTATGGAAGTGAAGGTAACTAATACGTTAACAGGTGCATTTTGTACAGGAACGATTAAAAAAAGGAAGTTTTTGGGAATTATTAAAATTACGAGGTCATCAAATTGTAGAAAAAAATAAGACTTTGGAGGGAAGGACTTCGTATTAAGCAAAAAAAGTAGAAAGATAAAAAGGTAATGTATAATGCAAGAAGAGAAGTTAGTATCAATTATAATACCAGACGTATAAGACTGAGAGATACATTGAAAAAAATGTTTGAGAAGTGTGCAAGAACAAACATATAAAAAACTTAGAAATTATTGTCATTGATGATAAGTCTCCAGATAGAACTGGAGATTTGCGATAGAATTGCAAAAATCAGATACACGAATTAAAGTCATTCATCATGATAGTAATAAAGGAGTTAGTAGTGCTCGGAATTCAGGGTTAAAAAAATTCGTGCTGGAGTATACATCGCCTTTGTAGATGGGGATGATGTTGTTGCCCCTACATTAATCGAAGACTGTGTTAGATGTATTGAAATAAATCAATCGGATGCAGTCATATTTAATTTAGCAAAAAAATAGAAAATGGCAAAAATCATAGAAAGACGGATTGACGAAAAAAATTTTTATAAATAGTGATACAGTACTTAGAGCAATTATTGAAGACAAGATTCCTAACTATTTATGTAATAAATTTTTTTAGATCCTTTTTGTTGGGATACCATATCATTGGTTGAAAATACAGAGTATGAGGACCTTATGATCATGCCGAAAGTATTTGAGGGAATTAAATCTGTAAGTTATCTTGACAAACAACTATACTTTTATAATTGCGATAATGAAAACTCTATTACCGGCAATATTAGCTCAAAAAGCAAAAATATGGATTATTCTGCTCATTTTTATATAGACAACCATTAGCAAGACGATTAGGTATGGATGAATTTGTAGATAGATGTAGATTCCGCTCTATTAGAAGTGCTGTAAGTGGCATTGGCTTGAATTTAGTGAAGAGAGAACTTTCTAATGATCAAGTAAAAACATATGATGGATTATTTAAAAAGAAGAAGAAAAACTAATGATATGCCTAAAAATAGGACTCAAATATCATATTTTATTATATGGTGCTTTACACAATCAGTTCTTATCTAAGATATATGGAAAAAGCATGTACTTATTTGAGTCAATAAAAAAACAAATTAAATCTTATTGTAGATGAATGGGACTTAATACTCAGTAAATAATATAGAAAGGATATGCCAAAATGAAGTTTAAGATTGGTCATATTGAAGTAGGTCATGGATGTAGACCACTAGTCATTCCAGAAATTGGAATTAATCATAATGGTAGTTTAGCCGTGGCAAAAGAAATGGTCTATGCCGCATATACAAGTGGTGCTAGAATTATAAAGCATCAAACACACATTGTAGAAGATGAAATGAGCTCTCTTTGCTAAAAAAAGTAATTCCGGGTAATGCAGATATATCGATTTACGAAATCATGGAAAAATGCGACATTAAGTGAATCTGACGAATACGAATTAATGAAATACACGGAATCATTGGGGATGGAATTTATTAGTACGCCATTTTCCCGTGCAGCAGCGGAACGCTTAGAAAGTTTTGGAGTGAAAGCCTATAAAATTGGTTCTGGGGAAATGAACAATCTTCCATTGATTCGACATATTGCCAAGTTTGGCAAGCCTATGATTGTATCCACAGGAATGAATGATTTAGAAAGTATTAAACGTACAGTATCTATTTTAGAAGAAGAACAAGTATCTTTTGCACTATTGCATACGACCAATTTGTATCCAACAAAACCAGAGTGGGTGCGTTTAGGCGCCATGCAGGAAATGATGGATGCATTCCCCATATACCGGTCGGACTATCGGATCATACTGTTAATAATAATGCATGTATTGTCTGCTATGGCATTAGGTGCAGTTATTTTAGAACGTCATTTTACAGACTCTATGGATCGAATCGGCCCAGACATTGTTTGTTCAATGGATCCTAGTGCATTGGATGAACTATTGGGAGCGACACAAGAGGTGCCTCTTATGTTAGGGTGGTAAAAAGCTCCTATTCAAGAAGAACAAGTGACTATTGATTTTGCGTATGCTACGGTTGTGACAATTGCCAATGTAAAAACAGGGAGAGCAATTTACGACAGATAACTTATGGGTGAAGTGACCAGGGAACAGGTATTATTTTAGCCAAAGATTTTGAAAGCATTTTAGGAAAAACAGCAAAGGTAGATATTTCCAGTGATACGCATCTCACTTGGGATATGATAGAGTAATTAAGATGAAAACGAATTATATTTGTTACCGGAACACGGGCGGATTATGGTAAGTTAAAGCCATTAATGATGGCAGTCGAACAATCTATAGAGTTTGAGTTACATGTGTATGTGACCGGTATGCATTTATTAGCAGAATATGGATCTACCTTTAAAGAAGTTGTGAAAGATGGATATAACCATATATATATTGCACGAGAAAACATGCCTACCTATAATATGTCTGATGATTTAGGTAAAAGTATTTCCAATTTTACTCGGTATGTGGGAGAAATAAGACCAGATTGTATTGTTGTTCATGGAGACCGTGGTGATGCACTTATGGGATCTATTGTAGGGGCGTTTAATAATGTGCATGTAATTCATATTGAAGGTGGCGAGGTAACAGGAACAATTGATGAATCTATTCGTCATGCCATCACTAGATTTGCTCACTTTCATTTAGTGGCTAATACAAGTGCTGAAGAATTGCTTTTAGCCATGGGTGAAAGTCCGCAACGGATTAAGGTAATAGGGTCTCCTGACATTGATGTTATTATAGGACAGTCATTGGCAACTATTGATGAAGTTAAAGAATCATTAAAGATTCCTTTTGACTCATATGCAGTACTTCTATTTCACCCGGTTGTGACGGAAGTAGGACTTTTACAACAACAAGTAACAGAATTACTTAAAAGCTTGTAAAGAGAGTGGAAAAAAGTTTATTGTCATTTACCCTAATAATGATCATGGTAGCCACATTATTTTGGAATTGTATAAGCAATTAGAGGGAGATGATTCCTTTCTATTCTTTAAGTCTGTACGATTTGAAGAATTTTTGGTTGTATTACAACATGCTGATTTTATGATAGGTAATTCAAGCGCAGGAGTTAGAGAGGCACCGTATTTTGGGGTACCTACAATTGATATAGGCACGCGCCAAATGGGACGATATACCAAAGATGATATCAGTATTACTCATGTAGAATATAATAGAAAAGAAATTTTTGCAAGCTATAGTAAGTTTGCCACGTCGTTATACGGTACACCACAATTGGGGACAAGGTAATAGTGCAGAGCTCTTTATGAATATTTTAGGTAGCGAAGAATTCTGGCAGATACCATTACAAAAGCAATTAAGTTATAAGGAATAAACATATGTATGAATCTATGAAAATTGTTGCTATAATACCGGCACGAGGCGGTAGTAAGGGGATTCCACATAAGAATATTACGAATCTATGTGGAAAACCATTAATTGGGTACACGATTGAAGCAGCAAAACAATCTACATATATAGATGATGTGATTGTTAGCACTGATGATTTAGATATTAAAAAAGTTAGCGAACAATATGGAGCTTTGGTTCCTTTTATTAGAGACGGTGATATAGCATCCGATGAGGCTAAAACGATATCTGTTGTGGTAGATGCGTTACAAAGGTTACAAGCAGGTGAGCAAGAGTATGATGTAGTGATATTACTACAACCGACATCTCCATTACGAACTGCTGAGGAGATTGATGTAGCTGTTGAAGTATTTTTTCAACATCAGATGGAAGGTGTAGTCAGTGTTAATGTTGCGGATATTTCTCCATTTTTGCTACGAACTATTCATAATCATAGGTTACATCGAATTATAGATGAAAGTAGTACGATCAGAAGACAAGATATGCCAACATATTATGAAGTAAATGGGGCCATTTATATCAATAGAGTCGAAGAAGTGACTGAAGAACTAAGCTTTAACGATAATCCAATCCCTTATATTATGAATCGAGATCACTCTGTGGATATTGATACTTGGGATGATTTAACTGAGGCTGAAAAAAATCTTGAAAATTAGAATATAAAAATTATAATATAAAAAAATTATAATATAAAAAAATTATAATAAAAGGTGAGACTAGTGTTATATCATACGATTATTTCAGATAAAAGATAATATGAGAGAAGAAATTTAGTATTGGCAGAATGTAAAAAGATAGGGATTGCTAACCCTCATTTTACAGATGCTATTATGGCAACGCGCATGCGAGATGAAGAAGTGTATACTCAAGCAATCCCAAACACATTTTTATCAAAAAGGTGAAATAGGTTGTGCGTGGAGTCATAAAAAGTGTATGAGCGTTTTTTTAAAGACAGATGAAAAAGTATTCTAGTTTTTTTGAAGATGATATTGTATTTTTCAAAGCAATGTACTCTAGAAGCTTTAGAATCATTGATGGAATATGTGGAACAAAAAAGCGAACCAATTGTATTGGTATTGCAAAAAAGTCGGTGGCATAATAAAAAAGTATGGAATGCAGATGCTAATATTTCAGTGTATTCAAGCAGAAATCAATTCTGTACACATGCCTATATATTGAATCGGTCGGCAGCAGAGATTATTTTATCCATACAAACACCAATACGTTTTGAAATTGATGCATTTAAATTTTATTATTGGTTAGCTGATGTAAATCTATATTGCTTAAATAAAGATTTGGTTGAGCAGTCTATGGAGTTGGAATCAGGTATTGGATTTGGAGGGGTTTGATGCTGACAATCGGACCAAGTTAAAAAAACAAGGCATATAAAGATCTTTATAAAAAGCTACCATTAAAAGGTAAAATTAATTGCATGACTTAAACGATTATCAAAGGCGCTACATAAGCCATTTGAGACCTTAGAATATTAATAGTTATTACATGATGATAGAGATAACTCATGAAATAGTCTGTTAGGTACTGTCAAGAATTTTGTGTAAACTCTTTTAAGAAATAAATGCTCTAAGCAATTAAAGAGATGAAAAGCAAGTGAGCAAATTCTCTATGTATTCTTTTCGAGATGTCGACCGTTATATTCACTTACTCGTGCATAGACAAATCGATCAAGAGAATCTTCTGTAGGGAATTGTTCCTTTTGGTTTGTATAACGCTTTAAATGCTTATTGAAGTTTTCGATAATATTGATACTGTAAAGACTACGTTGGATGCCTTCAGGAAACTGTAAAAAGGTAAATAAGTTTATTACATCTGACAACATCTCACGTAATCTAGGATATTTTCTCACCTAGGTTTCTAAGAAGGACACTAATGCGTTTGTAGCAGCTTTCTTCGGTTGTACTAGAGTAAATAGGTTTTTAAATCATCCAAAATATCCTTAATATCCCGCTTTCTAACGCACCTTTTGACATTGCGCGTGAGATATAATACCCAAAGCACCGTTGGTAAAGGCTAGTAGAGAAGATATTTTTGACATATTTCAGCTAAATCTTTAAAAGCCATCGGAAACAAAGAGCTGTACCTTTTTTTACACCGCGTTCTTTCATCGACGTTAACAGAGATTCATAGTCAGATATACTTTCACTTGGAAACAAGGTATAATCGATAACTTCTTGTTGCCGACCTTAGTACTCCTTTATTAATACATGTAATACTTCTTTTTGTGCCGTATCTCTACGTACTGAAAGATAGGTGATATCACAATATCAATATGGATTGCTTCATTAATAAGATCATTTACTGGTAGTACATTTAATAAATTTGTGTTAGTATTAGTCATGAGAACTGAACCATCTTTCTGTGATTTTTTATTTGACACTTAAATCTTAAAGAAGTTCGGTTCTTTTTTTAATACTAACTAAACATGTTTTCACAAAATATTTTATACTGTTTCATAGTTCTACACTATGTATAATATGTTGTTGAATATAAACTGTAAACTTGATATAAAAATTAATTAAGTTTTAAAGTATTTTTTAAGTTATATTGAAAGAGAATGTTACAGGTAAGGGTTATGATGAATGAGAAGTTGACAGAATCTGAATTTAAGGAGACTTTACTAAAAATACTATTGAAATTTGACACTTTTTGTAAACAGCATGATATAAAAATATTCACTTGGATGTGGGACGGCATTAGGGGCTGTCCGGCATGGTGGATTTATACCTTGGGATGATGATATTGATGTTATTATGCTACGACCAGAATATGATAAATTTGAAAAAAATTATGGAAAGAACATATACGAAGTAATTCAGAACACTTTAAGTTATGGGCAGAAATGGATGAAGAAAAATTACTTTATGGCTTTTTGTGCAAATTTTTTTCGATACTGATACAATACTATATGAACACTTTGGAACGAGGAAAACAATTGAATACGGAGTTTATATAGATATATTTGTATTAGATCATATTCCAAGAGAGAAGACAGAACAACGAATATATTTTTAAAAAAATTTTTATTTTATTGGAAATGGGTTCAACATTTTCAACGGCATTTTCAGAAATGGAATTGTTTTGTAAGAAAGTATAATTTAGCTGTGCCTTCGTTAGATATGATTGCGAATAAACTAATGAATCATAAGAATCGTTACAATCAGCAGTTGACATCACTAGTATCTATTACTCAAGATTATCAGAAAAAAAGAGATTATAATCCATCTATTTTTTTAAATATAAATGGTTTGAAGAGTTTGACGAGATACTATTTTGAAGGTTATAGTTTTCCAATTATTAAATCACATCATGATATGTTAGAAACCATGTACGGAGAATATATGATATTACCCCCTGAAGAAAAACGTATAGGTCATGATGTCGAGGCTTATTGGAGAAAAATGAAAAAGTAATTACATATGGTACATATGATTTATTCCATGAGGGACATTATAATTTATTAAAAAAATGCAAAAATCATTAGGTGATTATTTAATTGTAGGAGTTACTTCTGATTACTTTGATAGATTAAGAGGTAAGTTTAATGTTAGAGAATCACTTATGCAAAAGAATTGAAAATGTTCGTGCTACTGGTTTTTGCTGATGAGATTATTGTAGAAGAATATTTTGGGCAAAAAAATTGATGATATTAGAAAATTTAATGTTGATATTTTTTTACAGTAGGGTCGGACTGGAAGGGTTATTTTGATTATTTACAAGAGTACTGTAAAGTACACTATTTACCTAGAACTGATGGAATTTCGAGCACGCAAATTAGGAACTCTAATACTTTAAAATTGGGGGATTATTGGAAATGAGAAGGTTTTTAGATAGACTTTTTAGATGAGTGCACATTTGTTACGGGTATAGAAGTAGTTGGAGCATTTACTGATGTAAAAGGTTCTGACTTAGAATATAGATCTCAAAAAAATTTAGTTCATTGAAACAGTATGATTCAATAGAAGCATTAATTGATAGTACTGATGCAATATACATTAATATACCCTTATCTGAACGAGATTTGATTATAGATAAAGTATTAGAAGGTAAACGACATGTTTTAACTGAGTTCCCGTTTAGTACTAGTGTTATTAAAACTAAAGAGCTATTAAATAAGGCGAAAGATAATAATCTTATTTTAATGGAGGGGCTAAAAACCGCATATGCACCTGCATTTACTAAGATGATAGCTATAGCTAAAAGTGGACAGATTGGTAAACTTTTAAATGTTGAAGCTAATTTTACTCAAGTCTTAGGAGAGGAATTAAACAATCAAATAAGAATAGCCGGGGGTAGTGTATTGTCATTAGGGGCATATCCATTACTAGCAATATTTAAACTTTTTAGGATTTAATTATAAAAAAATTGGATTTTTGTTAGCTATATACAAAATGGAGTAGATATATTATCAAAGATTAATTTAATCTATGAGGATTCAATGGGATCAGCAACCATTGCTATTAATGCAAAGGCAGAAGGAGATATGGTTGTTTTCAGGATCAAAAAGGATATATATATATTCCAGCTCCCATGGTGGAAAAACAGAATATTTTGAACTTAGATTTGAAGATACCAACAGGAATCAAAAGTATTTTTTTATAAGTTTGAAGGTGAAGGCTTACGTTATGAGCTAATAGAATTCCAAAAATGTATTAATGATGGAGTTGAAAGCTTTTTGATGAGTCATAGCGATATTTTTGGAAGAAGTAAAAGTTTTAGAAGCATATACTAATAATCATAATGTTACTATCATTGCTTAATTAAATGTTAGAGGCTCTTATATAGAGTAATTTTGGGAGATAATAAAATGTATATCAATCAATTAATTGATAAATTAGAGAGAAAGTATCCAGAATGTAATAGAAAAGGATTATTAAGATTGGATATGAATGAGAATCCTGGAGGATTACCTCTCGTTGTTATAAATGAATTAAAGAACAAGATTACTCCTGAATTCCTTGCTACATACCCAGATAAAATGCCACTGTTGAAGTCTATAGTCGCATTTCATGAAGTATCTATTGATAATGTTGCAATTACTGATGGTTCAGAGATGGCTTTAAAGTATATATTTGAAGTATTTGGACGACCTAAATCAGAATTTCTTAGTGTATCTCCTACTTTTGAAATGTATGGTGTATATGCAAACATGTATGGATTAATACATAAAAAGATTGAGATAACAAAAAGAATTTGATATAGATATTAAAAATTTTATTAGATAATATTACTTCAGAGACAAGTATAGTATCTCTTTTAAATCCCAATAATCCAATTGGACGACCTTATACGGATGAAGAGTTTTTGTTGGTAGCTGAAAAAACAAAAGCTGTAGGAGCACTATTAATAATTGATGAAGCATATCATTATTTTTATTCCAATACACAAATTGGCCTACTAAATAAGTACGATCATATCATAGTTTTAAGAACATTTTTCTAAGCTTTTTTTCAATTGTCGCATGTCGAATTGGCTATGCGATTTCTTCAGTAAAAAATATAAAACTGATTAATAATGTGAGACCAACATTTGATACCAATTCTATTGCATTATTGTTTTGCTAATGAGTTGATTAATAATAAGCAATTACTTGAACATCTCATTAGTGAAGAATTAACAGGCAGACAGTATTTAATTAGTGAGTTAGAGAAATTAGGATACACTTATGTATATAATGGAGGAAACTATATTACAATAAAAAAACAAATATAGATGCTAATATTGTGGCACAACGACTATTAACTGATAAGAAGATTTCAGTAAAAAACATCGGGATATGATATATTGCAAGGATATATTCGGGTAACTACAGGAGCTGTTCAATATATGAAAAGTATTTATGGATGGTTTGTGTGAGGTCGATAAGCAGTAAGGAGTAAATTTAATATTACTTATTAAGAAAAAGTTAGTAGTATTTCTGCTAATGACATAACAAAAGTGATTCTTTGCAGGGTTAGATACTATGGTAATAGGTTCAGTAAAGAGTATTACTTTAGATAACGGTAGTGGCTTTGACAATCTTACAGAAGGTTGTAGAGTAATCAGCCCTGTCTACGTTGTTCTCATTCTAATTTTTGATTCACCTTGGCAAAGAGGCATAAATAAACGTGATGATAGACTATTAAGTCGATTTATGCCAAAAAGGTAATGCATTGAGTGATCTTTCTACGAAACTATTAAAGTTGTACACAGTTGTATAAATCGGCTGCCAAGAAGGATTCTTGCATACAAAGAACTAGAGGAAATGTGGAAGCTATTATGTCAATTCTCTTTTTAACTCTGTTATGAGATGCTGAACTATTTGCATCATAGTATTCATTTTTCTACTTGAAATTTATGGAAAATTTAAGTTTTTTTATATTTAGTATTTTTATATTAGTAACAAAGTTTATTGCGTTAGAAAGGTTACTGAAATGAGTTCTGAACATAGAAAAAGTTGGATTTTATAGTGTTGATTTTAAAAAACTATCGTCAGAAAAAAATAATGATGGAACTACATTTGATCAAAAAGTTTTTGTTAGATATTGTTAATTATATTACATCTCTACCGATTATAGATAGACTTTTTAAACTTGGAAAAAGAGCGTAAAACATACTTTTTATATGAATATATTATGGAAAAATAATAAGCTATTAGTTACATTTAAATCATGTAAGTTTGGGCATTTTCCACCATATTTAAATAGTAAAGATGGTACAGAAAGAGCGACGTCCAAGAATGAGTACGAGGGAGAGACAGAAAAAGACACATTTAGTTATTAGGTTAGACTTAAATGAAGCGTACCTAGTTTTTAGAAGAACGGAGAAATGGGATTGGTATATCAAAAATTGTTAAGTATTTTAATGAATTTTCAAAGCGTTATTATGAATCTAACCAGGGAAAAAGCGTAAGTATATTGTTCAGTACACTAGTGTTGCAGGAAAAAGAGTTTCTGAAGGCCCTAGAAGAAGCTGGGGAAATAAAAAGGAGTTGAGATATTTACATACAAGAAAAAAATATAGGAGATGCATTTCTTGGTTTATCGTTAGAAGAAGATTGCTTTATAAAGGATGAAGTTATTGTAAAACTGAAGTCAGTGCCTAAAGAAGGTGTATTGAAACGCACTTGCAATCAGCTGTATAATAGTATAAAGTCTGAAGATAGTAACATAACTAGAATACGAATTCATACGGCTCAGGATGATTTTTCGAGGACCAATTGATAGTAATTTTTAGAAAAAAACTGATAATATTGAGGTGGAATTAGAAAAAATGGTACGGTGAAGTCGTCTTCTATATTTAATAAGTTAATTAGACTTATAGAGTGAGGTCATATGGGAAGGATAATATATGGGCAATGGATAATTCTGATTGAGCATTACTTTAAGATTCTTAGGTTTAATGAGTTTACATATGAAATAGTAATACCTCTTATCAGTGCTTGTTTAGCAAGTTATATTTATAATGAAATAGGATTGGATATACAGGCGTTATCAAAATTAAGAGAGATGCTTCCCACAGCAATATCGGTATTAATTGGTTTTTACAATAATGGCTATTACATTGCTGTCTGCAAGTGAATCAAACACTATCACAAATATTAAGAATAGAGAATCACGAGCAAGTTATTTAAATGGGAAATTAATTAGTATTTATAAGCTTTATGCTTATTATGTTTTCCTATGCTTTAATTGTTGAAATATTCTTTTTATTAGTCATATTTTTTGTTGCATTTTTTTAATAAATGTTTATACATGCCCTATACTTGTAATAATATCATTATTTCTAGAAATATTTTTTTATTACTTCATATATTACTATTAATAGTACGTTCTGTAACTAGTTTATACTTAGTATTATATCATCAAAATTGAATATGAGGTGTTGTAAAAAAATAGTGTACTTTTTCAAGAAATTTACCAAGGCGATACTCTGTATTGCCCTGTTTTTGTTCTATAATAAAAACAGAGGTTCTAACAAAAGCGAAAAAAATATGCATTTTATTACAACCTCTTCTTTTTATCCCAAAGGATAATATAAAGTTGGTTTTTGGGATTCATGGCCCAATCTATACTTTAACTATACACTCGGCATTTAGGAATATCAATATAAGAATATACAATTTTGATACTATAAATTGTACTAAAAATTGCAAGTGGAAATGTTAGTGTAAAAATATTTGTGGGAAAAATAAAATAACAAAAGAAGGTCATCCTTTGTTACAATGAATGTGTTCAAATAACTCAAAGTAAAGGAGACCTTCTTATGGAATTTATTTTACAACAGGTAGCAGATAATTGCACTGACTTTTTAACTTTTCTGATAACAAGATATTTAATGGTGAAGAAATGTATTCATTCTTCCATCTTATGGAAGACTTTTCAACGTTAATTAACGGCATAGAGTTTATGATGTTAGAGAGGTATTTATCTAAGTTAGATGACCAACTCTACGAATTTATTAAACCCAAAAAAAGCGATATCATGTACAAGAGAAAGGTAGAGAACGCACGATTGTTGCTAAATAGGAAGAGGTGAAAATTGTACGAAGGTATTACAAAGACAAAGTAAGTGGTGAGTTTGTATATCTTTTAGATGCAGTATTAGATCTACCTTCTCATAAGCGAATTGAGCCTTATTGTGCCAGTGAAATCATTAGACATGCTATATCTATGAGCTATGCTAAGGCGGTAGAAGCTTCTACACCGTCTAAACTTTCACGGCAATCTGTAAACAATTTAATACATAACTTACAAACACCGCCGACTACCTTGCAAATAGAACTAGATCCAAAGCCTGCTGAAATGGTTTATATTGAAGTGGATGAAGATTATGTAAGATTACAAACAGGTAAGAATATTAACATGAAGTTAGCCACAGTATATACGGGAAAAGTGGATATGGGTTCTAACCGCATGGAGTTAGTAGAAAAAGCATTCTTTTCAACACCTAGAACTGCAATCCCGGGTGTAGAAAAAGGAAAGTAACGGATGGTTACAAGCAATTAAACATGGTGGACGAAGGATTCTTTAGTAACAAAGGAAACCTCTTTTAAAAAGCTAGACAATTATTTTTTTCAACAAAAACTTGATACCGTCATTTTATATAGACTTGTTGACAAAAGAAATACATATTTGCTAAGATTTAACTATAGAAGAGGTGTCCCGCTACCGAAAAAGGTGGAACATTAAAGAAGGTGTCTCACTACCTATGTACTAAAGGTGAAGCATTAAAGTAAACAGAGAGGGAACCTCTCTGTTTTTTAGGAGGATCTATGGGCGATATAGTAAAGTTTGGATTTTACACAATAGAATCAGAATATTTAAGATATTTAAACTCAATAGACTCTGAGGTCTATTATAATTCCTCTTATAGAGATAGTATTAAACCGTTTGTAGGGATTATAGTATTAATAGATTCATTTTAAGTATTTTATTCCTATATCATCGGCTAAGAGAAAAACATATAGCGTGGAGAAATGTATCGGATGAATATTTTTTTGATTTATGAAATAGTAGGTAATGAAGGTGTTAAACAAAAACGGAATCTACAAAGTATATAATAATGATAAATGGATGCATATAATGTCTATATTAGATATAAAGAAAAATGATTCCAGTTCCTGAGGGAGTTTATCAAAGGATAGATTTTAAAATTATTAGAGGATTTTTAAATACAAAGATTTATTTGAGAAAGAGTATAAATTTTGTTTAAGTATAAAAAGCTAAGATTTTATTAAAAGCGGAAAAAAACTATACGAAAAACAGAAAGTTACGGGCGTTGTTAGAAAAGCTAATTGTCATTTTGAAATGTTAGAAAAATGCGATGCTAGAGTGGTCTAAAAACTTGCACCAACCCCTCTATTCTTGTAAAAATAGAATTATAATAAATCCATAATATGTAAAGAACTATAGGAGGAACTGATTATGGCAGTAAAGATTGGTATTAATGGCTTTGGTCGTATTGGTAAATGCGTAATGCGTCTGCTCTTAATAATCCAGATGTAGAGGTGGTAGCCATCAATGATACTGGGGATATTGAAGGATCTGCTTTGCTGTTTCAAGCATGACTCTATTCATGGTAATTTGAGCTGTGATGTAACAATAGATGGTGACTACTTAGCAGTAGATGGTAAACGTACTCGTGTATTCTGTGACCGTGATCCGGCGAATATCGATTGGTCTGGAGAAGGTGTAGAAGTAGTGATTGAATGTACTGGCGTGTTCCGCTCTCGTGAAAAGCAGTGACTCATTTGGGTGGTACTGTTAAAAAAAGTAATCATTTCCGCACCGGTAAAGATGAAGATAAAACAATCGTTATGGGCGTAAATGAAAGCGAATACGATCCTGCTACACATCATGTAGTATCTAATGCAAGCTGTACCACAAACTGCTTAGCTCCATTTGCGAAAGTATTGCATCAAGAATTTGGCATTAAACGTGGTATGATGACAACAGTTCACTCTTACACAAATGACCAACGTGTATTAGATGCACCACATAAAGACTTACGTCGTGCTCGTGCAGCAGCGATGTCCATTATTCCTACTACCACAGGCGCAGCGAAAGCAGTTGCCTTAGTATTGCCTGAATTGAAAGGCAAATTAAACGGCTTTTGCTCTTCGTGTTCCTACGCCAAATGTATCTGTTACAGATTTAGTAGTAGAACTTGAAAAAGAAGCAACAAAAGAAGAGATTAATGCAGCATTCCGCAAAGCAGCTGAAAGCGAGTTAAAAGGCATTCTTGGCGTATCTGATTTGCCATTAGTGTCCAAAGATTTCAATGGTGATGCTCGTAGTTCTATCGTTGATGCAGATTTAACAATGGTGATGGAAGGCAATATGGCAAAAGTAGTAGCTTGGTATGACAATGAGTGGGGCTATTCCTCTCGTATTGTTGACCTAGCTGTGTACATGGGCAAACGAGGCTTATAATCTGCCGGGGACTACGAGAGTAGTCCCTTTTTGTCATGCTTATTGCAAATAGATAGGAGACAGTATGAAACTTTCACTAGCAAATATGAATGTAGCGAACAAGACAGTATTTGTTCGAGTTGATTTTAATGTGCCTCTGAAAGACGGCGTAATCACTGATGATACTCGTATTCGTGCGACCTTACCAACGTTGCGCCATTTAATTGACCAAGGGGCAAAAGTTGTTATTGCATCGCACTTAGGCCGTCCAAAAGGAGAACGCAAACCAGAGTTTACCTTAGCGCCTTGTGCGAAACGATTGAGTGAACTCTTAGGACAGCCAGTTCGTTTCGTAGAAGATTGCATCGGTGATATCCCTGCACAAGCAGTACGTGAAATGAAGTCCGGTGATGTGTTGGTATTGGAAAATCTTCGTTTCTATAAAGAAGAAGAAAAATGATCCTACCTTTGCCAAAGCCTTAGCAGACTTAGCAGAAGTAGGAGTCAATGATGCTTTCGGCGTGTCTCACCGTGCCCATGCCTCTGTGGAAGGGATTACGAAATACTTACCAATGGGAGCTGGTTTCTTGTTAGAAAAAGAAATTCGCTATGTGGGTGGTGCTGTAGAGCATCCAGAACACCCATTTGCAGACCATCATTGGTGGTGCTAAGGTGAGTGACAAAATCGAAGTCATTTCTAACTTATTACCAAAAAGTAGAAGTATTGATTATTGGCGGTGGTATGGCGAATACTTTCGTAGCGACCCAAGGTCATAATGTAGGGTACTTCCTTGGTAGAAGCAGATAAATTTGAGTTGGCTCGTGAATTAATTGCTCGCGCGAAGGAAACGAACACCAATTTATTGTTACCAGTAGATTTCGAAGTAGCCGATGCTTTCAGTGAAACTGCGAATCATAAGGTAGTGGATGCCACAGGGATCGAAGATGGCTGGATGGCATTAGATATTGGACCGAAGAGCCGTGAGCTATTTGCTGAGGCCTTGGCACCGATGAAGATGATTGTTTGGAATGGGCCTATGGGCGTGTTCGAAATGGAAGCCTTCGCTGGTGGTACCAATGCGGTAGCGAAAGCGGTGGCAGAGGCCAGCGCAACTACTATCGTAGGTGGTGGTGATTCTGTTGCGACCATCGAAAAAAAGCGGTTTAAGTCATAAAATTTCTCATATTTCCACTGGTGGCGGTGCGTCCTTAGAATATTTAGAAGGCAAAAGTGTTACCGGTATTGCAGCCTTACAAGAGGCATAGGAGGTTATCATGCGACAACCGATCATTGCAGGAAACTGGAAAATGCATATGACGAATACGGAAGCCACTGTGTTCGTTGAAAAATTGAAAACCTTAGTGGCTGATGCAACCTGCGAAGTCGTGGTATGTCCGCCTTTCACGGCCATCAGTACAGTGGCTGATGTAGCGGAAGATACAAAGGTTCGCGTGGGGGCTCAAAAATGTGTTCCACGAAGAATCTGGCGCCTATACAGGGGAAGTATCTCCGGCGATGTTGACGGATTTAGGTGTGTCCTACGTGATTGTGGGCCATTCCGAGCGCCGTTCTATTTTTAAAAGAAGCAGATCGCTGTGTAAACAAACGTGTACGCATCGTTTTTACAACATGGGATGAGCCCAATCCTTTGCGTAGGTGAAAGCTTAAACCAACGTGAAAGCGGAGAAACGGTGGCATTCATTCATTCCCAATTAGAAATGGGATTGCATGGAGTACCTGTAGAAGAAATGACGGAAGTTGTCATTGCCTACGAACCGATTTGGAGCCATTGGCACCGGTCGTACGGCCACAGCGGAACAAGCGGGCGAAGTATGCCAAAGCATTCGTGAGAAAAATCGCTGCTATGTATACGTCGGACATTGCAGAACAAGTGCGCATTCTTTACGGTGGAAGTGTAAAACCGGAGAATGCGAAAGATATTTTTAGCCCAAGCCCACGTAGATGGTGCATTAGTGGGCGGTGCTTCCTTTGAAGCAGAGACTTTCACAGGCATTATTAAGGCCTGTTAACATAGGTTTGAGGTAAAAGTATGGCAAAAATTAAAAAGGACCAGTGATGTTGACCATCCTTGATGGATTCGGCATTGGGGACGGTCAAGACCCAACAAATGCGGTGGTACAAGCGAACCCCCGAACATTTTTAGACCTATGGGACACGTGTCCTCACACCTTGTTAGAAGCGTCTGGTATGGCTGTAGGCTTGCCGGATGGACAAATGGGAAACTCCGAAGTAGGCCATTTGAACATCGGCGCTGGACGTATTGTGTACCAAGAATTGACGCGCATCACAAAAGAGGCGCAGGAAGGGACTTTATTCACTCGCCCTACCTTGGTGAAAGTGTATGAAGAAGGGACTAAACAAGCTTTACATCTAGTGGGCTTGTTGTCGGATGGGGGAGTTCATTCCCATATTGACCATTTGAAAGCCTTACTTCGTGGCGCTAAAGAGGCCGGCGTAGGAACTGTCTACATCCATGCCTTCTTGGATGGCAGAGATGTGCCGCCACAAAGTGCGTTGGCCTACATTGATGATATTGCTCACTACTGTAAAGAATTGGGCTTAGGCTCCATTGGGACGGTAGGCGGTCGTTATTATGGCATGGACCGTGACCAACGATGGGAACGAGTGCAAATGGCGTATAATGCCATTGTTTGCGGCAGTGGTACTGCTGTAGCGTGTGCTCATGAAGCGGTGGAACGCAGTTATGCAGAGGAAACGACAGATGAATTTGTCATTCCATCTGTGATGGAAGGGTACAAAAGGTATGCAAGATGGCGATGCGATCTTGTTCTTTAACTTCCGTCCAGACCGGGCTCGTCAATTGGTGCGTGCCGTGGTAGATCCTGATTTCACTGGCTTTGAACGGAAACATGTATTGCAAGGTTCCTATGTGGCGAGCATGACTCGGTACGAAGCGGACTTGCCAGTGCCAGTGGTGTATGATAAAGAACTGTTAACAGATACCTTAGGAGAAGTGTTATCCAAGGGCTGGCTATCGTCAATTGCGCATTGCAGAAACAGAGAAATATGCTCATGTGACGTATTTCTTCAATGGTGGCAAGGAAGATGTGTTCCCCGGGGAAGATCGAATTTTGGTGCCATCTCCGAAGGTGGCAACCTATGATTTGCAACCAGAGATGAGTGCTCCAGAGGTAACAGAAAAGGTTGTGGTCGCGATTCGCAGTGGCAAGTATGATATGATTATCTTGAACTATGCGAACCCAGATATGGTCGGTCATACGGGCGATCTCGAAGCCGTAAAACGTGCGATTTTTAGCCGTAGATGCGGGGCTTTCAGAAATCGTGAAAGCCATTCAAGAGATGAATGGACAGTTGTTGATTACAGCGGACCATGGAAATTCTGAGGTCATGGTGGATCATACCACAGAGATTCCGCACACGGCGCATACCACGAATCCGGTGCCACCTAATTTTAGTGGGTGCTCCAGAGGGTGTGATCTTGCGACCAGGTCGGCTCGTGATTTAGCACCAACCATGTTGGCATTAGGGGCATTGAGCAACCTGAAGCGATGAGTGGTGAAAGTTTGTTAGTACAATAAGGAGAAGTAACAATGGCAGTAATTACTGATGTATACGCAAGAGAGATTATGGATTCCCGTGGCAATCCAACAGTAGAAGTGGAAGTATATTTAGAAGACGGCACAATCGGTCGTCTGCTGTTCCATCTGGAGCATCCACTGGTCAATTTGAAGCGGTAGAATTGCGTGATGGTGAATCTCCTCGTTATTTAGGTAAAGGTGTATTGCAAGCGGTAGCAAACGTGAACGACATCATTGGACCCGCTATTTTAGGGTTCGATGCGTCTGAGCAAGTGGCGATTGACCGCATTATGATTGAATTGGACGGTACGCCTAATAAAGCAAAATTAGGTGCCAACGCTATTTTAGGCGTGTCTATGGCGGTAGCTCGCGCTGCAGCTGAATCCTATGATTTACCATTGTTCCAATACCTTGGCGGTACGAATGCAAAAGAATTGCCAGTGCCAATGATGAACATTTTAAATGGTGGTGCTCATGCAGATAATAACGTGGATATCCAAGAGTTCATGATTATGCCAATCGGTGCTACTAGCTTTATGGAAGCATTACGCTATTGTGCAGAAGTGTACCATACATTGAAAGGTGTATTGAAAGCAAAAAGGCTTGGCTACAGGTGTGGGTGACGAAGGTGGGTTTGCCTCTAACTTAGGGTTCCAATGAAGAAGCATTGCAAGTGATTACAGAAGCTATTGAAAAGGCAGGCCTTATAGTAGGTGAAGATATTGTATTTGCTATTGATGCAGCATCCTCTGAATTCTACAAAGATGGTAAATACCACTTAGCTGGTGAAGGTAAAGTAAAAACAGCTGCTGAAATGGTAGAATACTATGCAGAACTTTGCGAAAAAAATATCCAATCTACTCCATCGAAGATGGCTTAGCAGAAGAAGATTGGGAAGGCTGGAAATTATTGACAGATCGCCTTGGCAAAACTGTTCAATTAGTAGGGTGACGATTTATTCGTAACTAACACAGAACGCTTGTCCCGTGGTATCAAAGAAGATACAGCGAATGCGATCTTGATCAAAAGTGAACCAAATCGGCACATTGACAGAAACATTCGATGCTATTGAAAATGGCAAAACGTGCAGGCTATACAGCAGTTATCTCACCGCTCCGGTGAAACAGAAGATTCCACAATTGCCGATATCGCTGTAGCAGTGAACGCGGCCAAATCAAAACTGGTGCACCAGCTCGTTCCGAACGCGTAGCGAAATACAACCAATTACTTCGCATTGAAGACATGTTGGCAGAAACGGCGCAATACCGTGGTAGCGATGTGTTCTATAACATCAAACGATAAGAATAAGTGAAAATGAAAAAGGACCCCTGCGGGGTCCTTTTTGTATAAAAACCTATATGTATTTTCCGTATACTGTTGGAAGTTCCTGTAAGAATAAACTATAATTATTCTCCAAGTAAAGTAGTGAAAAAAATTCTTTAGCAGAGCGACCTTTTCCATTTTCTGCTTCTTTTTATCCCTTGTAAGAGAATTTTTCTAGCTCATCTGTGTGAAGTCTGTTGTAGAAAGTGGAGGACTTTGTAAGTTGCAGTTGTTCATAGAAGTTAATGTCTTTCATAGGTAATGTCTCCTTAGGCACGCAAAATATATAGAATATAAATTGACGAGGTAACAGTTTGTGATATAATATAGTTAAGAAAAGGAGAGCCATCAACGTGTGTTCGGCGTTAGGCTCATCTGAGGAATGAAAAAGACGATACCTAACGTGTTGAGGAGTGGTAGTCCTCATGCGTTAGGTATTTTCATTGTCTATTTACATAGATCAATGATAGCGATTACTAAGGAAACGATTGAAATAATTGTTTGAATCAAAAGTGCTCATAGCATCACCTCCCTTTACTGATAAGGAAGATGAACCCTAACTACACATTAATGGTTCTCCTATTTTTATTATAGCACTCACTTTGTTTTATACAAAGTGTTTATTTTTTTTATAAAATCCGTGAAAGACGATATGTATAATCTGTGATATAATAGAAAGGATTAATGCTGAATGCATTCTATAGAATTATAAGTAAAGGTAACAGGATTAGGAAAGGAGGAGTAGGGTGTACAACAATTTTGAAGTGATTGGGGCATTTGCTTTTGTATCTAGGGCCCTCATGATGTACATCGGGGTATATTATTACCGCAAGTCTAATAGCTAGACGACTATATTTTTAGGAGGTCGCCAGCTAGGCCCTTGGATCACGTCCATGAGCGCAGAAGCCTCTGACATGAGTGGATGGATGTTGATGGGTTTACCGGATTTGCCTACTCAACAGGGATATCGGCGTTATGGATTGCCATCGGTTTAGCCTTTGGGAACGTGGCTGAACTGGGTGTTCGTATCAAAACGATTGCGCAATTACACAGAGGTAGCGAATAATAGTTTGACCATACCGGATTATTTGAAAAACCGTTTTCATGATACATCAAGAATTGTGCCGGTGGTATCTGCTATCTTCATCGTTATTTTCTTTTTAATTTACACGTCTTCTGGATTCGTAGCGTGGTAAATTATTCAATACCATCTTTGGATTGGATTACATGACATCCTCTTTATTACAGCGGGGGTAGTTATTTTTCTACACCTTCTTAGGTGGGTTCCTCAGCCGTAAGTTGGACGGACTGTATTCAAGGGATGATGATGTTCTTCGCCATCTTGTTAGTACCGGTGACAGCGACCATGTATTTAGGTGGTCCTGTTGAAACGGCTCAGCTTAATTGCTACGGAGTTCCCTGCAGGGCTTGTCCATTTGGGGCCCGGAACAAGATACTTTCACCTTGGCGGTTGGTATCATTTCTAGCCTAGGATGGGGCCTTGGCTACTTCGGTCAACCTCACATCTTAGTACGTTTTATGGCGATTTCCGATGCGAAAGAATTGAAAAAAGCTACGAATATCGCCATGATTTGGGTAGTCATCTCCTTGTTGGCTGCGGTGGCAGTAGGTCTTGTTGGTAAAGTATACTTAACAACACCATTAGTCGATGCTGATGCAGAAACAGTATTCCTTGTGATGAGCGAGCATTTATTTAACCCATTTGTGGCAGGCTTAATTTGGTCCGCTGTGTTGGCAGCGATCATGAGTACAGCCTCTGCGCAATTGTTGGTAACGGCCTCTTCTGTGTCACAAGACTTGTACCGCAATGTGTTTGCTCGTGATGCGGAGATCGTGAGCTTGTAATGGTGAGCCGTGCAACGGTATTGATTGTATCTGCTATTGCCATCGTGATGGCAGTGAACCCACAAAGCTACATCTTGACGATGGTAGCCTATGCATGGGCAGGGTTCGGAGCTGCCTTCGGGCCTGCGATCTTGATCTCTTTGACTTGGAAACGGATGACTCTGAAAGGTTGTATCGCGGGTATCTTAGTAGGTGGTATCACCGTCCTTGTGTGGAAAGCAATTCGGTTGGTTCGGCTTGTATGAAATCGTACCGGTTTCATCTTATCTGCCATTGCTATCTTCGTGGTTAGCTTGTTAGACCATGAGCCAAGTAAAGAAATCCAAGCGAGTTCGATGCATCAGAACGCATGCATATTTTATAATTATATACACATAGTAAAACGAAATGTTGGGGCTATTCCTTCGGGAGTAGTGCCAACATTTTTTTATAAAATGTATAGGACTAAGTATCAATACGTATTGTATAAAAGAGCGTAATGGCATGGTAATAGTAATATTAGTATGGAATGTAACTTAGTAGAGGTGGACTGTCATGACAAATGACTGAGGAAAAGATAGGATAGTTATAGCGCAAACGGTTTATACTGTCCCATAAAAATGGTATAATAAATAGATACAATTAGATGAATACGTACGTTAGAAAGGAGGAAAGACATATGGATGCTAGAGCGTTACGAGCATTGCAACATTTTTATGGATACACTAGTTTTCCGGCCAGCTCAAGAGGTACCGGTTACGGCGCTATTAGAGAGCCAAGATATATTGGGTATCATGCCGACGGGGGTAGGCAAATCGATTTGCTTTCAGATTCTCGCCATGTTGAAAGCGGGGATTACCATTGTCTTTTCTCCGTTGATTTCCTTGATGCAAGATCAGGTGGACACCTGAAAGAGCAAGGTATGCCAGCTGAGCATATATGAATAGTACTCTTAGCCGAGAGGAACAAAAATAAAAATACTCTACTTCTTGCGTGAAGGACGTATTAAGTTGTTGTACTTGGCGCCAGAAAAATTAGCGGCTGAAGGATTTTGCAACTTTCTAAGAGACTTGCTGATCAGTCAAGTCATCATCGACGAAGCCCATTGTGTATCCCAATGGGGTCACGATTTTAGACCTTCTTTCACAGCTATTGGGCCTTTTATTAATAGTTTACCTCATCGACCTGTGGTGGGGGCTTTCACAGCGAGCGCTACGGAAGAGGTAGAGCGAGATATGAAGCAACTCTTGGGGCTCGAACAGGCTCGTGTTCACATTACGGGTTCGATCGGCCGAACTTGGCTTTCACCGTCATCCATGAAAGTAAACGCATGGAGTACGTGCGCGACTATGTGCGCAACAATCCCAACGATGTGGGCATTATCTATTGCGCCACACGGGCCAATGTGGAAAAAGGTATACCATGAGCTGTTGCGTTATGATGTGAAAGCAGGCTATTACCACGGTGGGTTGTCTGATGAAGAGCGGAAGTACCAGCAGAATCGCTATGCTTTCGATGAGGTGCATGGTCATGGTAGCCACCAATGCATTCTGGGATGGGCATTGATAAAAGCAATGTGCGCTATGTGATCCATTACCAGATGCCTCGCAATATGGAAAGCTATTACCAAGAGGCAGGGGCGTGCGGGTCGTGATGGGGCACCCAGCGGATTGTATTTTTGGCTCTATAATGGGCAAGATGTAGGAGTACACCAGTACATTTTAAGTCAAAGCGATTTACCCCTGAACGGCAACGCATTGAGCGCAATATGTTGCAGGCTATGATTGATTATTGTCATACACCTATGTGCTTGCGCAAGTTCATGCTGTCCTATTTCGGAGAGCAAGTGCCTTGGGATCAATGTCACCATTGCAGTACTTGTGATGAACCGCGAGTTTCTGTGGACGTGACGCGAGAGGCTGTGGCTGTGTTGCAAGCGATTTGGAATACAGAAGAACGATACGGTGTGACCATGATTACAGATATTGTGTGTGGCAATCGGACGGAGCGTATAGAAAAGTTCCGTTTGCACAGATTGCCCGTATTTGGTCAGCTAAACCGTTGGGCAGATAAAGATTTGAAGGGCTTTTATCAAGCGATTAATCGCCATGGATTTCTCACGTCTTCCGGAGGACAATACCCGATTCTATCGCTGACGGAACAAGGGCATGACGTGCTTGGCGGGCGACTTCCAGTGAAAGACGTGCCTATTGAGGTAGGGGGAACATCGACCACTTCAAAAAACGAAGTAAGTCCAGTGTTCCAGGGGTTAGTGAAAGCCACGAAAGATACGTCCTTGTTTGAAGCATTACGGGTGCACCGATTGGCACTTTCAAAAACAGAAGGCATCAAGCCATTCATGATTTTCTCGGATGCTACCTTGTTGGATATGGTGGCAAAAGAACCATTTACCTTAGGGGTTATGGCGAATGTGAAAGGCGTAGGAGATATGAAATTGCGCAAATACGGCAATGAATTTTTGAAGGTCATCGCCGAGTTTAAGGGCAGAAGATAGATGTCAGTGTAGACAGCTATATACATACAACTGAAGAGCGTTACATAGATGTAAAGATAGATATACATGGAACTACAGATAGAACTGTAGTGTAGATTTCTATTTAAGGAGGCATAGATGAGTGCAGCAGATACGCAATATTTGCGGATTATAGAAGATATTTTAGACCACGGGTATTATGCCAACAATCGCACAGGCATTGCGACGTATAAAACTACCGCATCAAGTGATGCAATTTAATTTAGGGAGGAATTTCCTATTTTGACAACGAAATTTGTGGCTTTCAAAAACGGCTATCAAAAGAATTGCGTTGGATTTGGCAACTGCAATCTAATGATGTGCGCCAGTTGCAGGCCATGAATGTGAAAAGTCTGGGATGAATGGATGCGGGAAGATGGCACCATTGGTAAGGCCTATGGGTACCAAATTGCAAAAGTATAAACAATTGGATACGTTGCTAGATATGTTGCAAAAGGATCCGCAAAGCCGTCGCATGATTGTGACTTTGTGGAATATTGAAGATTTTGCCAGATATGGCGTTGCAAACCATGTGCGTACGAAACATTATGGGATGTCACGGATGGTCGACTTAATTGCATGCTTGTCCAACGCAGTGGAGACATGGGATTAGGGGTGCCTTTTAATACGGCACAGTATGCAGCATTGGTGCATATGATCGCTCATGTTTCTGGATTGCAACCAGGTCTGTTTACGCATATTATTAACAATGCTCATATTTATGAGAACCATGTAGAAGCATTGCGTACCCAATTAGAACGAAAACAGGAAGCCTTAGAGGCTCCTGATGTTATGATTGAACCGAGGATATTAAAAATTTCTACGATTTCAAACCAGAAGATATTACCCTAGATGGCTACGAGCATTTAGGAAAACTGTCTATGACAGTCGCTGTGTAAGGTATGCATAACAGTACATGGTGAAATCTAGTTTTGAATCTATCCTGGTATATATGCTGATATATAGGTGGATTGATGGAGAATTAACAAGATACAGGAGTAGTATATGTTAGCAATGATTGTAGCAGTGGCTGCGAATGGCGTTATAGGCAAAGATAATCAATTGATTTGGCGCATTCCAGAAGATTTGAAATATTTTAAAGAGCGTACGACGGGGCATGTCATCATTATGGGGCGTAAAGACATTAGAGTCTTTGCTGTTTTTACTGCCCTAACCGAGAACATTGGGTGATTACGTCGCAATTGGACTATGTACCACCTTATGCAGGAGTGAAAGTCTTTCACAGTCCAGAGGAAGCGGTAGCATCGGCGAAGGATTTAGACTTGGTATACTGCATTGGAGGCGCTCAAGTGTATGCTAGCATGGCACCTTATGCAGAGCGTTTGTATGTGACGGAGTTGCAGGACACTTTCACAGGAGATGTGACGTTTATGGAACATAGAAAGCCGGAATGGATCGAGATTGAGCGCATACCGGGACAGGACCAAGATACATTAGCCTACGATTTTGTAACCTATGAAAGGCGGAAATAGAATGGAAATACATGTAGTGATAGCCCAAGAATTGGGGGTTAAACCGCATCAAGTAGAGGCAGCCCATCACATTATTAGATGAAGGAATACGGTGCCTTTTTATTGCACGGTATCGAAAAAGAAGTTACGGAAGAATTAAAAGATGAACAGTTGCGGGACATCGAAGAACGCACGAAATATTTGCGTAATTTGTTACAACGAAAAGAAGAGGTAACGAAGTCCATTGAGGAACAGGGGAAATTGACGGATGAATTGTCTGCGCGATTGCGAAAAGCTATGAAATTGCAAGAGTTGGAAGACTTGTATTTGCCGTTCCGTCCTAAGAAACGCACTCGTGCGTCCATGGCGAAGACAGAGGTTTAGAGCCATTGTCACAGGGCCTTCTTCACGATGAAAAACGAAGAGGAATTACGCCAGTAGTCGCAGAGTATATTACCGAAGAAGTGCCAACAGTGGATGATGCCTCACAAGGGGCCATGGATATTGTGGCGGAAGATGTGAGCGAACGAGCAGATATTCGTCAATACTTGCAAAGCCAGTGGGAAACAGGGCATATGAAAACGGAACTTGTAGGTGAAGAAGAAGTCAATCAGGATTCTGCAATATAATGAAGAATACAATGAACCGATTCGTCAAGTGCCTTCCCATCGTGTAATAGCCATGAATCGTGGAGAAACACTAGGGGCCTTAAAAGTTGGATTTGTCGTGCCCGATGATGCCTTTGTGCACTACATGTTTGACGTAGTAGAAGGAAATCAAAATCTGGAGCATTGTTTTGTGCGCAATGCCATCGTAGATTCCTATAAACGATTGATTTACCCATCTTTGGAGAGGGAAACTCGCAACACTATGACAGAGCAAGCGGAAGAGCAAGCTATCAAAGTGTTTGGTACGAACTTGCGCAATCTGTTGCTGCAAGCGCCTTTTATCAGGCCATGTCATCATGGGATTGGACCCAGGGTATCGCACAGGTTGTAAAATGGCGATCATCGACCGAGAAGGGAACGTCCTCGATTACGGTGCCTACTATCTCACAACGAGTGATAAAAGCAAGAGACCGGGCGAAACAAGAATTAGCGAAGAAAATTCGCCAATATGGTGTTACTTTGATTTCCATCGGCAATGGTACAGCATCGTATGAAACGGAACAATTTGCATCTGCTATGATTGCTGAGGAAGGGTTAGATTGCCATTATATTATCACCAACGAAGCGGGGGCCTCTGTGTATTCGGCGTCTAAATTGGCCATCGAAGAATTGCCAGACCTCGATGTATCTATCCGTGGTGCCGTCTCGATTGCCCGTCGTGTGCAAGATCCATTGGCGGAATCCGTGAAAATCGATCCGAAATCGATTGGTGTAGGCCAATACCAACATGATGTGAATCAAAAGCAATTGGGAGCTACCTTGGATCAAGTGGTGGAAACTGTGGTGAACCATGTAGGGGTAGAACTCAATACGGCGTCTCCTGCAATTTTGAAACATGTATCAGGCATTTCCAATACAGTGGCGAATAATATCATTGCCTACCGCAAGGAACATGGGGCTTTCACAAATCGTAAACAATTGTTGAAAGTAGCCCGTTTAGGTCCAGCTGCGTTTACGCAATGCGCAGGTTTCTTGCGCATCGGCAAAGGGGAGAACCCGTTAGATGCGACACCAGTCCATCCAGAGTCTTATGAAATCGCGCAAGGTGTGTTGGCACAATTGGGCATGTCCTTAGAAGATTTGCGCAATAAAGAGACGTTAGCCAAAAGCGAAAGAAAAGTTGCAAGCTGTCGATGTAGAAGCCTTGGCAAACCAATTAGAAGCGGTACCGACAGTGCGAGATATTGTGGAAGCTTTGCAAAAACCGGGTCGAGATCCACGGGAAGACTTACCGGCGCCAATGACTCGCAAACAAATTATGAGCTTGGAAGATATTCAAGTAGGCACAGTGGTGAAAAGGAACTGTCCACAATGTGGTGGACTTTGGGGCCTTTTGTAGACTTTGGTGTAAAAATCAATGGCTTGTTGCATAAAAGTGAGTTCTGCGGACGCCAAGAACATCCATCGGATGTGTTGGCAGTAGGGGATATTATCGAAGTAGAGATTATCTCCGTTGATGCGAAACGAAACCGCATTGGTTTATCTATGAAACGAGAGAAACCTAAGCATACAAATCGTCCGGTACGTCAACGTGGTGGCGATGGTAATTCTCTTCGAGACAAACAACATAATTACGAGAGAAAACCGGCTAGACATAAAAAAGATAACTCAGGAGCTGCACAAGGTGGGGCAAGAAAACCGCATCGAGATACACACAGAGGAAACGGTGGCAAGCGACACGAGAAAGAGCAAGACTTAGGGGCTCTATTACAACAATGGGCAGACCGAGGAGGACGCAAACGATGATGTATATCATAAGCATCCTAACTTTTTTGTTTGATCAACTCACAAAATGGTATGTACAACAACACTTCCGATTAGGCGAGTCTGTGCCAGTGATACCCGATGTATTTCACTGGACCTATATTGTAAACCATGGTGCTGCCTTTGGCATGTTGATGCATCAACGGTGGATTCTCTTGTTGGTGGTGGTACTTTTGCTAACCGCTATGTACATAGGTCGGAAGAAATTAGCTACGGCGCCGGTCTATGCTCGAATTGGTACGGGCACTCTCTTAGGAGGGGCTCTGGGCAATGCCTGGGACCGTCTGTACTTAGGTGGCGTGGTGGACTTCTTTGACTTTCGAGTGTGGCCCATCTTCAACATTGCGGACATCGCCATTTGTATCGGTGTGCCCTTGTTGATTCTATATTTTTGGTCCTGTGAAAGTAAGAATACATGAGGGTAAATGATGGAAACGAAACAATATATGGTGGACGCTCAGGATGAAGGTACGCGATTAGACGTGTACCTTACGAAAGAGCTAGGTCAGTCACGTAGTTATGTGCAATCCTTGGTGAAAGATGGTCATGCTACAAGTGAATGGCAAAACAGGTAAATCGAATTTAAAAACTTTCACAGGGAAGCGATATCCTTGTGACAATTCCAGAAGTGCACGAGGTGGAGGTAGAACCAGAAGATATTCCACTGGACATTCTCTTCGAAGATTCCCATATGATCGTGGTGAATAAAGCTCGTGGCATGGTGGTCCACCCAGCGGTGGGGAACCATTCGGGTACCTTGGTGAATGCACTCCTCTTTCATTGCAAAAGATTTGTCCGGTATCAACGGGGAAATTCGCCCTGGGCATCGTGCACCGCCTAGATAAAGATACATCAGGGGTGATGATGGCGGCGAAACATGATGAATCCCATTTAGGATTGGCGGAGCAAGTCAAGGAGCATAGTGCAACGAGAACCTATTATGCGTTGGTGCAAGGCAATATTGCAGAAGAAAAAAGGGACGATTAAAAGCGCCTATCGGTCGTCATCCCTAAGGACCGTATGAAAAATGGCGGTAGTCTTCGAAAATAGTAAAGACGCTGTGACCCATTTCCGAGTACTAGAGCGGTATGGAAAACATACACTCATCGAATGCCAATTAGAAACGGGAAGAACCCACCAAATTCGGGTACACTTAGCCTATATTGGACATCCTGTGGTGAATGATCCATTCTATGGATTCCGCAAAATGGACTTTTCCTATTGTAGGGGCAAGCCTTTGCATTCTAAAAACATTGACAGTAACACATCCGATAACGGGAGAGGTGCTACACTTTGAAGCACCATTACCGACTGATTTCTTGGCATGTATTGACTATGCAAAAGAGCATAATCGATAAGGAGGACCTATGGGAGAGCGCATTTTAATTGATGAAGCGGGTATGATGCGGGCCATTCGATCGCATTGGGCATGAAATTTTAGAACGAAATAAAGGTCTATCGAATGCACTGATCATTGGCATTGAGCGCCGTGGCGTCTCATCTGGCGAAACGATTACAAGCGCAGATTGAAGCCATCGAGGGGATTCAAGTGGATGTAGCGACTATGGACGTATCTTTGTATCGTGATGATCGAGGTAATCAACCGAAGGAAGGTTCTCCTTTCACGATGGATACAACCGGTAAAATTGTCATCTTAGTAGATGATGTACTTTTCACGGGGCGCACTATTCGATCTGCCTTGAATGCATTGATGGAAGCGGGTAGACCTAGCGCGATTCAACTAGCTGTATTGGTGGACCGAGGTCATCGGGAACTGCCCTATACGGGCGGACTATGTGGGGAAAAATATTCCTACGTCCCATCTAGAAACGGTGAAAGTACATGTTCACGAAGTCGATGGTGACGATAGTGTTGTCATTTTCTAATTAGGGGGTGTTCATTGTGCATGGTATGGGGAACCATCATCAATGTGGTGTTAATCATTTGCAGGAAGCCCTGTCAGGGCTTATTCATTCGACATCGCATGAAAGAAAATTTGAAAGAAACACTTATGATGGTATGCGGTATCATTATTTTGTTGTTGGGCATGAGCGGCACTATGCAATATATGTTGGTCATTGTCAGCGACAGTCTGCATACGACAGGTCCTATGATGATGATTATCTCCATGGTCTTGGATGCTATCATAGGGGAGATGATCGATTTTGATCGTCGCATTACAGCCATTGGAGAATGGTTGAAGTTAAAAACAGGGCAATAGCCGTGATCCACAGTTTACGAATGCTTTCATTACCGCATCCATGACATTTACCGTAGGTGCCATGGGGGTCATTGGATCCATCCAAGATGGTTTGACTGGCGATTACAGCACGATGGTGGTAAAAAGTATTCTAGACGGCATTATCGTTATGGTTATGGCATCGTCTATGGGAAAAGGGGCGCTGTTCTCCTTTTTACCGGTCGGGATTACCCAAGGAATCATTACGGGCTTAGCCCACTTGGCGGCGCCACTCATGACACCAGATGCCATCGACAATTTATCCTATGTGGGATCTATTTTGATCTTTTTGCGTAGGTATCAACGTATTGTGGCCGAATAAAATTCGAGTGGCGAACTTGTTGCCGGCTATCTTTATTGCAATGCTCCTAACATTTTTACCAATTCCCCTATAGATATATAGGGGGCTAGGGATAGGCCTTACATCTTATAGGAACGTTGATACAGCATTATATAAGGCAATCTAGATATATATATTATCATAGAGGAAGGTTGAGTACGTGGTACTCACTTTCCTCTATTTTTGAAAGAGAATTGAGCCTACATAGTCCATATCTGGGTACGACCTTTTTTTAACTATCGGGGCTTTTGTAAAACAACGTCTGGAAGATGGTATATACTACGGTTATACCGAGATGAGCTATTGATTGAAAGAAAAGAGCCGATATCTTGGAGGCATAGTTTGTATGTATTGTGAAAAAAAGGAGGTGAAACGTATGCCATTGTTATTTTTAGCATGCCGCCCTGCTGTGGGAACTGCCCTAGAAATGTTTGTTACTGGTTTGGTAGCAGGGGGTCGTATTGTCCGAGCCAGCAGTTCGCATATTAGCGGAATAATGCTGGAGTCGTACGACTCAAGTGGTGAAAGATATAAAAAGGAGGTGAGAGTATGGCTTACGGCGCAGGTGTATTTGTGGCGTAATGCTAACACTATATCGTGTACTACGCGATTAGTGCATAGAAAGCATAGAATCCGCATCTAGCATAGCTAGAGATAGCGGATTTTTTGTGATGAATTACAATGATTTTCATCGTATACTTATGATAAAAATAAATAAAACCTAGATGCGAAAGTGATTAGAAATAATAGATAGAAATTATACTTGTAGGAAGCTGATAGAGCCATGAAAAAATGATAGCTGAGGTGTTAGTAGTGGATCAAGAGAGTAAGAAACAAAGAGCTATAGAAGATAAGCGCATGAAGGAATTAAAGACTGTGCGTAAAAATGATAGAAATCTACTGCAGAGGGCAGCACCGACGGAAGTCCGGTGACCTTTGTGAAAGTTGTGCAGAGTTGATGTACTATGCAGAAGCACAGGGTGGAACGGTGCCCGCATATGGAAGTAAAAACTTTTTGCGCCATGTGCAAGACACATTGCTATGCACCTACCTATCGGGAACGAATTAAAGAAGTCATGCGCTATAGCGGTCCTCGCATGTTGTGGCGACACCCAATCATGACCATACGACACATATTACTAGGAAAAGGTTTGTTGAAATAATATGTGATATAAATTACAATGAATTAAAAATCAAGTAAAAAACCTTTACACTATATCGAAAATTATAGTATACTATACATAGACAAAAAGAGCGCCCATTATAGGTTGCTCTTTTTACTGTAGGAGGCACGACATTCGTGAGGGAAACTCCTAAGCGTATATTGGGTATAGTTAAAGGGCGTATAACATGAAATTAAAAATCGTAGGATTACTAGTCTTGCTGGTTATTTCACTCGTAGTTGCGCCTCAATTTGGGGGCTTCGTTTATACCGGTGTGGGATATGTACCAAGCATTTACCAGTCCAGTGCCAACAGATGATATGAAAAATGTTGAGTACTATTGTGCAAGATATTCGATTGCCACGGTTGTTGTATTCTGTGCTGACTGGCATTGGATTATCCCTAGTAGGGGTATTGATGCAGACGGTGACACGAAAATGCACTAGCCGATCCCTATGTATTAGGCGTATCGTCAGGGGCTAGTACAGGGGCAGTCTTTGCCATTATCATGGGAGGATTACCGTTTTTGGCATCCTATAATGTGCCATTCTTTGCGGCATTAGGAGCAGGTATATCTATCTTGCTTGTACTACTTTGTGTAGGGCGCATGCCAAAGTCCAGTGAAATTAATCTTAATCGGTATGGGCATGACAGGTATTTTCTCATCCATTACGATGATGATCATTTATGGAGCGAAGCATGAAGCACAAGTGCGAAGTGCTATGTTCTGGTTACTCGGTAGTTTTTGCGGGCATCCAGTGGAGAGATTTACCATTAACAGCTATCATTATTGGATTATTAATGCTCTATATGTATATGTATAAACAGGATTTTTGACGTCCTTTTGTTAGGGACAACAGGAAGCAAAACAAATGGGCTTATCTGTGAAATCCTTACAATTATCTATGGTGATTGTATCCTCAGTGGCCATTGCAACCTTGGTGGCAAAAAGTGGGCGTTGTGGGCTTTATGGGCCTTATTATTCCACACTTGGCGCGCATGGTAGGGGGACCTAAACATGGACGATTACTTATTTTTGCGCCACTCATTGGCAGTATTGTGATGATATGGGCAGATGTACTTTCACGGGCCATGTATAGCCCTGAGGAAATTCCTATCGGCGTATTGACGTCCTTACTAGGGGCACCGCTATTTATTTGGATTATCATGACGAGATACCGCCATCAGGGGTAGAAAGTAGGGACTATGTACGAGGTAAATTCATTGTCCTTTTCTTATGGAAAGCGACAAATTTTAGATGACGTAAAGCTCACATTTCCAACGCGTAAAATGACGGCTATTATTGGGCCTAATGGGTGTGGTAAATCCACACTTCTTGGACATTTGAGCCAATTGCACCCCACCGATACGATTACATTGGATGGTGTGCCTTTACAAACTATTGATGGCCCTACCTTTTCACGGAAGGTGGCTGTGCTAGCACAAATGCATGATGCTATGATCGATGATTTTTTTAGTGAAAGATATTGTCCTCATGGGACGATATCCTTATAAAAAAGTCATTTTGGAAATTATACAGCGGAAGACGTTGCCATTGCCCAGTCCTATATGGATCAAGTGGGTGTATCTCACTTGGCAGAAGAAGAAATGGGGCATTTGTCGGGCGGTGAACGGCAACGGGTGTTTATTGCAAAAGCATTGACACAACAAACAGAGGTATTACTGTTAGATGAACCAACGAATCATCTAGACATGAAATACAAGGTAGCGCTCATGAAAGAATTGCAAAACTTTTCGGGCACAAGTATTGTAGTTCTTCATGACCTGAATCTAGCAGACGCGCTATTGCGATCCATCGTATTGATGAAAGATGGCAAAGTGTTGCAAACGGGAACGCCTCAAGAGGTATTGACACCGGAATTGCTAGAGCCTATTTTTTGAAGTGCCATTCCATGTGTCCATGGAAGATGGCGTGTATCATTTATATTACTAATCGTAGTAAGAAAGGGAAGATTATGTTAAAGTAATTGGAAAAAAATCTAAAGGCTTTGTATTAACAGCTTTAGTATGTGGCGCTTTGGCAGTGGCAGGCTGTGGTTCTGAAAAAGAACAACCAAAAAAACTGGTACAGAGGTAACTTGGAGCCAAACATTTTGAAGGCAAACAAACAGAATTTGCTGTAAAACAAGCGCCTACACATGCAGTATCTATGTCTCAATTTACAACAGAAATGATGTTACAATTGGGCTTGGAAGATAAAATGGCGGGTACAGCTTTCCAAGAGGAAGAAATCTATCCACCATTACAAGAAGCCTATGGCAAAGTAAAAGTATTAGCTGAAAAATGGCCTTCTTATGAAGTGTTCATGTCTGTAAAACCTGACTTCGCAACAGGTTGGGAAGATTCTTTCAGTAAAGAAGGGATCCCAGCAGATAAAATGATTGCTCAAAAAGTAAACATCTGGATTCCAGAATCTGTATTATCCACACAAGCTGATTTGGAAACTAACTTCAAAGATATGATTAAATTGGGCGAAATCTTCGGCGTGAAAGCAAAAGCAGAAGAATGGGTAAAAGGCCAACGTGCGATCTTAGAAAAAGTACAAGCTAAATTGAAAGACCTTCCACATAAACGTGTATTCGTTTACGACTCTCAAGATGGTCAACCGTTCACAGTGTTTGAAGGTTACACAACTAATGTATTGCGTTTAATCGGGGCTGATAACGTAATGAGCGGTTTAGGTGTAGACAAAACTTGGGCAAAAGGTTCTTGGGAAACAGTAGTTCAACAAAACCCTGATTATATCATCATTCCTGATTATGGTAATTCCATCCGCAACGATGATGATTTCCAAGCAAAAGTAGCTAAAAATTAAAGCTGATCCTCAATTACAAACCATTAAAGCGGTACAAGAAAAATCATTTCATCCGTGTAAAATTATCTGAAATTACACGGTGTTCGTACAGTAGAAGCGTTGAAACGTTTAGCTGAAGAAATTCATGGTATCCATATCGACTAATTAGTTAGTCTGAAACATATTAAAAGCCGTCACAGCTGTGGCGGCTTTTTCTGTCAGATATTCTAGGATCTGGTGGGTAGGGAATTTTATGATTTGTGTCGAATACTTATAAAGGTATAGCCTTTTTGTAAAATGAGGTAATTTGTACATCATTTGTAAGTTAGAAGTTGTATAAGGAGGAGATACTATGCTAGTATATACAACACAAATGCCAATATCGAGAAGCTGTAAGGAGAAAGAGTTCGTACAGTTGGTCATCGATTGGATTCATTCAGATCAAGTACAAAATGATATGCCGTCACATATGGGGAAAGGATGCCCCTATATTGGAAGATATAGTGTGGGACGGAACGTCGAATCATATTGTGCTAGGCAATGAAGCGTTGAGCTTGACTATCCAACGGGCAAACCGTGTGATTCTTTGCGCGTTCAGCAGTTATGATACAAGTGGGTAAATATATGTTGGATTTTGTCTATTCACTGGTGGATCATTATTTGACTATGTCTGTCCACGGGGAAGGGCAACCTATTGATGGAGAACATTTTTTGCCAGTCTTAGCAAGAAGTTTTGCCTCTTGGATCATCGAGATGAATGTGGGTGGCTATGATAATAATCTGCGCATCGCTTGTACACCGAGACGAGTGGATAACCCTGCACGGCATATACAAAAGTTGCTAGATGGTGATAGTGAAAGTAGAATGCCCATTGCCTTGGTGACCCTTTCAAAAATCGGGAGAAGCACCATTAGATGTGGCAGATTTGGCGCTTTCAGCAGTGGGATTAGCCCATGTATTTATGGTGCCCTAGTGACGATGGAAAAATCAATGACAGTCTATCTCGTTGGGGCGGTAACAAAGATCGGATGGCACATATTATTATATTTTTCCCTACCGATGTATATGGACAAAAAGGAACCGGTGTGGATTCCTATTGATAAACATGGACACAAAGCGATTGAGGCCTGTGTACAAGCCTTACAGGACCATTCCAAAATGCGTCCCATGGAATCCTTGCAGACATGGGATGGGGTGACCATTGCTTTATTACAAGAGCAAATGAAAGCATTGCAAAGTCCCACCGCAGTCAGTCAATCGGTTGTGCTTGGTAGTCCACAGTTCAGCAAGTCGGAAACCATTGTGGAAGAGGAGCCGGTTCATGAAGAAGAGGACCTCTATACAGAGGTTGACATAGAGGATTGCGACCTAGATGGGGAAGAAGTAGAGTCTGATAGTATGCCTGTGGAATCCATGTCGGGAGAATGCGGAGAAATGCTGGTGCAATCTATGAAAGAAGGCACAAAAGCAGGCGTATTTGATGTCATGCGTATGACACAAATCGAGGCGGGGATGACCTTGATGCGCTTACTCCGATTCCATCATAAAGATGTGCATGAACGACTATTTTCTACGAATCCGGTTCGTAAAAAGTCTGTACTTCGTGAGATGAAACCGAAAAAGTAGGCTACTTTTACAATGCTAGAGAAACTAGAAGAGCTCATGAAACGATTGAGCATCATTTGGGTTCGCAAAGAAGCCTATGATCTAGTGGATGGCGAGTTAGTGCCACTACGAGCTATCCGAAGTGAAGACCATATGTTACCATGGGATATTGAAGTGGTTGAACGACCAGATACCATAGAAAATCCATCTGTATTTGCGCTAGCACAGGGCCCTAGAGGCGAGTGGGTCTATGGATGTATATACTACCTATGCTAGAGGTGTAGCGGTGTTAGTGGCCCATGAAGAGCGAATGGCAGAAGAAGAGGCGAAGCAACAACGAGAAGAGGAAGAAAGGTTAGAACAACAGCGTTTAGAAGAGGAACGTAAAGCCAAGCTACAACGACAACGAGCAGAAGAGTTGCGAAAAGCCCAAGAAGTGGAAGAAGAAAAAGCATGAACTTTCACCAGAAGAAATCAAAGCTCTAGTGGAAAAAGTGAAAGAGCTAGAAGAGGAAAAATGAGTCCTTGCGCGAGGCATACACCGCATTGGAAGATAAAAATGAGACATTGCTAGCAGAAAATAACTCCTTGCACAAGGAGAATAAACAGTTGCATATCGATTATGATCGGTTGTTAGAAGAATTGGATGGACATACGGATCCAGATGCGCCAGATACAGTACAAACACCGCATGGCGTGGCGTACACAGATGAGCAAGGCAACTTATATATGTCGAAAGTGGGACGCTTATTTGATGGTGACGACAGCGATGAGGATATGCCAGAAGGAGACTTCATCTTGCTTCGTGGGGAAGAAAAAGACCTATATCCGCATGAAGTGCGTGATTTAGTGTTAGATATGTTGGCAGATTATAAGAAATTATGCGCCCCAAATTCTCGCCGTGAGCATGTCATTCAAGATTTGTTAGAGGCAAACCATTTTAAAAAATTCTATTCGCAAACGCCGTGAAGAGTTGAAGAATAAAATTCGCACCTATCGTAAAAATGGACTCTAGTTTCGAATCCTATTTGCGTAGCATTGGATTCCAAGTGACTGGAAAAAGGAAAACATTATAAATGGACCTATTTTTGATGACCCACGGTATGTAATTACCGCGAGCAAGACTATCAGCGATGGTTGGTGTGCGGGGTTGAATATTTACTCTGTCATTGAACGATTGATGTTGTAGTCGTATTGTATAGCGAATGCATGTAAAAAGTACACAGGTACATACAATCATATAAAAAGCCTATAAAAAGCACATAAAAAGAGGAAAGTTGATTCGCATCAGCTTTCCTCTTTTGTTAGGAGATTACTGTGACAGCTCCTGTTAGTTAGAAGGATTTATTTTGTAGTACTTTGTTATTTGTTGACCCCTTCTTGTAAGGCTTGTAAATAGCCTTTGACAGGGTTGATATCGTTTTTACTGCATTGTAAGAAATGAGCTAGGATACATTGCAGTGTTTCTTCGGAATAAGATTGTAATTCACCAGTCATGTATGTTTCCACAGACGTATGGGTCATGGAATTATCCTTGGATTGAATCGGTCTATGATGTGTATCATAGCCCCGGGTGTTTCTGCTTGGATAGCCAGTTCCCATTTCATGTACAGTGCCATAATGGCAGTCACTAAGGAAATTTTAGTGGAGGACATGGGTGGTAATTTATCTTTGATGGACAAGAATTCATCAGGGTGAGTGAACGCCATCATATAGCCGTATTTAAAAGGTAACTAAGTTGTGCCCTCTCATACGTGCCACTTCTAAATCGTGCAAATAGGATTGTAACACCGGTGTGGAATACATAGACCAATAGGCATGGCGGGACACGATGAAGTTAGCCATTTGATCCCGGCAAGGAGAGCGATGGCCCACATTTTGTGTACTCGTAAAGAGAGGCCATTCTTGTTGAATGATGGAAATAATTAAATCGTCTTTCATAATAGAGCTCCTATTCTACCCAAGAATCTTCTCCACGGAGAAGTGGATCTTGAATGCGTTGAACGACTTCTTTAGCTTGATAGGTCAAGAAATCAATGGGACTTGTGCTTAAGCCATTGCGCTGTAACTCTTGGATAATGGCAGTACATAAGCGATCGATGTGAGGTTTTGTATCTCTAATCGGTGCATCTAGTAATTCGGCAATCCCATGTTTGACCGTATTTCCTAAGATGGGAAGGGTACAGCTGTGGCGATACAGCCATTTGTAGAATGGCGCATAGGATTTGTTCAATAGATGCACAAGTAGCATGTAATGGTGGACAAATTGATGCAATGCTAAGCTAGCGGCAATGGTATCACCACGTTGTAACATGCGAGGTAAGTTATACTGACCAGACTGTGCTAGTTGGTTTAATTCATAGGCGATTTTACGGAGTCTAATGTCCTCTGGATAGTAGGCCAATAAGCGCTGACGAATATGTGTGAAAGAACCGAAATTGTCTAGAAATACTTCCCCATTGGTAGCGGTACAAAGTAAATCTTGAGGGATACGGCGAAATTCTTTTTCACATTGCGGTCCTTCAGGATACAGTGTATATCGCTTGTAAAAGTCGGAAATGCTTTCAATTTGCACTGCGCCATAGGCATAGTTCTTAAAGTAGCTGTGAAGACGATCTGTATTAGCTTTGTAGGTGTCAGCTGGTAGGAATAGCTGGCATCGTTTTTGTAAAAGTCATGGTCTTCAGAAATGGCATCATCAAAGCCTAAGCATTCTGATCCAGTGCCCACAAGAGCTAAGCATATATAGGGTACTAGGTCAGGTAGATTGAGTTCTATATCCTGCGCTACTTGATGAGCTAGTTCTCTACCTAATTCTAGTCCTGTTTGTCGATGACAGGGCGTCTCTTGTTGCAGTGTTTTGATGAGATCTTTTACATAGTCAAGATTGTGCAACACCGATTGATAGGCTTGGCTTTCTACACCGTAATTATGTTTTACAATAGGTAGGGCTTCGCGATATAAATTGAGGGCCACATCGTAGTGATGCTGTTCCATTTCGTAATCGGCCCGATTATTTAGGACCGCAGCATACATAGGATGTTCCGTACCGACTTCCCGGCGCAAGATATAAGCGGCTTTATCTAAATAGATTTGTGGTGATAAAGAACGGCCTTCTTTCGTATGCTTGCTAATTTCATAGAGATTATTGTAACTAATCGCAAGAGGTACTTGGTACTCCGTAGGTTCTAATAATTGGACGGCCTCTAGCTGTAGCGCATAAGCGGTCTCATAATTATTGGTATCTCGATAGAGTAGAGATAAATTATTGAGCAAGCCAATATAAGCATAGGATGTATCCCCAACAGATTGGAAGATCTCTTTGGCTTTTTAACAGATGTGTTTCTGCCTCGAAGTAGGACTTCTTTTTCACGGTACGTATTTCCTAAATTGATTAAAAATCGTAGCATACGTTTGCGGCGTATAGGTGTCGCTCTGTTCATAGATGCGTAAGGATTCATCAATGGCAGCAATAGCATCGTCATATCTACCTACATTGCGTAGGGAACCGCTGTATTCGTTTAAGATTTCAATCAGTTTTTTTTGATTATTTTGAACACGGCAGAGATGAATGGCCTTTTCTAGATAGTCGATCATGCCTTGCTCATTGCCTTGGCGCCATAATGTATGCGCTTGTTTCAGTAGAGATTGAATTGATTCCATAGAACCTCCTATAACAAGGTGAGTAATTCTGATGAAGGGTCTGAAATATGGGCGTAGCTGACAATTTCTTTTGGATACAATTGTGAAAGTTCCTCTTCAATGGCTTTTAAATCACTATAGGAAGCAGAGATGGTAAGAACACTTTTTACCACATAAACCAATTCCAATTTGAAGACCTAGTAATTGCACCTGATGATGCCAAGCTATGTGATTAGCTAGATGAAAGACCGCTACTGATGTGTTACATTCATAGATACCCTAGGTGAGAGACACTAGGTATTTTTTTGTTTTGATGCTGAAATGTGGAGAGCACATCAGGGGTGAAAGCCCCGTAATAGTTTTATACTGAATCTGTTTTTCGGATCCTAAGATGAGTTCGATTTGTTGTATCACATCGGTATCTGCAATCAGGACAAAAGAAAGCTTTTGCGGGACATATACGGTAATGTTTGACAAAAAGAGATGGGATAGTCTTTTAATAACCGATCTAAAAGAGCAAATCCAAATGCGATACGATTGGTTTCCCAAAGACATATAGCCGTGTGCGATGTCATGGTAATCACCTCCTGCATATAATTACTTTCAGTATAAAAGAGAAATATAAGGGACTGCAATAGATGAAAGAGAAGAGGTATTTATAGTACCGTGGTTAAGTTTGAATATTACCAAGTTATGATGAAATTACATAGTAAGTATGATAATTTTTAAAAAGTATAGATGATAAGAGCATGAAATAAACAAAAACTAGAGGTTTGTATTTTTACAAAAAATTTGGATTGTAAATTCTTATCAGTTAGACCCTGAAAATGTGGTACTATTTTCGTAAGAAGCATGCGCAGTATTCCATTTACGCATATATAGGAAGAGAAGCATGCAGAGTATTTTTTTACGTTGTAAGGAGGTTAACACATGCTAGAACGAGGATTTAGTAAAACCAACAGAACGAATTGAAAAAGTTAAGAAAAGTAATTATTGATGCTGTACCACAGGTCGAATCAGAACGTGCAGTTTTAATTACAGAATCCTACAAGGAAACCGAAGGTCAACCTACGATTATCCGCCGTGCTAAAGCTGTTGAAAAAAATCTTTAACGAGTTGCCAGTTACAATCCGTGATAATGAACTTGTAGTTGGTTCTATCACAATCAACCCACGCTCCACAGAAATTTGCCCAGAGTTCTCCTACGATTGGGTAGAAAAAGAATTCCATACTATGCATAAACGTATGGCTCGATCCATTCGAAATTTCTGAAAAAGTACAACATGAATTACATGAAGCTTTCAAATATTGGGAAGGCAAAACAACTCACTCCTTAGCAGATTCCTATATGGAACCAGATACAAAAAGACTGTATCGCTAATGGCGTATTCACAGTAGGTAACTACTTCTTCGGTGGTGTAGGCCACGTAAACGTAGACTACGGTAAAATCTTAGAAAAAGGTTTCCGCGGTGTATTAGAAGAAACAATTACAGCATTACATGCACTAGACGAAGATGATCCTAGCAGCATTAAGAAAAAACAATTCTACAATGCAGTTATTATCTCCTACAATGCAGCTATCCGATTCGCGCATCGCTATGCTGAAAAAGCTCGTGAATTAGCAAGTCAAACATCTTGCCCAACTCGTAAAGCAGAATTACAACAAATCGTCGCTAACTGTGATCGCGTACCTGAATTCGGTGCTCGTAACTTCTGGGAAGCATGTCAATCTTTCTGGTTCTTACAAATTATGGTTCAAATTGAGTCCAATGGTCACTCCATCTCCCCAGGTCGTTTCGACCAATACATGTATCCATACTTAAAAGATGATCCAATTGATCGCGTAAAAGCTCAAGAATTAGTAGACTGCATCTGGGTTAAATTGAACGATATCAACAAAACTCGTGATGAAATCTCTGCACAAGCATTCGCTGGTTATGCAGTATTCCAAAACCTTTGCGTAGGTGGTCAAGATTCTGAAGGTAAAGATGCAACAAACGAAGTATCTTACATGTGTATGGAAGCAGTAGCGCACGTTCGCTTACCAGCTCCATCCTTCTCTGTACGTGTACATCAAAAATGCTCCAATGGAATTCTTATATCGCGCTTGCGAAGTATCCCGTTTAGGCTATGGTGTTCCAGCATTCTACAATGACGAAGTAATCATCTTGGCTCTTGTATCTCGTGGCGTAGCATTAAAAGACGCTCGTGACTACTGTATCATCGGTTGTGTTGAACCACAAGCGGGCCATCGTACAGAAGGTTGGCATGATGCGGCGTTCTTCAATATCGCAAAAGTTCTTGAAATTACTCTAACAACGGACGTTGTAAAGGTAAACAATTGGGACCTAAAACTGGCGAGTTAGAAGAATTAGATACTATGGATAAATTGTTGGCAGCATACCAACAACAAATGGAATACTTCGTTCGTCACTTAGCAAAAGCTGACAACGCTGTTGACTACGCTCACATGGAACGCGCTCCATTGCCATTCATGTCTGCTATGGTTGATGATTGTATTAAACGCGGTAAATCTTGCCAAGAAGGCGGCGCAATCTACAACTTCACAGGCCCTCAAGCATTCGGTGTTGCTGACGCGGTGACTCCTTATATGCAATCCATATTTTCGAAGACAAACGCTTTACATTAGCTGAATTGCGTGAAGCATTAGAAGCTAACTTCGGTTATAGCGATAGCGCAGCTCCAATTTGCACTCCATCTATTCCAGAATCTACATTAGATGAAGCTCAAATCTATGAAGCAGTTAAGAAAATCTTATCCTCCACAGGATCTATCGATATTGCTACATTGGAATCTCATTTGAAACAAGGTACTGGTACAGGCACAAGCTGTGGATGCAAATCGCAAGCAGACCCTAGCAAATATGCAACTATCCGCAATATCTTGAAAAACACTGATTCCTTCGGTAATGATATTGAAGAAGTAGACGAATTCGCATATCGTTGCGGTAAAATCTACTGTAATGAAGTGGATAAATACATGAACCCTCGTGGCGGTCAATTCCAAGTCGGTATCTACCCAGTATCCGCTAACGTATTGTTCGGTAAAGACGTAGCTGCATTACCAGATGGACGTTTAGCAACTGAACCATTGGCTGACGGTGTATCCCCTCGCCAAGGTAACGACGTAAACGGTCCTACAGCGGCTTCTAACTCCGTAGCAAAATTAGACCATGCACAAGCATCTAATGGTACATTGTACAACCAAAAATTCACACCAGCTGCGGTAGGTGGCGAACAAGGTTTGAAAAACTTCGTATCTATCATTAAGAGCTTCTTCGATAAAAAAGGTAGCCATGTTCAATTCAACGTTGTAGATAAACAAACATTGTTAGATGCACAAGAACATCCAGAAGATAACCAAGACTTGATCGTTCGTGTAGCAGGTTACAGTGCTCACTTCGTAACATTGGCTAAAGAAGTACAAGACGATATCATTAATCGTACAGAACATGAAATGTAGGTACATAATATAAAGGATAAGTTCGTATGGAATCAGTAGATTATAGTGTACAAGGCACTGTATTTGATATTCAACGCTTTTCCATTCACGATGGACCAGGAATTCGGACAATCGTTTTTTTGAAAGGCTGTCCATTACGATGTAAATGGTGTTCTAATCCAGAATCACAACAATATTATCCTGAAGTAGTGTATCGAAAACAACTCTGTATTGGTTGTAAAGCTTGTCAGGCAGTTTGCCCTAAACAGGCCATTGCCGATAGTAACCCGTACTGGATCGACCGTACACTCTGCGACAACTGTTCAGAGTGTACCATGGTCTGTCCTACCAGTGCACTTTCCATGAAAGGTAAGTTGATGACCGTTGAACAAGTGGTGCGGGAATTGAAAAAAGATGCAACGCAGTATTTCCGCTCTAATGGCGGCATCACCTTATCTGGTGGAGAGGCATTGACACAACCAAAGTTTGCTAAAGAAATCTTTAAAGCTTGTAAAGCACAAGGATGGCATACCGCAATAGAAACAGAAGGGTATTATGACACAAAGATTGTAGAAGAGATTATGCCGTACATCGACTTAGTTTTACTAGATATCAAAAGCGTCAATCCAGAGCAACACAAAAAGTTCACTGGTGTGGATAACGCAAGAATCAGAGAGTCGGCTAAAGTCATACAGTCTATCACAAATACAACAGTGCGTGTTCCTACGATTCCTGGGTTTAATGCGAGCGAAGAAGATATTCGTGGCATAGCAGAGTTTGTGAAGGAAAATATGCCTAATGTTCATGACATACACTTGTTGCCATATCACAATTATGGGCAAGGGAAATATGAACTATTGGGACGTGAATATGAATTAGAAAATACACCAAAGATTCCAGAAGAAGAAATGGAAACGTATAAAAATAGTAGAATCATATGGTTTAAACTGTATTATTGGTGGTTAGGAGGTACTATGGATACAGCATTATTAGAAAAAAGTGATGGGTCAAGTATCAGAAGAACTTGGCATTAAAAAAGTAGCAAGGCACAACAGCAGAGATCCATCGGAGTTACTGAATTTGTAGGGACTGCAATGGGCGATACAATTGGTCTTGTGATTGCCGCGTGGATCCATTATTAACAGAAACAATGGGATTAGGAAAATTCAAATCCATCGGTATTATCGGCGGTCGTGTAGGCGCAGGCCCACAAATTATGGCTGTGGATGATGCTATCAAAGCAACGAATACTGAAATTATTACAGTAGAGTTGCCTCGCGATACTAAAGGTGGCGCAGGTCATGGTTCCTTGATCTATATCGGTGCTCATGATGTATCCGATGCTCGTCGAGCTGTTGAAATTGCATTAGAAGCTGTTCCAAAATACTTTGGAGATGTATACGCTAATGATGCAGGTCACTTGGAATTCCAATACACAGCACGCGCAAGCTATTGTTTAGAAGCCGTATTCAACACTCCATTAGGTAGATCTTTTGGTATGGTATGTGCAGGTCCAGCAGCAATTGGTGCCGTACTTGCGGATACAGCAGTGAAATCTGCCAATGTAGAAGTTGTTTCCTACGCATCCCCTAAATCTGGTACAAGTTTCTCTAACGAAGTGATCTTAACATTCTCTGGAGATTCTGGTGCGGTTCGTCAAGCTGTGAAAGCAGCTCGTGAAGTGGGTATTAAATTGCTTGGTGCTTTAGGTGACACACCTACATCGAGTACAACACCATACATTTAATAGGTTAGTATAGAAACATAGGAGGATATTATGGTTTCAGATGCATTAGGAATGGTAGAAACAAAAGGTTTAGTAAGTGCGATTGAAGCAGCAGATGCTATGGTAAAAGCTGCTAACGTAAACTTAGTAGGCTATGAAAAAATTGGTTCTGGATTAGTAACAGTTATGGTTCGTGGTGATGTTGGTGCAGTAAAAGCGACTGTTGAAGCTGGTGCAGTAGCAGCTCGTGCAGTAGGCGAAGTTGTATCCTTACACGTTATCCCTCGTCCTCACATCGATACAGAACGTATTATTCCAACTCTTAAAGCGTAATGTAGCGTGGCATATGAGGCATCGTCCTTATATGCCACTACTTTAGAGGAGGCACTATGAAAGATAGAGACCTATCTAGGCTCCTAGAAGACATGGTGGCACGTATTTTAGCAGAACAATCTCATGAACAAAGTGTAAGAAAATTATATGTTGTCTTTGATGAACAGTGGCATCATGAAAATTATGCGTTAGCGAATCAACTGACTACATGTGACTTCACACAAGTTCATGCCATTGTTCCTAAGAACGGTGATCCAGAAATGGAACGCCGAGTGAAAGAAATTCATCCTTTTCTTATGCAATATCCCTATGGAGAGGAACCAGCTTTCACAGAACACGATTGCATAGTATTACCTTATATAGGAAGAAATGATGTTATTCATATTGCGTTAGGCTATAGTCAATCGGATCTGTCGGAAGTGGTAAAGAAAGCTTTTACAGCAGGTGCTAGTATCTATGTATTGCCAACATCCATAGAGCCTTTATCAGGAAAAAGAACCGGGTCCCTACCAACAGATGGTGCAAGGGTACTATCAAAAAATATTTGAATTAGGGATACGATACATAGACCATATTCGTCATATGAATTGAGTCCTATGAGATAGGAGTAAGCATGTATTTAGCAAAAGTGATTGGTAATGTTGTAGCAACGAAAAAAAGTGATACCCTATTAGGATATAAGCTGATGATTGTACAGCCTGTCGATGCATCGCTTTCGCCAGCTCATAGAGAACAAGTAGCAGCTGATTTTGTAGGAGCTGGTGTAGGTGAATATGTGCTAGTTGGAACGGGGTCTTCAGTACGTGTGGAAGAGAACCGAAAAGGGGCTACCATAGATTTAGCAATCATTGGTATTGTAGACTCTGTTGTTATTTAGTAAGGAGGCAAAATATGGGAACCCAAGGGGGATATTTTCCTCAGTAACACAGGTTGTGCATGCGTCAAAAACAAGCATTTCACATCTATCAAAAGTTGAGCCTACGGGAACGAAAGCAATTAATTCAAGCCATCCGTGAAGGATTGCGAGGCTATTGTCTAGAATTTGCCACACTAGCTTGTGAAGAAACTGGTATGGGTAAAAGCCGAAGATAAGGCAATTAAGATTAAACTTGCTTTGGAAGAAACGCCGGGCCCAGAAGACTTGATTACAGGAACTACGCAAGGGAAAAATGGAATTGTTTTAACAGAACCATTTCCATATGGTGTTGTATGTGCGATACATCCAAGTACCAATCCTTGTGAAACGTTGATCAACAATACAATTAGTTTGTTGTCAGCGGGAAATGTAGTGATTCATTGTCCACATCCAAGAGCCATGGAAGTATCTAAATATATTACGAAAGTGATGAATAAAATTATTTTTAGATAAATTTGGCATATGTAACTTGATTACTACACCAGATACTTGTTCCTTAACATATCTTAATGAAATAATGAATCATCCTGATGTGGAATTAATTTTGTCTACCGGTGGGTCAGATGCGACTGAAGTGCATTAGCCTGTGGTAAGAAAGTCATTTCAGCGAGTCCAGACGAACCCTACATTTGTGGTAGATGAAACGGCTGATATCGATCGAGCGACGTATTGCATTCACAAAGGTGCATCCTTCGATCACAATATTACTTGTACATCGGAGAAAAATGTCATTATTGTGGGCTCTGCATTGCCAGCATTTCGAGAGGCCTTAGAAAGACTCAATGTGTATTATGTGGATTCAGTGGGAGAAATGTTGCAATTATCGAAAATTCTCTTGACTGAAGATATGGAAGTGAATCGTCAATATGGCGGTAAATCGGCAGATGAGATTTTAAAAGATGCAGGAATCCATACGGATCGTTCCTATGATTTGATTGCTGTAGAAACAGTTAAAATCCATCCATTTGTGACACAGGAAATATTAGCTCCATTGATTACAGTGGTGAAAGCTAGTAACTTTGAAAGTGCTCTACAAATTGCTGTCGATGCAGAACAAGGCTATCACCATACAGCGGTATTCATTCTCGCGACACGGAACGGTTGCGACAAGCGACCAAAAGCGTTCCGAACTACGATCTTTGTCAAAAATGGATGTTCCTTAGATGGGATTGGTATCTGTGGCGTAGGCGCTACGTCTTTCACGATTGCCAATGTCACTGGTGAAGGGGCTATCACGGCGAAAGATTTAGTCCGTCGCAGACGATGCGTGTATGTAGAAACGCTATGTTCTTATACATAATAGCTATGATTAAATTTCATGATAAAAATCACATTTTTAAGCATGATTTTGGTAATTACTGTCGTATACTATAAGTAGAGATATTTTTACATATTGTATAGGAAAGGTAATGAAAAAGGAATGCCACGAAATACTTTTTGAAGACAATCGAAAATGAAGAATCACGACTGGATATTATGACTGTTATAGGTCATGATTTATTGGAAGGGATCCAAGAAGCGGTTGCCAACGTGACAGGAATAGCTTTTTGTGACAGTAGATTATAAAGGTGATGTATTAACAGAAGCAACACGGTTTTGCAACTATTGTAAGAAAAATAAGAGATAACCCTACATCGTCATTATTGTGTAAGTTATCCGATGCATCTGGTGCGATTATTGCGACCACGAACAAAGAGGTGAGCATTTACATTTGTCCTTGCGGACTCTTAGAAATTGCCATACCGATTATCGTGGATGGTCTTTATTTAGAGCGGATTTATCGGCGGACAGATTCTATGTGATGATGTACCAGATACAATAGTCCGATTGAGTAAAAAAATATGGTGCACGGTGGAGCGCAATTGGTGAGCCAAGACATCGAAACTACGAATGCGGAAGAGTTAGCAGACATTAAACGGTATAGCTATAGTGAAGTGCTGTCCATTGCAAAACTAGTGGAGTTTATTATTAATCAACTCACGAATCATGAAATTGTATCGAATAGAAATAAACAAAAGAACTTAAATCGTATAGAAGCATTAGAAAAAGAAGTATTAGAAGCAGAAGATAAGATTTGCTGCTTACAAAGTGAGCTAGAAAAGTATAAGCGCTATGTAGATATGGTGCGTAACTGTAAATTACTTAGCGTATTAGATAGCTTATCTGTAGTTGAAGAAGCAGAAAAAACCGAAGCAGCGATTCTCGATTATATTCATGTATTAGCACTTCATCATGATAGTTTATTTGAAACAAGTATCAAAGAAGAATGCTCGCGCATCGAATCTACAGTAGCTCTCTTAAACTATCGTGAAGATTGCCACATAGGTTGGCATATGGATGTCGATGAGAGTCTATGGCACTACATGTTACCGTCCTATAGTGTATGGCAATATGTATATCAAGTGGCTGAACGAGCACAACAAGAGGGGCATGCAAAGATTTCTATGAAACTACATGCAGAGCTCCAAGGTGATCAAGTCTGTATTGTCTTAGAAGATGACACATTGCAGATTCATTCTGAGGAAGTACTTGTACTACACAAATTACTACAAGATGTGACGCGATTAATACATGGAGATACGATAGAATCAAACTTATCTCCAACAAGTCAAGCTATTTTAAAAATTACACCAGACGTTTATAGAATACCATGGCACTTCTGCTAAAGTACATTGTTATCCATTGCCAGAGGGTGGGATGCGGTGATGTTATCCTATCCAGTAGAATAAGACAAGGAGGTATTTTTGTGATGAAGATACTTTTGGTAGATACCGATAAGTTGCATATGAAAGCACTACAAAAAGCGAATTGCACTCCATATGCAAGCGGAGGTCATCTGCATTAGTACATATCAAGAAGTACTTTCTCTACCGAAGGAAGAAATAATTTCTGTCGCTTATATAGCAATGGATATTAGTCATGAAAAAGCGAGTGACATAATTCGACATATGTATTACACCTATCCAACATGCCGGATTGTAATGATGTTGAATAAAAGAAACACAAGCTGTTAACCAAATGACTATGAAATATTCTGGAATTGGATATTTATATAAACCTTTTAAGCTGGGATGAATTTTTATAAATGGATTCCAGAAAAGGAATGCCCAAAGAAACAGAGATCACAGGGGAATCCCTAGATCTGTTGGACGGAATTGTACAAGGCTTTCAGCAAGGTGATTTTGAGGTAGCCTATGACAGATTATACCAAGTATGTCAGTATACACAGGAACATAGTGATAGCCAGTCAATTGCCAATGAATTGTATGCACTAGTAGATCAGGTACAACAAAAGGTCTTGAGACACCAACACATCGATGATACATACGATGGAGGAAAGATACCGTTGGAACCTATGCATACAAAAATATGCAGAAGGGCTAGGTATATGGACATTTAAAAATGGTTGATTTCCTGTTTATGAAACTATATCAAGGGAAACAAGACATTTTGCATAATGTTCTCTACTATATTCATACACATATACAAGAAGACATTTCCTTAAAAAGATATAGTTGTTTCTTGTAATGTAAGCCAAGGCTACATTAGTCGTATATTCAAGCATAAGTTAAATATGACGATTATGCAGTATATACACAAGAAAAAAATAAATTTAGCGAAGGAATATATACTTGGAACGGAAAAAGAGCGGATCCTATATTGCCAACATATTGGGGTATAGTGATGTGAGCTATTTCTGTAAAATTTTCAAAAACATGAACATAAAAACAATCTCACAATATCGAGATCAAGTCATTAATGGATTGGTGAAACCTATGAAACAATCTGAGTATTTACATTTAGTGACGGAGCGCGTCATAGCAAAGTTACAAGAATTGAATAGATGTAGCGTACCAATTGGTGTTTCAAATCGTCATGTTCATGTATCAAAAGAAGCATATACCGTTTTATTTGGACAAGATGAACTGACAAAAAAAGTAGACTTGAAACAACCAGGGACAATATCTTTGCAAATGAAACAGTAACTCTAGTAGGACCAAAAGGTAGTATTGAAAAAAAGTGCGTATTTTGGGACCTTTTAGAAATGATACACAAGTGGAGATCTCTCTAACAGATTCATTTACGTTGGGAGTACCGGGCGTGATACGTGAATCTGGTGATTTACGGAAACTCCGGTATAACGTTACTAGGACCGAAAGGAAAAATTAACGATTTCTCAAGGTGTGATCGTAGCGCATCGACATATCCATATGCATCCTGACGATGCAAGACGTATGGGCGTGGTCGATAAAGAACGAGTGACAGTGACTGTGCATGGAGAACGAGAACTGACATTTTCCAATGTGATTATTCGAGTATCGCCAAAATTTGCTTTAGAAATGCATATTGATGTAGATGAAGCAAATGCGGGACGCATAAAAAACAATGATATTGGAATTGTATCGAAGTCATAGAGGAGATACAAATGAACTTAGAAATGATTGAAAGTATAGTAAAACAAGTAGTGAAAGATTTACAACAAGAAGGCGTAGGTATGGAAACAACTCGCTATGAATATGGCGTGTTCGATACCATGGAGGTCGCGATTGATGCTAGTGAAGTGGCACAAAGAGAGTTGTTAGCCTTTTTCATTACAAGAACGCAATGCATTTGTGGATGCCATTCGTGAAACTGTGTTGCAAAAAGATCATTTAGAAATGATTTCACTCATGGCAGTAGAAGAAACAGGCATTGGTAGATATAGTGATAAATTGATTAAAAAACCGAGTAGTCGCGGTGAAAAACACCGGGTAAAGAGGTGTTGGAAACTCGCGCTATGACAGGTCATGATGGATTGACAATTGAAGAATTTTTGTCCATTTGGCGTGATTGGTGCCATAACACCAACAACGAACCCGACAGAAACAATTATCAACAATTCCATCTCCATGATCGTTGGTGGTAATACAGTAGTATTCAGCCCACATCCAAGAGCTAAAAAAAGTATCTACCATTTTAGTGCAAATGATCAATAAAAGCATTAGAAGCGGCAGGTGCTCCTAACAACTTGGTAACAATGGTGCGCGAACCATCAATTGAAAGCACACAATGTATGATGAGCCATCCAAAAAGTAAGACTCTTAGTAGCTACAGGTGGCCCTACGGCATTGTAAACCAAGTGTTATCATCTGGTAAAAAAAGCGATTGGTGCCGGTGCTTGGCAACCCTCCAGTAGTTGTAGATGAAACAGCACATATTGAACAAGCGACAAAAAGATATCGTAAGTGGTGCAAGTTTTGACAACAATGTTCCATGTATTGCTGAAAAAGAAGTATTTGTTGTGGAATCTGTGGCAGATCAATTGGTATACCATATGAAAAAGAATGGTGCTTATGAAATTACTGATATGTCTGTGTTAGATACATTAGTTGAAAAAGTAACTAAGAAAGATGGTAAACCAAATCCAGACTTTGTAGGTAAATCGGCTAAAGATTTATTAGCATTAGTAGGTATTGTGGTAGATGACAGCATTCGTTTAATCATTGCTCGTACATCAGAACATCATCACCTAGTAACAGAAGAAATGATGATGCCAATTTTACCAATCGTAGCAGTTCCAAATGTAGACATTGCTATCGAATGTGCGTATCGCGCAGAATTGGGAAATCGTCACACAGCGATGATGCACTCTCAAAACTTAGAAAAAAATTATCTAAAAATGGCACGGTTACTAGAAACTACAATTTTTGTTAAGAATGCTCCATCCTATGCAGGTATTGGTGTAGGTGGCGAAGGTCACACTACATTTACTATTGCGGGGACCAACAGGAGAAGGCATTACTTGTGCAAGATCATTCTGTCGTATCCGCCGTTGTGTATTAAGTGAAGCATTTAGCTTGAGATAAGTGAGGCTTATATGAATCAATCGTTAGGACTATTAGAAGTAAAAGGCTTGTTAGGCGCCATTACCATGTCAGATGTCATGGTAAAAGCATCTAACGTGCACGTAGTAAATATTGATAGAGCTAATGGTTTTGGTTGGTTTACTGTGAAAGTAGTAGGCGATGTGGGAGCTGTACAATCAGCTGTTGAAGCGAGGCGCTATGGTGGCAAAAAGAGATGGGTTGTTTCGTAAGTTCTAAAGTAATTCCAAGAGTTTCGCAAACTGTTATCGATGTCTTCTTACAAGAAGAAACGGTACCTGCGAAGGAAGAGCCCACAGCAGAAGTTGTAGAAGAACCTACAGTAGAATCGAAGGAAGATACAACTTCTACTCCAGCTGCAGAAGTGGAAACACCAGTGGTAGACACAGTGGTTGTGGAAACTGTTGTGGTAGAGCCAGTAAAAACAGTGGAAGACACAGATGCGACGATGGCAAAAGCCATTTCTGAGCTAACAAACATTGTGATTGGTGAAGAATCTACACCATCTACAACAGAAGTAGCACCAAAAAGCTACAGGATCTAAGAAATCAACAAAATCGACTAAAACTAAAAAGAAAAGTAGTTCTAAAAAAATAAGGAGGTTTATCATGAATAACGCATTAGGCATGGTAGAAACAAAAAGGTTTAGTAGCGACTATTGAAGCGACAGATGCAATGGTAAAAGCATCCAATGTAGAATTAACTGGTTATGAAAAAAATCGGTTCCGGTTTAGTAACAGTTATGGTTCGTGGTGATGTTGGTGCTGTTAAAGCGACTATGAGAAGTCGGTGCAGTAGCAGTGGTAACGTAGGCCAAGTTGTATCTACACACGTAATTCCTCGTCCACATCACGATGTAGAAACATTGTTGACTAAATAGTAGGATAGCCTTTAGTAAGGAGGATGGACATGGATATTTATGATTCAGTCCGAAACATTATTGCCAACATAGAGCGCGTGCCATCCACTACACAAGAGGGATCGCCCCCATTGGACGAGCAGCACAGTGGTCTCGACATACAGGAATTACCGTTGAATCCGTGGTGGATACTATTGTTGAAGCCTGCGAAGAAGAAGCGAAACGCTTAGGAATTCCTGTTGTGGTTGCCATTGTGGATGCTAGCGGATCGTTAGTGTATCAACGGCGTATGGAACGAGCTTTAGGTGTGAGCATAGAACTAGCCCCTAACAAGGCCTATACAGCAGTAGCTTTTCGGTGCGGAACAGAAAAGCTAGGAGCCATAGTGCAACCAGGGACTCCTCTTTATGGTATTGAGACGATGGTGAAAAGACCCATAGTCTTATTTGGCGGTGGTGAGCCACTAATGCTAGGAAATCATCTAATCGGTGGTCTAGGCATTAGTGGTGGCACTGTAGAAGAAGATGTGCTCATAGTGAATGCAGGGCTACGAGCTTTTCAATCTTATATACAAGGGGCGTAATCATGGAATCATGGTCATTTAAAACGCAAATTTTTACAGGACAAACAGAACACTCTGCCAATGGTACTAAAACAGATGCTTTAGAAAGACTTCGCTTATTAGAAGGAGAACGTATTTTTATCATCTGTGACCCATTTTTAGAAGGAACACCAGCATTACAGGCAGTGATTGACTTGGTGAACACAAGCAATACCTATGTTGTGTATTCTGATATAGTACCAGATCCACCTATTGATTCCATTGTCAAAGGGGTAGAGGTATTACAGAGAAAAAGCCACCGTGCTGATCGTCATTGGCGGAGGATCTGCCATTGATACAGCGAAAAGGTATTAACTATTTCTAGTAAAAACAATTTATGGCATCGGCGTTAAAAAAATTTATTGCCATACCAACAACGAGCGGAACTGGATCTGAAGTGACATCATTTGCTGTTATTACAGATACTAAAAACAGGTATAAAAATATCCGTTGGTAGATGACAGCTTATTACCAGATGAAGCGATTTTAACAACATTCTTTGTAAAATCAGCGCCAGTAAAGGTAACTGCTTATAGTGGAATGGACGTGTTAGTACATGCTATTGAAGCATTAGTAGCGACAGAAGCTAACCATTTTACTGATGCATTAGCTGAAAAAGCAATAGAATTAGTCATTAAAAACTTACCAACATGTGTAGACCGTGGAACTGACGAAGCAGCACGAGCAGCGATGCACGAAGCATCCTGCATGGCAGGGCTAGCTTTCAATCAAGGCTGGGTCTAGGCATTACCCATGCCTTAGCACATCAATTGGGCGGACAATTTCATGTACCGCATGGCCTAGCCAATGCGATGCTATTGCCCTATGTCATTATGTATAATGCGACCAACTCTAATGAGGCTAAATTAAAAATACATTTCGATTGCACAAAAAACTCTCCTTAACCACCGAATCTGATAATGAAAGTGCACAAATCGCTGCTTTAGTACGATGTGCACAATCTTTAGCACGTCGAGTGGGTTGCATTATAACAATGAAAGAGTTTGGTGTTGATGAAGTTTCCTTTAAGGAATCTTTCCCTACATTAGTGCAACAGGCTATGGTGGATCGTACCTACCCTGGTAATCCATACGCGGCCACAAAAGAAGACTTAACACGTATATTAACATGTATTATATGAGGTAACGCATATGGATGCTACACAAGTGTATGTTAGTGAATTTATCGGAACAGCTATTTTAATGGCTTTCGGTAGTAGTTGTAACGCTGGATTATTACTTAAAAATACAATCACAAGCGCAATTAAAACAAATTGGATCGGATTGATGTTTGGTTGGGGATTTGCAGTTACATTTGCAGTCTATGTGGCCGTTCACTTAGGTGGTGTAGGACACTTGAACCCAGCATTAACGATTGCTTTTGCAGCAGGTGGATTATTCCCTCCTGAGTTAGTATTGGGAGCTGTTATCGCTCAATTATTAGGTGGCTTTGTAGGCGCAGGCATTACGATGCTGCATTACTATCCTCACTTCAAGATCACTGGTCCAGATGAAGGAAACTGTGTAGGTATTTTTGCCACAGGTCCAGCTTGTGATGAACGCGCTTGGAACTTACTATCTGAAGTGATTGCCACGTTCTTATTCATCTTTTGTGTACTTTTCTTGGGACCGATGGCTGATGGTTTAGCACCACTTATTATTGGTTTCCTTGTAGCAAGTATCGGTTTCTCCTTCGGTGGAACTACAGGCTTTGCTTTGAATCCTGCTCGTGATTTTACTCCACGTTTGGCATATGCAATTTTACCACTTCCTAATAAAGGAACTGCTAACATGGGTTATGCATGGGTACCGATTGTAGGACCAACTATTGGCGCATTGTTAGCAGTGGGTGCATTTAACTGGCTACATGCAGCTTTACATTTATAATTGGAAAGGAGGTTATATCCTATGCTAGATAAGCAACGTATCATTCAAGAATCAGTACCAGGAAAACAAGTCACATTAGCACATGTGTTGGCGAATCCAAAACGGGACTTATACAGTAAATTAGGTTTGGATAGCGAAGGTCGTAGTGCTGTAGGGTATTTTGACGATTACTCCGAGAAGCGACTATCATAGCGGGAGATATGGCCTCTAAAGCAGCGAATGTACATATCGAATTTATTGATCGATTCTCAGGGGCTGTGCTGATATCAGGAGATGTTTCCAGCGTAGAGGTATCACTCTCTAGTGTATTACAGGGATTTTCGGAATTGCTACAGTTTAGCGTAGTTCCTCTTACAAGGAGCTAACCGTGGATACCTTGCGTAGTACTCTGTGGGTTGGTAGCACCTATAGTCATGTGGAAACCGTGGTACAACGTCTTTTGGGCGTAAAGAAGATCTTATCACGACCGATGGCGGTGTATCGTGAAGGCAATTGTGTGCTAACTCCTGGAGAGTATATTGAAAATCCTTGGTATTTTTCTGCTCTTTTAGTGTCATCCTACGATGTGGATACAGTGGTATTGGGCTACCGCTTAGGAGAACCGTTTAATCCCTATCCACCAGCTACGGCAGGAGCCTTTAATCGCAACGTAGTAGGCGTTGTGATTACGAATGATGCATTAGATACGTCTCAGATTGGTGAAAGTGTTCGCCTACTGCGACTTGCGGGTGCTAATGACATCTGTGTCGTAACAGAGTCGGAAGAGGACATAGCAGAACAAAACTTAATACAAGATATGCAAATGGTGACCTATGGATACGAAGCTCTTAGAGAGATGCTATCTGTAAAGAAATAAAATCACCATGGTGAGCGGATAGAAAAGCACCTTCCTTTGTGGCGGTGCTTTTTTGGTACACTGATGATAGTTGATAAATAAAATTTTTTTACTACCACATGAGACCTATAGTATGATACACTAGAAGTATATTCTTTCACGCAATGAATGAGTATGAGTAATTGTATATTCAAATCCTTTACGTAAAAGGTAACAGACTGTGTTCCACAATGGGCATGTGAACACAAATGGTTAGTAGCCAAGCGCTACAGTTAGGAGGCAGTAATGATGAAAGGGAAGGCATTACGTTTAGCAGTTCTGGCGAGGCATCGTAGGGTTCTACGGTGAGTGTTGTAAGTGCGCAATCTGCCACAGACTTGGATACAGTGACAGTACTTAATCCGGTAGTTGTAACAGCGCAACGATTTGAAACAAAAGATTTAGATACACCGGCATCAGTCACTGTATTAGATCAAGCAGATTTGAAAAAATTCAGGAGCTAAAAAGTATTTTTTTGATGCAGTAGGGACAAGCGACTGGGATTACTACATTTTAGCTACGGACCTTTGGGGTTAGAGTTTGGCGGCATGGAAAGTCGTACGAATATCCGTGGTTTTAGATAGAAGTTCTTTAGTCTTAGTGAATGGTGCACCTATCAATTTAGATGGTAAAAAAATAGTTTAAATGGCTTGATGATGGATAATGTGGAACGCATCGAAATCGTTCGTGGTCTTTGCGTCTGCACAATATGGTTCGAAGCATTAGGGTGGCGTTGTGAATGTGATTACAAAAAACACCAACGAAAGCGCACGGTACAATTGAGACCCGCATTGGTAATGAAGGGTATAAAAAAATATCTTTGCTACTGTAGGCACTGAAAAAAATTGAAATCTCCACATCAAAAAGAGTACTATGGGGCACAAGCGAGAACATCTCCAAATAGAACAGGGCGGGATTATTACAATACACGCGATAAGGGGTATGCTCATAATATAGCGGTGAATGTGAAACCACATGACTATGTAACAATTAACTATATGCGTCAACAAAGCGACTCTACATATGGACAAATTAGTACGATACCAAAAGGCAAAAATGGACGGCGAAAAATCAGCTTTAACGGAAACTAAACAGTGGCATTATCGTGATATTAAAAATAATGGATCTATCGTCTATGATGATGCAACAACGAAAGCAAGCGTATTCTTTAATACTCGTCGATTAATAGGTGAAAGCAACAGTTTAGCTAAACCGGTGTATGTGCAAAGCCCATATAATTATGGTGCTTATAAAGTAGGTACAGAGGCACAACATACGTGGAAGTTACACAATGATACAGCAAAAAGCTGTGTTAGGGTGTACAAAGGTGTACATGAGGGCATATCAAGGTATTTCTGAAACGAATAAAAACTGTTACAGCGACTCGTAATACAGTGGCTATTTATGGGAACTATGAATTCCAAATTACACCATCTTTCAGTACTACTATTGGTGGACGTTATCAAGCAATCAACGACCCTATTAATAATCAAAATGTATTTACACCACAATGGCAAACACTGTATAAAATTGATGAATCCAAATCCATTTATACGAATGTAGGCAAAGCTTTTACCATGCCAAATATTCATGACGCTTTCAAATGGGTGACAGACCTTAAGGATAAAAATGTTGCCAACTACATTAAAATTCCAGGTGGCAACTTGAAACCTGAAGAAGGTTGGAACTATGAACTCGAGTTATAAACAAGCAAATAAACGTGATTCTCGGAAAGTTAGCGTATATCATATGAGATTTAAAAACTTCTTTGATTGGGCGGATAACCCTCTTGATGGAAATCGTAAAACCATTCGTATCAATGGTGGAGAATTCCGCAATACAGGAATTGAAGCAGAGTATAAATCGTATGTAACCAGTGATTTAATCATGACCTTAGGTGCATCCTATTCTAATCCTAAAAAAACAAGATGTGAATAAAAAAAGATTGGGTACAAACAGCGCCTAAATTAGAGTTAAATCTAGCGTTAGATTATGAAAAAGGATAAATGGCAAGCCGGTTTAGACTGCTTCTTATTGAGAATTCGTGCTTACAATCGAGATAAACAACGTAATCCAGAGTATATCAATGTGAATGCCCATGTAAACTACAGCCCTAATGAATCGCAAACGATTGGATTCTATGTCAATAACGTATTGAATCGCCAAAAATGTAATTTCTCAAGGTGATTGGGAATACTGGGATTTACCACGTAATTACTATGTAAACTATTCCTATCATTTCTAGTAGGTAATGTTATGAAGTATTCTATCTTAGTCATTACCTCCATGACGAAACATTGGCAGTGGGCTAAAGAAATAGAACAGAAGTGTACAGATGAGACTATGTCCTTGGGCATAGTCTTTCTGTCATGCAATGATATAGAGTTGGCAGATGTTCAGCGCGCTATTGATGCGGCGGATACAGTTCTATTTACGCATGTAGGGAGTACCTTAGATACTCCGTTGGTAAAAGGGATTCATAAATATATTACACAGAAACAAGTTCCTTATGTATTACTATTCCATGATTCAGCGTCGGATGTACAGCGATATGGTGTTGCAGATGAGGACATTGATCAAATTAAGGCTTATTTGCACCAAGGTGGAACAGAAAACTTTTATGGACTGTGCCAATATATGCTATCCTTACAAGGCTATACAGGGCTAGTGGAACCGGTGAAAGAACTACCATACCAAGGTATTTTAGGTAGACAAGGGGAAGTGTATCCATCCTATGAGGCATATCGTAAGGACTATGATCATGGTGGTCCAGTGGTAGGCATTTTCTTTTATCGAGATGAATGGGTGCAAGGTCAATTAGACTATCCCTATGCACTGTATGATCGTGCATTAGAACAAGGGTTATCGCCGGTATTAGTATTTGGTCAATACAGCAGTAAAGCTGGTGGACAATTACGGTGGTACGATTGTTGGCACACGTTGTTTGATCATCAAGTGAAAGAGACCATATCTCTCATCATTAATACATGCAAGTTCTCCATCATTGGCTTGCAGGGAGCGAGTCGTGATGAACTGACGGATTTAGGGATCCCTATCTTGCAGGGCTTTGTTACCTATACTACCCTTGAAAGCTGGCAAACACGTTCACAAGGGTTAGAGCCTATGGATATATCCTTTTCCTTGTCATTGCCGGAAATAGATGGGATTTTAAACGGTCATATTGTAGGGACCAGAACGTACTCAGAGGAAAGAGGTTACTATTTCAAACCATACCCTAAGGGGATTCAAAAGTTAGTAGACCAAGCGAAACGATGGATTGCATTGCAACAGAAACATAGGTCAGAAGTAAAGATTGCTCTATTCCTTCATAATTATCCTCCCAAAAATTCACATATTGGCAATGCCTGTGGGCTAGACACGCCAGAATCTGTACTACGGTTGTTGCAAGAATTACAACAGAACGGATATACAGTGGAGGGGATCCCTCAAACGAGTGAAGATCTAATGACGATACTGACAAAACATGCTACGAATGACGTAGGTTGTTTGACAGATTCAGCCGTAGAGAAAGCCCCAAAACTACCGAAAGAAGTGTATAGGACATGGTTTTCAAAGTTGGATAGTGCTACCCAAGAATCACTACTACAACATTGGGGACAGCCCATAGGGGAGATATTTGTAGAAGAGGATGAGCTCATTATTCCCGGTGTGGCCTTTGGCAATGTGTGGGTATTAGTACAACCGCCACGTGGATTTAGTGATAACCCAGATGCTTTGTACCATTCGCCGGACATTCCTCCTACGCATCACTATGAGGGAGTATATCATTGGGTGCGTACTGTATTTCAAGCCGATGTGGCCATCCATATGGGCACTCATGGTAACTTAGAATGGTTGCCCGGTAAGGGAACGGCTTTAAGTTCCTATTGTTACCCTCAGTTAGGTATCGAAGATATACCTAATCTCTATCCGTACTGGACGACTATTGTCGGTGAAGGTATACAAAGCAAAACGGCGTAGCCATGCCGTCTTACTTAGCTATTTATCGCCACCTATGAAGCGGTCTGGCTTGTATGGTGTCTATGAAACATTGGAGCGGTATTTTTGATGAATATGACCATATGAAAGCGCAGGAGATGGGTCAAGAGTCTGTGGTGCTAAGTTATATCTTATCTTCCGTGAAAGAGTGCCATTTAGAGCACTTGTGCGAAGCCTTCGACTGGTATCAAGAGGGTGGTCAGGAATACTGCGAGCAGATAGAATGGTGACAGATGAAGAATGGCGCCACCTAGCAGAGACGATTGATAGTGACGAGGCAGAAGAACTGTTAGGGGATATTCACAATTATTTGATGGACATCCAAAATCGTCATATTCGTTGTGGCTTGCATATTTTGGGGAAAAAAATCCAACCACAGAGGAAGAAGATGGATATATTGATGCTTTCATAGACATGTATGGTGTGCCAGACGATACACAGAAAGAAACGCTGTGTGAGACCTACCTTGCAGGGGTTACGCCAAACCACAGAAGAAATGCGCCAATTGTTACGAGGTTTTAGAAGGAACTATATTCCTTCTAATATCGGTGGCGCTGCTACTAATAGTGGTATCGATGTGCTACCGATGGGGCGCAATTTTTTTATGGCGTCGATGAACGGACCTTGCCGACCGTGCCTGCCTATGCCATCGGTTGTGAACTAGGCGATGCATTGCTCAATGAATATATTCGAGAAGAACAGCGATATCCAGAGGAAATTGGTATTGTCTTGTGGGCGGACAACACGCAACGCACTCATGGACAATGTATTGGTGAAGTATTCTATTTATTGGGTGTACGACCAGTTTATACAGGAAGTCGTGTGTCCGATTTAGAAGTCATACCTCTAGAGGAATTGGGGCGACCACGCATCGATGTAACAAGCCGTATTAGTGGACTATTCCGAGATATGATGCCTTCCGGTGTCATGTGGATTGCAAGAGCTGTGCAAATGGTAAACGCTCTTGATGAAGATCATAGTGTGAATTACGTAAAAAACATATAGACCTAGATACAGCTACGTTAGTAGAAGACGGTATGGACTATGAAGAAGCAATCAAAGCAGCCTCTATTCGTGTCTTTGGCGATGCACCAGGCGCTTATGGGGCAGGAGTGAATCAAATTCTAGAACAAAGCAACTGGTCTACTCGTGAAGACTTAGCCAATGCCTATGTCACCTGGGGTGGCTATGGATATGATGAGCAAGGGGAAATTATTCCAAGCCATCAACAGTTTCGCAAGCGATTAGGTTCCATCGAAGTGACTGTGAAAAATGAAGATAATCGAGAGGTTAGTTTGTTGAGTACAGATGATTTCAATGCCTACCATGGGGGCATGATCAGCGGCTGTGGAGGCGGTGAAAGGTACTAAGCCGAAATCATTCATAGGCGATACAACGTACCGCAAAAGATATTTTGGTGCGGTCATTAGAAGATGAAATTCATCGCCAGTTCCGTAGTGAACCTATGAACCCTATTTTTTTATAGAGGGTATGATGAAACACGGCTACAAGGGGGCGGCGGATATGGCTTCCTATGTACAACATACCTATGAATGGGACGCCACTAGTGATATGATTCAAGATTGGATATATGATGCCTATACAGACGAGTATGTCATGAATCAGGACGTACAGGACTGGATGCGCCAAGTCAATCCTTGGGCATTAGGGGCCATTTGTACTACTTTATTAGAAGCAGAACAACGAGGACTTTGGAAGGCCAGTGCGGAACGTAGAGAAGGATTGCGCGATGTGGCAATGTCCTTGGAAGATGACCTAGAGGGGTATTATGATGAAACGTAATGGAACCTTGTGGATAGCCAGTCTATTCCTTGTGCTAGGACTCCTTGTAGGATATCATCCTTGGATTGTAGGGAATGATCATAATGAGTCATCGAGTGTAGTAGAAGGGGCGCAACGTATCGTCATTGATGATTGGGGGCGTTCCGTCTCAGTACCTGTAGAGGCAAAGCGAATCGTCTCCTTAACCTCTGCCTATGAACCTATCTTACTAGATATGGTAGGACCTAATCGATTAGGGGCAGTGAGCTTTCTATCAAAAACAAAGGGATATGGGCCGAACTATGAACTGGCAAAATCTGTGAAAGTCTCTTTATACTCCTATGCGGTGGAGAAAATTGTATATTTACACCCTGATTTAGTCATTGCTCCAGAGTATACAAGTAGGGACGTATTAGATGGACTAGAGCATATGGGAATCCCCGTAGTTATCATCAGCAGTCCTAAAACAGTACAAGAAACGATTGAACTAGTAGAACGATTGGGCCATGTGGTAGGAGCAGAGGACAGCGCGCGCAATATGACCACTAAAATGAAACAAGATATAGAAGACGTGAAAGCGCTATCTTTAGAAACAAAAAGGGCAAGTAGTAATTTCTATGTCATCCATGGAAGGCTTTTCGGGAACAGGGAGTCTCTTTGATGATATGACCCGTGTCATGGGTCTTGTAAATGGACCGAGCCATTTAGGATATGCACCTAGGACAGCTTTCACAGAAGAGCGTATTATTGAAATGGACCCCAATGTGATTCTCATACCAGTCTACGATAAAAGCGAAATGGCCTGGCAAACCTTGTACCGCTATAACCCCGGCCTACAAACGGTAAGAGCCGTTCGAGATGGTCGAGTGGTCACCATGCCGGCAGCGGATTTATATACGGGGAATCAGTTTATTGGTGAATCCATGAAAGATATTTTGCGCATCGTTCGTGAGAGCGAGAAAGGAGAAGGCACCCATGAATAGACCGTGGTTCTATATGGTGGGCATGATGATATTGCTATTGGTGCTTATTGTCGTGTCCTTGTGTATGGGCATTATTCCCATCAGTGCTAGTGATTTCTTGCATTTAACAGAAGAGCAAGAACGAATTTTATATTTTATACGCTTGCCTAGAATTTTTAGTGGCTATTTCTATTGGTATGGCTTTTGGCCATTGCGAGGGGCAGTTATACAAGGTGTATTTGGCAACCCGTTGGCGGATCCAGGCATAATGGGCGTTGTATCAGGGGCTTCCACGGGGGCTGTGATTGCGGTAGCCTTGGGATTGTCATCAGTGAGTGCCTATTATATGCCGTCCTTTGCATTTATCGGCGCCTTGACAGCGCTGGGTATTACGATGCTCCTCAGTTGGTATAAAGGACGGATGGACCCTCGTATTTTATTGTTAGCAGGGGTAGCGATCAGCATGCTATTGGGGGCCTTAACATCTGGTATTTTAACGTTGATGAATGAATATCGCTTGAAAGAATTTCTATTCTGGATGGTTGGTAGTTTAGAATATCGCCGATGGGACCATGTGGCTATTGCACTACCTACTATTGCGGTAGGCACAGCGATTATTATAGCCTTGAGTAAACATTTAAACATTTTAGTGATGGGCGAAGTAGAAGCGAGAGCTGTAGGCATGAATACCAATCGGTATCGTATGATCTTCTTGCTTTTGTCTGCCATGATGACGGCTATTTCTGTATGTGTAGGCGGTAGCATTGGCTTTGTGGGTCTTGTGGTACCACACATGGTGCGCCTCTTAGTAGGCCCTGACCATCGCCTCGTGATACCCGCTTCTGCCTTAGGGGGCGCTTGTTTTTGTGTTGTTGTGCGATACATTGGGGAGAACCTTATTCCATCCTGTGGATATACGAGTGGGCATTATGACGGCCTTATTAGGAACGCCATATTTCTTATTCCTATTACATCGTTTGAAAGTGAAAGGAGGTTCTCTATGAGTGACGTAGTATTGCGCTTAGAACAGGTGTCTGTATACCGTGATGGACAACCGATCGTTCAAGATGTAACCAAAGACTTTTACAAAGGCGAATGTATCGGTATCATTGGGGCGAATGGGAATGGTAAAACCACGTTGCTAAAAGCGATTCGCCAGCTATTACCCTATGAGGGGCATATTTATGGAAATGGACAAGATTTGGCAGAAACAGTCGGATACGTTTATTGCTAAAAACGATGAGTTATATGCAACAACAAGTGGAGATTCCTTACGCTTTCAGTGCCGAAGAAATCGTCATGACTGGTCGCTATGCGTACCAATCTTGGTGGGATAGTGAAAGTGACGAAGATCGCCGTATTGTGCAAGAGGTGATGGCATATACAGGTGTATCACATTTAAAAGATTACCGATTGGAACAGGTCAGTGGTGGAGAAAAACAGCGCATTTTGTTAGCTAAATCTCTAGCCCAAGAGACAGATATTATGCTCTTAGATGAGCCAACCTCTGCCCTCGATAAAGGTCATAGTGATGATATGTTCCGATTCTTTCAACATTTGTGCAAGCAAGGAAAAACTATCATTACCGTTGTACATGATTTAGAATTAGCTGCTAAATACTGCACACGACTATTGCTCATTGGGGAACATCGTGTCATTGCAGATGGTACGCCAGAAGAAGTGTTGCAGCCAGAGTATATTAAACGGGCCTTTGATATGGATACAGATGTATTTAGAGATGAACGGTATGGGCAGTTGCGCATAGAAATTATCCCTACCAAAGGACGTTGGCAAGGAGACTAACATGAGTACAATATATCCTTTTACAGCCTTAGTAGGACAAGATCAAATGAAATTGGCATTGTTGCTAAATGCGGTAGACCCACGGGTAGGTGGTGTATTGATACAAGGTGATAAGGGAACGGCAAAATCGACGGCGGTACGAGGTTTAGCGAAGGTATTACCTATGCATCATGATGGCACACCGATGAAAGTGGTGGATCTTCCATTGCATTGCACGGAAGACAGATTGGTGGGAACCTTGGATATTGAGCGGATGTTGCAAGAGGGGAAGCAAGAGTTTTCTCCAGGCATTTTATTTGAGGCTCATGAAAATATTCTCTATGTGGATGAAGTCAATTTACTAGAGGACTACTTAGTGGATACATTGTTAGATGTGGCGGCCATGGGTGTGAATCGGGTTGAACGTGAGGGCATTAGCCATAGTCATCCATCACGATTTATTTTGGTGGGTACCATGAACCCTGAAGAGGGGGCCGTTCGCCCGCAATTACTAGATCGTTTTGGTCTATCGGTGACTGTGAAAGCAGAAACAGATGTAGCGTTGCGGATGGAAGTATTGCGTCGTCGATTGGCCTTTGAAGATAATCCAAAAGCCTTCATTGAATCCTATTGTAAGGACGATGAAGCATTGCGTAAAAACCATTGAAACAGCGCGCAAAGCGTTGCCTACCATTAGGGGTAGATGCAAATCTATTAGAATTGATTGCCAATATATCGATTACCCTAGGCGTAGAGGGACATCGTTCAGACATTACCTTGCTCAATAGTAGCCGTGCTTTGGCGGCCTTACAAGGGGAGCCACATGTGACCATGAATCATCTGAAACAGTTGACACCGCTTGTGGTGGCGCATCGGATGAAGCGGAAACCTTTTGAGCAACGTGAATTTGATGAAACTATGCTAGAGAATCTATGGGCTACCTATGATACATCCTACAAATAGTAGAAAATGTATTTCATAGATACCGTAGTTAGCGAATCTAATATAACTAGCGTAATAGTTTAACTAATAAAGATTTTTGTTAAAGGAGGTGAATGGCATGAGTGTACAACTGAATACAGGCATTCACCTCTTTTTGCTAAGAACCTTTGTTGCAGACATTACTGATTTCAGGTGAAGTGGGTACGGGAAAAAAACGTATGCCCTGTTACAAGCATTGCATGATAGGGGCCGAACCTATACGACTATTACATCTCATATAGATGTGGATGCTATGCAGGAAGCGGTGGATATACAAAGGACCTTAGAAACAGCTCAAATTGTAAAACAAGCACATCCTTGGGATGGGTATGATTTGCTCATTTGCGAAGGATTGGATCACTTTGACCGGTCCATGTGGTTACGGATTCTTTACGAGCAAAAATCGGCGATACGAAGCGGGAGGCCACTACAAATTATTGGGACCTATACGGGAGTAGAAGGGCTTTCAGAATGGGTCTATGATATGGATGTATGGATACCCGTAGAATCACCGGATGTGGACACTAGAGTGCGGGTACTAGCAGATAGGGACGATGCGGAAGCAGTAATGGATACCCCAAGAAACCCAATGGTGCATGATAGCATATATACATATATTTCCAGTCTAGTAGAGATTCAACATTTCCTTTATGGGCATGGAATATATTTTACTAAAAAGCGGCCATAGGTTTAGCTAGAGAAAAAGGTCATCAGTTTGTGGAGCCTACTGATGTAGAAACAGTACTCCCTTGGACACTACCACAAAAGATGAAGAACCTAGTGAACTCTCAGACACAGCAAGAGGGAGGCACAGGAACCATCAGGTCGAAGGACATCCGGTGAGACAAGAACAGAACAAGAGGAAAGAGAAGAGAATAGTTCAAACCGAGGGGAAGAGAATAGTTCCCCGCAGAAGGTGACAATGGCCAATTGCGGGATGGGCAAGGGAAAGAAGTCCTCAGGGAATGCGATCAGATGGTGATGGATCGTATGAGATACAAAAAGAAGTAGAAGAGGATATTAACCAAGATACAAATCAGGCAGAGAAAGAAAATGGTTCTGTCCATACGGAGTTAGATGGACCACTGGGAAATGATGCAGATAGAGAGGTCGCAATACATCCCATAGAGATGAGGTAGAGGAGTCCTTTGTACTTTCAGAAGCTGTGGAAACACAGGTGTTACATCTATATGGGATGTTGCAATCTGGGCCGGCAAAGAAACACATAGACATCAGTGATGACGGTCGAGGGCCCCTAAGATACATCGTCAAGGAACGACAGGGGAGAACCATTGCACGGATACCAACGATAGTACAAGGGATTGTACGCAGTCGGCAAGTACCGATTCGGCTAACTATAGAAGATGTCAGATATGCTATGCATCAGGAAATGCCAAAAAGAAGCTATCTATTTGGTAGTTGATACAAGTGGATCTATGGGGCAGAGACAACGATTACAGGGGACAGAGAAGTTACTTTCACAATTGGTACAGATGATGTATGTAAAACGACAGTATGTATCACTCATCACCTTTCAAAAGCAAGGGGCGCAATGTGTGGTGCCGCTGACACAGCGAATCGAGACCATCCCCAAAGCATTGGGAGAAACTCGCATTGAGGGGCAGGACGCCCTTTGTAAAAGGCATTGAGGAAGCGGTCAAACAGATAGGCATAGACATGTCGCAAATGGGGCATGTGCGAGGCAAAGGTCGTAATCATTACAGATGGGAAGGTCACCTCACAAGCACTGCGAGGACTAGACGACATCGGTAGATGGCTTGCGAATCAGGGGATACAAACGACGGTTATCGATACAGATACCAGTTTTGTTCGGATGAATCGTGGGAAAGAGATTGCTTGCATGTTAGATGCAGAGTACGTCAGAATGCAAGATATATAGCTTTTCATGCATGAATGTAAAGAGCTCCTCTATATCTTACTAGATAAATAATGAGTCCTTTTTGCAATCTTAGAACTTACATTATAGAAATTCATCGATATAGATGCATTAACTAGTGATAGAATATATAGGTAAATACATGCGCTATATGCTACAATAGAAAGTAGAATCTAAATTTGGTTTGGTAAAAGGTAAAGGTGTAATTATATATGGAAAAACGACAAGATTATTTGCAAATGATTGCAGGTGAGTCGGTATCCCGTAGACCAGTTTGGTTTATGCGTCAAGCGGGACGAAGTCAAGTGGCGTATCGCAAGATTAAAGAACGATATAGCCTATTTGAGATTACTCATCAACCAGAACTATGTGCGAGGGTGACCGCACTTCCTGTTCATGAGTACGATGTGGATGCGGCGATCTTATACAAAGATATTATGACGCCTTTGGTGCCAATGGGGGGTAGATGTGAATATAAAATCGAGGGATAGGCCCCGTTATTTCCAATCCCATTCGGTCGAAAGAAGATGTGGAACAGTTACGGGACATTGTGGTAGAAGAATCGTTGGACTTCATGGTAAAAACCATTCAAATGTTGACGAAAGACATGCTCAATGTTCCCTTGATTGGCTTTACAGGAGCTCCTTTCACCTTGGCTAGCTATATGATTGAAGGTGGCCCGTCCAAGAACTACCCGAAAACTCGTCAATGTTTAGTGGCGGCGCCTGAGATTTGGCATGCGTTGATGGAGCGGTTGACCACCATGTCTATTACATATATGGAAGGTCAAATTCAGGCAGGTGTGAATGCGATTCAAATTTTTGATTCCTGGATTGGAGCTCTTTCTATGGAACAATATGAAAGTGGCGTATTCCCTTATATGAAACGCATTATTGGGACTATCAAGGAACGTTATCCGCATATTCCTATCACCATGTTCGGTGTAGGTACTAAGCATTTATTCCCGGTGTGGAAAGAATTGCCACTGGATGTCATCGGATGCGATTGGCGATGTTCTATTGCAGAAGCGAGTGCGATGGGTATCAAGCAAACATTGCAAGGGAATTTAGACCCTGCCTATTTATTTGCAGATTGGAAGACAATTCAAGGTGAAATTGACCGCATTTTGGCAGAAGGCGCTGCGCATGGAAAACATATCTTTAACTTAGGCCATGGTGTTGTGCCAGATGCGAATCCTAAAATATTGAGAAGCATAGTGGAGTATGTACATGACAGAGGATAAAGAGACACAACAAGTTTGTGTATTGGTATTAGATTATGGCTCTCCCCGTTCCTTAGAAGATGTGAAAGAGTATTACACTCGCATACGGAGAGGTCATGCGCCAAGTGACGAAGAATTACAAGGATTGCGACATAAGTATGAACGCATTGGTGGACAATCTCAGTTAATGGAGTCCACCGCATGGCAAGTAGCACGATTACAAGAAGAGTTACAAAACGAACTACCTTTTTGCAAAAGGTAACGGTGGTACAAGCACATAAATATATAGAGCCACTCATCGGGGATGTAGCCAAGGAATTGGGTCACTATGATACCGTTGTGGTGCTCATGATGAATCCCTATGGAACTGATATATTAAATGCATCCTATATAGAGCCCCTACAACCGTTTATGAACGACCGATGGAAGGTAGTGCCACATTGGGCGTATGCACCTTCATTAGTTTCGTCTTGGGTAGATCGAGTGAAAGATACATTGTGTACACTGCCATCTGGGGCTAACCCGTACTATGTGTGTACGGCTCACAGTGTGCCGCTCATGAAAGGGATTACCTATGATGGGTATGTGCATAGCTTACAACAAGTGATGCAGTCCATAGCAGATCAATTGCAGTTGCCTCATCCTACCTTAGCTTGGCAAAGCGCAGGCACTGGTGGGGAATGGCTAACACCTACGGTAGAAATGGTAACGGAACAAGCGGGTACAAAAGGACATACCCATGTGGTATATATGCCTATCGGATTTACCTGCACCCATATGGAAGTGTCCTATGATTTAGATATAGAACGACGGGAGCAATGTGAACAGTTGGGGATGAGCTATGTGCGAGTGCCTATGCCAGATCGTGATACTCTCTTTGTGAAAGCCATGGCATATGGTGTATTAGACACTCTCTTGAAGGAGGGGTAATATGAAAGTAGCAATTATTGGCGGTGGCCTAACGGGCTTATCTGCAGCGTATTATATGGGCAAAGCATTTCCTAACTGGGAGATTCATGTCTTAGAATCTTCGAATCGTTGGGGCAGTAAAGTACAGACAAAACGCCACGATGGATATGTGGTGGAAGTAGGGCCCGATTCGTATTTAGCGAGAAAAACGGCCATGACAGATTTGGTGAAAGACGTCGGATTAGGCGATACCTTAGTGCGCAATGCCACAGGGGAATCCTACATTTACCATCAAGGTCAAATGAAACCCTATCCCAGGGGGCTCCATCATTGGTATTCCTACAGAATTTCTACCGTTTGCCACATCTACTTTATTGAGTTGGTCCGGTAAAGTGCGTGCTGGATTAGATTTCTTTAAGAAACCCTATCCAGGAAAGAGCGATATGAGCATTGATGCGTTTTTCCGCTACCATTTAGGAGATGAGTTGGTAAATCTCTTGATTGAACCACTCTTATCGGGTATTTATGGTGGCGACTTGAAACGATTGAGTTTATTAGGAACCTTCCCAGAGTTTCGTCAGTTAGAGCAAAAAGCATGGAAATTTGGTTAAAGGCATGATGGCTATGCAAAGCATGCGCAACCGATCTGGAGCCAATGCAGAAGGTCAATTTGCACAGCTCACAGGTGGTTTAGCCTCTTTAGTCGATGCCCTCGTGGAGCAAATGCCGAAGAACGTGTCTTTACACACATCGACTGAGGTGCTAGAGGTAGTATACACAGATAACAGATATGCAGTACGAACACAAGATGGTACAGAATCGTATGACCGCCTTGTAGTGACAACGCCACCGAAATCCTATGAATCATTCTTTGTAGGAGATGCGAAGTTTGATGAGTTGCGCCATATGGAACAATCTTCACGCGCCATCGTGATTATGAGCTTGCCGAAGTCAGCCTTTACAAAAACCATTGCAAGGAACAGGCTTTGTCATCACTCGTAGTACAGATACACCATTGACGGCATGTACCTACATTTTCTAGTAAATGGCCACAAACGACACCACAAGACAAGGCAGTACTGCGCGTCTTTTTAGGAAAAACCAACAGACTCTACAGTAGATACGCACAGTGAAGAAGAATTGTGTGCATTGGCGCTTTCAGAAATACGGAAGATATTAGGGGTTCAAAGGCGATCCGGAGTGGACAGAAGTGGTGCGATTACAAAAAGCATGCCTCAATATGAAGTGGGTCACAAAGACCGAGTGGCAACCCTCATGGACCATGTACAAGAACGTTATCCGGGCTTGGCGCTCATTGGAACGCCGTTTAAGGGCGTAGGCATGCCAGACGGCATCAAACAAAGTTATGAATTAGTGGAATCATGGAAAGAAGAAACTAAGGAGGTAGATCCTATGGAAATACATACAGAACACAAGCGGGAACATCCAGAGCCTAATCATGGTCATCCACGGAGCCGTGTCTATGGAAGGACGTCCAGAACCGACAGGATTAGAAAAAGTGCCGGAAACCTATGAAGGTTGGTTCAGCTTGCACGCCAACTATTCCATCAATTTTGAAACATGGAGACATTGGACGCCGGAGCAACGAGAAGAAGCCTTACAATCCTTCAAGGACTTTATTGGCGGATTGGAAACGGCACATGAAGCTCGTGAAAGTAGTTATGCTATGTACCAAATCAATGGGCACAAGGGAGATATTATGTTCTGGTTCTTGCAACCAAGTTTGCAAGAGTTGAATGAAGTAGAGTTGCAATTGAAAAAATTACCTATCTTCAGTGTGTTACAACCAGAATCTTCCTTCGTATCTGTCATTGAAGTGAGCAATTATGTAAAAAATCCCCGAAAGACCATCCAAAGGTACAAGCTCAGTTATATCCTAAAATCCCACGCTTGGCATGCATGTGCTTTTACCCAATGGCAAAACAGCGTAATTTGACGGATAACTGGTATATGTTGGACCGTCAAAGCCGCGGTAAAATGATGCGTTCTCACGGTCAAATTGGCAAAAAATATGAGGATACTATCAAAGAGTTTACTACTGGGGCCTTTGGCATGGACGATTGGGAATGGGGTATTACCTTGATGAGTGATGATCCTATTCAGTTCAAAAAAATCGTCAATGAAATGCGCTTTGATGAAGTGAGTGCTCGTTTCGGTATCTTTGGGCCATTTACGATTGGCACACGGTTGACCTTAGAAGGGGTAGATCATCTGTTTATGGTATAATAAAGACGATGATGAAGGAGTGATGTCATGAAATTATTAGCCATAGATTTAGATGATACGCTGTTACGAGATGATAACACCGTGTCTGACTATACGAAGGAAGTGCTACGGAAGGCACAGGACAAAGGCATAGAGGTGCTGATTGCGACAGGTCGCATGTATCAAACAGCGTATCCCGTGGCGCATCGCTTAGGCTTAGGGGATGTACCGATGGTGCTCTATTCTGGTGGTGTGATCCAACGGGTAGAAAGTAAGGAACTCATTTGGGAACGTGCTATATCACCTGAGGTGGCACGCAAAGTGCTAGCATTAACAAAAGAACACAACATCTACATTCAATCCTATATCGATGACGAACTATTAGTGCACAGTGAGACAGAGTTCTCACGTCTCTATGAAGAGGTGACAGGTGCAAAAGCTGTGTATGTAGGGGATGCCATCTATGAGCCTAAAAAAGGTACGAATAAATTGTTAGTGGTGGAAAATCCTGACCGGATGGCAGAGGTAGTTCGTATACTTTCACAGGAAGTGGGAGATGTGGTAGATCTTGTGCGGTCAAAGGTGAATTTCCTAGAAATCGTGGCCCCTCATGTGTCGAAAGGGGAAGCCCTAGCTTTCATGGGCGAACGATTGGGCATTGGACTCGATGAAATGGTATCCTTTGGGAACTCGGAAAACGATATTTCCATGTTGGAAGCCACGGGTCATTCTGTAGCAGTTGGAAATGCAGAGGTCCATGTGAAAGAGATTGCCAAGGAAGTATGCGACACCAATGAAAATGATGGCGTAGCCAAGTGGATCGAGGGCAAATGTGTTATAAAGTGATGTAGGAGGGCCTCATGGAAGGGTTTCGTTTAATTATAGTGACCGGCATGTCCGGTGCAGGTAAAACACAAGTGATGCAAGTATTAGAAGATATGGGCTATTTCTGTATCGATAATATTCCCCCTGTGTTGATTCCTAAATTTAGTGAAATTTGTCGCCAAACCGGTGGCACAAAGGTCAGTCAAATTGCACTAGTCGTAGACATTCGCAGTCGTGAGTTCTTCGATGACATGAATAGTGCCCTCGAAGACTTGAAGGCTATGAATGTACCCTATGAAATTGTCTTTATGGAAGCTAGCGACGATACCTTAATTCGCCGCTATAAGGAAACTAGACGTAGCCATCCATTGGCGCCATCTGGTCGCATCATTACAGGACTTACACAGGAACGGGCTCTGTTAGAAGATGTGCGCGACAAGGCAGATCACATTATCGACACCACAAACATGAAAACATCGAGTTTGAAATCCTTTATGCGCCGTACGTTCAGTCATGTGAAAGAACAAACGGATGGCATGGCCATCACGGTGGTGAGCTTTGGATTTAAGTTTGGCATGCCTATTGATGCCGATATGGTGTGGGATGTACGATTCTTGCCGAATCCCTACTATATTCCAGAATACCGTCATAAATCAGGTCGCGTACCGGTGGTAAAAGACTATATCCACTCCTTTGAAGTGACTGATGAATTTAAAAACATTTCTTCAATACCTTGGACTTCCTTGTGCCCAATTATGAGCAAGAAGGAAAGAGTCAGTTCATCAGTAGCTGTTGGTTGTACAGGCGGTATGCATCGCAGTGTCGCTATGGCAGAGGCCTTGTATACCCATTTGAAAGAAAAAAAGGTTGCAATGTATCTGTAGAGCATCGTGATATGATGCGCAACCATGTGGAAGAAGATGTGAATCCACGTTCTAAATCTGACCTATAAGAAAGGAGACAGGCGAGTATCGTCTGGAAAGCCTATGAAATATAACAATTGGATGCGTTGGTTTGCGCCGGGCATTAATATAAAACGTTGGCTCTTTCTTTTTCCTTGGGTACGATTTGGCTCATGGTGGGAGTTCTCATGATGATGAACTACCAGTGGATCAGTAATTTTGAAGATATCTTTTTAGAGTTTTTATTCCATCTTACGGGGTCCTATAACTATACAGTTATTGCTAGTTTAGGGTTCTTGGGCATCATGTGAGGCAGTATAGCGATGCTCTGGGGGATTCGGAAACTCATTCAAACCATTGTGAATGCCATTTTACCAGATAGAGAAGATGGAGTGAGTGATTACATCTTTGAAAAAAATTCGCTTAGGACAAGGTCCTAATATTGTCGTTATCGGCGGTGGTACAGGATTGTCCATGTTATTGCGAGGGTTAAAAAGTAAAAACCACGAACCTGACAGCTATCGTGACGGTGGCTGATGATGGAGGATCTTCAGGGGCGCTTGCAGGGAAGACTTTCAAATGATTGCTCTGAGGATTTACGAAATTGTTTAGTGGCGCGCAGAAAAAGAAGGGCTCATGGAAGAACTCTTTCAGTATCGGTTTACAAAAGGTGTAGAACTATCAGGCCATAGTTTCGGCAATTTATTTTTAACAGCTATGACCCGAGTATTACATGATGATGTGGAAAAAAAGCCTTAGAAGCATCGAGCAAAAATTTTTGCAAGTTCGAGGGCGTGTCATTCCTTCCTCTACAGAGGAAATCAAGTTGATTGCGGAGTTGACGGATGGCACCATTGTGGAAGGGGAAAGTAATATTCCTCATGGTGGAAAGCCTATCGCCAAAGGTGTATACAGAGCCACATAGACCATCCCCAGTGGGGGCGGCCTTACAGCCATTGATGAAGCGGATGCCATCATATTGGGGCCGGGCAGTTTATATACATCAGTGATGCCCAACTTGTTAATTGATAAAGTGGCGGATCATATTGCCAGTTCCAAAGCGGCTAAAATTTATATCTGTAATGTTATGACCCAACCAGGAGAAACCGATGGTTACACTGTGTCAGACCATGTGAAAGCCATTGAAAACCACAGTGAGGTGGGGATTATTGATACGGTCTTGGTCAACGACAATCGCATTCAAGATGCGACATTAGAACATTATAAACAAGCGGGACAAGAACCGGTGGAAGTCGATATGGATGTCCTACAAGGTATGGGGAATCCGTACGATTCGAGCCAACCTTGTAGATAGTCAAGACAAAAGCGGTGCACAATTCAGCGCGATTGGCAAAAGTTGTGATGGATGTGGTCTATGCTTTACAAACCGATATTGAACCACATATATTAGAATATTATTTACAACGTGAAGATCATTGATAGAGGAAGTAGAGCCTGTAGGGGCTCTATTTTCTGCTATCTCATGGATAAGAGAGGAGAGGCTATGTCATTTGCAGAAGATGTAAAAAATGAATTATGCCAATTCAAAACAGACGATGCATGGGCTGCTAAAGTAGAAAGCCTCTTGTTTATTGCGCATGGGTGGATCCATATTACTGGGGGATGCAAGGCCGTGTAGGGGGTGCGTTTGGTGACAGCCAATAATGCCGTAGCTCGTCGAGTGCTAGCCATTATTAAAGAACAATACGATTTACCTACCTCCGTACTAGTCCGTAAAGGACTGAACCTGCGGAAGAAAAATATGTACACTTTGACAGTAGAGCCTAGCGAGGCAAGTCGACAAGCATTAGAAGAATTACAGTTGTGGCCCGTAGATGCGATGATACCCGATGAATGGTTGAAAGATATGGAATCTAGACGAGCCTTTTTGCAGGAGGCGCCTTTTTAGGGACGTGGATCTGTGAACAAACCGCAGAGCAATTACCATTTGGAATTTATGACATCTAAAGAGGAATTTTGCGAATCAAATTATTCGCGTCTTAAAAGATGTTTCGCCTCAATGGACGTAAAAATCGAACGAAAAGAAGAGTTTGTCGTCTATTTAAAAGAAGGTGATGCGGTGACGTCACGCTTGCAGATTATGGGCGCTCAATCGGCGTTGATGAATTTTTGAAAATGTGCGGATCATGAAAGATGTACGAAACACTATTAATCGTCAAGTGAATTGTGAAACGGCGAACCTTCAAAAGACGGTAAATCTTTGCGGTACGACAATTAGATGCGATCCGGATTATCGACAAGCACCAAGGCTTAGATTCCTTGCCAGTGCGCCTCTACGAAATAGCCATATTGCGCCAAGAATTGCCAGATGGGAGCTTGCAAGAGTTGGTAGACCTCTATGAAGAACGTTACCATCAACGGTTGACAAAGTCTGGCATTGGACATCGTTTACGCAAATTAGAGGCAATAGCATTGCAGTGGGAACCTCATGGATTGGAGATAGAATAGAAGCATGATGAACAGAAAACGGTGGCAACAATGGTTGCTAGGGAAGTGTGCTAGCCCTACTAGGCATGAGTAGTGTCTATGGACAAGCACCGAAAACAGTGAATATTGATGACTATACATTTACGCCCTTAGCAGTAAAAAAACGGTGAAAGAAGTAGATACCTTGCTATTATCAGATAGCCCTGAATATGTAAAAGAACCGGGCATCGTAGCGGCGGGTACATTGCGAGGGAAAGAGTCGCATTTACTTTTACCATGTCAATGAAGGAGAAGCACCTATGAAAGTAGGCATATTGTTGGAAAAACAAAGGCACTATGCCACTTTCATCGATGTAGAACGAGCTATCTATGCAAAACCAAGTCCAGATTATTTTTAAAGTAGGGGCGAGAACTATCCAAAGAGGAGATTCGTACAACCGCTATGGAATTAGGGTGAGTGGACCCGCTTAGGGTGTGAAGATCCCCGTGCGTTCTAAAAGCGATGAAAGAGGTCATAAAAAGGATGCAGAGCGTATTCAAAAAGAACTGAAAGCACAGGGAGAAGCGTAGAGAAGAAGCGATTCTTGACAGTCAGGGAATCCCGCACTATTTCTTTGGTCAACAACGATGATACAGCGACACAGTTTGTATTGCAACCGGGAGAAGTACGCCCCATATTTCATGACTTAGAACAGGTGTTGGTTAAGAAGGATGATCTCTTCAGCGGTATCGTTGATTTCAGCAGTACGGAACCAGTCTATGCCTCAGTGGCCATGATGGAACCAAAGTCTACAGTTCGCTATGGATTAAAGTTACTACCCACACATCCTATTGATGATGTAGAATTGCGAGGCACCTATGAGGGGATGCGTCGTTTCCATGTGGTAGAGCCACAGTTTAATAGTGATGCGAGGACCAGTTTGCTTTTGAAGTTGCCAATGATCGAGAAGATGCTTTTTATCAGTGGAGTTGATGAAACAACGGATAATAAAGTGGTAAAAAAATAAAGGAAACTATGGTGTTTCCAATGTGTACTGTATTGCGCACAGAAGGGAAAACTCCATTTGCTCTTTACTTTAATCCATTAGGTGGTGCCTTTAGCGGTAGTTTCAGAATTACATCCTCCAAAGGAAGTCGCACCTATGAGGTACCATTGAAGGGGCCTTATTTAGGACATAAAACAGTGTATGATACACAGTTGTTAGATGTCTTTGAGGCACCTGAGGATTTTGCTAGTGGAATACATGTCTCCGGGAGCATCGAATTTTACCGGTTCGATTCTTGTTAATACCACAAGTAGCTAAGGAAATGAAATCAAGTACCGAAACACCGCAATATGTAACAGAGTTAGTAGCTAGGATTTTAGGAAAAATAATCAATTGCTATCATATACAATCCATTTTGGATAACGTGAAAAAGATAAAAATTAAATATATTATATGAGCAAATTATCCCTATAATTAGCGAATGTATGCAGAATGAAATATTACATTAATTACTTTATAAATCAAAAAGACAAAACTAAATATTGACAATTATTGCCAATAGAAAATATAATGAGTATTAGAAATGATACTCAGATTAAAGTAGGCGATGTAGTTCGGTGAAAGAGGCCCATTTGTTAGTCATACGAGACAACAAATGGGCTTTTTTGAAAAGGAGGAGCATGAGTCAAAGTTGTATGAATAAAAATGGAAAAAGTTCAAGCCGAGGTGATGGATTTAGATATGCTGTCTACCACCGAGGTGGAACATGGTACTAGTGTATGAGATGAATACACCACAAGGCAAGGCAAAGATGTATAGTTATCCTGTGTTCGGTGGGGTAGAATTAACGTTCCAAGAAGTGACTATGAAGGAAATTCGCCACAAAGCCAAACCATTGGAAGGTATGTTTGAAATCCATTATTGTAAGGAAGGGCGCATAGAATGTGCCTTTGATAATGGAAAGGTTTTATATATGGATGAAAATGATATTTCCGTAGGTTGGAAGGAATCCCCAAGTTATGCGCATTCTACAAAATTCCCAACGTCCTATTACAAGGGTATTAATTTATCCATCTATATTCCTAAGGCTCAGGAGATGGTGAATAAGTTCGTAGGTCATGATCGCATCGATTTACGGGACGTATGTAATCGTTTTTGCCGGGAATTTTGAATTTGGTTTTGTCTGTCGTAGGGAATCTCGATTAAGTGAGATTTTTAAAAAGTTTCTATGATGTACCAGAAGAAGTGATGCCCAATTTATTTCAACTGAAATGTATGGAAATCATATTGTTATTAAGCACCATCGCGTCAGATGATGATTGCTGTATGCCATATTTTGAACGAAAACATGTAGAAAGTGTAAAAATGTATGCACGAATTTTTTTGATGAAAAAATTTTGCACCAAAAAAACCGACTATTGAAGAATTGGCAAAAAAACATATGGATTAGCGCCGACAGCATTAAAAATGTTTCAAAAGGAATTTATGGGAGCAGTATTCATCAATATATAAAACATATGCGCATCAAAGGCTGACAAAAGATTTAGCAGAACACAGATGATAGTATTCTCAGCATTGCCAATAGGTATGGCTATGAAAATGCCAGCAAGTTTGCTAGAGGCATTTCGGGTTATTACTGGATATAAACCTAGTGAGTATAGGAAGAAAAAGAAAATGTCGGAATGGATTGACTAGGAGCTTTTTAGAGTAGATTTGAAAATATTAAATCTGATATGATAACTATAAGCTGATAAAAATTATCATATTTTTTTATGGAGGTAAGAACATGGACAGCCTTTTATACATTGTACATTTTATTTAACAGCGGTGGATTAGTAATGTATCCATTAGTGATTTTATCCATTATTGTTATTGCTATTGGAATTGAACGTTTTTCCTATTTCAAAGCAAATACAGCTTTGTTGAAAGAGTTCAGTCATGATGTGTACTTTGCAATCAAGGAAAAAGATTGGGCGAAAGCTAAGGAATTATGTGCAGCGAATCAAACGGCAACAGGTCGCATTTTGAATGCTGGTTTAACATATTCCCAAACAGAAACTAGTATGAAAAATGCTTTCTCCGAGCAAATGATGATTGAAGCATCTCACTTAAAAATTCATTTGGATTACTTAAGCGCTATTGTAACGATTTCTCCATTGTTAGGTTTGTTGGGTACAGTATCTGGTATGATCGGTACTTTCAGTGTTTTAGATAATGGCGCAGGTGCCTCTGCCATCTCTGGTGGTGTTGGTGAAGCCTTAATCGCGACAGCAACTGGTTTATTGGTAGCGATTTTATCTTTCTGTGTATACACATATTTCAGTCATCGTATGGATTCAATCATCAATGATACAGAAACATTATCTGTAGTGTTATTAAATGGTATGAAAGAACAATGGAGTGATTCTCATGTTTCAAAAATAGTCGATTAAAAATGAAACCTGAGTTCATGATCGTGCCAATGATTGATATCATTTTCTTCTTGCTCGTTTTCTTTATGATGAACAGTATTGAAACGGTGGCACAAAAGTCCTTGGGTGTACAATTACCACAAGCACAATCAGCAACACAAGTCAAACAAAGTCCTGTGATTTTTAACATTGGATAAAGAAGGTCACATTTTGATTGACTCTAAACCATATAGTATCGATGAAGCTCGTAACTACATTACTAGCAAAAATAGGAGAAAATCCAAATACAGCGGTACTATTACAAGCCGATAAAAATACGCAACATGGATTTGTGGTTGCCATTATGGATATGCTAAAAAAACGATTGGGGTTAAGAGTTCTCAATTGCGACTAGCTAGAAAGGATGAAACATGGAACAATATATTTCCGGAAAAAAATCCTACATAATCTCCATTGTGATTCACATTATCCTAGCTGTTGTGTTGGGTCTTGCCTTGGTGTCAGTAGTGGAACACAAACAAACGGAAAAACGCCTTTTGAAATTGATATGTCCATATCTGATGATTTGAAAAGCATTTGCTGGTGGCGGTGGCGGCGGTGGTGGAGTATCCTTCCCACAACCACTGACACAAGAAGTTGTGCAAAGCAAAAGTGCAAGCGACTCAACAAAAGCATGTCGGCTCCTGTTCCTATTGATGATGCGGTGAATGTGCCAACATCTAACAGTACGGCGACTGGAGCTAGCGATGGAACATCTACCAATCAAGGTAATGGCGGCGGATCTGGTGGCGGTAACGGCACTGGAAGTGGCACAGGTGATGGAGATGGAGTAGGCTCTGGCAGTGGCGGTGGTTCTGGTTCCGGTAGTGGCGGTGGTAATGGCGATGGTGTTGGTACAACATCTGGCAATGCACCGTTTGACTGGGCAGGATTTGTAGCGACTGTACAAGGTCGAGCGCAAGGTACTTACCCTCCGATGGCGGTAAAACGTAATCTACAAGGTAGTGTTACAGTTAGCGTAACCATTGATGCGAGCGGTAATATCACCTCTGTTTCGGCAGGTGGTGGGCCTGGCATATTAAATAGTCACACCCAAGACGTTGTCTATGGTATAGGTAACTATCCAAATGGTAGTGGCAGACAGTATCTAATACATTCACTGTGTACTACACGTTGAATGGTGATGAATAGTGCATTAGCACGGAAGTAATTCAGGAGGAATTATGGATTTAAAGACTTTATTTGACTCCATGTCGGAGGAACAACGCAATATCCAATTAGGTTTTGACACAGCAACGCCGTTGACACATGCTTTCACAAGCAAGCGCGCTGTCCATGCGAGGCCTAAGTGGACGACCTTTAGAAAAAGATGAGGCACAACGTGTATGGAATGAGATGATGCAACAGTCCCCAACACCGGGACAAATGCAAACAGCATACATTCACATTCCGTTCTGCCAAACAAAATGTACGTACTGTGGATTCTATCAACATGCTACAAATCAAGAAGTAGAAGATAAATATGTAGATATGCTATTGAAAGAGATGCAAATGGCATCGGAACAACCTCGTTTCCGCGATGGTTTGATTCACACTATTTTCATCGGCGGTGGCACCAACATCCTTATCTGCGAACAATGCTAAACGTATGTTGTCTGCCATCCAACAGTATTTCCCATTAGCCAATGACTATGAATTGACATTGGAAGGTCGTATTCATGACTTAGTTCCTGAAAAAATGGATGTATGGATGAGTCATGGCGTGAACCGTATGTCCCTTGGAGTACAATCTTTCCATACACATGTACGTCGCCAATTGGGTCGTTTAGACGATCAAGAGACGGTGATGTCTCGTTTGGATCAATTGAAAGCGTACCAACAATGTTCTGTTATTGTTGACTTAATTTACGGCTTTGCCAGATCAAACAATGGATGTTTGGATGGAAGACTTAAAACTTCTTGAACAATCTACGACGAGATGGCATGGACTTGTATCAATTGAATGTCTTTGAAAATAGTGATTTGCAAAGCTTAATTGAGCGTGGAAAAGTGAGCCCAGCTGCAACAACGAAAGAACAAGCCTTGATGTATGAAGCGGCTGTAAAATACTTGATGAAACGTGATTTCACGCGGTTAGAGTCGCAGCCCATTGGAGCCGTGCACCTCGTGAACGCTCTATGTACAATACAATGGCAAAAGTCGGATATCCAATGTATCCATTTGGATGTGGTGCGGTGGTAATTTAGGGCGGTTACATGACTATGTTACCGTGTATTGCCTCCATATGAAGCCCTTGTAGAAGAAGGTAAGAAACCATTCATGGTTCTTATGAAACAATCTGAACTACAAGACTTCTCCAACTATGTGATCAGTTCCTTGGAACGAGGTGTTCTAAATTTAGATGCATTAATTGAAATGGATCCAAAAATTGGAAGACTTACGTCGGTTGCTTGATACATGGGTAACTCGTGGATTCTTTGGAATATAATGGCGTATTATATCGCTTAACAACAGCGAGGCGGTTTCTGGCATGTGAATATTACGCAAACAGTTATCGAAGCTGTGCAATATATTTTGACTGGTGAAAGCACAATGTTACATGAAAACATTGCTGCCCAAAACCACGGTGGTAGACCGAAAGATCATCCACATGTAGGCGGTCATCCTGAAGGTGTTGCGAAACATCCACAAGGTGCCGGTGGACACCCGGCAGGGTGTTCAAAAAGGTCATCCAGAAGAAGTACCAATGGGTGGACATCCAGAAGGTGTACCTAAGCATCCACACGGAGCGGGCGGACACCCGGCGGGTATCCCAAAAGGACATCCAGAAGGAGTGCCAATGGGCGGACACCCAGCAGGTATCCCAAAAGGTCATCCAGAAGGAGTGCCAATGGGCGGACATCCGGCTGGCATCCCAAAAAGGTCATCCAGAAGGAGTGCCAATGGGCGGACATCCAGCTGGCATCCCAAAAGGTCATCCGGGGGATGTAGAAACTACACGTGCTCATGGCACAGTAGGACATAGTCCGTTTAAGAAAAAAACATTTAGGGTAGTATCTATTACAGGTGAACTCCTACACACTTACCAAACCAAATATATAGTTTCCTGTAATAGTTCTATAGCCACTCACTGAGTGGAATCAGATATACCAAATCAAAGTTGATAAGGCTAGTAGCATGCTGTAATACAGTTTAAAATCACTAACTTGATGAGCGTGTAGCATCCGCAAGCATAGCTTGCGGATGTATATCTGATACATTTGTATCCGAGGATACAGAATGTGACATAATAATGACGTATACTGAATATATAAAGTGTATAATAGATAAAGGAGCACATTTCCTAGAAATGTGAAGATATGTATGAAAGCAATCGTAATTTACTCTAGCCGTACAGGCAATACAAAATTAGTAGCAGAAGCTGTAGCAAGTGCATTGCCAGCTGGTACTCCATGTGTATCTGTAAAAGAAGTTCCTGCAGATTTAGCATCTTATGATGTAGTATTCATGGGTTTCTGGGCTGACCAAGGTAATGCGGATAAAGCAGCACAAGCAGTGATCAAAGAAATCACAAATGAGAAAGTAGCTTTATTCTGTACATTAGGGTGTTCCACCAGTATCTCCACATGCACAGGAAACAATTGATGCAGACTAGTAAATTATTGCTAAACGAACAAGTACCAGTAGGGTACTTTCAAATGCCAAGGTAAAGTAGATCCTAAAGTTATCGAAATGATGTACAAAAATGTTCCCAGAAGGACATAGCCATGGCAAAAAGCGCTGAACGTGATGCACGTCATGCACAAGCGACATCTCATCCAGATGAAAAACGATTTAGCAAACGCAAAAAGCATTTGCTGAAGAAGTAGTAGGCAAATTATAATCGACCCCGTACCTATTCGTAGGTACCGGAATCACACATAAGGATAAGAGCCATCTAACCGTGATCATAATCATGGATAGATGAGCTCTTTCCCTATAAATATCCTTGACGTTTCGGGCGTTCTCCTATATAATATTAAACAAGCTTATACAATCGGTACGAGAGACCGAGGAGCGTAATTTGAACCTTTTAAATTAGTCCTGTGAGGCTAGAAAGGGAACATAGTATAGGGAATTTGTCCATCTTTTTGTATGGGTGGATTCTATCACAATGACTGAGACTATGCGACCCCTTGCCTTCTGGCAAGGGGTCTTTTGCGCAGTAACAGGTATGACAAAGGAGGCTATGATGGGAGAAGTTAGCTTAAAAGGTAAGCATCTGTTGGGACTGCAAGGTCGCACAAAAGAAGAAATTGAACTCATTTTACGAGTGGCGAAAAAAGATGAAACAAATCATCTTGTCTGGGGATAAAAAATACCCCCTATTAAAAGGCAAGGCCATCATTAATTTGTTCATGGAAAAATAGTACGAGAACGAGAAGCTCCTTTGAATTAGTCGGTAAATATCTTGGGGCAGATGTCATTAATATTACTAAAAGTGGCAGCTCCATGGCGAAAGGCGAAAGCTTTTAGAGATACATTGTTAACTGTGTCGTACATGGGAACGGATGCTATCGTGATGCGTTCTAGTGAAGAAGGATCTCCACTATATGCGACCAAATGCGTAGACCCTATTATCATCAATGCAGGGGATGGTGCCCATGAGCATCCAACACAAGCCTTGCTTGATATGTATTCTATTCTAGAACATAAACCTAGCTTAGAAGGTCTAAAAGTCGTTATCGTAGGGGATATCATGCATAGTCGTGTAGCTCGCTCCAATATTTATGGATTGAAAAACGATGGGGGCTGATGTACACTTGGCAGGGCCCTAGAACATTGGTGTATCCAGAACTTGAAAAAAATGGGTGTAACGGTGCATCACGATGTGCGAGAAGCTGTGAAAGATGCGGATGTGGTGAACGTGCTCCGCATTCAATTAGAGCGAATTAACTCTGCTTTATATCCAACGAACCGTGAATATGCACGTATTTTTGGTATCAATAAATCTGTCTTAGCCAATGCGAAAGACGATGTACTAGTACTACATCCGGGACCAATGAACCGTGGTTTGAAATTGCTCCAGATGTAGCATACGGTGACGAATCTGTCATTCAAGAACAGGTGCGAAATGGTGTAGCTATTCGTATGGCAGTATTATACTTAACAATTATGGGAGGTGACGGCAGTGAGCTTATTGATTAAAAAAATGGTACGGTAGTGAATCCGGCAAAAGGACAACATGAAATCGCAGATATTTTAGTAGAAAATGGTGTGATTACAGCCATGGGTCAAAATTTAGAAGCCCCTCAAGCGGAGGTATATGATGCAACAGACTTAATCGTGGCACCGGATTAATCGATATTCACACGCATTTGCGTGAGCTCGGTCAAGAGGCGAAAGAGGACTTTCACAGTGGTACTAGCGGTACCGCTGGCGGATTTACGCGCATCGCTACGATGGCGAATACAAACCCAGTAGTGGATAATGCAACCTTAGTTCGTGGCTTGCGCAAACAAGCGGAACTGACAGGCGTTGTGAAAGTAGAATTTATGGGCGCTATCTCGAAAGGTCTGCAAGGAAAAGAATTAGCAGAAATGGGAGATATGGCAGAAGTCGGTGTGGTAGGTTTCTCTGATGATGGACATTATGTAGAGAATGCGACTTTTATGCGTCGTGCCTTGGAATATTCATCCATGTTTGGAAAAAAATGGTCATCGACCATGCGGAAGAATGCAGTTTAACGTGTGAAGGTCATATGCACGAAGGTATTGTATCCTACGAAATGGGCGTGAAAGGTCGTCCAGCCATGGCGGAAGACTTGGCCGTAGCTCGTGACATTATGTTAGCGGAGATGACTGGCGGTCATATCCACATCGCCCATGTAAGTACGAAAAGTGCTGTAGATCAAGTGCGCCGTGCCAAAGCACAAGGCATCAAAGTGACTTGTGAAGTGACCAGCCAACATTTGGCTTTCACCGATGAATATTTACGTGATTATAATACTGATTTTAAAATGGCTCCGCCTATCCGATCGGAAGACCATCGCCAAGCTTTGTTAGAAGCCCCTTAAAGATGGCACCATAGATGCGATTATTACGGACCATGCACCGCATGCGTACGAAGAAAAAGACGTGGAGTTCTGCTGTGCGACCAATGGTTTCACGGGATTAGAAACATCCTTTGCGGCGGTGGTGACCCATGTGTTGAAACCGGGTATCTTGTCCATTGATGACATCATCAACTTAATGAGTACCAAAACCCGGCGCAGTTGATTGGCGTTGATGGAGGTGTCTTGGAAGTGGGTAAACCGGCAGATATTTCTGTATTATCCTTGGATGAAACGTGGACGGTGGATCGCAATCAATTCTATACGAGAGGTAAATCTTGCCCATTCGATGGAATGACAGTCACTGGTAGACCAAAATTAACAGTAGTAGACGGACAAATTGTAATGAAAGACGGGGTTGTAGTAGCGTGAGAGGAAAATTAGTACTTGAAAATGGAACTATCTTCGAAGGTACCTTGTTAGGCGGGATGCCTATCGTTGGCGAAGTAGTATTTAATACGGGTATGACAGGATATCAAGAAATTTTGACAGACCCATCCTATGCGGATCAAATTATTACATTGACCTACCCATTAGTAGGCAACTATGGTGTGACACGTGAAGTGGACCAATCTTCTAAACCATACTGCAAAGCTATGATCGTAGGTGAATTATGTTCCTTCCCAAGCAATTGGCAAAATGAAGGGGCTTTTGAAGAGTATATGCGTATGCATGGTATTCCTTGCTTATACGATGTAGATACACGGGCGATTACTCGTGCCATCCGTAGCCACGGCGTTATGAAAGGTGTTATTTGCCCAGTAGATACAGAGCAAGAGAAAAATCGATGCTCTCTTGGCGCAACCATTGGCAACTGACCATATCATGCGAGTGACTACGAAATGGGAAGGCCATCGTGGCGACTGATACAGCGGAGTTCCATGTGGCGGTATACGATTTCGGTATTAAAGAAAATATTTTACAATCCTTGGAAAAATGAAGGTCGCAAATTGACCATATTCCCAGCCAATACGAAAGCGGAAACAGTGATGGCTTGCAATCCTGATGGTATCTTCTTGTCCAATGGACCGAGGGACCCAAAAGATGTACCTGAAATTGTAGAAGAAATTAAAAAAATTAATCGGTAAAAAAAGCCGATTTTCGGAATTTGCATGGGTCATCAGTTGATTGCTCGTGCCTTTGGTGGAGACACATATAAATTGCGTTTTGGTCATCGTGGATCTAACCATCCAGTGAAAGACCCTAGACACAAATCGCGTGTACATTACCTCTCAAAATCACGGCTATGCTGTAGATGAAGCGAGCTTAGAAGGATCTGGTTTGCGTGTATCCCATCGCAGTGTGAACGACGGCACCGTAGAAGGCTTGTTGCATACAGAATTGCCGATTATGTCTGTACAATATCACCCAGAAGCATCTCCGGGACCAACAGATAATGTATACTTGTTTGAACGTTTTAAAACATTAATGAGAAGGGGTTAATCATGGAAAAGAAAAAGTTCTTGTCATCGGTTCTGGTCCTATTATTATCGGACAAGTAGCAGAATTTGACTACTGCAGCACACAAGCTTGCCAATCCTTCGTGAAGAAGGTTATGAAGTAGTGTTGGTAAACTCTAACCCAGCTACGATCATGACAGACCGTGACATTGCGGATCGCGTATACATCGAGCCGATTTCCTTGGAATTTGTCACAGAGATTATCCGCAAAGAGCGTCCTTATGGCGTCTTGGCAACCTTAGGCGGTCAAGTAGGCTTAAATATGGCGGTGGAACTTTCAGAGGCAGGCGTACTGAAAGAATACAATGTCAAATTACTAGGGCACTACCTTAGAGGCTATCAAACAAGCGGAAGACCGTGAATTGTTCAAAGAAGCGATGAAACGCATCAATCAACCAGTGCCAGAATCTGATATTTTCAGCGATGTAGCAGAAGCGGTGGAATTTGCGAATCGCATTGGCTACCCTATCATCATCCGTCCTGCCTACACATTGGGTGGTACTGGTGGCGGTATTGCAAACAACGAAGAAGAAATGTATATGATTGCACTTCGTGGTATTAAATTGAGTCCTATCCATCAAATTCTTGTAGAACGCTCTGTAGCGGGCTGGAAAGAAATTGAATACGAAGTGATGCGTGACCGTGCAGATAACTGCATCATCGTATGTAATATGGAAAATATCGACCCAGTAGGGGTTCATACAGGGATTCCATCGTTGTGGCACCGTCTCAAACATTGAACGATACACAATATCAAATGTTGCGTACTGCCTCGGTGGACATCATTCGCTACCTTGAAATCGAAGGTGGCTGTAATGTGCAATATGCCTTGGATCCATACAGCAATCAATACTATGTTATCGAAGTAAACCCTCGTGTATCGCGGTCCTCCGCATTGGCATCCAAAGCGACAGGCTATCCAATTGCTAAGGTAGCGGCGAAGGTGGCAATCGGTATGACATTAGATGAAATCACCAATGCTGTTACAGGGGAAACAAAAGGCTTGCTTTGAGCCATCCCTAGACTATGTGGTAACTAAATTCCCGCGTTGGCCATTCGAAAAATTTAACTTGGCAGACCGTACATTGGGCACACAAATGAAAGCTACTGGCGAAGTTATGGCAATTGACCGTACATTAGAAGGGTCCTTGCTAAAAGCAATTCGTTCCTTGGAAATTGGTTTAGACCATATTGAATTGAAAAAAATCGCCCATGAAACGCCAGAACAATTGATTGAACGCTTTACAATTAGTCGATGATGAACGTTTATATGTCATTGCGCAAGCACTTCGATGCGAGAATCAGCGTAGAAAAAAATCTGTTACATCACAAAAAAATAACATCGTTCTTCATCAATAAAATTAAAAACATCGTGATGGTGGAAAAAAAGATTTGACAGCCAATGGTGTAACTGAAAGTAACCTTCGATTGGCTAAAAAATACTCTTTTCCCAGATAAAGTCATCGCTCGTTATGCGAATTGCTCTCCTGAGGACGTATTGGCAAAACGGAATGAACTAAACATTCATCCAACCTACAAATATGTAGATACTTGTGCTGCAGAATTTGAAGCGCACACACCATACTACTACAGTGCGTACGCTACGGAAGATGAAGTAGTACCACGTGGTGAAAAATAGTGTGATCGTTCTGGGCTCTGGTCCAATTCGTATCGGTCAAGGCGTAGAGTTCGACTATTGTTCCGTACATTCCTCTTGGGCATTGCGCAAAGCGGTATGAAATCTATCATCATCAACAACAACCCAGAAACAGTAAGTACAGACTTTGATACATCTGACAGCTTGTACTTTGAACCGTTGACAGTGGATGATGTGATGGAAATTGTTCGCAAAGAAAATCCAGTGGGTGTCATTGCACAGTTCGGTGGACAAACAGCCATTAATTTGGCAGGTCCATTGGCAGACCGAGGCGTAAAAATTCTTGGCACATCCGTAGATAGCATCGACATGGCGGAAGACCGTGAACGTTTCGATGAATTGTTGGCTAAGTTAGAAATTCCTCGTCCAGTAGGTGCTTTGGTAACTAGTGATGAAGAAGCATTAGACGCAGACTAAACGCTTGCAATATCCATTGATTGTTCGTCCATCCTATGTACTAGGTGGTCGTGCTATGGAAATCGTGTATAATGACCAAGAATTAGATCGTTACATGAAAGAAGCCGTAGTGGCATCGAAAGATCACCCAGTGTTAATCGACCGCTACATGGTAGGTATGGAAGTAGAAGTAGATGCTATCTCTGATGGTATCGATGTATGCATCCCCGGTATCATGGAACAAGTAGAACGTGCCGGCGTACACTCTGGTGACTCCATCGCCGTATATCCAGCACAACATTTGTCTGAGGAATTGACAGAACAAATCGTAGATTATACACGTCGTATCGCTAAAGGCCTGAATGTAAAAAGGTGTGCTCAACATCCAATACATCGTGGTAAATGGTGAACTTCATGTCATCGAAGTAAACCCACGTTCTAGCCGTACTGTGCCTTTCATCAGTAAAGTAACAGGTATCAACATGGTAGAATATGCGACACGTATCGCTTTAGGAGAAACATTAGAAAGCTTTAGGGATACCAACAGGCCTAGTGCCAGCTCGTCCACATGTGGCGGTGAAAGCACCTGTATTCTCTTTCTCTAAAATGGGCTTAGTAGAAATTGCCTTGGGACCTGAAATGAAATCTACAGGGGAAGTCATGGGTATTGGTCGCACTTATGCAGATGCTTTATTTAAAGCCATCCACGGGGCCAATATGCGCATCCCAGATAAGGGCAATATCTTGATGACCGTAGCAGACCGTGACAAAGAAGAAGCTGCTCGTTTGGCAAAAGGCTTTTATCGATTTGGGATACCATATTATGGCTACTGGTGGTACAGGCCGTTACTTCACAGAACATGGTGTGAATTGCACAGTAGTTAATAAAATTTCTGAAGGTAATCCAAACTGCGCTGACTTCATTCGAGAAGGTAAAGTGGACTTGATGTTGAATACCTTGACATATGGTAAAAAAACCAGAGCGTGAAGGATTCCAATTGCGCCGTTTGGCCGTAGAAATGGGTGTACCATGCTTGACATCCTTAGATACAGCTCGTGAAGTATTACACGTAGTGGCAAGCCGTGCTACAGCAGGGGATGCTATCACGGTAGATGCTGTACAAGATTATGAAATGGAGTAATCACGAATGAGTGGATATGTAGAAATGGGTCGAGTGATCCATAATACACAAATAGGTAGCGATGTATGGCGCATGTTAATATATGCACCAAAACAAGCCAAAGAGGCACAGTTAGGACAATTCTGTAATGTTCGCGTCACAGGGGGCACAGCGCCCCTGTTACGCCGCCCTATTAGCTATGCTGGCTTTGATGCAGAGGCGGGCACAATCGACTTGTTGTACCGTGTAGTAGGCAAAGGGACAGAGTTGATGACGAAATTGCAAGAAGGGGATACCCTAGATTGCTTAGGCCCACTAGGAGAGCCTTTCACAACAGCTGACCACATGTTATTAGTGGGTGGTGGCGTAGGGATTGCGCCCATGTTATGTATTGCGGATCGATTAGAACCAGGCCAAGAAGCCCATGTTATATTGGGATTCCGGAACGAAAGTGAATCTTTCTGGGCGGATTTGTTCAAAGACAGCCCTGTGACAGTGCATATTACTACAGATGACGGGTCCTTGGGAACGAAGGGATATCCGACAACAGTGATGGAAACGCTAATGAAAGAACATCACTTTGATGCGGTATTAACGTGTGGACCGACGCCGATGATGAAAGGCGTAGCCGCCGTGGCACAAGGTATGCAGGTGCCATGCCAAGTCTCCTTGGAGGAGCGCATGGGCTGCGGAACTGGTGGTTGCGTAGGCTGTGCTTGTCAAGGTAAAAAGTGGCAAACGTTATAAAGTTTGCAAAAGATGGTCCTGTATTCCCGGCTGAGGAGGTGTTTTTCTAATGGCAACAGTAGACCCTAGATTAGCCGTAGAGTTTTGCGGTATTTCTATGAAAAAACCCTATCGTAGCAGACATCGGGGACCTTTGGATTTGGACTCGAATATGATGGCTATCTAGACTTGAATACAGAGGTGGGTGCTATTTCTGTGAAGGGATTAACACCCACAGCTAGACCGGGTAATGCAGGCGTTCGTATTGCAGAAACACCATCTGGCGTATTGAACTGCATCGGCTTGGAAAAATCCAGGGGCAGAAGCCTTTGTAGCAGATATTTTACCTACCTTGGCACAGTATGATGTACCTATCTTTGCGAACATCTCAGGAAACACCCTAGAAGAGTACGAGTTCATGGCGAAAACATTGACCGTAGAAGGGGTTGCAGCACTGGAAGTGAACATTAGTTGCCCGAATGTTAAATGCGGGGGCATGGCATTTGGTGTACAAGCGGACAGCGCAGCGCCGTTTGTAAAGCTGTGAAATCTCATACAGATTTGCCGGTGATTATGAAATTGTCGCCGAATGTAACGGACATCGTAGAAATCGCTCGCGCCGTCGAAGCAGCTGGAGCAGATGGTATTAGCATGATCAATACGTTGTTGGGCATGTCGGTAGATTTGCGGACACGAAAACCATTGTTAGGGAATATTTACGGTGGTTTATCGGGCCCGACGGTGAAACCGGTAGCATTGCGATTGACACACCAAGTGGCGCAAGCCATCGACATTCCTATTATGGGTGGTGGCGGCATCATGACTGGTGAAGATGCCTTAGAATTTATGGTAGTAGGAGCTGACATCGTGTCTGTGGGGACGGCTACGATGGTAGATCCACGAGCTATCGGTATTATTGCTAGTGAAAATGAGCGCTTACTGTGAAAGTCAACACATCGACCATGTGTCACAGTTGGTTGGTAGCATCATCATGCCTTAATCAGAGAAAACAAGAATATTCCACGGAGGAATCTACAGAGAATCTGGACGATACATCGTTCATGGTAGTTGGCTAGGAATATATTGAGATAGGTAATAGCCTAGAGAAGAGAATATTGAATGTTATAAAAAAAGGACTGTTCTGGAGAACAGTCCTTTTGGATTATATTTTTTTGTAATAATTCTTCTTTTTTTCTGTTGAAATTCTTCGTCCGTAATCGCGCCTATATCGAGGAGTTCTTTTAGTCGCTTGATGCGGTGGATAGGATCCTCTTGAACAGGGTTGGTATTGGATTCTACAGACTCTGAAGGGTTGTTTCTACTACTTCGATAGCAGATGGTTCCACTGGCGACTGCATCGATGGCGACTTTTCACAGCTGCTGTGTTTACCCACAGTCCTCGCTGTTGTTGATCGTAATCATAGGCTACTTGGCCTCGAGATTCAATCCAAGCTTGTAAATTTTCGTTCACTAAATTGGTGAGTACATCCAAGGTAGCCAAACATGTGTCATGCCCTTGAATGAGCAATACACGATGAGTACGACTTACTTCTTTGTTGTCAATATGGTGGATATCTTTGTCATAGAACTTAGCTCGCGTACCGTAGCGACCACGATAGGTAAATAGACCTGTTTGCGTGTTGTAGGTAATCTTTACTTGTAATGTATGGCCACCAGGGGGCGTAACTGATGATGTGATCTGGAGTTTGTTTAAACCAATCGAAGAGTCCCATAGTGATTATCCTTTCTTAGGTTGTGTAGGCCAATGTGAAGGAGCGCCATAGCGATTGTTGCGTTCTGTGCCGAGAAAGAAGATCAGGGCTCCATGAATGATATAAATGACGATGAGATGTAAAATATATGTATTTTTTAATGGAATGTATAAATTCGTGCAAATGATGTACATCCCCAACAGGATACCGATGGGGAATCCAGGAATGGAGATGTCATTGAGACGTCTCACATATAATGTATAGTAGAAGGGGAGTAACACAATATAGCCCGCATAGGCCAGTGCTTTCACCCCGAAGTAAGCGGGTAAAATAACGACAACATCTAATAACTGCTGAATCAACATAGTAAATATATGCATAGTGGCGGATAGAAACAGAATACCGATAGTAAATTGTAATCGGTTGATGCGTCCAGTAATAGTCATCCATCCATGACTATGTGGGGCGATCCAGCGCGACAGAAAGAGGGCGATAATGCCAACCGTGCGGAAATCCCCATATTGATAACTATATCCATAACGTACCTCCTAAATGCTATGCATTAGTATACCATAGTTTGGCGTATATAGCGAACCATAGTGAAAATGAGTACAATTGATAGAGATTCTTCATTAAAATCTTAAAAAAAGTAATGTACTATGTAGAAAGTTATTAGAAAAAATAGGCAAAAATAGCGCTTCATTGGTATAATAGTAAAGATAGCTAAAAAAAGTGGTTCACTTTTTCTTTCAAACTACGATTATATAGTTATGAGAGGAGGAAGTTATGGAACCTATATCAACACCTATGGAAAAGCGTATTCGCATGGTTCGTGCTTGGCTAGATGCAGCGGCGAAGTCCTATGCTACAAAAGGCAGTGTGAAAGGAAACTTTCACTTGTTCTTGGCGCAAGCAGAAATGAAACAGATGAATGAAGGACGCCCCTCGATTGTTACGTATTTTCAACGTATCCTATGGGGGTTGGTTGCGGTGGGTATCTTAGGAGCTACACAATGGTGGATGTCCCATGACAATACACCGAATGTCGTAGACACACCTGTGGTGCAGCGCAGTGTGGACACAACACCTGCTACAGAAACACCGCCGGTGATTCCAGCAACTCCCTCAGAGCAACCAGAGTCTAACAAGGTAGAATCAGTTTCAGAACCGGCTCGTGTTACCCCCGTAGCACAGCCAGTGGCGGAGCCAACACAAGCTCCTAGCATTAGTTCTCAAGACATGTTACATGCAGTACAAGTCGGTGGACGTATTTTGCGGGATTAGCACCTTTTATATCTTAAGGAGGAACGTATATGAAGGGAAACCTATCTTATAAGAAATTTTTAACCTTTGCTGTGTTAGCGGCAATCAGTACAACACCTGTATTCGCCGATACAGCAACTCACTCTGAAAGTGGTAAAACAATTGCGAAACTGTCTATGGCAGACTTAGGAAAGCAAAAATACTACACGTCAAGAAGCAGTGGCATCTGGCGATGCAGAGAACGGAAGCGACCATTGCGGCGACTCGTGATGGACTTTCAGAAGCGGCAAAAACGTGACGCTATTGAAGAGCAACGCAAACGGGTGGATAACTCTTCCTTGGCGACGAATGACCAAAAGTAAAAACCATCACAAAAGCGGGTGGCGATAAATTAGAAGAAGCGCAAGCGAGGCGTGGAAACAGCGATTCCACAAGTGCAAGCTCGTTATTTTACAAGCCTTACAGAAGAAACATTGCAAAAAAATATGTAGGCAAAAACGATTACTAAAATTTCCATCGACGGTCTTGACGCAGTGACGATTCCTCAATTTGCTAGCTTGTTGCAAGGCAAAATTGGCGATGTTGTATCCGTGGAAGGCATTTCTAAAGAAATCGCTAATTTAGGCGGTTCTGGGGTGCTTTCAGAAATTACACCTGTATTCACAGAAGTGCCAGAAGGGGTGGCAGTATCCTATCATGTGACGCTGAACCCAGTGATCAAAAAAATGTATCTGTGGAAGGCAACACAGTGTATAAAACAGATGTATTGGTTCAGTACTTAGGGGTACAACCTAATACGGTATTAAATACAATTTCCGTTGGTGAAAAAGTACAAGGTATTAATGCTGCGTACCAACGTGATGGCTATATCTTGGCCCATGTGAAAGACATGGCTGTGGATGAGCAAGGCGTGTTACATGTGGTGGTTGTAGAAGGTATGGTAGACCGTATTACACCGCATGGTAATAAGAAAACAAAAGACCGAGTTATTACTCGTGAGTTCAATCAAAAAGTAGGTCAACCATTCAATAAATTCTTGGTGCGCCGTTCTGTTGAAAAAGTATATAACTTAGGTTTCTTTGATGATGTAAACGTACGTTTAACCCAAGGATCTACAGCGGAATCTGTGAATATTGAGGTAGACGTATTAGAACATAAAACAGGTACTGTTACACTAGGGGCTGGTTATTCTGGTTCTGATGGATTTGTTGGCGTTGTAGAAGTGGGCGAAGAAAAACTTGCGTGGTACTGGGGACAAAGTGAAAGTACACTGGGGAATTCGGCGGTTCTGCAGGGTATAAAAACTATTCCATTTCTTACTTGCGCCCTTGGTTAGACAAAAAAAGGTACGTCCTTAGGGCGTGACATACTACGATCAATTGAACGAGTACACTGATTACAACGAAGAAGGTAAAGCTGTGGCTACATACGATCGTAAGTCCGACGGTTTCAATATTTCCTTAGGTCGTCAAACAGCGGAATTTACTCGTGATTATGTGACATTAGAACATCGTAAAGATAAATACATTTGGGATGACAAAGATTCCGCTGGTTTCCGTTATGATACAGATAGAGCACAAGGAACTCGTTGGAATAACCATGGGTATCCGTTCTTGTCAAAAGGATACATAGCAAATAACTTCGGTACTACCAACAGTATTAGCTGGCAAAAAGTATATGATTCCCGCGATAATGTATATGAACCAACTCGTGGTAAACGATTGTCCACTACATTGCAATGGGGTGGTCATGGTTTAGGTGGTGACTTCAACTTCTATAAATTTACTGGTGAAGCTAGAACGTACAAAAAAAGTAGGTAGCAAACAAGTTCTTGCGTTCCGCGCTCGTTTAGGTTGGGCCTTAGGGTGATTTACCATATAGCCAATTATATACAATTGGTGGTTCCGATTCCCTACGTGCTTACGAAGATGATCAATACCGCGGTAAGAAAATGTACAACTTCACAGCGGAATATCGTTTCCCAATTTGGAACAAAGTTAGTGGTGCGTTATTTGCAGACTTAGGGGATGCATGGGATGCTCCAAATGTACCTTGGTTCAATCATTCTAAAAACATTCAATGCCTCTGTCGGTGCCGGCGTGCGTGTAACAACACCAATTGGTCCAGTGCGTATCGATTATGGTATTAGCAAAAACCAAAATAAATTCCACTTCAGCTTTGGTGGACAATTCTAATTGATGAAACTTTCACGATGGATGGGAAGTGTAGCCCTCATGACTATGTTGGGGGTCACTTCCATCTATGGGAGCGCCTGTTCAGACTGTGCATGTGGACCCGCAGAGCACAACAGGAGCCATTCCCAGTGCCCTACATGCTCGTATGGTAGCGAGTATTCAAGGGGCCGCCTCCTATATTTATGAAGGAAAAGAGAGTCACAGATTCAAGGGCTTTACTTTCTTATAAAAAAGCAACCGTGGATGTGGTGGACAGAATCTTATATGGATATACGGTGAAAAAAACCTCTCCCTTCAGGTGGGCCAAGACATGACAATCCATGTGCTCTTGGAGCCTTATGGAAAGGTAATGAATGAAGTACACACAACGGTACATTATGGGAACTTATCTCCTTATGGACAGCGATTGATTGAGCATGACATGGGCGCCTTAGACACTCGATTAGAGCAGATTTTGTTGGGAGCCTCCTTAGACTCGTTAGATTGGATTACGCCACTGGCGCAAAAAACAGTGCGTACCGACCTAGAAGGGTCGTTACCGGAGTTTACACCGCAGATTCAAATTCAAGGTGGTGCAGTGGGAGAAGTGACAGTCTATCTAGTGCCGAATGGCGACAGTATTGGCCGTACCGATGTAAGATTGGAATCCAATACATTGCCAAGTGCACTCTTTTACGGGCTTCGTCAACATTATGAAGAGCGATTGCGACAGTTAGAGGGCTTGCCTGTTTCCTTTGTACGGCGCCATATACTACAGATTGAGAGGGACCTACAAGATGAATTAAATGGAAGTCGATGGGTCACACAATTTGGCATTACTATGACACCGAGGTTAGAAGTCAATACAGAGACTATATTGCACATTCACATAGACTCGTCGAAGTATATTTTGCGTGGCGAAGGCTATTTAGATATGGGCAAAAAAGTTGATTCTGTAGGACTGAAACTATATACAGGTGTGCATAGAGGGCGCAGTGAGTGGTACTTGGAAACAGAAGTGTTGCCTAACCGATTGCAGTGGATATTCAAACCCACTTATACGTACCAATTCTCGAAAGATACGCGCATCGGGTATCAATATAGCAAGGATCATCACCGAGCCATGGTATACCAAACCTTGGGACCACGATGGAAAGCTCGGTATGAACGAAATATGTCATCTAGAGATAATGAATTTGCTCTATCCTATGATGTACATGAATATTTACGATTAGAATATATATGGGACGAACATTCTACATGGTTACGTCTCATTGGACGAATATAAAGAAAGAAGGTAGATACACTATGATGCGTTTATTGAACAATAAAAAGAATGTAAAAACAGTGTCTATCATTGTTGGCGTTCTTTTTGTCATCAGTGTGGGCGCGTTGGCGTATACACAAATGGCAGGACACGGTGGCCCTAGTTCTGTGAGCAACATCGGAGTCATTGATATGCAACGAATTGTAGAAAGCAATCCAAATTTAGTGCAAGATGCACAACAGGAATATGCGACTTACAATGAAGAGTTGCAAAAAGAGTTTAATGAAAAAAATCTGCAAATTTAGACGAAGAAGGTAAAAGCAAAAATTATCTGATGAAATGCGTCAAAAAAATGCAAGATAAACAACAAACAATTCAAGAAGGCCTAAAAAAACGCGTTGATGAAGCGTCTAAAAGTGTGGCGGATGCCAAAGGTCTTAGCGTTGTATTGAGCCGTGAATCTGTACTGTTTGGCGGTACAGATATTACAGAGCAAGTTAGCAACAAATTAGCTGAAACTAAATAAGGTGGGATCCAAATGGGAAAAGGCCCTATCTTGGCAATCATGGGCATCTTGCTTTGTACGGTAGGTATTGGCGACTATGTGTGGCATACACAAACACAAGCCGTGCAGGGAACCGCGCATAGGGGTAGTTCGCTTGCAAGATGTAGTAGAGAAACATCCAAACTTTCACAGTTATGATGAGCAAAAGAAAGCATTATTGCGATTAGAAGCACAGCGTGACAGAGAAGAGGAAGTACTGCAAAGCAAGTTGGGCACTGAAATGGGTAAATCAGAGGAAGAGCTAAAAAAGCTGGAAGCTAGTTTATCCGACAGTGTGCAACAGGGAACTGCAAACGAAAGTGGCCTTGCGTGAAGCGGAGTTGCAACAAGCGCTAGCAAATCAGCGACAAGAGTTGCTTTGGATCGGTATCGCAAGGACTATAAAGTGGACCCAACGCGAGGCTGATATAGAGATTGTGAATTTACAATTAGCCTTGACAGCCATAGCGAATACGGTGCCTATCGATGAACCACAAAAAAGCGCCGTTGGGAGGCGGAAAAAAACAAGCAAAAAGAAGCAAAGTTATCGGACTTGCTAGCCCAACGGAACCACAGTGTAACCGGTTCTTCTGAGTGGGAATCCATACAGAGGCGTGTGGCCCAAGAGATGCAACCCGCCTATGACAGAGCCCATCGCCAGTTAGCAGACTATGCAAAGGAATTGGCAAAAAGAATTAGGGTGGACAACGAGACCGCTCTATGAAGCAAGTGGTGGATTCACAACAAGATGTGGTGAAGAAAGTACATCAAGAGGGAACGCAACTGTGGAATGCAGAGTGGGACCAACGATTGGCGCAAAAAAACGAGATGAAGTACAGGCCCTACATGATGCAATTCTAGAAGATATTCGAGTACGGGCGAGGGCGTGATTGCTAGAGCAAAACACTTGGATTTAGTGCTTGTAGATCATATAACAGATAGAACAGGCATGGATTTGACAGATGAAATTATCAAGTCCTATGGACAATAAAGGAGTATAAAATGAAATCAATGTGGAAACGTATGGCAACTGGAGCTATGATGGTATGTGCTTTGGGATTGGTAGCAGGTTGTGGCTCAACTGATAAAGTCGGTGTGGTGAACACTGAGAAATTAGTCCAAGAAAGCCAAAAAAAGCAAAAAGATATTAATAAAGAGATGGAAGCAAAAACAAAAAGAAGTAACAGATCGTTTAGCACAAGTGCAAGGATCTCAAACAGAAGAACAATTCCATCAAACACAAATGAATGCACAACAAGAATTGCAAATCTTTGGCCAAGCAAAAGGCAAAGAATTTAAAGCCTATGTGGAATCTAATATCCAAGCCGTAGCGAAAGAAAAAGAGTTAACAGTCGTAGCGAATGACCAAGCTATCGTTACTGGTGGTGTAGATATTACAGAAGAAGTGCTTAAAAAAATGAATGAAGGCACAGGTTCTGGAGAAACTAGTAAATAAGAAGAGATGATTAAGTAAGGAGGCTTCATAGTGAAGTTTTCAGTGGAAGAGTTAGCCAAATTAGTCGATGGTACTGTATATGGCGATAGTTCTGTAGAAATTGAAGAAGCTCGTAGTTTAGATCAAGGGGCTAAGCAGGCAATCAGCTTTGCCATTGGCGATTTTCGAGAGGTAGCAAAAGACAGTAAAGCAGGGGGCTTTACTAGTGGATGCGGAAATTGAGGACTGTGAGATTCCTCAAATCGTCGTTTCCAATGCGAAAGCATCCTTTGCGAAATTGCTCGAAGTATTTCATCCCCCAGTAGTATTTCCAGATGGTATCCATGAAACGGCTATTATTGGAAAGAATGTTACCATTGGTGAGAATGTTAAAATTGGACCCTATTGCGTAGTCTACGATAATGCCATTATCGGTGACAATGTAACATTACATGCCTATGTTTACATAGGTCACAATGCGCGCATTGGTGAGGGAACGACTATATATGCGAGCTCCATCGTTCATGAAAATTGCATACTAGGAAAAACGTGTGGTGTTGCGTGCTAACGCAGTCATCGGTGGCGAAGGATTTGGTTTTGCCACTGAAAATGGCAAGCATACACACATCCCACAAGTGGGCAATGTAATCTTAGAAGATGATGTAGAAGTAGGCTCTTGCTCTTGCATTGACAATGCCACTATGGGGTCAACACTGGTGCGTCGTGGTACAAAAATTGATAATTTAGTACATTTAGGGCATAATGTAGAGATAGGGAAGATTGTTTCTTAATCGCTCAAGTGGGGATTGCAGGCAGTACAAAATGTGGCAACCATGTAATCTTTGCAGGCCAAACTGGCTGTACTGGACATATCACTATCGGTGATAATGTAACCTTTTGCTGGAAAAAAACAGGAATTACTGGCAATGTGCCGTCCAATGGACTCTATGCAGGATTCCCGATGCGACCACATAAGGAATGGTTGAAATTAGCGGACCTATGAAAGTCGTTTACCAGATGTGGTGAAACAAGTGAAAGCCTTGGAAAAAGAATTAGCTCAATTGAAAGCTAAATTAGAAGAAAACTAGGTGTAAGTATGTTATATACCTGTATGAAAGTATTAAGTGCTATCATCTGTGCATTACCTTATCGCGTGCAATACGGTATTGGATGTATACTGGGGCAGTTGGGTTGGTTGTTTACGCCAGCAAAGCGCAAACGATTAGCTATCGGTCAAATTATATTTTGTCGCATTACGGATGATCTAGTAGAGGCGAAACGCATTGCCAAAGCTAGTGTAACCCGTTTTGGACGCATGATTGTTGATGTATTGCGGTATCCAGAAATTAAAGATGGAAAATACAAAGAGATGTTCACCATGGAAGGTCGTGAATATCTAGAAGATGCCAAAGCAGATGGAAAAAGGTGCGATTATGATTGCTCTCCATAGTGGAAACTGGGAATTACTAGGAGGCATACTCGCATCAGAAGGATTTCCATTGATTTCTGTGGCTATGCAACAACAAGGAGATGCGGACAAATTTATCAATGAATACCGAGAGTTGATGCACCAACATGTGACCTATAAAAACGGGGGTACGAGAAATGGTGAAAAGAATTGCAAAAAGGTTCTTTCATCGGCTTGATTATGGACCAAGATCCGGTGATCAAGGCCAGCTAGTTCCCTTCTTTGGCTATGAAACATTGACGCCAGTAGGTCCAGCGACGATGGCGCGCATGCAAGATGTGCCCATCATTCCTGTGACTATCCGCTTTGATGAATATACCCAAAAACATGTGATTACAGCGCATGCGCCGGTATATGCAGAAAAAACAGACGATAGAAAACGAGATATTGCCGTTACATTAACACACTTAAATGAATGGCTAGAAGATTATATTAGACGATATCCAGAAGATTGGTTCTGGTTACATAACCGATGGAAATGGACTCGTCGCTTATATGGTGATACCATTGAAGTACCACCAGACGTGATGCATGAAAAACCTTAGAAAGGAGGCCCTTATGAAACAGCAAACGATAAGTAAAGCCATCACATATAGTGGCAACGGTCTACACAGTGGACTGCTAGTACATATGCGTATAGTACCAAGCGAGGTCAATACAGGGATTACCTTTGTAAGAACTGATTTGCCAGGGGCTCCTTCTGTGAAAGCAGATATTCGCAATGTGACAAATACGATGCGTGCCACTACATTGGAAGATGGAGAGGCAAAAGTATTTACCGTTGAGCACATCTTAGCGAGCATTTTACGGAATGGACATCGACAATTGTATCATTGAATTGGACTCTCCTGAACCGCCTATCGCAGATGGGGGAGCTGCTACCTTTGTGGCGCTCATCAAAGAAGCGGGTATCGTAGAACAAGAGGCAGAGCGCTATGTGCATGTACTACAAGGATCCTACGGTATCTATGATGAAGATAAATTTATTACAATTCGTCCCTATGATGGGTTCCGTGTGACTTTCACCAGTATGAATAGCCATCCTATGTTGGGCACACAACATGCAGATTTTGAAATCAATCCAGATGTGTTTGAACGGGAAATTGCACCGGCTAGAACTATAGGATTTACGAAAGAAATCGAGCAATTGCAAGCTATGGGATTGGCGAAAGGTGGATCCACGGACAATGTCATTGTCTATGATGACACAACTACGCTTATCAGAACTTAAATTCCCTGATGAATTAGTACGTCATAAGATTTTGGATATATTAGGTGATTTATTTTTAGTAGGCCATTTGAAAGGTCATATCATTGCAGTCAAATCAAGTCACAATTTAAATTCGCGCTTGAGCCGAGAAATTTTAAAAGAAATGCAAGAGGAGGCATAACATGATTCTTACAGTTGAAGAAATTATGGAGATTTTACCACATCGTTACCCATTTTTTTGTTGGTAGATCGTATTATTGAAATGGAACCTATGAAACGTGCGGTGGGTATTAAAAATTGTACCTTCAATGAACCACATTTTATGGGCCATTTTCCGAAACCCTGTTATGCCAGGCGTGTTGATTACAGAAGCGATTGCGCAAGTAGGTGGCATTGCTTTATTGTACCCAGAAGAAAATCGTGGTTTAACACCAATGTTTACTGGCATTGATAAAGTACGTTTCCGTCATCCAGTAAAACCGGTGACCAAGTTCGTATGGAAGCTGATGTGGTAAAAAAATCAAAAGGCCGTATGGGTAAAGTAGAAGGCCGTGCCTATGTGGGCGATAAATTGGTGGCAAGTGGTGAGTACATGTTCGCCTTAGTGAAACCAGAATAACTTTCAAAATGTAAGGAGTGACACAGATGATCGTAGTTGGCATGGAAAATGCAACATCTGAAATTCATAGTACTGCAGTCATACATCCAGATGCAAAGATTGGTAAAAAAATGTTATTATTGGTCTGGTGCAGTCATTGGAGAACATGTTGAAATCGGAGATGGGACTAAAATCGGCGCCAATGTAGTCATTGGTGGATGGACGACAATCGGTAAAAACAATGAATTTTTTTCCCGAGGTTGTGCTGTCGGTTTTAGAGCCTCAAGATTTAAAAATTTAAAGGTGAAAAAAAGTTATTGCGTCATTGGCGATAATACAGTGGTTCGTGAATTTGTAACTATCAGTCGTGCTACGGGTGAAGGGGAAGAAACGCGCATCGGTAACAATTGTTTGTTCCAAGCATGTACCCATGTGGCCCACAACTGTATCGTCGGCAATAATGTCATTATGAGTAACTGCGCTGGCCTTGCGGGTCACGTAATCGTAGAAGATCGTGTGGTGATCGGCGGCATTGTCGGTGTACATCAATTTGTTAAAAATTGGTCGCAATGCTATGGTTGGAGGTATGGCGAAAGTTGTACAAGACATCCCACCATATGTGATTGCAGATGGACAACCGGCTCATGTAATCGGATTGAACTCGGTGAGGCTTAGCTCGTGCGGGCGTATCTGAAGAAGTACGCCGAGAATTGAAAAAAGCATTCCGTATTATTTATCGTAGTGGATTTAGTTTATCTAAAGCCATTGAAGAAATGGAATTAAACTTAACTTCTTCCACAGAAATCGAGCATATGTTGCGATTCTTGCGCAATGCAGATCGTGGCATCATGCGTGTACGCAGAGATTAAGAAATGATGAAAAATACATGTTGAGAGTTTAGAACATAGGCTCTTAACATGTATTTTTATTACTAATATACATGCCATAGAGGCTTGTTTATGGTATAATATAGATTAGGATTTTTTTATAATTAAAAAAGTAAGTAGGAGGCGTTATGTCGAAGGTAGGATTGATTGCGAGATTGGTAATCTGCCAGTAGAATTTATGCGAGCGACCCAACGCGAAGGGTATGAAGTTGTTGTCATATCTGTCGTGACAGATGGCGCTCCCGAATTACAGGCAGAAGCGAATTCGTACTATCAGATCAGCGTCTTTAAATCAGATACAGTGATCAAGACTTTCAAAAAAGAAGGTGTCACCGATGTGACCATGTTGGGGAAGGTGACAAAAGAACATCTCTATAAAAAGATAACCACCATTCCAGATATGCGAACCATCAAGATTTTAAATCGTCTTCGCAATCGCAAAGATGATACCATCATGTTAGCCATTGTAGAGGAATTGGAAAAGGAAGGACTTCGTGTGGCGGACCAAACAAAATATATGCGGTCCTTGATGCCAGAGGTGGGAGTTCTGACCAATCGCAAACCAACGGAATCGGAATCCTTGGACATTCAATTCGGATTTACCTTGGCAAAACAAATGGGGGCCCTCGATATTGGTCAGACCGTGGTTGTAAAAGAACAAGCCGCTATGGCCATCGAAGCTATTGAAGGAACAGATGCTTGCATTCTAAGAGGTGGTGCTTTGGCACGTGAAGGTGCGGTCGTTGTGAAGACAGCGAAGCCTGATCAAGATGTGCGATTCGATGTACCTGCAGTGGGTATGAAGACCTTGCAGTCTATGATTGATAGCCAGTGCAAAGTGCTAGCCATGGAAGCGAAGCGAACTATTTTTGTAGAACAAGAAGCAGTATTACACAAAGCAAATGAATTAGGTATCGTGATCTGCGCCGTAGAGGGAGCAGACGAGGAGTAAGAATGAAAATTATGTTTTCTGCTGGTGAAGCATCTGGCGACACCCACGGTGCTAGTATGGCGAAAGCCCTCTTAGCGACCTACCCAGAAGCCCAATTATTTGGCATGGGGGAGACCTGATGAAGTGGCGGTGTGGATATTATCTATGATATTCAAAAAACTAGGCTTTATCGGTATTGTTGAAATCATTGCACATTTGCCTACTTTTTTTAAGCTCCGTAGCCTATTGAAAGAAGCGATGCTCAAAGAGAAACCAGATGTGTTGGTATGTATCGACTATCCAGGGTTTAATATGCGACTCGCTAAAGTGGCAAAAGAATTGAATATACCCGTGGTGTACTACATTGCACCTACCATTTGGGCTTGGAATAAAGGACGTGGCAAAGATATTGCTAAGACAGTGACAAAAGTAGCGTCTATCTTTCCCTTTGAAGCAGAGGCATACCGTGAATATGGCGTGGATGTTGAATTTGTAGGAAACCCATTGGTGGACATTGTACATCCTACGATGACTGAGGAAGAGGCATATCAATTTTTTTGGAGCGACCCCAGAGGACAGAAATATTTTGTTGATGCTAGGAAGTCGTCAACAAGAAGTGGCAGGCTTATTGCCAACCATGCTAGAAGGGGCGGCAAAATTGTGTGAAACTCGAAAGGATTTAAAGTTTTATTTACCAAGAGCCCATACAATTCCTAGAGAGGATCTAGAAAGGATTCTTCAAAAGTATTCTGTACCTGTAACGATTACAGAAGGGAATAACTACGATTTGATGCAAATCTGTACCGCTTGTATTGTCGCATCGGGAACAGCCACGTTAGAAACGGCGTTGATGAATGTGCCTACTTTACTAGTCTACAAAGTTGCAGAGACTCACCTATGGTATCGGCAAGTGCTAGTCAATATTAAGGACATCGGCTTGCCGAATATCGTGGCAAAACGTCGCGTTATACCTGAATTATTGCAAGGCGAAGTGACACCTCAAAATATTGAACGAGAACTAGGACGAATTTTTAGATACACCATCTGTGTACAAGCAGATGAAAGCAGACTTAACACAAGTGAAACTAGATTTAGGAGCACCGGGAGCGGTGCAACGTGTAGCTGATGTCATTGCATCAGTAGCAATGAAGGAGGCATAAATGGACAGATATAAACAATTACTTGCTTTTATCAAGCCCTATAAGATGCGATTAGCCCTCGGCGTGGTGTGCATGATCGTGGCGGCCCTAGGCTATCTAGTGGTGCCATGGCTGATCCGCAACGTGGTGGATGGGGTCTTGCAAAATAAAGATTTAGGACTCTTAACGCTTATCGTGATTGCCATCCTTATCATATTCTTGATTCGTGGATTTGCTACATACAGGGCAAAACTATATGATGGCCTATGTGGGACAACGAGTGGTCATCGATATACGGGAAACCTTGTTTAAACACACCGCAACGACTAGATCAAGCCTATTTTGACACTCGCAAAACAGGGGTCATTATGAGTAATATCACCAGCGATGTAGGAGCGTTACAACAAGCCATCGTAGATAATCTCATTTCCTTTATGACAGAAGGGGTTACCTTAGTGGGCTCCTTTGGTGTTTATGTTCTATTTGGACTGGAAATTATCCCTCTTGACCCTCATTATCGTGCCCGTTGTGTTGGGCTTGACCAATGTATTTGGGAAACGATTGCGTTCTGCAGGCCACGAGGTGCAAGGTAGAACGGCGGATATTACAGCCTTTTTGCAAGAGGTTATTTCCGGTGCTCGCGTCATTCGTTCCTTTGCTCGTGAAAGTTTCGAGTTCAAAACGCTTTGAAAAAGAAAATAAAAAAATAACTTTGATGCGACCATGAAAGCTACAAAATTAACGGCTATCATGGGACCTATGGTGGAATTTTCTGCGACTATCGCAGTGGTTGTCATCCTTTGGTACGGCGGTTATTCCGTAGTACAAGGGTACATCACGGCGAGTTCATTGATTGCCTTCCTCATTTATGCCATTAACTTGGCAAATCCTGTGAAACGGTTGACACGGTGTACGGAAATATACAAAAAAAGCATTGGTCGCCGGAGACCGTGTTATCGACATCCTAGAAACACAGCCACATGTGAAGGAATTACCAACAGCTAAAACAATGGACCATGTGAAAGGGGAAGTACATTTCGATAATGTACAATTCTCCTATGATGCAGAGAATTTAGCCCTTAAAGGTGTCACACTGCATGTGAAGCCAGGGGAAACAGTGGCTATCGTAGGCCCTTCTGGAGCAGGTAAGTCCACCATTGCTAACTTATTGCCTCGTTTCTACGATGTAACGGGTGGTAGCATCCGTATTGATGGTATGGATATTCGAGAAGCTACTTTCACGTCATTGCGTGAAAATATTGGCTTAGTGCCACAAGATACGATGCTATTCAACGCGTCGGTGCGGGATAATATTTTGTATGGTCGTTTAGATGCGACGGATGAAGAAGTCCTCGCAGCGGCGAAGGCGGCGAATGCCATCGAGTTTATCGAGAAATTACCACAAGGCTTTGATACGATGGTAGGGGAACGAGGTAATTCCTTGTCTGGCGGACAACGTCAACGCATTGCTATTGCTCGCGCTATTTTGAAAAATCCAAGCATCTTGATTTTAGATGAAGCTACGTCTGCTCTAGATACGGAAAGTGAAAAGATTGTACAAGAAGCTTTAGAACGCTTGATGAAAGGCAGAACGGCGCTTGTCATCGCCCATCGTTTGAGCACCGTACAGCATGCAGACCACATTGTGGTATTGCAACAAGGTTCTGTTGTAGAAGAAGGTACACATGATGAACTATTAGCCCTACAAGGCTTGTATAGTCATTTATACACGGTTCAATTTTCTGCTAAAGGATAAATTATGTATTGGATATATAACATACTACTTCTGATCTATTGGATAGGACTCGTTCCTATTCTGCTATATCGGATGGTTGTGAAAGAAGGATTTTATGAACGTTTAAAACCAAGTATGGGGTTCATGACACCGGCTTTACAAGAGCGAATCGCGGGAGACCTGTCATTTGGGTCCATGCAGCATCTGTAGGGGAAATCGTAGCAGCTAGCCCAATCGTGAAAGATATACAGCGAGAGTTTCCACAAGTGGCGGTCGTAGTATCGGTTGTGACCAATGTGGGCTATGGTATGGCAGAACGTATTTTACCAGATGCAGAAGGGATTATCTTCTTTCCCCTTGATCGGCCCTTCTTCGTCCGTAGAGCTTTACATTTGTTCAACCCATTAGCTATTTTACTAGTAGAAACAGAATTGTGGCCGAACTTTTTGCGCATTGCCAAGAACGAGGAAATTCCTGTCATGATGGTGAATGGACGCATTAGTGGACGATCCCATAAACGGTATATGCGGATTCAATCCTTTGTGAAAGGTATGTTAGGATCCATTGATCGATTCTGCATGCAATCTAATATAGCCGCAGAGTATATTACAGACTTAGGAGCTCATCCGAGTCAGGTGACGGTGACAGGGGAATACGAAGTATGACCAAAACCCTATGCCACTGTAACAGAGGCGGAAAAAGAAGAATTATTGAGTGAATTCGGCTTTGCTACCACTTTCCTATTATCGTTGTAGGAAGTACCCATAAAGGGAAGAAGAAATCATCCTACAGGCTTTTTACGGGACTGTTACAACAGTATCCAAAGGCACGGTTGCTCTTGGCGCCACGACAAATTGTTCGCGCTGAAGAAATTGTGACCATGTGTGAATCCTATGGATTACAGGCTGTGCGCCGTAGCACTATGGGCAGACCAACCGATGAAGCGACACCAGTGGTGATTCTAGATACGATTGGCGAGCTAGGCCGTTTGTATGCCCTAGGGGACATCATCTTTGTAGGTGGTTCCTTCGTGCCAGTAGGTGGTCATAATATTTTTAGAACCTGCCGCCCATGGAAAACCGATTGTGGTGGGGCCTCATATGTTTAACTTTACAGAGATTTATCAATTGCTCAGTGACAGGGGAGCTTGCGGGATGGTACATAATGCTGAGGAGTTACAAGCAGAATGGACTCTACTTTCAGAGCGAGGGAAGAAGTGCGTACAGAACGAGGGACACACTGTTTAGAACTAGTGGTCGAAAACCAAGGCGCTACTCGCCGAAATGTACAGGAATTACGTCAGTTGTTGGAAACATACAACAGACTTCCCTAATCTAGATTTCATGAATTTTTTTAATGTCCTAGGCTATACTAGACAGATGGATAAGGAGGTATACTCATGAAAGGAGAACGACTCTTTAAGCATATCATTAGTGGACAGTTCGAAGGTGCTGTAGGGGGATATGTTGCGTACAGGGCTTGGAAAAAGCTAGTACCGTCTATGAAAAGGTAGTAGAGTATCGTAATACACGGTATAATGATCCTAAACGAGTATGCACTATGCCTGTACCAGTGATTAGTGTAGGCAATATTACAGTAGGTGGTACAGGGGAAAACACCGATGGTTCGCTATGTGTGTGAACAGTCGGCGAAGAAAGACCATCATGTAAGCGTGTTAAGCCGTGGATATAAAAGCGGACAATAACAAGAAACCTATCGTTGTATCTCGACAAGGGACAGTGGATGTGTCCTCTTTCATCAGTGGCGATGAAGCATGGTTGTTGGCAAAAACATTACCTCATGCGAATGTCGTCATTGGGTCGAAACGAGTGGAATCCGCAAAGATTGCTGTGAATGACCCGCATTCAGATGTGCTCGTCTTAGATGATGGGTTTCAACATAGAGCCTTGCATCGTGATGCGGATATTGTGTTGATTGATGCGAGCCATCCATTTGGATATGAAGCGGTCTTACCAAGAGGATTGTTGCGAGAGCCATTGCATAATTTGGATCGCGCTACCTACATTGTGTTGACGAAAACAGATTTAGTGGATAGTGACCAATTGGAAGGTTTGCGCCAACGGATTCATAGATTAGCTCCACGGGTACCAGTGGCAGAGACGATTCACCGTACATTGGGGTTCCAAACGTTAGAGGAATGGAGCCAAAATGGGCCGATTCATTCCATGGAAGAATATGATCAAACACCATTACTCGCTATCAGCGGTATTGGACAGCCAGGGTCTTTCTTGTCGAATTTAAAAGGCTATGGATTGACTGTATCGGATATGATGAGTTTTGGTGACCATCATGATTACACAGAAGACGATGTGGTGAAGATATGGCAACATTGCTTTAAAACGGGCATTAAGGGCATTATTACAACGGAAAAAGATGCTGTTAAATTATCGCAAGTGCGGGCTATACGGGACCTAGAGATTCCCGTTTACGTCCTAGTCATTGGTATCGAGTTTACAGAAGGTGAAGATGAATTTACATCCTATGTGTTACGAGTAGCAAAGGGGTCATAATATGCAAATCGCTTGTATTATTCCAGCTAGATATGGGTCCACCCGATTGCCGGGCAAACCATTGGCTATGATTGGTCAAAAACCGATGATTCAACGGGTCTATGAGCAAGTGTCAAAAGCTAGCAAGATCCAAGAGGTCATTGTCGCCACCGATGATCGCCGTGTCTATGATGCGGTACAAGCCTTTGGTGGGCAAGTGATGATGACTAGCCCCTGACCATTTGACGGGTACAGACCGATTGGCAGAAGTGGCGCTGACAAGACCAGATATTGATGTGATTATCAATGTGCAAGGAGACGAACCACTCATTGATGCATCTGTTATCGATGCATTGGCAGAGCAGTTTCAAGAAGATACTACATTGCAGATGGGTACTGTAGGATGTCCTCTGTTAGAGGAAGAATATGATGAGCCTAGCGCTGTGAAAGTCATCATCAATCGCTTGGGAAATGCTATGTATTTTTCGCGATCCTTGATTCCCTATCCACGAAATGCCTTTTGTAGTGCCTCCATTGAAACATGTGGGTATGTATGGATATGGTCGTCAATTCCTATTGGACTATGCCAAGATGGAACCTACACCGGCGGAATTAACGGAATCCTTGGAACAATTACGGGCCCTAGAAAATGGATATACCATTCGAGTGATTACTACAGACCAACGATTTGTGGGTGTAGATACTCCAGAAGATTTAGAACGGGTCAATAACATATTTCAAAACCCTAGAAGGATAATCCTTCAGAAAGGACATACTATGAAAAACAGTTCAAGTAGGCAACCTCACATTAGGTGGCGGTAAAGGTTTATTTTTTATTAGCAGGCCCTTGCGTCATTGAGGGCTATGATCGCACATTGGCTATCGGCCGTCGTGCAAAAAGAGATTTTGCGAAAAAGTGGGTATTCCTTATGTATTTAAGGCATCCTTTGACAAAGCGAATCGCTCTAGCTATTCTTCTTTCCGTGGTCCCGGCCTTGTAGAAGGCTTAGAAATTTTTGAAAGCTATCAAAGAAGAATTGCAAGTACCAGTGGTGAGCGATATCCACGATATTACCCAAATTGAACCAGCTACAGAAGTGCTAGATATTCTTCAAATTCCAGCCTTCTTGTGCCGTCAAACAGATTTGGTATACGGAGCAGCGACTACGGGTAAAATGCGTGAATGTAAAAAAAGGTCAATTCATGGCGCCTAAAGATATGAGCAATGTGTTGAAAAAAATGGAAGAGTCTGGCAATCAAAATTTAATGCTTACAGAACGAGGCTTTTAGCTTTGGTTACAATAATCTTGTGGTGGACATGAGATCCTTCCCGATTATGCGATCTTTCGAATATCCAGTTATTTTTGATGCTACTCATTCCGTACAATTACCGGTGGAGCGGGTACGGCGTCTTCTGGACAACGTGAATTTGTAGCGAATTTAGCGCGTGGTGCCGTGGCTAGCGGTGTAGATGGATTGTTCTTTGAAGTCCATGACAACCCAGAAGAGGCGCTTTCAGATGGACCGAATATGTTATATCTTGATTCACTAGAAGAGTTATTAACAGATTTAGTGGCTATCGACAAAATTGTGAAAAAATAGTACAGATGTAAAGGATGCAGGTGAACTATGAAGATACTTGAACGAGCATCACAAGTGCTCCAAGAAGAATCAAAAAGCAGTATTAGATTTAATCGAAACATTGGACCATCGCTTTGAGACGGCAGTAGAATTAATTCTGTCCTCTAAGGGACGTGTGGTCTGTACAGGCATGGGTAAATCCGGACATATTGCGCGCAAAGTGGCGGCTACCTTGGCTAGTACGGGGACACCTGCATTATTTTTTTACATCCCGGCGAAGGGGTACATGGAGACCTTGGAATGGTGACCGCCGATGATGTGGTTTTGGCCTTCTCTAATAGTGGAGAAACAAGCGAAGTCATCAGCTTGTTGCCATCTTTACGCGCATTGGAGCAAAGTTGATTTCCGTAGTAGGAAATCCGAGCTCCACATTGGGTAAAAACTCCGATGTAGTACTCATCGTCTGCGTAGATAAAGAGGCGTGTCCATTGGGATTAGCCCCAACAAGCAGAGACTACGGCGCTCTCGCATTAGGGGATGCCTTGGCCGTTTGCTTGCTAGACCAACATCAGTTTACACCAGAGAATTTTGCCGTATTTCACCCAGGTGGATCCTTAGGGCGTAAATTGTTGCTCACCGTGGAAAATATCATGCATGGTGGGGAGAACAATCCTATTATTTACAAAGGTTCTACTGTACAAGATGCGCTATTTGTGATGACTCACAAAGGATTAGGCGCCACCAATGTGGTAGACGAAGAAGGACATTTAATTGGCCTTGTCACAGACGGAGATATTCGTCGTGGCTTAGATTCGGGCAGTAACTTCCTCGTATGGCCGGTAGAAGATATGATGACGAAAACACCACGTACGATTACGAAGGACAAATTGGCGGCAGAGGCTTTACATATGATGGAAAAACATCAACCAAGACCAATTACTGTATTGCCTGTTGTCAGTGAGGATGGTAAAAGTTTGGGCTTAGTACATATTACTGATTTGTTGCGACGAGGCATTATATAATGGGGATACGTTGTTTAGTGCTAGATGTAGACGGGGTGCTCACAAAAGGTGAGATCACCTACACATCTTCTGGAGAAGAACTGAAAACCTTTCATGCCAAAAGATGGCATGGGCTTGGCTATCGCCCATGCGATGGGATTACAGACGGCGATTATTACAGGTCGTACGTCCTCTATCGTCGAGCGTAGAGCCAAAAGAATTAAAGATTTCCATGTACAAATGGGAAGTCATAATAAAAAGTGCGAGGATTGCAAGTGGTGTTAGATACCTTGCAAGTAGCACCGCAAGAAGTGGCCTATATGGGCGATGACCTCAATGATCTAGGCGTCATGTCTAGGGTAGGATTAGCAATGACACCACAGGATGGTGTACCAGAAATCAAAGACATAGCTCACTATATCTGCCAAGCTAATGGTGGAGAGGGGGCTGTGCGAGAAGCAGTAGAATATATTTTGAAACGAGAAGGACTTTGGGAAGAGGCGCTACGCAAGTATCGTGAAGAATCTTACCAAGCAGGTCAATAGAAAGGAGGCTTTCATGGCAGGAGAATGGCAATATAAGGCATTAAAAAAACAATCAGTAAATTAGTTTGTACATTGCCCTATTCTACAATTTTATCCATCGGAGCAACTCTGGGACCTTTATATAAATTAGTAGGGAAAAAACAGGTCAAACGGGGCTTACATAACCTCATGATTGGCCTTTCCATAGATGAAACAGAAGCCATGGAGATCATGGACCGTCTGTTCCAAAAATTTAGGAAATCTGTATTAGAAACGCTGTATATGCCGAACCTAACACCGGAGTTTATCAAAGAACATATTGAAATCTGTGGGGCTGAACATTTAGAGGCAGCCATGGCAGAAGATAAAGGCGTGGTCATCTTGACGGCGCATATCGGTAACTGGGAATGGATGGGAGCAGCCTTTAGCGACCAATGGATATCCATCTACGACGATTGTAAAGAATCAACCTAATGCGCAGTTTACGCGTTTGATGAATGAATACCGTGAAATGGTAGGCCTCGAAGTATTTGCCCGTGGTGGGTCCGAAATGCGAGGCGCTGCACAGGCTATGAAAGCTAAAAAACTATTGGGTTTCTTGGCGGATCAAGATGGTTGGTATCAAGGATTGCCGGTGATGTTCTTGGGACAAGAATCGTCGGCGGTAACGGGACCCGACATCGTTTGCTAAAAAAATTTAAAGCGCCCGTAGTGCCCGTGTTTGCCTCTCGTAAAGAGAAGGGACACATTGTACATATCTTGCCAGCTCTACATTACAAAGATACAGGAGATGTGGAAAAAGATATGTTCCGCCTTACGGAAGAAACAGTTAAGGTTACAGAAGCTTTCATCAAGGAACATCCAGATGAATGGTTGTGGTTCCAACATCGATGGAATACGAAATTAGAAGACATTCAAGATATTGAACGAAAAACTACAAGTGCGGGAGGCAGTGCATGAAGAACAATAAAACAGTACTCGCCGCTATTGTGGGAGCCCTTGTGATTCTAGTAGGATTGGGCTATTTTCTCTATGGCGATGTAGAGGTAGCTACAACGGGTCCTACGGGTAATTCCATTAGTTTTAATGGAACAGAATTGAAAGAAGAAAAATGGCCAGTTAATTTGGTCTGTAAAAGCTGAAAAAATTAGCGTAGACCAAACGACGAAGGTGATTACCCTCGAACAGGTAACAGGCACATTCCATAAAGATGGATCTGTATTAACGGTAAAGGCACCTCATGGAATTGTATCTAGCGACCATGGCAAGATTTCCTTAACGGGTGGCATAGAAGCTACTTCGGATACAGGTGCTATCCTTCGCACAGATGGGCTGGAATATACAAGCAAAGAACAAAAATTTTACGTCTACCTCTAAATTTATCTACACAGATAGTGAGTCATCCCTAGAAGGTGATGCTTTGGAGGGGGATGTAGTATTGCAAAAAGTAATTGCAAAAGGTCATGCTAAATTAATTCGCAAGTAGGAAGGAAACGGATGAAAGTACAACATTTACTCGCAAATTTTGCTCTTGTGGGCGGTGCAATGATGATTCCCTGTATGGGCGACTCCTACGGATAGTAACCTAGCTGGAGCAGGTAGTATCATGATAACAGCGGACCAATTGGCTTATGATGGAGCCACTGGCCGTGCAGAAGCGACAGGTAGTGTAGTCATTACGAAAGATGACAAAAACAATGACTGGTGCGTCTGGTTGGTATAATACAAAACACAGAAGAAGGCTTTTTAACAGGTGGCGTCAGCATGATGGGGACGAATATGTCCATGGCGACTAGCGAAGTCCATGTGGTGCAAAACCATCAATTGACTGCTACTGGCAATGTACATTTACAAAAGGATGATCGCCAATTATATGGAGATCAAGTGACATACAATACCGATACAGGATATGGTGAAATCACGGGAAATGGACAATTGGTACTAGCCGACAGCGTACTTACAGGGAACCATATTACGGCTTTCACCAATGAAATTTCAGCCACTGCCACAGGAAATGTGACATTATCTAGTATAAGTCGCAATGTGAATGCTACGGCTGACCAAGCTACGTATCGCCAAACGCCAAATCTTAATGATGGGGTAGCCTATTTGAAAGGCAATGCACGAGCTGTGCAAAATGGCAATGTGTTGGAAGCGCCAGAATTAAAAATTGAACTCAGTGATAATAGTGCAGAAACCCTTGGAGGACGTAGCACATTAATCATTACTCCAAAGTAAGGAGCATGTATGTATATTCAGACAAAGGATTTAGTAAAAACGTATAAGTCACGAAATGTGGTGGACAGTGTCAGTGTTCGTGTAGAAGAAGGGAGATTGTCGGTTTATTGGGGCCTAACGGTGCCGGTAAAACCACAACATTTTATATGATTGTAGGCGTAGAGAAACCAAGCGCAGGGAGTATCTATATTGGGGACACAGATATTACCCATATGCCTATGTATAAACGATCTGCCCATGGTATCGGATATTTACCGCAAGAAGCGTCCATTTTTCGTAATTTGACGGTGGAAGACAATATCCTTGCTATGCTAGAAACGACAACTCTATCGAAGGCTGAACAACAGGCGACGATGGAATCCCTCTTAGAAGAGTTTCACATTACTCATGTACGGGATCGTTTGGGCATCCAATTATCTGGTGGGGAACGGCGCCGTGTAGAAATTGCGAGAGCTATCGCCTTAAACCCTAAATTCATCTTGCTAGACGAACCATTTGCGGGGTGGATCCTATCGCCGTAGCCGACATTCAATCCATCATTCGTCATTTGAAAGATAGAGGGATTGGTGTATTGATCACAGACCACAATGTGCGTGAAACTTTGGGGATTGTAGATAAAGCATATATATTGAATAGCGGCACCATCTTGCTAGAAGGCACTGCCGATGAGGTAGCCACTAGTGAGATTGCTCGTAAGTTTTATTTAGGTGATGATTTCCGGATGTAGGAGTGGATATGAGAATTTTAGATAAATATATATTGAAAGCTTTCATAGGCCCCTTCCTATTCGGTATTTTTGCCTTTACAAGTATTTTTGTGGGGACGGGTACATTATTTCGAATTGCCCAATATATTACAGAATATGGGGCAAGCATTTGGTCCGTTACACGTGCCTTTTTGTTGGCATTGCCAAATATAGTCATTTTAACATTCCCTATGTCCGTTTTGTTGGGGTCCTTGATGACCTTTTGGACGACTTAGTGGGACTAGTGAAATCATTGTTATGCGTGCAGGGGACAAAACTTTTTGCGCCTTGCTACACCGGTGTATGTGATGGCATTCTTAATTTCTCTATTTTCCATTGCTTTCAATGAATATGTAGTGCCTCAGGCGAACCATGCGTACCAAACGATCATTCGTGAAGAAATCATTAAACAAGCTACGCCACAAACACAAGAACATATTGTGTTGAAAAATGTAGCAGATCAAAAAGATTAATACCTTGATGTATGCTCGGTAAATATGATGGGGCTACTAAATTGCTGTCAGATATTACGGTACAACAATTTACCAATGGAGAAGTGACGCAAATTGAGCGCGCGAAAACAGCCCATTGGAATGGACAATATTGGATTATGCATGATGGTGCCATCTATGATATCAATGCCTCTGGGGAGGGCATCGATCGGACCTTGAAATTCGAAGAGCAAGTGTTGCCCATTGCCCAAGAACCTGAAAAAGTTAAAACATTTACAACAAAAAGCCAGAAGAGATGACCATCAAAGAAATTCGCCAACATATCAAAGCTATGGAAGTGACAGATGGGAAGATAACAGAATGGCAAATGGAAATGTATCAACGCTTTACCATTCCTATTGCGAGCTTTATTTTTTTGCCTTAGTGGGAGCTCCGTTGGGTTTACAAAAAACAACGGTCTAGTTCCTCCATTGGATTCGGGATTTCCGTGCTTGTTATCTTCATTTATTATGGGGTGATGACATTATCAGGAGCCCTTGGTAAAGGGGGCGTTATGCCACCATTATTGGCAGCGTGGATTCCTAATCTATTAGGCGTTGTAGCTGGTTTATATTTAAACTGGAGAGTATCCAAATAATAGGAGAGTATAGGACCATGTTAGTAGGATTGCGAATACTCCTAGTAATAGCGATTATGGGCGGGTTGATCGCGTTCTTAGGAGACAAAATTGGTACCAAAGTAGGGAAGCGGCGCATGTCATTATTTGGCTTGCGACCGAAACATACATCGATTATTGTCACCATCGTGACGGGGATACTCATTTCTGCTTTTACTTTAGGGATTTTGAGTATTGCCTCGAATAATGTGCGGACCGCTCTATTTGGGATGGAACAGTTGAAAGCCGAAATGGCACAGCTATCAGCAGATATCGAGTTAAAAACAAAAGCATTACAACAGAGTAATGAAGAGTTAACTAAGAAATCAAAACAATTGCAACATGTACAACAAGATGTACAGGCTACGGAAAGCGAATTAGAGGAAACTCGACAAGCCTTAGCATCTATGGGCGATCAATTGGTGTCTATTCAAGACGCCTATGCAGAGGCAGACCATAAATTGGCAGCTTCCAACGCTGAGGTAGACCGCTTAGAACAAGTACGAGCAGGCCTTGAAAGTCATGTGCAAGATTTACAAATCACCACGAAGGAATTGGAACAAGGTATTAACTATGTGCGAGAAGGTAATGTAGTATTCCGGAATGGCGAAATACTTTCACAGGCGGTGATACGTCCGGGCTTAGGCGAAGTGGAAGGCATGGCAGCCCTAACGAGTTTCTTGAAAGATACAAATCGGCTCATTTTGAATCGATTCCATATGGAACAAGAAAAAACATTGATCTATGTGAGTCGAGACAATCTGAACGAAATAGCCCATGTCATTGCGACTTCGGAGAAACCGATGATGATTCGTGTGACAGCGGCGGCGAATATTATTTATGGCGAACCTGCCTTGGCAGAAGTGCATGCATACCCTCATGAGTTAGTGTTCAAAAAGGGACCGTTCTTTGGTCCTCACAACTAGCGCAGGACATGAATGCACAAGATGCGGTATTGTCTTTCTTGAAAGAGGTCAATATAGAGGCGAAACAACATGGCATTTTGCCAGATCCGATTACTGGTGAAGTGGGATCCTTGCCGAGGGCAATGAATTGTTCGCCACCATACAGAAAGTAGAAAATCAACGAGGCCGTGTGCGCATTGAAGCGGTGACCCAAGAGGACACTTACACAAGTGGACCAGTACAGATTTTACTGCGCGTTATTTCTGCAGAAGAGTGAGGTTAGGCATATGAAGTTAATAGGGTATGTACTAGCCGTAGACCCAGGCCGAGAAAAAACAGGGATTGCGATTCTTTCAAAGGAATCGCAATTACTTATGATGGACATTGTACCCACCGATTCCATAGAGGCTAAATTGGTAGCAGTACTAAGGCAGTATCCCACCATATCACATATGATTTGTGGTAATGGAACGAATCACAAAGTGGTAGGATCTATTGTCAAAGCAGTAGCTGTGGCACAAACAAAATCATTTGCCTTGGTTAATGAAAAATACACCACAGAAGAGGCGAGACGCCGTTATTTTTGAAGTACACCCCCAACTGGGTGGAGAAAGTTAATGCCGAAAGGCATGTTATACCCTCCCGTGCCCGTAGACGATATTACGGCATGGATTATTGGAGAACGTTGGTTATTAGCAAATAAGGAGTGAGTATCCGAAGGATGAAAGAACACAAAAGCAGAAAAACGAAGACTGATAGACATAGCTATGCGATATATTATGATGATTATTGGTGCGACTATTTATACCTATGGACTAGATGTATTTCTAGTGCCGAATTACCTCATCGATGGCGGTGTTGTAGGTATTGCCTTAATGGCGAGCAAGTTATCAGACATATCCTTTAGTATTCTAGTTATGTTGATCAATCTACCATTTTTGTATGTAGGGTACATGCAGATTGGTAAAAGTTTTACCATTTCAACCCTATTCGCCATTGCGTGCATTTCCGTATTTTCTGCTTTCATGCATCAAATACCGCCACTTGTACATGACCCCTTGTTGGCGGCTGTATTCGGAGGCATCATTCTGGGCCTTGGGTAGGCATTATCATACGAAATGGTGGTTCCTTGGATGGATCTGAAATCGTAGCCATTATTTTTGATAAAAAAAGCTCCTTTTCCGTTGGGGAAATTGTCATGTTCCTGAACTTTTTCATTTTAGGAGCGACGAGGCTTTGTATACGACTGGAATAGTGCTATGTATTCCTTTAATCGCCTACTTCGTAGCCTATAAAAATGATGGACTTAGTCATTACCGGGGTGGAGGAATCAAAGGGTGTTATGGTCATTACGGATAAAACGGACGAAGTCGCCGATGTGGTGATGCATCGACTGGGCCGTGGTGTGACCTTACTCTATGGAGAAGGGGCGTATGCGAAAAACACCGAAACGCATTATCTACTGCGTGGTGACGCGCCTAGAAAATGACAAAGTTGAAAGATATCATTTACGAAGTGGATGAGAATGCTTTCATCACCATCAATGATGTACATGATGTATTTGGTGGTCAATTTGGTAAAAATCAATCCATTAATCAATATATTTCTAACCGTGATACAATGGTATCGCAAGAACAGGAGGTTCTATGGAAAAAGATACAACCATGGGAAGTCAAATTGTGAAAGAAATTCGAGAATGGGTGCAAGCTATTGTGGTGGCGCTCATCGTAGCCATGTTGACGCATATTTTTTTATCGTGCGACCCAACGCGTGTATCTGGGGAGTCTATGGAGGACACCTTGCACAATGGAGACTTTTTGTTGATCAGCAAATGGTCCCATGTGATGCGAGACACACCGGACTATGAAGATATTGTAATCATCGATAGTCGTGTGCATCGCGAACGGTCTTGGAAAGATGATGTGAAAGAACCACTCATGAACTATGCTAGCGTAGTGGTACCGTCCCTACAGGGCCACGATGTGTGGGTGAAACGCGTCATCGGTCGTCCTGGTGACACTTTAGAGTTTAAAGAAGGCCATGTGTGGAGAAATGGTACAAAACTAAATGAACCGTATACGAAGAAGGAGACTATGAAGTTTGAGCGCTCCTTGCCGATTACTGTCCCAGAAGGACATGTATTTGTGATGGGGGATAATCGCAACCATTCCTCGGACAGTCGTTTCATCGGATTTGTGCCAGTGGACCATGTGCTTGGCAAATTAGCGTACCATATACGCAATCCATTTTAGTAATATAATACAGTTCGAGAAATCCTGTGCCGTTGCATGGGATTTCCATATCTCCTAAGAAAGGTGGAGACTTAGATGGGTGAAGGTTTAATTCTAGTAAATACTGGCGAGGGCAAGGGAAAGACAACCGCGGCTCTTGGAGTGGCGTTGCGTTCTGCTCGGTTGTGGTAGAAAGGTACTGATTCTGCAATTTATTAAAAAGTGGTGCTAACTATGGTGAACTAGCAGGGCATCGATCTATTGCCAACTGTAGAAATCCGCTCCATGGGAAAAGGGTTTATCTTTCATAAACAAGAAGAATCAGAAGAGAAGATGAAAGAGCACCAAGCGGCCGCAAAAGAAGCGTGGGCTATGGTGGAAGAGGAAGTACAGTCTGGTAACTGGGATTTGATTATCCTCGATGAAATTAACTATGCTATTCATTATGGATTGGTAGACGTAGAGACGGTGGTAGACTTATTGAAACGCAAACCGAAAGAGACCTAGATATGATCCTCACAGGACGCAATGCACGGCCAGAGATTATTGAACTAGCACATACGGTGACGGAAATGAAAGTTATCAAACATGCATACCAACAAGGGATTAAAAGCAAAACGGGGCATTGAATTTTAAAGATACATGTTTAGCTATGCACTTTGCTAATAAAGCATGCAGAAAATAGAAGACCTATGCAAAAGGCATATCGAAAAAAACTTAAAAAAATAGTTCTTGCACATGTGAGAAAAAAACAAGTACAATAGGAGTGTACTAATTTAGTGCTTTACATGGAAAGGTTTCCATGTTTGGATATGATATTAATTCAAGGGGGTTATACCTATGGCTATCACAAATTATGTAAAAACAGCTGAATTTGCAACAGAAAAAACACGTTCCAGTAATCACAGCACCTGACACTGTAAAAGCTGGCGAACGCGTAGTGATCGAATTAGAAGTGGGTAAAGAAATTGCTCATCCTAACACAGTAGAACATCATATTTCTTGGATCAAATTGTACTATGTAGAAGAAGGTACAAAACTTCCTTACGAAGTAGCTCGTCTTGAGTTCAACGTACACGGTGAAGCTCCTACAGGTGCTAACGAAGGCCCTGTACATGCAGAAGCGCTGGCGTTATTACAGCATCTTTCAAAAAAATCTGGTCGTTTGATCGCAACTTCTTACTGCAACATCCACGGCTTGTGGGAATCTGAAAAAAAGATATCGTTGTAGAAGGCTAATCTTAGATTAGACAAATAACTGAATCGAGTTATCATAAGGACTGTTGACCCTTGGGGAAACAGTCCTTTGTTGTGTGCTACGGTTGAGGTATAGGGAGAAAACTGTTGCATATCATAAAAGAATTGGTATAGTGATTATCTACTGTAAAAAGGACATTTGTATAATAAAAAAATAGTAAAATGTTACAAAAATCCTTTACTTTAGTAGCGTAGTATGGTAGATTAATATAGATATTATTTTATACTTTGTATCTTATAAATGAGGGATTGCAGTGGCATTAATTGTGAAAAAAATTTGGCGGTAGCTCTGTAGCGACGCCTGAAAAAAATATTTAACATTGTCAATCGCGTGTTGCGCGATAAACAACCAGATGATCGTATTGTGGTTGTAGTTTCTGCCATGGGCGATACAACAGATGACTTGGTGAGCTTGGCGAAAGAAGTCACATCTATGCCGTATGGTCGTGAAATGGATCGTCTTCTTTCTACTGGTGAGCAAGTGACGATTGCATTGATGGCACTGGCGTTCCAAGCGAAAGGTCATGCAGCGGGTGTCTCATGACGGGCGAGCAGCAGGGGATTGCGACTAGCGATACTTTTGGTAAAAGCACGTATTTTTAGATATTGAACCGAAACGTGTGCTAGACGCGTTAGACGCTGGCAATATTGTAGTCGTAGCAGGTTTCCAAGGTATGACAGAAGCAGGGGATATCACTACGTTGGGACGTGGTGGATCCGACACAACAGCGGTGGCATTAGCAGGGGCTATGCAGGCTGATGTATGCGAAATCTTTACAGATGTAGATGGGGTATACTCCACAGACCCACGGGTAGCACCAGGGGCTGTTAAATTGAAAGAAATCACTTATGGTGAAATGTTAGAAATGGCGCGCTTAGGGGCAGGCGTTATGCAAACCAAGAGCGGTCGAAATGGGACATCGGTATGGGGTGCCAATTCATGTACGATCTACTTTCAGTGATGAAGAAGGCACGATAATTCGAGAGGAGTATACAATGAAAGCAAATCAATATGCTATTACAGGCGTTGCAGATGATACAAATGTAGCAAAAGTGAGTCTTGTAGGTGTGGAAAATGTACCAGGTGTGGCACATCAAGTATTCCAAGCATTAGCAAATAAGAGTATCGACGTAGACATGATCGTACAAAGTATCCGGACTACAGATGATAAACGAACAGACATTGTGTTCACCATCACTCGTGATGATGTGAACTTGGCGAAACAAGTCCTTGAGGACCTTGGTAAATCCATGTCTATCGAAGAGTGCGTGATCAACGAAAATATGGCGAAAGTATCCATCATTGGTGCAGGCATGCTTGGACAACCAGGTGTGGCAGCGAAGATGTTTGGTATCTTATCCGATGAAGGCGTAAATATCGAGATTATCAGCACTTCTGAAATCAGTATTTCTTGCCTCGTTGGGGAAGAACATATTAAAACTGCAGTACGTGCGATTCATGATAAATTAGTATTAGACGGTAGAGGTTAAGTAACGACTAGAAAAGAAGGTATGGGAATGAACGACAAGAAAAAGGAACGATTTATACAACTAGGGTTCTTGAGTGGACTCATCGCACTAGGTGTGCTAGTGTATGTCCTTGTTCCTGGGTTCTATGATGACATGTGGGAACTAGCCCTTTCTGGCGATGTACAACGCATGGCAGAGGTGCTACAATCCCTATGGCCCGTGGGCAATGGTGATTAGCTTTTGTTCTCGATGTACTCATCAATGCGTTGGGATTTTTACCATCCATCTTTTTCGACCGCCAATGGTTTGCTGTTTGGCGTGGTGCCGGGGATTATTATCTCATGGCTAGCAGAAACTGTGGGTGTAGTACTGAGCTTTTATGATTATGCGCTACATCTTGCGAGATACGGCACATAAGGTCATCGAGAAGAGTGAGTTTTTATTGAAAGTCGATGACTTTAGTGGTAAAAATGGTTTGACCGTCATGCTCTTTGCCCGTGCTATACCGTACTTTCCAAGCGGCATCATTACTGCATTGGGGGCGATTAGCCAAATCTCTCTCAGAGATTATATCATTGCAAACTTGGTGGGGAAACTCCCATCCACAGCTCTAGAAGTCATTGTCGGACATGATGCGGTGCTGTTACAAGATAACCTAGGACGATTAACAGTTGTTATACTCATTGCATCGGTGGTTTATTTCCTCTTGTGGAAAGGATACCGGCGGTGGGTGAAGCAGAGGTAAGCAACTAAGGATATCTTGTACCATTGTAAAGGTTGATTATGTCTAATCGGCATGTATCATGACAATGAAATAGATAGTCTTGAAAAAGTATATGAAATAGAAAGAGGAACGTTGATAGAGTGTTATCAGCGTTCCTTTTTTGTGTGTATTGAACGATTATTGACAACAACAGTACTACTTACTATAATGGGTTCAACAAAAGATAGCAAATTTCATTTCGAAGTTACCCTTGTAGCGAGGAAAGTATTCTCTTTAGAGGAACTTAGGAAAGATGCCGGCAAAGAAGTTATTAATACAAGAATATTAGAAGAGGGTGTCTTTTTATGCGACTCAATCTTGAGAGAGGTGTGATTCTAAAAAGAATCTGATGTGAGATAACTGCAGGTATATTAATGCATAGAATTTGATTGTTTTACTATTCTACGATTTAATTAAAGGAGGCCCTCATGGCTAAATACGACTGGTGTACTGATGAATACCTAGAAAAAGAAAAAGAATGTTTTTGATGCTTGTTTAAGTAAAGAATTTTTACAAGACTTGCAGGGAATTGGTACGTGAGCATTATGATTTCGATGATGACTATCGCATTGGTAACTGGGACTTTATGGATGAAGATACTGTGGGTGTATACCGATTTGTCGAGACCTTAGCTGAAAAAAACATGGTGTTCAGGAACTGATTACCTTTTAGACTCATTGGATTGGTGTGAGTATGATCTTGCAATGGATACCATGTTTGTTACCTATGGTAGAAAGTTTCATTTGTTTACGCCAAAAACGGCGCTATAGAAATCTATTTAAAGCAAAAAGCTTTACATTATAAAGCTTGGATGCGAGAATTGAGGAAAAAAATAAAATGATTTACTTTACCAGCGATTTGCATTTCGGTCATGAAAATGTGATTCGCTTTAATAACCGTCCTTTCAGAGATGAAAGGGAGATGTCAAGGGTTCTGATTACGAACTACAATAGTATTGTAAAAGCCTGATGATACAGTGTATTTATTGGGCGATCTAGCTTATAAAAATTGGAGCAGATCAAGCGAATGCATACTTTCAACAGCTGAATGGACGAAAGATTTTAATCATAGGCAATCATGATCGCTATGAGGAGTATGATCAATCATTATTTGAGGAGATTACGCATTATACATACCTTCGTACAGAGGGTATGAGCTTGGCTCTCATGCATTATCCTATTTTGGATTGGCAAGGTGGGCGCAACAAGGGTGGCCTTATGTTGCATGGACATATGCATAATACGCCGGAATATAACGCAGAAAATCGAGCGAATGGTATTCGGCGCTATGATGTGGGTGTGGATGCGAATTATTATTTCCCTGTGTCCTTGACGTATATTAAAACAATTTTTGGAATTGAATAAGGGATGGATTAGATTAGACCGTGGGTGAAACGGTCTAATTTTTGTTCAAAGTAAACTTTCACGAACCATGTTAGTAAATTGTATTTCACCCTCTTCTCGTGTATAATAACAACTATAAAGATTTTTAAGGATAAAGAATTAAACAGGAGGCATGGAATGAATCGATTCCAAATGGAACTTGCTGGTCGCACGTTATCGATTGAAACTGGCGAGTTAGCAAAACAAGCAAGTGGTTCTGCATTAGTACAATATGGTGATACGGTTGTCTTGGTGACAGCAACGGCATCTAAGGAAGCAAAAGACATTGATTTCTTCCCATTAACAGTGGATTATGAAGAAAAAAATGTATGCTGTAGGTAGATTCCCGGTGGGTTTATTAAACGTGAAGCGCGTCCGCCAGAGTCCGCTATTTTAAACAGTCGTTTAATCGACCGTCCAATTCGTCCTTTATTTGACAAAGGTAGCCGTAATGAGGTACATGTAGTAGCTACAGTATTATCTGTTGATTATGACCATGCACCTGAAATTTTGTGCATTGATTGGTGCATCTGCGCCTTGTCCATTTCCGATATTCCTTGGGCAGGTCCTATCGCTCGGTGTGCGCATGGGTCTTGTGGACGGCAATATTGTGGTGAACCCAACAAAAAGCACAATTAGAAGTAACTACATTAAACATGGTTGTAGTCTGGGTACAAAAGATGCAATCTTGATGGTAGAAGGGGAAGCAAAGGAAATTCCTGAAGACATCATCTTAGAAGTCATCATGACAGCGCACGAAGAAATTAAGAAAAATTGTAGCGTTCCAAGAAACTATGGTGGCTGAAATCGGTCATGCAAAAACGGGCGTTCCCAATTAAAAGAAGTGGACCCAGTTGTGGCAGAAGCAGTTCGTGCTTACGCACATGCTAAATTAGATGTGGCAGTTCGCTGTGCAGATAAAGTGCAACGTGAAGAGCAACAACAAGCTGTGTTCAGAAGAAGTATTGGTTCATTTCGCAGAACAATTTCCAGAACAAAGCAGCGATATCTACGCTACATTAGAAAAAATGGTGAAAGAAATTGTGCGCCACATGATCACGGTGGAAAAAATCCGCCCAGATGGCCGTCAATTAGACGAGGTTCGCCCTATTTCTTGTCGCGTTAGCGCATTGCCACGCACGCATGGTTCTGGCTTGTTCACGCGTGGTCAAACGCAAGTATTAAAACATCTGTACATTGGCCCCATTGTCCGAAAAAAACAAACCATCGATGGCATTGGCTTAGATACGGAAAAAACGTTATATTCACCATTACAATTTCCCATCCTTCTCCGTAGGGGAAACTCGTTCCTCTCGCGGTCCTGGACGTCGTGAAATCGGTCATGGTGCTTTGGCTGAAAGAGCGTTACTAGCAGTACTTCCAACAGAAGCAGAATTCCCATATGCTATGCGTCTAGTATCTGAAGTGTTAGAATCCAATGGCTCTAGCTCTATGGCCAGCGTATGTGGTTCCACCTTGTCCTTAATGGATGCAGGGGTGCCAATCAAAGCGCCTGTGGCAGGCGTTGCGATGGGTCTTGTCACACAAGGTGAACACTATACAATCTTAACAGATATCCAAGGTATGGAAGATGCCTTTAGGCGATATGGACTTCAAAGTAGCAGGTACTACAAAAAGGAGTAACTGCGATTCAAATGGATATTAAAAATTTCCGGTTTGTCCCGTGAAATCTTAGAAGAAGCTTTTAGCACAAGCTCACAAAGGTCGTATGCACATCATGGGTAAAATGATGGAAGCTATCCAAGCGCCACGTGAAGAAATGTCTAAATGGGCGCCACGCATTGTGACAATGAAAATTGATCCAGACAAAATCCGCGATGTCATCGGTACAGGCGGTAAAGTCATCCGTGGCATCATTGAGGAAACAGGTGCTAAAATTGACATCGAAGATGATGGTACTATCTCCATCGGCGCGGTAGAAGCGGAAGCGACTGAAAAAGCTATTCAAATCATTACGAATTTGACGAAAGAAGTAGAAGCGATGCGAAGTATACATGGGTAAAGTGACACGGTTGATGAACTTCGGCGCTTTCGTAGAAGTATTGCCGAGCAAAGAAGGTTTGGTTCATATTTCCCAATTGGCAAGAGAACGTGTGGAAAAAGTAGAAGATGTAGTGAATGTAGGCGATGAAATTATGGTAAAAGTCATCGAAAATCGATGATAAAGGCCGTATCAATTTATCCCGCAAAGAGCTATTGAAATAATTGAGGGTGAACTATGGATATTCGTGGATTTTGAAGTAGTATCTGCCTTTGAGGGGCAAGGCATTAATTTGCCGAAACGCAAGACCTCTGAAAGTGCAGGGCTATGATATTGAATGTGCGGAACCAGTCGTGGTAGGACCGAAACAAACGGTATTGATTCCTACAGGGCTGAAAGCGTTCATGCATTATGATGAATACTTGGCCATCCACGTTCGCTCCAGTATAGCGATTAAACGAGGCTTGATGCTAACTAATAGTACAGGGATCATTGACTCCGATTATTACAATAACGAAGATAATGAAGGTCATATTATGATCGCTTTGTACAACACAACGGATACACCAGTTTCCTTGGAAAAAGGAGAACGAGTGGCACAGGGCATTTTCTCAAAAGTATTTATTGACGAATGATGATGATGCTTGTGGTGTTCGTACCGGTGGTATCGGTAGCACAGGTCGCAAATAACAAAGTATAACCACTAGAGGGTCTTACCTATGAGGGATAAGGCTCTCTAGTTTTTTGTGCGCCCTTTCAGTACATTGAAATTCACTATATAAATAGGGTATAATATAGGTTGATATCATATGTCGTAAGGAGGACGAACTGTGTTTAGTGATGCAAAGCAACAATGGGAATTAGGAACAACGATATATAGAAGTCCCTGGATGGCGAGAGAAAAAGAACATTGGTATTTGTTTTGCGTGCTTTTGAAATACAAATCTCAGATGAAACAGTTAGAAGAGTTTTTTTGACTCCTACACAGCCTATCCGAATCTATTAAAAAGAACAGGAAGGGATTTGGGAAGTGGTGACCCGTGTGTTCTTATACAAGAACTCGACGGCGAGCAGAACGAACCGATGCGATTATTCATCACTTTTCTATGTTGCCACAGTATTTCACGACAGATGCCATTCATCGTATGTATACGAATGCAGAAACTGGTGTGATTTTATGGAAATCGGAAGAACTGGAACTAGATGCGACATTGTACTTCATTCCAGGCCAAAGAAAAGAAGGCCTTTTGACTTTGTTGCTTCGTTACCAAGATCATGGCTTATATCACATGAACCTTCGTTTTGGCAAAGACCACCAAGGCAATTCTTGTATCTGGGTAGGAACGATCCAAGGTTACAAAGATGGATTAGAGAGAGCCAAAAGTTGACGAAATGCATGGTTATCGCCCTAAGAATTTTTATCTTTTTCTTGTTGCGACAATTGGCTACGAACATGGGGATTGAACATATCTATGCCGTCTCTGATGAAGGGTTCTTTTCTAACTCTCATGCCCTACGCTTTCACCGGCATAAACTAGTTACGTTTAACGAGTTTTGGGAAGAGTTAGGGGGCCAAGTTTGGTCGGAAGATGCCAGATTTTTCACGATTCCTATTGAGGAAGAGCGCAAGACCTATGAAACGGCGAAAACTCACAAGCGCAACATGTATCGCAAACGATATGAAATGCTAGATACTTTTATAGAAGAAATACAACACCAAGGGAAGTCTTTCTTGTGTGATGAGATAGGAGGATTGTCTATGAAATGCCCGTATTGTCATCACGATGACATTAAAGTGACAGATTCACGCTCTACGGACGATAATAATATTCGTCGCCGTCGTGAGTGCATGAATTGTGGAAAACGATTTACAACCTATGAAGTCATAGAAGATTTACCGATTATGGTGATTAAACGAGATGAAAAAGAAAAGAATTGTTCGATCGCTCTAAATTGATGAATGGGTTGTGGAGATCCTGCAGTAAACGTGGCATTTCTACGGATCAATTGGAATCCATTGTGAATGAAACGGAAAAAAACAAATTCGCATGGAAGTAGAACAAGAGGTGACTACGGAACGCATTGGGGAAATTGTTTTATCCTTGCTCAAAGATGTAGACCAAGTGGCCTATGTACGGTTTGCTTCAGTATATCGTCAATTCAACAATGTGGAAAGTTTTTTTACAAGAATTACATGATTTAGTAAAAACACGATGGAAAGGATACACAGCATGAGTGATTTACATCCTATCATTGGGAACGCTTTTTCCGACCATGTGGATACATTAAGTGCTACATTAGAAGTGATGCCCGTGTTAGAAGAGATGGCAGAGCGATGCAAAATTGCCTTGGCATCGGGTAATAAAAATTTTATTTTGTGGTAATGGCGGATCCGCGACAGATTCTCAGCACTTAGCGGCAGAATTGGTGGGACGCTTTCAAAAAAGAGCGCAGAGCTTTGGCATCTATTGCGCTTACTACAGATACGTCCATTTTGACAGCTGTAGGCAATGACTATGGCTATGATGATGTGTTTGCACGACAAGTGCAAAGCTTTGAGGGCCGTTCTGGTGATATTTTTAATCGGCATTTCTACGTCTGGGAATAGTAAAAAAATGTGGTGAAAGCTGTAGAAGTGGCTCGCACTGTAGGTATGCATACTTTTGGATGGACTGGTGAAGGTGGAGGAAAAATGGCGGAATTATGCGACTTGCTATTTCCAGTTCCTTCCAAAGTAACAGCGCGCATTCAAGAAATGCATATTTTAGCAGGTCATATTTTATGTGAATTGGTGGAAGAAGAATATGCCCTAGTCGTACATTACAATCCTTTTTGCTCCGTGATTTGCCGTCTTTGCAAGTAGGCGTCATGGGCGACTGCATGTTGGATCGTTATATTTTTGGGGATGTAAGCCGTATTTCTCCGGAATCTCCCGTGCCAGTGAATGTGGTGCAACGGGAAACGGAAGTCTTAGGCGGAGCGACCAATGTAGCCAACAATCTAGCTCAATTAGACTGCCGAGTGCATATTGCGAGCACGGGTGGGCAATGATCCCCATGGAAATGTGTTGCGTCAACTATTGGCGGACAATGGCATTCATGCTACGGGTATCGTCACGGAAACGTCGATTCCGACCACTACGAAAAACACGCATTCTAGGTGGTCAACAACAAATTGTTCGCTTGGATTATGAGGTGAATGCCCTCTTTCCGAAATAAGTGAAAGTGTGATGCTAAGTCGGCTAGAGACCCGTATTCAAGAGGGGATGCAGGGCCTCGTTATTTCCGACTATGGGAAAGGTCTGTGCCAGCCATCCCTATTGGCGAAGGTCTTTGCATGCACGAATAAAGCTGGTATCATCACGATTGTTGACCCGAAAGGGGCAGACTGGACGAAAATATAACGGTGCCACATGTATTACGCCGAATGTGAAAGAACTCAGTGAGGCGGTCGGTCATGAAGTGGCCAATACAGACGAGGCTGTGGTGCAAGCGGCTACGCAAATTTTAGAACAAATGGATCTAGAGTTTATCGTTGTCACTCGCTCCGCTAAGGGTGTAACCTTAGTGAGAAAAAGATGGTCGTATCTGGCATAACTCTGAAACGAAACAGCAAGATGTATTTGATGTGAGCGGTGCTGGCGATACAGTGGTAGCCATGATGATTACGAGCCTCATGGCGGGGTTATCTATCCAGCGTCGCCTTAGTGGTCGCCAATGCATGCACTGGTGTAGTAGTGTCCAAAGTGGGTACGTGCCCAATTCATCGTCAAGAACTATTGGAATTGCTGTCTAAAAATGAAAGCTCGCAAAAGAAGATAATGAGCCTTTGTACTCCGTACCATGTTTGGCGAAAAAGATTCGACTCTGGCAAGACCGCGGGGAAGTTGTGGTATTCACCAATGGTTGTTTTGATATCTTACACAGAGGTCATTTGATCTATTTGAAAGAGGCCGCACTCTAGGCGATCACTTGGTAGTGGCGTTGAATTCCGATGCGTCGGTAAAACGCCTAAAAGGTGAGAGCCGTCCTATTAACCATGAGCTCGACAGAGCCTTATTGATGAGTTCCTTAGGCTTTGTAGATGGGGTGGTCCTCTTTGAAGAAGATACGCCGGCGGAAGTACTTTCACAGTTACGCCCTAATATATTGGTCAAGGTGGCGATTACAAACCAGAAGAAGTAATCGGCAAAAGAATTTGTAGAAGAAGTACAGATTCTGGAATTCCAAGAGGGCTATTCCACGACTAGTATTATTGAACGGATTCAAAGATTAGTAGAGGAAGGAACACTATGATTATTGTGACAGGTGGAGCTGGATTTATCGGCTCCAACATTGTGAAAACAATTGAATAATAAAGGTCGTAACGATATTTTAATCGTAGACGATTTAACAGATGGTCGTAAAATTTGCAACATCGAAATGTTGGATTTTGCGGATTACATTGATTATGAAGATTTTGATATAGCCGTAGAGCAAAAATACCTTTTGATTGTGGTCCAATTGAAGTAGTATTCCACGAAGGGCCTGTGCAGATACAATGAATTACGATGGCAGATATATGATGAAAAATAACTATGAAGGGTCTAAAAACCTCTTTCATTACTGCCAAGAACGTCGTGTTCCGTTCATCTATGCATCCTCTGCGTCTACCTATGGACATGGTACGAATGGATTCCGTGAAGATCCTCGCCTGTGAGCAGGCCTTGAATCCTATGCGTATTCTAAATTGTTATTTGATCGTTATGTGGCGAAGTTTAGAAACCATTTGCAGTTGCAATCCCAATGTGTGGGCTTGCGCTATTTCAATGTATTTGGACCGAATGAAACGCATAAAGACAAGATGGCATCCTTGGTACGCCAAATGTATTATAAATTGATGGAAACTGGGGAAATTACTCTGTTCAAAGGTATCGATGGGTATGGTGACGGCGAACAAACACGGGATTTCATCTATGTGAATGACGTGGTAAATGTGAACTTCTATTTCTGGGAACATCCTGAAATTAGCGGTGTATTCAACTGTGGTACAGGTCATGCCCATACGTTCAACGAATTTATGAAAGCCGTCATTTCCTATGCGGGAAAAGGCTCTATTCGCTATATTGATTTCCCAGAGGTGTTGAAAGGTAAATACCAAAGCTATACCCAAGCGGATATAACCAAGTTGTTGGCAGCGGGTTATGACAAAGGATTTACACCATTAGAACAAGCAGTTCATGAATATTGTGAGTTATTAGCGACTAATGAAGGGTATGTAAAAATAATGGAAACTAGAAATGTATTATTTTTAGACCGTGATGGGGTTATTAACGTAGATGTAGGATATTTAAGTGATCCTGGGAAATTGGAATTTATTCCCGGCGCTATTGAGGCTATGCAAGAGGCGCAACGCCGTGGTTACGATATCATTGTGGTGACAAACCAAAGTGGTGTCGCTCGTGGATACTACACAGAAGACGATGTGCATACGCTACACGAAGAAATGTCTCGACGTTTAGAGGCAGAAGGTGTGAAAAGTATTGGCGTACTATTACTGCCCACACCATCCAGAAGGAACGGTGGCAGAGTACAAGAAAGACTGCGATTGCCGCAAACCAAATCCGGGGATGTTAACGAAAGCAATTCAGGAATGGAATGTAGACGTGGATGGCAGTTTCTTAGTGGGCGATAAACCGTCTGACGCGCAAGTCGCGGAGTCCATTGGCATGCGTGCCTACCCATTTGAAGAAGAAAAACTTAATGACATTCTTAGAGCCTATTTTTGCTTGGGAAGAAGGCAGAAAGCTACTAGGTCTGTAAGATATTGAAAAGAACACTCAATTGACATTGCTCATAGGGGTGTTCTTTTTTTCGTGATAGTGTAAGAAAAAGTTACATTTTATGATTGACGGAATAGCTGATTTGTACTACTCTATACGAGGAACTAACTGTATAGTCTGTATCTAGAAGAGCAGAACTGAGTTCCATTTTTTAATAGTGGTTCGACTTATATCCTAAGGGAATAAGAACGGAGGAAAACATGGAAAAAGAAACAGCGTTGCAAGCACAGCCATCGCAAAAATTTACGGTACGTCAATTGACAATTATTGGTTTATTGGCAGGGATTACGATTGTACTTGGCATGACAGGATGGGGCTTTTGTGCCAATCCCACCAATTAGTGGGACCATCTTGCATATTCCAACCCTTTTTAGGTGGTATCGTAGAAGGTCCCTAAAGTGGGGATGTCAGTAGGGTTCTTATTTGGTGCTTACAGTATGGTACGAGCGTATATGTCACCGAATGTTTTATCTTTCGTGTTTATGAATCCAATCATTTCTATATTACCAAGAATGTTGATTGGTTTAGTAGCGACGTTGGTATATATGTACTTGCCAGTTAAGGTAAGAGCTATCCGTATTGGTGTAGTACTTTCTTAGGAAAAGTCACAAGTACTATCCTTGTATTGACTGGTATTTATACAATCTATGGTGTAGAATTTGCAAAGGCAACACACATTTCACAAGAAGCTGTATTTGATGTGGTGATGGGTATTGCATGGTCTCATGGTATTCCAGAAGCACTATTAGGAGTAGCCGTTGTAACACCTGTGGCACTAGCTGTCATCAAAAATTAAATGATAATGAAATTGAGTGTATAGACTGCTCATGCATTCAAGTACGGATTTTTAAATCGGATATAATCAAGAAGTGAATTAGCAAAGACTGATCACTTCTTGTTTTTTATATGTTAGGAGGAGTATACTCATGAATTGGAAAAACGATTAATCTACTTTGTGGGTGATAAACCTTCTGATGTACAGGCTGCTGAAGCGATTGGAATGCGTGCCTATCCATTTGAAGAAGAAAATTTAATGACATTCCTAACACCTATCTTCGCTTGGGAAGAAGGCAGAAAAATTGTTAGGGCTGTAATGGTAGAACGAACACTTGTATGAGGCACCTCATAAGGTGTTCGTTTTTCTTGTAGTGTAAGAAAAGTTACATTTTTGATTGACAGAAGCGCTGTTTTTGTACTACTCTATACGAGGAACTAACTGTATAGTCTGTATCTAGAAGAGCAGAACTGAGTTCCATTTTTTTAATAGTGGTTCGACTTATATCCCTAAGAGAATAAGAACGGAGGAAAACATGGAAAAAGAAACAGCGTTGCAAACGCAACCAGCGCAAAAATTCACGGTACGTCAATTGACAATTATTGGTTTATTGGCAGGGATTACGATTGTATTAGGCATGACAGGTTGGGGCTTTGTGCCGATTCCACCAATCAGTGCGACGATCTTGCATATCCCAACGATTTTAGGCGGTGTCGTAGAAGGTCCGAAGGTGGGCATGTCCGTAGGGTTCTTATTTGGTGCATACAGTATGGTACAAGCCTACATGGCGCCTAATATTTTATCCTTTGCGTTTATGAATCCAATCATTTCTGTATTGCCAAGAATGTTGATCGGTTTAGTAGCAGCGTTAGTATATATGTATTTGCCAATCAAGGTGAAAGCCATCCGTATCGGTTTAGCGACTTTCCTAGGAACAGCGACAAATACAATCCTTGTGATGACTGGTATCTACACAATTTATGGGGTAGAATTTGCTAAGGCAACACACATTTCACCAGAAGCGGTATTTAATGTGGTGATGGGCATTGTATGGTCTCATGGTATTCCAGAAGCCTTGTTAGCGGTAGCGGTTGTAACACCTGTGGCATTAGCTGTCATCAAAAAGTTCAAATGATAATGATATTGAGTGTATAGACTGCTCATGCATTCAAGCACGGATTTTTTAAATCAGATATAATCAAGAAGTGAATTAGCAAAGACTAATCACTTCTTGTTTTTTATGTGTTAGGAGGAGTATACTCATGAATTGGAAAAAAACGATTAACCTCACTTTTGTACTAGGAGCTACCATGGTAGCCACTGCAGTTGGCATTGCTGGCTGTGGCAACGATACAAAAACAAGCGACACCGGCTGAAAAAATGAAAGTTGTAACAACGGTGTTCCCTGTGTATGATGTAGCGAAACAAGTAGGGGGCGATAAAGTAGATGTGTCTTTATTAGTACCTCCAGGAGCAGAACCACATGATTGGGATCCAACAGCAAAAGATTTGAAAGAAATCGGTACAGCGAAAGTATTCTTATACAGTGAGTGCGGGGCCCTAGAGCCAACTGAAAAGATTTTAGAAAAAGATGTACTTCAAAAAGCTGAAGCTGTGGAATTATCTAAAGCGTTGACATTGTTGCCGACTCTGATGAAGACGAAGATGAACATGATCATGACCACGATAAAGATCACGACCATGACAAAGATCATGAAAGACGACAAACATGACAATGACAAAGCGCAAAAAGAAGATAAACATGAGCACGAACATGAACATGGTGAATATGATCCACATGTATGGTTAGATCCAATGAACGTTGCCAAAGAAGTAGATGCAGTAGTAGAAGCGTTCTCCAAAAGCAGACCCTACGAATGCAAAAATACTATGCAGAAAACGGTAAAGCGTACAAAGAAAAATTACAAAGCTTTTACACGCTAAATATGAAGAGTTTGGCAAAACACAACACGACAAACATTTAGTAGTTAGCCATATGGCATTTGGTTACTTAGCGAACGCATACGGCTTTTGAACAATTAGGTATTATGGGCGTATCTCCAGATGCAGAACCAACACCAGAACGCATGGCGGATATTGTGGCTTTCATCAAAGAACATAATGTAAAAGCTATCTTCAGTGAAGAATTAGTAAGTCCTAAATTGGCGAATGCTATCAGTCGGAAACTGGCGTAAAAAGTGTATGTATTGAACCACGCAGAAGGTTTAACAGAAGAACAAGCACAAAAAAATGTGACATACCTAGACATTATGGAAGAAAACCTTAAAACATTGAAAGAAGCATTAGCTCACTAATTCCTGCTCCTTGTGCTTGCTTGAAACCGTATTAGATGATAATATAATAGAGTAAGTTTGTGCTTAGGAGGAATAAAAGATGTCTAAAACGTATTCGTACAATTAACACTGAATCCTACAAAAACTGCTAAAACAGGCGGTTGCGGACTGAATGTCAAACATCCTGCCAATCTGCTTGCAAAACTAGCTGTACAGTAGGCAACCAAGTGTGCAAACAAAAAAATAATCAGTAGATTAGTAAAAAGCTGTTCACCATTCGGTGGACAGCTTTTTTGCATACTATAATTTTAGAAAAAGTCTTAAATTGCAAGTCGAAATTGAACACTTTAATATAAATAATTAAACATCTCATAGTAGAGCTAAAAAGTGGGTTAGCATAATAACTTAGATATTTCTTGTATGAACATCTCCTCTGGTGTTTTTGTATCCAAGAAGCTTTTCTTGGTAATCAGTTTTATCCAGTTGTGTACAATCTCGAGCGTCTCTCTGTAGTAAGATCACTCAATGCTTTGCCTTTTGGTATAAATCGTCTTAATAATCCATTGTGACGTTCATTTGTTCCTCGTTGCCAAGGTGAATTAGGATGCGCAAAGTATACTGGGCAGAGCTACTCTACAGTCCTCTGTAAGGTTAGCAAAACTCACTACCATTGTCTGAGGTAATGCTCTTTACTGAACCCATTGCCATAGTACTTTAACCATGCGCAATAGCTTTTGTTACGTCATTAGCAGAACCACTATCTGCTAGCAGTTGTACATTAAATCGTGTTTTTCTTTCAGCCAATGTTACTAGCACAGAGTTCATGCTTTCTTTCTTTCCTCAGAATCGTATCCACTTCCCAATGCCCAAATTCCGTACGTTCATCTACTGCAGGGCTACGATCATCAATGCTTAACCCAAGATTACGTTTACGAGTACGTTGGATATACTTGGTTCGTTTCTTTTTAACAATACAAGGAAAGTCAAGGGATATGTAGAAAGAGACCTTCATGTACGTAGTTGTACAAGGTTTGTTTGCTGCAAACCATCATATCTAATGTAAATAACTTTTTCTTTACGTGCTACACCAACACAAGCATCAATAGACCATTTATCGGCCCCTTGGATCTTATATTTTTGCCCATTCTAGAAATGCACTAGCATTATTAATTTTTAGGCGAGAAAAATGATCCCGCTCTACTTTTTCATATGCTAGTTTGTCCTGTTTCGGCGAAATATAGGCTAACTAGTTTATCCTTTTTATCTGGTCGACTGTACCACGCTTTTGTTTCGTAATAAATAGTCGTTCTAGACCGTTGCAGATCAGAGGCAATAGAAGATATTGATGCTCCTAGTCGAAGACGTCTTTCAATGTAAAATCGCTCTTTTTAACGAAAGATGTTTATTTGTCCGTGTTTTCTGTGTTATGATTAGTATTATCCATAGTGATTACCTCGTGATATCTTGTAATTTAGCACTATAATCATACCACGAAATCACTATGGATTTTTATATTCTATTGTTCAGTTTCATTATACAATTAACCTTTTTAGAAAAAGTATACTCTATATTTATAGCTTTCTACTACGTCATGGGTATAAAGTGATATAATAAACGGTAGACTTTAGTAGAGTTAATGGAGGTATGAATGTTAGAATTACAACCGATGATTCATAAATTTAAAATGAAAGATAAGTTCTTTCTACTTGATGTAAATAGTGGCATTATCCATGTCATTGATGAGCTTATCGATCGCGTATTAGATATCTATAATGGCACAAACCGTGAGGCTGTACACAGTGCGCTAGATGCCACAGAGGATGCAGCTGGAATTAGATGAAATTATGGATGAGTTAGATGAACTCATCAAAGAGGAAATGCTTTTTGCGCCTATGTCTCACAGAGTTCGAAACTCGTAGTGGCTGAAAAGCCAATTGTAAAAAGCTCTTTGCTTAAACATCGCACATGATTGCAACTTAGCTTGTAAATATTGCTTTTGCCGCCCAAGGTGATTACGGCGGAGTGAAACGTGAATTGATGAGTTTTGACGTGGCGAAACGGGCTGTAGATTTCTTGATTTCCATGAGTGGCCCACGCCAACATTGTGAAATCGACTTCTTCGGTGGTGAACCATTGTTGAATTGGGATGTAGTGAAACAAACCGTAGAATACATTGAATCCATTCAAGAAAAAAACATGGAAAAAAATCTTTTAAAATTGACATTGACCACTAACGGCATGTTGTTGACACAGGATAAAAATCGACTATGTGAACGAACATGATATGAGTTTAGTATTATCCCAGATGGTCGTAAGGATGTTCATAATAGTATGCGCCCAAGTTCTGGTGGCAGAGATACATAGAAACAGTAGCGAAAAACTTAGTCAATGCTGTGAAACAGCGTGAGGGCCGTGAATACTATGTGCGTGGCACTTACACGCATAACAACTTAGACTTCTGCAAAGACGTAGAAGCTATGTCTGACTTAGGGTTCGAGCATTTGTCTATGGAACCAGTGGTTGGCGAAGACGGCGCCTATGTGTTGCGCCCAGAAGATATGCCGATCATTGAAAAAGAATATGAAAAAATTGGCGGACCTATATTTAGAACGCCAATTGGTACGGATGGGGCGAGAAGTTTAACTTCTTCCACTTCCGTATGGACTTGTATCGCGGACCATGTATGGCAAAACGTTTACGTGGTTGCGGAGCGGGTCATGAGTATATGGCGGTTGTACCGAATGGGGATATTTATCCATGTCACCAATACGTAGGTAAAGATGGGTATGTGATTGGTACAGTATTCGATGGTTTTGAAAAAACTACGACATACCAACGCAGTTTAGAAATACTCACGTATTTACAAAAGAAATATGTGCCAACTGTTGGGCGAAATTCTTCTGCTCTGGTGGTTTGCCATGCCAACAATGAAACATTAGGTGGAGACCCTAGCACACCGTACGAATTGGGATGTAAATTACAGAAAAACGTATCGAATGTGCTATTATGATTCAAGCTGAACTCGATGCGCGGGAATCCGACAAGAAAATCATTAAAATTATATAACAGAAGGGAGGCGGGTTCTATGAAAGCATACACCATACATGTAACAGGTATTGTACAGGGCATAGGGATTCCGCCCTTTGTATCTAAACTAGCCCATGAATTAGGAGTCGTGGGCACAGTGAGAAATGACACGACCGGTGTAGAGATACATATACAGGGTAGAGATGAGGATTGTCAAACTTTTATTGAACGATTGCAAACTGATTTGCCTATCCATGGACGTATTGATACCTTGCGTGTAGAACCAACCACAGTACAATCATTGGACTCGTTTACGATTATTGTATCTCAAGGAGTGAAAGGCAATGCTTTCATTGGCGCCGATATGGCACCTTGCGAGGCGTGCTTGAGGGATATACAAGATCCTGAGAATCGACGCTTTTCACTATGGGTTTACGAACTGTACGAATTGCGGTCCTCGATATACGATTATTGAAAGTACACCCTATGACCGTGATAAAACGTCTATGAAAGTATTCCCTATGTGCGAAGATTGTCAGAAGGAATACGAGGATCTCGAAGGCCGGCGATACCATGCCGAGCCCAATGCTTGCGAGCACTGTGGGCCTATGTTTACTTTGAAAGGTGCAGATGGAACGGTGCTCGCTAGTGGACAGGATGCCATAGAGCAGGCCAAGCAGTTGATACAGCAAGGTGCTATTGTAGCATTAAAAGGCGTTGGTGGCTACCACTTGGTCTGTGATGCTTTACAAGAAAGAGCGGTACAAACCTTACGACAGCGCAAAGGGCGACCTCGAAAACCCTTAGCTGTCATGGCGGGAGTCTTTGGAAACGGCAAAGCAGTATGTACACATATCTGAAACAGAAGAAGAACTATTGTTGAGCCCTGCAAGACCAATTGTGTTGTTGCGAAAGGTAGCAGAGTATAGTACTGATGCTGTACATACGGAATCATATGGCACTTTTGAGAACGATGCGACTTCTAAAGATATATCTAATAGAAATCAGGAACAAACTAGTTCTAATGAGGAATGCCATGTTGCATCAGAGCGGAAGGCTGATAAGATTATTGCGTCACAGAGGGTGCCTGTTGCACCTAGTGTAGCCCCACGTATGGAAACCTTAGGCATTTTGTTGCCCTATGCGCCATATCACTACAGTTTAGTACCGTCTGATGCTATATGGGTCATGACTAGTGCCAATCGCAGTGGTGATCCTGTACTCTATGATGATGCACAGGCGACGGAGGAGCTACAGGGGATTGCAGATTATATATTGACTCATAATCGGGAGATTATTTCTCCAGTGGATGACTCTGTGGTGCAAGTGGTTCAGAATGAACCTATTTTCATTCGCCGTAGCCGAGGGTACGTCCCTTTGTCCATTCCTGTAGTAGCATTAGAGAAGAGTTCTACCATGTTAGCTATGGGGGCGGATATGAAAGCCTCTTTCGCTATGAATCGTGGGTCTCATGCAATCCTCAGCCCCTACATGGGGGATATGGAACGTGAGCGAGTACAAGACTTGTTGTGGAGTACGACGAAGCGTTATGAAGAGTTATTTCAGTTACAACCTACGCAAGTTATGGTGGATGCCCATCCAAGCTATTACACGTCGCAGTGTGGTAGAGCCTATGCAGAGGAGCATAACTTGCCTGTTATGGAGGTACAACATCATCACGCTCATGTGGCAGCGGTACTGGCAGAGCAGAGACATAACAGAACCAGTCCTAGGTATTTGTTTTGATGGTACAGGCTATGGAACAGATGGCACCCTATGGGGCGGTGAATTTTTACATTGCTATCAAGAGCATATGGAACGATTAGGCCATTTAAGTTATGCTTCTTTGCCGGGCGGTGAAGTGGCAGTACGAGAACCGTGGCGCCAAGCCTTGTGGTATGTGAATGAACTCTATCCACAGAGGCGCCCACAGTGATAGAAGGGTGGAAACAATCCTTGCCTAAAAGGTCGGCAACTATTGGAAACAATGATGCCCCATATGCAGATGGTACAGTCTTCCAGTGGTGGTCGCCTATTCGATACGATAGCATCCCTACTGGGTTTTAGGACATGTCCACCTCTATGATGCGCATCTTGCCATAGAGTTAGAGCAAATGGCGCTTTCAGAGGAAGGAAACATCCTAACTATGAGGATGAACGAAAACGTATTAGATACGATGAGTCTAGTACGATCCGTGATAGAACAATTAGAATGTGGTGAAAAGTGTAGCAAAAATCTCAGCGGACTTTCACAGAACTTTGATATATTATATAGGACAGATGGCGAAACGATGTTGTGAGGAACGACACATTTCGCAGATCGTCTTGTGTGGGGAGTATTCCAAAAATCGCATTCTCTTAGAAGGAGTGATACACGAATTAGGGGAATACAAGGTCCACGTTCCTACACAAAGCCCGATGAATGACGGCGGAATCGCCTTGGGGCAATTGTGGTTGGGAAGTTACAAGCAAAGATAGGAGATACTATGTGTTTAGCAGTACCGCACAGTTGGTGCATATAAATGAAACGATTGGTACCGTAGAACTAACAGGAGTGCAACGGGAGTGCAGTCTGTTGTTGGTACCAGAAGCAAAAATTGAGATTGGCTATTAGTCCATGCGGGCTGTGCCGTACAAATTGTAGATGAGGAGGAAGCGCGTTTTGACCCTTGAGGCATTCCGCGAATTAGAAGAACTTGAACAAGATTACTTTAACAGAAAAATCGAAGGTCGCATGACTAGTTTACTAGAGCGCATTCACGAATTACATAATCCAGAGGAAACAGTGCGGTTCATGGAAGTCTGTGGAACGCACACAGTGGCTATTTTTCCGTGAAGGTATCCGCCAAATGTTGCCGAAAGGCATAGAACTCATCAGTGGCCCGGATGTCCAGTATGTGTGACAGATCAACAATATATGGATCAAGCCTTGGCGTATGCCGCTCGTGAGGATGTAGTCATCGCTACCTTTGGAGATATGCTGAAGATTCCCGGTACAACAGGTAATTTATGGCAGTCGAAAGAAAAATGGAGCTCATATTGAAATTATTTATAGCCCCATGGAAGTACTTGGATTAAGTGAACAATATCCAGATAAAAGATTATTTTCTTGGGCATCGGATTTGAAACGACTATTGCTGTTATTGCAGCGACCATACAAGCGGTACATGCTAAGGGGTTAAAGAATGTATTTTTCTTGATTTCTCATAAATTAGTGCCCCCTCGCCTTGCGTGCCTTATTGAGTAATCCAGACCATCAAATTGATGGATTTTTATTGCTCGGTCACGTAAGTGTTATTATAGGGGAACAGCCATATCAATTCTTAGCTGATGAATATCATATGCCAAGTTGTATTGTCTGGCTTTTGATGGTGTAGAAATTTTAGCCGCCATTGTAAATTTATTAGAACAACGGAAAGAACAAAAATTTTATGTAGGCAACACCTATCGGTCTGTGGTGGCAAAAACGGGAAATGCCGTAGCACAACAGCTGATGGATACCTTGTATGAGCCCTCTGATGATGGTTGGCGTGGTATTGGCACATTACCCGCATCAGGGTTAAAGCTACGTGGCGAATGGTCTGCCTATGATGCATTGGTACAGCTACCTTTGGAAACATTTACAACTAGCGATGGACCAAAAAGGATGCCAATGTGGCTCCGTCATCCAAGGGATGATTCATCCAGATGGATGTCCTTTATTTGGTAAAACTTTGTACGCCAGAGCATCCGGTGGGGGCCTCGCATGGTCTCTGTCGAAGGCAGTTGTTCGGCATGGTATAAATATGGTTTTTCCAGTGGTGGAATGACTCGGGAGGAATAAATGGAACGTATTCGCTTAGTCCACGGTAATGGCGGTAAATTTAGCCATGAATTAGTGGATCAATATATTGTGAAATATTTTTCAAATCCAATATTAAATGAATTACATGATGGTGCTGTATTCCCTGTCATAACAGGGCGCATGGCGATGAGCACGGACTCCTATGTGGTAACACCGCACATTTTTCCTGGTGGCAACATTGGCAAGCTAGCAGTATGCGGTACGGTCAATGACTTAGCCATGATGGGCGCCGTGCCTCAGTACTTGTCGTGCGGACTTATCTTAGAAGAAGGATTGCCTATTTCTACCCTAGAAACAGTGCTCCAAACCATGTCGGATATGGCGCGGCTTTCAGGGGTGTCCATTGTGACAGGAGATACGAAGGTGGTAGAAAAGGGGTCCGTTGACGGTATCTACATCAATACTGCCGGCGTAGGTATCGTGCCTGACTATGTGCAGTTGGGGACATCCCATATTGAAAGTGGCATGAAAGTCATCGTGTCTGGCACTTTGGGAGATCATGCGATTGCGGTCATGGGCACACGGTATGGCCTCGATTTGCCTGATACGATCCAAAACAGACTGTGCCCCACTCCACGCCATGGCGCACAAGGTATTGGAAACCTTTGGCAAGGACATTGCATTTTTCCGTGATCCTACCCGTGGTGGCTTAGCCACTACATTGCAAGAGATTGCCAATTCTGCGCAAAAGGGGATACGTTTGCAAGAATCCGCCATTCCTGTTCGTGAGGAAGTGCAAGCCGTATGCCAAGTGTTGGGATACGATTCGTTGTACTTAGCCAATGAAGGAAAAATGATTGCCATCGTCAGTGCCGATGTAGCAGATGATGTAGTGCAGTTGATGCGGACTTTCACAGAAGGTCGTGAGGCAGTCATCATCGGCGATGTGGTGAGTGGCAATGCGGTGAAGGTTGGATTGCAGACAGCCGTAGGCGGTATACGCCTATTGGACATGCTCGGAGAAGACCAAGTGCCACGCATTTGCTAATGTCCTAAGTTCTTCATGAAAAAAATCATCTATAGAAGGTATACTTTTCATATAGAATATTCATCTATTTTTTTGATACAATGAAAGGGAAAAAGGAGGATATTACGATGAAAAAGAAAATCGTAGTCGCTATGGTAGCATTCTCAGTTGCCACTGTAGGGGTTGTGGGGAGTACAACAAGCACAGGCATTTAATTTAGGAAGTCTATTAGGCGGCTGTATTGAAAGTGGGAGGCGTAAACTTCGTCATCGATAAATACGCAGATTCGATCAATGGGTTCTTAAACAATTTATTGAAACAAAAATAATTTAAGCACTACTTATTCTACAAAAGTAGTTCCTATCGTCAGTCTTGGCGGAGGGGCGCATATTGGTGCCGCACAGGTCACAGGACCGAGCAGTGAAGTAGAACGAGTGGAAGCAGTAGCGCAAATAGAAGCTAGTTTTAATTCCGTGGCTCGCGTAAAAGGACTAGTACCGATTGATAGCAAAAACCCATCGACAGCAAATCGTATTCAAGGGGTTGGCATATCGGCAATTATAGATTTGAAGATTTAATAAAGTAGCACGGGCTTGCCCGTGCTCTCATGTGTTAGTAGAGATGAGGAGACACTATGAAACGTTTTGCTGTAGTGGGAGCTATGTTAGCTCTTGTAACAACAAGTGTGTGGGCAGCACCAGACACAGTATTGGAAAAAACAGAAGCTTTGGAAAGCACTGTATACGGAAAAGTACAAGTGGGGGCATTAACGGATCGTGTCCATCAATTGCAAGATACAATTTATGGAACGAAGCAACAAGGCAGTATCACTGGACAAGTAGAGGCGTTGTTCAAAGCTGTGGAAAGCCAAAATGCAAAGGTTACATTGCATCAAGAAGTGAATGCTTTGGAGTGGATGTACTACGATGAAGTTCATAGTGGTTCTTTAGTAGAACGCATTGGAGAAATGGAACGCAGTGTGAACGGCTTGGAATCCAAAGGTTCCTTACAAAGCCGTATACAAAAATTGAAACAAGCTATTTTTGGCACCCAAGTAGGTTTGCGCACGAAACAGGGAACTATCGGAGCTGATCAAGTATTTAGTTTGGAATTAACAGAACCAATTACATCGCAAAAAAATCTAAAAGATGATGTAGTGCATGTAAAAGTAGCAGAAGATATCATGGACGGTGAAACCTTATTGATTCCGAGAGGAACTGTAGGTACAGGTCATATTACAGAAATTACAAAAAGCTCGCTCCTTTGGACGTAATGCGAAATTAAACATTGTTTTCGACCAATTACAAGGTATTGATGGTACTGTGTTTACTGCCATTCAAGGGGAAGAAGCGAAAAGCAAAACAAAAGAAGAATATAAAGCGGCAGGTGCCTCTGTGGCAGGGGCAGTCCTATTGGGCCCTGTCGGTTTAGTAGGCGGTTTCTTTGTAAAAGGTAAATCCATCGACTTACCGGTGGGCACTTTGGTATATGTACAACCAGAATCTACAGTGACTATCTCTGGTGTGGAAGTCCATGGTGTGGATACAGCAAGCATCAGTACGTCCAGTAGAGCCTGTTACAACACCGAAAGAACACCCGAAAGAGTGCTCGCACCAACAGCGAAGCCAGCAGAAGTAGCTACTTCAAAAAGCGGTTGAAACCACTAGAAGAACAAGCTGCAAGTGGCACCGAATGATGCTTTAATTGAAAAGCCCGTGATCATTGTAAAACGTGAAAAAGAGTAGGAGCCGGGCATGAAGAAACACTATATCATGGCGGGCACGGCATTGGCTGTACTAGCATGTACAAATGGACACGCGCAAAACCCCTAGATACTACAACAGGGGTGACAACAAATGTGCCAGTCCAGTCCGACACATCCCAATTGCCGCCACTACCAGTTCGTATTGATGCGGATAAGATGTATTACAATGATACAACAGGTGCTGTTTGGGCCACTGGATCCGTAGAAGTATCCAAGGGTAACCAACAACTGCAATCCCCTCGTATTGAAGGAAATACAAAAAGAACAAACCTATAAAAAGTGTAGGAGATTACCACTTTCTAGAAGAGAAAGGGACTCTTAAAGATTTAAAAGGAACGGGGATTACCTATAACGCTAACACTGGCGCTGCACATACGGAAGATGTATTTGGCTATGCCGATCCATTTTGGGTGAAAGCGAAAGTAGCGGACTTTGATGGTAAAACAGGGCACATTGAAAAAGGGTGGTTAACCACAAAAACATGCCATTGCTTTCAAAGGGGATCCGGACTATCGTGTGGAAGGCGATTCCATTGATGTATACCCAGAGGATAAAAGCCATCATTCACAATGCCAGATTCTACGTGAAAAAATACGAAGATTTTATCGATGAAGTCTTATAAAGTGTCTTTACGTCATGATCGACGAGGTCAAATCAGTATTTTCTCCTTATTGCCAAGACCTAAGTATAATTCTACAGATGGGATTAGTTTAGAAGGAAGTATTGCCTATCCAGTTGGCAGTCGTGGAGAAGTCTTTTTAGACTATACATGGGGTTCCAATATCGGATTTAAAACCATCCTTCGGATATATTCATGACTTACCATGGGGTACGGCTCGATTAGAATACTCGCGTGATTCCGCTACATTGGATGCCCGCACTGTATGGGTTGAAAAGAAACCAGAGTTCTCCATTGATACAAAGACATACCAGGTAGGCAAGACGCCTTTTACAGTGCGAGGAGGCCTTAGCTATGGTCGTTGGTATGAAGGAGACATTCGAGGCACCCACAGCAAATACTATGGGGAACTTTCACATCGTCCTATACCAGTGGGAACTCACTCAGAAGTGACAGCCTATGGCGGTTACCAACGAGATTATTATGGTTATAATTCTCTAGTGCGCACCATGCCGTATTGGGGCATAGGTGTGACCACGAAGGTAAGCCCAACGGTGAAAGTTTGGGCAGGATATCGCCAAAACAATGTGTCTGAATTAGCAGATTCCCCTGTATCCATTTGACCAAGTAGATGTGAAGTATAATCTGTACTATGGATTCAGTGTACAAGCCACAAAAATTAGATCGTTTTAGCATTCAATTACAACGGGACTTACAAACCCATGACTTGCGTTATGTGGACTTGACATGGCATAGAGATTTGCATTCTTTTGAAGGTACGTTGACGTATCGCGTGAAACAAAAAGAAATGGGAGTATACATTAGTAGCGAAAGATTTTTAATCTAAGGGGATACTATGAAAAAGGTTAGAAAAGCCGTCATTCCTGCCGCAGGCTTTGGTACACGCTTTTTGCCAGCCACCAAGGCACAACCAAAAGAGATGTTACCCATTGTGGATACACCGACAATACAATACATTGTACAAGAGGCTATCGATTCTGGTATCGAAGATATATTAATTATTACAGGGCGTAATAAGCGTGCCATTGAAGATCACTTTGACACCAGTGTAGAGTTGGAACAATTGTTGCAACAACAAGGGAAACAACAACATTTAGAAATGGTGCGAAATTTGGCGAATATTAAAGTGCATTATATTCGTCAGAAATCGGCTCGTGGACTAGGGGATGCCATCTATTGTGCAAAGTCCTTCATCGGCGATGAACCATTTGCGGTACTCTTAGGAGATGATGTGGTGTATAATCCACATACACCATGTTTAAAAGCAACTCATCGACTGTCACTATGCCCACGATGGTGTGACCATATTGGGGACACAATTTGTGGCACCTGAAAAAGGTGAGCTCTTACGGCATTGTATCGGGAACAGAAATGGAACCGAATGTCTATGAGGTAGCGGGATTGGTAGAAAAGCCATCCCTAGAATATGCGCCATCGAATCTAGCCGTTTTAGGACGCTATATTCTGACACCGGATATCTTTGATGAATTGGAAAAAACACCGCAAGGAGCGGGAAATGAAATTCAATTGACTGATGCCATTGCGAGACTTTCATCAAAAGTATTAGCCTATTCCTATGAAGGCAGACGCTATGATATAGGAGATCGATTAGGCTATTTAAAAGCCACTGTAGAATATGGATTGCGAAATCCACAACTGGCAGAGGCTTTCAAAAGCTATTTGCAAGATCTCGATATCGAGTCTGTTATGAGTGGTAAATTATAATTGAATACTAATTGTGAACAGATGCCTAAGTGATGGGCATCTGTTTTTGCATATCTATTCGTTTACACTAGCAAGCGCTGTGATGGATGTCACAAATACTTGCGTTTACTAGATAAATTGGGTATACATGATTGGTCTCATATTGTGAAATGTTTAATTAAAATGATAAAAATAATAGAATATACATAAGTATAGTATGTTAGAAATGATGAGGACCTAATATGTCAACAAGATTACATTGGAAACGTTCCGAAATTAAAGAAAAATACTTTATTTTCCAAATTGAGAAGTACCATTGAAACAGCTTTTTATGGAAACAATGTGACACCTGTTACAACGATTGCACAAGCCTATGACTTGGCAACCAAAGAGCCTGGTGTCATTGTCTTAGATATGCCTGTATACCGTGCTGAAGAGCAAGGCTTACCAGAAGGCGCTAAAGTATTGGTGACCAATAATGGCAAAAACGACAGGCCGTTATGCGAAAGCCCGCCGTATCATTGGCGATGAAGGGATCAACGAAGTAGAATTATGCGATATCGCTCGTGATGCGGTATACGATAGCCGTCATAAAGAATGGATTTCTGCACAAGCCATCGTGGGATTGGACGAAGCTTTCACAGCTCGTGCGCACTTGATGATTCCTAAAGAACATGCGTCAATCCTGTACTCTTGGGCGATTAACTTTCAGTTCTTCAACGAAGAAGTGAAAGCATTCTACAAAGATAGTAAAGAATTTCCTGAAGGGATATTTTCATCTACTCCGACCCAGATTATGTAGTGGAAGGTCACCCGTGGGGATTGGCGATTTTTGACCCACTCATAACTGCGCTATGATTTTAGGCATGCGTTATTTCGGGGAACATAAAAAAGGCACCCTAACATTAGGTTGGTCCTTGGCAAATCGTTACGGTTATGTGGCCTGCCACGGTGGTATGAAACGATACAATTTGAAAGACGGTTCTTCCTATACGATCGGTGTGTTCGGTTTGTCTGGATCAGGTAAATCTACGTTAACCCATGAACAACATGAAGGTCGCTACGATATTTCCGTTCTTCACGACGATGCGTATATCATTCATACAGAAAACTTGTCTTCCATCGCATTAGAACCAACGTATTTCGATAAAATGCAAGACTATCCAGTGGAACACCCAGCAAACAAATACTTGTTAACATTGCAAAATGTGGGCGTTACTTTGGACGAAGATGGCAATAAAGTGGTGCTTGCCGAAGATGTGCGCAACAACAACGGCCGTGCTATTAAATCTCAATTCTGGACAGACAATCGTGTTAACTTTGTGAAAGATCCAGTAAATGCTATCGTGTGGTTGATGAAAGATAAAACATTGCCACCGATTCTAAAAAAATTGATGATCCAATTTTGGCTACTACTATGGGTGCAACGTTGGCAACACGTCGCTCTACGGCAGAAAAAAATTAGATGCTCACGTGGATCCAAACGCATTGGTCATCGAACCCTATGCAAACCCATTCCGCACCTACTCTTTTACGGACGGACTATGAAAGTTACAAAAACTATTCACTCAATCCGGTGTAGATTGCTACATTATGAATACTGGATTCTTCTTGGATAAGAAAATTCCAAAAAGAAGTGACATTGGGCTTGTTAGAAGGTTTAGTTGAGGGTAGCCTGAACTTTGAAACCATTCTATAAATATGAAAACTTAGAATATGTAAAAAGTAGAAGGTTTTTGAGCCGGACTTTTACAGTGCGTGAGTACCATCATATTCTGCATAAAAGCATTTGAGTTCCGCTATGATTACATCGAAACATTAAAAAGGTACAAAAAGATGAGTTGCTAGACGAGGTATTAGATGTATTAAAAATCATCATGTAAGGGGGAATAGTAATGAATCAAAAAAATTATCTTGGGGTTCCGTAGCCTTTATTGGAACCATGCTATTCGGCATGTTCTTCGGAGCGAGAAACTTAATTTTCCCAGTTCACTTAGGACAAGAGGCAGGGTCAAGCATTATGGCCCAGACAACGTTGGGATTCTTAGCCACAGCGATCGGTCTTCCATTCTTGGGCATCGTCGCTATGGGCGTATCTCGCAGTAATGGCTTACAAGACTTGGTAAGTCGCGTACATCCAACATATGGTAAAATTTTTACCTTGTTATTGTACATCACGATTGGACCTGCATTTGCCATTCCAAGAACGAGTACAGTGTCCTATACCATTGGATTTGAACCATTCCTTGGTAGTGTCAATCCAGACCTTGCGTTAGGCATATTCTCAGCGGTGTTCTTCATCATTGCCATTTTGTTCTCCTTGAACCCTGGTAAATTGATGACTTACATTGGGAAAGTATTAACGCCATTATTCTTAATATTCCTAAGCATTTTTATTAATCACTGTTGTGGTTATGCCAATGGGAGATTACGCAACAGTAGCGCCACAAGGTGAATATGCGACACATGCATTCTTCAAGGGCTTTACAGAAGGCTATAACACATTAGACGTATTGGCATCGTTGGCATTTGGTATCATTGTTATCCGTGCCTTGCAAGGTGTGGGAGTTACAGAACCCTAAGGATATTGCTATGGGCCTTGTGAAAGCTGGCTTTGTGGCATGCTCTATTATGGCTGTTATCTACGGTTTCTTAGCCTACAGTGGTGCTACTAGCGTGACAACATTAGGTCTTGCTAAAAACGGTGGTATCACTATGGCGCAAATGAATGCGTTCTACTTTGGTAATGTAGGCGCAGTGCTATTGGCGATTATCGTTACCTTGGCATGTTTAAAAACATGCGTAGGCTTAATTGGCGCTTGTGGCGAAACATTTGATGAAATGTTCCCGAACACATTGGGCTACCGTGGCTATGCATACTTAACAACAGCAGTGGGTTTCTTAATTGCTAACGTAGGCTTAACAAAAATCATCGAATTAGCAATCCCAGTATTGATGTTCTTATATCCATTGTCCATTACGATCATCTTGTTGTCCTTTGTGGCGCCAATCTTCAAAGGAAGACAAGCGGTATATGCGTGGACAACAGCCTTTGCCTTATGGGCTGCCTTAGGTGATGCGATGGCAACAGCGCCAGCATTTATTAACCAATCTGGATTCGTACAATGGGCATTGCCATATTATGGCATGCTTCCATTTGCCTCCATCGGCATGGGCTGGATTGTACCGTCCATTATTGGTTTTATTATCGGTATGGTGCATATCGCATTAGTGCGCAAGTAGTAAAATGTATTCCTAGGTGCTCTATCTAGCATTCTTAGAATCCTCGGCATAGAGTATCTTGCAAAACAAATCAATAGTGTAGTATACATAAAACGACTAGGTCTTTTTAGATCTAGTCGTTTTTGTCCATGGTGAAAGTAATTTTAATTTCCTTCGTATACACATAGGACATCGATTTTGATGTCCAACATATGTTACATAAAAAGAGTGGAGTGGATTCTATAGAAATTGTAATTTGCGTATTTTATATTACTTTCACATGTGGTATAATCGGTATATCTTTCCCATAGAAAGACTGTAGGAGGTAGCGCGAGGCTACCAATGTAGTATAGTAGAAAGGAGATTTTTATGTGGAAAAAAAGGACTGACCCTGTTGGTGGTCTGTCTGGTGGGATTCTTGGTATGGCATGAATCGTCACTAGAAGCACCAGGAGGAGGCAAGATGTACCGAGTAGGTATCTTGCAATTAACGGAGCATCCTGCACTCGATGCAGCGAACAGAGGTTTCGTAGATGGATTGCGTGAAGAAGGATTTGTGGACAATGTTATATTGGACCAACAAAAATGCCCAAGGCGATCAATCCAATCTAAAACACCATTGCCCAACGATTTGTGGCGCGTAATTCCGATTTAGTAGTGGCCATTGCAACCCCAGCGGTACAGGCTATGGCAAATGCAACGAAGGACATTCCTGTGTTAGGAACGGCAGTCACTAGCTATACCACAGCGCGATTAGTGGATAGTGATGAACATCCGGGGGCAATGTGTCGGGTACTACCGATATGGTACCCATGGAAAAACGGGTAGAATTAGTACATCAACTCTTGCCGAATGCGAAAAATCGGTACTATCTATTCTTCCAGTGAAGTTAATTCACAATTACAAGCAGAGCGCTTTCGAGAAGAAGCTAAAAAAACACGGTATGGAATTAGTAGAAATTACCGTCTCCAATGTGAATGATGTACCACAAGCGGCGAACCAATTGTCCATCATGGGCATCGATGCGGTGTACTTTCCAACGGACAATATCATTGCTTCGTCCTATGCAAACATTGTCACCATATTCAGCAGTGCCAATTTGCCTGTGTTCCCTCTGATGACACATGGCTAAAAACAGGTGGTCTTGCAGACCTATTCCGTAGACTTCTATAAATTAGGCGTTCAAACAGGTCATATGGCGACTCGTGTGCTTCGTGGTGAAAGTACACCGGACAGCATGCCAATCGAAATGCAAGAACCCATCAAATTTGTGTTCAACCAAGATGAAGCAGATCGCTTGCATATCCAGATTCCAGAGTCATTGCGACAACAGTAGTATAGTAGTGGGGGCAACCCCTGAGTAGGAGGATCTATGACAAATTTAATTATTAGCACCATTGCACAAGGCCTATTGTGGGCACTGTTGGCATTGGGTGTATTCATTACTTTCAGAATCTTAGACGTAGCAGATTTAACAGTGGAAGGTAGTTTCCCTATGGGTGCTGCCATTTCTGCGGTGCTCATTACCATGGGTGTGAATCCGTGGATTACAGTCCTTGTGGCGGTGTTGGTGGCATGATCGCCGGTGCCGTAACAGGTTGGATTCATACGAAGTTAAAGATTCCCGCGCTGTTAGCCGGTATCTTAACCATGATTGCCCTCTATTCCGTGAACTTACATATTATGGGAAAAGCAAATATCTCCCTATTGCGCATGGATACAGTGTACTCTGCCATTCATAGCATGGGTATTTCGAACTCCGTGGCATTGACTATCATCGGCGTGGTGGTAACTATCGTGGTGGGCTTGTTCCTATTCTGGTTCTTCGGCACAGAACTTGGTACATCTATCCGTGCCACAGGGGTGAATCCACAAATGATTCGTGCCCAAGGAGTGAACACAGATTCCATGATTGTCCTTGGTTTATTATTATCCAATGGATTCGTAGCTGTGTCCGGTGCTTTGATTGCCCAATCCCAAGGCTTTGCAGATATCGGCATGGGCGTAGGTACCATCGTGATCGGCTTAGCATCAGTGATCATCGGGGAGGTGCTATTTGCCTCTTCCTCCGTAGTGCGCAAACTATTCGGCAACTCTTCCTTCGTGTTGAGCTTAGTAGCCGTTGTATTTGGCCTCTATTGTGTATCGTATCGTGATTGCAACAGTGCTATACCTAGGCATGCCTCCAAATGATTTGAAATTATTTACCGCTATTTTAGTAGCGCTTGCCCTATCCTTACCAACGTGGCAAGGTAAATTTCGTCGTGGTTAAGAGGAGGGTATACACATGTTAGAATTAAAAGGAATTGTGAAAGCCTTCCATAAAGGCACTGTGAACGAAAAAAATTGCTCTTCGTGGCATTGATTTACGATTAGAAGATGGCGACTTCGTGACCGTTATCGGCGGTAACGGAGTCGGTAAAAAGTACGTTGTTGAACTCCATTGCGGTGTATTCTCCGTCGATGAAGGCTCATTGCATATCAATGATGTGGACGTAACGCACATGGCGGAGTACAAACGGGCCAAATACATTGGTCGCGTATTCCAAGATCCAATGTTGGGCACAGCCGGTAATATGCAAATCGAGGAGAATATGCTCCTTGCCTTACGCCGTGGCAAACAAATGGGCTTGTCTTGGGCTTTCAAAGAAAAATGAAAGAGACTTGTTTAAACAACAATTAGCCCGCCTTGGATTGGGCCTAGAACATCGTCTGTCCTCTAGTATGGGATTGCTCAGTGGCGGACAACGTCAATCCATTACCTTGCTTATGGCGACTATGTTGAAACCAGAAGTGTTATTACTAGATGAACATACGGCACTTTAGACCCGAAAAAACAGCGGAAAAAAAGTGTTGCAACTTACAGATGAACTAGTCAAAGAACATCATTTGACAACCTTGATGATTACCCATAACATGCGCGATGCCTTACGATTCGGTAATCGCTTGATTATGATGGATAATGGGAAAGTGATTTATGACGTAAAAGGGGAAGAGAAGGCGAACCTCACTGTACAAGACCTATTGGAACGTTTTGAAGTAGCCGCGAAAATACATTGAGCGACCGCATGATGTTGGGCTAAGTACTTTACTTTTACCACAAAGTATAGTATTATAGATAGCGATGTATTAACCTAGGCGAGGTAATTGAGTCTCCGCCCATTACTTTGGCCTATGGAATTGTAATTTTTAGGAGGACATGAAACATGTTAACTACAGAAGCTAAAGCGACTATTATTAAAGAATTCGCTGTTCACGAAGGTGATACTGGATCCCCAGAAGTACAAATCGCGATTTTGACTAACCGCATTGTATACTTAACAGAGCATTTAAAAGAGCACAAAAAGATCATCATTCCCGTCGTGGTCTTTTTAAAAAATTAGTAGGTCAACGCCGTAACATGCTTGACTACCTTCGTCGTAAAGACATCGAACGCTACCGTGCGATCTTAGAAAAAAATTAGGCTTACGTAAATAATTTACGGATTCTACAAAAAGTGGCTTCTGGCCACTTTTTTTGTTGTTAAGAGTCTTTTGCATGCCCTGATGCAAATTAAGGGAATAAGAAAATATATGTTGGTAACCTCGGCGATGGTTATTACAAATGGCTACTTTTTATATTCTGCACAGTAGTTAGGGTGATGAAGAGGATAAAGAGAAATGTTTGATACCTCTATGGGTAGTGGTATAAATTATGTAAAAATCCTTGAAAGTACCAGAAAAAGTATGGTATAGTACTAAGTAGAAACGGACGACAAATGTTTTTATAAAAAACTTTTATAAAAGTGGCCTGTTTTTCGAAAAAAATCTAAAGAAAATCAAAAAGATCGTCGGCCCTATGGTTGTGCGGTTTGTAGCACTTTTTGAAATGCGATGTTACATCAAAAATTCAAGATGAGCGGAGATCGTCGGAAAGTGCATTTTGAGAGGCTTGGTTATGCGGTTTCTAAAGGGTGCCCTTTAGAATTATCTCCCCATTGCGGGGACTGAAACATTCTTATGTATAATCGTAAGGCTTTTAATCAAATCTTTAGAATTATCTCCCCATTGCGGGGACTGAAACTATTACCGACTTCGTCACGGAAAATTGTCATAGTCTTTAGAATTATCTCCCCATTGCGGGGACTGAAACGAGCTGTTTGGGAATGCTAGATTAATTTGCTTTCCTTTAGAATTATCTCCCCATTGCGGGGACTGAAACACCACCAATTACCAGTAGCGTCTGATTGCCAACCCTTTAGAATTATCTCCCCATTGCGGGGACTGAAACTCTTCAGAAGTAATATCTACGCCACCAAGACGACTTTAGAATTATCTCCCCATTGTGGGGACTGAAACTAGTAGGTAAAAGATGTATAACCATTTCCACCTTCTTTAGAATTATCTCCCCATTGCGGGGACATCAGGATACCGCTAGCCTTTTTGGATAAGTCCAGATATCTGTGCGTAAATAGTGTATCGCACTATTTTCGTCCACTAATGAGGGACAACAAACCTACATGACAAGTAAGAACTACTTTTCCACACGGCAAAGTAGTTCTTTTTTTATCTACTGATGCAGATTAAGAAAAAAATACAAAAAAATATATCACTAACCACAATATTGGTTATAAACTATAAAACGATACAGCTACCAATGATCTAGCCGTATCGTTTTTGCTTTCATAAGAACTATCGGAACTTTTTGTAATTTGTGAAATCAATCATGGGATATACTAATTACACAGTCAGGGACGGACATGACAAGAGGCTAGCATTAATGCTATGTGTTGCTAGCAGTCGAATAGTTCATAACCCCGCATTGAGAAAGAGGAGATGTAACTATCGGGACTTTTATAATTTAGAAAATCAATCATAGGGTATACTAAGTACACAGTTAAGAAAGGTGGTGAAAGTATGGAAGAATTACTTTTGTTGTTATTACTATCCGGCGCACTTGATGACTAATCGGTGCGACCGATCATTGTATGAATGGAAGAAAGGATGTGAGAAAATGTTAGGATTACTTTTACTAGGAGCATTGTTAGCGGACTAATAGTTCGCTAGGTTTAGTTAAAAAAATGAAAGGTGGTGAGAGAATGTTAGGGTTACTATTATGGGCATTGTTAGATGACTAGCAGTTTGCTAGTGTTAGTTAGATAAAATGAAAGGAGAGTGAGAGATATGCTGTATGGAATACTAGCAAGCTTAGTATGTGCAGTGGCAGGGTTCTTAGCGCAGGAGCAATAAGACCAAGATATTGATCTGATGAAAGGAGTGTAATACGTTGTTACATAATAAACTGAATAGACGAAGATAAAAGTACAGCGATTCTGAGGAATGGCTGATTTTTTTATGTTTAGTAGCTGTAGTTAAGTGGTGAGGCGAGTAAAAGAAATGTTTGATATCTCTATACTTCATATATAACAAAAAAAACACGTGCTCATGGGCAAGTGGTTCTTTGTGTATGTATCTACTTTCATAAAATGATTTACAATGCTAGTTATAAGTGGTATTCTAATAGAAAACTAAATGTTTGTTTTACAGTAAGAAGGGAAGCACAGAATGAAACAAGTGAAACGAAATGCAACGCAATTGCTATTGTTATCTATGGTTACGGTAGCGTTGGGCAGTTATACAGGGTATGCACATGATGCGCAAGAGGTAGAAGAAACGGTGATTTTTGCCGGATGTGACGGTAACGGCTACGAGAACGTTGCGGGATATTGCCAAAACGCCTAGTTCAGTGTCTGTGGTGACAGCGAAGGATATTGAAAAATCGCAAGGTGGATACGGTGGCGGATGCTATTCAATTGTTGCGCGGGGTGTATAAGAGCCAAGCCTCTGCAGGGGACATTCAAATCCGTGGGTTTGATTCCAAAAATATATCTGTACTCATTGATGGCGTGCCAATGAATAATTCTTTCAATAATAAAGTAGATTGGGAAGTGATTCCTGTGCACTCCATTGATCGTATTGAATTGGTACGTGGTGCTAGTTCCTCTTTGTATGGTGGTAAAGGGGTAGCAGGGCGTATTGAGTATTACAACGAAACAAATTGCACCGAAGGCAAATCGTCAAGGGATTCGTTGGCATGGCAAGGTCAATGGCGGGACTTATGGCACTTGGAACAATGAGCTAGGCTTTGATGCTCGTGTGTCGGATAAGGTAGCTATTGGTGTATCTGCAGAAGAGCGTCGTACAAATGGGTTCCCAGGATTTTTCGTGACAGATAAGAGTAAAGCAATTACTAGTAAGGTAAAAAGCACTCACACCAGATATGCCGTTGGAACAATTGAAAAGTGGCAAATATGTGTTAGGGAATCGTGGGGATAAATCGTCGCATAATAAGAATTTGTCTGCTTTATATTACGGTGAACCTAGGGCGACAAAGAAACGCTAACCTATCGCTATGTATATGCGAACCATAAGTACTCTTACCACAATCCAATTAGTGCGGTTACAGTAAATGGAAAGACTGTTTTTACAGGGGATATCAAGGTTAGTGATAAAAAAATATGTATCTCTTAATGGCAATAGTTTCTTAGGTCATGATGCCGAGCGAGAATATCATTCCCACAATTTGCAATATAAAAATGAAGAGAATAAATTACAGATTTCTTTTGGTTATTTAGATAAAAAGAAAGATGGCTATTCTGTGCCAGAAAAAAAGCTACAAATGGTGAGTATGACGGGGCAGGTTCTCATTCATTCTACCCAGGAAAAAGCGTACAATCTAGATGTGCAAAAAGCATGGAAACCAGAAGGTAAACACCAGATTGTGGGGGATTCAACTGGAAACAAGAACGATTTGATCAAGAGAAAAATTTCCTTACAACATTGGCGCGATAAAAAAATTCTAAAGATACTAAGGTATTCCCCTAACGGTGTGAGTGAAACGAATACCGGGGCATCTCGCACGATGGCAGTTTTTGTACAAGATACGTATCGTCCGAATGATGATTGGGCTATCTATGCAGGATTGCGTTTAGACCACTTTAAAAAAATATGGTGGGTCTCACGGGGAGTACAATAAGGAAACAAAGTCCCTACGATGTGGTACATCATAATGACGGATCTTACACAGAGTTGAGTCCTAAGTTGTCCGTAGAAAGATACCTTGATGATTCTACCAACGTCTATGCATCCTATGGACATTCCTTTGCACCGCCAACGTTGTACCAAGTGTACCGCTTCGGTCAAACATCTAAAACTCCTATTTATGCAAATCCGAGTTAGACCCAGAACATTCCGATACCTTTGAACTTGGTTTGAAAAAAATCTTGGAATGAAAGTACAAAAATTAAATGTAGCGACTTTTTATGTGAACACAAAAGATAAAATTCAATATGTGACATTTAAAAAAGCAGATGATACAGATAATTACAAAAAATATATCAATGTAGGATCAGAAACACGTCGTGGTGTAGAACTAGAACTTCGTCACAAATTGTCTAACAAATGGTCTGTCTTTGGAAACTACACATGGCAAATGGGATATATAGAAAGCAAAGCTTTGGATAATACAGATCAAAGTGATGGAAAAGAACAAAACTTTGAAATTCCAAGGCACCTATTCCATGGTGGTTTTGAATACAATAGTGGCAAGTGGAATGCCTTATGGGATATGCAATACGTTAGTGCACGCCAGGTAAAGATACTGCCGGTGGTGAACCAGAGGCAGAAGATGCGTACTTCTTAACAAATGCTTCTGTAAATTACAAAGTATCCAAAGAAGCGACATTGCAAATCGGCGTACAAAATATCTTCAATCGTGAATACTATGCGAGAGAAGCAACAGGCGTACTGTACGTACAATGTGGGTATGAAATTCAAATTCTAACCGTATATAGGAGTCTATAAAATGAGATATTCATTATATGAATGTCTCATTTTTTTATAATAACTAATATTCATTGTATGATGACTTTCAATGATGAAAATTAATGCTATACTATAGAATAGGGTAATTTATTTTAGTATAGAAAAAGGGGCGTACGTATGAAAACAAAAATGAGTAAGACACAATTAGTGTTACTATCCATGATCTTGTCTGCTATGACGGGTCAAGCTGTACAGGCAATGGATACTTCTGTAGCAGAGGAAACGGTTATATTGCCTACGGTAACAGTGACAGCAACAAGAACGATGGAAGACATTGCTAAAACACCTAGCTCAGTATCTGTAGTGACAGCAAAGGACATTGAAGCCAAACGGGTGGATACTGTAGCAGATGCGTTACAACTATTACCGGGAGTATATAAAAAGTCAAGTTGGGAATGGTGGTTTACAAATTCGTGGCTTTGGTTCTACTAATATATTAGTATTGCTTAATGGTGTACCAATGAATAATACTTTTAATAATGGTGTAGATTGGGAAGCTATTCCAGTACATACGATTGATCGTATTGAATTGGTGCGAGGTGCTAGTTCCTCACTTTATGGTGGTAGAGGTGTAGCCGGTGTTATTAGCATTCAAACAAAAACAAGTAGCACCTAAAGAATCTGTACAAGATATTCATTGGCATGGCCAAATAGGACATAGCTCCCATGGCACATGGAATAATGAATTAGGGTTTGATGCGCGCGTATCTGATCGTGTATCTGTAGGCATTTCTGCAGAACAACGTAGGACAGGTGGATTTCGATGATTCTTTATCGTGGGAGGTGCATACGAGTTAGAAGCGGGTGATAAAACAATTACTCCAGATGCTCCTATTCCGCAAACAAAGGATGGTGACTATTTATTAGGTAGTCGTGGAGATAAAGCTTTCAATAATAAAAACTTGTCTGCTTATGCCACTGTGAAATTAAGAGACAAGGAATCCCTAACATATTCTTATTTATATACTAATAACACATATGTATATAAGAATCCTATGAGTACAATTACAGAAAAAGGGAAACCTGTATTTGCTGGTATTGTAAAAGTAAATGACAATGAGGGAGTAGAACTTAAAACATATAGATATTTAGGATATGATGGATTACGAGAATATCATTCTCATGGTTTACAATATAAAAATGACGCTAATAAAATACAGGCTTCCTTCAGTGTATTAGACCGTAAGAAAGATGGATTCTCTAGTCCCTGCCAATCCGACTACATCAGACTATAGTGGACCGAGAGATGATTCTTTTTATCCAGGAAAAACCATTAACTTTGATGCTCAAAAAATATGGGAACATATAGGAAAACATACTGTTGTAGCTGGTCTTAACTGGAAACAAGAAAGTTTTGATCAAAAACGCAGAGACTTAACCAATTGGCGAGACCATAGTTCTCATGATTCTACGACGTATCCAGATGGGGTTTATGAAGTGAATAAAGGGGCTACTCGTAATGCAGACGTTATTCTTACAAGATACGTATCGTCCAAATGATGATTGGGCTGTGTATACAGGACTTCGTGTGGATCGTTTCAAAAAAATTTGATGGTCAGCATACTACTTTTGATACAGGTACGAAAGAATATAAGACAGTACATCATGGGGAAGGGAATTATACAGAATGGAGCCCTAAAAATTGGGGTAGAACATTATGTAACAGATTCTTTAAATGTATATGCATCCTATGGACACTCCTTTAATCCACCGCCATTAAGTCAAGTCTATCGTCACAGTGGTACTGTGAAAGCAAAACCCAGAGTTAAATCCGGAAAAATCAGATACCTTTGAAATTGGCTTGAAAAAAGCGTGGGATACGAAGACTACATTAGGGATAACAGGCTTCTATGTAAGAACAAAAAGACAAAGTGAAACTTGTAACATATTATAAAAATAAAAAAAGTTGATTATAAAATGTACAGTAATGTAGACTCTGAAACTCGTCGTGGCGTGGAACTAGAGCTTCGTCATCAATTGTCTCCAAAGTGGTCAGTGTTTGGAAATTACACATGGCAAACAGGACGGGTCAATCATAACGCTATTCCGCAAACTAATGCTAAGGCATATGAAGAAACTAATTTTTGATATTCCTAAACATATCATCCATGTCTGAGGGTTGAATACACGAGCTCTAAATGGAATGCTCTTTTTCGATACTCAATATATAAGCCGTCGACAATCAGTGGATGAGGTTACTGGACAATACGGTTCATTTGATAGCTATGTTATCTCGAATCTCTCTGTGAATTATAAATTATCAAAAGAAACGACAATTCAATTCGGAGTGCAAAAATGTATTTGATCGTATTTTTCTTTGATGATGAAGCCACAGCAGTCGCACATATTCTGGAAGTATGAAATTCAAATTCTAATACAACATAATATTAACAACATGAGACGTTCCAACGAGGGGCGTCTCATTTTAATTGACTTACTAGATGTTGTATGACCAATTGGAATAGTACTACCATAGGCAATACCCCCTACCAATGGTATACTAAAGGGGATATAAAGATATTCATAGTAGAGGTCCAAGTGATTCGTAAGGGGAGTATGTATGAATTATAAACGGAATGTATTAGCAGGACTTGTTATGGCATGTTTGAGCGCTGTACCGCTTGTGTATGGAGCGTCGGCAGAGGTAGACTTTCAACAGGTTGTGACGCAACCGGAGCGCATTGAGGTGAACACGGCGGGGCGAGCGGGTGGCGATGCGCAAATACCATGAGGTGCTCAACTATCCAGAGGGATTGCATATTAAGGTGAGCGGTGTAGGGTATGACACGGCAGAGCAGAAGCATCACAATGTAACAGGTATTTACGTGTTGGATGGCACGAAGCTAACCGTGCACAAGGGCTTGCAAGTGGATGTAAGCAATGCGCACCCCTATGACCAAGCAGATGAGATGGCACATTATTATATGAGCGGCATCTATGCAGAGCTTTTGGGCGCAAGCAAGTAGATGATCCTAAGTACGACACAAAGGTGGTTGTCCACGGTCCGACGGTGATTCATGCCATTGGGAATGGGGTGCAAGCGAATAAGGACAGTTATATTACCTTGGATGGTCCCTGTTACGATTGAAACAGTGCCATTCCAACAGGCTGATGTGTATGCGACCATTGCAGAGGAAGGTAACATCGGCATTGGTACATCCCAACTAGCGGACACCTATACAGCTACGTCCTTAGGAACGGGTGCCACAACTACTCCGGTAACAGTGCAAGTAACAGGTAATCTTGGGGTGTTAAATAAAAATTATGGATTGAATCCGAATCGGGTCGTCATGGTTCGTTCATCGATTTGCATTTGGAAACGACGGACTCTCATTGGACGGGGCGGCTTTGAACGAATTTGCTGAAAGTGGCAATAACCCTCATCATTCTGGTGTAGTAGTTCACCTCACTCATCAAGGAACGTGGCATAATCAATGGATCGGTGCAAAAACGCCATAGAGCGGTCATGAAGAACTCCTCAAAAAGACAGGAAAAGGATATGCTTTCACAGGAAGTCATATTGAAACTCTATTCGGTGGTGATACGGAACATACGGCGGGTACCATTTACCAGGAAGATGAGAATCCCATCGTTATAGAACGCCTCGTGGGACATGTGAATGTGGTAGACCGTCGTCAGAACCAAGGAAATTCAACACCTTTGGTAATTGTGAAAAAAATAATGAAGGAGAACTTCATTTTTCTCAAATAAGTATAAAAAATATCACATTTTAATCAAGAAAAAGCTTGCATACTATAGTCATATTAGAGTATAATTACATGGAAGTATTATTACTTGGTCATAAAAGGTGGTTATATGAGTCGTATCAAGAAGGAAGAACGGCAGCAGTTATTGCGCGAAAAACTGAATATAAGTCCCTTCACGACAGATGAGGAATTGGGCCACATGGTTTAATGTAAGTGTGCCAACCATTCGATTGGATCGTTTGGCCTTAGGCATTCCTGAATTACGTGAACGGATTAAGGCAATGGCACAGGAGCATACAGATGACCGACAGCATATGGATCGTACGGACGTGGTAGGAGATGTGATTGATTTATTGGTTGGACAATATGGAATCAGTGTTCTGCGTACGACGAAAGACATGTTAGATAGCTCTGGTTATGTGGAGGCGCAGTATTTATATGCTCAAGCAAATTCCTTGGCGCGCGCTATTGTAGGAGTTCCTACGGTAATCGCTGGGGTAGGCAATATTAAATATAAAAGCCTCGTCAAGAGCGACGTCAATTTAGCGGCGAAAGCAGAGTTAGTGCGACAACGTGGTGAAAAATTCTTTATTAAGGTAACGATCAAAGATACTGTGAAAGAAGTGTTTCGCGCTAAATTCATTATGGAATCTGTGATAGAATAAAGGGGAACTATGAAGATTGCAGTAGATGCTATGGGTGGCGATTTCGCCCCTCTGGAAATAGTATTAGGAGCCATTGCCGCTGTGCACGAATATGACAATATGGAAGTCGTGCTGGTCGGTGATGAAGAAAAGATAAAAGAAATATTAACAACAGAAGGTGAAATGGAGAATCCAAGAATCTCTATTCACCACGCTAGTGAAGTTATTGAAATGCACGAGCATCCAAGTATTGCGTTGCGCAAGAAAAAAAGATGCCTCCATTGCAGTGGCGACAAAGCTAGTGCGTGATAAAAATATGTGATGCTGTGATTGCACCGGGTAGCACTGGGGCGCGGTGGCATGGCTCTATTGGGATTGGGGCGCATTAAAGGCATTGAACGTCCTTGCATTGCCACACCTCTTCCAACGGCGAATGGTGTAACCATTATGTTGGACTCTGGTGCCAATGCCAATAGTAAACCAAAACACTTGGTACAAGGTGCCATTATGGGATATAACTATGCACAGTTGTTGCTTGGTAAATCTAATCCTACAGTGGGCTTGCTCAATATTGGGGAAGAATCTACTAAGGGGAACGATGTGGTGTTGGAAACATACCCATTGTTACAACAACTGAAAACAATTCCTTTCAAAGGCAATGTAGAAGGCAGAGATATTCCGAAGGGCACAGTGGATGTTGTCGTATGTGATGGATTTGTAGGAAACGTAGTTCTGAAATTTGCAGAAGGACTTGTTTCGGTGGTACAAGACATCCTGAAAGATGGCATTAAACAAAGTAGTATTATCTCTAAACTAGGAGCCTTGTTAATCGTTCCTGTGTTTAAGAAAATAAAAACGTCTAGATCATACAGAAAATGGTGGCGCTCCGTCGCTTGGTGTCAATGGTGTATTTATCATTTGCCACGGCAGTTCTAAGTCGAAAAGAAATTATGACTGCCATCAAGATTGCTGGAGATTTAGTAGAGCGGAAATTGATTGAACATATTTCCAAGTATTGAAGAAGAAGGGAACCTGAAATATGACAATGCTGAATAAAGCAGTTGGAATTATTGGTACCGGTAGCTATGTGCCAGAAAAAGTTCTTACAAATGCAGATTTAGAAAAGATGGTAGATACCGCGATGCTTGGATTCAAGAGCGAACAGGCATTAAAGAGCGTCGTATTGCGCCAGAAGGTATGAATGCATCGGATATGGCTACAGAAGCGGCAAAAAGCCTTGGAAGCTAAATTTGACGGCAGAAGATTTGGATTGTATCATCGTGGCAACCTTAACAGGTGACATGGCAATCCCTTCTACAGCGTGCTTAGTACAGGCTAACCTAGGTGCCAAAAATGCGTGACCTTTTGATTTGTCCGCGACTTTGCTCTGGGTATGTATACTCCATGATTACAGCTAGTACGTACATCAATGCGGGGTTATTTAAGAATGTCTTGGTGGTAGGTGTAGAGGTATTGTCTCGCGTTGTAAACTGGGAAGACCGCAATACTTGTGTATTATTTGGTGATGGCGCAGGGCGTGCATCGTGTCTTCTGTAGAAGAAGGCTATGGTATGCTCGGTATGGATATGGGTGCGGATGGCACAGGCGGTATGCACTTATGCATTCCATCTGGTGGTACAGCATTGCCAGCCACGAACGAGCGTCGTGAAGAAGGCTTGACATTTGTCCACATGAATGGACAAGAGGTATATAAATTTGCTGTGAAAACAATGGGTAAAACAGTGTTGAAAGCCCTAGAAATGGCAAATATGGAATTAGATGAGTTAGATTTCTTTATCCCTCATCAAGCGAATACTCGTATTATTTCATCTGCGACGGATCGTTTGCGCTGACAGAAGATAAAGTATTTATTAATTTACCTAAGTATGGAAACACATCAGCAGCATCCATTGCCATAGCTTTAGATGAAGCAGTGCGAGCAGGAAAGTTACAAAAAGGTGATAATCTTGCCGTTGCTGGATTTGGCGCAGAGCTTGACTTGGGCAAGTCTAGTAATGAAATGGTGCTAAGGAGGAAAAAGATGATTAAGACTGATATTTGTGATTTGTTAGGGATAGAGTATCCTGTTCTTCAAGGTGGTATGGCTTGGTTGGGTACAGCGGAATTAGCGGCTGCTGTGTCTGAAGCTGGTGGTCTAGGAATTATCGGGGCTGGACATATGCCACCAGATGTATTCCGTGCAGAAATTCATAAATTAAAAGAGCGTACGAGTAAACCATATGGTTGTAACATCATGTTGATGTCTCCCTTTGTGAATGAAGTTATGGACGTGGCTTTAGAAGAACGCGTTCCAGTAATCACAACAGGAGCGGGCAACCCATCTACATGGGTACCAGCTTTCAAAGAAATCGGTACAAAAGTGATTCCTGTAGTAGCATCTGTACTATTAGCAAAACGTTTACTTCGTGGTGGTATTGATGCGGTTATCGCTGAAGGTACAGAGTCTGGCGGTCACGTTGGGGACATTACGACTATGTGTTTAATTCCTCAAATCGTTGATGCTGTAGATGTACCAGTCATCATCCCGGCGGTATTGCGGACGGTCGTGGTATGGCGGCAGCCTTTAGCATTGGGTGCTAGTGCGATCCAAATGGGATCTCGTTTCGTAGTATCCGAAGAATGTATTGCTCATGAAAAACTATAAAGAAGCAGTATTGAAAGCGAAAAGACCGTTCCACTGTTATGACAGGTTTGACAACAGGTCACCCTGTTCGTATCATTGAAAACTTATTAGCTCGTAAATACCAATCCCTTGAATTTAGCGGTGCTCCAAAAAGAAGCCCTTGAAAAACTTAGGCGCGTGCACTCTTAGAAAAGCGACTATTGAAGGGGAAACGAAAAACGGTTCCGTTATGATTGGACAAATTGCGTGTATGTTAACAGACATTAAACCTTGTGCAACAATTATTCAAGATATTGTTCGTGAAGCAGAAGAAGTTATGTTGAACCTTAAATCTGTTATCCGATAAGGAGGAGGAAACCTTATGAAAACAGCATTTGTATTCCCTGGTCAAGGGTCTCAAAAAGTAGGTATGTTAAAAGATTTATACGAAGCATACACTATCGTTAGAGAGCGTTTTTGCTCAAGCAGATGAAGCATTGGGATATTCTATTTCACAATTATGTTTTGAAGGTCCAGATACGGAATTAGTAAAAACAGCGAACACACAACCAGCTATTTTAACAGCTAGTGTGGCATGTTATGAAATTTTAAAAGAAAAAGGCTTTACTCCAGATATCGTGGGTGGTCATAGCCTTGGTGAATACAGTGCATTAGTAGCTGCCGGCGTTCTTGATTTTAAAGACGCTGTGTACGTTGTGCATAAACGTGGTGAGTACATGCAAGAAGCGGTGCCATTGGGCGAAGGTGCTATGGCGGCGATCTTAGCATTACCTCGTGAAGAAGTGGTTCGCATCTGCGAAGAAGTGAACGATACAGTAGGATCTGTACAAGCAGTTAACTTCAACTGTCCGGGTCAAATCGTAATTGCTGGTGCTACAAAAGCAGTCGAAGTGGCAGCTGAAAAAATGAAAGAAGCCGGCGCAAAACGTGCAGTTATGTTGCCAGTGAGTGCTCCTTTCCACAGTCGCTTGATGGAACCAGCAGCCAAATGTTTACAAGAAGAATTAGATAAAATCGAAGTGAAAGACGCTCAAATTCCAGTGGTAGCTAATATTACTGGTGAAATCCTACACGATGGAGTAGCGATTAAAGAAGCCTTGGTAACACAAGCGAGCTCCAGTACTTTGGGAAGATTGCGTTGCTACTATGGTGGACTTTGGTGCCACTCGATTTGTAGAAGTAGGCCTGGTAAAGTGTTGACAGGATTCACGAAAAATTAACAAAGCAATGGAATTAGCAAATGTAGAAGACGAAGCATCCTTAGCTTCCGCAATTGCATTCTTACAAGGAGAATAAGATGGATTTAACAGGTAAAGTAGCATTGGTAACAGGCGCTTCCCGCGGTATTGGTCAAGCCGTAGCCGTGGAATTAGCCAAAGCTGGTGCAGATGTAATTGTCAATTATATTGGCAATGAAGCTGTAGCACAAGAAACAGTGGAAAAAGTGGAAGCATTAGGCCGTAAAGCGCTTAAAATCAAAGCGGACGTAGGTAATGCAGACGAAGTACAAGCAATGGTAGACGAAGCACATGCTGCGTTCGGTCATATTGATGTATTGGTAAACAATGCAGGTATTACCCGCGATGGCTTGTTAATCCGTATGAAAGACTCCGATTGGGATGATGTATTGAATATCAACTTAAAAGGTGTATATTTAGTATCTAAAGCTGTGGCTAAGCTCATGGTAAAAACAACGTTCTGGTCGCATTATCAACATGACATCTGTATCTGGTGTAACAGGTAATGTGGGTCAGGCTAATTATGCAGCTGCAAAAGCAGGGGTGATTGGCTTCACAAAAAAACATGTGCTAAAGAATTAGCAGCTCGTGGTATTACTGTGAATGCAGTAGCACCAGGATTTATTGAAACAGCTATGACAGATGTATTACCTGAAAAAAATCAAAGAAGGTATTGCGACGACTGTGCCACTAGGCCGTATGGGTCAACCAGAAGAAATCGCTGGTGTGGTAACATTTATAGCGTCTGACTTTGCACGTTATATTACTGGCCAAGTTCTCAATGTAGACGGCGGAATGGTGATGTAAAAGCAAGATCCTATAGATAGATTACGTGAAAGGAGGTGTACGGAATGAGCACATTTGACAAAGTAAAAGCTATTGTTGTTGAACAATTGGGCGTTGACGAATCTGAAGTGGCGATTGACTCCACTTTCATCGATGATTTGGGCGCTGACTCTCTTGACATCGTTGAATTGATCATGGCATTTGAAGAGGAATTCAATATCGAAATCCCTGATGATGTTGCTGAAAAAAATCAAAACTGTAAAAAGACACAGTTGATTACATCGATTCTACAAAAATAAGGCTTAGCACTTATGCACCACTACAGGGGCAAGGCCCCTGAGTGGATTTGCACATAGGAGGAATTATAGTGAAACTCCCTGAACTTAGAATAGGGAAATTGGTAGCCAAAGTACCGGTGATTCAAGGTGGCATGGCAATCCGATTGTCTACAGCTCGCTTGGCGGCAGCCGTTGCAAATGAAGGTGGTATCGGCCTGATTGCAAAGCATCTGGCATGCCCTTTGATGAATTGCGATACGAAATACAATTAGCAAGAAAATTATCGCCTACGGGCATTATTGGTATAAATGCAATGGTAGCCGCTACAGAATTTTTTTGGGCCTTGTGAAAAACGGCCATTGAAGAGGGAATTGACCTTGTTGTAGCTGGCGTCTGGATTCTCCAGAGATATGTTTGCCTTTAGGACGTGAGTCTGGTACACCGATTGTACCGATCGTATCCACGCCTAAATTAGCGCGCATCTCTGAAGGATTAGGAGCTTCTGCAGTCATTGTGGAAGGTTGCGAAGCAGGTGGTCACTTAGGTACAGATCGCTCTTCTCGTGAATTAGTACCAGAAGTAGTGGCAGCTGTTAAAAATATTCCGGTTATCGGCGCGGTGGCGTTTTAGATGGCGCGGATATTGTAGAGATGTTAAAACTCGGTGCTAGCGGTGTACAAAATGGGTAGCCGTTTTGCGCCTAGTGTGGAGTGTAACGCCTCTGATGAATTGAAAAAAATGTATGTTCGCGCAGATGCGCCTGACGATATTGTCTTGATTCAAAGTCCAGTAGGCCTTCCGGGACAAGCGTTGCGCAACAAGTTTGCGGAAACAGTGTTAGACGGTACAGTCCGCCTCCCTACAGAATGTCATCGATGCTTAAAGCATTGTTCACATAAATTCTGTATTATTAAAGCGCTTTCACGGGCACAACAAGGTGACGTGGAAACAGGCTTGGTGTTCTCAGGTAATAATATGCGTAAAGTAGAGTCCATATTACCTGTTAATGAAATTTTTGCTCGCCTCATTTCCGAAGCGGCAACCATTGATTGATGAAATATAAAGAGGTGGAATCATGGAAAGACGTGTTGTTATTACTGGTTTAGGTGCCGTAACACCTGTGGGAATCGGTAAAGATGACTTTTTATAATGCATTGTTGCGCGGTGAATCCGGTATCGGTCCTATTACTCGTTTTGATGCGAGTGACTATGCTACTCGTATTGCAGGGGAAATCAAAGATTTCGACCCTACACAATTTGGTATTGATAAAAAAGAAGCGCGCCGTATGGACCGCTCCGCCGCATTCGCTATTGCAGCGAGCAGTATTAGCACAAAAAGATGCAGATTTAGATTTAGATAAAGAAGAGGCAGACCGTTGTGGTACTGTAGTTGGTACTGGTATCGGCGGTATCGACTCCATCCACGATGTATATGTAACTTTATTTGAAAAAGGCCCGGGTCGTGTGAGTCCTTTCGCAGTTCCTATGATGATTGCTAACATGGTATCTGGTCGTGTATCCATTCAATTGGGATTGAAAGGTCCTGTAGAAACGGTTGTGACAGCTTGTACATCTGGTACAAATGCTATCGGCGAAGCGTTCCGCATGATTGCTCATGGTCAGGCAGACGTAATGTTTGCAGGCGGTACAGAAGCAGCTGTATCTCCAGCAGCAGTGGCAGGTTTTGCTTCTATGAAAGCTATGTCTACACGCAACGACGAGCCTACAAAAGCATCTCGTCCATTTGCAGCTGACCGCGATGGTTTCGTTATGGGCGAAGGTTCTGGTATGATCGTATTGGAAGAATTAGAACATGCAAAAGCACGTGGTGCGCATATCTACGCAGAAGTAGTAGGGTATGGTACAAACGGCGATGCATATCATATTTCTTCTCCAGCTCCAGGTGGTACACAAGCTCGTAAATGTATGGAATTGGCATTGAACGATGCAGGTATTAAACCTGAAGAAGTTGACTATATCAATGCTCATGGTACATCTACATCCATTAACGATGCAAATGAAACATTGGCAATTAAACAATTATTCGGGGACCATGCTAACAAATTAGCAGTGAACTCTACAAAATCTATGACAGGTCACTTGTTGGGCGCAGCTGGTGCTATCGAAGCGATTGTAATGGCAATGGCTATTGAAACTGGCAAAGTACATCCAACGATTAACTTAGACAATCCAGATCCTGAATTGGACTTAGATTATGTATCTGAGGGTGCTCGCGATATGAAAGTAGACGTAGCTCTTTCCAACTCCTTTGGCTTTGGTGGACACAACGGCACTATCGTTGTTCGTCGATATGAGGCGTAATGGTGAGTGCTTCTAATAGTAGCAAAGCAATTAGCAAGGCTCGTGAAGAATTACTTCACGAGCTTATTGCGAGTTTAGGTTTGCCATTACAAAAATATCCATACATTACATCGTGCATTGACACATTCTTCCTATGCCAATGAACATAAGTTATCTCATGAACATCACAATGAGCGATTGGAGTTCTTAGGGGATGCTGTGTTAGATCTCATCATAGGAGAATATTTATTTACAACATATCCAGAAATGACTGAGGGTGAACTGACCCGTTTGAAAGCTTGCACCGTGTGTGAAGGCTCTTTGGCTGAATGTAGTCGTACCCTAGGATTGGGGAACTACCTACGTTTAGGTAGAGGAGAACGGCACTGTGGTGGTGCGGATCGAAACTCGATTTTTAGCAGATACCTTTGAAGCTGTCTTAGGTGCCATCTATTTAGAATGTGGCTACGAAGTAGGTAAGCAGTTCGTTTTGAGTCATTTGCTTGGATATCTCCAAATGGCACTTTCAGGGAAAAGTAGGAAAAGATTTTAAGACATTGCTCCAAGAGTTAGTACAACAAAAGGGGGAATGCGTGATTCAATACCATGTCATTGATGAACAGGGACCGGATCACAATAAATTCTTTACTATGGAAGTTGTTATTGATGGAGCGCCATCAGGGCGTAGGTTCTGGGCGGAATAAGAAAATCGCGGCCCAAGCAGCTGCCCAAGAGGCTTATGAAAAACGTATAGAACAATAAGGATTGAGGGGTGGGGAACCACTCCTTTTTCTATTCTAATGGTCGTATAGAATCTATTCTCATGATAGGATAGAATGTATTCTTGTGGTAGGATAGAATCTATTCTCATGGTACAATAGATAGGTATGTACAACTCATACTATAAAAGAGTTAATCATTCATAGAAAATCACATGAAATAGATAAGATATAGATAAGAGATAGTATGAATATACGTACCATATACAATAGAGGAGGCTTTGTATGAGGAAAGTAAATAAAGAGAAAACTAGATTACTTCCATTTTTTATACCTCATATTGGCTGTCCCTATATTTGTGTATTTTGTAATCAACCACGTATATCGGGGCATCAAGAGATGGTCACAGTGGATACCATCCGTAGGGTCCATCCAAGAAACAATCGCTGAGCAAGGAAATCGGGGACAATGGGAAGTGGCATACTTTGAGGTAGTTTTACTGCTATTCCAAAGGACCTACAGGACCAATTGCTGGCACCCGCTACGGAAGCCTTTCAACAAGGACTCATTCAAGGTATCCGGGTATCCACAAGACCGGATTCTATCAGGAAAGAACGATTGAAAGAACTCTATGCTAGTGGTGTGCGCACCATAGAACTAGGTGTGCAAACATTGCAAGAGGATATGCTCATAGAGGCAAAAGCGAGGTCATACTGTAGCAGATGTGGAACGGGCGTGCCAGAAAAATACGGGCACAGGGCATGACCTTGGGTATACAATTGTTGCCGGGATTGCTGGAGAGACCGGGTCTACCTTAGTACAAACGGCGGTGAAAGCGGGCCGATTAGAGGCACACTTATGTCGTATTTATCCAGTGATTGTCATCGAAGATACAGAACTAGCAGATCGAGTGCGAGAAAAAACCTACACGCCTTTGTCACTAGAACAAGCAGTGGTATACAGTGCCTTTTTGAAAGAGTATCTAGAATATAAGGGGACACAGGTTATTCGTGTGGGATTACAAAGTACAGAAGATTTTGATGCGGGACGTGGCATCGTAGGTGGCCCCTATGCACCCTGCCTTTAGGGGAATTAGTGGTGAACTATACATGGCGCCAACGGATTCAGCGAACAGTGGAAGAACACCTCGAAGTATTTGGTGTGACCCATCAAGTGACAGTAACGTATCCTAGAGCTTTCACATCGAAAGTACGAGGATTGAAGAATAGAAATATAGGGTATTTTTCCGAGTCCTATAGTACAATAGATTGGGAATGGCAACAGCATAAGCGACCTTCCGTACAAACAGTACAGGTACAAATAGATAGGATTGTATATAGCCTAATACCATAAGTATAAGATAGAAAGGAAACAGTCATGCAATTATTGCGATTAGAAATGAAAGGATTCAAATCCTTTGCCGATAAAAACTGTAGTGTCATTTTCTCCCGGCATGACTGGGATTGTAGGACCCTAATGGAAGTGGTAAAAGTAATATTACTGATGCAATCCGTTGGGTCTTAGGGGAATCGAATGTACGTCATTTGCGTGGGCAAAAAGCGGAAGATATTATTTTTTTCTGGCACAGAAGCACGTCGTCCTCACAATACGGCAGAAGTGAACTTAATTTTTGATAACAGCGATGGCACATTGGGCAAAGAATTGGCGGAAGTCGTCATTACACGCCGTATGTATCGCAATGGAGATAGTGAGTTTCAAATCAACAAGCGGAACTGTCGCTTGAAAGATATTCATCTATTATTGGCAGATACAGGGCTTGGGTAAAGATTCCATGGCCATCATTGGTCAGAATCGTATTGATGCTATTTTGAACAGCAAACCAGAAGAACGACGTTTAATCTTTGAAGATGTAGCGGGTATTTCTCGCTTTAAAATGAATAAAGAAGATGCCATTCGCCGTATCCATAGCACGGAGCGCAATATGGAGCGCTTAGACGATGTGATGAGCACGTTGGGGAGACCAATTGGTAGACCTAGAAGCAAAGGCGAATGTCACTAGAGAGTACAATACATTGGCGCAAGAGAAAACGCAGTTATGATGGAGCCATCGCCTTTCACGAATATAAAACGGCAGATCGCTTGTTCACGCGCCAAGAAAATGAAAACTTGGCATACCTACGTGAGCAAGAAGAGTCGGAAACTAGTTTAGATACTATCCAAGAGGCCTATAAGGCGACACATGATGAGTTGCAAACATTCCGTGAAACCCACCGAAGTATGGAAGATGAATACGCTACCTTACAAGGTAAACTAGGGGAATTGACGGGACAAATTGAAGTAGCACGTCTAAAAGAAACCAACATGATGGAAGAGTTAAAAGATGGCGAAGAACGTCTAACAACTTGGAAACAGGAGCTTACAGACAAAGAGGAACAGTCGAGCCGTGATACGGCGTCTGTGAAAAGAACAGGAAAGTACCTTAACAAGCATTGGAGAGGACTTGAAGACAGCCGAATCTGCCTTGCAAAACACTCGTACGTCTCTGAGCCAAGTGAAATCTGATTTAGAGGGCATGCGTTCTGCAGAGCAACATGCTCATGAACGTCATATTACTATCGTTCGTGAAGTGGAAGAAGCACGCCATCAGCTTGCTAGGGCGAAAGAATCTGAAGGACAAAAGACGAATGATGCACAGCGCTTGGCGGACACATTGCGAGGATGTGGCACAATCCTTGTCACAGGTACAAAACAAAGGTAGCAGACCAACAAGCCATTGTACATACAGCGAAAACGGCATTAGATAGTGCACGTCAGTCCTTACAAAGATTGGAAGACACACGTCGTCAACGGAATCAAGAATTGGTGGATACACAGCGCACCTTGCAATCGAAAGAAGGTCGCTTGGAATTATTGCACAACTGGGAAGAGCTCCACGAAGGCTATTTAGAAGGCACGAAAACATGTGCTCCAAGCGAAAGAACGTTGGTCATCGCAGATTCGAGGTGCTATCGGCGATGCATTTACAGTGGAAGAAAAGTTCTTATTGGCCATCGAAACAGCCTTGGGCGGTGCCATCCATCAAGTCATTACAGACACGGCGAAGATCGCCTCGGAAGCGGTGCAGTACTTAAAACGTACGCAGGGGTGGTCGTGTTACATTCTTGCCGATGGACATGGTGAAAGGGAAAACGACTAGATCACAAGGCGCTACAATCTCCTTATGTATTGGGCTTAGGCGTGGACTGCATTCACTTTGATGCACAGTACACAGGTGTATTTAATCAATTACTAGGGCGTACTTTGATTGTAGATACATTGGAACATGGCTTGGCCCTGCAGAAGGAATACCACCAACAATTGCGCATTGTCACCTTAACAGGCGAGCAATTACAGCCGGGTGGCGCCTTAACAGGGGGTGCTACGAAACGTAAGAAGGCGTCTATTTTATCTCGTAAGGAAGAGCAAGAAACGTTGGAAACAGAGATTCGTACGTTGCGAGATACGATGAAAAGCTGTACAACAGACCTTGCAGGGACTTGGAACAGGACATTGAAACTTTCACAGAAAGTACTAAGGAATTGCGCCAAACCTACGAGCAAGAAGAGTTGCAGTTGCGTAGTTTACAACAAGAGCAACACCGTGTAGAAGGGGAGCAAGCTAGCTTAGGTGGCATGGTTGATACCTATGACCAAGAACTGGAGGAATCTCGTCAAAAAGCAAAGTGACCTTGACGGAAAAAGATTGCTGGATTGGCGGAGGAGCTTTCACAGTTAGAGAATCGCGAAGGACGTCAAGATCAAATCAATGCTTTGGTGACGAAAGAAGGGACCTTGCAAGAACAGGAACGCACAGAAAGTGAAACCTTGCAAGCATTGCGGTTGCGTTGGGAACAAGCTAGAATGGAACTAGCACAGAGCCAAAAAGAGGTATCCCAATTAGAGGAACAGATCAAAGATAAGCAAATGGATATTGCTAGCCTAGATTGTCGTCTTAGCCAATTAGGGTGAAGACGTCATACGTTTAGGCGGTGAACCGGTTTTAGAATTAGAAGCAGAGAAACAAGCTATAGAAAAACAGAGTAGCCACCATTGGAGAATCTCGTAAGAACGGCCAAGAGACAGTTCGTAAAGGAGAATTGGAACTGACCCGACTGCAAGAAGAGCGAACCCAAAAAGAGCAACGCCGACGGGTGGTGCAAAAAGAAACTAGTAGACTTACAAGAAGGGTTAACAAAATATCAATTGCAAGGGCCAACAAGCATTGGAACAATTGGAATCTTTAGGGTATACTAAACAAGAGGCACAGAATATCCACTTAGGTGGATCTGTGAGTGAATGGAAACAAGAGCAAGCAAAATTTAGTAGAGCGCATTGAAAACTTAGGTGCTGTCAACCCTGAATGCCATTGCGGAACATGAAGAGGCAGTGGAAAAAAACTATCCTTCTATGAAACGCAAAAAGGAAGATTTGGTCACAGCAAAAAGAGCAATTAGAAGGCGTTATCGCTGAGATTGACGGAGCTATGTCCGAGCAGTTGCAAGGTGTTCTAGAGGAGATTCGAGAGAAATTCCAGCATGTCTTTTCCCAATTGTTTGGAGGCGGTACGGCGCAAATTGTGGCATCGAATCCAGACTCTATTTTGGAAAAGTGGCATAGACTTTTACATTCAACCGCCAGGGAAAAAGCGACAACAATTGAGCTTGTTATCTGGTGGGGAACGAGCGTTGACTGTCATCGCCTTACTCTTTGCCTTGTTGGATTATCGGCCGGCTCCATTCTGTGTGCTCGACGAAGTGGATGCTCGCCTTGGATGATGCGAATGTGGAAACGATTTAGCCAATATTTGCATAATTTAGGAGATGCCACCCAATTTATCGTCATTACCCATCGTAAACGGACTATGGAATCTGCCTCTGTCTTGCAGGGGTGACCATGGTAGAACGAGGGGTATCCCGGTTATTAACCGTGGCCTTTGATGAAGTAAAGGAGAATACTGATTATGGCATTTAGTTTTTGACCGTGTGAAAGCGGGCTTAGAAAAGACAAAGAATAATTTTGTAAAAAAGTGGAAACCATCGTTATCGGTTATGCTGAAATCGATGATGATTTTCTAGATGATTTAGAAGCGACCATGTTGACTGGGTGACTTAGGCCCTAAAAACTACGACGTATTTGATGAAAGAAATCCGCCGTGGTGTAACAGAAGGAATTATCAACAACACCAACGAAGTTATGCCTTTCATGGAAGAGCGCATTACAGAGATGTTAGGGGCTCAAGAAGAAGTGCTAGAGCTCCACAAACCAGAGGTGATCTTGGTAGTGGGTGTGAATGGCGTTGGTAAAACGACGACTATTGCAAAATTAGCCCATTACTATGCGGAGCAAGGGAAAAAAAGTTATCATCGCATGAGGGGATACATTCCGGGCAGCTGCGTCTGAACAATTATCGATTTGGGCAGACCGAGTGGGTGTATCCATTGTAAAAACATAAGGAAGGCGCTGACCCAGCAGCCGTTGTATTCGATGCTTGTGCATCGGCTCTTGCGAAAGAGGCAGACTTGGTCATTGTAGATACAGCAGGCCGTTTGCATACGAAAGTAAACCTCATGGAAGAATTGAAAAAAATCGGCCGTGTGGCAGATAAACAAATTCCAGGGGCACCGCATCAAACGTTGTTAGTACTGGATGGTACAACAGGTCAGAATGCAGTGAGCCAAGCAAAAATTGTTCGGTGAAGCAGTGCCTGTGACAGGGATTGTAGTGACGAAATTAGATGGCACTGCTAAGGGTGGTGTAGTTATCTCTATTAAAGAAGAATTGGGCGTTCCTGTGCGTTGGATTGGTGTAGGTGAACAAATGGATGATTTGCGTCCTTTCAATGCGAAAGAATTTGCCAATGCCTCTTTGACAAGGGAGAATAGTGGACCATGACAAGAAAGAAATTATATGAATACGTTATGGACCAAAATGAGATGAATGGCTATGGTATCGACGAGGAAGGCATTGAATGCGCCGTAGATATTATGGAATTTGTAGGCGGTGACTTGTACCGGCCCCTCACGAGATTGCTCTTGAGCAATTGGAAGGAAATTGCTAGCCGTATTGAAAGCTACACTGATGAGCAATGGAACTTTGTCCATCGTATAGCAGAGAATATGAAGCGGGCCTTAGAACATGACCACGGTGATGAAAGTCATCATTTATCTGACTGTGGTATTGCCATCTTCATCGAAATGTTAGAAGGCGATGACACAGCCACACAAACCTTGCAAGGAGATACGCCAATTACAGAAGAAGAATTGCGCCGTATTCGAGGCAAAGGGTAGCTGTACGTTGCATATTAATAGAAATACAACAATAGATAGCAAGTAATTGTAGGCATTATTTCCTAGACCTTATTGAGTCTAGTAATACAATTAACATATAGCAGATAGTGAAAGAAAAGTTGGATCTTTGATTCAGCTTTTCTTTTTATAGTATCTCCAGAACCAGAAGGACCGGCATCATCTGAAGAGTCTCACCTGCCGTTTCCTTCTGTTCCTTCATCAGTAGGAACGCATGGAAATTTATATATTTGTATCGAACATACAGTACAATAAAATGGACTTTCATGGTATAATATAGAAGTTACTAGATATAGAATTAACAGTGAACTTTCACAATTATAGAGATAGATATATAAGGAGGGACTATGAGCGGATTGCATCATTTTCCTGAAGAAGGCATACCCTTTCAAGTAGAGGCACCGTATTCGCCCATGGGAGACCAGACCGAAGGCCATCGAGTCCTTGGCAGAGGGAATTGAACGAGGGAATGGGCACAGGTATTACTAGGTGCTACAGGGCACGGGAAAAACATATACAATGGCGAAACTTATCGAGGCCGTGCAAAAAGCCGACCTTAATCATTGCCTACAATAAAACATTGGCGGCCCAATTGGCGAGTGAGTTCAAAAGCTTTTTCCCTAAGAATGCAGTGGAATACTTCGTGTCTTATTACGATTATTACCAACCAGAGGCGTACATTGCCTCGACCGATACATATATTGAAAAAGATGCGTCCATCAATGAAGAAATCGATAAGTTGCGCCACTCGGCGACAATGAACTTATTTGAGCGGAAAGATGTGATTATCGTCGCATCTGTTAGTTGCATCTACGGCTTGGGGGACCCAGAGGACTATAGTACCCTCTGTGTATCCTTGCGACAAGGTCAGGAATATAGCCGTGATGACATACTTCGTAAATTGGTGTCTATCCAATATACCCGAAATGATATGAACTTCGTGCGAGGTACTTTTCGAGTACAAGGGGATACGTTGAAATTTTCCCTGCCGGCACTAGTGAAAGAGCCATTCGAGTAGAAATGTTTGGCGATGAAATCGATCGTTTAGTGGAAATTGATGTGCTTACAGGAGATGTTATTGTGGAGCGGAAACACGTGGCCATCTATCCAGCCTCTCACTATGTAACGACGAAGGAAAAGTTAGACCTTGCCATCGGGCGTATCGAAAGCAGAATTGGCTGAGCGTTTGGCATACTTTTAATGAAAAATGGTCGTCTCTTAGAGGCACAACGATTGGAACAACGAACACGATATGACATTGAAATGATGCAGGAAATGGGCTATTGCTCAGGCATTGAAAAACTACTCCCGGCTGTTGTCCAACCGCCAACCGGGGAAGCGCCCATGACCCTCATCGACTATTTTACAGATGATTTTCCTTATCATTATCGATGAATCCCATGTGACCTTGCCACAAATTCGTGCTATGTATAATGGTGACCAAGCGCGGAAACATAATTTGATCGACTATGGATTCCGCTTGCCATCGGCGGCGGATAATCGGCCTTTAAAATTTGAAGAGTTTGTGGAACGAATCAATCAAATCGTCTATGTATCGGCTACACCAGGGCCTTATGAAATGGAAGTGCAGACGAATGTGGCGGAACAGATCATCCGACCTACTGGCCTATTAGACCCTATCATCGAAATCCGGCCTATCAAAGGGCAGATGGACGATTTACTAGGAGAAATCAAAGACCGCGCAAAATCTGATGAACGGGTGTTGGTCACTACATTGACGAAAAAAATGGCAGAAGACTTAACGAATTACCTAAAAGAAATGGGTATTCGAGTGCGCTATTTACATTCCGATATTGCTACCATTGAGCGTGCCGATATCATTCGTGATTTGCGAGCTGGTGTCTTTGATGTCCTCGTAGGGATTAACTTATTGCGGGAAGGCTTAGATATGCCAGAAGTGTCTTTAGTGGCTATCTTAGATGCCGATAAGGAAGGTTTCTTGCGCAGTGATACGTCCTTGATTCAGACCATAGGCCGAGCTACTCGTAATGAAAAAGGGAAAGTTATCATGTATGCGGACCGTATCACGGGCTCTATGCAACGCGCCATGGATGAAACAGAACGTCGTCGTGCCTTGCAAGAGTCCTACAACAGAGAGCATGGTATTACACCACGCACAGTGCGCAAGGAAGTGAAAAGACTTAATTGAATTGACTAAAGTCGAAGGAGAAGTTGCTACTCCTAAAAAAAGGTCGTAAGCCTAAAGCCGAGACTTCTGTGATGTATGATAGTACAGTGCCCACAGAAGTGGTGGCAGAAACGGTGCAATCACTTTCACCGAAACTGCAGTACGAAACGAAAGAAGATGTGTTCAATGCCATTGAAGAGACCACACGCCTCATGAAAGCAGAGCAGAAAACAATTAGAATTTGAACGAGTCGCAGAGTTGCGTGATGAATTGGGCAGATTGCGCCAAATTTGGTCAGACATGAATGAAGAATAGGAGTTATTTTTGAAAGATCAATTAATTATAAAAGGAGCCCGTCAACATAATTTGAAGAATATTGACGTAGCTCTACCAAGAAATCAATTCATCGTATTAACAGGATTAAGTGGATCTGGTAAGTCATCCTTAGCCTTTGATACAATTTACGCAGAAGGACAACGCAGATATGTGGAGTCTTTATCTGCTTATGCTCGCCAGTTTTTGGGGCAAATGGATAAACCAGATGTAGATTACATTGAGGGGCTTTCACCGGCCATATCCATCGACCAAAAAACTACGAGCCGTAATCCCTCGGTCTACGGTGGGAACGGTGACAGAAATTTATGACTATTTGCGATTATTATTTGCCCGCATCGGTCGTGCGTACTGCCCTACTTGTGGAGAAGAGATTGCTCAACAGACTATCGAGCAAATTACAGATTTGGTCATGAAATTACCAGAACGCACTAAAATTATGGTGATGGCTCCCGTGGTACGGGGTAAAAAGGTCGCCATGAAAAAGTGTTGGAGCAAATCCGTAAAAAATGGCTTTGCTCGCGTTCGCATCAATGGAGAGATTCATACCTTTGAGGACGAAATCAACTTAGATAAAAACAAGAAACACAATATTGAAATTGTTGTAGACCGTCTTGTTATCAAGGAAGGCTTTAGAAAGTCGTTTGACGGACTCCTTAGAAACGGCCATTCATCATGGGGAAGGCTTTGTCATTATTCAAGAGGTAGATGGTCCAACTCACCAATTCAGTGTTCATTTTACCTGTCCTAATGGTCACATTTCCTTGCCGGAAATTGAACCTCGTATGTTTTCCTTCAACAGTCCTTTTGGTGCCTGTCCATCCTGTTTGGGATTAGGCAGTACCATGGAGGTAGATGAAGATCGTGTCATTCCAGATCCAACGGTGTCCTTTATGGATGGGGGAGTAGCCCCATTGAGTTCGAACCCCTAATGCGTGGTTCATGCGACAGTTAGAGGGATTGTTGAAAGCGCATGGATATACATTAGAGGCAAGTTTTTTTCAGAACTGCCTACGGCCTTACAAAAAAGAAGTCATGTATGGCAGTACTGAGAAAGTGACTTTCGACTATGAAAAATATGCGTGGAGAGGTGAAAACTTTCCACACCGAATATGAAGGTATTTTGCCAATGGTGAAACGCCGTCATGCAGAGGCCACTACGGACAGCATACGGGAAGAGTTTGAATCCTATATGTCTATTAAACCATGTACAGCTTGTAAGGGTGCTCGTTTGAAACCGGAATCCCTTGCCATCCGTGTAGGGGGAAAAAAATATAGATGAAGTGACACAGTTGACGATTAGTGAAGCGGTGGACTATTTTGGCAATTTACAGTTGACAGAACGAGAGGCTTTCATCGGGGCTCAAATTTTGAAAGAAATCAATGCTCGTTTGGGATTCTTGAACAATGTGGGCTTAGATTATTTGACCATGAACCGCAGTGCCGGCACCTTATCTGGTGGGGAAGCACAGCGCATTCGATTGGCCACACAAATTGGTTCGGGCCTCGTTGGGGTTTTTATACATTTTAGATGAACCGTCTATCGGTTTACACCAACGTGATAACGATCGTTTAATTGAAACACTGAAAGGCTTGCGAGATTTAGGGAATACCTTATTAGTGGTAGAGCATGATGAAGATACGATGCTAGCGGCGGATTATTTGGTAGATATCGGACCAGCTGCAGGTGAACATGGTGGACAAATTGTGGCACAAGGGACAGTGCCAGAGGTGATGGCTGTGAAAGAGTCTATTACAGGTCAATATTTAAGTGGTCAAAAATATATTCCATTGCCAAAAGAACGTAGAAAGCCTACGAAATCCTGCTTAGAAATCCGTGGAGCCAAAGAGAACAACCTAAAACAAGTGAATGTAAAGTTCCCTATTGGTTTGTTTACTGTTGTAACAGGTGTGAGTGGATCTGGTAAATCTACATTGATCAACGAAATCTTATATAAAAGGCGTAGCCAATGCACTCTACAGAAGTCATCATAAGGTGGGGGCGCACAAGGAGATTCGGGGCTTAGAGTATGTGGATAAAAATCATCAATATTGATCAAAAGTCCGATCGGACGAACACCACGTTCTAATCCAGCCACCTACACAGGTGTGTTCGATGCGATCCGTGAGTTATATAGCCAAACTAATGAAGCGAAGATTCGTGGCTATAAAGCAGGGGCGATTTAGCTTTAACGTCAAAGGCGGTCGCTGTGAAGCGTGTCGTGGTGATGGTATCATCAAAATCGAAATGCATTTCTTGCCAGATGTGTATGTACCGTGTGAGGTATGTAAAGGAGCTCGATACAATCGAGAAACGATGGAAGTGAAATACAAAGGTAAAAGCATTGCCGATGTATTAGACATGGTCGTGGATGAAGCGGTAGATTTCTTTAGCGCTATCCCAAAAATCCACCGTAAATTGGTAACTTTACAAGAAGTGGGCTTAGGCTATATTCGCTTAGGCCAAGCGGCGACTACCTTATCTGGTGGGGAAGCACAACGTGTGAAACTAGCTACTGAACTGGCTCGTCGCAGTACAGGGAAAACCTTATACATCCTAGACGAACCGACTACGGGCCTTCATGTAGAAGATATCCGGAAATTGCTAGAAGTATTGCAAAAGCTCACTGATGGTGGTGATACTGTGGTGGTGATTGAGCATAATTTAGATGTCATCAAAAACAGCGGACCACATTATCGACTTAGGTCCAGAAGGGGGCTTCCGTGGCGGTACTATCGTGGGCACTGGCACACCTGAGGAGATTGCCGCTTACCTGAAAGTTACACAGGCAAAATTCTTAGGGTCCTGTGTTAGAGAAAACTAGGACCTATATGGAACAACATCCGTTGCATACTGAGGACACACCATGAATCCTATCGACAGACAATTGCAAGCAGAAGAGGTAGACTTTCAGCCGTCTCGTCAACAAGATATGATGATGGGGGATGGGGAGCAGACAAGCCTATATTTTTGGAAAAGGTAAGCCATCTGCCGACTACACCGGGGGTCTACTTGTGGCGTGACAAGTACCAGACGCATCATCTATGTAGGGAAGGCCATCAATTTGCGCAATCGAGTGCGGTCCTATGTGCACAAGATGTGAATCGATCGGTGAAAGTGACTGCCATGATGCGCCGTGCTTGGGATGTGGAAACAATCAAAACGAAAACAGAAATGGAAGCCCTTATCCTAGAGGCGACTTTAATCAAGGAGCATCATCCGAAATATAATATTATGCTCCGAGATGATAAGACATATCCTTATGTGAAAGTGACGGTCCAAGAAGAGTATCCCCTGCTTGTTTATGACTCGTCGTTTAGAACGAGATGGAGCGAAGTATTTTGGGCCTTTCACAGATGTGACAGCGGTACATCATGTACTGCGTATCTTGCGCTCCTATTATCCATTGCGCACTTGTAAAAGTATGAAAGTAGAACGACCTTGCTTGCAATATCATATGCACTATTGTGAAGGTCCTTGCATGAAGTATGTAACGGTGGAGTCTTATCGCAAATACATCGATGACATTGTAGCCCTTTTTGAAGGGAAACAAGTCCAGGTTATCCAAGAGATTACGTCCAAGATGGAGCAAGCCTCAGAGGACTTGGAGTTTGAGTTAGCAGCGAAATACCGTGATGACCTCTTGAGCATCCAAAAGGTGCAAGAAAAGCAACGCATGGTTACACAGCGAGGCGATATGGATGTACTAGGTATGGACATCGATGGTCCTATGGCTTGCATTCAACTGTTTTTTTCATTCGCAGTGGTCGTTTATTGGGACGAGAAAATTACTTTGTCCAACATGAAGGAGATAGCCCAGAGCTAGTGATGACGGAGTTTATCAAACAGTATTATGGAGGATCTACATTCATTCCTAAAGAATTATTATTGCCCATGGACAGTGTAGACCGTGAATTATTTAGTGAATGGTTCACCTCTATGAAAGGGCAACAAGTAGAGGTATCTGTGCCACAGCGGGGCTATAAAAAAAGACCTTATCAAGATGGCGGAGGAAAATGCCCAGAACTTCTTGGCAGAACGTCGTCGTCAGTGGCAATACACCATCGATAAGGCCGGTGGGGCCGTGAAAAAATTAGCAGAAGTACTCGACTTGCCACGATTGCCTGAACGTATGGAATGTTACGATATTTCCCATATGCAAGGGGCAGAAACGGTTGCATCTATGGTCGTCTTTGAAGGTGGAAAGCCGGCGAAACGAGAGTATCGAAGATTCAAGTTGAAAACAGTACAAGGGAAGCCTGACGACTTTGCATCTATGGCGGAGATTATGGAACGGCGCTACGGTAATGAAAAAGATTGGCCTATGCCAGATTTGATTATCATCGATGGTGGTAAAGGTCAGTTAAATGCAGCATTACCAGTTATCCGTGCTATGGGAGTTACTGATGTACCCTGTCATATCTTTGGCAAAACGAATCGAGGAAGTATTCGTAGAAGGGGAATCAGAAAGTATTATTCTAGAACATCATACGCCAGAATTACAATTGCTCCAACAAATTCGTGACGAAGCCCATCGCTTTGCTATTACCTATCATCGTAGATTACGTGGAAAGCGGAACTTAGAATCTGTTCTCGACCATATCGAGGGGATAGGACCGAAACGAAGAAAAGCGCTGTATAAGCATTTTGGGAATTTAGATGCCATGCGAGTGGCGGAGTTGGAAGAATTGGAGAGCGTGGAGGGGATGAACAAAAAAGCGGCTTTGACTGTGTATGAGTTCTTTCGGCGGAACTCACGCTAGGGGAAACGAGCAACAGTGGTTTGTGGCGTTTTGTATGAATTAGATAAAGGGAAGAGCACGACATATTCCTACGCAAACTGATACAGTGGTTAGGTTTGCTCCGGAACATGTCGTGCTCTTCTTATGTATATGTCATTTAGGTAATAAAAAAACGCCGTAAGGTCTCTATCCATAATAGCATATCTATATGAGGGGTTGCTCGTTTCTTGCATAGATTAATTTTGATGCCCTACGGAAAGAACTCATCCACAGGTGGGGCGCCGAGGGGAAAGGATACTTTGTCTATTTTTCTAAAAAATATTTTTCAAATCATAACGTTTTGCATATTTTGTGCTATAATGAAAAATACAGAAGGATCACCGACGTGAGTTGGGCTCATCTCTTCCTAATTATGGGAGGAGGTGGTACTATGAAAAAGTTAGCAATTGCATCTTTTATTGATACAAATTTGTATGCTTATCATAGCATTTATCGACTTACTGTTTAAGTAAGGAAAAAGCCTAACGGATAAGGTCTTGTACACCTTAACACGTTAGGCTTATCCATTTCTACATTCTTTAGAGATGAGCCTAACGCCATCGACACGTTGGTGACCCTTCTTTTTATTACCTATAGTATACCACAGTTTTATAGAAATTACAAAAATTCTTACTTATAACTCTTTTGTCGCTTATGAACGACGTATGATATGGTAATAGTATACACATAAGAGAATTTGTCAAAGCATGGTACAATCAAAAAAAGATCACGGTATTCTCCTCACAAATGGTAAGTCATAGTATTTGGGGGACATCGTGAGTCTTTTTTTATGTTTGTGGCTTAGTTAGTATCGCTTTCATCGTCATCGCTAGGTGCCAACATGGAGTAGAAGGCCCATAGTAGGATGAACCAGAATGGTGTAAACATGAGGGCGATGCGTGTGTCGCTTTGTAATGCTAGTACGACCAAGATGAATAGGAAGAACGCTAGGATCAGGTAATTCATGAATGGGTACAATGGCATTCTAAAGGCAGACTGTTTTGCCAATTCTGGGTGTTGTTTCCGATATTTGAGGTGACATACGACGATGATGGCCCAAATATAGATGAAGCAGAATGTGGAGATGGACGTAATCATGATGAACACGCTTTCAGGCATGACATAGTTCAAGACTACGGTAAATAGTAAAGGCCGCAGCGGAGAATAGTGTTGCCTGATAGGGTACGGCATGGTTCGTCAATCGTTTCATTCGACTCGGTGCATGTCCACGTTTGGATAGTGCATAGATCATACGGCTTGTGGAGAAGATGCCAGAGTTAGTAGCGAGATGCCGCCGATGTTAGAACAACAAAGTTTACGATGCTTGCAGCAGCCTAGGATGCCCACCGCATTAAATACAGCTACGAAAGGACTAGAGTTTGGGTCCACTGCAATCCATGGGTAAATGCTCATGATGATCGCAAGAGATCCAATATAGAATAGAATGATTCGCAATGGAATGTTGTTGATGGCCATAGGGATAACTTTTTTTGGATTTTCCGTTTCTCCCGCTGTGAGGCCAACTAGTTCAATGCCTGTGAAAGCAAATACTACCATTTGGAAAGACAAGATGAAACCCATCGTTCCATTTTGGGAACCAACCGCCGTAATTCCATAGGTTTTCAAAGGCAGCTGCCTCGCATTGGTAGTGAATCCTGTAAGAATCATGATAAGACCAATGATGATGAGTGATACGATGGCGATTACTTTTATTAAAGCGAACCAAAAATTCCATTTCACCGAAATGTTTTGACTGCTGTCAAATTCATAACTAGTAATATGCCTAGTACGATGAGGGCAGGGATCCATTGGGGCATCCAAGGTATCCAGTACTGCATATACAAGCCGACCGCAGTTAGGTCCGCCATGGCCAGTGAAAGCCAACAGAACCAATAGGTCCAACCTGTGATGAAGGCCGCTCGATCACCTAAATATTCTTCTACAAAAGTCGATGAAGGAATGGTGATCTAAATTGGAAAAGTAATAACTCTCCCTAAGGCACGCATCATAAAGAAACAGATAATACCTGTAATCAGATACGTGAGGAGGATAGAGGGTCCCGCTAAACTAATAGATCTCCCAGAGCCAAGGAATAAACCAGTGCCGATGGCACCACCGATGGCTAATAATTGAACGTGGCGATTTTTAAGACCACGCTTTAACTCTTGTTGCGAGTCCATCATAGTAAAAACCTCCTTAAACAATATAAACTTTTATATTTGATAATAGTAAACTATTTTCTATAGAATGTCAATGAATGCTAGTAAAATGGCGTGGATATATAAAAAAAGAACGACAAATTGTATTTATTTACTAAACTAGTGGTTAATACGATAGGTGTCGTTCTTTTTGGATGTTACTTTTTATATCTGCGTCAATATAGGTATAAAGGTCAGCAGACATGCATATTTAAATACACCTCAAGTACACGTAACGTACAAGTAAAGTAAATATAAAATATTTATAACGTACACATGCGTGCTATAAGCTATACTAAGTTTTTATGATAGTCCTCTAGAATGCGTTGAGCCACGCTTTCAGGGGTCCCTGTATTTTCAATTTGTACTTGTCGGAATCTTGCGTACAGCGGTGCTCGTTCTGCGTATAGCTGTTGCAATCGTTCTATCCCACCGGAGGAGAGAACACGTCCTGTTGTATCGAGCTCTTTTAAGGGACGATAGATTTCATAGATACGTCCATTTTGTCTTAAATGAGCAAAGTTCTCCGGTATGGTGATGGCACCTCCACCGGTGGAGATGATCAGCCCTGTTTGTTTGCCCACATCGGTGATCATCTTGGATTCTATGGCACGGAATGCAGGGCTCGCCGTGCGTCAAAAATATAATCGCTAATGGACCCGACTTCCTCTGTAATGGGATGGTCTATGTCCACTAGTGTTCGTCCTGTTAGCGTTGCTAAGGTTTCTCCGATGGTACTTTTTACCAGACCCGGGCATACCGATGAGAACTATATTCTCTTGATCTTGTCGGAACTGTTTGTATAAATCTGTAAGGATACTTTCATCATAGGTGCGATGTAAGAATAAAGCACTAGCAGCAATGGCTTGTGCCAATAAGAAAACTAGTCCATTCACATGAGGAATGCCGAGGGATTCCGCCTCTAACATAATGCCTGTACGATGGGGATTGTACACTAAGTCGATGACACCCTCTAAGTGTTTAAAAGGTGCCAACTGAATACTTTGATTCGGACAGTGCGGATACATACCTACAGGCGTACAGTTGATTATAATTTGAGCTCTCTCGTAGAACTGTGCGATGTGCTCATACTTAGGAAACTGATGACGGCTGATATGAGTAATGGATGCTGCGCCTAGACGCTCTAAGGCAACATGAACTGTATTTGAAGAAGCCCCATCACCAAGGATGAGGCAATGTTTTTCATGGACTGCAATATTAGACCAAGATAGTGTAGCTAAGAATCCATCATAATCCGTGTTAGTTCCATACCAGGAACCATCTTTTTGTTTCACCATGGTATTTACACAACCAATGGACTCGGCTATATCACTAATACTTTTTACAAGCTTGTAGGGCATTGATTTTTGTAAGGAATAGTAATATTTAAGCCTTGCAAGTCAGAACGATTAAAAAAATCTTGTAGTTGGTCGGGTTCTATTTCAAAATATGTCATAGGATGTATTTCCTAAGGCTTGATGAATCATGGGGAGTAGGTATGGCCCAAGGTGCGACCTAATAATCCAAACATTTACACCTCCAACGTACGATGACTGAAATGACGGAATACATGTGGATCATGCTCCAGCACAAAAATCTAAGAGCACAAGAGCCGTCAGAGCTTCTGCCACAGGCACGGCACGTAGGGCTACGCAAGGGTCATGGCGACCTTTGAATTTGTAATACTTCTGCACTGTGGTTGCTAAGGGACACGGAAGATTGCTCATGGTAGATGGATGGCGTAGGTTTAATACCAACTCTGCATGACAAGGGGCATGCCGTTGGTAATACCACCTTGAATGCCACCGCTGTTATTTTTCTCTGTGCGAATGCCTTCGTCAGTGATGATGAAAGGATCGTTTTGCTCGCTTCCACGGGAGGCACAGCCAGGGAAACCAGACCCAAAGGAAATGCCTTTTACCGCGGGCATACCGAAGAGTGTAGCGCCTAAGCGATTTTCAATGCCATCATAATTGGGATTCCCCATGCCGATAGGTAAACCAGTGGCGAAGACTTCTACGATGCCACCAGTGGAATCGCCCGATGTTTTTAACTCCAAGACGAGTTGCTCCGCGGTATGACGTTGTACACGGTCTAGCATAGGAATGACCTCTGTGCTGATACTAGCGAGCTTGTCCATAGGTGGGTTCGTATAATCGACGGGCACATCTTGAACAGTACCCACTTGTGCTAAGTGCGCTCGCACATGAATGCCAATGGATTCTAATAGTTGTATAGCAATGCCACCAGCTACGCACACAGGGGCAGTTATACGAGCGGAGAAATGACCGCCCCCACGCATATCTACGTACTCGCCGTAGCGCATGCGGGCGGTGTAATCCGCATGGGATGGGCGTGGTATATCTCGTAGATTATCGTAATCGCCACTTCGTTGTGATGTATTTTGAATAGTGAAAGCCAAAGGAGAACCGCTCAGTCTGCCTTGTACGATGCCTGCTTGAAACTCAGGGATATCTGCTTCTTTTCGTTGTGTTTGCAATTGATGTTGCCCTGGAGCCCGCCGCTTCAGGAAGGATTGCAAGGCTTCTAGGTTGACTGGAAACCCGCGAGGGAAGTCCGTCCATAACTCCGCCAATAGCTTGACCATGAGAGGCTCCGAAAGTGGAGACTTTCACATTACGACCGAAATAGGATGCCATAATTACTCCTTATTTGTGTGATAGATAAAAATGTAGTAGGTATATGACTATATATTAGTAGATAGGATTATAAATAGTATAGTAATGTGTTATGACAAGGAAAAATCTTGTATCCTATGATATGAGGAGCGACGATACCATTATATAGTATGTGTTTCTCCGCCCAATAGTTTCCAATCCTCAAAGAAATGAGGATAGGACTTACTGATGGCTTCGCTGTCCTTTAGGATCATAGGAGATGTGGCGATGAGTGCATTCAACGCACCGACCCATGACGAGGCGATGGTCATTGACACAGTCCACGGTGCCTCCTGTAAGAGTACCTGTTCCAGTGATGTACAGATTATCTCCTTCGATACGAACGGTGCCTCCAGAATCGTGAACTAGTCGCGCTACCGCTTCTAAACGATCGGATTCTTTCAATCGAAGGCGAGCCCCATTGATGAAAGAAGATTCTCCTTCGATGGAACAAGCTAAGCTAGATAGGATAGGTAATAAATCTGGCATTTGTTCTAAATTCACATGGATTGGCTGATGGGCTTTGCCCGTAACCGTTACAGTCGTGCCATTCCAGGTACAAGTGACACCCGAGCACTTTCCAAAAATGGAAAGGATTCGTTTATCCGCTTGTACAGAATCAGGGCGCAATCCTGTGACAGAGATCGATTGACCTGTCATAGCGGCTGCCACTAGCCAAATGGCGCCATTCGACCAATCTCCTTCAATGGGGTAATGCTCATTGCCGTGAAACTCTTGGTTCTCTTCGATCATGAAACTTGGATATCCTTCGTCGGTGGTATTTTCTGTTACTTGCACACCAAAATCTTTCATCGTTTCTATGGTCAATGTCACATAGTCTTTCGATTGTAAAGAACTGGTGCAATTCACGGTGCTGTGTCCCAGTTGTGGTGCCGCCAAAAGAAGACCGGAGAAGAATTGAGAACTTACGGTGCCCGTCATGGAGAAGGTACCACCCTGTAATCGACCTGTCATAGTGAAAGGCGGTGCATCTTGTGAAAAGGATACGCCATGGTCTTTCATTTCGCTCAGCAATGGTTCTAGTGGACGTTCTGGTAGACGCCCTTTGGCATCGACTTTCACGGTATCGCAACAGAAGCGGACACAGGTAAGAGCAATCGCAATGTGGTGCCTGATTCGTGGGGCAATACTTGTCCCATAGTAGGAGCGAGGGCCCGGAGTGACATGAGCCACACCATTTTCATAGGTAATCGTGGCACCGAGGGCCCGCAGGGAATCCATAGTAGCATCAATATCCTTAGAAGAATGGGAAATTAAAAATGGTGCTAGGGCTCGTAGCAAGGGTCGCTGCGATGAGTGCCCGATGGGCGTGAGCCTTAGCTGGTATAGATGGGATTGTGCCATGTAAGTGCACATTAGAAACATGTTGCATAGGGATCCTTTCTGTTATGGTTGTGTTATCACCATGAGATGATGGTTACAAGATAACGATAAAAAGGTAAGTATAATTTGTTTGATATATAATAGTTGCTATATTAATGATAGGGGCTAGTTAGACAATGCAGTACTTGGCTAATTCTATAAATGTCACCTGTTTTAGTACCGATGTACCATACCCAGTAGGAACCACGATGGTAATGGAAGAGCCTGAGGCTTTTTTTATCATGGCTAGCTTCTTCTAAGATGACATCTTTTTGCAATCGTCGTAGTAGTGGGCAATTCATGGACTACTAGTAGCTGTTCAATACTAGGAATAATGGTAGAGTCTAGCTCTTCGTGGGCTACGGCGCCTCTTGCCATGATAAGCAATCCCAAGGCAACTGCATTGCCGTGAGGGATGGTGAAAGCACTACCATGTTCTATGCCATGTCCAAAGGTATGCCCTGTGTTCAAGGTCGTACGAAGACCGCTTTCTTTTTCATCGACTTCGACCACATGGGGCTTTGATACGCACGCATTGAGAGATGATAGAATCTACATTTTCTGGATATTGTAAGAGTGGTCGATCCCGGAGTTGATCTAACAATTCGGGATGGCCTAAGAAACCGTATTTTTATGATTTCCCCGCATCCATTAATCCACTCGTCCTTCGGTAAGGTAGAAAGTGTTTCTGGGTCGCAGAGAACAAGGATAGGCTGTTTGAAAGCCCCCCATAAATTTTTACCACACTCTAGATTAACAGCTGTTTTACCGCCTACAGAGGAATCGACAGCCGCCAAGAGTGAAGTAGGTACTTGCACATAATCGATGCCCCGCGGTAGGGTGGCGGAAAGCAAATCCTGCTAGGTCGCCCACAACGCCACCACCTAAAGCGATAATCAGGTCTTTACGAGTTAATTTTGCATGGCCCAATGTGTCTACTAGATCCATGAGACGATGACCGTTTTTTTCACTTTCACCATGGGGGAAGGTGTAGGTGTGAACGGTGTATCCTGCTTGCTCTAGGGAATCTGATACGGTGGATGCATAGAGGGGCCTACATTGTCGTCGGTCACAATCATGATGGAACAAGCAGGTTTAATTTGTTGCAAGTGCTCGCCGATGCGTGGCAAGCTATGTCGTTCGATGATTACATCGTAGGATGTGGAGGCCTGAATATGAATTGTATCCATAAGTGTGACCTAGTTTTGACCTAATGCATCGCGAAGTGTGAATACTTGGTTAGCCAATGTTTCGAATTGATCGGGACGTAAGGATTGAGGACCATCACAAAGTGCTTTTTCAGGATTGTTGTGCACTTCGATCATCAATCCATCAGCGCCGCCACCAACAGAGGCTAAGGATAAAGATGGAACCACACGGCTCATGCCCGCCGCATGACTTGGGTCCATGATGATTGGTAAGTGGGATAACTCGTGCATCATTGGGATCGCTGTCACATCCAATGTGTTGCGAGTACGTGTTTCAAATGTGCGGATACCGCGTTCGCAAAAGGACGATTTGCTCATTCCCTTCACTCATGATGTATTCCATGACCATTAACCATTCTTCGTAGGTAGCGCATAGACCACGCTTTTAATAAAAATTGGTTTGCGCAATTTACCAACTTCTTTTAAAAAGAGTGAAATTTTTGCATATTACGGGCGCCGATTTGTAGCATATCTACATTGTCGAAGTATTCCAATTGAGATGGATCCATAACTTCGGACACGATCGGTAGACCAGTTTCTTTTTAGCGCCTTCTAATAGAGCTAAACCACTTGGTCCCATGCCTTGGAAAGAGTATGGGGAAGTACGAGGTTTGAAAGCACCACCACGTAGAATCGTAGCACCAGCAGCTTTTTACAGCTTTAGCAACTTCGATGACTTGTTCCGGTGTTTCTACGGAGCAAGGACCGACGATGATAGCGAAGTGACCGCCACCGATTTTAGCATCTCCTACAGTAACCACAGTGTCTTGTGGGTGGAATTTGCGGTTTTGCTTTTTGAAAGGCTCCTGAATGCGCATTACTTTTTCCACATATGGAAGGGATTCAATGGTGCGTAAGTCCACACGAGACGTATCGCCGATCAAACCGATGATATCTTGTTGTTCTCCATGTACAGGGTGTAATGTAACGCCAGTGGCTTCTAGTAGTTGACGTAATTCTGCAATTTGTTCTTCTGTTGCTGTAGTGTGTAATCGAATAATCATAATGTCCTCCTAAATTAATTCTAATAGTATTTCTAGGTATTCGTGAGTGGTGGTATAGGTAGACATATAAAAAGGGCTACCCGCCCTATACCTTAGTACGGGTAGCCCTTACCACTATTTAAAGCCACTCAGTGATGATACCTAAATTAGCGTAGCTCAAATAGTTCTTTACCCGTAGTTTGGATAAAGAACCAATAAAAATGTATTTGCATTTGTAGCAACTAAGTTGATTTTGGTTCATCATAGTAGTGACTCCTTTCTTTCAATAATTGGGTTTAGTATACTCCTTTTGTATGAGTTTGGCAAGAGAAAAATTTTCAAATTGGGCTCAAAATTGGGCTCAAATGTAAAAAAATGGATTCTCAACAACAGTGAGAATCCAGTGATATCAATGGTGCGCCTAGCAGGAATCGAACCCGCGCACCCGGTTCCGGAGACCGGCGCTCTATCCCCTGAGCTATAGGCGCTTGCATACCGTTAAAGTATACCATGAAATAGTAGGTAGCACAATAGGAAGGATGAATGTTCTAGTGCTCTATCATCCTCTGATATACAAACCGATATTCTTTGTGATATAATATACTAATTCGCATGATACATACAACATTTTAAAGGAGGACCCTTTCATATATGCAAATTAAATTTGAAGATTTACACATTAGCGAACCCATTTTTACGAGCTTTAAACGACATGGGATTTGAAGAACCAACACCGATTCAACGTGAAGCCATTCCGTGACTGAAGTCCGGTCAAGACATGATTGGTCAAGCACAAACTGGTACTGGTAAAACAGCGCCTTCGGTATCCCAACGTTAGAGAAAGTGGATCCAACTATCCAAGATCCACAAGTATTGATTCTTTCACCTACACGCGAATTAGCAATCCAAGTGGCGGAAGAGTTAAAATAAAATGGCACAACATACAAATATTCAAGCCTTGCCAATCTATGGTGGACAAGATATTGGACGTCAATTCCGTATGTTGAAAAAAACATCCACAAGTGATTGTAGCTACACCTGGTCGTTTGATGGATCATATGGAACGCAAATCCATTGCCTTTGACCAAGTGAAAGTTGTCATCCTTGATGAAGCGGATGAAATGTTAAACATGGGATTCGTGGATGACATCAATAAAATTTTTGACAGCTGTACCAGAAGAACGTCAAACATTATTGTTCTCTGCTACCATGCCAAAGGCCATCCAAGAATTGGCAGAAACATACTTAACAGAGCCAACGTTAATCCGTATGAAACCGACACAAGTGACAATGGATTTAATCGAGCAATATTACATCGAAGTACAAGATCGTCAAAAATTTGATGTATTGTGCCGTTTGTTAGACATTCAAGCTCCTGAATTGGCCATCGTGTTCGGCCGTACAAAACGCCGTGTAGATGAAGTAACAGAAGCGTTGAAAAAACGTGGTTACATGGCAGAAGGCATTCACGGTGACTTGTCTCAACAAAAACGTGACTCTGTAATCCGTCAATTCCGTGAAGGCACTATCGACATTCTAGTGGCTACAGACGTAGCGGCACGTGGTTTAGATATCAGTGGTGTTACGCATGTATATAACTATGACTTGCCACAAGATCCTGAAAGCTATGTACACCGTGTTGGTCGTACAGGTCGTGCTGGTAAAGCAGGCGTAGCGATGACATTTGTTATCCCTCGTGAAATTGAGCATTTACATGCTATTGAACGTTTGACAAAACGCAAAATTGCTCGTCGTAAAGCGCCATCCTTGGGTGAAGTATTAGAAGGTCAACAAAAAATTGCCGTAGAAAAATTAATTGCTTTAGCAGATAATCGTGAAGAATTAGCAAGCTATCGTTCTAGCGCAGAAGAATTGTTGAACGATATCGACTCCGTTTCATTGTTGGCGCAGCATTAAAAATTATTGACAAAAAGAGCCAGACACAACACCTGTAAGCATTACAGAAGAAGCACCTCTTCGTGTTCGTCGTCGCCGTGATGGTGGACGTCGTGATAATCGTGATGGCCGTCGCCGTGATGATCGTCGTAGAGATGGTCGCCGTCGTGATGACCGTCGTGACGGAGATAGAAAACGTTCTTCTCGTGATCGCAATCAACGCTCCAATGGGGGAGAACGCCGTTCCCGTGATGGTCAAAAACAACAAAAGCATCAAGGTAGCGGTTTCAAACCATACTTTAAAGAATAATTTCGTTAAGTAACGATATTTAAAAATTAAACAATTCTGATTATTGTTTGGGAATAAACTTTCTGATATAATATAGTAAGAGTAGTAGTGTTTTAATCTCACAGTTAAGCTTCCAAGTGGAAAGGATGTGCTTTATGGATATTGCACAAAAATTGCGAGAAGAAGGTTATAAAGTAACGCCACAGCGTATTGCCATTTATAATGTTCTTTACGCAGAAAAACAACCATCCCACTGCGGAAATGATCTACCAAAGTTTGCGGGAAGACCATCCAAGCATGAGCTTGGCAACTGTATATAAAACGATGGAGATTTTTTTGAACGCATTGGTTTGGTTCGCGTCTTGGACTTGGGCGATGATTGTAGCCGATATGATTGGGATACAAGAAATCATCCACATGTACGCTGTACCATGTGTAATCGTATTAATGATTTGCACGATGTACAAGTGAACTGTTTACGAGACGAAGTGGCACGCCACAGTGAATATGAAATTACAGGACTCCATGTGTCTTTTGAAGGCATTTGTCCAGAATGTTTGCGTAAAAGCTCACATTAATTAGTAATTGAAATGGAATAGAGGATAATTGCTTATATAAACAATTGTCCTCTATTTTTTTATGCCTGTAAAGACATAGTCATAACATGATATACTTACAAGTAAGATAGTGAATCAGTAAGAAAAGGAGTTATATATGAGTCAATTAACAATCGGATGTCATTTATCCATTAGCAAAGGCTATTTACACATGGGGAAGGAGGCCCTCTCATTGGGGCCAACACATTCCAATACTTTTACGAGAAATCCCCGTGGTGGAAAGGCGCGTGCTTTTGACGAAGCAGATATGAAAGCTTTAGATGCATTTTTACAAGAACACCAATTTGGCAAATTACTAGGCCATGCGCCATATACCTTGAATGCTTGTGCAGCCGACCCAGGGTTGCGTGAGTTTGCGAAAAACTCCATGCGAGAAGACTTGGAGCGCTTGGAATATTTACCGGGCCACTTATATAACTTTCACCCTGGGAGCCATGTGAAACAAGGGGTGGACCAAGGCATTGAATATATCGTAGACATGCTGAACGAAGTGATTTTTTTCCAGGAATGAAGACGACAGTTTTATTAGAAGCCATGGCGGGGAAAGGAACAGAAGTAGGTCGTAATTTTTGAAGAATTAGCGCGCATCATTGACGGCGTGAAATATAAAGAATATATCGGAGTTTGCGTAGATACGTGCCATATCCACGAAGGTGGTTACGACATCATTGAAAATTTAGATGGCGTTTTGGAGGAGTTTGACCATTTTGTGGGCTTAGACAGAATCCATGCGGTGCATTTGAATGATTCCAAAAATCCGAGGGGAGCCCATAAAGATCGACATGAGAAAATTGGGGAAGGCCATATTGGCATTGAGGCCATTGCTAATTTCATCACTCATCCAAAATTACGTCATTTACCATTCTATTTAGAAACACCGAACGAACTAGATGGATATGCGAAAGAAATTGCTATCTTACGGGAGATTTATGCAAACGAGGTGTAAGTATGCGCATACTACATACAGCAGACTGGCATTTAGGACGACTCTTTTATAACGAACATTTAACAACGGACCAAGCCCATGTACTGGAACATCAATTTTTCCCTTTACTGAAAGAAGAACACATTGATCTCGTGGTCCTTAGTGGGGACGTCTTTGACCGATCCGTCTGCCCATTGAAGCCATTGAGCTATGGGATTCCGTGCTCCATCGATTGGCTTTCACCGAGAACATTCCTATGGTGGTCATTTCAGGTAATCACGATAGTGGACCCCGTTTAGCTATGGGCCGCAGTGCTTGGGAAACGCATGGTATCCACTTGTTAGGCCATGCCCATCAAGGGATGAAACCTATAACATTTCAAGATGCTCACGGTCAACTTGATGTATGGGCATTGCCCTATGGGGAAGTGCGGGATATGCAACATGAGTCGCAACGGCAAGGTATAGGGAATGAGATAGCAGAATTTACAAAGGATATTAAATCTGATACGAGTTCTAAAAAACGCAGTACACAAGGTGAATCGGCAGATTTATTTGCCTCTTTGAGTGATGAAGATGTTACGAATCTAGACAATGATTCTTATAACGATAATGCTGATATTTCTAGCATCGATACTGTGGAAAAATGATATCTCCGTTGATATAAACAAATACAACATGACTATCGCAGATGCCTACCAACAGTGGGCATCTTATGCGATGAGTCGTTCACAGGGTCACCGCAGTCTTTTGTATGGCTCATGCCTTTGTGGCGGGAGGTGCTGAAAGTGAATCGGAACGGCCTCTTTTTGGTGGGTGGTTCAGGACAGGGTGCCGACCACTGTGTTTAAGGACTTTCACTATACGGCGTTAGGCCATTTGCATAAACCGCAACGAATTGGGGCGGACCATATTCGCTACAGCGGTTCCTTACTAACCTATTCCTTTGATGAGGTGGGGTATAGTAAAAGTTTCACTATCGTTGATATGGACGGTAAAGGGTCTACAACAATCAGCGAGATTCCTATCATAGGGCGCCGTCAATTTGTCAGTCTTACCGGTTATTTTGATGACCTGTTGGCTGATGAAAGTCTCCATTCCCAACATCATAATGATTATGTAGAAGTGCGCTTGCTCGACACGGCACCAGTGGTGGATGGAATGCGCCGTTTGCGAAAAGTATTTCCCTACTGTATGCGCTTAGAATTGGTGGGACGTATGGAAGTCGTTCGTGATACAACAGGGGCGAAGCGCTTCAAGGAATTAAATGAACGAGATTTGTTTGCCCAATTTGCCAAGGAAGCTCGGAATGAAGAACTTTCAGAGGAAGAATTAGCATATATGGAAGGTTTGTGGCAACGCGTATTAAGGGAGGATGAAGCATGAGACCCTTACGATTAGAAATGACAGCCTTTGGACCGTACCCCAAGGAAGTGATCCTTGATTTTTGCTGTGCTAGCCAATCAGTCCATGTTTTTTGATTACCGGTCCCACAGGAGCTGGGAAGACGAGCATTTTGGATGCCATTGTGTATGCCTTGTATGGTCAAACCAGCGGTGGGCTTCGTGATGGCGCCGATATGCGCGCCGATTATGCCGATGCGACCACACCTACAGCGGTGGTATTTGAATTTCAGGTGGGGGACCATCGATATCGGATGGAGCGGACCCCGAAACAGGAGTTGCAGAAAAAAAGCGTGGCACCGGTACAAGAACTGTATTGGCAACGGTGGCTATCAGCGAATGGATTAATGAAGAATGGAAATTACTCACCACGAAAGCCCAAGAAATTCGTGATTATGTACAACAGATTATCGGATTTAGAGTAGACCAATTCTTGCGGTGGTCCTATTGCCACAAGGTGATTTTTAGAAAACTGCTAGTAGCACCAACATCGGAACGAGAAGTGCTATTACATACGATTTTTAAAAACCTCTGTGTATAAACGCATGCAAGACTTACTAAAAAGAAGAACTGTCCAAGGCTACTGTAGGGATTCAAGATACGTTACAAAAAGGTTGAGTTCTTACTGGGTACCTATACGGTGGATACGCTAGCAGATTTAACGGCATTGGTGAAAGAGGAATCTACAGTATTAGGGGGATTGTGAAAGAGAACGGAAGGAGAAACAAGTTCAATATGAAGCCCTCGCAAGCTGATTATGCAAAGTATGAAACGTATGCCAATCTGGTATTGCGCAAGGAACAATATAGTCAGGCTCTAGCTACTCACCAAGAGGGAGAAGCGACGCATCTAGCGATTAGGGGAGACCATTAGCCGTTGGGAGCGATTGCAAGAAGTTCGTATTCGCATGAAGGAATATGATAAATTACAGGAAACTTTCAGACAGAATGGAGACAAGTTAGACGCCTTAGACGGGTCTTTGCAATCTGTAGAGGCAAGCTTGCAACAGTGGGAAACACAATTCCAACAGTTGGTGTCCCAAGAAGATACTTATGCCAAACAGCAAGAACAATATTATCAATTACAGAGCATGCAACAAGAGGTAGAGCGGTATCGTGAGATTCTAGAAAAACGGACTGCACTAGAGGAGACGGTTGTAGAGCAGGTGGAGGCACACAAAATTAAACAACAGGAGATAGGAACTAGTGGTGCAGACTTGGAAGGAAAGCGTCATACTTTAGCAGAGTTGAACCGTGAGCTACAAAGTTATGTTTCAGTGAGCGAGGAAAAGTTATGTGCCAGTGAATTGCGAAGTTGGTGGGACTCCTTAAAGGGGTTGTAGATACACTCCAAAACCGCTTGGGATAGACTTACTTTGCACCGTCAGCAGCTGTCTCAAGAGCGTCAGATATGCACAACTCGTGAAGGGCTGTTTTCATCATAATGAGCAGTTGTTGCGACAACATCAAAGCCTATGAAGTGAGTTTGCAATTGGAAGAGCAAGCGCCATGCCCCGTGTGTGGTTCCTTGGACCATCCACAGCTAGCGCAAGCTCCATCGGAAGACATTGTGCGTGAAACGGTGGATCGCCTTCGTGAGGAGTTCCAAGCCAGTCAAACACTGGTGGCAACCACAGAAACTAAGTTAGGGGCACAGTAAAGAAGAGGTAGAACGGTATCGCCAAGAATGGGATCGTTTATGTGAGACCTATCCAAAGGTAACAGCAGGAGTTCAAAGAGAGTCTATCTTGCAACTGGGGACTATCTTGGACCGGGCTGTCGAAACCAAAGAAATAGAAACGGTAGCTGAACGCCTCTCTTGGTGGAATGCAAAGATAGATGAAGCAAACATAGACCAAACTTTCAGAGATATACAGAAAGAGTTGGACCATGCAGAAACTAGAAAACTAGAGCTAGCAGACACCCTAGGAACACTACAAGAAACTATACAAACAGCGGAGGCCAAGGTTCACGAAAAACAACTGGAATTGAAAACTCTAGAGGGACAGTTGGAGTCCATACAGCAGGAAGTGCAGAGACGTAAAAAGCAGAAATGAGCCGTATTGAAACTAGCATTGCCCCTTTCACAGTGGAATCCTATACGACAGAGGTAAAAAGGATTGGCAGAATCTCTGAAACGGTATGAAGCGGACCGTAAAGCGGTAGACGAAGGGCGACAAACATGTCAGGAGCAAAAAAACAGCTCTCGTAGCAGAACTAGGAACCCTCAAAAGAGCAACAGGAGCGCATGGACCGAGATATAGATGGCATGTGCAAGGAGATGGAACAGGTATTAGGAGAGGAATCTCTTACTATCTGCACCTTCAAGGAGCAATCCACAGCTTTTGATACATTGCCAACTTGGAAAGAAACCTTTAGTACCTACCATAATGAATCGTTGCGGTTGACTGCTCTTTTAGAAGGAGTCCAACAGGACTTAGCGACCTATAGTGCAGCACTCAGAGGAAATTCCGAAAGAGTCGGTGGAAGCATTGCAACAAGAATTGAAAGACCTAGGAGAAATCATCGGCATCTTAAAGTCGCAAGTGACTGCTAAGGAGAAAACTATCCAAGAGATTTCCAAGCTAGAAGCGGCTACGAAAGAGTTGTCGGATCGGCGAGCCTTTATCTTTAGTTTGGCAGATTTGGCGAATGGTGGTGATTCGGGCATGAAAGGGATTAGTTTTGAACGGTATGTGTTGGGGGCTATCCTAGAAGAAGTCTTAAGTCTTGCGAACTTGCGCCTTCATGATATGAGTCGTGGTCGCTATCGATTGGAACGGTCCTTAGAAGAAGGGGGCCGTGGTGCACGAGGCCCTAGATATTGCTGTCTTTGATGCCTATACGGGGGCGAGTCGTCCTGCCAATACCTTGTCCGGTGGAGAAACCTTCTTGGCATCCTTAGGTCTTGCCATGGGCTTGGCAGATGTGATCCAATCCTATGCAGGAGGCATCCATTTAGATACGATGTTCATCGATGAAGGTTTTGGCACCTTGGATCCAGATACTCTTGATGTAGCTATGGAAACATTGGTGGCATTACAATCCCAAGGGCGGTTGGTAGGGATCATTTCCCATGTGCCAGAATTGCAACAACAGATCGGGGCCCATTTAGTGGTGACAAAAAAACAGATGGTGGAAGTAAGGCGTACTTTCAGGTGCCATGATTGTATTCCCGTTGCACCTATGATAGAATAATACTGTTAATCACTAGGAATTAAGGAGGAAGTATGAAATTTAGCTTTGCTCACAATAATATTAATGTGAAAGAGTTGGACAAAAGCTTAGCCTTCTACAAAGACGCATTGGACTTAGTAGAAGTAGGTCATATTGACGGCGAAGATGGATCCTTTAAAATTGTTTATTTAGGGGACGGCACCAATCCACATCGCTTGGAGTTAACATGGTTGCGCGATTGGAATCGCCCGTATAATTTAGGGGATAATGAATTCCATTTGGCATTCTATGTAGATGATTACGAAGGTGCCTTGGCAAAACATAAAGCGATGGATTGTGTGGTCTACGAAAATGAAGCGATGGGCATCTATTTCATTGCTGATCCAGATGGATATTGGACAGAAATCATCCCATCCGGAGCGTATTAAGATGGAGCATATGTTAACACGCCTACAATGGCTAGTGGGGGAAGAGAAAATTAAAACCTTGCAAGGTAAGAAAGTCCTTCTCTTTGGATGCGGTGGCGTAGGTTCTTTTGCTCTAGAAGCGCTAGTTCGTTCTGGGGTGGGTCACATTGTCATCGTCGATGGTGACCAAGTGACGGTGAGCAACATCAATCGTCAGCTCATCGCCTTGCCTAGTACGGTAGGTCAACGCAAGGTAGAGGTGGCGAAAGAACGCGCTCTATCCATCAATCCTAATCTGCATATTGAGGCCTATGATATGGTGTATACCGGTGAAAGTCACCCTACTTTCATCACAGATATAGCCCCAGATTTTTGTTATTGATGCCATCGATATGGTAAGTGCTAAATTATCCATCATCGAAACGTGTTATAATAGTCATATACCATGTATATCTTCCATGGGGACGGGCAACAAAAATGTGGCCAGATCAATTGAAGATAACAGACATTAGTAAGACCCATACATGTCCATTGGCGAAAGTGATGCGCAAAAGAATTGCGTCGCCGTGGCATTAAAAAAAGCAAGTGGTATTATTCTCTACAGAGCAACCGATGACGCCGAATCGAGATGACGATTCGAGAAGTCCTGGGTCCCTGCGGATTTGTTCCGTCTGTAGCGGGATTGCATTTAGCGGGTCATGTAATTAGAACTTTTTTTGGAGGTAGAATAATGAAAAAGCAATTATTCATATGGAATACGGTGACATTGTTGTCGAATTATTTGAAAAATGAAGCTCCCGGTACAGTAGCTAACTTTGAAAAAAATTAATTAAAGAAGGTTTCTACGATACTTTGAAATTCCATCGTGTTATCCCTGGTTTCGTAGCTCAAGGCGGTTGCCCAATGGGAACTGGCGTAGGTGGTCCTGGCTATACAATTCCTTGCGAAACAGAAGGTAACCCACATAAACACGTTCGTGGCGCTTTGTCCATGGCACATCGTGGACCCTAACACAGGTGGTAGCCAATTCTTTATCGTATACGAACCACAACCTCATTTAGATGGCGTTCACACTGTATTCGGTCAAGTTATCGAAGGTATGGATGTAGTGGACAAAATCCAACAAGGTGACCGCATGCAAACTGTTGAGGTAGTAGAAGCGTAATGGCAGGCATTAAACGCTATCGCTTAGAGCACCCTGAATGGTTACAAGTAAAAAAAGGATGGGAATTTTTTTCCTACGGCTATGACCAAGAGTGGTACGAAGATGCGTGGAAACGATTAGCGGGTTGTGGACCTACAACGGCGACTCAGGTGATTTCCTATGTCCTCTTTCGGGATGGTCATTTGCCGTTAGCTACTGTGGCAGACGGCGACCAAGCCTTAGCGCGCATGAACCAAGTATGGGAATACGTGCGCCCTCGCTATGGCGGTGGACTCTATAAAAAGTACTTGGTGGGAACAAGGGGTGAACCAATATATGGCAGATACTACATTGCCCTATACGGTGAAACGATTGCCTATTTTCCCTTTGCAAGGAAGCCCTTATAGCGTGGAGGAAGTGACGGCTTTCATCCAACGTGGGTTGGAACAGAATTGTCCAGTAGCGTTTTTTTAAATCGCCATCGTGGGCAAGAAGAAGGTCTATCTACTTGGCATTGGGTGCCCATCGTGTCTATGCAGGTCAATAACGATGATACGAGATGTGTTGTCTATGATGAAGGCATGGAACGAACTTTTTCCCCTACGCCGTTGGTTACGAGATAATTTGTCTGGGTGGAGCCTTTTTATACATCCGACCACAAAGTGAGGAGTAAGACATGACACAATGGATTAAAGAAATGCAATCCCTCATCTTGCGTTAAGCGCAGAAGTGGATGAAATTTTATATTCTGGAAAGTCCGACTTTCAAACCATCGAAGTCGCTCATAGTTTAGAATACGGTAATATGCTTGTTTTGGATGGAGTGTTTCAAACATCAGAACGAGAAGAATTTTGTGTACCATGAAATGATGAGTCATGTTCCACTATTCTTGCATCCAAATCCTAAGCATGTATTGATCATCGGTGGCGGTGATGGTGGCGTTGCTAGAGAATGTGTACGCCATAGCTGTGTTGAAACGGTGACAATGGTAGAAATCGACGGTAAAGTAGTGGAGTTGGCAAAACAATACTTGCCTTCTATTGCTGATGCTATGATTCGCCAAGATCCAAAATTGACAGTTACCATCGGTGACGGTATTGGTCACGTAGCAGAAAAAAAGAAAATTACTATGATGTCATTATCGTAGACTGCTCTGACCCAATTGGCCCTGGAGAAGGCTTGTTTACAGAAGAGTTCTACAAAAATACATACCGTGCCTTAAAAGAAGATGGTTTATTTGTACAACAAACAGAATCTCCAATGATGCACCAACAATTAGTATCTGACGTGTTCTACTATGTGAATAAACATTTCCCTATCACTCGTCTATATACAGCGTTCATTCCACTATATCCAACAGGAATGCACTGCTTTACGATGGGCTCTAAAACGCACGATCCATTAGAGTGGGATCCAAATCGTGCTCAAGACTTTACAACGAAATACTATAACTATGGCATCCAAAAAAATCTGCATTCGTATTGCCAACATTTGTAAAACAATATTTACAAGCAAGAATTGCAGAATAGGACTTATACCTAGGAGTGCTATAGATTTTGCAACAATGGACTAGCACTTTCATAATGGAAGTGCTAGTTTTGCGTATGGATTATAGAGTCGAACAGGGTTAGCATTCATAATAATAGATAAAAATCATGGTATTTTTGTGAGTAAGGTAGATATATTAAAATATAGTATCTAAGTGTAGCTAGTTAAAAACTTGTGGAAACTATGGAGTTAAAAAAATTGTGATATATAGTATTGAAATTCCTAGTAAATAGGTATACAATAAGAACACTATTGTATTAACAATGAAATATATAACATACTTTTTATTCATGTGAATTAACAAAGGGGAGACAAATATGAAACAATATGACTTACTCGTTATCGGCTTTGGTAAAGCTGGTAAAACATTAGCTGCCACATTTGGCAAAGAAGGAAAACAAGTTGCTTTAATTGAACAAGATCCAGCTATGTATGGTGGTACATGCATCAACATCGGATGTATCCCTACGAAAACAATGATTGTAGGTGCTGATAAAGGTAAAAGCTACGAAGCGACTAAAAGCGACTCGTGATACAGTAGTAGGCAAGTTGAATGCGAAAAACTTAAACATGTTAACATCGAATCCCAATGTGACTGTGTATACTGGACATGGTAAATTTACGTCCAATAAAGAAGTAGAAGTAACAACAGCAGAGGGTGTGGAAACATTGACAGCTGAAATTATCATCATCAATACAGGGGCTACTAATGTGGTTCTACCAATCCCAGGTCTATCTACGTCTAAATTTGTGTACAACAGCACTGAATTGCAAGCCTTGCCTACATTGCCTAAACGGTTAGGTATCATTGGCTGTGGTAATATCGGCATTGAATTTGCAAATCTATATGCGCGCTTAGGTGCTGAGGTGACTGCCTTTGAAAGTGGCGATAGAATTTTTAAAACGAGAAGATGCAGATGTAGTCGCGTTAGCGCAACAATACTTAGAAGAAGATGGCATTCACTTCCATTTCAATGTGGTAACAAAAGAAATTAAAAACGTAGGTGATACTGTGGTGGTAGTGACTGAAAGTGGAGAAGAGTTCGTCTTCGATGCATTGTTACATGCGACAGGTCGCAAAAGCTAACACAGAAGGACTTGGCTTAGAACATACAGACATTCAAGTGCGTCCTAATGGATCCATCGTAACAGATGACACGTTGATGACGGCTGTTCCTAATGTGTTTGCCGTAGGTGATGTGAACGGGGGACAACAATTTACATATGTATCCCTTGATGATTTCCGCATTGTGAATCGTGTATTGCACGGAGATGAAAGTTATAAACTAGGTAACCGTGCACACGTGCCTTATTCTACTTTCATCACACCGCCTTTATCCCATGTAGGGTTTACACGAAGAAGAAGCGAAAGCACAATACCCAAATGCAGTTACCGTTGCATTACCAGTGAACAATATGCCACGTCATGCAGTGAACCAAGATCCACGTGGGGTGTTTAAGCTAACAGTTAACAAAGACACAGGCCTCATCTTAGGTGCAACCTTATTTGGTAAAAAAACTCGGAAGAGTTAATTAACATCATTAAAATGGCGATGGATAACGATATTAAGTATACATACTTGCGCGACCAAATCTTTACACATCCAACAATGGCTGAAAAATCTAAATGACCTAGCTAAATTGGTTTAATGTAAAAATAATGTAAAATAATGTAAATCGAGGCATGTAGGGAGAACCTTGCGTGCCTCTTTTTTTATTTGTATATGAAAGATTTATATGAAAGTAGTAATGCACCAATATACTTGAGAAATAAATGGATTGCAATACTAAATATGGGACATCAAGATATGTTAAAAAAGAGATGAGTTAAAAAAATTAAAAAAAGGGGGTTTACAAGAAATAAAATGTTTGATATACTGTAAAAACATCAGCGGTACACGGTGATATAAATCATGAGTAAACGTAGATGTGATGCGATATTGAGTTAAAAAGTTTTTAAAAAAAGTGGTTGACACGAAAAAAACATTAACTGATATACTAAATATCGTTGTAAGGCACGACAGTGCTAAACAGAATAAATATCCTGTGGTGGGTATGGTGAAGCGGTTAACACGGCGGATTGTGGCTCCGTTATGCATGGGTTCGATCCCCATTACTCACCCCACAACACAGGGGTGTAGCCAAGCGGTAAGGCATCGGACTTTGACTCCGACATGCGATGGTTCGATCCCATCCACCCCTGCCATTTTATGACCCACTAGCTCAGTTGGCAGAGCACCTGACTTTTAATCAGGGTGTCCCGCGTTCGAGTCGCGGGTGGGTCACCATTTACTACTTATGTAGTATGAGGATATAGATGATCTTTGAAAACTGAACAATGTAAGGTAATTACTTCGAAAGAAGTAAACATAAGCCAGAGTGCGGGTTTCACATAGTTGAAACCAACCAAAAAAATTCTGCCAAAGCAATTGGCAACAAGGAAAAATGAATGAGCTATCAAATAGCTTCAAGATATCTTGGAGAGTTTGATCCTCGGCTCAGGACGAACGCTGGCGTGCGTGCTTAACACATGCAAGTCGAACGGACAGACAGAGAGCTTGCTCTCTTGAAGTTAGTGGCGAACGGGTGAGTAACGCGTAATCAACCTGCCCTTCAGAGGGGGATAACAACGGGAAACCGTTGCTAATACCGCGTACGATTCACAGGCGGCATCGCTTGTGAATGAAAAGGTGGCCTCTATGTATAAGCTATCGCTGAAGGAGGGATTGCGTCTGATTAGCTAGTTGGAGGGGTAACGGCCCACCAAGGCAATGATCAGTAGCCGGTCTGAGAGGATGAACGGCCACATTGGGACTGAGACACGGCCCAAACTCCTACGGGAGGCGACAGTGGGGAATCTTCCGCAATGGACGAAAGTCTGACGGAGCAACGCAGCGTGAGTGATGAAGGTCTTCGGATTGTAAAGCTCTGTTAATCGGGACGAAAGAGTTCTGTGTAAATAATGCAGGAAAGTGACGGTACCGGAATAGAAAGCCACGGCTAACTACGTGCCGGCAGTAGCGGTAATACGTAGGTGGCAAGCGTTGTCCGGAATTATTGGGCGTAAAAGCGCGCGCAGTGACCTATCCAGTCTGTCTTAAAAGTTCAGGGGCTCAACCCCGTGATGGGATGGAAACTGCTGATCTAGAGTATCGGAGAGGAAAGTGGAATTCCTAGTGTAGCGGTGAAATGCGTAGATATTAGGAAGAACACCAGTGGCGAAGGCGACTTTCTGGACGAAAACTGACGCTGAGGCGCGAAAGCCGGGAGCGAACGGGATTAGATACCCCGGTAGTCCCGGCCGTAAACGATGGGTACTAGGTGTAGGAGGTATCGACCCCTTCTGTGCCGGAGTTAACGCAATAAGTACCCCGCCTGGGGAGTACGGTCGCAAGGCTGAAACTCAAAGGAATTGACGGGGGCCCGCACAAGCGGTGGAGTATGTGGTTTAATTCGACGCAACGCGAAGAACCTTACCAGGTCTTGACATTGATGGACGAAACAAGAGATTGTTTTTCTCCTTCGGGAGCCAGAAAACAGGTGGTGCACGGCTGTCGTCAGCTCGTGTCGTGAGATGTTGGGTTAAGTCCCGCAACGAGCGCAACCCCTATCTTATGTTGCCAGCACTTCGGGTGGGAACTCATGAGAGACTGCCGCAGACAATGCGGAGGAAGGCGGGGATGACGTCAAGTCATCATGCCCCTTATGACCTGGGCTACACACGTACTACAATGGGCTTTAATAGAGGGAAGCGAAGCCTCGAGGTGGAGCAAACCCCAGAAACAAGCTCTCAGTTCGGATCGTAGGCTGCAACTCGCCTACGTGAAGTCGGAATCGCTAGTAATCGCAGGTCAGCATACTGCGGTGAATACGTTCCCGGGCCTTGTACACACCGCCCGTCACACCACGAAAGTCGGAAGTACCCAAAGCCGGTGGGGTAACCTTCGGGAGCCGACCGTCTAAGGTAAAGTCGATGATTGGGGTGAAGTCGTAACAAGGTAGCCGTATCGGAAGGTGCGGCTGGATCACCTCCTTTCTAGGGAGACATACACTAGCACACGATGTTAGATGTCACACTAGGTCGACACTTTGGTGTAATGGATAGACGTAGCATATGCGCTAGCTGTATCCAACCTTACATGTTCAGTTTTGAGAGATTATCTCTCATATGTGAGCCCTATAGCTCAGCTGGTTAGAGCGCACGCCTGATAAGCGTGAGGTCGGTGGTTCAAGTCCACTTAGGCCTACCATTTTAATTACATACCTTTTTCATGGGGGCGTAGCTCAGTTGGGAGAGCACCTGCCTTGCAAGCGGGGGGTCAGGAGTTCAGAATCTCCTCGTCTCACCATATTTTTTTCTAAATAAAATCGATGGATAACAGAAGTTAGGCGCGATTTTATAGAAAAAAATAACATGTTCTTTGAAAAAACTGCATAGAAGATAATAATAATTTATGATTTGGTCTCTTAGAGTTTACTCTAAGGGTTAGACCAAGCACATAGATTCTCTAAATTAACTTATAAGGTGAGAGCATCCGAAAGGATGACTCTAAAAAGCAAAAGACATAACCATATGTCACTATCAAGTAAAGATAGTAAGGGCATACGGTGGATGCCTTGGCTATACTGGCCGAAGAAGGACGCGGTAGTCGCGAAAAGCTACGGAGAGGTGCAAGCGACCATTGACCCGTAGATATCCGAATGGGGGAACCCGGCAGAGAAAAAGCTCTGTCACCCATACCAGAGAGTATGAGGAGGGCACACGGGGAACTGAAACATCTAAGTACCCAGAGGAAAAGTAATCAAACGAGATTCTCTTAGTAGCGGCGAGCGAACGGGGAAGAGCCCAAACCGGACTGGTTCGCCAGACCGGGGTTGAGGACTGCTAACAAGCATAAATGGGATAGACGAACCGACTTGGAACGGTCGGCCGAAGAAGGTGAAAGCCCTGTAGTCGAAATCACTGCATATGTGGAGCGAGCATCCAGAGTACCACGAGACACGTGAAACCTTGTGGGAAGCAGGGGACCACCCTCCAAGGCAAAAATACCAGTATGGACCGATAGCGCATAGTACCGTGAGGGAAAGGTGAAAAGCACCCCGGGAGGGAGTGAAAGAGAACCTGAAACCGTATGTCTACAAACAGTCGAAGACCGTATAATTGCAGGTCGACGGCGTGCCTATTGAAGAATGAACCGGCGAGTTACTGTCACTAGCGAGGTTAAGCGGAAAACGTGGAGCCGAAGCGAAAGCGAGTCTGAATAGGGCGAAGAGTTAGTGGTAGTAGACCCGAAACCGTAGTGATCTATCCATGGCGAGGTTGAAGCACAGGGTAAAATTGTGTGGAGGACCGAACTCGTGAGCGTTGAAAAGCTTTGGGATGAGTTGTGGATAGGGGTGAAATGCCAATCGAACACGGAGATAGCTGGTTCTCCCAGAAATAGCTTTAGGGCTAGCCTCATGGTAAAGAGTATAGGCGGTAGAGCTCTGATCGGGCTAGGGGCCCACACCGGGTACCGAACCTAGTCAAACTACGAATGGCTATACTTATACATGGGAGTCAGACTATGAGTGATAAGGCCCATAGTCAAGAGGGAAACAGCCCAGACCACCGACTAAGGCCCCAATGCTTGCATTAAGTGGCAAAGGATGTGGAGTTTCCAAAAACAACGGGATGTTGGCTTAGAAGCGACCACCATTTAAAGAGTGCGTAATAGCTCACTGGTCGAGAGACTCTGCGCCGAAAATGTCCGGGGCTAAAATGCAGAGCCGAAGTCGTGGCAATGGTAGTAATACCATTGGGTAGGGGAGCGTTCTTATTGGATTGAAGCAGTACCGGAAGGAGCTGTGGACTGGTAAGAAGTGAGAATGCCGGTATGAGTAGCGAAAAAGAAAGGTGAGAATCCTTTCCACCGAAAGCCTAAGGGTTCCTGAGCAACGATCGTCGTCTCAGGGTAAGTCGGGACCTAAGCCGAGGCGGAAAAGCATAGGCGATGGACAACAGGTTGAAATTCCTGTACTAGTATGAATTGTTTGATCGATGGAGTGACGCAAACAGGTAGGTTAGCATGCGATTGGAAGTGCATGTTTAAGCGTGTAGGTTGTGTGATAGGTAAATCCGTTACACTAAAAAGCTGAGGCGTGATGACGAGCTCAAAAGAGCGAAGTAATTGATCCTAAGTTGCCGAGAAAAGCTTCTAGGTAGAGACATACTACCCGTACCAAAACCGACACAGGTAGGCGGGGAGAGAATCCTAAGGTGCGCGGGAAAACCCTCGTTAAGGAACTCGGCAAAAATGCATCCGTAACTTCGGGAAAAAGGATGACCCATGTAGTGTGAAAGCTTGTAACGGCTCTAGCATGAATGGGTGGCACAAGAGAGGCGCAAGCGACTGTTTACCACAAACACAGGTGCCTGCTAAAGCGAAAGCTGATGTATAGGTGCTGACACCTGCCCGGTGCTGGAAGGTTAAGAGGAGGGGTTAGGAGTAATCCGAAGCTCTGAATTGAAGCCCCAGTAAACGGCGGCCGTAACTATAACGGTCCTAAGGTAGCGAAATTCCTTGTCAGGGTAAGTTCCGACCCGCACGAAAAGGTGTAACGACTTGCACTGTCTCAACAGGGGGACCCAGTGAAATTGAAAGTACCTGTGAAGATGCAGGTTACCCGCGACTGGACAGAAAGACCCCATGGAGCTTTACTGTAACTTAGGATTGATTTTAGTTAATGAATGTACAGGATAGGTGGGAGACGTAGAAGCTAGGGCGCTAGTCTTAGTGGAGTCGCTGTTGGGATACCACCCTTTGATTAATTGAAATCTAACGGGAAGAGTAACGACCTTCCGGACAGTCCTAGGTGGACAGTTTGACTGGGGCGGTCGCCTCCTAAAGAGTAACGGAGGCGCCCAAAGGTTCCCCTCAGAGCGGACGGAAATCGCTCGAAGAGTGTAAAGGCAGAAGGGAGCTTGACTGCGAGACCAACAAGTCGAGCAGGGGACGAAAAGTCGGGCTTAGTGATCCGGTGGTGCCGAGTGGAAGGGCCATCGCTCAACGGATAAAAAGCTACCCCAGGGGATAACAGGCTAATCTCTCCCAAGAGTCCATATCGACGGGGAGGTTTGGCACCTCGATGTCAGCTCATCACATCCACGGGGCTGAAGTAGGTCCCAAGGGTTCGGCTGTTCGCCGATTAAAGTGGTACGTGAGCTGGGTTCAGAACGTCGTGAGACAGTTCGGTCCCTATCCATCGCGGGCGAAAGAAACTTGAAGGGGGTCGCTCCTAGTACGAGAGGACCGGGTGGACGAACCGCGGTGTACCAATTATCCTGCCAAGGGGTACAGTTGGGTAGCTACGTTCGGGACGGATAAACGCTGAAAGCATCTAAGCGTGAAACCGAGCCTTGAGATGAGGGTTTCTCATAGCATAAGCTAGTAAGATCCCATGTAGACGACATGGTTGATAGGCCAGGTGTGGAAGTGCTGTAAGGCATGGAGCTGACTGGTACTAATAGATCGAGGGCTTTACTTATAAACTTGTGAGTTAATATATTATCTTTCTATGTAGTTTTTCAGGGAACACCCTGACAAATTCAGTGACGATGGCTACGAGGAACCACCTGTTCCCATCCCGAACACAGTAGTTAAGCTCGTAAACGCCGAAAGTACTTGGCTGGAAACGGCACTGGAAGGATAGGAAGTTGCTGATTAATAAAAAGAACACCCAGCAGGGTGTTCTTTTTTTAATATAATAAGTTACATACGAGTAGGTCGACACAGGGATCCCAGTGAACCATCTTTGAAGGAACGAAGTGACGCACAAAGATATGTGAATCGGGGAGTTCCTAGCGTAAGATTTTGAAGCCCAAAGGGCGCACAAAATCCACAGCTAGGAACATATAGGAAGTTGCAGATGATAAGGTATAAAAATTCTTATTTCTATCTAGTGAGATACTATTAGTAACTAATAGTAACTAATAGTTGACACTACTTGCTTACTTTTTGTATTATCAAGCTATAAAATAAGTGTATATATTAGAGAATTATTTTTGGTTAATTGTATAATGAAATTGAACAATTAACCAGTAAATATTGTCGTTATATTACAGAGAACACGTTTTATGCCTATTTGTGGCAGACGATAGAAAAAGGTCAGCTATAACTTCTTTACCAACGATCATAATTTTAGCTTAGACAGTTCTGCAAAAGCATTCCGGAGGGTTTTGGAAGAAGTGCGGACGGAAATATCATAAGAGAAATAACTCTCTTGTAAAAATGCCCGAAAACTGAAAAGATTAGAGGAAAAGCGCTACAGTACAAAAACAGCTATAAAATGCCAAAGAAGACCTCAAAAAGGCCGTTTGAAAAGGTAGATGAATTGAAAACTAAGGGTGCTTCGATTAACAGAGTTAAATAAGCTCTTTGATATGGAAGAGGTGGAAAAAAATGAAAAATGACAATCCTCTTGTGGAAGATGTAAAGAGGGCAATTATTGACTTCCGCAACAGAGAGTATGAAGAAAACTATAGCTATGATGAGTTTGACACATTGTACCCTGATTTAAAATATATCGGAATCGCCTATACCAATACACCGGATGAAAGGTATGGGATTCTGTATGAACTGAACTTAGAGGAGAAAACTTGGACACAGTACATTGATGATACTCCTATTAAAACAGAGAGCTTTGACTATGAGAACAAAGGAGCGAATAAGGCTCTAAAGAACATGAAAAAAATGAAATAGAAATGTCCTACTTTAGTGATTTAGTTTATATTGATTCCGAAGATTTAAGAGTAGCAACGGGACTTTATATTGATGATGAAGGCAACTTCTATAATCCGCTTTTCAAAGACCTCGATAATGATGATATTACTGACAGATAGGCCTTGTTGATAGTTAATTTTTCCTAAATAATCTATCGTTAGGAGGACTGAATAATGAATCAGATAAAATGTATAAATTGTGGATTTTTCTTGTTATAAGTATGGATGTGTTAATGAAAATCCACAGAGAAAAAACAGGAAGTTGCTAATGATAAGGGTATCTTAGTAAAGTGTTTTTATTAGTGCTAAAATGTGTACTATTTTTAGCTATTTTTTTATTTATCTAGGTTATACTTAGTTTTTTTATGATATAATCTGATCAAATTAACTGTATACGTAATGTAATGAGTGGACTTATAAAAATTTTAGGGATTTTATTATGACTAATATTGATATATTTAAACAACAAATACAAGAAATGATGAATACGGACTATTGTTCATTTGTAGAAGCTCTAGTGAATATCGAAACAGGAGAAACAAATAAAAAGTATTAGAATCTTTTGTATCTCACATATATGGATAGAGATGATGTAACATTACTGAGTAATTTCTTTTTATAAGCAATAGATATATTAGTAATAAAATATTTTAGACAGCTCAAAAGAGGTGTGCTCCTTACTACTATATGGTTTCTTGGATCTTGACATCCTTATATATATGATCTACTTAAGATATGAACTTTTATATCTTAAGGAGAAATTATTATGCAAATTGCTACAGGCTGTAAACAAATTAAAGAAATATTTCCTATAGGCGATGGTCCAACTTATGTAGTCCCAATTTACCAAAAGACCATATACATGGGAAGAGTCTAATATTACTGATTTCTTAAATGATATAAATGTGAAAATGATGGTTATTATATAGGAAATGTTTTATTGATTGAAAAATGATCATAATAACTCTAATATAAAAAATACAAGAAATTGTTGACGGACAGCAGGGGACTGACTTCTATAGCTTTAATTTTAATGGCTATTTTTATAAACTACATGGTTTTGTTTCATCTGTAGCGAGAGATCAACTTTCAGATCTGTTACTATACAATCAGATATTAAACGTAAATTAACTAATGAAAACAATAGTGTTTACGCTTTGCGGTTACTAAAAAGATAGTATTGTATTTAATGCTATTTTTGAATTTATTACTGAAAAAGTCAATTTTTGATAAATTTGATGATGTTCTGTTTTTAAAATAATTGTAGTGAGATTAAATGTGATAAAAGACGTTTTAATGTGGAAGCGCTTTATTGATATTTTTAGAATGGTTATCCGAGAATTGTCATAGTTATGAAGATATAGAACGTTTTTTTATAGAAAGATGGATAATTTAACTATTGTTTCAATCACATGTAATGATCTTGGAGATGCTTTTTCAATTTTTCCTCTATAAACGCAAAAGGGTTACCACTAACATTAATTGACTTAATGAAAGTGGAGTATTTATCTGCTGTTGGAACATTGGATGATGATCTTATTAAAATATATGAAGAAAAGTGGATAGAATTATTAGATATATTTAGCGAAACTGAAAAGGATTCTAATCATAGTAAAGTTATTCAATTTCTACAAAAATTATTATGATACATTTATAAATTTGACAGCGTCTTCAATAACTAAGAAGGAAGCATTGAATGAATATAAAAAGGTATTTGCTCGTAAAGGTTCAGATTTTATTGATGAATTAATAAAGCATGCAAAGATATTTGTTGATATTATAAATAGCGAGCATATTATAAATGATAAAAGCTGATGCAAATGTTATTGATGATATTAATGTTTTAACTATTTTAAGTGAACTATATAGAGATGGAATCATCTTCTATATATCCATATTTAATGTTTTTTAGATTTATATACTCAGCAACGTATAGCATTAGATGATTTAATTTCTATCCTTACTACTATAAAGGCATTTTATATTAAAAGAAATATTATGGAAAAACCAAAATCTTCGAATATCCGGTCAAGAGTATTAGAGTCTATACGTAGCTTTAAAAATATCAGTAGTATTGAAATTATCAATTCTGCTATATCTAGCTTATTAAAAGATATTTCTGTGAGTGATGAACAGTTTAAACTGGCATTAGAGGCACCTTTATATAGTAAATCAAACTCTAAAACATTACGAATAATACTAATAGATTTAGCAAGGTATTATAATAACGGTTATTTTTCTAAGTCCAGAGAGGATACGTTAGATCTTTATACATCTAAACAGACTCCTCGATCAATGTATAAGTGGACTATAGAGCATATTTTTACCAGATGGTAAATTAAATTATGATTGGATTCAGTCGCTAAGTAAGGGTGATCAGCAAAAAGCTGAAGAAATTCAAGAAAAATATAAGAATACATTAGGCAATTTAACGCTAACACCTTATAATTCAGAAATGAGTAATTCATCGTTTGTTATAAAGCGTGATTATAATCCAAGTGGATCAGAGTATGAGGGACTAAGAAGTGGATTATTTTTAAATGAATCAATTGTAGATATAAATCAGCAGGGAAGATATTAGTGAAAAAGATAGAATGGACTGAAGCAGATATAAAACAGAAGAACTAGTATACTAACAAATCTAATTGTTGAATTATATAAGCTATAGATTTTTGGTAATAATAGATTAATAATACCTTTATTGGAAAAGGACATCATATGGACCTAAAGGATATAGAACTTTCTGAGACTGAAGTAGCTGATACAAACGAGTTAATACATTCCAAATCAATGTTGTCTCACTCAAATATGACTTTAGTTCAGGTATATTTTGTAGCAAAAGATGATGCGTTCTTATACTTATGTGAAGATATAATTCTTCATGAAGGAGATCATGTTTATGTCTCTGGTAAAATGAAGGATACGTTAGGTATAGTTGTAGATGTACGTCATCAATTTAAAGTGAGACCTTCAAAATATGAACGAGTCATTGCTAAGATCGATACTCAATTAAAAAGGGGAATTTAAAATTTTTAATCGACTGTTATTGAGCTTTGATCGAAAAAGTTTAGGTAAAGAAAAAATCAGTCAATGGTTTTTTTCTCCCCAAGGTGAAGAACCCTATATTTCTACATAGACCGGATCCATTTCCACTGGATGATCTAACTCAGTTTCCTATAGAGCATGCCTCGATTGGAAAGAGGATTACAATATTACAAAGAACAACGAGTTGTATATATGTGTATCGATGATAGATATGGATATGCTATTGTACGTGGATCAGAGCACTATGAGGTAGAATTTGAATATAACAATGGAATTATTGAAGATATCTCATGTAGTTGTATGTGATGGACATTGTAAACATGAATTTGCAGTTTTATTAGAGCTACAGTATATGCTACAAATAGTAGAAAGAGAATTTAAAAATGAATACAACAAAAATAGATATGTAGCTACGATTGATAAAGATGTGGTATGGCAGATGAGTGTAAGGTGGACTAATAAAGGAACTATTTCCTTTCATAATCAAATAGACCCTATTATCGTAAATTAAGGAGGACCCATGCGAGAACATAAACTTTCATCAGAAGTAAAATTCGATGGTAAATTAATTAAAGTAACATACGACATTGCCGATGTGAATGGCAAGGAGGCGTGGCGTGAGGTGGTACATCATCCCAGGGGGCTAGTGCTGTTGTAGCCATTGATGAAGACAACCGCATTATTATGGAAAAACAGTTCCGCTATGCTTTAGAGGATTATTTATTAGAAATTCCTGCGGGTAAGTTGGATGTCTGGTGAAGATCCTTTAGTATGTGCTAAACGTGAGTTAGAAGAAGAAACAGGTATTAGTCAGCATGAGAATGGATTAGTCTTGGGACCATTGCTACGTCCCTGGATTCTGTAATGAAGTCATCCATTTGTTTGTAGCGAAAAGGACTTTCCAAAGGCGAAATCCATTGGGATGAAGATGAATATGTAGAAGTAGAACGCTATACCTTTTGAGGAATTGTTACAACGCATTCAGGAAGAAAAAGATTAAGGATAGCAAAAACCTTATCTGCGTTGTTATTAGCTATGCCGTATTTGAAAATAGTGAAAGAATGCCTAGGGAGTCTAATTTCCTAGGCATAGCTTGTTTACGAGCGATTAATAGAGAGGAGGTCTCTATGTTTAAACGAATCATTACGATTGTCACAGATAGTGTAGGGAATTGGACACAGTCCAGATGCGGAGCGCTTTGGAGATAGTGGCGCCAATACATTGGGCCATATTGAAGAGGCGGTAGGGGCCCTTACAGATTCCTAATTTGCGAAAATTGGGCATCGGTAAGATTGCAGATATTACACCACAGGCAGATACGGTGGTGGGCGCTTTTGGTCGCATGCATGAGGTCAGTACAGGAAAAGATACTACTAGTGGTCATTGGGAGATGATGGGGCACCCCTGTGAAAGTTCCTTTCCCAACGTTTTATGACGGGTTCCCACAGGAGTTGATGGATACTTTCACGAAAGAAACTGGCTATGGATTCTTAGGTAATGAAGCGGCATCGGGGACGGAAATCATTGAGCGTCTTGGGGAAGAACATATGAGAACGGGGAAACCGATCGTGTATACGTCAGCTGATTCTGTGTTCCAAATTGTCGCTCATGAAAGTATCATACCCTTTAGAGGACCTATACAAGATGTGCCAAATAACTCGGGACCATGTGTGTATTGGGGACTATTATGTGGGGCGCATCATTGCTCGTCCATTTGTGGGTGAACCAGGTCATTTTGTTCGCACTTCGAATCGTCATGACTATAGTCGTTTACCGAAGGGCGATTTGTCTTGCAAGCTTTGCAAGATGCGAAGGTACCGACCATCGGAGTAGGGAAGATTGGCGATATATACGCTCATATTGGGTTGGATCAATCGTATCCCACAAAATCTAATTCGCATGGCATGAACCTAGTGGTCGCCTTTGTTGGGGCATGATACATCTGATACTACATCGGAAGGTAGATTTACTCATGGCTATATGATGGTGAACTTGGTAGAGTTTGATAGCTTGTATGGACATCGTCGTGATGTACAGGGTTATGGTCGTGAGCTAGAACTATTTGATTACCAACTGGGTGGGGTCAGCTAGAGTTACTGCAAGAAGATGACTTGCTTATGATTACGGCGGACCATGGTAACGACCCGACGTGGGCGGGAACGGACCATACACGAACTCGATGCCAATCTTTGGCGTATTTACCATCTTTCACAGGACCCTATTGACCTAGGGGGATAGAAGTAGCTTTGCAGATATTGGACAAACCATATTGGAAAAACTTTGGGGTGACAGAACCATTTGTAGGGAAAAGTTTTTATATGGGATAGTGAAATAGTGAACTACTTACTTTTTATAAAGTTAGGGCGTATAATGAAGCTAAGATATATGATAAAAGTGGAGGTGAGAAGATGTGTACTATAAATATCAGTCAAAATGAAGAATTAAAAGCCCTTGTAAAATTGCTTATTGATGGAGCAACAGAGTCAATTATTTTTACAAGATGAGAGTGCAATGCAGAAATAAAAACTAGTGAAAGATGTACCACAACCGATACAGTTTGGATTAGGAAGAGGATTATTTACCGTTCCAGATGATATTCATGCAGGGGATGAAGTGATTCAAGAAGTATTTAAGGAGTACATATGAATATTCTATTAGATACACATATTTTATTATGGCTTTTATTTGATGATAGTAAACTTTCAAATAATTGCAAAAATATATTAAGCTCACAAGATACATATATATTTTTAGTGTTATTTCTCTTTTGGGAAATTGAAATTAAGCATAATAAATATCCAGATAGATTTCCTTATGATGCAGAAATTGTATATAAGTTAGCTAAAACAGTCTGGGTTACGATTATTATCTTTGTCTCCGGAAAATATTTTTATGATTAGTACCTTAACTAGAATAGAATCAGCAAAAAGCACATCATGATCCATTTGATAAGATTATGATTAGTCAAGCTAAGTCTGAGATAATGCAATTTTATAACACATGATGAACTATTATTAGGGGTATAATGAGCCCTGTATTTCATGGGTGTAATAAATACATTGATACAGTAGGGTTATACATAGCAAAAGAGGCTATCAGTATTGAAGAATATTCTTCCTGACTGATAGCCTCTTTTTTGAGTACATGTACCTTCAAAATCTTACGCGCGTGTAATTTTATCAGAACGAAGGCAGCGTGTGCAAACGTTAACTCGTTTAGTTTCGCCGTCTACAATTGCTCGTACTCTTTGGATGTTTGGTTTCCAAGTTCGTTTGGAACGGATATGGGAATGAGAAACATTCATACCCGTAGTAGTGGATTTACCACATACTTCGCAAAGGTTTGCCATTTGTTTCCACCTCCAAAGTGTTTACTACTAATATAACATATGTATTTTATCATAAAAAGGATAGGGAATGCAAGTACATCTCGTCTTTTTCAGATAATATTATATTAGCCTATTAACTATATACTAAAACTTGTAAAGTCTGTCAAATTTTATTAAAAAACAACTTGCGTTTATTTTACACCAGATGTATAATCTAAGTATAATTAAATATAGAAGGACACTTTGTTACAAAGCCTAACTCACGTAACTCTTCTATAAAAAGTGTCCTTCTGTGCCTTTTTAGAACAAACTATTCCTACTAGATACAATTATACTTACCTATACCTCTTATACTTAGTGAGATTCATGCCTAGTCCATAGCTCTCATACTTGGTAGATTCATACTCAGTGAACTTATTCTTAGTAGACTCATCCCTAGTAGATTCATACTCGGTGGACTTACACTTGGTAGACTTATACGGGGAGTAGACGGGTTTGTGGTATAATAAACATCATAGAGTGCCTACTATAGGATACTTAGTAGCGAGTTATAGTCAGGATACTTTAAGAGAACAGCGTAGGATAGGAAGAGCATGAACGAACAATTGCAATCGATCAAGGGTGTGGGCCCGCGACAGAGTGAAACAATTACATAGGTTAGGAATATACAGGATGTGACAGGGATTTGTTACATTATTTTCCTCGTACCTTTGAAGACCGTCGCAAGGTCTATTCTGTTCATGAAGCACCTCGTGGTGAGGTGGTAGGCGTGACGGGACAAGTGGTACAGGGTGAGTGAGAAACGCCCGAAGCCAAGAATGCATATTTTAGCTTGTAACTTATTTCCGATGGTGTACGGAGTCTAAATTTAATATTTTTTAACCAAGCCTATAAGAAAGAACTTTTATAAAAAAGGACAACGTTTGTATGCTTATGGGCAAAATAGAGTTCAACTACGGTCAGTTGCAGATGAACACGCCTCAAATCGAGAAATGATAGAGGAAGGGCAAGTAGATGGACCGTGGGATTGTGCCTGTTTATTCCTTGACGGGAAGGCATGAAAACAATGGGGGCATTCGGATGGCGATTAAAAATTGGTTTTGACCATCATCGTGAGCTAGAGGATGTAGTGCCCAGTAGATGTGATGGGTGATCGATTTACGATGAGTCGCTATGAAGCGTTCCGGAAATGCATTTTCCTACGTCTTGGGAACGGCATCAAGAGGCACGGAAACAATTGGCCTATGAAGAATTGTGGATTATGCAAATGGGGCTATTATTCATTGCGTGCCCATGAGCAGAGCCACGGGGGACTTTGCTATGATTGCGATGGATCCTTAGTGGACAGGATTCGTAAGGGCTTGCCTTTTACTTTGACGGGAGATCAAGCAAAGGCCTATGCAGACATTGCTAGAGATATGGAGCAACCGCAAGCGATGCAACGGTTAGTGCAAGGCGATGTGGGCTCTGGAAAAACGGTGGTGGCTGCCTTTGGCATTGGCGAAGGCCGTAGAAAAATGGATTTCAAAGGGGCTATCATGGCACCTACGGAGATTTTGGCGTCTCAACATTTTGAAAGTTTCAAGACTTGTTCCGTGATGCACCTATACGGATGGCGTTGATTAACGGGGTCTACGAAGAAAAAGGAAGACCTCTATGTAGCGCTAGAACAAGGTGACATCGATGTGATCGTGGGAACCCATGCGTTGATCCAAGAGAAAGTGAACTTTCACAAGTTAGGGCCTCATCGTGGTGGATGAGACAACATCGATTTGGTGTGGAGCAACGGGCGAAGTTGCAGAAGAAGGACGACCATCCCCATGTGTTAATTATGACGGCGACACCTATACCTCGCACGATGACATTGTCTATTTATGGCGATTTAGAAGTGTCCTTGATTAAAGAAATGCCGCCAGGCCGTAAACCAATTAAGACCTATGCTAGTGAACTCATCGCATAAAGAAAAATGCTAGAGTTTTTGAGCGAGAGATGAAAGCGGGCAGACAAGTATATGCGGTATGCCCTCTGGTGGAAGAGTCTGAAAAAATGGATTTAGATGCTGCAGGAGCAAATCGTCTATGCTTATAAGGATTATTTTGAGCCGCACTATCGGGTGGGCATGGTTCATGGTCGTATGCGACCGAAGGAAAAAGAAGAGGTGATGGACGCCTTTTATCGTCATGAAATTCACCTATTAGTATCTACTACGGTTATTGAGGTAGGTGTGAATGTGCCGAATGCGACCATCATGTGTATCCATAATGCGGAACGGTTTGGGCTATCCCAGTTACACCAATTGCGTGGGCGGGTGGGCCGTGGATCGGCGCAGGCCCTATTGTATGCTCGTCAGCGATAGTAAAAATCCAGACAGCAAAGCATCGACTGTCATTGATGGAACAAACACAGGATGGATTTGAAAGTTGGCGGAAGAAGATTTGCTCATTCGCGGGACCGGGGAATTGTTTGGCTTTGCCCAATCGGGGATTTACCAGATTTGAAAGTGGCCAACATCATTAAGGATATTCTATTTTGTGGAAGCGCGAGAGGATGCGAAGAAATATTTACGAGCCAGGGGATTTGAGGAAGTACAAGCGACACTGCGCCATCAGATGGAAGCTCGATTTGGACCGCAATATATGCGTATTTTATATACTTAAAGTTGTTTAGTGAGTGCCAAATATGATACAATAGGTGAGATTCTATCTATAGCACAGTGCTAAAGATATGTAGTGGTGAGGGAGGATAAGCTCATGCCTATTATTCATGTAGAATTAGTAGAAGGTCGTACTTTCGAACAAAAAAAGCTCTTGGTGAAGCGATTACAAAAAGCAACTGTAGAAACTGTAAAGTTCCGGCAGAAGCGGTAAAAAGTAATTTTCGTGGACATGAAAGCTGACAACTATATGGAAGCTGGCGTTATGCGCTGCGAGAAAAAATAATTAGGAAAGACTACCTACCAGAAGGATAGGTCTATAAGGAAGCAAGCCTTTCTTGTACGTCCTGTCCTTCTTGTTTACGTACTAGAATAGATGAGGTGAATGGTGCAAAATCAAATTGATGTGCTATCCGTCCCTATTGATGTGGTGACAATGACGGAAGCCGTAGATAGAGTGCTTTCATTTAGTGGGGCAAGAAGGATTGCACATAGTGGCCACGGCCAATGCAGAAATGGTCATGATGGCGCAGGAAAAATCAAAAGATTGTTTAGAGGTTTTTGCAAAGAGCAGATCTTGTCGTGCCCGATGGGGCAGGTGTGTTGTGGGTCGCTGAGCAAGGGGCAAACAGTTTCCCAGAACGTGTCACAGGATGTGATTTATTACAACATCTATTGAAAGCAGCTACAAATGCACAATATCAAGGTATATTGTGTGGGCGGTGCCGAAGGTGTGGTGAAGACAGCTATCGAAAATGCTACAGCCGAATTAGGTGAGTTACCAGTGGTGGGCTATCATTCGGGGTATTTTACGCCAGAAGAAGAGAAGCAGATCATAGAGGACATCGACCGCAGTGGCGCACAACTAGTCTTTGTTGCCTTTGGAGTACCTAAGCAAGAATTTTGGATTCAAGATAAATTATCCCATTTACAAGGCGTAGTAGCCATGGGGAGTGGGGGATCCTTTGATGTGACTGGCGGGCATGCTGAAAACGAGCGCCACTATGGATGCAGAGAAAACCGTTTAGAGTGGTTGTATCGCTTTGTTGTTACAACCAAAGCGTATCATTCGCATGTTGGCATTGCCTAAATTTATATGGGCCGTATGGCGGCATAAATAAAATGTTGGAAGTGTATACATGCATCTATTTTGGAGATGCATGATGTGCCTTCTTGGGCGCATAGAAGAGGTTAAGTATGGGTTTAATTGTAAAAGATGGATATCCCTTAATAGGAGCATGCCTAGGTATCGCTGCTTTTGTGGGGTACTTCGTGTCTTGGTGGTTAGGAATTATACCGTTTATATTGGCATTATTCTTTACGTATTTCTTTCGGAATCCTAATCGCCAAATTCCCACGATGACCATGTACTGGTTTCCCCAGCGGATGGGAAAGTCATGGAAGTGGTGGAAGTTTTTGAAGACACGTGTTTACATCAACAATGTAAGAAAGTAACAATCTTCCTATCTGTATTTGATGTGCATGTGAATCGTGCACCTATGGCGGGAGAAATTACGTTCCGCCAATATACAGAAGGTCAATTTTTACCAGCCTATAAAAGATTCTGTAGGGCTACGAAAATGAACGACATACGATTAGCATTAAAAATGACAAGATGGAAATTGTGGTTACACAAATTGCTGGGCTTGTTGGCTAGACGTATCGTTTCTTGGACAGATGTAGGAGATACCTTAGAACAAGGTACCTTGTATGGTATGATTAAGTTCGGCTCTTGCACAGAACTATTTGTTCCTTTAGACGTAGACATTTGCGTTACAAAAGGGCAACATGTAGTGGGTGGAGAGACGATTATTGGGAGGGTGAAAGATGAATAAGTCTATATTTCCCAATCTTTGTACAGCAGCCAATTTAGCCTGCGGTGTAGTGGGGATTAGTTTATCGGCAATGGGTAACTTTTACAGGGGCATTTGCGATTTGCGTGTTGTTGTCCTTGCTAGCGGATGGCTTAGATGGTACGCATTGCTCGTGCCTTGGGCGTATCTGGCGATTTTGGTCGTGAATTAGATTCTCTAGCAGATGTGGTTGGTTTTGGAGTATCTCCAGCGTTCATGTTGTACATGATGAGCTTGGATCACTACGGCTGGCTAGGCTATGTGCCATTGTTGGTATTCTCCGTATTAGGGGGCTTTCAGATTGGCACGATTCAACATTATGACAGAAGAAGTACATGGCTATTTCCAAGGGATTGCCTATTCCTGCAGCAGGGTTGTATGGCAGCTACTTATGTATTAAGCGGTGTGCGCATTCCTGATGTGGCATTGATGCTAGCCATGATCTTTGTAGGCTATTTGATGGTCAGCAATGTACATCATCCTGATTTTAAAGGAAAAGGTAGCGATCCTATGCAACCCATAGCTGTTGGCATTACAGTAGGTTGTGGCGTATTTTGTCTATTGATGGATTATCGTTCTTGGCCAGTGTTGATTTTTGTGTTGTATGCAGTATATGGTATTAGCAATACTATCATCAACAACATTCGTAAATAGGAAGGAACTAAGATGAATTACGTTTGGTTTGACCTAATTATGATTCCTATACAAGTCATCATCGTATTTTATACCTTGTATTACTTTGTGTTGATGGTCTGCGGTATGTGGCATAAAAGTGACAAAAAGGAATGTTCTCCGAAACATTCTTTTGCCATTATCGTCTGTGCTCATAATGAAAGCGCCGTGATAGGTCAATTGGTGAATAATCTGCAAGTGCTTGATTATCCTCGCCATTTATATGATATTTTTGTTGTAGCCGACAATTGTAAAGATGATACTGCTGAGATTGCTCGCGAAGCGGGAGCTGAAGTGTATGAGCGCTTTAATACCGAAGAAGTGGGTAAAGGCTATGCCATGGGGTGGATGTTTGATAAAGTATTCGCCATGGAACGCCACTATGATGCGTTTGTCATCTTTTGATGCAGATAATCTAGTGCATCCTCATTTCCTCTATGAAATGAATCGTCATTTGGAAAAAAAGGGGGAACCCGTGATTCAAGGGCTACCTGAATGCGAAGAATCCAACTGATACATGGGTAGCTGGCACCTTTGCCATTGCCTTTTGGATGGTGAATCATATGTGGCACTTGGCGAAATATAACTTGGCCTTTCTACAGCTTTGGGTGGCACAGGTATGTGTATCCGTACAGATATCATCCGCGATTATGGTTGGTCTTGTAATAGCTTGACAGAAGATATGGAATTTTCTTTGAAATTGTTGATCCATGGGGTGAAAACAACATGGGCTCACAATGCCATCGTATATGATGAAAAACCATTGACTTTCATGCAGTCCTGGAATCAACGGAAACGTTGGGCCCAAGGTCATTTTGATACAGGAGAACGGTATATTCCGAAACTTTTTGTACAAGGTATTAAGAAAGGGAAATGGACAATCCTAGATGGAATTGTGCAGATTACACAACCCTATTTCTTGTTACTGTCCGCCTTTTTATATTATTATGACCTATATCAACGGAATCGTGCCGTTGTATACGAATATTATCTACCAAATTTTGCCAGTGCAAGTATGGCAGATTATCGGTATTGGACAATATTTATTTCCACTCATTGTGTTGGCACAAATCAAAGTGCCACCAAAAGTTTGGATCTATTATCTATTGTACCCATTATTCATCTATTCTTGGGTACCCGTTACCTTCTTGGGATATTTGAATCGTCACGACAAAGTATGGTCCCATACACAACATACCCGTGGGGTAGAACTGGGGGAAGTGAAACTAACCCTGAATGGGCGATACCAGTCGCAAAAACAAAAGAATAAGTAATAGAAGCAACAGGATGTTAAAGTTCTGTTGCTTTTTGTGTATGTGTTAGAGGTAAAGTTAGATATATTATGAAATCATCTATTGACTTTTTGCACCCAAAAGTATATAATTTTGGGTGCAAGGAGGTGAAAGAATATGACTATAGCCAATCAAATAGAAGATAGTATGACAGAAAATCGTGGGAAAAATTTTTTCCATTCATGATTTCTATCATCTCGGTACAAAAATACAGTTAAATCAGCATTATACCGTTTACATGAAGAAAAATAAAAATAGTAAGACTTATAGATGGTTTGTATACAAAAACCGAAATATAGTCAAGTTTTTAAAAAGAATATACATATCCAGATGCAAGTGTTGTTGCTGAAAAAAATTAGCAGATAAATTTTTCTTGGACCATAGCACCTGCAGGTGAAACTGCTTTAAACTATACGGGGACTGTCTACACAGGTTCCTAATGAGTATATTTATATCTCCGATGGGGCTTATAGAAGTATTTATATAGGGGTAAAAAGATTGTTTTTTAAAACGCACTACCAATAGGCATATAACAACCTACTCAAAAGAATTATCTATATTAATACAAGCTTTAAAGGCCTTAGGAAAAGATAAAAATTGGAGATAATGAGATACAAAAACTTTCACAAATTTGCTAAACATGTGAAAGAAGATTTAAAAAGATATTCTAAAGATTCCATTTTGGATGCAAGAAATTTTCACAAGAATACAGGAGCTTAATTATGAGTAAATTGTTAGAAATCTCAAATGAAGAGCTAGAACTTGTTATTGATAGCACATCGGATAAACTTAATATGTCCAAAAGCTATTGTAGAAAAAGATTTGTGGGTTTTGTATGATTTTGAACTATTTATTTAGTGAATTTAAGTATAAAAGATGCTATCGTTTTTAAAGGCGGAACAAGTTTATCAAAAAGTATATAAACTAATCGAAAAGATTTTCCGAAGATATTGATCTTGCATTAGATTGGAAAGTGCTAGGATACGGAGCACAAGAACCTTATGAAGATAGAAGTAATACTAAACAAATAAAGTTTAATGAAGCATTAAATAATGACACAAAAATGTTTCTTAAAGATGAATTACTTCCTATTTTACAAAAAGGACTTTAATAAGATACTAAAAAAAGATAAGTCATGGCATTTTTATATTGATGAAGTAGATGGGACAGACTATCTGCTTCGATTATCCTAAAAAGTTATACAGATAGTTCCATATTACAAGTTATACGATTAGAAATTGGGTGCTTAGCAGAACCAATTCAGTAAATAATCGAACAATTACTACCTACATTGAAGATGTGCATCCTGATGTATTCAATGAACATATAGAAGTCATTGCTGTAGACAGTTTAAGGACTTTTTGAAAAACTAACAATTCTTCATAGAGAGGCAAATCGTATTAATGGAAATTATCCCGACACGATACTCTAGACATTTTTACGATGTGTATAAAATGTTATTAACAGATATTAAAGAAAAAGTTTTGAAAATATTCAGTTACTAAAAAACGGTGATTGAATTTAAGAAAAAGTTTTATGCAAGTAAATGGGCAAAAATATGATGAAATTTCTAGAAGGCAAATTAAAGTTAATCCCTACTGAAGATGGATTAGCAATTTTTTCAGAAGATTATAATAGTATGAAAAATGCTGTTTGGTGAAAAATACCTTTTGATAAGATCATTAAAGACTCTGCAAGAATATGAGTATGATTTAAACGAGAGTTATCAAAAATAAATAGCTATATTTTTGATATAGACAGTAGTGAAATGCTATCGTCTTTTTGTTTACATTAACTGTCATCACATTTCAGTCCTCAACAGGGCGATTTTGTATGCACCTATCGGGACTTTTGTAATTTCAAAAAATTGTACGTTCTATATACTAATGAAGCAAAAGATTTTTGAATTTCTTATTGCCAATGACATAATATGTCATTCTTGATGGGTATACTGTACCCATGCTTAGTATTTTACAAGTGGTACAAGACCACGGAAAGGAATGATTATGAATTTTTTGGAAAGTATTAATGGAATCGATTACGGCAAAACAACAAAGGGATCAGCACGTACAGCAAGACAACGCAGTGGTTTGATGTATCAGAAGACACATCAAAGGTAGTAGTACCTATGCCATATCCTAGTCAACATGAGAAAGGATGCTGAGTGTGTATGAACAAGCTACAGTTAGCATCAATGACTGGGCTAGTCAATATCCCAAGAGATATCTGATACTAGTTCGGAAGTAACCGTTGTAAATGATTATGGGGAAAGCTATCTAGCGAATCTTCGCAAGGAGAGTCAACACAGAACGATGGTATAGCTAAAACAGAGGTGGCAGTACCATCAGAGCAAGATGACACAATTTCCGCATTGTCTGGCGCAGTACATTGTGCGGTAGAAGCCTTTGCACGATTTGGTCGAGCTGATATGTTAGTGCAATTGGCGAATGACCATGCTGTACATCAGGATATTGAGTACTTGGTGGGATCTTTGTGGAGACTTTGCTGAGGCAGCGCATTTATGCAAAGGGAGATGATATGGATTTTGCGGTACATGCGATTCGTCAAGGTATTAAAGACTGTGATATGATTACGGCAGATAGTGAAGTAGATACAGCTTTTCTTGCAGTACTTGCCAACATTGAAAAGAAAGTTTAGGTGACTTATTAGATGCATCGGTTCACAGCCAAGAATTGCAGATTAGCCATGATTCAATGGTGCTTAGCAATGTGGTTTATACCAACAATCGGTTACGTTAAGTACTAGAATGGGTGCCAACAATCTTGTTCAATAAAGGGTTTACTATACAGACCGCAAGGATATGGAGATACTATTTAAAAAGGAAATCGAATCGATGCGACGCACGTGGAAAGAGTGTTTTGTCATTACGTACCGTGATTATGCAGGGTAACAAAGCAGTCAGCGTCAGCAGGGGCGATACAGTGGGATGCAGAATTAGCGATCATCCGCGATGAGTTGCGTGGAGCTACTAATAAAAAAACAAGTGACAAAAGCCTTTGAGAAATTTCTCCTATAATAAAGATAAAATTGTACCATTTATCCTAGACTTGTATCCTGCCTATTTGTATGTACAACAAAAATGTACGGTCGGTGGTAGATGCTCATGTATTTCCAATCACAATTTCCAGAGATTGACACGTATTTACGCAAATATTATGAAATCCAATGCACGAGTGTGAGCTACAATAAAAAATATTATCAATTCTTACAACAAAGTGCATCGGATTACGGCGCTTTCATCCGTCAATTCTTGCAAGCACCAACAGCAGATTTGGTAGAACAATTTGATTTGCATCAATCTGTTAGCTTTGAAGAGGAGGATCATGAGGAATCCTTAGAATCCGTGGCTGTGGAAACGTTCCAAAAAAACAACGCATCAAGTTGATCCGTGATTGCCAAGCTATGTTAGCCTATGGTAGTGCAAAAAAACAGATTTACCGCAATTAGAAGCGTTACAATTCTTGGTAGAATTTCACTACATTCGCCATCTTCGCAACAATATTAACCATGCAGCGGATAAAACATTGGTTATCACAAGCGATATGGTGAAAAGAATCTGTAACAACGTTAGTATCGTCCTTACAAGCTGGGTCAGTGGTTGGGGACTTTCACAGTGGAAGAAAGAATTGGAAAAATAGAAATATTATTTAAAAAGTATTGCCAATGACAAAAATATGTCACTTTCATATGGCATACTAATAGCATAGAGCACATAGTTCTAATACTTGGGGACATAGAAGAGAGAGACATGTGATATCTAGTTAGAATATTGTTAATCATTTAAGGAGGATGTATGGAACAAAAAAGAAACAGTGTTGTCTGCTGTAGAACAGGCAAAAGGAGAAAAATGAATGCACTCCTAGAGGATGTGAGCCGTTTTGAAAGCTATCAATTTGATGCGGGAAATAAGGATTTACTATACTTTTTCGGCGTAGATGTGATTGCAGCACTGGAATCTAGAGAGGATGAGCATAGTACTGAAAGTGGGGCTCGTAAAGCAGGGTCTAACATATTTCATAAACAAAGTGTATAGCAAACGAAAAGAAGCTGTGAAAGAGATGATTGCTACCTATGTAGAGCGGACGCTAAAACGATATGACTGGACCTATGAAGTGGAATATGTAGCGGACCCATTCGGACAAGATGATGATACAGAAGCATATCAAGAAATCCTACGAGAAACAAAGTTCCCTGTACGTAATTATCTTTCCTTAGAATCGGATGGTATTTACCAGCAATGTAACGAGCAGGTTCGTCAAATTTTACAAGAATTACAGGACACTATCGTAGCTACTTGTGGTGATAGTATTTCATGGGATAGTCAGTTCGCACAATGCTTTGTAGTACCGTCCCTGCAAGAAGTGCTGGATTCGTTGAATAGCTTGGATACGAATGCCTATTGGGTGAACACGATCGTGCAAGACTTTGAAAAAGGGTACTATCATAAGCCTGAACGATATATCGACTATATTGAAGTACACGATATGATACGCGATAAAGGGTTTTTATCCTTACTTGGTTTTGATACTTGTTATATCTATGGCGACATGGGGAGAGGCTTCGATGGAATTGTCGAAGGACCTAGCACGGTGCCGTGGAACTTAGCGATTTAAACTTATATGTAAAAAGAGCAGGTGCAGTTGCTGATGAAAGAGTACGTGACGGCTGTGAAAGCCTTAGTTTGATGCCAAATGTCAGTCTCTTATTGAACAAGTAGCATAATCTATAGCGTAACCTATAGTAGGTAATCCCGACAGAGAAAGCCACCATCTTGCCTATGACAACTTCATGGTGAGACGGTGGCATTTGTGTATACACAAAAAAACTATTGCCTTAGTTGATAGAGTTTTTATAATTAAAGTTAATTGGTATTTCTAGAGTAAATACTTTCATATGAGAAAGGACAAAAGAGATGAAACGATACATGGTCAAATTTCACTATCCTAATAGCACGACAGTACATACTGCCTATGAAAGCGCCCATTCCCGTAGTGAGGCAGCCAACAAGGTGAAAGCCCGTGAAGCAGGTTGCGGTCGGATTGTAAAAATTATTGCTACAGTGGAGCGATAAGATGAAGCAGAAAAATAGACAAGACGCAACGAATTTTTAACGATGCAACGTCGTCTATTACAAGGGGAAGTATTACGTAAACCAGAACTGGCGGAAGAGTTTCGGATTAATGAGCGATCCGTGCAACGAGATATCGACGATTTACGAGCGTACTTGCATGATGAAAGCACCCTCTATGGGAACGAGCAACTCATCGTGTACGACCAAAAACGAAAAGGCTATGTCCTAAGTCATGGCGATGAGGGCATGTTTATCTATCAACGAACTAGTGGCTATTGCTAAGATTATGCTAGATAGCCGTTCCCTGCTCAGAGACGATATGGGGCGCATATTGAATAAATTGTTGAAAACATTCTTGCCCCATGAAGAGGTAAAACTGGTAGAAAATCTGATCCGTAATGAATTGCACCATTATGTGGAATTACGGCACAAGAAAAATGTGTTGCCTTTATTAGAAGATTTGTCGAGAGCCATACAGGAACAGCGGTATATTACAATTTCCTATGAGAAGAGCTGAAACAAAGAAGTGGTGACACGAAAAATTGTCGCCTTTAGGTATCTGTTTTTCAGAGTACTATTTCTATCTAACTGCCTATATGGACCAAGAAGAACGGTGTAAAATTCCAAAAGAATTGCAGGACTTGCCAACTATTTATCGCCTTGATCGTATCCATAATTTAACCGTAGAAGAGGAGCACTACCAAGTGCCATCCTATACATCACGATACCAAGAAGCGGAATTTCGTAAACGTATACAGTTTATGTACGGCGGTAGATTACAACGAGTTACCTTTACCTATGTGGGACACGACATCGACGCCATACTTGATCGATTGCCAACAGCGACCATTACTTGGTATGAAGAAGAAACACGCACCTACCATATTCGTGCAGAAGTGTATGGTACGGGCATCTGGCGGTGGATACGGAGCCAGGGGGATGCTGTGAGGGATGTTAGAGTGGAGGAGATGTAAGGCAATAATTTCTTTGCTTTCACTCTACGCAGTCTCCCTTCTCTATGCTATAATGTATATTACGTATCAAATCTTAGTATTACCATATAACAGTGTTGCACAGTAAAGGAGACATATCATGACGCCAGAGTTAGAAGAACCTCACCAATCTTCAGGTTCCGCAGTAAAAAAACGTATTATTGGAGTTAAGCCGGGAAATTCGTCAAAGGTATTGATGGATTAAAAGGGTCTTGCCATTATAGGCGTCACGATATTTCATTTATTTTCCCCATGTAGCAAGTGGTGGCTTCATGGGGGTTTTCCCCTCTTGTTATCTGGCTAGTTTATTGGCTTTTCACTACGAACCAACAGTGGAAGTTAGGAATCTACACGATAGGGACGCTATTTCACGCGAAGAGCGGAGCGTATTATGATTCCGCTTATCTTGATGGTTGCCACTGTACTGGGTGTGTGGTATATGACATTGCCAGAGAAGTTAGCCGGTATTCATGGAGAAGTCCTTTCTATTGTTCTGGGCTATAATAACTGGTGGCAAATCGGGCAAAATGCAGATTATTTTACTCGTTTGGTCAACACGTCGCCATTTACCCACATGTGGTTCATGGGTGTAGAAATGCAGTACATTGTACTATGGCCAATTCTATTTTGGACCTATTATAGACTGAAACAGGCTTGGGGGTTTACAAAATAGGCCTTGTTTGGATCGGGCTTATCACGGTGGCGACCTCTGGGATTATGCCTCTACTCTATACGGAAGGAATGGACGTATCCCGCTTCTACTACGGCACAGATACACGGATATTCGCCTTACTATTAGGCGCTTACTTAGGTCTTCATCGAAGTGAACAAAAACTATACCATGTGGCGACGGTACAACAAAAAGGTACTGACCACAGTTGTATTCTTGGTAGGCGTTATTATGACGGTGGCAAGTTTCTTCTACGTGGATGGGCAAAGCCCACTTCTATACACCTATGGAATGGTAGCTTTCACCTTATTATTTGGCCTTATGGTGTGGCTGGTGGAACGGCCGAATACGCCGCTTGGAAAATTGGTGGATATGCCTCTGTTACGATGGCTGGGCAAGCGCAGTTATGGATTATTTTTATGGCAATATCCAGTGATTTATCTATTTGAACAAAAGGGCTTGCTCCCTCTGTTCGGGTCGCCCATTGCCTATTATATGACGATGGTGGCGGTCATTGTGTTGCTCACGATTTGGACGGAAGCAGTCACAGATTGGTGCATTCAGCACAAACGATTATCTGCCCTATGTTGAAATAGTACAGTCCTATTTTGTGAAAGTCACTTCTGTTTTTGGCGCTCTTTGTATCGTTCTAGGCGTGTATGCGCTGGCAACGGTGCCTACGGAAAAGCAACAAGATGTGACGGAGTTACAACAGCGGTTGACGAAGAATGCAGAGGAACAGGCTGCAGAAAATGCGAAGGAAATAGATATTTCCACCGTAGATGATCCACAAGGTATGATTCACATGGCCGCCATTGGTGATTCTGTTATGCTCGGATCAGCTCATGCACTGCGCCATGATTTTGCAGGCATCCAAATCGATGCGAAAGTATCTCGCTATGTAGGTGCTGGCTTAGGGATTGCGAAACAATTTGAGGCGAATCAACAATTGGGCGATGTAGTTCTCATTGGACTCGGCACAAATGGCCCTATTACGGGCTACTACGAAGGAGAGACGAAAAGCGTTACTAAATTATTTGGGACCTAATCGTCAGATTTTTGGGTCAACAATTATGCACCGGCATCCAATGGATTGAGGGAATAATGCATACCTAAAACAATTGGATCAGGGAGTATCCAAATTTACATATCATTGATTGGGCTAGTCTAGCGGCTAAGCATCGAGATTGGCTAGGAGATGATGGGATTCATCCGAATGATACAGGGGTGAAAGAATATTCCCAATTTATTCACGATGAGATTAAAAAGACATTATTACAAAAATCACAAATAAGATAGAGGAAAGTTGATTAACAGGGTCAACTTTCCTCTTTTTATTCTTTATCATATGTGAGGTCGCTTATATGAAATATAGTATAGAACCTATTTTTGGAAACACCAAAATATAGGGTATAACTCCTTTTGCTTTGGGCTATTTTTGTGTCCGAATGGATTATAAAAGTAGCACTGACAGTGAACGTTGACTGTTAGGAGCGTTTTTCGAGGAATTTTTCAAAGGAATCTAGAATACATACAGTGTAGGCAAGTAAAGGAGGTGATGACATGTACCATGTGGAATTAGAATTAGATTCTTTCTTTCAACAGAGCCTATGAAAGAGGTGCCAGTGATATGCATTTCGATACAGTAGAAGAGGGTGTATTGGTTCGGTTCCGTCTCGATGGACGATTGCAAACGATGACGACCATTCCTAAAACAGACGGCGAGTTAGTGATGAATCGTTTAAAAAGTATTAGGTTCCATGGATATTAGTGAAAAAAAGGTTTGCCCCAAGATGGGCGTTATGTATGGGCCCATGAGAACCATTCAGGAACGATACGGATGTCTTCCTTGCCTTCTGTCTATGGGGAAAGCTTTAGTGTGTCGCCTATTTTGGCACGATGCTGGATTCTTTCATTAGAAGAATTGGGCATGCCCTTGGACATGAGCCATGCGGTACAACAAATATTAGAAAGACCACATGGTTTATTACTTGTTTGTGGCCCAACAGGGTCTGGTAAAAGTTCTACCTTATATGCATTGCTGCAATTATTAAACGGTGAGGAAGAGCAGATTATTACCTTGGAACACCCAGTGGAACGGATTGTGGAAAAGGCCGTTCAAATTGGTGTGAATCCATCTATTGGGATGACTTTCAGTCGTGGGTTACGCGCCATATTACGAGCATGATCCAGACACGATTGTGGTAGGAGAGATTCGCGATCAAGAAACGGCAGAGCTAGCGGTACAGGCGGCACTAACAGGACATAGAGTGCTGTCTACGATCCATACGAATCATGCCACTGGTGTGGTGGAACGCTTAGTGGATATGGGTGTGGAAAAGTACTTGGTTCAAGCTACGGTGATAGGTGTGATTTCTCAGCGGTTAGTGCGGCGATGTGTAGAGGGGGAAATGAAAGGACGGTCTGGTATTTTTGAGGTCTTGTCTATACCGAGAGAAGGTTGTCGATGGGGATGCGCTAGACACGCATTTACTATGCTCTTTGCAAGAGTCTGCCCAGCGATCGGTGGACTTGGGGATTACCACGGAAGAGGAAGTGCGACGAGTGGGGGTATTATTGTGAATTGGAGCGACATCATTGGGTCCGCTATACAGGCGGGAGCCACAGATATTCATATACAGCAGGGAGCCATCTTTTTGGCGGATAGGGATGGACATGGTGAGTACAGACTATGTGGTCACAGAGGATGACATACTTCAATTTATACAGGAACATACCACGCTAGAGACGAAAGAGAGCATGTCCTATGATGGAGCTATGACCTATGAAGGGTTGCGGATTCGGGTTCATCTATTTCGGTGGCGCTGTGGATGGGGTGGAACATTGCGGATACTCTACCCACCTACAGGGAGGGTCTTGATACATCAGAAGAGGGAAAATTATTGCGGAATATTTCTACTTTCAAAGAAGGCCTCGTCATTATCGCTGGCGCTACTGGTTCTGGTAAATCTTACACATTGACATCGTGTTTGATGTATATTAACGAAACTATGCAAAAGGCATATTATTACCTTGGAAGACCCCATCGAGTATGTGTTGGAACATCAAGAATCTTTGATTCATCAACAGGAGTTGCACACGCACTTTCATCATATGGCGGACGGTATTCGAGATGCATTGCGAGAGGACCCAGATGTGATTTTTGATCGGTGAAGTGCGTGATAAAGATACGCTAGAAGCGACCTTGCATGCGACGGAGACAGGCCATTTAGTATTTGCCACATTACACTACACAACGGGCGACCATGTCGATTAATCGGATGATATCCATGTTTCCAGCCCATCAGCAAGAGGAAGTGCGCACCCAGCTATCGCAGGTGTTGCGCGCCGTGATATGCCAACGATTAGTGGTCTTAGGAGAACAGTTTATTCCTGTGCGAGATATTTTTGATTAATACACCGCTGTAGCAAACTTGATTCCTGACGGAAAGAACCCCAAATCGTATCCTACAGGAAACGCAACGACCTATGAAGACCTTGGAAATGGCAGTGGCAGATTTACGAGCCACCTATGGAGCATCACCAGTATTGGATGCGGTATTGCAAACAAATTAGGAGCGTGCAAATGAGTTGGTATAGGTATGAAGGATTTTCGAAAGATACGGAGCGAGCAAAGGGGACTCTCTGGGGCGATTCTGAAGAGGAAGTGCAGGCAAAACTAGACTACCAAGGGATTAAAACCGATACGCATAGAGTTAATAGAAACAAAAACAGAAAAGCTCCGATTGGGGGCATCGCCCTATCATTCAGTTTGCCTATCGCTTGCACATGCTCTTAGGGTCTGGGATTTCTTGCGCAAAGCCTTGGATATGATGGTGACTATGAAGGGGACGAAGATTCCCTACAGGGATATTCGGGAAGATGTGGGCAGAGGAATGGCACTGTCAAAAAAGTGTGGCTAAGTATGGTTGTCCTACCATTGCTGCCACTATATTAGAGGCTGGCGAAGCCTCAGGGACCTGAGTGGAAGCATTGGCAATGATTCAAGGTTTGTATGAAGAAGAACGGAAATTGCGACAACAGTGGATTTTCGGCTTTGACCTATCCATCTTTTTACTGAGTCTTGATGGGAGTCTTTATTACGGTGGCGGTAGGATTCATTTTGCCACAGTTTAAAGCTGTATTCGACACGATGCAAATTGAGTTACCCCCTTTTACGGCAGCTTTGTTTGCAGGTGGTACCTGGTTGCAACAGTACGGATTATATGTAGTATCATTGTTCCTAGTTGTACTTGTGTTGCTGTGGAAGGTATATCAACAAGAGGCGATCAAATTGTCTGTGCATCGCAGGATTTGGGTGTGTATGCAATCTAGGGAGTGGCTTATATCCTACACGATGGTACGCATGTGTCAGATTTGGAAGTTGCTTTTACAAAGTGGGATTCCTCTGTTGCAAATGTTGGCTATGACGGAGTCACTGTGGGGAAATCTATGGGCCACTCAATTACAGCAAGATGTAAAACAGTATATTTCACAGGGTCATCGATTGACAGAATCCTTGGAAACCATGCAATTAGGGACCTCTTTCTTACATGATTTACTGCGGATCGGGGAAGAAACAGGGGATCTAGAAAGTATGTTACAACAAGGATACATCTATTACCGAGGAATATTAGACCGGACTATGAAAAAAGGAGAACAATTACTAGAACCGATTATGTTAAGCATGATGGGCCTCATCATCGCTATACTTGTGGTAGCAGTTATCTTTGCTGATGTTTAATTCTATTTCAGCCATACAATAGGGAGGTATGATGGAAGCAATTCGTCAGCGTTTGTCTCAACGTAAACAACAAGAAGGATTTTACCTTAGTGGAATTAATGGTAGTTGTCGCTATTATTGCGATTTTTAGCATCTTTGGCAATGCCTCAATTTTTTTAAATGCATCCAATAAAAGCGAAGGAAGCAAAAATTAAATCCGATGTGACTACAATTTCTAATGCGGCACAATTGTATATGATGGAACAATCTACTGACACAGTACCGACGGTAGATACATTGTACAAAGAAGGATATTTGACAGAACATGTGAAAACACCTAAAGGTGGCGAATACACGGTAACTAGTGTACCAAAAATGAAGGTGGCAAAGGGAAACATATTGCAGTCACTGCGACGGATGCTGAATAGGTACTAGAAGGAAGAGGGAATGATGGAATATGTGGTAGGAGGTATGGCTTGTATCTTCGGTGTGGCAAGCCTCTATCTCATCGTGTCTTGGTCATATATGAAAGCGCACACACCGTGGCTACTGTGGACCATAGTTCCTCATATCATAGGAACAGTAGGGTTACAATATGCATACCAAAATGGGTTGGATTGGCAATATCTATCAATTGGGACTACTTCATATGTCGGAGATTACACTCTTTTGGGGATCTACCATCGATAAGCTGTATTATATTCTTCCTGATGAAGGAGCGGTAATAATTTGTATATGTGGTTGTCTTTACCAATGGATGAGCCATAGTATCGATTTGAGCGTGCTGAGGAATGCCCTCTGTATGGGTGGATTGTGGTGGTCTTTACGATACATGAGCCGTGGTGGCGTCGGACTAGGGGATATTAAATGGTTAATGGCCATTAGCATTTGGCTGTCTCCCCTAGAATGTCTACTTCTTTGTGGGCTTTCTTCTATGGTTGGCATCGTCTACAGTTGTATACATCGCTATACCGACCCTGCCCATTCCTATATTCCCTTTGGTCCTTCTGTAAGCGTGGCCACAATGGTACTTCTCATCTATCCTCTTGCGAGGTATCTATGAGGATGGTGAATATGAAAGCCGACGAAGGATCCTTGCTAGTAGAAGTGCTATTGTATGTCAGTATCTGCTCTTTAATCATTGGTATGGTATTACTGTTAAATACACAGGAACGGAAGGAATACTATGCATTTGACCGAGAAGGACGTTTACTATTTGCGCATATGAAGCGGATGCAGATGGCTATCCTGTATGGAAAATTGCAGGTAGATGGCGGTGGCAATCGGATTGTATTGGAACGAAACAGCTATGGATATATTGATAGCCACAATACATTGGCCTATCGTCAGTTGCCAAAGTCTATGCATATAGAATATACAGGGGGACATCCTATTATCTGGTTTCATAAGGTGAAAAGGGGTGGGACGCATCTATACCCTAACATTAGTAGATGATGTGATTCGCTATAAACGAACCTTTATTTTTGCTAGGCAATCGGGTCGCATACGTTGGGAGGAATCAAAATTTTGAAAGAACAAGGAGAATCGGGATTTCTCTATCTTGATGTGTTAGCGTCCCTATTGGTGATGACTCTGTTTTGCTCTCTTTTATATGTCATGATCATGAGCAGTGTCAAGCAATATGGCACTATGTTACGGGAAGAACAGACATTGCAAACTATGATTTTATATATGGAAGAGGGAAAAGCAGATTGGATGCATCATAGAACGTTGGGAGATGAAGTATTACCAGATGTTGGGGAAACTAGTTTTCACAGAGAGATAACTAGAAGAGAAGATGGTCTATATGAATTGCAGGGTCATTGCCTATCGTCATGGAGAAGAAGTGCATCGGTTTAGAACGTATTTGTTAGAGCCAGCATATCCATAGTAGGTAATCTCACTAGCAATCTTAGAAAGAAATTAAAGATATGTAAGACATCTATGGAGTGATACAAGGCATTTATGAAGAGGCAAGAGTACTAGTATGTGGATCTCAGGTGGAATAAGAAAAAATAACCTATGGAAAAGAAGAATACGATACAAGGACCAAGCTGGATTTATATTGGTGGAAGCCTTAGTGGGAAGCATATTATTGGTCATCATATTGACGGGATTTTTCTGTTGACCGCTCATAGTGTCAAGTGGATTCATATGCTGCATCACCGTCATGAACTACTACTCGATGCTAGGTTTAGTCGCATTCAAGTGATGAATCGGTTGAAATACAGTGAAGTAGAACCGCAGGTAGGTGTGGATGGTATGGTGCTCATAGGGCCATCGCAGTGGCGCTTAAGTTTGTATCAAAATGCGTTGGTTACCATGCTTTCAGATGGACAGCAACAGGAGATTACAGAAAAAGAGATTAGCCCTCACATCGGTAAGATTCGGGTATACCCTACTGGGAATACCATGTTTGAAGCGCATAATAATGGACTTATCGAACTTCATTGGTATTCTGAATTAAAACCCTATTGGGAACGTGAATCACTTCGATTGATGGAAGGTGGTCATCATACCTACACGGTACATACTGGCATATTGCCCTATGCAACCTATGTGAAGGGGATGCAGGAGAAAGAGAAGTAACTATGAAAGCATGGTTGGTATCACGGAAAAAACAAGGTGGTTTTATATCATATATGATGCTCTTCCTAGGAATGGCTACGGTGGGCATGTGGGCAGCTTGGCAGAGTACGATGGGCATTAGTTATCAAAGTATGGTAGATGAATACCGGTTGGTGCGCTGTCAATATGGTATAGAACGGGGCATTGTGTTAGGGGACTCAAAGCGAGTACTTTCAAGAGCGCCAACATGAAATTACCGGTGGCGGTTCGCCAGTGTATGTATTAGAAGAAGAGGATGGGGAACGAATTGAGGCCATCTATTATAAGGAACGAGAGGATCGATATTGTTTGCGCGTTATGTGCATACATGTGGAATCGGAAAGCAATGTAAAAAAAGATGTGTATATTAAACCTATCTATAAAGATGCAACAGTAGAACGTATAGAAATACTCAAGATCAATTAATAGGAGGGAATCTATGGAAAAGAAGCGAGTCATGTCCATAGCCATGGGGTATAAGGAAATTGTGGGCATCATTTGTTATATGCTAGAAGGAACGATGATCATTGAAAATGTAGTATCTAAACCCTAGACGGGGTACGATACTAGAAGATGTGGAGGAATTTTTTTCGGCCTTTACGGAGATGAAACTATCCCTGTCGCTTGCGTACAGGAAGGACCTTTACGAGCGGTATGTCTAGAAACACCTAGAATGGATAAACTGGATCAATATTTGTTTTCCCGACAAGAAGGGCATCGGCAGTTTGAAGACGGCGAGGTGGAAATGGCCGTTGATTTTGCATCAAGACCGCATGGCAACAATATGCTCATGCTCATTGTTGCCTTAGAACGCAAAAAGGTGAGAGCTATGGCACGAGGGATCCAAAGTGGAAATGGAGATATTCATCTCATTGACTATTGGACAAACCCCTTGGTACATAGCCGAGGCAAAGAAGAGTCCATGCTATTTGTAGTAGGCGAGAAGAAAGGAATCCGTGTGTCCTTGTGGTCTAGAACATTTTGCCTGCCCACCGATTGGTAACAGCTGATCCGGAAGCAGTATTAGAGGCATGTCATACAGTACTACAAGAGGGAGAAGCCTTTGGGGTGGTACATCCGAAGGGAGCTGCTATTGTAGGACTAGGCGCAGAAGGTGAGGAAACCTATGAAAGTGTTTTACAAGAATATGGTGTGTTAGAGCAAATTAATGTACATCTAGTCGACCAAGGTCAGGACTATGACCCTACCAATATAGTTCATGAAATGGCCATGGGATTAGGAAGACGGTTGTTGGCTTATGTGGACAGATACGAGTGTTAACTTCATAGAACCAGATATACAGTGGACCTGTTGGTATATACGGTACAGGAAAATCTGGTGGGGACTCCTAGCAGGAGCCCTCCTTAGTTTAGTGGGAGCCGTTGCTGTCAGTACCTATATGTATATGGCGTATCAAGATGTGGTGGCAAAACAAATGGAAGTGCAATCTCACCACGTAGATGCTACCGAAGCCCATCAGATGTATAAAGGGTATATAACACATAAGGATACAAACAAAACACACACATTTGGGAGTGTCCGAGATTGTATTTATCTTTTGGATGCGACCAATCGATTTCATGTGCAACTTATTGAGTGGTCCACCATGGATCAATGGTATATTGAGGCACGGGGGAGCAATGAAAATGAATTGCATCAATTTAGCGGGGCTTTAACGAAATTAGGGGGACAGCGTCATTATGATGAAGTGGTGGAAAAAGAACCGGGAACTGCAATGTATCGGGCTCGCATTACAGGCACTGTGGAAGGCGCTGCCAGTGCCAAAAAGAAGTCTACTCGCCGCCTTAGCACCTATCTACTTGTGATCTGTCTTTCTTTAGGAAGTGCCTATTATTATCAAGGGAAATCAAACGAATTGAGGCAGATATAGAAGAAGAAACTGTGTTGCAAGAAGGGGAACATGCATTTTTGCAGAGTGGAAACTTTCAGTTTGTGAAAGGACTGGATGAGGAAGTGTTAGATATGGAGGGGATGTATCATGTGGTGGTAGGATCTATTGCTGATACACCGCTCAGCATCGTAAGCACCCACAAGGAAGATACAAGTATTGATATCGTATTACAAGGTACTACGATCGATATGTTGCAATGGATGGCAAGCACCCAGAACAAACACCCTACCATCCGATTTGAAATAGAAAAAATTATACATTCCCAAGGTGTCACTCATTTTCAATGTAAGATTTCTGAAAATGCTAAAAAAATAGTCGCTTATGTTTGTCAAAGTATAGTCATATATAGTAAAAATAAAGTAACAATTACTAATCATTAGAAGACGAGACAGAACATACAATGAAAACGACTATCAAGCGAAATATTATCCTCATTGGATCCATGGGGAGTGGAAAAAGTCACTTAGGTCGAAACTTAGCCGATGCCAAGGGGCTGGCAGTTTGTAGATACGGATCGGATGTTAGAAAAACGATTTAATATGTCTATTGCTGAGATTTTTAAGACTATAGGTGAAAAAGCATTTCGACGTGCTGAATTTGAAATTATAAAAAAAGGTGGCTATGTACCATGAAGCGGTCATTTCTGTGGGAAATTTTTCCCGTGAAATGCGCACACTCAGATATATGCAGAAATATTCTTTCATCGTTGGCATTCGCGTCGCCACTATCGAATTGTACATCGTGTGAATCGGTGGGTGGGGAAAGCGACCAACCATGAATTATGATGATGTATCTGGTTATGTGGCATGGATGATGCGCAGATGGAGGCCACTGTATCGTAAATGCGACCACGTATTAGATACAACTCATAGTCATACAGATGAGCTAGTGAGCAGCATCGACGAATCCATTCGATCAAAAGGGATATATTTTAAACGGCGAAAAGTACACCAAGGTGAATGATATGAAACGAATCGGTATATTAACAAGTGGTGGAGATGCACCAGGAATGAATGCAGTTATTCGTTCTGTGACAAGAAGTGCGATATATGAAGGCCCTCGATGTAGTAGGAATACAACGAGGCTTTTTGGAGCGTTTTGAAGGGGACTTTGTGCCTTTGACGAGACGCAGTGTTGGAAATATTGTCAACAAAGGGGGCACCATATTAAAGACATCTCGATGCCCTGAATTTAAAGAGCCTGCACAGCAACAAGTGGGGTATGACAATCTACTTCGTCACGGTATCGATGGATTGGTTGTAGTCGGTGGCGATGGTTCTATGTGTGGAGCTAGAGTACTGTCTGACCTAGGTTTGCCGACAGTGACGATTCCCGGGACTATCGACAAAGATATGAATGGGACGGATTATACCATTGGTTTCGATACGGCGCTAAATACCATTATTGACGGTGTTAGCAAAATTCGTGATACATCCACGGCCCACGATCGTGTAGCCATTGTTGAAGTGATGGGGCGCCATGCGGGACATATTGCTGTCTATGCGGGTGTAGCTTGCGGTGCAGAGGTGGTCTTGACTCCTGAAGTGCCTATGACATTAGAGGAAGTAAAACAGTCCTTAGAAAATACTACGAAAAATGGAAAGAAAAACAGCATTATTATTGTTGCGGAAGGGGCCTATAGTGCCTATGAAGTGGCGCAGTACATTAAAGGAGCATACGACGTACTCTCCATCTGTGACAGTGATGGGGTACTTTACAACGGGGTGGATCTCCATCCGCCTATGATGCATTGATGGCGACTCGTTTAGGTGAGGCTGCTGTGAAGGCTATGTTAGACGGATGCAAACACCATTTAATTGGGGTGCATTGCCATCAAATTAGTCCGATTGCTTATGAAACAGCCGAGGTATCAGCCTTTCCGTTGGATACGTCATTATATCAATTAATTCGTATATTAGGACAATAAATTGAAAGAGATGCGTGAGGAAAAAGAAAACTGATAGAGGTTTTTCTTTTTCTTTTATTGAAAGCACGATTAGTATGTAGTATGTCATAGATTCTATGTGATAGATGGTATGGACTATAAAAAGGAGACACTATGTGGAAACAAAAATTCTGGGCTATTCTAGTAGCCGTAGTACTCGTGGCCTTAGGTGGCTGGATGTGGTTTGGAAAAAGGTGACGAAAAACAACGCCTAAGTATACAACAGGGACTGTAACAAAGGGGAATATTTCCTCTACTATCAGCTCTACGGGAACGATCAATCCAGTCCGTTATGTGGATGTATCTACAAAATATTCCAGGTAAATTGGAATCTGTGTTGGTAAAAGCGAATCAACGTGTCATCAGCTGGTCAGGTGATTGCCACTATCGATTCACGTCAATTGCAAGCCTCTGTAGACAATGCTCGAGCTACACTCAATCAAACATCTACCGATTTAGATCGGTATCGCACGTTAGTGGCTCAAGGTGCGGTGTCACAACAAACGTATGATAATGCGTTGGTCGCCTACGAAAAAGGCAAAAAGCAAGTTATGACCAAGTGGTGGCGAATTTAACAGATAGTACGATTACGGCGCCTATGGATGGAACGATTATTGGGGAACCTTTGAAAGCAGGCCAAACGATTGCCACTGGTATTTCTACACAAATGATTATCGCCACGATTGCTGATTTATCTGATTTAGAAATTTACTTGACTGTGGATGAAACAGATATCGGCAATGTAAAAGAAGGGGCAAAGGTTGATTTCACTGTTGATGCGCACCCTGGCAAGACGTTCACAGGGACGGTAAAAAATATTTCCCTTGGCACAAAAGGCACTATGGGAACGACTAGTTCTTCTGTGGTCTATTATACAGTGCGCGTGGCGATTCCAGCGGAGGATGTAAACAATTTCTTCCCAAGTATGACGGCCCGTGCCACCATTCATGGGGAAGAAAAACAAAATGTATTGTTAGTGCCATTGGCAGCGGTTCGCTCTGATAAAAGTAGGCGAGTTTGTCTATGTCATCAAGGATGGCAAAGCCGGTTCGTACCAGCGTGAAAAACTGGTATGACAGGAGAGTCCGCTATCGAGATTGTGTCTGGCCTCGCAGAAGGTGATGAAATTGTTATCAGCGGTGATGTGGGCGAGACGAAAAAACAACAACAGAGGGGGCCATTCTAATGAGTATGCCTAAACAAGCGGTGATTACCTTAGAGGGCATCAAAAAAACATATGTGAATGGAAAGCTGACAGTCCCAGTGTTGCATGGTATTGACCTATCTATCTACGAAGGGGAATTTACCTCCATCATGGGCCCTCAGGGTCGGGTAAGTCTACGTTTATGAATATTTTAGGCTGTTTAGATCGACCTACGGAAGGCTCCTATCGCCTAGATGGTCAGGAAGTAGCCCATTTAAGTGATGATGAATTGGCTTATGTGCGGAATAAAGCGCATCGGTTTCGTGTTCCAAAAGTTTTAATCTACTGCCTAAGTTGACAGCCTTAGATAATGTGGCGTTGCCTATGGTCTATGCAGGGGTGTCGAAACAGGAGCGAAAAGAACGAGCTAGTCAGCTCTTAACAGAGTTAGGGTTTGGGGACCCGTTTAGATCATATGCCAGCAGAGTTATCTGGCGGACAACGGCAACGTGTTGCCATCGCTCGTGCCTTAGCCAATGATCCGGCGATTATTATGGCCGATGAGCCTACAGGCAATTTGGATTCGAAAGCTAGCCTCGATGTAATGCATATTTTTACAGAATTGTATGAACAGGGGACGAACGATTATACTCGTTACCCACGAACCTGATATTGCGGAATATGCGGGGCGCAATGTAGTCCTCCGAGATGGACTCATCGTGAAGATAGACAGAACTTTCACATGAAAGGGTTGCAAGGAGGTGAGCCCCATGTATAAAGAAGGATTTCTTATGGCTTGGTCCTCACTGATTGCGAACAAGATGCGGTCCTTGCTGACCATGTTAGGCATTATCATTGGGGTGGCAGCGGTGATTGCCCTTGTATCGATAGGATATGGAGTACGCCAACAAATTACAGAATCGATTTCTAGTTTGGGCAGTAATTTATTAATGGTCTATCCAGGGCCTCCTCGCACACCGGGGATGCGACCTGTAGCAGGGCTAACAAAACTTTGAAACTGAGCGACTATGAAGCTATTTCCAAGATGGATACGGTAGATTCTGCCTCGCCCATTGCAGCGAATACCTACTTAGTAGTGTATATGAATAAAAACTGGACCACCACGGTAAATGGAGCGAATGCTAACTTACAATATGTTAACAACTGGACCTTGAAAGAGGGGCGGTTTATTACAGATGTTCAAGTGGAGCGACGAGAACGGGTAGCAGTCATTGGCGCTACGGTGGCGAAAAACTTATTTAGTGATGAGGATCCTATCGGCAAAGATATCCGCATTCATAACAATCCTTTTAAAAATTATCAGGGGTCCTCGAAGAAAAAGGGTCTGGTTCCTTTGGTAATGATCAAGATGATATGATTGTTGTGCCTTATACAACGATGATGGAACGTGTGATGGGCGTAGATTATTTGCGCACTATTTTAGTTAAAGCTAAAAGAGGGTCAAAATTTAGAGCGCGTACAAGCAGATGTGGAAAATATCATTCGTGTTCGCCACGGCATTAAAAATCCAGAATTAGATGATTTCAATGTGAACAATATGGCATCCATAATGAAAAGTGTGGAAGAAAGTACTAGAAATATGACACTCTTTTTAGGGCAGTAGCGGCTATCTCTTTGCTAGTCGGTGGCATTGGTATTATGAATATCATGTTGGTGTCGGTGACGGAGCGAACTCGCGAAATCGGTGTCCGCAAAAGCCTTTGGGGGCTACCTATCGGACCATCATTATGCAATTTTTGATTGAAGCGGTGGTCATCTCCTTAGTAGGTGGCGCCATCGGCATCGTAGTGGGCATTGGAGCATCGCAATTGATAGCCCTTGCATCAGGATTGAAAACCGTGGTCACAGCGGGACCAATTCTATTGTCCTTGGAGTATCCATGGTTATAGGTTTGGGTTTCGGCTTGTATCCAGCTAGCAAAAGCAGCCTAAATTAAATCCTATTGATGCCTTACATTATGAATAAGTACTTTCACCATGAAAATATGGTATAATATATAAATTGAAAGGATGTGTGTCTATGAAAATTAGTCAAGAGGAAATTAAGAATATTGCCTTATTATCCCGATTAGAAATTAAAGATTTAGAGGTCGCAGAAAAGGCCCTAAGTAATATCCTTACTTATGTTGAGGAATTAGAAGAATTAGATTTAACAGATGTGGAGCCAATGGCTCATGCGGTGCCATTACAAAATGTGTATCGTCCAGATGAGATGAAACCATCATTGCCACGTGAAGCGGCGTTACAAAATGCACCAGAAGAAGAGAATGGGTATTTCAGAGTACCTCGTGTTGTACAGAACTAGGAGAAGATACATGACTCTTTTTGAATTACATCAAAAATTAGTAACTAAAGAAATTTCTGCCCTAGAGCTTACAAAAGCTGTATTGGCACATAAAGATAATGTAGAGCCAACAGTACATGCGTACTTGTCTGACTCTCACGAAGCGGCATTAGCACAAGCTGAGGCTGTGGATGCAAAAATCGCAAAGGGAGAAGCTATTTCTCCATTAGCAGGGATTCCTGGGGCGATTAAAGATAATATTTGTACAAAAGGTGTGGCGACTACTTGTGGATCCCATATGTTGGAAAAACTTTGTACCACCGTACAATGCCACTGTTATCGAAAAAAATTACAATCTCAAGATGCAGTCATCTTAGGGTAAATTAAATATGGACGAATTTGTATGGGTAGTTCCACAGAGAACTCTGCCTTTAGGTAAAACGACAAATCCTTGGAATCCAGATTACGTACCGGGCGGTTCTTCCGGTGGTAGCAGAGACTGTTGCCGAGCGGTAGCGCTATTTGGGCCTTGGGCTCCGATACGGGTGGATCTATCCGTCAACCAAAGCATCCTACTGTGGTGTAGTAGGCTTGAAACCGACCTATGGTAATGTATCTCGCTATGGCTTGATTGCCTATGCATCTTCGTTGGACCAAATCGGACCCTGTCACACGAGATGTACGTGATGCGACCCATCGTTGAATGCCATTACTGGTCATGATTTCCATGATTCTACATCCATTCCGAGGGACCGTGTAGATTATACTAAAAGCTCTTGTGAAAGATGTAAAAGGCTTGCGCATCGGCGTGCCAAAAGAATATTTTGGTGACGGCTTACATCCAGAAGTGCGCAGCTTTTGGAAAAAGCCATTGAAACCTATCGCGCAATGGGTGCTACTATCGTAGATATTTCCTTGCCAACTACAAAAATATGCATTATCTGCGTACTATATCATCGCTTTAGCAGAGGCTAGTTCTAACCTAGCGCGTTACGATGGAGTTAGCTATGGCCTTCGTGTACCAGCTGACAATTTAGTAGAAATGTCCACTAAAACTCGTACCGCAGGCTTTGGTGAAGAAGTACAGCGCCGTATCTTGTTGGGTACGTATGTATTGAGCTCTGATATTATGATGCATACTATTTGAAAGCCTTAAAAGCTCGTCGTTTAATTAAAAATGAGTTTGATGCAGCTTTCCAAGAATGCGATGTATTGTTGACACCAACAGCGCCGAATACAGCTTTCAAATTTGGTGAAAAAATCGATGATCCATTGACGATGTACTTAGAAGACGTATGTACGGTACCGGTTAACTTAGCGGTATCGGCATCAGCATTCCTGCTGGTTTGGTTCTAATGGTATGCCAATCGGTATGCAATTATTGGCGCCTGCTATGGGTGAAAGTACATTGTTACAAGCGGCGTATAGCTTTGAACAAGAATGTCCTGAATTTACGAAATTGCCAACTATGGGAGAATTGAAACTATGAAATATGAAACAGTCGTAGGCCTTGAAGTTCATACTGAACTGAAAACAAATTCAAAAATATTCTGCTCCTGTACAACGGCCTTCGGGGGCGACCACAACACACATGTATGTCCTACTTGCTTAGGCTTGCCAGGAACGATGCCTGTGTTCAACCAAAAAGTATTGGAATATGCTATTAAAGTCGGTTTAGCTTTGAATTGCGAAATTGTACTATTCAATAAGTTTGACCGCAAAAACTATTATTATCCAGATTTGCCTAAAAACTGGCAGACTTCACAATTCGATTTGCCTATCTGCGTGAATGGTCATCTTGATGTAGAAGTGAATGGGGAAACTCGTCGCATTCGCATTAACCGTATTCATATGGAAGAAGATGCGGGTAAATTAGTGCATAGTGGTGCTACCATTTCTAGCTCAGATAGCTCCAATGTAGACTACAACCGTACCGGTGTGCCATTGTTGGAAATCGTATCGGAACCAGATCTTCGTTCTGGTGAAGAAGCGCGCCAATATGTGGATAAAATTCGTGCCATTGTACAATACTTAGGGTGTTTCTGACGGTCGTATGGAAGAAGGTAGCTTTGCGTTGTGATGCGAAATATTTCCATCCGCCCTGTAGGGGAAAACGAAATTAGGGCACGAAAAACTGAAATCAAAATATGAACTCTTTAACAGGGATTCAAAAAGGTATCGAATACGAAGCACTTCGTCAAGCGGAAGCTTTGGAAGATGGAGAAACGATCGTCCAGAAAACTCGCACTTGGGATGACAGCAAAGGCATTACTCTTTCCATGCGTAAGAAAAGAGAAAAGAAAACGACTACCGTTTCTTCCCAGAACCAGACTTGGTGCCTATCGTGGTAGACCCTAACTATGTGACGAGATTCGAAAATCCTTGCCAGAATTACCAGAAGCGAAAACAAGAACGCTTTTATGGAATCCTATGGATTGTCCAGTGAAGATGCTCGCACATTGACAAGTCAACGGTCTACAGCAGATTATTTTGATGCCGTCGTGGCAGGCTGGAGCCGATGCAAAAACTGCGTCTAACTGGATCATTGGTGATTTGGCAAAACCTGTGAACGATGCTGGGCATTTCCTATGGTGATAGTAATGTGAAACCAGAACAATTGCGTCGCTATGATTGGGTTAATCAACAAAGGCACTATTTCTGGTAAAATTGCGAAACAAGTCATTGTGAAAATGTTTGAAACTGGTAAAAATCCAGATAAAATCGTAGAAGAAGAAGGCTTAGTGCAAATTACCGATACAGGAGCTATCGAAGAAATCGTTAAACAAGTAATCGCAGATAATCCAAAATCTGTAGAAGATTTCAAAGCGGGTAAAGGTAAAGCCATCGGATTCTTGGTGGGACAAGTAATGCGTGCCTCGAAAGGGTAAAAGCAAACCCCGGTGTCGTTAACGAATTATTGGAGAAACATTTACAAGCTCTATAGGAGTTGCCATGAATCAAGAACAACAGTATGAAGAAGGAACTCGAGTTCTTTCTGAAGAAGAATTACGTGAATTTGAAGGTACTACTATCGATGAAGAGGGGCGACATATGAGGCTCCTCATCATCAATCTTCTCAACAGGAGCAACAGACATTCCAGACCATTCCCAACTTAAAAAGTATTCCTATGGAATGCTCTCGATTGGAAGTGGAAAGCGGGTATAGCCGTCGTAGGTGCTGTGATGATTTTGGTGCTATTTACATTGGCTAAATTTATCCTTGCTGGTGCGTTTATTCTCATCTTGGCTTGGTTAGTGGTGCGCTTGTTGGGCCGACTTTTTTTCTAATAACATAATACAGAGGTTTTATTACTATGGAACAAACATTTTCATGGAAACGCTTTGTCTGGTTGAGATAGGAACCTTTCTATTCTACCTGTGGATGGCGTGGGCATTGCCTATTACAGACACGGTTGAATCAAACTATGCTCTTTCGGCTGTGACCATGATGAAACATGGAGAATTTTTTTATCTCCTATGATTTACGATCTCTATTGGTTTGATAAAGCCCATTATGGCATACTGGGGATTACTATTGTCCTATAGTATCTTTGGGGATGTCCGACCCTAGCCGCTCAGAATGCCATCGGTGGTAGTATCTACGTTGACAGTCTTAGCCATGTATCGAGTGGCTCTTGCCATCTACAATGTGGAACGCATTGCCCTTTGGAGTAGTATTGCTCTCGGCACGGCCTTAGAGTTTTGGTATATCGGCCACGCTGTGGTGACAGACGGGTACTTTATTTCTCTTTTCCTTAGGGATTTTTACTACTCTATCGAGGTGTCACTGGTGAAAGTCACCGCCACATGGTTTACGCCTACATTTGCGCCGGTTTAGCGGTGTTGACTAAGGGTCCCTGTGGGCATTGTCTACCAGGGTATTATCTTAGTTCTATATGTGGCGTTAAATCGCCGTATGGATTGGTTCAAATATGTCTTTTTCTTGGAAAGGCATAGTGGCCTTTATCTTGGTGGTGGCACCTCGGGTATGGTATACATGTACCATGTACATGGCGAGGCTTTCATCAATGGATTCTTAGGGTTACATAATGTAACGCGAGCTACCGTCCCAGAACATCCTACACGTAATTGGTGGTATCTATATTTAGTATTATTGCCAATTTGTATGTTGCCGTGGACAAGCTTTGCTAGTTCGTGGATTAAACGAACAGAAACATGCCTATATATGGTATTGGTCTATTTTCTGGCTAGTGGGAACTATCTTGTTCTATACTTGTATGGCTACGAAATATATGACATATACCTTCATCATGATGATTCCTTTATCCTTATGGGCAGGGTTGGGTATCCATGCCTGTGTAGAACGATATAAAGCATCTGCTATGCCTTTGAAAGCATTCGCTTTGTATGGAGGTAGTGGATATGTATTCTTACTAGCATTGGTCATGGTAGGATTGCAGTATGACGTTCTAGAGTCCACCTATTTGTGGATCAGTCTCGTAGTGACTGTGGTCATGCTCATCTATACATTGATGAGACGGTCCGGACCTGTCTTAGTGTGCGGTATGGCGACCAGTGCCATCGTGTTCTATATGGCATTAGCCCCAACTATTGTGCCTATTGTCAATGCTCAATCAGGGAGCGCTTTGGTAGAGACGATTCACAAAATTGGAAGGGATACACAGTTAGATATTTACCAATACGGTACGTATCGTACATCCTGTCCTATTATTTAGGTCGCACGACGATTTACTTGGATGAACATGACCCTAATAATGTATGGGACCATGGTAAGAATATCATGCCCATCGTATCGCCCTAGCTGATTAGAGGCAGACAAAGCCTATTATCTCGTGCATTGATTTATGTGTCGAATAAGGAACTGGATTCTTTCAAGAAACAATCCCTATATGGACATGTGAAAGCAGTAGAAACAGATGCATTTGGTGTCTATTTCCGAGGTAAATAAGAAGGTTTCATCTAACTACAACTATAGATATACAAAAAGAGGAACGTAGCCGTTATAGCAACGTTCCTCTTTCGATTATTTACCGTCTGTATCTTGTGATAGTGGTTGTGTTCCTAACATTGTGGTTAAGTTATTGATGTTAAAGCGATAGGCTTTGTTGGAAAAGTCTCGTGTCGCATCATAGTTTCCGGAAGGAGCATGGATAATACCTACTAACATGTCATACAATAAATCGTTGGTGAAATATTGTTGTTCATGCGGGTTTTTAAGGTTCTTGCCGTTTCCGGATAAGCATTGCGATAGGTAGGAGATAAATAGACCCACATAGGAATGCGCGTCATTCCGAAATTAAAGATATCTGGATTGTGAGATGTTTTAATATTCTCTCCATGATCTGAGAAATACACCATGGCTTGTAGATTTAAGTTGTCTTTTGCATAGGTATAAATCTCTTGTAATAACCAATCTGTATATAATTGACTGTTCGCATAGGGCTTCAATTCCTTCAGGGTTAGGACCTTTTTTTCCATTTACTAAACTCATGTGGATAACGGTCATTGTAGTAAATATGACTGCCCATGATGTGCAATACGATGAAATTGTTTTGGTTCTTCGGCACTTCTTTTAATAGAGGCAATAAAGCGCCGTCATATTGATCAGAGAGGCGTAGGACTCGTGGGCCCATCGCGGTGTATCGCTAGCTTTTAGCGATGAGGGAGATGTGCAGTATCATATTCGCCATATACCCTTGATTCGATAACCACGATGTATGGTATCCTGCTTTTTCGCTACATCAATGATAGTGGTTGCATCAAAGAATGGTTTATCGTCGTATTGGTTTCGCTCTGTTAATGCTCGTTCCAAGGTTGGCACCGTTTGCACATAGGAGGAGTAGGCGTGTTTAAATACGTTGAAAATCTGGATTTTCGTACAGCGAACCTTGCCAAGGTGTATCGTCATAAGGGAAGTCTGGTGTATACATTTTCATGTAATCACGAGAGGACGATTCGCCGATGACGAGGATAATCGTACCCGGTGTTTTCTGTGCGACTGTTTCCGTAGTGCTCAGTTGTAGCTGATTGTAAACACTCACATGTTTATCGTTGTAGGATTGCAACTCTTTCATGTAGGCACGAACTTCTAGCCAGTTGCTCACAATGTCTGTGCGTGGGAATAAGTAATATCCGCCATAGACGATGAGCGCAATGGACAGTAGCCATTGGATGTCCGTTTTGTACCGTTGAAAGAATGGCAAAGTACATGACTCTACCTGGTCTGTAGTGGATACTTTCAGATGACATACATACAGTACCCCTAGTAGGAGTACAATGCCTACGATAGCGCCACCAATGCCGCCTATACCGATGATGTTTTTCACAAAACCTAAGGCTTCCTCTGGATTTGTTTGATACAAAGCCATCATTGTGGCAGTGTGATGCAATGCCAAGTAGATAGATAATAGTCAATTTGACCACTGGGATTAACAGTAATAGTACGTCAAGAACGCTGTACAGTCCTGCCCAAAAGTTGTTTCCATTTCCCCATTGCAAAAGCCAGTAATGACTGACTTGAGCAAACAAAAAGATGACGAGACCAAATAGAAATCATTGGCAAATTCGTAGAAATAAAATGGTTTTTCATAGGACCAATGGAATAGTAAAGGGAAGGTTAAGGCCCAACTAATTCCCACTAAGGCATGGCCCCAAAGATAGGCTTTGGTAAAAGAACTTCGGATGACATATTGTACGGCAGTCAGTCCCAGTATAGTAGGTCCAAACAATGTGAGTATGTCTTCCAAGTCAAAGCCGAGTGTAATTGGTTCGTAAATGTAGAATAGTGCCACCCCGATGATGGTGGACACGATGGTATACAGCCCTAACTGTTTCCATCTTTGACGATGCATAGGGTCGCCTCTCTTTCTGGGTGTAGCAATTTTCTCCCATATCATTTATAATACATACAGATACATACGCAAGTATGTCTATGTATTATTCTAACCGTTTCCAATGGGAAATGCAATTTTTTCATACAAGGTGTGGTGAAAGCCATACCTTATTTTTGCTAGAAAGGAGTTTTCATGAATACCTACGATTTTAAATTAGATATTTTTGAAGGCCCTTTGGATCTCTTATTGCATTTGATTGAAAAGAATCAAATAGACATTTATGATATTCCCATTGTACATATTACATCCCAGTATATGGATATTCTACAGAGCCGGAATCAATTTGATATTGCCTATAGTAGTGAGTTTTTTTAGTGATGGGTCGCCACCTTATTGCAAATTAAATCTCGTCTCTTGTTGCCAAAAACAAACGGGGAAAGACGAATCTGAAGGGGAGGACCCTCGTGATGAATTGGTGCATCGTCTTGTGGAATTTAAGCGCATAAAAGAGTTGACCTTAGTCCTCGAAGAACGAGTGTCAGAAGGGTCCTATGTATTTAATCGGCCAGAGGAGCTCAGCCAAGTGGGATTGGACTTAGTGTGCACCGTGGAATGGGATGCACTGGTGGCATGCTTTCAAGGTGCGAGAGCGCTATGAGCGACCAGAAGTCGAGGGCCCCTAAAGTAGTGATGGAACGAGAAGAATATACATTGGAACAAGGAATCGAAGATTTATTATTAGCAACGCAGAGAAAACAAGTGCCTTGTATGACTTTGTTTGAACAGACACAGACAAAGGAAGAAGGAGTTGTCACGTTTTTAGCGTTGTTGGAGTTAATGAAACGACAATTGTTGCGCATCATTGTAGGTGACCATGATGTATATAGTATCATTGTAGAAGGTATTGAGGTGAAGAAGTACAGTGAGTGAAATAGGATTACACCAGCTAGAAGCAGTTTTGTTTGCAGTACCACGCCCTTATCAGTGGACACCTTAGCTGATATTTTTGAGTCCATGTGCCAACTATGGAAGAGGCGGTCGTCGCGTTATGAGCAAGCTTTGGTGAGACGAAGGACGAGGGATACGTATTCGTACCAGTGCGTCTGGCATCGAATTAGTAAGCGCTCAAGAGTGCAGTGAATATGTGACAAAAAATTCGTCATCGTGATGAAAAATTATCCGGACCCAGACCCATGGAAACATTGTCGGTGATAGCTTTCAAACAACTGATTACAAAAGGCGAAATTGAAGAATTTCGTGGTGTAAATTGCGAAAAGGTACTGAAACAATTACTCGCTCGTGATATGATAGTGGAGTTAGGGCGTAAAGAAAACGATCGGACGGCCCGTTATTTATGGTACCTCTGATAATTTCTTGAGAACGGTGGGAGCCAATTCCATTGAGGAGTTACAACATTCCTTGGATATGGGCGATACCATAGAAATACCAGAAAAAGGAGAATAATATGGAATTAGAACGTTTACAAAAAAATATTGCCCGTTGTGGTGTGGCATCACGACGGAAAGCAGAAAGAGCTGATTACCGGCAAAGTGTTGGTGAATGGTAAATATGTGAAAAGAATTAGGGTTCAAGGTAAATCCTACGCGTGACCGCGTTAAGGTGGATGGACAATTATTAGAGCCAGAAGCGTTGAGTACTACATTTTCAACAAACCAAAAGGAGTTATCACATCGATTACAGATCCAGAAGGTCGTAAAACGGTAATGGATTATGTACAAGGCGTGAAAAGCTCGTATCTATCCAGTAGGTCGTTTGGACTATCATACAGAAGGTTTGTTGGTATTGACCAATGATGGAACATTAGCGCAAAAACTTGGCGCATCCATCAAAAAGGTGTGGCAAAGACCTATGAAGTTAAAGTAAAAAGATCGTATATTGGACGAACATTTGGAGCAATTGGCTGTAGTGTAAAAGCTAGAAGATGGGATGACATCTCCTTGTGAAATTACTGACTACGGATTTAGTGGAAAAACAGGCTTAACTACGGTAGAGATTACAATTCATGAAGGCCGTAACCGCAAGGTGCGCCGCATGTTTGAATATGTGGGCTATACGATTCATAATTTGAAGCGCATTGAATACTGCTGGATTGAACTTAAAAGGGTTGAAACGTGGGGCATTCCGAAAATTAACTCGTGAAGAAGTGAAACAATTACAGGCGATTAAATAAGGATATATATGAAGGAAATTATCGTTATCGGCGGTGGTGCTTTGCCGGGTTAATGGCAGGGGTACGAGTCGCGGAGCTAGGGCGCCTCTGTGCGAATCATTGAAAAAATGAAGATGGTAGGCTTAAAAAATGGGTATTACAGGCAAAGGCCGTTGTAATGTGACCAATGCGACGCCTATGGAAGATTTTTATTAAGCAAACACCGTGGGAATGGTAAATTCCTGTACAGTGCATACCAACAATGGACGAACGAAGATGTCATCAGTATGCTACATGCTTGGAGGTATTCTTACGAAGGTAGAACGAGGGGGCCGTGTATTTCCAGAATCTGATAAGGCTACAGATGTGCGCAATGCTTTTATGGACCGCTATCGCAAATTAGGTGGCAAACTGCACTTAGAAGAATCTGTTACTCAGATTCTAGTGAAGAACGGATCCATTACTGGTGTTGTGACCAACAAAGGTACCTATACTTGCGATGCAGACCATCATTGCTACGGGGCGGCATGTCCTATCCGTTGACTGGCTCTTCTGGAGATGGCTATGAGATGGCGAAATCAGTGAGCCACTCCATCGTAGAATTACGACCTTCTTTAATCCCGTTGGAAACGAAGGAATATTGGGTGAAAGACTTGATGGGTGTCAGTTTAAAAATGTAGAGGTCTCTATTATTGCCAAGAACAAAGTGCAAAACCAAACAATTTGGAGAAAATGTTATTTGCACACTTTTGGTGTGACAGGCCCTATTATCTTATCTGCCTCCCATACAGTGACGAAACTGTTAAAGAAAAAAGTAGATCCAATTATAATAGAAATTAACTTGAAACCCGCCTTAACTCGTGAAGTATTAGATAAGCGTGTGCAACGTGATTTTTCAGAATCTCAAAATAAACAGCTACTCAATGTATTAAAAGGTTTGTTGCCATCCAAAATGATTCCAGTCATTTGCCAACTAGCGGATATTGAAGGAACTAAGGTCATTCACGATATTACGAAAGAAGAGCGATTGCGTTTGGTAGATACTTTGCAACATATGCGCCTCACAGTGCATAAACCAAGACCTATTGCAGAGGCTATCGTCACAGCGGTGGTATTTCGGTGAAAGAAGTAGACCCTAAAAACGATGCAGTCAAAATTGGTGCAAGGTTTATACATGGCGGGGAAGTACTGGATATTGATGCTTTTACAGGGGGCTATAATTTACAAGCTGCATTTTCTACAGCCTATGTGGCAGCAACCCATGCAGCAGAAGGGGGAGAGTCCTAATGAATCGACGAATTTCAGTCGCTATTGATGGACCAGCAGGCGCTGGAAAGAGTAGTATTTCCAAAATCGTAGCGAAAGAATTGGGCTATTTATATATCGACACAGGTGCTATGTATCGTGGCATCACTTGGGCCTTATTAGACACAGGCGTATCCATCGATGATACGGAGGCTGTAGCACAAGCGTTGCCGCATATTCAATTGGAATTGCAAGCTACTGAAAGTGGCCTTGTGGTATTGGTGAATGGTCGTGATGTATCTCAAGCGATTCGCACACAATATGTGACCAGTCATGTATCACAAGTGGCGACACAAAAAAAGCAGTGCGCACCAAATTAGTGGATATGCAACGACACATGGCAGCTACGGGTGGTGTAATTCTAGACGGTAGAGATATTGGATCCGTCGTATTGCCGGATGCAGAGTTGAAAGTCTACTTAACAGCCTCTGTGGAAACCCGTGGGCATCGCCGTTGGTTAGAGTTGAAAGACAAAGAAGATATCACCCTAGACGAAGTATGTCGTACAGTGGCTGAACGTGATGCGATGGATATGAATCGCACAGAATCGCCCCTTATCTGTGTAGACGATGCAGTGGTGGTGGAAACAGATCATTTGACCATTGAAGAAACAGTGCAAACTTTAATTGATTTAATTCGAAATGCTGAGTCAGGAGGGCATCATGGATAAATTCTCTGAATTTCTATGGCGATCTGCCTTTACTATCGTCTACGGATGGTGGTTTAGAACAAAAGTATATGGGAAAGAAAAATGTGCCAAAAGAGGGCCCAGTCATTATCTCTCCGAACCATAAGAGTAATAATGATCCCCTTTATGTGGCTTTGCGTTGCCTCGACATGTGAATTTTATGGCAAAAGAGGAGTTATTTAGAAATCCTATTTCTAAATTTGTTTGCTCCTGGTTAGGGGCCTTTCCAGTTCGTCGTGGCGGTGTGGATAAATTAGCCATTCGCCATGCTATGAATTTGTTGAAAGATAATTTAATGTTAGGCATTTTTTTCCAGAAGGAACTCGTCAAAAAGGAGATAGATTAGGGTCGCTTTCACGATGGCGTAGCATCCATGGCATTGCGCACAGGCGTACCCGTGGTACCGGTAGCAATCGTGGGCAGTGATAGAATGGTGCGCGACGAAGTGGCGGTTATCATCGGCGAACCCATTGCAGTGACAAAAGGAAAAGCGACGGTAGAAGCCATTGCCGAGGTGAATGACATTGTGAAAACAGCCATTCAAAAGATGATTGATGATTATAAAGCTGGAAAGTATAACTAGATAGAGGTGTACTATGTTTACAATACGATTAGCGGAGAACTGTGGCTTTTGTTATGGCGTGAAACGCGCTGTGACGATGGCAGAGAAAGCATGAATACTGAAGATGTGAGTTATACATTGGGGCCTATCATTCATAACCCTCAAGTTGTGGGAAAAACTAGAGGATAATGGCGTCTATGCCATCAATGAGTTAAGTGATGTAGATACGGGAACTGTGATTATCCGGTCTCATGGAGTGGGACCAGAAATCTACGAAGAAGCTGATCGTAGAGGTTTGCCGGTTATCGATGCCACTTGCCCTCATGTGCAAAAAGGCGCTGACGAGACGCCAAGTCTGTGGTGGATGAGGGATTGACATTGATTATTTTGGGAGAAAAGAAACATCCTGAAGTAAAGAGTATCAACTTGTGGGCAGGCAACAAAGGGATCATTGTAGAAACTGAAGAAGATGCCAAAAATATTCAATTCGTGGAAAAAAATAGGAGTTGTAGTACAAACGACCTTTTCACAATTTAAGTTTCAAAGTATAATAAAAATATTAGAACAAAAATCTAATGATCAAAAGATCTTCAAGACAATCTGTCAAGCAACGGAAGAGCGTCAAAAATTCGGCAGTGGCTTTGGCGAAGGAAGTGGATCTTATGATCGTGGTAGGTGGGAAAAACTCTGGCAATACGACACGACTTGCAGAAGTATGTCGCGATGTAGGGTGTACTACATACCACATAGAGACTGCTACTGAAATACAAATGGCGTGGTTTAAGGACGTCACAACAGTAGGAGTTACGGGTCGGTGCATCGACACCAGACTGGATAATTAAGGAGGTCATTTTGACGATGGAAAATTTTGCAGAATTATTTGCGACATCAGAAGCGCAAGCAGAAGAATTTAAGAAAGGTAATGTGATTGAAGGGGAAGTTGTACAAATCGACGACGAACGTGCATACGTATCCTTTGGCTACAAAAACAGAAGCTCAATTAGAGAAAAAGAGATGGCATACCCAACTCCGACTTCTGCGAAAGATGTATTACATTTAGGGTGACAAAATCAAAGCTGTTATCCTTAACCACATCAAAGAAGATAGCCCTATCTATCTTTCTATCACTCGCTTAGCGAAAGATGAAGATTGGCAATATGTTATCGAAGCACAAGAAAAAGATGAACCAATCATCTGTACTGGTGCAGAAGCAATTCCTGCAGGTTTAGTCGTTACTGTTAAGTCTTTACGTGGTTTTATTCCACTTTCCCAAGGTGATGTACATTTCGTAAAAATCCCTTGATAACTTAGTAGGCACTGAATTTGAAGCTAAAGTATTAGAAGTTGAAGAAAAGAAAAACCGTTTGGTTCTTTCCTGCCGTGAAGTACTTGAAGTGGAACGTCAAGCTAAATTAAAAGAAGCATTAGCAAATGTAGAAGTTGGCGGTACATACAAAGGTACAGTTCGCAAAAATTATGCCATATGGTGCATTCGTTGACATCGGAGGCATCGAAGGGTTTACTTCACATTTCCGATATCTCTTGGCAAAAATTAAACGCGTTGAAGATGTATTGGCAGTAGGTCAAGAAATCGACGTGAAATTACAATCTTTCGACGAAGAAAACAGCAAAAATTTCTTTATCTTTGAAAGCATTGACAAAAAGCCCATGGGATATGGCTGAAGAAAGCATCCATGTAGGCGATGTTGTAACTGGTAAAGTAGTTCGCACAGTTCAATACGGCGCATTCGTTGCTATCAATGATGATATTCAAGGTTTACTTCATATCTCTCAAGTAACTAAACAACGCAACGCAAAAAGTAGAAGATTACTTAAGTCGCGGTCAAGAAGTTGAAGTAGAAGTAATTTCCTTCAATAAAGATGAAAAAGAAATTAGGGTTTAAAAATTAACTGAGTTAATGGAACCAGTAGCTACTGAAGAAGAAGCTGAATAATTTCAATATAGAAGAACAGTAAGTCCATTGGGCTTACTGTTCTTTTTTTGCTTTCATTTATGTGATACAATATAGGTTGAAGAAGTATGTGATCTAACCTCCCGCCGTGGGAGTTACAATATGAGGTGAAAGTATGTCAAAACCATTAGTAGCGGTCGTAGGACGGCCAAATGTAGGTAAGTCTACATTATTTAATGCCATTGTTAATAAACGAATTTCCATTGTGGAAGATATTCCTGGTGTAACACGAGACCGTATTTATTTTGATGCGGAGTGGTTACAACGTGAATTTACAATGATTGATACAGGCGGTATTGAATTTATTACTGCTGATAGTCATGAGATTCCAAAAATGATGCGCTTTTCAAGCACAATTGGCTATCGAAGAGGCCGATGTGATTCTATTCGTCGTAGATGGCAAACAAGGGATTACCATTGCCGATGAAGAAGTGGCAAACTTATTGCGTGCTAGCGGTAAGCCAGTGATTTTGGTGGTGAACAAAATCGACAGTGTGAACCAGGAAGCTAATATTTATGAGTTTTATAATTTAGGGCATTGGCGACCCTATCGGTATTTCTGCGAAAAAACTTGATGAACTTAGGGTGACTTATTAGATGATGTGGTGAAACATTTCCCACCACAAAGCGCCAGTGAAGAAGATGAAGATACCATCCATGTAGCTTTGATTGGTCGCCCTAATGTGGGTAAATCCTCTCTAACCAATGCATTGTTAGGCCAAGAACGTGTTATCGTCAGCGATGTGGCGGGCACTACACGGGATTCTATCGACACCCATTGGAGTCATGATGGACAGGGACTTTGTCCTCATCGATACAGCGGGAATGCGTCGTAAATCACGTATTGATGCTCCTGTGGAACGATATAGTATCGTTCGTTCTTTGCGTGCCATCGATCGTTCCGACATTGTTGTCTTGGTATTAGACGCGACTGATGGCGTGACAGAGCAAGATAAAAAAATCGTTGGTTATGCCCATGAATCCGGTAAAGGTTTGGTCATCGTTGTGAATAAATGGGATTTGATTGAAAAAGATGACAAGACCACTTTACGATTTACAGAAGATATTTATGATGAAATGGCCTTCTTGCGATATGCTCCAATTCTATTTGCCTCTGCGTTGACGAAACAACGTGTTCATCGCTTGGCAGAATTGATTAAATACGTATCTGAACAACAGCATATGCGTATTTCTACAAGTGTGTTGAATCAATTGTTGTCTGATGCGCAAAACAGTCAACCCAGTACCGTCTCGTGGAGGACGGATTCCTCAAAATTTACTATATGACACAGGCTAGCGTAAAACCTCCTACATTTATTTTATTTGTAAATGAAACCAGAATTAATCCATTTCTCCTATATGCGTTTCTTGGAAAAATCGCTTGTGAGAATCTTTGGATTTGAAGGAACTCCAATTCGATTAGTGCTTCGTGGTAAGAAGGAACGGATGAAGAATGATGACTATGGAAATCGTAGTATTATTGGCGGTGGCCTATGGTAGGGTCCATACCTACAGGATTGATCATTGGTAAACTATTCTTTAAGACTGATGTGAGACAATTTGGCAGTAAAAATATAGGTGCTACGAATACGTATCGCGTATTGGGATTGAAAGCGGATTACCAGTCTTTTTAGGTGATGCAGGGAAAAGGTGCCATTGGCGTCTTGTTGTTTTCCCCAAACCCAGAGTGGATGATTGCAGGTGGCTTATTGGCTATGATTGGACATAATTGGTCTATCTTCTTAGGCTTTTCTGGGGGACGTGGCGTAGCCACTGGACTAGGTGTTCTTATCGCATTGTCACCAGTGGTGGCAGCCATTTGTTTTGGCCTTTTGGGCGATCATTGTGAAAGTCACTTCCTATGTGTCCTTAGGGTCTATCGTAGCGGCTACATTAGTGCCGATTTTGATGTTCTTTTCTCGGAGCCACTTCCCTATGTATTGTTTGGGGCTGTAGCAGCCGCCTTTGTGGTGTTCCGTCATCGGGAGAATATACAACGGTTATTACAAGGAAAAGAATTAGCTGTCAAACGTATTACAAAGGATGAGTAATCATGAACATTGCAGTTATTGGTTCCGGTAGTTGGGGCACCGCATTAGCCCTGAAAGGTGTGGCGGCAGGTCACAATGTGACGATGTATTGCCGTACAGAAGAAAAAGCTAACTATTTACGAGAATATCGTAGAAATCCATACTTACCAGAGGTGGAGTTGCCTAGTGAATTGTCATTTTCCCCACTCTATGAACAGACATTAGACCTAGCAGAAATAGTTTTACTCGGTGACTCCTTCCGTCTATGTGCGCAGTACTTTACAAGATATACGTGCATATATGACAGAGGATATGGTCGTCGTAGGATGCTCAAAGGGGCTAGAAAAAGAAACGGAAAAAACGCTTATCTTTGGTGATCGATGAGGAAATTGAAGCAATCGTGAAAGCAACGGCTATACTATCGGGGCCCGAATCACGCAGAAGAAGTAGGGCGTAATTTGCCGGCTGCCACGGTGGTAGCAAGCACTTCTGAAGAGGCGATTCATAGAGTACAACAAGCTCTGGGTAGCTCTAGTTTTAGAGTGTATGGAAATACCGATGTAGTAGGTGTGGAACTAGGTGGTGCCACCAAGAACGTCATCGCCTTTAGTCAGCGGGCATTGCTCATGGTATGCGACTAGGGGACAACTTGCTAGCGGCTTTGCTGACGCGTGGTCTTCATGAGATGACGAAGTTTGGTGTAGCTATGGGCGCTCAAGCAGAAACCTAGCGTCGGACTTTCAGGAATGGGAGATTTAATCGCTACCTGCATGAGTCCTCATAGTAGAAACCGCAGAGCTGGTCAAAAGCTAGCAGATGGGGAAACGATGGAAGAAATTATAGAGAAATCACAAATGGTTGTAGAAGGATTTTTTGCAGTTCGCATTGTCTATGATTTAGCGAAAGCAAAAAGGCGTAGATATGCCTATTACCAATGCATTATATGAAGTTCTCTACCACCAAGTTCCACCAGCAGAAGTATTACTGCGATTGATGAATCGAGATGTAAAACAAGAAGTGGTGAAAGATTAAAAATCTATTGTACCCTGTAGTAAAATCATGTAGAATATACGAGTATAGGTAATAAAAGTATGAGAATAATTTCAGGCACAGCAAAAAGGGCATACCATCCGAGCCCCGAAAGGTATGGACACAAGGCCCACCCAAGATCGAGTGCGGGAGAGCATTTGCAATGTGATCCAAAAGTCGAAAAAGGATTTTTGAGACTCGTGTCTTAGACCTGTTTGCGGGTACTGGTGCTTTGGCTATTGAATCCTTGAGCCGTGGTGCAGAACATGCTGTAGCCGTTGATACACGCACAGAAGTATGTATTCGAAATAACGGGATCCACTGTAAAGTGGCGGATCGATTAGAGATTATGAAGTCTACTATGGAATCGGCTCTTTCTCGCTTACAAGGGAAGCAGTTTGATTTGATTTTTCGGATCCTCCCTATGAAAAAGGATATGTACAAAAAAACAGTAACACTAGTGAATGACCTAGATCTACTGGCAGAAGGGGCTTTTTTAATTATAGAACGTCACAAAAAAATGAAAACGTTAGAATTGTCGCCTTCTTGGACTATTGTAAAAGAATTGTCTTTCGGTTACACGAGGGTGGATATAATCAGTCGTGAACCATAGAAAGGGGCTTATATTGTGAGAATAGGAGTTTGTCCGGTAGTTTTGATCCTGTTACCAATGGCCATGTTGATATTTTTTTGAACGAGCTAGTAAACTAGTGGATAAATTAATCGTTGTGATTGCGGAAAACCCCAATAAAAAAACTATTTATTTACCTTAGAAGAACGGGCAGAATTGATTCGACAATCTGTGTCCCACATTCCCAATGTGGAAGTAGATTTTGGAGAGGGCTTGCTCAATGAGTATGTGAAATCTCGCAATAGCCATATTATCATTCGTGGATTGCGTGCGTTGAGCGACTTTGAGTACGAATTTCAAAGGGCTTTATTTTCAAAAATTTTTAGATGATGATATTGAAACAGTATTTATTATGACCAATAATAAGTACGCCTTTGTAAAGCTCTACAGGGATTCGAGAACTTGCTAAATTCGGAGGCAAGTTAGAAGGGTTAGTTCCAACTGTTGTGAAAGAAGCATTAGAACATAAATTTAGTCAGATCAAAAGAAATGTAGGAGGACACCATGAAAAACTGAAAAATTGTTAGAAGAATTGGAAAAATTTAATTGAAACTAGTGGTCATATGCCATTAACCAATAAAAATGATCGAAGAAGAAGATATCATGCGCATTGTAGATGCTTTGACAGAATCTCTTCCATTGGAATTAGAAGAATCTCGTCGCATTGTAGCAGAACGTGATCGCATCATTGCGGAAGGTCAAAAACAAGCTGAAGCTTTAATTGAACAAGCGAAAGAATATATTCAAAAATTAACAGAAGAAAGCGAGCTTGTAAAACAAGCGCAAGAACATGCTAACCATATCATTGCTGAAGCTAATAAATCTTCTGATGAATTGAAAAAAACAGTTCTGTTCAATATGCTTGCGATGTATTAAAATACGTGGAAGCTAACTTTAGAAAAAGAATTAGAAACCATTAAAGAAAAACCGCAAAACATTGCAACAGCAATAAGAAGAGTAACACCTCTTGGACTGATGGAGTCTGGGAGGTGTTTTCTGCATAGAGTTTACGAAAATTGAAAAATAAAAAAATTTAAAAATTAAAAGGAGTTTTCCAAAAAGACGTCGAATACTACTAATATGAGCATCCTGTAATACTATAAGGAGGAGTACTTATGAACTTTGAAATTCGTAATGGTCATGACTATATTGATGAAGTAAAAGATTTATTTGTAGAATATGTAAAAATCCCTTGGAGTATCGGCAACTTTGAGAGAATTTCATGGATTGGAAGATAAATATAAAGGTGAAGGCGAAGCGCTGTACATTGCCTTTGTTGACAATCAACCGGCAGGTTGTGTTGCGTTGCGACGGGTAGATAAAAATACAGCCGATATGAAACGCTTATATGTACGACCAGCTTTCAGACATAGTTCTTTAGGTACGAACATGGCTAAAAATGATCGTAGAAGATGCTCGTGAATTTGGATATAAAAACATTGCTATTAGATAGCTTGCCAAGCATGGAAAAATGCAAAAAGAGTTATATACTACATTAGGATTTAAAAAAGTAGATGGTACAAAGAAACCAGTAAAAACTGTCGTTCATTTGTCCTTGCCTTTATAACCCCATAAGGGCAGATGTATATATTAGTATTTCCTGTTGTTTACAGGAAAAATAAGCTGTGACATGAGACTAGCGGATAGCTCATAGTTACAGCTTATTTATTATGTATTCCGTGGATAATTGTTGTATAATAGGAAGAGAGAGAAAGCAACTTTTTGGTGAATAAAGGAAAGGTGACAATCTTGGAAGAGACAACATTGAGAACCACTCTAGATCATATAAAATGGAGATGGTCAATACAATTTACAGGGTAAGCATATTGTGGTAGGTGTAACAGGTGGGATTGCGACCTATAAAAGCAGTCGACTTGGTAAGTCGTTTGCGCAAAAACAGGAGCAGAAGTGAAAGTAGTGATGACAAAGAATGCTACGAAACTTGTAAGTCCTCTCGTATTTGGAGAAATTAGTAAACATCCTGTAGCAGTAGATATGTTTGAAGATGTTCATGACTGGAATGTGGAGCATATTGCCTACGCCACATGGGCAGACGCGTACATTGTAGCGCCAGCTACAGCGAATATGATTGCTAAAATGGCCCATGGCATTGCAGATGATATGCTGTCAACGCAACTATTAGCAACAAAGGCGCCTATCTATATCTGTCCGACTATGAATAGTAATATGTACGAGCATCCCGCAACCCAAGAAAATCTTGAATTGTTACGTAGTCGTGGTGTCCGCGTGCTAGCACCTGAAAGTGGTCTTCTTGCATGTGGCGTAGAAGGGAAGGGCCGTTTACCAGATCCTCAGAAAAATTGTAGATTGGCTATATTATGAATTAGGGTAAAAATAATTTGCTAGCAGGCAAAAAGAATATTAGTTAGTGCAGGAGGCACCCAAGAGGCCATTGACCCTGTTCGCTATATTGCCAATCGATCCAGTGGTAAAAATGGGACATGCCATTGCGTTGAAAAGTGCGCAAGCGGGAGCGAAAGTATTTCTTGTATCAGGTCCAGTAAATTTACCAGTCCCATTCGGCGTCGGTCGAATCCCTGTGACAACAGCAGTAGAAATGAAAGAGGTCATCGATGATTTCTATAAGTCTGTAGATGCTGTCATTATGTCTGCGGCAGTAGCGGACTATGGAGTGGCTGAAGTGGCGGATCAAAAAAATTAAAAAGCAAACATCTATGACATTAGAGCTAGTTAAGAACCCTGATATATTAGTTTGGATTAGGGGAACGAAAAACACATCAAAAAAATTAATTGGTTTTTGCTGCGGAAACGCAAGATGTTATTGCCTATGGCAAAGAAAAGTACGTAAAAAGAACCTCGATATGTTAGTGGCCAATGATGTGAGCAAAGAAAATGCGGGATTCGACGTAAGCACCAATGAAGTGACATTTATCTACCCTGATGATCGAATCATTAATTTGTCCAATATGTCGAAATTAGATGTGGCAGAACATATTATTCAAGCCTTGGCAGAGCTGTAAGAATGTGATATAATCTTAAGTAGTGATTTTAAAACTAAGTATTATATGTATGATACAGTCTCATCAAGAGTAGTGGAGGGAAAGGCCCTTTTGAAGCTACAGCAACCATTCCGTAAGGAAAAAGGTGCTAAATCCAACGATGTTAAATCGGAAGATGGGGATATAATTCCTCGTCTTTGGGATGAGGGAATTTTTTTATTGGAGGTTTACTCATGGCAGAAAAACACGTATTTTTCACTTCTGAGTCTGTAACAGAAGGTCATCCAGACAAAAATTGCTGACCAAATTTCTGATGCTGTATTGGATGCGATTTTTAGAAAAAGATCCAACAGCGCATGTTGCTTGTGAAACATTAGTAACAACAGGTCAAGTTCACGTAGTAGGTGAAATTACTACAAAAAAACATATGTAGATATTCCTCATATTGTACGTGATACAATCCGTGAAATCGGTTACACTCGTGCAAAATTTGGCTTTTGATGCTGATACTTGTGGTGTTAATGTAGCTATTGATGAACAATCTGCAGACATCGCTATGGGTGTTGACGAAGCATTGGAATCCCGTGAAGGCGGTAGCGACGAATTCGATAAAATTGGTGCCGGCGACCAAGGTATGATGTTCGGTTTTGCATCTAACGAAACTGAAGAATTAATGCCTATGCCTATTAGCTTGGCTCATCGTTTATCTCGTCAATTAACAAAAAGTTCGTAAAAGATGGTACATTGGATTACCTTCGTCCAGATGGTAAAACACAAGTAACTGTAGAATATGTTGATGGCAAACCTAAAACGTATTGAAACTATCGTTATTTCTACACAACATGGTCCAGAAGTAACATTGGAACAAATCCAAGCAGATATTAAAAAAATATGTTATCGACCCAGTACTTCCAGAGGGATTTATCGATGAAAATACAAAATATTTCATCAATCCAACAGGTCGTTTCGTAATCGGTGGCCCTCAAGGGGATGCTGGGTTTGACTGGTCGTAAAATTATCGTAGATACTTACGGCGGTATGGCTCGTCATGGTGGCGGGAGCATTCTCCGGTAAAAGATCCTACAAAAGGTTGACCGTTCTGCGGCGTATGCGGACTCGTTATGTAGCTAAAAATATCGTAGCAGCTGGTCTTGCTGATAAATGTGAAGTACAAGTTGCTTACGCTATTGGCGTAGCAAAACCTGTATCCATCATGGTTGAAACATTTGGTACTGCAAAAATCGAAGAAGAAGCTATCTCTGCATTAGTAGCGAAACATTTCGACCTTCGTCCAGCAGGTATCATTAAAATGTTAGACTTGTTAAAACCACATTACACAGCAGACCCTATGGACATTTTGGACGTACAGATGTAGATCTTCCTTGGGAACGCACTGATAAAAGCAGAAGCGCTTCGTAAAGATGCGGGTCTATAATACATACATGATAAGCGTATAACTGTACTAACAGATTATATAACGTAAACTATAGAGGATAGGGATAATTCCCTGTCCTCTTTTTGCATGTAAATCAAGAGGTCAAAATTAGAAGTTAAATTTACCGAACAAATATAGACAGTAAATTTAGATAGCAAATTTAGACGGCAAAAACTAGGCGGGAAATATCGACACTAATCTAGATGACAAATCCGTATGGCATATCTGATGGCATATCTAATAGTTACATATGGTTGATTGCTAAAAAGTATAGTAGAATCCCCTATTAGAGTAGGAATGAAGGGGCTAATCATGGTATAATGGAGAGTGTTTAGTCAGGAGGTTACAATGCTATTAGGTGAAATAATTATCAATCGTCTCGCGAAACAATTAAATAAACCATTAACCTATGAAATTCCAGAATCCTTTTGGCCATGTGGCGATAGGAACACGTGTATCAGTTCGCTTTAGGGGCCTCACGTGACGAAGGGATTTTAGTGGGTTATAGTACGATAGAAAAATCCACCTTTTAAAAATAAAAATCATAGATGTGTTGGATCCCATTCCTTGGTTTTCTCCAGAGATGATGGATACAGCTCGCAAACTGAGTGAATATTATATGTGCACCTTTTGCTGAGGCCTTGAGCTTATTCACGGTAGACAAGAGCAAATTAAAAATCCTATGACAGACCGAAGGTGGAGTGGTTAGTTCTCACAGAGGCTTTTTCGAGTAGACTACTTTGAAACGCGCAAACGTAAACAACGGTTACTAGCGGAGTATTTGCTAACCCATGGGCCTACACCGATTCCAGAATTAAAAATCAGCGAGGGCTTTGCGCTCCCTGTGATTCGACAAGTGAAAGAATGCCCTCATATTCATGTGGATTTGCGCTATGAAATGACCACGACGGCATATAGTGCCATCAATTCTGACCAAGACATTCCCTTAACAGAGGCGCAATCTTCTGTGTATGAGAAGATTCATGAAAAGCTTAGAAACGGGGCAGAGCAAAAAACCTTTTTGCTCCATGGTGTGACAGGGAAGTGGCAAGACACAACTCTATTTAAAAGCGACACAGGAAACGATTGTAAAAGATAAAAATCGTCATCATTTTAGTGCCGGAAATTGCGTTGACTACGCAAATCGTCAAACGCTTTGTAGAACGATTTGGGCAAGAAGTCGTTGTCTTTCATAGTCAGCTCACAAAAAGGGGCGCGCTATAACAATTGGGAGCGATTGCGCCGAAAAGATAGCCATATTATCATCGGAGCTCGGTCAGCTATTTTTGCACCTACAGAAGATATCGGTCTCATTGTGGTCGATGAAGAGCATGATCCGTCCTATAAACAACAGGATATGACTCGCTATGATGCTCGTAAAGTGGCAGAGTGGCGCAGTGAAGCGAATGGTTGCCCCTTATCTTTTGGGTCTGCCACACCATCCATAGCGACCCTATTATAAGGCGCAACAAGGTGAGTATGAGTCGCTGTCTCTCCAACATCGTATCTTTCATCAACCGATGCCGAAGGTATCTGTTATCGACATGAAAGAGGAAATGTTCTATGGCAATTATTCCGTATTTTCCTCTGCTATGCACACGTTGATTTATGAAACTTTGCAAAAAGGGGAACGCCATTCTCTCTTGTTAAATCGTCGAGGTCATAGTACTTTTTGTGATGTGCCGTGAGTGTGGAAAAAGCATACAATGTCCGCATTGCGATATTTCCATGGTCTACCATCGGGCAGGTCAAGATTTACACTGTCATTATTGTGACCATCATCAACGAATCCCAAGTATATGCCCTTATTGTGGAAGCAAAAATTGGCTTTTTCGGGACGGGCACGCAAAAGGTGGAAGAAGAGTTGAAAAAAACGCTTTTTCCAAAGCTAGAGTCGCTCGATTAGATCAAGATACGGCCTCTAAAAAGGAGAATCAGAACGGATATTAGAGGACTTTTGCACAAGGACACTATGATATTTTTTATTAGGTACACAAATGGTGGCAAAAAGGTCACGATTTTTTTCAAATGTAACGGCAGTAGGGATTATTACTGCAGATTCTATATTACACATTCCGGTGTATACAGCGAGAGAACGAACTTTCAATTTACTGACACAGGCCGCCGGTCGTGCAGGGCGCGGTCAAAAAGAAGGACGTGTGGTGGTACAAACCTATAGTCCTGAACATTATGCAGTTCGACATAGCACAGCCCATGATTATGAAAGTTTTTACGCTGAGGAAATCGAAGCCCGCAAGGCTTTTGCTATATCCACCCATTGGTGAGATGATTCAAATTATCTTATTAGATGCCAAAAATAGATGGGGTCAAACAACGAGCTACAGAGTTAGCAACCCAGTTGCGCCAAGTGGCGAAAGGCCACGGTATCGACGTCTTAGGACCCTATGAAAAATGGCGCGTTTAAGATACGAGATATGTATCGATTATGTATTATGATTCGCGGAAAAGATGTAAGTTCTGTGAAAGCTTACATGTATGATTCCGATATATTTACAATGCCCCACATGTATATTGATGTGGATCCAGTTTAGGAGGGACAATGGCAGTTTTAGAAGTTATGACAACAGGTCATCCTGTATTAAAACAAATTGCAGAACCAGTGGAGTTCGTGAATAAAAAGATTCGTCAATTATTAGATGATATGGCGGAAACTATGTATAAAACAGATGGAGTTGGATTGGCGGCGCCACAAGTGAATGTGTCGAAACGCATCATTGTATTAGATGATGGGAATGGACTCATTGAAGTCATCAATCCAGAAATCGTTAAAAAAGAAGGAACCCAAATTGGCTTAGAAGGCTGTTTGAGCGTGCCGGAACTATTTGGCGATGTAGAGCGATACAATAAAAATCGAAGTCCATGGTATCAATCGTAATAACAAGAAAAATAAAAATTAAAAGCAGAAGGATTTTTTTGGCTAGAATTTTTTCAACATGAAATTGACCACTTAAACGGTATATTATTTGTTGAAAAAAATTAGTGAACCCTAATGAAATTTTCATTCATAAAAAGGAACAATAAGATGAACCCACTTCGTATCGTATTCATGGGAACTCCCGATATAGCAGTTCCTACGTTGGCAGCGTTACTAGACAGCTCCCACGATGTAGTAGGTGTATTTTGCCAACCAGATAAACCAAAAGGGCGTGGCAATAAATTGCAAATGCCACCGACCAAAGAGTTGGCTTTAGCTCACAATATTCCCGTGTATCAACCACAATCTTTGCGCAATGAAGAAGCAGAAACGTTACTCAAAGAGTTAGCACCAGATATTGTCATCGTCATTGCTTACGGGAAAATATTGCCACCATGGTTGATCCATCAACCGCCATTGGGTTGCATTAATCTACATGCATCTTTATTGCCTAAATATAGAGGGCCGGCGCCGATTCAATATGCGGTATGGCACGATGAAAGAGAAACTGGCATGACTATTATGCATATGGATGAAGGCTTGGACACAGGCGATATTCTCTGTATGGAGCGCATTCCTGTGACAGAAGAGGACACGTCGGGTACTTTTGTTTGAGACTCTAGCAAAACTAGGTGCGCAAATGATTGTCCCTACTGTAGAAGCCATTCAACGAGGCGAGTTATCAAGAATTCCACAATGTCATGAAGAGGCCGTGGAAACAGGCAAAATTACAAAAGAAATGGGCTTGCTTGCTTTCACAGAACCTGCAGCAAAATTGGCGGCGAAGATTAGAGCCTTTAATCCGAGCCCTGGATGCTATACATTCTTAGAAGGAAAACGCATTAAATTCTGGCATGCTAAGGTGAATCATGAGTCTATGTATAGTCCAGAACACTTACAGGGCGCCTGTGGATATCCAAAAGAGGGCACTGTGGTAGAGGTAGAGAAGGATTCTTTCAGTGTGTTTACCGGTCATGGTGTATTGCGAGTGACAGAAGTGCAACCAGAGAATAAAAAGCGCATGAATCTCGGTGATTTTTGCAAGAGGCCATCAGCTGACAAAGGGAGTTTGCTTTGGAGATGTATAAATCTTATGGCTTATACTTACGATTAACAGCACTGGCAATAGGGCTCATCACAGGCCTATGGAGCTGGGTGGTATATATGATGCATCCTAGCTTGATGGCATGGGGTGTAATTGCGGGTATATTGGTGGAAAGTATCTTGGTATTGCCCATCATTGTGGGTATGCTATGTGGATCTATATGGCATTAGTTACGATGTATCCCATTCAACATCCTATTTTGCTACGTCTGTCGAATCGAGGCTTATATTTGCTCTTTCCTTTTGTGATTCTATTGGCAAAAGCACTAGGGCGTACGTCTGATGAAGTGAGTCAATCCTTGATTGCTTTGATCAATCATTTAGTGAGTACCCAAGTCTATCAAGTAGAACCACATCGCTTATTATTGCTGACGCCGCATTGTATACAATTATCTGACTGTGTACATAAAGTGACTACGGATGTACAGAATTGCAAGCGCTGTGGGCGATGCCAAGTGGGGACATTACTGGAGATAGCGGATACCTATGGATGTCATTTTATAGTGGTCACTGGAGGAACTTTAGCGAGATTAAAAATTAAAGAAATACGCCCCCCAAGCGATTGTTGCCATTGCTCGCGAGAGAGATTTAGTGAGTGGCATGGCGGATGTATTTCCCATACCCTGTCATTGGCGTATTAAATGAACGCCCTTGTGGACCTTGTTGCAATACAAGGGTCAACACAGATGACATCAAGACTGTCATAGAAAGGTTACTGTATGGAAACGATAGGAAAACAAGAACATAAGAATATTCGTAGATTGGCCATGAAAGCCTTGGTGGAGATCCATCGAGATAAAAAATATGCCAATATCGTATTGCCACAGTATATGATACAAGAATCATTGGGCGATTTAGATCGCAGATTTTTACAGAATTAGTATATGGTGTGGTGCGCCGTCAAAATTATTTAGATGCTATTATCGTGCATTTGACGAAAAACCGATTAAAAAACTATCACCTATGGTCCTTGAAATCCTACGACTAGGCATCTATCAGTTGCTATATATGGATAAGGTGCCGTCTAGTGCTCGCTATGAATGAAAGTGTAAAATTAACGAAAAAGTGGCTCTCGGAATGGATCGCTTTGTGAATGCAGTGTTGCGTAATGTGGATCGGAAACGAGATGACATCGAGGGTAGATGCATTGGCTACTACAGAGGCGGAACGGATTTCCTTCATTTATAATCAACCGTTGTGGTTGGTTACATTATGGATAGAACAACGAGGCGTAGAAGAGACAATCGACCTTTGTGCTTGGTTTAATGAAACGCCGCTCTTAACGGCCCGCGTGAACACCTTGAAAATCAGTCGAGAAGCGTTGTTAGACGAACTTTCAAAAGGCACAATGGGTGGTAGAACCAAGCCATATGTTGCCAGATGCGATTTTGATTCACTCTCATAAAGGGCAATTGCAACATGCCAAAATGGGTGCGAGAAGGGTTACTCACATTTATGGACGAGGCTTCTATGACTGTAGCCTATGCAGTAAACCCAAAAGCGCACATGCATGTATTGGATACTTGCGAAGCACCGGGCGGAAAGACGATGCACATGGCTACCATAATGGGCAATACAGGATCTATTGTGGCTACAGATATCCATGAGCACAAGGTGGAATTATTACAAGCCAATGCTACTCGGTTTGGCATGACAAATGTGCAGGCTACCGTGGGCGATGCCACACAACTTCGGGATGATTGGAAAGAACAGTACGACGCAGTTCTCGTGGATGCGCCATGTTCTGGATTGGGTATATTGCAGAAAAAATTAGACATGCGATGGCGCAAAGAACCGTCTCAATTAACAGAACTGCCTATCCTACAAGAGAAGATCCTAGACATTGCTAGTAACTATGTCAAAGTAGGTGGCCACTTGGTGTATTCTACGTGTACCATTAATAGCTTAGAGAATGAAGAGGTGGTGCAATCATTCCTTGCCTCACATCCCAATTTTGTACTTGAAGATGTAGCGCCATTGTTACCATTCGAGGCAGAAGGTCCCATGGTGACATTATTGCCACATGTATATGATATGGATGGATTCTTTATAGCCCGTTTACGTAAGGAGACAGCATGATAGAACTAATAGGGTCTGTCATTACCAGCGTTAAGTAACGTTGTGACAGAAGGGGGATTCCCTAAATTCCGTGCAAAACAAATTATGGATTATATCTACCAACGTCACGTATTTTTCTATGGAAGAGATGGTGCAGCTTCCAAAGACAATGCGTGAATGGCTAGTAGAACATTGTACCATCACAGTGCCTACGGTGGTGCGTGAAAGTACAAGCTCCGATGGAAATACGAAAAATTATTGCTCCGTTTTCGGAGATGGCAATCAAGTGGAAACGGTACTGATGAAACAGCATTATGGCAATTCTGTATGTTTGTCCTCGCAAGTGGGCTGTGCTATGGGTTGTATCTTTTGTGCCTCTACGACGGAGGGTTTATTCCGCAATTTAACGGTGGCTGAAATTGTAGGGCAATTGCTGTTATTTTGAAAGTATCATCAAAGAAGAAGTACATTCTATTGTTGTGATGGGCTCTGGGGAGCCTTTGCAAAACTTTGATAATACCATGGATGCCTTGCGATTCATTCATGAGAAGGAAAGTTTTAATATCGGCTATCGGCGTATGACAGTGTCCACTTGTGGATTAGTACCAAATATCTATCGATTTGCAGAGCTGGAATTGCCCATAACATTGGCACTGTCCTTGCATGCTACCACAGATGCAACACGTAAAGAAATCATACCTATTGGGGCCACCTATCCCTTACAAGATGTATTGGATGCAGTGGCAGAATATTATAAACGTACAGAACGACGAATTACCTTTGAATATATCTTAATTCAAGATGTGAACTCTTCTGAAACAGAGGCACATCAGTTGGGAACGATTGCAAAAGAGTTCCCTCATTGCAATGTGAACTTAATTCCCGTGAATGGGAATGAGCACATTCATTTATATAAGCCATCTATGAAGGCCATGCAGCACTTTAAATCGATTGTAGAATCCTATGGAGTGTCTGTGACGATTCGCAAGGAAATGGGTGATGAAATTCAAGCAAACTTGCGGTCAATTAAAAATACAACATCAACAATCTTTGAAAGAAGGGATGTTATGATTAGTTTAGGGATCAGTAAAACAGGTCTAGTTCGCCAGCGTAACGAAGATCGATTCTACGCCAATGGACCACTCCTTATTGTCGCTGATGGCATGGGAGGTTATACAGGCGGAGAATATGCGAGCACTATGGTTGTGGATACGATTGTAGAAGTGGTACAGGGCAGCACCAGAGATAACAACAGCTGTACTGGAACGAGCCATACAAAAAGCGAACCATATGGTCTATGAAAAAGTAAAACCTATAAAGAGTTAGAAGGAATGGGTACTACTGCGGTGGTAGCTTACCTACAGGACTCTATCTTATATTGGGCCCATGTGGGTGATAGCCGTCTCTATCACTATGATAAGAGTGGCTTGCAACGGTTGACCAATGATCATTCTATGGTGCAACAATTAGTGGAAGCGGGAACGATTACAGAAGAAGAAGTAATCCATCATCCGAAGCGTAATATGCTGACAAGGGCGATTGGAGTGTATGACAAGGTAGAAGTAGATACTGGTATGATAAAAGTTCATGAACAGGAACGGATCCTACTATGTAGCGACGGTTTATCTGGTTATATTGAAGAGTCTCGTATTGCAGAGGTACTTTCAGAGGAATCCAATGAAAGTAGAACTCTCGAAGATTTAGTGCAACTCGTCTATGACGCGAGGGCACGGGATAATGTAACAATCGTACTTGGTCGTATATAAAGAGGTGACTTATGGATAGACATACATTAGTGGGACTGGTCTTTGATCATCGCTATGAAGTACAAGAGAAAATTGGTATTGGCAGCATGGCCGATGTGTATCGCGGTAAGGATACACTATTGGGCAGACCAGTGGCGATTAAAATTTTGCATCAAAACTTTGGCAGTGATCAAGACTTCGTAGCGCGTTTTAAACGAGAAGCGCAAGCAGCGGGTAAATTGAATCATCAAAATGTGGTGAGCATGTATGACGTGGGCTACGATCAAGGCTTTCACTATATTATTATGGAATATGTAGCGGTTGTACGTTGAAAGAATACATTCAGCATCATTCTCGTGTAACCATTCAAGAAGCGGTGAAAAATCACTATTGCCATCGCAGAAGGTTTGGAGCATGCACATATGATGGGCATTGTTCATTGTGATGTGAAACCTCATAATATCTTAATTACGGATGCTTGGTCGTGTGAAAGTGACCGACTTTGGTATTGCGAGAGCTATCAATTCGGCGGCTACTATGATGTATACGAACTCAGTGATGGGGTCGGCCCATTATATTTCTCCGAACAAGCTAGTGGGAAAACCATCAATGTGAGCACAGATATTTATTCCCTAGGCGTCGTTCTCTATGAGTTATTAACGGGAGAAGTGCCGTTTAGAGGGAAACTCCGGTCAGTGTCGCTTTGCAACATGTGAAAGATCAGGGTTATTGCACCACGCATAAAAATAGTTTGGTGCCACCACAATTAGGCAGGTGGTATTAACGGCTTTGGAAAAAGAACCGGGCAAACGATTTGGATCGATTTCTGAAATGATTCAAGCTTTGCGCATGTCATTGAGGCTATCGGGGAGGTACCTCGGCGAGACCTATGCAACATGATTTTGCCACACAAGTGTTGCCTCCATTGGAAGAAGAAGTGATGGAGGAAGAGGAAGAACGTCCAAGAAGGCTTACTTGGCAAATTGGGCAGTTTACCGCAAAAAAATACATCATCGGTGGCGCTGTGTTTGCCTTTTATTTTAGCATTCTTGGGGCCTTTTTAAGCTTTGGTAATTTCTGGAGTAACTCCACCGTAGATGTGCCGAATGGTGGGGAAACAATTGAGCGTAGCCACACGGTTGTTGGAAGAACGACATCTGCGTGTGTCTAGCTCGGAAGTGACCAATTCCGATGTACCAGCGAGGACAGGTTATTTCACAGAGCCCAGAACCCGGCGAAACGGTGAAAGAACAGCGCATGGTGCATTTAGTGGTCAACAAAGGTGCCGGTGATATTACGATTCCAGACTTACAGGGCATGAGCTTTGATCAAGCAAGAGAAAAACTGAAAGCATTAGGCTGTCCATCGGTAAAAATCTCTTATACCGACGATACGAGCAAAGATGATGGAGTAGTCATTAGTCAAGGCCTACAAGCGGGTGGTAAAAGCCTCTAAAGGAGCCACTGTAGACATTACGATTAATCAAACTAAGTCGACTATGGTGGAAATTCCTAATGTGGTAGGCATGACGATTAAAGAAGCGAAAGAAGCCTTGGGGTAATTTGGGCTTTAAGCATTAGTAAAATTTCCGGTTCCAAACTGAAGATACAGCAGTGGTTTCCGCTGTGAGTCCAAAGCACCGAGGATCTACGGTAAAACGAGATGAAAGCATAACCTTAGTAGGGACAGCCAAAAGACGGTAAGAAAGACACCAATAAAGCCGGTGGTACTACCAAAGGTACTGTAGATATTACGGTTCCTAATGGTCGCAGTGCACAACAAGTAAAAATAGTGCTCATTGACGATGAAGGTGGTCGTGTTGTCTATGATGGAAGCAATGCGCCAGGAGATCGCATCATTAAAAATGTATCTGGTACAGGTAATGTGCGAGTTCAAATTTATTTAAACAATGCATTAGTGCAAGAGCAATCCTTATAGGAGATACGATGAAACAAGGTGTTGTGATTAAAAATATGAATGGCTACTTTTACGTGCAAACACCAAGTGGTGAGGTGCATGAATGTAAAAGTGCGTGGTCGATTAAAAAGGCACGCTACTCTTTATTAGTAGGCGATACGGTAACCATTACCGATGATGGTTGGATTGATGGTATTGAGGAGCGCAGAAATTCTCTGCGCCGTCCTGCCATCGCCAATATTGACCAAGTGATGGTGGTAGTGGTCGCGAGAGAACCAGATATTCATCCTTTGCTATTGGATCGTTTACTAGTGATGGTCCATCATAGTGGGATTCCTCCTATATTAGTCATCAATAAATATGACTTACATACAGAGGATACCCTAGCTTTACAAAATATTTACGAAAGGATAGGATACAAAGTTATCTGCACCTCTACCTACACAGGGGAAGGCATTGAGGAACTGCGGCAGGCCCTACATGGTCACATCAGTGCCTTTGCTGGTCCATCCGGTGTGGGTAAAAGCAGTTTGCTCAATGCAGTAGATCCGAACTTTGCCTTCCAAACAGGGGCTGTGAGCGATAAGATTAAGCGAGGCCGTCATACAACGCGCCATGCGTCCTTATATAGCTTAAACGAAAGTTCCTTTATTATGGATACACCGGGATTTTCCGCTTTAGAACATACGGGTATGACATTGGATGATCTCATCTATGCCTTCCCAGAGTTTAGCGACTATGATGGGGGCTGTAAATTCAGCCCTTGCTCTCACAGTCACGAACCGATTTGTTCTGTAAAAGAAGCCTTAGAGAGTGGTCATATTAGTCAACAACGGTATCAATCCTATTTGACCATAAAATCTGAAATTGAAGACCAAAGGAGACGATAAGATGATTCAAATTGCACCTTCCATGCTGTCAGCAGACTTTTTCAAATTTACGAGAAGACATTCGCACCATTGAAGAAGGGGAGCGGACTTACTTCACATTGATGTGATGGATGGACACTTTGTGCCCTAATTTAACTTTCGAGCACCAGTGGTAAAAAGCCTTGCGCCCTCATACATCATTGCCGTTCGATGTCCATTTAATGGTGGAAAACCCGAGGGATTATGTGAGAAGAATATGCTAAGATTGGTGTAACTTATTTTACCTTTCACTGGGAAGCAGTACCCCATGCCCATCGATTAATTCAAGCCATTAAAGCCAATGGTATGAAAGCAGGCATTTCCTTAAACCCATCTACACCAGTGTCTCTATTAGAAGATATTGCAGAAGATTTAGATTTAATCTTAATCATGAGTGTCACCCCGTGGTTTGGGGGACAATCCTTTATCCATAATGCGGTGAAAAAGTAAAAACAAGCACGACAATTGCTAGACTCTGTGGGCAATACACAAGCCGTTGTCGAAGTCGATGGTGGTATTAACTTGGAAACAGCGCCTTTAGTGCGTGAAGCAGGAGCTACACTATTAGTGGCAGGGGTCTGCCGTATTCGGTGCTCCTGACCGAGCAGATATGATTCGCAAACTACGAGGCTAATATGATTCGCGTTGGAACAGATATTATAGAGATTCACCGTATGGAACTAGCGATGCGACGAGACAGCTTTCTTCGCCGTGTGTTTACAGAGTATGAAAGAAACTATGCATGGGGACGGAACAAACAAGCGGCGTCCTCCTTTGCGGGTATCTTTTCTGCCAAAGAAGCCTCGCGTGAAAAGCATTAAGTACAGGATTTCGCTATGGATCTTGGCAGGATATCGAAGTCACACACGATGCCTGGGGCGCACCGGTGCTGACCTGTAAAGGTTATTTCGCGGAGCAGATGAAAGCCTTAGGGTATGAAATTTTGCAAGTCTCTATTAGTCATTGTCGTGAATATGCGACAAGTACAGTCATTGTATATTAGAGGGTAAACCTATGCGACTAGTAACACCAAAAGCAAGTTAATATAGTAGATCAATATATTGAAAGTTTAGGACTTCCAGTGTCTCATTTGATGGAACATGCAGGGACGATCTGTGTTTGAGGTCGTACAGAGATATATACAAGAAGGTAAGGGACCTAAAGGAGTTTTATTTCTTTGTGGTATCGGCAATAACGGCGGTGATGCTCTAGTGGCAGCTCGCTTATTAGCAGAAGTGCCTGAAGTGACTATCTATGTTGCTCTATTAGGAAATCCAGAAGAAGGTTCTCCCTTTGTTTCAGCAACAATGGAAGGTGGTAAACACCCTAGATGATATTACTGTTAGGATTGTAACTGATGCGATGATACAGTCTAGTGGGAATCTAATCCCTCCACATGTATTACGGAATGTAAGCGTTGTAGTGGATGGTGTGTTTGGCACAGGCTTTCACGGTTTCTTGTCAGAACCGATAGCATCTATTTTTGACCAATGTCATGAATGGCGTTCGCATAGTGATACACGAACATGTATTGCCATCGATATTCCGAGTGGCGTCAATGGATTAACTGGATATGCAGATTTTTCTGCATTCAGAGCAGATGAAACCATTACATTGTTAGCGCCTAAAGTGGGTATGCTTTTCTATCCGGGAAGAGAACGTGTAGGAAAGTTGAGTATAGGCAGTATCGGATATCCATTTCCGCATCAGGGCTTATGGAAATCAGAGCATAATTGGCCTGAAATCTATTGGAATAACGCAGAATCCTTGCATGTAGAGCCTCGTTCTCCCATTGCCCATAAAAGGAACCAATGGACACGTCTATATTGTCGGTGGTTCTCCAGGAATCTATGGAGCCCCCATATTAAGTGCTGAAGGAGCCTTTACGTAGTGGAGTGGAAAAAGTAACGATTATATCTAGAACGGACGAGTTAGATGCATTGCAGTCCTTGAGTCGCCCTGAAATGATGATTCGTGATAGTAAAAGATGTAGAACGATTAGATGGAAATAGCACAGTCGTCATTGGTCCCGGTGGTGGTAGAAGTAATCGTGATAAAAAACTATTTACTTCAATGCATGCAATCTGTTACAGATAGCCATATGGTCATTGATGCAGACGGGCTAATGGCGATTGCTAGTGATCTATCCGTGTTAAAAATGGTGCTCGGCCACATTAGGTAAAGAAGAGCGGGCGCTCGTCCTAACGTCGCATTTCGGCGAATTTTCTGCACTGACCGGAATAAATATTAGAGACCTATATGATGATCCTATTGGATATGCTAGAGCATTTGCAGAAGAGTACCGCGTTTATGTAGTGCTCAAAGGGCAACCCACAATTCTTGCCACTCCATTTGATGCAGTTTACGTAACAACAACAGGTAATCCCTATATGGGTACTGGAGGCATGGGTGATGTATTAGCGGGTGTCATTGGTTGTATGCTGAATCAAAATCTAAAACCCTATGAATACTATGAACGCTATAAATATTGCTATATATGCGCATAGTCGTGCTGGAGATCTAGCCCTAGATGATCTTGGTCCAGGCTTTACTCCTACAGAGGTAGCACAGCGAATTGGTCGTGTACTACGAAGCATAGATGGATACAAGCGAGGATCTAACACTGTAATAACGTTGTAATACATAGAGGTTAGAAAGTACTTACATATGAAAAAAACAATATATAAATATTTACTCTTGTTTGGTGTATTGGTAGTAGCACTACTAAGTCTAGTAGGCTGTGGAAAAGAACTTTCACAGGTGAATGCAAATGTTGCAAAAGACAGAAGTTAGTCAATCTACGCAAACACCAACGGGAACCATGAAAGTCCATGTATTGGATATTGGACAAGGCGATGCTATCTTAATCCAAGTAGGGGATACATTCTCCATGATTGATACAGGGGATATAGAACATCGACCTCAAGTGGTGGCGTTATTAAAAAATATGGTGTCACAGAGTTAGAGAATGTGATTTTAACCCATCCCCATGCGGATCATATTGGTGGTTTTTATGCCATCGCCAAAAGCGATTCCCATCAAACATGTGTATGATAATGGCATCGACATCGATAGTGGTACATACCGTACCTATTTGAAAATGATTGAAACGAAACATATCCATCATGAAACGCTCCACAAGGGAGACCGCTTAGATTTTGGCAATGGTGCCTATTTCGAAGTCTACGCTCCATGGGTAGGGAGAAGTATTGGGTGATAAAAAGGGCCAAGTACATCAAAATAATAACTCCATTGTTGGTAAATTGACCTTTGGCAAATTCTCCATGCTCATGACAGGTGATGCGGAGAAAGAAGAAGAAGCACGCCTCATTAAAGAGCAAAATACGAAGATGTCTAGTAAAAGTGTTGAAAGTAGGTCATCACGGTAGTAATGGGTCTAGTGAAAAAGACTTCATTCGCTCTGTACGACCTGAGGTCGCGGTTATCTCTGCTGGCTTACACAATTCCTATGGACATCCGGGGGTGAAAAGCGATGGAACGACTTTCACAGGGAAAAAGTAGATATCTATCGTACAGATACGATGGGAACGGTCACTATACGAACTGATGGTAAAAACCTACGATATTCGAACAGAACGATAGGGGAATATACCTTTCAGATTTATTAGAATTGCGGTATAATTTACGTAGCAAGTATGCATTAGACACTGTGTAAAAATAGGAATTATAATTATGAATATATGTGTAACAGGGGAGCTGGGTTTATAGGCTCTCACTTAGTAGATCGATTAATTCAAGAAGGACATCGTGTACTAGTCATCGATAACTTAAGCAGTGGGGCATGAGAATTTATCAACCCTAAGGCGGAGTTTATGGAACTAGATATACGAGATGCTAGCATCCTAGAGGTATTTCAACAATTCAAACCAGACTATGTATTCCATGAGGCTGCGCAAACTGTGGTATCAGAATCTATGGTCAACCCAACAGAAGATTGCGATATCAACCTTATGGGACTGTTGAATTTATTGCAGGCCTCTGTGAAAGTAGGCGTCAAAAAATTTCTCATGCCTTCCTCCGCCGCCGTCTATGGCGATTTAGAGGAGATGTCGCTCACGGAGAACATGATAGGCATACTCGCTCCCTCGCTATGGCCTAACGAAATCGACCACAGAAGGCTATTTAAGAATCTATGAAGAATCCTTTGGTTTGCCGTACATCTGTTATCGGTACTCCAATGTGTATGGGCCTCGACAAGGCAATGGCGGAGAAGGTGGTGTGATTAGCATCTTCTGCGAACGTGTCGCCAATGGAGAGGGGATTACCATTTTTGGAGACGGTGAACAAACTCGTGACTTTGTTTACGTCGATGATGTAGTGGAAGCCAATCTACTGGGCCTCGATAATGATGTGACAGGTATTATTAATGTCAGTACAGAAACAGGTATCTCTGTGAATGCTTTAATTGATACATTAGAAACGATTGCGGGGTGCATGTGACGCGGGACTACAAAGAAGCTCGCATCGGTGATATTAAACATTCCTTGTTGAGTAATGAAAAAGCAAGAAACGTATTAGGTTATGCGCCTAAATGGAACTTGTCACAAGGATTAGAAAAAAACATATGACTATGTGAAACAGAATAGATAACAGCATAGGAGCTTTGTCAGAGGCAAAGCTCTTTGTTGTTGAGGAGGAATTATGCAAATTAATGCGAGCCGTATTAGAGGTGTTTGATTTTACATCTTCTATGCCAGCCTATTCAGACTATCCTATGGAAATTGATGGGCCAGATATACAGAGTTATTTAGAAATGCATGTGATGAAAGCCCTACAAGATCCGGGGGCACGGACAGGATATATCTCTGAACAAACGCCGTGGGGACGAAAAAAATCAAACAATTTGGTGACAAGGAGATAAGCCTTGTAGAGTTTGGTCGAGAACTAGGAGAAACTTTATTTACCTACATGGCACAAGCCATGGATCCTTGCGTGTTGGATATGATTGTCTGTGATGCCCAAGGGGAGCAACCGTATCTTTGCATTCTCCTCTGTAAAGCTCATGCGATGGATATACCCATCAATTAATGGCAGAAGAAAAATGGTTCATTGGCGACGAAACTCGTAGAACATCGCGCTGTATTGCCGACGGTAACACAGAAATTATATGGCTTTTTGCTAGCATTAAATTGTCTGATTTATCCATTCGTGTGTTTGAACCAAAAGGCGAATTTGATGGTGAAAAAAATGCGCTTTTAGAGGAGCGAATTTTTCAGGTATCTATGCACCCATCTTCGAAAGATACAGTGAAAAAAGTGCGTACCGTTGTGGATCGTGTATCAAAAAGCGCATGAGCAACCCAGGGCGTAGAAGCTATGGCAAAGACGAAAGAACTGTTGGCAAAAAAATGCAGAGGTATCTGATACTATCGAAGCCCGTCAAATTATTGAACAAGTATTTGAGTCCAATCCGATTCAAAAAAACAAGCGACTTTTGAAAGAGTTGGAAGAAGAAGACTTACTAGGCCCATTGCCAGTGAGTCGCACCTATGCTACGAAGATAGGCAAGCAACACAAGATAAAAACAGACACAGGTATTGAACTTTCATTTCCAGTGGAATATATGAACGATAGAGAATTTATAGAAATCTCGACGAATGAAAATGGTACCTTGCGGATTGAGTTGAAAAAAATATTTCTAAGATTACCAATAAATAGGAGTTCCTATGAGTAAAAAGGACATAAGAAAACCAATGCCCTACGCATGTTAGATACCCATCATATCGCCTATGATGTGTTGACCTATGAATGGTCAGAAGAACGTGGCGTGAGGATTCATGTGGCAGAATCATTGCATATTCCACCAGAAGAAGTATTTAAAACATTGGTAGGAAAAGGAAATGTGACAGGACATGTAGTATTTTGCATTCCCGTGGAAGGGGAATTAGATTTAAAACAAGCTACTCGTGTGAGCGGTAATAAATCGGTAGAACTCATTGCGGTGAAGGACTTATTACCTCTCACAGGATATTTGCGAGGGGGCTGCTCCCCAGTGGGTATGAAAAAAGCATTCCCTACATTCTTTGACAGCACCATTGATACCTTGTCTACTGTGTATGTTAGTGCAGGTCTACGAGGTATGCAGGTGAAAGTATCTCCTAAGGAGTTAATTCAAGTAGTGAATGGTCAAGTAGTGCCATTGACAATGGAGTAAGTATGGCGAAAAATATTATGCAGTTCGAGTCGGCCTTACACGTGTATTTATCTGACTTGGCCAGACTGTGAACGACAAGTGAAGGGATATCCCGGTGCGCAATATAAATCGTTTCCTACAGAAGCAGAGGCTAGACAATTTGCATACGGTGATAGCACTGCAGGGAGTCTTGTTGTAGCAGGTTCTAGAGGAGCTACAAGGGGAACCAAGAGGGCATCGAAGGTACCGGCTACTAAGGATAGGGCTCTCTTCGCCCATGATACAGCAGAACTGATCGCCTTTATCGATGGTAGTTTTAATAAACAAAGAGGCATTGTGGGGTCTGGTGGAGTTATTTTAGTAGATGGTGAAGAAATCGAGTTTTCTACAGGCACTAGGGAAAAATTTTTCGAGACTATTGGAATGTATCTGGTGAACTATTAGCGACTATTCATGTTGTGAAATATGCCATCGAAAAGGGCTACCAATCATGCTCACTTTATTATGATTACATGGGTATTGAAATGTGGGCAACGGGCCGATGGAAAACAAATAATCCTCTGACTACCATGTATGCAGAGAAAAATGAAAGCATGGAAACAACAGATCCGCATCGACTTTCACAAGGTACAAGCCCACTCAGGAGTGTATTATAATGAGCGGGCTGATGAATTGGCGAAGCAGGGCTATTACTGAGTATAGAGAGAATCCATAAATTTATGAAAATTTCTTTCATCTCGAATCAATATGGTGTACAATAAAAGATACGATACAATCATACTGCGTATAGGAGGGCTCTATGAAACAAATTCAATTAGAATCTGGCTTTATTTATGATTATACAAATATGATGTTACCAGAGCAGGCATTACGGAATCTGATGTGAACCAATTGGGTCCAGCCATTGCAGAGGCCTTGGCGATGACAGAAGAAACACGCCGTACAGGTGTGGTGAAAGGTCATTTGTCAAAAGACGGTGAACCAGAATTGGTGCTGTTCCCACAATTGCCGTATGTGGTGGAAGGTCATATCAATAACCCTAAGGTGATGGCTCGGTTAGAGGCATTGAAAACCAAACAAGTGAGCACTGTTGTGAGCTTTGGTATTGGCGGTTCCTTCCTTGGTGGTAAGGTGTTATTCGATGCGCACTGTGGTGAATTTTGGAACTACATGAGCGATGAAGAGCGAAACCATCGTCCACGCATGTATTTCAGTGGCAATAACGTGGATCCTATTCGTACTCAAGATTTAATTGAACAATTGAAACGGGAATGGAAAGAGCAACAATTTTTAGAAGACCATGCGCATGTACCAAACCAGTATAAAGTGCTGTTGGTATTGATTTCTAAATCGGGGTCAACCATAGAGCCAATGACGAACTTCATGATTGTAAAAGAAGCCTTAGAAGTGGCAATGATTGATTATGAAGTATTGGTGGTCACAGATCCTAGAACAGATGAAAAAGAAACATTACTTCACAAATTAGCTGTAGAAGAAGGCTGGGGCGATTCTATCTTTGCCGTTCCTGATGGCGTGGGTGGAAGATTCTCTGTATTCTCCGAAGTAGGCCTTGTCATCGGGGCTTTATTAGGTTTCGATATTCAAGCTTATTTAGAGGGAGCGAAAGCAGACTGATATAGCAGCGCAAGAACAAGATGTCTGGAAAAATCCTGCTCTATTGAGTGCGGTGTTGAAATATATTGGGTCTGAACAATATGGCCGTCATATTGAAGTGTGCATGCCTTACGCAGATCGTTTGAAATCTTTATCGGAATGGTATGTACAATTATTGGCAGAATCCTTAGGGAAAGAAAAATCTGATGGATCTGGTCATTACGGTCGCGACCCCATCGTAGCAGTAGGAACCACAGATATGCATGCGCAAACACAGGAACATCAAGAAGGTCGCTATAATAAAGTAGTATCCTTTGTAGATGTAGAAGATTGGCATGTGTCCTTACCAGTCCCACATATGTATGACCAATACAGTAAACTAGAAGCCTTAGCAGGCCTTGATCTGGGCTTCATCAATCGTGCAGCTTTAGCATCTAATGCAGAATCGTTGGCTAGTGATGGTCGCTTTAGTGGCAGATACCAATTGCCCACTATCAATGCTTTCCATTTAGGAGAGTGGATGTTTACGATGTGTTGGGCTATCTACTTTGAAGGTCAATTAGCCGGTGTTGATGCTTTCAATCAACCGAGGGCGTTGAAGTGTACAAAAATTGTTGGGACCTAAACTTTCAAAAGCATAGGAGATGTAAGAATGAATATTTTAGTGACAGGTGGCGCGAGGGTTATATTGGAAGCCATACGGTACGAGCTCTATTAGGCGCCGGTCATCAAGTGGTGATTGTGGATAATTTATCTCATGACCATAAGGAATCGATTCCCTGCAGGGGTCCCATTCTATGAAATGGATATTATTGACCCTGCATTAGGCGAGGTTATTGAAAAACACAAAATCGATGGTATTATGCACTTTGCGGCCCATTCCCAAGTAGGCGAATCCATGGTGAATCCATCCATTTATTATGAAAATAATGTGGTAGGTTCCTATCGTTTGGTAGAAACAGCACGTAAACATGGCGTGAATCGATTAGTGTTCTCTTCTACGGCGACTGTCTATGGAGAACCAGAAGTAGTACCGATTACAGAAGATGCGAAATGGAATCCAACCAATGTGTACGGTCGTACGAAATTGATGATTGAAGATATCGTCAGTGATTATAGTAAAATCTACGGATTTAAGTTTGTAGCCTTGCGTTATTTCAATGCAGCAGGTGCTGATCCATCTGGTGAAATTGGGGAAGACCATACACCAGAAACGCACTTAATTCCTCTCATCATCGATGCAGCCTTGGGAAAACGGGAATCTATTACTGTCTTTGGTACAGATTATGATACAGCGGATGGCACATGCGTACGTGACTACGTACATGTGAATGATTTAGCCTCTGCCCATATTCTAGCCATGGAATATTTGTACAATGGCGGAGAATCTGATGTATTCAACTTAGGGCTCTGGTAATGGATTTAGCGTCAATGAAATCGTAGTCGCTACGAAAGAAGTAACAGGCGTGGACTTCCGCGTTGATTACGGTGAGCGCCGTCTCGGTGATCCAGGCACGCTCATTGCATCATCTGAAAAAAATTCATGCAAAAACTTGGTTTGGAAACCAGTACATAGTACAGTGCACGAAGTCATTCGCGATGCTTGGCATTGGCATCAATTGCATCCAAAAAGGATATTAATCGTATATAGGAGGGCATGATGAAAGTATCATCGGTGCAAGACCTCTACAATCAAATAGAAAGATATATGCGTACACACGGTCGTCTCGTTTTCAGGGGCGACCGTTTTATTATGCCTCATTTTCTATCTTGTTTGGAGAGAGTCAACATGGTCAGAAGTAGAACATTTGGAAAGTCCTATGCAAGTACATGCAAAGCAAGAGGCTAAGGGAGCGACAGCTAGAGAGGGTATGAATGATGCAACTGTAGAGGAAAAATAAGGATACTACTGTAGAAGGACAGGGACAGAAGAAGATGAAGAAAAAATGGTGATTCAAAGTATAAAGGAAAAGCTAGGGACGATAATAAAGCTAGATCATCACAAGATACCCCGACAGAATCTGCGTTACGCTATTCTGTGCGGTCCGTCATTCGCGCCTACCCTTTAGTAGATAGTTTTTCAAACGAAGTCGTGCCTAGGCCGAGTAAAGAAGAGAAAGAAACGTCAGAAGGTACTGCACGAAAGAAAGGTGACACACTAGAGGGGGACCTCGTCCTTCGTATCGCCATAGATCCCATAAGGGGCGTAATGACTATGGAGACGGACCGACAGTAGGAGAAGGACCACGAGTTCCCCAAGCGCCACCAGTGCGCATTATACTTCAAGGAACCGTGGTTGGCGATACATCCGTGGCAGTACTATCTATTAACGGTACATCCTATGTGTTAGGCGAAGGAGAATCTTCAGAGCAAGTGACAATAGAATCCATTCAAGAACATAGGGTACTCATTCGGTATAAAAAATGAGAGTCGGTGGATAGAATAGGAGTAGTGCCGGATGTATAGCTATTCATAAACATATAGACGGATATGTAATACATAAGATTTATGATAAGGTATGTTACATGATAGAGAGGAGTGTTGTATAGAATGAGATGTAGATGGTATGACAAGCAAGGAGACTCTACTCAAGCACAGAGCGGTATGTACCAAATGGTGCAACGTATACTATTAGCATTGGCTGTAGTTATATTGGCTATGACTACCGTAGAGGCTAAAGCCAATTCATATGATTGCAAAGGATATGCCTTTGCAAACATTAGTGCAAAACCATAGCTCGCGGGTCGGGACTTTCAGTGGTGGGATTAGAAAGTCTGGAAGGATCTGTGTCATTAGAGGTGAAAACGAAGAATCTGGTAAGACGGCGATTCACAAATTAGGGGAACGATTGGGGTTTCTTGTCTATGAAGAGGGACAGACCTTGTTATTAGAAGGAGGGCCCAAAGAAAAAGAACAGCGTCACCTACGAAGAGTTGTGGCTGACGTATCGACCCCAGATGAGCTAAGCATGGTAGTAGAAACGATTGTACAGAAAGACCATGTGCATATATTATCTACTACAAATGAAGTGTTATATTATGGAACAGTGAAAGAGATTATAGAGGTGGAAAAAAAGCCTTACAATCTTGGCATACGATCCCAAAAACAGGTGCAATTAGATGTGGGCAGTTTGGGCGATGGAAAAAAAGGATATGCTAAAGAATTGGGCATCCAATGGTCCTTTCGGTGGTTACATACGGGCGGCACTCGGAGCGCAACTGCTAAGGACAGTTCTTCGCAAAATGGCAACATCTATGTAGGGACATATGCCGTCAGGGGTGACCTATTCCGTGTTGGCTCATCCGGAACTATCTGCCAAAGAGAGCGATAGTCGCATGGCCCTCATAGCTCGTCCTAGCATTGTGGCATTGAACGGAGAAGAGGCGAGCATACTCATAGGCGAACGAGTGCCAGTGACGGTAGAATCGATTCAAAATGGAGTGTCGAGGACGAGCATTCGCTATGAAGAGGCGGGTATCCGCTTACGATGTAAACCTTTTGTGGTACAAAAACAATCGAATTGATACGGTCATAGAAGCGGAAGTGAGTAATCCCACATTAGTACCGGAGATGAAAGCCTATCGTATTACGACGAGACAAGCCAAGACGAGAGTACGTATCGGAGATGGAGAAACCTTAGTGATTGGGGGCTTGATGGATCGGCGAACCATGACACAATGGCAGAAAAATTCCTTTATTAGGGGATATCCCTTTGATTGGTAAACTCTTTTCAACATAGTCGTAAAACAAAAAGATGAAGTAGAATTATATATTTTAGTTACTGCTAGAGTTATTCAGTAATTAAGAAAAAAACAAAAATACCATATATACACTTTCACTATTCCAATATACCTTATCAATATGATAAGATTAAAAATATGGAACATATCGGGTTTTAAAGGTATGGTCATTAAGTAATAGAGGTATTGATATGAAAAAAGAAAGAAAAGAACTCTTAACGTTATGGATTACATTGTCTTTGCAGTTGGGAACCTATGCGCATGGGTGGCATTGTAAGTCAAGAGGTAATGGTGGACAATAGTCAATCTGTCCCAGTTATACAGATTGCGAGTCCCATCCATGGAGTATCCCATAATCGGTATGAGTCCTTTTCTACAGATACGAGGGGCTATCTTTAACAATGCGACTACACCTACAGTTAACACTCAGATTGGCCCCATCAGTGTAAACCCTAATTTACGAGAGTCTGCCAATCTTATTGTCAATGAAGTAGTTGGGACCTCTTCCTCACAGCTAGCAGGGGCTTTTGAAGTGGCAGGACAGCCAGCAGATGTGGTCATAGCCAATCCCAATGGGATTTCTATTAAGGGGGTTCATTTTATAAATACGCCGAAAGCCACGTTTACCACAGGTGTTCCCCATATGGTGGATGGTCGTTTAGAAAAAGTTTACCATTGAAAAAAGGCAACATTGATATAACAGGAGCTATCAATGTACCTGCAGAACATAGTGGAGCTAATGTATATACTCCTATTTCAAAGGTAGATTTACTAGCAAAGACGATACGTATCAATGCAGACGTGGTGGCACAAGATTCTATTCGTGCTGTCACAGGACGTAATACAGTGAACTATGCGGATGGAACTGTAACAGCCATGGAATCTGGTGAAAGTACACCTACAGGAGTTGCCTTAGATGTAGGTGCTCTTGGTGGCATGTATGGAAACACCATTTCCTTAATCGGCACAGAATCTGGAGTTGGAGTTAATATCGGTGGATCTATCGATGCCATAGCGGGTGCACTACACATTGACACAGCGGAAATCTCACTATCGAACAAGGTGGTTCACAGCAAGAGCCTACAAGCATTCATAGTGCTAAAGAAGTAGAGATTCGTAGCAAAGAATTTCATAATCACGGCAACCTAGTGGGTGATGAAGCAGTGACAATACAAAGTGGTACCCTTACCAACGATGGAAACCTACAAGGAAAAAACAGATTGAGGCAAATGTGACCAATCTTCGTGGTCAGGGAGTGATTTCCAGTGCAGAGAATATAATGATCCAAGGCACAGACTCTATTGTGTATGAAGGAGGTATACGCTCTCAATCTGGAGATGTCACTGTACGAGGGAAACAGGTAGAAGTAGACCCAAATCATATACAAGTAGTTTCAAAAGATAAACTGCATATAGAGTCGGAAACACCTACGCCAGAAATACCTGTAGATAGCTCAAAACCAGTTTTAGAAAATCCTTTACATACGCCGACTATACAACCTATCCCTCATATACCTAGCAAGGTGTTGGTAGAGGAGACACAAGAAGAGTTACCTATTGTTGTAGATACGAATAGCCTCAAGAATCGTCAACCTATCCTAGATACGACGCGAAATGGTATAGATATCCTACATATTGCTCCAGTTACAGGAGATGGTATTTCTCACAATCTATACACACAATTTAATGTGAAAGAGCGAGGCCTTATTCTCAATAATGCCACGAAATATACGAAGACTCAATTGGCTGGTTACGTTGATAAAAATATGTTCCTAGCTGGAAATGGTGCTAAAACTATCATCAATGAAGTGACATCTACAAACCCATCTACCTTGAAGGGATATATAGAAGTGGCAGGGAATCCAGCAGATGTAGTCATCGTAAACCCGAATGGTATGACCGTCAATGGATTGGGTGTAATCAATGGAACTCACATGACCCTGCAAGGCAAAGATCACATAGACATCGTAGGAAAGGGTTATGGGGACAGCAGATAGATAGCATTTTCATCAGTGACCATCTACGTAACCGCCGTAGCGAACTATGGGGCCATCACCTTCGTATTAACACAGACACCTTAGAGAATACAGGGAACATAGCGGCACATACTATGCATATATCTGCCAAAACTATGCGCAATGCAGGGTTTTGTAGAAAGTAAAGATACTCTCAATTTACTGGCAATGAGCTTGTACAAGATAAGGGCATTATGAAGGCAAATCAGAGTATGCATATCTCAGCGAATCATATTCGTAATAGGAACTCCTCTGTGTTAGAAGCTGGTGACAGTTTACATATCACGGGAGATGCGTTACAAAATGATGCATCTCATGTAGTGAGCCATGGTACGATACGCTTAGGAGTGAAGGCCTTAGAAAATACAAATACAGGGGCAATCATTGCAGAGGATACCCTGCAGATACAAGGAGATACATTTGCCAATACTAAAGGTATTCTCTTTGCAAAAAAGAATGCAGAGATAGATATGAAAGCAGATGTGACGAATACTAACGGATTATGGCATACACTAGGTAATTTGCGTGTTCAAGGTCGCCACATTCGGAACATCAATACCAATGGGTCTTACTTTGGTTCAGATATCTATGTAAAAGGCAATGCCTATGTACTAGGAGAGAGAGCTTTGAAAACAGGTCCTCAGACATCATTGTCAAAGGGGGTCTCACTATCACAGCCCCTACTGTGAGGAACCATAAGGATGTGTTTAAAACCGGATGGACTATATCTGAAGAAGATAAGTACGAGGGAATACCGCATCTAGAACAGCAAAATTATTATGAGGCAGATAGGGCGATATCATAGAATTACTCATACAGGAACCATAGAAGAGGAAACCGCCACATCTAGAATACTGAGCGATGGCACAATACACATTACAGGGGCAAGATGTGCAAAAATACATATAGCCAGATTATGGCAAAGGAAGGCTTACAAGTTACGGCAGACTCCATTACCAACACAGGATATCAAGGGACGATTCACTATGATGATATAGGTCGAGATAGACACTATTGGAAATATAAAAAGACGAAACGAATTCTCGGCATCAATTTTGGATGGAGATGGGTCTATGGACACACGGATATTCCCTATGAACATCATGAAATCGTTGATGCTGAAAGTAGTCCATCCAGTGAACGTATCGCTGTATTAGGCAGTCATGGAACAACGAATATCCGCTCGCATGTATTTACTAATACAACACTTGAGGCAGATGGAACAGCCTATGCAATGCGAGATAAAAGGTTGAAACTGCAGTTGCACCTACAGATGTTTCCAAGTTAGTGACCCCAGTGTTGGAACCATCAAAACAACTCTATATGACGACAAACTCCCTTGCCGTAGCTAAAGTAGAAGAGAATCCCTTATATACAGATAAAAAGCAATTTTTGTCTAGTGACTATATGGTCACTAGATTACAAGCCGACCCAGAACGAGTGTACACTCGTTTACGCAATGGATACACAGACCAAGAAATAGCTAAAGAAGAGCTTCGTCAAAGTGGTCATACCCTTACGAAATATACAGGTCATGATCAGTCCCTACTTACAAGGATACCTAACAGTATCTTGCAACCTGGAGATTTGCGCAAAGATGGTAGTATCGTCTTCGGTAAAGACGTGCGGGTGATAAGCCAAGCATTGATGAATGTGGGTAGTATACAAGCAAAGGACTCTCTGTCTATTATAGGAAATCATGTCCGAAACCTCAGTGGGTCTATGAATGGCAATCTGGTTTCTATACGCACGGATATGTTAGAAAAATACGTCGGGTCGTATACATGGTAAAGATGGTGTTCACATAGAAGGAAAGGAGATCCGTAACGAAACACAAGTAACAACTAACAGTTCATTTGGACATCAACAAGATACAGCGCATGGAAATGCTAGTATCACTAGTGACGGTGGTATCCATATCCAAGGGGATACTATACGTTCTGTAGGCGCTACTATACAGGGAAATAGTATGGTCAGTCTAGCAGGAAAAAGATATACAAGTCTCTGCTCTTGCTTTACAAAAATCGAAATAAAGTTAATGGAGTGACCTTAGTGTCCACTAAGTACCTAGGAAGTAACGTACAAGGTCATACTGTACAAGTCCGAGGGGGACAGATCACATTACAAGGGTCCCGTATGATGGGACACACTGTGGACCTTAGCGGGAACTCTCTAACCCTTACGAATGTAACAGATAGAACTTTGTCAGATGTCGCTGTGGGATCCAGAGGTAGTGACTATTTCAACCGTAAGATGGTTATAGAAGAACAGAATCTAGGATCTACCATTGAAGGTGAGACCGGTGTTAAGGTGCATATGGATAATAATGTATCCATGAAAGCAAGTACCATACATAGTAAAACGGGCCTTGTAGATGTACAAGCACGTCGAGTATCCATTGCACATGGTACTGAGCGCCATGAAACACTATCTGAGGTACATCAAAAAGATAGGGGATTTTTGTCGTCTACCACACGCGATGTTTATGACCATAAACGAACAGATACGGTAGTAGGTTCTACGATTTCCAGTGGTACTGTCAAAGTAGCGGGTAAGCAGAACGTAGAAGTCCAAGCTAGTCATATAGTAGGTGATACAGATGTTACGGTTACGAGTGAAGGCAATTTGACCATTACATCAGCACAGGAAGAATCTACAGCTACCCATCGTGAGGAAGTACGTAAATCTGGTATCTTTGGTAATGGTGGGCTTAGCATTACCATTGGTACACAAAAAACAAACAGATACTTATGATGCTAAGAGCAGTGTAGCCAAAGGCAGTGTGATTGGTAGTCGCTTTGGTTCTGTCGCCTTAAGTGCTTCAGGCACAGCACAAGTAGAAGCCAGTGATGTAACATCTAAAGGGGATATACAGCTCCAAGGTTCTGGTGTGACAATACGCAATGGTTATACCACATCGCATACAGGAGAAACACATACATTTTCTAAAACGGGGCTTACGTTGTCTTTGTCGAATCGCTTAGTAGATACTACAAGCAATGCAGTAGGTACACTCACACGAGCAAGGGCTGTAAAAGACGAGCGATTACAAGCTCTATTAGCCTACAAATCCTATGATGATGTTAAGATGTCTTTAGAAAAATCTAAGCTAAAAGACCAAGTCAAGAGTTTACATCTCAATTTATCCTTAGGGACAGAAAGCAGCGAAGCTTCTACAAACGTAGATACAAAGATAGCAAAAGGATCGACAGTTGTGTCTGATGGAGATATTCGTGTTACCACTAAGAAGGATGATCTTCGCATAGAAGGAAGTGATGTACAAGGTAAGGATATTACCTTAAATTCTGCGAACAGTATCTATGTGAAGGGCAAAGAAACAACTTCTAAGATGACCCAGAGTATGAAACAGAAACAAGCATCCTTAGGTGTTTCCTACGATCTCTTACAACATCGATTCTCCGATATATCCGTTAATGCCAGTGGTAGTAAAGGTAGTATAGCGAGGACAGATATAGTCCATGATCCTTCAAACATAACGGCAACGAACACCCTTGGAGTGAAGACAAAAACAGGATGTGCACATCAAAGATGGTGTTCTCAAAGGTGAGGCTATTCAAGCAAATATTGGCGGAAATTTAGAGATTCGCTCTGTACAAGATACACATGATTATACAGACCATACTACATCTAGTGGCATGGGACTTAGCTTATCTAAAAAAGGTGCATTCAACTCAATACAAGGCTCCTTGCAACGGACTGATATAGATAGCAAATACACCTCAGTAATTCATCCATCTGGAATGTATGCAGGACATACAGGATTCAACATATCCGTAGGCAATACGACCACATTAGAAGGAGCTCTGTTATCTAGTAAAACAGATACGAACACACTGAAAACAAAAACAGTTAGTTATGAAGGATATGGAGAATAGGGCGAAGTATACCTATGGGTCTAATGGGGTGTCGTACCTAGCGGATCCAACGATTGGAAAAAGCAGTAAGCAATATAACGAACTTGGATTGGTACCTACGATTATGCCTGGGGAACAAGGAAAATCTAATAGCACAACCTATTCAGCAATAGCTAAAGGAGTGCTAGAAGTAGAACACCCTGAGATACATCTTAATACCATTCGTAGAGATACGGAAAATTCACTACATAGATTAGCTACTATTTTTGATAAGCAAAGTATTGCAGAACGACAAGAAACAGCTAAACTACTCAGTAAGTATATGAATGAAGCCATCCATAGATTTGGTGAAATGAGAGATGCAAATAGACAACGAATCTATGAAGATGGTTCACCTGAAAAAGTCGCATTACATGCTCTATCTGGTGCCATTACGTCAGCTATTGTAAAAGGGAATCTTGCAACTGGTGCCATATCTGGTGGCCTCAATGAAGCATTGATACAATCTATAAGCAAACTAGCGAAGGATCACCCAAAGAAGAGCGCAACTACTATCTGCTAGCCTTGGCTATACCGTAGATAAGCTATTAGGTGGACATGGATTAGAAGGTGGTAGCATTGCACAAGCTGGAACGAAGTGGAATCGTTATGATAAGATTGAAGAGATAAAAAAACAAAATTAGAGAGAATTTGGGATAGTGATGGAATTATTTCCGAATTAGGCGTTAATATAAAAAATGAGGGATAATGAAGTTGCTGTTATTTCAATTAAAGATCCACTTAGTGGCAAATATAGGGGGATATTATTAGATAATAAACTTAACTCAAGAGATTTTGATATATTAGAAGGTCAACCATCAAGATTTATATACAATCCTGATATATCCTACATGAATGCTTCAGAAGGAAATGTATACAGAGTTGATTTGTTAAAAAAATTATAAATTCGGAAGTAAAGTTGATAACCCAGAATATCAAGAAACAATAGTGGATGGAAAAAGTGAAATTAGGGTATCAAATGCAATTAGGCGAACATAATGGACATATATTATTTAGTATAGGAAGTTATGAAACATTTAAGCCTTTATCCATTGTGGAAACAAATTGTATATGGACTTGATAATTTTGTACAATCATTTTTTTAATAAAAAGAAAAAACTGGTTATGGAGATAATGAGAATGAAAGTGTAAAAAGCATTGTATTTTAAAAGTTTAGGTTATCCTGTAAATTATTCTGATATTGATGGATTTTCTGTTAATGGGTATGCATTGTCAAGAAACTATTTAAGTAGAGATGAGGAAGGACAAGTATTAAATAAATATTATATTAATAATCCAAATGAACTTTCGGCACTTATTGGGGAAGAATGACAGGAAGAATTTGGACTATTGGAGTGAAAAAAAGCTGATATTTTTTTAATCAATATATTAAAGAACAAGCAAAATCTAATATTTATGATCCTATAAAGGTAGAAGTGAAGACATACACTAATATAAAAAGGAACTATTAACGAATTACCAGATCTTCCAAAAGAGATGTTTTATAAGTATGAACAACATGGTCGGGCTAGGAAAGTTACCTAATGTGGGCAACATTAATGCTGGAAAAATGGGAGAATGATCCCATTAAGAAAGGAACATGGGTTAGATTACCAGAGAAAGACTCTTTTAGGGAATAAAGTTTACTATAGAGAGTTTGATATTTATCCTAAAGATAATAGAGGTCCAGAGCGTTTTTGTTGTTGGCAGTGATAACTCTGTTTATTATACAGATACGCATTACCATTCGTTTATTAAGTTAAAAATAAGGAAAAATAATATGAAACATAGTATCTTGATGAAAGCAATATCAGAAAAAGCAATATAAATTCTTGTGTATGCAGAAAAATAATAATTGTATGATAATAGAATTCGATGGAAATCACATAGATACTTGGAATGATGTATATAAAGTTATTAAAGATAAATTTATGATATATGATAATATTATAAATTTATATCATCTTGAGGATATTCTAGTAGATTTTAATTATAAAGGTAATGAAAAACTTTAAAGAATTATATATTGTTATTCGAAACCTAGATCAGGCTATGAAAAAGAAAAAGGGGATTTTAGAATTTTTAAGGAATATATTTTCTTTTTCTATAAGCAGAGAACTTGATAATTCGGTGTTTTTGGGTTTTTGCTGTAAACGTATTGCCAGGAATGGTAGCTGAGAGAAACATTATAGACTCATTAGAGGAACTTCCATTAGAAAGATGTCAATTATACTATGTACAAAAATACTCCTTGGACAGAGTTAATAGATCCTCCTCATAATGAGATTGTTTATTTGGAGGAAACAGAGTATGATGCGTTGAGAAAAATCAATAGTAACTAATAAAGATAGACTTGTACTTGACTTAACTGATGCACATGATACAGAGATATTTGTTGATGCTATGTCTAAATACGTAAATGGGAGAATAAAAAAATTTTGATGATTTAAAAAGTATATATGTATAGAGGCTTACGAGATACGTCAAAACAAAAATAATATTTTTTTCCTTAAGGACTTTAGTTCATATTGTAGAAATATTAATAAGTATTATGATGATATACCACATAAAGTTTGTATGAATTTTATAAAAATATTGCATATGTTACTGGTTTTATGAAAAATATCCCTATTTCAGAAAGTCGGAAAAAGGAGTTTACTTTTTATATTACAGAAACATGGTGATGAATAAAAGTTTATAGACTAAATATGCTTGGTGGTTCTTCCGTATGCGATATGTATCAAACTATAGCAAAAAAATATGATCTTAATAGTGAATATGATTATGGACTAGTAAGAGAAACATATTAAATCATAATATATTGATATACTGGCTTTCATAATTAAGTTGTAGTACAACTATTAGCATCTTTTCTGTGGTTTTATAATATATTTAAGTCACAGGTTCTACGATTTCCAGTGGTACTGTTAAGGTAGATGGTAAACAAGACGTACTAGTTAAAGCCGACCATATAGTAGGGGATGCAGATGTTACGGTTAAGAGTGAAGGTAATTTGACCATTACATCAGCACAGGAAGAATCTACTGCTACACATCGTGAGGAAGTACGTAAATCTGGTATCTTTGGTAATGGTGGTCTTAGCATTACCATTGGTATACAAAAACAAACAGATACTTATGATGCCAAAAACAGTGTAGCCAAAGGCAGCTGTCATAGGTAGTCGTTTTGGTTCGGTTAGCTTAGGTGCTACAGGGACCGCACAAGTAGAGGCTAGTGATGTAACATCTAAAGGGGATATTCAGGTTCAAGGCTCTGGCGTGACAATCCGTAATGGCTATACCACATCACATACCGAAGAAACACATACATTTTTCTAAAACGGGGCTTACCTCTCTGTATCGAATCGCTTAGTAGATACCACAAGCAATGCAGTAGGCACACTCACACGAGCAAGCGCAGTAAAAGACGAACGATTACAAGCTCTATTAGCCTACAAAACCTATGACGATGCTAAGACATCTCTTGCCAAGTCTAAATTAAAAGACCAAGCCAAGAGCTTACATCTCAATCTATCCTTAGGGACAGAAAGCAGCGAAGCTTCTACAAACGTAGATAGTAAGATAGCAAAAGGATCGACAGTTGTGTCCGAAGGACATATTCGTGTTGCTACTAAGAAGGACGATATCCACATAGAAGGAAGCGATGTACAAGGTAAAGACATTACTTTAGATTCTGCGAAAAGTATCTATGTGAGAGGTAAAGAAACGACCTCTAAGATGACACAGACTGTGAAACAGAAACAAGCATCCCTAGGTGTTTCCTACGATCTCTTACAACATCGATTCTCCGATATATCCGTTAATGCCAGTGGTAGTAAAGGTAATATAGCAGGTACAGATATAGTCCATGATCCTTCAAATATAACGGCAACGAACACCCTTGGAGTGAATACAAAACAGGATTTACACATCAAAGACGGTGTTCTCAAAGGTGAGGCTATTGAGGCAAATGTTGGTGGAAATTTAGATATTCAGTCTGTACAAGACACACATGACTATACAGACCATACTACATCTAGTGGCATGGGACTTAGCTTATCTAAAAAAGGTGCATTCAACTCAATACAAGGGTCCTTGCAACGGACTGACATAGACAGTAAATACAGCTCGGTGATTCACCCATCTGGAATGTATGCAGGACATACAGGATTCAACATATCCGTAGGCAATACGACCACATTAGAAGGAGCTCTGTTATCTAGTAAAACAGATACGAACACACTGAAAACAAAACAGTTAGTTATGAAGGATATGGAGAATAGGGCGAAGTATACCTATGGGTCTAAAGGGGTGTCGTACCTATCTGACGTACAATACAGGGAGTCTTTGAAGCATATTAAAGATAGAAAGAATGCTATACTCACAGATTCAAATCTTAACGTTCCAGCTAAGATACAACGCTTACAACAGTTGAATCAAGAACAGGAGTATACAAGCCACCTTAAGTATGTCAATAGCTTGCATAATCAAGTCGGTTTATTACCAAATATGTTACCTGGTGAAAGAAAAGAAGCATACACTGTGACTAGATCTGCTATTGTACCTGGAAAGGTTGATGTAGAAAATCCTAAGGTGGATGCAAGTCAAATTAATAGAGATATTAATCATAGCCTTCAAGCATTGGATACTATTTTTTTAATAAACAAGACATACAAGAACGACAAGAACTAACTAAATTATTTAATCAGTATGCCAATGAAGCTATTCATCATATCTCTGATATGGCGAGGGTTGGAAAAGAAGGCTCATCAGAAAAAGTGGCATTACATGCCATAGTAGGCAATATAAGTGCTAATATAGTGAATGGAAATACAAATGTAGGAACTGCAGCAGGTGGACTATCTGAACTCCTAGCACCGACTATATTAGAGGCATCTCATTACAATCCGGCACGAGCACAATGGCTAGCATATGCATTGGGATATGCAATAGATAAACTTGTCGGAGGAACTGGAGAGCTAGGTGGAAGTGTCAGTCACTATGGGGTTAAGTGGAATTTATTACTAAATGAACATGCGAAGGTCATACGACAAGAAAGATATAATGCGTTTATTGAAAAATTTAAAGTTCAATATAGAGAAATGGAAGATGAAGGTAATCCTTATGATGAAGAGACTATTAACCAAGCAGAAAATGACTTGTGGCAAATATACCAATTGAATAAAAATAAATATGCTCTCACAAGCAACGGAGCTACTAGGGTTATTTATGGAGCCGGAAAAACTATCAAGATATTATAGATCATGTTGAAAGAGATTAAGCCAGATTTTCATATATATGTTTTTAAAATAACAAATCAATAGTTAATAGAACGTTTTCTAAAAAAATGATGAATTAAATTTGGATATAATCCATAATGCTTGGATTAATACAGCTTTTCTCGAAGGTACCTATAGCTACATATAATGACTCTAGGTCATTTTTATATAAGTAGTTTAGATAATGCTTTAGCATATGGAAGGGCAATCTCTATAGTATCATATCAAATTGAAGGGATAAAAATACATGCAAAGATTGCTATTGTAGATAATTGGGATCATGATAAGAGAGAGTCCAAATTTGGATTTCTTAAAGATGCATACATTTTACAACAGTCAAAAGGAAAAATTTTTTTGTCTATAAAACAACTTATGATGTAACATTCAATATTGGGCAAGTTATTTTTTTAGAAGGTAATGAGAAATGCGAAAGGTATGTATATGGATTTTTAATAGGTATAACCACAATAAGTTCGTTGTATGTATATATCAATATTCATAGGGTATATGGATACAAAAAACGTTTTTCGGTATGAGATAAACTATTTCTATGAATTAAGAGATTACTTTAATAATCTTACTATAGAAAAATAATATGTATAAGTATATTATAAAGGGTGATTATTTATATACTTATGGAATATCAGGATATACAAAAATAAAAATTAGGGTTAGGTATACATATTATTAAAGTCTTAAATGTTGAATATGAAAAATTATATTAGTGATGTTGAAGGAAGAGGTTCATTTTTATTCTAGCATAGAGGAATTAAGATATGGGTATTTAGATGATATTATTCTTTTAAAAAAATTTTTGAAGATATGGATGATGAAGATCTAAATACCTTTTTATTTGTTGTATAAGAGAACGAAGGATGTTGAGGAGTATTTATCGATTATAGAAAAAAATACCCTTATGTTTATAAAGATGGAAAAAGTGGCACAAGGTCTCCGGGAATTAAATGATTCTTTAATTAAAGAATATATGAAGAGAAATGGAAAAATAAACAATACTTCTAAATAATAGTTAAAACCTAGATGTTATGTAGAAACCATGAGTATTCTCTAAAACAATCTTCTACTGAAACGGCAAGTCCTACTACAAACACAACAAGCTTAGCTGATAGTCTAGATATTTATCGGAATGGTGAGCAATATAAAGCAGGAGTGGGAACTAGACAATTAAAAGAAAACATTATATATGAGAGTAAAGGGTATTATTACCAAACCGATGAACTAGGGCGTATAAAAGCTGCCCAAGGAGACTTACGCTTAGAAGCTGGTAAGAGAAATAACCGAGATCAATTAAAAGCAGGTTATGAAGACCGATTACTAAATGACCATGGTGGACATCTGATAGCTAAAATCTTTGGTGGATCAGGAGAATTAGATAATCTAGTTGCTATGGATAAGATTGTTAATACTATTGAATATAGAGAATTGGAGAAAGCATGGGAGAATGCATTGAAAGATGGTAAAACTGTAAATATCGAAATTGCTCTTGATTATACAGGAACTAATAAAAGACCCACAGGATTTAATGTAGTGTATAAAAATAGGAGATTTTAAAGATAAAACTTATTTTTCGAATGGAGGTTAATTGTGTTTATAGAGGAAAATAAACCAAAAAATCGAAAGAGAGTTATTGGAAGCTGTCAGTCATATGGTAAAGCAACATATTCTGGGAAATTGGGAAGAAATCATCGTTCTTAATGACTATGTGGGTAGATCATATAGAGGACATTTTTGTTATATTTACCGATGGTACGTTTATAGATTCAGGTACTTTTTACCATACATCAAAACTATTAAGTAGAGGAATATTAGACTTTGCCCATAATTTTTGCTAAAATAGGAAATAAAGCATTTGATTATGAAACGGCTGATCCAATAAACTATTTAAATGTAATGACGTTACGGTTATCTAATACGGGGAATGCTAAATTTGAATATTATGAGAACCTTAATAGTTTTGGTTCTGCGAGTACAGTACCTGTTGCTTGGACATATAAATTAACTGGATATAAGAGATCTATACTATGGAGTGAAGAAGTAGATAAATTTATTGAGGCTTATAATATCGTTCCAGAACGAAAGTTACACCTTAAAGAAAAAGGTTGTTGACTTAGATTTTTTTAGTGGAGACTGTGATGTATAAAAGTGTACCTTACATTAGCCCATATTTGACTAATGATATGGTACGAATATACTTTCATTTAGATGTAATTCGTAATAAGAAAAATGAATATCTATATTGAATATAAAGACAAAAACATGGCTAAAAAGAACGGAATGTACAAGCGAAAATTTACAGGTGCTGTGGATTTTAGAATAGTTGCAGATTGTTGGGAATGGATAGAAGAAGTTGATTCTATAAAGTATATTCGAGATGATACGTATAAGGCTTTTAGACTACATCTACCATATCCCCACCGGTGAACTCTCTTATGTATATGACAATATAACAGAAGATAATTTTACTGATGAATTGGCCTTAGTAAATGCTTGGGAAGAACGGTATTTTTCACCAGATGGGGAACCAGTCGCATACGCATGCAGTAGCGCCACATGAAGGATGTATCACAGGGACTATGCACATAGATATGTCTCAGTTTATTGAAGAGGAGGAAAAAGAAATGGTTAATGTAGATCCACTATAGAATTTACAGGGGAAGATATCCACGATTTAATTCCACAATATCTTCAAAAATAGTTATGATATTTTATATTCTATCTTACCTGATACATATCATCGGGTATACCTATATGTAGAAAAATGATGGAATCGTATGTCGTCAACTAGGGTATATCATCATCGATGGTGAATATCTTACTTTTGAGGAGATGATAGACCATAAAGTGGTTTCTAAGGCTACCTATGATGCGACAATGGAACAACTGGCACTGTGGTCAAATTACATGCGAAATACATTTATTGCTTGCCATCTTGAACTGTGGACAGTGTTCTCCTATATGATAGATGAAGAACGACATATTTCCACGAACTTTGGTTACGATGTATTAGCAGAGCAAACCTATGACAATGAACTTTTCGACCTTTGGTCTTATGAAAAATTAGGAATTAAGAGTCCTAACTTATCTGAAGATAAGATAGCATCTATTGTACCAGACAATGAATATGTAAAAATTTTAATAAGAAGGTGTATAGGATTGTACAGTGTAGAATATGTAATTACATATAGTTAGAAAGGTATTACCATGAGAAAAAGTCATCTTAGCGATCGCATTTTTGCCCATAGGTGTTGTCAATTATAGTGCTCATGCCAATACTATAGACGAGCAAGGTAAACTGCTAGATCAAATGGAGCGTTCTATATCTCATGTAGAGCAAAAAGGAAACACCGACTTTCACAGTTCTTACAGAAGGAATAGTACCTCAAAAGGTAAATCTGCAATCCAATGATGAACCAGAATTTTTAATTCATCATATTGAACTTTCACAGGTTCCACCAGAGTTTAGTTTTCTGCAAACTATGGTGGCTAAGAAAGAACATCAATCGTATGGGGTAGAAACAATTAATACCTTGTTGCAGGAACTTAATACAGCTTTTACTAGATAGAGGTTACGTTACCTCTAAGGTCTATATGGAACCTCAAAAATATAGGGAGTGGCACACTTCGCTTATCCTTGCTCGGTAGGAACCGTGGAAGAAATACAATTTAAGGGCCCTGGAAGGTAATTATACAAACGCATTAGCCTTTCATAAGGGGCATATCTTAAATATACGGAAGATAGAACAAACTGTAGATAATCTAAATACAGTGCCCCATCAGAAGGCTACGGTACAGTTACAACCAGCAGTAAGTTAGGGTGCATCTAAGGTGGTATTTCAGATAGAAAACAATTCCAAAGTAGAGGTCACCACAGGATTTCGATAATTTCGGCAATGAAGGGACAGGGCGCTTTCAAGGGAATGTGTCCATCATAGTAGGTAGACCATTAGACCGTAGTGATACCTTGTACTATAGCTTAACTAGATCGAGACACTTAGATAGTATCAATATAAGCAAATCCAGTTATGTATCATACCAAATACCTATTGGAAATGATAGCATTACCTTGAGCCATTCTAACTCAAATTATCAACAACGGGTTTCCTATGCCATTAAACCATTTATTTCTAGCGGTAACTTTACTAGCGATGAATTACGGTGGAAACATGTATTGCATAGGAATAGCCAACAGATTACAGAATTAGTGCAAGGCCTTACGCATAAGACTAGGCATTCTTTTTATCAATGGTAGTGAAATTGATGTGCGACGGAGAAACACTACATCTTGGTCTATAGGAATACATCAAAAACGATATAGCAAGAATGGAAGTTTAGATTGGTTAATTCAATATGAAAAAGGTGTTCCTTGGTGGGCTAGTCCTGGTCCTACCGATCATTTAGGAGAAGCCACCACACAATATCATATATATACGGGGAAAGTGAATTATGAGCGTACATTGACTCTTTGGAATCGGAAAGCTACCTATACAATGGAAGCGAAAGGACAGTATACGAATAGTAATCTTTACAGTAGTGAGTTCTTTACCATTGGTGGATGGTATACGGTACGTGGTTTTACCGGTGATAGAAATCTAGCCGCAGAACGAGGGTTCTATGTACGGAACACCTTAGATGTATCATTAAATCAGAATCATACAGTGTATGTAGGTTTAGATTATGGTAAAGTGCACGGAAAATCTACGGAAGATATATTGGGTACAGAATTATGGGGCGGAACCATTGGTATGAAAGGACACTATAGAAGAGCTAACTATAATATATTCTTGTCTCACCCCGTTACAAGTGCCAAAACGGTTTTACAGTGCCATATCGAGTGCTAGGAATACAGATGAGTGTCGCCTTCTAAGCGCGGTTAGGTGATTCACTAATTTACCTTGCAAAAAGGCTGTGATTATTACTATAATAAAGGATAGATTAAAAATGTTTCTTTCACAGGAGGTTACCATGAGCTATGTAAAACAGCAAGATCCAAAAGTTCAAGAAATGATTGAATTAGAGTTGGGTCGTCAACGCAACAAATTAGAAATGATTGCATCGGAAAACTTTGTGTCTCAAGCTGTGATGGAAGCACAAGGTAGCGTATTGACAAACAAATACGCAGAAGGATATCCACATAAACGTTACTACGGTGGATGTGAATATGTTGATATGGTAGAAGAGTTGGCTATTGAAAGAGCAAAACAACTATTCGGCGCAGAACATGTAAATGTACAACCACATTCTGGTTCCCAAGCGAACTTTGGCGTGTACTTTGCATTATTAGAACCAGGCGATACGATTATGGGTATGAATTTATCCCATGGCGGACATTTAACGCATGGATCTCCAGTGAATGTATCTGGTAAATATTTCAACATTATTCCTTACGGTGTAGATGCTGAAACTGGACGTATTGATTACGAAGAAATGCGTAAGATTGCGCAAGAACATAAACCCTAAAAATGATTATCGGTGGTGGTAGTGCTTACTCCCGTCAAATCGACTTTCAAAACAATGGCGGAGATCGCTCATGAAGTAGGGGCTATTTTCATGGTAGATATGGCACATTTTGCAGGTTTAGTAGCGACTGGGTTTACATCCAAATCCAGTAGAATATGCTGATATTGTGACAACCACTACACATAAAACATTGCGTGGTCCTCGTGGTGGCATGATTATGTGCAAAGAAGAATATGCAAAAAGCCATTGATAAATCTATTTTCCCCGGTATTCAAGGGTGGCCCTTTGATGCATGTGATTGCAGCTGAAAGCAGTAGCTTTTGGGGAAGCATTGCAACCAGAATTTAAAGAGTATGCAAAACAAGTGATTGTGAATGCACAAACCTTGGCGGATGCATTGCAACAAGAGGGATTTACCATCGTATCTGGTGGTACTGATACACATGTATTATTGGTAGACTTGCGCGCAGTTGGTTTAACAGGCAAAAGTAGCAGAGCATATCTTGGACGAAGTAGGAATTACATGTAATAAAAAAATACAATTCCTTTTCGACCCTGAAAGCCCGTTTGTGACATCTGGTATCCGTTTAGGTACACCAAAGATTAACAACTCGTGGTCTTAACGCTGAGGACATGAAAGAAATTGCAAGTATTATTGCATTAGTTCTGAAACATCCAGAAGATACAGCGGCTCAAGAAGAAGCGAAAGAACGCGTGGCTAAGCTTTGCAAGCAGTACCCAATGTACGCATAATTAAGAAAAGGAAGTATGTATTATGAACGTAAATGTAATGACACATCCATTGATTCAACACAAAGTAACGTTGATTCGCTCTGTAGACACTGGCACAAAAGATTTTCGCGAATTATTAGAAGAGATTGCACTCTTATGGGTTATGAAATCACTCGTGACTTGCCATTAGAAGATGTGAAAGTACAAACTCCACTAGTAGAAACAGTGGGTAAACAAATCGCGGGCAAAAAAGTGGGTATTGTGCCAATCCTTCGTGCAGGTTTAGGCATGGTTAACGGATTGTTGGAATTGATGCCTCATGGCAAAAAGTGGGTCATGTAGGCATGTATCGTGACCCAAAAAAACATTACAACCAGTAGAATATTACTGCAAATTGCCATCCGATTTATCGGAACGTCGCATTATTGTGACAGACCCAATGTTGGCTACAGGTGGTAGTGCAGCAGCAGCGATTTCTTTGTTGAAAGAAAAAGGTGCTAAAGAAATTCAATTAATGTGTCTAGTGGCAGCACCAGAAGGTGTAGAAGTTGTGAATAAGGCGCATCCTGACGTACGCATCTATGTGGTCGCATTAGATGAAAAATTAAATGACCATGGATATATCTTACCGTGTCTTGGTGATGCAGAGATCGTATTTTTCGGTACGAAATAAGCGGTATCACCCTAAGAGTAGTGCGCGTTTCTGTTAGTAGTGACGCGCATTATTTTTCATATAGAAAGGGAATGTATGGCAAAAAAGAAAAACAGTCTTTTTTTCTGTTCCGAATGTGGCAATGAATCATCGAAATGGTTTGGTCGCTGTACGGCTTGTGGAGCTTGGAATACAGCGGTTGAAGAAGAACTTCAACCAGAAGTAAAAACAAAGCATGTCGCATCTTATCGACCAGTACAAGATGTAGAGAACAAGCCGAAAGCGTTGTCGGATATCGAAGTCGGTGCCATCGCTAGAATCACCTCTGGCTATGGAGAAATCGACAGAGTCTTAGGTGGAGGTATTGTCCCTGTAGGGCATTGATATTATTAGGCGGTGACCCGGTATTGGTAAATCGACCTTACTATTACAAGTCTCTGGACGTATTGCAGAAGATTCTGGTAAAGTTCTATATGCATCTGGTGAAGAATCGGATATGCAGTTAAAACTGAGAGCCCATCGATTGGGCATCAATTCATCTAATTTGTTGGTACAAGCAGAAACAAATTTAGATACCATATTAAATGAAGCGAAACGAAGTCAACCGATGCTCCTTGTGATCGACTCTATCCAAACTATGTATGTAGGATCCGTAGAATCAGCACCGGGTAGCGTGAGCCAAGTCCGTGAATGTACAGCGCGATTGTTGCGCTTTGCCAAAAGATCAGGATATTCCAGTGATTATCATCGGTCATGTTACTAAAGATGGAACCATTGCAGGGCCTCGTATGCTAGAACATATGGTGGACGTAGTGCTCTATTTTTGAAGGAGAACGGTCCTATCAGTTCCGTATTTTGCGGGGGATCAAAAAAATCGCTTTGGATCTACATCGGAATCTGGACTCTTTACCATGGAAGAAGAAGGCCTAGGGGAACTCCTCAATCCGTCTGCCACTTTATTGGCGGAGCGGTCAGAAGAAGAAACAGGATCGGCGATTATGGCATATCTAGAAGGGGTACGCCCCATCTTAGTAGAGGTACAGAGTTTAGTGGTGTCCACCGCCTTTGGTATGCCACGGCGGACCGCTATTGGCTATGATTTAAACAAGCTGATTTTACTCCTAGCCGTATTGGAAAAAAACGATGTGGTTTCACATTAGGAAATAAGGATGTGTATGTGACAATCATTGGCGGTTTGAAAGTGAATGAACCAGCCTGTGATTTGGCCATGGCAGTGGCCATCATTTCGAACTTGAAAAAAATAAACCAGTCCTCCAGATATGGTTATTTTTAGGTGAAGTGGGCTTAACCGGTAATATTCGCAGTATTCCACGCATCGAGCAACGTATTGGAGAGGCGAAAAAAGCTAGGGTTTAAACAATTCATTATCCCTCGCAGGGAATGTAAAAACAACTAAAAAGGAATACAAGAGGGTATTTCTATTCACGGTGTCACAAGTATACAAGAAGTGATGCAACGTATTTTTTTAGCACCTATGTGTAGGGACCGTATCTTTCACGGGAACTATAGATAGGTGTGATATACTTGAATAAGGAGGTGACCTTATGATTTATCAATTATTGCGATATGCCATTGCCATCTTGTGCGGTACTATGGGGTATGTCGGTGTGGATGCATTGTCAACGCTCATGGTTCCTGTATGGGACGAAACGATGTTACAAATGGGTGTATTTGGCATATCCCTTGTCATGATACTTTATTATGCGTTAGGCATATTGATAGCAACCATCATTGGGTATTTAATATCTAAATACATTTTTACGTGTAGGTCTAATGGTAGCGAAACGAATTGAACGTGTGTTAAGTCGAGTTCCAAGCCAACAACTGGTGGTCGGGTACGATAGGATTATTATTTGGACTCATTATTGCTAATTTAATTGGTGTGGCCTTTTGAAAGGGTCCCAATTATTGGCTCATATTTACCTATCGGTCTCAGTGCTGTGTTTGGGTATATTGGGATTCGCTTAGGCATGGATAAAGGACCAGACCTATATAAGGCGATAGTATCCAATACTTTCAGAGGTATTCTGAACCGGCGCAATGTACCAAAGGAAACAAAAGATGAAAGCTCTTGCCCTTGTGCAGCTAAGGTATTAGATACTTCGGTAGTCATTGATGGACGTATTTTAGATATTGTGAATACAGGTTTCTTGGAAGGTCCTTTTGTAGTGCCTGTATTTGTATTGGAAGAATTACAAAAACTGTCGGATTCTTCGGATACGTTGAAACGTAACAAAAGGTAGACGCGACTTAGATTTACTGCAAACAATGCGTGAAAAGTTGGCGGATACGATGGAAATCATCGACGTGAACTATGAAGATATGTCAGAAGTTGATTTAAAAATTGGTTCGTTTAAGCATGGACAAACAATGGAAACTTATTACCAATGATTTTAACTTGAATAAAGTGGCTACCTTGCAAGGTGTATCGGTATTGAACTTAAATGATCTTGCTAATGCAATCAAGCCGAAAATGGTGAGTGGTGAAAACTTATCTGTTCGCATTATAAGAGCTGGTAAAGAAGCACATCAAGGCGTTGCCTATTTAGACGATGGCACTATGATTGTCGTAGAAAATGGTGTAGACTATGTGGATCAAAACGGTGAATGTCATGGTTACATCTGTATTGCAAACAAGTGCAGGGCGTATGATTTTTGCTCGTGTAGAGGAGCAAGAGGCCTAGAAAGGGTTTTCAATGATTAGTTGTATCGTATTAGCTGCAGGTGCAGGGCGCCGTATGGGCTATTCAGATAATAAAGTGTGTATGCCATTGGGCCAATATACTGTGTTACAATGGAATATACAGCATATGAAACAATGGGATGGATTACAAGAGGTCATTGTGGTGGTGGCCGACCAAGAACGGTCGTATATAGAAGAACAAGTAGAGGCTATGCAAGTGCCTTGGACTGTGAAGTATGCTATAGGTGGAGCGGAACGTCAAGACTCCGTGGCATCGGGACTTTCACAGGTATCGGATACAGCAGACATCGTTCTTGTACACGATGGAGCGAGACCACTAGCTACGAAGGACTTAGCCTACCGTGTTATAGAGGGGGCTAAGGAGTACGGCGCTGTGGTGCCCTGCAATTCCAGTAGTGGATACTATCAAACGAGTAGATGACGAAGGGGTTGTAAAGGAAACTTTGGTGCGCTCTGAATTATATGCCATGCAAACGCCACAGGGATTTCAAAGGTCAGTGCTGGTAGAGGCACATGCCTATGCGAAGGAACATGGCTATCAAGGAACGGATGATGTATCCTTAGTGGAATTTCAAGGGCGACCAGTGCGCATTGTGGAAGGGGATAGAAAAAAATATTAAAATTAACAGTCCCTGAAGATGTAACAATGGCAAAAATATTTAGGAGTAGAACAGATGATGCGAATTGGCTATGGCTATGATATCCATCGCTTTACTGAGGGGCGTCCGTGCATATTAGGGGGCGTCTCTATCGATAGCCCTATCGGTCCTGACGGGCATTCTGATGCGGATGTGTTGATTCATTCCCTCATGGATGCCATGTTGGGAGCAGAGGGATGCGAGATATTGGGTATTATTTTTCCACCAGAAGATGATGCTTTCAAAGGGATTTCTAGTAGGCTATTATTAGAAAAAAAGTGGTACAATTATTAAAGGACTCAAATTTTTGGAATCTACAATGCAGATATCATGGTTATTGCAGAAGCCCCAAAATTGAAGCCTCATATTGAACAGATGAAAGAAAATCTAAGTGCAGATTTAGGTATTCCACTTAGTAGAATTAGTATTAAAGCAACGACAAATGAAGGGTTAGGTGCCTTGGGAAGAACAGAAGGTATAGCCGCACAAGCTGTTGTTTCAATGTATGAAAGAGAGGAGTTATAACTCATGAAAGTTCGTTTTGCACCGAGTCCAACCGGTCCATTTCATATTGGTGGAGCTCGCTCCGCATTATTTAACTATTTATTAGCTCGCAAGGAGCAAGGTACATTCTTATTGCGCGTGGAAGATACTGACCAAGCACGTTCCACTCGTGAAAGTGAAGAAAATATTAAGGCTGCTCTAAAATGGCTTGGTATGGATTGGGATGAAGGTGTTGATGTAGGGGGCGAAGCAGGCCCATACCGTCAAACAGAACGTTTAGATATTTACGACCAAGTAACACAACAATTATTAGAATCTGGTCATGCTTACGAATGCTATTGTTCGCAAGAAGAATTAGATGGTGTTCGTGAAGAGCAATTAGGTCGTGGTGAAACGCCTAAATACAATGGTCATTGCCATCATTTAACAGAAGAACAAAAAGGGTCGCTTATAAAGCAGAAGGTCGCAAACCGACTATCCGTTTGCGTGTTCCATTGCATGAAACAGTATCATTTGATGATATGGTTCGTGGTCATGTATCCTTTGAATCGAATGGTATTGGCGATTTCGTTATTGTGAAATCCGATGGGATTCCAGTGTATAACTATGCCGTAGTAGTGGACGATCACACTATGGGGATTTCCCATGTAATCCGCGCAGAAGAACATTTATCTAACACACCGCGCCAGATCGTAATCTATAAAGCCTTGGGTTGGGATGTACCAACATTTGGTCATATTTCCTTGATCATGGGCAAAGATGGCAAAAAAATGAGCAAACGTCATGGTGCTACCTCTGTAGAACAATATCGTGAGTTGGGATACTTGCCAGAAGCGATTGTGAACTTCTTGGCCTTATTAGCTGGGCTCCTGAAGGAGAAGAAGAATTGTTTACGAAGGAAGAGCTGTGTCAAAAATTCTCTATGGATCGAGTGGCAAAAAAATCCCGCTGTCTTTGACATCGACAAATTGAATTACATCAACTTTAACTATATGAAACAATTGACACCAGAGGCGTTGTATGAATTATGCTTGCCTCATTTGGTGAAAAGCTGGCTACGCTAGTGAAAGTCCATCTGCAGAGGAACAAGCATGGCTTACAATGCTTTGTACTTGCGTGAAAGATCACATTAGTTATGGTGCTCAAATCGTGGATGAAGTAGGTATGTTCTTCCAAGATGATATTGTAGAAGATGCAGAACATGCTACGGACATTGCTGATGTGAAAGCAGAAGAATCGTATCCAACAGTGATTGGGGCTTTCAAAGAAAAAATTGAAGCTATGGAAGAGATTACCCCAGATGCTGTGAAAGCGGCTATTAAAGCGATTATGAAGGAAACTGGACTGAAGGGCAAATTTGTATTTATGCCAATTCGTATTGCTACGACAGGTCAAATGCATGGTCCAGATTTGAACTATATTATTACCTTATTTGGCAAAGAAAAAGGTACTTCGCCGTTTGGGCTAAGTGCATACAAGGAGGCTATTTCTAATGAGAGAACTGACAGTTTTCAATACGATGACCCGCGAAAAATCAGTGTTTCAACCTGTGAAAGAAGGGGAAGTTAGCATCTATGTATGCGGTGTAACGCCATATAATCATCCTCATATTGGTAATGCACGCCCTTTCGTGACTTGGGACACCATTCGTCGCTATTTAAGCCATGTGGGCTATAAAGTAACATACATTCAAAACTTTACAGATGTGGATGACAAAATCATCAATACATCTAATGGTGAAGGGGTAGCATGGAATGTGATTTCCGATCGCTATATTGATGCTTACTATGATGTAATGGATGCCTTGCATGTGCGCCGTGCCGATGTATATCCACGTGTGTCTACGCATATGGAAGAAATCATTGCCATGATTTCTACATTGATTGACAATGGCTATGCCTATGCGGTGGATGGCGATGTATATTATCGTGTAGAAAAATTTGAGCATTATGGTAAATTATCTGGCCGTACGTTGGATGATATGGAAGCCGGCGCGCGTGTAGATGTAGATGACCGCAAGGAAAAATCCGATGGATTTTGCTTTATGGAAAGCATGAAACCAGGGGGAACCATTCTGGGAAAGCCCATGGGGACAAGGACGTCCAGGTGGCACATTGAATGTTCTGCCATGAGTCAAAAAGTACTTGGGCGAAGAATTTGACTTCCACGGTGGTGGATCTGACTTGATTTTCCCGCACCATGAAAATGAAATTGCTCAATCAGAAGGTTGTTCCGAACATCATCCAGCAGTGCGCTATTGGGTACACAATGGATTTATCACAATCAACCAAGAGAAAATGAGTAAATCTTTTGAACAACTTTTTTTCTTGGTGAAAGATATTTTTAGAGCAATATAGTGCAGATGCACTGCGTTTCTTTTTGTTGAGCACTCATTATCGCAGTCCATTGGATTTCAGTGATGAACGCTTGGATGAAGCAACAAAAAGCAATTGAACGTTTCCAAACGGTAATCAATAATTTGCTATATTTGGAAAGTCGTCCAGCGGTAATTGTGAAGCAGAAGTCGCTGATTTGTTGATGAATGCTCGCAACTATTTAGAAGAGTTTGAAGCGACTATGAGTGATGATTTCAATACAGCTCTTGCTACAGCGCCTATTTATGGATTGGCGAAAGAAATCAACATTTACTACCATTCTGTTCAAAGTTGTGATGGCACTGTATGCCATAGCACAATTGGGGAAGTGAAAGAAATCTTTAAATTGATGTTAGATATTCTTGGATTACTAGAAGATGGCTGGAAAGGTCAGGAAAGTAGTACGGAAGAATACAATCAATTGATGGAAGTCATCTTGAACATTCGTCAATGTTGCCGTGACCAAAAAAACAATGGGGTATTGCTGACTCCATTCGTGATGAATTGGCAAACATCGGCATCGTTATCGAAGACTCCCCACAAGGGGCGCGGTGGAAAAAAACGTGAACTTTAATCGATATAAACAGTCGCGATCTATGGCGATTGATAAATTAAAATCTGCGGTGAAAGTAGAAGCAAATGGAGAGGGTCCTCTAGAGGACTCTCTTATGCTTGCTTATATTGGAGATGGTGTATATACCTTATTTATCAGAAATCGTGTAGTAGAAACGGGCATTACAAAAACACAAATACTTCATGATGTGGTGACGTCATTTATTAATGCCAAAGCACAGGCAAAGGTATTGCTAGCATTAGAACCAAGCCTTACAGAAGATGAGTTGCTTGTAGCAAAAACGGGCTCGCAATAGTAATGTACATGTGCCGAAAAGTGCCAGTGTGCAGGAGTATCGCATGAGTACAGCCTTTGAGGCATTGTTGGGATATACCTATCGCAAGGGAGATGAAGAGGTTGCAGACTCTCATGCAATTCGCTTTTGATGAAACGTTGTCACGTATGTAGCATGAGCGTAACGTGCGACATATTCTGGTTTACTTTGTCACGTTCATAATCGGTATTAAGAATAGGGGAAGAGCACGACATATTCCTCCACAAACTGATCCTACGGTAGGTTTGCTCCGGAACATGTCGTGCTCTTTTGCGTTATCTTGAATTAGATATAGTGAACGTGACATCCTCTAGAATATGTCGCGTATTTTCGGCTCTTTGTCAAGTTTTGGGGACAGCAACTAATCCATTCAGTTTCTTTCATATAAGAACTGTATAAAAAATGTAAATATAGTAGAATAAAAAGAAACATAAGTGAGATACATGCGATGTAACTAATTTTTAGGTATAACAAAGTAGCCCCACTTATGTTTCTTTTTGTGAGTAAATTTTTGCACAATATAAACAAGATCAAATATAAAATCATCTAGGCGACCATCGGTACAGAAGCATCAGGTTTGTTGTAGATACTAGGTAAAAATCATAAGTAATCTAGCTCTAAATCGACTCGAAATGACGGACGCCATAGCTAGTCCGTTTCAGTACCTTGGTCTTGTTGTTACAGCCTTCTGTAAAAGCCGTTAGAGTATGGTAATAGGAAAGCGTTAACTACTTCGTCACGCCAACTTGTAAAATGACCGTAGAAGGTTGTTAAATTCACTAAGATTGGCTACTTTCACAAGAGACAGGAAGTTAGATAATGTTTTCTCAATAGCTGTTCTACCTTTTGCGACAAATAAATGCTCAAAGTAGTGTTTCAATGCGTAGGCCTTTTTAAGTCATCAGAGTTTCGTAGGACTTCAAATAATCGAATGCGTTCCCCCTCAGAAAGTATACGGAATGCTTTACGACATAGTTTGCGAGACCGTTTAATGTAAGGTCCAGAGTTCTTTAAGCGTTTCTGCTCACGTTTTCGTACGTTCTCGAAACCCCAACCTACTAGGCGCACTAGATGGAATCGATCAGCAATAATGGTAGCATTGGGAAACAGTGCTCTCATCTTAGAACGGAAAAAAATTCCGACATGTCCATGACTAGATACCGCACATTCTGATCGCTTTTGCTCGCTAAACCGTGTAAAGTAGTTATATAAAGCTACCTCACTTCTTTCAGGCAGAATATCTAGTACTCTTCTGGCTTTTTGGATCTGTGATGATGACTTGGAATTTATGACCACCCGAGCATTGCCTCTAAATTCATCAATAGCTAGAGTGACTGGCAAAACAATTTGGTATTCCGAAGTTAAATGTCTTATTGAACGTTCGAATAACAGTGGTAACTGACACGTTGACCTCATTGGCAATATCCGTATAGCTGTGAGTTCCTTTGTAACTGGTGTACCATCTTAGCGATGACAGCTTTACTCATTTGCAGATGTTTGTCTATGAAACGGTTGTTTTCATTGAAAGTTTTACCACACGAATTGCATCGGTACCGCGTTGGTTGTACTTGCCAATTTTTCTGAATCTTATTAAACGATGGAATTACCTCTGTACCTAACTTGATGGTACGTGTGTAATATCCTTTTACTTCTGTGTGTACAGAGCCACACTTAGAACAGATATGGGGCTTTCTAGGTAACTTGATATGAAAGGTGACAGTTTTACTTTCTTCGTCAAACACGGTGTCATAAATAAATTTTGTTTTGATATTTGTAAAAAGTTCGGTATAATCTAATGTAGGCATATTCTTCAGTCCTTTCTTTTTTGTGTTGCTACTTATATTGTAAAGTAAACTGAATGATATGCCTATTTTTATGCCTTGAATTGTCAAGTCAAATGCAACTCTACTGAATGATAAACCTCGTATGGAGTTTTCCAATTTAAGCATTTGCGCGGTCTAAGATTTATTTCTTTCATTTTTGCTTCAACATAGCTATCTGATTGATTAATATCCACAGCTTTTGGGAAATATTCTCTCAACAATCCATTGGTGTTTTCGTTCGTTCCTCTTTGCCAAGGATGATGTGGAAAATGGAAAATAAAACTCTACTAGATTCAACTCCGGGCTAATTTCTGCATGTTTAGAAAACTCTTTTCCTCTATCTGGCGTAATTGTCTCTAGAGGTTGATTTTCCAAAAGCTCAATCATCGCTTGTTTGACCAAAAATGAATTCTTTTTTGCAATTTTTTTGCATAGTAGATACCTACTTTTTCGATCAGTCAATGTTACTAAGCAAGCCTTACCAGTTTGTCCCATAACTGTATCAGCCTCCCAATCACCTAATCGTTCTCGATTATTTGCAGGATCTGGTCTATCTGTAATTAAATTACTAACTTGAATTTTGCCACGTCTTTCTTCATAGTTTTTTGTATGACGACTTTTACCACGATGTCGTAGTTTGCGAATGACTCCTCTATTTCCATGTGATAGTCCTTTTTCATCAAAACGACCATTATATATTTCCTGTAAATTGTACTGTAGCTAATAGTGAAGCTTGAATTTTCAAACTTTAATCGGGATGAAATCTGTTCCGGAGACCATTGATGCCTCAAAAAAATAAATCCTTTACACATTCATATAGTCTCGGATTATCTAGCTTTTTTTCTTGGTTTACAATTAAAGCGTCTATTTTTATATTTATCATGGGCTTCACAAGGTATGTACTCGCCATTTTGACTATTTCTCTTAATTTCTCTTGATATGGACGATTTGTTTTTCCCTAGTAAAATTGAAATTTCTGTTTTGATTTTTACCTATATCAATAAAAATGTTTTAGCATTTCGCGCTCTTTTAGTGTAAAATGAGTATAATGATTCATGGCTCCTCCTGATTTTTAGATGTCTTTGCAAAATACTATTTTATCAGAAAGCTATGAATCTTTTTAGTTGCACTTAGATTATAAATTCAAGGCATAAAAAAATATACCTTGGGGGATGGCTTTTTGCTGTCCCCCAAAAATATATTATAGAACCGTATTTTCATGTATACTAGTCGAGGTGAGAACATTTCATGATGGCGCTCATGGGATGGGCTGTTCGTTTGGGGGTTATGCTCTTTTAATGGTATAATAAAGTGATGGCTAGTAAGGGCTAGTTTTTGTAGACTTTAATGATATGATATAGATGCTGTGTAACGGTAATAGCTTAATAAATATAGGTGGTGTTACTGTTAGGAAGGTTTGAGGTTTTTCATGGATACGTTTATTGTGGGTCGTAATGCTGTGCGTGAGGCTTTGAGGTCGGATCGTGGGGTTCATCGTATTTTTGGTGGCGGAAGGGAAGCAAGGTGGTTCGCTTTCAGAGATATTGGGTTTGGCAAAGTCTAAGGGTGTGGAGATTCGCCGTGTGAAGGAACAGGGATTTTGCAAAAATACCCTAGTGATGTGCCGAATCAAGGTGTGGTGGCCTTGGTGAATGCGGTGAAGTTCCAAGAGTTACAAGATGTATTGCTCGGCCTGTGCGGAAGAACATCCGTTGTTAATTTTAACGGATGGCGTGGAAGATCCTCATAATATGGGGGCTATTATTCGCACAGCTGAATGTGTAGGTGCTACGGCTGTGCTGATTCCTAAACGCCATAATGCACCTATTAATGCAACGGTTAGCAAAACCTCTGCAGGGGCTGTAGAGTCAATTCCATTGATACAAATTGGCAATGTAGCACAGACGATTGAGCAATTGAAAGCACAAGGTTTCTGGGTGATGGGTGCTCATATGGATGGAACTGTGATGTACGATGTGAACATGACAGGTCCTATTGTATTGGTCATTGGCAATGAGGGAAAAAGGGTTGAGTCGTCTGACGAAAGAGTTGTGCGATGTGTCGGTGACGATTCCTATGTTTGGTACTATCAACTCTTTAAATGCCTCCGTGGCGTGACCATTCTTTTATACGAAGCGAGACGTCAGCGGTAATAGGTATACTATGAAAAAGATATTTTAATTGTAGATGGATATAATGTCATTTTTGACTGGGCTGATTTGAAATCTCTTAGTAAAAGAGTCTTTAGAGCATGCGCGGTTGGAGCTTCGTCATCGGTTACTCAATTATGGAAGTTATAAGGGGTACAAGATTATTCTTGTCTTTGATGGAAAGCATGCCCCTTTCACAGCGGATGAACAGAGAATTTCTGGGGATTTCATTGAGGTCTTTACAGGCACTCATGAGACGGCAGATGCTTATATTGAACGGGAAGTGTTCAGTAAGAAAGGCCAATATAAGACAATCTATGTGGTGACTAGTGATGGAGAAGAGCAAAGTCAAATTCTAGGGTTTGGCGGTCTTCGTATATCTGCTCGTGAACTGCAGCATCAAATGGAACTGGCAAAAGCAAGACGAGCGTAAACGCTATACGGGGCATCATAGACGAGATGCCATGACATTACAACGCAATGAACTAGGGGCCCATATTGATGGGGATGTGGCTGAAAAATTAGAACGCATGAGACGCGGGGAGCTATGAAGATAGCTCCTTTTTTATATTTGTCTGGATAATAACTACTACACGATGTAGATGTATACATGGTCGTATGCTAGAGGGAGTACATAGAGGATGGCATAAAAAGAGGGTTAACTAAGAGAAACTACATTTCTCCTTGTTAACCCTCTTTTAGAGTTCATTATAGAGCATTTACTTTTAGTCGCTAAGTTGGATTTTTTTGCGAGTCGCAGTATTTTTTTATGAAGAACGCCTTTGGAGGTCGCTTTATCAATTACGCTTGTAGCATGAACTAGTGCATTTTTTTAGCTTCTTCTACAGCGCCTGCTTGAACAGCTTCTACAGTCTTACGAGTAGCTGTACGAATTTGAGATTTTACAGCAGAGTTTTTCGCACGACGTTCAGCATCCGTTTTTACGCTTCTAATACTGGATTTAATATTTGGCAATTGAGTCACCTCCTTGTGATGTACTGTATTATTACTAAAGTAGTATATCATAGGGAGCGCAGTTTTGCAACTGTTTTATACATACTCTAGGGAATCTTAGCCTATGTACCTAGGTGTGGACCGTAAAAGAACTACATTTTAGTCCCGCTTAGTAGTAGGAAATATGGTATAATTAAAGGTACATATATAAGTGAATAGGAGATACTAGTATGAAAAAATTAATGGTAATAGATGGCAGTAGCTTGTTATATCGTGCATTCTTTGCACTACCACCACTACAAAATGCATTGGGAGTTCCTACTAATGCTGTGTATGGTTTCTTAACCATGTTAACAAAAACTCTATGAGGAAATCAATCCAGATTATATTGCAGTTGCTTTTTGATAAAGGAAAGCAAACCTTCCGCATGGACATCTATGAAGACTATAAAGGGACTCGTCAAAGTGCACCAGACGAATTGCGTCCACAGTTTAGCTTAATTCGTGAAGTACTGGAATCCTTAGGCATCATTGTCATCGAAGAAGAAGGCTTTGAAGGTGACGACATCATTGGTTCTTTAAGTAAAAAAATGGGGCTCTTCAGATTTTACAAGTGCACATCATTACAGGGATAGAGATAACTTACAATTAGTAGATGACTACACCAGTGTATTCTTAACGAAAAAAAGGCATTACAGATATGCTCCATGTGACGATGGCGAACATGGAAGAACTCTATGGATATGGACCTCAAATGGTGATCGAAATGAAATCTCTTATGGGAGATTCATCGGACAATATTCCGTGCGTACCGGAGTAGGGGAAAAACGGCGCTTAAACTGTTGAATCAATATGGTACCTTAGAAGGTGTGTATGAACATATTGAGGAACAGAAAGGAAAAATTGAAAGAACGCTTAGTAGAGAATAAAGACTTAGCTTTTCATTTCCCATCAATTGGCTACCATCAAAACAGATATGGATATGCCCTATGAACTAGAACAGTTCGTTCCCGTTGTACATCGCGACTGAAGTGACGCCATTGTTTGAAAAATTAGGCTTTCACGCAGTAACACCAAGATTATTGAAAGCTATGGGAGTAGCTGAGGAAGGGACTTTGTTTGATACGTTCTTGGCACCTCTAGCAGAGGAGATTGCCTTGACACATGTCACAGAGGTTCCTCAGGACTTTTACCAAGATAAAACACTGAGCATTATTGTAAAAAGAGGTTGGAAAAACATCCATTCCGCACCATAGAAGCTATCTATGTCTACAATGGGGATACGCAATTGGTGGTGAACGGATTTGTTGATGTAGCACATGTGGAAACCGTCCTAGAAGGGGCTAAGGAAATCGTGACGGATAATGCAAAATTGTTATTCGAAGTGCTAGGCACGGAGAAGGCGGGACGCATTTCTATGGTCCAAGAAGATACAGTGCGTATGAAAGATATCACCTTAATGGCATATCTATTAGACCCTACACGGGCGAACTATGGCATGACTTATTTATGTGAACGATTTGGACAACCGTCTATTCCTGCTACGGAAAATGAAACAGAATGGGCTCTGCAAGCACAGGCTTTTATACCGTATGCACGAGAAGGCTACGGAAGAAATGAAAACAGGCGGTGTATGGGAATTATATCGAGATATTGAATTGCCATTATTACGTACTCTATGTGTACTAGAAAAAATGGTATTTACATGGATGTGGATCAACTACACACTACATTAGAGCGTTTCAAAATAGAGGTTACGGCCTTACAAGAAAAAATTTATGGTTTAGCAGGGGAAACTTTCAATATTAATTCACCGAAACAATTGGGTGTCATTTTATTTGAAAAAGTTGCAATTGCCAGATCATCAAGAAAAACGAAAAACAGGCTATTCTACAGACGCGGAAGTGTTAGATGTGCTCAGAAATGACCATGAAAATTGTGACGCAAATTTTTGGCGTATCGTTCTGTTGTGAAATTGGTATCCACCTACTTAGAGGGATTTGAAGGATTGATTAATCCACATACGAATCGAATCCATACTACTTTCAACCAAATGGTAACGGCCACAGGTCGCTTGAGTAGTTCTGATCCAAATTTACAAAAATATTCCAGTGCGCAGTGAAAAAGGTCGTGAAAATCCGTGCCTTATTCAAGCCAAACGATGGTTTTGATATGTTTGTGAGCGCCGATTATTCACAAATTGAATTGCGTATTTTGGCGCATTTATCAGAGGATCCGACTTTAATTCAGGCCTTCCAAAACGGAGAAGATATTCACCGTTTCACCAGCTCGCAGAAGTGTTGGGGAAATCCTTGGAAGAGGTCACTCCATTGGAACGGTCCCATGCAAAAGCCATCAACTTTGGTATTATTTACGGTATCAGTGATTTCGGCTTATCTCGTGACTTAGGCATTACGAGGGCAGAGGCAAAAGAATATATCGAGTTATATTTTTAGTCGCTATCCACAAATTAAGGCCTATATGGACCGCATGGTTCAAGAAGCTCATGAAAGTGGTTCTGTGCGCACTATGTTTGGCCGTGTTCGTCCATTGCCAGATATTAATAGCCGTAACTTTAACCGCAGATCCTTTGCGGAGCGCACGGCTATGAATACACCGATTCAAGGGACAGCAAGAGACATTATTAAATTAGCAATGAACCAAGTAGAACAAGCTCTGGAAGAAGAACAATTACAATCTAGAATTTTATTGCGGGTCCATGACGAACTTGTGTTGAAGTGGTCAAGGATGAACAAGAACGAGTAGAAAACCTTGTTGCGCCAGTGCATGGAACAGGTAGTATCCTTGCGTGTGCCATTGCAAGTGGATGTGCATAGTGCTACAAACTGGGCTGATGTGAAATAAAAGACGAATGCAGGTCTATACAATAGCATTTCTATGTATAAACAGAAACTTCGGGGATAACTAGAATCAAGTGGGAGTATACATATGTATAAAAATCGGACTTACAGGAGGGATTGCCTCCGGTAAAAAGTACAGTATTACGATGGTTACAGAAACAAGGAGTTCCCTATATTGATGCCGATGTAGTGGCCAGAGAAGTAGTAGAGCCGGGGACCCCAGGATTACAGGAATTAGTGGACGCCTTTGGACCTCATACGGTGCTATCAGATGGCACACTGGATCGTGCCTATGTGGGAAGTGTAGTTTTCTCAGATCCCAAGGCATTAGACCGTATCAACGCCATTTTTGCAACCACATATTAGAGGGCGCATCCAAGGGTTGACGGAACAATGGGAAGCCCAAGGTGAGCGTGCTATCATCTATGATATCCCATTGCTATTTGAAACAGACTGGCACACAAAAATGGATGAAATTTGGCTCGTCTATGTCAATCCAGCTACGCAGTTAGAACGATTGATGAAGCGCAATGGATACTCTGAGCAAGAAGCACTAGATAGAATCCAGAGCCAAATGAGTTTAGATGAAAAGCGTGCCTTGAGCACGGTAGTTATTGATAATTCGGGAACTATGAAACAATTAGAAAAACAATTACGAAGATTGTGGAAAACGGCGAAACACCACTTTCACAAGGAGGAACTATGAGGGTATCCACAGCATTTGCGTGGCTTATCGTAGTCTTAACGGCCTATTATGTGCAATATGGAGAGCCCTATTTAGCAAGGCAATATGCATATCCGTTAGTCTATGAAAGTGCAGTCATGAAACATGCAGCTACCTACCATGTGCGTCCATCATTGGTGGCTGCCGTTATTTATACAGAAAGTAAGTTTGATACCAATGCAAAATCACTGCCAGGAGCCCTTGGCTTAATGCAGTTGATGCCTGATACAGCGCATTGGATAGGGGAACAATTAAACCAACCTAGCATGTCAGACCAAGATATCAAAAGAACCGAACACGAATATCCAATTGGGAACCTGGTATCTATCACATTTGTTAGATGAGTTTAAAGGCAATGAAATCTTGGCCTTAGCGGCCTACAATGCAGGGCGTGGTCATGTAGAGGAATGGATGCAAACCTATGGTTGGGATGATAATTTCAACGATATAGGAAAGATTCCTTTTCCAGAAACTAGAGATTATGTGCGACATGTCATGGCTCATGAGGTACAGTATCAATCTTTATATAGTCAATTACGATAAGGAAGGGACCAATGGGAATCAATCATACAAGAATGTGAGGAACTAGACCTATCTTGGTTAGAACCTACCCTAGGGGACTTTCAGTTAGTAGTAGAACAAAAGGCCCTATCATCGACGGTGTATAGTCTATTTTATTACACAAATGATGCGAATTGGCGTTGGTGGGTCCTCTATGACAAAGAAGTAGGAGATTACATGGTGCGCATTACGGTACCTTTGGTAGATTTCGTAGACATTGCGTTCATCCGCGAGTCATTAGCGCCATTTATGGACAATCTGAAAGCAAACTATAAAACATCGATTACGAAACGGTTCCTAGAACCACAAGAGGGCTTTGTTTACGAATATAAGAAGAAGGGCCTTACAGAATGGGACTATCAAGAAGTGTTACCAGAGACTATCAATGCATACCGCTTAGATGTGACGCCCCATAAAGCCTTGGATATGATCAATGGGTCCTATATTATCGGCACTTATGTGAAAGAAGGGGAGGAAACAGGGGTAATCCTGTTTTATAATACATTCCGTGATGAGTTTTTGGAGAAACACGAACAAAGGGGTATCGAGGAATTACCCATGAATTAGATGCGACCACCATAGATAAGTTTGAACAAGCCTTGACGCAGAGATTTACAAGAGGTGTTACTCAGTTTATAACTAACAAAAATAGGATAGGAGCAATATTTTGGAACAAATCCGAATAGAAAAAAATTAGGAAAATCCTTTTGGGATACGAGAGATTTTTCGAATGTATCCTTTACCATTCGACAAGGGGAGCGATTGGCCTTAGTAGGTCCCTAATGGAGCGGGCAAATCGACGCTGATGAAATGTATATTAGGTATCGAAGAGCATGATGCGATGCACGATTGTGAAAGATAGCAAGATTACTATTGGCTATTTACAGCAAGATGTGAACTTAGGCGATGCTAGTTTAGAAGAAGAAATTCAAACGGCATGGGCCGATGTAAAAGCACCTAGAATCACAACTACAAAGCTTGACGAAAAGAATTAGAGCGATGAGAAGCGACGGAACAAGACTTACGCCGTTTAGCCTATTTACAAGAACGATTAGAATGGCTTGGTGGCTATGACTATGAAAAAACAAAGTCAACGCATTGCCTACGGCTTAGGGATTTAGTGATGAAGATTTACAGAAAAAGCCAGTGAGTTTTTCAGGGGGCAAAAAAACGCGCATAAACTTGGCAAAAGCTTTGGTGCGTCGTCCAGACTTTTTATTCCTTGATGAGCCTACGAACCATCTAGATATGCCTATGTTAGAATGGCTTGAGGGATACTTGAAGTCCTATAAAGGGGGCATCGTTATCATCAGCCACGATCGGTATTTCCTAGATCAAGTAGCTACAGAAGTTGTAGAACTAGCACATCACAAGGTGCATACGTACAAAGGCAATTATAGCCAGTTCCTAAAACAACGAGAACAGCAGAGAATGGCGTACCAACGGGCCTATGAAAAGCAACAGGAGCACATCCGTAAAACAGAAGAATATATTGATAAATACAGAGCCGGCATTAAGTCGAAAATGGCGCGGGGTCGTCAATCACAATTGGATCGATTGGAAGGACTAGAGGCACCGGACCAAGATAGAGACTTTACCTTTACATTTCCAAAACCGGAAATGAGTGCGGACCGGGTGCTCATGGTGGAAGATGTGTCTATTGGTTATGACAGAGAACATCCAGTGGCTAAAGGTATTACGACTACCTTGCGTCGTGGTGATGTAGTAGGTTTGATTGGTGCCAATGGGGCAGGGTAAGTCTACCTTGGTGAAAAAACCATTATGGGTGAACTCAATGCGTTAGAGGGAACCATTACGACAGGCAATCGAGTGCAGACTGGCTATTTTTCACAGGAACACGAGGAACTGCATCCTACGTGGTCTGTCCTACAGGAAATTATGGCGCCCTACGATATGTCAGAAGAATCTGCTCGTAGCGTATTAGGAGCCTTTCAATTCAGAGGAGACGATGTATTTAAACTAGTAGGCGATTTGTCGGGCGGAGAGCGTGCTAGAGTGGCCTTACTACAATTATTTTTTTAGAAGGTCGTAATTTTTTTGATTCTCGACGAACCGACGAACCATCTAGATATTCCAACACGTGAAACGGTAGAACAAGCCTTACAACAGTTTGAAGGAACGTTACTTATCATTTCCCCATGACCGTTATTTATTAGATGCAGTGGCGAAACGCATTATTGTTTTGGATAATGGTGGTATTGAAGAGTTCCATGGCAATTATTCCTATTATAAAGAGAAATTGCTAGAACGATCAGTGTTGGAGGCTCAAAGAGCGCAACGATTAGAATCTACACAGGGGAACCGTAACAATGGCGCAGGCATACAGTTCCTAAAGGTGGTGCTACAGGTACAGTGGTACCGGCTGACACGAATGCAGGCGTAGGTACGGATGCCACAGGAGCTACTGCGGTGGCACAAGGGGATGCGAGTCATGTAGAACTTGCACCTAAAAAGAAGACAAATTCTTTTATGCTTGAAAAAGGAATTGGCCAATGTAGAATCCGATATTGCTCGCTATGAGGCAACGGTTAAGATGTACACCGTACAATTGCAGGCTCCATCCATCCAAGGTGATATGTCGGAATACGAACGATTATCCCAAGAATTGGGTCGCAACTACAGAGAAATTAGAATCCTTATATGAGCGGTGGGAACGCCTTAGTGAAGAGGTCTAGGAGGCTCTATGAAAGGTCGTTTTGCACCGAGTCCTACGGGACATATGCATGTAGGTAATTTGTGGGTCGCATTTTTGTCCTATTGGTCTGCACGACGTCAAGATGGTGAGTATATTGTCCGCATCGAAGATGTGGATACACAGCGATCGAAGCCGATGTATGCAGATCATATACTGGAAGATTTGTCGTGGTTGGGTTTTTATTTGGGATGAAGCACCTACCTATCAATCGCAACGATTGGATCTCTATGAAACCTATTTAGAAACATTGCGCTCAGCCCATCGATTATATCCTTGTTGTTGCAATCGAGCTCGGTTGCAAGAAATTAGCAGTGCTCCTCATCAAGGCGAGGCACATCATGTATACGATGGCTATTGTTTGACGCATACGTCGCATATCGGTAAACGACCACCTTCTTGGCGTTTTCACATGCATGATGAAAGTGGATCCTTTATAGATTTATATAGAGGTAGCGTCGATTATACCATCCAATCTGGGGGCGATGATATTGTCCTGAAACGGTGGGATGGTATGATTGCGTACCATTTGGCGGTGGTTATCGATGACTATGAAATGGGAGTAACGGAAGTAGTTCGTGGTAACGATTTACTACCCGTAACGGGTCATCAAATAGCGTTAGCCCAAGCCTTGGGGTTTCCTGTGTTGCAATATGGACATGTGCCTATGTTAGTCGATGGAGAAGGGTATCGCTTGTCCAAGCGACAACAGAGCATTACTATTCGTGATCTACAGAAGCAAGGGGCATCGGCGGAACAGTTGTGGGCGTGGTTTGCAGTAGAAACGGGGCTACTCACAACAGGGGACCTACCGATTTGTAGGGAAGTTACACTTTCAGAGTTACTCACAATTGACATTCCGAAAAAGTTATTAGAACAAGATACAATTAAATTGACAAATTTCGATATTATGGTATGATAGTACAGTAATGAGGTGATACGTATGTCAATGGAAACAGCGATCCAAGAAAAAACGTGGGCCGTTTTAGGCGCCACAACAAGAACCGATAAGTTCGGATATAAGATTTTCAAACATCTTGTAAATAAAGGATATACAGTGTATCCAGTGAACCCTAATATTACATCTATCGATGGAGTACCATGCTATCCAAGCTTGCATGATCTACCTGTAGTGCCTACAGTAGTAGATTTTGTAGTGCCAGAAGCAGTGGGATTACAAGCGTTAGATAGTTGTAAAGAATTAGGATTAAGACCGTTTGGCTACAACCGGGGCAGATAAACCGGCAGTAGTGAAAAAGGCAACTGAATTGGGGCTTGATGTGATTCAAGACTGTGTATTGATTCAAATTTAATAGGAGGCTTACATGAGCGCAATTATTGATGTAACATCTGCAAATTTTAAAGAAGTAGTAGCAACAAATGATAAAGTAACTGTTGTAGATTTCTGGGCACCATGGTGTGGATACTGTGTTCGCATGATGCCAGTATATGATGAATTAGCAGTGCCTTTAGGCGACAAAGTGACATTAACAAAAGTAAACACTGACGAACAACCTGAATTGGCACAATTCTTCAAAATTGAAATTCTTCCTACATTTGCTATCTTCAAAAATGGTGAAATCGTAGATCGTAAAATCGGTTTCATTCCATTAGAAGAATTAAAAAGCGACTGTAGAAGCACATCTATAATACACACTAAGGACTGATGCACTCAGTCCTTTTTGTTTACCTAAATATGATTTTTGTATAGGTTATAGAAAAGCATGTATCTCAATGACAATATGTCAAAAGATACATGCTTTTCTGGCTCTTTGTCAAATGTGGGGTCGCTCATATAAAAGTTCTAGCGCTAGCTATCTAAATAGCTAGTGCTATTCTTTTTACTTAATAGAAGTATACGAACTCTGAAACGCTCAAAATGACGCAAACCGCATAACTTATTCTCTTTAATACTTTAATATTATTATTACATCCTTCGGTAAACCCATTGGAGTATGGTAATACAAAGGCATTAACAATTTGAGGGAACCAACTAACAAAGGAGACTTTTAAAATTACTAAACTCCGGTAAATGACAGTTTTTCTACTGCGTTTAGCCATAATTGTAGGTGCCTTTCTATGTTAGGGTATGCTGTATGTCTTAAATATCTTCCCTAAAAGGCTAATCTAAGCCCATATGCACGTCGGTAGGTCATCGGATATACGCAATATTTCTAACAGCTTTACTCGCTCGCTTTCAGTTAATTTATTAGGGTTCTTCATAAGAACCCTTCGGTTATATTTGAGCGTTCTAGAGTGTGCCACTAGCCTCTTTTGCTCACGCTTACGTACACGCTCGAGAGCCCAATCCACCAAGCGACACACATGATAACGATCTGCCACAATATGTGCGTGAGGGAACATAGTTTGCATCACTAACCTAAATAATGGAGACATATCCATAACGATGTATTTAACCTGTTCTCTAGCTTCTTTAGAAAAGGTTTTAAAGTATTGGATAAGAGCTCGCGTATCTCGTTTAGGTAAAATGTCTACGATAGAGTGATTGTTTAAATCGGTTATGATAACTTGGTACATTTGGCCTTCAGCATTCCCTTTATATTCGTCAATACCTAGTACAGTAGGTAATTGAGAAGGCTTTGGAATGGCTAATTTAGAACAATACCGAATAACTGTGGATACAGAAACATCACTGCGTTTAGCCATCTCCGTGTAAGATCCTTTTTCTTCAAGTTGTCTAAATAGATACTCCATATTAGTTTTACTGAGTCGCAAATAACGGCAAACAAAAGGGTTCTTTTCATGAAAGTGTGATTACATTCCCCGGCACTTGTAACGTCTTTGTAAGTAGGTAGCAGTCACTATGTGATGTTGTGTAGCGCCAAACTTAACGTCTCTAGGGCGTTTACCTTTAGACTTTCTAGTATAGCTCCGCAATGTGGACATACTTGCTCAGCTACTGGCATCTCAAGTGTGAAATGCACAGAACCATCATCATTTACTTTCATAAATTTAATATGTTCCTCTTTAATTTTTAAAGACAATTTCTGTATAATTGATGTTAGACATATATGACTCATCCTTTCTTAATGGTTTGAGTTGCTTTTAATGATACGGTTTGAGTTTGTATATGTCTATTTTATTGCAAAAAAAGAATGTTGGCGACTACTCTTATATGAGTAGCCCCAACATTTATTATAGAGCCGCTTTTCTTATGTATACCGTTTACTTAATAAATTCTCTAATAGTTTCTCTTTGCGAGCATCTAATACTTTTACCTGCCAAAAATAGAAGGAATCGCAACGCCTACACCGATGGATATGATGATTAGGGATGGCAGTGACACCGCTTTGGAAGGCCTCTACTAAGGTAGTAGAGGTGAGTGAATTGATGTGCAACATGGCGTATAAGAAACGGTAGATAAATACACCAGGCACGAGAGGGATAGCAGAAGGGATAGCTAACACAAGGGATGAAGTTTTAGCATACCGAGCTGCTTTCAAACAGAATAAACTCACCATAGCTGCTGCTATAAAGGTAGCGCCAAATACGGAGAATCCTAGGTGTAAAAATCAATGTATTTTTGACTAGGATGGCGATGAGTCCGCCGATACCGATGAGTGGTAATAATCGTTTCGGCGTATAAAACATTACAGCATAGCCGGCGGCGCCCACCACAGCAGCTCCTAATAAGACAGGGGAAATACTGTCTGGCACAATGCTTAAATGCGTAAAGTCATAGGTATGATTAAAATATTGTGCCATGCTGATGCCTACGGTCATACTGCCCACAATAAGTAAAGGTATGAACAGCACGAGTGATGCCCGCCAAAAATATGATTATTCAACAAGTCGTCCACTGTATTGATAAGAGGAATGCCGGGTACCATAAACAGGGGTACAAGCGATCATGGCATAGATTACATCGGCAGTGTCAAAGAGGCAACCAGATAAAAAGGCCAGTCCTGAGGACACCGCGATGCACAAGCAATGCTGATATATCCGTTAATTTGAAAGCGACCCAATATGAGCCTTACGATAAATCCTAATAGGGCACAAAAGGTAGTGATCCAAGCGGAGATAATAGTACCGCCAAATAAAATGGGAAAAGGCTCCACACGCAAAGCCCTGCAAAAAATTGCTGATACAGCATTCGAGTAAGGTGGTTCCTTTTTCGGCAATTGTTTCCAATTCTTCGGCGAACTGATCTAAGGTATAGTCTTGGCGTAGGGCAGTCCAAGTCAAGACGCTGATAGCAGAAATGACTTCCATATTGGCGCCCATATATTGAACCTTTCTGAAAGAAGTAAAACAATCTTCTGGACTGTGAATGTTAATTAGAATATTTGAATAGGCAATGTGGATATGTAAATGATCGTTTGGAATCCCCATATACGCGAAATGCCCGTCGCATATCTCGTACGATTTGGTTCGCATTGGCACCATTTTCAGATAATAAGCAACCCATACGGAGTAAAATCTTTACCTTCTTGCGGATTTCCACAAAAGGTTCTTCTAAAAATATGTAAATCTTGCTCTGTATACTGGGCCATATTAATGTGTCTTCCGTAAATATTGCGTGTCTAGTTCTACATCGGCTTCTATAGTATCTGTGTCTGGCTCGGCATCTACAAACTCGATGGACTCTAGATGTTGCACCACTTGGGCCCGGATGAATCCTAAATAGACTTCATATAAATCTTTCTTTTTCCGCCAGTTCTTCTTCTGTTAAAAGCTTGACCAGATTTCTTTTTCGCCGCCAATGCATTAATGCGAGTTAAGGCTTCTTCCATAGTCATTTCTTTTTCTTGTTCCGTCATATATAATCTCCTTATTTGTTACCACACACGCTTTGTGGTATGATACACTATATAGTATTAGATGAAAGTATCTAATCTATTCATTTACTGTTAGAATTATATTATAACATGATTTACATATTTTTTTCATCTTAGAGGAGAAGGCTCCGATGCGAATCACAAAAAGCCATTAAGGCAGAGCAAATACGAATCTTGGGAGAAGTCTACCACGATGCAAAACCAGCGTTAGAGTTTACTACGCCCTTTGAATTATTAGTGGCGGTGGCGTTATCTGCACAATGTACAGATGAACGTGTCAATATTGTAACAAAACGACTCTTTCCAAAGTATAGCGACCCTAAAGATATGTATGAATTAGGGCATACACGGATTAGAGGCGCTCATTAAAGATTGCGACTTATACCGTTCGAAAGCAAAACACATTCATGAAACATGCAAAATCTTAGTAGAAGAGTACAATAGTGAAGTACCCAAAGATTTTGATACCTTAGTGACACTACCGGGGGTAGGTCGTAAAACGGCAAATGTGTTAGTATCCATTCTATTTGATACGCCAGCTATTGCGGTGGATACTCATGTGTTCCGTGTGTCCAATCGATTGGGAATAGCCAAAGGAAAAACCCCTGACGAAGTAGAAAAGAAACTGAAAAAAGCAATTCCTATGGAATACTGGAGTGCAGCTCATCATTGGATGATCTGGCATGGCCGAAAAATTTGTAAAGCAAGAAAACCATTATGTGACGAATGTCCTTTATATGATGTATGCCAATCGGCAGGGAAGGTGTAGCATGACAGAACAAATGAGACGTCTCATTGAGACTTTTACAAAGGTGGGCGTAACAGGCCCAGCCATCGTACAGGAAATAGCAAGATTTCGAGTGTTAGATCAAATCATTGCCCAAAGCGGTAAAGTTCGTGGGTGGGGCATTACACCGAAAGAATTATTTGAGCTTGCCCAAACATCCACAGTAGACATGTTTGGTCCCTTTACCATATGATGAAGCAGGGTTTAAGGACATTTACGGTATTTCCTTTAGCGTAGAATTGATGGACTTTATCAGCGCTACTGGTTATTATGAAGGAGTGTCTGCTGGTCGCCAGTGGTCTGTACCGATGCAAGAAGTTATGGACTTCCATAAGAATACAGAGGGCATTATCCTCTTTGCTTATTTTTGAGGAATATGCATCCATTGCAGAAGAGATTATGCAAACCCTTCCAACAGACCGTTTATTGTTCTATACGCCATCTGAAAGTTGCTATGACCTATTCCGTAGCCTATATCCATTAGCGCCAGTAATCAATGAATGGCCAGAAGATGTCATCTTTGATCATGTTGTGGCAGCTACATCTGGCATATTTACAGCGCCAGTAACGACGATGGAAGAAATGGCGGCTCGATGTGAACAATGTGAGCGAGAAAGGCACAGTACGTTACTTTATTCCAGTCTCTGCCGTACAAGACCAATTGAATATGAATCGAGTAGCTTTTGCAGTTCATGATTCTGCAAAACCATTTAGAAGTAGTTCGAGAATGGGCGCCATTGCAAACCTATGAATTCCGTTACGGCCTAGGTCCCTGTGAAAAAAGTAGACTTGTCCATTTGTGAAATCGTCGGTGACGGGTATAAACAAACGAACTTCATTCCATTACCTCATGAAATTTTGGCATCCATGGAAACATTTAGTTTAGCCCATTATGGACTTTCACTATATGGCGTGCAAGTGAGCATGAATCCGAAAACATCCAACCATGGGTGAAGATGGATATATGCATGGAGATTATCGCATTCCAACCTATATGCAACGCATGTTTGAAGCCTTAGATGGATACTATTTTACAAGTCTCTATGAAAGGCATTGATGTGTCTGTCACATTGGAACATAAAGCGGGCATTCCATTGGGAGCATCTCCGGAAGATATAGCTGTACAAGAGGCTATGGAGCAATCTATTTTACAAGATGATACAGTAGAATATCGTTGGTATTTTTAACCATCCAAGTGCTCCATTCTTGTGGTATACTTATTTTTAATAGTGAAGAAGGAAAACAAGTGGTGCGCACCCTTGCATCCATGGTAACCACAACACCAGCATTATTACAATTGATGGGTAGTTGCCGACGTCAAGTGGTGAAAGAAGAAGCATTAGCTACATTTACCACATCTTTCAAAAACTTCATTAGAACAATATGAAATAGAAAAAAAGCGCAAGCCGAAATAAACTGGGCACAGGCATTAGCTACCTTAGCCAATGAGATTGTACCAGTACCAACAGAAGTGAAACCAGAAGTAGAGGAGGACTAATCATGGGAGTTGTGAATTATTCAATTTATAAAAGTATTAGGTACACTTTCAGAAAAATAAAGATGGCATGAAAAAAACAATTAACATGCACTAGCTGGGAGCCGATACAATCCTAAATTCGATATCCGTGCTTGGGATGAAGATTACGTGCAAATGACAAAAGGTGTTACACTAAGCTTAGAAGAAATCTTAGAACTGAAAAGAAATCTTGAACTCTGTAGATTTAGAAGAAGCCTTAGAAGAAGCAAAACAAGAACGAGCAGAGGCTAAAAATTAGAAACAGAAAAAATCTGAATAAGTCATAGTCCCTAGTATTGCATAGATAACAGGGATTCGTGTTATAATCTTTAGGAATAGTTTAGACGTTGAAAAGAGGTGTATATACATGAAAGAAGGAATTCATCCAAATTATGTGGAAGCAACTGTAACTTGCGGTTGTGGTAACACATTTAAAAACTGGCTCTGTTAAAGGTGATCTTCGCGTGGACGTTTGCTCCAACTGCCATCCATTCTTCACAGGTCAACAACGTGCGGCTAAAAGCTCGCGGTCGTATCGAACAATTTAACAAACGTTACGGCAAATAATTGCGTACACAAACTATACAAATTAAATGGCAGAGCTAAGGCTCTGCCTATATTTGTTTTACAGGAGGACCTATGACTGAGCAACGAATCAAGAAATTTGTCGGTGGTCAAGCAGTGATTGAAGGGGTTATGATGCGTGGTCCGAAGATTATGGCCACAGCTTGTCGCAAACCGGATGGAACCATAACGGTAAAAGAAGAACCAACAAAATCTATCCAAGACAAGTATCCCATCTTAAAACTGCCTTTCTTACGTGGAACTGTAGCTTTGTTTGAATCCTTAGTGATTGGTATGAAAGCCTTATCCTTTTCGGCACAAGCCTCTGGAGAAGAAGAGGAAGAAGTCACAAATAAGGAAATCGCCATCACTATGGCTGTATCTGTAGCTCATCGCAGCCGCATTATTTATTGTCTTGCCAACGTGGCTAGCAAAATTTATGCTCGGTGCTGGCTCAGATCATATGATATTGAATCTATATGAAGGAACCATTCGATTAGTTCTTTTTACTATATATTTTTTTGCTATCGGACTGACCCCAGATATTAAGCGTGTCTTTCAGTATCATGGGGCGGAGCATAAAAACCATTCACACTTATGAAAATGATAGACCATTAACGGTGAAGAAGTGCGAAACCATTCGAGATTACATGCTCGTTGTGGTACCAACTTTTTACTATTCGTTATGGTAGTGAGTATATTTGTATTCGCGTTTCTAGGATGGCCGAATTTAGTGGAACGCATCGTATCGAGATTAGCTCTTATGCCCTGTAGTAGCGGGCATTTCCTATGAGCTCATTCGATTCGCTGGACGCTCTCAAAAACCCATTGATGAAAGCCATGATTGCACCGGGTCTTATGTTGCAGTATATGACAACACGTGAGCCAGATGATGATCAAATTGAAGTAGCTATTCGCGCATTAACATCGGTGCGACCTAGTGAAGAAGATGCATACGAAGAAGAATAGAAAGGAGTCACCGTGTTAGTAGATAAACTACAAGTGATTGAAGATAAATTTTTAGACTTGGAACAACGCATTTCTGACCCAGATGTGATTGCTCGCCAAGAAGAATGGCGTAAATTGACTCGTCAACATGCGTTATTAACAGATACGGTAAACACATTCCGTCAATACAAACAAGTCTTAGCTGGTATTGAAGAAGCCTTGGAAGTATTGGGCGATAAAAGCCTTGATGAAGATTTCCGTGCTATGGCACAAGAAGAATTGAATGAACTCAAGGTTCGTCGTGATGAATTAGAAACAGAATTACACATTTTGTTATTACCAAAAGACCCGAATGATGATAAAAATATTATCGTCGAAATTCGCGGTGGTGCTGGCGGTGATGAAGCTGCTTTGTTTGCAGGGGATTTGTTCCGCATGTTTACAAAGTACGCAGAAACACAAGGCTGGAGATGTACCATCATCGATGCGAACGAGCCTGAATTAGGGGGCTTTAAAGAGGTAGTATTCTCCATCGAAGGTGATAGTGTATATTCTAAGTTAAAATTTGAAAGTGGCGTACATCGTGTACAACGTGTGCCAGATACAGAATCTTCTGGACGTATCCATACGTCTACTGTAACGGTAGCGGTATTGCCAGAAGCAGAAGATATCGACATCGAAATCAACGAAAAAGATTTAGAAATCGATACGTACCGTGCATCTGGTGCGGGCGGACAGCACATCAATAAAACAGAGTCCGCTGTTCGTATTACACACAAACCATCTGGTATTGTGGTAGCTTGTCAGGATGAGCGTTCCCAGCTCAAGAACCGTGAAAAAGCGATGCGTGTATTGCGTGCTAAATTGCAAGATAAGGCAGAGCAAGAGGCAACATCCGCTATGGCAGCAGACCGTAAAAGCCAAGTGGGTACTGGGGATCGCTCCGAGCGTATTCGTACATACAACTATCCACAAGGTCGTGTCACAGATCATCGCATTAACTTAACTTTATACAAATTAAATGCTGTATTGAATGGGGATATGGATGAATTAATCCAAGCCTTGATAACAGCAGAACAAGCCGCTAAAATGCAAGAGGCAAATCAACATGGATAAGGGGTTATGGACCATTAGTCGCGTGCTCCAATGGACAGAGCAGTATTTTCGCTCCAAAGGCATCGAATCAAGCCGCTTGGATGGGGAAGTACTGCTTTCTCATATTTTGGGATGTGACCGCATGTATTTATATGTCAATTTTGATAGACCTTTAAATCAAGATGAATTAAGGCCTTTCCATGAAAACTATTTTTACAACGTGTGAAAGGGTATAGTGTGGCGGCCATTATAGGGCATAAAGAATTTATGGGGCTGGACTTTCACGTGAATGAACATGTGCTAATACCACGGCCCGATACGGAGACTCTGATCGAGGACATCTTAGATATCTATGATATAGAAACATCTCCTAAAATTTTGGACCTATGCACAGGGCACTGGAACCATATTAGCTAGCCTATTGCACTACTTACCGCATGCGAAGGGCGTTGGTGTAGATATTTCTAAGAAAGCCTTGGCAGTAGCAGAACAAAATCGTCAATCTATGGAATTGTCCGACGTATCCAAATTCTGTGAAATTGATATGAAACAACTGCTAGAACAGGTACAACTTGGAACTAAAACAAGCACGGGTACAAGTATGGGTGCGAGTACAGGTACAGGTATAAGCATGGGTATAGGTGCTGGTACAGACATGGGTGCGAGTTCAGGTACAGACATGGATACGAGTTCAGGTACAGACATGGATACGAGTTCAGGTGCAGTATATAGTATGCTCTTGGATGCTTGTAACTCTCTATTTGGAGAACAGCGAACATCCTTAGATGGCATGTTTGATGTGCTTGTGTCGAACCCGCCGTATATCACAACAGCAGAGATGAAACAATTGTCACGAGAAGTGTTACATGAGCCACATATTGCCCTCCATGGAGGGGCGACGGGCTTAGAATTTTTATGTACCTATCATTCGTGAAGGCGGCGCTTTGTGAAAGATGGTGGATACCTTGCCATAGAAATCGGTCAAGGACAAGAAGAGGCAGTATCGAAGCTAGTCTGCAGAAACCGGGCAATACAGGGAACCAGTGTACCAACGAGACATCATGGTATTATTCGTGAGGTGCGTTGGGAAGTACGACGTTCTAAGTAGGGGCATCATTACTGGTATGTATAAGAAATTAAATAGAAATCGCTTTATAAAGATAGATATTAGTTTTATCAATAGAAGCACTATAAAAGTATAAAAAAATAATTTTTGCTACAGTGTTATAATATTACATAGGAAAGGAGGTACGATATGGAAGCATTAGATCAGATTGAAACGCAGTATTAACTCCTGATGATGTGGAACTAGCGGGTACTTTACTTCGTGTAGGGGATTTAGTAGCGATTCCTACGGAAACGGTGTACGGCTTAGGTGCCAATGGACTGGCAGCAGATGCAATGGAGCGCATTTATGCGGCAAAAGGACGTCCTTCCGACAATCCTTTAATTTTTACATGTATATGACCAATCTATGGTATATCGCTTTAGTGCGACATATCACTCCTTTAGAGCAAAACCTTAATGGATACCTTTTGGCCCGGTCCGTTGACGATCACTTTTGAAAAGTCAGCGTTAGTGCCAGAGCGAGCGACAGGGGGACTTTCACGGGTGGCACTAAGATGTCCAAACCATGATGTATGTCGTGAGATAATACGTATTGCAGGGAGTGCCTATTGCTGCACCTAGTGCGAATCGCTCAGGTCGACCGAGCCCGACCACTGCGGAGGCAGTTCTACACGATATGAAAGGACGCATTCATGCCGTAGTTGATCGCGAGGGCCTTGTGAAATTGGCGTAGAATCTACGGTGGTACAAGTCGAAGACGATACGATAGTTATCTTACGTCTGGTGGTGTCACAAAAGAGATGCTAGAAATGGTGGCGGACCATGTGGTGTATGATACGGCCTTGCATGATCCTACAGAGGCGCCGAAAGCACCGGGCATGAAATATCGCCATTATGCACCAGACATGCCTGTGCAGGTCGTAGTGGGTTCCTCAGAGTCTGTGGTGAAAGCTATAGAATCCAAGGTGGTAAAAAGAATGTAATGCTCATACATATAAACGCATGGGAGTATTTATATCTCAACAAACTTGGGATAGACTAGTAGCGTCATTGGATGCAGAAGTACAAGCTGTGATAGGCGGTACACATGCGAGTCATACACTTTTACTAGGTACAGGGACCGATACGCAAGAAATTGTAGGTATCATCTATGGTGAAACAGCGGAGCCTGTATCGTTGGCAAATCAATTATATGAGGGACTGCTAGCTTTCAACGAAAAAAATATGTGGACTTACTCATTGTGGAAGGTTGCGAGAAGGTAGGACTTGGTGTAGCTGTGATGAATCGCTTGGAAAAAGCGAGCGGTGGCAATGTGAGTAATTTAGACTAGGGTACTTCATCAACAGAAGAAATAAAGTGCGTTATACTATATAATGATTGAGGTAATTATGAATTTATTATTTGTTTGTACAGGGAATACCTGTCGTAGTCCCATGGGAGAAGGAATTGCCCGTGCTGTAGGGCGTGAACTTGGCGTCGAGGTAATGACCTTATCTACAGGATTGTTTTGCGTGCCGAGGGGCCAAGGTGAGCGACAAGCTGTGGTGGCAGTTCGAGAATTGGTGGGCGAAGATATTAGCGAACACAGTTCTCGTCCGTTGAAAAGTGGACTTTGTAAAGCGGCTGATTATGTACTTCCTATGACGGAAGACCATAAAAAAATATTACTTCGTCAATTTCCTTTTGACAGTAAAAAAATTATGACAGTTGCTGAATTTGGCGATGAAGTAGGGGATGTGGAAGACCCATTTGGACAATCTCAAGAAGTATATACTAAAACAGCGAAGCAGATTGTAGAGTATGTACGAAAAGGGCTTGAATTACATAAGAATGATGAATGATGTATTAATAAAGGAGGACGTTATGAAAGTAGCAGTTGGTTGTGATCATGGTGGATTTCATTTGAAAGAGGCTATTAAAGGCTTATTAGAAAAAAACAAGGGATTGAGTATAAAAGATTTTTGGTACCTATTCTACAGATTCCATGGATTATCCAGATGTGGCAAAACCATTGGCGGAAGCAGTGGCAGCAGGTGAATTTGACCGTGGCATTTTTGACATGTGGTACCGGCATTGGCATCGGCATTGCAGCCGAACAAGGTAAAAGGTATTCAGTGCGGCATTATGCCATGATACATTCTCTGCCCATGCTAGTCGTGAGCATAACAATGCAAAACGTCTTAACGATGGGGAACGTGTTATCGGCCAAGGATTGGCATTAGATATCGTGGACATTTGGTTTGCACACTGAATTTGAAGGTGGTCGCCATGCAAAACGTGTGGATAAAATCTCCGCTATCGAAGAATAATACAAAAATAATATCGAACAAAATAACGGCTAGTCCTAAAATGGGGGTAGCCGTTTTTATGTTCGATGTAATATATAAACGAAAAAAAGTTGAAAAAACATAAGAAACTACCATGATAAACTATCACCAAAACTATCACTAAAACTAGCACGAAAAAAATTTTTTAGAAAATGCAGTATTTTTAAGTAAAATTTATTTACAATGACAAAATGTGTCATTCCGATACTTTATAGTATAGGGTATAGAAGTTAACCTACTCCATTATGTGAGAGAATAAACTTTCACAGAAACTAGGTGGGTAAACGATAGGATTAGTGTTCTTAGGAACCGTGTTGTTTGTGTTATACAGGAGGATAGTATGAGTCGTAACGATGCAAATGTAGACATGTCTGCGATTTTTGAGGCTATTAAGGAAGCAAAAAAGCGAGTTAGAAGACATTATTGATGACATTGAAGATTTTGATGAGTTTGGATGAAAGTGTGAGTGATGAATTAAGTTTTTCAGGTCTAGATGTGTCCGATGATATTTACGATGAAGAGTTTGAAGACCAAGATGAGGCGGAAGAATTTGCTAGCAAGGTATTACGTGACCATGTGTTTGAACCACTTATGTATGAGCTAAAAGAATGTATCATTAACTATGTGGATAATGCTGTATGGTATCATGAAGATCGGTTGGGCAATTGGATGAGCAAGGTTTCTAAATATAGTGTCTTGCAAGGTATTGTGAGCCGTGCTAAATCGGAAGATTATAATTTGGAAAAAAAGACATGATTATTATGAAAAGTTCAATGACCGAGTAGAATCTGTATTAAGAAAATTACGGAAGACGATTATGGCAGAATCGGATGGACAGATTGTATTGGATCCATCTTTCAAAAACTGTAATATTACAGTAGATGCAGAGGAAAGTTTAGAAGCACTGGATGCATTATATAACGGAGAAGGTTGGATTCAAAAATTTATGGAGAAAATCCGTAAAGAAGAAAAAGTTTCAGACAACCAAGTTAACAATATATTAGAATGTGAAACTGAATATAATGATGACGATACAGAGACAGATATTTGGAAAATTTCAGAAACAATGCTTGAATATGAATATGAAAGTGTACAACAAAATATAGAGTTTTATTCTATTTCTGGATATGTACCATTGGAAAAATATGGTGGATGATCTCATTTGTGTAAAAACTGCGAAGGAATATAAAGAAAATTTAGAAGCCTTTTTAAGAGAGCGATTTGCATTGTTGAATGAAAAAATCAAGAATTGCGCTTTGATGTGTCTTGGTAATCTCTAGGTAGGGTCTATGAATAGTATCGTCTATACCTTAAATAGGGTATAGGGAGATGACTACCTATGTAATGTCTAGTAGAAGTAATAGCGGTCTTGCTCTTGATAGGTATCTGGAGCAAGACCATTTTAGTAGATTAGAAGGAGAAATTAGTATGTGGGGAACAATAGAAACGGTAGGTTGCACACTTTTTGCGGGGCTTAGGTGTGAAAGTGATTTCAGAAAATGAACGATTAGAAGCCTATGCAAAAGGCGAAGCTGAAGCAGAACGAATCTTTTCAACCAATTTATGAACAAATCGAAAAGAGCCTGTGAAAAAGAAGACTTTCAAATTGAATTGAATCGTAAAGAGTTTGGACAGAAAGAATCTGTGCTGAAAGATATCCATAAGGAATTGGGTATGAGCTCAATTACATCAGTAGGTGCGTTGTCTAATTTTTGTAAAACACCGGAGTATATGAACGTTAAATTTATATCTAAAGAAGATGTAAAAGAGTATAAAAAAAGCTAAAGAAGAGGGATATCGTAATAAAATAGCAGAATACGAAACAAAAGATACAAGAAGCAACCGAACGATTGACGGAATTGATTACTAAAAAAAGTGACAGAGAAATTTGAGCAAGACCAAACTATCGAGGACTATAAAAAAAGCCATAGGCGACTATGTAAAAAGACTTGGAACGTCAGGCCGTGCAGGATGTGGTGAGTAAACTATAATCAATATGTAATAGCAATCTTATTCATTTTCCTATACAATAGTAGATATAGTATTACTATGTAGATAGGAGACATTATGCATATTTTATTAACAAATGACGACGGCTTATGGGCCCCAGGGATACAAGGTTTAGCACAGGAGTTAGCAAAGCACCATCGTGTGACAATGGTGGCACCTAAGGTGGAGCAAAGTGCTAAATCCAGTGCGTTAACGGTACAGGTGCCAATTCGCGCAAAAAGAGATGAGCGAAGATGGTGATAATCCAAGAATGCTCTTTGTAGAGGGCACACCAGTAGACTGTGTGAAATTTTCCTTGTCCTATTTATTAGAGCAAGATCGTCCTGACCTGGTGGTGTCTGGTATCAATCACGGATTTAATCTGGGATCTGATGCGGTGTATTCAGGTACTGTCGGCGCAGCATTAGAAGGATTGATGTATAGTATTCCATCCTTGGCACTATCCCTAGAAAAATACAGTGTTAAACGGATGGAAGAAGTGGTGCCTTTTTATTATTGAGTTTATCAAAGTTATGTACGAAGAGGGACAATACCAAGGGCTATTGAATGTTAACTTCCCTGAAAAGAAGGCCCTGTAGGTTGGGGAACAAGTGAAAGTATTCCACAAGGTTTTTCAAGAATACACCAATGTCATCGATGTTCGAAAAAGATGCTAAAGGCAGAGAGTACTATTGGATTGTAGGAGACCAAGGGTTTCATAAAGAAGATAAAGCCAACCGATGTGGGACATATCAAAGAAGGATATATTTCCGTCGTGCCATTAACGTGGAAACAAGAAGATACAGAACAAATTCCGGTAGTAGAAAGTATACTTTCAAAAATGTTTGATTCATAAGGCATAAAAATCCCGGTGGGGATTTCTGTGTATTTTGCAAGGAAATGCGTGGCATATGGAAAGATGTGAGGGTAAATAATGTTTCTATGTGATCAATGTGGAAAATGCTGTGAAAAAGTACATACTTCAGAGGTATACCGATATTTAGCAGATGAAACAGGGAAATGTAAATATTTGAAAAATAATTTATGTTCTATTTATGAAACTCGACCTTTAATCTGTAGGGTTGATGAGATGTATGAAACGTATTATAAAGAAGTCATGACTTTGGAAGAATACTATGCGTTGAATTATAAAGCTTGTGATGTATTAAAAAGTAAATCATGATGGCATACTTTCAAGAATATAGCTTTTAATAGTAAAAAGTGAATAGAGACCAACGAATGGATCGACCGTGCTATCACATGGATGTGGATAGATGCGGTCGGTTCTTTTATTATAAACTCCTAGCAAATATATTGGAGTTGACAATGCAAATCAATAGTGATTTAATACTACTTGAAAGACATTTTTTTATCATCTTATGTTGTCGATCAAGGGAGGATCGTATCATGAAAGAAGAAACAGAATGTAACAGGAACGATGAGTGCAAGACAAATCACAATGACTGCATTATTTGTAGCATTGGTAGCGGTAGGAGCATTTATTAAGATTCCTATTCCGAATTTGCCATTTACTTTTGCAATTGCTCTTTACTACATTAGCTGGTCTCATCTTAGGAAGTCGTTTAGGTGGTATGAGTGTGGCGCTGTACATCATTCTTGGTCTTGTAGGGAGTGCCAGTGTTTACGGAAGGTGGCGGATTTATGTACATCTTCAAACCCACATTTGGCTATCTTGTGGGCTTTTGCTATTGGTGCTTTTTGTGGCGGGTCGCATGGTGGAAAAACGCAGGGGTGGTTACTTTCAAAAATTGTTAACTGCATCTTTTGTAAATTTGATTATCGTGTATGCCCTAGGTATGGTGTATTTATATGAAATTATGGATTTATATCTAGCAAAACCAATTGGCCTAGAAACATTATTTATCTATTGCTTTGCATTGCCAGTGATTCCAGATATTTTCCTCTGCATCTTGGCAGCGTTCATTGCAAAACGATTACTTCTTATTTTTAAAAACGATAGGGAACATAACAGATCTAATATGAGGTGCATATATAGTTTGATATGCACCTTATGTTGATATTTGTGAAAGTCACAATAGGTGATAAATACATACAGGAAAGGACAAAATCATGACAACAACAGAAAGCCCAAAAGGCCTATATATATTAGGTACAGGAACAGATGTAGGTAAAACATATATTACTGCTTTATGGCTCAAAAAACTTCGTGAATCAGGCCATGATGTGGCGTATTATAAAGCGACGGTTAGCGGTGCTCCTAGCATTTCTGAAAGCGATGCGGGATATGTGAAACAAGTGGCGAGGGACTTTCACAGGGGGATGACACATTGGTATCCTATATATTTGATGAAGCCGTATCTCCCCATTTGGCGGCTCGTCACGAAGGAAAGGTTATCGATAGAACCGTAGTCAATCGTAATTTCTGCCATGTTGCACGAATACATGCATACACAACAGTGGAAGGCAGTGGTGGAATCATTTGCCCATTACATGTGACAGATACAGAATTGTATATGCTAGAAGATGTGGTGAAAGATTTTGCAACTACCAGCTATTGTGGTAGCCACAGCGGCACTGGGTACGATCAATAGCACGGTGTTGACAATCCATTATTTGCAATCCAAGGGGATTGCTGTAAAAGGTATCATTGTAAATCAATACACAGGAAACCCTATGGAAGAGGATAATTGTGTGATGATGGAACGATTGACAGGGGATTCCTGTTTTTAGATCGAGTAGGACTAGGGTGAAACATCCTTGCATATGGATGTGGACACTATGTTAGAGTGCTACGAGGATATAGTGAATCCTCATGCATAATTAAGAAGGTATAATTTATTTAATATATATATTAGATATAGCATAGTAAATGTACGAGAGGTATAGGTATACACATGAAAGATTGGGCAAAAAGGATTTAGAATTAATTTGGCATCCATGTTCTCAAATGAAAGATTATGAAACATTGCCACCGATTGTAATCGACCATGCAAAAGGTTGCTATTTATATGATGTTGATGGAAAAAGAATACATAGATATCATCAGCTCGTGGTGGTGTAATTTATTAGGTCATTGCCATCCAAAAGGTAAATGAAGCTATTAAAAGCCAATTAGATACGTTGGAACATGTTATCTTCGTCTAACTTTAGCCATCGGCCTGCCATCACATTGGCGGAACGATTGAAAAGAAGTGGTGCCAGAAGGATTAACACGCTTTCATTTCAGTGATAATGGGTCCGGCGCTGTAGAATGTGCCTTGAAAATGGCGTTCCAATACCACTATCAAACAGGTCATCCTGAACGTCAAAAAATTCTTATGTCTCAGTGAAAGCTACCACGGGGAAACGATTGGTGCTTTTATCTGTAGGCAGTATGGATTTGTTTGCAGAAATTTATAAACCTATGCTGATGGATCAAACTATCCACACACAAGGTCCGGATTGTTATCGTTGCACGTATGGGAAAACTCGTGAAACTTGTTCCTGTGAATGTTTTGAGCATATGGAAAAAGATTTTGCAGAGCATGGTTCCACATTGGCTGCTGTTATTGTAGAGCCTTTGATTCAAGGCTGCGCAGGGATGAAAATGTATCCACCAGAATATTTGCGCAAGTTGCGTGAACTCTGCGACCGTTATGGAGTCCTATTAATTGCTGATGAAATTGCTACAGGATTTGGTCGTACAGGCAAGTTATTCGCTTTTGACCATGCTTTGGAGTATCTCCAGATATCATGACCATTTCCAAAGCGTTGACTGGTGGCTATATGCCGATGTCTATTACAGTAGTAGCTGAAAAAATTTACCAAGCTTTCTATGATGACTATCATACGATGAAAGCCTTCATGCATAGCCATACCTATAGTGGTAACCCATTAGGGTTGTGCTTGGTGCATTGGCAGTGCTCGATACATTGCGGGATGAACATATTTTTAGAAAAAAGCAGAAGAGATGGGCAACTATTTACATGATGCATTAGTGAAAGCCTTGGGGATCATCCGAATGTAGGCGAAATCCGTCGTATGGGACTGATCAATGCCATCGAACTTGTTACCAATAAAGAAACAAAAGAAGGATTTGATGGTTCCTTACGCATGGGCTATCAAATCTACAAAAAGCATTGGATAGAGGATTATTATTACGCCCATTAGGGCAATGTTATCTACTTTAATCCGCCGTTAACCATTGATAAAGAGACTATCGACATAGCCATCGAACGAACAGTGCAAGCCATGGCGGATGTATTGGGATAAGTGTAAATCATTAAATATAACTCGTTAAACTATCATCTTTGTGCTATAATTTAGGGTAGAAAAAGGAGTGTGAATCCTATGTCTATCAAACCTTATGAGGAACTTACGATACAAGATAATTTTATCTTTCAGAAAGTTATGCGTAATAAACGCATTTGCAAGCAAACGCTAGAAAGACTTTTAGATATTGATATTAAGGATATTGAATATCTAGAAGAAGAGAAAACTATCGATGTTCGCTTGGATAGCAAGAGTGTGCGACTAGATGTATTTGTCAACGATGATAAAGGAACTATCTTTAACATCGAAAATGCAAACTAGCAAAAGATATGAAGGAGCTTATTAAAAGAGCTCGGTATTATCAGAGTGCAATAGATATTGATAGTTTAGAAAAGGGGCAACACTATTCAGAATTAAATGATGCATACGTTATTTTTATATGTACATTTGAGGTATATCCAGATAAGCTTCATAAGTATGACTTCAAAAAAATGTATGCTTGCAGAATACGGGTGAGACATTTGAATGATGGGACTCAAAAAGATTTTTCTTGAGTACTAAGGGTGAATTGGATGATATATCTAAACCCTTAAAAATATTTTTAGATTATATAGATGGAAAAAGAACCTGAAGATAGTCTGATGTGTGAGATTGATAGTGAAGTTCATACGATAAAACAATGTGATGAATGGAGGCGAGATTATATGACTTTGGCATTTGAAATGGAAAATAAGCTAAAAGAAGGAATCGAAATAGGTAGAGAGGAAGGCAGAGAGGAAGGTAGAGAGGAAGGTAGAGCGGAAGGAAAAAGTTGAAACGGTAATTGGCATGTTAAAGGAAAAGTTGTCCATAGAGATGATTTCTCGCATTACAAAATTAACCGTGGAACAAATTACTGAAATTGGCAAAATGAATGCATTGTTATAGAAGTGCTATACATAATGAATTAAAATGAGAAAAGGCTGTAAGCAAACGATATGAATGCTTACAGCCTTTATGTGTACTTTGTATATGCTTTCAGTTCATCTACAAATGTATTAGATATCTGAATGAATCAAAAACATAACATATTGATGTGATATACAGAACATTAATTGTTTTGATTATTTTCGTATACCCCTCAGGTGCTTTCGGTTCTACCACGATGTCATTATGAGTATTGAATATGACATATCCCAACGGTGATCCAGGTGGCTTTTTAATATGTTTTACTAATGTGTAGTCCACGGTTACTTTAGAGGTATCTTTCCCTTTTACTAAAAATACGCGACGATTTGTGCAGACAGTCTCAATCATTTTAATATCTGGCTCAACGTTAGACCGCAAGATAACGTGAGATCCTTGTATATGCTGTGTATGTAACCATAGGTCATTAGGTTTAGCCCAACGGTTGGTGAGATATTCGTTTTGTTGGTTATTTTGTCCCACATAGACATCGCCATTAGGAATGGTAAAGTACAAGAAATTATCTTTTTTTAATCTTGAAAGGAATCGGTTTTTTTAGATTGACGCAAGATGCCAGCACTTTCACATTCACTGCGAATTTCTTGAACAGACTGTTTTGTCGTAGCTGAGGATAGACTGTATTGGATAGATTCTAAATAGGAAAGGCGCATGGAGCTTTGTTCTAGTTGGTATTGTCCATTTTTTTCGTACGGTTTTTCATCTTCCGATATAGTTTATAATAGGCCTGTGCATTTTCTGTGATGGATAATGGGGGATCCAATGGGATAGTAATATCTTCAGCCAAGTCAGATAATACGTTTTGCACCGTCACTTCCGACTCATAGTGGTGAGGCAAGTAGCTATAAATCATGAGCAAATCTCCGTATGCTTTGTAGGTGTCTGCTTTTGATGTGTCATCTAGTTCAGCTTTAATTTTTTTCGTGACGACCTTCTTCTTTTTGATAGCGGCGGATAATTTTTTTCTAACTCTTTTCCGGCAGTATGAATGGCGCCTAGCTTTTGCCACATCCTGTGAAAGAGCCTCAGAAATTGTTGGATACTGGATAGTATCAACAATGATGTGGGGGAACTTTCACAGAGTGGAATCGGCGTTAACAAGCGTTTACCTGTAGCCGTGGTGTATTGCAATAATCCTTGAGCACTAAGAAGTTGAGCCTGCAACTGGGTTAGTCCTTCGGTGATGTTGGTAATGAGGTCTGCTGACATCGGTGTCGTAGGAGTTAGTCCCATGCGACAACATAGGTCATCTAATAGGACGGGACCAAAACCGTTAAAGATATGACGAATGGTATTACCCACTGTATCTTGTGAAAAGGATTGTAGTAATTGTGTTATCTCTGAACCAGAAAACTGCATGAGGGCGACACGGGAGGTAGTAGGAGGTAGCTCGTAAGGTAACTTAGGGGCCACTGATCGAACTCGATTCATGAGCGGTGTCACGTGAACCAAGGATTCCAAGATTATACCATTTTGCACAAAAAATACAATTGGAATACTTTGCCCATCAATTCGACATAGATTTCATTTACAAGAATGGAGCCATCTAATCCTAATTTGTCAGCTGTAATGCGGATGATACGGTCTCCGTGAAGTTGCTCAATGTTGGTGATACGAGCTCCTTCAATATGTTTGCGTAAATACATAATGAGAGACGTAGGCTCCTTTAGGGGCATCCACTATCGTATCTGTAACATAGATAGATGGAGCACTACCTACGGTAATCACCAAGTAGGGACTTGTGGTAGGTGTATTAATTTTTAAAAAGTATGCTCGTTTTTGTCAATCTGTTGGATACGTTGAATCTGACCGCTTCCTACTTGGTCGTTCAGTTCTCGTATTAATACAGACAATGTTAAACCATCTAAATTCATGAGAATCCTTTCATTATAGGCGTATTAGTATTGGTATGGTTGAAAGTATAACACATCATTGAAGTCACAATTCTTTACCATACATATGAAATGGCTAATTTTTTTATAAACTTATGAAAATGATTGATGTTACATGGTACCTTATTAAGGATACCATGGTCATATACTATCTATTAGTAAGGGAAAAATTTTAAAAAAACTATCCCTATACTAGTATACACTAATCTAGTACTAGGAGATATAGGGAGTATTAGATTACAATCAAGAAGCATATCGTAACACATATATGGTTAAGTTCTATAAATGGTAGTATTATTTTTAGTCTTACCGTGCTATACTGAAAGGTAAGAAATAGATCGGAAACGCGAGGTAAATCCATGAACAGTATGACAGGCTTTGGTCGCGGCATAGTGACTACGGAAGCAGGAAGTTTTCAAGTAGAGATTAAAACGGTAAATACACGCTATTGTGACATTGCCATCAAAAGCCCTAAACAATTTAATATCTTTGAGGATAAAGTACGACGGTTAATCCAATCTGCCTTTCAACGTGGTAAGATAGAGGTGTCCATTTTATATAAAGAGTCAGGTGAACAAGAAAAAGACTTGTCTATGAATCGCGCTTTATGTGGACAGATTAAACAATTTTTAGTAGAAGAAGGTTTCTATGCAGATGTGAAAGAGGTCCCTTTATCGGCGATTATGTCCATTTCTTCAGACTGGATCACTGTAGAAGAACCACCTACTGACGAAGAGGTGATAGGTCGTGCCTTAGAAGAGGCCACGAAATTAGCCATAGATGGTGTTCTTGCTATGCGTGCTAAAGAAGGCATTGCGATGAAAACGGATATTGCGAAACGCCTAGAAGGGATTGAAACATTATTCGCTTATATGGAGAGTCGCAGAGACGTAGCATTAGCGCACCATGAAGAGCGATTATTGCAACGGATCCAGACTATGCTAGATAAAGTGGGCGTAGACTTTCAAGAAGAACGGTTCATGCAAGAAGTGGCTATACTTTCAGATAAAGTAGATATTTCGGAAGAGATTGCCCGATTTGCCTCACATGTGGTACAATTAAAGGAAATACTTGAGGAAGAAGGGCCTATTGGACGTAAGTTAGATTTCTTGTTACAAGAAATGAACCGCGAGGTGAATACGATGGGATCCAAAGGGAATGAAATCACCATTGTAGACACCGTTGTACAATTGAAGGTAGAGTTAGAAAAAGTAAGAGAGCAAATTCAGAATATAGAATAATGTGTAAAGTAGTACTGGAGTTGTCATGTCTGATAAAGGAATATTAATCGTCATTTCAGGACCATCTGGGGCAGGAAAAAGGCACGATTTGTGCAGAACTCCGCAAGCAAATGCCAAACTTGGTCTATTCTGTATCGATGACCACACGTCAACTGCGGGTGGGAGAAGAAGAAGGCATTAGCTATTTCTTCCGAGATGTAGATACATTTGAAAAAAATTAATCAAAGAAGATGCATTCTTGGAATATGCAAAAAGTGTACGATAATTACTATGGTACACCGAAAGAGCACGTCATGAACTTATTAGAAGAAGGCAAAAGTGTGATTTTGGAGATTGATATTCAAGGTGCTATGAAAGTAAAAGAATCCTACAGCGATGCTGTCTTTATTTACGTTGTGCCACCGTCACTAGACGTGTTGACATCTCGTCTGCATGGTCGTGGAACGGATGATAAAGAAGTGATCCATAAGCGCTTATCCTTAGCTTGTTCAGAGCTTGCCTTAGCCCATCGTTACGATTATATTGTCGTTAATGATGATTTAGAGGATGCCATTGAACGGACGGCGTCTATTTTTGCGGGCAGAAACTTGTAAGATCAGTCGCAATAAGGAAAAGATTCAATATATTTATAAACGCTACAGTAATGAGCAACAACATAATGGGTAATACGTAGGCAACTACGGATTAGTGATTTATACAGAGGAGACATACATCATGATGGTAGAACCGCATTTAAAAGATTTGGAAAAACAAGTAGATAGCAAGTACACATTGGTAACATTGGCAGCTGAAACGTGCTCGTGAATTAACTGATGGACAGCCATCCTTGGTAGGTGATGTAGGCACAGAAAATCCTGTATCCATCGCTTTATATGAAATTTTGGTTTTGAACGCACAAAAGATGGCGTGAAATAATTTTATACGGAATGTATATGATGCCTAATGAATAGAGGAATCCAACTGTATTCATTAGGTATTTTTTTCAGGTATACTACATTCCTAAAAGCTATAATAAAAGATACTATAAAAGGTAGAAAATATAAGGGAAGTAGGGTATAATTAAACTGTTCATGTAAATAATTATTGGAGGTTTATATGGCTAAAGATTGTTCATTTGATGTAGTATCCGAAGTGGATATGCAAGAAGTCGATAATGCAGTGAATCAAGCGAAGAAAGAAATCGGTACTCGCTACGATTTCCGTAATAGCAAAGCAGATATAGAACACGATGGTGATACTATTAAAAATTCATTGTGATGATGAATATAAATTAGGGGCTATCATCGATGTGCTAAAAAGGCAAAATGGTGAAACGTAATGTGGCGATTAAAAACTTGGAGTATGGCAAAATTGAACCAAAGCATCTGGTGGTACTGTTCGCCAAGTTGTAACCATCAAAAAAATGGTATCTCTAAAGAGGTAGCTAAAGATGTGGTGAAACTCATCAAAAATATGAAATTAAAAAGTGACGGCTCAAATTATGGAAGACCAAGTACGTGTAGCAGGAAAAAGATAAAGATCAATTACAAGCAGTGATTACGATGCTTCGTGAACAAGATTTACCTGTAGAATTACAATTTGTGAATTTCCGTTCTTAATCAAACAGAGGAGCATCACCCAATAGATGCTCCTATTTTTATCATGTGAGGGACTATGAACGTAGAAGATATGCGTGGTGGTTACACCACTGGTTCCTATGCAACAGCGAGGGGTGAAAAGCAGGGACTCTTAGCCCTAATCGAAGAAGAAATTGTTGACCAAGTTTCTATACAGAAACCCTCAAGATGCTTTCATTCAAGTGCCCATTGCCAAGGTAGAAGTACTGTCTCCAACGGAGAGCAATGGTAACAGTTGTGAAAGATGGTGGCGATGACCCGGATGTCACACATGGTACAGATATTGTGACTACAGTGACAGTAAATCAATCGGGAATCATTACCTATGAAGCTGGATTTGGGGTTGGTACAGTAACGAAACCAGGGCTTGGCATTATCCGTAGGAGAACCCGCTATCAATCCGGGCCCTAGAACAATGATTTCCTACGTGTTCGATGAAATCGTACCTAAGGGTATGGGCATCCATGTGAAAGTCTCTGTCCCAGACTGGGGAAACCTTGGCTAGAAAAACCTTGAATGGCACCCTTGGTATTGAAGGTGGTATTTCATTATTGGCACGACAGGTATTGTAAAACCGATGAGTGAAGAAGGGTTTAAAAAACTCTTTAGTACCCCAATTGCGTGTCATGAAAAGAAGCCGGTTATACAACGGCCATCCTTGTACCAGGGCGTATAGGTCAAGAAATTGCAAAAGAGCAGCTGGGTATTTCTATCAATCAAATGGCAGAAACAAGTAATTTTATTGGCTTTATGTTAGAACAATGTGTCAAAATTGGCTTTAAAAATATTCTAATTATTGGTCACATTGGTAAAATTATTAAATTGGCTAGCGGTAGCTTTCATACTCATAACCGCATGAGTGATGGACGTATGGAAACGATTGTTGCCTATGCAGCCTTAGAAGGGGCATCCCAACAAGTGTGCGAAGAATTGATGGAATGTCGTACTACAGAGGCGGCTATGCCAATTATTGAACGGGAGCACTTAGAGGGCATTTATCAGCGCTTAGCGGATCGGGCGTCCTTGCGCTCTATGCGCTATATTGCACAAGATGCAAAGGTTGGTATTATCATATCTACCTTAGATGGCACTATATTGGCTGTCGATGAGGTAGCGAAGGAAATAGGAGAAGAAGAATCATGGCACATACCTTGTATGTCGTAGGTATTGGCCCTGGAATCCAGAGTATGTAGTACCTAGAGGATTACATCTAATTAAACAGGCTAAGGTCTTGGTAGGAAGTGAACGGGCATTAGAAGATTTTGCTCAGCCTGGTCAGGCAACCTTTCCTATTGCGAAACTAGCACCTATGGCAGAGTGGATGGGACAGCAACTACAGTCCAATGACATTGTAGTCTTAGTCAGTGGTGATACGGGGTATTATTCCTTATTGCCGTATTTGAAAACTAAATTCCCTAACAATCCTATCGATGTGACACCGGGTATTAGTTCCATGACATTTTGCTTTTGCTAGACTTGGTGAAGTGTGGCATAATGCAGATTTAATGAGCTTTCACGGTCGTCGTCCAGAGGAAAAAGATTTGTATTATGCGGAAGGACGTAAATTAGGATTCCTAACAGATCCTGAACAAAATCCTGCGTATATTGCAAGACATTTAATCGAAGAGCATGGTTGGCCGAAGGATACAAAAGCGGCTGCTTGTGAACGATTGAGTTATGAAGATGAGCGTATTGAACGCGGTACATTAGAAGAATTACAGACATTGGAGGGCTTTGGCCACTCCGTAATGGTGGTATTAGGATGAGACATTTTTTTGGAATTGAAGACGAGGAATTTATTCGTGACGATGTGCCGATGACGAAAAAAAGAAATTCGTATGGTTGTCATGAATGAAGCTCGCATTGAAGAAGATAGCGTTGTCCTTGATGTAGGGGGCTGGTACAGGTTCGATCTCTATCGAAGTCGCTCTTGGAGCTCCTAAAGGACATGTGTATGCGATTGAACGCTTTGAAAAAGCGACAGATTTAATTCGCCAAAAATCAAGAAAAATTTGGCGTGAAAAAAACTTAACAATTATTGAGGCAAAAGCCCCCAGAAGGCATGGAAGATTTGCCGGAATTAGATGCTGTCATCATCGGTGGTAGTGCTGGTGGCATGGGTACCATTATGGACGAAGTGACACGGCTGTTAAAAGTGGGAGGTCGTCTCGTAGTAACCGCTGTGACTATGGAAACAGGGTATACGATTTTGAAAGAATTAAAAGGTAGACCATATACTTATGAAGGATTTCAAATGCAAGTGAGCCGTTTCAGAAAAAGCTGGCCCATACCATTTATTAAATCCATTGAGCCCTATTTTTTTATCGTAACTGCAGTGAAACAGGAGGCATAATATGGCACAAGTACATATCGTGGGCGCAGGCCCTGGCGATCCAGAATTAATTACTCGTAAGGGATATCGATTGGTACAAGAAGCAGACGTAGTCATCTACGCTGGTTCCTTGGTGAATCCAGAGATTTTAGAAGCCTGCAAAGAAGGTTGTGAAATTCACAACTCTGCGTCTATGAGCTTAGATGATGTATTAGCAGTGACAAAAGCTAGAGTGGCAGAAGGTAAAACAGTGGTGCGTTTACACACAGGTGACCTCGCTATCTACGGAGCCATCCAAGAACAAATGGATGCCTTAAAAGAAATGGGCATTACCTATGATGTAACACCTGGTGTAAGCTCTTTCTTGGCAACAGCAGCGGCGTTGCAACAAGAGTATACATTGCCAAATGTAACACAAACTGTGATCATCACTCGTATGGAAGGCAGAACGCCAATGCCAGAGAAAGAAAAAATTATCTATGTTGGCTAGCCATGGCGCGACTATGTGTATTTTCTTGTCTGTCCAAATGATTGATAAAGTGGCATGGAGTTAATTGAAGGTGGCTACGATAAAACAACACCGGTGGCGATCGTTGTAAAAGCATCTTGGCCAGGCCAACGCATCATTCGTGGCACATTAGAAACGATTGCTGATGTGGTGGCAGAAGAGGGCGTTATCCGCCAAGCTATGATTGTGGTAAGCCGTGTATTAGATACAGATTATGAACTATCTAAACTCTATGACAAAGGCTTTGCTCATATGTATAGAGATGCGAAGTAATGAAGATTGCTATTGTATCTGTTACAAAACGAGGGGCTTCACTAGGACAACAAGTACGCAGTGCCTATGCGCATGATCATGTGGTAGATTGTTATGAAAAGGAAGATCGTGAAAGTGGAGACACAGCCATATCCTTTTCTTCTTTGAAACCACATATTGAAAAACTTGTGGAAAGACTATGACCGTATCTTATTTATTATGGCTACAGGCATTGTAGTGCGCATGATTGCACCTTTCATCAAGCATAAATCGGAAGATCCAGCTATTTTAGTGATGGACGAAGGTGGTCACTTTGTGATTAGCCTATTATCTGGACATTTAGGTGGCGCTAATGAATGGACTAGCGAGGTGGCAATGATTACGGGGGCGACTCCGGTGATTACAACAGCTACAGATGTAAATCAATTGCCCGCACCAGATGTATTGGCTCGCAAGATAGGCGCCAAGGTAGAAGACTTCTCCATGCTTATCAAGGTGAACGCAGCTATCGTCAATGGAGAAACTGTCAAATATTATTTGGATAGTACTTTGGCGGATGATTTTGAAAGCGCTGTGCAAGCACATCAAGTGGAATACGCTCTTTTTCATCCAGAGGAAGCATTCCCATGGGGAGATGAGCCAAAGGTTGTAATTACAGATAGAACTATTGATTGCATAGGTGTCACACTGGTGTTACGACCACCGACGATGACGGTGGGCATTGGATGTCGCCGTGATACACCGAAAGAATTGATACTTTCAGCGGTATCAGAATCGTTGCAAAACATAAAACGGTCCCCATTAAGTGTTAAGGGAGCGGCCTCAGTCATCGTAAAAAGCTGATGAAGTAGGCTTATTGGAAGCCATGGAAGTGCTCAAAATGGCCTATCCAATTTTATACACAAGAAGAAATGGCCCTTGTATTGAAGAGGCACAAATTATTGAATCAAATTTTGTTAAACAAACCATAGGGAGTAGGAAACGTATGCGAAACGACAGCACTATTACTAGCGCAGGGGCAGGAGCTACTGCAACACAAAACAATATTTCCGAGAACAACCGTAGCCATTGCACGGGCACATTACAAGTCATCGGAATCGGACCTGGTAACCCAGAATTCATGACACCTGAAGCACGCACAGCTATTTTAGAAGCCGATCGCGTAGTAGGTTACATTACCTATTTAGATTTGATTAAAGACCTTGTAGCAGATAAAGTAACTGTAGGTACAGGGCATGATGCAAGAAGTAGATCGTTGCCAACAAGCCGTAGACTTAGCTGTAGAAGGTCATAAAGTGGTTGTGGTATCCAGTGGTGACCCTGGAGTATACGGCATGGCGGGTCTTGTTATCGAATTGGCTAATAAAGTGGCAGAGGAAAAACGTCCTCCTGTACATATCGTACCGGGCTTGAGTGCTGTGAACATGGCAGCAGCTGTGTTGGGTGCTCCATTAATGCATGACTTTGCTGTCATCAGCTTGAGGTGACTTGATGACACCATGGGACTTAATCAAAAAAACGTGCAGCTCTCTGTGCGGAAGGTGATATGGTTATCGCTTTATACAACCCACGCAGTAAAAAAACGTATCACTCATTTAGATGAAGTACGTGAACTAGTATTGCAACACCGCGATCCTAAAACACCTGTAGGGTATCGTGCAAAAAAAGCAGGCCGTGCAGGTCAACATATTATCATTTCTGATTTAGAACATTTCCACAAAGAAGAAATCGATATGCAAACATTAGTTATCATTGGTAATAGCCAAACTTATGTGGAAAATGGTAAAATTATTACGCCACGAGGATATAAACTGTGATCTGGGTTATAGCGGGCACATTAGATGGTCGTAACTTGGCAGTAGCCGTGCAAGAACATACAGGATTACCTGTGTTGGTGTCTGTAGTGAGCCAATATGGGGCACAACTAGCATCCCATCCAGGCATTGAAGTCCATGAAGGACGCCTGAATCTAGAGGAGATGAAAAGCTCTCATTGAAAAATAAAGGCATAACTATGCTTATCGATGCAAGCCATCCTTATGCGGCGATTGTGACGGCTACAGCTCGTGAAGCGAGCAGGAGATATGGACATCCCTTTCATTCGTTTTGAACGGAAAGAAGTGCCATTGCCAGAGTATGATAAATTACATCATGTGAGTAATGAGGAAGAGGCAGCTATTCTAGCAGGTGAGCTAGGTAAAGTGGTATATCTTACAACAGGTAGCAAGACCATGTATGTCTTCGCCAAGTCTGAAGCTCTACAAGATGCAGAAGTATGGACCCGTGTGTTACCGACGGCGGAAGTGCTACAAATGATGGAAGACTTAGGGGTATCTCCTAAACATACCATCGCTATGCAAGGACCATTTTCTTATGACATGAATAAGGTCATGTTCCAAGATACAAAAGCAGAGGTAGTAGTGATGAAAAAAACTCTGGCCTTGTAGGAGGTTCAGATACTAAATTACAAGTCGCTATCGATTTAGATGTTCATGTCATTGTTATCGACCGCCCAACACCGGCGAAAGGGGCAGTGACAATTTCAACAGTAGAAGAATTTAAAACTCTATGGGAGGATTACGATGGATTACATTAAAAACCCGAAAGCAATTGAAGATAAAAAGTATGGAAATTATTTATCCATATGTGAAAGACATGGGATTTACTGAGGACGAAATTCGTGTGGTATCTCGTACCATTCATGCGTCTGGTGACGTAGAATATGCGAAATTATTCCGTACTAGTGAAGGTGCTGTAGCGGCAGGTATTGCAGGCTAGTTAACAATGGCGCTCATGTTTACACTGACGTGGAAATGGTGCGCACAGGTATTTCTAAACCGGCGTTGAAGCTTCATAACAGTGAAGCACATTGCTTAATTCGTGACGAAAAAGTAGCTGAAATGGCAAAAAGAATTAGGGCGTGACACGCTCTATTGTCGCGATGCGTACATTCGGTAAAGAATTAGAAGGCCAAATCGTGGCAATCGGTAATGCACCAACTGCTTTATACGAAGTATTGCGCCTTGCCTTTAGAAGAAGGTATTCGTCCCGCTTTGATCATTGGTATTCCAGTAGGCTTTGTAGGCGCCGCAGAATCTAAAGATTATTTGGCAGAAGTATCTCCAGTTCCTTATATTACAATTCAAGGTAACAAAGGTGGTAGCTCCATTGCTGCATCCGTTGTTAACGCATTGTTCTACACAGATGTAAAACGTAATGACATGTTATTTGTAGAAGGAAAAGAAAAGAAATAATGAATAGAACGAGTCAAACACGCAATGCATGGCGTATGTTTCTCGTTCTAGTGTTTAAGGGACAGACGATTGTCGCCTTATCTTGTCATTGGTATTTGGGTCCGCCCAGACTACATTGGCTCAAATATGGCATACATTGTGGTCTCCCACTTTATCTGATACGAACTCACTAGTTATATGGAACATTCGCTTACCGAGAAATATAGTAGCAGCTCTAGTAGGCTCAAATCTAGCAGTAGCAGGTGCTATTTTACAAGCAGTTATGAAGAATCCATTAGCAGATCCGCAAATCGTAGGTGTTTCCTCAGGGCGCGGATTAGTGGCGTCATAGTATTAATTTTATTTCCTTACCTAGAATATGCAGTGCCATTCATCGCATTTATTGGCGCTTTGACGGCGACCATACTTGTGTATGCCTTAGCCTGGAAACAGGGCATACGACCAAGCCGTATTATCTTGGCGGTGTGGCGGTAGTCGCATTCCTAGGGTCCATGATATCTGCCTTACTTGTATTCTATGGTGATCGAGTGCAAGGGGCTCTATTATGGATGGTAGGCGGTCTAGCTGCTCGTAGTTGGCCACAAGTGTATGTCCTAATTCCTTATACGATAGGGGGCTTGTTATTTGCATTCCTAGGGGCAAAACGATTGACCATACTTAGCTTAGGCGATGAAACGGCTCGTAGTTTAGGCTTAGCCGTTGAAAAAACACGGTTTATGATGACTGCTGTGGCAGCATTGCTAGCGGCCAGTGCCGTATCAGTAGCGGGCTTAATTGGCTTCGTAGGATTGATTATTCCGCACATTGCACGGATGATGTTGGGCACAGATTATCGATTCCTGTTACCGGGGTCTGCCTTCTTAGGAGCTTTTGTACTAGTCATTAGCGATACTGTGGGACGTACACTGTTTAGTCCTATTGAAATTCCAGTGGGTATCATCATGGCTTTCTTCGGTGCTCCATTCTTCTTGTATTTATTGAGGAGGGATGACTAATGAAACCAGTAATTTCTGTGAAAGATTGTCGTGTCTCCTTTGGTGAAAAAGAAGTCTTAAAGGGCATCGATTGGACGGTCTATGAAGGTGAAATCGCTACCTTAATCGGTCCTAATGGTTGTGGTAAAAAGTACTTTATTACATGCCATTACAAGTGCTATTAAAAAGTACGGGAACCATCCAAATTGCAGGGGAAAGCAGCAACGGAGTATTCAAATAAAGAATTAGCTAGATATATGGCATTCTTACCACAAGTACCGTCGATCCCAAAAGATATGTTAGTAGAAGAACTTGTCAACTGTGGTCGATTCCCTTACCAATCTTGGTGGAAGCAACAGGGGGCTCATGATAAAGAAGTGGTAGATGCTGCCCTAGAGGCCACACAAGTGAGTCATTTACGGAATCAGCTAGTATCTTCCTTGTCTGGTGGAGAACGACAACGAGTATGGATTGCCATGGCATTAGCTCAAGAGCCGAAGGTATTAATCTTGGATGAGCCTACCACGTATTTAGATATTAACCACCAATTGGAGATTATGGAGTTATTACAGGACTTAAATCGCCGTGAAGGGTTAACAGTTGTCATGGTTCTTCATGAATTGAACCAAGCGAGCACAATATTCCCATCGGGTCGGTGTACTCTATCAAGGACAGATCTTGGCCGATGGATCACCAAAAGATGTGATGACAGAAGAATTACTAGAAAAAGTATTTGCTGTTAGAACAGACGTAGAAGTAGGGGAGTTTCCTTATATACGAATACAGGGATTGTTGTAGTACTTGAACAAAACTTAACAAGAGATCTATAACTCTTTATATTGGCATAGTCATAACCATGGGCTATGCCGATTTTTTTGAGTTGGGATATGAACTGATGGTGTTAGTATATAAATCAATAATTGTGGCTCTATAATAAATGTTGGGGCTACTCATATAAGAGTAGTCGCCAACATTCTTTTTGCAATAAAATAGACATATACAAACTCAAACCGTATCATTAAAAAGCAACCAAAACCATTAAGAAAGGATGAGTCATATATGTCTAACGTCAATTATACAGAAATTGTCTTTAAAATTAAAGAGGAAACATATTAAATTTATGAAAGTAAATGATGATGGTTCTGTGCATTTCACACTTGAGATGCCAGTAGCTGAGCAAGTATGTCCACATTGCGGAGCATATACTAGAAAGTCTAAAGGTAAACGCCCTAGAGACGTTAAGTTTGGCGCTACACAACATCACATAGTGACTGCTACCTACTTACAAAGACGTTACAAGTGCCGTGAATGTAATCACACTTTCATAGAAAAAGAACCCTTTTGTTTGCCGTTATTTGCGACTCAGTAAAACTAATGTGGAGTATCTATTTAGACAACTTGAAGAAAAAAAGGATCTTACACGGAGATGGCTAAACGCAGCTGATGTTTCTGTATCCACAGTTATTCGGTATTGTTCTAAATTAGCCATTCCAAAAGCCTTCTCAATTACCTACTGTACTAGGTATTGACGAATATAAAGGGAATGCTGAAGGCCAAATGTACCAAGTTATCATAACCGATTTAAACAATCACTCTATCGTAGACATTTTACCTAAACGAGATACGCGAGCTCTTATCCAATACTTTAAAACCTTTTCTAAAGAAGCTAGAGAACAGGTTAAATACATCGTTATGGATATGTCTCCATTATTTAGGTTAGTGATGCAAACTATGTTCCCTCACGCACATATTGTGGCAGATCGTTATCATGTGTGTCGCTTGGTGAATTGGGCTCTCGAGCGTGTACGTAAGCGTGAGCAAAAAAGGCTAGTGGCATACTCTAGAACCCTCAAATATAATCGAAGAGTTCTTATGAAGAATCCTAACAAATTAACTGAAAGCGAGCGAATTAAGCTGTTGGAAATATTGCGTATATCCGATGACCTACGACGTGCATATGGGCTTAGATTAGCCTTTAGGAGGATATTTAAGACATACAGCATACCTAACATAGAAAGGCACCTACAATTATGGTTAAACGCAGTAGAAAACTGTCATTTACCGGAGTTTAGTAATTTTAAAGTCTCCTTTGTTAGTTGGTTCCCTCAAATTGTTAATGCCTTTGTATTACCATACTCCAATGGGTTTACCGAAGGATGTAATAATAACATTAAAGTATTAAAGAGAATAAGTTATGGGTTGCGTAATTTTGAGCGTTTCAGAGTTCGTATACTTCTATTAAGCAAAAAGAATAGCACTAGCTATTTAGATAGCTAGCGCTAAGAACTTTTTATATGAGCAATTTCACATTTGACAAAGAGCCATAATTGTATGATACAATAACGGTATATTAATGAGTAAAAGTGACAAATAATTTTTAATTCAGTCGAATTCGACCGAATTAATTCGGGTTTTATTGCTTCTACAAAAAAATTAAAACTCTTAAAAACAAATAATCTATGTGTTGTTTATAGTTATCTAATATTTAGATGATTGTAAAAATTTAGGAATTTGGGAGAAGTTAAATAATCCAGAATTTAACCTCCTCGAATTCGAGGGGGTTTTAAAAAGAAGCGGTAGCAATGCCTTTACATTATCCCCACAGAAATGAGCAACGATTACAAATGCCAAAGGCTTATTTGTAAAAAGTTGGTAGAGGTGGCGTACGTTCGCACATAAAGATATTGCTTTTAAATTTGCTATAGGGTAGAACGATAAATTTTTAAAGGAGTATATATGAATACAACAAAAAGAATGGATTGAAAAAATATGAAACAGTAAAACATTTATTAGTTGCCCCTATGAACTATGCAGAAGTTTTTTTGAAAAAATGAAATTCATGGAAAAATTATTTGTTTTAGAAATGGGAGAAATCATATTTCCTACGGGAGAACTTTTGGTAAGAGATCCTTTGGTTTGGTTGAGTAGAACAGGAAAGCCTTACTTAACCAAAGTGCCAAGAGGAAAGTATAGTATTGAAACTTTGGTAGTAGAAATCGAAGAAGAACACTATCGTTATGTACTTACAAGAGTAAAATTTATTGAAAAATAAGCCAGTGATTTATTATGAAGCTTTAAAAGGTGATGAAAACCTAGAAGGTGTAGACAGTGAAAGTATTTTTTTGGATTTATGGTTGATGCAGGATTGGCAACTATAGTTGATGTAGAAACAAGAGATAAATATTGTGATTTTGTAGAGAAGTGGTATAAAGAAAATACTGAAAAAATATTTATAATGATTTTTTTGCAAAGGAATTTAAAGAAAAATGCCATGGAAAAATCCAAAAATTTCAAAGAGAAGATGGAGACTGGATAAACTTTAAAATTCCTAATACAGATTTATCAATTCCTATGATTCAGTCTGGTTTTGGAGATGGACAGTATCCTGTATATTTTTGGGTATGATGAAAAGGGAAATCTTTGTGATATTGTTTTAGAGTATATACCGATAAATTAATTTCAAAGGGGGATATATGAACTATTTATTAAATAAAGAAGATTTTATTTTATATGAATCCAAGTTTTTCCCGAAGAAACTGTAGAAAGTATTATCCCTAAATATTATTTCTTATCTTGAAAAAGTATTTAAACGCTGAAGAAATTGATGCAGAAAAATGGATAGATGTAACAAGTGAATTTACAGAATAAATAAAAATTGTAATGAGGTAGAATATGGAAAAATAAAACATGAATTTTTTTGGAGAATTAGATTTAGTAAATGGATTAGACGATGGTATGGGATTTAGTAACGATGTTGTTGTATTGTGGGAAGAAGAGGTAAATGGAATTAATACAACACTTTGGTATGATAAACCGACTAAAAATCACAACAGAATTATTAGATAATTTTACGAAGTTTTTACAAAATTTTGGTGAATATAACAAAAAAAGCTAGAAAAAGTAATAGGAGAATATCTATTAGAAGATAATACATATATTACATTTCATAAAGAAGAATTAGAACTTGATTTACCAGAAGATGTAAATGAATTTGTACAATGTATGAAAGTTACGAATATTGGATTATGGACAGATGGAAAGAATGTAATGATTGTAGATTATATGATTTCTCCAGAAGAAAGTGATGAAATTTTAGCTGTTAAATTTGATGATTGTCTTGATATTATAGATATTTCTTGGGAAAGTTAAAATTTAAAATTAAAGGGTAACTATTAGAATATTTTGTGTAAATGTCAATATAAGAATGTACAATTACTCCATCATTTGAATATGATGACGTAATCGGTAGGAATCTTCAGATATACTAATGACATGAACATGATGAAGTAGTCGATCAATAATTGCGCTAGCTACTTGTCAGAAGAAGAGAAAAACGTTAAAACTTTCTGCGAAAAACCTCTTTAGTAAGTTGCTCGGATAATCGTAGTAGCCTTCTTGTAGTTGATTGGTGCTGAACAGATAGTGTGTCTTTTATATTATTGAGGATATGTATTTTGTGAATTAAGGTAAAATTGAGATTATCTTTTTGTAGAAAAAGTTCTACAATTCATGAGGACAGGGAGATCGTTGGTAGAGAAGTAAAGGAGACATAAATGGATAGCGAAAACAAAAATTGTTTGAGGGTAACCATATTCGATCTATTTGGGACGAAGAAAAGAGGAATGGTATTTTTCAGTGGTTGATATAGTTGGAGTACTTACGGAACAAGAAAATGCGAGAGGTGCCAGTACCTATTGGGCAGTATTAAAAAAGAGATTAAAAGGAGAAGGAAGTGAACTGCTTACAATTTGTAAGCAGTTGAGAATGAAAGCAACAGATGGTAAACTGCGTTTGACTGATGTAGCAGATATGCAAGGAATATTTCGTATTATCCAGTCTATTCCATCACCGAAGGCAGAGCCTTTCAAACTGTGGCTTGCAGAAGTAGGAAAAGAAAGAATTGATGAAATAGTAGATCCAGAATTAATAATTGATCGAGCCTTAGAAACATATGTAAAAAAAGGATATACGAGGGAATGGATAAACCAAAGACTACAAGCTATTCAAGTACGTAAAAGAATTAACAGATACTTGGCAAGATCATGGAGTTAAAGAAGGTAGAGAATATGCAATTCTAACCAACGAAATTACAAAGGCATGGTCAGGTATGACAACAAGACAATACAAAGACCATAAAGGGCTAAAAAACAAAATCTTAGAGATAATATGACTACAACAGAGCTTATATTAAATATGCTTGCAGAAACTGCAACTAAAAGATATAGCTAATGCTACTCATCCACAAGGATTAGAAGAAAACAAAAGGGTAGCAAAAGAAGGTGGCTCAATTCGTCGGAGATGCAAGAAAATCTATCGAAGTAAAAAACAGGCAAACCTGTCATTACTTCAAAAAATGCAATTGACTTAGGTAAACTAATAGAAGACGTTTCAAAAGCTTCAGAAGATGGAGGTGATACAAAGTAAACAATTAAACCAAAAAGTTAACTTTAAAATGGACGGATAACTTGTCAATTTCCTTATATTAAAAATGACCACAAAAAGAGTAATTACATACTCTAGTGTGGTCATTTTTTCGTTTGAAAAGGTCCCTTAAAATATTATTTATCTAATTGTACTTTCACACCATAGATAATATTGACTAATTCAGCCATAGCTTCTGGTGTTTCCAAGCCAGGATTCAATAAGAACCATTGGGATGGTAAGAAGATGACTTTTGTCATTTTTCACAGCTTGTAATTGATTCCAAGTCGGGTTGCTAGTCATTTCTTTTGGCAAAGGTTGCATTGATTTCATCCTTTTTACCCATGGTAACGACAAGGATTATGTCCGGGTTATCTACTGCTAATGTTTCTAAGGAATACGGCACTGTTTTAGAAGTTACATTATCTTTTAAATGTTGTTCTACTACATTGGTAATGCCCAATTCACGAACCATAGACGCTGTGATTGCTAGTGGAGTTTCTGCTGTTACCGATTTACCAGTAGCACGTAAAATAGCGACTTTGACAGGTTTGTCTTTTTGGAATTGAGGCTTTCACTGTATCGATTTTTATTGTAATCTTCGATGACAGATTTGGCCTTGTCTTCTGTATGGAAAAATATTGCCCAATAATGTTAATAGTGGAATATTATCATTGATTCCATCGTAATTAATCAAAAATAGATGGAATGTTATTGCTATCTAATTGCCCTTTGAATTTTTTTCATGTTGGCTAGGGTAATCCTAATACTAAGTCAGGATGTAGACCAACTAATTGTTCCATATTAGGACTAGCTGTATGGCCTACGCTTGGTAATGATTCAATTTCGCTAGGTAATTTTTCATTACTTTCAACACGAGCGATGGCTTTGCCACCTACAGCATAGATCATTTTTAGAAATAGAATTAGATAGGGCTACTACCTTGGATGGGTTAGTTGGAATTGTGTAGGACTGATCTTGGTAAGAGACAGTACGAGTTGTTTCAGTTGTAGAAGGGCCTGTTTTTGTACATCCACCTAGTAATAAAGAAGTGGAGAGTAGAACAGCACTACAAATTTTTAAATATGTTTTCATTGTTTATTTCTTTCAAATAAGGGGATACGAAACGTATCCCCTTATGTTTTTAGTACTATAATATTGTTGATAAATTATTTTACTAATGCATCATATGCTTCGGAAGCACGTTCTGCTAAGATATCACGGATTTGTTGGTTTTCACCTGCACCATGGATGTAAGTATCTACAGTGAATCCTTCTTTCATAAGGATATTTTTATGAGAATCAGGTTCGTCACCAGACCATATCGTTGTTTGCATGGTCACCGACTACCATCATTAATGGCATTAATGTAACGTGTTTGATACCTTTTTCTTTCAATTGAGGGATTACTGTTTCAAGGTTTGGCCATCCTTCAACTGTGTAAAGGTATGTATTTTGGAATCCCATGGAATCGATACGATCTTGGATTACTGCATAGTACGCATTAGATGGATCTGGAGTACCATGAGCCATGATCAATACAGCAGAATCTTTTGTTTGGATCATAGGGAATTGGGAAGAGTATGCTTTTAATGCTTGTTCAATATCATCGCGTTGTTCTTCTTGGCCCATCCAGTACATTAAAGGTACACCTAATGTCATTTTTGAAATCTTGTTTATGATGGTTGAATACAGCGCCAGAGATAGTTATATTCCATACACGAATCATATTTAATGTTGTTAAAAGCAACACGAGTGTATCCATCAGCTTTTAATTGGTCTAATGCTTCTTCTGGAGTAGGGTATGTAATACCTTCATGTGCTTTAATGCGATCAATAATAATATGGGATGTGAAAGCAGTTACAACTTTTACATTTGGATGTTGTGCTTTGATTTCATTGATTGTGGCATCAATTGTTTTAGCACGAGTATCTTTGAAAGTAGTGCCAAAAGACATAACTACAATAGCATCTTTTGTTCATTGCGTTTTTCATCATTGATTTTCGTATGCGAGAACACCAATGGAAGTCGCTTCTTGTAATCGTCGGAGTTGCGTCTTTTACTTCAGAGTTTAACATGTACGCCGCGTCAGTAGATTGAGATACGCCGAAAAGTCGCAGTTACTGCTAATGCCGCTAATCATAGCGCTTTTAGAAAAAAGAATTTCATAATAATTCTCCTTACCTAAAACTAGAATATACCCAAAAAGCATGAATTTTTATTTCCCTATTCATACTCATCTATTATTATATTCCTAGCTGTGACAAGTGTCAATGAAATATAAAACATATAATCATGAAAGTTAGCTATAATCAGAGGGGGCAAATAGGGTGTTGAATAGTGATATGTATCACATAATTTTGCAAATCGTGAATCAAATGGAGCATTCTTTGTCCATTTAGAGTAGATATGTATGATATATAGTAGTACAATACGAATGATTAACATTATCAAATGTATTTGTATTTATAGGAAGATGGTGAAATGCTATGCACTATAATAAAGCGTATCAGAAGCGATTATTAACTGGTGCTGTTATGAGTTGGATGGCTTGTTCATGGTATTTGTTGGGTGGTTTAGCACCTGTATATGCGGAGGGTTCTGTCTATGTCAATGCAGATAGAGCGCAAGAAGAAGCAAAATTCAATTCGCAACAAGTGCAAATTATTACTAAGAAGGATATAGAACAAAAGCAAGCTAAATCAGTGGAAGACATTGTCTTTACACAAACTGGTGTCACACGTACAGTGGACAGTATGGGTCGCGTAGAGTATCGATTCGTGGATCTGAGCCAAGACATACGCTAATCCTAGTAGATGGACAACCTGTGATGGGAGAATTTGCTAAGTACCAAGGTCAAGGTGATGAGTTACAACGGTTGGGTACAGAAAAATGTAGAACGCATTGAGATTATTCAAAGGCGCGCCGAGTGCCAAATATGGATCCGATGCGATTGGCGGTGTCATTAATGTGATTACCAACAAACCAAACAAGACCGCAAATATCCGAGTGAATGCGGAAAGCCTACGCCTCGTGGTGACCAAACACCGTTCCCATATAGTAATTTCTTTATGCGTGCTGATTCCGGTCAACATGGAAACTTGCGTGTCAACATCCACGGCAGTAAACGAGATATCGTGCCTGTATATGCCGCTAGGGAACGAAAAGAAGTTCCTTTTGGCAATGCCTCTGTGAATGAGGTATTTCTAAAAACTCACTTCGTTATTATGGCAATAACTCCAATTTAGGAATGGCAAATTATCTACGATGTAAACGATCGTAACTCTTTCACATTTAGTGCTGATCGATATAATGAAAAGTTAGAGCGCTTTATTAAGCGGACAAACTCTGAAGATGAGTCGCAAAGTCCACTATAAACGCAACTTGGACAGAGATAAGAGTAATCTATCCTATATAGGACAAGATGAAAAAGCAACTGGAAAGTTGAACTAAACTATACGCGCACAAAAGAAGATGATGTTACGTTGACTAGTGATTTTGGTCGCAGTAATTATGAAGGTAAAAACACATTAAATTATGTAGATAATGTGGACCATAAACAATGGAGTCTTGATATTACTGGAGATACGCAAGTCAATGATAACCATCTAGTTTCCTATGGTATCGGCTATACCTCTGAAAGTGGCGAAGGTAGCCGTCTAAAAAGTGCACCTCATACCGGGTTAGAAACATTGATCCATGGGACTATGATAAAAGTTTAGCTGTAAAACATGGTAAACCAGAAAAGCACCATTTATCGTCATTCTTTCAAAGAAAACAGTGATGGCGTATTGCAATGGGATAAAGAAAAAGAATGGTATGGTTACGATCATACAGATAAAACGAGTGTACCAGAGTTTACTTATGAAGATTTCAAAAACTATTTAGACCCAGAGGCTAATCTAGACCCTGCCGCATTCCATGGACTTGTGTATAACTCTGGATATACCCCAAACAATATGGAATCCCGTAATCCAGAAGCATTGAAACGATTCAAGGCGTTCAACGATAAATTAAATGAAATTCCGTACAATAAAGAACTGATTGCTAAATTTGGACGAGTCATCAAGGTACTGAAAACCATTGATGGGGTCAAACCACCTGTAATTAATAAAGATTATTTAGCTTTTATTCTATTACATGGAAGATCCGTCTTTTCAAAAATTGTACGACCTCAATTTAATGGCGGTCATTTCAAAGATGAATATAACAAACGCATTAACCAACAAACGGTAGGTAGCGCGAGTCTAAAAAAACAACATTTCTTCATCCAAGATACATGGCAACTCAACAAAAATACTATTTTACAACCAATTGTACGCTTAGATCATAGCGATTTGTTCGGATCTCATATGACATTTAATGTTGGGGTCACTCATAATGTGGGGGGCAATGCGCATCGTCGATTGAAAGCCAATATTGGTACTAGTTATACAGAACCTGGCATGGGTGAATTATATTATAACTGGGAAATGTTTGGTCCTACTATCACCAATGTGGCTCCTTTGTCTGGCGGTCGTGCTCGTTTAGGCTGGTACTGGGTGGGCAATCCTAATCTACAACCAGAAACATCTAAAAACATTGATATCTCCTTTGAAGGGAAAATAAAAATACCTATATGAAATTGACGGCGTTCCGCAATCAAATTCGTAACTATATGACTATCGCTAATACTGGGCATCTCATGGATTTCTATCCATACCTTGATGAAAGTACATTCTTTGGCGCCACAAAATATGCTCATGCACCAGACTTGTTGTACACTTTCAAAAACATTGGTAAAGCTCGTATAAATGGTCTTGAATTAGAAGTAAACAACGATTGGGTAACCATGCAAAATTGAAATTTGGTTACACCTATTTAGATGCAGTCAACAAATCCAATCCAGATATGCCAAAAACGCTTGTTAGATAAACCAATGCATAAATTAGACTTAGGTCTAGAATTGGAAGATAAAGTGAGCGGTTGGAGTGGTAATATCTGGACAGATTACTACTACAATATGCTAGACAGTAACTCTGTATCTGGTGGAGGTAACTATATTACCTCTCAAGTGAACCCAGAAAAATAATGATAAATCCATCATTACCTATGAATTCAACCGTAAAAACGGCAGATATGTATAAAACGAAAAACATATGGCATTTGGAATATGATTGTACAGAAAAATCGACAAGGATTCTCTTGTCTACTTTGGTGTGAACAATCTATTTGATCATCGTGATGATGACCGTGCATTACAAGGCCGTCAATTCCGGTTCGGTATAAATTTAAAAATTTGGTCCAGATGGTTCCACACATGTGGGTGCTGATCATGGACGGATGATAGGTGGTAATGGTGAGACTACTACAGAAAAAACGTTGCAATCTGCACCATCTGTGCCATCCGTTCCATCTGTGAAAGAATCTCTCTTGGAAACGCCGTTTAATACACATGAAAAACAAGGTGCTCAACTAGTAGGAGACATTCGTGTAGGTGGGGATAGCCATTTAGGGTCTGATAGACCGGCTAACCGTGTGACAGCTGTCAGCTCGATTAGTGATGGGGCATTGAAAAACTTGCAGGATAAAAAAACGAACATGGTTTCCATAGTCGTTTACGTCTTGGTGTAGATGCTCGTATTAATGACAATACGAATGTGAAAGTAGTGGCATCTGCTCAAGGTCAATCTGGCGTAGATACAGCTCATGAAACAACAGGATCTAGAGGACTTAACCATACTCGGCTAGATACATTAGATGTAACACAACATCATTCTAATTGGGATTTCAGTATTGGTCGCTTGACTGAAAAATTCGGTACCACAGGCTATTGGTTTAACAAAGAGTTTGATGGTATTAGAACGGTTTGGACTGGTGAAAAAGACCAAGTTCGTGTTGGTTATGGTGATTTCCGCCACAGTACAGGTATCGAAGATTCCGCGTATACCCATGCGATTTATACGAACTTTAAACGACCTCCAACTGTAGATGAGTTTGTAGGTACAACCTTCGATTATACAGGCCTTTCTGATGAAGAGAAAAAATTAGTGGGTGGTGCAAAAGTAGAAAAAGTAGTGAAAGATGCACCAAATACAATTAATTTCTATCAACAGTTGAAAGCATTACAAGGGGATTACAAATCTCTAAGCGACAAGAAAGAAGAATTTGCTAGTGATATTGCTACATTGAAAGATGAAATGGACAATGAATACATTGCCGATACGCCTGAAAAGAAAGAGCAATATCGAAAAGATATTGAGGCAAAAACAAAAGAACTTGAAGAGGTTACTACTAAATTAGATGCCAATATCGAGGCCCAATATGGTGTTGTTGCTCGTATGCAAGAGATTGCTATAAAGGCGTATGGCAAGGATAAAGGCTTTAAGAAGTACAATGTGGCTAAAAAAGCGGATGAAGAAATTACGGTTCCGATTAAGTTGCCGGATATTGAATTTAGATATACTGGTACATCTATTCATCATGATGAAGATGAGGATGCAGATTATGAAGATCCAGTGGATTCAACACATTTTATACAAAAACCTAGAGCCAACCCAAGCGGTGCAAAACCTAGATAATCCACTATTTAAATTGAAAAATTTCTGATTCGGCTGTAATGGGTAAAGATAGAAAAAGAATATCTCAAAAATGGTTTGAATCCAATAAAGAAGAAATCATTAAGGCCTACAAAGAACGAGCAATGGAAATAGCTAAAAACTCTGTAGGTGAACATGGTACAGTGAAAGATATTACCTTTAAAGATGAAGATTTAGCTAAAGCTGGTGATGCATTATACGAAATGAACTATTTAAATGTAGGCACACCAGGTGAATCTACGATCTCGAAAACGTATCAATCAGGAATGTATCCATACCTTTGTAGCACAGTATTTCAATGAAATAGTAAGTGCTTTAGAGGCTACAGATGGTCATAGTAAATTACCTAGGGAAGCATTTATTCCATATACAGGTGCTATCATTCCTGCGGAAGGTATTGTGTTACAACGTGATGTGATTCCTGCAGTGAAACGGGCTGGATATGTACAACTTCGCCACATGGTAGGTAAACAATTAGGCCTTACAGCTTGGTATTTAAAATCTACTGGCGATGACAGTACAACGGTACAATTTGCAAGTGGCCACGATACATCTTCGGCTACATTTAAAGGCCTTGCTAATGTGATTGGCATCGGTGCAAAATATACAATGGGTCAATCATCTTTATCCATAGACTATGGACAAAATAGAACAGACTATGGCCGCTTTATGAACGGAAGTACTCAGTATAATTATGTGCCAGGTAGCATTAACTTTATACCTACTGGACGTGCTATGGGTAATACGCCATCCTTCTGGGTAGTACGATTTGATATCGGACATGTAGATCTACGAACGTCCGAGTAGCTGGAATGGTTTCATCGACTATAAACGATTTGATCATGGCTCCTTCTTTGGTGGTAATGGCACTGGTGCTGTACCAGATCGTTACTTAGATGGTATTCGTAGCTTTTACAGTAGGTGGTGGATATGTGCCACATAAAGATCTATTGTTAGAAGCGTTCTATACATTTGACGCAAAAAGCATTGGGGACAACGTGATACATTATATGGTGGTGAAAAACTTTACCTTAGGGTAATTACACACGTATCCAAGGAACATATAAATTCTAAGAGTGTAACTTATGTAAGATGTAAGTAACAACATATAATACACAAGATATTTGCCTAATAAATGAGAATAAATTTCTTATTTATTGGGCATTTATCATATGTTCATTAAAGATAAATGATAACAATTAACAAATTAATAACCTTTTTGGGCTAATTTATAACGTTTCGAGTAGAATCATATTGAATTACTGTAGAATTTATAGAAAATGATATTTCATGTCATTTGTAGTTATTATGTTACATTTTAGTGGGAGTGGATTACCATGACGACAACTCGTAGAAAGCAACAAAAATACTTCATGTTATCCTGTGCCATTGCAAAGCATGGATTGCAGTACCGTGAATGATGTATTCCAATGCAGTACAAGCGGGAAGGCTCTGTGTATGTCACAGCAGATAAGGCGCATGAAGATGCTAAATACAACTCACAACAAGTGAGTATTATTACTAAAAAAAGATATTGAGCAAAAAGCAAGCAAAATCGGTAGAAGATATCATCTTTACTGAAAGCGGTGTTTCTCGTACGGTAGACTCTATGGGTCGTGGGTGTATCCATTCGTGGCGCCGAAGCTCGCCATACTTTAATTTTTAGTAGATGGTCAAGCCGTATTAGGCGACTTGGCTAAGTTTAGTGGTGCCGCTGATGAAGTTATGCGTTTGGGCACAGAAAATGTAGAACGTATTGAAATTGTACAAGGTTCTGCTAGTGCTAAATATGGTTCTGATGCAATTGGTGGTGGTGAATATCATCACTAAAAAGCGAAATAAAAACCAACCATCCAAATCAATGGTGAAGGATCTCGTAGCTAAGGGGAGAAACAGGATTTAAAAACTCCAACTTTTTATGCGTGCTGACTCTGGACAAATGGGTAAAGTGCGAGTAGCTATCTCTGGTAGTAAACGTGATATTTTACCTGTATATGCTACGCAAGAAAGAAGAGATACAGGAGATAAATTAGAAGGTGAATTCAAGCCCAATGTACTTCGTTTCTACGGCGACACATCGGATATTGGTCTAAATGCGATTTATGATATTAACAAAGAAAATAATATCCAAATTCGTTTAAAACCGTTACACAGAAGATTTTACAACGTGATGTAAAAACATAGTACATCTCCATTTGAGCCACAACGTCATTTCAAACGTGATAGCAATCGTAATACCATGAATATGATTTGGAAATGGTCGTGGGTGGTGCTAGCGATTGAAAATTAGAATTGAATCATTCTCGTATTAATGAAAATGATATTTCTTTTGATTAACTACACTGGTCGTTCTCAATATGAAGGTAAGAATGAATTAAAGTATATTGATGATGTTGATCATCGTCAAACTGATGTCCGCTTCAATGCAAATTCAGCTATTGGGGACAAACACACATTGAGTTGGGGTATTGCTCAAACCCATGAAACTGGTTTTTGGTAGCCGATTAAAAGCTCTCCAAAATGTAAAAACTCGATACATTGATCCATGGGATTACGATAAGAACTTATTAGTAGCCGGAGTAGACCGTCTAGAGCGTCGCCCCGAGATAATAGTTTTGCGCGTTTATTCACACATTCACGATTACAAATTTAAACCAAGTAAAGACGGTTTACCAATTTGGGATAAAGATTATGAATATTATGGCGCTGAAAAAGAGAGCGACACTCCACCGATTACCTATGAATACTTCGTGAACATAAATTAGATGACCCTATTAAAACAACAGACCCATCCTCGTGGTATAATAACTTAACAGATTTTGGTGTAGATGATGAACATTGGGCAAAAATTCGCGATTTCAATGATGCATTAAAAAAGAAAAATAATATTAATGGCTCATCGGTATATGTAAAAATATTTTACACAAGGGGAATCACTAGATCCAACAGAACGTGCAAAAAGCACCAAAATATAAAGGTGTTAAATTCCTTGAAAAATACCGTGAACGTGAACAACGTATTACAGAAGGGGAAGGTACTATCAACAAGACAAATGTGTATTTGTCTGATGCATGGCAGGTTAATAAAGACTTGCTAGTACAACCGACTGTTCGTATTGATAAAAGCAACTTGTTCGGTAGTCATGTATCCTGGAATTTAGGGGCTACTTATAATGTAAATTCCAATGCTCATCGTCGTTTAAAAGTCAATGTAGGTACAGGTTACGCTGAACCGGTATGGGTGAATTGTGGTATAACTGGCAAATGTTTGGTTCTAACCCAGTGGCACAAGGTGTTGCTAAAATGGGTTGGTATTGGGCAGGTAATCCTAATTTGAAACCTGAAACATCCAAAAATATAGACATTAGTTTTGAAGGAGAAGGCAAAAATGACTATGCTCGTTTTGGCATTTTCCAAAATCGTATTACTAACTACATGTCTGTATACTTTACAGGAGAATTACAAGATTGGGCCCACAATTATCGAAACAAGATAAATGGATGCAAGCACCTGATTTAATCTATAGCTTCAAAAATATTGGAAAAGCTAAGATTACAGGGGTTCAATTAGAATGGAAACATAAATTTGGCAACCATTGGAGTACACGCTTTGGTTGGACTCGTCTACAAGCGTTGAAACCAATCTGATCCTACAATGCCAAGTCAATTATTAGATCGTCCAACAAATAAAATTGATTTTTGGTATTACCTATGAAAGTAAAAAAATGGAATGCACAACTTTGGGCTGATTACTATCACAAAATGTTGGATAGTAACACGCAAAAATCGTTCCAATTACTGGATTAGTGGAATAGATTCTGATAGTGCTATTTACAATGTGTCTAATGAATACGAAGAAAAATCCTACGGCACATGGAATGCGATGGTACAACGTAAATTTGGTGATGATTCCTTTAGTATACTTTGGTGTTAATATCTTTTGACCATCGTGATGATGACAGAGCTACCCAAGCTCGTGTGTACCGTTTTGGTGTAAACCTTAAATTCGGTAGTCGGTGGTGCACATAAAGATACAAATACGAAAGCACAAACAGCGGTACAGCGAATAGTAGTACAGGATCCACAACACCGATTTCTCAAACTCAAGTTGATACTGCGTTAGCTAGAGTCAATGGCGATGATATGGGACATGAGTCATCACTTCTTAGATCGTCCATTTGATGAAAAATAAAAAAAGTAGGTACTCAATTTATCGGTGATTACCGTGCACGATTAATGGCTCATGGTGGTTCTGAACGCCCTCAATCTTTATATACAAGCACAGCTTATGTAGGAGATGCAGAATACAATCTTAAAGATCAAAGAGAACATGGCTTAGAACAACGTATTCGTTTTGGTGTAGATGCAAGAATTAACGACCATACGAATGTGAAAGTTCTTGCTAGTGCAAGTGGAACTCATTCCATTGATACAGCAAGCACTACAGTTAACTCTAGAGGTTTAAACAAACAACGTTTAGAAAATCTCGATGTGACTAGTTCTAAAGGGCATTGGGACTTCTCAATTGGTCGTTTATCCGAGTCTATGGGTACTACTGGATATTGGTTCAATAAAACATTTGATGGTATTCGTGCCGTTTGGACTGGTGATCGCAGTCAATTCCGTGCAGGTATTGGTTCCTTTAAAGCAAGCACTGGTATTACAGACTCTGCGTATAGCCATAGCACATACTCTACATACTTCAGAGCTCCAACATTGGAAGAATTCATTGGCTTAAATCATTTATACGCTTATGATAATGATAAAGCAATGTTAGCTGATAAATGGGGTATTGTGCCTGAAGTAGATGGTAAGAGTAGTCGTGAAGGATCACCAATGGACACATACCTCAAAGAATTTAAAGGTAAAAATGAAAAATCTATATTTTGTAGAACAATTGGCAAAACGTAGATGCATCTATGCCAAATGCAACGGATGCAGAAAAAGATGCAAAAATTGAAATCATCCAACGTATGGCTAAGATTCTAAAACCAAGCGTATCCAGAACTTTTTAAAAGGTAAATCCATGGGTTACAGAATGGAAAAAAAGATTCTGAAACCATGAAAGTTTTATATGAAGTAGAAGACGCTAATCATAATACAGCTTTATTAGAAGTGAATATGAATAACTACTCGCCTAATATTACGTATAGTGAAGATAAAAATTCGTCCTAATGATTCTGATGCTGAAAAACAATTCAAAACAGAAAAATAAAGTCTTATATGAATTAAAAGTAGCAGAAAAAGAAGCGTTAAATAAAAATGGCATCTCCATTAGCAGATCCGGCGATTTTAACATCAGACTATATTGATGCACATAAAGCACAGTTAGAAGAAGGCTATTTAGCAGCACTGAATTATTAGCTAAAACTAACTGGAATGAAATTTATCTATATGACAGAGATAATAACAACTCTGCTATGAAAAATATGGATATTTTTAGTATGGAAGATGGGTATTACAAGAAGATTTACTCATGGAAACCAGAAGCTGCCAAATACTCTAATCCAGTAAAAGATTACAAATTTAAACGTGTAGTAAAAAGTGTTCAAAAAGGCGAATCTGAGTGGCCTAAAGGTGATAAAATTCTTGACTATAATGTAGTAGAAGAATTAAAAGGTGGTAACTTTAAATCCGAGAAGAGTGAATATGGTGAGACTACATTACCAGCTATCGCGAAAGAGTACTTAAAAGAATTGCTATCTGCAGTTAAAGATTCTGAACAAGGTAATACATTACCTCGTGCAGCATTAGAAAAAGTTGTGGGTAAACCAGTTAAAGTAACAGGTTTAAAAACTAGAACGCGACACAATTCCAGCCATTGATAAAGCTATCTTTGCTCAATATAAAGCGCAAATCAATCCACGATTAGGTATTCAAGCATGGTTCTTACGTTCCTTGAACAATAATGAACACACAATGCAAGTCGGTCATGCGAAAAACTAAGATGGAAACACATACTGGAATTACGGGTTATACAACTGGGTCGGTATGCAGAGCCAATTTATGGAGATGTAACATCTGAAGTTCCAGATTTGACAAATGATACGTACACAACGAACCGATTAGCAAATATCTTTGCCATCGGTGCACAATATCAATTAGGGTCATAATGCGTTACTTTCCTTAGATTATGGTTTGAATCGCAGTGATTTTCGGTCGTTATATGAACGGTCATACAAACTTTGATCATGTACGAAATACAGCTGACTTCACAGTGAAAGGTCACTCTATGGGTGGTACTCCACACTTCTGGACTGCTCGTCTTGACATCGGTCAATCTGATTACACAAGACCTGGTAGCTGGAATGCGTTCATGGATTACAAATACTTTGCCCATGGTTCCTTCTTCGGTGGTAATGGCACAGGTGCAGTACCTGATCGTTACTTAGATGGTATCCGCAGCTTTACATTAGGTGGTGGTTATGTTCCTCGTAAAGATTTATTACTAGAAGCATTCTATACATTTGATGCGAAGAGTATTGGAGAACGTGATACATTATACGGTGCAGAAAAACTTTTAAATTAGGTAACTACACTCGTATTCAAGGTACTTACAAATTCTAATATATAATTACATAGTATTTCTCTTATGATATAATTCGCCGTGGCACGATGATCAAGCAGTATCGTTTGTAAAAAAGATAACATAGGGGGAATATACATTAGAAAAGCTATAGCATAGTTGAGGAATACCCTCAATTAGTTATAGCTTTTCTGCATATTAGATACCAAATATATGGTGATAAAACTAAAAAGTAATTATATATATACTATCAATATAGGAGATAATTATACTAAAGTAAATTAATAAGTATTCTGTGTATAAAGTGTTATTAAGAATAGAGAAAGAAATTAATCATATATTATATAAAAATTATTCTTAAAAATGTCGTAATGGAGCATTGGCATACTTTTTAGAGTAGAAAAGATTATCAATAACAGATATAATAAAAAGTAATTTGAATTTATTTCTCAAAAATGTATATTTTTGAGCTTAGGAGGAGGTTGCCAATGACAAGGAAAGGTGAATCAACAAAGAAGTACCTTATGCTTTCCTGTGCCATTGCTACATGGATTGGGGGGCGCAAGTTTTCTAGTTCCAACCGTAGCGCATGCGGAAGGGTCTGTATTTGTAACAGCGAATCGTGCACAAGAAGAGGCTAAGTATAATTCGCAACAAGTACAAATTATTACCAAAAAGGATATCGAAGCTAAGCAGGCTAAGTCTGCGGAAGATATTGTATTTAGTGAAACAGGCGTAAGCCGTACGGTGGATGCCATGGGTCGTGTTGGTGTATCCATTCGTGGGGCAGAGCCTCGTCATACCCTAATCTTAGTAGATGGTCAACCTGTAATGGGTGACCTATCGAAATACCAAGGTCCTGGTGATGAGTTACAACGTCTTGGCACTGAAAACTTAGATCATATTGAAATCGTACAAGGTGCTGCGAGCGCTAAATACGGTTCCGATGCTATGGGTGGTGTCATTAATGTGATTACTAACAAGCCACGCAATAAAGCAGGTCTTCAGTTAAATGTAGAAGGCATCCGTGAGCGAGGTGACGGCAATAGTACACCGACTTCGAATGTCTTTGTTCGTGCCGATTCTGGTAAAATGGGCAAAGTAAAAGTAAATATCTTTGGTAGCAAACGAGATATTATGCCTATCTATGCTAGTGAAAGTCCTCGACAATCTGCCCTAGGAGCTGATGATACGGTAGACCATGGATTCCTCAAAAACTCCTTGCGTTACTATGGTACAAAATGCGAATGTGGGAATTGCCAGCATCATCGATGTGAAAGATAGCCAAACGATCAGCATGAAAATTAGATCGTTATCGTGAAGATTTAGAGCGCTATGTAAAAAAATAGTGATTCTTTCATGGTGCCACAAATGCACTACAAAACGCGATCTAAATCGTAACACCATGAATTTGACTTACGAAGGTAAGGATGATGTTTCAATTGGAAAGCAGAGTTAAAACTACACTCGTACAACTGAAAATGACTTAACCTTGAGCAGTGATTATGGTAAAAAGTACGTATGAAGGTAAAAATACCTTAGAATATACCGATAATATTGACCATAAGCAATGGAATTTAGGTGTATCTGGCGATATTCAAGCCAATGATGATCATTTAATTTCCTATGGTGTTGGTATGTCTCGCGAAACTGGTACAGGTAGCCGTTTGAAAAATGCGCCAAATACTTATGTACGCGATGTAGATCCGTGGGATTTTCGACAAGAGCTTATCTGTAGACCGCAGTGGTAATCCAAAAATCTAATATTTATGATTATTCCTTTGGTAAAAAATAAAGATGGTATCATCGAACGTAATAAAGAAAAAGAATGGTACAATACAGATAAATCCAATCCAAATAGTAAAGTACCTGAGTTTTACCTATGAAGATTTCTTGAATTATAAAAGAAAAAAATTAACCGAAGGTGATCCGTCTAACTCTCAAACTTGGATTAGTGGTACTACAGCTAATACATTAAAGAAAAAAATATCCTGAAGCCTATGCCAAATATATGGAGTTTGGTGCGACATTAATGGCCGAAAATAAAGGCCGTCATTGACGAAAAATAATGCGACTGCAAGCAGTTGGCGAGATAAAATTTATAGCTCCGATGTAGAAAAGTTACCATTGTATTATTACGATAATACTGTTAATCCTAAATTAAGTAAAATTATTAAGCTAAATGGGGCTAACTTTAAAGAAGAAGCTAACAAACGCATTAATAAAACAAACAGTTGGTTCAGGGCTCTATTAATAAACAATACCTATTTGTACAAGATACATGGCAATTGAATAAGAACACAATCTTATCGCCAATCGCTCGTTTTGATCATAGCACTTGTTCGGGTCTAATCTATCTTTCAATATGGGTGTAACGCACAACTTGAATGGCAATACACATCGCCGTTTGAAAGCTAACGTGGGTAGTAGCTATGTTGAACCGGGTATGGGTGAATTATTCTATAACTGGCAAATGTTCCCATCCCATATTACGGCATTTAGTTTAAATGGTGGTGAAGCTCGTCTTGGTTGGTATTGGCAAGGTAACCCTAATCTAAAACCTGAAAAATCCATTAACTTTGACGTATCCATTGAAGGTGAAAACAAAAAAACACCTACAGTAAATTGACTGTATTCAGAAATAATATTGATAACTATATTACTGCCTATAATACAGGACATATTTTAGACTTCCATACAGATTTAAATGAAAATACAGAACGTGGGGTATATAAATTCTTATATGCACCAGATATGATTTACAGCTTTAAAAATATTGGTAAAGCAGAGATTACCGGTGTTGAATGGGAATTAAAACAAAAAACTTTCCAACAAATGGAAAGCTCGTTTAGGCTATACCTATTTACATGCCATCAATAAGAGCAATCCAGATATGCCACGTCAATTATTAGATAAACCGACTCACAAAATTGGCATCGGCGTGGATTACGAAGATGAAAAACAGGTTGGTCTGGTAGCCTTTGGAGTGATTACTACATCAATATGTTAGATAGTAACTCTGTATCTGGTGGTGGCGGATATATGATATCTGGTACAGCCTATGAAAGAGATCCGATTACAAAAGCTATTGTACTTGATCCAGTAACGAAAGAAGCTAAGAAAATTGAAGGGAAGTCTGAAATTTCCTATTCCGGATCTGACCGTCGTACTAGTGACATGTATGAAAGTAAAACATACGGCATATGGAATATGATTGTTCAAAAGAAAATCAACAAAGATTCCCGTGTGTACTTCGGTATCAATAATATTTTCGACCATCGTGATGATGATCGTGCTCTGTCTACTCGTCAATTCCGTATGGGCATTAACTTAAAATTTGGTAGCGATGCCAATACAGGTAGTGATCAACCAAAAACGGCTACAGTAGAAGTAAAAACACGAGTAATCGACCCAATGGATACTTTCATTCATCGTGATTTCGATGAACATAAACCAGAAGGTGTTACTTTTTGTTGGAGATTACAGAAGTCGTTGGGATAGCCATTTAGGATTTGACCGTCCAACTAGTCAGCGTCACAGCTACAAGCTATGTAGAAGACGATGCTGTAGAAAACCTTCGCGATGCAGATAATCATGGATTTACATCTCGAGTTCGTGCGGGTGTAGATGCTCGTATTGGTAAAGATGTGGATGTACGGGGTTGTCGCTAGTGCAAGTGGCCAACAAGGTGTAGATACTGATCACCAAGTAAAAGTGACAAAAGGATTCAATCACCAACGTATTGATGAAGCGACAGTAACTAAACATACCAATAAATGGGATTTAACAGCGGGTCGCATGACAGAACCTATGGGGGTGACAAGTTATTGGTTCGGCAAAGAGTATGACGGTGTTCGTGCTGTTTGGACAGAAGATAATAAAACAAGTACGTGTGGGCTATGGTGATTTTTGAACATAGTACAGGTGTAACAGATTCTGCATATACTCATGCATTGTATAGTGGATTTAAGCGTGCTCCAATGGTAGGTGAATTCTTAGGTGCAGACTTAAATGCTTATAAAGCAATTACCACAGATACATCTGTTAATACAGTTGGATTCTATAACCAATTGAAAGAAATTAAAGATGCTGAAGAAAAAGCAATCGAAGTCGGGTCAAGATAAAATTACAGTCGCTGGTACAACTATAAAAAGCAGAAATTGCAAAGAACAGAAGCTCATATTGAAGCAACGTCAAAACCTATCAATGACCAAATCGAAGTAGTCAATGCAAAAGTAGAAGAGATAAGTACTAAATATGATGAAGCTTCTGAAGCCTATTATGCTCGCAGAAGATGGTCCTGAAAAAGAAGCATTAGAAACTAAAAAAGATGAGTTAGAAAAAGAGCTTGACGCTGAACGTGCTAAATTAAAACCATTATATGAAAACTTGCGTCTTGCTACATGGCTGATGATAAAGCGAAAAAGAAGCCCTAGAAAAAAATATTGGCAAATACTGAAAAACAGTAAAAGATGAAATTGCAAACCATTTGTAGAAAAAAACAATTCGAAGTAGTAAAACACATGCAAGAATTGGCAAGCAAAAGCCTATAGTGCGGACTTCAACAGCGATAAGAATAAATTGATTCTTGAAATACCTGCATTGAAGTTTGATACCTTATGGTCAGAACCAATTTATAGAGAAGAGCCAGATCCAGAAGATTATTATGGTTCTAACACGATCAAAGTAAAAGTAGGAGAAACACCAAATGTTCCACGCACCTTGGACGTAACTCCTAACGATGGTAAAAAAATAATGGTATTGATAGCCGTTTAGATCTTTTCAAAGTGACACTCACTAATGAAGATTTACTAAAAGACGGCGGTAGAGAATACATTTCTAAATGGTTCGATGCTAATAAAGATGCCATTGTCGCTGCGTATAAAACAACAGCAGATAGAGAAGTACCACAAAAAATACTCATGGTACAGCTCATACTGCTGATGGTAATGGTGTATACACATTCGATGAAAAACAAATCGAAACTCTCAAAGAGAAAAATCATCGAAAATGAATATTTTTGACAGATGATACTTTGAATGTGACAGGATCTAAACCATATCCCTAAATTGTTAGTAAACTTCTTCAAAAAAAGTAAACTCTGTACTAGAACGCGCCGACCACTACAGTAAACTTCCACGTGAAGCTCTAGGCAATGCAACTGGTAAAGTGATTCCAACAGAAGGTGTTATCATCCAACGTGATGTGATTCCTCGCTATGAAACGTGCTGGCTTTATCCAATATCGTCAACAAGTATCCAATAAATTAGGTGTCTCTGCGTGGTACTTACGTTCTATGGGCAACCAAAATCACACTGTGAACTATGCAAATGGTACTGGTACAGAATCTAAAAACATTTAATCGTTTAGCGAATGTATTCGGTATTGGTTTGAAATACCAAATTGGAGACAAAACGTCTGTATCCTTCGACTACGGTCAAAATAGAACAGACTTTGGTCGTTTCATGAATGGTGGGAAGCATTTATGAATCCACAGTAGGCAAAAACATTCGCTAATATTACAAACCCTGAAGAGAAACCACAATTTGAAATCTTAGGACATCGTCAAGGCGGTACTCCACACTTCTGGACAATTCGCTTTTGATGTAGGTAAATCAGATTACTATCGTCCCGGTAGTCTGGAATGCTTTCATCGATTACAAATACTTCGCACATGGTTCCTTCTTAGGTGGTAATGGCACAGGCGCTGTTCCAGATCGTTACTTAGATGGTATCCGTAGCTTTACATTGGGTGGCGGTTACGTACCGCAAAAGATTTCTTGATAGAGGCATTCTACACATTCTGATGCTGAAGGTATTGGACAACGTGATACATTATACGGTGGAGAAAAACTTTAAATTAGGTAACTACACTCGTATCCAAGGTACGTACAAGTTCTAATATAAAGGAATAAAAAATCTTATAGATGTAGGCTATTGTCTATGTATGACTACCACAGAACGTAGACTAGATTTCAGTATATAATGATGTACCATAGAGGATAGTTAACGATACAAGTTAGCTATCCTCTATTACCATGTTCTGTGCAACAGTATAGCAGTGTAGGACTGTAATCTATCTAGAGGTAAGGAATATTCGCAGCGTATCTAAAATTAGATTGAGATACAATGACTACATTGCGATAAAAGATTACATTGAGAAGCAAAGATTGTCTATTATAGCATGAAAATTACATTGGAATGCAAAAAAACAATTTATTTTTAGATAAAGATTGCATTGGAATGCAATCTTATGCCAAAAATATAGAGAAATTTGCATTCTGATGTATTTTTGAAATAGTAATGAATCGTAAGATACAAGAAGGCGGTATTTATGGCGACGTCAAGTTTTTTTAACAGAATTTAAGTTTGATGAAACTGAAACATATAAAATTTCTAAAATATTTGATGAAAAATAAAAAAACTGAATATTCCTTTGGATTTTTGAGGTTGAAAGTATAAGCAAAGAGGATATTCCAAAAATTTTTAAATATGGAGTAAACATATCAGAATATATTCTTATATAGGGGGTGACAAGTGAAAGAAACAGTAACAAAAAGAAGTACAAGAATCAACGGGTGTGATTCGTTATGTTTGGATTGTATTAGGTGCTATTAGCTTTGGCTTAGGGTCGTTGGGAATTGTATTACCTTTATTGCCAACGGTGCCGTTTTTATTTATTCGCCGTATTTTTGTTTTGCTAGAGGTTCTAAACGATTCCATGAGAAGTTTGTAAATTCTAAGCTCTATGCAAATTACGTAGAGCCGTTTAAAAATAAAAGTGGCATGCCACTGCGCACTAAGATTAATATTTTAGTGTCCGTGTCGATTTTATTAGGTATTGGGGCTTATAGCATGCGCAATATGCCGGTGGCATTGTATGTTATGGGGAGCCGTGTGGATCGGTCATGTGATTGCCCTTGCGTTTATTGTGAAAAACGGCACCACCTGAACCTAAAGCAGAGCAATAGGTATTTTAGTAATAGTGCAAGTGTATCATGTTTATATAGTACTGAATATGATGTGCACATAGGGATAGAATATTTGTATTAGCCAAATCATGAATGAATGCTCATCGTGATTTGGCTTTTATTGTAGTTGTGCTTATGTGGTATAGTAGTAGCTATACATATGTGTAAAGATAACTTAGTCATAAGGTATTGGTAAATGTTATTTTATAGAATCTATAGTTACAATACATAGTGAGTATTACGAACGATTTGGTAAGGATGATTCGATATACTTGATGTCATATTCTTTGACAGTGAAAAATAAATAATGGCAGTAATAAATGACTGTGTATATGTATAGATAATAATTAGGAGCGGAATACTATGAAAATAAAAGACACAAGGGGCCTATACAAGGAGAACGATGTGCTATTTGCGTTCCTATTGTAGGACCGACAGTAAAAGATATACTTTCACAGGTGCAAGAGGCAGTGAAAGCAAAGGTGGACCTCATCGAATTGCGCCCAGATATGTGGATGAAGTGTTCCAATATATCTGAAGATGAGTACATACCAACAATAGTAACATTCGTCGAGGAAGTGCATTCCAAATTTGTAGATATGCCTGTGTTGTTTACATGGCGAACGATAGGTGAAGGTGGAGAAACGCCGTTATGTAGTGATAATTACATCAAACTATTACAAGCGATTGTGAATCAAGACTTGGTGCAAGCCATCGATGTAGAATTATTTGCCTACACAGAGGAAATTGGTAGTGTCATGAAGCAAGCCCATCATCAAGGGATACAAACGGTAATGAGTTATCATAACTTTCAAAGTACGCCAGATATAGAAACATTACATGTCTACGCAGAACGCATGGTATCTGTGGATGCACAAGTGATTAAGTTTGCGCTCATGCCAAGTACAAATGATGATGTACTTTCAGTATTACAATTGACAAAAGAGTTAACGGAACGGTATCCACAGTTGCCACGGATAACCATGTCTATGGGACAATTAGGGCAGATGACGCGCACCTGTGGACATGTGTTTGGGAATTGTTTGACCTTTGGCACATTGGGACAAGCATCGGCGCTCGACAGGTGAAAGTCAGTGTGTTGCAAGAAGTTATATAACATACATATTCAGTGTATATTAGCGTTCTGCTATATGACGTACTAGTGTGAGCAAAAAAATATAAATTGCTATTTCCTATATTAAAACAAGTATATTGTCAATATATAGTAGACAAATGTTTTTTTGTTGTGTTAGTATAGTTACATAATTTAATACTCGCCTAATAAACCGATGAGGTGGAGATAAAAATAGAACGTGCACTTCCAGAGAGTGGGGGTAGCTGAGAGCCCCGCAGAACGCAGTCTATTAAATGGACCACCGAGGGTATGGGGAACGGACATTTCGTCCTAGTATAGCATAACGTGTCATGAGCGTTAATCGTGAGGGATATGATAGTATCCTGCAAAGGGGAATGCATGCATTCAAACAAGGTGGTACCGCGATTTATATGAATCTTTCTGCGCATTCGTGCAGTGTATTTAGTATATGAACTCGTCCTTGACGTATAGTCTAGGGCGAGTTTTTTTATTGCGTGAGGATTTATGAAACCATCATTAGAAAGTGTAAAACAATTAGGGACAAGGGTACGACATTGTACCGGTTTACGTGGAATTATTATCGGATATTCGCACACCTATTTCTGTACTGAAAGCATTAAAAAGGTGAGTGCTCACACATTCTTATTGGAAAGTGCAGATAACACCCATCACTGGGGGAGATATTCTTTCCTAGGTTACAATCCCTTGTTAGAAGTAACATGTAAAAACCATATGATGACGATCAAAGGAGATATGACACGAACATTCACATGTCATAACCCGACGGAAGAAATTCGAAATATCTTGGGGCAATATAAAAGTCCTAGAGTAGAAGAGTTGCCAACTTTTACAGGTGGATTTGTGGGATACTTCGCCTATGAATACATTCGTTATATAGAACCAACCTTAGATCAACATATTAGTGATACAGATACGAGCATGGTTAATGATGTAGACCTTATGCTCTTCGATAAAGTGATTGCCTTTGACCATTACAAAAATAAAATCTATATCATTGGTCATGTGCGCACAGACGATATAGAGCGCAATTATGAGCGGACCCAACTGGAATTACAAGCCTTAGCAGACTTGGTGAAAGATGGCGAAGAAGCTAATATCGAACGTGGCGTACTAACAAGTGAATTTACTTCTGAGTTTACTTCTGAGGAATACCAAGAAGTAGTCCGAAAAACGCAACATTACATCACAGAAGGAGATATTTTCCAAGCGGTCGTATCGAACCGTCGAGAGGCGAAGTTCAAGGGAAGTTTGCTCAATGCATACCGTGTATTAAGAACGATGAACCCATCTCCGTATATGTTCTATATGAGTGGTAAGTCTGTGGAATTAACTGGGGCCTCTCCAGAAACACTGGTGAAATTACAAGATAGAAGCGTCTACACATTCCCTATTGCAGGCACTTTGCCACGGGGCAAGAATGAAGAGGAAGATAGAGCGCAAGAGGCTAAGCTAAGTCAGGACGAAAAAGAACTAGCGGAACATAATATGCTTGTCGATTTAGGGCGTAATGATATTGGTAAAATCTGTGAGTTTGGATCCGTTCATGTAGAAGCCTTACATCAACTACAACGATTTTCTCATGTTATTCATTTAACAAGTACCGTGAAAGGAACCTTACGAGAAGAGTTTGATGCTTTAGATGCTATTGGCGCTACTTTGCCGGCGGGAACTTTGTCGGGAGCTCCTAAGATTCGTGCTATTCAGATTTTACAAGAATTAGAAAAAAGCCCTCGTGGCGTTTACGGTGGTGCCGTAGGATACTTGGATTTTTCTGGCAATATGGATGTGTGTATCGGCATCCGCATGGCGATGGCAAAAGAGGGCAGAGTCTTTGTTCGGTCAGGCGGTGGCATTGTGCGAGATAGTGTGCCTATGAATGAATACAACGAAACTATCCACAAAGCACAATCTATGGTGACAGCCATCACATTGGCACAGGAGGTGTAATATGGTATTACTCATCGATCATTACGATAGTTTTTCTTTCAATATTTATCAACTCATTGGTTCGCTAGTGAAAGATATTAAAGTCATCCGCAGTGATGAAATGACAGTGAAAGAAATTCAAGAACTTTCACCAGAGTGTGTGATCCTTTCACCGGGAACGGGACGACCAAAGGATGCAGGGGTGTATGAAGAGTTGCTCGAAACATGTCAAGGCGAGTTTCCCATCTTAGGCATTTGCTTGGGGCATCAGGCGATGGGTGAAGTGTTCGGAGCCACTGTGGGATATGCGAAAGAAGTGATGCATGGTAAGCAAAGCGTGGCGACCCAATGTTACCCATCTATATTATGGAAAGACATCCCAGAAGAGTTCCCCGTAGCGCGGTATCATTCCTTAGCAGTGCTAGAAGATACCCTTAGGAGATGAACTGGTGGTGACAGCTCGCACAGCAGATGGAGAAATTATGGCTATGGAACATAGAACGCATCCGATGTACGGTGTGCAATTCCATCCAGAATCCATTTTGACACCACAGGGAACGCAAATGGTAAAGAATTTCTTGGAACACCACAACATTAAGTAGTTGATTGACTATGAGATAAAAATATTAGAGTAAAATAACTTATTTACCTAGGGTTTTAAAAATACAGATATATCACATTCAGAGTAATTATTTAGGCATAGCAATTAACTCGATTCCATACAGTAGGAAATGAGTGTATAGGAGGAAATATACATGATACAACAAGCAATACGCCTCGTCACAGAGGGGCAAGATATGCCGTATGAAGTGGCAAAAGCAACCATGAACGCTATGATGAGTGGCGAGGTGCAGGAAGTGCCTATGGCAGCCTTTTTGGGAGGTTTGCAAGCAAAGGGACCTAGTGTCACAGAGATTACAGCCTTTGCGGAAGTGATGCGAGAAAAAGCTGGTTCCGTACCACATGACAATACTGTGGTAGAAATCGTAGGGACCGGTGGAGATGGTAGTAGTACTTTCAACATTTCTACCACATCTGCTATCCTATTAGCTGCAGCGGGCATCCCTATCACTAAACACGGTAACCATGGCGTGTCTAGTAAATGTGGTGCTGCTGATGTGCTAGAAGCACTGGGCGTGAAACTAGAACTGAATGGAGAGCAAAATAGAAAAGTTTTAGAGGAAGCAAATATTTGCTTTATGTTTGCGCCTGTATACCACGAAGCTATAGAAATATGCGGGTCCTGTGCGAAAAGCTATGGGGGTCAGAACGGTATTTAATATCTTAGGACCTTTAGCGAATCCAGCCGGTGCCACGGTAGAGCTGATGGGTGTGTACGATCGGTCCTTAGTGGAACCATTAGCACAGGTCTTGTCGAACTTAGGTGTTCATCGAGGTGCCGTCGTATATGGTAGTGACGGACTTGATGAAATTACTGCCACAGGGACAACCACAGTGTGTGAAATTGACCATGGCACGTTCAAGACCTATGAATTAGATCCTAAGGATTACGGCTTTGCCTATGCTACAGCAGATGAATTGGTGGGTGGTGATGCACAGGTGAATGCTGAGATTACACGCACTTTACTAGAAGGTAAAGATAGAAGTGGCCGAGCTACAGCAATGATACTTAATGCGGGCATGGTGTACTACTTGGCTAAAGATGGAGAGGTAACCTTAGAAACAGCGTTTAAAATAGTAGAAGAATTACTGTATTCAGGTGCGGGAGCAGAGGCGCTTGTAAAATTTGTGAAAGCATCACAGAATGCTTGATAGTAGGATAGAAATAGAGATACCTATATGATATTAGATAGAATAGTTGCGGCTACTGAAAAACGTGTCAAGGAAGCAAAAGAAAAGCTATCCTTTTCAGAGTTGCAACAGCGAGTAGAAAGCATGCCTATAGGCAAGGATTTTCTCTTTGAACATGCATTACAAGAGTTAGATTTTAATTTTATATGTGAAGTGAAAAAGCTTCTCCATCCAAAGGGGTGATTGCAGAAGACTTTCCTTATTTAGACATTGCGAAGGACTATGAAATGGCGGGGGCAACCGCCATTTCCGTATTGACGGAGCCAGAGTTCTTTTTAGGGAGTCCCCGGTATTTACAAGACATCGCAGCAACTGTACACATTCCCGTACTTCGGAAGGACTTCATCATTGATGCATACCAAATCTATGAAGCAAAACTATGGGGCGCCTCGGCTATATTGCTGATTCTGCTATCTTGGATGATGAGACGATGAGATGCTTTCTACAAACTAGCAGATAGCTTAGGGTCTATCCTGTTTAGTGGAGGCTCACGATGAAACAGGAAGTATTGCGAGCCGTGAATATAGGGGCCCGCATCATTGGAGTGAATAATCGAATTTAAAAAGATTTCACAGTGGACGTGAACAATAGCATTCTGCCTACGCAACTTAGTGGATGATTCTGTAATTTTTGTTTCTGAAAGTGGCCTAGATACAGCAACAGATATCCAACGTTTGCGAGAGAACAAGATTCATGCTCTGCCCTTATGGGTGAAAGTTTCATGAGAGCCACAGATAAAGTGTCTAAGCTAGCTGAATTGTATGGGGCCAAATCAGACCGAAACGTTTCGCCTATAGTACTAATAATAGAGAATTGATAGAACAGAACTATCAGCCTAAAATAAAATTCTGTGGCATAACCCAAGAAGATACAGTTCCCGTCTTAGTGGATACAAAAACCAGACTATGTAGGCTTTGTCTTTGCACCGAGTAAGCGACAAGTGACGGTAGAACAAGCCCAATCCATTGCAAGAAGTTTGCAAGAGAGCTTAACAACTACAAGTGGTGATAGCTCCAGCTCACCGGTAGGTGTGTTTGTAAATGAAACGATACCTACTATTGTAGAGATTGTTAGAGCAGTGCCACTTTCAGTAGTGCAATTACATGGAGATGAAACCATAGACTATATTGAAACATTACGGAATCAATTACGGGAACAAGAATTAGAATCCGTTAAGATATGGAAAGCCATACAGGTGCAAAGTAAAGAAGATATTTTGCCATGGGAACAAGCGCTTATTGATGGACTGGTGGTTGATGCCTACTCTAAGGAAGAACGTGGAGGCACGGGTAAGACCATGGATTGGTCATTGCTAGAAGATGTAGAGGTTCCATATTACCCTAGCAGGGCGGTATAGGGATTACACAATGTAGCACGTGCCATTCGACGACTACAGCCCTTTGGACTCGACATGAGTAGTAGTCTAGAGACAAATGGACAAAAAAAGATGCTAAAAAATGAAAGCTATGGCACAGATTATTAAGACAGTAACAAATAGATGCTAAAAAAATGAAAAACGATGACACAGATCGTTAAGACAGTAATAAATAGATGAGGAGATATAAAATGACAACACATCGCCATAGGCTATTTTGGTGACTTTGGTGGACAATTCATGCCAGAAACGTTAATGAATGCTATCATTGAACTAGAAGAAGCCTATGAAACATATAAGAAGGATCCGGGTTTTTATCAGAGAGTTAGAAGACCGCATGTATCCTATACAGGTCGCCCTTCTTTGTTATATTATGCAGAGAAAATGACAAAAGGATTTAGGGGGCGCTAAGATTTACTTGAAGCGAGAAGACTTAAATCATACGGGATCTCATAAATTGAATAATGTGCTAGGGCAAATGCTATTAGCGAAACGGATGGGGAAAACAAGAGTCATTGCCGAAACGGGAGCGGGCCAACATGGAGTGGCTACCGCAACAGTGGCAACCTTGATGGGCATGGAATGTGAAATCTTCATGGGTCAAGAAGACTGCGAACGACAAGCTCTTAATGTGTATCGTATGGAACTATTAGGGGCCAAGGTACATCCTGTTACGTCTGGTACGAGCACTTTAAAAGATGCAGTGTCCGAAGCGATGCGGGAATGGACAAATCGGATTGCAGATACGCACTACGTATTGGGATCTGTCATGGGTGCCCATCCATTCCCTATGATGGTACGTGATTTTCAGTCCATCATCAGTCGGGAAGCAAGAGAACAAATTCTAGAAAAAGAAGGCAAGCTACCTGCGGCAGTGTTAGCTTGCGTAGGTGGTGGCAGTAATGCTATCGGTATGTTCTACCATTTCATTCCTGATGAAGGGGTACAACTTATCGGCTGTGAAGCGGCTGGCAAAGGAGTGGATACGGAGGAACATGCGGCGACCATGACGAAAGGTACTGTAGGGATTTTCCATGGCATGAAATCCTATTTCTGCCAAAACTCCTACGGCCAAATTGCGCCGGTCTATTCCATTTCTGCAGGGTTGGACTATCCAGGTATTGGACCAGAGCATGCCCATTTGCGCGATAGTGGTCGTGCGCAATATGTGCCTATCACTGATGATGAAGCGGTGGATGCCTTCGAGTATCTATCCCGTACAGAAGGCATTATTCCAGACCATTGAAAGTGCTCATGCTGTGGCTCATGCATTACGGTTGGCACCAACATTGAGTTCTGAGGAGAGTATCATTATTTGCTTATCTGGACGAGGCGATAAAGACGTAGCTGCCATGGCAAGATACAGAGGGGTGAATTTACATGAATAACATAACTATAGCACAGGCTTTCACTAAGAAAGCATTTATCCCTTTTATCACTGCAGGTGACCAAGGGATCGGAACAACAGAAAAATACATTCGCACCATGGCGAAGGCGGGGGCGAGCTTGATTGAAATCGGTATACCGTTTTCCGATCCTGTCGCAGAAGGGCCTGTGATTCAAGCGGCTAGTGAGCGTGCTCTATCCACAGGTGTTACAACGGATGACATTTTTCGAGATGGTCCAACGCTTCGCACTGGTGATGATGCGCTGACAATTCCTCTTGTGTTCATGACCTATCTGAATCCTATCTATGTGTACGGTGTTGAAAGTTTCATGAAACAGCTGCGAAGAAGTGGGAGTCAAGGGGTTATCGTACCCAGATTGTCCATTTGAGGAAAAACAGGAATTAGCCCACCAAGCAAAGGCTCATGGTGTTTCCGTGATTTCTTTGATTGCCCCTACGTCAGAACGACGTATTAAAGACATTGCGACAGAGGCAGAAGGTTTCGTGTACTGTGTATCTTCTCTTGGTGTGACAGGCATGCGCAGTGACATCAAAACAGATATCGCTAGCATTGTGCAACAAATCCGTCAATATACAGACATTCCCGTAGCTGTAGGCTTTGGTATTTCCACACCGGACCAAGCGAAGGCGATGGCGAATGTCTCTGATGGTGCCATCGTAGGTAGTGCTATTGTGAAACAAATTGGAGAGTGGGGTCCTAAGGAGAAGAAAAACTTTATGAATATGTTCGTTCTATGGTGAACGCTGTAGGTAGCTAACTGTAATGTGTTCTAAAGTAACGCATATGTATAACAGAGTTACTTGGTGATACTATCCTTTATGTCCTATTCTATTATTTACGATGTCTCTTGAATAGCTGTGCAAGAAGTGAATCTTGTACAGCTATTTTGTTTAATATCTATAAGATGGGGGAGTAGTGCTTGTCCATAAAATATATAATCTAAAAATACTGGTAAAAATAATATGGAAACATGACTTCATATACGGTATACTTAAGAATATATAAAGTTCTTAACAGGAGACATAGGGTATGGAAAAACAAGTATTGGTGTTGGGCGTCTTTGCATTGCATGTGGCTATCTCTGAAAAGTCGTGCCGAAGAGATGGCATTACGGAAAAGAGTTTGAAACTCTAGGGATTCGTAGTTGTGCCGTAGATTTTGGAGGAACTTTCACAGAGATTATTCCCAAAAATCATCGAACGAGGCTGTGGTAGCGACGGATCGACAAGGATTGATTCAAGATGACCATGTCAGCAAGGGAGCCGTTGTGGGATGCTACAGCGCAAGCCTTAGAGCAGTTGAAAAAAATAAATGCGTTGGTCTCAATGTAGGTGGAAAAGTAGGGATTGCACGAAGTCAAGAACATTTAAGTGTAGCTATCTATTTAGGGGTTGGTGTACTCCATTTAGATGAGATAGCCGTGGCTATGGCACATCGAGCTGTACCAAGTATGTAGATATGCTATAAATTTTACTGTATTTTTGGTATAATACTCTGTAGAGTGTATAGACAATAGCTAATCATTTTGGAGGTAACTATGAGTCAATTCGATTGGAAAGTATTAGATCGTAATTACGAAGATGTAATTTATGAAACATATAATGGGATTGCTAAAATTACGATTAATCGTACGGAAGTTCGCAATGCGTTCCGTCCTAAAACGGTTATGGAGTTAATTGATGCTTTCACTATTGCTCGTGAAGATGCAGAAGTAGGCGTTATTATCTTGACTGGTGCTAATCATGGCCAAGGAGAAGATAAAGAAGCGTTCTGCTCCGGTGGTGACCAACGTGTTCGCGGTGATGGCGGTTATGTGGGGGATGACAAAATTCCTCGTTTAAACGTGTTGGATTTGCAACATTTAATCCGCATTACTCCAAAACCTGTTATCGCAATGGTTAACGGTTTTGCTATTGGTGGTGGTCATGTATTACACATCGTGTGTGACCTTTCCATCGCGTCTGAAAAATGCAAAATTTGGTCAAACAGGCCCTCGTGTGAGGTTCCTTCGATCTTTGGTTACGGTCTCTGGTTACTTAGCTCGTTTAGTAGGCCATAAAAAAGCTCGTGAAATCTGGTTCTTATGCCGTCAATATTCTGCGAAAAGAAGCATTAGACATGGGTCTTGTGAACACTGTGGTTCCATTTGATCAATTAGAAGCAGAAACAGTGAAATGGTGTGAAGAAATTCTTCAATTATCTCCAATAGCACTTCGTTTCTTGAAAGCGTCCTTTCAATGCGGATACAGATGGTTTTAGTGGTTTACAACAATTTGCAGGGGATGCGACTTTATTGTTCTACACAACGGACGAAGGTAAAGAAGGTCGCGATGCATTTTAAAGAAAAACGTAAACCTGATTTCAAAAAAATTCCCTAAATTCCTTAATGGCTTAGGTTATGAAGTGGTTATATGAACGGGCACAGACACATAGAGATAAGTACTTCTTAAACGAACTTACCTATGGAGATGTGTTGACTGTAACAATAGCTACAGCAAAAACGACTCGCTCCTCATCTTCGAGGGGAGAGTCGTATTGCTTTATGGGCAGAAAAACTCTGTATCTATGGCGATACACATATTTGCTCTATCTGTATTGGGCGTAGAAACAGTATTGCTGAATACGAATCTGACTGAGCGAGAAGTGACAGAGCAAAATGGAAAGTACTGGAGTTCGGACCTTGTTAGTGTCGGAAAAAAATGGCGCAGGTATTGCGAACACAGATGGGAACCTGTGACATAGAAATCACAGATGTATCTAGTTATGAGTATAGCCATAATCAAGAGGATCGGCAGTACTTGTGCTTTTTCTACGTGTGGACTTACTGAGAAGACCGACAGTACTTGTGTTTTTCTACATGCATAGATACTGATTTCAGGATAGTTCTCCTATACATATTGACGGAGATTTCAAAGGTGATAGTACTAATGGTGTATATCGTGTATCTATCACAACAAGTAATGAAGAAAATCCTAGCAAGGACTCCTTTACAAATGGCTGTTGCCATCTAGGTGATGTTGAAGATTCTGTAGATGGTAATACCAATCTAATATGGAATCCATCCGATGAAACAGTATTTTGTATTATTAACACTAGTGCTACAACGGGGAAATTTAAATCGGTCCCTGTGCGATGGTCACAGATTGAGGCTCATGTGAAAGCCTCCGCTGATGTGCTTGGCGTGGAGGAAGTTGACAATTGGCTTGTGGTGCTCCCTATGTTCCATGTGAGTGGCTTATCTATTATTTTACGTACCTTGTATAATGGTACAAGAGCGACGATTCGTGAAAAATTCTCGGAACAAGTCGTACTAGAGGCATTGAAACGGAAGAAGTCACTATGGTATCCTTGGTGCCGACTGTGTTACAACGCATAGTAGAACGAATACAATCACCAACTTTACGGGCTATCTTATTAGGTGGTGAGTTCATTCCTATGCCACTATTACAAGAGTGCGTACAACGAAATTTACCGGTCTATAAGACGTATGGCATGTCGGAGACTTTTGCGCAAAGTACGACTTTCAGTGTTCAGGACTATCCAAATAAATTATCCTCAGTAGGATATCCTTTAGAAGGTGTTACTATTGACATTCGCAATCCCGATGAAGAAGGTGTAGGTGAAGTGTGGCTTTCATCGCCGATGCTGATGAAAGGATACCTTAATAAGGAGCCGATTCAAGGCGCTTTCAATACAGATGACATTGGCTACGTAGATGACGATGGATTTTTTTATATCTTTTGAACCGCAGAAAAGACATCATCATTTCTGGGGGCGAGAATATTTATCCTAAGGAAATCGAGGACGTCCTATACGGAATGGACGGTATTCTGGAATGTGCCGTCATCCCTGTATCGGATCCTAAATGGGGACAGGTGCCTGTCTTGTGCGTGGTGACAAATTGTTCCGAAGAAGATATATTACAATATCTACTGAGTCGTTTAGCGAAGTATAAAGTGCCGAAGCGTATTGTATATTATGATGCATTGCCGAAAAATAGCATGGGGAAAAATATTGCGACAAACCCTTATACAGCAGATTCTTATATAACGTTATTTTGCAGTATCCTAAACTAAATTAGGTGTACTATATATAAGTATATGGAAAGGACATAGTATGAAAGAAACAACAGCCTCTTTATTAGAACAATTACAGATAGAGACATTCCACTGTGCGGGGCAAGCCTTTCAAAGTACTATGAAACTTTCACCATTTCATGCACAACCCTTTGGATTCGTCAACGGTGGCGTGTACCTTGCCTATGGAGAAGCATTGGCAGGCATGGCATCCAATGCGTTATTGGCGCAAGAAATGACGGCGCCCTAGTGAAAGTGGCACAGGGTTCAGAACCTATCAAACAACGAGTAGCGGTAGGTCAATCGGTGACGGCTAATCATGTGAAATCGAAACGATGTGAGGGCTATGTAGTAGCACGAGGCCAATTACTGCACAAAGGTGGACGGAACCATGTGTGGACTATTTCTATTTTTGATGAAACAGATCAATTGTTATCTCACATGACGGTGACAAATAGTATAATTAACATGTAAGAAACTATGTCTATTAGTTGGAATTTATGTATAACACGATGTTATCAATACATCGATGTTAATTATACTAGAGTATCTATAGATAGATTGGTAGTACATCGTTACACTTTATAAATAAGTAGCATAAGTCTGATTAGAATTAATTTGTTATACAGTATTGAATTAACTAGAAAGGAGTGCAACTTTTATGAAAATAGATATTATATCGTTATTCCCAGAGTTTTTTTGATGCTTTTTTACACATTCCATCATCAAACGTGCCTTACAGGCAAATCGATTGGAGATGAAAGTGACAAACCCAAGGGAATTTTCTCATAGTAAGCATGGTCAAGTGGACGATACTCCTTATGGCGGTGGCGCTGGCATGCTCATGAAAGCACCTCCTCTCTTTGAGGCTGTAGAACATGTGTTGCAGATGCCTATAGAAGAACATCGTCGTACAAAGGCAAATCATAAAGGCCATGTTGTGTTTATGGGGCCTACTGGGACACCGTTTACGCAAGAAAAAGCAAGGGAACTGGCCACCTACGATCAACTTGTCATTGTCTGTGGACACTACGAAGGGGTAGATTACCGAGTGGAAGAACACTTAGTGGATGAAACTATATCCATCGGTGACTATGTGTTGACGGGCGGTGAATTACCCGCTATGGTGGTAGCCGATGCAGTGGCTCGCATGATTCCTGGTGTATTAGGAGCCACATCGGGAGCTATAGAAGATTCCTTTTATCATCCTGTACTTGAGTGTCCACAATATACGAAACCCCAAGAATACAGAGGCATGGTGGTGCCAGATATATTGCTAAGTGGGCATCATAAAAACATTGCAGAATGGCGACTCGAAGAGTCATTGAAACGGACAGCTTTACTTCGTAATGATTTGTTGCAACGAGAACTAACCGTAGATGAAATTAAGGCTCTGAAACGATTACTAGATAGAGTTACTTCTGAAGAGGAACAACAAATACTTTCAAAATTGGTAGAACAGCCTACTTTCATAGAGGAAAAGAGGAAATAAATGGCAAATTTATATATTGGCCTCGTTCATTATCCCATTATGAATAAACATGGTGAGAGTGATCACAACGGCCATCACGAACTACGATATCCATGATATTGCCAGGGCATCTACAACCTACGATGTGGAACGGTATTTCATCATTCACAATGTACCGAGCCAGCGTGAATTAGCAGAAACTGTCATGAGTCATTGGAAAACGGGATTTGGCAGTACCTACAATCCGGATCGAAAGGATGCTTTCAAACATGTGGAGCTAGTCAATTCCATTGGACAAGCCATCGATATGGTGACGGAACTAGACGGACAGGCGCCCATCGTGTGTACCACGGATGCGAGGACCTATGATAATACGATTACCTATGCGTCGCTCCGTAAATCACTTGAAAGTGAGAGCCGTCCTGTGGTAGTATTATTTGGAACGGGGTATGGTATGACGAAGGAAACAATGGAAGATTTCGATTATATCTTAGAACCCATCTACGGACATGGTGAGTACAATCATCTTTCAGTTCGTAGCGCCGTATCAATTATATTAGACCGCTTGCGAGGCGAAGCGTGGTGGAATAAATAGGAGGACAGTATGTCAGGACATTCTAAATGGTCAAATATTAAACATAGAAAAGGTAAAAATGATGCGTTAAAAGCAAAAATTACCACAAAAAAATTAGCCGTGAAATCACAGTAGCTGTGAAAAGTCGGGTGGCACAGATGCAACCGGCAATATGCGTTTGAAATTGGCGTTACAAAAAGCTCGTGAAAAATAATATTCCTAAGGATAATATCAACGTGCCATCGACAAAGGTGCCGGTGCGGGGATGCGAACAACTATGAAGAAATTACTTATGAAGGATACGGTCCGCATGACTGCCATCCTTGTAGAAGTGATGACAGATAACCGCAACCGTGCTCGCAGCTGATGTACGACATGCGTTCTCCAAACGCGGTGGCAACCCTAGGTGAAAGTGGATCCGTCAACTGGATGTTCAAACGCAAAGGGTATTCGTAATTCCACAAGAAGGCAATGATGAAGAAACATTGACATTATTGGCTCTTGACGCTGGCGCAGAAGATATCAAAGTAGAAGACGATGTATTCGTTATCTATACATTGCCAGACGATTACGATGCCGTAGAAGCCGCTTTAGCAGAAGCATCTATCGCTACAGATATGGCGCAAATCACAATGGTTCCAGATACAAATATGGAATTAACCGGGTGATGATGCAGTGAATATGCAACGAGTACTAGATATGTTGGAAGACCTAGACGACGTACAAGATGTGTATCATAATGCCATCATGGATGTGGAAGAATAATATAGCAATAAAAAGCACTCCCTTGATGGGGGTGCTTTGTATTGAGGAAATATTTTATAAACGGAATCAGTCCCAGTTGTACTTTTCATTTCCATAATAGAATACATGTATAAATTAGAAGAGTTATTTTAGATATATTGATCTAGTGAAGTTTGCCAATCTTTAGGGAAAGCCCATACGTTTTACTACCTCAGAAAAAAATAGAAGGAGGAAGTTCACTTCCTAAATCAGTAATTTCAATATTATTAGTCGAATCAAAGCTTTGTAATGCTTTTTAGAGAAAAAACGTAATAGCAAAATTAGACTATATACATTTCCAAAAAAAGGCAGGCGGTGATGATAAATAAAAATGAAGTAGATATAACTTTGCCATTTTTATTTTTAGCAATATAGTCATAGATTTTGCCCTCATGAGCACACATATTTCTAAACGCTTTTTATAGTATTGATAGCTTTGCCAAAATCGTCAATGTAATGAGAGCTGATAAAACTATGGTATTGATTTGAATTATGCTTAAATTCATTTTGTATAGAATCTATAATAGAAGATTGTATCTTTGAAGAGAGATTATAAAAAGATTACATGTTTGTCCTAGTGATAATTTAGTTACTAGCACCCATAATGGTAGTTCCTTATGATTATGAAAGTAATGATAAAAAGGACCTGTTCTGTTTTTGCATCTGTATTATTTTTAGTTACATCAGATAATAACGCAATCAGACTAGATGATTTTTCAAAGCTTTTTGTTTGGAAATTATTAATATTTAAATATGGAAAGGGTTCTTTAATATGCTCAGATGAAAAAGTGATACGCAATTTTTGCCTTTTAAAGAATTTTCACATATTAACATATATTTAAGTAAAAATGTGACGAATATTTCTATCAAACTCATAAAGAGCATAAATTTGTTCAAAAAAGTAGTACCAGTTTTGAAGTAATCACTTTTTTTAGTTGTTTTGTTTTACTATATCCGGAATATATTTTTATATCCATTAATAAGTTGGTAATAGTTTTTCACGAATTAATATAGATTTTTGCTTTTAGATCCATCTTTTATAATTAGATTTCTTGAACGTAGGATTTTTAATTGTTTATTATGTGTTTGGAATGGTTTAGACATATTATACCTCAAAATAAAAAGGGACTAAGTCATCCGCAGATAACTTAGTCCCCACAGTGTTCCCTCAGGTCCACTGTTTACTCGTTGTGACTTCAGTATACTACGGATAGGGAAAAAATCAATTATTTTAGAACAATAAATCCTTATGGTTTCCAAAAACTTGCCAATTACTTACAGTATATCACTTTGAAAAATAAAAACACAACAATTTACTATAAAAATCCACCATTCCATGCTATACTATAAATAAGTAAATATTTTTAGATTTGCAAGGGAGCCTATGTAATAGGCTGAGAAAGGAACTATGAAGTACCTGACCTTTTGACCTGATCGGGATCATGCCCGCGTAGGAAGCACGCTGACATATGTGGGTATCGATGTAATGTCGATACCTTTTTGTGTATAGAGTACTCAAAATAGGCTCCTTTGTAATGAAAGGAGTTTTTTATGTTTTACACACAAATGCAAGCAGCCCAAAAAAAGGCATTGTTACCGACGCAATTAAAGTGGTAGCAGAAAAAGAAAACATGGATGTTGAAGTATTACGAGAGTTAGTGGCAAAAGGACATGTAACGATTCCATGTAACAAACATCATACGTCTTTACAACCAGAAGGAATTGGTCAAAAGTTACGCACAAAAATCAATGTAAACCTAGGAACATCCAAAGACTGTACAGACTACGAAGAAGAGATGAAAAGTTCATCATGCAGTGGCATTAGGGGGCTGAATCTATTATGGACTTGTCTACGCATGGTGATACAAAAAGTATTCCGTCGTCTGCTCACCAAAAGAATGTCCCGTTATGATTGGCACCGTGCCTATCTATGATAGCGTTATCCATCATCAGAAGGATTTAGGGTGAATTGACGGCAGAAGACTTTATCTCTACTATTCGCCTCCATGCTGAAGATGGGGTGAGACTTTGTCACATTACATTGTGGGATTACGCAACATACAGTGGAGCAAATTAAACGTCATAAAAAGAAAATTAAACATTGTCAGCCGTGGCGGTAGTTTAGTATTTGCTTGGATGTCTATGACTGGTCAAGAAAACCCGTTCTATGAATACTATGATGAAATCTTGGACATTTGTGCAGAATATGATATGACCATTTCTCTTGGCGATGCATGTCGCCCACGGTTGCTAGCGGATGCCACAGATATTTGTCAAATCGAAGAACTCGTTCGACTTGGGGAGTTAACAAAAACGGGCTCGTGAACGTGGTGTGCAAGTGTTGGTAGAAGGTCCTGGTCATGTGCCGTTGAATCAAGTACAAGCTAACATGGAAGTACAACAAACGATCTGCGATGGAGCACCATTCTATGTACTAGGACCGTTAGTAACAGATATTGCACCGGGTTACGACCATATTACAGCGACCATCGGTGGTGCTGTGGCGACCATGCATGAGGGCGGCATTCCTTTGCTATGTAACACCCGACCAGAACATTTGGCTTTACCGGATGAAAACGATGTGAAAGAAGGCATTATGGCTTTCAAAAATTGCGACTCATGCCTCAGACATTGCAAAAAGGTATTCCAAATGCACGAGATCGAGATGACCGCATGGCAGAAGCGCGCCAAAAACTTGATTGGGAAGCGCAATATGCAGTAGCGTTAGACCCTGAAAAAGCACGTCGTATCCGTGAAAGCCGTGCTCCAGAAGAAGGACACAAAGAGGCTTGCAGTATGTGTGGTAAATTCTGTGCCGTACGAAGCATCAACAAAAGCCTTAGAGGAGAAAAATCGATATATTATAAAAGAGAAACAAAGCGACCAACTCTTGGATAGGAGTTGGTTGTTTTTGTTATATAAATAAATTGATTATAGCAATAGGTTTGATGTATTATATAGATAGTAAATATGTTTTTGTGTAATGCAACTAGTGAATTTACATGAGAGTAATATTTGAGATGATTGTTTTTTTGAGGTGCATGATGAAACAATGGAAACTATTGGTACTGGGTTGCACTATTGGCGCTGACTGGTTGTGCAAGTATGGATTCTACTATACAAGTAGATAGCAACTTTAGCGGGAAATGGGAGGCGCAATTGCATGTTCCTGAACCTTTAAGTAAAACGGATATAGAAGGTGGGTTTGACGATAGTGTAAGCAAAATCATTCAAGAACGCAAGCATATAGGGTGATGATACTTTCGAGGAAAAAACAAAATAAAGAAAAGAGACTTTGAAACAGTTTAGTACCAAAACATATTAAGGTTGAGCCTGTTGATGAAACTGGTAAAATTTTTGAATCATCAAGCAGATGCTAAATCTGAATATTGGAAAATTACAGCTTCTTTTTTTCAGATGAAAGTGAATTAACTAATAGTTACAGGATTATTTATGGCGCTATAGATAAACCTGAAGCGCTACATGTTATCTATCCTTATGGAGAAGAAAAATAATGCATATATGTTTAACATGGGCAGGTCCTATGGAACTACAACTGTCACTGTAGACGGAGATATTAAAACCAATTTCAAAAACAGATGGAGTTGTGAATGGTAATACAATCACTTTTGAAAAAGATCAAAATATCCGATTTGTGTTTCGGAAAGCATCACATACTGTCAGAAATGTACTGATTGGTTCAGTAGTATTGGGTGTAGTGTTAGGTGCCTATATGATTTGGCGAAAACGAGGTCAGTAGTATGAAGATTAAGAAATATATGCTATATATACTGGGAGTATTCATGATGGGGGCTAGCTTTCACAGGATGCACATCTGATACTGCAATCGGAGACAATCCTGATTTGTCGGGTACATGGTATCATTACAACCCTCCTTATGAGGACAACAGCTATAATGGTGGAATTGTCTATAAAATAACATTTGAAAAAGTAAGTGACCATGTATATAAAAATGACTGAATCTAAGTTTTATATGCGTAATGTATACGTGAAACATCAGTTGGTAAACGAAAAAGAATATGGAACTGATCATGCAAGAATTACTAAGCTAGATATTGCAAAGGGACCAAATAAAAAAATGGAGTAGTACCTATCTATGATGACGCTTACGAATGGGTACCTTATTATGATGAAATAAAAGAAGATACTTTAATGACTGTGAGAGATGGTAAAGGCTTATGATGCGACGTTTGGTGCTACCACACGATTAAGAAAGAAAAATGGTAAGTTGATGCTTGTCAGTGGTAAAGATGATAATTCTATTATGTATAAGACCGATGACTCTTTCTTTACATTTGCTAACGAACAAGAAGCTACTAACATAAAAAAAGAAAGTAGACATCGATAATGCTAAGAGTCCCAATGAGGGCATATCAAATACGTAATATCACTTTCACTGTGAAAGAAAGTGATAAAAAGATGTATGCTCATTCTAATTAATAAAATATAAACAAGGTAAAAACAAATAATAGAAATATAATGTATAAATAGAAGAGTTATGTTGAAACAAAGTCAAACTTTAGCTGTTGTATTGAGTGCCTTATGTATTTTTAATATAACATCTACAAATGCAAAAATATTTTAGTTCAATCTTACTTTGGTCCGAGAAATATTAATATGGTAGTTCCTGACAATGACTTAAAACCTGTAGAAATATTTGTGGGTAAAAAGATAGTGTTATAAATAATCATCACGTCGTAATACCTGAAGAAGAAATAGGGGTGATAGACAAATCTAATTATAAAAAGTATTTACCACAGAAAGGAGAACGTTGGATACTATTAGAAAAATAAAAGTTTTATTACATATGTAGATAGAACGAGAGTATATATGACGGAAGGTCCTAAAACGGGGGAAAGAGATTGTAGGAATATTTAAAAGAGAATTTACCCCATTAGGTTCAAAAAGAAATTGGCGAATCTAAAAAGTATTGCTTAATACCGTAAAGACAGAATATTATGAGCGCTTTTTATACGAGGGTATAGTGTAGGAACACCTATGTTTGATGTGAAGGTTTCATATTACGATAAAAATGGTAATTTATTATAAAAAAATGAAAGTATAGAAAGAAAAACGATATGGAGATTATGAACTGGATCAGAAGATGAACGGATTATGGAGAAATTATTTTCGCTATTTGGTGTAGAGTTATAAAGTTATTCTAGAAGGTCTAAGTAAAATAGTTGATTACTACAGATATTATGATGTATGATAGTAATAACATATATGTATTTTTATTATTTATATGAGGTGTGCTATGAGAAAAAAGAACAGCAATTGCCCTTGTCTTAGCTAGTGTATTTGCAGTCAATGCGAGTACTGCTACAGTAGAAGCTAGTTGGTTAAGTAAAACATTGGATAAGATTGACAAGTTTTTAGGGGTTCCTGATAGTAATACGCAAGTGACTCAACAATCTAATGGAACGCTAAAATTGCCACAGGCGAGGAGAACGTTGGATTTTAATTTCTGAAAATAAATATTACAAAAACATATGCTGATAGAACAAAGCTACATGCTAAAGGCGAGGCGCAAGGACGGTTGGTAAGAGGGATATTTAAACGTGAGTTTACTCCATTAGGTTCACAATGGTTAGGTGGATTTGGTAAAGTAAATCCTGATGTTGTAACAGTTGAATATCTACCTTTAGAGTATGGGGTGAATCGATCGTATGCATACGGTGATGGAGAATATTCTATACCACCTTCATATTATGATGTACATGGGAACTTAATATGGAAAGGGGCCTCTTATACCGGTCTATTCATAATATAGAAGGTGTTCATACTGATTATTATGTCCCTAACTCTGAAGAAGAACACATCAAAGAGAAATTATTCCACATGTTCGGTTGGGATTACTAATAATATATTACATAGATGTTCTTGTGAGCGTTGAACAAATATCAGGTATGTTGGTATAAAGCAAGGTTCCCCCTTTGCTTTCCCCACATTTTATGCTATACTAACCAAGTATGAATACACACGCAACTAGACTATCAGTTCTGTGCGCAATTTCGCGTTTGCTGAGGGATGAGGGTTGCGGAGGTTTTTAACAGGAGGTGCCAACATGGCAGTAGTATCACTTAAACAATTATTAGAAGTCTGGGTGTTCACTTTGGACATCAAACAAGAAGATGGAATCCTAAAATGGCTAAATTCATCTTCACTGAACGTAATGGTATTTATATCATTGACCTTCAAAAACTGTAAAAAAAGTAGAAGAGCATATGACTTCTTACGTGAAGTAGCTCAAGAAGGTAAAAACAATCCTTTTTCGTAGGTACTAAAAAAACAAGCTCAAGAAGCTGTAAAAGAAGAAGCTCTTCGTGCTAATATGTACTTCGTTAACGAACGTTGGTTGGGCGGTATGTTGACTAACTTTAAAACTATCGAAGCTCGTATTAAACGTTTAAAAACAATTAGAAAAATGGCTGAAGATGGAACATTCGAAGTTCTTCCTAAAAAAAGAAGTAATTCGTCTTCGTCATGAATGGGAAAAATTAGAAAAATATCTTGGCGGCATCAAAGATATGCCAGAAATGCCAGCGCTCTTTTCGTAATCGATCCTAAAAAGAAAAAAATCGCTATCGCAGAAGCTAAAAAAATTAGGGTATTCCTGTAGTAGCTACTGTGGACACTAACTGTGATCCAGACGAAGTTGATTTCCCAATCCCGACAAATGATGATGCTATCCGTGCGGTAAAATTATTAGTCTGGTAAAAAATGGCTGACGCTATTTTAGAAGGCCGTCAAAGGTGAACAAGACGCTTTCAGTACAGAAACTGCTTCCGAAGAAGCGTAAGAATCTGTAAGTTTATTTAACAATATATACAGACATAGTCTTAATTGATAAATAAGTAATAACGATGTAAAATTAAGGTAAGACTAAGGTCTTACCTTAATTATCTGTAGGAGGAAAAATCATGGCTCAAATTACAGCAACTTTTTAGTAAAAGAATTGCGCGACATGACTGGCGCAGGGTATGATGGATGCTAAAAAGCATTGGTAGAAGTTGATGGCGATATCCAAAAAGCAGTTGACTTCCTTCGTGAAAAAGGCTTAGCGACGGTAGCTAAAAAGTCGGGTCGTATCGCGACTGAAGGTGTAGTTGCATCCTATATTCACGGCGGCGGACGTATCGGTGTATTAGTAGAAATTAACTGTGAAACAGACTTCGTTGCTAAAACTGATGACTTCAAAGCTCTTTGCAAAGACGTAGCAATGCAAAATCGTCAGCGACTAATCCAACATACTTAAAAACGTGAAGACGTTCCAGCTGATGTAATCGAACATGAAAAAGCTGTGTTGATGGAACAAGCTAAAGTAGAAGCTGAAGAAGACGTAAAAAGCAGGGTCGTAAAACCAAAAACCAGAAGCAGTTCTTGAAAAATGGTAGCAGTACGTTGAAAAAAATTCTATAAAGAAAACTGCCTATTAGAACAAGTTTTTCATTAAAGACGGTGAAAAACTGTACAAGCTATGATTAATGAAGCAATCGCTAAAATCGGTGAAAACATTAACGTACGTCGTTATGTTCGCTACGCATTAGGCGAAGGTATCGAAAAGAAACAAGACGATTTCGTTGCAGAAGTTATGGCTACTGTAGGGTAAATAAGTACGGAGATAAGAGAACACCGCAAGTGTTCTCTTATTTTTGAATTATTTGTTAGAATCGCGTCATAAGGAGAAGGACATGAGTGAACGTAAATTTAAACGTATCGTATTAAAAACTTAGCGGTGAGGCCCTAGCAGGAGATCAAGGATTTGGTATTAACCCACAAGTGGTAGAACCATTGGCACAAGAGATTGCAGCTCTTTCCAAAGAAAGTGGTATTGAAATTGCTATCGTTGTTGGTGGCGGTAATATCTGGCGTGGTTTATCTGGCAGTGCTAAAGGTATGGACCGTGCATCCGCAGACTATATGGGTATGATTGCGACAGTGATGAATGCCATCGCATTGCAAGATGCTCTTGAAAATGCTGGTGTAGCGACTCGTGTTCAAACAGCTATTGAAATGCAAGAAGTAGCTGAACCATATATTCGTCGTCGCGCGATTCGTCATTTAGAAAAAGGTCGTATTGTTATTTTTGCGGCAGGTACAGGGAATCCGTACTTTTCCACAGATACAACAGCTGCCTTGCGCGCTGCAGAAATCGAAGCAGATGCTATCTTGATGGCGAAAAAATTTGCTGATGGCGTATACGATTCCGACCCAAAAACAAATCCGAATGCTGTAAAATTCGATGAATTGACATATATGGATGTGATCAGCAAAGAATTGAAAGTAATGGATGCTACATCAACTACATTATGTAAAGATAACAATATTCCTATCGTTGTATTCAGTATGGATATCCCTGGCAACATCACACGTGCTGCGAAAGGGGAAGCCATCGGTACTATCGTAAAGTAAAAGGTGAACACTATGGAAATTAAAGAAATTATTAGCCGCGAAGAAGCGCGCATGGACAAAACAATTGAATCCCTAAAACATGAATTTGCCTCTGTACGCACAGGTCGTGCTCATACATCTTTATTGGATTCTGTGATGGTTGATTATTACGGAGTGCCGACTCCAGTGAACCAAGTAGCGAATGTATCTGCTCCCGACCCACGCATGATTTTAATTGCTCCATGGGATAAAACTCTAATTGGTGCCATTGAAAAAGCTATCTTAACATCTGATTTAGGTTTAAATCCTAACAACGATGGTGAGTCCATTCGTTTGGCAATCCCTCAATTAACAGAAGATCGTCGTAAAGAACTGGTAAAAGTAGTAAGCAAAAAAGCAGAAGATGCAAAAGTTGCCATCCGCAACATTCGTCGTGATGCTAATGATGCGATTAAAAAGAAGAAAAAGCGAAAACAATTACAGAAGACGTGTCAAAAGATGGACAAGATCAAGTTCAAAAATTGACTGACAAAAAAATCAAACTAATTGATGAACTTCGCGATACAAAAGAAAAGGATGTTATGTCTGTCTAATGGAACATACATCTATTTTGGGATTTCCATGGCACTTGCACAGTCTCTTTTGCAGTCAGCCTCTATCCCTTTTTACTACAAAAATAGAAAAAGAACTATAATCGATTCTTTTTCCGTTTCTTCCGAAGAATGTTATGTAGGTCGCGTCATGGTAGTGGACGGCATATGGGAGATTATTCTTTATCATCCTATGATAGCTAGTCGTGTGTCAGAGTCAGACGGTGTGCGGTGGAATGAGGTACAATATGCTAAAGAACTTATGGAAGAAAAGTAAACAACAAGAGAGACCAACTATAGACCCCACGAATATTCCAGAACATATCGCTATTATCATGGATGGTAACGGCAGATGGGCAAAGCGGAAAGGCATGCCACGGAGTATGGGTCATCGCGCGGTGCGGAAGTATTAAAGGATATTGTGAAAGCGACTCAAGGATTTGGTGTAAAAGCATTGACTGTCTATGGCTTTTCCACAGAAAACTGAAACGACCAGAAGAAGAAGTCAGCCTGTTAATGGGTCTTATTAAGGAGTATTTACTTTCAAATGTAAAGCGAATGCATGCGGAAGGTGTGCGGATTCGTTTTGTAGGAGACATTACCAAGCTATCTGAAGAGTTACAAAAGATTATCAAAGAATCTGAGGAATTGACACAAGATAATACAGGAATTACGCCTGCAATTAGCAATCAACTATGGGGGACGTGACGAACTCACAAGAGCTACAAAACGGATTGTCCAAGATGTGGGCAAAGGGGTTATCACTGAGGAAGATATTACAGAAAACTTGATTTCTTCCTACCTAGATACGCAAGAATTTGATCGTGTGGATTTACTGATTCGACCAAGCAATGATGCACGTATCAGCAACTTCTTCTTATGGCAAATTGCCTATGCCGAGTTCTGGTTTACCCCTTTGCATTGGCCAGATTTTACGCCCCGAGTGTTGGAAGAAGCCATCTTGGCATACCAACAACGAGAGCGTAGATTTGGTGGTTTAAAAGAGGAGAAATAATATGTTAAAAACCCGTCTCATCACAGCTTTGATTGGCGTTGTCTTGTTGGCGGTTGCCATCACCTATGGGGGTCTATTTTTAATCTTGTGATGTCTATATTGGCATTTATTGGTTGGGTTGAGTGTGTCAGCTTATTCAGTCATATGAAGCGCCGATTACTTCCACTATGGGGATTGATTTATATAGTTCTTGTATGCGGTTCCTTGGTGTTTGGTAACTATCCATTAGCTGTGTTCCTAGGCATTTTGGTGATGTTAGCAATGGTCATTGAATATACTTTCTGTAACGGGAAAAATAACGCTTCCAGCAGTACAATCTACGATCAGTAGTTTGTTGTATGTTACCAGTGGTTTTATGGCACTGATGGTGTTGCGCGATAATAAAATCTATGAAAATACCAGCTATTATGCAGATCAAGAAGGTTTCGGTATGGCTGTCATCTGGCTAGTGCTTATATCGATTTGGGCTAGTGATACCTTTGCGTACTTCGTGGGTCGATCCATTGGCAAACGAAACATCGTCCCTACCATTAGTCCTAATAAAACACTAGAAGGATTTATTGGTGGTTTCATCGGCTGTATTTTGACAGGGTGGATTGGCTCGATTTGCCCAGGATTACCAATACATTTTGGCTTAGGCATGGGCGTGATTGTAGGCGTATTGGCACCATTAGGAGATCTGTTTGAATCTAAATTAAAACGTCAAGCAGATAAAAAAGATTCTGGTACATTACTGCCAGGCCATGGTGGTGTCTTGGACCGCTTTTGATAGTTTATTATTTGCGGCGCCATTGGTGTTGGCATACATTCTTATCTTTGCCATAATTTGTTCTCAGGGAGGCTTTTATGAAAACGATTAGTATCTTGGGCTCTACTGGGTCTATTGGAACACAAACGTTAGATGTGATTCAGTCAACATCCCAATCAATTTCAAAGCAGTGGCTCTAGTAACACATGGCAACATTGATCTATTAGAACGGCAAATAGGAGAGTTTAAGCCTAGTATGGCGGGTGTCGTAGATGAGAAGGCCTATGCTATATTGAAAGCTCGTTATCAAGGGCCTACAGAAGTTGTAGGAGGCAAAGAAGCCTTGACTGTGGCGACCCACTTTGCCAGAAGCGACAATGGTGGTTACTGCTGTAGTAGGAGCGGCCGGTATTGAGCCAACGATGGCGGCGATTCGGGCACAAAAAACGATTGGACTTGCTAATAAAGAAACATTAGTGGCTTGTGGTTCCTTAATCATAAAATCAGCACAAGACTATGGAGTATCCATTTTACCTATTGATAGCGAACATAGCGCTATCTTTCAATGCATAGAAGGCCAAGATAGACAGAATGTTGAGAAATTAATTGTCACAGCCTCTGGTGGAGCTCTTCGCCATTGGAAGTCGGAAGATCTCTATGGAGCGACGGCGAAGGATTGTTTGGCACACCCTACATGGAACATGGGCAGTAAGATTACGATTGATTCTGCCACCTTGTTTAATAAAGGATTGAAGTCATCGAGGCACATTGGCTATTTGATTTCGACTACGATCATATTGATGTGGTGGTACATCCACAGAGTATTGTGCACTCCATGATTCAAATGAAAGATGGAGCTATTTTGGCACAATTGGGAAATCCAGATATGCGTGAACCGATTCAATATGCGATGACGTATCCGAAACGATATCCATTACAAATGGACCATTTAGATTTTACCAAGGGATTAGACCTTCAGTTTATGGCACCTCGGTGGGATGATTTTTCCCGCCTTACGACTCGCTTTCACAGTGGGAAAAAGAAGGTGGTTATGCACCGCTGTATTTAATCTTGCCAATGAAATGGCTGTGTATGCCTTGCTGGACGGGAAAATTACCTATGGACATATATATGAAGTAGTTTCTACCGTTCTTGAACGCTTGAACAATGGTGTGCCTACATCGATAGAAGAGGTGCTGGCAATGGATGCGTGGGCAAGACTAGAAGCTACGAAAGAAATACAAAGGAGAAGTACATGTTAATTACAATATTAGGGGCTGTCTTCGTGTTCGGGGTCATCGTTATGATTCACGAATTGGGACATTTTCTAACAGCCAAAAGCCTGTGGTATGCGCGTTGATGAATTTGCTATCGGCATTGGCCCAAATGTGCTTAAAAAACAAAAAGGGGAGACACTATATTCGATCCGTCTCTTGCCCTTAGGTGGATATAATAAAATTGCTGGCATGGATCCATCGGAAGATGCTGGGGAACGTGGTTTCAGTGGCAAACCTGTGTGGCAACGATTCATCGTTATCGCAGTAGTGCAACATTTAACTTTTTATTGGCCATTGTGATATACTTTTTGTATTTGCTTTCATGGCACTACAGTCCCATCCCATGAACCGATTATTGGAGATATCATGGCGGGCAATCCGGCAGCTACGGCGGGTATCCAAAAGGGAGATAAGATTGTATCTGTTAACGGACAAACTATCCAAGAATGGAAAGATATTACAACAGCCTTACAAGGTCATAGTAACCATGTCGTATCTGTCACATTAGATAGACAGGGCGAAATCTTATCTACTACGGTGATTCCTCGTGAATCTGGGGACAGATGCTGTGATTGGCATCAACCCCGTGTTAGAGGTAAAGGAATATGGTATTGGTGAATCTGCTGTGAACGCTGTGACACATACAGGAAGTACAATGGCAGAGATGGTACTAGGCTTATGGAATATTATCACTGGACAAAGTAAAGGTGATGTAGCAGGCCCTATTGGTGTGGCGCAAATGGCGGGGACAAGTGGCACAACATGGCTTTATTAGCTTGTTGCTATTTACCGCTTTATTGAGCCTTAACCTTGGGGTGATTAACTTATTACCTATACCTGTACTAGATGGGGACATTTGGTATTGCTACTGCTAGAAGGTATTACAGGCCGTAAATTGCCTGAAAAAGCATTACAATATATTCAAATGACCGGTGTAGGTCTATTACTATTAGTCTTTGTGTATTCTACATTCCAAGATATTCTACGATTATTTTAGAGGTATCCTATGATAGAACGTAAACCGACAAAAGGTATTCAAGTGGGTACCGTACATATTGGAAATCACGCACCTGTCAGCATTCAATCTATGATTACAACGAATCCTGTGAAAGTAGAGCAATCTATTGAGGAAATTAATCGTCTCAGCCACTGTCTGTTGTGAATTGGTTCGTTTAGCTGTTCCAGATATGGTGCAGCAAAAAGCTATCAAGGCTATCAAGGAACGAGCTATGATTCCTCTAATTGCGGATATCCATTTTGACTATCGATTGGCTCTAGAAGCCATTGATAGCGGTATCGATGGACTTCGTATCAACCCGGGTAATATTGGCAGTATTGACAAAGTAGTAAAAGTTGTGGAAAAAGCAAAACCAAAATTGATTCCTATTCGAATAGGTGTCAATGCTGGTTCTTTGCCACAACATGTGTTAGATGCTCATGGTGGACATCCTACAGCGGATGGTATGGTGGAGACTGCCTTAGAACACATTCGTATTTTAGAATCCTTAGAATACGATCAAATGAAAGTATCCATCAAAGCTACAGATGTGCCTTTAATGATTGAAGCATACAGAAAACTATCTAGTAAAATACCATATCCATTGCATCTAGGGTGTTACAGAAGCAGGCACCATTAAACAAGGGACTATTAAATCTGCTATTGGCATAGGAACGCTCTTAGCCGATGGTATCGGTGATACGATTCGTGTGTCTTTAACAGGAGACCCTATCCATGAGGTGGAAGTGGCTAAAACTATTTTAAGCTCTTTAGAACTTCGTAGCTTCGGGGCTACTATGATCTCTTGCCCTACGTGTGGTCGTTGCCAGGTTAATTTATTTAATATGGCAGAGATTGTAGAAAGAGCGTTTGAAATCCATTAAAGCGCCCATTCGTGTGGCTGTGATGGGTTGTGTCGTAAACGGTCCGAGGAGAAGCACGAGAAGCAGATTTTTGGCATTGCCGGTGGCAATGGACAAGGCATATTTTCCGAAAAGGAAAAGTGTTAAAAACCGTTCCTGAAAAATGAATTAGTGAATACATTGTTTAAAGAAATTGATCTATATTTAGAATCTTTTAGAGTCATAAATTCATTAGATGGTTTCTTTGTTTGAGATAGAATACGTAGTATAGAAACAAGAGCAGAAACAATTATGACTATGTAAAGGAGTATGTTATGTTAGCAAGTCGCTTATATGCACCAACATTACGAGAAATGCCTTCCGATGCTGATGTAATCAGCCAACAATTAATGTTGCGCTGCTGAGGCTTTGTTCGTAAAAGTAGCAGGTGGATTATATACTTATTTGCCATTGGCTTGGCGCAGTATCCATAAAATTAATGAGATTATCCGTGAAGAAATGGAGGCTATCAACAGCCAAGAAATTATGATGCCTATTCTTCAACCTAGTGAATTATGGGAAGAGTCAGGCCGTTGAGCTGCATACGCACGAAAATGATGCGTATTTCCGACCGTCATGGTCGTGAATATTACTTTAGGACCAACTCATGAAGAAATGGTAACCAATTTGGTGCGTGGTGAAGTGAATTCCTATCGCCAATTGCCATTGAGGTTTATATCAAATTCAAAATAAATATCGCGATGAACGCCGTCCACGTTATGGCTTAATGCGTAGCCGTGAATTTATTATGAAAGATGCCTATTCCTTCGACATCGATGAAGAGGGGATGAGCAAATCTTTCTGGGATATGTATGAGGCGTATACGAATATTTTTAAACGTTGTGGCTTAACATGTAAACCAGTAGAGGCGGACAATGGCGCTATTGGTGGTTCCGGTAGTTTTGAGTTTATGGCATTGGCAGAATCCGGTGAGGCAGATGTGATCCACTGTACGAAATGTGATTATCTTTGCGAATATTGAAATTGGTCAACCAAAAGCATTGGAAGTGGATACAGAAGAAGCTAAGGCATTAGAAACTGTCTCTACACCAGATGCAAAAACAATTCAAGCCGTAGCAGATATGTTGCAATTGCCATTGGAAAAACGATCAAAGCAGTAGTCTACAACATTGAAGGTAAAGTGATTCTTGCCATCGTTCGCGGTGACCATGAAGTGAATGAAATCGCAGTACAACGAGCTGTAGAAGGTGGTATTGAGCCAGAAATGGCTACTCCAGAAGATTTAGCTCGTGTTGGATTAACAGTTGGATTCATTAGGCCCAGTGGGACTTTCACAATCAGAAGAGTTCGCCATTGTAGTGGATGAAACAGTGATGAATTTACACAATGTATGTGGTGGTGCTAACACAGCAGACGCGCATTATATCAATATTAATCCTAGCCGTGATTTCAATGTGGATGACATCATTGTGGCACCAATCCGTTTGATTACTCTCGACGATCCATGCCCGAAATGTGGTGGTCAACTTCGCATCGACAAAGGTATCGAAGTGGGTCAAGTATTCAAATTGGGTACTAAGTACTCCGAATCTATGAATGCCACTGTATTGAACCAAGGTGGTCGTCCAACGCCATTCCAAATGGGTTGTTATGGTATCGGTGTAGGCCGTACATTGGCGGCTGCTATTGAACAAAGTTATGATGAAAAATGGTATCATCTGGCCAGTAGCGATTGCTCCATTCGAGGTTGTTATCGTTCCAATTAATGCGAAAGATGAGGCTTTGATGGAAGTGAGCGAACGCTTGTATAAAGAGATGAAACAAGCTGGCGTTGATGTACTATTGGATGATCGTAAAGACCGCGCAGGTGTTAAGTTTAAAGACGCAGATTTGATTGGCTATCCTGTACGCATCACGGTAAGTAAAAAAATACTATCAGAATCTGGTGAAGTAGAATTACGTGTCCGCAAAGATGGTTCTACTAAGCACTGTTAAAAATTGATGAGGTAACTACCTCTGTACAAGGATTACTCGTCTGTTGAAAGATGGATATAACATTTAATTGCACACATTGAACTGCATAGAATTAGAGAGAACGACTCATTGAGGATACCTTGGTGAGTCGTTTTTGTCCATCCATAACATGTAAATACTCCATGAATATGATCAAAAATACTCATAAGCGAAAGGATGGTGATACTATTTTGTCATATTAGCATTAAAAATGTATGATTAGACTAGCTAAAGTGATAAAAAGGGTAGAATTGAAATAACCAATTCATAATTTCATTTACAGCTATTTTATTTCAAGTTGTGTGTATCATATGTTTGGGGGACGTTATCGATATGAAACGAAGAAAGTTATTGTTAGGCTTAATTACGATGTCCATGGTCTCTAACTTAGGTTGGACACATAGATTCTAAAAGAGAGAGGAGAATTAGTGTGAAACATAAACATTTAGCATTACTAGTATTAGCGATTCCTTTATTAACTAGAGGGGAAGGCTTTACCGTAGACACGGTGACCAAAAATAATTGGCAGGAATTTGAAACCAATGGATATGGTAATAAAATTCAGGCAAATGGGGGTGTAATTACCGAAGATACGGACACAAAAACTCACATTACCTATACCTATGCAGATGGAGATGTGCTAGGAACGAAAACAGAAATATTTGCAGGGAAAATACGATCAATCATATCATGACCACTGTCAATAAAAACGTACCATGGAGATCCTGTGAAAGCAACTACAGAGGTCACGCTGACATCGCAAGGTACGCTGAATGTGATTCACGTAGATGATGGTACATCCATAGATTGGCAAGATGGGATACATGTTTATAACTCCAATAGCAAGTTGATCGATCGGTCAGAAACGATTTTTTAATCTTGATACGAATGCAAATTTTAATATTACAACCCATAAAACATATCATGGAAACTTTTATCCTATGTTCAATGTGGTAAAAGTAGTCGGACAAGGTTCGGGGGAAGTGACGAAGCCAGTATCTACTGTGAACTTTTTAAAGAAAGTGACTATGGATACCCGCGCACAAACGATTAACCCAGGTAATTTACAATCTTATGAAAAACGTGTGAATAATTTCTTTCTACAAACGAATCAAGGGGGAGAATCTCATGTGCATTTTCATGATGATCTGACCATGCATACAGAGTCCACTATGAATAATTTGGAGATTGCAACGTTTCGTTCTGAAAATAGGGAGAAAATAGATACCGCACTGTCTCCACTAAGGATACAATTGACACAGAAAAAGGCGGTTCTAGTCTTACCTTTGATGGAAATGTGACAAGTACTATCTCAGGTAAAACAGATACAGAAATGCGCTTTTTATCGAATGTGAATATCAATGGTGGTGTTCATGTGTCATCAAAAGAAGGTAAGAATTTCGTGTCTCACCATCACCAATACATCGGCAGATAACACAAATGATATATTGCATGTCTATACGGCTACAAACAATCATGGTTTCTCTGAGTTTAATTTGAAGGCTAATACGGATTTTATCACAAAGAGCGCTGGTGGTACTGTGTGGGGCATGTATATCAATGCTGACTCTCACGGTGAAAATCGTATCACTCTTTCCGGTGCAAAGAACAACATTTCTACCACTGGTAAAGATGAAGTCTATGGTATTGAAGTAAGCTCTACATTGAGTGATACAACAGATGTAGCCGATTCCAATACGTAGTAAAAACTTAATAGATTTACAGAATACCACTGTTACTACAGACTCTACATCTACAGAGAAACCATGGGTATATGGGATGAAAATGAGCGCTGTAAATGGTGAAAATACATTGAATCTCGCCCACAGTGATGTGAATACTGCCTCTAACTTTGTGGCTAGAAGTATTGATGTGCGCGATGAGAATCAGGGAACTAATACAGTAACCTTAGATACTACGAATATCTCTACAAACGGGGACTATGCCTATGGTGTGAATCTGATGAGCGCTAGAAACACTGGTGCTGGTAGTAACTCTATTCATTGGAAAGGTAAGAACAGCATTGTCTCTGAGGCGATAAAGAATGGATATGGAATCCGAGTTCAAAAAGATGCAGTCAATACAGGTGCAGGTACAACCATAACCTCTGATGCAGATTCGTCTCTGGCAATTAAAGTAGATACAGAAGGTTCAGGTACTGGTATTTCCCAAATACACTCTGATCCTGCTAACAAAACGAATTCGACTTTTAACGGTGATGTGTCTATCATGATGCGAGGTAATGGAAAGTATAAAACAGCTGTCCTTGCAAGTATTGAAAAGGAAGGTACTAGTGATACGTCATCGAATACCATTACTTTCAATAAAAAGTTAAACATTGACAGTAATCCAACGGAATCAGCCTTAGCTGCAGGTGGTAAGAATACTAGTATTACTGTATCCGGTAAGGATACGACAACCATCGTAGGTAATGTGTTTGCTGGCAATGGTGGGACAGTTGATGTCAACTTATTGACGAAGGACTCCTATCTTATTGGTATGGCGAACAACAATTCGAGTGGTACTATCAATGTGAAAAGCAGATAATGGCAATTATTGGGAAATGACTGGTAATTCTAACATCAATCGATTGGATTTATCTAATGCGGGAGAAGTTCGATTTGGCGATACAGAGGTACCGCTTTCCTTAACTGTAGATACCTTAGCAGGAACGGGTGGTGTACTCCATATGGCTGGCAATATGGGGTCAGGTGATACTGACAAACTCACCATTAAGTCCAGTAGTGAAGGGGAACATGGCATTCATTTCCAAAATATGGCAGATTCTAAATCGACGGGCACAGAAGTGTTGAAATTAGTAGAAAGTCTAGGCAAGGTAGAGGATCATAAGGCGGTATTCTCATTACTTAATGAAGATAATCATGTAGCGGTTCCTACAGATGACAAAAAGCCTAGCCTTCCTAAAACTGTCATCGAAAAAGGGGCCTACCTATATACATTAGGCAGACCTACGGATTCAAAAAGTTGTTTCTATTAATGATGCAAATGTAAATAACTGGTATCTATTCCCTTATGAGGACGATGGTAAGGGTAAATTGACACCAGGGGCAGACTCAACGATTCAATTTGATAGTTTATTGTATAATTTACACTTAGGCAATACAGAAACATTGGTACAACGGTTAGGCGAAATTCATCTTCATAAAGATGTGGAACGGTCCAATACGGTATGGGCTAACTATACAAATGGCAAGTTTACATCTAACGAACGTGGTGGTTACCAACAACGATACTGGGGACTCAAAAGGTGGCTATAATTGGATACATCCACGGGATACATGGATTCACTATAGTGGTTTCACCGTAGGTATGATGCAATCGACAGCTACTCTTGATGAATACCAAGGCCATGCAAAGTTATCAGGTACTGAGCTTGGTTTCTATTCCACTCGATTGTATAAGGATACTAATGTGATGTAGATCTAGTTGGTAAATTGAGACGTTCTCGTGGTGAGTTCGACTTGGTTAACTATTCTAATGAAGCCTTACGATCAAACACTATGCATGCAAACTCATTCCTTGCATCTGTGGAACTGGGAAAAACGTATATACCGATCCGGTAAAGATGGTGTGGGTCTATTTATACAACCAGAGGCACAACTAACTTACGAAGCGAGTAAAGGATATAGCATGGATATATCCAATGGATTACATAGTCAATTCGGATCTATGCATAGTCTAGTAGGTCGCATCGGAGTACGGGCAGGTGTGGATACAACATCTGTTACTGCTTGGAATCCGTATGTGAAAGTGATGTATGAAAAAGAATTCCTCGGCAATAGAACCATTACGTTTTAATGAAAGCACTACACACAACTTTCATATAAAGGTCATTGGTTCACTTACGGCTTAGGGATTCTCCTATATGAATCGAGCTAAGACAGAACAGGTATATGTTGAGGCGCAGCGATCTACGCGTGATCGAGTACAACAAAACTGGCAATTCAAAGTTGGTTTGCGTCATACATTCTAGGCTCATTTTATTTGCATAATCTATAGTGCACGGAGTGGACACTACCATTAAATCTAGAAAGGTGCATAGTTATCGCATTTATAGGACCTCTTGCCCATTTTTTGCGAAAATTTGCCCATTTTTAAATAAAAATAATACACAAATCAATCTATTCTCGCTAGAAATGGCTTAATAAAGCCGTATTCTCACACCAAACCCCGTCACGCACTTTTGTTAATTTTGAATGGGCAAAAATGGGCAAAATCACCTAAACTATACGAACACATACGAACATTAAAATTAGTATAGAATACTAAAAAACCGCTTATTCATCGCATTCACGAACACTTGCGAACACTTATGAATAAGCGGTTATTTTCTATTTTGTATTGTGGTGGAGACGAGGGAGTCGAACCCCTGTCCAAACATGTTGCCCCCTAGACCTCTCCGAGCGCAGTTGATGTTTTAAACTTCGGATAGTGTTTGGACACCAACAACCTAAGCTATCCTAGCTCATGAGGTTTAACTAGCTCTAATTGAGCGGATAGAACTAGCTAGTCCCGTAGTTTGACGCCACATCCTTCTCCACGGGCGAGAGAAGGTGTGACGTAGCTTATGCGACTAATGCAAAATTTTTCTTCTGCGTTTAGTTTAAGTTTCACTGATTTATGGTCGAGTGAGACACCAGCTCGCTTTCTAAGATACATCCATACCTGTCGAAACCTTTACGTCCCCATATGTAATTATTGTCTTATAATTATATAGATATATTCTGTGAAAGTCAAATGTAATATGTACTTTTTTGAAGATAGTGTATACTATTAAATATCATTCCTAGTCAAGAGTCACAGGAGGAATCCTATGTCCTATGAAACAGAAAATGTAGCAGAGTTTGATCGTTTTACCTCTCTTACAGATGAAGAAATTGTTGCCATCTACCAGAAGGAAAACAATCACCATGCTACTAGATTATATTGTGCAACGATATAAAAAAATTTTGTTCGGTCCAAAAGCTAGGTCCTATTTTTTTAATGGGTGCTGATAAAGAAGATATTATACAAGAGGGTATGATTGGCTTTATATAAAGCTACTAGAGACTTTGAGCCGAGCCATCAACTAAACTTTAAAGGCTTTGCAGAAATATGCATTACCCGGCAAATCATTTCTGCCATCAAAGGCGCAAGTCGTCAAAAACACATTCCTCTAAACTCCTATATCTCTTTTAAATAAACCCGACTTATGATGACTCAGAGCGAACGCTAATAGAAGTGTTGGAAACAGAAAAAAATCTCGATCCACAAGAGGTAGTCATCAACAGAGAGCAATACGCTCTTATTAAGGAAGTGATGGAGGCTGTGCTCAGTCCTCTAGAGTGGGAAGTATTACGTGGATATATGGACGCCAAATCCTATCAAGAAATGGCGGAAGAACACCATCGTTCCGTGAAATCCATCGATAATGCATTACAACGGGTGAAGAAAAAAATGGAAGTGTACTTCGGTCAAAACCGTTGATACAGAAAGGAAGAGTTTCATGAGAGATTTTCTAATGGTTGTTGAAATTATTATTTCGATTCTATTAATTGTGGTTGTGGTAGCACAAACAGGTAAAAAGCGCAGCATGGGCGGTGCTGTTTCCGGCAAAGCAGATTCTGTATTTGGTGGTAAAGAACGCGGTGTAGACGGATTCTTATCACGCTGTACAGTAGTTCTTGCGACTTTATTCGTATTAGTTAGTTTAGCTTTAGATTTAGTGTTAAGTTCTTATTAATACATAAAAAACCCTACCCTATGGTAGGTTTTTTTTATAGACATATTGAGGTACTATGAGAGAAGAAATTTTAGGTTTTTTTAGAGATATATGGCCAGAGTCTTATCATATAGAAGATGTTCCTTTCATCTTGGGCTATAAAGGTGAAGAGATTCAGGCGTATTTTTCAATATTACATGAATTAGAAGAAGAAGGATGCATCCGTATCAAAAGACGGTGAATATGGCTCTATCAGAAAAACAGAAGATGCGAAATTGATTGGTATCTATAAAGCTAGTAAAAAGGTTTTGGTTTTGTTATACCTTCGGAAGATAATTTGCCAGATGTATTCATTCCCAACGGTTGTGAAGGCACAGCCATGCATGATGATGAAGTAGAATACATGATTAAACAGAAGGGCACTAGTGATCGAAAACGCAGAAGGTGTTATTTGTCGAGTTGTCACTCAGAAACACAACTCGTGTGGTAGGTATTTTTCAGCGTTTAGCAACAAGTGGTTTTGTAACGCCCCTCATAATGAACGATTAGGAGGGGATATTTATATTTCTCTAGAAGATACATTGGATGCACGAAGTGGCGCCACCGTAGTGGTAGAATTGACGGCTTGGCCGGAACAACGTCGCAAAAGCTGAAGGGAAAATTGTAGAAATCGTTGGGGATAGTTCTACACCAGATTTAGATGTGTTGTCTGTGATGGCTACCTTTGATTTGCCAAAAGAGTTTCCAAAAAGATGTGCAAGAAGAGGCCCGGAAGATTTCTTTCACAGTTACTGATGAAGCAGACCGCTTAGACTTGCGACATCAAGAAATGATCACTATCGATGGAGAAGATGCAAAGGATTTTAGATGATGCTGTGCATGCCAAAGTGTTGGACAATGGCAACATTGAATTAGGAGTTCATATTGCAGACGTCAGCCATTACGTATCGGCTGGTTCTATCATTGATCAAGAGGCATACCGTCGTGGCACTAGTGTATATTTGGTGGACCGTGTGATTCCGATGTTGCCAGTGGAGCTATCAAATGGTATTTGTTCCTTGCGGGCAAAAGAAGATCGTTATGCTATGTCCTGTATTATGGAAGTGAACCCGCATGGTAAGGTAGTACGATATACTATTACACCATCTATCATTCATATTACTCGCCGTTGTAGCTATAAGGAAATCTATTTAGCCTTAGAAGAGAACATCATTCCTGATGATTTAGCACCACTCATGGATATGGTTAAAAACGTTGGAAACATTGGGTTACCAATTAATGAGAATGCGCCAACAAGCGGGGGCCATTAGTTTTTGAGTTCCCAGAATACAAAGTTCTCTTAGATGAAGCCGGTATACCACAACGAATCGTACGAAAAGATAGAACTATTGCTGAGAAATTAATTGAACAATGTATGTTGTTGGCTAATGAAACAGTGGCAACTTTCCTCAGTGAACGGTTAGATACATCTATCTATCGCATTCATGAAGATCCGAAGGATACAAAATTAGAACAACTCATTACCGTCCTACATCATTCTGGATATCCTGTGAAACTACCGAGTAAGGTAGAGCCTAAGGATATTGAGGAGTTATTGCAATCTGTGAGCGGTACAGAGATTGAACCAGTGGTACAGATTATGGTACTTCGTTCCATGCAACAAGCGAAATATAGCTCGGAACATATTGGACACTTTGGGTTGGCATCTTCCACATACACTCATTTTACATCACCCATCCGTCGCTATCCAGACTTGATGATTCATCGACTCTTGCGCTATGTCTTGGGTGGCAAACCAAAACGACTTGCTCCTATTGCAGATGAGGCCTATTTAACACATAGTGCCAGCCATTGCTCGGAGCGTGAACAAATTGCCACAGAAGCAGAACGAGAAACGCTGGATATGAAAAAGGTTCAGTATATGGCGCAATATGTGGGTGAAAGTTTCGAAGGTCATGTGAGCTCGATTACTGCCTTTGGTTTATTTATTGAACTCGATAATGGAGTGGATGGATTAGTTCCGTACAACTTGATGGATGATGACCATTATGTGTTTGACGAACCACATTATATGGCCTATGGTAGACGGACTGGCAAGGAATATCGACTAGGTACACCGGTGACGGTAACGTTAATCAAAGCTGATACGGAACTTCGACAAATTGATTTTGTCATTGGTGAAGTAGAATCCATCGATGGATACTTACGGCGAGGTCAAGAAGGCCAAAGGTCACTTTCAAAACCTAAAAAAGGAAGTAAAAAAAACTATAAGAAGAAAAAAGTAGAGAAACGTAAACTTCGTGATAGCCAATCTCATGATATAATAGAAACGACAGGTACCACGAAAGCGGTAGAACAAATGCTACGCAAGTCTGGATACAAAAAAAGAAAACAGCGTTTTTATGAAACGATACATAAAAAAGTAATCGTAAACAAGGAAAGAAACAGAGGAAACGGTAATGGCGAAAGATAACAATGCATTAATTGTAGATAATCGCAAAAGCTAGACATGACTTTTCACATTCATGAAACCTATGAGGCAGGGCATTGCCCTTACAGGAACGGAAGTCAAGTCTATTCGAGTTTGAGCGCATCAATTTAAAAAGACAGTTTTTGTCGCATTGAAAATGGGGAACTTTTCTTATACCAAGTGCATATCAGCAAGTATGAACAGGGCAATCAGTTCAATCACGAACCGGAACGAACTCGTAAATTGCTCATGCATAAACGGGAGATTCATAAATTGTTAGGACAAGTGAAAGAAAAAGGATATTCCTTGATTCCTTTGAATTTTCACTATAGTCATAGCTATGTAAAAGTCACTGTTGGTCTTGTGACAGGTAAGAAAAATTACGATAAACGACAAGATATGGCGGAACGAGATGCGAAACGAGATATTCAACGCCGTATGAAAGAACAAAACCGTTAGGAAAGGAGGGTCTATGTTAGTCGACTTCCACATGCATACGAATGTATCAGATGGTACCTATATGCCAAGAGATTTGGTGGCATTAGCAAAAGAGAAACAAATACAGGCGATGTCTATTACGGATCATGATGAAGTGGGTGCCTACGGGCAATTAACAACAGCGGATAGAACGAGGGATTCAAATCTATCATGGTTGCGAGTTTAGCACCTATTACCATGAAAAAGGAAGTACACGTATTGGGATATCAATTTTCCTTAGACCATCCGGAACTACAGGAGTATATTTCTCACTTTTAAAGAAGTGCGTCGTTCTAGAATCCATAAAATGGTAGATAAATGTGCAGAGGCAGGCTATGCTATTTCCTACGAGGAATTGGTAAACACATTCACCGATGCTGTATCCTTTGGTCGCCCCCACATTGCGCAACTTTTAATCAAACATGGATATGTCAAAAACAGTGGGCGAAGCCTTTGACACAATGTTAAACCCCAATGGTCCATGCTTTGTGCCAGAAGGAAAAAGTATGCGCCACAACAGGCTATTGATTTAATTCATCGTGCTGGTGGCATCGCTGTGTTAGCCCATCCTAAATTAGTGGAAAATGACACCTATGTGCATGAATTATTGGAATTGCCCTTTTGATGGAGTGGAGGTCTATCATTCTAGTCATTCCAAAGACGACAGCTTTAAATACCATCAATTTGCCACTCATAGGGGATTGTTAATCTCGGTGGCTCGGACTTTCACGGTATTCAAGATCGGTTCCCTGAAAAGTATCGGCCTTGGTGAATATGAAAATACAAAGTGAGTGGGTAGCGGAATTTATGAAAGCCTTACAAGGCGCATAGAGGTGTAGTATGGATGTAATCGCATTTATTGGCCCTAGCGGAACTGGTAAAAGTCATAGAGCATTGGTGGTGGCCCATGAACACCACGCATCTTGTATTATATGATGATGGTATTTTAATTCATAATAATCGCATTGTCGGTGGGTTTTCTGCGAAAAAGAGGAAAAATCGTATCAAAAGCCGTTCGTCGTGCCATCTTTCAGGACAAACAACAAGTGGAAAGTGTGCGAAAAGCACTAGATGAAATTCAACCGGAACGCCTTATGATTTTGGGGACATCTGAAAACATGATTGGTAAGATAACGAAAGCCTTGGGCATCCCTGAGCCGTCCTATTATATTCATATTGAAGATGTAGCTAGCCCAAAGGATATTGAAAAAGCACAACATGCTAGATTAAAAAGAGGGAAAACATATTATTCCCGTTCCATCTGTGGAATTAAAAGCCTCATTTTTAAAAGGCTTTTTTTAATCGATCCTATTAAATCTTTCTGGCGCAGAACTAGATTGTCTACAAAGCAAGATGAAGGATGGGAAAAATCTGTCATACGTCCAGCTTTCAGCTATTATGGCAAACTGGTATTTGAAGATGCAGTGATTCAAGCACTTATCAAAAATAGTATTGAAAAATCCCCAGGTGTAACAGATGTGCGCAGTATGGATATCAAAAAAAGTAAAGAAGTCACCAATGGGTTAATTTTACAAATTGATGTTACGGTTATGCTCGGATTCGTGGTCAAGGAAATTATGGATACGTTGCAAAAGACGATACGTCAAGAAATCGAATATATTACAGGCATGTCCATCGAGCGACTTGCTATTAAGGTAGGTGGCACCATTGAGCCATCAAAAGTAAAATACAAGCATAAGGAGTAATATGAAGTCATACTATATTTATACATATGGTTGCCAAATGAATGAAAGTGATTCAGAGCGATTGGCCCATCAGTTGGAGTCTGTTGGATATGTACCTACAGAAGAGGTAGATCTTGCAGATTTAATTATTTTTAAATACTTGTTGCGTTCGTGAAACGGCGGAAAATAAAAATTTATGGTCGTATTGGCGAGTTAAAGCATTTGAAAGAAAAGAATAAAAACTTAATCATTGCTATTACTGGCTGTATGGCACAGAAGAACCAAGCGGATATGTTTAAACGGGCTCCTCATATTGATATCGTATTGGGAACGCATAATATCCAACATATCAACGAAATGGTCAAAGAAGTACAACGCACAAAAAAGCGCCAAGTCAATGTAGACATGGACAATACAGTATTGCCTGAATTGGCGGCAAAACCTAACGGTACATTCTTTGCATGGGTACCGATTATGAATGGATGCAATAAGTTCTGTACCTACTGCATCGTACCTCATGTGCGGGGCCGTGAAATTAGCCGTCCTGTGGATGCCATCGTGAAAGATGTGCGTGAACTGGGCGAAAAAGGCTTTAAAGAAATCACTTTGTTGGGACAAAACGTAAACTCCTATGGTTTGGATTTTAAAGATGGCACAGACTTTGGTGCTTTAGTAGATGCCTTAGATGGCATTCCAGGTATCGAGCGTATTCGCTATATGACAAGCCATCCCCAAGATATGACGAAAGGCATGGTAGATGCCTTAGGTCGTTCTTCTAATATTGTGACACAATTGCATTTACCAGTGCAGTCTGGATCTGACAATATTTTGAAACGCATGAATCGTCATTATTCTGTGGAAAAATATAAAGATTTGTTGCAATATTGCCGTGAAAAAATCGATGGCGTTACCATCACAACAGATATTATTGTGGGTTTCCCGGGAGAAACAGAGGAAGATTTCCAACAAACATTACAATTATTGAAAGATGTACGTTATGATATGGCATTTACTTTTATCTATTCCAAACGTTCTGGTACACGCGTATGGAATTTGAAGAGCAAGTGCCTGAGGAAGTGAAACGTGTTCGTTTACAAGCCTTAATGGATGTGCAAAATGAGATTTCCCTTGAATTGAATCAGGCCATGGAAGGCAAGGTGTACGATATCATCGTAGAAGGACCGAGCCGTACTGATGAAAAACATGTGGTTTGGACGCACGTCGGGGAATAAAATGGTCCTATTCCCTAAACAAGAGAACTTAAAAAAATTGGGGATACTATCGATGTACGTATCGATAAAAGGACAAACGTGGGTATTATACGGCACTGTACTATAGAAAGGAGTTAGCAGGATGGGCAAGAAACAAACGCCTATGATGGAGCAGTATTTTAGTATTAAAGCTCGCTATGAAAAGGAACTATTATTTTTTCGGTTAGGTGACTTTTACGAGCTTTTTTATGACGATGCTATCACCGCATCACGAGAATTGAATATCACCTTAACAGGTCGCAATGCGGGTGAAGAAGATAAAGCTCCTATGTGTGGCGTTCCTTTCCATTCTGCAGAATCCTATATTGAAAAAAACTCATCAGTAAAGGCTACAAGGTAGCCATCTGTGAACAAGTGGAAGATCCTAAAGAGGCAAAGGGTATCGTAAGACGTGATGTCATTCGTGTCATCACGCCTGGTACAGTACTCAGTGAAAATGGTACGAAAGATGGGGAAAATAATTTCTTAGCTTTGACCTATGAAACAGGGGGACAGCGCATTGTGTTTGTTCGCAGATATCACCACTGGTGAAGTGATTTGGGAACGCATGGATTACGGCAGTGAAAGTTCGTTATTTGATGCTTTCACCATGTATCAACCGAAAGAGCTTATCTTAGCTGGTAATAGTGAATTGCCTACTAGTATCCAAGATTTTTTGACACGACAAATGTCAGGCATAGCCTTGTCTCCGTTCACACCTTCCGACACTATGGATAGTGTTCGTCTGAAAGGTCGTGAACATTTTTTTCTGATGCCGGCTTGCTAGAAGAAGATGTGTTAGAAGCCTTAGGCTACGTGATTCTCTATTTAGAGGATATCATTAAAAACAGATACGTCTCACATTAACTACGTGCATCAACTATCCGTGGGAGACCGCATGATTCTAGACACATCCTGTTTGCGCCATTTGGAGATTACAAGAAATGTTCGAGATGGATCTAAAAAAGGAACGCTTTTAGATGTTCTGGATAAGACATTAACCCCTATGGGAGCTCGTATGTTGAAACAGTGGATTGAACATCCTTTAATGGATATCCATCGCATCGTGCGCCGTCAAATGGGGATAGGTGAATCTATCGACAATCCAATCATGCGTAGTCAACTGCGTTCTTTACTGACCTCTGTGTATGATTTTGAACGTATTCTAAGCCGTGTAGAAACAGGGGGAGTGTGTCTCCTAGAGATTTTGCATCCTTGCGAGAATCTTTGCGGGTCTTACCGATGATTCAAGAGGTATTACAACATTGTACCTCTAATATTCTACAAGACTGTCATAGTATGATTCATACTCATGACGACTTATGTGATTTATTAACACGGGCTATCGTGGATCAACCGTCGTTGGCACTGAAAGATGGTCATATCATTCGTGATGGATACAGTGCAGAATTAGATGAATTGCGATCCTTGGCTACCAATAGTCAAGAGTGGCTACATCGTTTAGAAGAAGAGGCGAAACAAGCTACAGGGATTCGCCTAAAAACAGGATACAATAAAGTATTTGGTTACTATTTTTGAAGTGTCCCAAGGGCAAGTAGGGTTTAGTGCCAGATTATTTCATCCGTAAACAAACCTTAACCAATGCGGAGCGCTACATAACTCAGAGCTAAAAGAGTTTGAAATAAAAAAATGCTCAATGCAAAAGAGCAGATTCAAAAAGTTGGAATATTCTTTGTATCAAGACTTGCGCCTTAAGGCAAAAAGAAAATATTAAAGAAATCCAAGAGACAGCTCGTGGCATTGCCCAATTAGACGTGATTTTGAGCTTAGGGGAAGTGGCTTTCACCAACAAATATATATGTCCTACTATTGTTACCAATGGGGCCATTTCCATCAAAGACGGTCGCCATCCTGTCATAGAAAACCTTGCTGAAACAGGAATTGTTCATTCCTAATGATGTGGTGTTGAACCATTCCGAAGAAGAGTTCATTCTTATTACAGGCCCCTAACATGGCAGGTAAATCGACATACATGCGTCAAGTGGCTTTGCTCATGATTATGGCGCAAATTGGATCTTTTCATTCCCGCTAGAGAAGCCACCATTGCTCCTGTGGACAGAATTTTTACCCGCGTTGGGGCTAGTGATGATATCTCTACTGGTCAAAAGTACTTTCATGGTGGAAATGAAAGAAGTATCGTATATCTTAGAGCATGCGACGTGCAACAGTCTAGTCATCCTCGATGAAATCGGCCGTGGTACATCTACCTTTGATGGTCTTAGTATTGCTCGTGCCGTGGTGGAGCACATCTGTGAAACCATTCACTGTAAAAGCTTGTTTGCAACTCACTATCACGAGTTAATTGAATTGGAAGACCAATATAGTAAACTGAAAAACTATACGGTAGCTGTCAAAGAGAAAGGCAATGATGTGTTATTTCTACGCCGCATTGTAAAAGGTGGGGCAGATCGCAGTTATGGTATCCATGTGGCTAAATTGGCAGGCCTTCCTAAGGCTGTCCTAGATCGAGCTAACACAATTTTATCTCATTTGGAAGATGGAAAAGTAGTATCGGAAGCAGTGCCTAAGAAAAAAGAAAAGCCAAATGTTACAGGACCTCTATTTGGGAGTGGTGATTTATTTACACAACCCATTCTGGATCAGTTATTAAAGCTAGACATTATGAGTATGACACCCATAGAGGCCATCAGTGAATTATATCGTTTACAAGAAGAGGCGAAACAAGGAGGTGGCAAATAATGCCAACCATTCATGTCCTAGATGAAACGACTATCAATCAGATAGCGACCGGCGAAGTGGTAGAACGCCCTGCCTCTGTTATCAAAGAGTTAGTAGAAAATGCTATCGATGCAGGGGCTACTTCTATTGAAGTAGAAATTGTAGAAGGTGGCATTGAATATATGCGTATCACCGACAATGGGTGCGGTATGTCCGAAGTAGATGCACGGCTAGCCGTTTTGCGTCATGCTACTAGTAAAATTCGCAGTGCCGACGATTTATATGACATTGCCTCCTTAGGTTTTCGTGGTGAAGCCATTGCACGATTGCCTCCGTATCCAAATTCACCTTACAGACCCGTCAGGAAACGGATGCTATGGGCACACGGATTTACATTGAAGGTGGTCATATGGTGGACTGTGATCCATGTGGTACCTCGGTGGGTACTTCCATTGAGGTGAAAGATTTATTTTATAATACCCCTGCTCGTAGAAAATTTTTAAAATCTACTCGTACAGAAGCGAATAAAATCCAAGATATGATTGGCAAATTGGCTCTTAGCCATAACCATATAGCCTTTAAATGCATAGTGGATAATCGGGTAACGATTATGACACCGGAAATGGAAATATGGTGGATACTATCGCTGCTTTGTACGGATTTAAAGTCAGTGAAGACGTATTTCCTATTACCTATGAAGCAGAAGGTATTTATGTGGAAGGTGTGGTCAGCAAGCCAACGGTACTAAAAAAAGTAGTCGCCAATGGCAGACGACAATTGTAAACCAACGTGTCATTTCCGATAAAGCTATCTACAAGGCTATCGATACGGCATACCATGCTCTTTTTACCGAAAGGTGGCTATCCTTTAGTAGTATTACAAATTGTCGTACCACGGAACGGTGGATATCAATGTACATCCACGAAAAAGTGAAGTGAAGTTCTCAGACGATAAACCAGTCTTTAAAGCAGTGTATAATAGTATTTTGCAAGCTTTAGAACATCCTACGCAGCACGTGACTAACAATCAAGAAGAAACGATAGCTACAGCTATCGACTATGATAAAGTATTCACTGGACGTTCTCAAGGATTTACAGTGATGCGTGAAAAAACAGAGGCTCTCGTAGATACGATCCGCCAAAAGGGATATACAGTGCCACAGCGCACAGTGTATGAACAAAGTAACTTTAACGAATCCCTAAAAAGTGGATGAAAAACTTTGTGCCTAAAAGTTATACACAAGAGGATAAAGATCGGTTCAGAGCTATCCGTGAATCACGGCCAAATTTAGTACCAAGTTCTGTAGAGCCATATATGAACCACACTGGAAATGAATCTGTGTCTGGAGTGTTAATTGCATCACAAGGATTAGCAGGTGCTTCTCACGCTGAAGGAGCTATTGGTGTAGATAAACCCTATGATGCTGATCATGGTAATTCATATAATACTAATGCTAGTAAAAACAGCAGACTAACCATGGATTACTGCCTATGGGACAAGTGGCATCTTGCTATATTTTGGCGAAAAAAGGTGACGATTTATACATTATCGACCAACATGCTGCACACGAACGTGTACGGTATGATAAGTTATGTAAATCATCTGAGTCTATTCCTATGCAGGAATTATTGATACCTATGTACATGGATGTTAGTGAGGAAGAACTAACATTGGCGGAAGAGCAAAGGGATGCTTTGCTAGACTTAGGATTCCTAGTAGACCAAGGGGGCCCCACTTCCTTACGTATTGATGGTCATCCTTTGGATATCATTGAAAAGCAAAGTTTCGAGATTTTACAATACATTTTTTTCCTATATGCATGATCATCAAAGTCCAAGTGCGACGCAATTACGTCATGAAATGTTGGCTTATGCCTCCTGTCGTGGCGCCATTAAAGCGAGGGCATAATCTAAATTTAGTACAAATTGATGCCTTATTAAACGATTTATTCACTACAGAGAAAACCTTACGTTTGCCCTCATGGACGACCTACGATTATTAAATTTACACCAGATGAATTAGGAAAAATTATTTTTACGGAGTTAGTATGTATCTCATTAGCACAAGTTCAAAGACAAATGCATATCTCATTGAACAGGCTAAGGAGCTAAGTCAACTCTTGCAAATGCCCTATGTGCCACGAAAGTATCAGTCTGTAGAAGAATTATTAGAAACACATCATTGTGCGGGTGCCTTGGTTGTGACCAAGGAAGGGCCTTCTTTTGTCACAAAAAGAGGGGATGCCCCATCAATTTCATCTGTCTATGGCCCATTTGCGTTTGCTAGAAATTGATCGTGGACATACAGACCATCTGTTACGAGCTATCGGGTATGAAACGGTGACATCTGTTTTAGATTGCACTGCCGGGCTTAGGATCCGATAGTGCTGTTATCAGCTATGGTTGTCCACAGTTATTACGCCATACGGCTATTGAAGGACATCCTATCTTGGGGTATATCACCAATTATGGATTTCGACACTTTCAGCATAAAAAATCCAAGCGTAACAGAGGCGTTGCGCCGGATTCAATTGGTCATTTGTAATTATCAGGAGTATTTACAACAGATAGAACCTAATCAGTATGATGTTATCTATTTGGACCCTATGTTTGAAAAATCCTGTCTATGAAAGTCCTCAATTTCAGCAGTGGCGTGGTCATTTACTAGAATCTAAGATATCTTCAGACATTGTAGCACTGGGCTTGGAAAAAAATCGAAACGTTTGGTCATTAAAGAGCGCAAAGGCAGTCGTCTATTCAAAGACATACCACCCATAGAAATGGTGGGTGGTAAATATAGCTCCATTGCCTATGGCATCTATGAAAGGAGGTAAGATGAACCAGTTAATTACAATTTTGGGTCCCTACCGCAGTAGGGAAAACAGCCCTTACCTTGCGGATGGCTGAAACCTTACAATCTCCCGTACTATCTGGAGATGCGTACCAAATCTATAAAGGGTTGACCATTGGTACCGCTAAACCTACCCTTGAAGAATTGAACAGAGTGCCTCATTATTTCATCGATACCCATGAGCCTAATGACTTGTACAGTGTGGCAGAGTTCAATGCACAAGCTAACACTGTCATAGATGCCGTTAACAAGGACGGTAAGATTCCTATTTTATCCGGTGGCACAGGGGCTGTATGTGCAATCCTTGCTAGAAGGATACGACTTTTTAGATGTGCCTCGCAATGAAAGTTTGCGCCTTGAATTAGATAATATTTTTGATACCTTTGGATTAGAAGGTTTACAAGCTTATGCCAATGAATTGGCTGAAAAAGAAGGTCTTACGTTACCATTCCAAGATAAACATCGCCTATACCGTGCCATCGAGTGCGTCTTAGCTGGTGAGGGACATGCCTTATTAACGCCATCAAAAGAAGGATTAGTCTTTCAGGGACCTGTCATCGGCTTAGAAAGGTCCAGAGAAGAACTATACGAACGGATTAACCTTCGAGTAGAGTATATGGTTCGAGATGGCTTATTTGAGGAAGTTGAACAGCTGTTAGATCTGGTGTAAAACCAGATTCACAGGCTTTCAAAGGCATTGGATATAAAGAGATTATCCCTTATTTTCAAGGGGAATATTCAAAAGAACGGGCTATTGAATTAGTACAACAACATACGCGGCAATTTGCAAAGCGGCAAATTACGTGGTATAAACGGATGCCGTATATTCAGTGGATTTCTATCACTCCAAATCGCAGTGAAGAAAGCATTTATGAGGAAGCTATGGAACTGGTTCAAGCTAGTTTAAAGAAAGGAATAGAATGACTGTAGAAGAAATCCGTCAACAGGCTCTTGAGTTAGCTGAAAAAGAGTTCAAAAAAATTTGAGCCTGTGGCGTTATATAATACAAAAAAAGTGCTGGAAGCATTTAAAGAATGCCAACTTTCAGATTATCATTTTAATGGAACCAGTGGCTATGGTTATAATGATGTTGGTCGTGAGAAATTAGACGAAGTATTTGCTCACGTGTTTAAAGGAGAGCGTGCCATCGTGCGCCCTCATTTCGTGTCCGGCACCCATGCATTAGCCACCACATTACAGGCTATCTTGGGCAATGGATCGAAAGGGAAAGAGTTTGTCTATGCTGTAGGACAACCATATGATACGATGCAATCCGTCATTGGTGCGTCACGCCATGTGCCAGGATCATTAACAGAGCAAGGTTTCATCTATAAAGAAGTTCCTTTGGTGAATAACACCTACGATTTAGAGGGCATACGCCAAGCTGTTACAAAAAACACTCGTGTTGTGGTCATCCAACGATCTAGAGGGTATAGCACGCGAGAACCTTTGTCTGTAGAAGACATTGGTATCATTGTGAAAAGCTGTAAAAAGAAGTAAAATCCTGAAACCATAACTTTTGTGGATAATTGTTATGGTGAATTTACAGAAACCAGAGAGCCTCTAGAAGTAGGGGCAGATATTATGGCAGGCTCTCTTATTAAAAATGCTGGCGGCGGTATTGCTCCTACCGGTGGTTACGTGGTAGGTCGAGATGACTTAGTGGAACAAGTGGGGTATCAGTTAACGGCTCCGGGGCTAGGTGATCATATGGGATCCTATGCATCAGGGATATCGCCTATTCTTCCAAGGATTATTCTTAGCACCTCATGTGGTATTACAAGCCTTGAAAGGAGCGGTCTATACAGCTGACAGTGGGAACCTTGTTGGGATATGAAGTATTCCCAAAAGTCGATGCACCTCGTTTTGACTTAATCCAAGCCATCAACCTACACGGGACCAGAAGAAATGGAATACTTCTGCCGTGGCATGCAACCTATAGCCCTGTAGATGCTCATGTTCACCCTATCCCGGGAGATATGCACGGCTACGAAGATAAAAATCATCATGGGTCGGCGGAACCTTTGTGCAAGGATCTTCCATCGAACTCAGCGCAGATGGGCCCGTAAGACCACCGTATACCATTTTTATGCAAGGCGGACTTGTATTTGAGCACTCCATGCTAGGAATCTTAGAGGCGGAAGAGATATTAAAAACATAGAGGGTAGAATATTTACTTTCAAATTCTTGTTAGTGTTGGCAATTATTGCCTTTGCATCTAACATTTATACTGGTATGAATTGGAGCTCATGGATTAATGGAGCTTTTGATTGGTTACCTTTACAGAACATGGATAGGTGATGATAATGCCTAGAGGTGGAACGCGAGAAGGTGCAGGGGCGTAAACTTGGATGGCGTAAAGGATATAGCGAGGCTAGACAAGGGTATCAAATCCGATTGCACGAAGATGAATGGGAAGTTGTTAAAGCGTTTGCCAACTTAGTAAAAACAAGATATTAATAAAGCGAGAGAAAAAGTTAAAAGATTTAGAAGAAGAACTTGGAAAAAGTCTAATTATTTATTGTTGCTTTAATAAATGACCGAATATATTAATACCTGAAAAAAATTACAACATTACACAATTCTAAAAATATAAAAAGGTTTATATAGAATGGTAAGACTACAAAAACAATATGAAACAGGGAATATGGTAACATATGATTATTACCCTAATAATGGAACAGATTATGGGACATTTTCAGTAGATAAAACAACTCTCAACTTTACGGTTGAATGCTTAGATCCAATCTATCCGGAATTATTTTTCAAAGCTTTAATAAAAAGTCAAAGAAATGATTGCAAATAATGATTGCAAGGATGAAGCAAGCATTATATGGTATTGATTAATTTAACTTTGAATTTTATTGATAAGAATTGTACCGATAATTTCTGCATAATTTATTAAAAAAAGCTTTACCAATTACTTATATTTTTGGTAGAATAGGTATAAGAACTTCTCGAGGTAGAAAATTTGTGGCCTCTACACAACTAGAAATAGGATTGAGATGTGGGGTAAGCGACACCCACCGAGAAGTATGAAACCACCTGCATAAGTAGGTGGTTTTTCTATTAATAATCATACCCCAGTTGACTGATTATTCCTTAACTGATTGTTTCACTCTCATAGAATGGAGTATAGTATATAATCTAATAAGTGCCTTAAACCTCTATACAACAATTCTTGACAGTACCTGATAGAAATAAACTTGCCTTTAATTTATGATAATTTATATAATAAATATAGAGATGAGTATCTAGATGAAAAATTTATCTAAAGTTACTCATAGGGTATTAAAAAGTATGGATAAGCAAGGGGCGTTAACATATGTTGCAAAAAGCTAAACCAAGAAAAAGTTAGACCACGAACTTTATGATATTTTTGGACGATTGGGAAAAACGATTCGACACCGTTTTATACATTAGAAACAGTTCATTTATATCACAAAAGAGCTTGAAGAGTTTGAAAAAGTTATGCGAATCTAATAAAAGAATTGGAAGAGTACACAAAAAACTATTTAAAGATTTGGGATTCTAACCACTTACCTTGGTAAGTGGTTTTTCTATTAGTCATATCATAACTAATTTGATCTATTATTCCTTTAAGTGATTGTCACAATCCCATAGAATACGGTATTTTTACATAATAATATAAGTGGAAATGCATTAGCTCATCCTTTTTGTGTTGCATGAAATTTGGTGATGATTTTATGAAAAACGTATGTAGTAAAAAAACAATTCTTGAATAATAGGCTACCTTAAAGGTCATAGAGATTATCTTGCTAGACTATTTTATGTTTTTATATAATAAAGACATAAATAACAGACAACCAGAAATACATGAGATTGTTGCTTTAGTGTTAAAAAGAAATGGATAAAAAGAGGGTGTTGTGGTATGTCGAACAAGACAATAAACAATAATGATACTATAAAATATGATTATCTTGATGATTTTAAAAATAATCCAGAGCCAGTGATAACATGGGATACAAAAAGAAGCTTATTTTGCCAGTGCTGATGAACTTTGCAGAATGTTAGCTGAAGATAAAGAATATCAAGACTTTCTTGATGCATTATGTAAAAAAATTTGGATACTAACCACTTACTAAGGTAGGTGGTTCTTATGTATAAAGATATATTAATGTGAAAAAGGGCATACATAAGACTTACCTATTCTAACTTAGTTATCAATATGCTAAGGAGGATTGAAATAGGTGATTATGCAGAAGATTAAAAATAATCTCTATCTATACAAACTTCTTTCGATAAAGTGGTATAATAAAACTAATCATAAAATGACATAGATTAACTATAAAAAGGAATTTTAGAGTTGATAGGTATGAAAATTATATTGAAAGTGTACGTAGTATTAGCAATTGCTGTGTTTATCGTTAAAATTTACACAGGATTAGATTGGAGTTCATGGATTAATGGTTTCGTTGTTAGCTATGCAATTACAATTATAGCTAAATTCATGGGTGGTGATAAGGATGCCTAGAGGGGGAGCACGAGAAGGTGCGGGTAGACCATTAACAGGTGGAGAGCTAAGAAAGCAACGCCAATTAAGAGCTACAGAAGAAGAATGGCAAATCATTAGAGAGTTTTCTCAAATCCTAAAAAAAGACAAAGAACGAGCCAAACGGATGTTAGAAATAGAATAGGAATAAGGACGCTTAGAAATAGGCGTCCTTTTGTGTTGCATGAAATGTGGTGATAATCTTATAAAAACGTATATAGTAAGAAACAATAGTTAAATAACAGGTGTAGCAAATGGTTACCTATTCTAATTTAGTTTATCAATATGATATGATGTATATATAATGAGTGGTAAAATTAAGGAGAGTTAAAAAAATGATTATGCAGAGAATAAAAGATAATTTTTAATCCATATAAACCACTTTCGATAAAAAGGTTATAATAAAAAGTTTAGGCTGGATAATATTGTGGTCATGGCTACTAGGGATTCCTGCACTTATTTTAGAGAAAAATGGGGCAGAGGTTGACATTCTTGCTTTTAATAGTAGCTATCATCATAGGTGGTTCTCAGTATATGTTGTTTATATTTACTATAAAACGGTTCAGATCAATGAATATTCCAAACCATTTGGGCAACAGCTATGTTTATTATACCTCTTCATCTATTATGTTTTATAGTAGCAGAGTCAAATGATGATTTTATCGTTAAGATGAGAAATAAGTTAGGTCATTTAGTGAAAGAGGATACAAATGCATGAAATCATCAAAAATAACACTCCAAACACTTGATGGCTATGGAGCTGATGTGGAGGATATGTTGTTTTTGTTTTATAATTGCATTGGATTGATTCCATTATGCATATATTGTTTTAAATACAATAATAAAAAGATATACTGTTTTTACCAATATAGGGATTCATATTTTACGAGTATTAATATTCTCTGTATCTTTTAGTGTATTAATTCGATTTGGGTTTACAGAGGAGTGGATTAAATGGAACTCCCTATTAATAATAATTTACACCATTATAGGGTATTACTATTGGATACATGAGGAATTGTTATCCTCCCTTACCAATAAAATGCGTATTGCTTTAAAAATATATCTTTTTATGGTTCTATTTGTATTGAAAGTATATACATCCTGTGCAAGTTGATGGAAGTTTAAACTTTCAAAAAGTCATTTTCTATTTTTATCCCTATCTAATTTATTAAGTAGAGGTAACTATATGTATAAAAAAATATAAAAATATTGCTATACCTGTTTACAAGTATTCTAGAAGGGAAATGTATTTCATGGTGTCTTTTTGATCACTATTGGGATAAAAGAACGACATACTCCTTAACAAAAATGAGTTTATGGAAAAAGTATTGTGATAAAAAAATATCTAGAATCTATCATATTTTTATATAATTTAATTACTAATGTTCATTTTGATGCTCAATTATATGACTTATTAAAAAAATGGTAATTCAGTCACATGAGCTTATAGATCAACCATATTTTTTTGGCAGTAGAACTATATAAAAAGATGCTTTTCATATAATCCAAACAAAGAAAAATTGCGTACATTTTTATAGATACTTAATTATCAATGCATGGGAATTTGAAGGCGCTATTGTAAAAAGGTTTATTATTTGAGAAAAATATGAAGAGATAAAAGAGTTTGCTATACAGCATACATTTGCAACTACTGATAATTCATTTTTCCCCGAATCTAGTGTATGGCGGAATGTTGATTATGAAGAATACTTAGAGTCACGAAATATAGATTGGAGAGTTGAACCTACATTTGAAGATAGTTTTCAATTATTTCCGTAAATTTAGTAAAAAATCAACTGATAGATCTATCCTTTACATATTCTATTTTTATATCTTTAGCAGGGTGATGAAAAGTGCAAAAAGTATGCATATGGTTTTTAATAATTATGGTGATAATGGGGCCACTTTATCTATATATTAATATTCATCGGTATATGGATATAAAAACATTTTTTTCGATATGAAATAACTTTTGCCTTTTGAATTAAGAGATTATTTTTAATCGAAAGACAATAGAAAAATGAAATCTTTACATATGTTCTGAAAAACGACACTTTATATGTATATGGTCTATCAGGATATACGAAGGTATACTTAGGATTAGACGTTCATATAGTTAAGATTTTAAATCCAGAGTATGAAAAATAATTATATACAAAAGCTTGGATGGTAGAGGTTCCTATTATTCTAGTATTGATGAATTGCGACAAGAATATGGTAGTAATCTTATATTAGAACATAATTTTTGATGCAGTAGATGATAGTGATATTACTACATTTATGGAATTACTTAGGGAAAGCAAGTCGAGAGAATCTGCACAGTATAGTTTTTTTAGAAGATTCCGGTGATTTATATAAAGATGGAAAGAAGATGGCTCAAGGGCTCCGTTGTTTGAATGACTCTTTAATTAAGGAATATGAAAAAGAAAAAAATAGAAAAACCGAAAGAATTTAATATAAATTATAGTATTGATGGAGAAAAAGGTAGGAAAAAAATTCCTAATGGAGATTAAGAATGTTTATAGAAGAAAAATAAATTATTGATGGAAGAAAAATTTAATACAGGCTATTAGAGAAATGGGAAGTACGTATATTCCTCGGCAATTGGTTAAAGATACTAGTTCATATTGAATTATATTTAGGATCATATTGTGGCGACTTTATAGTTATATATGATGACGATTCGTTTATAACTGATAATGATTTATTTATAGTCTCTAATTATCTCCGAAAACGATATTTCATATTCAGGGCTAGGATTAGGGAAAAATAGCTAACAGTGCTCTATATTAGTCCAAAGGATGAAGAGAATTGTCCTTTGGATATTGTAGAGTTAGAAGTGGGTGTTGACGGGAATAGTCAAATTAATTATTATGAAATTCCTCTAGATTATACATATCACGATACGCCAGAATTAATCTGGCAGTATAGAAAGATAGGGTATAAATGTCGTGTTCTTTTGGGGGATGAAGCGACTAGTATAGTAAAGAAACAAAATATTATTCCAGAAAAAGTACTCAAAAAAATAGGATTAAATCTGTTGATTTAGTTGATAGTTTAAATAATATAATTAAGAAAAAAGCTCTTTATTTAAGAGATTTTATATCTAAGAACTCTAAAAGAATGTATTTTCATTTAGACACAATCTGTGATAAGAAAAAAATTGAATATCTATGTTGAGTATAAGGATAATACATGGATTAAAAGAAAAATATACAATCAAAAATTTGAAGGTACAGTGGATTTTAGAGTGCCACTGCTTATTGGGAATGGTTTAATGAGTTTTATGATATGCATAGAATTTTTAGAAAAAAGATATACTTCCTTAGATTGTATATTTAATATTTCCACCGGCGAACTCTCTTATGTATATGACAATATCACAGAAGATAATTTTACTGATGAACTAGCTTTGATAAATGCTTGGGAAGAACGGTATTTCTCCCCAGAAGGAGAACCACTGCATACGCATGCAATAGCACCTCATGAGGGATGTATCACGGGAACTATACACATAGATATGTCTCAGTTTATTCAAGAGGAGGAAGAAGAAATGGTTAATGTAGATCCACTATAGAATTTACAGGGGAAGATATTCACGATTTGATTCCACAATATCTTCAAAATCAGTTATGATATTTTGTATTCTATCTTGCCAGGTACATATCATCGGGTATACCTATATGTAGAGAATGATGGAACGGTATGCCGTCAACTAGGGTATATCATTGTCGACGGTGAATACCTAACTTTTGAGGAGATGGTAGACCGTAAGGTAGTTTCTAAGGCTACTTATGATGCTACGATGGAACAAATGGCATTGTGGTCGAATTACATGCGAAATGCATTTATTGCATGTCATCTTGAACCGTGGACGGTATTCTCCTATATGTTAGATGAAGAACTGCATATTTCCAATAACTTTGGTTACGATGTATTAGCAGAACAAGTCTATGAGAATGAACTCTTTGATCTATGGTCCTATGAAAAAAACTAGGCATTAAGAGCCCTAACTTGCCTAAAAGATAAGTTAGCGAATATTGTACCAGAAAATGAATATGCTAAATTTTAGAGATTACTACATTTTTTGAAATATTTCTTTTATGGTTCTATTGGCATTGAGGTATGTACATCTTGTGTAAGTTGTTGTAAATTTAAACTTTTAAAAAGTATATATAAGATCAATAGTAAAGGTAATATAATGAAAGTTTTACTGAACCCATGTGTTAGAGATAGAAATGAAATTATGAGCAAAAACAGAAAATCAACATTTATTTGATTTTTATATGTAGACTGTAGACTTAAAGATTATATAGTAAATAGTTTTGGTCCAGAATTGCTTATACAATATAAGGGGATAAAAATCAACTCTTAATGATTGTGATACATTAATGACTACTATGAAGGTTAAAGTTTATCCGAAGTCCCCATATTATGAAATATACTATGAATATGAAATGATCCTAAGTAATCGTGAAAAAGAGTGGCATATTATTTGATAGCCTTAGTTTATATACAATAACCACAAATGATGTTTTTTTAATGATTATTCAAACGAAAAAAACAATATATTGTAGAATTATTGGAATTATATGGCTATAGTTACATGTCTACTGTTGACATATGTAAAAGGATTCCTTTGGTACCTATTAATGCATCAAAATCAGCTAAGGAGTTTTTAGGAGGCCAACACTATTTGGGACATATATTGTGTTATGGTGAGGAATATAGTGATGCTAATGGTAACATTGCAATGGATATTGATCAATCTCTAAGCAATATTGCAGAAGAAATCATACATTTAGCAAATCACAGTAAATTCATAAACGGGAATTATGTTGTGGATGAAAGAATTCCTAAATATATACATTTTCAAACATTTGAAGAAGTAGATGATTTATGTAAAGAATATGGTGGATGTCAGCTACCAGATAAAGCGCAAAGTCATGTATGGCATATAGGTACTTGTTGCACTAATGAGGGAGATATTCAGGTTGTATCATCAACATATCTATATATATCCTTGTATATAAAAACATTTTATATACAAGTACGCCAAACAATAACGGTACAGGATAATGAGTTTAATACATTTAGTATCAAAAAGAAATACATTTTCTGATGATGCAGAGGTGTTATTGATTTTACTGCAAAGATGTATTATGAAACTATAGAGATATTGGAAAGCCAAGGATATGAAAAGACAACAAGAAATAAATTATAAGGTGTGTATAGATGTAGTTGGAGATGAAATGAAAAAGAGATAGAGATAGGGGAATTGCTATTTGGACTTCAACCTAACGAATATAGTTATATTGATACGATAATGACTAATTAGCTTAAGAAGGTGGAAACGCAAGTTGGCTATAAACACTAAATTAAATGGAATATTGAAAGCACGTAATCTAAGAATCCTAGCTATTTTATTCTTATTATTATCAATGATAGGAATAATATTCTTTAATACCTATTACTGGACACAGTTAAAATTTAGTTTATTCGGACCCAATACATATATTGTTTATAATACATATGACAAGCGGGTTGAACGTATGCATAAGGATGGGGCATCAGAAGTAGTTTGGAAAAATCCGACTATGATAGATGTTTCTAATTCGGTCGAGGTTGATGGAAAATTATTATTTATCGTCAATTATGTAGATGCAGCATGCAACTAGTCGTATTTGATTTGGATAGCAATACGATTATCCGTAAGATACCTCTTGTGGGTGTCAAGGGTGTTAGTACAGAACAACTATATTTAATGGGAAATAACTTACAAATTAATTATAGATGTATTTATATGAAGGATTATGAGTTTGGGAAAGGACAATATGACTTACAATATCATATTCCCGTAAAAAATATATTAGATGAAACAATAGATGATATAAAACCCATACATTATGATGGGATTGAAAAACATCCACCTAGAACAAAATTTAAAGGATCTCCTCGAGTGCCTTTTTAGTGATACTGTATATAAGGAAACAAATTCTCAAGGAAAAAAAGAAGTGTTATTTCAGAATAACGATTTAACTATAGAATATGAGGAGTATGGCACTAGAATATATTCAGATGATGTGGTAGGCATTTTGAAAAAAAGGTGAATATGTATTGAATAGTTGGCAGATACAAAAAAACATGAGCGCGACTTTTTGGGGATTTAATACAGTGTATCGATTTCAAGGAGTGTATAGTAATCAATTTTTACTGTTCAAGGTATATGATGAATATTTTGACTTAAAACATTCTGATGTATATAAACAATCAGACTCAATGGTCTACGCCAACAATAATCTGCTCATTAAAAAGATATATTTACCGCGATCAATATTTGAACCATATGAAATACTTTATATTGGTCGCTAGTAGCGGAAATAACGATATAGAAAAATAGGCTATTCCACACCCCAGATTCTTGTAAAATAGCTAGAAAGTACGATATAATATAGTGATATGTATAAGTATAATTTTTTGTTCAATTATACATCTTCAGACTTTCAATCTGTTTTGATGTATCAATTTGATGGTAGGAGATAATATGGACAAAGTATATGCAGTAGCTATGAGCGGTGGCGTAGATAGTTCTTTAACCGCTTCAATGTTATTAGAACAAGGATATAAGGTATTTGGTATTACCTTGCGTTTGTGGGTAAGCGACACGAATGAAGACGAAATTCCCCAAGCTGTAGTGGATGCGAAGAAAATGTGCGATTTTCTTGGTATTGAACATCATGTGGTGGATGCGAAAGACATTTTCAAAGACAATGTGGTAGATTATTTCATCACAGAATATTCCAATGGTCGTACACCGAACCCATGCGTGTTTTTGTAATCGCAATATTAAATTCGATTTGTTATTACAACGTGCCTTATCCTTAGGGGCTACACACATGGTGACAGGTCATTATGCGCAGGTTATGTACAATGAAGCAACACAGCGGTATGAATTACATAAAGGTGACGATCCAACGAAGGATCAAAAGCTATGTATTGTACACGTTAACCCAAGATATTTTAAAACATTTAGTCTTTCCTTTGGGGAATCAACCAAAAAACGAAAACTCGCGAAATGGCTCATGAAAAAGAATTGCCTGTATGGGATAAACCAGATAGCTTAGATATCTGTTTCTTGCCGAATCACAATTATCAAGGGTTCATCGAAAAAACATCGAAATCGAAACCTAAATCAGGGCGTATTGTCCATGAAAATGGTGAAGTGTTAGGCACGCATAATGGATTATACAATTATACAATTGGACAACGTAAGGGCTTGGGCATTGCTTATGCATACCCTCTATGTTGTGAAATTAGATGGCGAAACGAATGAGGTTATCGTAGGTCCTGATGAAAGTTTATTCTCTCGCACGATGTTGTGTAAAAACTATAACTTCCTAGACGGAGTTGTACCCGCATCATTGCAAGCAGAAGGTAAGATTCGGTATGCTGCGAAACCATCACCATGTACTGTTACTTTCACAGAGGACGGTACTATGAAAGTTGAATTTACGGAACCACAACGCGCCATTACACCGGGGCAATCCGTCGTATTCTACGAAGGAAGTCGAGTTCTCGGTGGTGGTGTAATAGATATTGTTTGTTAGAAAGGGAAGTCATGAGTACATCACATATTCGTAATTTTTGTATCATTGCTCATATTGACCATGGTAAGTCCACGCTAGCGGATCGTTTAATCGAAGAAACTGGGTCTTTGACAAAACGAGAAATGCAAGCCCAAGTCTTAGACTCCATGGACCTAGAACGGGAACGGGGCATTACCATAAAAGCCCAATCCGTTCGTTTATTGCACACTGCAAAAGATGGACAAGAATATACATTAAATTTAATCGACACACCGGGTCATGTTGACTTCAGTTATGAAGTATCACGTTCCTTGGCAGCTTGTGAAGGGGCCCTGTTAGTGGTTGATGCTGCACAAGGTGTAGAGGCGCAAACTTTGGCCAATGTCTATTTAGCATTGGAACATGATTTAGAAATCATTCCTGTCATTAATAAAATTGATTTGCCAAGTGCAGATCCTGAACGTGTAAAACGTGAAATCGAAGACGTTATTGGATTAGATGCATCTGATGCTATTTTTGGCCAGTGCTAAGTCTGGCATTGGGATTCAGGATATCTTAGAAGCGATTGTAGAGAAAAATTCCTGCACCACCAGATCATTCTGATAAACCAGCACGTGCCTTAATTTTTGACTCTCGCTTTGACTCCTACAAAGGTGCCATTGCATACGTACGTGTGCAAGAAGGGTCTTTGAAAGTAAAAGATACCATCCGTATGATGCACAGTTCTAAGGATTTTGAGGTCACTGAATTAGGCGTATTTTACACCGCATTTATTACCAGTCCAAGAATTACCATGTGGATCTGTGGGCTGTGTGGCGACAAGTATTAAAAAAATGTTCGTGACTGTCGTGTAGGGGATACCATCACAAAAAGCAGATAATCCAGCTGGAAGAACCATTACCGGGATACCGTAAAAGCCGTATCTATGGTGTATTGTGGTCTATACCCAACAGATTCCAAAGATTATGAAAAACTTACGGGATGCCTTAGAAAAATTAAATCTCAACGATGTCGCTTTAGAATACGAAGCAGAAACATCCTTGGCACTAGGATTTGGATTCCGTTGCGGTTTCCTTTGGATTGTTACATATGGATGTCATCCAAGAACGTTTGGAACGGGAGTATAATCTATCCTTGATTACAACGGCTCCAAGTGTAAACTATAAGGTATACAAAAACAAATGGGGAAGTTATCGAAGTGGATAACCCGGCTAAATTACCGCCACCAACTGAAATTGACTATGTAGAAGAACCATATGTAAAGGCTACCACTATCGTCCCTAAGGATTATGTAGGAGCCATTATGGAACTTTTCACAGGACAAACGTGGGGAATACATCAGCATGGAATACATTGATGAAAGCCGTGTATCCATCGTGTATCACTTGCCACTAGGGGAAATCATTTACGATTATTTCGATAAATTGAAATCTGCTACGAAAGGCTACGCATCCTTGGACTATGAATTGATTGGCTACCAACAATCTCCAATGGTGAAAATGGATATCTTGTTGAATGGGGATCCTGTAGATGCCTTGAGTATTATCGTCCATAAAGATCGCGCTCAATTGCGTGGCCGTGCTCTAGCTGAGAAACTGAAAGAATTGATTCCTCGTCAAAACTTTGAAATTCCAATTCAAGCGGCAGTAGGTACAAAAATTGTAGCTCGTGAAACGGTAAAAGCATGGCGTAAAGACGTATTGGCAAAATGTTACGGTGGTGATATTTCCCGTAAACGTAAATTGCTAGAAAAACAAAAAGAAGGTAAAAAACGTATGAAAGCTGTAGGGTCTGTAGAGATTCCTCAAGAGGCATTCATGGCGATTTTGAAAGTAGAAAACTAATGAATACGACTCGTATTCCTGTAGGCGAACGGGGGATGTACATTCACATCCCTTTTTGCCGACAGAAGTGTACCTATTGTGATTTTTCCGTCCTACCAAGGATTAGAAGATTATTTCGATGTGTACGCCTCATGCGTTGCGACAAGAAGTAGAGTCTGCTACATCTTTGTTAGGTACAGATTCCTTTGATACGATTTACTTTTGGTGGTGGTACACCGACGGTGTTGTCCATTAAGGAATTGAGTCGTATCTTAGAAACGGTGTACAAAAATTATACGATTAACAGGGATGTAGAAATTACCATTGAGGCAAATCCAGGTGAAGTAGACACACAATACTTACGACACTTGTATGATTTAGGCATCAACCGCATCAGCTTTGGTGTGCAAACGTTTCGTGATGACCATTTGCGTGTGTTGCACCGAACCCATATTGCCAAGATGGCACAGCAAGCTGTCCTAGATGCTTATGAGGTAGGGTTTCGTAATATAAGCATTGATCAAATCTATGGATTACCACAGCAAACATTGGAAGATATTTCTTATAATCTTGATGTCATTCAATCTTTACCGATTAATCATATCTCTATTTATGGCCTGCAAGTAGAACCTAGCACCTTATTGTATCGCCAAGTGATGGACCATTCGATCACATTACCGTCAGAAGATATATGCGAACAGATGTACGACTACCTTATAGAAGGCTTAGAAAAACAGATGTTCGATAGATATGAAATTGCTAGTTTTGGTAAAGATGGGGCTTTCAGTCGTCATAATATCAAATATTGGCATGGCGCTGATTACATCGGCTTTGGTGCCGGTGCCCATTCCTTTGTGGGGAATCGGCGCTTTCAGAATACCCCTTACGTGGTGCCTTACATCCATAAGATTGAAATGGGTGAAAGTCCATGCATTGAGGAAGAAATCATCACGAGCACTCGTGACTATGAAGATTTTTGCTTTCTTGCGTTACGCACGAAGTGGGGTTTAGTACCTAGTTTGTTTGAAAGTCGATTTAATTTAGACTTTCACAATATATATGGATCTGTCATTGCAGACCTAATGCGTAAACAATTGCTTGTTTATGAAGATGATGCATATCGTCTCACTAAGGAAGGGGCCAAGCACGGCAACTATGTGTTTAGTCAGTTCCTTACGTCCTAAGTAGGAATGTACGCCCATACAGTTAATTTAGGAGAGTTTTATGAAAACAGCAGTTATTTTACACGCCTTATTTAGTGAGTTTACCTACGAACAAATGGAGGCAATTTTTAGCCTAGCGAAAGAACATAATGGAAAGTTCCGTATCGTTCCTACAGGCATTCAAATTTATGACATTACAAAAGAACAAAAAGAATCCATCTTGGAACACTTACCAGATGGAGTGGTGCAAGTACAACATAAATCGGTGAACTCCATCGTGGCATGTCGAGGTACAGATGGATGTAGCCATGCCTTTATGGAAACCATTCCGATGGCGACCATGGTAGATCAAAACACTACGGCAAAGATATGCCGAATAAAATCCGCATCGGCATCAGCGGTTGCCCACGATGCTGTGCTGAATCCATGATTAAAGATATCGGCCTAGTAGGAAAACCAAATGGCTTTACCTTAGTAGCAGGTGGCACAAGCGATGCCTTACCTAGAAAAAGCCATTACCTTGCTAGAAGGATTATCCCCGGAAGAAGCCGAACAGAAAAATCTCGGAGCTCTTAGAATGGTATAGCACCAATGCGAAGCCAAAAGAGAAGTTCGAGCATGTATTACAAACGATTGGGGAATCCATCTCGAATAGTCACTTGTTTTTTTGTTATGCAATCTTGTGGCTAGTGGTTAACTATGCAAAGGGAAGAGCGCGACATATTCCTCCGCAAACTGATACAGTGGTTAGGGTCGTTACTTGTTTTGTTATGAAATCTTGTGGCATAAGTTAATTAGCAAAGAAACGAGCAACATATTCCTTCGGAAACTGATACAGTGGTTAGGTTTCCTCCGGAACATGTTGCTCGTTTCTTACATTTGTGTAATTTAGATAGTAAGGAGTGCCACAAGATCTGCTACACTTAATGGCGTTCCTCAGGGGGCGTGATTGAGTTAATTATGAGTAGATGTAAAAATACCCCTCCTCTATAAAAACAGAGGGGGATTTTTCGCACAGGTCCCCGTAGGGATTATTGCACTGCTCTTGTTTCTATTTTAGTGAATGAAGAAATATATGTCAAATTTAATTACTACTAATTCTTATAAATGGAAACATAGGAATTATGTATTATATTACATCAAATGCGATATCTTAGTTAATGAGAGTAAATTAACGGATAGTTTTATAGTACACCCCTGCTTTTGGATCTCGTAATACGTAGTTTAAGAGGTTCTTCATCTTGTATGATGTATAATGTATCTTCTTCTAATCCAGTCCACTCAAGTGTAATTGATGTTTCACCGGTGGTAATGCCGAGTTCTTCCAAGGGTGGTATATACAGTAGTCGTACTCCTTTAGGTAGGAGCGTACTGCTTTTTATGAACTGTAATTGTTCTTCGTAATTTCTATAGTCCAATATATGCTCTAATTCTTGGTGATTTTCTTCGTTAATTACATCATGAATACGGGTATGTTCGATATGTATAAAGTTTTTAATCATATCTCGCTGTAGTGTGATAAGTTTCATGGTATGTTTTCCCTCGTACTGGTTCATTTAAAAAGTCACTTTGTACATGGATGTATTATAGAATGTTCATCCAGTTTTGTCGTGAATGTAGGATTCTATGTACGTGTATAGATTTAGAATCTTCATCTATTGTAAAGAATAGAATGTATTTTTTTATAATACACTTTCTAAAAACCTTTTTACCTAGGTATGGATCAGAAACCAATACATATCTATGTGGCATTAAAGTAAGGTCGTAAAGTGTGTTTTCTATTATTTCTAAAAAATTAGCCGCCGTAAATGGTGCACTAAGAGAATGATTTATATAGTAAACGATCTGCATGAGATCTTTTGAAAGGAATCTGATACGTATATGTTATAAGTTTCCATTCGTAAGTGCCTCTTTTATATTTTTCATAGAATCTTCAAGAGTCATACTACGACCATTTTTAAAAATCTGTTTCACTTTCTTCTAGTAGGTGATATAATTCGTATCTTGCCATAAGATTATTATAGGAATCTATACTCATAACAGCTAGATCGCCCTCGACCGTTTTTAGTAACAAATACTGGTTCACCTGTTTCGTTACAGAACGAAGAAATATCATTATAATTATTTCTTAAATCAGTACTTGATTTTATAATAGGCATTATAATCCCCTCCTTTTCAATCTACAGATATTATACTATTATTTTTTTAGAAGTACAATTATGTATCTCCAAACCTTTTTAATAATGCACTATGTAACCACTAACGTAGAATCACAATGCAACACTCGCCACAAACGCCACCCCAATTGGATGCATTGGTGAGGTATGTCAAGTTAATAGTCTAATTGATGATAATCCCAGAAGAGCACGGCATGTTCCGGAGCAAACCTACTGTAGGATCAGTTTGCGGAGGAATGTGCCGTGCTCTTCCTTTAGTAGCAATCAGAATTGATATACCTCACCAAACCAAACAATCAAAAAGTTTGTTTTTGACTAATACGATATTTACTGAACTTTCACCAATTTTTTTACTTGACATATGTCGTAAAATGTGATACTATATATCTTGTAGTTAGCACTCAACCTTAGTGAGTGCTAATAATAACGAGGTGATACTATGGATGAAAGGAAAGAGCGCATTTTGCGTGCTATCATTCAAGATTACATTAAAACAGCTGAACCTGTTGGTTCTCGTACTATTGCTAAGAATTATGATCTAGGCATCAGTCCCGCGACGGTACGAAATGAAATGGCTGATTTAGAAGATCTTGGTTTTCTTGAACAACCTCATACATCAGCAGGGTCGCATACCTTCGGCAAAAAGGCTACCAATATTATGTAGACACTTTGCAAGGATTTGAAGACGATGTCTGCTGAAGATATTCCTGTAATTCAAGAGTTATGGCAGGGCTCATCAACAAGAACTAGATGATTTCTTCGTAGAGATAGCAAAGCTAATTTCTAGAATCAGTCATAATGTGAGTATGTTTTTAGCTCCCGCCCATGATTCATCTACCATAACGTATATCCATGTTCTGCCTATTGATGAACATCGAGCAGTGATGGTGGTGGTAACGAATACAGGTGCCTTGGATAATGAACCTATTTATTTTACGGAACCTATTAATAAAGAAGAATTAGCTATACATGCTCATCGCTTTAATAGTGTGCTCCATGATGTATCCATCCGTGATATTACGCAGGAAAATTTAGACCAAATGCGGATTACCCTAGATTTACAGGATACGACATATGTATTGTTGTGTGACACATTATATCGAGCTATTGCAAAGCGCAAATTATTCTACACTATAGGCACAACATCGTTACTAGAACAACCAGAGTTTAACGATATTAAGCGGGCCCAACCTCTCTTGGCGTTACTAGAACAGCAAGATGAGTTGAACCAATTATTAACACCAAACTCTAGCAGTCCCTATTGATGTTAAAATAGGTCACTCTAACGAACTGGTGAAAGATATCAGTGTTATTCAAGCAAGTTTCAATGTTCCCCATCAAGTGGGTACCCTCGCTATCGTAGGGCCTACACGAATGGAATATGGACGTATTATGGGTATTCTTGCTTATATTAATAAGTGCATGGAAGAGTTACAAAGGAAACAATAGATATTGTAAAGAGGTGAAGTATGGAAGAAAACAAACAAGAAGAAACTGTCACTCCTGAAGTGGAAGTTTTGGAAGAAGAAGCTCCTGAAACAGTAGATCCTACGAAGGAATGGGAGCAACGATACATGCGTTTGCAAGCAGATTTTGAAAACTTCAGACGTCGTACGAACCAAGAAAAAGAACAATTAGGGGTGTTTGTCAAATCTCATGTTATTGAAGATTTACTCCCTGTGTTAGATAACTTTGAAAGAGCACTTTCAGCACCGGAAACGCCGGAAACAAAAGGCTTTCATGGATGGATTTGTAATGATTCAACAAAGTTTGATGGCAAGCCTTTTCCAAACAAGGGTTAGCAGTCATTGAAGCTGTGGGTCAACCATTTGATCCAAATTACCACCAAGCTATCATGCGTGTGCCAGTGGAAGATATGGAAGATGACACGGTGTGTGAAGTCTTGCAAACGGGCTATACTGTAGAAGGCCGTGGTACGTCCAGCTGATGGTGAAAGTTGTTCATAATGGATAATGTTTAAATTATTTTTAATTACTATATTTAGAAGAAGTATTAGGAGGTCATGTTAAATGGCAAAAGTAATTGGTATTGACTTAGGTACTACAAATTCTTGTTTCGCAGTGATGGGAAGGCATGAACCAACTGTTATTACAAACCAAGAGGGAGCTAGAACGACTCCTTCCGTAGTAGGTTTTGCAAAAATGGCGAACGTTTAGTAGGTCAATTGGCTAAACGTCAAGCGGTTTCTAACCCTGAAAACACAATCATTTCTATTAAACGTCATATGGGTACAGATTACAAAGTGAATGTAGAAGGTAAATCCTATACACCACAAGAAATCTCTGCTATGATTCTACAAAAAATTAAAGCTGATGCAGAAGCTCATTTAGGGGAACCAGTAAAACAAGCAGTTATCACTGTTCCCGCATACTTCACTGACTCTCAACGTCAAGCGACAAAAAGATGTCTGGTACAGTAGCGAGCTTTAGAAGTATTACGTATCATCAACGAACCTACAGCAATTGCGTTAGCATATGGCGTAGACAAAGGTGAAGACGGTAAAATCCTTGTATTCGACCTTGGTGGTGGTACATTCGACGTATCTATTCTTGAATTAGGTGAAGGCGTGTTCGAAGTATTGGCAACATCTGGTAACAACCATTTAGGTGGTGACGACTTTGACCAACGCATTATGGATTATTTAATCAGTGAATTCAAAAAAGAAACTGGCATCGATTTATCCAACGATAAATTAGCTGACCAACGTTTAAAAAGAAGCCGCTGAAAAAAAGCTAAAATTGAATTGTCTGGTGTGGCTAGCACACAAATCAACTTGCCATTCATCACGGCGGATGCAACAGGTCCTAAACATTTAGACGTAACATTAACTCGCGCTAAAATTCGATGAATTGACTCGTGACCTTGTGGAAGCAACTATCGAACCTACTCGCAAAGCGATGAAAGATGCTGGCTTATCCGCTTCTGAAATTGACAAAGTATTGTTAGTAGGCGGATCTACTCGTATTCCTGCAGTACAAGATGCGATCAAACGCGAATTAGGTAAAGAACCAACAAAAAACATCAACCCTGACGAATGTGTAGCTATCGGTGTCTTTGCGATTCAAGGTGGTGTATTAGTAGGTGAAGTAAAAGACGTATTGTTACTTGACGTAACTCCATTGTCTTTAGGTATTGAAACTATGGGTGGTATCTTCACTCGTATTATCGACCGCAACACAACAATCCCTACATCTAAATCTCAAGTATTCTCCACAGCGAGAGATAACCAACCTTCCGTTGATATCCATGTATTGCAAGGGGAACGCGACATGGCGGCAGCTAACAAAAACATTGGGCCGTTTCGAATTGTCCGGTATCCCAGCAGCTCCACGTGGAGTACCTAAAAATCGAAGTTACTTTCAACATCGATGCGAATGGTATCGTAAATGTAAAAAGCAAAAGATCTTGGTACTGGTAAAGAGCAAGCTATTACAATTACATCTTCTTCCGGTTTGAGCGATGAAGAAATCGATCGCATGGTAAAAGAAGCTGAAACACATGCGACTGAAGATAAAGCGAAAAAAAGAAGAAGTAGAAGTGAAAAAACAATGCAGATAACTTGGTATACCAAGCTGAAAAAAAGCAGTAAAAGACTTCGAAGGTAAAAGCAGATGCGAGCGCAATTAGAAGCTGTAAAAAAAGCGACAGAAACATTAAAAGCATCTATTGAGTCTGGCGATATTGAGAAAATCAAAGCTGATAGCGAAGCATTGACAGCTCCTTTTATATGAATTGTCCTCTAAAATGTACGAACAAGCGCAAGCACAAGGCGAACAAGGTGGACAAGAAGCTCCTAAACAAGATGATAATGTAGTAGACGCTGACTACACTGTAGTTGACGAAGACAAAAAATAATAAGAAGGGACATAAGTAATGGCTCGTGATTATTATGACGTCCTTGGCGTCAACAAAAAACGCATCCCAAGATGAAATTAAGAAAGCCTTTCGTAAGAAAGCACGTCAATACCATCCAGACGTAAATCGTGACAATCCAGAAGAGGCGGAAAAGAACTTTAAAGAAGTGAATGAAGCCTACGAAGTTTTGTCCGATGACACTAAAAAAGCACAATATGACCAATATGGTCATGATGCCTTTACTGTCTGGCGGAGGTAACTCCGCCGGTGGTTTTTGGCGGTGGTTTCGGTGGTGGCGGCTTTGGCGGCGGTTTCGGTGGCGGCGGATTCGAAGATATTTTTGGCAATATCTTTGATATGTTCGGTGGCGACGGTGGACGTGGTCCACGTGGCCCTGAGCGCGGTGCCGACTTGCGCCAAGATGTACGCATTTCATTCCGTGATGCTGTGTTCGGCACAACGATGAAAGTAAATGTACAACGCCATGAAGAATGTGACCATTGTCATGGTACTGGTGGTGAACCAGGATCTAAAGTAGATACATGTCCTAACTGTCAAGGAAATGGCCAGGAAACTGTCATTCAAAAAATACTCCTTTTAGGCCGTATGCAAACTGTTCGCACATGTTCTCGTTGCGGTGGTCGTGGCAAGGTGATTGAAAAAAACCTTGTAAAGTATGCCGTGGTCAAGGACAGTCTCTCAAACGCAGAGATATTGAAATTAAAAATCCCTGCCGGTGTCGATGATGGTGCACGGTTACGTGTGTCCGGTGAAGGCGAACCCGGGTACATTAGGCGGTCCTAGAGGTGACTTATACGTATACATTTCTGTCATGAGAGATAAGGAATTTGAACGCAGTGGCAACGATGTTGTTATCCGTCAAAGTATTTCCTTCTCCCAAAGCGACCTTGAGGGGCTACCATCCAAGTTCCTACGTTAGAAGGTAAAGTGGAGCTAAAAATCCCAGAAGGTACACAAACAGGAACAGCTTTCAGAATCAGAGGACAAGGCGTTCCGTATTTACGTCAACCTAGCCAACGTGGCGATCAGCACGTGGTGATTACTGTAGAGACTCCGAAAAAAATTGACGGACAAACAACGCCAATTATTAGTGGAGTTTGCCGCAGAAAACAAAGAAGATGTAAATACTTTGAAAGTGAACAAAAGCATATTAGAAAATTTAAGTGATAAGGTGAAACAGTTATTTTGCCAAGATTAAACCTTGGTAAGTAAGGAGTCATCTATGAAATGGATAGAAATATCCATTACTGTAGAAGTGGCAGTCATTGATGAAATGGGTCGCCATTTTTAATGGTATAGAAAGTAATGGATACATAGAAGAAACAATAGAAAAATAACCCTAACTTAAGCCGTGTGACCATCTATTTAGGAGCACACAAAGATGAGGGCGAATGGACTCAAATTATAGAAACAGCATTAAAAAGATGCTAATATTTTTCTATGAAGATATGGTAAGTAAAACTGTGGATGATGAGCAATGGTATCATAGTTGGCAACAATATATTATGCCTACGCGATTGTTACCAGACCTTGTGATTTGTCCCGCTTGGCAAAGCTATGACCCCTCGACAGATCCACTTGCGACGAAACAAGATGTGGCAATGACTATGGATACTAAGCTATCCTTTGGAACAGGGGACCATGAAACGACGAGAAACTGCGCACTCTACTTGGAAAAATATCTGCATACCATCGCAACGCCCATAACAGAACAAGTGTGTCTAGATATAGGCACGGGCACAGGTATATTATTACTAGTCGCACATCATTTAGGGATTCCTAACTTGGTAGGCATTGACCTAGAAGAAGAGGCGAAATATACAAGCAAAGCAAAACTGTGAATATAATGGCATAGAGGCTACTATTATTCACGGCAATTTGAGTGATGACTTTCACGGAAAGGCACATCTCATTTTAGCGAACCTTACGGTGGATCCATTAAAAAAATTTTTATTGCCTATGATTAGGGAAAAAAATTGCACGATAATGGTATACTAATAATAAGTGGTATTGTGGACGATCGGTATGATGAAATTATGCCGTATGTTACTAACCACTGGACTATAATCGAAGAAATGGTAGAGGGTCCTTGGCATACCTTTGCCTTTGGCATAAGATAGGAAATATATGAAAAAATATTTATTGATGGCATTATAGATGAAAGTATCCAGTTACCGCAGATACAGCACATCATCTCTTTCATGTATTGCGCCATTCCAAAGAGGAACCGTTTATTGTGAGCAATCATGAAGGGCATACAGGTGAATATGTGCTAGTATCTGAAGAGTCAGGCATATATATGGCGAATCTACTGCGTACCATCGATGTGTCTACATCAGCTACGAAGGTAGTTTTAATTCAATCCTTTTTGAAAGGCGATAAGTTCGAGTTTTTATTACAAAAGGCTACGGAATTAAATGTTCATCACATCTATGGTGTATCTTCGGTCCATTGTGTCGCTAAATATGATGCTACAAAATTGAGGGCTAAGAAAAGCCGGTGGGAAAAAAATTATCATAGAAGCTAGCCAAAGAATGTGGACGTCCTGATGTACCCACATTGACGGTGGAACAGTCACTTTCAGAGGTACTGCAAAGCTTACAATCTGATGAAAAAGTGCTGTTGCTAGGCGCCTACGAACGAGAAGATGATAAGACGATCAAAGATATTTTACAAGCGCAGTTATATACCAATTCATACCATACCATCGCTATTTGCATTGGTCCTGAAGGTGGGTATAGTCCCTAATGAAATGGACCTATTGGAATCCTGTGGCGGTCATAAGGTCAGCCTAGGAGCCACTATATTGCGCGCTGAAACAGCGACTTTAAGTGCTGTGAGTATGATTCAATATGAATTACTAGATTAGGAGTCTCATGAAGACAGTTGCATTTACTACCTTAGGGTGTCGTGTCAATCAATATGATACAGATGCCATGAAAGGTTTATTTATAAAAGCAGGTATACTCCTGTTGGTTTCGATGAAGAGGCCTCTATTTACGTGATTAATACCTGTTCTGTAACGAACATGGGGAGAAAAAAATCACGCCAATTGATCCGACAAGCAAAACGCCGTAACCCAGAGGCATTTATCGTAGTAACTGGTTGTTACGCCCAGTTAGCGCCAGAAGTAATTTCTGCTATCGATGGGGTTAACCTTGTCATCGGTACGGCAAACCGGAATAAAAATCGTAGAATTAGTAGAAAACATTCCTTCTACAGAAGAACAGATTTCCATCGTTCGTAATGTAATGGAAGAGTCTACCTTCGAAGAAATGCCTTTATTTGGTAATGAAATCGAAAAATGTCGGGCTTTCATGAAGATACAAGAAGGGTGTAACAATTTCTGTTCCTTCTGTATCATTCCGTATACACGAGGAAAAATTAAAGTCTAGAAAAAAATTGAAGACATTGTGGAAGAAGCAAAACGCTCAGGGTTGCCTATGGGTATAAAGAGGTTGTCCTCACAGGGATACATCTCGGTAACTATGGTATTGAACTACCTGAGCGACCAACCTTAGGCCGTGTTGTGCGTGAATTATTGACCATTGACGGCTTAGAACGCATTCGCTTTGGTTCTATTGAGTCTGTAGAAGTATCGGAAGAATTAATCGAGTTAATGGCAACCAACCCTCGTGTATGCCCCTAACTTACATTTACCGTTACAAGCAGGGTCTGATCCAGTATTGAAATCTATGAACCGTCACTATAATTTGCAACAATACAAAGATTTAGTGAAGTATTTACGTAGTCGCATTCCGAATCTATCCATTACAACAGATATTATCGCTGGATTCCTAGGGGAAACAGACGAATTATTTGAGGAAACCATGCGTACAGTGAAAGAAGTTGGATTTACCCATATCCACGCTTTCCCATATTCTATTCGAGAAGGCACACCACTGCTAAGATGGAAGACCAAGTGCCAGAAGCCGTGAAAAAGACACGGGTAGCTTTATTAAATCAACTTGGCAAGGAAGGTTTTAAAGCCTATGCCAACCGTTTTCTTAACCAACCTGTGAAGGTTCTCATCGAACAAAGCGATGACTTTTACTATTACGGATTAACCAATGAGTATGTACACAGTAAAATACCTAAACAAGAGCATACTTTCAATGTAGGTGATATTGTAAGTGGAACCGTAACAGAAGTACATAGTGATGTGGTCTTAGTTGAAATATAGAGAAAAATTTAGTACGAGGTTCTTCGTCAAATGGTTGGGATTATTGGAAAAACATCTGATGGCGAAACTATTGATATTTTTAGAAAGAAATAATAGACTACATAGAAAATATTTGATATAGTAAACATATAGTATGTAAGTATCATACAGTATATAAGAAAGAGGATTCCCATGAAAGAAGATTGCTTATTTTGTAAAAATTATTAATAAAGAAATTCCAGCTAAGGTTGTATTAGAAAATGACAAATTCTTGGCATTCCATGATATTGCTCCTGTAGCACCTGTGCATGTGTTGATCATTCCTAAAAACCATGTGTCTAACATTGCTCATTTAAACGAAAATAACGAAGCTTATGTGGAAGGTATCTTGCCATTTTGCTAAATTGGTCGCAAAAGAATTAGGTCTTGCCGTTGATGGATATCGCTTAACATTAAATACAGGCGCGAAAGCGGGTCAAACTGTATTCCATTTACATGCCCATTTATTAGGCGGTAAAGAATTAGGGTGGCCAAATATTGACTAATCTAGGAGGAACAATTGTCAATAGAACAAACTATCATGAATCAATATAATGTGGATAATATTCTGCATTACTTTCAAGAAATTGCTAGCATTCCCAGAAAATCTGGACATGAACAAGCTATTTCTAACTATATTAAGGACTGGGCGCTAAAACCTAGGGTTAGATGTGTTCCAAGATGAACAGTATAATCTAATCATTAAAAAATCCGGTACAGAAGGCTATGAGAATCATGAACCTGTTATACTACAAGGTCATATGGACATGGTGTGCACGAAATTAGAGTCTGTAGAGCATGACTTTATTAATAGTCCTATTTCTTTGCATGTAGAGAATGGTATCTTACATGCCAATGGAACTACCTTAGGTGCAGATGATGGATTTGCAGTAGCCTATGGCATGGCTATCATAGGGTCTACAATGATTCCACATCCTCCGTTAGAGGTAGTATTCACGGTTGAAGAAGAAACTACTTTCAAAGGTGTGAAAAACATTAGATTACAGCCATTTACAAGGCAAACGTCTCATCAATATGGATGGGGAAAGTATCAATGAGGTGACCATTGGCAGTGCTGGCGGTCATGGATCTACGGTGACATTACCGATTGTTCCTGTTTCAGTGAATAATGAAATGACAAAGCGCAGAATTACCATTGAAGGCTTGAAAGGTGGTCATTCTGGTTGTGATATCCATTTAGGGCGAGGTAATGCTATTTACATTCTGTCCAAGGTGTTAGAACGAATCACAGGGGAACATAATATTCGGGTCACAGAAGTGAGCGGTGGTAGTGCGCCGAATGCGATTCCATTACGTGCCTATGCAGATGTGTATCTACATTTACAAGATGTGCCATATGTGCAAGTTCTTTTACAAGAAGAACAAGATAAATGGAATGCTCACTATGCATCGGTCGGTGAAAGTATGACGATATCTTTATCTGTTGTACCTAAAGTAAATCGTGAAGATTTAGTGGAATTAGACTTAGAAGCCATCACCATGGAACGAGCTTTCAGCGGTGACACTGTACAAAAAACTATGTGCTCTTATTCAAGGGATTGAACAAGGTGTGTTAGAACATGCTCCTGAGAATCCAAATGAAGTATGGTTCTCTAATAATATTGGTGTGTTAGGTATGACGGATACTGCAGTATACCTTAAAATGCAAGTACGCAGTACCGATCCGAAGAACTTAGAGAATCATTACAAAGGGTTGGCGCAATTGGCAGAAACTCATGGTGCTACGACATCCCTTGAAAGCCCGTATCCAGGTTGGCTACCAACATTTGATAGTCCATTACAACAAGCCTATCAAAAGGCTTATGAATCTGTGACAGGCGCTAAAGACTTACAGTTCAATGTGATCCATGCAGGTCTTGAAGTTGGCTACATGTTAGATAATTTACAAGGCCCTGTAGATGCTATTAACATCGGACCAAACATTCATGACTTACATGCTCCTACAGAACGTATGGAGTTAGAAAGTTTTGTTACTACTTGGAATGTATTGAAAGAATTTTTAAAAAGCCTGTAATATAATTTCTTGTAATAATGTGGAAAAAACTATGAATCCTTATATAGACAGATACTAGTGTACAATCATAAGATTATTGCTAAGTATATGAACTATTGGTAAAAATAGCATATTTGCCATTTGTTTTGGCTTTATGATATAATTACTTCCGATAACGATATATTATCGGAAGTAATTTTTTTAGTTAAAAATAGATATATAGGCACTAATACCCCTATATAGCACATTTGAGGCGCTTATGAGTCAATCTAACACACACTTCTATTTACGCAATTATAAAGAGATCATGAACAACTCTAAGCTTAGCGACAAGGCTAAGTCTAGTATTCTATTATCTAAAGCAGAAAATACTGTGGATGCTTACGAATCTGATTGGATGGATTTCGTCGATTGGTGTCGACATAAACAGGAATCTTTTTTTCCAAGTTCACCAGAAATCATCGTCAATTATATCAATGATTTAGCCGATTATGCTAAAGCTAATACTATATCACGTCGCATTAGCGCCTTATCGGAAAAACTTTAATGCTTCTGGTATTGAAAGTAACCCTTGTAGCGCACCTATCGTTAAACAAGCTATGCGAGGTATACGGCGGTCCTTAGGGACATATCAACAAGGTAAAACACCTGTATTACTAAATGATCTTATGGATATTATCGAGTATATGGAAACGGCAGATATAGCACCCATACAAAAGCTCCGTGATAAAGCGATTTTATTATTAGGCTTTATGGGAGCCTTTCGTCGTAGCGAATTATCTGCTTTAACTGTAGAATCTTTAAAATTTCTACCACAAGGCTTAGAAATCTTTGTATCTAGCTCCAAAAGCCGACCAAGAAGGCCAAGGTGCTATCGTAGCTATACCCTATATAGATAATGAGTCATTATGTGCTGTAAGAGCCATAAAAGCATGGTTACGATTTGTTCCTATTACAACAGGACCTATTTTTTTCGGGGATTTACAAAAAGTATGAGTGTACGCAAAACTGCTATTAGTGATAAAAGCATTGCGGACATAGTAAAAATACTACATGGCGACTATTGGCGAAGATCCATCTTTATATGGGGCTCATAGTCTACGACATGGGTTTGCCACAACAGCAGCTCATTATGGCGTAGAAGAACGGAATATTATGAAAACAAACAAGGCATCATAGTGTTAATATGGTACGACGTTATATTAATGAAGCCAATAAATTTGTAGATAATCCAATCTCTTCTATATTTAATCGTAGTAACACAAAAAGACTACTTACACTTATGTATTACTCATAAGATAAGCAGTCTTTTTGTTCTATCATACTATTTGTATTTACTAATTACTATCGAGCATATACATGGGATAGTTAATTTTTAGCCCGTGCAGTAATAAACCCGAACATAGATTTTTTTCTTTCAATGTAGGGATCACAATTCGTTCTCCAGCCCGTAATACCCTTTTGATTTTTGAAAAATGATTCAACTCGATGATGGAATCGATATATTCTCTAATATCAATATCATCTGTTTCCGCTAAGGCAGTTTGAGAAATAGTCCATAATGTATCGCCAGAGCCAACGCGTACTGTTTTTTTACATTATCTGTATCAATCTCAAGGGATGGCCCAAAAAAACATAGCATTTCCCATAAATAATACTAAAGCAATTGCCAATAAGGATATACATTTTCTCATCTTCATTACCTCTCTCATACCATAATAAATTATCGAACATAAAATATAGTACATCTGTTTGTTTACTCGTTTATTCTATCACACATACAAATGTTCGGTCAAGTATAATTTTTCGAACGCATATTTGACAATTTTATATATAAATTTTATAATAGAACTATACAATGACAGACAAGTACTGATAGAATGAGAGGTTTTTTTCTTTTGAGACGTCCAACAACTGATATAAATAGTAAACAACAACGCATTTTAGACTTTATTATTGAAAGTCTACAACAACGATATCGCTGTCCAAGTGTTCGAGAAATTGGCGATCATATGGGCTTGAGCTCCACTTCTACTGTTCAAAGCCACCTAAATACATTAGAACGTTTTGGCTATATTACGCGCGATGCGAATAAAAACCGTGCCATTACAGTTGTAAATATGCCGGATGTGCCATCATTAGAGGTAGATGAAGAGACGCATGAAGTTACCTCTAGTGCTGAATTTAACTTTTTTAGAAGTCGGCTTGCGTCGCGTGCCATTAATCGGTACTGTACAAGCGGGCTTACCAGTAACAGCCATTGAAAATCGTGAAGATGAGTTTGTGTTACCTACTGCTTTGTTGGGTAGTTCCGAATGCTTTTTACTTCGCGTCCGTGGCGAATCCATGCGCGATATTGGCATGTACGAAGGAGATCTCTTAATTGTTCGTAACCAATCGACAGCCAATAATGGAGATATCGTTGTAGCTCGTATTGATGATGAAGCTACAGTAAAACGTTTCTACAAAGAATCTGACCATATTCGTTTAATGCCAGAAAATGAAGAATTTGAACCTATTATTACACGAAATTGTGTCATCGAAGGTCGTGTCATCGGTCTAATTCGCGATCACATTTAATCTAAATATTACTAAGCAAAAAGCAGAGGACAGTTTTGTCCTCTACTTTTTATTGTCTATCTTCTGTTATTCATTTATCTAAAATCGATTACAGAAAAATATCTCTGAAATTTTCTTCGATAGGGCGTATTGTAATAGAATTTATACTGAAATTACACCTTATATGTTTACCATACTGTTATACTCTAACATCCTTGGAAATGCTAATTTATGTCATTAAACTATATAATAGACTCTAAAAAGAGATAGTAGCCCCATTGGAGACTACTATCTCTTTCTTATTTATATGCTTCTATAGTCGCATCAATGATGTGTGCTTCGTCTACAGATGGTTCGCACAATGGCAACAATAATGGTCCTGTTGGGAATCCTAATTGTCGCATGGCATATTTCACAGGGATTGGATTTGTTGTTATAAACATAGCTTTTTAATATTGGTACTAGTGAAAGTTCAATCTTCCGCGCTTCCTGTACTTGTCCTGCTTTGAATAAGCGTATCATTTCTTGCATTTCTTTGCCCACAATATGTGCCGATACAGAAATGACACCTTCTCCACCATTCTGAATTACATCTAATGTTAACGCATCATCACCAGAATAGATCATAAAGTCACGATTCGGTATGAGTTGACGTAGTTTTTGGGTCACAGTTATGTCACCAGTTGCTTCTTTGATAGATGTAATATTGCGACAGTCTTGCACCAATCTAGCTACTGTTTGAGGCTCTAAACGACCACCCGTTCTTCCCGGCACATTATATAGCATAACAGGTAAATCTGTATTCTCAGCGATGGCTTTGAAATGTAAATAACAACCTTCTTGATTGGGCTTATTATAGTACGGAACTACGGTCATTACACCATGAACGCCCGTATGAGAGGCACCCGTGTTAAGGCAATGGTTTTCTTAGTAGAGTTTGATCCCGTGTTGGCAATAATAGTCGCTTTATGACCATATTCTTTGGCAATTAAGGTAAACAATTCTAGCTTATCACGGTCCTCAATATTAGGGACTTTCACCTGTAGTACCACACACGATGAGTCCATCAGAACCGTTTTTCTAATAAATAGCCAGCCAATCGCACGGCTTCATTAAAGTTTACTTGACCATCGTCAGTAAAAGGCGTGATCATTGCTGTTAGGGACATTCCCAAATGTTGTCATCGTAGCACCCTGCTAATAGTAATTAAAAAAAGTTTGGTGTTCCACTAAATATTCTGCGATTTGCAATGCATTTAAGGCGAGACCTTTTACGAATTTGGTCTCCTACAATCCAGAAATTCATGCCATGATCGTTAAATAAATCTTTACGGATACGGCCAATTTCACAATCATTTTGATTGGATGTATATAGAGGCATTGGGTATTGTTGTTCCCCCGGGTTATCGTTCACTTGTAGACCTGGGAAATCAGCACAAGCTACTTTGAAAGCTTCCACAGATACAGGAGATTCTGTCTCTACTAACACAGATTCAGAGTGGGAACGATAGACTGGTACACGTACTGTAGTTGGTACCACTGCAATGGAATCATCATGGAAGATTTTTTGAGTTTCCAAGACCATTTTCATTTCTTCTTTGGAGTAGTCATTATCTAAGAACACATCAATTTGAGGAATCAAGTTGAATGCGATTGGATAATGTTTGTCCATAGAACCAGTAGGTAACAAGTTAGCAGTCATCTCTTCTCCCGCTACATGTTGTGCTACTTGTGCATCTAGCTCTTCAATACCCTCCTTACCAGCACCAGATACAGCTTGGTATGTGCTGACGATGACTCGTTTAATAGGAGAAATATCATGTAAAGGTTTCAAACCTAATGCCATGATAATGGTAGAGCAATTTGGGTTAGCAATGATACCTTTATGTGTTTCAATATCTTCAGGATTTACTTCTGGCACGACTAATGGCACTTCTGGATCCATGCGGAACGCACTGGAGTTATCGATGACGATAGCACCGCGTTTAGTCGCTTCTGGAGCCAATGTCTTAGAAATAGAGCCACCAACAGAATAAAGCAATATCTACACCGTCAAAGGATTCAGGCTTTGCTTCTTCCACTGTATATTCTGCACCATTCACAATTAGCTTTTTACCGGCAGAACGTGCAGATGCTAATAGTTTAATGCTTTCATATGGGAACTGACGTTCCTCAATTAATGTGATAAATTCTTGACCTACTGCACCAGTAGCGCCCAATATAGCTAAATGAGGTTTTCTCATATATAACTCCTTACTGTCAAATTTAAGATATTATTATATGTATTATACTATGTCCCTATATTCTTAGCAAGAATTATATAGAATATAGAATCTTTATAGGTAATGTTCTAATCCATAGGTTAATCTCGGATAGTCTTTAATTTTCTTGCATGCTAGGACTACACCAGGCATGAAAGATAAACGACTTAAGGAGTCATGGCGGATGATTAATGTTTCATCATACCCCCAAAGATTACTTCTTGATGGGCTACGTAGCCGGGTAGACGTACGCTGTGAATCGTTACACCATCTACCTTGGCACCTCTAGCACCGGTAAACTTTCACGAGTTAAGTCTTCGGATGCCGTCACATTGGCTTTCACCTTAGCATCATTGATTAGTTTAGCCGTTAATACAGAGGTTCCTGACGGCGCATCGTATTTATGGTTGTGATGTAATTCGATAATTTCCACATCTGGAAAATACGGCGCTAGTTGTGCTGCTGTTTTCATCATCATCACAGCGCCTAAGGAAAAATTAGGCGCTACTAAACAATTGGCATTATGTTCTCTGCCAATTGCATCCAAAGTAGCACGTTGTTCTTTCACTTAGCCCTGTTGTACCGATGACAACATGGATGCCTTTTTGATAACATTAGTTTAGCATTGTCAAAGATGATCGCGTGTAGTGAAATCTACGATTACATCTGGATGGACTGCGTCGATGGCACTCGTCAAATCGCTATACATATAAATTTGTAATGGACTTGTACCCACCCATTCGCATAGGTCTTTACCACCGTGATTTGGGTCTACACCACCAACGAGTTGTAATTCTGTATCATTATGGACAGCTTTTAGGACTTCACGGCCCATTTTACCAAATTTGCACCGTTTACTAAAATTTTCATAGTTCTCCTTATGATGATTCTTGTTGAAAGTATTGAATCATTTCTTTTTGCCGTTTGTAATGCTGTTTCTGAGAAAGATTGGCCTGACATCATGCGCGCGATTTGTCCTATATGTTCCTCTTCGGATAGGATAGACACTTTTTGAAATGGTGCGCCTCTTCTTCTTGTTTATGTAAGTGATAATGTTGTTTTGCTACGCTCGCCGTTTGCGGTAAGTGTGTAATGCAGAATACTTGATTTTGGTCGCTGAGACGCAAAATTTGCTTTGCCACTTGTAAGGCAATGTCACCGCTAATACCTACATCGATTTCGTCAAATACTAATGTTTTTTTCTGTGGCTCTATGAAATACGCTTTTTGAAAGCCAAGGCAATACGAGCTAATTCACCACCAGAGGCTACCTTGTGTAACGGCAGTAATGCCTCTCCCGTATTGGCTGAAAAATAACAATTCTATACGAGTGGCACCCAATGGTGTTAATGTGTCAGTCCCCTCTATGGCAAATTCCATGCGAGACTTCTCCATCCCTAATTTGGCAAGATTACTCTGTAAGGCATCAGTAATTTCCTTGTGATGACGTTGACGAACCTTTTTCCAATGTGGCCAATTGTGTACGCGCTGTAGTTTCTAATGATTGTAGTTCTGCTACTAACATAGATTCTTCACTTTCATCGGATTCGAGGACCTCTAACCGTTGTTGCGCTTTATCTTCATAGGCCAAAATATCCTCGATGGTTTCCCCGTATTTGCGTTTCAGGTTATACAATAGTGTATCTCGTTCCTGTAAATAATAGTAACGCTCTTCATCATAGCTAATAGCATCACGATAGCGATCAAGGGCTTGACCAGCTTCTTCTAATTGGTAATAGGAAGATTGCAACAATTCTGCTATACTTTCCATCTCTTTATCACACTTCGTGAGATCTGCCACTTCGCTCATCACAGTATGCAAGCTATCGATAATGGGATTCCGACCATTGTAAATACCTTCATAACAATTGGTGACCGTCGATTGTAGACGCTCGTAATTATCTAATCGCTCTAGCTCTTCTGCAATGGCTGTATCTTCACCTTCTTGCAATTGTGCTTCTTCGATTTCTTCGATTTGAAAGCGCAACATGTCCAGTTCTCTAGCACGTTGTGCGGAATCTTCCCGCAATTGCTCTAAGGTACGTTTGGCTTTTTGCATAGGTTTCATAGGCTTTACTATAGTCCTGAAAAGCTTGGATAGCAGATTCATTATAGGTATCTAGATACAGATGATGTGTATCAGGTACCAACAGTTGTTGGTTGCTGTACTGTCCATGAATATCCGCTAAGTGCATACCGATTTCACGTAATGCTTTCAAAGGGATAACTTGATCATTGGCTAAAAATGAGAGATTTACCAGTAGCACTGAATTTTCTAGACAAGATTAATGTATCATCTTCCATGTCTATATTTTTTTGGATTCTAGTATTTCCCGCAAGGAAGACTGTAGCGATACTTCAAATACTCCTTCAATCAGAAAGGAGTCCTTGCCGTGGCGAATAAATTCGTGGCTAGCACGTTCACCTAATAAAACCGATAAGGCGTCCATCAATATGGATTTACCAGAGCCTGTTTCGCCTGTAAAAATTGTAATGCCCTTGGAAAAACTCTAATTGCATGTGTTCAATGAGGGCAAAGTTTTTTATCCCCATTCGTAATAGCATATTAATCCCTCATTAAGTCTTCAATACGTTCTAATACTAGAGAAACACTTTCAACGGAACTACAAATTAATAAGATTGTATCATCACCGGCAATGGTTCCCATCACTTCACCCCATTTCGCATGGTCAATGGCAAAGGCAACAGATTGTGCAGAGCCCGGTAAGGTATGCAATACAATTTGATTTAATACATGGTCAATACGAAGAATGGAGTCTTGGAACAAGCGATTAATGCGAGATCTAGACAACATAATATTTTCTTCTGGAGATAAGGCGTAGCGATAACGTCCATCACCACTTGGAACTTTAATAAGCATTAATTCCTTGATGTCTCTGGACACCGTAGCTTGTGTCACAGTAATCCCTTCTTCTACGAGGGCTTGTGCTAACTCTTCTTGTGTTTCAATTGCTTTTGTTTGAATAATTTCTTTGATTTTGTTATAACGATAACGTTTCATTATTTCCTCCGACGAATAATATATAAAATAGGCGGATGATTGGCTTGGTTAATAGGATGCCACGTACTACAGTGATAGTATCGTTGGTCCAAGCTTTCAAAAAACTGTTGTACTGCATATTGTTCTTCACGACCCTCATCTGTACCGGATAAGCAACAATCGTACATAAACCTTGAACGGATAGTTTCTCTAATCCGATGGTTAAGGCTTGTATGGTGGTATCCGCAGATGTCATTGTCTGGTGATTGGCATTGGGAAGATACCCTAAGTTAGCCACCATAAGATCAATATGAGGGATCGGTAATCCTGCTAATTGTGCATCATGGGACCCCGTTAGAAAGTGCACACGATGTAGTTGTGTAGGACAAGTCTCTTCCAATCTTTCCCTTGTGCGATGGATGGCTATGTCTTGAATATCTATGGTATACAGTTGGCTTTTCCTCATGGCTACGGCTCAGTAAATACTCTGTATCATGGCCGTTACCACATGTGATATCCACGATATATTTAGCGGATGGAAGTATGTCATCCCATAGATGATGCTGAAACTCTACACTGTGATGGAGAGGGATCATTCTACCTCCTTAGACCGTGCATTCAGCTTTTTAAATAGGGTGGCAAAGAATTTTTGATCTCTAAATCGTACATACTTACAATATTGCGGATGCGCTTCTACATGTAGGGAGTCTTTATTAGAGAAATCATAGTCAAAGGTACCATCGATGGATATGTGCAAAGACTGTTGTCGCTCCGGCATAGTAATGTCGATTTTTGCACTTTCTTTCAGCACCAAGGATACACCTTGCAATAAATGCGGTGCAATTGGTGTGACGATGATGGAACGATTGTCAGGGGCCATAATCGGTCCCCCAGCGGATAAGTTATATCCAGTAGATCCTGTAGATGAAGACACAATCAAACCATCTGCTGGATACATTTGTGTATGTCCACCGTTGATCGATAGATTGATACGAGCCATTTTACCGTGCTCTGCCCTAGATACAACGATATCATTAATGATAGGGCGAAGGATGCGTTCCCCTTCTTGCGTATGCAAGGTAGCCACTAAATGGATACGATCTTCTACGTAAAAATCACCTTTACTAATCCGTACGATACCTGTTTCTAATTGATCTAGCTCAATTTGATTTAAAAAGCCCAACTCTCCTAAGTTAATACCACAAATCGGTACATTATAGGGATAAATTTGTCGTGCTAACTGAATGATTGTACCATCACCACCAAAGCTAAAAGCCATATCTAAGTGTTCAAAAATGTCTGGCCGTGGTAATAAATGTGATGGCTCAATTCCTAGGGCGCACACATCGTGATGTTCCAATTCTTTTTGGCATATACACTTCAATGCCATTTTCATGACAAATCGTAATTGCCTTACATAAAAATATCACGAATATTTTCTTTTTTTCATATTAGGAAAGAAACCGATTCTCATAGATCCTCCCTATAATTGATGGGCTTCTTCAACTATGGATGAAAGTAGCGTTTCACTAATTTCCATAGCACCCAACTCTTGTTTTGTAAAAATATCCTAAAAACTCTATATTCCCTTCCATGCCTTTAATTGGTGAATAGGTCAAGCCATGTAGGTAGAGGCCACAATCTTTCGCCACATGGAGTATGCGATGTAGGACCATCTTGTGGGTTGACTTATCTCGCACAATACCACCTTTGCCAACTAGTTCTTTACCAGCCTCAAATTGTGGCTTAATGAGTGCCACCAAAGCCCCTGAATCCTTTAACAAAGTAGTAGCCACTGGCAACACTTTATCCAAAGAAATAAAGGCCACATCGATGGAAATAAAGTCACTCAATTCACCAAGTTGTACAGGTGTCACTGTACGTATATTTTGTTTCTCCATATTGATGACCCGAGGGTCTTGACGAAGTTTCCAAGCCAGTTGGTTATAGCCAACATCAATGGCAAAGACTTTGGCAGCTCCGTGTTGTAGGGCACAATCTGTAAACCCTCCAGTGGAGGCACCGATATCTACCATGACAGCCTCTTGTAGGTCAATGGGATATAATTCTAAAAGCTTTTTCTAGTTTTAATCCCCCACGACTAACGTAGGGCAATGTATTTCCTTTTACTTCTAGGTGCGTTGTCACATCTACTTTTTGTACCAGACTTTTATCTAATCGTCGGGTTCCAGAGAAAAATTAAGCCTGCCATGATAGCAGCCTTAGCTTTTTCTCGGCTTTCAAATATACCTCGTTGTACTAACAGTATATCTAGGCGTTCTTTTTGACTCATCGATGACTCCTATTGAGTACGTTCCATTAAATACGTAATCAATCCTTCTAGAACAGGTGATGTGCGGTTAGAAGTTTGTAGCGCTTGTAAAGCAAGGTCAGCCACTTCTTTAGCACGGGCTTTTTGCTTCCTCTAGTCCCAAGATAGACACATAGGTTGCTTTGTGTTGGCGTTCATCGCTACCGGTGTTTTTACCAAGCTCTTCTTGTGTACCTACTACGTCTAAAAATATCATCTGTGATTTGGAATAATAATCCTAAATAGTCAGCATAGGACAGATAGGATGCACGTAGATCAGCTGGTGCACTCATAATGATTAGTCCGATTTCAACGGCTGTTGTAAATAAAGCGCCAGTTTTACCTTTATGCAGGACTACTAATTCTTCAAGAGGCAACTCTTTTCCTTCTGATTCTAAATCAAAGGATTGACCACCTACCATGCCACTTGGGCCAGCACCCTTTGCTAAGGACTGAATAATCGCCACAATTTGTTCAGGTTGAAGGCTCGTATTTTTTTGCTCACTAGTTCAAAGGCATAGGTCAATAGACCGTCGCCGGCAAGAACTGCCATCCCATCCCCATATACACGATGATTCGTCAGTTTTCCACGACGATAATCATCATTGTCCATAGCCGGTAAATCATCATGGATTAATGAATATGTATGGATCAGTTCAATGGCACAAATTACGTCCTTATGAGCTTCCCAAGATCCCCCTAAAGGCTTCAATGACTGCCTTTGTAATGATCGGGCGAATCCGCTTTCCTCCCATGAGCAAGCTGTAATTCATACTTTCATATAAACGACTGTATTCCATATTAGGAGATGTTAGTATTTGGGATACATAGGTTTCAATCTCTTTTTTACTCTTTGTTAAGTATTCTTTTTAACATAGTAACCTCATGTCTTTGAAAGTTAATAGATTTTGTATAAATATTCTATCATAATTATACCTAAAAATCGATACTTTATTTTTCTATTTTGTGTCGACTTGAACGGTTTCAATAATTTGTTGTACTTCATCTTCTACTTGTTGTAGGATGTCCGCACATTCTTTCACTAAGGTTAATCCTTTTTATAAGTTTCCAATAATTCGTGCATAGACGTGTTTTCATCATCTAATTGTTTCACGATTTCTTCCAGTGCTGTATATTTTTTTCGTAATTTTTTTAATAGAATTAGTCACGATGTGTTACCTCCTGTACAATAGCGCTGATGGATCCATCTTGTATATGAATCTCCACTTTGTCGCCCACCTTAACGTGATCAATGGTTTGCAATGGCTTGTCATTAACATCTACTTTCGCAAATCCTTTGATTACTTTCGATAAAGGATTTTTATTTTCCAATTGTGTCCCCAAGATAGCTAACTTACGTTCTGCATCTTGTAATTGCTTTGCGTACAAAACCATGTAGGGTGTGTTCAAAGCGTTGCAATGTAGATTTTTGTTGATGTACTAATGTCATGGTTGGCATGACAATCTTACGATTCGTAATGTTGTATATCTTTTGTTGTTCCTGTTGTATACGATAGCGTACGGTGTCATGAAGGAAGGTCAATTTTTGTTGTAATTCATCTTCTAATTCACTTAATGGATAGATGGAAAGTTCTCGTCGCATGACTAGGTGTGGCGCCTCGAACATCGGCAACAAAATCGCAAAGTGTATAGTCTACTTCATGACCCACAGCCGATACCACAGGTGTTTGACAAGCAAAAGATTGCCTCCACTAAGGTTTTATCATTAAAGCACCATAAGTCTTCCATAGATCCACCGCCACGACCAACGATAATTAAGTCTACGTCTGGGTCCGCATCTGCCATGGCAACCCTTTGGCGATGACTGGTCCGCAAGCATTTCCTTTGTACCGGTACATTGAACACCTTGAAGGTTACTAATGGATTGCGTTTAGATGCGACATGCAGTATATCGTGGATAACGGCGCCGGAGGCAGATGTTACCACGCCAATACAGTTTGGTAAGGGCGGTAATGGCTTTTTATATTTTTGGTCAAAATAACCTTTCACCAATAACTCTTGTTTTAGTTTTTCAAAGGCGATTTGGTAATCACTTTTAGTGCCGATTTTAATATCTTCGCAAATAAAACTGAGTCGTCCCGTTTTCTCGTAAAAGCTAATATTTCCTCGAACTTGTACTAATAGGCCATTTTCAAGAGAGTTTGTAAGCCCTTTTTGTTGCACCTTAGTACGCCACATAGCCATATCGATGGATCCCGTATCATCAATGAGGGAGAAATAATAATGGCCCGTAGAGTGTCGTTTTAAGTTGGAAATAACACCTTCAACGATGCAATTTTTAAGAAGAAATTCTCCTTCTACAGTTCGCTTGATAATCGAATTTAATTCTCCTACTGAGTAGGGTTTCATTGTCTTTCTCCTTCCACTATCATAGCCCCATAGGCATTGCCTGAGGCATTGTCTGCACTATATTTTGGGGAAACGCATAGAACATCTAAATCATGATGATGTCCCCAATGGCTTAATCGGTCTTGCAAATAGGCATTGGCCATGACACCACCAGCTGTGATCAAGGTAGATACAGGATGTGTTTTGAGAATATGCTCTAATGCTTTTTCCAAGGAGATTCCAATACATTGGAACACAGAAGATGCTAATTGTTGAGCTTCCTTTACAGTATTAAAGCACTCTCGATGTGACCAATCTATGGGACTCAACTGTTGTGCTTCCCACCAACGAACACCGGCACTATAAGGACCGCCAAAACTGATTTCGTTGTCTTTTTACAGATACAGGTAAGACGGACTCGTAGGCATATTTTTGATTTTCTAGCCAATGTTTCCATACTAGGTCCAGCTGGAAATTTCAACCCCATGAGAACACCAATTCTATCTACAAGTTGTCCTCCTGCTAATATCATTACTGGAGCCTAATATGGTGGTCTTAAAGCCACTGCCTTCCATACGTTCACAGAGAACAAACTCACTAGTTCCGCCCGATAGATGCAAGCTTAGAAATGGACCTTCTGGTACTTCTCCAATTTCACGTAAGGCAGCCCAAATATGATTTTCTTGATGTGAAAATACATGGACTGGTACTTTGAGGCAATGTCCTAAACTATTTGCCACATTGAGACCTACTAGGAAGGCAGGCATATAGGAATCTTCTTCGCGTCTAGGGAATCCACTGACCCCAATGCCTGCTATAAGCTCATCTAAAGGTAATGTTTCAATGAGCGAGCTAAGGGCTCTTGTATGCTGGAACACCATTTGTGATTGTTGCAAACCACGCTTTCCTTGTGGCACTTCTAATAGTTTTCTTGACTCCTTAATCAATTGTCCATGTTCATCAACAATGGCACAAGAGGTTGTGTAACAACTGGTATCAATTCCTAAATAATAGGCCATATTATTGTCTCGATTTTGCTAGATTATGTAATATAGCATTAATGTATTTGTAGCTAGTTTCTCCACCGTATTCTTTGGCTAAGATAACAGCTTCATTGATTGTGATAGTAGCTGGCGTGTCCGGTTGTGGATGTAAAAGTTCCCGTGCCCCCCATGCGTAAAAATAGAAAGCTCAACTTTTGGGAAACGGTACATTTTTTTCGCTTCGGGGAAAACTCTTGTAAAACAGCATCTAATTCTGCTTGTTCTTCCACAACGCCTTTAATTAATTGTTCTGCAAAGGCTTTTTGCTTTTCCGGGATTTCAAATTGATCAAGGATACTTTCTTGTGTACTTTCAGAATTAAATGTTTCAGAATAAATTGTTTGAAAAGCATATGCTCTTGCTAACCTACGATGGTTCATTACTAGGTTCCTTTCTTTTCAAGTCCGTCGATGTGAACATCCACACGAACACGATATAAATCTAACATATTGCGTAAATCTTGGCGAATTTGTTGTTGAATTTGTTTTTGCCACTTGTAGGACGTGGCATGTATCGTATAAACGTAAATATAAATTGATTTCGATAAACGCTTCACCATGGTCATCACGTTTATGTTTGATGTTCATACCGAGCCAACGCTTCTGTCCTAAAACTTTTTGTGAAATTCCATCCACAACACCATCAAAAAAAGCGCTTACTCATAGAATGAATTTCATCAAAGGAAGATAGGACTCTTTCAGTGACATCTAAAATAACAGCATCTGTTATTTCTACTTCAAAATGATCTGGCATAGGGCCTCCTAACTTATAGGATTTTCAAATACGATATCTTGTACATAAATGTCTACATTATTCACAGTAGCATCTGTCATATCGACCAAGGCAGTTTTGACACGTTCCTGCAAGCGTAGAGCAATGTCAGGTACACGATATCCATAATAGACAACGATGTGCAGGGATACTTGTAGTGATCCATCTTCTAGAATTTGCACTTTTACGCCTTCCATTGCGTTTTTTTCTACTAAATAAACTGACCACATTATCACCAAAGGTAGTGCTCATTCCAGCTACGCCCTTTGTTTCTAACGCCGTCTTGGTAGCAATGATTTCATATACAGAATGGTCAAACTGTATAATACCTTCAAAATAGCGATTATCTTCCATATGATTACCAAAAAAGCATTTGTCGGCCCACCACAGGTCAACAAATGCTTTTATTACAATACTATACTAGTTGTTAAAAGATCAAATCTGTGGTTTAAGCACGTTCAATATATTGTCCAGTACGTGTATCAACACGTAATACATCGTCTACTTCGATGAATAAAGGTACTTTTACAACATAACCTGTTTCTAATGTAGCAGGTTTATTACCACCAGTTGCAGTATCGCCACGGATACCGTGGTCAGTTTCAACTACGCGTAACTCAACAGCTACAGGCAAGTCGATACCGATTACAATGCCTTGGAAGAACATAATGGATACTTCCATATTTTCTAACAAGAAGTTTTTTTAGCGTCGCCTAATTGGTCAATTGTTAACTCAATTTGGTCGTATGTTTCATTGTCCATGAAAGTATAGGCACCATCGGACTCATATAAGTACGCCATACGACGACGGTCAACATGAGCTTTTTGGTACTTTTTCACCAGCATTGAAAAGTACGTTCTACTACAGCACCTGTTTGTAGATTTTTAATTTAGCACGTACGAAAAGTCGCACCTTTACCCCGTTTAACATGTTGAAAGTCAACTACTTGCCATACATTACCGTCTAATTCGACAGTTACGCCTGGACGAAAATCATTACTGGAAATCATTGTAAATCCCTCCATTACACATTTAGTTCTATTAAATCCTTAGGAGTTTTTTTGTGAGCACTTCACAGCCCTCCTTAGTAACGATAACTGTATCTTCAATACGCAGTCCCATATGACCGGATAGATAAATACCGGCTCTACAGTGACTACCATATTGGCCTCTAAGATATGGCTTGATCTCGGAGATGCCACTGGCAATTCATGGATATCTAAGCCCACACCATGCCCTGTGCCATGACCAAAATTAGCTCCATAGCCTTGTTCTCTAATATAATCTCTGCAAACTGCATCGACTTCAGCACCGGTGACGCCTTCTTTAATACAAGCAACGCCACGAGTTTGTGCTTCTAACACGATAGAGTATAATTTCTTTTGTTCTTCGCTAGCTTTTCCTAATACGATGGTTCGTGTCATATCTGAATGATATCCTTCGTACATAGCACCGAAGTCAAAGGTCACAAAAATCCCCTCGCTCCATCACTTTGTCACTGCTACTCCATGGGGCATACTAGACCGATAGCCAGAGGCCACGATAGTTGTGAAAAGATGGCTCTCTAGATCCGCGTTTTAGCATTTCTGTTTCTAAGATAATGCGCGCTTCATTTTCTGTCATGCCCACTTTCAGTTGTGGTAACATGGCTGCAAATGACTCATCGGCAATCTGAAAATGCCCGGCGTAAACACTGTAACTCATCGTCTCGTTTCACCATGCGCAGTGTAGCAAAGTCAAAAGATAAAAATTCAGTTTCATCTAATGTATCACAAACTTGTTGAAATACATCGACACTCATAAAATTTCCTTCAAAGCAACATGTAGGTAAGGAAACCCTTCGTTTCTTCTAGGAGATGTTTAATTGTTTCATATACATCACCTGTATATTGAATCACCTCATACCCTTCACATTGTGATTTCGCCTCGCTCTGTATAGCGACTATCCGTTATCATGTAGGCTACGGGTAGGTGTCACAAAGGCAACCCCTGTGGTTCCTGTAAAAGCCGCCGAAATAATGTAAGTTAATAGGGCTATAAGTATAGCTCCCCATATGTTTCTTCTTTGAGGAATGCTTGTAAAGTGACTAATCCATTCATCGTCTCGCCTCCTTAAAAAGCATCAACTAATGATACCATAGAATGTATAGTTATGACAAATTGAATAGATTCGATTAAACAATTTCTTTTTTTCTTCTTCGCTTAACTCTATATACATACCTGGGTTCTTCGATAGAGTCTAATGTTATGGTATCAATAGCAATCCGTTGTAAATATGTCACGGTCCCACCGCAGGCACCGATCATGCGTTTCACTTGGTGATATTTACCTTCATAAATAGTCAACTCACAAGAATGAATCAATTCACCATCTTCATTGGGAACTGCCTCATCTTCATGATAGACGAACTTCGCCGGCTTACACTCACTCCCATCACCTAATACCATACCTTCTTGCATACGGCGAATGCCTTCTTCGGACAGGGTGCCACCATATTCTACGTAATAGGTCTTTCCAATATGCTTTTTACCATGGATAATCTTATGTGCCCAAGGCCCATCATTGGTCAATAGCAATAAGCCTTCCGTATCTTTGTCCAAGCGACCCACAGGAAATACTTTCAGCGTTTGGAACTCAAGGGTAACAATTCCATAATCGTAGGATCTGTAGAGTCTTCAACAGCTGTTACATATCCTTCTGGTTTATGGAATTTTACATAATATTCTAATTGGGACTGTACAGTTTGCCCTTGCACAGACACAATATCTACATCAGGATTGATGTGCATGTCTTTTTCTTGATGATTGTATCATTGACGGACACTAGACCTTGTTTGATTAAATCATGAACTTCTTTTCTTGTACCGAATGCCTTATGGGCTAAAAATTTATCAATCCTCACCGTAACCACCTTCTCTCACATGCGTATGAGATGTATCATTTAATATGGAAATACGATTATACGGAGACTGATGTCCCCAAAAATCTACAACGCTCACAGCTGTGTTGCCTTGGGCTAATCGCCATAAACAGTTTAGCGGGATTCCCGTTAGGGCGCATAACAAAGTACGAATTGTACCGCCGTGACAGACTACAACTAATCGTTGCCCCTCTTCCATCTTATGTAGTTCTTCTAATAAGCGGTTGTAGGCACGTTCTTGCACCATTTCTACCGTTTCTCCATTAGGGATTGGTTTTTCCTGATGGGTCCTCATAGATGGCTTCAATTTGTCCCGGCCATTGTTCATTAATTTCTGAGTACGTTAAACTTTCCCAGTCACCGAAGTTAATTTCACGCAATGCTTCGGTGAAAGTAGTAGGAATGTATCGTCCTTTTAAAAATCTCTTCTCCTGTCACTCTGGCGCGCACCAAGTCTGATACGATAGCTCTATCAAAATGCACATCTCGTAGGGCCTCTCCCTACATCAGTCGCTTGGGCTAACCCCTGTTTCATTTAAAGGTATATCGCTAAATCCTTGGTGTTTACCCAAGTGATTCCAGTCGGTTTCACCGTGGCGAACAAAAATAAATTTGAATCATTCTATCTCCTATTGTGTTGAATATATGTACTTAATGTGTTTATAAGGATTTCGTTTTTATCTCTATCCTTTACAGCCACTCGGAACCAGTTGGGCCCCAAGGCTCGTGTATTTGGAACAATCTCGAATCAAAATGGATTGTTCATATAAAAATTGAATCATATCTTCTAAAGAATGCCTGTCATCTAAGTGTGCCAATATATAATTAACAGATGGTTTTTATCACACAGATACCTTCTATCTGTGAAAAGTCTCTTATAGAGCCGTTCTTTTTCACCTTCTAATAGACGACGAGACTCTCTATATAGCCCGTATCCTGTAGGGCTTGTTCACTGTATACCTGCGCCAAATGATTGACAGACCAAGTCGGAATGCATGCTTTGATCGTTTCTATAACCTTTAGGACTTGCCATCATGGCACCAATGCGTAAGCCCTGAACAGCATAAAAACTTAGTTAAGGAATGAACAATGATCACATTATCGTAGTCTTTCACACAGTTTCGCATAGAATAGGTAGAACCTAAAAAGTCAATGAACGATTCATCAAAAACAAGATAATGACCATTCTTTTGGCATATGTCGAAGAGCGCTTTGTCCTCGATCTGTCCATAACGTACCACATGGATTATTGGGATTGCCAATGAAAACTAATGTATGCTTGCTTTCACGTAAATCCTGTAGCATTTGGTCTACGTCGTAGGAAAATCCAAATAGATCCGCATCAAAGTGCAATTTGTATTCTGTAATAGGTAATCCACAAGATTTAGCACCATGACTGTATTCGAAAATCCCTGGTGTCTGGCACGTAGACCCCCTGTTATCTCAGGTAATCGACAGATGGCATAAATTAATTCGGTCACTCCCATTCCCAAATGCAATGCATTCCTTAGGCATATCCCACAGTTCAGAAGTGATAGAAAAAAAGATGTGTCATATCCGGATCTGGATAATGAATGACATCTCGCAATGCCTCATTCACGGCATCCATCCCCTTAGTACTCATTCCTAATGGGTTAATATTGGCACTAAAATCTAGAATCTGATCTAAGGAAGTATGTAATAATCGGCTCGCTTTATGCACATTGCCACCATGTATATTCTTTGTTTTCACCATGGGCGACCTCCCTTTATCGTTCCATGAAAGTAATTCCTTCGTTTGTGGTTTTCCACGATATCCATGAAGGTAAGATTTGGCAATTCCTGTTTAACTCGTTGCAAGCAGTGTACAATGCTTGGTGAGTCTGGAGGAAACAGCAAGCCTAGGACCGTCCCACTATGAGCGATAATTGTGCCTATGGAGTTACACTCTACCCCAATCTGATGCAAAGCATATAGATTCGTTTTATGCAAAATCCGTTGATTACCAAAAAGAACTAATGGTAGAGGCTTCACCGATAAGTTTGACATTATGCTTTTTGAATACCCTCTTTAAATTTTGCTAAAGCTTCTACCATCAACTCTTCTTTTTCATCAATTAAGGCATCTAAGTTCTGCTGATGATTAAATTGTACCGTATCAATGGTACCCCCTTCATCAAACATGACGATACGAATCGGTGGACAGATTCCTAAGAATTCACAACAAGTACCATTCAAATAATCGAATTGCACAATGCCAGGATAAAAGGGAGCGTCTGTAGGCTCAATAGATAAGCAGATGGACGCCAATTGCTCCATGGAGAGATCATAGCCATGACTTTTGGCGGTGGCCATTGCCACTACGCTAATATCGGCACTGCTGGATGCCAACCCTTTTCCCTGTAAGATATCAGAATGTAAATATACAGGCTTTGCCGTTGCTCTATCAATTCCCAATGTAATAAGTACTGTTATATACGCTTGGTACGCCTTCGACTGTAATGATATAGGTGAAAGAGGAAGTGCATATTGCACATCACCAATGGCGTAGGAATAGCGATTAATAGGACATGTCACTAGAAATCGCTGCCCTTTGATGGAGCCTTGAATAAACTCTCCACAAGTGCCTGGTGTTCTTACGTAGAATGCCAAATGTCTTCCTCCTTTCAGTTACATAACAGTAAAAATAATAGCTCCCAGTATAATGAAAAGCTCCGATAATTCACATACAAATCCGTATGTGTCCCCTGTAGTACCGCCCAAATGTTTTGTCACATAGGAGTTAATGATAAGATTCACGGCTAAAGCAATGGCAAATAGATATACATAGAACCATTCATAGCAAAATACAGGTAATAATGCCAATACCGTTGCTACCGCTGTGGCATATTTAGGCGCATTGGCCGCAAAAAATTTGCCAATTCCTTCCGGTCTCGCATAGGGGAACTTTTGGATACTAATGACCATCGTATAGCGACTCAATATGGGCATGCTGACCAGAACTACAGGAACTACTACAGTCGGTAGATTCACGAGTAATTGCCATTTTAAGAGTGTTAAAAAGACAAAACCTACTACTCCATTGCTGCCTACACGGCTGTCTTTCATAATCTCTAATTTACGTTCTCGATTACGGCCAGAAAATAAGCCATCGCAGGTATCCATAAATCCATCTGCATGGAGCCCTCCAGTAAAAAGAAATTCAAAGATTACCAAGATGAGCATCAACAGTGATACAGGAAGATAGGGATTTGCCAAGGCGTACAAAGCCCACATAAAGGCACCGATGACAAGACCTACAAGAGGGAAATACGTAACGGATGTCCCGAAGTCTTCTACTTTCCATTCTGTTTGATTTACAAGTTTTAAACGTGTCAAAAATTGTAATCCTACGAAAAATCCTTTTCATATGTCACCTACCATTGATTAATCAAATAAGTACTACCCATTGTGCACAGAACACCTAATATGGAAACGGTATACATCAAGTATATGGTTTGATAAATGTGGATCCCCACCATCGGTTCTATAGGATCTCCCATGTAGGCACGGAATGTAACCTTATCATGGTACACATTATGACCACCTAGTCGAATATGCAACGCTCCTGCCACCGGTGCTTCTGCATAGCCACCATTGGGACTCGGATGCTTAGCAGCATCACGAGCTGCTATACATAAGGCATGTTTCCAGTCTTTCCCACATAGAAATGCGGCGATCACGAATAACACCATAGTGAGTCGAGCTGGAATATAATTGACTACATCATCTAAGCGAGCCGCAAACCGACCAAAGTATAGATACCGGTCATTTTTATAGCCTAACATGGAATCCATCGTATTGATAGCTCGGTATCCAATGGCTCCCCAAGGTCCTAATAGAACAAACCAAAATAGAGGTGAAATAATGCCATCTACAGTATTTTCGGCTACTGTTTCAATAGTGGCACGGGTAATTTCACTTTCATCAAGGTCACTGGTTTTACGACCTACTATCCATCCTACTTTACGACGTGCTTCTAGGATGTCTTTTTTTCGCAGTAAGTTGGCAATTTCTATACCTGCCTCTGCTAAACACCTTGGGCTGATAGAGATATATAGGCACAACAAGGAGACTATAGAATAGCCCACTGGATGAATGGTGCCACCTATGAACAGTAAGCCAGTAACGACAATCATAACAGACATCAATACCAATAAAACAGTAGAGATACCTAAAATAATTTGATGCTTCGGAGTTGTATTTTTTTTGTACAAAATACTTTCATAGAAAGAGATACAATTGCCAATCAATACCACTGGATGATACTTGCTCTAGGGTCTCCAAATATAGTATCCACTACTAGGGCTCCTAAGGGTATGAAATACACAAGATGGTGCAAAAAACCATTCCATTAGTCTTGCTCCCATAATGAGTTAATATAGTCCATATCTAAATGTTCCTCTACAATCTTAGCTAATCGATTATAGGCAGCCTTCTTTATGTTCAAAGTAACGGAATACAATATCCAATGGTTCCAATCCTTTTTCGCTCGTAACGCATTAAGGATTGCGCGACGCAATCCATCATTATCTAGGAATGCCGTGAATGTAGGTCCCCTATTACTTGACCATTGCTAGTGACAAAGCTATCGATGACATCGACCTTGGTATCACTGCGTTTTTGAATATGGAAACAACGTTCTCCCGGTCCTACAGGTTGCGTATCTCCCATGTGAATTTCATAGCCCACAAGATCTTCACCACTATAGTCAATGCCTAGGAAAGGACAAGTGCTTCACATCGAAACGAACTTGGTGCGTTAATTTTTTTCAGTTTTCATCGTTGTTGCTGTTGGTAACAATCCCAACCTTTTAACTCTGGAATATCCCCTTCGATGCCTTCAGGGTCGTAGAGCATTTCCCCAGCATTTGGTTACCACCACAGATGCCTAGCACGGGCACACCAGCCTTCTGCTAAAGCATGAATATCCTTATCATAGCCATGTTCTTGTAGATATGCTAAATCGGCTAACGTATTTTTGAGCCCGGCAAGATAACCATATCCGGATGTCCAATAGGCTCCCCTTGTTTTTACAAAACGTACAGATACATCTGGTTCATAAGCAAGGGCATCAAAATCTGTGAAATTAGAGATTTTAGGAGTTTGCATAACAGCAATGGTAATCTCTTTTGATACACCTCTGTATTTGCTCTCTAAGGCTACAGAATCTTCTTCATCAATATCAAGGTTTTCTATGGCTGGTACTACACCAACTACTTTTTTACCAGTCTTTTGTTCAATAAAATCTAAAGCTGGTTGCAATAAGGTCACATCACCACGGAATTTGTTGATAATAATCCCTTTTACTAAGTCTCTTTCATCAGGTTCCAATAATTCTAACGTGCCTACAACAGAGGCAATAGCACCGCCCCGATCGATATCGGCAATCAGCATAACAGGAGCATTAGCTAATTTTGCCACACGCATATTCACAATATCGTTAGCTTTTAAATTAACCTCAGCTGGACTGCCGGCGCCTTCAATGACAATCATATCAAAATTATCATCTAAATATTGTAAACTTTCTTTGACTTTATCCAAGGCTGTTAAGGAGTATTTTGTGTGATATTCTCTAGCACTATAGACGCCTACTGGTTTCCCCATGAGCACCACTTGTGAAGACTGGTTGCCCGTAGGTTTTAAGAGGACCGGATTCATCTGTACAATCGGTTCTAATCCAGCAGCTTCTGCTTGTGCCACTTGAGCACGGCCAATTTCATCACCGCTTTTTGTAACATAGGAGTTTAATGCCATATTCTGCGCTTTGAAAGGCACTGTTTTGTATCCTTTATTATGTAGAATACGACACATTGCTGTAGCTAAAATACTTTTACCTACATTCGAACTTGTTCCTTGAAACATAATTTTTTTAGCCATGGTTCTTAACCTCCAATGCTTTTTACATCTATTGTCATACCGCTAATTGTCATATACGCTTCATCTGCTTCTGCAGCCACTAAACGATTGACACGGCCCATAATATCTCTAAAAATACGGGCCAGTTTATTTTCTGGCACAATGCCTAATCCAATCTCATTAGTTACAAAAAAATAACTGTTTTTTCCTGCTCCCCTTGATAGGAGCGAATCCCTTCTAAGACAGCTTGTACTTCTGAAAGTATGGCTCTCTCCCGCTCATTAATATCCTCTTGGGATCTGAATTCCCCGTCTTGTAATAATAAATTGGTAGTCCACATAGTTAGACAATCCACCAGGACCACGGAACATTCTTTCAGTACTGTGTGAATGTGTTTACTGACAGTATGAGGAATTTCATAATTATTCCATATAGCTTTACGTCGTTCTTGATGTAGATAAATGCGATGCTTCATCTCTTCATCATAGGCTTGCCCTGTGGCAATATATCCTTTTGGCCCTCTTTGGAAAGTGCTAGTGTTTCTGCAAACTCACTTTTACCGCTGCGAGCACCACCTGTACAAAAATATGATACGATTTTTCATAACATCCCTATACAAAGTTGCCCTTTATCAGTTATTATATGTACTATACGTTCATTATAAAGGAGACAACTATGGAATTATTAAACTTAGACATCCAATTAATGGCAACCTTATGGGAACATACCTATCGTGCAGACCATCAAGGATCAAAATGGAAATTATGTAGCCTCTGTGCGCATCATCGTGAATGTACCACTTTCACCTGATCGTTTGCCACCGAATGCACCAAAAGCAGAACCACAATTATTTGTATTAGTAGAGGATGCTGTGATGGATTCAGATGATATCATTCAGTTCGAAACATTGCTGTCCGTGCACATTCGTGAAAAATTCAAAAATGAAATCGATCAAATCTATTTCTTCTATCCAAGTCCAGAAGATGTATTGAGCAAAACTGTGGACATTCAAGAAGTGCAACATTAATCACTATGACTACATACATAGTATTATAGCACATCCAAAAGGCATTTGAAACAAAGAAATGTAACTGATAAAAGGGAGGTACCCCTATGGAGTACCTCTTTTTGATGCACTGCTTATTGTACTGCTTATTGTACTTCGTCTTCTACACGAGCTAAGATAAATAACAAGTCAGATAAACGATTTAAATAGCGAAGGTTTGACATATGAATTTCTTCAGTTTCACCCTAATTTCCAAAGATCTCGTTCTGCACGGCGGACGATAGTACGGCCTAAGTGCAAGAAACTAGATGTTTTGCTATCACCAGGTAAAAATAAATTTAGATAATGGTTCTAATTGTTCATCAAATTTGTCGATGATGTGTTCCAAGTTGACAACATGTTCTTTTTGTGATAGTTGCTTCTTGACCTAAGCTAGAAATATCTGCCATGATCATCCACAACTCTTTTTCCAGTTGTAACAATGTGTCTTGCACAGCTTTTTTGTCTGAATACGCACGAGCTACTCCTAGGAAAGCCTGTGCTTCATCAATCGTTCCATACGTACAAACACGTTGTGATGCTTTGCTTACACGTTCTCCCGTATATAAACCAGTAGAACCTGCATCACCTGTTTTCGTGTACACTTTTGCCATAGTATACCTCCTTAACAATTAGGAAACCTTACGATTTCTGTAACATAAATGTGCATAGCACCCTTTATAGGCGACTCGCTATCTCACGCAATCGTTGAATACGACTTTCAGTAGATGGATGCGTACTAAATAACTGAGTCATAGTGGAAGAAATTCCACTTAAAGGATTAATAATAAACATGTGTGCTGTAGATGATACTCGGCTTTCACTCTGACCAGGCAGCACACCGAATTTAGCATAATGCTCAATTTTGGCTAACGCAGAGGCTAAGGACAATGGTTTGCCACTCATCATAGCGCCTTCCTCATCTGCTAAGTATTCACGAGAGCGTGAAATAGCCATTTGAATTAAGCTTTGTCGCTAAGGGAGCTAAAATGATAGTACCAATCAAGGCGATAGGATTGGAATTTTCCTCATCGTCACGGCCACCAAAAAAATAGTCGCCCATTGTAACATATTCGCCACCATTGCAATAAATCCTGCCATGCTAGCTGCAATTGTACTAATTAATGTGTCTCTGTGTTTTACATGAGATAACTCATGAGCCAAGACACCTTCAATTTCATCATCTGTCAATAGATTCATAATCCCTGTTGTTACCGCTACTGCTCGCATGTTCAGGATCACGGCCTGTAGCAAATGCATTAGGTACTTCAGATTCAATAATATATACCTTCGGCATCGGCAAACCTGCATTATGAACTAATTTTTTTACAACTCGAAAGATGTTTGGATTATTTTGTTCTGTAATTTCTTTGGCATCATAGGCGCGTAATACCATAGAGGCACTATTCCAATAGGTGTAAAAGTTGATACCCAAAGAAATGATAAACATCAGTATCATTCCAGAATGACCACTACGGCTTGCCCTATGACCATCAATAATCCAGAAAGTAGAGCCAACAAGGTCGCTGTTTTTTTATATTGTTCATGTATTCCTCCTACTTAGATATTTTTGTAGAATATATATACTTAATTATATCATATAAAGTTTAAAAAGAATCATGAAGTTTTCTATTCATATTTAATTTTCACAACTTTTTGCCCTTCGCGGTCTGCATGGAGTACGAAACGACGGCAGTCAATGTCGTGTTCCATAAAGACAGAACTCATAGCATCTGCCACGGTCACTGCATGCTCTGGAGAACAATAGGCAATTAAGGTAGACCCAGATCCACTTATGGTAGAGCCGTAAGCACCATGCTCTTTAGCTGCTGTAAATACATCATCACAGTACGGTATCAATGTTTTACGATAAGGCACGTGCAGATAATCCTGTAAAGCAACAGACAAATTATCCATGCGATTTTGTATCATGGATCCTACGAATAAAGTAGCGAATCCAACATTAGCAACAGCTTCTTTATAACTTAATTCCGTCGGCAGTACACTACGTGCGTAGGATGTTTCTACAATCACTTCCGGTACCACTACAGCAAAGGTTAAATTGCTGGGTACATCGATATGGGAATGGAATACGGTATCGTGACCGCCTACAGCACACACTAAATTACCCATAATAGCTGGTGCCACATTATCTGGATGCCCTTCCATATCGTTGGCAATAAGTAAGAGTTGGTCCTTGTTTAAAGGTTCTTTTAAATAGGCATTGGCTAATAATAGCCCCCCTACGATAGCCGTAGAGCTACTGCCCAATCCCCTGGATGGTGGAATTTGTGTATTGGAATGGATACGACCATAGACTGGTGTCGCATTGACTTCTTGAAACACTCGCTCCATAGCAATACCCACGAGGTTTTGGCTATGGTCTTCTTGTTCTAATAAGTCTGCTCCAAATCCCTCAAAGGTATAGGTATTACAAGTAGCCTCTTCGTCAGGCTCAAAAGTAAACAAATTATATAAATTAAGTGCTACTCCTAGACAATCAAATCCGGGCCCACAATTGGCACTGGTAGCCGGTACTTGTACCGTAATAGATTTCATGAAAAACTCCTTTATTCAACCATGATGCGGATGACACTACCCACTTCTCTAACGACACGTAAATGGTTGAAAGAATCGATTAAATTTTTGAATATATGCATGAGGACATTTTGAAGTAATGATAGCTAATGTAGCCGTATCATTATCTGCTTTACGTTGGATAACAGAATGAGCTGAAATACGTTGTTCCGCTAGCTTTGTGGCAACTTTCGCCAACACGCCTGTAGAGTTATCCACAGTCATGCGAATGTAGTAGGCCGACTCAATTTTGCTAGAGCTATACATTGTTTTTTTGGGGATAATAGAATTGTTTCATTTCCCCTGTCTTACCTTTGGGCTACATTGCGAGCTACTTCCATAATATCGCTGACGATAGAACTACCAGTTGGCAAGCTACCAGAGACCACGACCATAGAACATAGCCTCATCAAAACCATTACCTCGCAAGAACACAGCATTAAAAGAACCGCGCACTGATGCCAATGGATGTGTATTCGCAATAAATGCAGGGGTGCACATTTAAAGACAAGCCTTTTTTTGTTTCTCTAGCGATGCCCAAAAGTTTAATAGTATACCCAAACTCTTTACCAAATTGAATGTCGCTAGCATCAATCTGCGTAATCCCTTCACAGCTGACATCTTCAAAGAAAAATACGCTTGTTGAAAGCGATGGATCCTAAAATGGCTAATTTACGAGCTGCATCATACCCTTCCACATCGGATGTAGGATCTGCTTCGGCATATCCTAATTCTTGTGCTTCTTTCAATACTTCTTCGTAGCCCTAATCCATCTTCGCTCATTTTTTTGAAAGAATGAAATTCGTAGTACCATTTAAAAATACCCATGATTTCCGTAATTTGGTTACTACCAAAAGAATCATACAAGGCACGAATAATAGGAATCGCCCCTGCTACACTGGCTTCAAATCGCAAATCTACATGATGTTTCGTAGCAAGTTCCATTAAATACGGACCTGCTTCTGCCAATAAATCTTTTATTCGCTGTCACCACATGTTTACCTGCAATAATAGATTCCTCAATACAAGTGGGGCAAAGGTAGTGCCACCCATAACTTCCACTACAATATCCACAGATGGATCCTGTAAAATCTCTTTATAATCTGTTACAAATGTAGCGGTACTAGGTAGTGTCACATGACTATATTTATCTGGATTTCTAACATAAATTTTGTCCACCGTAACCGGAACACTGATACGATTTTGAATGATATTTAGATTTTTTTGTTAATAATTCAACTGTACCTTTGTCCCACAGTACCAAAACCCAAGAGGGCAATCTTTACGCCTTGCTTCATTCTATATCTCCTTGAGCACTAGGCTTGACCAATTAGTTCTACCTTAATAACTCCTTCTAATTGTCTTACCTCGTGCAATACATCTTCTACTGGTAATGTTAATTCCTTTGTTTCAAAAAGAAATATTTACGTGAGCTACGCCTTGTAGCGGTAAATTTTGATTGATTGTTAATACACTGCCATTATAATCTGCAATAATACGCAAAATATTGGATAACATGCCAGATTCATTGGAAATCAATGCATTAATCGACACAATTTTACCTTGTGAAAGTTCGTAAAATGGAAATACATAATCTTTGTATTTATAATACGCAGATCGACTTAAATCCATTTTTCAACGGCTTCATTGATCGTTTTTTTGCTTCCCCTAATTGCAATATGGATTTTACTTTAATCGTTTTTAATTGCTTCCGGAAGAATTACTTCATTCACTAAATAAAAATTTGTCTTTTTGCCTTTCATAGCCATAACTACACCTCTTTACTACTCGTGGATACGGAGCTTGCAATATGTTGTCCATATAAAGTTAACACTGAATACATACCAATGAAAAATGGTACATATTCTGCTACAATTCGCCATGCCACCGCTACTAATCCCACTGTACCTACTGGAACAAAGGGAGCAAATAGATAGACAAATAAGCCTTCTGCAATGCCAGTTCCTCCCGGTGTAGGGGGCGAAATATAAGATTAAATTTAATAAAATCATTCGATTTACTATTTCAACAATACTAATATCTGTTGTAAATGCATACATTAAAGCCGGCGCTATGGCATATAAGCAGAGCAAGCTTAATGCAGATTCAATAAATACAATCATAGATTGGATCGGATTCGCATAGAGTAAGCTAAGTCCCCCATTAAATTCATCTAATTTTAATAGCCATGCTTTTGGGATTTCCATTTTTCATAACTTTCGAAATCCATGCTACCAATTGTTTCATAAGACGAGTTTGTAGCATATAAATACCTACAAATGTGGAAAATCACAACAAAAATGGAAATGCCTAATAACTGAGAATTAGTAATATAAGGCACATCAATTTGTTCCGTCAACAAGATGATAGGCAACATGACAATTAAAAATAAGATAGAGAATACAGTCCTCACTAGCACAATAGGTGCCGCTTTCCCAATCGGTACTTGATAGGATCTAAGAATCAATGCTTGCGCTACAGCACCACCGCTAGCTCCCGGCGTAAGCATGGCCATAAAATAATTGCCAAAAATAACGCGCAAAATAGCTACTAAGGATAAACTATATCCTCCCATACGCACTAAGCGCTGTAATCGAAGGCCATCAAAAATACATGCCTAAGGTTAGGGGCCAACGCAGCTAGCCCTAAGGATGATAGATTAAAGGTACCTAGCGTAGCTAATGACTCAATATCGATGGTGAAATAAATAGTAATTCCCGACACGATGATGAGTAAAAGTCCAATCAGTATACCACGCTTTACCATAGTACTCATGAACGTGCTCCTTCATCCCATTGCCCATAATGAATGAGACTAATGCCCTGATCGGCAATATATTCTTTCACGACAGGAGACATCATGGCTAATCGCTCCTCATCCCAATGGTATCCCCACGGATAGAGTGAATCTAATTGAGCATTAGATTTACCTGGATGTGTCATAATTTCATGGACCCCACGTTTCCCGGCAACTTTTGAAAGTATACCTAATAGAGCCTTTTCATTCAAGTGGCCCCCATTCATCATCCCCCAAAAATAAAGAGGAGACGAAAAACCAAAGTCACGAGACGTCGTGTAGGCATGTTGTGTAATCGCCGTCAAACCTACCTTTGCCAATCCATCGACCAATGGATGATACACCATTAAATAAAAATGGTGTTTCATCAGGCATGCGAATTTTACTAATTCCATACCGCTTCATTTGCTCTGCTATCATAGGTAACACTTGTGGTAATACATGCATATGTTGATGCCCATCTACATGGGTAATTGCTAACCCTGTAGACATGACTTTTTCAAATTGAGCTTGAATCTCTTTTCGCAGTTCTTGCCCTTTCACTTGTCCAGTAAAATAGACGTTTCATAAACTCTGTGTGAGTATCTGGGAATCTGCCATCGATAAGAAGGCTAGGCACTTCCTTTGGATCACAGACTGGTTCTAATCCTCCCTACTAAACAAATGTGGAGCCCTACCCCTAATGTTGGTGTTGCTTTTAGCTAGTTGAATCGCTTCCTCAAAGGCCTCACCAGAGGCTAATAAAGACGTACTTGTAACAATTCCGTTTTGATGACTTTCTAGAATCCCTTCATTAATAAGAGGATGTAAGCCAAAAATCATCTGCATTGACAATAAGACGTTTCATAGTCACATTCCTGCACTTTCTGTACGCACTAAATGGATATTTGTACTATTATTTTACCAAAAATTATTCTACTTTGGATAGACACAATTTTCGTTCTTGTACTTTATACATGCACAAAGCACCAGCTATGGCTACATTTAATGATTCCATAGGACCATACATAGGAATGGAAATACGCTGTTCCACTCTGCTCAAGATGCTTTGAGAAAGGCCATTTGCCTCATTCCCTAGGGCAATCATAGTAGGGCCTTCATAGGTAGGGACCTCATAGGACACACTATCTTCTAAGACTGTCCCATATAGATGGATACCCTCTTTGGTTATCAGATTTTTCTAGATCGCTGTCAGATACATGCGTATAGATAGGAATTTTGCAAAGTCCACTCATAGTACTACGCACTGTTTTTTCATTATATACATCCACCGTGTTAGGTGTTAAAAACATAGCTTTCACACCAGCTCCTACAGCAGTCCGAATCAAAGTCCCCATATTTCCAGGATCTTGTATACCATCGACTAATAGATATAGTCCATTTGCATGGGCTGTAAAATCTTCTATGCGGGACTCTTTTTGACATACTACTGCCAACACACCTTGTCCGTGAACAGTAGCATCAATACCCTTCCAGAGGCTATCATCAACTATATATAGATCGACATGATACATTTCACACAGTTCTTGTAACCCTTCTTCGACCCCATTGGTACCTTTTTGCCAGTACATAGCGAACATGGCCAGTGGGAATCATATCTACTACTGTACGATACCCTTCCGCTACATATTCCCTATGGGTCTGTCTATATTTGCGTTTATATAATTGCAAAACATGTTTAATTTTTTTATTATCCTTGGACGTAATCTGTTCCATATATATCCTTTACTGAACACTGTGGCTGACTCATAGCCAGCTTTTTCTTTTTATATAACTATGTTTCTGAAAGCACCTAGGCATTCCATAATTCATAGAACAATCCCTTTTCGGGCTAACACTTCCTCAATCGTTCCTTGTTCTACAATTGCTCCATCGGAAATGACGATAATTTTTCGTAGCATCGCGCGGGGTCGATAAGCGATGAGCAATAGCGATGATTGTTTTTTTCCCTTTAATATCTACAATAGATTGTTGTAAAAAGTTCCTCTGTATGACTATCGATATTGGAAGTGGCCTCATCGAATACAAGAACCGATTTATTTTTGCACCAATGTTCTAGCCAATGACAACAATTGACGTTGACCTTGTGACAATAAGGAGCCTAAATAACCTACCGGTGTTTTATATCCTCTTCTAGACGCTGCACAGAACGATGTAAATGAGCTTTCTTAGTCTGCCATTTCTACCATATCTGAAGATATGGTAGGATCGAATAAGGAGATATTATCTTCAATAGATCCTTTAAATAAATGAGAATCTTGGAATACATATCCCAAGGATTGTCGGATGATTCTAGGATCTATATCTTGTGCATTAACCCCATTGATGCGAATCGTTCCTTTTGTAGGTGTTTCAAAGCCTAATAATAATTGCATCATCGTCGATTTGCCACCACCAGAGGGTCCCGCAATACCTAGGAAGTCCCCTTCTTCTATGTGCCATGTAATATCTTTTAATACATAATTATCAGACCCGTCATACGAGAAATATACATGGTCAAACTCGATGGATGTAATCGTAGTAAAAAGCATCTGGTATGACAATTTCTGCCTCCACTTTTCCCACTTTCAGATTGTAACATAGGAAGTATACGTTCTGCTCCTGCTAAGATGGATTGTAAATTCCCATATTTTTTTCAGCAATTTCCTTGATAGGTTCAAAGATGCGATTGATATATTGTAAAAAAAGCGAACACTGTGCCAGCTTCTGTAATGGAGTCGAAATACCCTGTCACCGTAAAGATGGCGATTAATGCGACAAAGAATAAGCCGTCTACAATAGGTCGGAAAATGGCAAATGTTTTCACTTCAAATAAAACCAGATGCCAAAAATTCACGACTTACCCGATCATAACTTCTTTCCATGATCATTTCCCCACATAGGTTTTAATCATGAGGATGGCATTTAACATTTCCTGTACTGATGTATTGGACGCGCCCACCTTACTGCGCACACCACGAAAAAGCTTTCCTTGCATATTTTTCGATACACGAAGATAACACCTGTAAACACTGGCACTAAGCATAGTACAATCGTTGCTAATGTAGTATCGATGAGGAACATAAATACAAGGATCCCCACAATCTGAAAAATACTACTACTAATTTTAACTAGCACTTCTGTGTATAAGGTACGAATGGACTCTGTATCATTGGTCACTCGTGTCACCAAATTACCTACTGGATAGGACGTAAACTCATGAGGACTCATGGTCAATATGTTTTCAAAGATAGTATTTCGAATATCGAATATGATACGCTGACCAAAACTTTGTAAGGCATAATTTTCTATCCCTAAGGCAATCATACCAAAGATAATCAATGCGATGTAGCCGACTGCATAGTTAGTAATGAGCCCCATATCTTTCGTAGCCACACCCACATCGATAAATTCTTTCATAATGACGGGGCGTATCAACTGTACTCCCAACACGAGCACGAGCATACATACGCCAAGGCACATATAGGATAAATAGGGTTTGATGAAAGTGCACAATTGCAAGAGCACATGATAGTCTGTTTTTTGTTTAGTTCTCATCAGTAGTACCTCGCTTTTTGTAACATCACTAATTGGTGATACATACCTTCTTGTTGTAATAATTCACTGTGCGTGCCTGACTCTATGATACGACCTTCATGGAATACATAAATGCAATCCGCCTCCTCAAGGGCTTCTAAGCGCTGTGAAATACAGAGTATAGTTTGATTTTCTTGGGACCGCAATGTATCTAAGATATGGCGCAAGCTATGAGCATCTAAGGCTGAGAATGCATCATCTAACAGTAAGTATGGGGCCTGCTTATAAAAAGGCGCGGGCTAAGGATATGCGTTGACGTTGACCCCCAGATACATCAGAACCACCTTCTTCTAAGGTCACATTTTTCTTATTCCCTTCAATGCGCTCCTCTAAATCTCTAAAGAGTCCTCGCTGCTGAGCGCCTTCTTCGATAGTCATCTTAGAATCCATGGTTGAGTCAAAGCCAAATTGAATATTGTCACGAATGGACACACTCAATAAGGATGGCGTTGCCGGCGCATAGGCAATACTGTGGCGCAAAGTGCTAAGAGGAATATCTTGGATGTCTCTTTCACCAAAATAAATGCTACCCTTAGGGGCGTGTTGAATATCCAGTAATAATTTGAATAATGTAGATTTACCAGATCCGGGTCCTCCTACAATGCCGATGAAAGATCCTTTCGGAATTGTCATGGAAATATCTTTTTAAAAATCGGTTCCTTACTAGAGGCATAGGTAAAAGATAATTGACTGATGCGAATCGCCTCTGGTGGTAACGTCTTCGCATGTTCCTGAATATCTTCCTGTGGAAGAGCGAAAAACTCTTCCATCCGTTCTAAGGAGGCTAAGCCTTTTTGCAATACTGTCGCCAGGGACCCGATGGCCATAATAGGTCCAATGACAAGCATAACATACCCGTTAAGAGCCACAAACTCGCCCACCGTCAATTCGCCGTTGATAATGGCTTGTCCACATACATACATATTTAAGGCGTAGCACACAAAAGGTGCCATATAGGTCAAGGGCGTTAACAAGGAATCGATGCGAACTACAGATAAATTGTTTTCATAATTTCTTTCATTCACCGCAGCAAAGCGTTTCCAACTATTGTATTCTTTGTTAAAGGCACGAACAACAGCCATGCCCAAAAATAATTCTTGCGCATATTCTGTGACATCACTATAAGAACTTTGAGCGCTCTTTTGACGACTTCTCAGATATTTTGAAAGTGTCAACATACCGTACACGATGAATGGCATAGGTAGAATCGTTACTAAGGCTAACCATAAGGACATTTTTTGCACTAATAAACAGAAAGCAATGACACCAAAAAAGAGAGCATCCACAAATAGCATGACCCCCAAACCAAGAGATACACGCAAAGAAGTCACATCATTGGTCATGAGTGCCATCACTTTCCCTGGACCATGCTCATCATAATAGGATGTGGGAATCCGTAAGGCATGATGAAATAGCTCACGGCGTAAGTAAAACTCAAAATTACGGATCGATCCCAAGAGCATATGGCGAGAAATGTATTTTAATATGGTAATACCAATCCCTAATAGAACAAACAACTCAACATAATGCCAAATGCCATCTTTTTCCCACATATAATGTGTTGATAGCTTCCCCATCCATGTAGGAACTAATAAGAATAGACCATTGATGGTCAGCAATAAACATAGACCTATGATATATTTGTAGGAATGTTCTTTAAAAAAAGTGGCGAAACAAAATGAATACCCTTCATGACTACCTCGCTTATATTAATTTCGATTTTTCGATAAAGTTTATTTACTAACTTAATTGTACCATGATATAATGTTAATATACAAAAGATATTATTCCGTTATTAAAGGAGGAACATACAATGGAAAAACGTACAGGTGTAGTAACATTTGCAGGTAACCCAATCGCTTTATTGGGTAAAGAAGTTAAAGTAGGCGACAAAGCTCCTGCTTTCACATTATTAGACAATGGTTTAGGTGAAAAACATTAGCAGATTACGCAGGTAAAGTAAAAGTTATCTCCGTAGTACCATCTTTGGATACTGGCGTATGTGATGCGCAAACTCGTTGGTTCAACCAAAACGTTTCTAAATTAGGTGACAATGTAGTTGTTTTAACTGTATCCGTAGATTTACCATTTGCTCAAAAAACGTTGGTGCGGTGCTCGCTGGTATCGATCAAGTAGAAACTTTATCTGACCACCGCGATCTTTCTTTCGGTGAAAATCTATGGTTTTATTCTTGAAGGCTTACGTTTATTATCCCGTGGTATCGTTGTCATCGACAAAGACGATGTAGTTCGTTACGTAGAATACGTGCCAGAAGTAACATCTGCTGTTAACTTTGACGCAGACTGAAGCAACTAAAAGCATTAGTTTAATTATTACTGAGTAAATATATAAGGGTGCAGTGATTCGTCACTCCACCCTTTTTTTATTGGAAAGGTCCTTATGAATTATTTTTTTGCAACAAGTGTCTACATTTTTTTCAGTGGGTTCTAAAACTTCACTTTATTTTCTATTGGTATCGTATTAACCGTAGCTGTGTTGAATACAGCGTTTTTATATTGTGACGCTCATACCAGGGTTTATTTACAACTGAAGTGGTATATGTCACATTTCTAGAAGAAATTATTAACTTCTTTTTATTTTTTTGAGTTTTTTTATCACTAGTGGTAAAATATTTTAAAAACAACTTCCACTTCCCTCTTCGCTATTTTATCTATATTGGTATAACCGCCATTATTCGATTGATTATTGTATCTCACGAATCTTCTATGGATCTATTTCTATGGTCATCTGCAATTTTAGTACTAGTCATCAGTTTGGTCTTAGTTGTACGATATGGTAAGGAGCCGAATAGTAATGAGAGATTATAAGCATATTTCAACATACCATGCAAAGCTACTCGCTATGTGAGTAAGACAATTATCTATTACTTTACTAGTTCGTAATTAATGGATAGCAAAAAGGACTGATCACAATGTTGTGGTCAGTCCTTTTTCATAGACAAGTGTAGATGAGTCTAGATTCATGTAACTCTTCTTTTACAAAGTTGCTCAATTTAGGCGACTCCAAAAAAATCGTGTTACGTATAATATGTTATTGAATAATAATCTATAGATATCTGTTATAGAATATTACGAGTATACTCTGCATATAACGCTTCTAATTCAAGTACCTTTTCGTTCATTTCTACTTGTAATGCAGATGCTGTATCATAGTCGCCTTTTGCCAATGCATCAGTGATGCGTGTGAATAAAGATTTGCTATCTACACTATCTTTTGCTAGGTATAAGCGTAAGGTATTCACTTTGTTCCAGTTCGCACTATCAAAACCATCTGCTACATCATGGATAGCTTGTAAGGAACGTACTAATTGAATGTTAGCAGGTACAATACGATTCGCTAATTCTAAGCTCCAACGTTTTAAAATACCAGCCATAAAAGAATCCATCAAATCTTGTTCAAAAGCACCACCCAAAGTTAAGGAGGCTACTTTTTCTGGATTGTTTGTATAGCCTTGGATATTTTCCCATACAGTAGCAGGGGGCTTTACCGAATTTGCGATCACGCTCTTCTGCTGTGAAATCATCAAACACGTCAACTTCTGAGCGATATTCACGGGATGCTTCTAGATAATCAGCCGGTTCCCCTTCTTTTTTGGACAATTCCGCCAAAATTGCTTCTGGTGCTTTACCAGATGTGATAACATACTTCATTCCATCGAAAGCAGACAAATAAATCAATGCCAATGCTGTGTAAGTATTAGTATATGGGTTTGGAGAACGCAATTCAAAAACGAGTTGCCATTGGTGTATCTACATCGCGAATCAAGCCACAAAGGATCGTACGGTTACGGCTTGGCAACGCAGGATCTGTACCCAAGGATGTAACGATACATACAGGTGCTTCAAAACCTGGTTTTAATCGGTTTAAGGAGTCTGTTGTGGAGGAAATAAATGGGTTAATCGCTTCGTAGTGTTTTAATAGACCCATGATAGCGCCGTATGCCAATGGGCTAGCATGTTCTTTGCGTAAATCAGCTCGGGGAGAACAAGTTGTACACTTTACCATTTTTCATTTTCACCATCACGCCGAAATGCGTATGTTCACCAGAACCTGCTACACCGATGATTGGTTTCGCATTGAATGTAACATCTAAGCCATTTTCACGGAATACTTCACGAACGATAATACGAGCTTGTAACTCATTGTCAGCAGTTTGCAATGGGTTATTTGTGTATTTCCAGTCAATTTCTAATTGTTCTAATACCCAGTCTACATTACCCTCGTCATCTAGTTTCGCTTTTACACCGCCAACTTCTTTATGTCCCATTTCTGCATGTAAACCATATTTATCTAATAAGGATACTGCTTTTTCTAATGCTGTACGAACGGAACCATGGGTACGTTGCCAGTATTGCTCTTGTAGTTTTTGAGATACGGATAACGCTTTTGCATCTACATTTCTGGATGGTGTTTTTACCCAAAATTCCAACTCTGTAGCAGATGTAAAGATAACGTCAGCGATTTCATTGGCATCGATAAATTCCATGCCTTTCACTTGGTTCGCTTGTAATAATTTCATCAATTCTTCTTTTACATATTCACAGCTACGTTTTAAGATAGAACGAGAGTCTACATAACGATCGCAATGTTTCAAGAATGCTGGAATACGAAGTGTACCAGTTGGTTTGCCAGTAGCTTCATCAATATGTTCATAGTTGTAGTCTACAAACCAATTTACACTTGGATCGCCCCACATATCGACACGAGCATTGTTCAATGTAGCAATATTTGTCAATACAACAGAAGATCCGTCTGTTTGTACTGCGCGACCTTCAAAGAAAGATTCATAATCATCAAAGAATTGCTCCATTGGAATTTTTTTCATCTGTATCATTACCGGCAAGGTCAACCCCTACTAAAGATACAAAACGAATTTCTGGATGTTGTTCTAGTAAGGCAAGAACACCTTCTTTACCATATTGGCCTGCTGGAATGTAATATAATAATTCTTTGCTCATGATAAACCTCCTCATAATAAACAAAAAGACTCCAAGAAACTAGGTTTCTTAGAGTCCTCATTGACTTAGTATTATATTATGCGATTATAGTAACATAATCAATTAAGTCTGTCAACACATTAGTTGACTTTTGCAAGTTCTTCTTTGACAATCGCATTGACTAACTTGCCATCTGCACAACCCTTAGTCTTTGGCATAACCAACGGCATAAGGTCACCCATCTTAATTGGTGCAGTCAGGGTGGAAATCGCTTCTACCACAATGTGACGAATTTCTTCTTCACTTAATTGGGCAGGCAAAATATTTTGGCTAATACTTCCATCTCTGCTTTCACTTGAGTAACTAAGTCATCACGATGACCTTTCTCAAACTCAGCTAAAGAATCTTGGCGAATTTTTCATCTCTTTCGCTAAAATAGCGATAACATCTGAATCTTCTAATTCAATTTTCTTGTCGATTTCTGTATTTTTTATGGCGCTATTTACCATGCGAATGACTGAAAGAGCAACTTTACCCGCTTCGCGAGCTTTCATTGCTTCCTTCATATCTGCTTTAAGCTGATCTTTTAAGGACATGTTGTACCTCCAAGATTGACTTACGCTTTGAATTTTGCGTTTTCTTGTCGCTTCAGATTTTTTTCTTTCTTTTTACGCTTGGTTTTTTTCGTAATGTTCGCGTTTGCGTACTTCAGATAAAAACACCGCTTTTTGGCAGGAGCGTTTAAAACGACGAAGTGCACTTTCAAGCGATTCATTTTTACCGACTTTAATTTCTGACATCTATATCCCCCTCCAAAAACGTATAATGGAAGTGCAGGGTAATTTATATACGCACATATAGATATTATAAGCAGTTGACCTATATTTGTCAAGTCTACTCCCCTATAGTTTCTAGGATTTCATCTTATAATTTCATTTCCATGCCAACACGGAACATGCGACCATCAATATATAAATCTGGAACTTGTCGGTTTAATAGATTATCGATGCCTACATATGCAGACAGTCCGTTATTCCATTTTTTGTTCACACTGAAGTTCAATGTGTTAAAGGAATACTCATTATGTACACTTTCGCCTCGGTTTCTCGCTGCATCAAACCCATATTTATAGGTGAAAGTATCCCATAATACGGCACTATATCCGTCTGACTTATGATCATCATACATTAATTGTAAGGTACTCACCGAACTTGGACGATTGCCTAAACGTTCACCAGTTGTCATATCTTTAGCATTGATATGATTATACGTTCCTTTTACAGTAATACGATCAGATATTTTATGACCTACACTCAATTCTACCCTTGGATTTTTTTGCTTTACCCTACATTGTAGTATTGATGACGTTGTGATACACCGTGTACGCTAGACTCAACTTTATGACTATCAATCAGATTACTTACACGACTATGATAGTAACTAGCTTTTACCAAATGTATGACCACGTTCCGCTTCTACAGATACATCAAAGGAAGTAGATGTTTCTGGTTGTAAGTTAGGATTTCCCACAATGTTCAATACACCAATAGGCGTAGTGTGGAACATATTCAAATACATTTTCAGAAATACTTGGTGCTTTATAACCTTTGCCGTAGTTAACTTTTTAAGCGAGTATTTCCATCGAATGCATAGACCGCCCCTAATTTAGGTGTTACATTATCACCAAATTGACTATTGTGTTCATAGCGAATGGCGGTGTTATGGAAAGTTTTTTTATTTACTGTCCATAAATCTTCTCCATAGGCGACCCAAGAATCATAGTGGAATCCTTTTGATTTGTTTTCCCCCATGGCTATCTAAGCCACCTAGACGAGTGCCTTCATACGATACATAACGATATTCACCACCAAATGTCACATTGTGGCGGTCTCCTACATACATCGTATCTTTACCTTCTACCACATAGGTTTTATATTTTTGTCGCATCATAATCATGAGCTGGATATAAGGACTGATAATCGAACTTTAATGATGTTGGTGGTTTTGGTGGTTTTACTTGGCATCATCACATTGATAACACCTTCAGGTAAAGTACGGTCATCTGTCATTAGATAATTTTTATCTAATTTACTATAATACGCTCCTATTTCATAATTGTTTCTATTGGTTTTACCACTGTAAATAATACCCGTTTGTAAACTCTTATTATCAAAATATTCTGTTTTTATTCAAATTGACAGGTACCATTTTTTTGGGGTCGCGAAAGACCATTCCACTTTTGTGGAATACAGTGGAATAGCGATCCGCATTATCTGTTTGCAAGTTTTCTTTATAATAACTTACATCCAACTTTAGTTTATTGTCATTACTATTATTAAAGCTATATTCTACACTACCATTATAGGATTGTTTATCACCGTGCATAATGCGACGATATCCTTCTGTATAGCCAGTTAACTGTTTTTGTTCTTTTCATTGAACGTCTTGTCAGACATATGGCGGTTAATAGGACGTTCTTTAGTAGCATTCACATTGAAAGTCACATTCCAATTGCCTTGGTTTCCACTTGCATAGGAATAATGAGCCTGCTCACGTTTTGTTCCCGTTGAAATACCGATTGTTTGAGACGTTTTCGACGGCTGTTTCGTAATAATATTAATGACACCGCCAATTGCATCGGAACCGTACAATGCAGAGGAAGAGCCACGCACAATTTCAATACGATCCACTTGATCTAGATTGATACGTCCTAATGTATATACGTTTGTCGTATTGGATGCATCTTCACCGCCAAAACGACGGCCATCTACAAGAACCAAAGAATGTCGAGATTCCATGCCTCGAATCATCACTTGATTACCAGTCATTCTCGCTTCTGATAAATTAATATTATCAACCAATTGTAATGCACTTTTGAATGCTATCTGCCCCTAAGCGTTTCATATCTTCTTGAGTTACCACTTGTACGGCAAAGAGCTATTTTTTTAATTGTTTCTGCCCGTTTTGAGGCAGTAACCACAACGATGTGATTATCGTTACTATCCATAGCTTGCGCCACATAGGCAGTGCGCTAATAAGCTACTGAAAATTGCTCCATATAGTGATGCTTTTACTAATGTATTCATACAATTCTTCCTCCATATTATTCATATAATGCGTTATACATTAATTCCAATGTTTTTATAATTCTTGTGCCAGGATTCAAGGCAAATAAACCACCCGGTACATAGTGAATCTGACCTGTTTCTACAGCTTTTACATGTTGCCATGCTGGATTCGACTGTATCTCTTTTCAAAAAAATGATTCCTTAATCGATGGGTCTGGATACATAACAACAAAAATAATTCGCTCAGGATTTTGTTCCTGTATAAATTCCAAACTCAATGGCACATAAGGGGCTTCACTCTTCATATATTTACCAATGTTATCGGCACCTAATGTATCTAACAATTTACCGCTGAAAGAATGATCTGTGCTGACGTTTAGATTACCTAGTGTACCCAGCAACAACAATGTTTTAGGATGTGGCTTATGCTTTTATTTTCGCTTGATAGTCTGCAAATACAGTATTGATTTTCTCTATTTGCACCTTGCTTATATCTAAATGATTCGTTAGTTCACCGAATAGTTGCAAGGACCGATTGACATCTTCAAAGGAATCTAAATCATTAATATATAAAGGAATGTTAGCTGATGTTAAAAGCCTCTCGAAGTTTTTATGTGATTGGCTATATTCATACCAATAACCAAATCTGGATGTAGACTAATAATCTTTTCTACATCTGGATTGTAGGTGTTCCTCACAGAAGGAATGTCTTTTACCTTTTCTTGTAACTCTCCTGTCAAAGAGGCAAGATCCATGCGCCCCACAATCGTTCCTTCTACGGCCAAATACATATCAATATTGGCTGTATTTAAGATGACAACCCGTTTGGGATGACTTGGCATAGTCACAGAAGTTCCCGTCTTGTCAATTTCCGTTCTTGTTGCCGTCTCTTGAGTCACTGCTGTTGGCGTATCAGCAGTCCAAGAGCACCCTGATAGTACCATCAAAACCACATAGAACAGAGGCACAAGCTACTCCATTCCACAATTGCATTAGTTTCCTCCTAATAAAAATCCACTTTCCCTAAAGAAAATGGAACTTATCCGAATACTATATATTGAGCACTTGCTCACTTGTTACTTAAATTTACGAATTGTTAAATCAATTATATCTATAATATAATAGTTGATAATTTTTGTCAATTAAAAGCGAGGCCCTAAAGACCTCGCTTGCATAGGTTATACCTATTAAACTTTCATATTGATAGAACCATACTATGGCGCATGATCACAGCATAGGGTATTATGTATAACTAGTATGCCAAGATGCACTAATGGGTAGCACTACCTTTGAAAAATCGCCTGCGCTTGTTGTATTTCGTAACGCAACTTTTTCTTCATCAATGGTGAGAAGTTCCTTTATCTTTCATCACTACTTTACCACCTACTAATACAGTATTAGCATCGGAAGAGTTAGTCGCATAGACTAAAAGAGGCTACGTCATTATACCGTGGTTGCCAATGCAATCCAGATGTATCGTAGAGAACAATATCTGCTCGGTATCCGGCATCTAATACACCAAGATCATCATAATCTAATGCTTTGGCACCCATTACAGTCCCCAATTCCCAAGCTGTTTGCGCGAGGATGGCCAACGGATCATATAGACGTGCTTTATGTAGCATAGCTGCCAATCGTACTTCCTCTAACATATCCGCATTATTATTGCTAGCTGATCCATCTGTTCCTAGACCTACTATAATTCCTTTTGCCAACATTTCAGGAACTGGTGCAATGCCACTTGCTAATTTTAAGTTCGATTGTGGATTGTGCGCTACACGAACTGATTTTTTTCTTTCATAATATCCATATCTTCGTCAGTGACATGAACACAATGAGTCGCTAAACAACCTAAATCAAATAAGCTAAGTCATTCATGTGTGCAATAGGAGTTTTACCAGTGGCTTTCACTACATTGTCCACTTCCCCTTTTGTTTCACTTAAATGCATATGAACTTGGGCGCCTAAATCATGGCCTAATTGCACCACTTTTTTCCAAATATCCATCTGGACATGTGTATGGCGCATGGGCCCTAACATTACTTTAATTTGACGTTGATTATATCCATGATAATTGAGGAATAATTCCTTACTTTCTACCAAGGCTTGCTCCGCCGTAGGGGCTACTCCTGCCATGCCACGAGATAAAACGGCACGAATGCCCGTTTCTTTCACAGCCTCTGCGGTTTGGTCCATAAAGAAGTACATATCGCTAAAGCATGTTGTACCAGAACGGAACATTTCTGCAATACCCAGTTGTGTGCCCCAGTATGCCAAATGATCTGTTAATTTTGCTTCTGCCGGCCAAATAGCGGTTTGTAGCCAATCCATCAGTTCTAAATCATCTGCATAATTGCGCAATAAACCCATGGCAATATGCGTATGCGTATTGATTAAACCAGTGCGACGAGCATACCTTTCCCATCAATCACTTCCTTCGCTTGAGGGACTGCATCATTGTTAACAAACTCTTTAATATATCCATCTTCGATGACAATGGCTGTATCTCTTAGAATCGTCTTTCCTTGTAATACATCTACATGTGTAATCACTACATCAACCATAGCTAACTCCTATTTTAATTTCGTTTCTTGTAATCTACGAATGCTGTCTCAGAAAGGAGGTCGTAACACCCCTTCTTCTGTAATTATAGCCGTCACTAGTTCGTGCGGTGTTACATCAAAAAGTCGGATTTAACACCTCTATATCTTGCGGTGCCGATGGCACGCCTTGGAATTGCAATACTTCTTGAGGATTGCGCATTTCAATAGGAATATGAACCCCTTTTTCCATAGAGAAATCAAATGTACTATAGGGAGTCGCCACATAGAACGGAATGCCGTGATGCTTTGCCAAAACAGCCACACTATAGGTACCAATTTTATTCGCCACATCGCCTTCTAATGTAATGCGGTCAGCGCCTACAATAACAGCATCAATCAATCCTTGTTGCATGGCATAGCCAACCATATTATCTGTTTGTAATGTCACTGGAATACCATCTTCATGTAGTTCAAAGGCAGTTAAACGAGACCCTTGTAACAGAGGTCTAGTTTCATCGGCGTACACACGGTCAAGTTTACCTTGGGCATGCACTTCTCGAATGACACCTAAGGCTGTACTCAATCCCCGCTGTTGCTAAGGCACCAGCATTGCAGTGGGTCAATATACGATAAGACTCTTTATCTTGGAATAAGGTAGCCCCATGCTTTGCCATACGACCATTGAGCTCCAAATCTTCTGCATCAATAGCAATCGCTTCTTGCACAAGGATAGCATCTAAGTCGCTAATATCTCCTTTGAAAGTATCCACCACATGCAACACACGATCGATAGCCCACATTAAATTTACCGCTGTCGGTCTCGTTTGTCGCAATGTTTCCGCAAAGGCTCTAAACTCGGATAAAAATCTCTGCCCTAGCGCCTCCTCGATGGTGACTTTCACGGAAGGCAAGAATCAAACCATAGGTCGCCGCTACACCAATCGCGGGAGCGCCACGGACACGGAGCATCTTAATGGCCTCTGCCACTTGACGCCAATCTGTACAATGCACATACTCCACAGATGTAGGTAATTTCGTTTGATCTAAGATAATAACCTCAGAACCATTCCACTCAATACATTTCATGATGTTCCCTCCATAGAAACAAATCTCATTAATGTGTGTCTTCAATGAGTAATGTTTGCATATCTTCTTTTGAAAAATGGTATTTTTCATTGCAATAATGACATGTTAATTCAGTGACTTCATCTTCGGCTAATTCCTTCTTGTCATGCATCGGCAAGCTTGCTAATCGGTCAAAGAAACGCTCTCTACTGCATGGACAAGCAAAATGAATGCGCTCATTGTACACTTCTTGTACGGTAAAACCGTCTAGAATACGCTCCATCAACTGTTCTGCATTAGGATGTGCTTTCAAATAGTTGGTCACTGTTCCAATCGTTTTAAGATTCGCCTCAATTTTGTCGAACGCATCATTTGTCACATCTGGCAAGGCTTGCACTAAAAAGCCACCCTGCTACGATGGTGTGGTAATCTGGATCCACCAACACGCCTAAACTAAGTACAGAGCCAACTTGCTCAGATATAGCTAGATAATAGGCTAAATCTTCTGCCACTTCACCAGTTTGGATAGGGGCTTTGGGACGTATAGTTTTGACGAAGTTTCGTAAAACCGAGTGACTTGTACTTCCCCATTGCGCCCTACGGCAGCTCCCACATCTAACTTACCTTCACGCATTAGTGGTACATCCACATGGGGATGATCCACATAGCCACGAACAGTATTATTGCTAAATGCATCGACGTGAACAATTCCTAGGGACCATCGCCACGCAAGCGAATGCTCACATTTTCATCGTTTTTAAAATCACTGGCCATCAACATAGCTCCCTGTCATAGTACGACCAAGAGTCGCTGTTGCCACAGGCCACAAATCATGGCGAACTCTCGCCTCTTCTACGGTATCAGTCGTTACGGCAATGGATAGTCGTAACCCTTCCGCTGTTGTATAACGTTTAATAAAAATCCACGGATATCCTTCTTTCTACATAGATTCCAATAGATTGATCATTTCGATAGCACCCATAGCGCAATCAAATCCTTTATTACCAGCTTTTGTACCCAGCACGTTCGATAGCTTGTTCAATATTCTCAGTAGTCACTACACCGAACATAACAGGGACACCTGATTCTAAGGATACATGAGCAATCCCTTTTGCCACTTCGTTACATACATAATCGTAATGCGTAGTAGCACCACGGATGACAGCGCCTAAGCAGATAACAGCATCATACTTACCAGATTTTGCCGCTTTTTGTGCAATCAATGGAATTTCAAAAGGCACCTGGTACCCAAATGGTAGTGATATCACTGTCTTGTACGTCATGACGCAACAAGGCATCTTTCGCACCGCTGATCAATTTAGATGTAATAAACTCATTAAAACGAGAGCCGATAATAGCAAATTTCTTACCTGTACCTATTAATTTACCTTCTTGAATCATTGTCATTCTCCTCTATTTCTATCAGATATATTCAGCCCTGAGCGAACTAATCGCTAGGTGCTAGTTTCATACTTTTTACAACATATGGCGCATTTTTTTCTGTATTCAAATATTTTTGCATTAATGCTATTGGCTTTAATCACAATAGGAACACGTCTAGTTACAGTAATGCCCCAACGCTCTAAATCTTCTTTCTTTTCTGGATTATTCGTCAATAGTTTAACACTTTTCACGTCTAATTCGCGCAACATTTGTGCCGCTAAAGAATATTCACGCATATCTGGTGGGAATCCTAACTTCACATTGGCTTCTACTGTATCGTAGCCTTCGTCTTGTAATGTATAGGCTTTGATCTTATTTGTTAATCCAATGCCACGTCCTTCTTGGCGCATGTAGATGACGATGCCTTCCCTTGTTCTTCAATGGAGCGTAACGCATTTTCCAATTGTTCTCCGCAGTCGCAACGATGAGAACCGAATACATCGCCAGTCAAACATTCGGAATGAATGCGCATTAACACATCAGATTTACCTCGTACATCACCTTTTACGATCATCAAATGCTCTTTATGGTCCACTTCATTTTTAAATATAATGATGCGGAAGTCGCCGTATTTCGTTGGTAACTTAGTTTCAGCAGTGATGCTCACCAATTTATCATGACGTTTTCTGTATTCCACTAAGGCTTCTACAGAGGCGATTTTTAAATCATGCTTTTTACTGAAAGCCAATAAATCATCCATACGAGACATATATCCTTCATCATTGGTGATTTCACAAATTGCACTGCTGGGTATAAGCCCGCCAATTTACACAAGTCAATAGATGCTTCTGTATGACCTTGGCGCACCAAGACACCGCCTTCTTTGTAGCGCAACGGGAACACGTGACCAGGACGACGGAAGTCTTCTGCTTTCGAATTTGGATCGATGAGCTTTTGCATCGTAATCGCTCGTTCTTCTGGAGAAATACCAGTGGTCGTATCCATATGGTCTACAGATACAGTGAAAGCTGTTTCATGGTTATCTGTATTTCTCTCCACCATTTGAGGAATACCCTAAACGACGTAGGTCACTTTCCAACATAGGCGTACATAACAGGCCCCGTGCTTCTTTGATAATAAAATTGATACTTTCACGTGTGGCAAATTCAGCGTCGATGACCAAGTCACCTTCGTTTTCTCTGCTTTCATCATCAACGATTATAACAGGTTTACCTACCTTTAAATCTTCAATTACTTCTTCAATGGAATGTAATGTATAGGACATGTATATCATCCTTTCTATAAAAAGCCGTTACTTAACAATGTATCCATCGTTACATTTCCTTGTTTACTCGGTGCCTCTTTAGGCCCTTTCATAAAGTGTTCAATATAACGACCAAAAATATCTGTTTCTAAATTTACTGTAGTCCCTATGGAGGTATATTGTAAAATGGTATTTCCAATGGTATGAGGAATAATGGAAATTTCAAACCAACTCAGTCCCACCTTAGATACAGTCAGACTCGCGCCATCCACAGTGATGGACCCTTTGTAAATGACATAATGTAATATATCGGAATCTGTGGTGATGCGAAACACAATGGAATTTCCCTACGTGGTCCTTCCCGATGATCGTACCTTGTCCGTCTACATGACCTGCCACTACATGACCACCAAATCGTCCATTGGCCGCCATGGCACGTTCTAAATTGACCTTGCTTCCTGTGGACACCTGTAAAAGAGTGGTCATCTTTACGGATTCTGGCATGACATCCGCCGTAAATCGCCCCGATCCTATGGTGGTTGCCGTCAAGCATACGCCGTTAACTGCCACAGAGTCACCGATTTTCAGATCATCGAAAATGACAGACCCAGCAATTTCAAGGGTTAAAGAACTTTGGGATCGTTTTACGCTTTGTACAGTCCCTATTTCCTCAATAATCCCCTGTAAACATAGATGCCTTCCCTTCCTTTTCGATAACTAATGATCTTCATATTGTCACCTACTGGCATAACCTCGTGAATGTCTAATTGCACAGATTCTTCTAAACTAGAAAAACCTAAACCACCCACCGCGGTGTAGCGCCAATGCCACCAATGATGCGGTTCCCAATATAGGTAACTAACTTATCAAAGGATTTTGTTTCCACAAAGCTCGCCACAACTTGGCTACCACCTTCAATGAGCAAGCTCATACATTGGCGCGCACCTAACTCTTCTAGAATAAACGATATATCTAGACCTCTTTCATTAGACGGTGTGACGATAACTTCCGCCCCTTTATCGCTGAAAGCACCCATTTGTTCTAATCCGCAGTCCTCGCCTACGAATATAGTAATCTCGCGGTTCGGCACAGTCCAAATTGTTGCATCCAGTGGCGTTCGACCTTGTGAGTCTAGGATATATAAATGTGGTTGCTTCTCCACCGTTTCCTGTGGTAAGCGGCAACTTAGTAGGGGATCATCTGCTAGAATTGTACCTACACCGACTAACATGCCGTCCACTTCTTTACGGATGCGATGCCCATCAATGCGGGCCTCTTCATTGAGTAATCCATTTCGATTCACCACTGGCGGTAGCAATTTTGCCATCCATCGACATGGCAGACTTCAAAATGACAAAAGGCTTACCTGTTTTAATATAGGTAATGAAAGCTTCATTCATTTCAACACAGGCTTGCTCTAATACACCAACCTCTACGTCGATACCTGCTCGTAACATGTCCAATCCTTTTCCCGCTACTAACGGGTTAGGGATCGATCATGCCAATAACGACACGAGTAATACCGCGACAATGACCCGCTTCGCACACGGTGGTGTTTTCCCATAATGGGCACATGGCTCTAAGGTCACATATAGGGTAGCTCCTTTTGCATCCATCCCGCTTGATGCAGAGCATAGACCTCTGCATGGGGTTCGCCTGCTTTTTGATGATACCCTTCTCCAATAATACGACCATCTTTTTACAATGATGGCGCCTACCATCGGATTAGGTGACGTATACCCTCGTGCCTTTTCCGCCAAATCAATGGCCTTTGCCATATATTTTTCATCAGTTGTCATATGTATCATGGCTCACCTCTACATAAAAAAGGGACTATTTTCATAGTCCCTTTAGCATTCCAAATATTTGATAGACTACCACGTAGCTATCAATATACTGTCTTTTCCCATCCAGACTTTACTGTCGGTTCCGGAATATCACCGGATCTGCTCTAAAAGCTTGCGGACTATTATACCGCCGGTCAGGAATTGAGGTTTCCCTCGCACCTTGCCTCAAAGACTCCATTATTTGATGTTTGTTCTTATTTCCTAAGATGAGTTTATTGTATCATAGATTTCTTTGATATAGCAATGAAAGTTACCATTCAGAGTAACTATATCACAGACTTTCTAGTATAACTTGTCACATCTGTGCCAAGCTTTTCGTACAACTCTTTTTACAGTAAGTTCTTTTTCATAACTGCTTGTAGCTCTTGTTCTGTTACTCCAATAAAGGCAATAAAAAATCTGAGCTCCCAAAAGGACCATATGCACGTTTTAATTCTTTATCAGGAATAGTAATAAAAACCAACAATATTAGATTTATGATCTATGTCCATGCCAACAGTTTGTCCTGTATAAATGTATTCATAAGGCTTAAAGATTTCGCCATCTTCTTTAGTAGATCTCGCAAGAGTCTGTAAAATACCAACTACATTTTTTTGAGTTCCATTTCTTCATCATTATAAGCGTCTTTCTTTAACTTAAACGTAAATTCCATACCAAATCCACTTCTTTTCAAGTCTTTACTCTTTTTTATCATAAAGTTCAGTTAATCCATAAGTGACATATTTATAATAGTCCCCTCCGTCATAAATGGTGACTTGATCTAAAGGATCCGGTCCTCCTAGGTCCCAACGAAACATCGGAACATAATTCGTATAGATCGATTCATGAGGATACACACGTTCTACTGCTGTTTCTATGACTCCTACTCCAATATGATAGTCATTTTTCAGTAGAAGCGACACCATAATATTCACCTTCTTCCGTAGAAATATCTAACTTCTTCGGATGCTACACCATCCATAGCAATCGTTCCAAACCAGTTCATCCCCATAATAACTGTTAATAATAATACTTTTTTACTTACTTTCATTGTATCTCCTTTTTCTATGCTGACAAAATAATCGATGAATCTATTATGTCAAACCAATGGGTATCACCCTAGAATATCTTTTAATCCTGCTATTCGTCGTAATAGCAGATCTTCCATGGTTTTCATCCGCGTGGGTGTAACCAGCTCATGCGCAGAATATACTTGTCGTAATAATTCTGGTACTACCTCTATCAATCTCTCTACACTTAATCCTTCAATAGGAATTTCGATATATTTGATTTGTTTATCGTGTGTGGTTGTAAATGGTTGGGATCGATAGGTGTAAAAGGGCTTATCCACGGGTATTTTATATTGGTCATACCAGAGCGAATTACCGTTATCAAAGATAGGTGCCACACCTAAAAACTCTAATGTACTTGAATCTCTCAAAAATCCGAAATTTCCCCAATGTCTATCATCATTGAGTGTCATATAATCCACTAAAAATCATGGCATCTATATCTCGAGCGATAATTAGGAATCCCTAACTCTTCACATTGTGCTAATAGCGCTCATATTTGTTGGATTTTTTATGCAATCGGCCTACCACTGACCACGCCGGAATAAACTCTATACTTTCACTGGTGAATATAGGACATACACAGACATATTCACCATTAAAAATTTGTCGCAATTCATACTGTACATGACATATGTTGGTTGTATCGAGCAACTTTGATACAAACACTTCATTAAAAGGTTCAAGTTGTAAAACATTGCCCGCTTTTCATCAATAATAATTGATTATTTTCACGTATCCACATTTGGCGTAGTGAACCATTGACAGATGTGTTAGGGTGTGACATCGTTAAAATTAACATGTTCCTGTTCTCGAATGAAGATAGAACTTTCCTTGAAAGAATTAGCAAAAAAATTCACATCATTCCAAGATAGATTCTTTTGCACTGGCTTTACCCAATAATGATCCGATACACTTAACTGATAGGATTTAATAGACAATTCTAGAGAGTCTTCAGCTTCATAGGCCGATAATAATTGTGATAAATTTTTTTCCGACTATAGGGAATGGAACGATGGGTCATAAATTCATATAATGCCGATTCTTGATTTTGATCAGAATGCATATTTAATGGCTTATGATCTTCATGAATCATACTAGTGATTTCTTTAATTTTATGATTCTCTGTCAACGTCATCGTTAATACAGGCATATCTTTTGTGCATTAATACATATTCTTTTACCCATCATAGTCCTCCCTCTATCGTATGTAAATGATACCTTAAGTATACGTTGTTTACTGGAAAATCTATCTATTTCATGGACTATATAGAAAGAAAAAGTGTCCCTCAAAGGAACTGCTTTTCATCATACAGCATATGGATTGCCCCATGCCACTAGTACCAAGAATACTTTATTCATCCTCACCCCCAATTCGCTGCTTTCAACTCTTGTAATAATGTTGATTGCGGATTTGCCATCACATCTTTGCAAGCGCCTCTTTCAATAATTGTACCATGATCTAGTACAAAGATCGTATCACATAGGTAATTCACAATATCTAAGTCATGGCTAATAAACAAATATGTCATATCATATTCTTTATTATATCGCTGTAAGATTTCTATCATTTTATATTGACTGACAGAATCCAACATAGACGTGGGTTCATCTAACACGAGATACGTTGGATGTAGCAATAAAATTCGCAGTAATGCAAAGCGTTGCAACTGTCCTCCGCTTAACTCTCTAGGATATTTTTTTGCAAAAAGTGAGGGAGACAATTCTATTTCATCTAGTAATACATTAACCAAATCATGTGATTCATCACACTTCAAGTTTGGGTGCAATCGGTATACTTCATCCAATGATTCTTTCATACTGAAATAGGGATGAAATATTTGAAATGGATTTTGGAACATCATTTGATGTTTTCTGCAAAATTCCAATCGATTTTCTTGAATCCAAGCGTGAATATTACACTCTTCACTATAAATATGTCCACTGTGATATCTTCCATACCTAGAGTCATCCGCCCCAGTGTAGTTTTTTTCCAGATCCACTTAACCCCAATAGACCGTAGATACCTCCACGCTCTAGCGTAAAAGAAACATCTTGCACAACGTCCTTACTATGACGGCCAAATATTCCGGAATGGTAGGTTTTATACAGTGATTGTACCTCTATATGCTTCATAGATTTGTTTCCTCCATACTGAAATTTGACTGTATAACAATTCTTGTACATACGGATTATGTGCAACGAGTATCTCCTCTTTTTGTTCCTTGGCAAATGATGGCTCCATCTTTTAAGTATCACTAAATAGTCTGCCATATGACGAACCAATTGCATATCATGAGTAATCATAACCATTCCACAATGTGTAGTTTCTTTTTACTTGTTTAAATAGGGAGATGGTCTCTTTCCGACTTAGAGCATCTAATCCTTTTGTAGGTTCATCAACGAATAGCCATTTAGCTTGTAATGAACACGCCATAGCACAGAGTATGCGCTGTGCCATACCACCACTTAATTGATGCGGATACCACTTCAGTAAAGTATCAATGTCTTGGAGCCCTAATTGCTGTAAGATTGATTTCACCCGTTCTTTAGCCACATCAGTATTAACACTATGGTGAAATTCAATGCCTTCTAGTAATTGTTCTCCAATGGTCATAGATGGATTTAATGATCCCACTGGGTCTTGAGGCATAAAGAATATATCCTTTCCGCGATACCTACGTAATTCATAGTCTGATAGTGACAATAGATTTTGCTGACAATATCCTATTTCACCGACACAGTGGGCCTCACTTTGTAACCCAACAATCGTTTTACCTAGTACAGACTTTCCACTTCCCGATTCACCAATAAAAGCTATTATCTTCCCATGTGAAAGTTCTACACTAATATTCTTTAACGTATGTATGCTTTCACCTTTAAAAGTAAGGCTCACATTGCGAATCGATATATTATACTCTCCATGAGACCCTCCTTGAGCATAGTGTTCATTGATATAAGCCCCCATATAATGTACGGCTATACCTACGCTTACTAAGCAGATACCAGGTGCATATAATAAAGCTGGATAAGTTCTAAAATAAGTATACCCTTCTTGTACTAGAGAACCCCAGTCTGCTAGAGGTGGTTGGATACCTAGTCCAATAAAGCTGAGTGCCGACATAGATAACATGGTATAGCCGACTCTTGTAGTAAATAATACAACAATCGTTGGCATTATGGCACGTACTATGTATGTACTGAGAATATACAAACGACTAGCACCCATATGACGAATCCCTATCACATAGTTTGAATCTTTCAAGCTAATAACTTCTGACCGAATAATTCTTGAAAAGTTTACCCATGATGTCACAGTAATAGCTAGGACGATGGTAGAAATACTTGGTTCTAATATGCCAGCTAGAGCAATCATAAAACTAATACTTGGAATACTTTGGAATATAGCTACCACTATTTGAACAATACGATCATAGATGCCACCAAAATATCCTGATGTTAATCCGATACATATACCTAATACCATGGTAGTACAGGATGCTAGTAAGGATACAAATACAGTCACCGTTGACCCTCGCCATAATTCGACTAAGCGTATCTCGTCCCAGCGCATCCGTCCCAAGCCAGTGCGCCAAAGAGGGTCCCTCTAATACAGAATTTGGCTGAATCATATACGGGTTATAAGGTGTCCAAAAATAACTCAGGATGGCAATGCAAACCCACCCTAGTATATAGAGGGTATGAAACTTTATCTTCATTCTTGCCTCCTATCTAATCTTGGGTTGTAGCCAAGTGTAACATATATCAATTGAAATATTTATGAAAGCTGTCATAGCTCCTACTAATAATACATAGCCTTGTACAATAGGATAATCTCTAGCGCGGATACCTTCTAACATCAAACTACCTAATCCAGCAATGAAAATATCACTCTACTATAATAGCTCCACCAATCATTCCTACTATGTAATTTCCAATTACGGTTAATGACGAAAAGGCTAGCATTCCGTAATACATGTTTATACAAGATATACCATTGTGGTAATCCTTTCGCACGAGCGGTGAGAAAATATCCTTCTTTTTGAACTCGTTCTACACCTGTAGCATGTATCCTCATCAGTAACGAGGTTCCTGATACACTTAATACAAAAGCAGGCAACACTAAATGCCATAAACTATCATAACCATTCGTAGGGAATATACGCCATTGTTCACTCAATATATGCATAAGAATAATGGCTAACCAAAAGGATGGTACGGAGGATCCAAACACAGTTAAAAAGAATGCTACTTTCTTCCTGAATCGATTTCGTGTAGCGCCTAATATAGTTCCTCCTAACAATCCACCAACGATGATATTTAATAATCCTAATAAGGTTAAGGTCATCGTTACTTTGCTGGCCGCCCATAATTTAGGGAATATAGGATCTCCTGTAATATAAGAGGTTCCCCAATCTCCTAACATCACTCCATAGACCCACCGTACATATTGTACAGTATAGGGTGCATCAAGACCTAAACTACGGCGCTTTTCCTCTAACTCCATAGCCGTTGGTACGCTATTCCCATCTAATGAGAGTGCTACCATTGTTGGATCTGACGGTGATAGTATTCCCAAAATAAAGGCTACTATCGTCGCTCCCAACATTGTTAACAGGCCTAAGAGCATACGTTTTCCAATATATACACCCATTATCTTCTCTCCACACGTCGTAAATTAATTCCATATGTTGTAGCTTCGTAATGTTGTAACTGTTCAGCATTATAAACGACACTCGTTAAATCTGCCGCCAATGGTATGGCTGGCATATGTTCGTAGCTATGCCTTTGCAAGGCTTCAATGAAAGTTTTCTTTCCTTCTCTCGTAGTCGCTGATGATAGTTCTTTCAAACTAGTAACGGCTATAGGATCTACATAGCCCAGATGATAGGACTTATTAAAACTTCCTTTAGGATTCATATAGCCTTGTAGAAAATAGGTTGGGTCATAACTAGATAATCCATGGGTTCCCATTGATAAATCATACGCACCTTTGTGATAACATTTTTTTATGGGTCGCCCCATCTAATATGTAAATACTAAGGTCAATATTAGCCTCTCGTAATTGGGCTTGCAAATACTGTGCTACCTCTTTATAGGAATAGCGATTCACCCCATATTGAGCGATAATCAATGTGGACTTTACAGGAGTATCGCCGATTACTGTACGTAATACTTCTAAAGCTTTCTTTATCGTAAATAATTGGTGTTTTTTTATAGCTCCAAATGCTAATGCATTTAACAAGTTTGTTCTGCAGACAGCCTGACCTGTAAAATAATTTCTTTTATAATAAACTCTCGGTCGATGAGTTTGGAGATAGCTTCCACAACACCAGGCTGATTATATGGCCAATGAGATTGATTCACTAAGAGCATTTGATTAATTCGACTTTGATTGGTAGACACTTTAAAACGGCTGTCCTTTAATAAGTCCAATGTCAAGGAAGGACTCATTCCACCCAAATCAAGAACCCTAAAATCTCCTCAGATTGCAAATGCAAAAGATATCTAGTTTCCACGGACGGAATATTTTTGATGATAATTGTGCTTTTCTTTTGCTTTTTCGCCGTAGTACTCATCAAATCTTCCTAATGTGACAGATCGTTTAGTAGCATAGGAAAGAATTTTGAATGGTCCCGTACCACTGGGAACTTTTACAAAATCACCTGTTTCTAGGCTGAAAGAAGAAGGACTAAAGATTGGTGAACTAAAACCTATCATCCGTTCAATCAATAACGGTTGTGGCGACTCAAAAATAAATTGTACTTCATCATCACTAACCTTTCGAACATCTATGAAAGATGGGTAGATTTCTTTAAAAGTAAATGTGTAAAATGGAGAAGATTTTTATTCATCAACTGCCATCGGTGCACATTAGCAATTACAGCATCAGCATTGAAAGGTGTACCATCATGAAAACAACATCTTTTCGTAGTTTAAATCTCCAAACGGTTTGGTTTTCATTGGCACTCCACTCTGTCGCTAAAACAGGCTGTATATGACCATCATCATCAACACCAATCAAGGGTTCCCACACCTCAGCGATAGAACTTATATAGTATGGATCTTTCATCCCTGCTACAAGATCACGAGGGGCCGCTAATACAATGGCATCACTTTCTGTAATCGCTCGGAAATGTACTATACACTCCCCACCAAATTAGGGGAATCACAAGTATAGTAATCCACAACCATTTACAATATCGTAAATAAAAAATTAAGTTTCATTCTGTTATTTATAAAAAAAGAGCCGTACGGGTACAGCTCTTTTTTGTATTAGAAATCAAATTGTGCAGATACAGTAAGCGTACGTGGGCTAGAAACATACACTTGATCACCACGAGATGCCATCCAATAATTACGATTAAGAGCATTGTATAACATAACGCTAAATGTAGTGGATGATTATTGATACTAGTTTTATAGCGCGCACCAAAATCAAACACTGTATAGGATGGAACATTCACACCCTCAGGAGTTTGATCGGCACTTCGAATAATAGAATTACCAAAATACGTCATACGTCCCACAAATGTTGTTTTGTCATTTGTCGCGTATTCAAGACCCTAACACACCGCTCCAAAGAGGTTGTGCACTTACACGCCATCCATCTTGTAAGCCTTTTGTTGTGCGTTCTTTAATTGCCTGCATGTACATAACACCACCAAAAGTAGACCATTTATCAGTCAAACGACCGTTAAATTGCCATTCTGCACCACGATGATGATCTAATCCATCTTGAACCATATAAATCTTATCATTTATAATACGATCTACATTAGTTGCTTGTTTAATATCAAAAAGTGCAAAAACTTGTTAAGAATCCATTGTTTTGATATTTTACACCAATTTTCATTTTTGTTTTTGCTTTTAGTCGGTGGTAAAATTTCACCCTTATTTTCTTTAGCAGAAGGAACTACACGACCGGAAGAGAAATATTCAGAATGGCTAGCATAAACAGAAACATTTTCATTTGGTTTATATGTTACTGCAAATGTAGGTGATGTAGCTTTTGCTGACACTGTAGAAATAGTCGCATTAGTTTTTCATTGTACGCCGTTGTTTTAGATGTATGTTGATGCACACCTACTAATACATCCCATTTATCAAAAAAGACATAGAGTCAAGGAAAGACCATCCGTACATTGTATCTTTTTGCTTTTTACCAGTTTTGAACTGAGTAATTGGCTGTGATGTTTGAACAAGTCCAGTATATAAATTAGCTTTTTCCTAAATTACCAAATGTTGCAGTAGGAGTCGCTGGAGTGGATAACCAGATACATAACCAGTATCTCGATTTTTCCAAGACTTATCAATAGCTATCTTAATGTCGTGTTTTACTTTGCCTGTTTCATATTTCAGATTCGTACCGACTTGAGCAAAGTATGTGTTTTGTGGAGTACCACCAATTTGATAGTTTAATTTATAATCACCATCTGTATTTGTTAATGTGTACGCACTAAATTGCAGACATTACATTATTATCAAGATTATTATGATTTAACCCTAAGTTAGTAAATACAGATACATGATCATTTAATTTTTTTAGAATAGTTGATGGATGCTACATAACCATAGCTAGATTTGTACATGCCATCAAATCCATAGTTATTGCTACCTTTTGGTGCTACAGGCAATGTGTTTACACCTTTACCTAATTTAAACCAACGCGCTCCATTATGTACTTCACGATCGCTATAACCACCAAAGAAATTAAATGTACTAGTATCGCCTTGACGATCTACATTGATGTAGGCACTAGTCGCATTGTGTTTTCGCCATCAATTGCAGTATTGCCATGTAAATATTCGGCATTGACACGAACACCCCACTCATTGTCTTTACCAAGACGATGGCTAATATCAATGTATTCTCCAAAATTGTTTTTGACCTGTGAAAGTTTGTTTGAAAATTCGGCGTGGTGTATCACCGCCTTTTTCGTGATATAGTTTACAATACCACCAGATGCGTCGGATTCATATTGCACCGCTGATCCAGTAAAACCACCAGCAGGTCCATTTAATAATTCAATACGGTCCATCATGTATGTAGGCGCATTGAATTGTGTCATCAAGCCGTGAATACCATTTACCAAACTAGATGTACCATTGGCACGGAAACCACGATAGGTAAAGTCATTATGTACTGTACTTCCCGCACGGCGAATCGCTGGATCATTAGAAAGAACAGCATCTAATGGCATATTAGGAGATGAGAATTGATCAATCGCTTTAGGGCCAATTACTGTAGTTGTAAATGGAATATCCATAGCACTACGCTCGCCCAATAATGCAAAGTTTGCATCATTACGAGAAAAACCACCTTGTAAGATTTTTGTCTTTATCAGATGCTCTTACTACATACTCACCTAAGTCAAATACTGAATCAGCAGTCGTCGCATTAACAGTCACTGCTCCTAGCAAGGACAGCAAAAATAGATGTTGATAATAATTTAGTCCGTTTCATATATACCCTCATTCAAAATCATGTATACCCATACAATATATTTTCATTATATCTGTATTAAAAATATAGCCGTCAATCTATTATCTACTTATTTTAAATTTTGATCATGAAAATAAGTTATCTATAACAATACATCATTATAAAAACATAACTATTAATTTTCAAATTAATTATTATATGAATATAATTGATAATTCTTTATTATAAAAATGATGCTATTCATATCCATGACTACTATACACCCTCAGTTAATTATCTTAAGTGTATTATTACAGAGTCTTATTCCACAAAAGAAAAGCAGCCCCAGAGGAACTGCTTTTCTAATATTTAAAACTTACTGCTTCAAATTTATTTAGAACATGCATCTAATAGGTAAGCAATACCGATGAATGGAATGCCTGCACGTTCGCCTAAGCCGATTTCACATGTGGAGCTAGAGCTTACTCCTAGTGTAGCTCCGTACTCTTTCACTTCATCTCCCAAATCGCGTGTAGCGGAATGGTTCAACTCGGTGTGAAGAAACCTTTTTGTCCTCAGCGAAACCACAGCATGCAAAGGATTTAATATTGAATACTTCATCAGTACATGCACGTGCGATAAGTTCAATATATTTTTCTTTACCCACTTTTTTGATTTTACATTGTTTATGAACAATAACTCGTTCTTTACATTTCACAATATCTAATTTCGGCACGATATGAGTGTACAAGAATTCAGATACGTCAAGGATTGTCACAGATTTAATGTGTTTTAAAGCATGGGAGAAACATGCAGAGTGATCAATCACAACTGGATATACACCGCCGCAACTAGCTTCTAATAAAGCATTTTCTAAATCCTGCAATGCCCTGTTTGTCGATGTCTTCATAGTTTTCAAAAGCTTAATCCACAGCATAAGTTTTCAATATGAGGTGGATAGATTACATTATAGCCTCGCTTTTTTGCACAAGTTTTTCCATTACTTGTTGTAAACTACGTGTATCTTTTTGGCCTTGGTTCGGTTTAAATGCACGGTTTGCACAAGTACTGAAGTACACCACATTGTCGTTACCCACTGTATTGCGTTGGTTTTTCAACGTATGACGGTTTGCTTTTGGCAATGTAGTTGGTGCGTACGGTGTCACACCTGTCAATTCGTGAGCCCCTTTGGTAATTTTAGAGATTAATTTATTAGTAATCACTTTACCCGCTCGCTCCGCCTAATGTCACACCCATACGAGTCGCGCCAACGTAGCTCGGGAAATTGTCATAAATAGCTTTCGCAATACCGTGGCCTTTTGCAGTTACTTTACGAACGGACAAAGCAATTTGTGCTGTATCAATACCTAGTGGACATAACATAGAACACATAGAGCATGCTGCGCATGTGTCCACACCATATATATTGATAGCCTTCTGCTAATGCATCGGCTTCCGCATGTTTTCCTTCTTGGCGAAGGCGTGTTTCTTCACGAACTAAGGAAATACGTTGACGTGGTGTTAATGTCAAGTTTTTAGATGGACAGTTCTTTTTCACAGAAACCACATTCAATACACATATTGAACAGTGGATCGATGGTCGCCATTGCTTTTTAGATTCTTTTTATATACATCTGGGTCGTCTGTAATGATAACATCAGGGTTAATTAAATAATTAGGGTCAAATAATTCTTTAATGCATGATTTACTTGGTATGCTTTCACACCCTCACTCTAATTCTACGAATGGAGCCACCATACGACCTGTACCGTGTTCCGCTTTTGATACTACCTTCAAGATCTGCCACGCTCAGCCATTTCTTTCACTAGGCCACTGAAATTATCTCGTTCTCTAGGATCGTTCAAATCTGGAGTGATGATAAAGTGTACGTTACCACTTAAAGCATGACCAAAGATGATACCATTATCCATAAAGTCATAGGTATGGAATAATTCAGTGATCATTTCAATACCTTTTACGAAGTCTTCAATTTTAAAGCATACGTCTTCGGTAATAACTGTAGAGCCCGATTTACGTTGGCCAGCAGCAATTGGTAACAAGCCTTTACGGATATACCACCAAGAATTATATTCTGCTGGATCTGTGGAATACAAGCTAGGAATAATAGTTGGAATGTCTTTTAATTGGTTTTTAATATATTCTACTTGTTCAACTAATTCTTGTTCATTATTACTTTCAGATTGGAACAAGATACAGCTAGTTCCCTCAGGCACGCCACGTACGAAATCAGGTACTTGCTCAAGGTTTTGAACACTTTTCAAGCTAAGGTAGTCCATCATTTCCGCAGATACAACGTATTTACTGGCCCATGTTAGCTAAGGTAACCACTGCACGAGATGCATCGGATAATTCTTTGTAGAATACAAGACCGCGAGCTTTTGAATTTTTTTGTCTTCCACTGTGTTATACACTCACTTCAGATACAAAAGCCTAATGTACCTTCAGAACCGATGAAGATGTGGTTCAAAAATATCTACGATATCTTCAAAGTCAACTAATGTATTAATGGAATAGCCTGTTGTATTTTTAATTTTAAATTTGCGTTGGATTAATTCCACTAATTCAGGATCATCAAAAATCCATTGGCGAAGGTCTATCAAGCCTTTCACAAGATCTGCGCGAGATGTTAAGAAGGATTTCACACTAGCTGGGTCGCTGGTATCTAAAATAGTGCCATCCACTAGTACTACACGAACAGATTTCACTGTTTGATAAGAGTTTTCTACGGTACCACAGCACATACCAGAGGAGTTATTGTTGAAAATACCACCTACTAATGCACTGGCAATAGTAGCTGGATCGGGACCAATTTTACGACCATAAGGAAGTAATTTTTCATTCGCATCAGAACCGATAACACCGCAGTCACAACGCAACGCTTTGCCACCATCAAGGACTTCCATCCGTTTAAAGCCATCGTTGGCAACAATTAATACATTATCACTGGATGCTTGACCAGATAAAGACGTACCAGCTGCTCTAAATGTAACTGGTGTACCATAGCGGTTAGCTAACGCTAACAAGCGCACTACTTCTGCTTCATTGTTTGCTTTCACCACAACTTCTGGCACATAGGAATAACAAGATGCATCTACACCATACGCATAGCGGTGTAAAAAGTCTGTAAATACTCTGTCAGGACAAATTGTAGCTGCCTCAGTAGCAAATGAGGCAAAATCGTAACGTAACGGTGCTTTCATAATAGGACCTCCTAATGTTACTATGTACATATGAATCAATTTGATGCACTTCATCAAATTAACATAGAAAAACTATGTCTTATGTATAGCTTATCATAATCAACTAAAAATAGTAAATTATTTATTACTAATTTTCCTATATCTCTATGATAAAAAAATCATAAATGTTTTACAAAAGTTTATTTTTTTATATAATAGTAAGGAATGAAAGTAGGTGAAAACATGCACGTATTAGGGGAACACGTATTAATTGATTTATATTCCTGTATTGATGAAAAATAGAATCTCCCTCTATCTTACAAGAGGCTATTATAAATGCGTTATCTATCACAAATCAAAATGTGGAAGAACTAGATTGCCAAATTTTAGAAGATGAAATATTCTTGGTGGCTGTATCACATCACTGCCATGTCATTATTCATGCCTATCCTAACATTGGCTATGTAGTCAGCAGATATTTACACCTTCGAAAAATCTGTAGAAACAAAAGTGATTATGAAAGAGTTACAACGATCTGTGGGCGCTGAAAAGGTAAAAGCCACTAGCATTCGTCGTGGTGACTTCGGCAATGAAAGAGATATGAAACCGCGCAAGCGCACATCTCTGACTGCTATGGGTAGAGTGACGCGCACTCGCACTCGATTGACAAAAACAGGAAAAAACATTACTTCCAAAGGCGTCAACGCGATCAAGAAAGTAATGGGTAACAACAAATAAAATCGAACATAGTAACAGCTAGGTCCAATTCGGGTCTAGCCGTTCTTTTGTTCGATATAATACATTGTTAGAGAAAAAGGCTGAACCCCGTGTATGATGCACTAGGTTCAGCCTTTCTGTTGAAATATCTGTATTCCATTATAATTGCAACGATAATTGTCTACCGCTAGGTTCATACGCAGTGATACGGACCCCCGCTGTTTGAAACAATCGTTTCGATGCTTGTACTTCTCGTGTATCTTTATAATCATCGCGCCAATAAATGACTTCTTTAATACCACTTTGAATGATCGCTTTGGCACATTCATTACAAGGGAACAGGGTCACATAGATTTTACTACCCTCTAAGGAACCACCACGATAATTTAAAATCGCATTGAGTTCACTATGAACGATGTAAAAGTATTTATTATCTTCGTCGCGATTGCGATTCCACGAAAACTCATCGTCATCACATCCCTAAAGGGCATGCCATTGTAACCGATGGATAAAAATCTTATTATCATCACTTACAATACAAGCTCCTACTTGGGTATTAGGATCTTTTCGATCGCTGCCTGCCACATGGCAACGCCCATAAAGTATTCATCCCAACTAATATAGTCCTTCCGCTTTTTCCATAGAAAACCTTCACTTATTTGACTACAATGTTAATTAATTTTTAGGCACTACAATCACTTTTACAATCGTTTTTACCTTCTGTAAACTCTTGTACCCGTGGTAATGCTTTAGCTGCCTCTTCTAATTCTTCTTTCGATACAGACACAGAAACAGTCAATTTATCACGAACTTTGCCGTTCACTTGGACAGCCACTTCTACTTCATCCACAACTAAGGCAGATTCTTCGTATACAGGCCAAGTCACGCATGGACAGAACCTTCAAATCCGCATTCATGCCAGATTTCTTCTGCAATATGAGGAACAAATGGAGCTAGCAATAATGTTAATTTTTTTAACCAATTCATTTGCTAAATCGCTTTTGTACTGTTTCATGGTTGTCTTTGAACTGGTACATAGCATTCACCAATTCCATAACAGTACTGATAGCTGTGTTAAAGTTGAATTTACCATCTAAGTCTTCAGTAACTTTTTTGATAGCACGGTGTAATTCACGGCGCAACGCAGTTTCATCTTTCGATAAGCTTTCATTATGTCCCACTGCACCTAATTGTTGATACGTGTCGATAATACGCCATACACGGCCTAAGAAACGATACGAACCTTCTACCCCTTGGTCACTCCAATCAAGGTCACGATCCACTGGTGCGTCGAATAAAATGAATAAACGAGCTGTATCGGCTCCGTATTTAGCAATGATTTCTTCTGGAGATACGACATTGCCTTTAGATTTAGACATTTTAGAACCTTCTTTTAATACCATGCCTTGTGTTAATAAGGCTTTTGAAAGGTTCATCCACTTCTACTAAACCGATATCATGTAATACTTTCACAAAGAAACGCGCATATAATAAGTGCAAGATCGCATGTTCAATACCACCGATGTATTGGTCTACATTCATCCAGTATTTCGCGATTTCTTTATTAAACACTTCTTTGTCGTTACGAGCATCTGTATAGCGTAAGAAATACCAAGAAGAATCGATAAATGTATCCATCGTATCGATTTCACGTCGAGCAGGACCACCGCACAGAAGGGCATGTTGTGTTTAGGAAGTTTTCAGATGTGGCTAATGGAGAAATAGCACCGCCGTCAAAGGATACATCTTCTGGAAGTTTTACAGGCAATTGATCCTCTGGCACTAATTGTTCTCCACATTTTTCACAGTATACAACTGGAATTGGGCAACCCCTAATAGCGTTGGCGAGAAATCAACCAATCACGAAGACGGAAGTTTACCGTTTTACGACCTGTTCCTTGTTCAGTGAAATAATCACCTAATGCTTGGCGCGCTTCTTCCGATGTTTTACCACTGAAGTCACCGGAGTTCACCAATACACCATCTTCTGTAAAGGCAAGATCTAAGGTTTGAAGTCCAAATCTTGCGCACTATTTTGAATCACCCAATTCACAGGTAAGTCATATTTTTTTCGCAAATGCATAGTCCCTTTTCATCATGAGCCGGTACACCCATAACAGCGCCTGTACCATAGTCTGCAAGCACATAGTTAGCAATCCAAATTGGCACTTCTTTACCAGTGATTGGATGTGTCGCATAAGAACCCGTGAACATACCTACTTTTTCTGCTTCTGTAGAAGTACGTTCAATGTCGCTTTGATTGCGCAATGTTTCGATAAAAAGCTTCTAATTCAGCTTTATTAGGAGCATCTTGAATCAAATCTTTTTACATATGGATGCTCTATGCCAACACCACATAGGACACACCAAACAAAGTGTCTACCCGTGTTGTATAGACTTCAAAGGATTGATTGATTTTAGGCACATGGAAAGCAAATTGTGTACCTTCACTGCGACCGATCCAATTGCGTTGCATTGCTTTTTACACTTTGTCTGGCCATTGATCCAATGAATCTAAATCTTCTAATAAGCGATCTGCATAATCAGTGATTTTCAAGAACCATTGTTTTAGGTCTTTTTTCACCACATCGTTGTCGCAACGCCAACATTTTCCATCAATAACTTGTTCGTTGGCTAATACAGTGTGGTCATGTTCACACCAGTTCACTTTTGCTTCTTTTTGTACTGCTAAACCTTGTTTATAGAATTGTTGGAATAACCATTGCGTCCAACGATAGTAATCGTCTTTACAAGTCGCCACTTCGCGGTCCCAGTCATAGGACAAACCCAACTCTTTTTGCTGACGTGTCATGTTGGCAATATTATCTAATGTCCAATCTTTAGAGATACACCATTTTTTTAATAGTCGCATTTTCCGCAGTGCATACCAAATGCATCCCACCCCATTGGATGCAATACATTAAATCCACATATGAAACGTGCCACTACATCACCAATGGAGTAGTTACGCACATGTCCCATATGTAAGTTACCAGATGGGTATGGGAACATTTCTAACACATAATATTTTTCTTTACTTGGGTCATACTCTGTTTTAAATACCCCAGACTCTTCCCAATATGTTTGCCATCAATGTCTTGTGCCACGTATTTTTTGTACATGCTATGCCTCCTCAATTGTATGTATTAATACTCCTAAGTATACTCCAAATCTTAGTCTTTAGGCAAAAGACTTTTTCTTTCGACTCTGTATGTGGTTTCTTAAACTTCAACACAATCTCTTTGCCATCTTTCGACACCTTGGTCACTTCGATTCCATCTTTGTCTTTGGATTTTTTTCTTTTTATCTTTTTGTGTTTCTTTTCTTGTTTGGAATCTTTTATGTTTCTTAGTCTCTTTTTAGATTCTTTCGACTCTGAAAGTGATTGATCTTGTTCCGCTTTTAACCGTGGATGCTCCTCTAGGGGCAAAGCTCATCACCGGCCATACATCGCTAGCTTCAAAGCCTTTACGCCACGCGCACCACCCCCGCTAGTTGCAACTCTTTCACAAGTCCTAACTTATAACTTAAAGACTGTGGATCTTCAAACCAAATTTTTGTGACGGTCCCTTCGTAGGACTTTTTTTCTCGTCGTAAATACCATACACACCATTGCTATTGGTGAGGGCCAAATAATTGCCTTTTAATCGGTCATCCCAATGCATCACATCTCTGTATTCACGCTCTAACTCCAAGGCTTTTGTCATAGATAGAGTTTTACTCTTTGCTTTGCCTTGCCAGGATCCTTTCACAGGAACGGACCATTCACGCATGTAAAATGGCACACCTAGTACTAGTTTTGATGGCGGTACTTCTGAAAGCATCTGCTCCGTATGGCTACGCACCCATGGATAGGATGCCACCGGTCCACTTGTCACTTGATGCCCGTGTTTCATCATAGGCCATAAGCACCACATAATCCACAGCAAGACAGATAGGCCTTGCGATCATAGACTAAAGACCAATTCTCACTATTAGAGTATCCCGTTACATCTATGGAACTATGTAGATTATTGTCCCGCAAGCTTTTTGCTAAAAAGTCAACGAATTTTGTTAACTGCCCTTTATCCTTGTAATGCACATTTTCAAAGTCAAAGTTATACCCATCATACCCGTATTCTACCGCATAATTGATGAGTCCTTGTTTATACCGGTCCCACTGAGATTCGTTATTCAAAAATCTTGCTAGTCATATCGGGGTCGAACTGATTTGTTATGAGTGGCCACACACGATACCCCTTCTCCTTGTAACCATTCACGTATTCATAAGATAGTTTAGTGCTCGGTATCAAGCCTGTCGTATCTAATTCAAACAAACTAGGGGACATAATGGATGTACCCTGTTGTACATATTTCTTGTCATACGCCGTTTCTGACACAATGGGATCAAATACCATGGTAATCGGTAAGGTGACTTCTTGTTTTTCTGGTACTTTCAACAAAGATCCAACATATTGTACTGGCTCCATTGTCGAACTTGTATTGGAAAGTGTAGGAAATGGAATGTGTATCGTTGCCTCTACCATTTGATAGGACGATACCAAACCCACTACTGAGATTCCCAACACCATATGTTTCATGTATTGTAATTGTTTCATAAGCGCTCCTTTAACCTTTATATTATATCACATTTCCCTCATATATTGGGAACACTATACTATTTCTATGAAAATTATGGTACACTACAAAGGTAGGAATATTATCATTCACATCACAACAATAAGGAGGTACTATGTATCAATATTTATTTTTTTATCGGTGGCTTTCCCGCACGTGCCTACGGATTGCTTCTTGCCCTAGGCATCATAAGCTTCGCCATCGTAGGTTACTTTATTATGAAAAAAAGATGGCCGTGGATGGGAAAAAGCATATGGTGGACTTCACCATCACCGTCGCTATTGTCTGGTATTATCGGTGCCCGTTTATGGGATGTGTTCTTCTTTGATTGGGGCTATTACCATAATCATCTATTGGAAATTCCTTTTGTATGGCAAGGTGGCATGGCTATCCAAGGTGGCGTATTATTAGGGCGCTATTGTCGGTATCTATTATTTAAAAGAAACAGCAAGTTGATCCATGGGCTTTTTGCCGATTTATTCGCGCTCCCGCTCTTATGGTGGGTCAATCTGTAGGCCGTATGGCCAATGTTATGAATGGCGATGCCTTTGGTCATCCCTACAGGCGGCAATTTTGGTATTCTCTATCCAGAAACTACCTTGGCATACCGTACGTATGGAAATCAACCATTGTGGCTCGCTGGAAATTTGGGAAGGTCAAGTGGACATCATCCTATTTGTGATTCTACTCTTAGTTAATGTATTCCCTCATAAAAAGGGACAAATCTTCTGCTTATATGCCTTCTTGTATTCGGGCTTGCGATTCTTCTTGGAATTTTTTTACGAGGAGATTACGTCAACCTTACATTAGGCTTTAAATCAGCACAAGTGACAAGCTTTAATTGTCATGGCTGTCTCCTTCGGGATTTGGCTATACCTTCACTACAAGGGAACAACAGATACACATGTATTCCCTCCTGTGAAAGGCAAAAAGGAAAATAATAATTCTTTACTTTCAACACATAGTAATGCCTATACAATCAAAGTAATAACAAATCTATCACATACACAAAGAGGAAGGGACTCGCATCGCAAATCTTTCCTCTTTTCTTATCTAATAAGATTTAAAAATATTACAAATTTCTTTTTCCCTTGTGCATTTAAAGCACTATATCTATCAGGTACAAAACTGCAAATTAGGACAGTAACTCTTCAGCTACAATTAATGCCTCTAGTTCTTCTAATGCACGTTGTGCAATTAATGCGTTTTTCTCCTTTTTCTTTCGCACCTTCGCACCCCATGGCTCCATGATACCAAAATTGATATTCATAGGTTGGAAATTCGATCCTTCATAGGCGCTAATATAATGACTCAATCCTCCGAGGGCTGTTGTTTTCGGGAATGTAACAAAGTCTTTTCCTTCTAACATACGAGCTACTTGAATGGTCGCCATCATACCCACCGCGAGCGGACTCTAAATAGCCCTCACCCCTGTCATTTGACCGACAGAAGAATAATCGTGGGTCTCCTTGTAGTTGGAAGGCATGATTTAATAACTCAGGAGAATTAATATACGTGTTACGATGCATCACCCCATAGCGGATAAACTCCGCTTGCTCTAGCCCTGGAATCATTTGGAATACTCGTTTTTGCTCGCCCCATTTTAAATGCGTTTTGGAATCCCACTAAATTATACATAGTGGCCTCTTTTGTTTTCTTTGCGCAATTGCACTACCGCATGCCACTCAATATTATTGCGAGGGTCTACAAGGCCCACTGGTTTTAGTGGTCCATACCGTAATGTATCTACCCCACGGGATGCCATAATTTCTACAGGCATACAACCTTCAAAAATAGATTTCTTTTTCAAAATCTTTTGGTTGCACTACTTCTGCCGTGGTAAGAGCTTCATAAAATGCATCATACTCTTCTTTTGTCATAGGGCAATTCAAGTAATCTGCATCTCCTTTATCATAGCGGGATGCTAGCAAAGACCTGTCATAATTATGGGACTCCGCTGTTACAATAGGAGCCGCAGCATCATAGAAATAAAAATCTTTTGATCCTGTTAATTCTTTTAATCTTAGTGCCCAGTGCTTCTGATGTTAAAGGGCCACTAGCAACAATTACAATGCCTTCACTAGGAATCTCTGTAACCTCTTCATGAATGACAGTAATCAAAGGGTGTTCTTTAATACGTATTGTGACCCTCTCACTGAAAAGCATGACGATCTACCGCCAAGGCGCCTCCCGCCGGAACTTGGGTTGCATCAGCGGATTCCATGATTAAAGAATCTAGGCGACGCATTTCTTCTTTCAATAAGCCTACTGCATTTTTCAAGCGTGTTGGCCCGCAAGGAGTTAGAACACACTAGTTCCGCAAATTGATCCGTATGATGTGCTGGGGATGACACTTTCGGTCGCATCTCATAAAGATGAACTGGTATCCCCCGTTTAGCCAACTGATAGGTCGCCTCGGAGCCACTAGACCGGCCCCGATAATTGTTACAAAGTCTTTCATTCTGTATCTTCTTTCTTACTTCTAGATTTACGTTTCGGTCTTGTTTCACAATCAGGATTAGAACAAAACTCTTTTCGATTGCCATTTTTATACACTTTTTCAGCCAATAAGCTACCACAAACGGGGGCATGTTTTATCGATTGGTTTATCCCACATGGTGAAATCACACTCAGGATATCCTTCACAGCCATAGAATAGACGGCCCGTTTTTGATTTGCGTTCCAAAATCTCATGGATTTACATTTAGGACATGTGACACCGGTGCTGACAGTAATCGATTTAATATTTCGACAGTTCGGATAGTTGGAGCAGGCTAGGTATTTTCCATATGGACCTAGTTTATACACCATTTCATGTCCACATTTTTCACAAAGTATACCGCTTTTTCTGCTTCAATTTGAATTTTTCTGCTGATTCTGCTGCATATAATTCCTCTCTCAAATTGTTCGTAAAAATGCGTGTATCACTGCTTCGTAGAAATTGAGTACCCTGTGCAATATGGTCCAACTCTTCCTCCATAGAGGCAGTAAACTTAGTATTGATAAACTTTTCCAAAATGAGTCGTTAAAAACTCAACCACTGCAAAACCCAAGTCCGTAGGCACAAATTGTTTATCCTTCCGCTCTACGTAATTACGTTTCAATATGGTGTCAATCGTGGTCGCATACGTACTTGGACGCCCAATGCCTTGTTCTTCCAAAATTTTAATCAACCCTGCCTCTGAATATCGACTTGGAGGCTGTGTAAAATGTTGGATCCCTTCCATGGATACCGGCAAAATCCGTTGACCTTCCTCAAAATGAGGTAATGTGGCAGATGCATCTTGTTCATCCTTATTGGATTCTTCATACACTTCTGTAAAACCCGTGAATAACACTCGTGATCCCACAGATTTCAATGTATACTCATCGATAGCAAATGTCATGGTCACAGTCTGTGTTTTTTGTGGTGCCATTTGGCTGGCTAAAAAGCGATTCCAAATTAAGGTATACAGCTTTAATTCATCTCCAGATAGATAAGGTGCGACCATCTTTAGGTGGCAATTCTAGCATAGTTGGTCGTATGGCTTCATGCGCATCTTGTGCATTGGACTTCGCCCCAAAGACATTGGGTTTCGACGGGTAAAATTCAGCCCCATAGGTTTTCAAAATATAGTCTTTTGCCTTATCTTGCATCTCCTTGAAATCCGTGTAGAGTCTGTACGCATATAGGGTAATCAAACCAACATGACCATAGCCACCAATTTCTTTACCTTCATAGAGATGTTGTGTCAGCGCCATTACGCGCTTCGCATTCATATTCAATTTGCGAACTCCGTCTTGTTGCATCGTGGATGTGGTGAAAGGAGCCGGTGCTTTACGGCTCCGTTGACGTGTTTCTACCGTATTCACAACGCCTTCCCGCTTAGCAATAGCATTTACAACGCTGTCAGCTTCTTCTTCATTAGATATCTCAAGCTTTTCGCCTTTTCTATGCGTTACTGTCACTGGGAATTTTTCTTTATTAGCAGTCTTGTATTCCTTCAATGGTCCAATATTCTTCTGGAACAAAAGGCTTGAATTTCACGTTCTCTTTCACAAATGATACGCACCGCTACCGATTGTACACGGCCGGCACTCAATCCTTTACATATCTTTTTTTCCACAGTAAAGGACTTAGTTTATAGCCTACAATTCTATCCAATACACGTCGTGCTTGTTGGGCATCTACCATATGCATATCTATCGCTCTAGGATGCTCTACCGCCTCTTGAATCGCACTTTTTGTAATCTCATTGAAAGTCACCCTACACGGTGTAGTGCCATCCATATTTAAAATATGCGCTAAATGCCAAGAAATAGCTTCCCTTCACGGTCCGGGTCAGTTGCCAACAGACAGCTTTAGCAAACGATCAGCTTCTTTTGCGCAAATCTTTCTATCACAGATTTTCTACTGGTACATTTAGATACCGTGGCAAAAATCTGTTGGATATGGATACACCCATTTGCATTTTCGGCAGATCACGTAGGTGCCCCATGCTAGCTTTTACCACTAATCAGCACCCAAAAATTTTTCAATCGTTTTTTGATTTGGCAGGGGATTCCACGATGATTAATGTTTTTCCCTCCTCATTAAATGTTCTTCTAGGCTCTACAACCACTGGCTCTGGGCGCATGACTAAAGGTCTTTTTCCGGTTCTTTAGAACGCCCTTTTCTTTTCTTTTTACTTCGTCTGTATCTGTTTTCTTCGGTCCTGTCACAAAGGATCTAGTTATAGCCAAAAAATAGTTCCTCCCTTATGTATGAGTCACATATCCTTGCGAAGTATGTGTTACTAATTGTTTCAACTCCAATTGTAACAATACAGTATGAAGATTCGATAAAGAAACTCCTGTCCTATGCACTAATTCTTCAATGGATGTCACATGGAGACTCGTCATGGCGGAGAGAATCTGTTTCTCTTCTTCTGTGATTGTTACATTTGATTCACTCTCCATGTTACTATACTTTGTGACTTTTTGCCAATCATATTCCTCTAATACTTGTTCTGGATCTGTTAAAAACGTTAGCACCTTTGACGTATGAGCCAATGATTTCCATCATAATTATGACTCAACACATTCCCCGGAATGACGAATACATCCCTGCCCTTTCATTGACTGCCATATCGGCGGTAATTAAGGATCCACTACTGGCTTTGGCTTCCACCACAATGGTTCCTCTTGTCATACCACTGATGATGCGGTTACGTAGGGGGAAATGATGTGCTTTTGCTTGTATATAGGGTCCATATTCTGAAAGTAGGAGCCCTCCTTTTTCTAAAATTTCATAAAATAAGTTTCGATTACTTCGTGGATACACCACATTTAAGCCACAACCCATCACCGCAATTGTCGGCGTTGTCCCTTGCAAAGCACCTTCATGACTAGCACGATCGATGCCCATAGCACCGCCACTTACCACAATGACTCCCGCATTGATAAGTATTTTGCCAAACTGCCTAGCTACCTCTACTCCATAGGTAGAACATTTTTCGTGCCCCCACCATAGCAATAGATGTTTCAATACCTTCTAATATCTTTGTATTACCTCGTACATATAACAGACACGGACTATGATATATTTCCAATAATGATGGCGGATACAAGGGGGATTCCTTTGTAATCACTTCTATTCGATTGCGATCTAAATTTTCTTCTAATTCTTCTAAAAAACTTTCATCAATAGGCCTATGATTTTCATCAAACAATTCATATTTGCATCCCAATGATGGGTCCACCGTGTGATGTATCACATGATGCCATGCTTTTCTGGTGTTTCGTAGTATGCAAATAAGCGCTCCAAACTAGCATTTCCCAATCCATTCACATGTTGAATGGCACTGGCATAAATTTCCTCTCGCATGTCATACTCCTTCCTGTGATTGCCGATAACTAAGGGCCTCCGCAATATGATTGGCTTCAATATATGTAGAAGATTCTAAATCTGCTATCGTGCGTGCCACTTTGATAATCCGATCATAACTTCTTACACTTAAATGTAGTGTTATAAAAGCTGTTTCTAACAAATCTTTTCCATCCTTAGATAGATTAGCGTAGGATTCAATATCCTTATGGCTCATATGGGAGTTGAGTTCAATCTCAGTCCCCCGAAAGCGTTCTTCCTGAATACGTCGTGCACATACTACCTTTTGTCTAATTTCCGAGGAGTTACTTTCATCCTGTGGCGCATTAATTTCCGTTAACGTAGGCCGTTCCACAGGGACTACTAAATCCATGCGATCCAAAAATAGGCCCCGATAAGGTCCGTTGATATCGCTGTATTTGCGTGACTGTACAAGTGCATCGATGGTCCTCAGCTGTACCGAACCAACCACAAGGACATGGATTCATGGCCATCACAACGATACAATCGCTAGGATAGGTAATGGCCATCCCCACTCTAGAAATATGCACAACACGTTCCTCTAAGGGCTGTCGTAAGACCCTCGATGACAGGTCGTTTAAACTCCGGTGCTTCATCGAGGAATAAAACACCCTTATGAGCTAACGTAATTTCCCTCGGTTTCGGTGTTTGACCTCCTCCTACCATAGCTACCAATGTGCTTGTATGATGAGGGTTTCTGAAAGGTCGTATACGCATCAATCGTCCACTTGTTAACAATCCCATCACGCTATAAATACGGCTCACCTCTAATTGTTCTTCTTTCGTTAAGGGCGGTAAAAGTCCTGGTAAACACTTTGCTAACATCGTTTTACCAGACCCTGGAGGCCCTGTCATCAATAGATGATGACCACCTGCAGCTGCTATTTCTAAGGCTCGTTTTCCCATATATTGACCTTTTACCTCGCTTATGTCAGTCACATCTTGTGAAACTTGATTAGTATTGTCAGAATATATTTCTCCTTGATTCTCACTGGATGATATGACAGAGATTGCTTCACCTTGCAAATGTTTCACCACATCAGATAGGGATCTTACACCTACAACGGGTAGAGTAGAGCCACTTTCAGCTTCCCTCAAGTTTCCTTCAGGCACATAGATATCTAAAAAAGGAACTGTATCTACCATAGTGCTTTCAGACATGGTCATTCCCGGTGCATGGCATAAGCCCATAACCATCGATAACATACCAATCACTGGCTGTAATGAGCCATCCAAAGAAAGTTCTCCTATAAACACATGGTGGTCCCAAGCAATGGCTTTTCTTGGATTTAGAGGACTTTTTTTCCTCATCCATAGCCGCTAAAAATTCCCATAGCAATGGCCAAATCCAAGGATGACCCATCCTTTCTCACATGAGTCGGCGCTAGATTCACCACGATGCGCTTCATAGGAAACTGGAAACCTCCATTTTTAATGGCGGACCGTACGCGCTCTTTTGCTTCTTTCACCGATGTGGCAGGTAAGCCTACAATATCAAAACTAGGCAATCCTGGGGTAATATCTACCTCCACAGTAACCAAATATCCATCAATACCATTCACACATAGTCCATACGTTTTTGCATACATCTTAGGTACTCCTCTCCATTAGAATTTATAATTTACAACCTTTTAAATGTCGTACACAAGGTTCAGCCTGTTCTTTTACATATACTTCTATGACGTCAAATCGCAGTATGTCATAGGAAATCTCTGCTGTAGCTAAAAATAGTGAAATCACACGCCGTATATGTTGTCGTTTCTTCCAGTTCACCGCCTCACACGGCAGGCCATAGGTATCCGTTCTCCTTGTTTTCACCTCGATCACAACTAGGGTATCTTCCTCTTTGGCTAGTACATCAACTTCTCAAATCGATACCGTATATTTTGTTCAATAATTTCATAGCCTCGGTCAAGCAAATACTTCACCGCTATCTCTTCTCCATACCTTCCCAGTTCAATATGATTCATAGGTGCCTCCTTACTAGTACCATACGTCTATTACTAATGAAAGTAAACAGTGTAAACCACACTGTTAGAGTATGTAATACTAACAGTGTTACAATCTATCTATATCGCTCGATATAAAGCATGCAAAAAAGCGGAATGTGAATTATATATCAACATTCCGCTAGTTCCCATAAGGGTCTATATTTTTTATTAGATCTCTTCCACTGGTTTTCCTGCCACAATGGATTTAATCGGTTCAAAACTATGACGATGCAATGGTGTAATACCTAGGTCTTTAATGGCTTGCTTATGGACATCTGTATAATACCCTTTGTGAATAGCAAAGCCAAATCCTGGATACTCTTCGTCCATCGATTCCATGAAGCGGTCCCGCGTTACCTTCGCTATAATGGAGGCACTCGCAATGGACGCACTTTTTAGCATCCCCTTTAATCAAAGATTCTACCGGCACCTCTAGGTCTGGTAATTTCATCGCATCCGATAAAACCGCCTCTGCCTGTACAGGCAAATTGCGTATAGCTTCATACATCGCTTGTCGAGTGGCTTCATAAATATTGAGTGTATCAATGATGCCCGCCTCATAGGACACACAGTGTACAGCTACAGCCACTTCCATGATTTGATCAAACAAAGCATCTCGTTTTTCTGGGGTCAGTTTTTGAGAGTCATTCAGACCTAATAGCTTGCAATGAGGTGGTAAAATAACGGCTGCCACCGTTACTGGTCCTGCAATAGGCCCTCTACCTACTTCATCCACACCAGCCACAAGGTATTTACCTTCTTCGTAAAAACTTTCTTCATAGGTGTACATCGCCTCTAAACGTTCGTCGCTTCTTCCAAGACTTTTTCTGTTTCCGCAAATAGACTCCCACTGCACTTTTTTCACGGACTCACGGCTATCTTCTAATGCCCATTGCACATAGTCAAAAGGACATTCCCTTGTAATAGTTCCTTAATTTCTTTTACTTTCAGCTGGTGAAAGTCATTCTTCGTCAACATAGTACGGTTCCTCATCGACGCCATCAAAAGTAATGTATCCTAATTTATTATTTCGGTAATCTGTTAAAATCACACGGCGCACCTTGTCATAGTCCACGACGCCACCGCTGACCAAACAACCACGACGACGGCCGATAGCCTCTAACATAGTATCTACCGATGTCCGCTCTTCTTCCGTCAATTTATACCGTTCATGCAATAATGTCGGTTCGTGCTCCTCTAGATATGCCAACAACTGCTTGATAACAGAGTCTAAATCATATACATCGTCGGAAATAGCTCCCGTCATCGCTAAGCGTGCTGCTGCACGTTGGTCTTCAAACTTAGGCCACAACACACCAGGCGTATCTAATAGCTCCAAATTTTTACCTACTTTCACCCATTGTTGACCCCGTGTATGACCCGGTTTATTAGCAGTTCTTGTCGCGGCAGAACCAGCCAATTTATTGATTAATGTAGATTTTCCAACATTAGGAATACCCAAAAATCATAGTGCGCACTGTACGACCTTTGATGCCCTTTCTCAACCATCGATCAATGATAGGTTGCGCTAAGGATTCTACAGTTTTCACCAACTGTTTATTACCTTTGCCATTTTTAGAATCAATAGCAATGGCATGGATACCTTCACTTTTGAAGAACTCAATCCATTCCTTTGTAGCCTTTTGGATTCGCCAAATCGCATTTATTTAAAAATCACTACATGCGGTTTATCCCCGATCAATTCTCGGATCACAGGGTTAGCACTACTCCGTGGAATACGTGCATCTAATAATTCGATAACCACATCTACTTTCTTTTTATGCTCCGTAATCATGCGAGTGGCTTTTTGCCATATGCCCCGGGAACCACTGCACTACGGGAAAAATTTCTTGACTCATACTTCACCTATTCGTCTATTATCTATATCATATACTTATGGAAATAAAAAGGCTAGCCATAGACTTACGTCTCATGGCTAACCCTTTTAAATTAGCGTTTTTCGCGAATACGAGCGACTTTTTACCAGTAAGGTTACGTAAGTAGTACAATTTAGCACGACGAACGATACCGCGACGAGTTACTTCGATTTTTGCTAGACGTGGGCTGTGAAGTGGGAATACACGTTCAACACCAACGCCAGAAGCGATACGACGAACTGTGAAAGTTTCACGAACGGAACCACCTTGACGGTTGATTACCAAACCTTCGAAAACCTGAATACGCTCACGGCTACCTTCCACAACTTTTTACGTGTACTTTTTACAGTATCACCGACGCGGAACTCAGGAATGTCAGAGCGAAGCTGTTCTTTTTCTAATACATCAATAATATTCACGATTTTTCCTCCTATTTTGCAGACGTTCATTACTTACACCTTATAAGCAGAGGACCATCTCAAATTAACAGTATTATTCTATCATAAATGAAAGTTTTTATGCAAGTAGGAATTTTAAGAATATAAAAAAAGCACTCAGGTCTATTTAGAATTTAATAAATTCAGTTTTCATAGTAAATTTCTCCTTATCTCTTCCACCAAGACTTCTTTTTCTTCTTTTCATAAGAAATCTTTAATGTGTCCTGATCAGGAAGAGCAACGCCTTTACTCCGTGTGATCTGATGGATATCATCTGCAGAAAGTCCTATTGTTTCTCCATCCTTAAATTCCACATCATCTTGCAATACATATGATGAAATTGAAGATATAAACGATAGCAATTTTCCTGCTTCTTCATCGACATCTAAGATTTCAAGCTCTAATTTTCCAAAAGTTTCCATTCCGTAAGTGTAGGTAGATAGCCCATTTTTACTCCTATATAAGCCGAACCATACCTGTAAAAATTGGAGCTCCTCATCTCTAATCATCTCAGCAGATTGCATATAATAACTAGGCTCAAATACTACACCACATGTGAATACGCCAATGGCATTTTCTTGCTTTGCAACAAGTAGCCATAATTTTTCGTATAAAGTATGCCCCTTGATATTACATCTTCTTCATCCCCCAAAATAGCTACAAAAATGTGAGCCTTATGAGTCTTTTGTAACCTCTACAGCCTCTTCCCACATCCAATTATTTTCTGCGTTTATTTCAGCTTCTTCATTTGGTACAGGTGCAGGGAATTTAGTGATTATAATACTACATTTATCAAAATAGGTAACGATTGTATCTTCATCTTCCGTATCTCCTTTTGATAGTTCAATTTCCCAATCCGCTTTTAAATCGCTGATTAATTTTTTTCTTTATCCCATACATCTTCTGAAAGTAAAACACTTCCACAAAAATGAGCCCACAGATTCCTCTTTCTGATGCAGTACCTTCTTCGTTAGCATAGTCAGAATATACATTGTTTTTCTCATCTTCTTTTAATGAATTAAATTCGTTATTCGTTATTTCTTTGTTCATAAGTGGGTATCCTCTCTTACACATAACATTCTATTTTTCATTTCTTTTTGCATATGTTATCTCTATGTCATAACCCAAAGCTTCCTACATAGAAACGAAGGCCATATTCATTACAGAGTCCGATTTTTTCATGATCCGATTCACATGTCGCCTCTATAGATCCAATGCTTTTCACCAAGTTGTACACATGTATATAATTTATTTCTCTGAGTTAATCATATTTACTATATCATACATATATTCAGCAATCAATATCACTCCCTGTCTTTTTTTCCATTTTCCCTATCCTTTTTCATCATTTTCCCGGTATCTTTTGCTAATTTTTCTCTACTTATTAATACAAAAATACCTAGCTCATAATCCCTTCATAGAGCTAGGTATTTTAATAGTTGTATTCAATTATATAAATATGAAGAAAGTATTCAATTATATAGATACGATGAAACTATCCAATTTTTTTCAGGACTCATACATGAGACCTTACTTTCCCTCTCACATATTGTCGCAATCGTTCAATGCGCTTTTTCTGTGGTCGGGTGTGTACTATAGAGTTTACTCATGAGTCCACTTTCACCAGTTTCAACTGTATAATTACGTAACGTAATCAATGCATCATGGAGTTCAGCACCTAAACCGATTTCATAAGCATATTTATCAGCCCGATACTCGGATCTTCTACCAGTGAATAAGTCAATAATGATCAAAGGCGCTTTAATAACCCACTGCATGAAAAAGTATCTGTAATACCACGCAAAGATAGAAGATTTGTACAATGAATGTAATTACAGGGCAGTCGCAAATATTGAATCCATAATATGACACGTGCAAATAGTTCGTACACACGAATGCACATTTGTCCCAAATAGTTCATATAGAAACAAGAAAATCCATAGGCCCCATCTTTATGATGAATATGTCCCATTTCGTGAGCCACAATGCCCAGTAATTCATCATAAGGCAACTGTATGATAGCCCCCGTATTGATACAAATTCGATTATGTCCCAGTGCAAAAGCATTGATAGAATCATCATTTTTGATAAACCAGTCGAATTGCGACATATCGATACCAGTATGGGTTTGTATATCCTTCTGAATCATCTGTAGAATCTCTACTTCTTGCCCTATAGGACGACGTCCCCCATAGAGCCACATGGTAATGCGATGAAACCAAGGAATTTGCGCTAGTGCCGCCACAAGTAACACAGAGGTACCCGGCTACGGCATAGCTAATATTTTCCAGGTTAATACGCACATGAAAGAGGTCCATCGCTTTCATCAGAAACGGATGATCAATAGGTCCAAAGATGACTTGGTACATATACACAATGCTTCCTATGATGAACAGATTAGCAAAGAATGTTAATACTGTAACAATCATAAGAACCTACTTCAATTTGCCTAAGTTACTTACTTCATAAGTCATACGCAATAATTGAAGACGATTTTGTTTCACAGCTTCGTCTTTATCCATAACCATAACATGTTCGAAGAATGTTTCAATATACGGCACCAAAGATTCTGCCAAGCTTACAGCTTTCACATAGTCCCCTGCCTCTAAGGCATTGCGATTCGTTGTATATACTGGCAATGCCGCTTTGTACAAGGCTTGTTCGGAATCTTCTTTTAACAAGGATTGATCCACCCTGTGAAAGTCACATCTTTTACCATGTTAAAAGATACGTGTATAGGCTTGCATTAATGATTCGTTTTCATCAAGACGATTAGCTGTTAACGCTTGTCCCAAACCTTCTGCTAGGGCAACTGTAACAGTATCTTGGCTCAATACGATATCTACCACTTGGTATGGCATACCTTGTTCTAACAAGATATTTTTTTCAAACGAAGGATGAAGAAGTTTTCTAATTGACCTAGTAATTCTTCTTGTTTTTCACTAGCCACGCCTAATAATTCCATCGCTTTTACCCAGATTGGACGCATGGATAAAGACCATTTGCTATCCATCAAGATGTTGATGATACCGATTGTTTGACGACGCAATGCATATGGATCTTGGGGAGCCTGTAGGGATTAAACCACGGCTGAAAGTAGCTACAATAGTGTCTACTTTATCAACAATACTTAAAAATACGACCTGCATCGGTACTTGGCAAGATATCCCCGCAAAACGAGGCAAGTATTGTTCAAAAATTGCTTCCCCTACAGCTGGAGTTTCACCATCTAGTAAAAGCATATTCTTTTGCCCATGATGCCCTGTAATTCAGTAAATTCACTTACCATGCCCTGTCGTTAAGTCGGTTTTAGCAAGATGGTAGCGCGTTCTAAGGTAGCTGTATCTGTAAAAGCCTACTTCTTTGTGCTAAAGGACACCTAATGTTAATAGACGTTCTGTTTTATCTTTCAAATTGCCCAATCCTTCTTGGAAGACAATTTTTGTCAATGCTTCATAACGACCTCGCTAATGGTGTTTTTACGGTCTTCATTAAAGAAGAATTTCGCATCGTCTAAACGAGCACGAAGTACTACGTTCATTACCCGCTCGCCACCACTTCCAAGGATTTACTATCCCCATTGCGAACTGTTAAGAACATAGGAGTAATTTACCTTTGCCATCCACCATTGGGAAATAGCGTTGATGGTCTTTCATTGGTGTAATGATGCGGTCAGATGGCAAAGATAAGTAGCTTTCATCAAAAGTACCACAAAGTGCTGTTGGATATTCTACTAGGAAAGTAACTTCATCTAATAAATCTTCGTCCCATACCACAGTAGCCCCTTTAGTGGTTGCCAATTCTGTTAATTGTTTACGGATTGTCTCACGGCGTACATCTTGGTCGATCATAATGAAGTTTTTATTCAATGTATCTACATAGTCTTTTGGTTCTCCAATAGTCAACTCAGATTCACCCTAAGAAACGATGTCCACGGCTTACATTTGTACTTTTGTTACATTAGCAAATGTCACTGGTACTACGTCTTGACCAAATAATGCCACCAACCAACGCACTGGACGAACGAAACGTTCTTCTAAATCGCCCCAATGCATGGATTTAGGGAAACTTAAACCTGTAATCAAGGATGGTAATACGTCAGATAAGACTTCTTTTGTATCTAAACCAGCTGTCGTTGTGTCCGCAAAGATGTAACCATCTACTACTTTCAGTTCAGATACATCTAATCCTTTTGCCACGAGCAAAACCGATAGCGACTTTTTGTAGCATTGCCGTCAGCATCATAAGCAATAGATACAGATGGGCCTTTATGTGTTTCGTGAACATCTTCGCCACGTTCTGCTACATCATTGATAAGTAATGCAACACGGCGAGGTGTAGCATACACTTTCACAGTCCCATGTGGATATGACGTTCCGCCAAAGCTGCTGTTGCTAATTCACCTAATTGTTTGATAATATTTGGCAAAAATCCTGCAGGAATTTCTTCTGCCCCAATTTCAAAAGAGTAAATCCTTAGCCATCTTATTTATCTCCTTTCAACAATGGGAAACCAAGTTCTTCTCGTTTCGCCAAATAGTTTTGCGCACAAATACGAGCCATGTTACGAACACGGCCGATAAAAGCTGTTCTTTCAGAAATAGAAATGGCACCGCGTGCATCTAGCAAGTTAAATGTATGGGAACATTTCAATACATAATCGTAGGCCGGCAACACAAAGCCTAATTGACATACACGTGTAGCCTCTGCCTCATACATGTCGAACAATTTGAACAACATATCTGTATCTGCTAATTCAAAAGCTGTATGTAGATTGTTCTACTTCGTTCGCATGCCACACATCACCATATGTATATTGTTCATTCCATTGTAAGTCATACACATTTTCTACGCCTTGAATGTACATAGCCAAAACGTTCTAATCCATATGTAATCTCAACGGATACAGGTTTTTACATCGATAGATCCCACTTGTTGGAAGTACGTAAACTGAGTTACTTCCATGCCATCTAACCAAACTTCCCAACCAAGACCCCGAGCGCCTAATGTTGGAGACTCCCAGTTATCTTCTACGAAACGGATATCGTGATCTTCTGCATGAATGCCAAAGAGTCGCCAAACTTTGCAAGTATAATTCTTGAATATTGTCTGGAGATGGTTTAATAATCACTTGGAATTGATGATGTTGGAATAAACGGTTTGGATTATCACCATAACGTCCGTCTGTCGGACGGCGGGATGGTTCTACTAACATACAGACCATGGTTCAGGTCCTAAGGCATGTAAGAATGTGGCAGGATTCATGGTACCAGCCCTTTTTCAATGTCATATGGTTGTTGTAAAATACAACCTTGTTCACCCCAGAAGTTTTTGGAGTGTAAAAATCATCTCTCTGAAATGTCATTTCCATTCCTCCTTATGTTTTACAGGGGAATAAAAAAAGTCCCTGCAACGAAAAATCGCTACAGGGACGAGATATACCCGCGGTTCCACCCTAATTGGCTAATGCCCTCTTTTAAAAAAATAGCCTTTACTAATTGTCCATACCTAGTATGGTACAACGTTCCTGCTCATGCTCCACAGCGCCTTCTACTCAATCGTGAGCTTTCACCATCCTCACTCGCTAAAGGGAGTATACTACTCTGCTTCATCGCCTATGTATATATACTATTGTATGGATAAAAAGTGGTTAGTGTCAAGGTGTATCCGCTGAATCAACGATGTAAGTTTTTCATTACTTTTACTATCCCCATATTCATCAATAGTTCAACATATTATTTTTCCAAGAACATCTTACACCATTCCATGTTCTCTATCCACATGGCAGTTTCATATTCGATGTCTTCCATTTCCGTGATGGCTGAAATGACCGCAATACCGTCCACTGGTTCAGCTAACACATCATCAAAATTATCTCGATTTATGCCACCAATGGCCACCATAGGAATTGTCGGGTTATGAGCTCGTAAAGCTAAAATTAATTCTGGGCCACGCACAGCTTTAGCATCTTTTTGTACTTGTTTTCATACATAGGACCTACACCGATATAATCCACATAGTCCAACTTTTGTATTCTGTAACTCTTCCAAAGAATTAATGGACGTCCCTACAAGGGTGTGAGGCAATCGTTTGCGTACTTCTTCAAGGTCCATATCGTCTTGACCTACATGCACTCCATCAGCACCAATTCGTTCCGCTAATTCTACATCATCATTGATGATGAAAGGCACACCATATTCCTTACAAATGTGTTGCAACTCTCGTGCCAACTGTTCTTTTTATCCCCTTCAAAAGCGCCTTCTCCTTTTTCACGGAATTGAAAGCACGTAATACCGCCTTTACAAGCTTCTGTAAGGGTCGTATGAATATCCTTCGTATTCGGTGTTCCACAAATGAAGTATAACCCCATCATGGAGCGCACTATATCTATATCATGATGTTTCAAAATAATCCTCGTTTCTTTAATGCCAACTATAAAAGATTACTTATAGTATACCACGACATCCAAAGCATTCGATATGACTTGTATCATACCTACAGACTTAGGGAGATTATTCAGAATACTCATCCCCATAGGCCATATGATTCACTGGTCCATTGCCTGTGCCCAACCCTGGATTGTGCAAGATAGCTAGACGAATGTATTCTTTACCAATGGTAATGGCATCTTCCAAGGATTTACCTTTTGCCAATTCCGCTGTGATTACCGCAGAAAATGTACAACCTGTGCCGTGTGTATGTACTGTGTCGTATTTAGGACTTGTCCAAGAGCGATGCATAGCCATCGTATCTTTTTGTAAATAAAGTAGTCTGTGGCCTCATCTCCAATGTGACCACCTTTGATAATCACCGCTTGAGGTCTTAATTCTTGTAAAATGCGCACTCTGCTGTATGCAAAGCTTCTACCGTGTCGATTTTCATATCTGCCAAGACTTCTGCTTCACTACGGTTTGGTGTAATCAAGGTCGCTTTCGGAATTAATTTACTTTGTAAGGCTTTCACAGCCTCATCGGAAATCAATCGATCTCCACTGGTAGCAATCATCACAGGGTCTAACACATAGGGTACCTTAGGTTCTATATATGTCCCGATGAGTTCCATCATTTCTGCTGTGGCTAACATACCCGTTTTCACTGCTTCTGGAACAATATCTGTAAATACGGCTTGCAATTGTGCTTCAATCATAGAAAGGTCCATATGAGCAATTTGCGTCACACCTCTCGTATTTTTGCGCTACCACTGATGTAATGACAGCCATGCCATAGACGTGACGACTTTGAAAGCTTTTCAAGTCTGCCATTACCCCTGCACCACCTGTTGGATCCGTTCCTGCAATTGTTAATGCTCATGTAATTTCATAAGTATCTCCTTTACTAGTAATAAAAAAGAACCGCTCCTTGGGACGGTTCTTGTACGATTTCTAGTATTCGATGCCATCCACTTTCCTACGCCAGCATTATCCGGTTCAGGTCTAGGGTTTTGATACTCATCAATCTCAGCATAAGCACCCTAGTGGTTCTTGTATTACCTTTATTTATATCATGAAAGAAAAAGGATTGCAACCATCACTTTAGTGAACGAGATTCTCAAATAAAAATATATATCATATAAATTTTACATGTAAATGCATCATATTCCATAATGATTTTTAATACTCATATATTGACTATCCATGATGCAAACCGTATAATACACCTATAAGGGGTGCTCACTGAAGTGGGCTGAGAAGTAGCTATGTGCTACTAACCCATAACCTGATTTGGATAATGCCAACGTAGGGATATATTTTGTATATTCTTTTGTAGTACCTGTACAAACTCATAAGGGAGCATCACCATGTGAATCCTTCGTATAGCAGTAGGTATACCAGGAATATATATCTACAGGCTAATCGATTCAGATTAGTCTTTTTTGTTCCCACTGGCATGGATAGGAGTATTCATGACTGATTCAAAACTTTCATCATCGCGGTTGTCCCTCATTTGGTTCGGCGCCGCTCTTTCTATTGCGGAAATTATGACGGGCACCTATTTTGCACCCCTAGGATTTTCCGACGGTCTATTAGCCATCATCATCGGTCACATCATCGGTTGTCTATTATTATTCGGTGCAGGACTCATCGGTGCTCGTGAACACATGAGTTCTATGCAAACTGTATCCACAGTCTTCGGCAATGGTGGCATGAAATTATTTTCCATTTTAAACGTATTACAGCTCATTGGTTGGACTGGCATTATGATTTATGACGGTGCTCTTGGTGCCGTAGAGTTATGGAATCTACCATTCACTGCCTGGACTTTCATCATCGGAGCCCTCATCATTGTATGGCTCTTCATCGGTATCCGTAACATGGGCTATATCAATAGTATCATGGGCTACGGTTTAGGTATCCTCTGCATCTATTTGTTGATTAGCTTATTACAAGAAAAGTTCTATTCACAGCCAAGGTATCATCACTGATGAAATGACTTTCACAGTCGCCTTGGAATTGTCCATCGCTATGCCATTGTCTTGGCTACCGCTAATCAGTGATTACACTCGCTTGTCCAAGAATCCTGTTGCAGGTACTGCAGCTAGTGCCATTGTATATGGTGTGACGAGTTCCGTTATGTATGTGTTAGGCCTTGCAGCTGCGCTTTATACAAATGAAAGCAATATCGCTAAAATCCTTCTTCACGCGGGGTTAGGTCTTGGTGGATTAATCATCATCGTATTCTCTACTGTAACCACAACTTTTCATGGATGCCCCTATCTGCCGGGTATTTCCTCTGAAAGTTTGCAATCTAAATACTCTGGTCGTACCATCGGTATCATCGTTACCATCATCGGTACCATTGGCGCATCCATCTATCCGATGGACAATATCATTCCTTTCTTATATATGATTGGATCTGTCTTTTGCTCCAATGATTGCTATTTTATTAACCCATTATTTCTTATTGCGCAAATGTCCGCGCCTTGACCATGGTCCTACCCTATACATCATTTGCTGGGCATCCGGTACTGTATATGTACCATCGTTTCCTAGATAGTAACCCATTCTTAGGAGCTAGCTTGTCTACCATCGTAGGAACAGCCTTGGCAACCATTGCAACGGCGTATATTATTAGTCTTATTTCTAAAAAGTCCTAATTATATTACAGCATCAGTTCGGAACCATATGCGTATGATACTATTTCGTTAGGCATAAATTTGTAAATCTCAGTGATTTTATTATCTAAGTTTAAATAGATCTGATTACTAAAGTTAATACATCTTTTTATACGCTCGATCAAGAAGATCGATTTCGAACTTACTTAATATGCCTTCAATAGTATCTACATTTGCTTTAATCTGATGTTTTTCATAGTTACCATCAGATTCAAATTCAATATGAATTATATTATCTACTCTAGTTGCCCTAGAAGTAGATATTTTTTCTGGCACTGGACCATAGGAAGAATATCTATATTGCAAACCAGAAAGAGAGACACCCTTTTCTTTTAAAATGAATCATATCTGAATAATATAATAAATTCATTAATTTAGAAGTTTGTAATATTCTATCCTTATTAGCAAAAATACACTACCATAGCCACAAATTTTTTTATAATCAAAAGATTTAAAACCGTTGTAAATTGACGGCATCGTTGTAAAAATGATGGACCACGAAGTTTATTTCATTATCTAATTTACTTTGCTAAAATAAGCTTTTCTACCACTTCTGTCAGCTTAATTAGTTGTTTCTCTTCTAACAAGTTTTCATTTTCTTCGAGATATGCTTTCATATTTTAGGGTGTTTCAAAAACATTAACAAACTATTATGTATTTTGTCCTGAATAGAACCATTTTCATATCGACGAATTGTCTTATCACCCCAGTTTAATAATTTAGCAAAACTACGTTGACTCAAATGATACATCTCTCGAATTTCTTTAATTTCTTCTGGCAATAATAATTTATGACGATGTCTATAGGTATTATAAGCAGTAGTCAATGTACTATGATCTAGCTCTTCACAATATAATTCTTCGTGGCAATCTTCGCATACAAGTACTTGTGCGTCAACTTCAATATCTTCGCCCAGAACAGTATAGACTTCTTTTTTTGTTATAACTTTCGTTTCTATCTCTTTTCCACACATTTCACAATATCGTTTCATCTACTTCACCCCTTATATCATATAAGTTCGTCTTCATGAAATCCTATACATTTAAGAACACGTTCTCCATTTATCTCTGTAACTTTTAACTTTTACATAGAATAAATTAGAATTAATCTGTTTTTTTAAACTCCCAAATAGCACCTGTTCTAGTCCGATCAAAAATCTTCTTTAGGGCCTTTATAATAGTTTTCAACCTTGAGATCTCCGATTTCTTCTTTAGCATCTATAATTGAAAGCCCATATTTTGCTAATGATTGCATATTCTTTCGTCGAGGTACAAAATCATACTTTCCTGTACGTATCAAGCTTTTTGCTTCTTTCAAAAAGCTTTCTATCTCTATCATATTAGGTTTAGTATTCATTACTTCACCTCCCATAGGTTAGTTTTAGCATACGCCTTTTTAACAGAATATAGTCATCAAAAACGCGGTCACATGACCGCGTTTTTGCTATTTATATCATTATCTCTAAAAACTCTATGCTATGCAAGGTATATCCCAAGTGATGTTTCAACATAGTTCGCAAGAGGGATTTCCGCCTGTGTCCACTGTTGTGCGCTCAACTGCAATGCATTCGTAGGTACCCAGTTATACCGTAATATCCCTCGGATTGCCTCTTGTAGTTCTCGATTCACCACATATTTATTTTTATAACTACATTTAATTTACATTGTAAACTGAATGTAGTAAAAATAAGGAAAAAGGAGGTAAGACTATGGCAACAATTCCTACACAAATACGTATCGACGAACATGTAAAAAGAAGCTACCGAACTTTTTGGTTTTACTTGGTTTAGATATGTCTAGTGCTATAAATATGTTTTTAAATCAATGCGTTCTACGAGGTGGCATTCCATTTTCAATAAAAAGTACCAAACTATTCCACAAAAAGTTCTAGATGCCATGAATGAAGCTAGACGTATATCTAAAAATCCTAACGTAGTTGGTTATACTACCATGGAAGATCTAAAAAGAAGCGCTAGAGGCATAATATGTTTACAATCAAGTTTACTACTGCTTACAAGAAAAGTTATAAACTTATGAAAAAGAGGTTTAAAATCTTTCCCTCTTAGATTCGGTGGTGTACATGCTTGCAAATGGAGATACGCTTCCAGAAAAATATCATGATCATGCCCTCAAAGGTAAGTTCAAAGGTTTTAGAGAATGTCATATTCAACCAGATTGGCTACTAATCTATATGTTAGAAGATGATATCCTAACTCTTACATTAGTAGATACTGGTACCCATACAGATTTATTAAATATTTAATATCTCATAGCATACAAAAACGCGGTCACACGACCGCGTTTTGTTGTTTATATCATTGTTTCTAAAAACCTCATACTATGCAAAGTATATCCTAGATGATGTTTCAACATAGTTCGCAACAGGATTTCCGCCTGTGTCCACTGTTGTGCACTCAACCGCAATGTATTCGTAGGTACCCAGTTATACCGTAATATTCCTTGAATGGCCTCTTGCAGTTCTCGATTCACCACATACTGGCAGGTTTCATAGATTTCATCACAAAGGTTTCTCATGACTTCTGGATCTTCACAATGGTCTCCTTGTGGTGCGAATCCCGCAATACTCAGCATATGCCACCCCAATACAATGGAGCCATATCGAATCGACCCCTTTTGAGTGATACTTAAAAAATCTGCTCATAGTGGCATACACATCACGATCTAGCTTTCCTTTTTCAAATAAAGCACTCACTAATTCTCCACTGAATGTAGCATAGGAAATGGTATCTAAACTTTCATAGTTGCGAATAGAAATCCCATCGAGTTGGATAATATCGTAAAACTCTCCATTAGGGGCCGCTGTTAAATACAAGCGACTCAAAGGCTGTAGGTAAGCACCTTCCTTATAATTTGCCTTGCGCTTATGGGGACGGAACAAAGAATAATCCCTTCCCCTTGGTGAGGAATGCATAGATACTATAATATTTACGTTTTTTACGCCACAATACGATGGCTTCAGCTGGTAAAAGTGTTAGCTTTCATCCATATATCCTCTCCGAACAGGTTTACTCAGTTTCCTCAACATCAGTCGGTACTGGCACTGCATAGACACGTTCGATACGATAGCCTTGCATTTCTGTGACTGTGAAAGTATATCCATCTACGGTGATCACATCACCAACAGCTGGGGTCCGTTCCAAAATACCGAAGATAACACCACCAATGGTATCTTCGTCCACATCACCAAAGGAAATATCCAATACATCTTCTACTTCGTCTACGAGCACTTTTCCAAAGCAAAAATTATACGTTCCATTTGGATTTTTCCACAATGGTCGGTAAATCGCGTTCATGTTCGTCTTGAATATCCCCTACCAGTTCTTCTAGGATATCTTCTAAGCCAACTAAGCTCACCATACCACCGTATTCATCCACCACAACAGCTTGATAAATACGACGTGTCCGCATGTGCTGTAATAGAACCGATAATTTCATCACTTCTGGAATGACAAGAATATTACGGCGTATGGAACGTAAATCCTTACTCGCCTCTTCACGGCGTTCCATTAAATCCTTAATATGCACAAGGCCGATAATATGATCTTTTGTCTTCTAAACACAAAGGATATCTCGTGTGGCTTGTAGACGATACGATATGCATGGTCTCCTCAAAACTATCTTTGGGTATATACGCACACCACATCTTGTCGAGGAATCATAACTTCCTTCGCAATGCGGTCCACAAAATCGAATACATTATCGATAAGCTCACCTTCCACATGGTCAATTTCACCTTGTTGATGACTACGGCTTACCAAGGCACGAATTTCTTCTTCTGTATGCACTAGATCGATTTCTGTACGATACGGTGCTTTGAAAGCTTTTCAGTACCGTATTACCAATGCATTCCGCCGTGTACACATAAAAGGAATTACTATCTTCCCAGCTAAGCGCACAATTGTCACTGTTGTTCCCACATAGCGTTCAGGGAAGGATAGGGCCAGTCCTTTAGGATAATTTCCCCGAAAATGAGTACCACCACAGCAAATAAAGCTAGCACAATCCATTCCACTACAATGGCATACATAGGGTCATAGAAACCGAACCACTGTAGCAGAGCATCAGCACCATCTTCTAAATAACGTCCCACATAGACTGCCAAAACGACAATGAAGAAGAGAATAAAGAAGGTGGATGTATTCATAAACCGTTCAGGTCGTTGGTATAATTCACGTAATTCCTCTTTTTGCTCTCGCTCAATGTATCCATATCTTCCAGATGTTCCTCTCGAAGACGAGCAAAGGAAAATTTACTGATCACAAACACACTAATAATTAAAATACAAAAGATGGCAAATAGGAGCATGCCACCCGTGACGGGGGGTATCGATATAAATCAGTCCTTTCTATATACACTATTTTAACAATACCATACTCTATCTCAAGGTATGTGATTTTTTTCATACGTATGTTGTCTACACTATGACCTAAAAATTAACAGCGTGCCAAAAAAATAACCGGCCTTAAGTATTCATTCCGATATCCCAATTCAGACAACATAACTATTTTATTGTACTAGTACTAATTACGGTATCCCAATTCAGATAACATACCAGATTTATTGCGCCAGTCTTTTTCACTTTTTACCCATAAATCTAGGAATACTTTTGTAGCCAATAAACGCTCTACATCACCACGAGCTATACCAATAGTTTTTAACATGGCCCCTTGTTTACCAATGATGATACCTTTTTGGGAGTCTCGCTCTACGTAAATTGTGGCACGTATATAGGTCGTACCGTCATCTCTAGTTTTCATTTCATCCACATCGACAGCAATGGCATGAGGAATTTCATCATGGGTCTGTAACAAGATTTTTTTCACGCACAATATCAGAGATAATCAAACGCTCTGGCTGATCTGTAATCATATCATCTGGGAAGTATTTTGGCCCTTCTGGTAAGTGTTTTTTTCTAGTAAATTCACCACTTCCTCGATATTGTCTTTTTCCTTCGCAGAAATAGGCACTACTGCCTCAAAAGGATAGCTATTTTTCATAGGATACGATAGCCTCTAACAAATCTTGCTTTTTCCATCGTATCAATTTTGTTTACAATGAGGAACACTGGCACATTGACTTTTTAGCTCGCTTCTATCACAAAGTTGTCACCAGGACCACGTTTCTCATTAGCTGCTACTACAAATAAGACAGCCTCTACTTCACGTAAAGAATCCACCGCTTGGTCCACCATAAATTCACCTAACTTATGTTTTGGCTTATGAATCCCTCGGTGTATCCATAAATACAATTTGTTTCTTTTCATCTGTATAGACACAAACAATACGATTTCGTGTCGTTTTGCGCTTTATCAGAAACGATAACAATTTTATCATCAATTAATGCATTAATTAAAGTAGACTTTCCCTACATTAGGGCGTCCTACAACGGCTACAAAGCCTGACTTAAAATCCTTTTTCACTATTCATTATATGGTATATCCTCTCGTACATAACCTAAATTACCAAGCACAAATTCTTCCTCTGTGCGCATTTCTTTCTTATCGTCTTCTGTCATATGGTCATAGCCTCAAAAATATGTAAGCAGCTATGGACAGTTAAGTAAGCAAGCTCACGAATGAAATCATGTTGATACTCTTTCGCTTGCTCTGCCGCTCGCTCTAGGGAAATAACAATATCACCTAATAATTGCCCTTCTTCTTCCGTATAGGACATATCCCCCTCATTGAGAGCAAAGGACAGTACATCCGTGGGCATATCTTTTTCCACGGTATTCACGATTTAACTCGTGAATCTTTTTTTATTATTACAAAGGAGCACACTGTACTCATCTGCTTCATGTAACCCATAAACACGGGCTACCTCATTACAGCACCGCTGAATGACATCTTCGTAAGTGCTATTTTCTTCCATTCCCTCATCATAGGAAATACTTACAATCATTCTCGTTTCCTTTCTCTGAAAGTTGATATTCTTCATAGGCTTTCACAATGCGACCTACTAAATCATGACGCACCACATCTTGGTCGGAAAAATAAATAGACCGAATCCCTTTGATGCGCTGTAATACTTGTTCTGCCTCAATCAAACCGGATGTTATCTTCGGTGGCAAGTCGATTTGTGTAGGGTCCCCATTGACCACCATTTTCGATTGATATCCTAAGCGGGTTAAAAACATTTTCATCTGCTCTGGTGTCGTGTTTTGCCCTTCATCAAGGATGACAAAAGACCGTTCCAAGGTGCGACCACGCATGTAAGCCAATGGCGCTACCTCGATAGTCCCTTGTAACAGCATCTTCTGCACTCGCTCTACACCAAACATATCATGTAAAGCATCATAAAGAGGGCGTAAATAGGGATCTACTTTTTCTTGCAAATCACCTGGTAAATAGCCCAGCTTTTCCCCTGCCTCTACAGCAGGTCTCGTTAAAATAATACGATCTACTTCACGATTTTTCAGGTAAAATGCAGCTAATGCTACCGCTAAATAGGTCTTACCTGTGCCGGCAGGACCGATACCAAAGGTAATCGTATTGCGACGAATACTGTCTACATACTGTTTTTGCCCCAATGTTTTGGGAATGATAGGATTCCCTTTACCGTCACATTGATTGTATCTTCATATAACTGAAAGAGGGCCTCTTTTTTTCCCCTTTTCAAAATCATCGTAGTAGCGGTTCGTACATGATGGTCGGTGATTTTAATATGATTTTTAAATAAATATAACAAAACATCAAGGACTTCTATCGCCACTTGTACAGATGTCTCAGAACCCTGTCACATCTATAGTCGTATCTCGATGTAATATATCAACTGTCAATAATTTTTCTAATACTTTTTATATGAGAACCTTTGGGGGTCCCACAATCGGTCCTACCATGTCATAAGTAGGTATGGTAAATCTCTGATTAGCCATATGCTTCCCTTTCACAGAAATTTTTGAACCGCAGCGCCATGTAAATAATCATAGCCACTGCCTTGAGAAATATCTTCATCTTCCATAATCTGGTCTATCAAATCTTGTACGCGCCACCAGCCCATAGACCAATTCGTAAAAGATTGTATTTTCTTCTGGCGCACGCCCCACCAATCGTTGTAATACAATCTTAGGGTCTAGGTAACGTAAAAATTCCACCACACGACGGGCGTACTCTTCTGCACTGATTAAGGTAAACTCTCCGGCTTCATAATCACGTGCCATTTTTGTATTCTTTACTAAGTATAATGCATGGAGCTTCACTTGGTCTACTTGTAAAGCTGACAAAGTTTTCGCCCCTTCAATAACATCATCCATCGTATCCCATGGCAGGTTCAGTATCATATGAGCGCACACTTCAAATCCATAACGCTTGATACGTAATACTGCATCGATAAACTCCGCCATCGTATGTCCACGATTCACCTTTTGCAGTGTGTGATAGTTCACCGATTGCAACCCTAATTCTACATAGATATCAATGCCATATTTGTTTTGTATATCTTTTAAAATATCTAAATAGACATCATGTACACAATCAGGTCGTGTGGCAATGGCAATGCCTACTACATGTTCTAGGCAGGCTTCCTCCACATATTGTCGGAACTTCTTGGTGATAAATAGGTATTACTAAAATTTGAAAGTACGGTATATATTTATAGGCCTTATATTTTTTTGCAATATGCACCACAGTCTCATCAATTTGTTGTTTCACCGTCATAGAGGCGGGTCTATTTTCATAACCTCGCTCCAATTTCACCGCAGAACGTGCATCCACCTACACCGCGGACCCGTCACGATTAGGACATGTCAAAGGAGTGCCACTGGAATTTTATAAGCCTTTTCTCCATATCGCTCTTTATAAAAAGCAGATATCATACGATACCGCTTTTGGCTTTGTCGTATCACTCATATCACACCTCCTCGCTGATATTTGAACTAGCAATATGTTCTCGATGATTCAAATTAGTATCTACGCATTGTTGGGGACGTATAAATGGTTTCGTCTCACCTTTTACGTCAATAATGATAGTGTATTCTATTATCTGCTATAACATTGTCAGTCATAGCCTCATTACAAAGTATATTACTTTGTTTAACTGCACTAATTTCTTGTGTATAGTATTCCTTAGCACTATGTACAGAACTTGTGGTAGAACAATTGTATTCTTCATTTTGGGATGCTACAACTTCTATAGCATCATAGAAACTTCTTGGAATCCCTAAGTATGGCAATGTAGCACCACAGACCTCAATGGTATGATAATCCTGTCTGATTCTTCGCCACTCCACAAAAGAATAGTGAGGGATATATTGTTGTACCAAACTTTCCTCACGCCAAAATATTTCAGCATCTTGCATTTCTTGTTTTCTATCTTTAGATAAACCAAATCGTTCATCCCGTATTTTACCATTGAAAGAAGTCAACACATCGTAGCGTAGTAAATCACAGGCCACTCGGTCTCCTTTCAAGGTGAAGAACTCATAAAGGAATGCTATTTGATCAGCATCGTTTAATTTACGGTCTTGATTCCCTTTTTCTAACCATAGCTTGGTCATGTCTTCAAAATAGGCAAAGGCCGATCCTTCTTGGATTAAGCTTTCACTAATGTATCCAAAGACTGTGCGATACCGTTCACTATTATAGAACCGTTCGAACACATCTTCAAAATATTTCAGCATGCGCACATCATCATAAGGCAATACATGGGTTTGTAACACTTCGTAAGGTGCTTTCGGATTCGCAATGTACTGTACTCTGCCATAGACCGCACTCCAGAGCCTTTCAATAACTTTAAAAAGCCAATCTGTAACGCATGGGGTTGCAAACTGAACAAATCATTAAAAGATTTCTCAAAAATAGCTTTGCTTTCATATGGCAATCCTACAATTAAATCCATATGCACATGAGTGCGTCCCGCCTTGATAATTGGAGGAATGACGGACTGAATTTGGCCCCAATCATTGCGACGATGGATGGCCTCCAATGTCTTATCATGAGTACTTTGGACACCTACCTCAATCTGTATCTGTCCATGACGAGTAGAACTTAAAAATATCTACCTCTTTTTCAGTCATTAAAATGGATTCCATTTCCAAGTGAAAGTTCGTCTGGTCTCCATGGTCACGCATCCACTCCATCAATGGAATGTGATGGTGCGGTGCACAGTTGAAAGTGCGATCCACAAACTTCACTTGTTTCACATTATGCTCCACGAACCAAGCCAACTCTTCGAGTACCCGTTCTTGGGGAAAGAATCGTACAGTGTTGCGATTCCCAGATAAACAATACTGGCAACTAAAGGGACATCCACGAGAAGATTCATAATAGACAATTTTGTTGCCTAAGGTCAGCATATCTTCCTCTGTGTACGGGAATGGTATGGTGCTTAGATCCTTCACCTCTACAGCCTCTTCCGACCCTTGAATGTTCCCTTGTTCTCTACCTAAGATGCCAGGTATGACGGGATTAACAGGAGATTGCCCTGTACGAATTGCTTTCACAAAAGAAGTAAAAGCCTCCTCAGCTTCCCCTTGCACAATGTAATCTATATAGGGATGCTCTTCTAATAATTCCCCGGCAGTATAACTCACCTCTGGACCACCTAATATAATTTTCGTGTTAGGACGAACCGCCTTAATCATAGAACAAAGATGCAATGTCATATCGATATTCCAAATATAACAAGCAAAGCCTATTACATCTGCATCTAAGGTGGTCACATTATTTAAAAATATCTAAAAATAGGCATATTAATAGTGTACTCCACTATCTCATATGCCCTCGTCTTTCGTTCTTCCATAAGCCTCGCAAATAGCGCAACGCCAAAGAAGAATGTATATATTTTGAATTCAACGTTGAAATGATAACTTTCATTTGTACCTCACTCATCGAATGAACCTAGTTCATCGGCTATTATTTCATTATACCACAAAACACAAACCTCTCCCATAATTTAACTCATAGAGGGACGCAGTTAGACGTAGGAACAAGTAGTATTTTTGCAAAGTATGGTATACTTGACATGTAAAAAAAGAAGAGCCATCAACGTGTAGTCAGGTGTTAGGCTCATCTCAAAAAGTCAGATTTGATTTCGCCTAACGTGTATAAGTGGTACGAACACTTATCATTTACGTTAGGCTTTGTCATTTCTAGTTAAAGAAACGATAAATATCCATAATTAAGGACCGCAGTCAGGCGTAGCGACCATTGTGGTCGGGTCTTTATTAACAAAATCGCACAAATACAAAAAAGAGCACGACATGTTCCTGAACAAACCTAACCACTGTATCAGTTCGGGTCCGATTATGTCGTGCTCTAACTATTCCCTGAGGAACGCAGTTAGGTGTAGCAGCATTTGTGGCGCCCTTACTGACCAAATAACACAAACACAAGAAGAGCACGACATGTTCCGGAGCAAACCTAACCACTGTATCAGTTTGCGTAGGAATATGTCGTGCTCTTCCCTTTATCCAGTTAAGCCCGCCACAAGGTCGCATAGTCTTACAAGTGACGACCCACAAGGTCGTGATAGCCTAATTAGTGACGTCCAAATCCCATTTTTTTCCATAATGATGAATAGTATAGGAATGATTACCACTCCAAAGAATGTAGCTGTAATCATACCAAATACTACGGTCACACCCAAGGATGCACGGGCACCAGCACCAGCGCCACTTGCCAACATCAATGGCAAGCATCCAATGATGAATGCAAAGGACGTCATCAAGATAGGACGTAAACGAATCTTCGTCACTTCAATGGTCGTATCTACATAGTTCATACCTCTTTCATCAACACGAATTTTAGCATATTCGATAATCAAGATCGCATTCTTCGTCGCTGCTAAGCCCACCAAGGTAAGCAAGCTCAATTTGGAAAATAAATATCCAAGGCAAAGAAAATGTGTAGATTTCATCATGGCACCAATCATATTGAATAACCATGGACCAAGTACAGCACCAAAGATACCTGTTGGAACAGATAATAGTACTGCAAATGGTACTTTCCAAGATTCATACAAGGCAGCCAACACAAGGAATACAAAGACAATACCGAATCCAAAGATAATCAACACTTGGGATCCCGCTTTGATTTCCTCACGAGTTTGTCCACCCCAATCATAGGTATATCCTTGTGGCAATGTGTTTTTCGCCACTTCTTCTAATGCTTTGATAGCATCACCAGAGCTGACACCTTGGTTTGCACTACCACCGATGCTCACGGCTGGGAAGTTGTTATACCGTGTTACCACAAAGGCAGATGTCGTTTTCTGCGGTGTAATATACGTATCAACTGGCACCATTTGACCTGCTGCATTACGAACAGTCAACAGATGGTTCATACTTGGGTCTGTACGGAACTGATTATCCGCTTGCAACATCACTTTATAGTTTTTACCAAACTTAGTAAAGTCATTCAGCTGCATACCACCATAATAGCCTTGTAAGGCTGTATAAATATCTGTTACAGCTACGCCATCACGAGCCGCTCTATCACGATTCACATCAAAATTATACGATGGTGTAGATGTATTGAAAGTCGTGTAAATACTGCGGAACTCAGGGCGTTTTTGAGCTTCTCCTAAGAATTGTTGCACTACCGCATTCATTTGTTCTGTACTATGACCCGCTTTTATTAATGAGGTACATGGAGAAACCACCTGTATTACCAAGACCGGATGGATGGTGGGTTCAACGGAATAATGGTTCCTCGTGGATCTTTAGAACCATGGATGAAAGTATTTCGTATCTTCAAGCCAAGCTGTTGATCTGGTTGCGTTCTTTCATCCCAATCAATTAAGGATGTAAAGATGGCACCACCACTGGTTTGTAGCCGTTCCTGACAAGATATCAAAACCTCGCACTGTGATCGTACCATTCATATCTTTTATCTTCATTCAAGAAGTGACCCTAAATCAGTTAACACATCTTTTGTACGGCTAGAAGTAGTCTCAAGCAAGGATACCGCAACCAGAAAAATAGCCACTATCTTCAGCGTGTACGAATCCACTTGGCACCATACGCATCATACCTAATGCAAAGACCCACAAAGATAGCAAGAGCTAACCACGTTGCCCATAAACGATTGGACCAACGAGCTAAAAGAATACCATACTGATCGATTCTTCGATCCAAGAATCCATTAAACCACTCCAAGAAACGACCCACAATATTAGTAGTCTCTTTTTGGCTTATGTGTTTTAACATAATACCACACAATGCAGTCGTCAATGTCAATGCTACAAAGGCAGAAATAATAACAGAAATAGCTACTGTTAAAGCGAATTGTTTATACAATACCCCCGTTAGACCACCCATGAAGGCCACTGGAACGAATACGGAAATCAATACGAAAGCAATACCAACAACAGGGCCTTTGTACTTTTTCCATGGCTGCCACAGTAGCCGCTTTTGGTTTCAACCCATTGTAGCGCATTTCATATTCTACAGCTTCGATTACGACGATCGCATCATCCACGACGAGGCCAATCGCTAACACCATGGCTAGCAAGGTCAATGTGTTAACAGTAAAGCCCATCACTTGGAACGCCTCAAAAGTACCAATCAAAGATACTGGCACTGCAATCATTGGAATCACTGTGGACTGCCATGTTTGCAAGAACAAGTACACAATAATCGCTACGAGAATCAAGGCTTCTGCAAAGGTTTTTACTACTTCTTTCATAGAAGCTTTTACAAATTTTGTATTATCTACAATAATCTTCGCTTGCATATCTGGTGGGAATGCTTCTTCTTGTTGGTGAATAACCTCTTTTACAGCATTGATTGTTTCTAATGCATTCGCATCATTCGTTAAAGAAACAGCAAATACAGCTACTGGTTTATCATTGCCCTGTTTCTTTTGAGAAGCTTGTAGGCTCTACAGAATAACTTTGTGCCCCTAATTCAACACGAGCTACATCTTTTAAATGCAATAAATTATTCTTTTTATCTTTTTAATTACGATATTTTCAAATTCTGAAATTTCAGCCAAACGACCTTTGTACTTTCACAGATGTATTAAAAGCTTGATCTTTGTCAATTGATCGGAACCTAACGCACCTTTCGCTGCAATTCTCGTTTGTTTTGACTGCGAATCGCATTGCTTACATCTGTTATCGTAACGCCATACTTAGACATTTTTGTAGGGTCTAGCCAAATACGCATAGCATAGTCAGCACCGAACTCCTGTACCGTACCAACACCATTTACAGATTGGATGGCATCCATCATATAGTTCGTAGCATAGTTTTTTTCAAGAATGTTCTATCATAACTACCATTTGGAGATACCAAGGAGAATACCATGGCCATATCCCCAGAAGATTTCGTAGTTGTCACGCCCACCGTTTGTACTTCGGATGGCAAGGATGCCAAGGCACGGGCTACACGGTTTTGTACGTTTACCGTATCCATATCGGCATCAGTTCCTTTGCTCAAATTGAACTGTCAAGTTATAGGAACCATCCCCTGTACTCGTGGATTGCATATAATCCATATTTTGGACGCCAACGATTTGTTTTTCGATGACTGCCGCTACCGATTCGCTTACAACCTCAGCATTGGCCCCCATGTAGGCAGTACGTACCTGTACTTGCGGTGGAGAAATCTGTGGATATCTGTCGATCGGCAGTTTTGATAAGGAAATCAACCCTAGCAATGTAATGATAATAGAGATTACGATGGCAAAAGATAGGGCGATTAATAAAGAATTTTGACACAATATCACCCTAATTACCTTTCTCAATATCTTCTTTGCTTAATAAAGTTGCTTTTTACTTCTGCGCCATTTTTTTCGCTTTTTGTTAAGCTTCATCTACAACGATTTCATCGCCTACTGTTAAACCTTTACCATCTTTGGAAGGACGAATGATGGTGTATTTACCACTGGTACCACTTGTTGTGACAGGCACTTGTTCTACTTTTTACCATCTCGGATGACCATCACAAATGTTTTATCCAATACTTGTAATAAAGCACGAGATGGCACTAAGATAGCGCCTTGAATAGTTTCACCGCTAGTAATAACGGATGCATACATATTTGGTAACAACATATGATTTGGATTTTGGGAATGTCGCTTTTTAAAATCAGCTGACCTGTACCGCTATCTAAGTTTTTTAGCGCCTTCCACAATGCGACCTTTAATTGTGCTTACAATTTTTGTGATTATCATCATAGGTACCATAGATTTCACCATTGGACAATTTCAATTCTACTTCCCCATCAACAGAACGATGTGCTTTTTATAGTCTAAGTATTCTGCTTCACTCATACTAAATTGTACATATACAGGATCTGTAGAGTTCAATGTGACAAGTGCCGTTTGACTCGACTGTAAATAAATGTGCCTAAATCCACATCATCCATTTCTAATGTACCATCAAATGGCGCATACACAACTGTATCTTGCAAATTATTTTCCGCCAAGCGAATTTGTGCTTCCATCGCTTCTAAGGTCATGGCGATTTTTGGTGCCACACTAGCTTGTGTATCTAATGTTTGACGAGCAATAGCATCTTCATTTGCCAATGTTTGATAACGCTGTAAATCTACTTGAGAGTTTTGGTATGCTGCGCTAGATCGAGCTGCATTGGCTTGCGCACTAGCTAGGTTCGCTTCATATTGACGTCCATCAAGACGATACAGTGCTTGACCAGCTTTTACCGTGTCGCCCCCTTTTACATATTTTTCAACAACTCGACCGGATACATTCGCTCGAATCACAATAGAATTTTGTGCCAATACAGTACCATTGAAAGATTCTTGTACATTTGTATCAGTAGCTGTGATTTTATAGGAGTTTACCTCCGTTGGACCTTGACCGGAGCCTGTCCACCACAACCAGATACTAGTACAAGGGTCGCCAAGCTAGTCAGCCACTAAACCATTATAAGCTTTGTTTTTTTCATTCGTTTCACCCTTTATTTATAATACCTTGTAATATGACTGAAATAATTTTTGGCATATATTTATATACATCTTCATGATGACTGGAGCTTTCAAATACAATGTTTCGTACAGCCCCTTGTAACATCATAATGATAATATCAATATCTACGTGTTGAGCAATAGTTCCTTGCTCTTGTTGGTCATATTAGATAGTGTTTAAGTAAGTCCCAATCTTTCTTGAATAAAGTTTTCAGCGTTTCTTGTAGTTGCGGTATAGCTAAGAAGATTTCTATAAAGATTCCCCCATTAAAAAGTCAGCATACATATTTGACCGTACTTTTAAAAATACCTATCTAATACTTCTTCTACAGTGAGACTTTTATTTTTCACAATGTTCTCATGTTGTCTGTAAAAATTCTTCCTCCCCATGGACTAAAATGGTTTCACAATTTCATGTTTGGAACGAAATTGTTCATACAACGTACGTTTACTAATAGTCAATGCTTTGGCTAAATCATCCATGCGAAATGATATGCCTTTTTTCTTCAATCATAATCGCCGCTGTTGCTAAAATTTTTCTCTTTAACGGTAACCAATATAGCCCTCCTTTCACACTCTCTTATATAAACACTAAAAAACTCAATATGCATTGTTCAGTACCACTTTTAGTTTACTCAAAATAAGAACAAAATGTCAAACTAAGAAAAGTAGCCAATCTACTATACTTACTACATGTATACCATCATAATCATCATCTAATGCCAAATCCATAGAAAGAACTATTTTTTTATAGTTATTAGGAATTTTTTTGTAATGGTTTTAGCTCCCTTTGTCGTACTGTTTCATCCTTCATCGTTTCCGTCACTTGAATATAAAGTTTTTCCGTTGCTGTTGTTGCAACAAAATCCACTTCTAATGTATCTACTTTACCAACAGCTACATCGTATCCTCTTCGCAATAACTCAAGATATACTACATTTTCTAAAGCATGCCCTCGATCCCTATCACGTATTCCTAGTAAATAATTACGCAACCCCATATCGACAATGTAGTACTTACCCAAGGTACGCAAATATTCTTTCCCTTTTTATATCAAATCGTTTGACATCATAGAATAAATAGGTTTCTTTTTAACGCACCTATATAGGCGAAAGAATCGTTTGATTGGTGGCTTCCCTTGTTTTTCACGATTCACTATCATCTGTTCAGATACAAGAGTATTGCTAATAGAGTTAAATGATGTAGCATTTCAATATTATCGGCTAAAAAAATAAAATTATTTTTCTAAGTAATTCTGCATCGGTGACTTGCCGTCCTTTACGATTTCTTTCACGCTCTAAAATATCACGCACCACTACAGTAGAATACACGCCATCTAATAGTATGAAAGCTTTATCCTGTTCTAATCCTACATCTGCTATCCCCTGGCATGCCACCATACCGCATATACGCATCGAATAAATCACTTAGTTCTACAATATCCTGTTGCTCATTCACAGCGTGTTTCTTAACATGTCCCATGGGCGTTTTATATTCTGTAACTTGATATCCGTGAAAGTCTATAAATTCACTAAACGATAATGGATACATTTTTAATTTCAACATATCTTCCAGATAAATAAGTGGAATATTCCGATGATAACAAATACGAATTGGACCCCTCGTAATATAAATATCACAATTAAAATCTACTCGGAATGAATTAATAGCTAATTCCACTGATCAATCTTTTTGAAGTTCATCAAAAATAAATAGTATGTATTTTCTGTGGTAACTTTATTTTTTTCACATAATTGTATAAAATCCTTATAGGTCATTTCTTGAAATGTTAAAGATTCAAAATTAATGGCTATAATTTGCTCCTCAGGAATTCCTTGCCGTATTAAATATTCCCTGCATTAAAAGCATTAAGCTAGATTTTCCACAACGTCTGATTCCAGTGATGACTTTAAAAGGTTCTGTATCTTTAAAAAGCAATCAGCTGTTCTAAATATTTATGTCGTACTTTTTTAATTGTTTCACGATTCATTCGTATCACTCCTTTTACATGTATTATACCTCAAACTTCTATTTTTAGAAAGTTTAGGCATAAATACTCCCAAACTTTTATTTTTTAGAATTTAGGGTATGCATACCCTAAATTTACAAACAAAAATGCCACGCTTTGACGCAAAGATTTCTGTAAAAGCAGATTAATTATCCCATACTTTTCGGTATATAGTATTCTGTAAATAATTTGATCGCATAGTTGTCCGTCAGTCCCGCCACATAGTCTACAATATCTTGGTCTGTGATGGGATTGTCATGATGAATTTCATGGCGGATTGCCTCAGGGTGATCCTTGTAGTACATAAATAAGTGTTTCACCACATAGTCCCCTTTGTTCCGATCTGGGATTAACGACGGTGCTCGGTAGACGCGCTCAAACATAAAGCGACGGAAAATATTCATGGTTTCCACTCCACGGTCGGACATCGATATGACTGGTTGATCCATAGAGGATGTCACCATATCTGTGACCATGGCCGTAATCATTTTAGAATGGGTATCCCCAAAGACTTGTACTACTTCTTTCGGCAAATCATCCACCCGTAGCATATGGGCACGTAAAGCGTCATCAAAGTCGTGACACAAATAGGCGATACGGTCAGCTGTACGAATAATTTGTCCTTCTAAGGTTACTGGTATATGAGACCCTGTGTGTCCTAAAATACCATCACGAACAGCTGTAGTTAAGTTAAGACCTTGTCCATCTTTTTCGATACTTTCCACCATGCGCAAGCTTTGCTCATTATGATTGAAGTGCCCTACCATATCACGAAGAGCATATTCTCCGACATGCCCAAAAGGCGTATGCCCCACATCATGACCCATAGCGATGGCCTCCGTCAAATCTTCATTCAACCTCAAGGCACGAGCGATGGTACGTCCAATTTGACCTACTTCTAAGGTATGTGTCATACGAGTTCGATAATGGTCTCCAGGTGCAATATAGACTTGCGTTTTATGTTTTAAACGACGAAAAACACTTACTGTGCAAAATGCGATCTCGATCTCGCTGAAAATCCGTCCTATACGCATCAGGTTCTTCCTCGCGATCCCGTACAGAATCTTTACTTTTTAGTCTGCATAAGGACTTAAGATAGCATATTCTCGTTCTTCTAGCATTTCACGAATACTCATATGACACCTCCTCACTTAGCGAGTTTCCATAACTCGATTTTTGAATGATTTGCATCACCATGCCTCGCTGTTTCTTCAATAGACTTGTTCGTCACATCAAGGACGGGACAATGCAACCGTCTCATCACCGTTTTTGCATAATTTAATTCTTCTTCAATACGACTTACATTGGCGTAGTTAGCGTCTGCATGTAATCCCATTGTACGTAGACGTTCTTCACGAATATTGTTTAATTTGAAAGGATCAATAATTAATCCCACAATTTTACGTCCTGGAATTTGGAATAATTCTTCTGGCAAAGGTACTTCTAGTACCAATGGCAAAGTTGACGCCTTTAATTTTTGTAGGCTAAGAACATAGACAATGGTGTTTTACTAGTACGAGAAATACCGATAATAACAATATCCGCTTTTTCAAAGCCTTTTTGATTTTTACCATCGTCGTATTTCACGGCAAATTCAATGGCCTCTACCTTTTTGAAATATTCTTGGTCTAGCTTATGAATCATACCTGCGCCAATCGAGGCTCTGTATCCGTCATAGTCCCTACTGCGCTCATCACAGGTCCCATGATATCAACAGATTGTACGCCTTTGCTCTTACAAGCTCTATCTAAATAGGCACGTAGATCTGGTGATACAATGGTATGACAGATGACATTTCCACCGCTGAAGCAATTCTCTTTCACCACCTCATTCAATTGCAGTTCATCATTGATATAGGGCACACGAACGATATCAATTGTTTCCTTATCATATTGACTAGCCGTTGCACGTGCCACTGATTCAGCTGTTTCCCCAAGGGAATCAGAAATCGCATAAATAATTTTTAGCCATAGTATCTCCTATCGTTTTCCACAATCCCAAAATAAACGGGTCACCGTCGTTTTTTTGAAATACGACCTACCACGTGATATTCTTTACTTGTCTCTAATAATACCTTATCTACCACCGGTACGCAATCTATTTCTGAAATCAATCATCCGTTCCACAGCTTCCACAACAGGCATATCTGGATAGGCTACCACCACTTTACTGGTAGGTGTCATAATCATGGAAATAGGCATGGAGTTTAAATCAGACCCTCCCAAAGAGGCGCGCAGTAAATCTTTACGGGATACAACGCCTTTTAAAAGTCCTTCGTCACAGATTAAGATAGTTCCCACATCTTCTGTAAACATGGTCACAATCGTATCGTACACAGATGTAGTAGAGCTCACTGCCACCACACTGGACATGACTTGTGCCACTGTAAAGCTGTTGATTTCAGCAGCTAAGGGATTATTCGCCACTTTACCCACATAGTAATACCCTACCTTAGGGCGTGCGTCTAAAAATACCCATCATCGTTAATACCGTCAAATCTGACCGCAAGGCTGACCTCGTTAACTCCAATTTTGTAGCGATGGCTTTCCCTGTAATAGGCCCCTCTTGCTGTACGATTTGCACGATCGATTCTTGTCGTTTTGAAAGATTCATACTATTACCTTTCTATGAAAAAGGAGACTCCTTCCAGAGCCCCCTTATGTATTACCAATCTAAAAGATTCTGTATTTTGACGACCTTTGCCTGTCAAAGCATCTAGCATAATGCGTTGTTCCAATTGTGCCACCATTTTTAGTGGATACCACAGCATCTGGATTTACAGAAATAGAATCGATGCCATGACGAACTAAGAACTCACAGAACTCTGGATATACACTTGGCGCTTGTCCACAGATGGATACAGTTTTTGCCATCTTTGTGTGCCGTTTCAATTAAATGTTTAATCGCACGTTTCACAGCCAAGTTTCTTTCATCATAAATATGTTGTACTGTTTCATTATCGCGATCACAACCCAATACAAGCATAGTCAAATCGTTGGAACCGATAGAGTACCCATCCACATATTGATTGAATTGATCTGCCAAGATAATGTTCGCGGTGATTTCAGCCATCAACCATACTTTTGAAGTCTGCATTACGTTGTAAGCCATGTTCCGCCATGATGCGAGTCACTTCAGTCGCTTCCTTCACAGTACGACAGAACGGAATCATAACTTGCAAGTTTTTAAAGCCAAATTCATCACGCACTTTTTGATGGCTTCTAATTCTAACAAGAATGCAGTGCATAGCGTTCATCATAGTAGCGAGAAGCGCCACGGAATCCCAATAAAGCACTGGATTCTTCTGGCTCGTATTTGTCACCACCATTCAAATCACGGTATTCACTAGATTTGAAGTCGCTCAAACGTCAATACAACTTGACGGGGTGCTAAGGTCTGCACATACTTTACGCATACCTTCTGCTAGGTATCGATAGCAAAAATCACGACGACCTGTTTCGATTAAATGCATAGGATGTTCATGGATGAATGTAGTCCAAATGAACTCTTCACGCATTAAACCGATACCATCACAAGGTAATACACCATATTTTTTTCAGCCAAGTCTGGATCGCCTAAGTTCATGTAGATTTTTGTACCTGTACTAGGAGTTGGCTCAACATAGCGAGCTTCTGCAACTGGTTCTACTTTTTTCGTAGCTTCTTCTAAAATTCCATCATACACAATACCATTCGTAGCATCTACAGTAATCATTTGACCGTCGGTAATCGTTTTAGTAGCTTCTTCACTGCGAGATTTTGTACCTACAATACATGGAATCCCCAACTCACGGCTTACGATAGATGCATGACAAGTCATACCACCAGCATCGGTGACAATGGCTTTCGCTTTTTTCATGGCTGGTACCCAATCAGGAGCAGTCATAGTAGTAACAAGGATCTCGCCTTCTTTGAAATCATCGATATCTTCTGGGTTTTCGATGACATGGGCACGACCTGCTGCTTTACCTGGGCTCGCAGGAAGACCTTTTACAACAATCTTACGTTCTGTGGTAGTCGCTTCTACTACAGCTTCTTCATTTTCTTTCTTTTGAGAGAATACAGTTTCTGGGCGAGCTTGTAAAATCCATACTTTTTCCATCGCGCTCATCGATGCCCCATTCCATATCCATGTAGCAACCATAATGCTTTTTCAATCGCTTTCGCATACGTTGCCAATTCGATGACTTGCGCATCCGTAATGACTTGTGCACGAGCCTCTTCATCAGGGATTTTAATTTCTTCACAGTCTCCATCAGGTTTACGAACTAATGCTAGATTTTTTTATCATTAATCATTCGATCTGTAATTTGCAAAGTCGCTTTGTCAACAGTGAAATTATCTGGTGTCACTGTACCTTGTACTACATATTCACCAAGGCCCCAAGAACTCTTCAATGATGATCGATTTGTCATCGCCATTCATGATATTAACAGAGAACATAACCCTCTGCCGCTTTGGAGTATACCATCATTTGGATAGCTGAGATAGGGCTACCGTCATATGGTCAAAACCTTGTTTTACACGATAGTACGTAGCACGGTCTGTGAAAGTAGATGCATAACATTCTTTAACTTTCGCAATAATCATATCTGCACCACGAACATTTAAGTATGTATCTTGTTGACCCTGCAAAAACTAGCATCTGGCAAATCTTCTGCCGTAGCACTAGAACGAACTGCTACAAATGGGTTTTCTTCCCCTACCTTTTGAGCTAACTCTTCATAACCCTTGCGAATCGCCTCAGCCAATGGAGCTGGCATTTCTTCATCCATAATCATTTGACGGACTTCTGCAGTGACTTTTACGTAACAACGCAGAGTTCTCTACATCATGTAATTCTTCCAATTTAGCTTTTAATACGTTCCACCAAACCAGTTTCTTCCATGAAATAACGATAGCTATGGGCTGTTGTAGCATATCCATAAGGAACAGGTACATTCGTAGAAGAAGTCATTTCTCCTAAAGAAGAAGACTTACCACCAACAATATCCACATCCTCACGATGCAATTCATCAAACCAAAGAACATATGCAGTATCACGACTCATGATTCATCCTCCATTAGAAATAGTACTCATAATTTAACTATATAGTACAAACTACATATAATAAATAGTCAAGCATAATTTGATGCATATATGGTGCTCTAATAACCCAGAGGAACCCCATTAGACATAGTAGCCTTGTGGCGGTCCCGTACTGACTACATTATACAAACGCAAGAAGAGCACCACATGTTCCTGAACAAACCTAACCACTGTATCAGTTTGAGAAGGAATATGTGGTGCTCTAGCAATCCCAGAGGAACGCAGTTAGACGTAGTAGCCTTGTGGCGCTACCTTACTACCTAAATCATACAAACGTCAGAAGAGCACCACATGTTCCTGAACAAACCCTAACCACTGTATCAGTTTGAGAAGGAATATGTGGTGCTCTAATAACCCTAGAGGAGCGCAGTTAGGCGTAGTAGCCTTGTGGCGGTCCCTTACTGTCTAACTCACACAAACGCAAGAAGAGCACCACATGTTCCTGAACAAACCTAACCACTGTATCAGTTTGAGAAGGAATATGTGGTGCTCTAGCAATCCCAGAGGAACGCAATTAGACGTAGTAGCCTTGTGGCGGTCCCTTATTATCTAACTCACACAAATGCAAGAAGAGCACCACATGTTCCTGAACAAACCTAACCACTGTATCAGTTCGGGTCGGAATATGTCGTGCTCTAACAATCCTAGAGGAACGCCGTTAGACGTAGTAGCCTTTGTGGCGGTCCCCTCACTGACTACATCATGCAAACGCAAGAAGAGCACGACATGTTCCGGAGCAAACCTAACCACTGTATCAGTTTGCGGAGGAATATGTCGTGCTCTTCCCTTACACTATGTTAAGCAACCCGCCACAGGCTACATAGACTAACAAGAGACGATTTTGATGAACTTCCGTTTCCCCACTTGCAAGACCATACCATCTTTCAATACGATATGTTCTTCGTTACACTTTTCACCATCAATTTTAAAAGCACCCGCTTTTAATGGATCGTCTAGCTTCTCCATTACTTGCTGTTAAGCTTCGCATCAGATAGTCACTGTGGTACAAAAACAGCCTCATCTGTAATAGCCACTTTATATTCAGGAATATCTGTTGGCATTGCATGTTTTTGGAACACACGCACAAACTCATCTTGTCCAAAATTGGCAGCTTCTTCTCCATGATATAGGCGAACGATAGTATGGGCCAATTTCATTTTTACATCTCTTGGATGTGCTACACCAGACTCTAAGTCTTGGCTAAGTTGTTCTTGTTCTTCAATAGACATATCTGTAATAAGCATGAAGTAACGCATCATCAATTCATCTGGAATAGACATTGCTTTTTCCATACATTTCAGAAGGAGCCTCGCTAATACCGATGTAGTTGCCTAAAGGATTTTACTCATTTTTGAACCCCGTCAAGGCCTTCCAAAATCGGCATCGTTATGATCGTTTGCTCTGGCATGCCTTCTTCGCCTTGTAGATGACGACCCATCAACAAATTGAACGTTTGGTCAGTACCACCAAATTCCACATCAGCTTTCAAAGCAATAGAATCATACCCTTGCATCAATGGATACATAAACTCATGAATGCTAATTGGTCGACCTTCTGTGTATCGTTTTATGAAAAATCATCACGTTCTAACATACGAGCTACAGTATATTTAGACGCTAATTTCAAAAACATCAGCAAAATCTAATTTACTCAACCATTCGCTATTGAAACGAACTTCTGTTTTTCTGCGTCTAAGACTTTGAAAATTTGCTCTTGGTATGTTTTTGCATTCGTAATGACTTGTTCTTCCGTCAACGGTGGACGTGTTACACTTTTACCCGTAGGGTCACCAATACGAGCTGTAAAATCACCAATTAAGATGATGACTTTATGACCAAAATCTTGGAACAGTTTTAGCTTGCGCAACACAACAGTATGACCTAAATGGATATCTGGTGCTGTTGGATCCAAGCCCAATTTAATAATCAATGGCGTATTGGTTGCTACAGCCTTCTAATTTCTTTTTAAATTCATCTTCCGGTAAAAGATCAGCTACCCCATAGGAAAATGAGGCGAAACTGTTCTGTCGCACTAATCATAATTATCTCCTATATTACTGTGAACTTTTTAGAGGATTTAGGAGTAATAACGGGGTCTTTCCCTTTATTACTTTTTGATTTAGAAGGACTCTCATCATTTGATGTTGTACCATCATCGTTATCTAAATCTCCTTCTCCATCTTTCTTATCTTTTATCTTTTTATCTTTTGTCATCTTTTTTTCTTATCTGTAGTCGGGTTTGTATTACCCCGATATGCCTCTGGTCCCTACTCCGTCTGGGCACCGTGAAATTAGACGCGGTGTATCAGCCAAAGTCGCTTGCATATATTGTCTCCAGATAATCGCCGGTGTTTGACTGCCTGTAGTGCCATGTAATGTTTCAGAACCACTGTCGTCACCCATCCAAACCACTGTCACTAAATCAGGTGTATATCCTCAGAAACCAAGCATCCTTTTTCTTCATCGGTAGTACCAGTTTTCCCTCGTCGCTGGTCGACCAAAGTACGCGTTTCCACCTGTACCGTATTTAATAGCAGATTCCAACATATTTGTCATCATATACGCATATTTTGGTTCCACAACACGAGTTTCGTCCAAGGACTCTTCTTCTACAATATTTCCATTGCGATCAACGATTTTTGTAATTGATACAGGTTTTACTTTCACACCATTATTAGCAAGTACACCATAGGCTACTGCCATATCTATCGGTGTAACCCCATTGGTCAAACCACCTAAGGCTACAGCTAAGTTATTATCACCTTTTTTATCCAATGTGGTAATACCCATTTTTTCTGCTAAGTCTAGCACGTTGGACATACCCACTTTATCTGCGTACCAATACAGCTACTATGTTGTTGGAATGAGCCACAGCATTACGCATTGTCATGGCACCGTAGTGTTTACGGGAATAGTTTTGCGGTTTCCAACCATGGAACTCCGACGGTTTATCCACACACACAGTACCGGATTGTCGCCATGTTTTAAAAGTCGCCAAATATACAAACGGTTTTAAAGGATGAACTCGTTGACGTACTGCCATAGTAGCACGGTTAAAGGAATCTGTTCCTCTACCACCCACCATGGCAACAATATGTCCATTATGAGGATTTATAGAAATCAAAGCCCTTGTGGCTGTCGCAAACCATTTTCATCAGTATAATAATCTGCAAGTTTTCCATCGCTTTTTTTCTGTCGCACGTTGAGCTTTCATGTCGATGGTGGTATAAATTTTCATACCTTCTTTATAAATTGCATTATCACCATAGCGTTCCGACACTTCATTGATGACATAGTTAACGAAATATCCCATACTTCCATATCCATTAGAGGATTGAGGCTTATCCAACAAGTGGATATCTGCTTGTTTCGCCTCTTCTGCATCAGCTTGGGACAAGTAATCATATTTTACCATCTGCCCCAATACAACGGCTTGTCGAGCTTTCGCCGCTTTCAGATTATTAAATGGAGAATAATAGTTAGGACTTTGTGGTAAACCCGCTAAAATCGCCATTTGCGATAACGATAAATCTTGTACATCCTTACCAAAATACACATGAGATGCAGTTTGCACACCATACGCCCCTTGACCAAAGTAAATTTGGTTCATATACATTTCTAGGATTTCATCTTTAGTATAGCGTTGTTCAATACGTAAAAGCCAACAAGGCTTCCATAATCTTTCGTTTGAAAGTACGATCTTGCGTTAGGAAAAGCATTTCTAGCTAATTGCTGAGTAATGGTAGAACCACCTTCCGCCACACCATCGTGAACGATATTAACCCACACAGCACGCAAGATACCAATAGGGTCAATTCCATGATGACTGTAGAACCGATTATCTTCCGTCGCTATAAATGCATTTTGTAGATTCTTTGGAATTGTGGCCAATTTTACTGGCACACGATTTTCCTCTGAATGAACAGTGGTAATCAAGTCACCATTGGCATCATAAATCTGGGATGATGCGGCAGGGTTTTACATTACCTACATCCGGCAAGGAAGACATGGTGGCACCTAAAAAGCCACAACCCGCTCCCTGCCACAATCAGTATAAATAAGATAAAGAACAACCAAAAGGAACGTTTCCATGATGATTTTTCTTCACCGGTCTCTTTTTCACAACCCTCCGCGGAGGAATTGGTCTTGATGAACTAGGACTCATATGTCACCTCTCTAAAGCTCAGTATTTCCTATAGAACACCCTTAATTATACTCTATTTGCTAATGTTTGTACAAATCGAATTACTCTCATCGCTCCTATAGGATAACTGTGGTAGCACCGACACCACCCTCATCTAGACTAGCTAGATCACAACTTTTAATGTCCGGCAAGGTTCGTAAATAGTCATGCACACCGGCACGCAAGGCACCCGTTCCTTTTACCATGAACGATGCGCACCGAGTTTAATCCAGACTAGTATAGCTTGGTCAATGAATCGTCCCACTTCTATAACAGCTTCATCCACAGTTCTACCGATGATATTCAGTTCTGTCGACACCTGTTGTTGACGGATAACCGCCATACCGGAACGTTTCTGTTGACGATTCGACATAGGTGTAGGGTTTTCTTTGCGTAGTAAAGCACTGGCTTCCTCCCGTGTGGTCGCCAGCAAGTCCTTTTCCTTCACGGTAACTGTCAAACCATTCATATCTACTTGAATCCGTTTTCCTTGGATCACCAAGATGGTCCCTAAGATTGTAAATTATCGAGGAATACCACATCCCCCGCTTTTTACCTTCGTCACGTCTAAGCGTTCTCGTTTTTCTAGGACACCTGTAGGAACCGCCACGTTGGAAACGCCTTTTTCTAGCTTTCGAAATGGCATCTTGTCGTTTTTGTTTATCCGTCTCTGTGAAAGACCCTTCAACTCTTTGATGATTTGTTCACTTTCAATACGAACAGAACGTTTCATATTTTGTGCTTCTTCACGGGCTTTTTCTAAGATGACCTTTTTTTCTTATCTTGCAATGCTTTTTATCGCGCATCACTTGGGTACGCATGCGACGAACTTCTTCTTGCTCCTTTTTCAAAGCTCGTTCACGCTCTTGAGTCTTCCGAAGTTCTACATTCAACTCACGCAACATATCTTCCATCGCACTGCGCCCATTGAGCTCCCACTGTTTGCGGGGCTAAGTCTACCACCCTCTTGTGGTAATCCTAACCGTGCGGCAATACTGAGAGCATGCGAACTACCTGCTACGCCAATATGTAAACGGTACGTAGGTCGTAATGTTCTTTCATCGAACTCCACATGGCCATTTTCTACGCCTTCTGTTTGGTACGCATAGGTTTTCAGTTCATTATAGTGTGTGCTCACCATCATGAGTGCTCCCTTTTTACGGAAATATTCAATGATGGCAATCCCCAATGCGCTACCTTCCTCTGGATCTGTACCAGACCCCAACTCATCCAGGAGCACTAAATCATTAGGACCCACCTTTTTCAATATGCGAATGACTTGTGTCATGTGGGCCGAGAATGTACTCAAACTAGCCTCGATGCTTTGTTCATCCCCAATATCTGCATAGATATGATGAAAGATGGGTAATGTAGACCCACTGTCTGCAGGAATACATAAACCACTTTGGTTCATCAATGCTAACAAGCCCAAAGTTTTTAAAGATACCGTTTTACCGCCTGTATTGGAACCTGTGATGAGCAAGATTCGATACTTCGTCCCCAACGTAATAGTCGTAGGCACGACCACATTAGGTGCCAACATAGGATGACGAGCTTGTAGTAAGTTTACTTCTCGACCTTGGCTAATAGTAGCTCGCACAGCTTTCATTTGTATAGCCAGTTCCGCTTTTGCCATACACAAATTCTACGTGGGATACTCGTTTACACGCATCTAACAAAGTATCCGCATGAGCCCGTACTAGCTCCGTTAATTCTTTATAAATGCGCAGTACTTCCTGTTCCTCTGCTAAGGTCGCCTCTTGTAACTCATTGTTCAAGTCAACTAGACGCATAGGCTCGATGTATAAAGTAGCACCTGTCGCAGATCTATCATGGATAAGACCAGGAAAGGCCCCTCGATATTCTTGTTTCACAGGAATGACGTAGCGATTATTACGCATGGTCACGATGGCTTCTTGGAAATATTTTTGATTGTCCTTGTCCTGCAAGATTCGTTGCAAATCATTTTTGATAGCATTTTTGGTGCGACTCATGGTCATGCGCAACTGCTGTAATTTAGGAGTGGCACTATCTAGCAACACACCATATGCATCAAAGGTCCTTTTCAAAGCATTTTGTCAGCTTGTCATGGCTTGGTAAATCCTGCACCCACAAGGATAGCAATGGATAGAGCAAATACTTTTCCTTGAAAAACGATACATCCGATGATACGCCAAAATCGTAGTATGTAAATCCCATAGCTCTTCACGAGTCAAAAATAATTTCTTTACGACTCTTGGAACAAGTGGTGCGAATATCCTTCGTGCCACTGATGGGTTGCTCAACCTCTTGTTCCAAGGAACGCATAGCTTCCACCGTTTCATCGAGAGCATCTTCAATTTTTTTGACGATTGTGCATAGGTTGCAAATTTAGTGCATATTCTTTAGCAATGGCAGAGGAACACACATCTGCTAGCTTTTTGCTGTATATGTTGAAAGTCTAAGACTTGTTCACTATTCATTATGATTCACCTAAAATTCCTTTTAAAAAAAGTGTCCCCGTGTGATATGAGTCGATCCTTCTTTGCTCGGCGCTTTCACAGTTCCCTCTAACAATTGACGGTACATAGTCATCTCCTTATCAATCCATTTAGGACTCCGCTGTCTCCCCATCAATCACCAATCGTTTGTAACCCAGACCGACGCAAATCTTCTATATAACTTTTCATATCTAACTCACGACTATTCATAATATGGGTACGACAGAAGGGATCCGTATAGATAGGGAACAATTCCCCTTTTCTGTCTTGTAACGCATAGTCTCGTTTCGTACACACTAATGGACATCCCCGTTTATAGCCGGTCCCTCGCAAAGCTACTAATTGGGCAATATTCTGAAATCATCAGCTCCACACGGCCTTGTACAATGGCTCCAATGGGCATAATCTCTTTATTTGCCATTTTATTCATTTGATGTAAAGTGGCTTCTAAGGATACATTGGTAGTGCTAAACCCAAGATCTTTCAAGATGCTTAAGGAGTGCGAGTTGAACGTTTGCAATCCTGTATCGCCTTCCACAACTCCTCTATAGCCAAGTTGATGTAATACTTCTAAAGCACCCAAGAAATGGACTCGAATCCCATCTGGCTTTGCTTGTACCATATGGGAAAGCATATCTCTGAAAGCCGTGCTTTCATTATCCTTAATCACCCTCGGTGTACTGAAGATAATTGTTTTTATTGCTATCGCGACAAAGCTGTACAATCTCCTCATATACCATCTGTGCCACGGGGATTCTGTGTAATGGGTCCCCAAATACAATGCGATCCACTGGCGTCTTAACTGCTTGTTCTACTCCTTCTAAGGTGTCCACAAGGATTTCTAATTGTTTCCTATCCGAATCGAGTGTGTTATTCTGTGAAAAGCCCTAACACCTGACCCTACAGATTTCGTCATATCTCCCAGTAATTCCATGCCATTCGGCAAATTCTTTTTACGAGCTTCCCAAGATTCTACGTATTGACCGATAAGCAATTCTTCCATAGCCTCTACAGCATTTCTACGAAGGTTATTTAAGACACTACTAGGCCACATGAATGGCCCTTCTGGAACTGTTACATGATCTAACTCAAATAGGGTATTTCCTAAACGACCTAATTGTTCCGTAATTTTCTCTACCGACGTAGGTTTGTTATTAGCAATTTGCAATATATACTCATCGTGTACTGTTACCGTTTGACTCGACCTCTAACATCATTGTTAATGATACGGTAGAATCTTCTTCGCCATGCAAGAACATATAGGACTTGTATTTACGGGTAAAAATCTTTTTAATCCCCGTTGCTTGGTGTAGCCCCTATGGCGGCACGATAGACTTTACCTGAACTGATAGTTTCCGTAAGTGGAATCTTATATATATCTCGGTCACAAATTATATCTGCTGTAACCGTAATATAGTGCACATCTCCCATATGGGCGATGACTTTCAGCAAGTCACCTTCCATCACAGCCTCCTGAGTGCGTAAGGCTAAGGTACGTCCTTTGACATTCCCTTCTCCTAAGTATTTTCCTAAATGATTAGGAGCACTGATGGTCATCATGGATTTAGACACATTATTTTCTAAATAAGCCGTAGAAAAACCACGATTGAATCCTTCTTCTAAGCGAGCAAAAATCTGCCTCTGTGGCTTGTCCAGATCTATCGATGATGGTCCGATAGGTTCCGATTACTTCATGCACATAGCTTACCTTTTTCATGCGTCCTTCTACTTTGAAAGATGCAACACCTGCTTCGATGAGTTCTTTCATATACGCACTGTAATTCAAGTCCTTAGGACTCATGATATAAGTTTCTTTATCATGAGTGATCTGCTCACCATCTACGGTGACAAGTTGATAAGGCAATCGACAAGGTTGCGCACAGGAACCTCGGTTCCCACTCCGACCACCAATAAAGCTACTCATCAAACATTGTCCTGAATAAGAAATACAAAGAGCACCATGAATAAAGACTTCAATTTCCGCCTTTGCATGTTCACAAATATGGCGAATTTCATCTAAGCTCAATTCCCTAGATAGAACCACTCGAGTAAATCCCAATCGTTCTAAAAATTGCACAGTCTCGAGATTGGTGGCAGTCATTTGTGTACTACCATGTAACTCTAGGGGTCGGTGCCACTTGTCGCGCCATCCCTAGCAACACCTAGATCTTGCACAATAATACCGTCTACGCCGATGCGCTCTAACTCACGTAGATGATCCGCCAAAGCTTTACTTTCACGGTCACCAACGAGAATATTCACCGTAACATAGATGCACACTTGTAATATATGTGCTAGGCGCAAGGCTTCTCGCAGCTCATCATAGTCAAAATTCCCCGCATGAGAGCGAGCATTGAATACCTTGCCTCCTAAATAAATGGCATCAGCCCCGCTTCAAGGGCTACCATGAAATTTTCCATTGTCCCTGCGAGCTAATAATTCCATCATAACTCCTCATATTAAATCGGTCACCCCTGAGAGATGACCGATTCTAACATCCCGTAGGATTTACGTATTATCGTAACGTACAGCCTTTGTCAGCTAATATTCCTAAAATTGCTTGGATACGATCTTCAATATCTGCATCCACTAATGTTCCTTCATGAGAACGGAATGACAAAGTATAGGCCAAGTCGCGATAGCCTTCTTGAATATGTTCCCCTTCGTACACATCGAAAAATACGAACAGTTTCCAAATATTCGCCACCTTCTGCTTGCATCACTGCCAAGATGTCGCCCGCTTGTACTGTGTTTGGTGCCACAATCGCCAAATCACGGCTTGTGCCTCGAATTTAGAAATACCTGTGAAAGAAATCCCTTTTTCTATTCACTGCTAACATAGCTTCTAAGTCCATTTCAAACAAGTATGCTTTTCCATTCACATCGTAGTGGCTTGCTACCTGTGGATGTAATTCACCAAAGCGAACGATTTCAACACCGTCCACAGTAATGCTTGCACTTACACCGGATGTAAGTAGTATTCTTCACTGCGAGCGATGCTATAGTTTTCAATGCCTAAACTAGCCAAAACAGTTTCGATAATGCCTTTTAGATCATAGAAATCAACATTTCTAGCCGGCACATTCCATTCTTGGCGATTCCACTTACCAAGGATCACACCAGCTGCCATCATGCGTTCTTTCGGCAATTCAGTGAGTGGCAATACTTTTGGTTCATACACGGCTGCTACTTCGAACAATGCCAAATCAAGGTTCTTTTGCGCTACATTGCGTTTTACAGTTTCCAACACGCTAGGCACCAATGTAGTACGCATCACTGGGAATTCCTCTGAAATAGGATTCAGAATAGGAATCGCTTGATGTCTGCTATCTGTATCTGTAATCAACAAATCTTGTAAACTATCTTTATGCATGAAACTGAAAGTAATAATTTCATCTAATCCAGCAGCTGCTAAGCTGTGTTTCACATCATGCACCAAAGCATGCATTGGAGACACAGTACCAGTTTGGATACGTGCCAATGGTGTTGTTGGTTGAATTTCATCATAATTATGAATACGTGCCACTTCTTCCGCAATATCTGGCATACCTGTTACATCATCACGCCAAGATGGAATCGTAGCGACTAATAGGTCACCTTCTTGTTCCACTGTGAAAGATAAAGTATGCAAAATGCTAATCATTTCTGCTTCATCGATGGCAGTTCCTAAGTACGCATTAACAGCTGCGCTTGTGAAAGACACTGTGCGCACTTCTTTCGGTGTTGCGTACACGTCGATAACGCCTTTTGCTACTGTAGCACCTGGTGTGATGTCCAATAACAATTGAGCAGCTCTATCTAATGCCAACGGAGTCATTTCACTATTCACACCGCGCTCAAAACGACCAGAGGCTTCAGAACGCAAGCCTAAGGCACGAGACGTGCGACGAATGGAGGCACCATTGAATACAGCGACTTTCTAATACTACTGTTGTTGTTGCATTAGACACTTCGCTATCAGCACCACCCATGACACCAGAGAACCCCTACAGGGCGAGTAGCATCAGCAATAACAAGCATAGTATCTGCTAATGTACGATCATTGCTATCTAAAGTTTGAATTACTTCTCCTGCTGTCGCTTTGCGAGCCACTAAACTATGTCCATGAAGATGATCATAGTCGTACGCATGCATTGGTTGACCTAACTCTAACATCACATAGTTCGTTACGTCCACCACATTGTTGATAGGACGAATGCCACAATTACGCAAACGATTTTTGCAACCATAATGGAGATTTTTTTGAACTGTTATATTTTTCAATCAAGCGTCCCATAAAAACGAGAGCACAACTCAGTGTTGTCGATAGAGATACTCAAACGACCTTCAATAGACTGCCCCTCTTCTTGTACTGTAACCTCTGGGAATGTAGCTTCTGATTTACCTAATACAGCAAATTCTCGGCTTAGACCCACCATGGAGAAACAATCTGCACGGTTTGGTGTTAGTTCAAATTCGTACACTACGTCAGTAAGACCTAGCACTTCTTTTACATCTTGTCCAATAGCTGTGCCTTCAGGGAAAATGTAAATACCTGTCGCTTCTTCTGGCAACACTACATCTGTGGATAAGCCGAACTCAGCTACAGAGCAGAACATGCCTTCCGACACTTCGCCACGAAGTTTGCCTTTTTTAATTTCAGTGCCATCGGCTAAACGAGATTTATGGTACGCCACTGGTACGATTTGTCCCACTGCCACATTCGTTGCGGCTGTTACGATTTGTTTCGTAACTGGCTCCCCTTCTTCTGTTAAGCATTCTACTTGGCACACTTGTAATTTATCAGCATCAGGATGTCTTGTAATCTCTACGATTTTTCCTGTATAGATTTTTTTAATACCTGTATCGCAGTGGATTACTTCTTCTACTGGAATCCCTGCTTGTGTCAAAGCATCTGCAAATTCTTGAGGGTTCTCGCCAATATTCACAGATACATAGTCTTTCATCCATTGTAAACTAGCTTTCACGATAACCTCCTAGAATTGCGTTAAGAAACGTTTATCATTTTCATAGAATAAACGTAAATCATTAATACCATATTTCAACATTGCAATACGTTCTACACCCATACCGAAGGCAAAGCCTTGCACTTCATTAGGATCATAACCGTTTAATTTCAACACGTTAGGATGTACCATACCGCAACCGAGAATTTCTAACCAACCTGTATGGGAACATACACGGCATCCATCACCATGGCACATGCAACAAGAAATGTCTACTTCTGCACTTGGTTCTGTGAAAGGGAAGAAACTTGTACGGAAACGAACCGCAGTATCTTTACCAAACATTTTTCAAGAACAATTCCAATGTACCTTTCAAATCAGAGAAGGTAATATGTTTGTCGATCACAAGGCCTTCTACTTGATGGAATACTGGAGAATGAGTAGCATCATAGTCCCAACGATATACTTTACCTGGTGCAATCATACGGATAGGCGCATTTTTTTCACTACCTTGCAATGTTCTAGCTTGTACAGGAGATGTATGCGTCCGAAGTAATACGGAATCAGTAATATAGAAAGAATCCTGCATATCACGAGTCGGATGGTCTGCCGCTAAATTCAAGCATTCAAAGTTAAAATAGTCCGATTCAATTTCAGGGCCTTCTTCTACTGCATAACCCATGGACACGAAGAATTGTTCAATTTCTTCATTGATTTGTGTCAATGGATGTAAATGGCCTTTGCGAACAGGACGACCTGGCAATGTGATGTCTATAGTCTCTTGTTCTAATTTAGCCGCCAATACAGCAGCTTCCATTTGTTGTTGTACTCCGTCTAAAAGCTTCTTCCAAAGCTACACGAACTGTATTCACCAAAGCACCCATAGCGGGACGTTCTTCAGGAGACAGTTTGCCCAATCCTTTTTAATAACGATGTGACTTCCCTTTTTTACCTAAATAGGTAACACGAATATCTTGTAATTCCTGCAAGTTCGTGGCCCCTTGAATTTGGGCAGTGCTTTTTCTTGCAATGCTTGCAATTGTTCTTTTCATTGATTCCTATCCTCCAACTATTCTTCATCTAACAACGACCATGGTAATGCCGGCAATTCTATACTACCTAGTACCATAAAAGTTCCACTTCCCATAAACACAAGCTCGCCCATATCATTATATAGGCGACAGGACGTAACCATCGTCGTCTGTCCATTGTGCTCCACATTGGACACGCCATGAATCCTTGCATTCTTTGGCAATGCTTTCACAAAATTGCCATTGATTTGCGCCGTTGTCACTTGTTTCCCTAATGTAATACAAGCCAATCCCATGAGATAATCTGACAAACTCAGATGCACCCCGCCATACACATCGCCTCGTGGATTGCTATGTAACTGTTCTTCACTGTGAAAGTCCAATTCCACATGACCAGGGACACATTGCGAAGTGTCACATGATGTAATACTTCAAAGGGATGAGCACTTGTATGGTCTTGGAAGTATTCCAATAATGTCTTATATTCCATATTTGTAACCTTTCTAAGCTTATCTTTTTATTATAGAGGAAATACCACCTTATTATCAATAGATAGGCCTAGAAATCCTTGATTAAATCCAATAAACCTTGCTCATCCATAACTGGGATACCCAATTGCTCCGCCTTTTGTCAATTTGCTACCAGAGATCTTCACCGGCGATGACCAATGTCGTTTTTTTGCTCACAGATCCTGTTACCTTGGCTCCATGTGCTTTCTAGGATGGCGCCTGCCTCTGTACGCCCCATTGCAGAAAGCTTACCGGTCAATACGATAATCTGACCTTCTAGTTCATTGCCCGCAGCTTCCTGTACTTCCTCTTCTAATCGTACACCAGCACTACGCAATCCTTCTACTATTTGTCGATTTCGTTCATCACCGAAATATTCCACTAAGCTTTTCGCCATAGTAGGTCCAATTTCATCTATACTCGTTAATTCATCCATAGTGGCCTGCATTAAACTATCGATGGAAGTAAAGTATTTCGCAATAGTTTGTCCCGCTTTTGCTCCGATAAGGCGAATCCCTAAGCCAAATAACACCCTGACCTAATCCTCGTCCTTTCGAATCTTCGATAGCTTGCAATAGATTTTTGGGCAGATTTTTCCCATTCGTTCCAAAGAAGTAATATCTTCCTCTTGCAAAATGATATAAGTCCACTACTGTTTCAATACGATGATTAGTGACCAATGCCTCTACGATACTCGGGCCTAATCCATCAATGTTCATAGCATCACGGGAGGCAAAGTGAATGATGCCTTCCTTTTTCCACCGCCGGACAATGTTCATTACTACAATAGATGGCTACTTCTCCTTCACGTCGTAACGTAGAAGATTCACAAACCGGACAGGCAGTAGGCATTTTTATAAGGTGCAGAATCAGCTTGTCGTTTGTCCATTACCACAGAAATAACTTCTGGAATGATTTCTGCGTACTTTATGGATACGCACCGTATCACCAATGCGAATATCCTTTTCTTTAATAAAATCTTCATTATGCAATGTAGCCCGTGATACATTCGTACCAGACACAAAGACAGATTCCAATTCTGCAGTCGGTGTCAACACCCCTGTGCGCCCTACATTGATCGTAATATCTTTGACAATGGTCTCCACTTCTTCTGGTGGATATTTGAAAGCCGTCGCCCATTTCGGATCCTTCGCTGTAGTCCCCAATGTCTCTTGGTCTTCAAAAATCATTTACCTTTGATCACCATACCATCTGTATCATAAGGCAAATTGTGACGTTCTGTATCCCAATAGTGAATATGTTTCACAACCTCTGCTATGGATTGACACACTTTATAGTGAGGATTGACATGAAATTTGAAATCTTCTAGTTGCTCTAATAATTCCCGCTGTGTATGTATGTTAGATCCTTCTGATGAACCAATAGCATAGGCGAAAAAGTCTAAATTACGGCTCGCCGTAATGGCTCGGGTCTTGTTGGCGCAAGGAACCAGTCACGCATTACGTGGATTAACAAAAGTTTGTAAGCCACCTCTTCTCGTTCTGCATTAATGCGTGTAAATTCCTTTATGTGGCATATACGCTTCGCCACGGATTTCAATAAACGGTGGTGCATTGTCAATGACCAATGGAATAGATTGTATCGTTTTTACATTGGCTGTTACATCTTCCCCTACACGACCATCACCACGTGTGACGGCTCGCACAAAGAGACCTTTTTCATAATGCAGGTTCACTGCCAACCCATCAATCTTTAACTCCACCACATAATGCGGTTTGTGGCCCAATTCTTTTTCACAACGTGCGCCAAATTGTTCCACTTCGGCATCATTAAAAACATTGCTTAGGCTGAGCATACGCTGTCCATGCACTACTTTTTCAAAGCTGCCTTCCACTTTTGCCCCTACACGTTGTGTCGGAGAGGTAGGTACAATATATTCAGGGTGCGCCGTTTCTAAGTCTACTAACTTGCGATACAGCACGTCATAGTCATAATCAGAAATAATGGGCGCATCTTTTACATAGTATAAATAGGCATGATGGGCCAATTCTTTTTGTAATTGTTGAATTTCTTCTTGAATACTCATAGTATGATTTCCTTACTTCTTTTTGTATCGGTGCAAATTTAGCCATAATTTGACGTAACCCTTGTGTAGGGGAACTCAATTTTTAATTTTACATTAGCACCTTCACCGATGACTTCCAATACAGTACCTTCCCCCATTTCGAGTGGATAGCCGTATCTCCTACAGTCCAATCAACCACTTGTGGGTTGCGGATAATTGGCTTATTTACAGTCCGATTCGCTACCGATTGATGGAACGGTACATGTCGCTGTAATTCTTCTTTCACAGTGCGTTTCGGACGTAATTCTTCAATCAATTCACTTGGGATTTCTTTCAAGAATCGGGATGGTAGATAACTTGTAGTTTTTACCAAATACAGTACGTGTTCTGTCGCATTGGACACTAGAGCGCCTCTTCCGCTCGTGTAATCCCTACATAGGCTATACGCCGTTCTTCTTCCACTTCTTCTGGATTCATCAAGGTCCGACTATGCGGGAATAAACCTTCTTCTAGGCCTGCCAAGAATACCACTGGAAACTCCAAACCTTTCGCCGCATGCAAGGTCATCAAGGTGACTTTCGATTCCTCTTGTTCGAAGGAATCTACATCATTCACTAGAGCAACTTGTTCTAAGAAATCTTGTAGTGTTCCCTCTGGATTCGCGTCTGTAAACTCTTTCGCTACAGACACTAACTCCCCGATATTTTCCAACCGAGCTTGGTCTTGCGGGTCTGTACTCATTTCCAATTCCACCACATATCCCGTTCTATCTAGGACTGCTTCAATGATGCCTTGTACTGAAAGTTCCGTCGCTTCGTTGACCAAGCTAAAAATTAGAGCCATAAAATCTTCTAATTTTTTTCCCTTTGTTTTCCCTTTTAATGGTAGGAATCTGCTCTAGTTGGCTTAAGGTCATAAATAACGATGTATTCGTGTACCTTTGCGAAGTCCTGTAGTTTTCCTACCGTAGTCAAACCAATACTTCGTTTCGGCACATTGATAATGCGCTGTAAACAAATATCGTCAAAAGGATTCATCAAAATGCGCAAATAGGCAAGGATATCTTTAATCTCTTTTTCGATCATAGAACTTCGTGCCCCTCCCACCATAGTGTAGGGAATCCCCCAGCTTAATCATCGATTCTTCTAGCACACGAGATTGGGCATTTGTACGGTATAAAATAGCTATATCCCCATAGTTCCGATTGTGAATTTCTTTTTGTTTTTATAGTATCTCCGATAAAAGCCCCTTCTTCTTGTTCCGATTGGGCTTCAAAATGGCGAATTTTAGGTCCCTCTTCCTTATCTGTCCACAATACCTTTTCTGGACGGCCCTCATTGTAGTCTATGACCGCATTGGCAGCCTCTAAAATGGTTTTAGTAGAGCGATAATTCTGTTCCAATTTGATCATCTTCGCCTTAGGATAATCTTTTTCGAAGTCTAAAATATTTTGGATATCTGCCCCACGCTAAAGCATAAATACTTTGGTCCACATCACCTACGACGCATAAATTATTCCATTTTGATGCTAGTAAAGATGCCAATGTATATTGCGCATGGTTTGTATCTTGATATTCATCAATCATAATGTAGCGGAATCGCTGACTATACTTTTCTAATACAGTTGGATTTTCTTGCAATAATTTCACTGCCACAAGTAATAGATCGTCAAAATCTAAGGCATTATTTTTGCGCAACTCAGCTTCATAATAATCGTAAACTTTAGACACTTGTTGGGTATAAAAATCGCCTGCCCGTTTGCGAAAATCCTTCGCTAATTGCAGTTTATTTTTCGCATCACTAATCTGTGCTTGCATAGCCCCTACAGGATAGTATTTATCATCTAAATTCAAGGCTTTAATAGCTTGCTTAATCACCGCTTGAGAATCACTGGAATCATAGATAGAAAAGTTTTTACTATACCCCATAAATGTATCTAATTCAAATCGTAAGAATTTAGCGCAAAAGGAATGGAATGTACTGAGCCAAATACGATGCGCTGTCTCTCCTACCAAGCCTTCCACACGCTCTTTCATCTCTTTCGTCGCTTTATTGGTGAAAGTAATAGCTAAAATTTCATAAGGGCTCACCCCTTGTGTCAACAAATAGGCGATACGATATGTTAACACTCTAGTTTTTCCTGAGCCAGCACCAGCCAATATAAGAAGAGGCCCCTCTGTCGCATATACCGCCTCTTGTTGTTCTGTATTTAAACCGTCAAATATCATAATACCTCTCTTGCATATAACAAGGGTGCGTCGAGTTACCGTACTCCAACGCACCCCTATGATAAATTAGCCTTTCATAGCACCCACGATTGGTGGTACTACTTGTTTTTACGGGATAATGTATGTTCTAAATATACTTCATTGTCCACAGGTTGTGCATTGAATGCGACTACCACTACATCATTCGCATCGCCAACAAAAATTAAGTTTGTTGCTTCTGTTAAGATATTCGTAATCATCAAGTAAGATGCACTGTAGTTATTAGCACTGCGCAATTCTTCCATAGCTTTTAACAAGCAGCCTTTACGACCTAAAATATCTGTAGTATCCATCACTTGGATTTGTCCAATACTGATGATTTTGCCATTCGCTTCAAATTCTTTCAAATCTGTGCACAATTTTTTTCATCAGAATAATCGGATACATCAGAACCCGACTTTTCAATAATTCCATGCCATATTCTTCTAAATTTACACCAGCGATATCAGCTAATTTTTCTTGCCGTTTCTTTATCTTTTTCAGTACAAGTAGGGAGAACGGAACAATACTGTATCGGAAATGATGGCAGACAGCATCAAACCCAGGGGCGATGTTTTTTTAGGAATCTCTTGGCCGTATTGCCAGTATAAATTAGCAAGAATTGTACAAGTACAGCCCACTGTTTCATAATGAATGAAAATTGGGTTATCTGTCACTAAACCGCCAATACGATGATGATCGATATTTTCGATTAATTCTGCTTCTTCAATATCATCGATAATTTGTACTTTTTCATTGTGGTCTACAAGAACCACTTTTTGTTTTTTTGTTTTGGCGCTTCTACATTGGATCGAATAATCCCTAGGTACGTACCATTGTCTACTACTGGATATCCACCGATATGAGAGTTAGCTTTGAAATCACGAAGTTTTGTTTCTTTGCTGATTACTTGGCAGGAAGTTTTTGTACAAATCTCACCTGCTGTCACGCTTGCATGACCACCAATAGCAACTTCCAAGGCGTCGATCAAACGTTGTGCCGTAATCGTACCTACATAGGATGTGCCATTTTCACCACTGGAATACGGTTCATCTCGTATTGTTTACGCCATCCTAACACATCTTGCAACGTTGCCTTAGCATCCACAGCAGGAATGGCTTCCACAACATCTTCTACAGTAACTGCAAAAGAAGTTACGATTTCAGGATGTTCAAATCCAAAGTACTGTAATGCAAAGGATGTTTCTTTGTTAGCTTGACTCGCACAAATTGGTTGTGCAGACAATGCCCATTTGATTTTTTAAGTTTGCATAAGAAATAGCAGAGCAAATAGAATCTGTATCTGGACTCTTATGTCCTGTTACTAAAAATTGTATCTCTTAACATAATGTCACCTCATATAATCTTTCACTTGAGTTATTTATTAATGTCTCTATATTATATCATAATTAGCTGTAAAATGCATACAAAAAGACCCTGTAAACAATAGTTTACAAGGCCTTTTCATTCGTTTCTATTATGCATTTACAGAAACTACTTGTTCTCCTTTGTAAGAACCACATGTTGGGCAAACGCGATGCGGCATCATTGGTTCGTGACATTGTGGACAAGCTACATAACCGTGTACTTCTAATTTCCAGTTAGCACGACGACGATCGCGACGGCATTTGGAAAAGTCTACGCTTTGGTACTGCCATTATCTGCACCTCCTTAACATAATCACTAGGTATTAATCATCATTTTCTTCCTTCAGCAATGTTCTTAGCACTGCTAATCGAGGATCTACCACAAAGGATTCACAAGAGCATGGTGAAACATTTTGATCTGCTCCGCAATGAACACATAATCCTTTGCAATCATCCTGACATAACACTTGAGAGGGCTCATTGATGATTAATGTTTCCGAATGGTCTCCGTTAGATCAATTTCTTCCCCATCGAAAGAAATTACATCATCGTCTCCATAGGTGGAATTTGTAACACCAAAAGTCTCTTCAAATGGAACAGTATGGGTATAATTAGTATCGGTTAAGCATCTTGAGCACTCATATTGTCCATTTGTTGTTATGGTACCATTCACCACATAATGTTGACCATCATAACGAAGCTCACCACTAATGGTTATATCATGACGGCTCCAAGGAAAAGCAGATACGTCACCAAGTTCTACCCCTGATGTCGTACATAGAAAAGGGACAACGCGTCCAATCTGTTCTTTTGCTTGCTCTACTTGCAGTTTCATAATTTTACCTCGACTATACTATTATAGCTATCTAGTCTATCTTTGTCAAATCCTAGCCCTATATGTTGTTGATAATTTTTAAAACACATACAAGACTTAGCAGTTGACTCTCATGTGAAAAAGAGCTCCCCGTTTGGAGAGCCCTATGTATGTTAACCAATTTAACAACTAAATTGATTACGCTTCTTCGAATTGGTCTTTACCAACCCCACAAATTGGGCAAAGGTAATCATCAGGTAGATCTTCGAATTTAACGCCTTCAACAGCTTCATCGTAAGTCCAACCGCATACTACGCATACGTATTTTTATCCATTCTGTGCACCACCTTTCGTACTTAACAGTAATCTCAGATACTTCATCTGTATTCAGTATACCACTACAATCGAAAACTTTCAATATATTCTCAATCATTTTCTATGTTATTTTGAGATACCTACTTGCAAAAGTATGCATAATGCACTTACCACCGTCGACTAGCACCGCCTCCACCAGAGGAACCGCCACCAAAGCCTCCGAATCCGCCACCGCCAGAACGGCCTGATCCGCCACCTCGACCAGAGGCTAATATCCACAGAATCGATTGCGTAATACTTCCTCCAAAAGAATGTCATATCGACGATGATGAGCACTAAGAGACCTACGCCTATGAGCAACAGTTGTAAAGGTGTTAACTCAATCCCTTCTTGTTTTTGCATAGGTTTGACTCCCATCTACGGTAACACCGTATTCCTTGGCCGTTTCACCGACCAACACCTGATAAGTAGTTGTGATACCTTCTCCATACTTTCCTTTCTGAAAGTATGGTATAGCATAGGTATCTAATATCTCTCCCGCTTTTGCATCATTAATGGCCCTTCTAATCCGTACCCTACTTCAATGCGCATTTGTCTCATCTTTCAGAGCCACTAAGAATAATATGCCATTATTAGCATCCTTTTGCCCGATACCCCATGACTGAAACACTCGATTTGCATAGTCTGAGACATCTTCACCCTCTAAAGTAGACACGATTAACACAGCCACCTGAGCTTTCGTTTTCTTTTGCAATTCTAAACCCATGCGATTCATGGTGTTCACTTCTTCTTTTTTCAGCGTTTGCGTTTGATCCAGCACATATCCATTCTTAGGTGCTTGGGGCACATCTAAGGCGAAAACAGATAGATGACTTAACAGCAGTAAAAATGTGACTAATAGACTAGTGAGTATGACCATACACCTATAGTTTCTTTTCATTCTATCTCCTTACTGCAAAACTTTCATAGTCTATAATTCTATCCCTCTAGTTCTACAAGGTTATAGCTTTCGACGATAGGCCCAACATATCATAGTATATGCCTATCCGTACTAGCCTTCTCCTGCACTAGAACTGTACTTTAGGTGCACTTTGCGCCCCTTTGATCTGCTTCGAAATAAGGTTTCACTTGGAATCCCATAGGGTCGGGCAATTAATGATGTTGGTAAGGTACGAATTTTTCATATTGTAGGCTTGCACGCTACCATTATAATCTTTTCGCGCCACAGCAATACGATTCTCTGTGCCCGCCAATTCATCTTGTAAGGCTCTAAAATTTGCATCCGCTTTTAAGTTTGGATAATTTTCCACTACTACGAGCAGACGACTAAGAGCACTAGTCAATTCTTGATTGGCTTTTCGCCGTTTCTTCCACTGTTTTGGCGCCACCCTAATTTTGCCCTAGCATCCGCCACGGCTTGAATCGTTTCTTTTTCATGGGTAGCGTAGCCTTTCACAGTACTTACCAAGTTAGGGAATTAAATCAGAACGGCGTTGCAGTTGTGTCTGCACCGCGCCCATTGACCATTCACTTGTTCTTCCGTTTGCACCAGTCCATTATAGGAACTGAATATCCAAATTAAAAATAACTCCTAAAATACCTAATCCGATTAACCACGATTTTTTTCATTGTTCCTCCTTTATACATGTTCTTATATTTCATATCTACGGTAGCCACGATGGGCTTACCTATATTATACATTGTTTTTTTCTATCTTTTTATAGCAACTATATTTTTCATTCGATTAGGCTATAATGAAAGCATGTTGAAAAGTCTTTTGTCATTCTATGGAATGACATACTATATAGGAGGAACTATGAAAACTAGATTAACCGAATTATTAGGTATTCAATATCCTATTATCCAAGGTGCTATGGCATGGACTTCAGAACACACATTGGTACTCGCCGTTGCTAATGCACGGTGCTACTGGTGTCATTGCGACAGGCGACCGTGACACAGAATGGGTACGCCAAGAAATTCGCCAGTGCAAGTCTTTAACGGATAAACCATTTGGTGTGAACTTAATGTTGATGGCTCCCAACTTAGATGATATCTTAGCAGTGATTGTGGAAGAAAAAACCTGCCTTTGTGACATTAGGTGTCTGGCAACCCTGTACCTTTCATCGAACCACTACATGCGGCAGGGCATCAAAGTCATCCCTGTAGTTCCGAATGTAAAATTGGCTAAACGCGTAGGCTGCGCCGGCGCCGATGCCCTCATTATCGAAGGCCAAGAGGCAGGCGGTCACATCGGTACGCAAACAACGATGGCTTTACTTGAAAACGTAGTACCAGAAGTAGATATTCCTGTTGTTATCGCTGGTGGTATCGTTGACGGACGTGGTTTGGTCGCCGGCCTTACTATGGGCGCGCGGGCGTTCAAATGGGATCTCGTTTCATTTTAGCAGAAGAATGTAAAATGCATCAAAATTGTAAAAATGCTATCATCAACGCTACCGATACAGATTCTACAGTAACAGGCCTTACTTTCAACCATGGCGTACGCGGTTTAAAAAGCGAATTTACCGCTCGTTATTTAGAGGCAGAATATAGTTGCGCTCCAAAAAGCGATTTGACAGCTATGGCCATTGGCACTAATAAAAAAGCTGCCGTTGACGGAGATACTGTAAACGGCGTTGTTCAAGTTGGTCAAGGTCTGAACCGCTTAACACAAGTAGAACCCTGCAAAAACTATCGTAGAATCCGTTGTGGCAGAGGCAAAAGAGGCAATAAAAAGCACAACAATTTATCTAAACCAATTATATCTACAAATTTAATACATTACATATATCATAATTATTTACAGCCATATCTAGGAGGTTACTATGCTACCATTTAAAGGAAAGTATCCAAAATTAGATCCAAAAAGTCATATAATGCCCGGCGCTGAGCTCGGCTGGGCGATGTCGAATTAAAAGAATATGCCTCTGTATGGCAAAATGTATCTGCCCGTGGGGACGTCAATAAAAATCGTTGTAGGTCGCTACTCCAATGTACAAGACAATTCCGTACTCCATGTCGACGACGACCACGCTTGTATCCTTGGTGACTTCGTTACCATCGGTCACAGCGCTATCATCCACGCCTCTACCCTAGAGGACCATGTATTAGTGGGCATGGGCGCTATCGTTCTTAGCCGTTGCCATATTGGCCGTGGTTCCATCATCGGCGCAGGCGCACTCGTTCTAGAAGGCACAGAAATCCCACCCTACTCCCTTGTGGTAGGTAGCCCTGCGAAAGTCATCCGTACTGACGAAAAATGATTGAAAAAATCCACAACCAAGCTGTAAAATACAAAACATTGTGGACAAAAGAATACGGATTCTTGCCAGATGCAGATGGCGAAGTATGGGATCCTAGCCAAACAATTGTGTAGGCTACGTACTGTGCGACTACTATAGATGCCCACAGTATAATATACACTAGATGCCATTCATCTGTGGGTAAACAGTTCTTCTATGAAAGAAACTAATTAGATTAACTGCTGTCCCCAAAACTTGATAAAGAACCAAAAATATAAGCAAAAAGAGGAAAGTTGAACTAGTCGTCAACTTTCCTCTTTTATTGTATTCAATTAACTATGGACTTTTATTCCATATACAAAACTACTTCCCCCTGTTGCAAGGACGCTTGTATATCAATAATCCGCTGATTGCTACTTCCTCTAAAGGCTAATCCTCGGATCTCGCAACTCATCTACGAATTTCCCATCCACTAAGATATGGCATCGCTCTAACAATGATCGTTTATTAGGGCGTCTCAAAAATCTCTTCATAGGTATATCCTGAATAGACCCAGATTGGTTTTCTGCGGTACCACCTCTAATACTCTATCTACTAGTGGTATTAATCCCTCTATATTTTTGAAAGGGTTCTCCCCGAGCAAGGTCAATCCACTGCATGCAGGAGCCTTTACATAGGGAAAGCAATCGCTCTGTATCCGATTCAGTCCACTCTTGCCCAGCGGAAAAAAATCTTGATATTCCTCGTTAAAGCAATTATAGCAACAATGAGTACAACTGGTAACAAACAAGGATGTACGGATGCCCTCACCATTAGCAATATCATATTGTCTAAGTTGTCCGTATCGCATGGCACATCCTTCTTTCACTATCTAATTAAATATGCATCACTCGGTCTTTAATTTCCTTAGTGCGACCTTCGTTCCAGAAGTTTTCCCTAAGTAACCACAAGTTCTACGAATGACCGTCAATGTATCACGATTCGTATTATGACACCGTGGGCATTCCCATTGCACTTGATCATTGACGATGATCTCTCCATCAAAGCCACATTCATGGCAATAGTCAGATTTTGTGTTAAATTCTGCATAGGAAATAGTATCGTAAATATACTGCATCATCGTCAATAAGGCAGGAATATTGTTGTTCATATTAGGAATTTCCGCATAAGAAATACATCCACCTGTAGATAATCGTTGAAACTCCGATTCAAAAGCAAATTTATCGAATACATTGATTTCTTCACGCACATTAACATGATAGCTATTGGTGTAATAGCCTTTATCGGTAATATCTGGAATTTCTCCAAATCGTGCTCTATCAATGGAGGAAAAACGATTTGTCAAACTTTCAGTCAGGCGTACCATAGAGAGCGAACCCGATGTTATGTTTACTGCGCCATGTTTCCGTAGCCTTGTGCAAGCGTTCCATCACCTTACGAGCAAAGCGGTGACCCTCATCAGATGTATTAGAATCACCTACAATGAGTTTCGTCGCCTCATACAAACCAATATAGCCCAAGGAAATCGTCGCATAGCCACCTTCTAGTAAAGGACGGATAGGCGCCCCTTTTGGCAAGCGAGCGATGGCCCCATATTGCCAATGAATAGGCGACACATCACTAGTTACGTCCTTCAACAATTCATAGCGGAACAACAATGCTTTTTCCGCCAAGTCCAATCGTTTTTCTAAGATATCGAAGAACACATCTTCCTTACCTTGTGCTAAAAATGCCGATTTGTGGCAAGTTAAGGCTCACTACGCCAATGTTGAAACGACCATTAAATACATAGTCACCTTCTTCATTTTTCCACGGTGACAAGAAAGAGCGACAACCCATAGGAGCAAAATACATTGCCCTCATAGATTTCTTTTCATTTTTCGCAGAAATATAGTCAGGATACATGCGTTTTTGCCGTGCATTGCGCGACCAATTCCGTCAAATAATAGTATTCACTATCAGGGTGTACATTATGTTCATCCAATACATAAATTAACTTAGGGAAGGTCTGGGTGTAATGTACACATCGGCATCATTCTTGATACCTTGAATGCGTTGTTTTAAAATTTCTTCATCAATTAAAAGTCGCTTCTTTTGCAAGTTCACTATTCGGATCAAAGTGCATAAATAAGGTTACAAATGGCGCTTGTCCATTCGTTGTCATCAATGTATTGATTTGATATTGTATAGTTTGAATACCGTCCTTAACTTCTTTTTGTGTCCGTTTCCAAGCAATCTCTTCTGCTTTTTTTCTAAATTCGGAGTCATACCGTACACTTCTACTTGTTCTTGCAACGTAAGTTCTACATATTTTTCATAGGACTTTCTCACGTAAGGCGCCAAAAATACGGTCGATACCATTAATACTTTGACCGCCGTATTGACCTGATGCGACTTGAGCAATAATTTGCGTCGTTACTGTACATGCCACTTGAAAGGATTTAGGCGTATCAATGCGCTTTCCATTGATTACTGTACCATTCGTTAACATGTCTTCCAAATTCACTAAACAGCAATTAAACATAGGTCTGGATAATGTAATCCATATCGTGAAAGTGGATGGCTCCACTATCATGGGCTTGTACAATATCCGTAGGAATCAACTTTCTACGAGCAATATCCTTGCTCACTTCCCTCGACTGATTAAATCCCGTTGTGTAGACACAATGGATGCATCTTTTGTTAGAGTTTTCATCGAGAACAGCCACATTGGATTTATTCAACAAAACCAAATACATCTTTGTCCGTCGTATTTTCAACCCGTTTGAAAGCTTGCACTGCTTTATAGTTTTTCGTAGGCGCGCGCCGTCGCGAGGTTATTGTTTTCTAGGAGTTTATAGTACACTTGGTCTTCGATGGCATATATCGTAATATTACGCCCCATTTTTTTCCGCATAAGCCTCAATCTCATTGGCTATTGTAAGAGCTAATCTCGGCGTGTACACACCTGTACTACTATGCATAGCCTTTTCAATAGCTATGATGATTTTCTCTTTATCGAAATTGGCGATGGTACCATCACGTTTAATTACCTGTATCATACTAAATTCCTCCTATCGACTTAGTATGTCGGTAATGTAATAATCAGACCATACTTGAAGTCGGCACGAACCAAAAATTTCACATGTATATACAATGAGCAACACTCATTCAACTTACATTTGAATAAAAAGTGTACATATAAAGAGAGCTTTTTAAGCTCTCTTACGTTCATGGTCTACACATGTAGATATTTTCTTACTTGCCATTAGAAATAAACTGTATTTTAGTTTATTAAGTCACAGTTTCTTTTTATAGATGGTAAGTGTACTGTTCATTTCATGTCCATATATGACATCATTACATTTAGTTTACAACATCTTGTAGCTATTTTCAATCACATCTACTACATCATGTATACCAATTCGGTATAAGACACATTACATCATCATTATAATGAAATACTAAAAATCTAATAATATAATCATAAAGTTCGTCATAAGTAATCATTATGTTACGTTTTTGTATTTTCTTATTAGCATTTTGTGGCTTTTTAAATTTAAACGATATGTTACTATATTAGTAAAGAAGTAAACTCGATATGTGTGCAATAGGCAACGTATAATAGAATTAAGTCTTAAGTTAATGAATTAGTTTCAAAAACTAAATATAAATAGAGAGGCAATATCTTAATGGGCCACCGATGACCGGGACATTCTAACGCTAATTTAAAAACTATGGATAAAGGGGTCGAATTCGACTCCTTTAAAAATAATGCTGTAGTAATTCATTTACATTATCGCCACAAAGATGGATTACAAGTACAAATGCTATCGGAATTATATCCAAATCTGGTCGATATGGCGGGTACATTTGCACACACTGATATTGCTTTTGAATTTGCTTCTTGGATTTCTCCTGAATTTAAGCTTTATATAATTAAAGACTACCAACGGCTTAAACAAGAAGAATCAATTCAACAATCAATCGAATGGGATGTTAGAAGATCCATTTCAAAAAGTTAACTATAAAATTCATACAGATGCTATAAAAGAATGCATTATTCCTCGCCAACTTACCAGTCAAGATACTAGATATACATATGCTAGTGAGGCTGATATATTGAATCTCGCACTCTTTGGGATGACCGCCAAAGAGTGGCGTACAAACAACACAGATAAAAAGGTAATATTCGTGATTATGCGACAATAGAACAATTAATAGTATTATCTAACCTTGAAAATCTTAATGCTGAATTTATTCGCCAAGGGTTGCCACAAAACGAAAGATTACTAGCACTTAATAAGTCCGCACGATTCCATCTGCAAAGTTTATTACAAGGTTCCGCACGCACTAGAACACATAAAAATCATTAGATATCAAAAAAAGATAATCTGTAATTAGCCATGAGTGTTTTAAAACTTTTAAGGGTTCTATAATATATTATAGAACCCTTTTGATCTACTACGTTTAGAATTTTAATTTTGTTGCTACCCACGCGGAAAAGAACAGCTTTTCACAATATCCCCCTACTACGAATGGATAGAATAAAAATACCTAATGCTTTTTGCAAGCCTTCTCCAGTAAATGGAATATTAGCTACAGACATGAAGTATGGTACGGTCGCTACATAAGTAATGACAATACTTACAACAGTAGCTACCACTGCATATCTTACAAAACTTTTTCAGGTCCTTTCAAGCAACTCACTGCTGTATAAGCGATAGGCCAGATAAGGATAAATCCACCAGTAGGTCCAAGAATTTTTCCCATCCCCCTGTGAATCCAGTAAATACTGGTAATCCTACAGCACCTAATAGCACATATACTAAGGTTGCTAGAAATGCTTGTTTAGGCGGTAGCAATAAACCAATTAGGCACAGTGCAATAGTAATCATGGAAATCATACCTACCCCCATAGGATTGGGAATAGATAGTTGCGCCATGACACAAGCCAAAGCCACTAATAAAGCCATTTTAGTTAATTCTTTAGTCTTTATCATTCAATAACTCCTTGCCGTAAATCCATTTGCAGGTAGCTCGTCCCCCATGGGTTCCTACTAATTCGCAAGAGCCTTTTTGTAAACGACCTTCTGCACGGATATCATATTTTTCTACAGAAATTACATCGCCTCCATAGAATGGAGCTGTAAACGTAATATCGAGTTGAAGTAAAAGCTCTTCATCCAATACATGATGCGCCATATGCGTCAAAATCATTAACTCCGGAACAGATGGAACTTCTTCGTAGTACACTGGGTTCAAATCTTGAACAGCATGCACGTACTCTAGAATAGACTCTTTTGTAAATACAAATTTTGTACGCGTCTTATCTTTCAAATCACCATGCCACACTTGAGGAAATTCATCAATAGACACTTCATTGTGATGGTCATACAATTCATGTGCACGTTCATACATAGTAGACACAATAGTCCCCTTTGTATTAGATACAGTTACAACATGTTCTCTCTTCCTTGGACTGTAATTGATCTCCAACTCTGGAGATTTTTTACTTCGTTTGTATTGTACATTATGTACAATTACAGTATCAGGTATTTCTCTTATACTTGCCAAGCCCTTACATAGTGTATGCATAGTGCCTCCTCCCCCATTATATGGGTATAATGGATCTTACAAAGTACATGATTCTTACATTCTGTTACACCTTTATTATAGTAATCAAACTACATATAGTCAACTTATTTTTCAAATATTTCGTTTACAAACATTGAATGATTACTCATATAACCCTTTCAGACCTGAAAAACACCGTTACATAAGAAACAGCCAAGATAGTCACACTACCTTGGCTGTTGTCATCCTATTCACTATACTAGAAGGAATAGCCTACACCGCATGCAAGCCTTTCACATCAGTTTTGTTGTGATTCATATTGTATTGATCGTATTCATAATAGACGTTTAAGTCAATACCGGTTGAAGACCATATGTGGCACCGATTTGATAGGTTCCTTTAATATCGTTTCCAAGTCCAATTTTTGCGAACCCTTCCACTTTATCAGACAATTGCGTATGTCCAATCACACCGCTTGGTATCCAAAGCCACTGTGCTTGTCACCCATATCCACATACGTACCTGCACCATATACATTCACATTTGGATGTACTGCATAAGCGCCTGTCAATTGGTGATCATTAATATTAGCACCTGTACGACGCACTTTATTGAAAGAATATTGCGCTGCTGTTGTATTGCTCAATCCTTGTTCTACAGACACACCAAATCCATTTCTACGTTTAGAATCATTGGCTGTTTTATTAGTAATAGAATACTCTGCCTGAATTTTTGTTTCTCCAGGGTAGATATTTGTCACTGGTACGGAGGCTGCAAAAGCACTGCCCGCGAAAGCTCCTAATACCGCTGTTACAACTAAAATCTTTTTCATAGTATCCTCCTATGGTTCAGTTTCTTATCGTTTCATGAAAGCTGGTACTTCTGGAGATCCGCCTGTAGCACCAAATGGAGATTTACGAGCGAAACCATTGGAAGAACCTTGATCACCAAAACCAGTAGCTACTACAGTGATATACACTTTGTCGCCTACATTTTCATCGATAACAGAACCGAAGATGATATTTGCTTCTGGATCTCGTCGCTTCAGAGATAATTTCTGCGACTTCATTGATTTCGAATAAGCTTTTAATTCTTCACTACCAGTGATGTTTAACAAGATGCCTTTTGCACCGTCAATGGAAGTTTCCAACAATGGGCTGTTGATTGCTTGTTTAGCAGCATCTACAGCGCGGTTTTCACCTTCACCAACGCCGATACCCATCAATGCTTCCCTTGGTTAGTCATGATTGTTTTTACGTCAGCAAAGTCAAGGTTGATTAAACCTCGGTTTTGTGATTAAGTCGGAAATACCTTTGATACCTTGACGCAACACTTCATCAGCAGTCAAGAAAGCATCTTTTAAAGATGTTTTTACGATCGATAATACCCAATAAGCGGTCATTTGGAATCGTGATAATTGTATCAACTTTACCAGTTAATGCTTCAATACCACGTTCTGCTTGTTCTTTACGTTTTTACCTTCGAAACCGAATGGTTTTTGTTACAACGCTCTACTGTCAAAGCACCCGCTTCACGAGCGCACTCAGCCACTACAGGAGCTGCACCAGTACCAGTGCCACCGCCCATACCAGCAGTTACGAATACCATGTCAGCACCTTGCAATGCTTTCAAAATATCTTCGCGACTTTCTTCAGCAGCTTCACGACCTACTTCTGGATTAGCACCAGCGCCTAAACCTTTAGTAGCTTTTTCACCAATTTGAATACGAACTGGTACATTTGTGCCATCTAAGGCTTGTGTCTCTGTGTTAGCCACCAAGAAATCTACGTTTTCCAAGTCGCTACCAATCATGCGAGATACGGCATTTCCGCCGCCGCCACCAACACCAATAACTTTAATTTTTGCGAATTCTGACATCGAATGATCCTCCTCTTAACTAGAGATATATTCCATATACTATACAATGACATTACTCTACTAGTGTATCTTATCATTTATAATTTGCTTTTTATTTTACAATATATATTTTTAATCAATGAAAGCCATGCAATGACTTATTATTTTTCGATTTTTAATCTCTATTTATCGTGTAAGTATCCACTATTGCATTTTTAATATAGGGAGACTTCACGTTCACATCGATATACTGAGGCACCACATGACGTCGCTCAATATCTTTCAACATATCCTCTGTGATTTTTGCCTTTTCTGCTAGGTCGCTACTATCACCTAAATGTATGGGCAACCCTTCTACGGTATAGGCAATCATATGATTTGCATCACCAATGTTGATTTCTCCGATAGTTTTACGTTTCTCCTCAGGAAATGCTTGCATATACGCAATAGCACTGCGGATGCCATCTGCTTCTACGGTGTCACCCAACAAGGCATTTCCTAAGCGTACCCCTGAAATGATAGGCACTGTTGTATCTGGTATAGTAGGCGCATTCGAAATGACCATTCCTTGTCGGTCGATACCGACAAATCCAAATTGCGACGGCACAACAATCATAGCATGTCGCTCAGTAATATCTACTTGCAATGTCAAGGGCAATGCGTAGGATACATGTGCTGTATCTACTCGTATATCCTTTTGCAATCGCTCTTCTAAAGCTCCCGTTCTGACCCGTAATATATTCACAGGGTACCCTAAATCACCGATGGCTACCACATCTTCCGATGAAAGTTGGTTCGTTCCCGTCACTTGGATTTGTCCAATCGGCAAGGGCAATGTGAATACACCGATTAAAACAGCGGCCCCTACGACGATTTTCCAAAGTGGCGAACGCCGTTGTTTCGGGACTTTTTCGCTTTTAAGCGACGACGCATCCGTTTTGGACCCTCTGGTGTATCGACAATCACCACTTCCCATCCATCGTCTTGAGGTGGCAGTTCCCGTTGTATGTGGTCAGGATCCCTATGTATTTCTTCTCGAAATTCCCTTTGATTCATGGCGACTCCTAAAATTTATGCAATCCAAACGAGAGTGTAAAAATTTGTTCACATAATTCAGGAAACTCAATGCCTATCGCTCTAGTCGCTTTCGGTACCAAGGAAGTAGCCGTCATACCGGCACTGTATTGTATTCTAAAACAAACATCTCTTCTGTATCATTCATCATAATATCTACACGAATGACACCTGCACATTGCATCTGTTGATACACTTGTTCACCGATGTGTTGCATTCTAGCCGCTTGAGCCTCTGTGATCGGAGCCGGCACTAAATAATCAGTAGCCCCTGTTGTGTATTTTGAAGTGTAGTCATATTCTCCAGAATGTGGACGAATTTCAATGACTGGCAATGCTTTTACCATCTAACACAGATACAGTGAACTCTCTGCCATCTACAAACTCTTCCACCACAATAACATGGTCAATATCTAATACTTACGTTACTTTCTTCCTCTATCTTTGCAGCATCTTTTAATGATGGCTACCCCAATACTAGATCCTTGACTGGTCGCTTTTCACCACAAAAGGAACGGAAAAATTTAGCTTGAATACTAGCTAAAAATTTCTTCTCTACTTTGCAATTGAGAGTCATAGGATTTCGATTGTGCTGTCGGAATATGAGCCCCTAAAAATACGTGTTTACTCATTTTTATTCATTCCCACCGCATGAGCCATCACGCCAGAACCAGTGTAAGGAATGCCCGCCATTTCCAAAGCCCCTTGCAAGGCGCCATCTTCACCATATTTTTCCGTGGATCGCATTGAATACCACATCGCATTGCAAATCTTGCAAATCTCGGACAACTGTCGATGGATTACATTCCAATGTACTTGCTGTATACCCTTTGCTTTTGCAATGCCTCTGCAATGGTCGCAGCTGTTCTTCCTCGATACTTCTGCCTCTTTTTGATGGTCCTCCCATGAGGACAATAATACGTTTCTCTTTCACTTTATTTTTTTCCTCCAATAAAGCTAATAGTTTAGGTCCATATTGATTGATATTGCCAGCCCCCTATGGTGATGACTAAATCATTAGGCTGTACAATCTCTACTACAGCTTGTGGCAATTGCTCCACATCTGCCACATAGTGCACGTCCACACCCGTTAATTCCTTAATCATAAGCGGAATTGACATACCATCAATGCCTGCCTCTGGTTTTTCACCAGCGCTGTAAATGTCCGTAATGAACACCACATCGGCTTTCTTTTGAAAGCAGTACCAAATTCTCGTAATAACAATTTTGTACGGCTAAAACGATGTGGTTGGAATAAAACAACCACACGATGGTCTTCCAAGGATTTTGGTCGCTTTTATGGTAGCGCCGATTTCCGTTGGATGATGTGCGTAATCATCTACGACCCACACATCTTTGGCATGACCTTTTTGTTTCAAAGCGACGCTTCGCTCCGATAAAAGTACGCAACGATGTAGCTACTACTTCAAAAGGAATCCCTTCTCCTAAGGCCACCACCAAGGCACCCAAGGCATTCAGTGCATTGTGTTGTCCCGGTACTGCTAATCGTAACGTACCCAATACAGCATCCTTATGAATGACTTCAAATGTAGTGATTCCTTGCTCGATACGAAGGTTATCAATGCGATAGTCATTGCCCGCACCTAGTCCATAGGTAATGCATGTACGTTTAATATCCGGCATAATTCGACGAATCGATGGATTGTCGCCACAAACAACAGCCACTCCATCTTCTGGTAATTTCATAGAAAATTCTGTGAAAGCACGCAATAAATTTTCTACCGTTCGGTAATGGTCCATATGGTCATTTTCAATATTCGTAATGACGATGCGCTTTGGATTCAAATGCAAGAAAGATCCGTCACTTTCATCAGCTTCGGCAATGCTGTATTTACCTTTACCTACATGACTACTGCCATTGAGATAATCTACTTCACCACCAATAATGATGGTAGGGTCTTCCTTCGCATCCATAAAGATTTTACCAAGCATAGAGGTCGTCGTTGTCTTACCATGTGCCCCTGCTACGGCAATACCGCAACTTTCATCTAACACAGCTTTCACAATATCGGAACGATGTAAAATAGGGATGTGCCGTTCTTTAGCGCCCATAATTTCTGGATTATCTTCGTGAATGGCAGTGGAGCGAATCACTACATCGGCCCCTTCCACATGGAATGCATCATGGCCCAAATAAATAGTGGCACCAGCATTTCTAAATTTCTCAGTAATGGCTGATTCTTGAATATCAGATCCAGATACAACGAAACCTTTTTCAATTAACACATGTGCAATAGCACGCATGCCAGAACCGGCAATGCCGATTAAATGTATATGTTTATAGGTATCTAACATGAAGATACTCCTCCTATCATTTCATAATGGATACTGCTAAGCTAGCAATGTCATGGGCTGCTTGTGGTTTCCCCAATTGTAGGGTTGCCTCTGCCATGCGCTGACGGTGTAGCGGGCTTTTCCAACATACTTTCAACAGCATGTACCAAAGTAGGTCCATCCAAGTTAGCATCTGTAATCATTTCTGCCGCCTCTACGGATACGAAGGCTTTCGCATTAAACGTTTGATGGTCTGTCACTGCATACGGGTACGGTATTAAGATAGACGGAATGCCTCGCACCGCTAGCTCTGCCAAACCAATGGCACCAGATCGGAACACCGCTATATCAGCTGCAGCCATGGCCATATCCATTTCTTCTAAATACGGAACAATATGAGAGGCCTTGCTATACACAGCACCTTCTGTCTATCCCCACTCTTTACATACACGACTGTATTCATCAGTTCCAGTGGCATGGATAATTTTTACATCTTCTCTATCTTTGAAAGCTTCGTGAACTGCTTTCATGGCCGTATTAATACTGCGAGCACCACGAGATCCGCCACCTACCAAGATAGCTATTTGCTTTGGTTCTACACCAAAGTACGTTCTACCTTCGTCCCGACTCGCTGATACCACAGCCGGGTCGCACTGGATTTCCTGTGTACACTACTTTCTTAGCATGTGGAAAAGCAGATACTGCCTCGTCATAGCCCACTGCTACTACATCTACAAAAACGACTTAAAAATCTTATTTGTAATGCCCTGGCACTACATTTTGCTCTTGTATGAGTGTGGGAATCCCACGGAGCGTCTGCGCCATCAAGAGAGGTCCGCACACATAACCGCCAGTACCGATTACCACATCGGGTTTAAATTCTGAAATAAGACGGTTCGCTTTCCACAAGGAACTCACCGTTTTACTCGCCGTTACGAAGGCATCGAGAGAAATCTTTCTCTGCAATCCCTGTACTGGTAAGGTTGTAAAAGGGATCCCCTCTTTGGGCACAATCCGTGACTCCAGTCCTTTTTCTGTTCCTACATAGAGGAAGTTGGCATCCACCATAGTTTGTAATGTCTTATAGATCGTGATGGCGGGATAAATATGTCCACCCGTACCACCACCTGAAATCATGATATTCATAGATGCCCCCTTACAATCGTTCTACTAATCTACGGAAATGATCGCCTCGATCTTCAAAGCGCGCATACCAGTCAAAGCTAGCACAAGTCGGAGATAAGAGGACTACGTCCCTTCTTCTGCAATACGAGCACTGAGCAATACAGCCTCTTCCATGGACTCACACCGATGAATGTGAGCTACACCGCCTTTTTACAGCGACCTCCGCAAATCGTCGCGCCGCCTCTCAATGAGGATCAATTCTTTCACATTAGTCTTAACCAATGCCATCATTTCGTCTAAATCCGTCATCTTATCCTTACCGCCAAGAATGAGAATCAATGGTTCTGTAAAGGACTCCAAGGCTTTTGATAGTAGAATCTGTATTGGTAGCTTTCGAATCGTTGTAATAGGTAACGCCATTTAAGCTTCTAATGCGTTCTAATCGATGTTCCACACCATGAAACTTGGCGATGGCGCGATATATATCTTCCACCTTAACACCCAGTGCATAGGTTAATGCGATGACACTTAAAATGTTTTCAATGTTGTGGGCTCCCGGAATATGAATATCTTTTGTGGTAATCACCGGTACCGCTGTTCCATGCAAGGATGCATAACAGGTGCCATCTTCGAAATAGGCTCCATCTGTAACAGTTCGCGTTTGACTAATACTAAGGACTTTTCCTTTCACCCGTTCTGCCATACCAGCACTACTAGTGGGGCATCTATATTAAGGACAGTCCAGTCACCCAATTCTTGGTTGATAAAAAAATATTTTCTTTTGTCAGCTTGATAGCGCTCCATTGTTTTATGTCGCAACAAATGGTCTGGTGTGACATTCAACAATATAGCACCTTTCGTGCGGAATTTATCGATACTTTCCAATTGATACGATGAAAGTTCTGCCACTAGCACTCCTGTTTCTGGCACAGCTAAGGCTTTGTTCACTTAGAGAATATCCAATATTGCCACCTACATACACATCCCACTGTGCTTCTCTCAACACCGCCGCTAATAAAGATGTAGTCGTTGTTTTCCCATTGGTACCTGTCACTCCTAGGATAGGTGCTTTTGACACTTCATAGGCAATTTCTACTTCTCCCACCACGGGAATATGTCGTTTTTTTGCTTCACTAATGATGGGAATTTCCAGAGAAATCCCTGGGGACACCACAACACGATCCATGCCTTCTAACAAAATGAAATCCTGTTGGCCCGTTATGACCCGAATATGATCCTCTTCAAATTTCTTACTTTCACTAACATCAAATTCAATCAATTTGTAATCATTAAGTGTTACATTGGCGCCTAATTTAGCCAATGTATGTGCCACTCAATACCGCTGAGGCCAGCACCAAGTACCAATATAGTAGAACCTGAATAATCCATTGTATCACCTAACCCTATATGCAAGAATAACGGCTCTGACAATAGAGCCGTAATCTATATTATTTCATGCTTAATACTGCTATCCCCAAGAGAGATGTCACCAAGGACACCGCCCAGAATACGTATACCACTTTCCGTTCACTCCATCCACCTAATTCAAAATGATGGTGAATTGGACTCATGCGGAAAATACGGACTCCCCTCGTTTTGAAAGAGGCTACCTGTAAAATAACAGATAAAGCTTCCACTACAAAGACAAAGCCAATAATGACTAGCAATATTTCTGTTTTCGTAGCGATGGCCATGCCTGCAAAGGCGCCACCCAAAGCAAGTGAACCTGTATCACCCATAAATACTTTCGCGGATTCGCATTAAAGTATAAGAATCCCAAACAAACTCCACTTACTATAATACCAAAAAGGTAACACTTAGGGAACCTACTAAGAGTCCCACCACTGCATAGGGTCGCCCCGGCAATCGCAGAAATACCTGTTGCTAAGCCATCTAAGCCGTCTGTTAAATTCACCGCATTTGTAGTCCCGATAATGATGAATAAGGCCAATATATAATAGGCAATACCTAAATCAACTGTGATATCCACCAGTGGAATCCACAAGGTCGTAGGCATGTCTGCATAGTTTGTAGAAATATAGCAAAAATAGAATCGCTAGCACTACTTGTCCCGCTAGTTTTTGTTTTGCTGTTAAGCCTAAATTGCGTCGTTTCACAGCTTTAATGAAATCGTCGCTAAACCCCAACAAACCATGACCCAATGTGAGGAATAATAACATCCACAATGTCACTGAATACGGCGGTACAATGCATATGGTCAACACTAATGCCAACATCATAAATAGACCACCCATAGTCGGTGTTCCGGCTTTTGCCAAATGCGCTTGTGGTCCCTCTTCACGAATCGACTGTTGTGCTTTCAAACGTTGCAATAAGGGAATCCCTATCTTACCTAATACCAATGTACTGATTAGGGCTAACGCAAAGGCTATTCCATATTCCATATTCATGTACCATATCTCCTTACTTATTCATGTCGTTCTTTAAAAATCTTCTATAATACGTTCCATTTTTAGACCACGCGATCCTTTTTACAAGAATCACATCGCCTTCTTGTCGCACTTCATAATAGGCATTGGCAATATCTAAATGACTTTTCCCTACATACACATAAGGTACTCCACCTTGTTTTGCTACGGTGGCAGCCTGCTTCATCATATCCCCAAAGGTGAATACCATGTCGTATTGTTCTTCCACAAGGACCTTGCCAATGGCTTCATGAGCCACTTTGGAGTGCTCTCCAAGTTCTAGCATATCACCGAGCATAGCAATCTTGCGTTTCCCTGTAATTGCCCCATAGCGCGTGGGATTCTTCCATGCTATTCGGGTTCTGCATTATACGTGTCATTGAGGACTGTAAAAGTCGGAAATGACACGATTTCTTGTCGCATTGGAATGCCGGGAAACTCTTTGAAAGCTTGTACAATCTCTTCACGAGGTACCCCTAAAATTCGGCCAACCCCTATAGCAGACAATGCATCATACACATTGTGAATGCCGATCATAGGCAAGAATACATTCCACTCTTCCCCTCTCACAGACCACAAAGTTAATCCCTTTCGACGTGTAGGTAAGATCTTTCCCCTGTATTGAAGACTCCGTATCCATACCATAGGTAAGCACCTTTGCAGTTGTGGCTTTTGCCATAGGTAATACGAATGGATCATCGTGATTTAATACAGCCGCTCCTGTACTTGGCAAGGCGTCGATTAATTCTTGTTTCGCTTTACCGATATTTTCTTGGGACCCTAAGAGTTCAATATGGCTAGTCCCTACATTCGTGATAACACCCATCGTAGGTTCTGCAATCTCTGCCAACTCTGCAATCTGACCCTAGCCCACGCATGCCCATTTCAAGAACGCATACATCATGGTCTTCCGTCAACTGCATAACATCTTAGGCACACCAATTTCATTATTATAGTTTTTCTGTCTTTAACACGGTGAAAGCCATCTCTAAAACAGCACTAATCATTTCCTTCGTCGTCGTTTTCCCTGAAGAGCCAGTGATCCCAATCACTGGAATAGGAAAGCGTCTGCGATGATAGGTCGCTAGTTGTTGGTACGCCTGTAATGTGTCATCTACTTCGATACACACTAAGCCCTCAATAGCTTTCCCACGTTTCACCACCGCTCCCGTAGCGCCTTTTTCTTTCGCTACAGACAGAAAGTCATGGCCATCAAATGTCATGCCTTCCAACGCCACAAAAAGCCCATTTTCTCCAATGGTACGCGTATCTGTAGACACATCCGCAAAGGATACTTCTTGTGAGCCAGTATACTGCCCTTGTGTGGCTTCTACTACTTCTTGCACTGTAAATTGTGCCATATTATCTCTCCTTTAACGCCTCACGAGCTACTTCGCGATCATCAAAATGTATCGTTTCATCTTTCAAAATCTGATAATCCTCATGGCCTTTTACCAGCAATGATCACTACATCACCAGTTGTCGCTTCAGCAATGGCTTTATGAATCGCTTCACGACGGTCTACAATGACTTCATAGGTTACGTCATCATGCAATCCTTCTCGAACGCCTACTTCCACATCTTTTACGATTTGTACTGGATCTTCTGTACGAGGGTTATCGGAAGTCACAAATACACGATCCCCAAATTGTGCGAAAGCAATGTGACCCATAATTGGTCGTTTTTGTAGCATCTCTGTCACCACCGCAACCAAATACAACTAAAAATACGATTCTCCACTAATTTTCTTCGCCGTTTGTAAAATATTTTCCAACCCATCTGGCGTATGCGCATAGTCAACCACTACCGCAAAATCTTGACCTTCTTCAATCAGTTCAAAACGACCTGGCACGGCTGTGAAAGTAGCTAACCCTTTCACAATCAGCTTCCATAGATAGCCCTTCATACAAAGTAGCTCCCACAGCGCCTAATGTGTTATACACATTGAACATACCCGCAATTTTGGTGGAAATCGGATAGGACTTTCCGTCATAATTCAATGTAAATTGAGACGATTTAGCCGTTACTGTTAAGTCAGAGGCATTCATGGAACCTTTACCTTCTGTACTGTAGGTAATCATCGGTGATGTTGTCACATCTACAATGGATTGACCATAGGCATCATCCACATTGATAACTGCACCTTTACCTTCTTTCACCTGATAAGAGGCGCTCACTTGTTTAAATAATTTAGCCTTCGCCGCTAAGTAATTATCAAATGTTTTATGGAAATCTAAATGGTCTTGGGTTAAGTTCGTAAAGACTGCTGTATCATATTCTACACCGCTGTACGACCCAAGGCTAAGGCATGAGAGGACACTTCCATAATGCAATGGGTTACCCCAGCATCCACCATTTGTTGTAAAATTTGCTGTAAGTCTGCCACATCTGGCGTGGTATTGTGGATGGGATAGGATTGATCGTCAATCAAAATATGAACTGTTCCTATGACACCTACTGTATAGCCCTGAGAACGCAACAAATGGGCAATGATATGAGTTGTTGTCGTTTTTCCCATTCGTCCCTGTTACACCAATCATGCGCATTTTAGATGCTGGATAGTCATAGAAAAATGGCACTCGTCGCTTGCAAAGCCTGTCTAGTATCTTCCACATAGATAACAGCCACATGATCTGGAACTGTCACTGGTTTAGACACCACAACGGCTACTGCACCATCTTGTACAGCTTTTTCTACAAAGCTGTGACCATCAACAGTAGCGCCCACTAAACAAATAAATAGGCTACCTTCTTGTACTGTGCGAGAGTCTGCTGTAATATGACAAACTTCTGCTGTTTGTGGTCCTTCCACTCGTATAGGAGATATGACCTTTACAATGTCTTCCACTCGTTTCATAGGGGTTCCTCCAATCATAGTAAAAGCGACCCAAAAGGACTGCCTTCATCATTCTCTAATATCCTTTTTCATCGTAACACTTCGTTCTTCTACTGTATTCTTACTAGTGTAAACGAAATTGTCTGGTAAGACCATGCCAAGTTTTTCTTGCGCAATTTTTTGAATGCGCGTTGGAGATTTTAGTTCTGCTAACTCTAAATTATACTCGTAATTGGTACGATTTTCAAAAACAATTTGTTCTTGTAACTTTACTGTTTCTTTTCTCGTGTTTTTCAGTTACACCGGTCAACAATAAACAAATGATACCTAGTACAAGTCCACCACTGTGATCCACATGCACTGTCTCATATCTGAGTCATATCCAAAATAAAGGCGGGTGCTTTCGTTTTTTTCTTTTTCTGACTGGTTCTACATACGGTGCTGATTGTTCCCAATACGCAGCTTTTCGTACTAGCATGCTCATTCCTCCAAACTATAATTTCACGGCTACCCTTAACTTGGCACTGCGGGCCCGTGGATTCTCTTCTACTTCTCGTTGACTTGGCTCTATGGCCTTATTTTTTTGCTTTTCACTGTTGGCACATGATGACACACACACATCGGTAAACTCGGTGGACATGTGCACCCTTGGGCTAATTCTTTAAAAGTTTGTTTTGTGATTCTATCTTCCAAAAGAGTGGAAGGTAATCACCGCGATGCGTCCCTTTGGTTTCAGCATAAATACAGCATCCACAAAGGCATCATGCAAAATTTGTAATTCCTGATTCACTTCGATACGAAGGGCTTGGAATGTCCGTTTTGCTGGGTGTGGTCCTTCTTGTCTCGCCTTGGCGGGAATCGCACGTTTGATGATATCCACTAATTGACTCGTACTAGTGATAGGTTCTTCCTCACGAGCTTCTAGGATAAACTGCACAATTCGTTTTGCCCATCGCTCTTCACCATAGTCCCAAATAATACGATACAATTCCTCGCTGGAATAGGTGTTGACGATTGTTTCCGCCGTCAAAGCTCCGCTTTGATTCATGCGCATATCCAAAGGCCCATCCTGCATATAGGAGAACCCCCGTTCCGCCGTGTCCAGACTGATGACTAGAGACTCCTAAGTCAAAGACAAATCCATCTACTTCATGAATGCCAGCCTCTTGCAAGGCTTGTTTTTAAGTTGGAAAAGTTCGTTTTTAATGACTTTCACCTGACAAGACAAATCTTCTAATCGCTTAGAGGTCGCCTCTAATGTCGCTACGTCTTGATCTAAGCCAACAATCATCCCTCTGTAGACAAGCGCTCACCGATGGCATGGGAATGTCCCCCACCACCTAACGTACAATCTACATAGGTTCCGTCTGGCTTAATCGCCAATCCGTCTAGCGTTTCATTGAGTAATACACTCACATGATGAAAGTCCATAATTCCTCACTTAAAATCCAATATCATCCAAATCAAGTTCTTCTGCCATTGCCTCGATGTTGCTATAAATTTCTTTGTTATAAGCTTCCCAACGAGCTTTACTCCATATTTCTATGCGCTCGCCATTACCAACCACAATGACATCTTTTTTAGCTCTCCATGAGCTCGCAAATTACTTGGTATCAATACACGACCTTGTTTATCGAATTCAAGATCAGCGCACCGCCTACGATGAACCGTACCAAACTACGTTGGTTCGCCTTATTGGAGCTTTTAGAACTTAATCGTTTTGCTATTTCATCAAATTTTTCTTGGGTATAAATGGCTAAGGTATTGTCAAAATATCGAGTCACAACACAGGTATCTCCTAGTTGTTCACGCATTTTTGGCGGGAATGATCATGCGCCCTTTTACTATCGATTGTATGTGAAAAATTCACCTTTAAACATAGCAAGGACACCTCCTTTTCTCTCACCTATTTGCCCTATTTACCACTATATGGTAAATTTTACCACAATTCCCCCACTTTTTCACAACAAAAATAACCACCCAATTTATAGATATTTATACAATTTTTTTCCTACAATCCGTTAAAAGCGAACACACCTCTAAATATTTATGTATATGTTCGTATATTAGATATAATATCGAACATTTTTCACAAAATATACTGGTGGGGAAAAAGTGGAGGAATTTTTTTCCATTTTTTTCTTCAATTTATCTATTTGCTACAAAAAATTAAGCATTTTCCTCTTACAATGACTAGAGTATAAAAAAAGTATTAATAAAAATGTGGAAAAATTCATCAAATACGCAAAAAGACAGGTGAATCATAGATTCACCCGTCTTTTCTTAACAGATATATGTCATATTCAACTATATTTATCCTACTATTTTATAACTGTCCTACTCGTTTCATAGCCTCATAAATACATTTTGCCAAGCCTTTAATTTGGTATTTCGGAATGGAGCATACTGCCACACGCACCCCTTTTGAAACTGGAATGAGATACACATGCTCTTTTTTCAACTCTTCTACTACCACCGCTGGTTCATCGCTAGGAATGGTCACAAAAGAATCCACCCATGTACGGCAACATCGGTAATCCAATTTCTTTCCCTTCCATTTTCTAAGATATCAGCTCGTTCTTCGATTAGCTGAGAATAGAAATGATGCTCCTCTTCATAGCGTTTCATCTTTTTCAGGATCATGTACAATGTTAGCCACTGTTCGCATAGCTGGTCGATTAATATTAGACCATGTGCCACGAGATGTCATTTGGTTGATGTCGAAAAATTCCTGTGCCACCTCTGGATCTGAAGTAATGCCAAGCATGCAACCTACCCGTTGTCCATACATAGTAAACCCTTTGGAAACACTGTAGCAAGCGATGCCTAAAATTTCCTTCGGCAATCTTTCAAACTTTTTAAAGAATCGTCGAACTTCTTCTCTAGGACCAGAGAAATCAATATACGCCACATCGATGCCGATGATAACTTTATTTTTCCCTTAGCTACTAATTCTTTAGAGAAGTTCAACACATTGTCCCAATCACTTTCACAAAGAGAGAACCCTGTCGGGTTATTGCCCGGTGTGTTGATGAGAATTACAATATTTTCCTGTGTTTCTGCTAATTCTAGTGCCAACAATTTTAAAGCTGGAAAATTGAAATGGTAGTTATCATCAAATAATGGATATGTCACCAAGGTTCTGCCATTGTCTCGGCAAATTTGCTTATAGGCACCCCTAATACCAATCAGCAGTAATCACCTTATCGCCGATTTCACTGTAATTGTGCACGATGTGATGAATGCCACCAGTACCTCCAGTAGTCGCTATCCCTTCGATATATGCATCGGGGCGAGAGGCGCCAAAACACTCTTGTTTGCAAGCATCAATAAACTCTGGCAACCCTTCAATCGGTGCGTACGCTATGTATTCATTACGTGGTAAATTACGAAATTCATCTTCTACCACTTTCATGAATACAATATCACCATGCTCATCGAGAATAGCTCCCACAGTACCGTTCAACACATTCTCTTTTCCATATTGTTTTACCGTCGCTTGCGCTTGTGAATTCGTAGCAAAGATCGCATCATTTGCTTTTTTTCCACGCGCTTGTTTTCTTTTCGCCATGCTCATAGTAAACACCTTTCCATAGTTGTCACATATTTGTTTAATCCTATATTACTAGTTTACAAAAATTGCGCGCTTCACAAGACTTGTAGCTCATGTATACACAATAGTTTTTCGACACAGTTAGGGTTTTTCTTCAACTTTGAAAGTATCAATATAAAAAGCAGATATACAACTAGCTTGTTGCATATCTGCTATTCTTATATCCTATATGTGATACGGTAAACTAACTACTTATGTTACTCTACTTTGCCACCTAGGTATGCTTCCATCACTCTAGGGTCGTGACGAATTTCTTCGGCTGGTCCTGAAAGTACCATTTTACCTGTTTCTAGTACGTATGCATAGTCAGCGATTTTCAATGCTTGACGTACGTTTTTGCTCTACTAACAATACTGTGGTCCCTTCGGCGCTGATTTCCTTAATTACTTCAAAATTTTCATTCACTACTAACGGCGCCAAACCCATGGATGGTTCATCCAATAACAACAATTTAGGACGAGGCTCATTAAAGCACGACCAATGGCAAGCATTTGTTGTTGTCCACCAGATAAGGTACCGCCTAATTGGTAGCTTCGTTCATCAAGAATAGGGAACCGTTTGAATACTTTCTTAATATCATCAACGATTTCAGCATCCTTACGAATATAGGCGCCCATCTCTAGATTTTCATAGACACTCATGTCCTGCAAAAATTTGGCGACCTTCTGGAACGAGGGAAATACCCGCTTTCACAATATCATGTGTCTTCATAGATGTAATATCTTTCCCCTCGAAGGTAATGCGACCTTCTGTTGGTTTTACTAGGCCCATGATAGAACGCATAGTTGTGGATTTACCGGCACCATTAGCACCAATCAAAGATACAATAGAACCTTGAGGAACTTCTAGGTTAATGGATTTCAACGCTGTAATGTGACCATATCCACCACAACATTTTCAATTTTTAACATATTATTCCTCCTTTCCTAAGTACGCTTCGATTACATCTGGGTTATTTTTGAATCTCTTGTGGTGTGCCTTCTGCAATCTTTTTACCAAAGTTCAACACGGCTAAGCTGATCACAAATATTCATCATCAACGCCATATCATGTTCTATGACTACAACAGTGATACCTAAATCACGGATTTTTCCGATCAATTGGCGCAACACTTCTGTTTCGCTATCATTCATACCCATGCGCAGGCTCATCTAACAAGATTAACTGTGGATGCGTTGCTAAGGCACGAGCAATTTCTAAACGGCGTTGCTTACCATATGGTAAGGATGTAGCTACTTCTTCCGCATCTTCTTCTAAGCCAACCAGTTTTAAAAACTCATAGGCAATACCACGGCAACGCTCTTCTTCGATGCGTTGGCGTTTTGTACGAAAGAAACTAGACAGCACACCAGAACCCTGTACGACAATGCATGCCTGTCAACACAGTTTCCAAGGCCGTCATATTACCGAATAAACGGATATTTTTGGAACGTTCTAGCAATCCCCATCTCCACCGTACGATGTGGTTTAATGCCCACTACATTCATACCATCAAAGACAATATTGCCAGTACTCACCGGAAACACACCTGTAATTAAGTTGAACAATGTTGTTTTGCCCGCACCATTTGGGCCCGATAACACCAAAGACTTCTCCTTGGTTCACTTGGAAAGTAACCCCTGTCAAGGCGACCACACCGCCAAAGCTTTTACTTACATCATCTAATTGTAATAGCATGGTACCCTCCTATTCTTGACCAGACTTGCTTTTGTGCTTTATAAGCTTCAAAGCGTTCCGTTAATACTTGTGTTTCTGGAATGTATGGTTTTTGTTTCACTCCCAATTTACGGTAGATTTTATCCATCAAATCTTCTGTTAAAAATACCGTCTGGACGAACAGCCATCAAGATGACTAATAGAGCACCGTAAATAATATCACGATAGTCTGCTAAGAAACGCAACACTTCTGGCAACAATGTCAAAATGAAAGAACCTAGTACAGAGCCCCATACTACATTGGAGCCACCAAATACTGGGAACAACAAGATTTGTACTACTTTGTGGTAGCTAAAAATCTGTAGGGTTGATGAAGTTTGTAATATGTGCATACAACCCCCGCCAATGCCCGCAATGAAAGCACCGATGACAAAGGCTAACATTTTGTAATACACCACATTGATACCCATCAACTCTCGTTTGCATGATCATCTGCTTTAATAGCTTGGAATGCACGACCTACACGACTATTGTGGATGCGTAGGCAGAATAAGATAATCAATGCGAGGATCACCAACAAGATGATAATGGTCAACAAATTTACCCCATGTTAATGCATCGATATCTAACAAACCATCCATATCAAATTCATAGACATAGTTCGTCAATTCTTGGGCAATAGCTGGAATCCCCGAAAGACCCAACGCGCCATGTGTCACTTCTAAGTTCAAGAAAATAACACGCACTACTTCACCAAAACCTAGGGTAGCAATGGCAAGGTACAATCCTTTCAAACGTGTTGTAGGAAGTCCAATCACAATGGCTACTAAAGTAGCTACGATACCACCGACAAAGATGGCCACCGGAATCGGCATCTCTGCTTTCAGAGTGAGCAAGGCCCCCACGTAGGCACCTACGCTCATGAAACCTCTTTGCACCCAATGTCAACTGCCCTGTAGAAAAGGGTGAAGAAAATGGAAATCCCCATAATGGCATTGATGATGAAGAACATCACAATTTGTAAATAATATGGATTTAAAAATTTCACTCATGGTCGTCCCCCTTATCTTTGGATCCGAATAACCCTTGTGGTCTCCAGAACAATAAGAGAATGATTAACCCAAAGGCTACAGCATCACGGTAGGACGATGCCCCATAAGCTACGGAGAATACTTCGGATACACCTAAGATGAATCCACCTACCATGGCACCAGTAATATTACCAAGACCACCAAGGATTAACACGGCTAGGCCTTTTAAAAGCCGATGACAACACCCATCATAGGCTCTACGGCATCGAAAGATAAGCCAACTAATAGCCAGATGCAGAACCTAAAAGCAGAGGCTAACATGACCGTTACAGAAATAACTAAAAGTAGGGTTAATGCCCAATAAAGATGCTGTTTCCGTGCTTAAGGATACGGCACGGATAGCTTTACTCGATTTTTAGTCTTTTTAATGAGTACATTTAGAATCAACATTAACACAATGGATACGCCAAGGCCAATGATTTTGAACCATGGAGATTTTGAACATCCCAAAATCGATAAGTCCACCGATGAAATCTGTTGGGAATGAACGTGTTTGAGGGCCCCACACAAGTGAGGCTACACTTTCAATAAAAATAGAGACACCAATCGTAGAAATCAATGGCGCCAAATGGGATACATTTTTGCGAAGTGGACGAAGTGCCACAAACTCTAACAAATATCCAAGAATTGCCCCTACGAGCATAGCCACAAGGATGGCTACGAAGATATTAGCTTCAAAGACTGTCACCATAAATAAACCCACGAAGGCACCTATCATAAAGATGCCTCCGTGAGCCATGTTGATGATGTTCAACACACCAAACACAAGTGTCAATCCGATCGCTAATACTGCATAGAGACTGCCTAAAAGTAAGGCCATTCACTAATTGCTGTAAAAACATCGTTTAACTCCTATTTTTTTGTAATGCGTCGAACTGACCGTTTTTTTAATTTGTAAAACTTGAACTTCCATAGATGGATCACGTTTTTCGTTGAATTGAATTTACCAGTTACCCTACGAAGTCTGTAATGCCTTTTTAATGCGTTACGGAATTTTTCGCGATCTGTTGTAGAACCTGCGCTTTTAAAAGTCGCTTCGTACAAGAACACGGCATCATATGCTTGTCTTTTGCAATTGGTCAGGTTCATGGCCATACTTTTCTACATAGGCTTTGCGGAAGTCGCGAACTTTTGGTCATCTTTGTTGGGAACCAAGGTGTACCTACAATCGCACCATCAGCAGCGGCACCTGCATTTTTAATGAACGCTGGGCTGTTGAAACCATTGGAACCTACTACTGGTTGGTTCATGCCAAGTTCACGCATTTTTTTCATAATCAATGCCCCTTCTTGGTACAAGGAAGCAACAATGATGATATCAGGTTTTGCTTGTTGAATTTTAGTCAACTGTGCAGAGAAATCTGTATCTTTATCAGCAAATGTTTCTGTCGCTACAATTTGAACCCCTTCAGATTCCAATGCTTTTTCGCTGTATTGTTTACAGAAACCATTTGGTCATTGTTGTTGGAATACATAATCGCTGCTGTTTTGAAACCTAATACTTTATGAGATTGACGAATTGCTGCGTCTACTGCCAAAGATTCTGGTACAGCATTACGGAAAATATAATCTCCAATATCAGTGATACCTTCTGCAGTTGTAGAAGTACCCAATGCTACTACTTTATTTTTATTGGCAATCGGGCCTGCTTTGCCATCATTTCGCCAGATAACATAGGGTCCAATGACAGCTACGACTTTTATCTTTTTGCAATCACTTTTGTTCATCGCATTGATCGCTTCGTTTTTGTCACCTTTTTGTATCTTCCACTAACAAATTAATTTTTACATTATTAGCATCACCATTAATTTGAGCTACTGCTAACTCTGCACCATTCTTAATGGATTCGCCATAGGCATGCTGCGCCAGATGTGGTAGATCAATAAGGCTACTTTTGCTTCATTTGCATTGTTTGTTGATGAACTATTGCCACCGCAACCGGCGATCATGCAGACTAAAATAGCCGTAGCACCCAATGCTAGTGCACGTTTGAACATGGATTTTTTCATGTTACACCCTTCCTTTTTAAAAACTCCTCGTTTTGGATTTTCTTACTGTGAAAAGCCACCTTCATCTTTTTACTTTATCAATTTAAAGAGCAAGTGATAATACTATAGAAAATCTATGCTTTCCTATTATGAATGTAACGTGAGTAGTTTGTCAAATATAAATATAAGAATTTGTTTATGAGTTAATTTAGTAAACCCATAGCGTATATTTTCCTTATTTTTGTATTTATATAGTAGACAAATATCTTTTTTTGAATACAAAAATGGTGATGAAAGTCAATACCTCATCACCAAATTATGTGTGAGACTATTTTTATTTAGTTGTTAGCAGTTAGGCTGTGTAATAATGTTCTTTCTGCAATGCCATCATATGGTTCTAATCCTTCAAAAGATTTAATGTATGACTCCATTACTTCCATACTATACGCCCCCTATACTACGTAGTTAGTTAACTGTATACAAATAATCATATTGTTCTTGTGTCAATGTATCTAAGTCATAGCCCATGGATTGTAATTTCAGTTTCGCAATTTCCGCGTCCACTTCATATGGCAATACATGCACATCGTCTGCCATATCTGCCCCATGGTGCAAAATGTATTCTCTGCTAATGCTCGCATAGCAAAGGACAAGTCCATAATTTCTCTCTGGATGTCCATCCCCTGCTGCTAGGTTCACAAGGCGACCTTCTGCTAGTACATACAATTGACGACCATCTTGCATATGGTAGGCCTCGATATTTTGACGTACTCGTTCATGAGATACAGCCATCGCTTCTAAAGCTTTTACATTCACTTCGCAATCGAAATGGCCTGCATTACAAAAGTACAGCGCGGTCTTTCATCACGGAATAATGTTCCTCTGTAATAACGTCCTTACAGCCTGTGACTGTGCAGAAAATATCGCCAATTTTAGCAGCTTCCACCATTGGCAATACTTTGAAACCATCAAATACAGCCTCGATTGCTTTAATTGGATCTACTTCTGTTACATATACGTGGGCACCTAGGGCCTTTTGGCACGAAGTGCCACGCCTTTACCGCACCAACCGTAACCAGCAACGACCACGTTTTTACCTGTTACTGTTAAGTTTGTGGTACGCATGATGCCGTCCCACACAGATTGTCCTGTACCATAGCGATTGTCGAATAAGTATTTACAGTTAGAATCGTTCACAGCAATCATTGGGAATGTCAACTGTTCCGCTTCAGCCAAGGCTTTCAAACGGTGTACACCTGTTGTGGTTTCTTCACTACCGCCCAACAAACGTTCTTTTGCATCAGTTCGTGTTGTATGTAACAAGCTAACCAAATCATGCCGTCATCAATGATAATATGAGGTTTATGGTCTAACGCTTTTGTTCAGGAACATCGTATATTCTTCGTCTGTACAGTTGTACCAAGCATATACAGTTAAGCCCATATCTACCAATCCTGCGACTACATCATCTTGCGTAGATAATGGATTGGACCCTGTGACGATCACATCCGCACCACCACGTTGTAATACTGTAGATAAGTACGCAGTTTTCGCCTCTAAATGGACGGACACAACGATAGTTTGACCTTTGAAAGTTTGTTCTTTTTTTCAAAACGGTCCCCTAATGTGTTCAAAGTAGGCATGAAATTAGCTACCCAATCGATTTTTTTACGACCTTCAGCGGCTAAGGAAATATCTCGAATTAAAAGATTGCATTGGCGTTCTCCTTTTAGATTCTTCACCATAGATTATAATTGAAAAGCCACCATACTCAGCCATACGGTGATGAGCGGGATAATCAGCATTAACATCAATACCTTTGATGACTTCTTTCACAAGCGATTGTAATTGTTCTGCCATTTGTTGCATCATGTCCACCACTTCGCCATGGGTCAAAGCAGATTCAGAAATACCTGTCTGCGTAGTTTGTGACCATGGAAATTGTCATATATGCCATTTCCGCTTCATTGGCTAAGGTCACCTCTGGTACGTTCGTCATACCCACCGTTTGGCCACCTAACATAGCATACATGCGAATTTCAGCAGGAGATTCAAAACGAGGACCCTCTGTACATGCAGTGAAGTGCCACCATTGTGAACCGTTAAGCCTAAGGATTTTGCGGCACTTTCAACAATACCGCGCAACTCAGGGCTATATGGTTCCGTCACATCCACATGCGCCACAGGGCGGTCGCCACCTTCGTAGAATGTATTCACACGGTTTTTCGTAAAGTCTAGGAATTGGTCCGTCAACACAAAAATGCCCCGGACCAAAGTTCTCATCCAAAAGAACCTACCGCTGTAGTAGATACAATGAACTTAACACCTAACTTTTTCAAGCCCCAAATGTTGGCGCGATAATTAATCTTGTGCGGTGGAATCGAATGATCACGGCCATGACGAGCTAAAAAGTACACCGTCTTGCCCTCATAAGTACCACACATATAATGAATCTCACCATAAGGCGTCATCAAAGACGATTCCGTCATAGTTTCAAACATATTTGGGTCGTACACACCAGTACCACCAATAATAGCAATGGATGACATATAGTTCCTCCTTGAGAAAGATAGAAAAATATCTGTATGATTTATTATAGCATGGAATGGGGTATTTCTAATAAAATTTTAATAAAATATCCCCACATTAGAAGTGATTCCATGTGGGGATTGTTGTTATATACATATGTAACTATTATTCTATTTCGTGTAATTCTACTGCATAGCCCCATGCCTAAGGCAACTTTAATACCACAACCAGACAACGGATCCATAGTAGCACAACATGGGTCGCTAGATTCGACAGAATCATATTTCTTTTGCAGATTAATGTATAGTTTCCTTGAAAGCCTCGGTATTTTTAGTCTTTTCTAAATAAAACTTTTGTAACCGCATACGGTACTCCGCTACATACATGTTGTCACACATAGCTTGGAATAACTCTTCATCATCATATACATCGGATGAGCTGAAAGTATTCCATTTTTTTAGAAAACTCCTCATGATCTTTTTCAATATCAGGGAAAAATAGCATAAGCTTGGTTCACTTTAAAAGAGGTAGGCGTTACAAATGTAATATTTAGTTTCTTATACTGTTTATTGTCACCTAAAAAAATGATTTTTGCAATACTGGCATAATCTGTTTCTAACACAACTCGTCTATCTTCTATAATTAAACTACCATTCTTTTGTGTTAGTTTTATCTTGGGCTTTATATTCCACAAAGGATGAATCATTTCCTCTATGCATTCTTCTGTTAAAGCGAGCAATTCTCCATACACTAGTATTGCGCTCTTTATCATAGTACACATATTGGTGATACGGTGGTATTTGTGTAGTATGCAGAAATGTAGCATATTCCGTAGAAATGCATGACATAATCACACCATGTAATACACTCCTAAGATTGAACAATTTTCTGCCCAGTATCTAGATGTATATCAAATTCTATTACTTTAATTTTCGATTTTCTTCAAGATGTAACTTTACGCCTCCAAATATGTAATCTTTTCCCTTATATCTCGTTAGCTTTAATGTTCGAGGAGAAATGATTCTGTCTTGCCAATGTTTATGCTTTTTAAAAGTCACGTTGTAAACTTAACACTGATTTTACAACATTCACTTCAACTCTGGTATCGTCAAACAAAGGTAATAGTAATGTTTTTATGTAAAAAGCCAATACTACTGCCTAACAAACAAGTCACATCTTTTAAATTATATATACACGATTGTTCAACATCTCCTCTAAACGCTTGTTTCCATCGATGTAATAATCGTTCCGTATGCGTTTCTACAATGTTTATTAATTCATGTATGGAGTGTATCCCCACTTTTCGTAGTTCACGAACATTAACACTTAACATACCTTCTAGTTTAGTATCTGGCGTAATACATTCTCTATATACAGATAAACTATTTCTTTCATATTTACCCGCCACAGAATCATATCTTGGTAAAATATATGTAGTCATTATATCACTTGATGGTAACATAACATCTGACACTGATATACTGTGAAATAGCTTTTTTACACCATCTCTAGGCTCTTCTCCTGTAGATTTTTTGATGCAAGATAGTATCAATGTATCCAAAGCTTTTGCCATAATCTCTTGTACATCTACGAAGTTCTCTATCATTATTTGAAGCATCTATCAGTTTTTTTCTGCCATTCCCGACGAAACACTTCATTATTTTCTACTATATAGGCTATCACAGCAGAAATAATAACACCTTTTAAAGTGCTGCCTGGAATATACGGTATTCCATTAAGAGTCGTCATACATAAATGTACATTATTTAATGTTTTCTTAGATATTGAACTCTTAACGCAACGTAATTGACGCTTTGACACACTAGATAACACAGTCTCATCTGGAGTACCTATTGATCGTTCCATCCATTCGTAGATGGTTTCTTTTTGTTTGTTTTTAGTGTATAACGTTTTATATATGCTTCATAATCAGATAGTTTATCTATAGAGTCCAAATATTGAAACCATTTTTTCTGATTTAAAATATATACATCTTGATTTGAGCTATCTAAAAATATAGTCAAGGACTGTTACCTTTTGTCCATTTCCAATAGAAACTGGTGTTTTTACTTCTAATGTAAATGGAATTGTAACCGGTATGGATTCCTTTACTCATCGATGTTCACCCCTAACCAGAAACCTTTCATATTTTTTTATAAATTGGATGTGGACTTTTCTCAGAATATAATTCTACCATTTGCCCCTCTAATGGATACGGCATACAACTACCTTCTTGTAAAGCATAAAAAGAGTTTCGCTTATAGGGCGCAGAAATAGATTCGCTATACACAAAGCCGCTTCTCCGCAACAATTTATACATTCCTTGGCTCATTGTTTCAATTTCATCTGCCTTAGGTGTAATTACACTAATGGACATATATGTCGGGCCTTCTTGATGTAACAAATGATACAATGCTGCATCATCATCCCCACATAAAGGCATTTCGTCTAACTCACACTCATCCTCTAAGATAAATTGTCCATAACCAGAACTCCGTTTTCCACCAATTCCTGTATAGCCTAAGGATTCAAAAATCGTCTTAACTCTTTCCATATCTTCTTCATTAGTAACCCCAAGAATACAATATAATCCTGCATCATGTACGAACTTAAAAGATCCTACTACATAAGGCTTACTATTGTCTTCCCGCAAAGCTACTCGCTGAGATGTGAGAAACTGTCCAAAAAGGTTCCTCTGTTACTTCAGATGGTGAATACAGACCATCCTCATTATATAGATTAGATGCACGAACATACTCTATTTTCTTTATCTTTTCTCTGTCGCTTTTACCTTTTCTTGTAGTAAAGAAACATCAGTAATAGCATCATATGTTTTATTTTCCATATAAATTGGACGTGGCACAAAAAGCTCCAGCTCTCGATTCAGATTTCTAAAAGGGAAAAAGACTTGAGATTTTTTTATATGTCCTAATCGTAAGGACTCCAAAAACCACTCTACTTCCGATTGATTATATCCAATTTCATTCACACAAGCAGATACAAATGTATCTGAAGATATTGTGAGTTGCACTTTATCTAGCGAACCACCTTCGCTCGTGTTCCCAAAAATGTACTGAACTGGTGAATGTAAATGGAATGATATAATATCTCATTACACCACCTTAACCTTGTAAATAAGCTTCACAACGTTCACTTAATTCCGTATTATTGGGGAATGTTTTTCACTGTTATATGTTTAATAGAGACACGTCCATAGCCTCGTGTACCATGCCCACCAAGATAGTCTAGTTCTAACAAATTTAAGCCGTCACGTAGCGTCTGTAAGTCTTCTTCAATCTCTGTTTCATCAATAATGGTATACACTAATTGAAATCCAAACTTTGTTCCTGCCGGTACTCGTTCAATTTGTCTTGGCGTTGCCACGCTTGTCATTCGATTAATAGTGTTTTTCAAATTTTACTTCTCCCATATAGGTATCCGTATCAACAGATTCAAATAAAAGTTTACTTTCCTCGGATACAAATAGGTCTTGGAATTGCAAACGTGAAATAATTTGAGGGTTTGTAGACCCAAATAATCGTTTAATAACTTCATCATCATCTTTGATATCATTCACAATATATTGTTTACTTTTAAAACGAGCTAATAAGGTACGAAGTTTTCCTTTCAAAGAACTACCAGGAATAATTGGCTCTTGAGTGAGTACGTCTCGTACAACCGGACTATCTACCGATCCAATTGGTGCATAATCACTACCGCCGCCAATATGCATACCTGTTTTGACAATCAATTCTCCTTGAATAATAATTTTTCCACGAATTACATTTTTTTAATAGTTTCGCTCATACTTAACGTCCCCCTCTAGCACTGTTTCCTCGACTGTTATTAGTGTTATTATTTTTATCTCTTGTTGATATTGCTGAATAGTACTTATGAAATGCAACTAGTGCCTCTATATATTTGCAGTATTCATTAAACTTATCAATATTTCCACCAATAGCCTCTAACCGAGGAATTAATTTAGCTTTTTCAATAAATTCTTCCACAGCATTTAAGGTACTACGTTTTTTTATTATTCTCTTCAATTTCCCGTCCGCTTGATATCTAAATAAAGTTTTAAGAAAACGAATTTCCATTTGCAGTTCCGGGGAAATTATTTTTAACTTTATCTTGACTCTTAGTAACCTCAACAATGACTTTATTTTTTTACATCTGTAATAGCAGATAAAAATTTTTACGAAGTTGGCTAGTATTTAAAGCTATTTCGCCATTACTTTTTCTACTTAACTGCTTAATCACTGCTTCTGCTTCTGCTACATAATCAACCATGATATTCCTCCCTTTGTCCTTTCTCACGTAGACCATATATTAATACATGTATAGCCGTCAATAACTCTCTGGTCGCTTCTTTATCCTTAGTATACTCATACATCATAGAAACAAATTTCCTATACGCCTCTAATTGTACTTCACTAGGTCGTTCAGGTTCCATACGAGACAAGGTATATAACAGTCTAGCTCTATGAATTGTATCTGACTGGTCTCGCACTATTTCTTCTAATAATCCCATAATTCTATACATGGCACTTCTTGAAAAGGGCATCTTCGATGAATCTGAAAGTGGTCCTTCTTTAGATATTGCTAAGATTGACTGCAACATATTGAACTTTTCACCTAGTACAGATTGTATAAATCGATTCCATGTATATACATGATGACATCGTGAAGTGTTACCTTCATTTTCTGTATCAAAGCCAAATAAAGCGATACTATCTTTTTCGGGCATATCCTTTGCAGTTGACTCTAAATTACCTGTTATCTCCGCCATTTTAGTGATAGGAAAGTTATGCGTAAACATACCTAGACCCGCAGACATAGTAATTTTTCCACCCGTCAAATCTTTAAGCCTATTGCGAATATCAATAGCAACCTCAATCAATTCATCCCAAGGTCCTACTAGAAAAACATCATCTCCACCAGAGTAGATAATATGAATATGCCCTTTTTCGCTAATATCTCCACTCCAGAGGCGATACGTATCTTTTGTATCTTCAACACCATTAACATTGCCAGATACAATTTTGTTAACACCTACTTTAAAAAACATTGATAAGGCTCTTGATAAATCTGCATACCTTGAAAATGTATTAAAATGATATGGATTTTCTTTGGTCTTACTTATAAACCCACTAATAAAGGCAAACCCTAGATTATCTACATCGGCTCTTAACACACCTAATCGTCGCATACCTACCTTTTCAGATCCACTCATCTGAGCTAAGTCCTCAAATGTATATACTTCTCCATTAGATTTACGACTTACATAGTCTGCAATCCATAATCGGCTTGCTACTTTGCTTCCTGTTTCAGATTCATTAATGACATAGATATGTTTCCATATAGCACTAGATCCTAGCTCTTCTAATTTGTGCTTTGATATAACATATAAGTTTGCTCCATTAGCACCATAAATTGGAATCGATGGAAGCATTTCTAATATTTCTTGTTCGTCAGCAATCCCTAATACTGATTCTTCAGGCTGTACTAATACCTCTCCCAAATGATATAAAGAATCACACATATGACATGCCAATGATCCTGTATCTCCATAGAGTTTTTAATTCTACTGAAGACGTATGACAAATAGAACATTCTTTATCCCCTTCTCGTACAGAATTAATCGTACTATTAGGATTAAAATAAATCTACCAAGTTCTCTTTAGTATATCGCGATACTTTGCCTTTATCACTATTCTGTCGAACATCACCAAATAGTTTATGCTGTTTTTCTCCATTAATTAAATCATTCCCTGTACATGTGGCCATACCAAATGCGATATATAGTTTTTGTACCCTACATGCTCAAGTAACCATTGATTCACAGAGGCTTCTATGGAATCCACAATCTCTACAGTTGTTTCCGTAGCTGTGCTAGTATATAAAAAAATGTCCTCCGCCAGAATATAATACATTACATCTAGTCAACTGTAAGTCTTCTAATAAAGAATCAATAATAGATTCTAATAGTATCTCTAAATACACTGAACGACCACGCAAAGATTTTAATGCACCTGTTGATGGTACTGTATAAATGAAATCTTGTATACCAGACACATCTCCAGAAATCATCATAAATGTTTCTTGTTCACGAAATACTTTTTGAATCGGTAAAAGCAATACTTTTTATAATCTTCTATATGATTCTCTTTCAAAATATAATTGCATACATGTTGCAATCATAGCCGTCAACTTAGAATGCATATACAAAGATATATCGGCCACTTCTTTTTTTATATGTACTAGAAGGAACAAAGCTAGTAGTATCCTCATAAACCCGTAATAATTCATTCACCGCCATATCATCTACACTTTTGTACTGTAAAATTATCTTTCAATGTGATAAAGCATTTTATAAGTATCAGATGTGGCTAGAATACTCCCCTCTTTTGGATAGTTATAATTGCCCCTACATCCAGACCACGAAGATGATATTTTTGCTCAGCTTTTTGAAATACTTCCACCAAAAGTATGGAATACAGATGTTAAAGGTATATTTTTTTATCAAAGGTTTGTCCCTCAATCATTTCACCTTCATTAAACTCTCTGCGGTCCAAAGCCGATGCGAGATTATCTGCTTCATATACCAAATAAGCTAAGCTAGTATCTGGAATAGTGGCCTTAGATAATTGCTTTCCATGGTGATATTGAATACAACTCAATAACTCCTTATCTTCTGTATAAGAACGCAAAAAAGTAGCCCCCGCCGTCGAATGATCTCCAGATCCCTCGTTAGCGCGATAGACTACTTTTCCAATATCATGTAATAAGGCACCTTTTACCAATGATTCTATACACCCCATGGTTTTCTCCCTCATGAATACATTTATAATATGACACAATCTTGTTCTTTTCGCTCACCAATTCCCCAAGTATATATCTTAACCAAATCATCAAGAATATATATTCTCAAGGAGTCAATGCTCGGATTAATTAAACGACTGCATTGATGAATCATAACATCGTACTGCTTACGATTTAACAATGCCTCAAATGCTGATTTTTGAACACGAACACCATATCGTTCCAAACACTTCACCATTTTTAATCGCATCTTATTATCTACTATATCATAAATAATCAAAACTATAAACTTTTTCATGATTCATTTCCTCATAAAACTATTTTTATTAGATATTTATCTTATCTCTAATGGCATATATCGCTCAAGATCTATGTTCATAATTGTTGATGCATAAGCTTTTACATTGACTATAAATAGATTCTCTAAATGTTTTGCCCCTATCTATATATTGATTTACACTTTTTATCTTTTTATTGTAAGCATTCAAAAACAGTTTTCTTCCTTCTCCATTTAAATAGCATCCTTCACCAGAATATTGAAAGTCTTGTTCGACATCTATCATATTACGTTTAACTAAATTAAGTACTAGTGAGTCAATAATAGGTGCTCTCCACTCTTCAATTAAGTCTGATACAAGAGCGGGATGTCGACTTTTAAGCGCATGCATACACCCAACAAAAGGATGTAACCCGCATTAATCACCCCCGCCATAATTTCATTAAAGAGCATACTATACCCTAAGCCTAACATAGCATTAAATGGATCTAATGTATGCTGTTTGCTTCGTTTTGTAAAAAGCAAATTCTATCGGAACAATCTTACCTAACCCTTCAAAATAAAGTCTACTAATGATACCTTCATAACCCATCAATTCTTCTACATTAGATGCTTTATATATTTTTTTACAGATGCAACAAATATTATCAATCTGCGTTGAAACCGTTTCATCTGGAAGATTTCGTTTTATAACGGCGCAATATAGTAACCTGATTATTTATCTTAGCATTAACAATCTTTTTACTAAGCGCTAAACAGAACTCTTTATCTCCCTCATAGTAAATTGTCTCTGATGCTTATGAATATCTACAGTATTTGTATTAATCAAAGTACCGAAATACTTCCCATATCCTGATAGCCATGTCACTGGAATGCCATTAGATATAAAAATCAGTCAATAATGATGATGAAATATAAACAGAATCGAATACAGTTACATCATCAATAGCCTCAAATGGCACTTCAAATAATACCTCATGATTCCTACCAACAATGACATGTCCACCTTTTTCGTTTAATAAATGAGCCTGATTCTGTCACATATAAAGTCGTCATACTGGTTCCTCCCTTATAATGCAAAATTATTAGAATATACTCCGTCCCCATATTGGGGATTATTTTTATCAAATTGGTAAAAATCACGAACAAGAAACGATGAATTTAGGGTTTTCCGTCCCCATACTGGGGTTATTTTTATCACACATTAGAGGCCATCGATGGTGAGTTCGATATTAAGGTGTTTCCGTCCCCGCATTGGGGATTATTTATCATTGAAGAAGAGGGTGACGATTTAGATGACTTGTTGTAATAGTTTCCGTCCCCGTATTAGGGATTATTTTTTTATCCTACTACCGCATCAAATAGAGATGGTAAGTATATCCTGTTTCCGTCCCCGTATTGGGGATTATTTTTTTATCACTCGGACATTAAGAAGTACTATGCGTAAGAGAAAGAACCATTACAGTTTTCCGTCCCCGTACTGCGGATTATTTTTATCCGCGAGGGAGTTTATGAAACCAATAATACAATACAAAGGTGGCAAGTTTCCGTCCCCGTACTGGGGCTTATTTTTATCTAATCGAATTATTTTACCGAATGGTAATAGCATCACATTACCGTTTCCGTCCCCGTACTGGGGATTATTTTTTTATCACTCGTATATGGCAATAACGATCATGTCATTATCGCAGATGGTGGTTTCCGTCCCCGTACTGGGGATTATTTTTATCATTCATTTTTATTGTAGAAAAGGGAGAATACTATGTTATAGTTTCCGTCCCCGCACTGGGGATTATTTTTTTATCATTACTACAATAGATATACGTTAGAGGGAGAGCGTCTATATGTTTCCGTCCCCATACTGGGGATTATTTTTTTATCCCGTATCGCTACAAGCGGTGCAATTAGTGCTGAAACATGTTTTCCGTCCCCGTACTGGGGATTATTTTTATCGTAAAAGATATGTGTAATTTATTCTATTACCTCGAATGCGTGTTTCCGTCCCCGTACTGGGGATTATTTTTTTATCATGTACCAGATGTATTTATGTTTGTTGGAGTATTTTCTTTTGTTTCCGTCCCCGTACTGGGGATTATTTTTTTATCAAGAAATCTGGATTCGAGCCGGGGCCTGTGAAAATGTTTCCGTCCCCGTACTGGGGATTATTTTTTTATCGGTTGTGTAAAAATCTATGAGTATACGGCGGATTATATCGAGTTTCCGTCCCCGTACTGGGGATTATTTTTTTATCCCTACCCTCTATAGTTATGATAATTATTGCGTTTAAATTATGATTATCGGCGGAGTCTTTATAAAGATATCCTTACCTTCAATCAGACTCACCAAAACTACCGTTTAAGACTATTCTTATCATATCGGCGGAGATTTATATCTAACACAAGAATACCATATCTAGTCGATAAATTGCTAAATTTCAAGCAATAAAAAGCCTCACATCAGATTTGTATATCTGTCCTTTCGGATGTGAGGGGGTTGACTCATCTACAAAAATAATCTTATCCAAATAAATTGTTTAGAATTTCTGTTTATAAGCCCTTTTCTTTTTATAAATCAATTCGTATCTATCATAATATGATATGCTTCTTTATATTCGATATTTTTGTGTGTTATTATTCCAAACTAGTGGATACCCATATCCTCTCTATGATCATCCCAGTTACGAAATTCTAACACAAAATCTGCTTGATACAGGCTTAAGTCTTGAGAAGACTGAATTGAAGAATCTTGCTTTTTATATGGAGAATAATAATTAGCTAGAATCTACCAGTTTTTCCCACATTTTTGTTTGTCGATTATATCGATAAATAAAGGTACGACTTTTTGTATCATATTTATAGTCAAATCGGCTTGCTGTAATCACATATAAGGTGATATCACGATTAACATCATAATAGGATCTAATCCGAAAGGTATCTTCCCCTAATGTAGTCGGCACCTGTGTTTTCTTTCCTTTAGCTCGTAATTCTAACTTACCATCTTTAGGATAAACATACACCTCATCCGCATCATGACTGAACCACATCTTAACATCCTTTTGATGTGTTTTAAAATTAATATGTGCATCATCAATTTTAATAAACTGTGCATCCGATACTGTCGTTCCTAGTACACTGAAAGCCATTGCCATACATGCGATTAACTTGGTAAACAAATTCATATCTTATCGCTCCTTTTACATCTTACTATCTTTGTATTTACTTAGCTAATTCTATCACGCTATTACAAAGAGTATCAATAATCTTAGCAGGCAGTGATATTACAATAAAATACTACCAAAAATTTTACATAACTAAGAGAAAGCATATATTGCCACTAGTGCATCCAATTAAACTTTTATTCTTTTGTAGAAAGTAATTCAATGATTAGCATTAACTCTCTTAGTATCTTTCTCATATCCGTCTCCGTATTGTGGGACGTAAACAATGCTGTGCATTGTTTACGCATAGCGATAAGTATAATAATATTGAGTTTTTTTGTTGAGCTCCGTCCCCATATTGGGGATTATTTTTATTCCTAAGGCAATCGCTAAAAATGGAAGGCAAAACGCAGTTCAGTTTCCGTCCCCGTACTGGGGATTATTTTTATCGCATATGAAGGTAACACCTACACACATCACTAATATCATGTTTCCGTCCCCGCACTGGGGATTATTTTTTTATCGAGTTATGACCCGCTACTGCTAAGTTCAAATCTGGAGATGAATTTCCGTCCCCGTATTGGGAATTATTTTTATCTTTATCTCTGCTTATGTTGGGAATGTCATCACACCGGCGCATGGTTTCCGTCCCCGTATTGGGGATTATTTTTATCGCCATAAAAAGAATTTGAGGAAGAGTTGGCACGAGTTGGCATCTTTTCCGTCCCCCGCATTGGAGATTATTTTTATCCCAAATGACACGTTATGAATACGTTCAAATGCTGTATAAGTTTCCGTCCCCATACTGTGGATTGTTTTTATCTGGAGCTGATTACAACGAAAGAAGTTGCCAGATTATTTGTCAGTTTCCGTCCCCATATTAGGGGGTTATTTTTATCGGTCGATGCAGAGATTCTTATCGAAGCTCGCTTTGAGACTTCTCGTTTCCGTCCCCGTATTGAGGATTATTTTTATCAAACATCTCATACAGCAATCATAGGATTGAACAGCTAATTCAAGTTTCCGTCCCGGTCTTGGGGCTTATTTTTATCTCTACCCTCTATAGTTATGATAACTATGTTATTTAATCTATGATTTTCGGCAGAGATTTATATCTAACACAAGAATACCATATACGTTAGATAAGTTGCAAATTCCAAACAATAAAAAGCTTCACTACAAATCCCCATAAAATGCTATAATATACTCAACAACTATCAACACGTTAATCTATACAATAAAGGAGTTCCCCATGATTCGTATTGCTTTTGGTCAAATTCAGGTCCACCACGGTGAGCCTGCTACAAACTTTCAATCTATGATGCATGCCATCGACTATGCCAAGGCGGTGAGCACGGACATCCTGATCTTCCCCGAATTATGCCTCAGCGGGTACATGGTTGGCGACTTGTGGGACCAAGTGCCTTTTATAAACGATTGTCTCTATTATGGTGACGAAATTGTGAAAGCCTCCGCTAACACCAATCTTACGATCATCTTTGGTAATGTAGGTGTGGATGAAAGTCTCCGGAATCTAGACGGCAGTCTTCGCAAATATAATGCTCTGTATGTAGCATCCAAAGGACAACTGGTAACCAATCCATCTCAGCCATATCCATTTACGATTAAAAACACTATTGCCATCTTATCGCTACTTTAATGAACCACGATACTTTACTAGCGCCAATGTAGTGGCGAAAAGAGCGTAATCTATCCCTGTCGGATATCAATCAGCCTCTTACGATTTCCACTCGTCACGGAGCTTTCACCATCGCTCCTGTTATCTGTGAAGATAGCTGGGATACGCATTACCCAGATTGTCCTACGAGTCTTATGGTGGAATCTGCAAAAGCGAATGGCCAGCATATCGATTTAATCGTGAATTGTTCTTCTTCCCCTTACACTGTCCACAAACAAGAACACCGTCACGCCCTGTTCAGCGCTCAAGCCAAACGATATAACACACCGATTGCCTACGCAAATCATGTGGGGATTCAAAAACAATGGTAAAAAAATATCTGCATCTATGACGGTTGCTCTACTTTATATGATGTGAACGGTTCTATAGTGGAAGAAGTACCTGCTTTTGAAAATACCGTTCGTCCTACCTTGTTGAAAGATACCTTGTGGCAACCACTTTCACATACTAGTTCTGAACACAAGGCTACTTTCAAAGATAGCACAGTACATCAACCGTCCCCAGAACATAATACATGTGATAAAAATGATACATGTCATACACAGTATTCAAATAATACACATCATGCAACTCCTACCTATATCCTACTCTATTCAAAGCCTTGCAATACGGCCTTCGTCAATTCTTAACACAAACTGGTATCAAGAAAATCGTCATTGGTGCTTCAGGTGGTATAGACTCTGCTCTCAATGCTGCTTTGTACAGCACTGTATTGAAATCGGAGAACTTATACTTAGTCAACATGCCAAGCCGTTACAACTCTGACATGACAAAAGATTTAGCATACCAATTAGCACGAAATATTGGTTGCCATTACGGCGTATTTCCTATTGAAGAAGGTGTCAGTGCCACTATTGAGCAATTAGAGAATACTAGCTTTACAAAGTATAACACCTTCTTACAACTATCCACCCTCGCCAAGGAAAACATCCAAGCTCGTGATCGTTCGTCTCGCATTTTAGCTGGTATAGCATCCGCTGTGAACGGGGCTTTCACATGCAATGGCAATAAAACGGAGTTCACCGTGGGCTATGCTACCATGTACGGTGATTTGGCAGGTTTCCTCGCTGTGACGGGGGATGTGTGGAAAACGGATGTGTATGCACTGGCGCGCTACATGAATGAGCACGTTTTTCAACGTGAGGTCATTCCTCAAGGGTCCATCGATGTCATGCCGAGTGCGGAGCTTTCTGATGCACAGGATGTAACTCAAGGCCCTAGGGCGATCCGTTACAGTACGAATACCACGACTGTTTTATTCCGTGCCTTCGTAGAGGGTACGCCACATACGACCTCATCAGCGTTTGACTCCTGAGGATATCTTATGCGCTTACGAGAACGGCACATTGGAACACCTATTGGGATTGCCAAACCCTGTTTCTCACTATTTCACGTCCACAGAACAGTTTATCAACGACCTCGAACGATGGTGGAAGTCTTTCAACGGCTTAGCGGTGGCAAAACGTATCCAGTCTCCGCCATTGTTCCTCATCAGCGAACGTGCCTTTGGGGCTGACCTAAGTGAAAGTCAATTAAAAACCGTATGTCTCACGAGGTTACGAGACTTGTAAATCTCGATTGTTAGAAAAACAATAATGTATATATGTAAAGAGCTATCTATCCGATGAAGTTTATCATCGGTAGATAGCTCTTTTATCCCTCTAAATCAGAATGTTAATCGGTGAATTGCTCATAGCTTATGCTGATATTGCATACCTCTATCACAGCAGTTACACTATGTTTAATCGTTTACCACTATACTACTTTCAAATGTTTGACCATTTACTCATACACTACTTTCAAAAATAATATAACCCATGCAAAAATAATGATTGTAATGATAATTATTATAGATTACAATAAAGGTAACCCTATGGGTTACGTTTTAATGTGTATTTGGAGGTATATATTATGCAACAAGCATGGAAAGACTTCAATACAGGTGTATGGGATAAATCCGTCGACGTACGAGATTTCATCCAACGAAACTATGTGCCTTATGTAGGCGATGATTCTTTTCTAGTAGGTCCCACTGAAAGAACTACTAGACTTTGGCAACGGGTTTTAGATTTATACGAGGAAGAGCGACAAAAAGGCTCTGTGATCGATGCAGATACTAATGTAGCTACTCACATTACGGCTCATGCCCCGGATATATTATTAAAGAGGATGAACAAATTGTTGGTCTTCAAACTGATTATCCTTTGAAACGTGCCATGTTCCCTTATGGTGGTTTACGAACTGCTAAAAGTGCTATCGAAGAGTATGGTTACAAAATGGATCCAACTCTTGAAAGCTTCTTTAAAACTCATCGTAAGACACACAATGATGGTGTATTTGATGTATATACACACTGAGATGAGAGCTGCCCGCTCCGCTCACATTATTACGGGCCTACCTGACGCGTATAGTCGCGGCCGAATTATCGGTGATTATCGCCGTGTAGCCTTATATGGTATCGATTATTTGATCAAAGACAAAGAAGATCAATTCAATATTACCATGGGCGATATGATGCCAGATGTCATTCGTGACCGTGAAGAAATTCGAGATCAAATCCGTTCTTTAAAAGAATTAAAAGAAATGGTTTGCGTCCTACGGATTTGACATCTCAAAACTCCGCTACCGATGTAAAAAGAAGCAATCCAATGGCTATGCTTTTGGCTGTTGGGCGCTATCAAAGAACAAAATGGTGCGACTATGTCCATCGGACGTAACTCCACTTTCTTGGACATCTATGCAGAACGTGATTTGAAATCTGGTAAATACACAGAGGAACAAATCCAAGAAATGGTGGATCACTTCATTATGAAATTGCGCATGGTTCGTTTCGCACGTATCCATGAATACAACAATTGTTACTGGTGATCCTGTATGGACAACAGAGTCTATCGGTGGTATGGGCACTGACGGACGTACGTTGGTATCTAAAAACATCATTCCGTATTTTACATACGTTGCAAAAACCTTGGTCCTGCTCCAGAGCCAAACTTAACAGTACTTTGGTCCCCTTCTCTACCAGAAGGTTTCAAAAATTCTGTGCGAAAACTCTCTATTGCAACATCTTCCATTCAATATGAGAACGACGAAATCATGCGTCCAAACTCTGGCGATGATTATGCGATCGCTTCTCGCGTATCTCCAATGCGTATCGGTAAAGAAATGCAATTCTTTGGTGCTCGGCGCAACTTGGCAAAAAGCATTACTGTACGCAATTAATGGTGGCGTAGATGAAAAATTGAAAAACAAGTGGGTCCAAAATACCGTCCTATTACTTCAGAATACCTTGACTTCGACGAAGTGATGGAACGTTTTGAAGATATGACGGAATGGCTCGCGGTGTGTATGTGAATGCTTTTAAATATCATTCATTACATGCATGATAAATACGCCTATGAAAAATTGGAAATGGCATTGCATGATCGTGAGGTGACACGTTGGTTTTGCCACAGGTATCGCTGGCCTTTCCGTAGTAGCCGATTCCCTATCCGCTATTAAATTCGCGAAAGTAAAAACCAATCCGTGATGAAAATGGTATTGCTATTGATTTCGAGATTGAAGGCGATTTCCCTAAATATGGTAATGATGATGACCGTGTAGACCAATTAGCAGCTACTGTGGTATCTGGTTTTATGAACAAAATTCGTAAACATCCTACCTATCGTCAATCCGTACCAACTATGTCACTATTGACCATTACATCCAATGTAGTATATGGCAATGCTACTGGTGCTACTCTGACGGACGTAAGCGGGTATCCCATTTGCACCGAGTGCTAACCCTATGCATGGTCGTGACGAACACGGTGCTGTGTCTTCCCTATCATCCGTTGCTAAAATGCCATGGCGCGATTGTTGCGACGGTATTTCTAATACCTTCTCCATCATCCCAGATTCCTTGGTAAATCCGGTGAATCCATGGTGACTTTAGGCGATTTAGATTTAGATCTGAGACCTTGGCAATTTGGATCATGCCCTTGCTGATGGTTGTGAAAAAATCTGGCTGTCATGAACCTAATATTACTATTCCCGAAGAAAAAGGAGTAACTATGACAAACGAACAACAAGTTGATAACTTAGTCCAATTATTAGATGGTTACAGCAAAAAGGCGACCATCATTTGAACGTAAACGTATTCAATCGTGAAACATTATTAGATGCTCAAAAACATCCTGAATTGTATCCACAATTGACTATCCGTGTGTCTGGCTACGCTGTGCACTTCAACAAGTTGACAAAAAGCACAACAAGACGAAAGTCATTTTCTCGTACGTTCCATCAATCCATGTAATGTAGTATGGTAGGTCGCATTCATTCCATTGAGACCATGGGTACTGTCGATGGTCCGGGCATGCGATTTGTCTTGTTCCTTCAAGGTTGCCCATTGCGATGTGCCCTATTGCCATAATCCAGACACTTGGGATCCCTCTACGTATGCCCAAGAACTGACTGTGGCAGATGTGTGGACACATTTGAAAGGAATCGTGACTTTTATAGCACTGGTGGCATCACTGTCACTGGTGGTGAAGCATTGTTGCAACTCCCTTTTATCATCGAACTCTTTACTTTCTTTAAAGGAAAAGGAATTCATACTTGTTTAGATACAAGCGGGATTTGCTACACACAAGAACAGGCTAGAGAGTACAAAATGCTTCTTGACGTAACGGATTTAGTCATTCTTGATGTGAAAGAGATCGATTCCTCTATACACGAAACACTAACCGGCAAGCCTAATGATGCTGTCCTTCAGTTCGCTCATTTTATAGATGAACATGGAACAGATTTTTTTGGGTGCGCCACGTGGTAGTCCCAACCATCACAGATAATCGCGATCAGCGGTATCGGCTTGGTTTCTTTCTAGGTGCTTTCAAACATTTGAAAGCCGTAGATTGCTTACCTTACCACGTCATGGGGGGTTAATAAATATGAAAGTCTTGGCATTTCCTATCGACTAGAAGGAATCCCGCCCCTCTCAAAAGCTGACGCACAGCGTGCACTCCGCGTTGTCCTTTCTGGAATACGCGACTACCGCAGAGGCTTGTGGTGCCCCCTCAATGCACCGCATAGCTAAACTCATAAAAATACTTTTTCTGATCTTTTCACAAAGCGCACTATCCCTCGCGGACGGTGCGCTTTTACATATACCACGTTTAGTTGTATAATAGGAGAGTATTATTTCAGACTGTAACGCTATGATTTTGGTTCGAGTGAATCCTAAGTGCACTGTTGCACCATCATAGTTTTTGTATCTAAAGTTAGGAGGCATTTCATGGCATCGTCGTACATGCTACAATTACATCTTGGCGCCGTAGAAACGGTCATACTCTCACTGTTCGCCTTTTTACTAGGCACCACTATGCATAAACACATCAATATTCTGCATCGTTGGGCTATTCCTGTCCCTGCCATTGGCGGTTTAACGGTGGCACTCATCGTATTTCTATTACAAATATCTGGTCTTATTCTTATTACCTTGGACAAGGCAGTTCTCGTTCCTGCTATGGTGGCATTCTTCGCCACAATGGGTTTTAGTGGCGCCCGTACAAATTTGTACATCCTCTCGAAAAGCCATCCCTCGCTACTGGGGCATGAGTACTTTGCTTGTGATCATGCAAATCACCATCGGCTTAGGACTAGCGAGTCTATTTGGCTTAGATAAACACTATGCTATTTTTATTAGGCTCTTTATCTCTTGAAAGTAGTTACAACTTTGTGTCCGCCTTAGGGTCATGATTTAGGGGAATGCTTTAAATGGTGAAACTGTATCCCATGGCATTATTGCTTTCACTACCATCGTCGGCGTATTCATTGGCGGTCCTATGGGACAATATTTAATCGAAAAGTTCAACCGCTATGAAACAGCACCACCACCTCCCGAGTCACCGAGCACCAACTCCTGTTGGCATTATTGTCAATTTATTATTAGTTCTTATCTGTGTCAGCATTGGCATCGGTGGGTCGCACTATTTATTAGATACCTTTGGCTTGCATATTCCTACGTTCATCGTATCTATGTTGTTGGCCATTGCTATCCGTAATGGTGGCGATGCGATGGGGCAAACTTTCATCAATTCCAAAGCCATTGCTTTGTTCAGTCAAATTAGTATTACTATTTTTCCTAACAACTGTATTTATAGAGCGTCCCTGTGACAGCACTTGGATCTCTAACAGGTTCTATGCTTGTCATCCTAGTAACACAGGTCATTGCGATTATCCTATTCACGCGATTCATCGTGTTTCCTGTGCTTTGTAAAGATTACGATGGCGTTGTCATCGGTCTTTGCCTTACTGGGTCACGGCTTAGGGCATTACACCTAATACAGTGGCAACCATCGCTACCTTAGGCAGTCGCTATAGAAAAATCTGTGAAAGCCTTCCTTGTGGTGCCAATTACGGCAACTGTATTAATCAATGTGTTTGGTATACCTATCTTGCATTGGATTATGCAGTTCTACTGGTAAACTATTTGTATCATTAACCTCTAAAACTATCCCATGTATTACAAAAGGATCTAGTTTTTAACTAGCTCCTTATCATACACAGTGATTACAAATCTATGAAATGAAAAACCTACGAATTAGAGTATCTCTTCTTCGTAGGTTTTTATATTCACTATATACTTATCCAAACAAGCTCATTTGCTCATCTTCTGGTAAATCCCTAAACAACCGAGTTCTACCATGCGATTGGCAATGGTTTTGTGACATCTTCGTACGACGTCGTAAATCCTTAATAGACAAGAACTCTGCTTGTTCTCGTTCTGCTACAATGGCATCTGCCACTTTTTCACCTAAGCTAGTAACCGCTACGAAAGGTGGTAGCAAGGATGTTTCATCTTTAATCATAAACCGTCTTGCTTGCGATTTGTACAATTCTACATTAGCGAAGGAATACCCCCGTTGTTTCATCTCTAGGGATACCTCCAAGGCAGACATCAAATCTTTTTCCTTTGTGATGCTTCATACTTGTCCGCTAAGGCTTTCAGTCGCTTAAATTCCTGCTGTTGCTCCTCTAAGGATCCCATCATGATTTTTAAGTCGAAAGCTTTCGCCCGAATGGAAAAATACGATGCATAAAATGCCAATGGGTAATTAATCTTGTACCAAGCAATACGGAATGCCATCATAACATAAGCTACGGCATGGGCACGAGGGAATAGATAGGAAATCTTTTTGCAAGATGCGATAAACCATTCTGGTACTTGAGCCTCTCGCATCTGCTCTTCATAATTCGTTTGGGCAATGCCCTCTTTATTCCGTTTTTCGATACCTTTTCCTTTACGCACATTTTCCATGACGGAAAAGGCTACTTTATCTGCTACACCCTGGTTGCGCAAAAAGTTCATAATATCGTCACGAGTAGAGATAGCCTCATTCAATTTACAGGTTCCCGTTTTAATCAACATTTGAGCATTGTCTACCCACACATTGGTACCATGAGAGAACCCAGAAATCCGTACTAAGTCGGAAAAAGTCTGTGGCTTTGAATCTTCTAGCATGGCGCGCACGAATCCTGTACCAGACTCTGGTACCGCCAAAGTAGCTACTTTATCTCCCTGTAGTTGCCGGTGTCAATCCTAAGGCTTTCGTAGAAGAGAATAAAGCTCAACGTCGCCGGGTCATCGAAAGGAATGCTCGTGAGACGGTATGCCCGTCATATCTTCCAACATACGAATGATCGTAGGATCATCATGGCCCAGTATATCTAGCTTAGTCATACGACCTTCAATAGAGTGATAGTCAAAGTGAGTGGTAATGATGCCACTCTCTTTTTGTTCTTCGGATACTGGACTGGTGTAAAGTGATGCACATCCATATCTCGTGGGCAAACCATGATACCCCCTGGATGCTGACCAGTGGTATTCTTTACTTTTGTAAAAGCCTGTAGATAATTTTTCAATAAAAGCCCCGCCGTTTTTGTAAGTCATTGGCATCAGCATATTTGTAGGCATAACCGATGGCTGTTTTATCCGCAATAGTACCGATGGTACCGGCTCTAAATACATTGTCTCGACCGAATAATTCTTCCGTGTACTTATGGGCACGACCTTGATAATCTCCAGAGAAGTTCAAGTCAATATCTGGTACTTTGTCCCCATGGAAACCCATGAAAAATAGCAAATGGAATATCATGTCCATTCGCGATCAGTGGCGTTCCACAGTCAGGACAATTACGCCGTGGCAAGTCAAATCCCCGGCATATTCCCCTTTCAAGTAGAATTCGCTCCACTTACATTCAGGACACACATAATGCGGTTCCAATGGATTTACTTCCGTAATATCCGCCATGGTGGCTACGAAAGAGGACCCTACGGAACCACGGGACCCAACGAGGGTAGCCATCGTCTAGGGATTTCTTTACCCGACTTATGGGCGATGTAGTACAACACCCCAAAACCATTGCCGATAATACTTTTTAACTCGTAATCCAAACGGTCTTGCACCGTTTTCGGCAAAGGATCCCCGTAAATGGACTTGGCCTTCGCATAGCACATATCTTCCAAGGCTTTGTCGGCACCTTCGATTTTTGGCGAGTACGTTCCATTTGGGATAGGAATAATATTATCAATACTTTCTTCTATGGCTTTCGTATTCGTTACCACCACTTGGTATGCTACATCTTCTCCTAAGTAAAGCAAACTCTTCTAGCATTTCATCGGTGGTACGCATATGTTGATCCGCCTTGTCTTTAGGGTCTTTTTACACCGCGGCGGTAAGCATAATTTCTCGATACAGTTTATCCTTTGGATCCATATAGTGCACATTACCTGTGGCAACCACTGTCATATCCAAAGTATCCCCTAAGGCAACGATACGGCGATTAATATCCTGTAAGTCTTCCTCTGTTTTGAGCAAGCCTTCTTTGATGAAGTCCTTATAGTTCTCATGAGGCTGAATTTCTAGGTAATCGTAGAAACTTGCAATGTTCTGTAATTCTTCGTCGGTCGCTCCATTGACGATAGCTTGGATCAATTCCCCAGATTTGCAAGATGTGCCGAGCAAAATTCCTTCTCGATGGTTTTCGATGACAGTTCTCGGCAATCTAGGGTATTCATCGAAGTAGTTCAGATGGCTAATGAAATCATCTTGTACAGATTGCGCAATCCCACCATATTTTTCGCAAAGATGATGATATGATGTGGCACCTTTTTGGTCCTCTGTATCGATGAGGTATCCCTCTACACCGTAGAGAATTTTTACCCCTTTTTCCAAGGAATAGGCCTGCGCCTCTGGGAAAGCTTGCACCACACCGTGATCTGTAATAGCTACCGCCGAATGGCCCCACTCTTTCACACGGTTCACAATATCTTTCACCGCCACTAACGCATTTTTTTCTCTGACATTTTCGTATGCAAATGAAGTTCTACACAGTATCCTCGCGCGTATCTACCCGCTTCATAGACGCATCTTCCTCCACAGGTCGCACAGAATACAGGTTCAACACGTAATCTTTGACGAATTTTTTTCGTCATACATGACGTTCCCTTTCACTTGCACTTTTCCCACAGATTTAAATATTTTCAGCAGTTTTTCTCCATCTTCAGTAGGCCTCGTAAAATACTTAATAGCCAAGCTATTGTTGTCATCCACAATATGACCCGTAATAATAGCTCGTTTTTTCGGCTCTTCCCCTTTTTCACGAGCTCGTTGCACCGCTTTGCTATCTTCCTTAGGCCGAATTTCTCGTATAGCTAGACCGTGAAAGAACCCAGACACGACAATAGTCGTTTCTTCGGTGCGGGAGAAAAAATCGTCCGTCCGATGAGAATCTGGTTCTTCAAAGGCGGGGCCCAACAACATGCCCTCTGCAGTAGTAAATTTTCGCCGTCTCGTAGGATATGGTGACTGGTTTGTTGCGCCTGCTACAGATGCGTTTGGTCGATCAATAATGACTGGCTCATCGTACAAATCATCATAGTCCGATGACGTCTTGATAGTGCCATCCTTTCCTACATAGAGCTCCACTTCGTCGAATCGGTTGTCCTCATCCATATCCCAATAGACATTGTAATCTGCGTTGGCATGTTGCAAAAGAGATACGCATCATCATCTATCACACTAGGGTCTTGAGCATAGCCCGTATAATCACACTCTTGTCTATCAGGCATCCGAGTGAGAACAATCTGGTTCATGAAACCACCGGTATCCACAAATTCATAGGGGTACAGCCAATGTCATGACAAATTTCTTCAATTCTTCGTTGCACGATGGGATCTAGCTCCCCTTTAGAGTGAGACCCCCAAATATGTAGTTTTTCCATCTTGTAAGTAAAAGTAAAAGTCAACTTTCGACTCTCCCTTTTGTACTATATGATAGTATTTCATCCTACTTCTCCCTTACGGATTCGACTGTTTAGCAGTATCTACTGAATCAACTTTCAATTTCTTCACTACATTAGGACCCGTTACAATGACACGATCCACCGGTTCATAATAGGAATTAAATGTATACGTTGCAGATCGTCCATCGCCGTAGACAATGGTTCTCGTCGTATCCACAGAAATTCCGTCATGCCCCGCTTCTTCTAAACGCTCTTCTTTCACGGTGTCATCGATGGTTTCCACCTTTTTATTTGGAATTTTTGTTTCCTTTCCCTTCGTGATAGACACGGATTGCGGTACATCTTCTTTAGCACCCAAAATGGTAATCGTCACATACCCTGGGCCCTCTTCTGTAAGGACATAGATTGGGTGTGTATATGGATTTTTAAACTGAAAGTCAATATATCCCCATGCCACAGTAGCATCTAAGCCTACTGGAATATACGACACCGGCGCAAAGTGTGTATCTCGTTCCACGATATCCATGCCAGACAATAAAGCCGCATTAAACAAGGTGGAGCTCACTTGGCAGATACCGCCCCCAATACACGGGACTAAACGGCCACCTACAAAGACTGGTGCATCATCATAGCCCGCCTCTGGTGTGCGTTCTCCCACTACTTGATTAAAGGAGAATACCTCTCCAGCTGGAATGAAGGTTTGATGGATTTTCTGACTCGCCAAATGAATATTATGAGCCCGGTTTGTATTCGCTCCATTAAAGTATGTCGTGTAAGACCCTAAAATGGACGTAATAGAGACTAAATCTTTATCGGTAATGGTCGGTTGCGCTGACTCATTGATAACAAGCTCTAGCGTTTCCACTTTCCCTTCTTGCAATTGTTCCTGCAATCGCTTCATAGTTGCCGTCACATCAAGCTTACGGCCTACCTTAGCCGGTTGATGAACAATCCGATCTCCCTCTAAGGTGATGGTCGCATTAGACCCCCACTTGTCCCATAGCTTTCGCATACTTCATAAAATAAGACTCTGCCACAGGACCGTCTACTTTGTACCGAATCTGTAGATCCTTGCCATGCAATAAGGAATCTAGGCGATGCGTGAGATGAGTCGTGACGTCACTTTCATAGCCATAATCCATCACATCCGTCAAGGTTCCTACCACATCCACAGAAATACCCAGTTCCTTCAAGGTCAAGGTAGTCTCTTTTCCCTTCGGATCCACCAAGCGAATCTGTTGCACTTCTTGATTGACATCCTGCAAATAAGTCTCTACATCTTCCATACTTTCATGGGATATGCGATGACCCCCTAATGTCAATCCATACATTGTTTTTCCCGTAGGCCATGCCAAACCCGTTCCGGCGCCGCCCACAATGGCCACAATGGCTGTGAAAGCAGCAATATATTTTCCTCTCATAACTCTCCTAAGTTGCGCAATACGCTAAACACACATCTTGAAATTGGCTCATATCTGCCGTACCTTGACGGCTCTCCAAGGTGATGCGATACAATTCTCGCAAGAACGTAGCCACCGGCGGAATCTGAATTTTCCGCCGTGCTTCATAGGCTAGCTTCACCGGATAAGGATTCACTTTCATGCCTCGCTCTTTAAATAAGGCTTGGATTTGTGGCAATGTCATGCCATGAAAGGCGCATTCGCTAACCATCAACTGTAGTCGCATTTGGTTGTGCACATAGGCCATGGCCATATCCACGGTTTTTATTCTTCAACATTCACGGGAACAAATCCGGCAAAACCCTTGCATCCTTGTTGAGCAAGGCATCTTTAAAGCGGAAAATATTCTTCTCTCCAAAATCTGTCATATGTTCATTCAAAAAGTCCGCCGAAATTTGTTTATCGCTCCCTAATAACAAGAAGAGGCGATCAAATTCTGTACGCAAAAAATGCCAAAGGTACATCTTTCCATAAATCCACCAATTCTCGCAAATAGGCCATGCTATCTGGTCGCAATTGTTTCTTGTGATCTTTACAATACTGTTGCATCCAGTGAAATAAAAGCTTCTCCCTCTACCTTTTCAAACTTGAATGCTGTGACACCTTGCAAGAATGCTTTGTTTCCCCGCAAACGACCATCAATCGTTTCTGGATAGATGAAGATCACTGGATCATCTCCCGTGTAGCTCAGCAAATAGTCTCGTATCGTTTTGCCACTCAGGGGCGACTTTCTTTTTCGCCTTATCAAAGATGGGTAAATGGACCAACAAGAAGGCCCGTGGCTCCCCGAATAAGGATATCTCTTGCAATTGTCCTAAAATAGAACCGGGACCTTGCTCTTCACGCAAGGTGAGCAAGGTCCGATCTGTCAAAAGTTTGTAAGAGCGTTTGCTTTTTTTCTTCTATTAATTGTGGTTCATCTCCATAGAGTAATGTAACCATCTGTCACCTCTTATAATGTCAATACATTGTCCTCGTCACTGCCTACAATGTAGACTCCCTCTTCCACATCAAATTGTGTGTGCAACGTATTCCACACCACAAACTGAGAGGCTCCTCGTTGTTGATATGTATGTAACATCTCCGCCGAAGTGAGTCCATAGATTGTATCGCTTTCTCTCTTTGTATTATACACTATTTCAGAAACTTTTTCTTCCTTTCTTGGGTGAAAGTGGAATACCCGTTGCCCTTTAGCAATAATTTCATAACCCAATTTTTGTTGGTACTGCACCTGTAGCCAAGGTAGGTCTACACTCTGCGACGCCGTGCCCTTGCTGTGGGTGGACTCCAACTGTTTCACTTGTGTGTGGGACTTCTGATACCCTTCCACATAGATGCCATTCCAATGGCTAAACCCCATATGATGCAAGGTGTCGATACACTGTTTCATAGACCGTGGCGACAAGTCTCCTTGCTTCACATCCATATATAGATAGGCTTCCCTGTGAAAGCCCGTCTGACACACCATGAAAGCAGGCCCAGAGGAAATGGCAATGGGGATGACTTTCACCTCTGTCCGCACATAGGACAACGCATAGGGCACCATGCCTAAAAAGAGAACAGCTACGGACACCCAACGATTGCGGTTGAGTCGTACCGGTTCTGCGATGGCTAGTAGATAATACGCATAGCCGAGGCTTACATACCACGTGTAGAGGAGCCACATCGGCATTGGCGGGGACCACAAGAGTCCTAAATTGCGGATTGCAAATAAGAGAGATACACTGACTTTCAGAATAAACCCTAGCAAGGACCAACCGAGGCCGAACGTAAATAACAGGTTCAGCACCGCCAAGCACAGTCCCCTACAATGGCAAAGTCTAGCAAGGGCCCTACAATAAGGTTCGATAAGATACTCAAAAAAAGCTAAGGATATGGAAATAGTAGAGCTCGATGGGAAAGATGAGACCCTGTGCCGATGAGACATAGGGATATCCCTTTCGAGATAGGGTTGGCTGGAAATAATCGATATACATAAGGTTGTAGCCCGATAATGCCCAAGGTAGACCCGAAGGATAAAATAAAGCTAATATCGATAGCGTACAGCGGTTTCCACAGGAGTAAAGCTAATGCCGACAGCAACAGTGCCGCAAGGCTCGGTACGTCCCACCATGCATGACTACGTACCCACTGAGTAGGCCCATCATGGCGGATCGCAATACGGGCGGACTCCACCCCACGATAGTGCAGTACAGCAATACGATACCACAGGTGATACTAAATTCCATGCGTTTGCTCACAGAAAACTGCTGTACTATGGTAGAGATGATCAGAAAGAGTAAGGCAATATGCGACCCCGATACGGACAAGATATGAATTAATCCCGTTTCACTAAAGAGTTTCACTGTTTTTCTGGTAACAAGGCATATTGCCCGCCCAACACTAGGGATGATCCCAATGTGGCAACGGAAGGGTCTAGATTCTCTTCAAATTGTCGAGCCACCCAATGATGGACGTAGTCCAAACGATCCCACAGACGGTACATAGCATCATCCAAAATGGTAGACCAAGTGCGCTGTACCTCATAGGTTCCCCGGACACGACCATTGTACAAATTGCCTTGCAGACCATCGTTAATATGACGACCTTCCATGGAAAGAGCTCCACTTTGTTCATAATAGGAGAAAGGTTTCACCGCTCCTTCGATGACATAGCGTCCCCCGATGTGTATGTCTGGTTGGTTTTCCACATACATGCGCACATTCCCCGATGCGGTGATATGCTCTGTTCTACCATCTTTCTGCACTTCTAACCCTTCGATGGTCCCATCCACCATGGTCATAACCCCATCTAAGGTAACCGTCTCCTGTGGAGAACTAGTGATATGCACATAGTAGTTCCCTTCTGTGCCGTAATAAAAGGGTCGATGTTCATAATATGAATCAATACTGTGATTGGTATGCCAATAGCCTATGCCTCCAAAGATAATCAGTATGCCAAGAGCCCACGCTAAATACGATAGGCCTCGCAATACCTCTTCCTGTTTCATGGCATACCATCGCCACCCCATATGGAGCACAATGCCGAATGCACTGACGAACTGCAACCACCGCATGAAGTAGGACATCATCTCCTGTGTTTGCAAAGCCCGGCTAATGCCCGAGCAATATTCCTAATACACTTTGTATGCCAATATCCATTGGCTTTGGTAACCAATATTTCATAACCGCACCTTATCTACAATCTTTTTTTATACAATCTTTCGGACCTATACCCTTCACATGGCGCAACTCTTCCAAACTTTTTGAAAGGTCCATGTTCCTTGCGATAATCCACAATTTTTCTTTTGCCATCTTAGGCCCCAATGCCAGAAATCTTTTGTAAATCTGCTTCCACCGCCTCATTGATAGATACATTTTTGCTTGCGCAACAACTCTTCTGGATTCCCATGAAAGTTAAAATCCACTTGGATATGCGCGCTTTCATCTAATGTTTCCTCTAAGTGTAAATGGTTCACATCTGCATAGGGGCAACAAGCCTTTGCTAGCCTCAATGGCGGATTTCACCGTAGCAGGCCGTGGCAATTCATACAAGCTCTGGTTCTTCCACTGCCCTGTAACATAGACCAAAATCGTATCTCCCTCTTTGTCACTTTCAACCGTGCCCCCTCTCTCTCCCTTACTATGTGTGTCTCCTTTGTTCACAATCTTAGGCGCATCAGATGTTGACGATTCTTCATCGCCTTTCAGTGGCGTATCTGCTATAATAAGATAGTAACCACATAGACATAGTAGGAATAGGATAAAGATGAGGACATTTCGTTTTGTCTTCGTTAGTTGCATAGTATCACGTCCTTTCTATGAAGGTACTTCGTCATACATAGCAAAAAATCCTTGAAAATTTCCTGACAGTATATATTGGGAGGTATTATGAAAGAAGATTTACAACAATATGCCCGTTTGTTGCTACAAGAGGGCGTCAATTTTCAACAAGATCAACTATTGGTGATCAACGGAGATGTGGAAAACAAAAGACTTCCTGTACATCGTCGTGGATGAGGCCCACGCATTAGGTGCTAAAGATGTGCACATCAACTGGCGCGACACGGTAACAGCGAAATCTCGTTTGTCCCACGTAAAAGATGACGTCTTAGCTAATCCGGCGCCTTGGATTGGCGACATGTACCATCATATCCTCGATTCCAATGCGTGTATTCTATCCTTGATTAGCGCTAACCCATTTGCCTATGAAGGAGTGCCATCCGAAAAATTGCCTCGCCTCTCGCAGTATGGGTAAGTTAACTAAATTTTATCACGAAGCGATTATGGATTCTACCCTAACTTGGTGCGTGGCATCTGTAGCGACCCTCACATGGGCTGACTTACTTGGCTACGAAGGAACGGAAGAAGAAAAATCAACCGTCTTTGGAATACAATCTTCACCTTGTGCCGTATGAAACATGTGCCAGAAGAAGAATCCTTTGCCAATCATTTAGATCGCTTGGCTAAGTGCACTAAGACATTGAACGACTTACAATTGGTATCCTTACACTACACTGCCCAAATGGTACAGACCTAACGTTACAAATGCCGGGGAATCACTTGTGGTTAGGTGGTAAAGAGGCTTCTAAAAAGGTATCATCTTCGATGCGAACATTCCTACAGAAGAAGTCTTTTCTGCTCCTCACCATCACGAGTGCTAACGGTATCGTATACTCCACAAAACCATTGATCTATGATGGCAACCGTATTGAAGATTTCCATATCACCTTCAAAGATGGTAAAGTAGTAGACTATGATGCGAAACAAGGTCGTGAGTATTTGACAAATCTCATCGAAACAGACGAAAACTCTTGCTATCTTGGTGAAGTGGCACTAGTTGACCACTACTCCCCAATTAGCCAATCCAATATGATTTTTCTTTGAAACCTTGTACGACGAAAATGCGTCTTGCCACTTGGCATTGGGCGTGCGTACCCAACTTGCTTAGCCAACAGCGGTGGATTGACGCAAGAAGAACTCCGTGAACGAGGACTGAACACATCCTTAGCACATACAGACTTTATGATTGGTCATGAAAAAAATGAACATCATGGGCACCACAAAAAGATGGCAAAGAAGTTCCTATTATGATTGAGGGGCGCTTACAAGTATAGGGACAATTCTATCTGATAGAATCCTATGATTTCTATGAACCTGTCACAGCATCCAAAGGTATCAAAATCTATATGAATTAACATATGGTAATACAAAAAAGAGGTACATTGCATCAAGCAACGTGCCTCTTTTATTATATCTATTTATTTTTCTACATGCCAGTCGTCTATTCTATGACGACCCTATGTTTTAGATATACAATCTATTGTTCTGTAAAATAATGCCCTTACAGCAATGTATCTACAGCGATATTCACCAATACATCGGATGGGCTTTCACAGATATACTCAGCACCCGACAGATTCAAGCTCTTCTACGGAACCATAGCCGTAGGATACGCCCATAGCCACACAGTTCAATTCCTTCAGCGCTTCCATGTCGTACTTACGATCTCCCACCATGTACCAACAGGGAGATTTTTATATTTTTGTTCTGTCACCTTGTTCATGTCCTTCAAAGCTTCTTTTTAGAATGTCTGATTTATGCACTAAAGCCGACTTCACGATTCGCCCCACGGATGACTTCAAAATACGGATCGAGTTTGAAATGCTTGATAATATCCTTCGCCTGTTCCTCTGGTTTTGCCGTAGCAATCCCAACGTAAGCGCCAGTCTTGCGCAAAGGCTTTCAAAAGCTTCCTCAATTTGCGGATACACAGCATTTTCATATTTTTCCAATGGAATCATAGCGTTCTTTGAACAAATTATAGGCCATCTCCACTTCTTCGTCACTCATATGGCAATGTTCTTTGAAAAGAATCTGCCAACGGTGGACCGATGAACAATTGTAAGTAGCTTCATCAGGAATAGGATGGTTCATGGTTGTTAAAGCATGCTCTATGGTTTCAAAATCCCTTCCGAGAATCCGTCAATGTTCCATCTAAATCAAAAATAACACAAATCATAATAACTCCTATATAATATCTAACACTGTATATTTTTATTCAAACTATTGTCATTTCAATACTCCACTACAAACCGCCTTTACAATACTACCCTTGTAGAGTATACTATATATAGAAAAGTTTCTATATATGGGAGGACAGTATGGAAGACAATCAAATTCCTACGGCCATTTTAGATAAATTAACAAAAGTTTGTACTTGCCGTAGTATTACACGAAAAGCAATTAAGGAAGCAATCCTAGACGGTTGCGACACATTCCCAAAAATTAGAGAACGTACTAGCGCCGGTACTGGTGCTTGCGGTGGTAAAGGCTGTGGCCCTCGCGTGGTGAAACTGTTAAAAGAGCACCAAGAAGGGCAATGGTAATCCCACAACATATGAAACTAGAAGATAGGTCCCAAGGGCCTATCTTTTTCCCATAAAGTACACAAAAAGGCTGTCCTAGAATGGAGTATCATTCTGTGACAGCCTTCCTATATTCTTTAATGCTTCACGTAATGTATGCCAAGCTAGCACTGCACATTTCACACGAGCAGGCATATTGGAAATATTTTGCAAGGCTATAGCATCTTCCAAGGCTTCTAGCTCTTCCTCATCAGTCACTTCTTTTTTAATCATCCCCAAGAAAAGGTCCACTAGTTGGAACGCTTCTTCCAAGGATTTTCCAGTGATTACATCGATCATCATAGACGCCGATGCTTGACTGATGGCACAGCCAGAACCAGTGTACGCGCGTCTTTCACAATGCCGTCCACCACATTTACTTGCAATGTTAAATCATCTCCACAACTTGGGTTATGACCATGCTCGCTAGCAGTGAACACATCCAATAGACGCTTATTACGTTTATCTTGGTTATGCTCTAAAATCAGTTCCGTATACACTTGATCCATTTCCATGGTATTGTTCTCCTTACTCTGACAAGCCCATGGTTGGTCGAACTGTTTTCAGGGCTTCTAAAAATTGATCTAAATCTTCTTTTTTCGTATAAATGTACATACTAATCCGGTTGGATGCAGGCACTCCATAATAGGCCCCTAGTGGTTGTGCACAATGATGTCCAGAGCGCAGGCATACGCCATGACTATCCATGATAGTCGCACATCGTGCGGATGTACATCATCCACTGTGAAAGCAATCACGCCATGCTTTTTCTTCTGGATTCGCACTACCTAATAAATGAATATGAGGCATGGTCGCTAGTTTTGGTAATACATAGCGCACTAATTCTTGTTCATATTCATGGATAGCATCCATACCAAATTGTTCCAAATACTCAATGGCAGCTTTCAACGTAATCGCCCCATGTGCATTCGGTGTACCTGCCTCAAATTTGTAAGGCACTTCATTGAAAGTGGTCGTTTGTTCTTTCACATATTCAATCATGTCCCCACCAAATAAGAATGGGTCCATGTCTTCTAATAAGTGATATTTACCATACACCACGCCAATGCCTTGAGAGGCGCACATTTTATGGCCTGAGAATACGAAGAAATCACAATCTAAGGCTTGCACATCAATGGCTTGATGCGGCGCCGATTGCGCTCCGTCAAGGATAGCGATAGCTCCAACAGCATGCGCACGTTCCACCAATTCTTTCACCGGAAATTCCATACCTAGCACATTGCTCACATGGGCAAAGGACACAATTTTCGTAGAAGCGTCAATTTTATCCATTTCCCCCTCTTTGATATGGCCCGTTTCATCTAAGTACATATATTCCAAGGTAGCACCTGTTACACGGCACACATATTGCCATGTCACCAAGTTCGCATGATGCTCCGCTACGGTGATGACGATTTTTATCCCTGCTTTAACATGCTTCAATCCATAGGAATGAGCAATTAAATTCAAGCTTTCTGTCGTGTTGCGGGTGAAGATAATTTCTTCTCGTTTACGAGCATTGATAAATCGTTGTACTACATCACGTGTTCCTTCGTAAGCTTCGGATGCTTCCATGGCTAGCACATGGGCCCCGCGGTGGGGGTTCCCATTGTGATTTGCCATATGCGTTTCTAAAGCTTTCATCACGGGTACTGGAATTTGTGTGGTCGCACCGCTATCTAAATAGGCAATACGGTTACCTCGATGTGTTCTTGATAAAATTGGAAAAATCTTTATATGCCTCTGCTATTGGTTTCATACTATCCCTCTCAATTATATTTTTGTCGTAGTACTGCTAAGGCAGTTTCTTCCATTTCTTCATGGCCAATGCGATCCATCAATGGACGTAACATAGATTCTACGATGATGTGTTTTTGCTTCATCTTCGCTGAAACCACGGCTCATTAAATAGAATAATTTTTGCTCGGTCCAATTGACCTGCACTGGATGCGTGATTACCAGATACATTATCTTCTTTACATAATAACAATGGCAAAGAAATGGATTTTTACTTGTGGTGTTAACAACAAGCATGTATCCTCTTCTGCACCTTCAGATGCGATACTACCACGCAAGAAATCTAAGGTACCACGGAATGATTTTTTTAGAAGCACCATTCAATGCACCTAAGTTGTTAATATTACTGATTGTTTTTCTGCCGATGTGTTTCATCAACATAGCGATGTCAAATACTTGTGTACCTGTACCGCAATAGCCTAAATCATGTTCTACTTCTGCAAAAATCGCCAACCAAATCTTCTTGGTAATTCAAGTAGTTTTCAGATCCACCTAACTCGATGTTGATGAACTCTACATGACCAGACTCTTCTACACGAGTGTAGCGATGTTCAAATTGTTGCACTTTGCCAGTTAGCAATTGTACTTTTTGAACACTACGGATGCCCCTGTATGGGATACGATTTCTGAAAGTAACCCTACATGACCGTCTGTGGCTTCCCCTTTCAAACAAAGTATCAACTCTAAGGTAGAGTCTTTTTCAGCTTCGATTTGAAGGCGTGTTCTTTCACTCACTGCCCCTTGCACATCAATGATGATCGTCAAGGCTTCCTTAGCACCTGCTGGCACTTGGATGTGGTAGCCATGTGTGAAATGATGGGATGCATCGCGCAACGCCCCTGCATGAACGCCCTCGTAAGAGGACTCTAATAATTCTGTATCTGTAATGTCTGTTACGATATGCTTGGATCCTTCCACAGTCACCGTTGCACGTTCTGTACCAGCCCATACATTGCCTTCTGTATGATTTACCTTTAACCAACGGAAAGTCGGTCTAGGCAATTCATTAAAATGTAATGTCTTGCTCATCCTAACCTCCTAACCGATAGAACCTTCAAGTTCTAAGGTAATTAAATTATTCATTTCTACAGCGTATTCCAATGGTAATTCTTTTAGAAATTGGCTCTACGAAACCACGCACAAGCATAGCTCTCGCCTCTTCTTCGCTGATACCACGAGTCATTAAGTAGAAAATCGCTTCATCGGAAATACGGCCGATTTTCGCTTCGTGACCTAAATCAACATTGTCGTTTTCAATGGTAATCGCTGGAATTGTATCGGATTGAGATTCTTGGTCTAACATCAAAGACTCACAAGATACAGTCGCTTTGGAATGGTCTGCATTTTTACCGATGTTCAAAACACCACGGTAAATCGCTGTACCACCGCTCTTAGAAATGGACTTGGAGTTAACATTACTTGTTGTATACGGAGCCGCGTGGATGACTTTCGCTCCAGTATCAAGGTATTGACCTTCCCCAGCAAATGTAACACCTGTAAATTCACAGTGTGCCCCTTCACCCGACTAGGATACTCATTGGATACAAGCGGGACACAGCGGAACCAAAGGAACCAGATACCCACTCGATCGTACCATTTTTTTGCCAACACGGCTACGTTTTGTATTCAAGTTATACATGTTTTTTTGGACCAATTTTCGATGGTAGAATAACGCAATGTAGCATTATCTTTTACGAATAACTCAACGCGACCCGAGCATGCAAGTTAGCTACATTGTATTTTGGTGCAGAACAACCTTCGATGAAGTGCGCTTTTTGCCCTTCTTCTACGATGATCAACGTATGTTCAAACTGACCTGCGCCCGGTGCATTCAAACGGAAGTAAGACTGCAACGGAATGTCTACAGTCACCCCTTTTGGTACATACACGAAGGAACCGCCAGACCATACAGCGCCATGTAAGGCAGCAAATTTATGATCTGTTGGTGGCACCAATGTCATGAAGTATTGTTTTTACAATATCTTCATGCTCGTGTAATGCCGTTTGCATATCTGTGTACACAACACCTTGATGAATCAAGTCTTCTTGAATACTGTGATATACAACTTCGGAGTCATATTGAGCGCCTACACCAGCCAAAAGAAGTTTTTCAGCTTCTTGAATACCAAGACGGTCAAATGTCTCTTTAATATCTTCTGGAACTTCGTTCCAGTCTTCTTTCATATCAATTTTAGGTTTTACATAGGTTACGATATCCGCCATATTTAAAGCGCTAATATCTGGCACCCAGTTCGGCACATCTAATTGATTATAAATTTCAAGGGATTTCAAACGGAAATCTAACATCCATTGTGGTTCGTTTTTGTTCGCCCACATTTCTCGAATGATATCTTCTGTTAAACCGACTTCTGATTTATAGGAGAATTCAAATTCATTACGAATGTCATAGACAGCGCGATCCATCTCCTCAATTTGAGTTTTCTTTCTCGCTTCCATGAGATCCTCCTACACTAAATTTTTTTGTATGCATCGTAGCCTTTTTCCTCGATTTCACGAACCAATTCAGGGCCACCAGTTTTTACAATACGTCCATCGATTAAGATGTGCACAAAGTTTGGTTGTAATTTTTGAAGAATTTGATTGTGGTGAGTAATGATCAACACTGCGTTATCTTCATTGTGGAAACGGTTCACACCTTCGGATACGATACGAACAGCATCAACGTCAAGACCGGAGTCAGTTTCATCAAGGATGGCCAATTTAGGGTTCAAAATGGACATTTGAAGAATTTCGTTTTTTTCTTTCTTTTTCACCACCGGAGAAACCTTCGTTAACATAACGGTTCGCATAGGATGTATCGAAAGATAACTCTTCCATTTTCGCTTTCAATTCTTTTTGAAAGCCAAAGCGCGTACGTTTTCACCAGTGATTGTATTTTTAGCAGTACGGATGAAGTTTTCCACAGTAATGCCGTGTACAGAAATTGGATGTTGGAAAGACATGAAAATACCTTTTTTTAGCACGATCGTTTACAGCTTCTTCTGTAATATCTTCCCCATCAAATACGATGGAACCTTCTGTTACTTCATAAGCGGGATTGCCCATGATAACGTTTGCCAATGTAGATTTACCTGCACCATTTGTGCCCATTACTACATGGATTTCACCCTTATTAATTGTTAAATTGATGCCCTTTAAGATTTCTTTCTCTTCAATAGAGGCACGCACATTGTCTACGCGAAGTAATTCTGCCACGTATGTCACTCCTTATCAAAACAGCACTATATAAAAAAAGAAGACTAGTTAGGTCTTAGTATGTGTCGAATACCCAGCAAAAACGGATTCCACCAAAGTGATAATCCGCTGTCATATTCATAGTATGAGAACGCCACTCTGGCTTACATCTAAAATAGTAAATATACTATACATATTATACCTTGTCTAGACGGGAACCGCAAGCTTATTTCTACTATTTTACTATGATTTTGATGATATATTTATATATCATCTATTCATTTATAGCATATTGAAATATAAATTCTCTACCAAGAGACTCAACAATACTTATTATACCGAATTTTTCTCAATATTGTAAATGCTATTCCCGTATTTTTTTAGGGATTATGGACGACAATTAATATTGTCATAACATAACAGATGGAACGCACTATGAGAAACATTAGTTTAACAATGACAACTGATTACATGTATACATTAGTGAAGCACTTTTGTATAGGTTCTATGTCTCATCATAACAGAGGCTACTCGTACTTTCGATACTAATTATATATCAAATAGACATATACTTCATTCTTTTATAAGCTATGATAGCCTCTCAAAAATAAAGCATATGTCTATATAAACCAGAATAACTATCGTAAAGGATGTTCCTCTATGTTTCTAATTATAAATTAGAGAAATCCAATGTCGCAAAGTAATCATCCAATGTTTCAGCACGGCGAATTTGTGTCACACTACCATCTTCGTGTAATAACAATTCCGCAGAGCGCAATTTACCATTGTAGTTAAAGCCCATGGCATGACCATGTGCCCCAAACGATCATGAATAACAATGCGGTCGCCCATGTCGATTTTCGGCAATTGTCGGTCGATGGCAAATTTATCGTTATTTTCACATAAGGATCCAGTCACATCGTAGGTCATTGTCGTTGGTTCGTTTTCTTTACCCATTACTGTAATGTGATGGTAAGAACCATACAAAGCAGGACGCATTAAATTAGACATACACGCATCTAAGCCGATGTAATGTTTGTAAATATCTTTTTTGTGAATCGCAGTAGCCACCAAGTAACCGTAAGGACCTGTCACCATACGACCGCATTCGTAAGCTAATTGAATTGGGCTGTGACCTGTGCCAAGGATTAAACGGTCATAAGCTTCTTTCACACCAGCACTTAACACTTTGTAATCCACCGGTGTTTGTTCCGGTTTATAAGCCACGCCGATACCACCGCCAAGGTCGATGAAAGAAACTTCTACACCAGTTTGTTCTTTCACGCGCAATGCTAGGTTAAACATTAACTCTGCTGTGCCTACTAAGCCATCGATATCAAGCTCATTAGATACTACCATCGTGTGTAATCCGAAGTTAGTAATACCTTTTCCTTTTTAAATAGGTAATAGCTTCTATGATTTGGGCTTCTGTCATACCGTATTTAGCTTCCTCTGGTAACCCAATGATGGTGTTACCGCCCTCTTTAAAGAACCCGGATTGTAACGGAAACAGAAACGATCTGGCAACTCACCATGTTGTTCCAAGTACGCAATGTGCGTAATATCATCCAAATTGATGATGGCCCCTAAGGTCCATCGCTTTTTGTACTCTTCGTACGGCGTGTCGTTGGAGGAGAACATAATGTTGTCCCCTGTGATACCAACCTTCTCACTCAAAATGAGCTCCGCCATAGAAGAACAGTCGGCGCCGATGCCGATTTCTTTCATCATTTTCATGATGTATGGATTTGGGGTTGCTTTCACAGCGAAATATTGTTTGAATCTCGGTGCCCAAATCTGAAAGCGTCAAGAAATGCGCGCATGTTATCCATAATGCCCTTCGCATCATAAATGTGGAATGGCGTTGGATATTGGGCAATAATCGTTTCTAATTGTTCCTTTGTAAATGGTGTTGTTTTTTTGCGTTCATCATAACTCCTAAATCTAATATGTAATCACTACTTCTCAGGTTCATACTGAAAGTAGTATTAAGTTTAAAAATGGAAAATCCGTTACCCATTGTACCATAAATTCTATAGAATTGTAAATATTCTATAGAATTTTTTTGTATCTTGAATTGTCAAGTCAAATGCAACTCTACTGAATGATAAACCTCGTATGGAGTTTTTCCAATTTAAGCATTTGCGCGGTCTAAGATTTATTTCTTTCATTTTTTTGCTTCAACATAGCTATCTGATTGATTAATATCCACAGCTTTTGGGAAATATTCTCTCAACAATCCATTGGTGTTTTTCGTTCGTTCCTCTTTTGCCAAGGATGATGTGGAAATGGAAAATAAAAACTCTACTAGATTCAACTCACGCTAATTTCTGCATGTTTAGAAAACTCTTTTCCTCTATCTGGCGTAATTGTCTCTAGAGGTTGATTTTCCAAAAGCTCAATCATCGCTTGTTTGACCAAAAATGAATTCTTTTTTGCAATTTTTTTGCATAGTAGATACCTACTTTTTCGATCAGTCAATGTTACTAAGCAAGCCTTTACCAGTTTGTCCCATAACTGTATCAGCCTCCCAATCACCTAATCGTTCTCGATTATTTGCAGGATCTGGTCTATCTGTAATTAAATTACTAACTTGAATTTTGCCACGTCTTTCTTCATAGTTTTTTGTATGACGACTTTTACCACGATGTCGTAGTTTGCGAATGACTCCTCTATTTCCATGTGATAGTCCTTTTTTCATCAAAAACGACCATTATATATTTCCTGTAAATTGTACTGTAGCTAATAGTGAAGCTTGAATTTTCAAACTTTAATCAGGGATGAAATCTGTTCCGGAGACCATTGATGCCTCAAAAATAAATCCTTTTACATTCATATAGTCTCGGATTATCTAGCTTTTTCTTGGTTTACAATTAAAGCGTCTATTTTTATATTTATCATGGGCTACAAGGTATGTACTCGCCATTTTGACTATTTCTCTTAATTTCTCTTGATATGGACGATTTGTTTTTTTCCCTAGTAAAATTGAAATTTCTGTTTGATTTTTACCTATATCAATAAAATGTTTTAGCATTTCGCGCTCTTTTAGTGTAAAAATGAGTATAATGATTCATGGCTCCTCCTGATTTTTAGATGTCTTTGCAAATACTATTTTTATCAGAAAGCTATGAATCTTTTTTTAGTTGCACTTAGATTATAAATTCAAGATACAAAAAAACAGCCATTCCATCGAATCGCTGTGCATCAATACGTATTAAATTATGATCTCATACCGTATCAACTATACAGGGGTGCATTTAGGCTTATTAGGCTCCTTGGTAAGGTACCCATTCGCTCAAATACGTCGGGTCCATATAAAGGCTAACATACATTCACATCCTTTCTACTCTACTATCACAAAGATCGTCCCGATGATTAGTCATCAAGCGCGCCGGAAAGTACTAACAATAACAGTAACTCTTCCATAATTCCACCACCTTTCGTGACTGTGTACTTAGTATACCTTATGGTGGTGGTTGTAAATTACAAAAGTCCCTGATAGATGATGAATATAAGTTCAGTCCCCGTAATGGGGATATGTTTTTTACATGGAGAATCAAAATGCAAAAAGAAATCAAAGAGACGTTTCCGTCCCCGTCATAGGGATATATTTTTTTACTAGACATGAAAAACCTTACGCCAACTTTGAGCGCGTTTCCGTCCCCGTAATGGGGATATTTTTTTAACTTGATAGATTCTGTCGAGACTATAAAAATATTGATCTGTTTCCGTCCCCTTAATGGGGATATATTTTTTTAACTTGATGGATTCTGTCGAGACTATAAAAAAATATTGATCTGTTTCCGTCCCCTTAACGGGGATATGTTTTTTTACGCATTAAATTTCGATGATGGGTTATGTCTTGACCTGTTTCCGTCCCCCGTAAGGGGATATATTTTTAACGAACATAAAATTGATGAAGGTCGCTATGATATTGGTGATGGTTTCCGTCCCCGTAACGGGGGATATATTTTTAACTTGTGAAAAAGAAAGTTATGGATATGATAACATATGTTTCCGTCCCCGTAACGGGGATATTTTTTTAACTTGTTTTGAATGCAATCATAGAGCGTTTAGGTCTAAAACGTTTCCGTCCCCGTAACGGGGATATTTTTTTAACTTGAGTTCAATCAACATTTGTATCCTAAGTTTTACTGATGGCGTTTCCGTCCCCTGTAACGGGGATATTTTTTTAACCCTAAACTTGAAGATTATATTAATGGAAATAAACTTGTAGAGTTTCCGTCCCCGTAACGGGGATATTTTTTTAACGAACAGACCTAGATCTGATTGCTGTAGCCTCTAAAGTTTCCGTCCCCGTAACGGGGATATTTTTTTAACAGGGTTTTTAAAAAGATAATTATCATAAGGAAATTACTATTCAAGTTTCCGTCCCCGTAACGGGGATATTTTTTTAACTATTAATCTACACCCAAGTTTACATACCTATAATTGTAGTTTCCGTCCCCGTAACGGGGATATATTTTTAACTATTAAGAAAGCCCGACTCTGGATGAGAAAATTTGTTTCCGTCCCCGTAACGGGGATATATTTTTTTAACCCTGTTCCTCAGAAAGCGCATAACCAAGCCTCTCAAAATACACTTTCCGGCGCAGATCGCAGTTTTGAAAAAAATAGCACTAACTCTACATTTCAAAAACAGCTCTGAGACAGCATGGTCACTGGTCCGGCTGAGTTTTTAATTTTATTTAGAACTTTTTTTCAAAAATGACTACTTTATAAATGTTTTTACAAAAAAACATTTATTGGTCTATTTCACTTAGTACTATACCATGGTTTCATGGTACTTTCAAAGGGTCTTATAGAAATTCCTGAAATGTTCGCCCCTACTCCATCCATTTCTATCATCTTTCACAAAGGAAAATAGCAAAAAGCGCAAACGGCAATCGCTACCATTCACGCTTTCACGAAAAAAATTCATAGTTTAGAATTATTTAGACCCGAACAGGGAGTGATCCACGCTATATCGGCCACCGCCCATGAAGAATATAGCGAGTGCAGGTGAATCCCATTTGTGATGGGTAATCCCATGCGAAGAATCCCGCTGATAGATGCAATAGGGGTTGCTGTAAATAGCACGGGCACATAGGAGCAATGCCCCAAATCGAGTGAATAAGCCAAATGCCACTAATAGGTCAGCCTAGGAATTCACTCATCGCCGCAAACGCTCCGAATACTTCGTAATATCCAGGGCACTCCTAATGGCGCTAACATGGCACCAACCTTATAGAGCCCTGGTGCACCGCCTAAAAACTTTAGATATCCATGGTACGCCATCGAGATACCCAATGCCAATCGCAGTACCAACATACCGAAGTTGACGTACGTCGGTTTACCACGTAATAAAAAATGAATCATACTTGTATCCTTTTCATTCATAGTATCACAACTAGATGTCTTATTGATGTTGTATAGTATATCATACTTTGCATGCGTCGCCCATAGTAGACACTCATGCTAAGAATCCATTATGTACCTTTCAGCGAATGAAGGATGATGGAAAACATAATTTGAATCGGCGGTTCGTAGATAAACTTACAAATATCATGGTAGCAGGACTCATCGCAGAACTCCGTCACCGTCGCATCTCCATGGGCAATCCCATTCCTCAAATCAACAATAGACTTCATACCATTATCAATTTTGTATTGGTCAATGCTTCGGCAAATCTCCGTGAACACTTCCTTCTTATCGCCTAAAAACTCAGCAAATGCTTGTAGCACCGAGCTTTCCTGTATGTATCGTTCATTATTCACATCTCTCCCTATGAAAGGAATCGATCCCAGCGTGACAGGCCGTTGTAAACTTTTTATGAGTCCCTTCTACTTTTTTTGAAAGTACAGGAAAAATCCTCGATGTTCTTAAACAATTCGCTCTTCTGAAAGGCTGAAATACATTTAGTTCTAACTCACGTTCTACACTGCGTAATAGCGCCAACGTGGAAAAACTCGCTGTCTTGCATCATTTCAAACATCTTAATAGATTTTGTAATATCATCTTGGCTGTACTCTGATAAATTTTTCCCAAATATCACCAAACTTCTTCTTAAGCGTATCCCTGCCAATTCATCAGGTAAGCATTCATATAAGTGCCGTAAGATACGGTCTATTTTATTTGTTCCATCTGTGTCTTTTTCACCTTGAATTAGGGGAATATTTTTTTGACTGTAGTTCGATAACTTTTTATTAAGCTCTCATTAGTTTTTCTAGCTGTAAAATCCTACGTTCTTTTTCTTTTTTTAATTTTTCTTCTAATTCTACAATCTTTTGCACTTGAATATCTGCAACTTCTATAGCTCGTGCCAATTCTTCTTTATCAAATCGATTCATTTCCTCGAAAAAGATATTGAAGTATCTCATCTTCGAATTTTCCACATTTTGCTTTGGGCACACTTTCTGCTAAACTCTATAAATAAATTATTCATATCCTTTTGTAATTTTTATAGCTTCTATCAGGCATTTTCTTATCCGCGCAAATAGCATAACACGCCCATTTATAAAAGAACTGGTTTCAAACTTATCGCTAGGCATCGATTTATTAGCACTAAACCATTGCCAACCGAATTTACGGTATATAGGACTTAAAATAGAATTATACTGATTGGATTTAATAATCTCAATTAGATATTCATAACATAGGTAATACCAAAGCATATGTGTACGATTAAAACCTAATAAGCTAGCAGACTAAACTTAGAACCTTAAAATATACATAAAACTCAAGACCAGAATACCCTAACTGTGATACACCATCGATTAAATCACGTTTTTAACAGAAGTTGGATCTACTATTATGAAATTATACAAATACTCATCAAAGAAAGAGTCTTCTACCAATGCATCAATGGTATTTTTATCATAATTCATCCATTGTGCAATCATTCTTCGTTCATATTCAGAGCCTTTATAACTTTTTATCTTCCGTATATCTATCTCTATATAGCATTTTAATAATAAACTTACACATGAAATTCGTATGATATTGATGATACATATCCTTATACGGAGAAAACTCACTATCAAGCAGATAATCTAATTGCTCTAAGTTCCTATTATAGTAAGCCTCTAAAAAATACTTCACAAATTCCAATAAGTTCTCGCATGGTAATGTTAAGGGAGGGTCTCTATATAAAGGAGTTCCATCTGGTAAAGTTCCAATTAATTCTTTCTCCATATATTTTCTCCTTTATCTAAACATATACACCAACCATTTTTCATGGTCAGTTTTCAGTTTGTTTTTCTCTTTTTCCGCTTCTACTGTGTCTTCTTTATCTGTATAACATTCTTTGAATCTGCTTTTCGCCTCTTCTGCCGCTGTTGTATCGCCGATGGCAGTGTAGTATTCTATTAAACCACCTGTAATGATATTCTCGATAGCTGCGTCTTTTTGATCAACTACTGTTTGCATACGGTCGAACAATCGGCCTGTGTAGGCTGGCTTATCCCATCGTATTGATAAAAGCATAACATATTTATAAATTAACTCCCAAGGATGCCCGTTCATATGCTTAAATTTGGTACTAGTTTTCGGGTAAGCTACCCAGTTTAAAAGCATTCGCTTTCCTACATCACTAATCGTATCTGAGTAGAATGTATAAAGAGCTTTGATAAATACATAAACCCCAAATTTATAGCTTTGGTTTTTTTCTTCTTCCTCAGTCATATTTTTTCTAAATACGCATATTGGTGCATCACGGCCTCGCTGTCCACCAAAGAATCTAGGCGCATATGCCCTCATAGCTTTCACGATTTCCCATATCTATATAATGGTGTAGTAAATAGGAAAGAGTAATATAATAGTCCATCGAATATCCAAAGACTGTTGTCAGAAGGTGTATCAAATTCTGCTAAAAGCCAGTTTAAAGTAAGTTTCTGCCTCAGAATTTCTATATAAGACAATACCTGCCCTTTTTTGGCTCAACGTCCGACCTTTGCCAATATTAGGCACCTTTTTTTCCTGAAAACAGCTTATTACGTAAAGAGTCTAATTCATCATGATACATCAAGGCTTCGTCCACTGTTGCTAGTGCATCATTATACCGATATTGGTCATTAAGCATAACGACACGACGATTTAATGTTTCTAAGTAATCTTCCACATGAGTATACATCAAATATTCTTTACATTTCTCAAAACAAGCTTCCGCTGTTTTTACTATCTCCAATATGATTATATGCCGTAATACCTGCATCATAGAATTTATATTTATGGCTGTTTGTTTCATCTCAATTTTTGTACAAGTGGTTCTAATTTATCATATAAATATACCAGTTCATCTTGTTGTAGCAAATTAGAACGAGAATAGCGAGAGAATTGTAAAATAGTCGCTTCAATAGAATCTCGATCTGTCGCCGCTTCTATCCATAGTTCAACCTTAGGGAACCACTGTTTCCAATACAAATCCTTAAATGTGCTTGTAACCCCTTTTACTTTCAAATAAGAGGGCTAATGTTTTGTAGTAATCTTTCTCTTGATAGGCTTTGATTGCCTCTTCCAATATGTCATCAATATCATCATAGGCAAAGAATAAATGATCATGATTTGGCAATAATTCATTGGCTTTTTTTATGAAGGACTGTTGCATATCTGTAAAAGTTTTTACCACTTTTTATTATAAAGTTGAAAGATGGAACATAACATATCTGCTAAGTATAAAAAGCATATTTTTTTCTGTTCCTTTCCTTTTACTTCATAATTGATAGAGTCTACTAAAAGCTGATCTACTTGTAAATCATATCGGCCTAACTCAGAAACTTTTCTAACAATAGCACTTTATAGTTAGAATCATTGGCTACCGGTAAACTTTTGTTACCACTTTTTCACTGTATGTTCTTTATATCCCTAATCGTTGGTATTGAACTTTTTCTGGTGTCATAGCTTTTGGCACCTCTACTTTTCTAGTAGGTAATTCAAAGGTAACTTTCTTTATCTCTAGATCGAGCGGATTGTGGAATACCAATCGAGATACAATAGAGTATGCCATATTCATGTACAAGTTACTTGCATAATCATCTTTTTATAATTTTGCTTTGTCTCTTTTGCATTCAACCTTGATTTTCCCATTTCACTTTTTAACATCATGACAATACGATAATAGCCTTTTTCGTTTTACTGTATCAATAGGTACACCTTTGAAGGTGCCTTTATCAAAAAACTCAGGCAAAGCACTTTCTAATGCCGCTTCAAATTTAATCCCATCTGAATCATTTCGATGTAAATCTTCTGGATATCTACATCCTACAGATCTTGCTACTTTTCTAAAAAATTGATCCAGTCGTTTTTTCTCATACTCTGCATCCTTACCCTTATTATTATCATCATAAACAAGACCCGCAATAAACACTGGTTGCTTTATAACCATTTTTTTGGCTTTTTCAAAACTACCATATTCATCCAACGCAATTGTAATCATCTGTTTCTCCTTTTTTTCACACATGACACAAATTTTTAACACACACCATTTTATATAATTTAGATATTCTCCCTATCCACGTTGTTTCTATTCAGTAAAAACATACCATCAAACTTGCTACCTACATAATCCCATTCACGAATTACATATTCTCATACAAATCCAACCGAATTTCCGAATCCCCTGATCATGGTATTCATATTCTTGATTTTCTACATCGATAAACTTACTCCAGTCGATGCGTGATTCTGGGGCAACCCTAAGTTTCATCAAAGAGGCTAATTTCCGTCTGCTGATACTGTAAGATATCGTTTGTTAATCTCACCAAGCCCTCTTTCGATTGGCTCATATATTGCTGAATAAAATCATTGTTGCCGTCCAATATTTTAACTACCAAGCGTTGTAGCCAAATTTCAAAGTACCGATTATTCCCTGGGTTCGCTAACTTATCGACGATGACATCTAAAAAATGAAAAAGAACTCTGGATACTTTTCTTTCTCACTCTCTTCACCACTTAGATACGACAAATATTCGTACTCATCTTCTTTGAACTTACACAACAATGTGGATAGCAATTTTGTCCCCACATCTGTGACCTTCGGATTACTTTTCAACAATATTGAAAAGCTATGGCCCATAACACAGATACATCAGTGCCGGTACCAATGAAGTCATTATAGGTGAAATGAATAGTCCGCTCTTCAAATTCTTTTCAAGGCCTTGATTAATTGACCGCTATTAGGATAGGCATCAGCAAACATTTTAATCAACAACAGATGTTTTTTTGCACTGTCGCTTTATAATGACGCTTAGGCAAGTATCCATGTTTTACGTTTCGATTTTTACAATATGCTTTCCAATCCACCGTGAGTCTTTGATGACTGGATCATGCTCCACCCAATACAGCTTATCTTCTTTGATAGAATCAATGATGACGTTCGTCCCACTTTTATCCTTCGAGCTATTCAATGTTAGTTTATGGTGGTGCAAAAATCTCTGTTAATTGTTTTTTTAATAAACTTTTGCTCTTCTACGGTATGTGTGAAAAATGCGATAATCATCACGATACCGCAATATGTGATACCGTCCTTCGATGTCTTTCAGTTTTTCCACTAACAACACGTCTAGATACCGCATTAATAGTTCTGCTAGAAAGTCCGATACTTGGTTGCCCTGTGGAATCCCTATAGAACTGCCGTAATTCATCGCTTTCAGTCTTTCACTAATACGATTCCCCAACAAAGATTGGTCCCGCCGATTCTCTTTCACCACTGTTTCCCCATGGAGCGCCCATGCGATGGTCTGCGTGTCAATGGTCCCGTAAAAGTTCGTCAAATCTAGCTGTAATATATACTTGTAGGACATACTCAGTTTGATGGATTCCCGCCCGTAGTTTTTCCAGAAGTGGAGTGCATATCTCGTTTTTATTTTTTTATCCCCTTTTAAATCAGAAAGGAATGCTGTTACACACAATATGCGGACCTGCTTGTGCATCTAGCTCGTGATACCTATCCAACAAGGCTGTCCAATGCGTAGAGTCCGTTAAAAAGGTTCACCATATCTACATACAACAAAGGATGAATAATTACATTGGGCCGAAAGGAATCCTTTGGACTTATTAAATTGAATCGTATAGTTCACATCAGGAATATCCCCATAGTTTCGGTCTATCACAAGGCCATCCACATCATCAAGCGTCTGTCGCCCCAATAGAGCCTTGCCATACTCAAGTAAATACTTGAAATTATAATACTTAGGATAATTCGGCGCTACATACGATTCCTTATGTAACAAAAAACTTCCTCGCCTCAAGATCATCCATCTCTGTAAGAAACACCTTGTTAACCTTTTTGCATACACATCTACCCCTACCCTCACAAACACAAACATGTTGTTACATCCTTCACAAGCCTCTCATTATGAAAGATGACTATACCATTAATTATACGTTTATTACCTCTAAAAATCTAGCAAAAATCCACTCACTTTCTTTCCCCCAAGGAATGCAGTGCAACGTAGCAATTCTATGGCATTTCATTCAACTAATTGATGACATCGAAAAAAGACCGCAACATGTTCCGGAGCAAAACCTACCGTAGGATCAGTTTTGTGGAGGAATATGTTGCGGTCTTTCCTTATATACTATTTTCAGTGAAACACCATAAACAAATAGCGCTTCAAGTGTTACCCGATGTCAGCCGGTGTAGAGAAGTCCACTGTAATGCCCTAATGCTTTTGCTACGCCTTCGCCGTATGCGGGGTCACATGCATAGCAATGTTTTGCATGGCGTTCTTGGATGAACAATGGAACTCCCGCCATATTGTTAGCAGTGTTTTTGAACAATACTTCTGTTGTTCTGGAGTCATGAGACGGAACAATTTACTGGTTGTGTGTAGTAATCGGAATCATCTTCACGGAAGTCGTATTGGTATGCTTTTACCAGATACGTCATATCCTCGGATCTTTGTATTGTGGTTGGTTTGCCCATTGGCCAAAGCTATTTGGAGCATATCCAATAGTAGAGCCATGGTTGCCATCTACACGGCCTTGTCCATCACGATGGTAAGAATTGAATGGGCATTTAGGCGCATTCACAGGAATGGATGGATAGTTTTGTACCTAAGCGGTAGCGTTGTGCATCAGCATAGGAGAACAAACGACCTTGTAACATGCGGTCAGGGCTGAATCCAATACCGTGGATGATTGTGGATGGAGCAAATGCCGCTTGTTCTACATCTTGAAGTAGTTTTCTGGGTTGCGGTTCAATTCCATCACCCCTACTTCGATTAATGGGAAGTCTTTTTTGTACCATACTTTTGTAAGGTCGAATGGGTTGTATGGAAGTGCTTCTGCTTGTTCTTCTGTCATCACTTGGATGTACAATTTCCAACGAGGGAAATCGCCTTTTGCAATCGCGTCGAACAAGTCACGTTGTGCACTTTCACGGTCGTTCGCAATAGCAGATGCTTCTTCTTCAGTTAAATTTTTAATCGGTTGTTGGCAAACCCAGTGGAATTTAACCCATACACGTTCATCGTTCGCATTGATTAAGCTATATGTGTGAGAACCGAAACCATGCATATGACGGTAGCCATCAGGAATACCACGGTCACTCATGACGATTGTGATTTGGTGCATTGCTTCTGGCAAGCTAGTCCAGAAATCCCAGTTAGCAGTAGCGTCACGCAAGTTAGTTTCAGGATTACGTTTTACCGCACGATTCAAGTCAGGGAATTGCAATGGATCGCGGATGAAGAATACTGGTGTGTTGTTACCTACTAAATCCCAGTTACCTTCTTCTGTGTACATTTTTCACAGCAAAACCACTGGATATCACGTTCTGCATCAGCGGCACCACGTTCGCCAGCCCACTGTGGAGAAACGAACGAACAAATCAGTTTGTTTACCTACTTCAGAGAATACTTTCGCTTTTTGTGTATTTAGTAATGTCATTTGTTACAGTGAAAGTACCAAATGCTCCAGATCCTTTCGCATGCATACGGCGTTCAGGAATTACTTCACGAGCAAAGTGACCTAACTTTTCCATCAACCACACGTCTTGCATTAATACAGGACCACGTTTTTCCAGCTGTAGCGCTGTTGTTGTTGTCAGGCACCGGAGCGCCAAAGGCTGTTGTCAGTTTTTCTTCTTTCATAATTGTCTCCTTTGTAAACTTATACATATATAATAAAATTAAAAACCTATAACTTTTTACAACGGATAATTATTATCCGTTAACTTATGAACTCATTATAGAACTTTTTCTATATATTGTCAATAATGATTTTCCATTAATTTTTCATTATTTTTGATGTTATAAACTATAACATTATCAAGCTATTAATTATACATCATCCATATATGCGTAAAACTATAACCCGAAGGATACCCAAGGCATTTTAAGGGCTTTTCTATATTTCTCATATAACAGTAGGGGACTATGAAAAGAATAGTCACCTATTCTTTCACAGTCCCCATAGTATTTACTTAGTCAATACTGCGATCCACGGATGCAATCTTAGATTACATCATGCCTCCCATACCGCCCATTGGAGGCATTGAGGCATCATTGGAGCATTTTCATCTACTTTATCAGCTACGATGGATTCAGTAGTTAATACTAATCGTTTGCGATGGATGTCGCATTTTTGCAAGGCAGAGCGTGTTACTTTTGCGGGGTCCACGATACCGGCTTTTACCATGTCTACATATTCTTCTGTTAATGCGTTGAAACCGATGCTGCTTTCAGTAGATTTTACACGCTCTACTACAACGGAACCTTCTAAACCTCGCATTGTAAGCGATTTGGCGAAGTGGTTCTTCCACAGCACGGCGCACAAGGTTCACACCTGTTAATACGTCACCAGTAGCTTCGATACCGTCTAATGCTCGGGATGATGTCGATCAATGTAGTACCACCACCGCAACGATACCTTCTTCTACAGCCGCACGAGTTGCGTTCAATGCGTCTTCGATGCGAAGTTTTTATCTTTCAACTCAACTTCTGTTGCTGCACCTACTTCGATAACAGCTACACCGCCAGACAATTTAGCCAAACGTTCTTGTAATTTTTCTTTATCGAATTCGAAGTCGCTTCTTCAGCTTGTGCACGAACTTGTGCCACACGACGAGCAATTACGTCTTTGTTGCCATTGCCATCAACGATAATAGTTTCATCTTTAGTGATACGAACTTGACGAGCTGTACCCAAGTGTTCTAAGTCCACATTGTCCAATTTCAAGCCCACTTCTTCACTGATGACAACACCGCCAGTTAAGATAGCAATATCTTCTAACATAGCTTTTACGACGGTCGCCGAAACCGGGAGCTTTCACAGCCACTGCTTTCAATGTACCACGAAGGCGGTTCACTACTAATGTAGCCAATGCTTCGCCGTCTACGTCTTCAGCGATGATTACAAGTTCTTTACCAAGTTTTTACAACTTTTTCAAGAGCTGGTAATAAATCAGCGATAACGGAGATTTTGCGGTCAGTGATCAAGATCAATGGTTCATTTACAACAGCTTCCATTTTATCTGGGCCAGTTACCATGTAAGGAGATAGGTAACTCGCGATCGAATTGCATACCTTCTACTACGTTCAATTCAGTTTGTAATGTTTTAGATTCTTCAACAGTGATAACACCGTCATTGCCTACACGGTCCATTGCTTCCGCAATCAATGCGCCGATTTCTTCGTCAGCTGCAGATACGGATGCTACTTGAGCAATGTCTTGTTTACCGTTTACGTCGATAGCTTTAGATTGAATTTCAGCTACTAATTTTTAACAGCTAATTCAATACCTTTTTAAGGATCATTGGTCTGCACCAGTACTACGTTGCGCATACCTTCTTGAATCATAGCTTGCGCTAATACTGTAGCTGTAGTAGTACCGTCACCAGCAACATCGTTAGTTTTAGTAGCTACTTCTTTCACTAATTGTGCGCCCATGTTTTCAAATGGATCTGGAAGTTCAATATCGCGAGCGATGGTAACGCCATCATTAGTGATGGTTGGAGCACCAAATTTTTTCTCTAATACTACATTACGGCCTTTAGGGTCCTAATGTTACTTTTTACTGCATTTGCTAATTGGTCAACGCCACGGCCTAATGCACGGCGTGCTTCTTCGTTAAATAAAAATTTCTTTTGCCATTGTATAGCCTCCTCTACGGGGAATCGTCCCACTGATTAGTTAGATTTTAATACTGCTAAAATATCTTTTTCACTGATGATTAAATGGTCAAGACCATCAATTTTAAACTCTGTGCCAGCATATTTGGAGAACATAACTGTATCGCCCACTTTTTACTTCTGGTGCTACACGTTCGCCATTGTCACATAATTTACGAGGACCCACAGCAATAACAGTACCTTCAGATGGACGTTCCTTTGTGGAAGATGCTAAAAAGATACCACTTTCCGTTTTTGTTTCTACTTCTAATACACGAATAATGACACGATCGCCTAATGGTTTCATTGTTATACCTCTTCTCATATACACTATAATATCGATGTTAGCACTCAAGAGTGGTGAGTGCTAATCACAAGTATTATTATAAATCATTTTAAAATTTTTTTGCAAGTCTTTTTGACTTTTTGACCAAATACTTTTTTTCATAGTTAATATTTTACTTCGTAGCTGACATAATCTTTTTATAATTTTTGCCACATGGGTCACCACAATTTTTTTACGATTTTGCCTCATGGGTCGCGATAATCTTTTTACAAGTTTCCACAAGGCTAATGCGTTTATCCATACTGAAAGCTCGTATTTTTTCGTACGCTTTTTCCTCGGAAAATCCGTGCAACTCCATCAATATGCCCGTTGCTTTCGCCACATATTTTCGTTCTTCCAAGGAGCTCGTTAGTCCTTTTACCTGTTCTAGCAAGTCTCGTTCTTCTTGAAAGCGACCCATCGCCATCCGTAAAAGCGGGATCTAGATCCGGCTCCCGTAAAGGCTTAATCAAATACCCATATACCCCTGATTGGGATGCTTTTTGAATTAGATCATCTTGGCTGTATGCTGTTAAGAGCACCACCGGCGCTAGTCGCTTATGACGAATTTGACGCGCCGCCTCAATGCCATCTAATTCCGGCATCTTCACGTCCATGAGCACTATATCTGGCGCTAGGGTCTTGGCATAGTTGGATAGCTTCCACCCCATTGGCCCCTTCTCCTACAACGGTATGACCTTGGCTTTCTAATATATCCCGCAAGTCCATGCGAATCAGCGACTCATCATCTACTACTAAGACGCGCATACTCTTCTCCTTTATGTATCCAAATATCTACTACAGTCCCTGTTCCTTGGGATGTCCATGCAATCGTTCCCTCTAGTTCATTTCGCACTAGGTTGTCGATAATTTGCAATCCCAACCGGCGCTGTCTGGTGCTTTCAAAATCATCTGGCAAACCACAGCCTGTGTCGCAGATGGTAATGTGTAGCATATCACCTTCTCCGTCACCCCTTACATCACGCACATCTACCTGCACGTGACCTTCTGTTCTATCTTTGAAAGCATGTTTAAAGAGATTAGAAAAGAGTTCATTCATCACCAAGGACACATAGTCGGGCCTTATGGGATGACATAATGATATCGTCCCCTGTATAGTCCATGTCGATGCGTTGATCAGAAGAACCCAACCCTTGTCGTAACAAGCGCCACAATTCTTCGATAATGCTGCGTAACGCCACATAGTCTTCATCAAAATTCGACACAATTTCATGGACCAGAGCCATACTTTCAATTCGATGGATACTGTCTTGTAAAGCTTGCTTTCACATCATAGGAGCCACTGCGACGACTTTGCATGCGTAGTAATCCCGCCACGGATTGCAAGTTATTTTTTTCACGCGATGGTGCACTTCTTTGATGACGGAGTTTTTCACCAGTAACTGTTGATCCCGCTTGCGCAGTTCCGTTTTGTCTTGCAATACCAAGATGCCACGCTTCCACTTCACCCCAAGGACGACGGGAATCATCACTTGTCGCAAGGCAATGTCACCATACAATTCTTCGTCGATGGTACCTACTCTATCTTCTAAGGCCTTTTTGATACGACCTACTTTCAAAAGTACTACTGTAAATAGAGGTTCCTGTAATCTCCGATCGATGCCAAAGATGTCACCTAGTTTTTTTCGCCGCTCGGTTCGCATAGAGTATAGTCCCATCTTGTTCAAAAAGAGAATCCCATCTAGGACGGAAATTCCTTCATATAGCTCTGGTTGCTGTAATTGTGGCACCAACATGCCTTGAAAGGTCGTCTGTGACACGATGGACATAAACTCGTCGTAGCGACTAGAATACACTTCTGACACTGGGTTCGTGAAGGCACAGGCACCGATGCACTTGCCCCCATTATCTACGATGGGATACACATAGGCATAGTAGGGCTCGATAGTAATGCCTGTATCTGTGGGTTCCTCCCAGTCCATGAGACCCGCATAGGGTTTGCCACTACGTAACATCTGCTGCATAGGATGGTCCATAGGCACTTCATATTTCTGCACCATTCCTGTATGACCACTATCTAGGGCTCCACTCAGTAAAAGGTGTCCGTCCTTAGCTTGCACTAAGAGGGACACCCCTTGTTCACTGATGGCTTTACCAAAGTTTAATCGCTGAGAAAACTGCAATAGTAGGGCCTGTTGTGTTGGATATAACTCGGTTTCTTTATCTAAGGCTTCTTTCCAACTAACCATGTTGGTTTCCTTTCCACAAATCACTGCCCAACGGAATAGACGGTTTGGCATTCAATGTGTAATTACTGAATTTGCCAGCTTGTGCCATATAGTAAGCACGGCACCCAATCATGGCTGCATTGTCTGTGGCCAACATCGATCCCGCTGTGAGGTACGTCAACCCTTCTGCTTCACACATGGCTTGTAAATCTCGTTGCAATCCACTGTTCGCCGACACACCGCCAGCCTAAGGCAATCTTTGTCTCTTTTTAAGGTGTGGTACTTCTTTTCATTTTTTTCTACCAATACGTCTGTAATAGCCTTCTGAAAGGACAGCTGCCACATCTTCATGACAGATGGACTCCCCTTTTTGTTGCTTTCCATTGATATAGTTCAAAACCGCCGATTTCAAGCCACTAAAGCTAAAGTCGAAGTTTCCTTTTTCTAGCAAGGGCCGTGGAAAAATCGATAGCATCAGGATTTCCTTGTTTTGCCAACGCATCAATATGGGGGACCCCCGGGTACGGGTACCCTAAGACACGAGCAATTTTATCAAAAGGCTTCCCCTCGCTGCATCATCCCGTGTCTGTCCTAGTACTTGAAAGCTTTCATAATCTGTCACATGGACGATCATAGTATGTCCCCCAGACACTACTAAACACAAGAAGGGCGGTTCTAACTCAGGGTGTAAGAGGAAGTTAGCAAAGATGTGACCTTCCATGTGATGAACCCCCTATCAAAGGGATGTCCTTGGCAAAGGATAAAGCCTTCAGCCGCTGACACACCTACCAATAGAGCCCCCACTAAGCCAGTCCATAGGTGACACTCGATGTGATCCATATCATCTAAGGTCAAATTTGCATCTGCCAAAGCTTGGTCAATGACAGGCATAATCTGTTCGATATGATGACGGGATGCCACCTCGGCACGACGCCGCCAAATTTTTCTATGAATGGGCACTTGACTGGAAATCACATTGGAAATGACAGTTCTGCCATCTTGCAAGACTGCGCTGATGTTTCATCACAGCTAGTTTCGATGGCTAGTGTGTAGATACTCATTCCAGTTTCTCCATTTCTTTCGTCATAATCAATCCATCTTCTAGGGGATCGGAATAAAATTGTTTCCGCAATCCCACCGCTGTAAAGCCCAATCTACGATACATGGCTTGAGCGCAATATTAGAAACACGCACTTCCAAGAAGATATGTTTCATCCCCCGTTTGCCGAGCATTTTTGTGAGCTTTCGAGTCATCTTGGCACCATAGCCTTCACGGCGATGGTGGGATGAATGGCAATGTTTGTAATTTGCCCTTCATCTAAGACTAGCCAAGATCCGAGCATAGCCGATAATCTTGCCGTCTTCCGCTTCCGCCACAAGGTATAGCTTATCTTCCACTTCTAAATCATCGAGGAGCGCCTCTTTCGACCAAGGCGTAGAAAAACATGCTAACTCAATTTCATAGATACCTTCAATATCGCTGCGCAAGGCTTCACGTAATACAACCATTATCGTTCACCTGCCGCTTCACGGACTACCACCGTAGGTTCTACATAAGTACCAGTAGCTAACATGTCTTTGTTCCTTTCATCCCATACCACTTCTGCTTCCGACTTGCGGATGTAGAAAGGCTCAATAGACTGCGCATCGGGTATGTTACCACTCATGAATTGTGGCAAGGCCACTTGGATACCATGGGATGCCCGTGGTCGTTGCTTCGATTCATGACCGATGACAAGTCTCACAGGGTCAATACGACCTTCCTCTACGCCTAGAGCATATTCTTTTTTTCCAATCGCTTCAGACCATCCCCTACGATGACCACTGGCGTATCTCCAGATAGTTGTACAAGTTTCTCTAATAATTCAGGTACTTGATGTACTTCAATTGTATCTAACGCAACCATATCCGTGCCGTTCCACTCATACTGACGGCCATAGACCTGTTTCTTTTGCGCATCAATGACAGTGCATACCCGATAATTAGAATACATAAAAACTTTGGGCTAACACATCGGTGGTGAGCACGCCTACTACGGGTACATTCCAAGCGTAAGCCAAGGCCTTCGCCGTACCCAAGCCAATGCGCAAGCCTGTAAACGAGCCAGGTCCAATGGTTACGGCAATGCCGGTAATATCTGATTTTTTTACCTTTCCCGTGTGCAACACCATTTCAATATGTGGCACCAATTGTTCAGAATGGGTAAGCCCCTGCCTGCACAATGAGTTCGCTTCGTATTTCTTTGTCATTTTCCCACCGCCACACTGGCAATGGCACTGCTCGTTTCGATTCCTAAAATCATAGGTTCTCTCCTATGCGTTGTAATGTTTCCTCTGAAAGTATGTCCGTACGAACCGTAAACTGACGAGATCCATCGTCTGAGATTTCAATTTCAATCCATACCGTCGTATCTGGCAATTCATCAGTAAACTTGCTAGCCCATTCCACAAGGGACTTCGTTTCCTCTGTGTATTCGTAAAAGCCGATGGTTTCTAGCTCTTCTACTAAATCCATTCGATATAAATCGAAGTGGTACAAGTAAGAACCATCTACTTCATAGGTATTCATCAACGCGAAAGTAGGACTTGTCACTTCTTCTGTAACCCCAAAACCTTTCGCAATCCCTTGGGGAAAAATGTGTTTTCCCCGCCCCTAACATGCCATCCAAGGCAATACAAATAGGGCTATCATAGCGCTTCATAAACTCCCCTAGACTACGGCCTAGGGACAACGTTTCCTCTACGGAATGTGTTGTATATACTATTGTATTCATATCATTCCTCTATCATTCTATCTTGTATTAATCTATATGCTGCATTTCTAGCCAATCGTTGCCACCGTATAGGCACCATCCACTATTATATTTTATCTTAAATACCGTTAAGCATTCTTTCTCATCGATATATAAATGACCATAGCTTCTATCTGCTAACTACTTAAGCCTTAGATAAGTGATTATATCCTTTAGCTTCTACTGGTATCCACTGTCCATCGCGAGCTACCAATACCTGTGCATGACCTGTTTTAACATGTCCAATGATGGTGAAAGTCTCTGTAGGCAAGCGTTCTGCTTTCTCAGCTGGAATGGTGCCCACTAGCTGAAAGTCTTCGCCCCCTGTCCACATAGGAAAGTACGGGCTCATATGGTGACTTTCACAGTAAGCATGCACCTCTGGATGGATAGGCAATTTCGATTCATCAACGTACATGGTCACCGCGATGCTTTGGCTATCTCGTTGAGCTCGGCTCGGACAAGCCATCGCTGATGTCGTTCATGGACGTGGCTCCTAAGTCTCTTGCTATTATACCACATTCCACATGAGGAATGGGCCGTTGATGGACAGATTGACTCACCGGATAGTCCTTGTCGCCCTCAAGTAAACTGTGGAGACCCACATAGGACAAGCCAAGATAATTGGTGATGAACACCACATCACCATCTTGAGCACCACTACGTAACACCCCTTGATGTTGCGACACATCGCCGAGAACTGTGGCGGATATGACAAAAGGACCCTCCGTTGATACCGTGTCGCCACCGATGATATTCACATCGTAGTCTGCACAAATGTTACGCAAACCATTGTAAACTGCTTCTACATAGGACGTATGTCGTCCCTTAGGGACTGCTATGGAAACCACCATATGCCGTGGGGTGCCACCCATCGCTGCTATATCACTAATATTCGCCGCCCCTAAACGATAGCCTACATCAAACGGAGATGTAGTGCTTTCACTAAAGTGAATACCTTCCACCATCATGTCCGTGCTAACAAGTTGATCCACATCGCGAGGCATATCATAAACAGCGCAATCATCACCAACGCCGACCTTTACATACCTAGGATTGTGGATACTGTGTTGTGTTAACTTGTTTATGAGAGCAAATTCATCAAGTCTAGGCCCCATATTTTTAGATGCATTAGAGTTACTCTCTATAATATAGTGTGTATCCTTAATTCTATGATTCTGTAGTATCGTATTGCTATCAACAGTATATTCTATGCTACTTTCTCGTAGGTTATCGTTACTCGTGTAGTTCCCATTACTATTGTCAATATCGTAAGTAGCCTTAATATCATTCTTATCATTGCCCCTATGAATATGCATGCTCCGATTCGACAACACATGATCTTCGTCTAATAGTAAGTTTCGCAAGAAACGTTCTAAATATTCCGTCGTTCTATATACACCAAGTTTCAAATTTTGATAGTTGGCGCGTACCAAAGCATTTCTAAAATACCACGCATGGTCAGCGAACATATCATTCGTCACTGTAAAGCCTAAAGTTCGAAGATATTTGATGAAAAACACAGCGGTCGTTCTCGTATTTCCTTCGCCAAATACATGAATCTGCCACAATCTAGCAACAAAAGTAGCCAAATGACGAATTGTCTCTGACATATCTAAGTTAGCATAGGAAAACTCTTTTTTTTCTTGCTCGATGTCATAGAGTAAGGTCGTCCCTAGTTCAGACACACTACCATAAGTCACCGTATCGCCATCAAGAATCCATTCTTTTTTTGTGATATTGTAATCTCGTATACTGCCCGCATGGGGATAGATATCTGTAAATAATTGTCTATGAATCGATAAGTACTCATTAGGTGTAAAGTTGAAAGCTTTTTCTAACAACAGTTCTGAAATGCGTAGTGATACGATATCCGCCTCCGCTGTTCTATCTTCGTGATTCGGATAGGATTCATAATAATTTTCCAACAATGTATGAAGAGCCTGTAGGGACATCTGCCCTTCAATATTCTTCTTTGCTAAGTCTACTCAAATACGCCGACGGCGTCAACCCATCCACGGCTTGCAAACCAATGGCAGTCTTCCAAGCTTGGGCTTTTTCATATTGACTGGATTCACCTTTGACGGATATATTCCTCAAAAGGGATCCTTGTGCATCGTACCACCCTCGTTTCTCGTATGCAATATCATTAACTACTAATCCATTCTCACAAACTAATGAAACAAAACTATTTCAATTGAACTATAAAAATCTATATATCACTTTTCTATACATGTTGTTCTTATTGTACCATACTAGCAACTAAAGGTAAGAGAAATTTGTCTAAAATTCTATGCCGATACTCCGTATATTCATCCGATGCATCCCTATATCGATCACCATCTTTACAGTACTACTAATACGACTAATACGACTAATACTAATAGCATATCCTTCTATTCCTTAGTATACTCATCATATTACATAAAACAAAGGGGCCCCTATAAGAGCCCCCTTCATCATATTTACACAAATTATATATCCCTACCTCGTCATCTCTACTAGTTGTTTCACATACTCATTGCTCGGATGGTTCTTCACTTCTTCCGCCGTCCCGTATTGTTGTATTTTTCCTTCGTGCATGACAAGGATATGTGTGCCAAGCTTAAATGCTTCGTGCATATCATGGGTGATGAACACAATGGTGCAGTCCGTTTGTTTGTGAATTTTCTTCAAATCTTCTTGCAGTTGATATCGTGTGATAGAGTCCACGGCTCCGAATGGTTCATCCATAAGCAATATCTTTGGAGAGTTAGCGTAGGCTCTGGCGATGCCCACTCGCTGTTGTTGTCCGCCAGACAATTCCTTCGGGTACTTCTCCTTACTATCCAATGGTAATCCCACCAGTGAAAAGCATACGATCCACGATAGCATCTACTGTTTCTTTCGGTGTACCATCTAGTTTTTGGTACATACCCAATATTGTCTGCCACTGTCATATGCGGAAACAATCCATTTCCTTGAATCGCGTAACCAATCTTTTCTGCGCAAAGAAATAATATCCTGATCGATGACACGAGTTCCAAAGATAGTAATGTCCCCTTCGTCTGGTACAATCAATCCATTAATCATTTTTTTAACAGTGTGGTCTTCCCCTGATCCTGATGTGCCTACGATGCAAAGAAAGTCTCCTTCGTTGATGAGACAAATTGAAATCTCTCACCACCCATACATCTTGGTAAGATTTTCCAATGTTCTTATATTCTATAATTGGATTCATTTATTTCACCACCAATCCTTTAGATTGCAAAAATTCCTTCGCCACTTGTTTCGGATCTTCTTTATCAATTTCTACCTTTTTATTTAACTGTGCCATGGTACTTTCATCTAAGATACCATCTAAACGATGTAGCACGTCTTCTAGCTCAGGATGTTTTTGTAATGTTTCCTCGCGAACGACCATGCCCGCCATGTAGCTTGGGTAAAAATTTCGATCATCCTCTAACACCACAACCCGTGGATCAGACAGCTGACCATCTGTAGTAAATACCGTCATAGCATCAATTTTTATCAAACAAAGCTTGGTATTTCAATCCATTGTCCATATCTACTACGTCCTTAAAATGGTAGTTATACGCATTGGCTAGCGCCTTATAGCCATCTTCTCGTTCAAAGAAATCATACTCTGCTCCAAACTTTAGCTGACCCGCATACTTCGCCAAATCAGTAAATGTTCGAATACCGTACTCCTTCGCTAAGTCTGCACGAATGCCAATGCTATAGGTATCATTAAAACCAAACATCCCCTTCCACAAGAAGTGATACTTGTCCTTGTATTCCCCAGTTAATATAGAGAACTTATCGTTTTTGTACTCTTCCTTATGTTTCAACACGATTTGCCAAGATGTACCAGTGTACTCCGGATACATGTCAAAATCGCCTCGCAACATGCCAGGATGGATGTTAGACGTGCCACCGCCTACACCGTGGGTATATGTAACTTTCAGATTCGTATCCGCCTCAATGAGAGTGCCTACGATCTCTGCCAAGATATATCCTTCCGACGTCGGTTTCGATGCGATGTGAATGGTATCGCTTTTACTATACTGGTGCATCCCCACAGCACCAAAGATAAGAATCAACAAAGCACCCACTACATAGGCTACTTTGCGATTCACTACCCTATGTATCTTGTGTTCTTCCACTAACTTACCTATAGCACTTAAGATGCCATCAACCACTAAGGCTAATCCCGCAATAAGGATACCACCAATCCAAATGAGCACTTCATTATTCGTGGTAATCCCACGATAAATCGCCACACCTAGACCACCGGCTCCTACAAAGGAGGCAATCCCCGCCAAGGCAATGGTCATGGTCACCATGTTCATGATGGCTCCGAAGATAACGGGAAATGCCAGTGGCAGCTGTATCTTCCACAAAATTTGTCGGTCTGTACTCCCCATGGCACGGCTAGCCTCAATAATCTTCGGATCAATGGTGGTAATCCCCACATAGGTGCTGCGCACGATAGGCAACAATCCATAGATAGTGAGAGCAATGATGGCCGTCGTATTCCCTACGCCTGTGAAAGAAATCAGAAACCCCAACAAAGCGATAGAGGGTATAGTGTAGGCAATATTCACCACAGATATAACAGAATTTGCCAGTTTCGGTTTCTGGGCTATGAATATACCAATCGCTAACCCCACTATAGTAGCAATGATGACCGCCGTAAAAGTGATCCCTATATGCTCTAATAATAAATGTCCATAAAAATCAGAGTTCTTTCCCAACTCTTCGAAGATAGTTTGTATCATTGAGTCCTCCCTTCCTACAATGTCATCGTAGTTATATTATCATACTGAAATACCATGAATTTATGGTAAAAAATGTTGGAGGCTCTTAGGTAAGAGTCACCCAACATACTACTTAATCTTTTACGATCTTGTCTTTCATTTGTTTCAATGGATGTGTCAAATCAATGTCACCATACGTCGGCAAGGTTACACCTTTGACTTTCACGTACACCTTATGGACCCCATCAAATTCTACCGCCGTATTGACGATGGTCGCGATGCGAAGTGTAGCCGTTAAGCCTGTCGCATCTTGTAAGAAGTCATCATTTAACACCACGGTCACTGTATCGTCATGTTTGGATGCCTCCACTACTTTTGTGCCCTTCGCAAAGACGGGATACTCTGCCCGACCATCTTGTTCAATCATCAAGTTTATGGCCTCTTTCACAGTCTTACGTTCTTTGTCGATCGTAATCGGTTGTGGCATAACGCCTTTTCCCATCTTGGCGCGGTACATAGACCACGATTTTTTTGTCATTTTATCTAGCGTCTTCTTATCTTGCGACGCAGAAGATTGGGCTGATGTTTGTTTTCCCAGATCCACTTTCAAATCTTGAGAATTACACCCCGCCAACGCAATGACACATACGCTCATGATAGCCACTAAGCCATAGCGTAATGATTGTTTCATGAATTAACCTCCAAAATATAGTTTCTAAACCTTTTGCCAATTCATTGGCAAAAGTCTTCTGTGTTTCTGATTCTTTTAAGTGTCCTTCTTCCTTAGGGATTGGAAATAAATCCTAATTCTACCAAAATAGATGGCATCAAGGAATGGCGTAGGACGTATAAATTCCCCGGTTGAATCCCACGGTCACCATTAAAAACCACTGTGTTCCGCAATTTGTTCTTGCACGGAAGAGGCTAATTTTTTTGGACTGATCCGAGCCGTCGAAATAATAGGTGGCGATGCCTCCTACATTTGGATTCGAGAAGGAATTAATATGAATGCTGATAAACGCATCAGCTTGGTTTCCGTTTGCCACATTCACACGGGCTTGCAACTCGTCCACACCGCTCGCATGCGGTCCATATACATCCACATCGGTAGTACGGGTCAGAATGACCTTTGCTCCTTTGGCCTCTAAGATGGACTTCAAATATTCAGCGATAGGCAATGTGACTTGTTTTTCTTGTAAACCCGTTGGCCCAATGGCTCCTGGGTCACTACCACCGTGGCCTGGATCCAATACGATAATCTTACCACCAATACCACAAGTAGTGCGATAATTGACTACTTGTGGCATCGGCTTTTCTGGTACCGTCGGCAATGCCACTGGCTGTTTCGGCGCTACTTTCGGCTCTGGTTTAGCTGGTTTCGCGACCGGCTTCTCAGCCTTTGGTGCCGGTTTTGCCTCAGCTTTTGGGGCTTCCTTAGGTGGGGTTTTCGCCTCAGCTACCTTGGCTGGTGCTTTCTCAGCCACTGGGGCTGCTGGCTTTTTACCATAATAATTATCTCGTGGGGCTACTCCTTTTTTCTGGATATCCACCACCATCCGATATGGTTTTGTTATTTACGGTGTCTTTTTAAGGTAAATACTTTCAAATCTTCCACATCAATAGCCTTCGGTGTTTCAATTTTCACCATCGTGTCTGCTCCAGACTGTGAAAGTGTCGCACTTTTCGCAATGCCATCATCCATCACGATCGACGTAGGCACCCCAGTCAGGGTGGCATTTTTCAACACCAATGTGGTGGATGTGCCACTAGCACTAATGGATGCCGTCGCATGAACAGGACTGGACAAACTAAAGACCATTCTTACAAATGGGATGGGCGCATCATTTCTGGTGACCCAATGAAGATCTGTCACATTGGCAGCCCTTGAGGCTCCAAACAGAACTGGTAACACCAATACTAACATACCCAATAGGGTAAATAACTTACGCAAATATCTCACTCCAATCTATATTGCACTGGATAGTTTTCCTTTAGACAGTACCTTAATTATACCACATTTACCCAGTCCATACATGAAAAAAATCAGTGAAAAATTATAAAAAGAAACATAACTTAAAATTGCAAGTCGAAATTGAACACTTTAATATAAATAATTAAACATCTCATAGTAGAGCTAAAAAGTGGGTTAGCATAATAACTTAGATATTTCTTGTATGAACATCTCCTCTGGTGTTTTGTATCCAAGAAGCTTTCTTGGTAATCAGTTTATCCAGTTGTGTACAATCTCGAGTGTCTCTGTAGTAAGATCACTCAATGCTTTGCCTTTTGGTATAAATCGTCTTAATAATCCATTGTGACGTTCATTTGTTCCTCGTTGCCAAGGTGAATTAGGATGCGCAAAAGTATACTGGGCAGGCTACTCTACAGTCCTCTGTAAGGTTAGCAAACTCACTACCATTGTCTGAGGTAATGCTCTTTACTGAACCCATTGCCATAGTACTTAACCATGCGACAGAATAGCTTTTTGTTACGTCATTAGCAGAACCACTATCTGCTAGCAGTTGTACATTAAATCGTGTTTTTTTCTTTCAGCCAATGTTACTAGCACAGGTTCATGCTTTCCTTTCTTTCCTCGAATCGTATCCACTTCCCAATGCCCAAATTCCGTACGTTCATCTACTGCAGGGCTACGATCATCAATGCTTAACCCAAGATTACGTTTACGAGTACGTTGGATATACTTGGTTCGTTTTCTTTTAACAATACAAGGAAAGTCAAGGATATGTAGAAAGAGACCTTCATGTACGTAGTTGTACAAGGTTTTTGTGCAAACCATCATATCTAATGTAAATAACTTTTCTTTACGTGCTACACCAACACAAGCATCAATAGACCATTTATCGGCCCCTTGGATCTTATATTTTGCCCATTCTAGAAATGCACTAGCATTATTAATTTTTAGGCGAGAAAATGATCCTGCTCTACTTTTTTCATATGCTAGTTGTCCTGTTTCGGCGAAATATAGGCTAACTAGTTTATCCTTTTTATCTGGTCGACTGTACCACGCTTTATTTCGTAATAAATAGTCGTTCTAGACCGTTGCAGATCAGAGGCAATAGAAGATATTGATGCTCCTAGTCGAAGACGTCTTTCAATGTAAAATCGCTCTTTTAACGAAAGATGTTTATTTGTCCGTGTTTCTGTGTTATGATTAGTATTATCCATAGTGATTACCTCGTGATATCTTGTAATTTAGCACTATAATCATACCACGAAATCACTATGGATTTTTTTATATTCTATTGTTCAGTTTCATTATACAATTAACCAAAAGAAACATAAGTACATGGCAACCGTATGGTTACAGTACTTATGTTTCTTATTCACTCATATATACAACTTATTATGCTTAGTGACGAATCCTTATCATATGATTTGGAGATGACCAATTAACATTCCCCAACACCCTATGCATACCATCACTAATAGGCTAAGCCGCTTGTTTTTCGTTGCGGTTCATAATGTAGTACAATACAGCACCCACTACTAAACCACCAAGTCCCCAGAATACTTTTTCCAAGGAAGATTGAGTTATCAACCAAATACTAACTACAACTGCTAATACTGGAATCACTGGACCAAATGGAACACGGAATGTTCTCGCCATATCTGGGCGTTTACTTCTGAACACAATCACTGCCAAGCAAGTAGGCAAGTATTGAGCAAAACGAGACACTACGGAAATAGCAGCCAATTTTTCGAAACTACCAGTCCAAGATAATGCCACTGCAAACAGAACCGTTACGATGATCGCTACATATGGAGCATCTTTTTTATTACGTTTAGACACTACTTTAGGAATCAATCCGTCATCCGCCATAGCTACGCCAGAACGTGGTGCTAAGAAGGAAGAGGCTACGTTGATACCGCCGATAGAAATCAATGTACCGACTGTAACAATAGCTTTCGCCAATGGTCCCATGAATACGAATGTCTGCATCCGCCACTGGAGTTTTAGATGTCACAAGGGAATCCCCCATGATACCGATACAGATGGCTTGAATCAAGATGTACACGATAGACACTAATGTTAATACAAGAATAATTGCTTTTGGTACATTGCGTTCAGGGTTTTCCATATCTTCCGCTGCCACCGCAATGGATTCAAATCCTGTGAAAGCGTAGAAAATAATCAATGCTGCTGCACCAAAGCTAGCTTGTGTCATGTCTGGTACAGATTCCATTGGCGCGAAATTAACGCCTTTCACATAGAAAATACCTACGAGGATGAAGAAAATCAATGGCAACAATTTACCGATGGTTACGACATTGTTGATGATTTTAGAAATTTTAACCCCCATGATGTTCATGATACCAAGTACAACGATGATCACTGTGGCAATCACATTTTTTTACCCATCTCTGTACCAGTCTGGTTCCCACACCGCTCCAAGCGCTGTCGCAAACCCTACTGCCATAGCAGACCATGCAATCGTAGCAATGGCCCATTTCATAAAGCCTACTTCAAAACCTACGAAGTTACCAAATGCTTCCTTTGCATACACATATGGACCTCCGTTCTTATTGAACATACCGCCCATTTCGGCAAAACATAAGGCAATGGACATCACTAGTAGAGCATCGAATACGATAACCCATAAACTGTTGACGCCTACCAAAGCAGCCGCTTTACCAGGAAGTAAGAAAAATCCCGGTTCCAATAATTGCGTTGACCCCTAAGAGAATGATACTCATAAGGCCTAATTTGTTAGTTGACATAGTACTTCTCCTTATACTCTTGTGCTTACTCAACTAATATGATACATATGCCATAGACTGGCAAGGGTAACACTGGTACATACCATGATGCAACAGCATCTCCCCTTAAAATTATAGCACTATCAGATTCCGCTTGCCAATAGATATTGACCGTAACATATTCTACTGTCAGATTCTATCTAATTAGAACATCGCATGGGCAATGAAGTACCCTACTACACAACTAGTAAACACCCCGATAAGTCCAGGAATGATAAAGCTGTGATTAATAACGAATTTACCAATTCGTGTGGTACCAGATCGATCAAAGCCAATACAAGCCAAATCAGATGGATACGTTGGCAATACAAAGTACGCATAACAAGCTGGTACGAAGGAAAGGACAATCAATGGACTCACCCCTACGCTAAGGCCCATTGGCACGACAATGGCCAAAGGTCTGCAGACTTGGGAGTTAACCAACTTAGAAATGATAAACAATACTAGCGCATAGGGTCCATGGGTGTTCTACAACAATGGCAGATAAAGTACCTTTAAATACTGGAATATAGGCACCAAAGTATGTTTCTGCCATCCAGGGCTACACCGTATACAGATACAACGGCAATCATACCAGATTTGAATACAGACCCACTTGTTACATCGCTGACTTTCACCTTACATACTAATAAAATTAAGGCTGCCATCACGAGCATTGCAATTTGAATTGTGGGAGTCATGGACAATGGTTTCCATGCACCTTTTGCATTTGGCACTAATGGTAACAATTGTTCTGGGAAACTACCGAATAAAGCGATCACTAGAATCCCTAGTAAGAAAATTGTAGTAGCCCAGTACGCTGTACGAGGCAATTCTTTTACAACACTTGCCTCTTTGTTTTCTGCATAAATGTAAGCACGTTGCTCTGGATCTTGAATGCGTGCTTGAAAGTCTGGATCGTTAGCCAATTCTTTACCACGGCGCATGCTCCACACACCGGCTACGATGACACCTACAAAGGTAGTTTGGAATCGTAATGGACAAAAATAGTCACAACACTAGCGGGGAAGTTAACGGCCCCTAACATAGCCACTACAGACACAACGGCAACGGATGCGGTGAGGCACAAATCCCCATTTGAGAGGCTACCGATGCCACCGCCATTGGTCGCTCTGGTCGAATGCCCTCTTTGATAGAAATATCATAGATGATAGGGAACATCGTATACACTACGTGTCCTGTTCCACATAATACAGTTAAGAACCATGTTGTGATCGGCGCTAAAATAGTAATTTGTTTTGGATTGCTACGAAGAAACTTTTCTGCGTATACAAGCATCACATCCAAACCTTTTAGAGGCTTGCAAGAAACCAGAACATGTTACCACTGCCATAATCGTTAGCATTACATCAATTGGTGGTTTACCAGGTACAAGACCAATTACGAATACGTAAATAGCAAGACCGATACCAGATACAGCCGCCAATCCTAGGCCGCCATGTCGAACGCCCACGATAAGACAAGCTAATAACAGAATAAATCCAAATAAAATAATCATGAAACTACTCAACCCTTTCTTAATAAAAACTATCACTTGTCGTATCTATTATACGGCAAGTGATAGCATAAAAACAGTGAGAAAGGGCATGGGTGGTCTATGAAAGTTGGTTATGGTTCCCATGCATTCGTCCACAGGATGTCCCACATATGTTGTTATTCCTCTTCAGTTGTAATAGGTTATATAAATCCAGTGCTGTTTCATCCAAGAGAAAATCCTCTACTCCAATATATAAAAATTCCATGGTCTTTTGTACTTACAAATATCCAAAACAAAAACTTATTTATGATATCTTATTTGACGAAGGAACACCTGTTTTGGAACTAAAAATCGGTATATCGAACCGACTAAACTTTTGAGTTCTCTTATTGCCTGTATAGGCAAACAACAAAAGTGTTTGCATTAATTATCGTTATACCCTGTTTTTTTGATGGTATCAAAACAGCGTTTCCAGTATTGCTCTCGTTCTTTGATTTTTTTCCGGATCATGCGAAAGTCCAAAAATATTCAAGCAGGGGTATATGTAAAGTACTTTTCAAAATACTCTTCCCTTTTTGCTCGTAAAGTGCTATTAGCTTTTTTTATTTCCACCGTGCTTTGAATCCGTGTAATTACCCCATCTTTGAGCAACTCCTTCTTCCCCAGTAGCTGAACCTATGTACAATTTACCCGTATGAGTATCCGTTAAACAATATACACCAGTAATTTTCTTCAATGCCTCATAATATGTTGGAAGAATTCTTCCAGACAAAAAATATCAGCTAATCTACGATATGGTAAGTGAACCCTATCATAACCTTCAAACTTCTCACCACTATAAAGGCATGGAAGAACTTCTTTGACTATTGCCAGATCAAGGTATTTACTCAAGTTAAATACATACCTTGAAAAAGGTATTCCCTTTTTACACTTAATGATTAATCTGCCAAACAGAGGTATATACTTTTCTAAAACCTGAACAGTAGCCCAATCATTAGTTGGCGTATCAATAATCTCTGCGACCGAAATAAGGAGCCATTCATCTTCTGACATTCTTGCAAAACTAAAGACCCATTGTCCTTGAGAAAAAAATTTCTCCTTCCTCCTTGCCAGCCCCAATACGAGCAAGCCTTACAAGTTCCTTTTTCCTTTTCTTCATCAGGGTGTGTTAGCCATCTTTCAAGAAAAGATTCACCACTGCCATTATGCATATTAAATTCAATTTTGCTTTTTCTTATCTCTTCTTGTGTTAGATGCAACACATCATTTAACAGTAATTCCATTTCAGTCTTCTCCTCCATCCTCAAAATGCACCTCAATTTATTATATAATAATACAAATGGTTGATATTTTCAAGCACGGCAAAGTTCTGCTCTGTAAATTTTGTAATAACAACAAAAACACCTGCATTGCTTTGCAAGGTGCTGATTTCATTTGCTATTTACAGGCTCTATAGTAGTCAAACATTTGTGACACAACCTCCTAAAGATTTATTTAAGAAGTACTCTGCTATATATTCATTGGGTGATTTAAACCCCAATACTTTCTGTGCTATGTTATTATATCTACTTGCATATCGTTGATGTGCCTTTAAGCAACTTTCATTATAACAGAGAGCCTTCTTATTTTTATTTTTGTCACAAATGTATTATACTCTTACATATTATCATTTATGATGGCATCAACTTTGTATCACTAGAGGTGTCACTTTTCTCAGAAATAAAAAAACATAAGCAAGATCACCTATACCATCACAATCAATGGCACCTGTAATCAAAGCTTATGTTTCTTTTTACCTATTACTATTCAATTATTTACTTTTTCCAAAGAAAAAGGATACCACTAGCAATCACAATAATTGCACCTAATACAGACGGAATCAACGCCATTCCACTAAACTTGGACCCCAAGTACCAAAAATGGCTTGCCCCTACAGAGGACCCTAACAAACCAGACCACAATCTTGGCAATAATTCCCATGGATCCTCTTTTTAGTAATTGACCCGACTAGAAAACCTATAAATCCACCAACAATACATGACCAAATCATATTATCACTCCTTTGTGTAAAAATTTGTACTGCTTTTTATACTTCATTTATTTTTTTGTTAGAAAATAATCCTGGATGTACCTTAAATAGCATATGCGTTTTAATACCACCACCTATGAGTCTTTTTAGAAAAATTCGGTACTATCAACAATATTTTTTTCACACAACTCGAAATGTCAACATCTTATCCAGTCCCACATGTTTCAATGTCGCAAGGTGTACCACCACGCAGTGTTGCTTCCAAATGATAAAAACAGCATACACCGGTTAATATGTTGAAGAAGAAAGGGAGAACGTCGCTGATAGCCATATTGCGTAAGCAAGGATCGCAGTTTGATTCTCACATACCCATTGCCCTTGCCATAGAGGATACTGATACGCACACTTTTAAAGAACAAATCCAAATCAGAATAGTCGCTTATATACTCTTTCATATTTACAGTGTGCTTGCCGTATGCAAGGTCCTTTTGTATAGCGGAAAATTCCTGGTCAAGGATGGGTTTTTCATGAAAAATAATGCATCCAATAACGAATGTCCAAAATGAACTGTCGTTTATCCCTGCGATACTTGTCAGCAAAAAAGGCCTTCTCACCTTCCCATATCAGATCAATGATATGGCTTTCCTCTCTACAGGTAAGCTCCATACTACTGATGATGGCGGCAAGGGTCAAGGGCTGAATATAATAGCGCCCTCACTAGCTATCACCCTTCATGCCGTTGCACTGGCGGCACAGGATTTGAAGATTTTCCGCAACGCTTTTGCCACCACTGTTCATTGGCACGATGTGATCTACCTGAAAATAAATCCGAGATTGATCCGTTTTGCCACAACAAGCGCACTCATAAAGTCCCCGCTTATTCCTTGCCTTTTCAAAAAGCCTGATCTCTTAGTTCTTTTTCCAGCACAGGGGTCAAGCTTCCCTATCTCATAGAGTGGCAGATCCTCCAATGCTCGTGTGCCGTACTTCACATTACTTTCACAGTCCTCATACAGATCAGAAGAATGGGATAGTTTCATCAGCTCAATGTCGAGTTGACGAAGAAAATATAGTTTCCTTCCAAAGAATAATTTGAGCATAGTATCATCACCAGAGTCCCAGATAGAGTCAATATATTCCGACTTCTTGCGCTGTCCCATATCTTCATCCCAGATGTGTTGTGCAATAGCGGTCACATCCACTTTGTTCCTGTCTAACTCGGCAAAGGTATAAAACTGAGGAATTGCTTCATACTGTGCATAGTATTTCAGAATATTTAATACATCCCTTGGCTCATAAGGTGGTACAAGCTCTCCGCAGAAGAAGGAGTCTCTACACTGACGTTCCATTTCCTCAAGCTCTTCGTCACACAGATATTCTTCCGTTGCTTCAAAAGTCGGCGAATAGGGATGGAAGGGAATCCATAAAGTCTGCTTGTACGCCTCTTGTGTACTATTGTAGACCATGACCTGATAGGCGTGATCCATACCGTTTTCCTCCAAATAAGAAAACGCATACATTCCAATCGGAATGCGCTGTTCAAAAAGGTACTTTTTTTCTAATGCCGAAGTATCTACTGAATCATCTAGGATGGAAGCAAATTCTTCTATTTTGGAAATAGCAATCATGCGAAGATCATGCTTTGTCCGTTCAGTTTTAGTATCGCGGAAATCGTTACTTCCTTCAAAGAGGCTCTCAGGATTTACCCAAGCGATATTTTCATTCCAATGATCAATGAAAGAAACAATATAGGCACTGGATGTGCCTCCTCGTCGCTGTTCCCCGCAATGCGCGACCAACCATTTGGGTCATCAAGATAGATGACACCGTAGGTCTAGCAAGGAAAAAACTGTCTTTGTTTGTGGTAAATCAACACCTTCTGTAAGGATATTCACATTAATTAAAACTTGTAGCTTTCCATCTCGATATTCATTTAGCTTTCTCTGGTTATCTTCACGGCTGATTGTTACGCCAGTAATAGCATCTTTCACAGAAGAAACGATAAAGTCAGCTGAAACGCCTGCTTTCTTAAACAAGGCGGTCAACTGAATAGCATGGACTACATTGACCGCAAAAGGATGGTTTGCCCATATTCGGATTGCTTCGCTGTATAAGTCTCTACAATCAGTTTATTTCGGACCGCACTGTCTGCCATCTGCTGTGCAATTTCATCCGGCAAAATATCCAAATGTCGGATACTCTCCCACGCATCTACGCCAAGGAGCTCACCGTACTCTTCATCGGTATAAAAGCTTTCAAAAATTGGCTTCGCAAGTATCTGTCGGTTAATCAATTCCTTTAAGCCGATTTGATATGTAATACCCACATCGTCATGTACAGCTTGTCCATTTCTAACACCATCGCCGTATATACGGGCTAACAACCCTTGTTCATTTTCTGCTGTCCGAAATGGTGTTGCAGTCAGCCCAATGAGCTTCAAATTAGGGACTTTCCCTCTTACATACTCAATGATTTTTTTCGATACGTTTTTAGCCGTTGAATGGTGGGCTTCATCTATGACAAGATAGAGCTCATTTTCATCTTTTCAGCCATGTGTCCAGACGTTCAATATTTCTTCCAATACTGTCTTTGCTGACAATCAAAAAGATTGTCCTCGGGACGAATATCGCTAGTACGGTCATGACTAGACGCACCGGAAATAATGCGGAAACAAAAGGATGAAATATGCGGTATCACTTCTGTATAAGCAAACTTTTGAAAATGATTCCGTCGCCTGATCCGAGCAACATTTGACGGTGTCCAATCCAAAGTATCTTCTTTTTCTTGTCGATGGCATTCTTCAAAAGCCACATGGACACTGTGTAGGTTTTACCGCCACCAGTAGGCAGTACTACCAACGTACTGTAGGACGGCTCTTGATTGATTTTGTCGAGACACCGCATAGCCTCTTTTTTTGGTGCTCGTATGGCAATCTTTCATTTGTCCCCTTTTTGGGAAACACATCACCGTAGGACTTAACTTCTATACAATCAGAAAGATGTTTCATTTCCTTTACCTCACTTTTACGGTTCTTTGTCCACCCTTGTATGAGCCTAATATAATGCTTACTGCATCACTTAGCCCCTTATAAGCAACGCCACCGCTTCTGTATGGTACGTCTGCGGGAACATATCCACTGGTTGGACTTTTACTAATTCATAACCCTGTTTTGTTAATATTTCTATATCTCGTGCCATGGATGATGGGTTGCACGACACATAGACGATGCGTTGTGGTCCCATGCCGATGGCTGCATGCAGCACATCTTCTTTACAGCCTGCGCGGATAGGGTCGAATACGATGACGTCTGGCTCGATGCCTTGTTTATACAAGCGAGGCATCTCCACGGCTGCATCACCTACGATAAATTCTGTATTGTTGTATCCATTGCGGAGTGCATTTTTTTCTTCGCATCTTCGATGGCAGGTGCCACGATTTCGATGCCGATGACATGCTTTGCTTTGTGCGCCAAGAACAAAGAGATGGTTCCCGTTCCACAATAGGCATCGATCACTGTTTCATGGCCTTTCAAGTCCGCAAATTCCAAGGCTGTATCATACAACACGGTGGTTTGTTCTGGATTTACTTGAAAGAAGGAATGCGGTGACAGTTGGAATGACAAATCTTTGATATAATCTGTAATCTGGTCTTTTCCCATACAGTGTACGATTCGTAGGGGCCTAAGATCACATTGGTTTGTTTTGGATTGTGATTCACTACGATGGATGTCACCTGTGGCAAAACCTTTACAATGCGGTCCACTAACTCTCTTTCACAAGGTATGCTAGGAGTCCGACTCACAAGGATGACCATCCATTCATCTTTGCCAATACGACCAACCACATGCCTAATCACGCCTCTTTCAGTGTGCTCATCATAGGGGCTCAATGTCTAGTTCGTTCATCGCTTCGTAGCAAACATTGCGAATCTCATCATTCCCCGCATCTTGGATCGGACAATGCTCGTGATTGATAATGCTATGGGAACCTTTTTGGTAAAAGCCCATGCAGATGTTGCCGATAGTGCCACCTACAGGCATTTTGCATTTTATTGCGATACCGCCAAAGGGCTCCTCTGGGCCTATGCAAGGCAAAGACCAAATTAGGGGTCACATTTAGCGATACGTTCGATGACAGATTTCACAGATTCTGTTTTTGAGTCGCAATTGTTCTGTATATGACGCATGTTGTAATTGGCGACCTCACAATTGCCGTACACTTCGCATTGTGAGTCCACGCGCTCAGCGGAAGGTGTAATAATCTCAACAATATCCCCCACAGCATAATTCTTTTTTAACTAAGGTAATCTTCACTTGCACCGTTTCATTCGGTAAACGCATAAGGTACAAATACGGTAAAAGCCTTCGTATCTGCCTCACCCTTCACCACTACTGCCCGTGCCGTGAATCTCTATGGTATATGTCGTTCCAATGCACACCGGTGCTTTTTTTGTTTTTCTTCTTCTCACTCATCTATATATCCTTATACACAATGTAATCGTTTGTATCAATGTATTTTCTTTTATTATATCATTTTTTTATATGTTCTTTACACGACTCCTAAGATCATTACTAGTGAAAGCAACTCATTTTGTCCTGCCTCATTTTTTTAAACACTTTTAACATTCAATGAGCCCAGTCTTTAACTAGGCTCATTACTATTAAAAACCAACTCATTTTGTCCTATAGCCCTATAACCTACTCTTCGCAAAAGAAAAAGCATACAGCCTCCATCATGGAGACTATATGCCTATGTATTACACTTCTTGTTCTGAACTAGTACGCCTTATGTTCTAGTGCCTTGAGCTGTTACTTTCACCAATACCAGTTTATTTCACCAATCGATTACGAATGATAGCGACTCCTAATACCAATACAACACAAGCGATGTGGAATGGCAAGCTGTATGGTTCAATGTATGGTGTTGCCAATGGATCATGTTGAATCATACTTGCAGACACCCAACCTAAGATACCGCCACCTACGTATAGAATAACTGGAAATTTATCGATCAGTTTAACGAAGATCGTACTGCCCCAAACAATGATTGGCACTGTCACAAGCATGCCAGCTACAACGAGACCGAAATGACCTTCTGCTGCTGCCACAACGCCTAGTACATTATCAATGCCCATCACACCATCAGCAATAATAATAGTGGCAATAGCGCCCCAGATATTATCTTTTGCTTCAATATTGTGTTCATTGTCGCCATCTTTCAACAAGGAATACCCAATCCAAAGCAACATAATCCCACCAATAATACGCAATCTGGAATGTTATCTAAGGCTTCAATAAACAAAATGGCCATAATTAAACGCAAACCGATGGCTCCTGCAGTGCCCCAAAAAATAGCACGCTTACGCAAGTTCTCCGGCAAGTTTTTTGCCGCCATGCCGATGACAATGGCATTGTCCCCTGCTAATAATATATCAATAATAATAATTTGTAGAATTGCTAATAACCCTTGTGTTGATGTAATGTCCACCATTTCCTCCTATAGTAACTACTTAGAACTAATTTATTATAGCACAGCTAGGGCGCTTACGGTAGTGTGCAAAGCAAAAAACAAAGGATAGTTGATCCACTCCGAATCAACTATCCTTATATAATATCATACGCTAACTCACATTAGCCTCATAGTATGTAGTACCCTGTCATAACAGGTTTTGCAATTAGATGTTCTTTCTGTTCTACAACAAATCAATGACTTCTCTAATTTAAAATATATACTTTCACAGTGCGACGTCCAAATTGAATAGCCTCGTAGTAACTGTCCATCGCTAAGTCGATACGATATCCTTCAATATCTCCACCCGTATCATCTGCTACAGCATACCCATAGCCTTCTACATAGACCTCTGTTCCCAGTGGAATGACATTCGGATCTACGGACACATACCCACGGCGGAGCGCATTGCCTCTAGCGGTATAGGAACCTGATTCATAGCTTGAATAGGCACTGGCTTCCATGTTCAATGTCTTTTTTTATAGCTCGTTGGTTTCCCTCGTTTTGAGTGGCTAATTTTGACCATGTTTTTGCATCAACCGTTCCTGTCACTGGTAATCCGTGATGTTGTTGGAACCGTTGTAACGCTTCTTTTGTTCCATTCCCAAATACGCCGTCAACGGCACCAGGGGAAAATCCACTATCTACTAGTTTAAGTTGTACTTCTTCTATTTGACGGCCACGATCACCAAATCGCACCTTCACGTTACGGGTGTTCTGAGAGGCTTCTTGCTTCTCAAATTTGTTTTGATTCTCTAGTAAAGCACGCATTGTTTCCTTGCCCACTCTACCATCTGGAGTTAACCCGTGTTCTTTCTGAAAGACGAGTACTGCGTATTCTGTATTATTCCCAAACACACCATCAGCTGTATCCAGCAAATAGCCTTGGGCTACTAACAACGCTTGTAACTCTTCTACCTCTTTACCTCGGTCACCACGTCCCGATGTTGCCAAAGCTGTCACCATGGAGCACACCAAGAGGAGGATCGCTATGAGAGTTATTTTTTTCACGATGTTCACCTCATATCTAAATGCTTATACATTTTACCATTTTTTTGGGAGATACGTCAAAAAAACAGGCCTTTTTAGCACTTCACTACCACTTAGACCCCATTTTTACCCTTTTTTTCCCACATGTAGTAAAATATGTACTCACAGGAAATTTTTACATACTATATATGCACTCACAAATGACAGAAATTGCCTATTTTCTATAATTTTTACTCATATATAAGGGGTATCTATATCGAATTAGCATAACTCGTTATTTTATAGCTACTTTCAGCACATTATATACTCATGTTTTTCATCATTTGTAGGGGTACTATGTCATTCTTCTGTAAAAAACACAAAAAGGACTGTAACAAAATGCAATAACTACATTTTTGTTACAGCCCCTAAGGATACCGCATGCGCAGTCTATCTGTGATATAAAGCCTCTACTCTCTATACAACAGCTTAAATATGTTGTCCTTTAATCATGTCATATTCAGATACAGCCACAGTATGTTTTACGGCCTGCTAGGCGCAATACTACATAGCCCAAGATACCTGATACGATAGATCCTACGAAGATACCTACTTTCGCCATTTCTTGAGCTTCCCCTGGTGGGAATGCTAGCAAGGATACGAACAAGCTCATGGTAAATCCGATACCGCAACAAAGTGCGATGCCATACACTTGCAACCAGTTAGTTTGAGCTGGCATTTCGACTAGTTTTGATTTCACTAGCAAGAACAATGTACCAAATACCCCTATTTGTTTACCTAGTACTAAGCCCACTGCAACACCAAGAACAACTGGATGAGCAAAAGCTTTCTAAAGGTAAATCCGTGGAAGGATACGCCTGCGTTGGCAAAGCCGAAGATTGGGATAATGAGATAGGTCACCCAATTACTCAATGTATGCTCCCATTCAGATAATGGAGATACATGGCGTCCATCGCGAATACCATGGAATGGAATGAAAGCAGCTAAGATAACGCCTGCTAATGTGGCATGTAGACCAGATTTGAATACGCAGAACCACAAGCCAAAAGCCCAATGCTAAGTACGGAATTGGTCGCGTATAGTTCATACGGTTTACATATTGTAACATAAACACGATAATGGCGACCACGAATAAGTAAAGAAGTTCAACTCCGCTGTATAGAAGAAAGCAATGATGACGATGGCCATCAAGTCATCCATAACAGCTAAGGTGGTTAAAAAAATACTTTCATCGCAATCGGCACTCGATCTCCTAGAGAGACACGATACCAATGGCAAAGGCGATATCCGTCGCCGTTGGAATCCCCAACCATGAATAAATTCTGGATGGTATCCTACGATGAAGTAATAGATTAATGCTGGCATTAAAAGTCCAAAGAATGCGACAATACCGGCAAAAATCGTTTCGCATTCGTATTCAATTCACCGGCAATCATTTCCCGTTTTACTTCAAGTCCTACGAATAAAAAGAAGACCGCCATGGCCACATCATTAATCCATAGTTCAATGGATAGTGGCCCTAGTTTGGCATGAAGTAAGGAGTGGTACAAGCTTTCTACCGGTGAGTTAGCTAAGAGCACCCCTACCACAGCGAGCAACAAAGAGTAGTACGCCCCCTGCTGATGGTGATGTAAAAAGATACAATTCGATTCATACAATTACCCCTCTACATATGTAATTTATAGTATTGAATAAGTAAAGCTGTCTTTTGTTATTATATCACTAAATAAAGTTCATATCTATCGAAATTTTTCAATATTCCCTATGTATACAAAATCCAATGTCATTTCGATACTGCATTCCCTCAAATTGGATTGTCTCCACCCGTGCATAAGCCTTAGCCCTTGCCTCTTCGAGAGTGTTTCCTAACCCTACTACGCCTAGCACACGACCGCCATGTGTTACAAATGTAGCATCCCCTACATCTTTCGTACCTGAATGGAACACTAAGGTATCTTCTGTGAAAGTACTCACATCTCCTGTAATCGTATCTCCCTTGTGTGAACCACTAGGATATCCTTGAGATGCCGACATCACGCACACCGCCGTCTGGGATGACCATTCTAGTGTCATCTCACCTAGATGTCCCGTCGCCGTCGCATAGAGCACACGGCCTAAATTGGTCTGCAACAGTGGCAGTATGACTTGTGTTTCCGGGTCTCCAAAGCGAGCATTAAACTCCACTACTTTGGGCCCTTCGTCGGTCAACATTAAGCCTACGTACAAACAGCCCACATAGGGTATTCCCTTCTGTTGCATAGCTTTCACGATGGGATGCACAATAGTGTCTAGGATTTGTGTCCGTAGTTCTTCGGTCACCTTCGGCACCGGTGCGTAGGCGCCCATGCCCCCTGTATTGGGACCCTCATCGCCAGCATATATGCGTTTATGATCTTTAGCACATACCATGGGCATCACATGTGTACCGTCCACAAAAACACAGAAAGGACAGTTCCTCTCCGTCCATATATTCCTCTATGACAATCGTATCTCCATCGCCTTGTAGGAGTTCCTCTACTACTTCTTCTGTCTCTGTGAAAGTCTCGCAAATGGTGACTCCTTTCCCTGCTCTAAGTCCATCTGCCTTAATAACGATAGGCAAGCCCCATGTACGAACCACATCTTTCGCTGTATTCACATCGGAACACACTGCATACTTGGCTGTGGGAATATTATACTCCGTCATTAAGTCTTTTGCGAATGCCTTTGACCCTTCTAATTGCGATGCCCCTTGGGATGGTCCAAAGACAGGGAATCCCTGCCTGATGTATGACATCGCTCAAGCCGAGCAACCAGAGGAGCCTCTGGTCCAATGACCACTAAATCTATGTGCCAGTCTAGTAGTTGTGACACGACTCTATCAAAAATCAGTCCAATCTATATCGGCCACGGTGGCGCTAGAGGCTATGGCATCACTGCCGGGTATAGCATAAACTGCTGTCACAGAGGAACTGTGTCCTAATTTCCATACCAATGCATGTTCTCTGCCTCCACTGCCGATGACACAAACTTTCACGATGATCACCTTCCCTCTGTAACAGTTTGAGTCTTAACGATACGCACCGTCTGTCCATCTACTCGCAATGCCTCTTCGCAAAATAAGCGCACTACATTAGGATAGATACGATGTTCTTCTTGTAAAATTCGTTCTGACAAAGTGTGTACTGTATCGTCTGGATAAACTTCCACCTTTGCCTGTTGAATCATGGGCCCCGTATCGACTCCCGTATCTACAAAGTGTACGGTACAGCCCGACTTCACTAACACCTGCCTCTAAGGCTTGGCGTTGCGCCCTGCAGACCTCTAAACTGTGGCAATAAGGATGGATGTGTATTCAGAATCCGATGGTCGTATGCATTGACAAAGGTCGGTCCTAGTATGCGCATAAATCCCGCCAGAATGATACCTTCTACTGCATATGGTCTTAGCACCTCTAATAGGACTGTATCAAAATCTTCTAAGGAGCTGTAGTCCTCTCGGCGGACCACATGGACAGGAATCTTCCACAATGTCCCAAGTTGAACCAACCTAGCCTGTGGCTGATCGCACACAATCACCACAATGTCCGCCGGAATCGTGCCCTCTTGTATAGATTGATAAATGGCTTCTGCATTCGACCCTCGTCCGCTCCCAAAGATAGCTAATCGCTTAGTCATGGAAGGCCTCACCAACGATGGTTACTTCCCCATCTCCTTCTGTAACAATGCCAATGGAATAGACTTTCTCATGCTCTGTTTCTAATACTTCCACCACACGTTCTACTAGCTCTGGTTTCACTACTAGGACCATGCCGATGCCCATATTGAAAGTATGGTACATTTCTTTGGATTCTACATGACCCCATTCTTGTAAGAGCCTAAAAATTGGTAATACAGGCCATGCATCACTGTTGATCATCACCCCTAAGCCCTTTGGTAAGATGCGAGGAATATTATCGTAAAAAGATCCACCCGTAATGTGTGCTATCCCTTTCACCAAGTTTTTCTTCTAATAAAGGTAATATGGGTTTCACATATAATTTCGTTGGCTCTAGCACCTCTTCTCCAATGGTTCGCCCCAACGTCTCTATATAGGTATCTAATGGAATTTGCTTGTGCTCTAACACAATACGACGCACTAAGGAATACCCATTGGAATGCAATCCCGATGAGGGCAAGCCTAAGACTATGTCACCGGCTTCAATAGTCTCCCCTGTGACACACCGCTCTCGATCCACAATGCCCACCGCAAAGCCTGCTAAATCATAATTGCCATCGCCATAGAAACTAGACATTTCCGATGTTTCTCCGCCGATGAGGGCACAACCCGATGCCTCACAGGCCTCACTAATACCGTGGATGATACTTTCAATATGATCATGGTCAAGTTTTTCCCACTGCAATGTAATCTAGAAAAAAACAGGGGACGTGCCCTTGCGCCACCACATCATTGACGCTCATAGCCACACAATCTTGTCCAATCTGGCGGTGCTCATTAAGTAGGACTGCAAAGCGAATTTTCGTCCCCACCCCATCAGTACTAGATACGAGGACAGGTTCTTTCATGTTGTGACCTGCTAGGGAATAGAGCCCGCTAAAGCCTCCCAAGGATCCTAGCACACCAGGTGTAAAGGTGCGCTCTACGCGCTGTTTAATATTCTTAATTAACTGATTTCCTGCTTCTACATCAACCCCTGCATCTAGGTATGTAAGTGGTGTTTGATTCAAAGACATAGGTAACTCCTTTTCTACTCTTCCGGGATAGGACTTGTATACGCTCCATCAAAACAAGCCCTGCATAATGGGTGCGATTGCACATGCAACAAGGATTGTTTCCAACCTCTTGGGGATAGAAAATATAATCGATCTGCTTGAATATAACGACGAATATCATCCACTGATGATTCGTGCGCTATTAACTCTTCTTTCCGAGATGTATCAATGCCGAAATAGCAAGGATAACGTACGGGCTCAGAGGTAAGACATAGGGACACTTCCGTCGCCCCCGCCTGTCGCAACATGTGAACAATGATTTTTGCTAGTGGTCCCTCGCACGATGGAATCGTCGATGAGAATCACTCGCTTACCCCGTACCACCTCAGGTAGGACCTCAAACTTTTGGCGCACACCTCGTTCTCGCTCATCTTGAGTGGGTCTAATGAAAGTTCGCCCCACCTTAGAACATCTGCGTAACCCTTCCACATAGGGGATCCCCGACTCCTGCGCATAGCCTTTTGCTCCTAAGGTACCAGAACTGGGGATAGGCATCACCGGGTCCGCTTCATACCGAGTTTCTCGCGCTAATTGCCGGCCCATTTCGAACCGAGCCACTCCCACAGGTCGCCCATCGATAATGCTATGAGGACTGGCAAAATATATATACTCAAATACACAAGTGTGAGGACTTCTATCAATCTGTACGCCCCTATTGATGGTTTCCTCGTCTTTAGTCAACCCTTTTTCTGCGAGCAAATACGCCGAATCTCGTAGCCCTTCCTCGCCAATACAGACGATTTCTCCTGGCTTTACATCGCCTATGAAAGTCCCTTGTACGGCATCAATGGCACAGCTTTCAGAGGCCACCACAAAACCTTCCGGTGTGCTACCTATGCAAAGTGGTCGATATCCCATTGGGTCTCGGACCGCCAACAGTTCCGAAGTGGTCAGTATTACCAACGAGTATGCCCCTAGGACGTGGTGTGCCATATCTTGCAGTGCCTCTACAATAGTACTACAGTGGGACCGAGCCAACCATTGTATGAGCACTTCCGAGTCCATAGTTGTTTGAAATTGGACTCCCTCTTGTTCTAACTTCTTCCGAAGAAGTCCGCCATTCGTTATAGTTCCATTATGAGCCAATGCAATGGGACCAAACTTCGAGTCCATCACTAAGGGCTGTATATTCTGTGCGCTGTTGCCCCCTGACGTAGAGTACCGCACATGACCAATCCCTGCATGACCTGAGTGATCTGAGTGACTCGCGTGATCTACATGATCTGAGTGACCTGCGTGATCTACATGATCTGAGTGGCCTGTATGACCTGCATAAACTACATGACCTGTATAATCTGCATGATTCACATGCCCCCCACGTTCCTCTTGATTACCTGCACTTGCAAACATATCACGGGAAAGTACATCTCGCACAAGGCCCATCCCCTTGTGACAGTTGAATCCATTAGCATCTACCACAACGATACCGCAACTTTCTTGGCCTCTGTGCTGCAATGCCAAGAGACCCTCATATATATAGGTACCCACTGGTACCATTTTGTCATAGATGCCAAAGACACCGCATTCTTCTTGCCACTTGTCTAGTACACTATCATATTGCATGATGACTCCTACCCTACTATAGGGATTATATTATAGCTCTATCAAATCTACCTTTATTATAACTTGCTCAACACCTATCTTCAACAATAGATATTTCTTTTGAAGTCTGCCCCAATTCTTTGTATACTATAGATAAGAATTATCTTTCAATGGAAGTACTATAAGGAGCTCCTATGAAAATCTATCGTTTATATGTCACACAACGATACGCCACAACATCACAGCAACTACGTCAACAACTATCGGACGATCTACACATCCCTGTCACGCACCTGACCGTGTACGATCGATATGATGTAACGGGTGTATCCAAAGAAGAATTTCTTCAAGCGACGACCACCATTTTTTCTGAACCGCCTATGGAAACCGTCACTTTCTCCTTGCCATTAGAGGACACTGATACAGTGATTGCCGTGGAATCTAAACCGGGCCAATACAATGCCCGAAGCGAGGCAGCAGAGCAATGTGTATCCCTTCTTACATCGCACATGAACACTACCGTTCGCACAGCCCGTGTGTACGTCTTTTCGGATGCCCTTTCTACGGACCAAATCGATCGCATTCGAGCCTACCTAACTCGCTCCATCGACGAATGTGAAAGTCCTCTGCACCTGCCAACTACCTTAACACAAGAAGTACCCACTCCTGCACCTATATGCGAAATAGACCACTTCCTATCCATGGACCATGAGGCACTACAGACTTTGCATCACTCTTTACAACTGGCTATGACCATGAGGATCTAACCATGGTGCAATCCTACTTTCAAGAGGAGCGACGAAACCCGACCATCACGGAAATTCGTGTATTAGACACCTATTGGTCCGATCATTGTCGTCACACCACATTCCACACAGCACTGACGAGCATCACCTTTGATAATTCGCCTTTCACCGCCCCTGTAAAAGCCACCTATGAACGCTACCTATGTAGTCGTAGGTTATGGGGCAAGACCCGTTCCGAAGTGCCCACCTTGATGGATATAGCCACCCTGTCTATGAAAGAGCTACAACAACAAGGGCGATTGCCTAACCTCGATGTATCTGATGAAGTGAATGCTTGTACTATCCGTGTGCCCGTCACTATGGATACTAAGGAAGAGGAGTGGTTGCTGTTTTTCAAAAAACGAAACCCACAATCATCCCACAGAAATTGAACCCTTTGGCGGTCTTTGCTACCTGTTTAGGTGGTGCCATTCGAGATCCCCTCAGCGGTCGTGCTTATGTATACCAAGGAATGCGCATCACCGGATGCGCCAATCCTTTACAACCTTTCGAGTCTACCTTAGCGGGAAAATTGCCACAACGGTATATCACCACTACGGCAGCCAAAGGGTTTTCCTCGTACGGCAACCAAATCGGTGTTCCTACTGGTGAAGTGCGTGAATATTACCATCCTGGTTATGTAGCAAAACGGTTAGAAGTAGGCGCTGTCATCGGCGCTGCCCTCGTTCTTCTGTACACCGTGAAAGTCCTACCACTGGCGATTTGATTGTTCTCTTAGGGTGGAAAAAAACCGGTCGTGACGGTCGCGGCGGTGCCACCGGTTCCTCTAAAACACATACAATGGAATCCATCCGGCAATGTGGCGCTGAGGGTACAAAAGGAAATCCCCTAACGGAGCGCAAACTACAACGTCTATTCCGCATTCCAGAAGTCACTACCTACATCAAGCGGTGCAACGATTTTGGTGCTGGCGGTGTCGCCGTAGCTATCGGGGAATTAGCCGACAGTTTACACATCAACCTGAATAGGATTCCCACGAAATATGCTGGCTTAGACGGCTCAGAACTAGCCATTTCTGAATCCCAAGAACGGATGGCTTGCGTCATTGCCCCTAACCACTGGGACATATTTCAGTCCCTATTGTGAGGTAGAAAACATTGATGCCACCATCGTAGGGTCACGTTACACAAACAGGGCGCCTTGTGATGGAATGGAACGGAGATACAATCGTTGACCTAGATTGTCATTTCTTGAATAGCAACGGCGCACCGCAAGAGGCAATGGCGCGTGAGTGGCTCCAGATGGGACGGATCATGTAGTGGCGCCAGAGCCGGCGACAGCTCATGTAGTAGCACAACAGCCAGCTAGCATGGTCGTTACACAAGCTATTCCTAGTACCACACACCCTATACCTAGCACCACACAGTCTATACCTAGTACCACACAGTCTATGCCATCCTCAACACCATTGGTTGGCGACTTACTCGCACAACGATTGGCACATGCTCTAGCACAGCTGAATACAACATCCCAACAGGGATTGGGCGACATGTTCGACAGCACTGTAGGGTGGCAATACGGTATTATTACCTTTCAGTGGGCAACATCAAAAAAACACCAGTCCAAGGGATGGTTGCCAAACTCCCTGTCCTACAGGGCAACACGACTACGGCAAGTATTATGACCCATGGATTTGACCCATACCTATCGGAATGGAGTCCTTACCACGGAGCTCAATATGCAGTACTCCTGAGCGTTGCCAAAATCGCCGCTCTCGGTGGAGATACCACAAAGGTGTACCTTTCCTTGCAAGAATACTTCGAAAAATTGCAAAGCCCTACCTCTTGGGGCAAGGTAGTATCTGCCCTATTAGGCGCCTATGAGGCACAACGACAACTGGGCATTGCCGCTATCGGTGGAAAGGATTCTATGAGTGGTACCTTCCTGGACATGACCGTACCACCGACGGTGATTTCCTTTGCAGTCACAACAGAGTCTGTGGATCACATCATCTCACCCCATGTGAAAGGCCCTAACCACCACATCCTATGCCTACACGTGCCGGAACTAGCAGATGGTACACCAGACTGGCAAACCTTCCGTGACCACGTACGTACAGTACGCATCTACAATGAAAGTGGCTATATCTACAGCGCTTACGTAGTGGAACAAGACGGCATCGGTCCTCCCCTTGTGAAAATGTGTTTAGGCAATGGTGTGGGCTGTGAGTTAGACTTACATGGATTAGATACATTATCGAAAACCAATGAAACCACAGTATCTGCCATTATCAGCAAGGATTCTGCATCCCATAGCATCCATCCGTTCCCCCTTAGCGAAACGGATATCCTCTTCCACCCCCTCCGCGGTTCTATCCTCATCGAGGTGGATCCGTCCACTAGCGAAACATTGCAAACCTTACCACATGTGTATTCCATTGGGGTTACCCAAGACGAACCAACTTTCACCTTCGGCACTACTAGAATATCCTTAGACACCTTGTGTACTGCCTATGAAAGTGGATTGTCCAGTGTATTTCCTATTCGCAATCTAGATCAATCCTCCACTTCTCCTGATGAACAAATAATCTGTACTAGGACTTCTAGGGAAAGGAATTACAAAGCAGAGTAATCTCTATGCCCCTCGTCCTATAGTTTCCCCTACACCAAGGGTACTCATTCCCATCTTCCCTGGTACCAATTGCGAGTATGAAACAGAACGAGCTTTCACCATTGCCGGTGCCACTGTGGAAACATTGGTACTACGCAATAGAACAAGTCACGAGTTACAAGAATCTATCCTAGCTCTCACAGGAGCCCTAGATCGTTCTCAAATTCTTTTGCTTAGCCGGTGGTTTTAGCTGTGGCGATGAACCGGCGGGTTCTGGAAAATATATAGCTACACTATTTAGAAATCCATACTTACAGGAGTCCCTCTCAGCCTTATTATATGAGCGTAAAGGATTAGTCTTGGGAATTTGCAATGGCTTTCAAGCCTTACTCAAATTAGGTTTATTGCCGAGCGGACAGATTCAGCCACTCACTGAAGAGAGCCCAACATTGACCTACAACACCATGGGGCGACACATTTCTTGCATGGTCCATACCAAAGTGATATCTACCGCCTCACCTTGGCTCAATCAATGTCGAATCGGTGACATCTATACAGTCCCCATTTCACACGGCGAAGGACGATTCGTAGCAACCCATGACCAATTACAAGAACTTCTTCAAAATCAACAAATTGGTACGCACTATGTAGATTCACAAGGACATCCATCCTATGACCTTCGTTGGAATCCTAACCAATCTATGGGCTATATTGAAAGTATACTAAGCCCTGACGGTCATGTATTGGGGAAAATGGCGCACGTAGAACGCATGGGGTATGGAGTACATAAAAATATAGATGGACACCTAGTGATGCCCATCTTTGAGTCCGGAGTGCAGTATTTCAAGTAATCTGTTATAGTACTACATATAATTCGATTGGTATCTCCCATAATTCCGAAGAATGTTCTATAAAAGAATTTTCCCAGAGGAGTTTTCCCAGAGAGGTTTTTCCCAGAATTGAATTTCTCATCATAAGAAAGAAAAAAAGAACTGACACTAGTTGCTAGCATCAGTTCTTTTTTTCTTTTATAGGACTCTACCTTAACCAATTTCTGGTTCTAATAATCCATATTTACCATCATGACGGCGATACACACATTCATAGTTTCTGTTTCTTCATTGAAGAACATAAAGAAGTCATGACCTAGTAAATTCATTTTGTAAAATCGCTTCTTCTACACCCATAGGGCGTACAGTAAAGTTTTTACGACGAACTACTTCTAATTCTTTTTCTTCTGTCACAGGTTCTACTGGTGCCACATCTACACGGAATCCAGTTTCTTTACGGAAACGTTTTGGCTAAGCGAGTTTTATATTTATGGATTTGACGAATAATCTTATCCACTACTAAATCAATGGCGACATACATATCTTGATGGCTTTCCACACCACGTAAAACGATACTTTCTACAAAGCAAGTTACCTCTACTTTGCGTTCTTCTTTTTCCACGGATAATACAACTTGTACAGTCACTGGTGTTTCGAAAATAACGAGATAATTTGTCTACTCGCTTTTCAATATATTCACGTAACGCTGCTGTTACTTCAAGATTTTTGCCTCGTACTGTTAATTTCATAGTGCTCATCCTTTCTGTGTTACTAAAATAAGTACCATGTTTATATAATTCTACAGAGACCTATAAAACTCCTTTTTTTATTTTTTTCAAATTTTTTTAATTATTTTTCCTCGTTGTAATTTTGCCTACTTCAAAGTTTTTGAAACAACTTTAACATTCAATCCGCTTAATATTTAACTAGTCTCATCGGTATTAAAGCCAACTCATTTTGACCTATAACAAAGAAAGTCGAAAAAAAACTTAGGATCTCCTACCAGAGGGGATCCTAAGCTTTCTAATGAGTTATTCTTATATTGTTTGAGTTATTCTTATACTTTATGAGTTAAGCTTTATATACGTTAGTAGCTTGAAGACCACGGTTGCCATCTACAATGTCAAACTCTACTTGTTGTCCTTCAGATAAGGATTTAAAGCCATCTTCTTGGATTGCAGAAAAAAATGAACGAATACATCGCTGCCATCTTCTCTTTCAATGAAACCATATCCTTTTTCTGCACTGAACCATTTTACTTTCCCAAGCATGATAATTCCTCCTACATAGTTAATACTGCAAGCGATCTAGATAATCTAGATCTTGCTTTCATGTTATCACTATAAATGTATGGTGTCAATCAAAAATTTTTTTATTATTTTTCAAGTAATGGCAAGATTGATATACCTTATTGCAATTATTAATCAATTATATCTATATATGCTAGTAAGATAAAAGGCTTTAGATATATTTATAAATTTGTATATTTACTATATATTTCAATTTATATTCATTATATTTTTTTATTTTTTTATGAATTTTTTTGTAATCATTCGGTTATCAAGATTGTACAATCATTTTTTTCTGCATATCGTTGTCTTTATTCCATTTGCACACACTCTTAATATTCATTTTTCATTAAAAATCACTATGAAATATTATAATATTTATTCTTTATGAATAATTTATGCACCTGTCTCTCTATATATACAAAAACTAGAGTTTGCTCGTATTTCTCTATATCATAGTATAGCCTTATAGCTCAAAAAAACTACCTACCGGGCTTTTTCATATCAGAATATAGCCTTATAGAAAATAAAAAACTACCTATCGAGCTTTTCCATATCAGAGTATAGCCTTATAGAAAACAAAAACTACCCTACCGGTATTTCACCATGTAGGGTAGTATACCCATAAATATTTATCGAATTACTTTCGATAAGAAGGATTTTGTCCGTTCATGTTGTGGTGCATCAAATACGGCTTCTGGAGCGCCTTCTTCAAGGATTTCTCCACCATCTACGAATAAAACGCGAGTCGCCACTTCCTTGGCAAAGCTCATTTCATGGGTTACGATAACCATCGTCATGCCTTCTTCTGCTAAAGGCTTTCATAACGTCCAATACTTCGCTAACCATTTCTGGATCCAATGCGGAGGTTGGTTCGTCAAAAAGCATTACTTTCGGCTTCATCGCCAACGCACGAGCAATGGCCACACGTTGTTGCCGGCCCCCGGATAATTGTTCTGGGTAGGCCTCCGCTTTATCAGATAGACCTACTTTTTCCCAATAAATCATGGGCGATAGTTTCAGCTTCTGTTTTTGAAAGTCCTCTAATTTTTTTGCGGTGCTAATGTGATATTGTCCAATACCGTCATATGTGGGAACAAGTTGAATCGTTGGAATACCATGCCCACTTCTGCACGTACATTATTGATATTTTCTTTCAAATTCAAGTTCATACCATCTACAATGACATCCCCAGATGTGGGTTCTTCTAGATAGTTCATGCAACGCAATACGGTACTTTTTACCAGAACCAGAAGGGCCGATGATAACCACCACTTCACCTTTGTCGATCGTTGTGGTCACACCTTTTTAAGACATGCAATTGTCCAAAATATTTATGTACATCTTGTAATTGTATCATTTAATGTTATATTTCCTTTTCTAAGTACGCTACAAATCGGGAAATGGTCAGTGTCATAATTAAGTAGATAATCGCTACTGCCGTCCAAATTTCAAAAGACCCATAGGTACGGGCGATAATCAATTGACCACGACGAGTTAATTCTTCAAAAACCGATCACCGCTACTAGGGATGTATCTTTCAACATGGCAATAAATTCATTTGCCCAACGGTGGAATGATGGCTTTGAAAGCTTGCGGCATGATGATGTAGCGCATCGTTTGGAACCATGTCAAACCGAGAGAGCGACCTGCTTCCATTTGTCCTTTATTAATGGATTGGATGCCGGCACGGAAAAATTTCAGATACATAGGCTCCAGAGTTAATGGAACATGCCAATACAGTTGCCAAATACGGTCCAATTGGTTCTGGTGCCCCGTTTGCATTGACAATGGCGCCCAATAATTTAGGACCCCCGAAGTAAATCATAAAGATTTGCACTAATAGAGGTGTGCCACGGAATAATTCTACATAACATTTTTGCGATTAAACGAATTAGTTTAAATCGAGATAAATTCATTAAAAGCCACAACAAGGCCAATAAAGAAACCAAGCCCTACGCTCATCAGCGTAATTTGAATGGTGATTCCAGCCCCTCCGATTAACAGAGGTAAAGAGTCGACAATCAACTGCCAATTAAAATCCATCGTTTCCTATACATCCTTTTCATTCATAACATAGTAAGGAGGCTATACAGCCTCCTTATATAGTACCTTATTTTCCTTCATATGTCACGGGCATATCGCTAGGCATATCAGTTTTTGAACCATTTTTGATACATTTTGTTTAACGTACCGTCTTGTTTCATCTCTGTTAATGCTTTATTAACACTTTCGATAAGGTCTTTGTTCTTTTTTTATTCATAGCCAAACCAAAGTATTCTTTTTGTGTTTGGGTAGGCAATCACTGTAAGTGTTGATCTGCATGATTCGGCTGCATAATATTGCGCTACTGGAAGGTCGATTAAGGCTCCTTCTACGCCACCATTGTTCAATTCTAATAAAGCATCGCTAGTGTGGTCAAAGTTTTTTTCACAATAGCGCCGTTAATTTTAGAGGCTAAGTCAGCACCAGTTGTACCCATTTGCACGGCAATCGTTTTACCAGATAAATCGTTTAAACCTTTAATAGAACTAGTTTCTTTTACGACTACAGCCATACCAGATTCATAGTACGGCATGCTGAAACCAACTTTTTCAGTCCGCGCTTTTGTAATTGTCATACCGGATGCGACCAAGTCAATTTCTCCATTGTCTAAAAGCGGTACTAACGCATCGAATGGAACATTTTTAAATTCAATCGTTTTACCAGTCCGTTTTGCAATTTCTGTAGCTACTTCAATATCAAAGCCTTGTAACTCTTCAGATCCTTCTTTCTTAAACTCGAAAGGTACGAATGTGGCATTAGTACCTACCTTAAGAGTGTTCGCTTTTTTTGTGCTTGATCGCCCCTTGCGATCCACAACCTCCTAATAGAGCTACCACGCCTATAGCCAAGACACCAGTAATTATCATTTTTCCAGTTCATAGTTAATGTTTTCATGTTGCTTCTCCTTTACCTTGAATAACTATCTGTAATTTATGGATTAATTATACATCTATCATGTATAAAAAGTCAACATAAATTTACATATTTTAGTAATTTTTTTATTTGGAATATAAAAGAACTACGAATCTGCATATGAATGTACCATATATTCCAAAGGGATCTGCTATAGTTTGAGTAGCTCGGAGGTATAAAAATACACAGCAGAACAATTTCTGCTGTGTTTCATACAACTGACCCTGGTCTTTGCCCCCACACTCGCCTGCTGGAAGGTTCGCTCATAAGCCGTGCTCCCCACTACTACTCCTCTCGACATTGTCAGCGGGTCTTACATCTAAAGCCGCACCATGCTCACAATTTTTATTGCTTATGTGGATCGTTTTGCCTGCGACTGGCCTCGACTTTCAACCACAGACCCGTTATGTACTTTTATTATATCCATAAAAAGAACTTTTGTCACTCATTGCCCATCATGATTTTTCTTTCCTATTATATAATTTTTTGTATAGTAAATTCTAAAAAAAGACTTGCAATTTTTCTCCAAATATACATGACCTAAGCCCCACCCCCATATTATCACATTCTCATATTAACTTAATAAGATGAGAAGAAATTCGTGCATTTTTGTCCACTCCATGGGGTATATTCAAGACTTGGAAATTATTGTATAATGTGTTTACTAAAGTATACGAGTAATTTAAAAACGGTGAATCCCACTGATGGTTGACACCGTTTCTATTGATTATGGAAGGGTTTTACCATGTTTATGTTATCATTAATGCAGGAGTCAAGAGCATACGAACAAGACACTAGTAGCTTAGCATCAATTACAGCTCAGCTCCTACAAATGATTCATATGAAGAGTCAAACCTTATACACCCATTCTGTGCAGGTTGCCAATTATTCTGTAGCGATTGCTGCGAAATTAGGACTTCCTAAAGGAGAAATCGAATTAATTCGCCAAGCTGCGTATTTACATGATCTAGGCTTGATTTGCCTTCCTTCTACATTATTGATGAAGTTCCCATACTTAAATCGTCAAGAGTTATCTAAGTATAAACAACATCCAGTATTTGGAGCGAGCATGATCGAGAACTATTCTGTGTGCCAACCAATTATCCCGTACATCAAATACCATCATGAACGGTGGGATGGCACTGGTTTTCCAAAACATTTACGAGGTGCTAACATTCCATTAGGAGCACGTATCATCGGCATTGCTGACTATTATGTAACATCTATCGACCCATCTTCCGATACAACATTACAGCCACGCAGTCAAATCAAACAAGACTTGTTCCGACATTCTGGTGCCATGTTCGATCCAGACATCGTAAAAAGCCTTCATAGAAATTTTTAGGATAACATTCAGGCTCCACTTGCTAAAGTGAGAGCCTTTTATTGTTGCCTTAGGATACTTTTCGTGCAGAGCAGAGGTCGCCTCTAATAAGGTGGCTCCCGTTGTATAGATATCATCGACAATGAGGATATCCATGGCTTGATTAGGAGCGATGCCTACGCCTTTGGTACGGGCTATGAAATGACCTTTCATATTTACCTTTCGCTCTTCCTTCGTTAAAGACCACATCGGTTTCGACCCATCCAGTTTGATCAGCAATTCTTTCCATTGCCACTGTTGTTCTTCTACCCATCGCTGAAATAATAGGTCTACTTGGTTATAGCCACGTTTCTTTCGTTTTCTATCACTAATCGGTATAGGTACAACATAGGTCGGTACATAGTCCATATCTAAACAAGTGACTGTAAACTGTTGCAAAAAAGGAGCGGCTCCTAGAGCTCGCTCCTTTTTTCCATTAAATTTTATATCATGCAACATCGTTTTAATACCACCCGCATAGTCTGCCAGTATATATATACATTCTAGCGGTGAATCTTTTGGGCCCTTTATACATCGTTCATGCAAAAACAGCTTGAAAGCATGGTTTGCACCACTCTCCCTGTGTGTATACATCTTGTCCACAATGGATACACGTAGGGAGGACATAATAAATCCCATAAGCGCATTATATAACCCCCTCTAAGCGTTCCTTAAATAAGGTATATCGATATTGGTATTCTTGGTTGTTCACAGCCGTTTGGATAGCTGTTTTACTGCCGATGATAAGCACTTTATCCTTAGCCCGTGTGATCGCCGTATACAGCAAATTCCGTTGTAACATCACATTGTACATCGATGTAAATGGCAATAGAATCCGATGGTATTCACTACCTTGCGCCTTGTGAACTGTGATGGCATAGGCCAGTGACATAGTTAGCATATCTTCTTCTGAAAGCGTCATAGATTTATCTGGAAATTCTACAAATACATGTTTTCCCAGTATATTGGTAATTTGTCCAATTTCACCATTATACACGTCTTGATCGTAGTTATTTTCCATTTGAATCACTTTATCTCCCACACGGAATATACGTCCATCCACCTTGATTTCTTCCCGATCAGGTCGTCTAGGATTCAAAGTCTCTTGTAAATGCTTGGAAATAGCAACACTCCCCATGGATCCTTTTACGCATAGGGCTTACGATTTGTATATCTAGGTCAGATTCTACGTGTTCTAATTCCTCACGATATCGTGTAACCAAGCGATCCAAGATACTTTCAACGTCATGGGCCTCATCAAAGCAAAACTCATCGCATCGCGTCAAATTCGGCATGTCACCATGGTTGATGGCATAAGCATTATCGATGATGCGATTGCCCGCTTGTTGACGATAAATCTGAGTCAACCCTTGATAGGGAATCATCTCACTTTCAAGCATATCCGCAAAATGAACCCAGCCCCGATTGGAGGTAGCTGGTCCACATCTCCTACTAATACCACATGGGCCTCAGGAGGAATGGCTTGAATCAAAGCATAATAGAGTTCTAGGTTCAACATGGACGATTCGTCTACAATCACCACATCTACCTCGAGTGGATCATCTTGATTCCTTGTGAAAACGTATCCCGAACCTTCTGCTTCAGGCTCTAGCAATCGATGGATTGTAAACGCTTCTTGAGCGGTAGCCTCTGATAAGCGCTTCGCTGCTCGGCCCGTAGGAGCGCAGAGAACGATGCGTTTTAAATTCGCCTGTTCGTAACCGGCAACTAAGGCTTTAATAATAGTCGTCTTACCCGTGCCCGGACCACCAGTGATGATAGAAAAAGCGTTCTCGCAGTGCCATCATGATGGCTTTCTTTTGCTCTTCACCTAATTGCATGTGATACAAAGATTCGTAGGTGTCACAAAAACTTTCTACATCCAAGTGTATCTCTTCATCGGGCTCTAAAAATTGTCGAGTATAATCGATACTATCCACTTCCGCACGATATACCTTTGGTTGATAGATATAGATGACATCATCATAGTCCTCTTGGTGGTAAATATTAGCTTCCAGTAAATATTCCAAGCGTTCCACGATGGCATCGATATAGTCGTCACCTAATAGATTCGACAAGGATACCATTAATTCCTCTATGGGAATACAAGTATGTCCAGAATCGTTAATTTGGTCCATCACATACCGAATCCCTGCATCCATGCGGTAACTACTGTCAAAAGGATATTCCATTTGCTCTGCAAAATGATCAATCGTCTGAAAGGGAATATTCCCATCAAGGCGCAACAACAAATACGGGTCATGCTGAATCATCTCAATGGTTTTTGCCCCATATACTTCATACAACTCACGGCTCCAACGATTACTCATATTGTACTTAGCAAAAAAAGTCATTAATTTCCTGCAATACGCCTTCACCGAGCAATGTCTTGTATAGTTCCTGTTTGACACCCTTCCCTACATTGGGAATCTCCAATATCTCTACAGGGTTTTCTTTTTCGTAATACGTCCAAGATGGATTCATCAAAATAAGCTAGAATTTTTATCTAATGTTTTTAGGTCCAAGCTTTTTACTTTCAAATTTTCCAAATATCGTCTAGCACCCACTAACGTATCCGGCATAATGCGTTGGATACTGTCAATTTTTAATTGTTTCCCATATTTTTGGTGAGTTACATAGGTACCTTTTTACTTCTACTTCTTCGCCTACTTTTGGTGGATCTATATTCCCCGTACATGTATGTGTTATATCTTGAAAGTCTTTCAATAGAAACACACAGTACTTACCATTAGTGGCATTAAAAATAATACGGTACACTGTTCCTAAAATCGTACTCATCAGGGATACATTTGGCAAAGCGGCTATGACGGCCTTAACTACATCAGCCACATTGCTGATATTTTCAATTTTAATATGGCTCACACGCTCATAAATTGGTTGACGTTCTTCATAGAGGCGGAAAAATATATTCAATACTTTCTTTTCAACAATGGACGAATTTCCATATCTAAATCGTCAAGAATTTGTTTCACATCTCGTTGAATCAAGACTACATAACCGGACTCACGCATCAATTCAGCTGTGGCATCGCACAATACAGTACCACCGCCTGTAGCAATGACACTGGCATTTTGTTTTGCTCACTAAATCTTGGATAACAGTAAGCTCCAATTGATGGAACTCTTCTTCTCCGTCATGAATAATAATATTTTGGATAGACTTGCCTGTGCGCTCTTGGATTTCCGTATCTACATCATAAAAGTCTAATCCTAGTGTTTGCGCCAAGGCTTTGCCAATCGTCGTTTTACCCGCTCTGGCATACCGATCAAGAAAAATATGTTGGTGGATATGATTCTTTTCATACTCTTTACAAATACGGATGACCTCTCCCATGAACTCTTTTGCATAGTCTCCTAGTTCTGGATTTTGCAAGGCTTTCACCGCAGACTCTAGCACTTCTTGTTCACGCTGCACATCATGAATCTGCATTTGATGTTCTTCTTTATATTTTGCAATCTCTACCACAATGCCCAATCGTTCTTCAGAACAAACGAATTAACTCCTGATTAATGGCATCAATTTTTTTGACGACTCTCTTGTAATTTCATATCCTAACTCCTTATAGCTTCTTATAGATAGTATGTTCCAAATGGGCCAAAGCAAACTGTTTATCCGCTTCCATTTGGTCAATTAAGGCTTGCAACGAATCAAATTTCACTTCCCCGCGAATAAAGGCTAAAAATTCAACAGTCGCCTCTTTTCCATACACATCATCAGAAAAATTAAACAAATGTGTTTCATAGCGATGGTATTGATTGGTAAAAGTCGGATTATCCCCCATATTGCCTACGGCACCATACCACTTTCCATCAATGCACACTTGATTCACATAAACCCCATCTGCGGGACATGCCATATCATCAGGAAAGTGAAAGTTCAAGGTAGGAAACCCTAATGTGCGGCCTCGTTGATCCCCTTTCACAACGGTTCCTGTAAAGCGATAGGGGCGCCCCAACATCTGATTGGCTAGCTCAATATCACCTCGTAAAATACTGTCTGCGAATGGCGGTGCTTGAAATAGGCGCATCAATCCAATCATAGCGCACTAAGTTCTGGTCCTGCACTGTAATGTGAGGGTATATGTCACGAATCAGTTGGGAGTCGCCCGTCCCCCCTTTACCAAATTTGAAATTCGCACCAATCACAATGTGTGTCACTTGTCGATGTTGACACAGGTGGTGAATAAAAAGTCTCCCAGACTGTTCTAATAATTCTTTTGACATAGGAAGTTCTAGTACATACTCTATGCCCCCATGCCTCTAGCATAGCGTATCGTTCCTCTCGTTGTAACAAACGAGGAGGAATCTGTTTCGGTTCTAATATAGTAAATGGATGAGCATCGAAGGTCACAATGACGGACACACCATGACATGCGCGCGCCAACTTGATCACCTCTGTAATCACCGATTGATGGCCTAAATGTAATCCATCAAAAGTACCCATACCATACACTATCGGTTTGTTCTATCGTATCTAACTCTGATATCTTATGTAATACTTTCATATCGATCCTTATCTTTTTGAAATTTAGAATAGAATATCTATTCCGCTCCACCCTTTATTATATCACAACCGTAGACTATAGAAAGTGTATACATAAATTTCTATAAAAGAAAACGGTCAGGATTCCTTAGAGCTCCTGACCATTTCCTATATGTATATATTTTTCTCCACTTTCAACGTACTATCCAACCGTCGTAAAATGCTCATAAACCCATTTGCATCATAGGCTCTCACTAATGTGTCTACTGGAATTTCCTCTGGGGACACACAGAAAAGTTCCATTCGGTTTGACTGTATGAATTGGCACTTGTTTTCCTTTGTACCAAGCGTGTGCGATTAATATCGTTAATATACACCGCTGGCAAGTGTGTCAACAAGGTATCCACTGGTTGTATAGCATCTTCTTCTAGTATTTCTAGTTCTTCGATGGTTATAGAATGCTCGAGATCAAATTGTCCCACAGCGGTACGGCATAATTGTGTCATCATGCCATAATCTCCTAGGCGTCGGCATATATCTCGTAACAAGGCACGCACATAGGTACCCGCCGAGCATCGTCACACGAATGGTAAAGAATGGGAATGAATAAACTAATAGTTCGATATCATAAATATGAATCAGACGAGTGGGTAACTCAAACTCTACTCCTGCACGTGCTAAATCATAGGCTCGTTGACCATTGATTTTGATGGCAGAATACTTGGACGGTCGTTGCTCCATAGGACCTTTAAAAGACTTCACCACTTCTTCTAATCGTTCCCAAGGCGGGTGTCTAAATAATCCCATTCGCTCAGTATATTCCCAGTGCTATCTTCTGTGTCTGTTTCCACGCCAAATTTACATTCTGCCACATAAGTCTTACCAATAGATTCTGTATATTCAATGGCACGTGTGGCTTTTCCTACAAAGATAGGCAACACTCCGTATGCCAAAGGATCTAAGGTCCCACTGTGCCCAATACGTCGTTCTTTCAAAATGCGCCGACAAATGCCGATCGCATCATGGCTTGTAATCCCCGGTGGCTTGATTAAAGAAATAACTCCATCCATTAGTCAATCACCGCTAAGATCTGTTCCAAGGCCTCATGGATAGGACTTTCAATAGAGCAACCTGCCGCACGAATATGACCACCACCGCCAAAGTGGCTCGCAATTTGGTTCGCATCACGTACTTTGCTACGAATGCTGGCACGAGTCAAGGTTTCCGTTTTAGATTTCAACACGATGGCTACGTCCACGCCCTTGATATTTCGAATCATGTCCACAAATCCATCGGTATCATCCCCAATGCGCTCCATCAAAGGCAATGTTAACGACATAGATACCACTTGTCCTGCATGATGAAAAGCTACATTATCTAACACTTCTTTCATCACTTCGATGCGACCTGGTTCCACCATTTCTATGGCTTCCGAAATCACATGTGGTTGTGCTCCCGCTTGCAAGCATAGACCTGCCATTTCCATGGTATGTGCTGTTGTATTGGAAAATTTAAAGAACCCTGTATCTGTAGCCATTGCCATATACAAGGCTTGTCCCATCGACTGAGTAATCTCCCAGTTCCACATCTTACAGAGGTACGCCACTGTTTCCCCGGTAGAGGAGAAATCGGCGCGCAAATATAAGCCATCTGCAAATTCTGTATTCGAAATATGATGGTCTATATTAAAAGTAGGTGCACTCACTCGTACACCTACTTCTCCAATTCGTTCAAATGTGCTAGCGTCCAGAATGAGTAGCATATCTGATGTGTAGCCATTTTCTAAACTTTCAATAGACTCAATCTGGGAGCATAAAGGAAGAAAAGAAAAATTTTTCTGGAATCACATCATCTACTACCATGCGAACTGCTTTCCCTTGGGATGTCAAGGTTTCATACATAGCGAGCATGGAACCTATGGCATCTCCATCAGGGGCTAACATGAACGGTAAGAAGAATGGAATGGGCCGTATCAATCGATGTTTTCAGTTGATCAATACTAATTTTTTTGCCATTATTGTTCCTCTTGTTTAATCGAATTTAATAATCCTTCGATGTGCATGCTGTAATCTAAGGATGTATCTGCATCAAAAGGCAATGCTAGGAATGTGGCGCAATTGGAGCACCTTTCCTAGTTCAGAACGGAAATAACCAGACACTTCTGCGCAAAGTCTCTAAGGACTGTTGTTTCTCCGTCTCACTGCCGAACAAGCTCACATAGATAGTAGCTTCTCGCAAATCACCTGTGACACGCACATCTGTTATAGTGACAAATCCGATGCGAGGGTCTTTCAACCCACGCAATAAGATTTGACTTGCTTCTTGTTTAATAAACTCTTGTAATTTTCGTACACGAACTTCGCTCATGGATACCTCCTATAATTCTGGGGCAATTTCTTCCATTTTGTACGCTTCGATCACGTCGCCTTCTTTTCACATCGCGGTAACGTTCCAAGGAAATACCACATTCAAAAGTCTGGTAGCTACTTCTTTCACTTCATCTTTGAAACGGCGTAAGGAATCGATATGACCTTCATGGATAACGATACCATCACGGATTAAGCGAATTTCAGAGTTATTCGTGATTTTACCTTCTGTTACATAAGAACCCGCAACGATAGCTTTCGGTGTAGAAATCACTTGACGAACTTCTGCACGGCCTAAGATAACTTCTTTAAATTCAGGAGTTAACATACCACGCATAGCGGCTTCGATTTCATTGATCGCATCATAGATGACACGGTATGTACGAAGGTCAACACTTTCTTTTTCTGCTTCTTTGCGTACATTCGCATCTGGACGTACGTTAAAGCCGATAATAATCGCACCGGATGCAGAGGCTAACATGACGTCAGATTCGTTAATAGCACCTACTGCACTGTGGATAATATTAATGCGTACTTCTGGGTTTTTAATGCCCTCTAAAGATTGGCGTAAAGCTTCTACAGAACCTTGTACGTCACCTTTAATAATGATATTTAAGTCTTTCAATTCCCCTTGTTGCATTTGATTGAACAAGTCATCAAGAGTCACTTTTGTTTTCGCATTCATTTCTGTAATGCGTTGTTTTTCAATACGTTTTTCCGCAATGGAACGTGCTTCGTTGTCATCAACAGCGAACATCACTTCCCCTGCCAATGGCACATCGGACAAGCCCAAGATTTCCACCGGCATGGATGGACGAGCCACTTTCACTTTTTCTCCACGTTCATTAGTCATAGCACGTACTTTACCATAGGCTACGCCAGCAAGGATGGTTTCACCTACGCGCAAGGAACCTTTTTGTACCAATACAGTACATACAGGACCACGACCTTTGTCCAATTGTGCTTCGATAACGATACCTTGCGCCTTACGGTTAGGGTTCGCTTTCAATTCTTGCACTTCTGCCACCAGCAAGATTGTTTCCAATAGGTCTTCAATCCCTTGACGTTGTTTCGCAGACACTGGAACCATGATCGTATCGCCACCCCACTCTTCTGGCAACAAGCCATGTTCGGACAATTGTTGTTTCACATGGTCAGGGTTAGCACCTGGTTTATCCATTTTATTGATAGCTACGATAATTGGCACTTCTGCAGATTTCGCATGGTTGATGGCCTCGATGGTTTGTGGCATTACACCGTCATCAGCGGCTACAACAAGGACTGCAATATCCGTAGATTGAGCACCACGCAAACGCATGGCTGTGAAAGCTTCATGGCCCGGTGTATCTAGGAATGTAATTTTATTACCTTCATAGCGAACTTGGTACGCACCAATATGTTGTGTAATACCGCCCGCTTCAGAGGCTGTTACATTAGTAGAACGGATCACATCCAATAAAGATGTTTTTACCATGGTCAACGTGACCCATGATAGTAACAACTGGAGGACGACCTACTAAGCTTTCTGGGCTATCTTCGATTTCGATGATTTCTGTAGGATCTTGTTCAGGTTCTACTTCCACCACTTCAACACCAAAATCCTCTGCCAATACCATCGCTGTTTCCACATCGATTTCTTGGTTGATCGTAGCCATAACGCCAAGCATCATCAATTTTTGATGATTTCAGACATCACGACCCATTTTTCAGCCAATTCTTTTCACTGTTAATGGACCAGATAGTTCGATAGACGTAGCGATGGTCGCTTCTGCCTTACGACGTTCTTCCTCTTTTTGTTTGATGTGTTGCTCATTACGTTGTTTTACTTTATTTTTATTTTTTGCAATGCCGAAGATACTAAGGATTGAGTACGTTCCCCTTTTTTTACCTTTTTATCTTTTTATTGCGCGCTCGTTACGATTCTCATTGCGATGTTCAGATTCAAAACGGCGGTTTTCTTTTTCGACGATCTACTTCACGACTCGCTTGACGGTCACGACCTTCTGGTTTCGTAGTGATTGCTGGATCCACTTGTGGAATCTCTAAGCGACGTTCACGACGTTGTCCATCATTACGGCGATCATTATTACGGTCATTATTGCGATCGTTGTTGCGGTCAAAACGGCCACCATTATTAGGACGATTACCGCCATTGCGATTATCTGGACGTTGGTCATTGCGACCTTCTGGACGACGGCCATCACGATATTGACCATTGCGTTGATTGGAACGAGAATCCTTTGTCTATCATTGCGGTTATCTCGTTGACCATTGTTTCTACCATCTCGATTGAAAGGACGATCACGCTTTTCACCACGGTCATTGCGGTCATTGCGGTCATTGCGATCATTTCTGTCATTTCTATCGTTTTTATCATTGCGATGATTGCGGTCTTGTCGAGGACCACGGCGTTGATCCCCTTGCTCATTGCGACGATATTCATGGACTTTCTTTTGTGGTCCTTTTTGTGCATCTTTTTGATTATCTTTTGGTGCCGCCTCTTGAGATGGCTTTTGTACCTTTTCCTAAGGCTTGTTTTATGATAGACAATTGTGAATCCTCCACTGTACTCATGTGACTTTTCACTTCCATATTATTTTGTTTTTAAAGCTTCAAGAACTGCTTTATTTTCTACACCTAGATCTTTTTGCAACTTCATATACTCTTTTTTTGGACATCTACATTCCCCCTTTACTGATTCTTATCTATTTCAGCTAGCAAGGATTTAGCAAATCCAGCATCATTTACTAATATAACTGCTCGCATTTCTTTTTCCCAATGCTCTGCCAAGTTCTTCCTTTTGTACCCACCAAGCGCAAAGGAACCTTGTGCGTTTCCGCTAAGTGTATATTTTCTTCGCATTATTAAGGGCACAATCTTCCGCCATAATCAATAGCGGGTAGGACTGCCGTTTGACCGACCGTTCCACGATAAAATCGCCGGATAACAAGCGACCTGCACGTTGTGCCAATCCTAATATATTCAACACTTTTTCTTTATTCATGGGATATTTGTTCCTTTTAAAGATTCATAAATTTCTTCTGAAACTTTATGTTTTTAATGAACGCTCTAATCGCTTTGCTTTATAAGCCATATCTAAGCATTCTACTTTCGCTTTCCATGTAGGCGCCCCGACCAGGGTGCTTTCCCAGTAGGGGTCAATGGAAATTTCTCCCGTCGGACTCAATACAACACGAGTCAACTCTTTCTTGGGATGAAGTTCTCCGCATCCCACACAAATTCGCATAGGCTGAGACTTCGTTTCATATTATTCGTCATCTCCAAACGCATCTAGAGAAATCATATCCTCGGGCACTGCTTGAGTTTCCCCGACTTCAGTCGCTTGCGTTTCACTCTTAATATCGATTTTTCCAGTTTGTTAATTTCGTCGCTAATCGAGCATTTTGACCTGCTTTTACCGATGGCTAGTGAAAGTTGGTAATCCGGCACTACTACAGAAGATGTTTTTCTTCATCACGAGCCACTACGCTCACCACTTTCGCTGGGCTTAAGGCATTAGCAATATACACAGCGGGATCTTCGTCCCATTTCACAATGTCGATTTTTCTCACCATGCAATTCATCTACAATGGCTTGTACACGTTGTCCTTTAGGACCTACACAAGCGCCTACTGGATCCACTCTGTTCTTCGCGGGATACAACAGCAATTTTAGAACGCATGCCCGGGTTCACGAGCGACAGATTTCAATTCCACTGTACCTTCTTCAATTTCAGGTACTTCTAATTCAAACAATCGTTTCAATAAACCTGGATGGGTACGGGAAATCATGATTTGTGGGCCTTTGGTAGTCTTTTTCACTTCCACAATGTAGCATTTAATGCGGTCACCCACAGCATAACTTTCACTAGGAATTTGCTCAGATACTGGCAAAATCGCTTCTGTTTTTACCCTAAGTTGATGAATACATTGCGACCTTCGATACGCTCTACCAAGCCTGTCAAAATGTCGCCTTCCCGATTGGAATACTCATCATACACAATATTTCGTTCTGCTTCTTTCAATCGTTGAATCAACAATTGTTTTGCCGTGTGTGCTGCACTGCGACCAAAGTTAGAAGGCGTTACATCTACTTCGATAATATCGCCAATTTCCATACGTTTATCTAAGGCACGAGCATCTGCTAATGAGATTTCTAGTTCATCATTTTCAGGAATGTCTACAACAGTTTTCTTCGCTAGTACTTTGTAGTCCCCTGTTTCACGATTGAAATAAATATATGCCTCTTGATTCGCTCCTACTTCTTTGCGATAGGCTTGTAGTAAAGCAACTTCAAGAGAATCAAAAATAACCTCTGGTGCCACACCTTTTTGTTTAGTAACTGCTAATACCGCTTGTACTAATTCTTGACTCACTGGTTTCCTCCCTTAAAAATCTAAATGTAATCGAATCTGTGCAATCAGCTGCACGTTCAATAGAAATGGTTTCCTCTTGAACCTGAATCGTAATCGCTTCTTCAGAAAAGCCTTGTAAGGCTCCTGTATATTGCTTTTTACCATCAATTGGTTTAAACAATTGAATATCCACATCTCTTCCATGGTAACGGACAAAGTCTTTATCTTTCTTTAACACTCTATCCAACCACGGGGAAGATACTTCTAATAAATAGTTTTCTTTAATTGGATCCTTCTCATCGAGCACTTGACTTAATTGTTCACTGACCATTTGGCAATCATCTAAATCGATGCCCCCTCTTTGTCCAAGAACACGCGCAAGTACCATTCGCGCTCGTGTACATATTCTACGTCCACAAGCTCCAACTCCGTAGACTCTATAATCGATTCTACAACACCGGACACAAATTCCTCTACGGCGTCTCGTTTCATCTTATCCCCTCCTTGCAACAGTATAAGAGAAAGAGTGAGCCACAGCTCACTCTTTTAATAGATTCTATAAAAGTTACCACTAGTATATCATAATTAGAAGAAAATAGCTACAGTAAACCATTACGTTTTAAGGCTTCTTCCCATTCTGGTTCTTTAAAAGCCTACTAACACAACATCATCCAATACAAGAATCGGACGTTTTACTAACATGCCATTGGTCGCCAATAACGCTAGCTTTTCATCATCTGTCATAGTTGGTAATTTGTCTTTAATACCTTCTCCGCGGTAGATTTGTCCAGACGTATTAAAAAATGCTTTAATATCGCCTTTTTGCTCTTAGGATACCAAACTCCTAATTCTTCCGCCGTTGGGTTTTCTTCTTTTATATCTCGATGGTCATAGCTGATACCATGGTCATCTAAATATTTTTTTGCACGTTTACAAGTCGTGCATTTCGGATATTCAATATATAACATACAACTACTCCTTGTTATACTTTCTTACTTATCTACACCTAATTCTTTTTTTAATACCTGCAACAAAGGTTCTGTCATCTCGCTAGCAGCGAACACATACTCTTTTAATTTACCTCGTTCTTCGGCTACTTTCATAGCAGATACTTCAAACGGATCCAATACGATGGACAACACCGGTGTCCGCTCCCATTGCGTTTCCTCCGTTAAGTATCCTGAAATACGTTCCCCTTCGTTCTCTTCAAATCGCTCTAAGGCAACGATAGGGGCAAAATTCGTACATCAATTTACGAACCACAAGCATAAAATGTTCTCTGTCTTGCTTAAACTGCTCCGCTTCTTCTCGGGTCATGCTAAAAATGTCTACTTTCACACGATCTGTTTCACGGTCCATTGTCATGACATTAAGCTCCTTTCGCAGATAAGAACGCTACATAACAGCGTTTTTGCCTCATAAATATCAGCCTTGCTCGTCACTTCCCAAGGGGAATGCATGCTTAGTACAGCTACTCCACAATCGATGACATCCATACCGTACAGCGCCAAAAATATAGGCGATCGTACCGCCACCACCGAGGTCAACACGGCCTAATTCCGCCGTTTGATAGGGACACATTGTCTTGGTCCATCAAGTGGCGAATGAACGCCATATATTCTGCATTAGCATCGTTGGATCCACTTTTTACCACGAGACCCAGTAAATTTATTAAACACCACACCACGACCTAGGAAAGCAGAATTTTTCTTTTCAAAGGCACTCGCATAGAGAGGGTCGAATCCGAAAGACTCACATCAGAAGACGGCATGCGACTATTCGATAAAGTACGACGCACAGCTAGTGGAGATGTATGGCCCATGGCTTCCAATACTTCTGCTATAAAGTTTTCAAAGAAACGAGATTGCATGCCTGTAGCCCCTACGGAACCAATTTCTTCTTTATCCACCAATAAGGTACAAGTAGTACGACTCACGTCCTCTGTTTCCAACATAGCCTCCAAGGATGTATAGGCACATACACGGTCATCTTGTCCATAGCCAATGATCATAGAACGGTCAAAGCCTAACTCTCTCGCTGCCCCTGCTGGTACAATCTCAAGCTCTGCGGATAGGAAATCTTCTTCTTCAAAGTCATATTGCTCCTGTAACACTTGCAATACATAGGCTTTGACACCTTCTTTTAATTCCCCTTTCACAGGACGGCTACCGATAAGAAGGTCCAATTGTTCCCCTTCTACTACCTTACCTGCTTTTTTCTCCATTTGTTCTTGTCCCAAATGTGGCAACAAATCAGTCACACAGAACACAGGGTCCGTTGGGCTTTCACCGATGGCAAGATTGATCACAGAACCATCTCGTTTCACTACCACGCCATGAATCGCTAGTGGCATTGTCACCCATTGATATTTCTTGATGCCCCCATAATAGTGAGTATCTAACAGGCCAAATCACTGTCAATATATAAAGGATTTTGTTTCACATCTAGCCGTGGGGAATCAATGTGAGCCCTAGAATATTCATACCATTTTCAATCGGTTCTGTACCGATGTTCACCATGGCTACGGCTTTTTTCATGTGCACATAATAGACTTTGTCACCCGCTTTAAGAGTCACTTTTTCCTTGATAATACTCTCCATATCGCGATATCCAGCGACTTTTGCCCGTGCCACAATTTGTTCTACACATTCACGTTCTGTTTTACCGTTATCCAAAAATTCACGATACTTCGCGACCAACGATTCTACTCCGAGTAACTGTGCTTCTGTATATTCATGCCAAGCATTTCTACGTTCCATACCTAGCTCCTTTCTATCTAATATTACATACGGCATATTACCGTTTTCGTTCATACATAGTGCGCAATGCCGCCGGGGCATTGGTCACCATTTTAGACACATAATATCTGCGCCCTAAATATTTGCTGTCCGACCGTCCCACATACCAATGTACGCCGAACGATCCGTGTTCCTTGCAAGATCCAATGGATAAAAATCTATGTTTTACCACGCCTACAATGGGCTCTAACTGCAACAAAGAATGGCATTCTGGGCGCGTGTTTTCGCCCGATTACTCTGCCTGAATATGCGTGGCATGGTGATAATAGATTCAAACAATTTATGTTCATACCGTGAAAGTCCATACAAACATTTTCCCTTCCCTTTTTGCTCCACTCGTTTCTTTTCCAAGCTCTTCACAAAGGGAAAGCGTTGGCACACCATCGCTGTACAGATAGCATCATGTAAGCCATTGTGAGCCTGTAAATTAGGGACTTTCACATCCATTTCTTCCATTGCTTTTTGCAAGGCATACTGCTGATTCGATCCGTGCATGGACTTCGCATACAAGGATTGTACGTCAAACCACGGCACATTTCTATGGATGGGCACCGTATGACATAGTGCATTATCCATCAACATTTCAATGTCGTCGGGTCCCCAAGAAACAAGAACCCCATCAGGTCCTACAAAATCTAAAAATTTTTGACACCCTCGGCGAAAGGATACCCCTTCACGACGTAATTGTTCCATCGTAATATGAGTCAGTTTTTCCACAGAATGGTGCATAGTCGGTAAAAATTTAGGCGTAATGTACACTTCAAATTGATCCACAATTTGTAGCTTTCATCTAATTTAACAGCCCCTATTTGTATCACTTCACCTATAAATGGAAATCCTGAGCGCCGTATCATATCTCGGTTCTAATGCATAGGGCTGATTCCACTCTAAGTCAAATACAATATAGTGCATGCCTATTTCTTACCCTTTCTATCTAGTACTGTGTGCACCGCGTTTAATACTTCTGGCTCCTGTATAACAGATAAACCTTTGTATTTACCAGATCGCAACACTTGATTCATATTTTTATTCACATCATAGAAGTCCATCGTTTCTAGGACGATGGCATCCTCTGTAAAAGGCCCATATAAAGATGGGTTCGACGGTCCGTACAGCGCCACTACTGGCACTTTTTGGCTCACCGCCACATGCATCGGTCCAGAATCATTAGTGACAATACAAATGCATCGCCGCATCGCTGCCGCAAGTTCTCCAATACTGAAAGCCCCTGCACCCCTTTAATGGCCGGCTCTTTCATGACATCCAATACATCTTGTACCATCTCTACGTCCATAGGACCTCCAAAAAATACGATGGTATACCCTTCCTTTGCCAATGTGTCCGCCACATGGGCAAAGCGCTCCTTAGGCCATCTCTTTTCCGGTACAGCACTGCCAATATTAAAGCCAATCACTCGATCCGTATCGACTACCCCCATGAGACTCGTAGAACTTTTCGTGCCGCTTCTTCCCATTCCGGGCTCGTAAACAGCTCTAATCCTGCATGCTCCACCGCATATCCCAACTGTTCTAACACATTCATGTACATTTCTGCGGCATGAATCGTTTTACGATTGAATCTGGTCACTTTCGTCATAAATGGCTGAAAGAGGAAATGACTCATCCCCGTTGTTTTCTTAGCCCCAATTTTCCAAGCTAAATAGGATGTTCTTTTCATTGGGATGCAAGTTAATCAGCACATCCACAGGGCCTGCACTGCGCACTTGTTTTGCAATTTGATTTAACCCTGAAATGCTATTATGGACGCCTTTTTATCTACCTCAATTAGCTCATCAATATAGGGATTGCAACGGTATATATCAGCCAATTTTTTTATCGATAACATAGGTAATATGGCTATCTGGGGCAATCTTTCTAAGAGCATGGATAAAAAGGCGTCGTTAACACAACATCCCTAGATGCATCAAAAACGTGACAACAATGCGTTTTCCGTTTAATTCCATCATAGATTTCTCATTTCTTTCACTTGAGCCAATACGGTTTCCACTGAAATCTGATCCATACATTCCATATCTTCCACTAATGGTTTATCTATGGTTGCCCGTGATGTAGGGGATACAATGAGATGTACGTGGTCTCTCCATAAGGACCCGTTCGTTCTGCACAAGTTGTGCCAAACAAGGCAATCAGCGGAATTTGTAAGGCGCTAGCAATATGCAATGGACCTGTATCGGCGCTAATATATAAGGCGCTGTGGCGAATCACTTCAATCAACTCATGCACATGAGTTTCTCCAATTAAGCTGACCACATTCGGATGCCCTACCCCCTCAACGATAGTTTGTCCTTTAGGAATATCATCAGCGAGCGCCTACTAGCACTACTTTTTGGTCTAATTTCACTAACTCTGGCAAAGTTCAGTAAACTTCGTCAGCTACCACTCTTTGGCAATCCATCTAGCACCGTGAGCTATAACAGTATATGGCTCCCCGCTCGCAATGCCCGCCTCTTGCAATCTCTGCAACGTTTGTTCCTTGGCAATGTCAGAAGTAGGTAAAGGAAACACCACCTCATCCACTGCACAACCTAAAGCTCTTGCCGTATCTAAATAGCGGTCTACCACATGGCCCTTGCAATGACTACCTACGAGCGGTGTGTTCACGATCCAACTTCCTCACGTTGTTCGCAATAGGAGTATTTTTTTCTTGGCTCCGCTTACACCGCCACAGCAGCACTTTTAGCTAGAGACTGTAAATCCAAAGAAATATCAAATTTTTTCTTATGTAACTGTCCCCATAATTCCATCAAATACGGGAGACGCTTTAGTCGTTTTTTATCAATGAGAATGATTTCATCCACCCATGGCTTTTCCCGGTATAATATCCTTGAAACGCTCATGAACTGCCCAAGCAATATAAGCTTTGGGATATTGTTTTCGTATGGCATATAAGGTTGGTAATGTATGAATTATATCACCTAACGAACTCATTCTGATGAATAAAATCCGTATATCTTCTTTCATATGGTATCCCTTTCTCATATCTTGATCTCTATACCTATTAAGTATACCATAGGATGTGCATAAAAGTTAAGATTTATATAGTCATACTGTGTATACAACATGAGTGGTCACGAACGTGAAAGTCAATCATTATGACAAACCTGCCATAGAGCGCATGACCAGATCGATGTCGCGGTTTTCTAACTCTTGTATGATGTGAATGTACGTTTTCTGTGTGGTAGTCATACTCGCATGCCCTAATCGCCTAGCCACACTCGCAATAGATACACCAGCAAAGAGCAATAAAGAGGCATGTGTATGCCGTAGTCCATGAACAGAAATGATGGGAATCTCTAACTCTTTACAATATCGTTCCAATCGATCATTCACCGTCGAGTTATAGACTGTGCCTTTCACAAAAATCGGTTTATCCTCAGGTAAACCTTTAATGAGCTCTGAAAACTTGATAATCGTTTGCCAATCTAACTGAATCTTCCGTACAGAAGATTTATTTTTTGTCGGAAGAAATCCGCCTTTCCCTTTATAATCCCATGTTTTATTGACAATTAGTGATTGATGAGGAAAGTCGAAATCTTTCGGTGTTAATGCGAGTGCCTCAGAAAAACGCATGCCTGTCTTAGCAATGATGAAAAATAAACCAGTCCCAATTAATCTCCGGCGTGAGATTCAAATGTACCAAAGAATGTATGTAACTCAAATTGATTCAAGTACTTAATTTTCTTTTCCCCGGGCGCCTTTCCTTTAATAATGGCTTTCCTCGTTGGGTCTCGATCAATGTATCCTCGTCCACCGCATCTAATACGGTCGCTTTTAACTGATGGTGAAAGTCCATCGTCGTTTGGCGTTCATGATACATAGCATAGTCATTAAGTAATTGTTGATAGGCACTACGATTTAACTCCGAAAGTCGCAACTCAGGCACTAGTTTTTCTAACCATGTCAAAGTGATCTCATACTTTTTCATCGTTACCTCTCGAATGGCCCCTTCCTTGTAAATTCGAATCCAACGTTCATAATACTTGTAAAACAGTTCCGAACCTTCCTCTGATTTTCCCATACATAACACCCCTTTTACTAATATCATAAGAATAGTGATTACCTATATCTTACTCGTATTTTTCAAAAAAAGTGTAATATGAGTTGTAAAATAATTTATTTCTTTAACTATGAACGTTTTTGAATGATTTGAGACTTACGCTGATGAAGGGTGATGGCATCGTCCATTGTTTTAAAAAAAGCTCGCTCACCTGTTTTGTTCCTCTAATGATGGAACCATTAAATTCATCTGTTCCATTTGCTTACCAGAAACTTCAACAAATGTAGATCCTGCTCCTGTTATTTCACCATACCGCTTTAACTTTGGTGTCATAGTATACAAAAAATATGTATCAAGTTCATTTAGATTTGGTGTTATTGATTGAAACCCCTGATTAGTACATCCCTCAACCTGTAAGATAGCAGTATTTCCAATACCGACTCTTGATGTAAACAGAACAGTTCCCACTGGAAGTATTTTTTTGCCGAGCTTTTTCTAATCCCAACTTGTTATTTTTACGAATACTCCCACTAACATAACGATTCTCACCTATTTCTACTGGAGAATACCAGTCAATATCCCCATTCCAATATTCAGAAATATTAGTACTTGGAGTTCCTCCACCTGTAACAGTAGCAATCTCCCCCAACTTACGCTGTTCCCAAGTATATGTATTAACAGACATAAAAAAAGCTGACAATTCCAAAATCAGCTTTTCTTTTATAATTCTATAAATTGGGGAAACACTTGCTTTTATATTAAATTACGTTCTTTAGCAAGTTTAGTAAGTTCTTCCACTGATAATTCTGAAAATTGAGCAATCAACTCAATAGAAAAATTTTTTCGCTACCAAATCAAGAGCTACTTCACGTTTAGCTTTCCATCGTGCTTTGGGCCTTTCTTTCTTCCATCCTTTGGAACTCTTCGTCAGTCATGATTCCTTTAGAATGTGCATAGGAATTTACCGATACCACAGAATATTCCTCCTCCCACGTTTCATAGTACATCACATTATGTATGACCTAATCATTGCTTTTGAACACCTACTACGTTGCTTCATGTCTATCAATATAAATATAACTATTTTCTATCTCATCCTTTTTAAGTAACATTACATCAGCGCATGTTCTTTAGCAATAGCCTTTACTTCTTCTAATGTAAAGTTAGTAACCTCTGCAATCATTTCTAGCGATAGTTGCTTACGCAACATCTGAATGACAAGTTCAGCCTTGCCTTGAGCAAGACCTTCCGCAATCCCCTCGGCCATACCCTCTTTCCAATATTTATAATGATCCATGGATAACATCGAGTATTCCTCCTTCCACGCTTCACTAATGCTTGACTTCATGCACAGCATCGTCAATATCTCTCAGCAACTCATCTGTTGCTTCCTGTCCATCAATATAATCTAAAAACGCTTGCAACGGTTTCGACACATCATTTTGCGTTCCCTTTGTACTTAAAAAAATAACTTTGTAGCACCATCATTCAGAGCAATATCATGTTCCTCAATACAAAGATTTCTAAACGTATACTTATGACGATTGCCCGTAAACACTGAAAAAGTGCAAATAAAAATTACATAGGAATCATTTAATGTCGTATACTTTTGACCTTTTTGAATGTGGTACATATCTAAAAATGCTTTGGTAAAACCGTGTACGTTTTACAAGTTCTTCCATGTCTTTGCTAGTTTGCATTTCAATATTGAATACCGTTCCTTTATCATCATTCACAAACACATCAAGACGTACACTTTTAGTATCCCACCGTACATCCAGATTTTTCTCTTCATGGATATATACGATGTCTCTAATCGAAATGTCTAACAACCGTTCTAATACAGCCTTACAAATGTGTTTCTTTAACATCACTTTCTGAAAGATAAAATTGTCTTGGAACGTCAGTTCATCAAATGACTTAATGTACATGGAATACCTTCCTTTTCTTAAATTATATCATACCGCTAAAACTAGAGATAGTACAATACTATCTACTAGAGGTATTCCATATCCTTTTATTTCTCCCACAAAATAGCACTAACAGTCAACGTTCACTGTCAGTGCTACTTTTTGTGAATATTATAAATATTCAAGCATATATTATAAACTCAAAAAGCGATACAAGTAGGTAATTCCCATTGTATCGCTTCATTTTTGAAATGCTGTTACATCAGCGCATGTTCTTTAGCAATAGACTTTACTTCTTCTACTGTAAAATTAGTAACCTCTGCAATCATCTCTAGCGATAGTTGCTTACGCAACATCTGAATGACAACTTCAGCTTTACCTTCAGCCACGCCCTCTTTCCAATATTTATAATGATCCATGGATAACATCGAGTATTCCTCCTTCCACGCTTCACAATGCTTGACTTCATGTACAGCATCGTCAATATCTCTTAACAACTCATCTGTTGCTTCCTGTCCATCAATATAATCTAAAAACGCTTGCAACGGTTTTGACACATCGTTTTGCGTTCCCTTTGTACTTAAAAAAATAACTTTTGTAGCACCATCATTCAGAGCAATATCATGTTCCTCAATGCAAAGGTTTTTTTAAACGTATACTTATGACGATCACCCGTAAACACTGGAAAAGTGCAAATAAAAATTACATAGGAATCATTTAATGTCGTATACTTTTTGACCTTTTTGAATGTGGTACATATCTAAAATACTTTGGTAAAACCGTGTACGTTTTACAAGTTCTTCCATGTCTTTACTAGTTTGCATTTCAATATTGAATACCGTTCCTTTATCATCATTCACAAACACATCAAGACGTACACTTTTAGTATCCCACCGTACATCCAGATTTTTCTCTTCATGGATATATACGATGTCTTTAATCGAAATGTCTAACAACCGTTCTAATACAGCCTTACAAATGTGTTTCTTTAACATCACTTTCTGAAAGATAAAATTGTCTTGGAACGTCAGTTCATCAAATGACTTAATGTACATGGAATACCTTCCTTTCCTAAATTATATCATACCTACTAAAAACTAGAGATAGCACAATACTATCTATTAAAGGTATTCCATATCCTTTTTATTTCTGATACAAAATAGCACTAACAGTCTATGTTCACTGTCAGTGCTACTTTTTGTGAGTATTATAAAAATTCGGGGCATAGGACAAAATTCAAGCATATATATTATAAAATCAAAGGGCTGTAATAGGAACTATTAGAGGGCTCCTAGACCCATTTCCTTATTAAAAATATAAAAATAGAGGAAAGTTGATACTTTTTGTTCAACTTTCCTCTATTTTATTTGTGGGCCCTTTTGTTACAGCTCCTTTATTAGTGTTAAAAGGCTATTTTGTTACGTCCCTTTTTAGTGCAAGATTTACTTAGAAGTTATGTCGTACTCCCCGCATCCATACGCCATGTATTGTCTATAGTAGCACCAAAGTTTTTAGTAAATGTACCATATACATATGTGCTTGGACGAACGCTCCAGGAACCTCCAATTTCAGCATCAAGCCATGTATCTTTCAAATCAAGTTCTGTATGTACTGTTGGATTACCTGGTGCGGAATATGTCGTATTGATTATACTAGAGAATTCATGAGCCAATGCGAGTTTTGCAAAAATGTTGGATGTTTCTGTTTCTCTACCAATTCCAAATCCTAATCGACCTACAGCAGAGTTGACAGCATCAGCTTTCACATGCATAGATCCACCACCAATAATATTAGCATCATAGGATACGCCGTTCAAACGACCTACAATAAATTCTACACTAGGATCCATGTAGAAACCATTTTGTTTTTTAATACGTTTACCGTATTCTGCACTGAAAGAGGTACCAAATGTATGATAATCCCCATTCAATTTATGTCCCCCTAGGGAGTCAAGTTTATAAGTATTGGACAAGCGGCTTCCACGAACGATGATATCTAAGTAACTTCCGTCAGCATGTTGGTTTGTACCGTATAATCCAATACCACCGATTTTACTGTCTCCGTTGCCAACACCATAAGAGTTGCTAGATGTACTGTAATGTAGAGCGCCACCCAAAGTCCAACCATTGGATACTTTATAATCATAACCAATTTGTACACCATTATATCTCATATGAACATCGGCACCATCTGTTATTTTAGATTTGCCGCCGATGTATTTAGCCCATATACCATTATTCATGGTAGCTAAACGAAGATCCCCTAAACGACGTTGTAAATCGTTCGTGGTATCACTCCAAGCCATCGCTGTAGATGTAAGAGCAGATTTCGTACTATTTACCAACGAAGATTCACTAGCATGTGTTACAGTCGCCGTATCGGTAACAGCAAGATTACCTTGTGCATCAAATGCATTTGTACCAAGTTCAATCATAGTCGCCGGTCTTGTAATACCTTCATTAACTTGAACAGCGCTGACTAGTTTCTTATCATTTCCTGTATATTGTAATTTAGTAGCTAACGATTTCATTTCTGCACGATAACTTGCATCATCAGTCAAATTCTTAGCACTATCACCTTTGTACAGTAATGTGGCTATTATCAGCAGCATGTTGAATTATGATTTGGCCATTGCCAGCTTCGCTCGGCTGGCGTACCTGTTTTATAATCAGCATTTACAAAACCACTATAGTTTTTGAATCGTAATAGGACGAGCATCGATAGGATGAATCATACTCGCCGCTGTTGGATTTGTACCGCCTACAAGATTACGAACTTTACTTCCTTTATATAAGTATGCTTCATCATCTCCTGATGGACGTGGTTTTCTTGGTGTAGGTCGATCCTTACCAATCCATTCATTATTCCAAGTAGCACCATTTTGTAAATAGATATCGGCACCAGAATTATGCGGATTTTTATTACTTTCAGCATATTCATTTAACACAGCACCAGTAAGACTAGAGTTAGAGGTTGTAAAAGCTAGTCCGATATTTGCTGGCGCTTCATTAAGATTTGGATTCTCACCATAATCTTTATTAATTAACCCTACATTACCAACAGCTACTAAATCCTTCGTACCTGGGTGTTTACCATCGGTACCTGCATTCACATAGACATCGCCCTCTTCTGCCTCAACAGAATAGATATCTGACGTTGCAACAGGATGCGTTATAATACGACCACCGCCATCAACGATAATATGGCCTCGGTGATTAGCTTGCAATCCTACTCCGACAGCGTCAATATCTACATTGCCTTTCACATGAATATTGCTATCACCATAGTCTCTGTCAGGATTATCGTTATGATGTGGCACCTTACCACCAAGACCAGCATAGACAGCACTCATATAATAATGCCCCAAGTCTTTTTTATCTGCTGGTGCATCATTTTTTAAGCGTACAATAAGATCTTTATCTATAGTCAATTGCGATCCAAATACAGTATAAATCCCTGTTACATTTTTAGATTTACCTGTATCCATCAAGCTTTTTACCATGTACATTTACGGTTAACGTGTCTTCTATATGCTTAACCTCAGGTTCCGTTTGCTTTTTGAGAGCCCATAGATAAACCAATTAAGTTTTCTGCTTTATCACTATACTTAGTAATATCTGTAGCCATTGCGGAATAAGACATTCCTGTTACTACTAATGCGAAATGCATCACTGCTGATACATGACGTGTAATTTTCATGCTTACCTCTTTTCTATACGATGCTTATAGTCCTCTTACCAAATTATATAGAATCTATAGCACCTTAAAAACACAGAAAAACCCCCTTAGTCCAACTAAGGAGGTCTTTTATTCACTTACACACTCGGTAAGTACTAGAAATACTAATTATTATTTAAACTAGTTATCATTATACACCGTCATTTGCATTTCGTACATACTCATACCTCTATAATTAGGTTATTATGCATATTTTATATAGTAAAGCATTACTATGACAATTAGTTATAATTGATAAAATTATCGTAAAACTTTCATAGCAATATAATAAAGGTGGAAGTTTGACTTCATGTACATGGAATAGCACTAACAGTCAACGTTCACTGTCAGCGCTACTTTTTTTACACACTATCTTTTGTTTTTAGTACTCTATGCTATAATTAATATAACAAAAGAGAGCCTCAACGTATTGTCGGCGTTAGGCTCATCTCAAAGACAAGAAATGAAAATAGCCTAACGTATTGAGATCTGCGAAATCTCTTTTTCGTTAGGCGTTTTCATTTAACTATTTCAAAAGTTCGATGATTTGAACTACTAATGTCAAAAACTAAAAATAATCAGATAGATTTTTCAAATTTTGTCATAGTATCACCCCTCCCATTATAGGAAGAGATGAGCCCAACTTACGATAAAGACTCTCTTATTAGTAGTATAACACAAATTTAGCATATTGTTTATTTTAAAAAGATACTTTCATAAGAAAAATTACCGATATTTCACATATACAAAAATGATGCGACCAGCCCCCCACTAGTCGCATCATTTTCTATTATCTACCCACTTTACCATCAACATGTTCGCATTCATTAATAATACTCAACAAGCATTGCTACTCTCAACTATGTTCTCTGAAAGTTACTGTTTCACTCCCAACAGTGCCAACTGTTCTGCTATTTCTTTTTCCAACGCCGCAATATCACGGTTATCTTCTTCAATCATGCGATTGATTTCATCAAGATCCAGTTCTTCCTCTTCTTCAAAGGTATCCACGTAACGAGGGATGTTCAAGTTATAATCGTTCTCTTTGATTTCCTCTAGGCTCGCCACATGCGCGTATTTCTCCACGTCCACACGGTTGCGGTAGGTGTCGATAATCTTCGCGATATGTTCTTCACTCAAGTTATTTTTGGTTTTTCCCTTTTTTCAAACTCGTTGCTCGCATCGATAAACAACACATCACGGTTGGTACGGTTCTTTTTGAACACCAAAATCGTGGTAGGAATGCTCGGTACCATAGAATAAGTTCGTCGGCAATCCAATGACCGCATCCAAGTAATTTTTCTCGATGATAGTCTCCCGGATTTTTACCTTCCGCTCCACCACGGAATAGTACACCATGTGGCAATACGATAGCCATCGTTCCTTCTGTGTTCAAATGGTACAAACTGTGCAAGATAAAAGCATAATCTGCTTTGGATGCGGCGCCAACTTACCATAATCGCTGAAACGAGGGTCTTTCAATTTACTTTCATTATTGTCCCATTTCGCAGAGTACGGAGGGTTTGCCACCACCGCATCAAAGGATCGTGGACGATCGATGCCATCATGGTCCACCCCATCTGGCCAATCACTTTCAAGGGTGTCCGCATTGTGCAAATTCATGTTGTTATAGGTGACGCCATGCATCATGAGGTTCATGCGTGCTAAATTGTAGGTCACCGTGTTCAGTTCTTGCTCATAAAAGCTCACCGCCCCTTGACGAGAACCATCAGGAATCTCGTTGCGCACCGTGAGCAAAGAAAGAACCAGAACCCATGGTCGGATCATAGACTGTGAAAAGTATCTTCTCGGTTCTCCAAATTCGCTGTCACCAATTTCGCCAAGATGATACTTACCTCATGAGGGGTGTAGAACTCGCCACCTTTTTTTGCCTGCATTGGTCAGTGAACTTGCTGATTAAATATTCATAAATTTCACCTAGGATATCTTTTTCCACTTTCATCCTTGTACTCAATTTCATCGATTTTGGATACCACTGCATTGAGCGTTTTCGTACGTCCCGCTGTAGTAGCACCCAACCCAGAATCGCCTAAGTTGATGTAGTTAAAAATTCCTCTGAAATCTGAGGATGCTTCTTGATTGATTTCCGCATTGGCATTAAAGTTTTCAAAAATGCGTTGGTAATCCCCCTGAACTACCGTGCCATTATGAATACTTTCCGTTAAGGATACCCAAGTATCTTCTGGATTGATGGCATATCCCAAAGAACTAGCAATATCCATCAGGCAATCTTCCAAGCCCTCTTGCTCCACAATTTCCTTATACAGTTCGTTCACAGATTTCCCTCAGAAGGATCTATCAAACCGCTGTCCACCAAGTATTCTTCTTGATGAGTGGACAAATATTTATAGAATAAGAAGGGAAGAATATAATCTTTGAAAGAACTTGCGTCCATTGTACCACGTAAATCGTTGGCAATCGCCCATAATTGGCTAGAAATCGTTTGCGCTTTTTACATTCGCCATAAAAAATCTCCTTTGTCATATCTCTCTTGTATCTATTTTTATATGTTGTGTTTTCTGTTTTGTGAAAGTATTTGAAAGTAAAGCAGACTGCCTTTACTCGCTGAAAGTATACACTACCTCACCCGCTTATACTAGACAAACATCTGTTGAAGAAGAGCCTTCTTCTGTAGTTGTAAGTGTTCTAGCTTACGCTGATGAAGGGTGATGGCATCGTCCATTGTTTTAAAAAAGCTCGCTCACCTGTTTTGTTCCTCTAATGATGGAACCATTAAATTCATCTGTTCCATTTGCTTACCAGAAACTTCAACAAATGTAGATCCCTGCCTCCTGTTATTTCACCATACCGCTTTAACTTTGTGTCATAGTATACAAAAATATGTATCAAGTTCATTTAGATTTGGTGTTATTGATTGAAACCCCGATTAGTACATCCCTCAACCTGTAAGATAGCAGTATTTCCAATACCGGCTCTTGATGTAAACAGAACAGTTCCCACTGGAAGTATTTTTGCCGAGCTTTTTCTAATCCCAACTTTGTTATTTTTTCGAATACTCCCACTAACATAACGATTCTCACCTATTTCTACTGGAGAATACCAGTCAATATCCCCATTCCAATATTCAGAAATATTAGTACTTTTGGAGTTCCTCCACCTGTAACTAGTAGTCAATCTTCCCCAACTTACGCTGTTCCCAAGCATCCGTAAATCTCGGGAAACGAAGTTCTGAAATTGTTCTCCATTTTTCGAAAAAATAATTTTTGAAGTAATGCTTTTTCTTCAGTTTTAAGTTTTCTAACTTACGCTGATGAAGGGTGATGAGGTCGTCCATGTTTTCAAAAAAAGCTCACTCACCCGTTTTTGTTCTCTCGTACTGATGGCAACCATTAAATTCATCTGTTCCATTTGCTTACCAGAAACTTCAACAAATGTAGATCCTGGCTCCTGTTATTTCACCATACCGCTATTCACTTTTGCTGTAAACATATTATAACCACAAAATATGTATCAAGTTCATGTTAGATTTGGATGTTATAAATGATTGAAAACCCCATGATTAGTACACATCCCTGCAACATGTAAGATAGCAGTGCTTTCCAATACTGTTCTTGCATAGTAAAAGCAGAGTCAGTCTCACACTCGAGTATTTTTTTGCCGAGCTTTTGATATCCTTTAGTCCCAGACTTTGTTATTTTACCATACTCCCGACGTAACATCAGACGATTCTCACCCTATTTCTACTGGAGAATACTAGTCAATATCCCCATTTCCAATATTCAGAAATATTAGTACTTGGAGTTCCTCCACCTGTAACTAGTATGCTAATCTCCCCAACTTACGCTGTTCCCTAATCTTCCGTAAACCTGTGGAATCTGAGTTTCGGTACTTTTACGTTTTGTTTCACTCATTGTGACACCTCTCTTTATCCTTCACTTACGTAGGCATCGGCAAAGTCATAGATAGCCTCAATTAATTTATTTCATAGGCAATGGTTTTCATTTTCTTTCACAGGTCGGGTCTTGGGCTTTTACCATATACTCTTTCCTTGTCGCTTTTTAATTCTGTCATGCGACCTGTATCGTCAAAGTCCTTTTTACCATATACATGGTTCGCAAATAACTCTAGCAATTCTTCGCTACGAATGCAATCGACGATACCCCATTTTTGGCGGAACTCAAAGATTTCATCTTTCACAATCATGGTGTTTGCCTCATGGATGATATCCTTGCTATCATCTAATTTTACAGGATAAGAAATATCGCTCCCTTGTGGCGGATATTCCCCTGTATAGATAGCCTCTGCGACTTTGTTGATTTGCTTCGCATATTGACGATCTTCTAGTGCCATGGCAAAATCTTGAATCCGTGTACGGTACGCATCTGCATCATCCATACGCTCTTCGTGGACAGCATTCATCAATTCTTCCACTAGTTCCGTCAAATAATCGTAGTTCACTTTCACATCTTTCACATGGGTCATACGCACTCGATTTGCGCCACCGGCACATCGTGTGTTTTCGCCAATCGCTCTTTCAAATCGTTATACAAGGACGTGGTCAGCACTTCCTCTTGTTCCACCGTCATGCCCACCATATGAATCAAATCTTCTGGTTTATCGTAATCGAAACCGATGGTTTCTCCATCTAATTGCTCCGCGTCATATTGTTTCAACTTGGACATGCTGGAGCTATATTTTGCGCATAAGGTCAAACATTTCCTCTTGCTTCGCTTCGCTAGGGGCACTTCAGTGAAAGTATCTGTCAAATCCGCTAATTGGTTTACTATATGTTGTACTTCCGCCAATTGATCTTTGAAATCTTTTTGCCAATACACCTGTACCTTTCAAACCACCGTCATCACCACACGGGTCCCAATGTGCCTTGCACATTCGCCGACGCACGGTTTGCATAGATGCTTAGAGCTTCTTTCATCAACTTTTCGTTCTGCACTGGCCAGCGATAGTTAACAATCCGTCCCCAATGTTTACTATTTGAATCAGCAATACGGTTCGTTCTGGAGTAAAGCTTTGAATGAGCAAAAGCCCTTTCAGTGTACGGTCCACATACAAGGTATTCATCTGTGGCGCATCGAATCCGGTCAACAATTGGTCTACTACGATGACAATATCCAAGTACTGTCCATCTCTAGCAGTACGATTCAAACGAGTCGTCAAATCTTGAGTATACCCCGACACATCATCGAGACCAAAATTGGTACCAAACAACTTGTTATAATGATTCATCGCCCGTAGTAACCCATTATTCGTATCTAGTTGGGTATCACTATTATTCGTACTAGCACTAAAAGTAACCCCTACTTTCAAGGTAAACTCGCCCCGTGCTGCTCGTTCTTGGTTCACTCTTTCAAATTCATCAAAGTACATCATCGCCATAGGTGTACTAGGACGGGTACCCCCTACATGAGTAGTGAGCATCGCATTATACTTGCCCTCCGCTGAACGGTTTTTCCAGTGCGTAAAGATATCTTCCACCACTAAACGGACATGGTCTTTGTTGTTATCATAGAAACTTGGTTCGATCATATCATCCATATCATCGGGGAGTCATGTTGTTGATACGATGTTGAATATCCTCTTCCGTCCAATTAGGGTGTTGGTGCCGGTAAAAGGCAGGTAAGTAATTTTCCTTCATCTCATCTTCTGGAATGGTGTTTTCAAAGTCCACTTTAAAGCCCAATACGTTTTTGTCTGCAATGGCCTCTCTAATAGTATAGGCATGGAGCAAATTACCGAATACTTCGCGTTTTTGGTGGTGTTTTTCCTGCCACTTCATCAAACATCGGCGTTCCCGTATAGCCTACCCAAGCGCGCCTTTTAAATACCTTTTTGCAACTCTTCAAAGCTGTCACCACCTGTAGAGCGATGGGCCTCATCGACGATGAATACAAAGTTTTTTTCTTCGGTAATGTAAAGTCTTTACGTTGGATTAACTTCGTCAATTTTTGCACAGATGTGACGATAATACCATTGCCTTTTTTCATTCAATTTACGTTTCAGTACATTTGTATTTTCCGTACCACCTACCGCATCAAACTGTCTACCGTCTACGTCGATTGTCCCTCTGGGTCATAGGCCTTGTAGTTTTCTTCTGTTTGTTTCGTCAAGGCAATGCGGTCCACTACGAACACTACTTTATCTACATGAGGCATACGGCTCGCAAGCCATGCTGTTTTTAAAGCTAGTGATCGTTTTGCCAGATCCTCGTGGTGTGCCAAATGTAGCCTAATTTATTGATAGGCGCCGTAAAAATCTGCTCCTTTTTAATTGGTTTAGTACCGCTTTTGTGGCATACACTTGGTATGGTCGCATCACCTTCAACATTTGTTTATTCTTCGTTCCATCTAAGATGGTAAATTGCGTAGACATTTGGTGCGCCATAGGAATGCTGAGGAACAAATCGGAGAATACTTTCCAATCTGTTACAACCTTATTGGTTTCCGGATTTTGCCACTGAAAGGAAAAGTCCTTGTTGAACATGTCCGCCGTCGTATTCGCCATGTATTTAATTTGCGTAGGAGTCATACCCACCAAAATCTGAATAGTAGAGAATATATCGCTGTACTGCCGTTCTTCAATGTATTGATGCATTTGATTTAATGCCTCATTGGCAGAGTGTCCCGATGCTTTTTCCTCGATTTGGATAACAGGTAACCCATTGATTAAGAGTGTTGTATCAAAACGTCGTTCTGGTCGCCCTGCAATCTTAGGCGCTCGTTGTATTTGTGTGACCACTTGGTACACTGTATTACCTGCGCCAATTTGTTTTTGGTCGAATACAGTCAGGTACACATGGCGTCCATCATCTAAATCCACTTCTATTTGAGATACACCATTCACACCATACAGAAACTGCCCTGCTAGGTACGGTGTATATAACTCATTAATCACTTTTTGGACTTGTTTAAACTCTGAATCGCTCAAAGGCTTATCCAGTTTATCTTGGTTCAGTTGGTACAAAATACCTCGAAAGTTATCCCACAATGCTTCTGTTGTCTTAATATGTGGTTCATACTTCCACAATTTGCTTTTTATATACCCCACGAGGTCCATATTGTGCTTGTCCTTCTTTCACATCTTGTGTGAATGTAATCGTGCCCGTGGTCAATTGCTCCACTAATTGTCGTTCAAATTCCGTTTCATATAGTTTTGTCATCTCTTACACCCCTGTAATTGTGCCACTCGCAATGTATACATATTATGTGCTACTGTTGTTGCAAAGAACGCACTCGTAATTCCTTTGTAATACACATCGCCGATGATTCGTTGTATTTCGAGCGGTGGTAACTTCGGCAGTTCTATGTCTTTCAATAGTTTTAAACTGTACCGAATCACTTGACTACCTTGCAAGTTTTGTTGGAACTGGCGTTTGATACTTGGATGTTCATTGATAAGAAAACATCATATATTTACAGTCAATCTGTTTAGACGTGGGCACCATACGCACATAGTTCTGTGTGAAAAATATATCCTTCGTGGTCTTTACTGACGATAGTCGCTTCCCCAGAGATAGCACTGAATAGCAAATCGCCTTTTTCTAGTACATCTCCTGTGAAAGTCGTTTTAATTTGTTTCCGATCTTGTCGTTCACCAGGCACACCATGTATATCTTCGTATAGCTCATTTTTTGACCATACAATGTATATGTTTGTGCCTCTCCTGTGACATCTTCGTCCAAGCGATATTGAGATACCCCGTATTACTGTGAAATAAGTCTTTGATACATACCATAGAAACCATCTCCTTTTCTCTAATTTTTAGATGTAAAAATTACCGCGTATAACTTATGACTTAAGTATACATGGTAATTTCAAAAAAAGCAAGTCTGTTTATTTGTAATTTTTAAAAAATTATTTTTGTTACAACTTTTTTTCTTTTTATCTCCTCTACTACTTCTAACTTTATTTATTTTGTTACGAGAAGACTTCTTCAAATTACATCAATATCAGAAAAACCTCCATTGAGATTCCCCCAATAATATTCTTCCCTTAGCTCGTCCGCTTCTTCTGGCTAACAACTCCATCACACCAAACCGAATTGATTACACTATAGATATTCATAATTTTCATTTTAAATTCAATTCTATTATCCATAGTTCGATCGTTTAAATATGTTTCTTTAGCGAGATTTAATGAAGCTTATTTCTTCTTGTAGGAAACGATAACCTTCTGTATTTACTTTCATAGTACCCTCTTTTGTATGAGCACGTTTGATGATTATAAACTCATCCCTCTCATCTAGTGCTCCATTCTAATTCAAGTTCAGCCTTATTAATAATCTCCATTCTAGCGTATCACACCAGTTTTTCTAATTCTGATTGCACTAAATAAGGCTCTGTAGGAGTAAAATCCGCTCCTATGATTATATTATGAATTGTTTTTAAATTATTGTATTAAAAATCTTTACAACTCTTACACTAGATAGTTGCATCTATTTTTAGACAACCACAATTTTTCTATCCCTAATCCAATTGCCACGCTTAATGCAATGGCGCAGATTTCAAAGATGGACGGCGTAATATAGACTAATGGGGTGCCTGTGAAAGCTGGCAAAGCTTTTCCTGCCCACACTTTCACAATATCTGGAATGTATCCACCGAACAGGATATGGGCATTGGTTGCCACCCACCACACTGCCATCACTACGATAGCCGTCACACGAGGCCACAATGCTGTACGACGTGGGTATAAGTATAGGACCATACTGCCGATTGTGGTCAGCATCATGAGCACGACCCCGATGTATAGGCTAGCAATCAACCCCGCAAAGCCTTGTGCATCTAACGAGGCTTGGATAATAGGATCTTCTAGGGTTTAAATACATGACGTCGCCTAAAAATAGCATCGGCAATGGCAACGCATAGGTAGAAATATTTAGGACTGTATCGATAAAGTAATGACGTTCCTTGCGCGCCATCCAAAGAATCTAATAATTTCGCTGTACCGATCATGAGTGCCACTACAACTAACATGGTCAATACCCAGACTAGCATGATATAGATCGGCTCTTTTGGCAAGGGTAAAGGCAACACACCATTGCCAAAGAAAAAGAATAGGTTCCACCACAACCAAGAATATGTGTAATGACCTTTTCCTAAGTGAAAGTCAAATTGCCCTGCCAGTCTTGGTACTGCTTTCAGACCCAAAAGGAATCCCCAAGGAGGCAATGACGAACATGATGATGCTAGACGTGTCAAACTGCCCCCAAGCTAAACACCAAGCTGAGTGGAATAATCCAAAGCATGGACCAACTGTAAAATTTTATATAACTTCTCATATTACACCTCTGTATTCTTTCCACCGAGCAAGCTGAGCACCAATGCCAATGTCACTTGGCAATACATGATGATGGCAAACACCACATCACGACCGATAGTAGATAAGTTCCACAACCAAGATAAATCTAAATTATTGAACACCAAGAATGTACCACCTTGTACTAGCGCCCAAGCTACTACGTACACACAAATCGGTACTCTACGAGCCTTAGGCCCAAATCCACTTTCACTAGAACGCAAGTAAAAGATAGGAATGAATAGAGACAGCACTCCATAACTCACCCTGCTACCATGGCACTCATCCCCTGTATGAATTGTATAGGCCCCTAGAGGAATCAATATAAAAAAATATACTCATATACATCGTGCGTTGCACTACATCTTGTATGGTTGACATATAATATCCTTTCTATATTAAAATTATCTCTCCCTATAGTATAACAAACATCGGCCATCTTATAAATACATATGCGTTTCAATTTTACAAACAAAAAAGCACCCTTACGGATGCTTTTTGTGTGTTATGCTACAACTGCTTCTACTTCGATGCAGTCATCGTTTTGTTGTTTTTTTGGTTTTTCCAATAATGGAGTCATGCTATACATACCCACGCCTAGTGTGAACAAGTTGTGAATCCATGCAGTGGAGCTAGGAGGCATTACGCCTAATACGCCCAATCCTACAAGGCCACCATTCACGCCTACGATGGAGTTATAGTTAAATTGAATGCGATCCATTAATTTCATGGAAATACGACGTAAGTCAACGATAGCAGTCAAGTTATCACTAGACACTGTGACATTGGCGATTTTTTTGTGCAATCGGCGCACCTTCATTCATACCAATCCCTACATGTGCTTCGGACAATGCCAAGGAGTCGTTAATGCCGTCCCCTACCATCATCACTGTATAACCTTCTTCTTTTGCTTTGCGAACGTATTCAGCTTTATCAGTTGGCATTACTTCTGCATGTACTTCATCAATGCCAATTTCCGTCGCTACGCGCTCTGCATTTTTACGGCTATCACCAGTCATCATAACGATTTTTGATACCTAAGTTATGAAGATCGCGGATAACGTCTTTTGCCTCTTCACGTACTGGGTCTTTAATGCAGATAACCGTCGCCAATACGTTAGAAATTGCTAGGGTATAAATAGGAACAACCTTCTGGAAGGCTTTCAAATCTAGCTTCTTCTCCAGTCGGAATCGTTGTTTTTTTCGTCTTCAAAAATGAAGTGATGGCTACCGATGCGTACTTTGCGGTTACCCACTTTGGATGCAATACCATGTGCCACAACATATTCTACTTTGAGTGCATTTCTTTATGTGGTAAATGATGATCTTGCGTCACTGTCACTACTGCTTTCGCCATGGAATGAGGGAAATGCTCTTCCAAGCAAGTCGCTAATGTCAACATTTCATCTGCATCATTACCGCCAAAAGGAATAATTTCTTGGAATACAGGTTCCGCTTTTGTCAACGTACCTGTTTTATCGAAGACGATCATATCTGCTTCTGCAATGCGTTCCATGAATTTACCACCTTTTTACAGTGATACCACGGTTAGACGCTTCTTGCATAGCGGATAATACTGCCAACGGAATGGACAATTTCAATGCACAGGAGAAGTCTACCATAACGAAAGATAAAGCTTTCATCAAGTTGCGAGTTAAGGCAAAGGTTGCGAAAGCACCTAAGAAACTCACTGGTACTAATTTATCTGCCATGCGATATGCTTTTTGTTCCATACCGGATTTCATTTGTTCAGATTCTTCGATCAAGTTTACGATTTGCTCGAAACGAGTATGTTTGCTTGTAGTACGTACTTCGAAGGAACATTGACCTTCTTCTACGACAGTACCCAAAGATACACAGATGTACCGGCATCACGACGAACTGGTTCAGGTTCCCCAGTCATGGAGCTTTTCATTCACAAGAACTACGCCATCCACAACTTGGCCGTCCAATGGCACCACTTCACCTTGACGAACTACAACTACGTCACCTACTTGTACTTCACCAATTGGTTTGCTTACTTCTACACCGTCTACAAGAACCCAAACTTTGTCTACGTTCAAGGACATGCTTTCAGCAAGGTTAAGCACAGATTTACGCAATGTCCATTCTTCCAAGATTTCGCCGATGCCCAATAAGTACATCACAGCGCCCGCTGTGGAGTAATCTTTTGCAATAATCGGCACCGATAGCTACGCCATCTAATACTTCTACGGTCAATTTGCGTTTCCACAATGTTTTTGATAGTCGCACCGATGAACTTGATACCATCGAACCAAGACCATGTCTGCCGCAATAGGTGCCGGTAAAACGATTTTTACCGATATAAAGCAATGTTTTATCGATCATTTCTTCTTTGTAACGCTTGTTTACAAGGCGAGGTGAAAAGCTCATGCAATGTCGGTGCATTGGCTAAATCCAAATCTTGCAATCCGAATAAAGCGACTTTTCACAGCACTTTCATCACCAGTATGTTGGATGATGATATCACCAGAACGCGTATAGAAGTTCGCTTTGGTAATGGCTTCACAGGCCATCAATGTATCTTCGATATATTGAGCCTGTGCGTCATTAAACTTACGTCCCTCAATGCGTACATGAAGACGACGGGACAAGCGTTGCAACATTTTAAATTGCATCATGGATTATTTTCCTTCTGTTAACACTTCTTCATCGCGAGTTTCGTTGATTTCTTGTGCTTCAGCCAAGATCTCGCCAGTGGAAGCTTGTAATTTTTCAGTTGTTTTTAAGATGCTGTCTTTTGCACGAAGGCCAGCTGCTACTACATTAGCATATACTTTGCGAGCATCTTTGGAAGTTAATACTTTTACACCTACTGTGCCTAAAGCTAAACCAGCTGCGAATACATTAGCATCTCTTAAAGTTTCTTTTTTTACGTTGAACATTGTTAGTTCCTTTCTGTGAACTCTGTCACATTAATACATGAAAATATATTAAAATTAAAAATTGTAAAGATAAGAGGGTCCCTGTGTTACCGAGTCCCTCTTACCAAACTTATGGTATCGAATTAGTTACTTTTCAGCTTGTTCTTCGTGACCACCACAGCCACAACCGCATCCTGATTCAGATTCAGAAGAGGAACCACATCCTCCGCCGCATCCGCCACCACAACCGCCTGCGCTTGTTGCACTTTTATATACTCGGTATGCAACATAGAGAACAGCTAGTAAAACCAATTGCGTATACAATAACACTATCCATAGTATACACCATCTCTTTCTCATTTTTCAAGTACTTTTTGAAAATTATTTTGCGAATACAACAAACTGCATAATATCAATGAATTTTTGAAATAAAATTTTTCTCAATCTCAATTATATTGTTTTGTTTACTATCAATATTGATTAGCCCAATCCTAAAGCACGACCAATATGAACTGCTAAGTATGCACCTACCCAAGCTAGGATACTAGTGTAAGCAAATACGGCACCGAACCATTTCCGGGAGTCAGTTTCACGTTTTAATACCGCCATAGTCGCCAAGCATGGTAAATATAGCAAGGCGAATACCATCAAGCCTAAACCGATGGGTCGGGTTGAAGTCTGGATCAGTAGACAAGAATTCTTCCAAGGATTTAGAATCTGCATCACTTGCTTCGATCGCGTAAATAGTACCTAATGTACTTACCATTACTTCTTTCAGTCGCTACTGCGGCTATTACGGCAATGTTCACACGCCAGTTAAATCCAAGTGGTTCCATTACAGGTTGAATAAAACGTCCTAATTCAGATGCATAGGATTGTTCAATTTTTTCTTTACCTTGTTGAAGATCTAATTCTTTGATTTCATCTTCTTCTGCTTTATGGTTTACATATAAAGCCCAAGCCACTGGATATAACTCTTCAGCTTTTTAATTCTTCAAAGTATGCAGGTTCTTCTGCAGCTTCTTCTTGAGTTGCTTCTTCTGCTGTAGCTTCTTCCTCTTCAGCTGGCGGGTCATCTTTATGCTCTTCGTCTAAGGCAAGCATTTGACCTAAGATATCATTCGCCTCTGCTTGTTGTTCTTCTGTTACCAACATAGCATTCACTAAAAATCTCATCTGCCATCTGAGCATGTGTCATTGTCACTTGTTCACGAGTCGCATCATAGTCTTGAGAGTATTCTACATCTTGTGGGAAGGATGTTAAGAACCAAATAAGGATGGATGCTGCCAAGATGAATGTACCTGCTTTTTTAAGGTACATTACGGAACGTTCCCACATATGAATGCCTACAGAACGAAGTGTTGGCATATGGTATGGAGGCATTTCCATTACGAATGGTTCTGCTTCACCTTTAAATACATACGATGAAGTACTTTTGCAGTTACAACAGCTACGACGATACCCAATGTATAGATACCTAACAAGATCGTTGGTGCATCTTCTGGTGGGAAGAATGCTGATGCTAATAATGTATATACTGGTAAACGAGCACTACAACTCATAAATGGAGATACTAAGATCGTAATCATACGGTCTCTTGGGTTATCAAGGATACGAGCACCCATGATGGATGGTACGTTACAACCAAAGCCCAATAACATAGGGATGAAAGATTTACCATGTAAACTCTACACCACGCATCACGCGGTCGATAACGAAAGTGCTACGAGCCATGTAACCAGTATCTTCTAAGAAAGAAATAGATACGAATAATAGAACGATGTGTGGGATAAAGCTAATAACAGCCCCTACACCACCGATGATACCGTCATTCAATAAAGATTTTAACAAGCCATCTTCAAGATTAGCTCCGATGAAATCTGTTAATAATTTGAAAGCACTTTCCAACCATCCTTTAGGATATTCTGCTATGTTGATAACTAAGTAGAACATAACCCACATGATGCATAAGAAGATAGGAATCCCCAACCAACGATTCGTTAAGATTTTATCGATGTTGTCGGATTTTTGTATCTTTATGTTCAGGCACTACTTCTAGCACGCCGTTGAATACGTCTACTGCAAAACGATGACGGTATTCTTGGAATACGATATCCATATCAACAGATTTGTTCAATTCTGTGCGCAATGCTTCTGCTTTGCTAAGCACCGCACCAGATTTGTCCAATTCTTGTACTTTTTCTAAGATATCTGTATCTTGTTCTAATAACTTGATAGCTACCCGGCTGATGTGGATAACGACCAGTGTCAAGTTTCGCTACTTCTGCTTCTAATTCTGCGATAGCTGGCTCTAATACTTCGCCATAGTTAACGCGAACATTAGGGATTTTGCGTTCTTTAGATACTTTCACAATGCCACGTAGTGCATCTTCTGTACCTTTATTAACACGGCCGATAGTTTCTACTACTGTGGAACCTGTTAATTCTTCTAATTTTTTTATTATTGAACTTTAAACCCATTTCTTTTTGCCACGTCTACCATGTTCAAAACAAGTAGCAATGGTTGTTCTAGTTCAATTAATTGTGCTGTTAAGTACAGGTTACGTTCTAGATTAGACGCATCCACTACATTGGCAATCAATTCTGGATTTTCATTGATGATAACGTTACGTGCTGCCAATTCATCGAGAGAACGTGCTGTTAAGGAGTATGTACCTGGTAAGTCGATGATTTCAATGTCATGACCATCGATTTTCGTCTCCCCAACTTTTTTCTCTACTGTAACACCTGCGTAGTTACCTACGTGTTGACGGGATCCCGTCATATTGTTAAAAATACTTGTTTTACCACAGTTAGGGTTACCCGCTAAAGCAACCTGAATCTTGGTATGTGTGTTGTCTGCCATCTTAGCAATTCTCCTTGTTAGACTTCAATATCGATCATTTGTGCTTCACTTACGCGTAGTGATAATTCGAAGTTTTTCACTTTGATTTCCACTGGGTCTGCTAATGGCGCATACTTCATAACACGCACTACTGTGCCTGGTACAACACCCATGTCCACCAAACGATGCTTGATATTGCCAGCTCCATTGACAGCTACAACAGTGCCAACTTCACCTGGTTTCATCTCGGATAGCTTCTTAACCATAGTACACCTCCTACATATAAAACATAACAACCAAACCTATCATATATAGTTATATGAGTAATATTTATATTATAGCACATTATAAGAGATAATCAATAAGGAATCTCATTTTATTTTTATCTTTTCGTGAAATTATAAATCTACTTTTATCAAGTAGTATGTACACGATACAGCTATTTATAAAGGTCATATCAGGTATATCATTTTGTCATTTTTCAATATCACTTCTTAATTAATAATGATATAAGAGCAACATGTTTCTCATTATCTATTGTCTACATCTTAATTATTCCACTTATTCTGTGCCTTCCCCTCTTGTCAGGCCCTCTTTATTTATAACTAGACCATCCATTTCCTATTGCTCTATTCCTATGTGAAAGAACTTTCACGGACCCACCTATATAGAAGTATGATATAATAGTACTATTAAGTCATTTAGAAACGGAGATATACTATGAAATCTTTTCAATCCTTAGGCATCGTGCCTGAACTGATACAAGCATTACAAAAGGTGGGCGTGAAAGAACCAACACCGATCCAAGAAAAATCGATTCCTCTCATCTTCAAAGGACAAGATGTGATCGCCAAAGCTCAAACAGGGACAGGCAAAACATTGGCATTCTTGTTACCACTATTGCAACGCATCCACGTAGATGTGCAACAGGAGCAAGCCCTTATCATCGCCCCAACTCGTGAGCTAATCCAACAAATTGCAGAGGAAGCACGCCATTTAGGTGCTATTTTAGGGGTAGATGTGTTACCTCTCATCGGTGGCAGAACGATCGAAGGACAATTGCAAAAACTAGGACGTCGCCCTCATGTAATCATCGGCACTCCTGGTCGTTTGCTGGATCATGTCAACCGTGGTACGTTGCACTTAAACTCCATCCGCCGTGTCGTGTTGGACGAAGCGGACCAAATGCTTCACATGGGATTCTTGCCAGACATTGAAAAAAACTCATCAGTGGCACTGATGGTAAACGTCAATTATTGATGTTCTCCGCTACGATACCTGATAAAATCCGCAACTTAGCAAAAGCCTATATGCAAAAACCTACCTCTGTGACTGTACAAGGGAAAAATATTACTCTCGATACGATTGAACAAAAAGTATACATGATGGAAGAGCAGGGACAAAGTAAACCGACTTGTGGCGATGCTAGAGGCTGACAATCCATACCTAGCCATTGTATTCTGTAACACTAAAGAAGGGCCATTAAATTGGCTTACGATTTAGCCCGCAAAGGTGTGGAGCTTGGTGAAATCCACGGGGACATGACACAAGGTCGTCGTACACAAGTGTTAAAAAGAATTTGCCAAAGGCAATCCACCTATTTTGGTCGCTACCGATATTGTCGCCCGTGGTATCGACATCGAAGGGTGAGCCATGTGTACAACTTCGATGTACCGCACGACATGGATTACTACATCCACCGCATCGGCCGTACTGGTCGTGCCGGCTCCACTGGTGTTGCCGTAACCTTTGCTACGCCAGCTGAAGAAATTTGGGTGCGCCGTATCGAACGATCCATCCAAGCTACTTTAACAAAAATACACCAAAGATGGACAAGTGAAAAACAAAGGGTTCTGGCTTAGCACCTAAGAAGGAAACAGCTAGCAAGAAACCTAAGATTAAAACTACCTACCAAGCAACAAAAGCAAAAGCTCACAAAGCGCGTGGTCACAAAGGGGCTAATACACGGGTGCGCTGCTAAATCGAGTGGCACAAGTGGCCGTGGCAAAGGTAAACGGTAGACAACGATCTATCAAGATATATCTTAATATGCTACATAGAGGCTACTCCTATAGGAGTAGCCTCTAATATTTCTTTTTAATATATGCAAAAGGGATAGTTACTTACGAGAGTTAACTGTCCTTTTGTATACCCACTATGGTGACTCAATTACCAAGTTATGTATTGTATATCAATGATTTTTCTTGTAGCTATCCTTATCCGCTTCAATAGATTGCTTGTAAACATATACTTACTATACATTATTTCCGATTTACATAGATAGTCGGTTTGCCCTCTACATCGGCACATGTTGTGCGACAAGACTGACCTTCACTACATTTCCACACTGGTTCCGGTCTAGATTCATATTGCACCAAATACCCCTTTTTACAACGTGGGCAAGTATATTCTTTATGAGTATCATCTAACACTTTACCACCTGTTGTTGGCATAGGTGGCATCATCTCTTCTCTAGGTCTTTGTGACATAGCTACTTTAGCCTTCGAACCTCGGGATGTATTTGCAAATTTTGACTGCCCTGTTCCCGATGCACTTCCTTTGGACGGTGAGATATTCTCTGTATAGTTACACTTTGGATATCCAGAACAACCGTAAAAATTCGCCGTAGGTTCCATTACGTAGCATCAGCTCTCCCGACTTACACTTAGGGCAAGTGCGACCTGTTGGTCGGGCTGTTGAAGTTTTTACGAGGGGGCCCACTTTTCTCCCCCTTTTCTTCTGTTCGTGGTATCGGCACTCTAGGTGTTTTTCCTACTCGCGCTTTTTACATCATTCACCAGTTCTTCGATGAACCGAGTTTGATCTGCCAAGAATACATCTAAAGACTCATTGCCATCACTCATCTTTGCCAATCGCTCTTCCCACTGTGCCGTCGCATCAGGGTACAGCAAGGAATCTGGCAGTGCATCTACTAAGGCATAGGCAGACTCTGTAGGAATTAAAGTTTTCTTTTTTCCTTCTTCTGCAAGAAATGGATTCTTTTTATTATGAATTAAATCTTCAATAATCGTAGCCCGTGTTGCCTCTGTACCAATACCAGATACATCTTTTTAATTGTTTCTTTAACTCTTCGTCTTTCACATATTTGTGAATTTCTTTCATCGCTTGTACTAGCGTAGCCGATGTAAAAACGACTTGGTGGTTTTGTTTTCCGTTGGTCCACCTTGCTGTCCTTTGCTGTTACGGAGTCACCTTTTTCGTACAGCCGGTAAAGATTTCTCTTCATCCTCTTGATTCTCTTCAGATTCTTCTGTGGATTTCACCTTTTTATACAATGCTTTCCAGCCCATATCGACTACAACACGACCTGTTGTCGTAAACAATTCATCTTGATGGGTTACTTCAATGCGCGTTTGCTCGTACACATGCTCTGGGTAGAACTGTGCAATATAGGCTTGGGCAATGAGGGAAGTAAATGTTTTGCTCCCCTTTCGACAAAGTATGCAAAGGGCACCGTACCGTGGTTGGAATAATTGCATGATGGGCTGTGACCTTGCTATCGTTCCAAGCACGACTCTTGATAGTAGGGTCACCATCCTTTGCCCATGCACCAACTCTTTATGCCCCCATATTCACCAAGTTCGCCAAGATATCTCTTCCATCTGAAAGTTGATTGACTGGCAAATATTCGCAATCGGAACGAGGATAGGATGTATATTTTTTTCTCATATAGTTTTTTTGCGCAATGTCTAGCACTTCTTGCGGTGTATAGTTGAATAATTTACCTGCCACAATTTGTAGGGACGACAAAGAAAATGGCAAGCGCTGTCCTTCTTTTTCTTCTTCTTTTCTACTAAGGAAATAGCTCCTTGTGGTTCTCGTAGTAACCGGTCGCGCAAGTCTTCAAGAATGGTTTTATCTAACATGTGTCCATCTGGATCTACTCCTTGTTGCGTATCTTTCGCTTTCCATGTAGTCCAGAAAAACACCATTTTCATGTTCATATTGAACTTGTAGTACATAATATTCCACCGGCACAAAATTTTGTAACTCTCGCCTCTACGCACCACCGCGCCAACGTTGGAGTTTTCACGCGACCAATAGGAAAGGTCACTTTCTTACCCAAATGCTGTTGCTCTAAGGTATAGGCACGGGATAAATTCATCCCCATCAACCAATCTGCACGAGACCGTGCTAAAGCAGAATCTTTTAACGGTTGATACTTTGCATTGTCCTGCATATGCTCTAATGCATAACGCATGGATTTTTTTCATCTAAGGCATTCAGCAAAAATACGCTCCACCGGTTTCGTATTTCCCAAATAGTCAAGCATTTCATCTATTAACAATTGTCCTTCTCTATCTGGGTCACCAAAGATTGACAATAGTGGTGGCTTTCTTAATTAGACCGCTAATTACTTTGAACTGCTTAGCACTCGATGCTTTAATTTTTAATTTCCAAGAAGTCGGCAAAATCGGTAATGAATCAAATCTCCAAAATTTATATTTTTCATCATAATCACCGGCTCTACTTGTTCTAGCATATGACCAAAAAGCCCATGTAATCACATCATCACCTTGCACGATATACCCGTCATGACGCTTAGCACTCTTTGCATTTGGCAACACCCGGGCTTAACTCCTGTCCTACACTGGGCTTTTTCCGCAATAAATAAACGCATATACTCCCTCTCCCTATCTACAACTATGTATACTATTTACTACTATTGATGGCTTTTTATTACTTTTTTTATTACTTTCTATTAGTATAGATCTTCTTTACACTGGCTTTTTATTATACTACGATTGCACTAATAAATTAAATATCTATAACTGACTACCCGCATTCATTCTGTTATCATCAATCTACTAGCATGCATGCCTTCTCTAGTGCACTACAGCTATGATACAACGGTCTTTTTACTAGGTACAGCACCTTCTATTCTATATATTCTCTATCTACTTTCATAGTCCTTTAAAATTTCCTACCAGTACTACTTTTTCCATGCATCCTTGACAAATACCTGTATACATCATTGCTCTCTGCTAATGATGTTACCCAACTTTCACTATCCCATCCTATACAGAAAGGGCAGAAATAGTATATAATTTTAAGGATATAAAAGTATATACCATACACATGTATTAATAGAGGTGAATTATGACATTTTTTTAGAAGAAGTAACTCGGCGCCGTACGTTCGCCATCATTTCTCACCCAGATGCGGGTAAAACAACATTGACGGAAAAAAACTTTTGCTATACGGTGGTGCCATCCACTTCAGGTGGTCTGTTAAATCTAGAAAAACACAAAAAAATATGCCGTGTCTGATTGGATGGAAATTGAAAAGCGACGTGGTATCTCTGTAACAAGTTCTGTCTTGCAATTTGATTATGACGGTCATCGTGTCAATATCCTAGATACTCCTGGTCACCAAGACTTCTCTGAAGATACATACCGTACTTTAATGGCAGCAGACAGCGCTGTCATGTTGATCGACGTGGCGAAAGGTGTGGAAGCGCAAACGAAAAAGTTATTCGCCGTTTGTAAAGAACGTGGTATTCCTATCTTTACCTTCGTCAACAAAAATTGACCACTTCGGTCGCAATCCATTTGATTTAATGGAAGAAATTGAAAACCTCTCGGCATTCGTGCGGTTCCTATGAACTGGCCTGTAGGCATCAATGGGGAATACCAAGGTGTGTACGACCGTGAAACGAACACTGTAGAATTATTTGAAAAAGATGAATCCCACGGTCAAAAGAAACTAGCCTCCACCAAGGGCGATGTACACGATCCAGAGATTCCGTGACCTATTGGGCGAAGAAGTGCATCAATCCTTAATCGATGACATTGAACTTCTCGACGTAGTCGGTGATGCTTTCGATTTAGATAAAGTAAAAGTCGGCGAATTAACGCCTATGTTCTTTGGCTCTGCCATGACGAACTTCGGTGTGAAACCATTTCTTGAAAAAAATTCTTGGAACTAGCTCCTATGCCGGCCCCTCGTGTGGCTCGTGAAGAAACGGTAGAACCTACATCGGAAGACTTCTCTGCGTTCGTCTTTAAAAATCCAAGCCAACATGAATCCAAATCACCATGACCGCATTGTGTTCATGCGCATTTGCTCCGGCAAATTTGAAAAAGGCATGAACGTACTTTCACCGAAAGAATCTGGCAAAAACATTGCGTTTGTCGCAACCGCAACAATTCTTAGCCACAGAGCGCACCATCATCGATGAGGCCTACCCAGGGATATCATTGGTGTCTTCGATGCAGGCACAATGGGCGTAGGCGACAGCCTATGTGCGTCTAATCACAAAGTCACATTCAGTGACTTCCCTGTATTCCCACCAGAGTTCTTCGCGCGTGTTACGCCAAAAGATTCTATGAAGCGGAAACAATTCTTAAAAAGGTATGACACAGCTAGCTCAAGAAGGTGCCGTGCAAATCTTTGAACCCCTCTACTCCATGGACTCCTTCGTTGTAGGCGCTGTAGGTATGCTTCAATTTGAAGTCTTACAATACCGTTTAAAAACACGAATATGGTGTAGACCTTGTGAACAATTCCCTACCATATGGCGTAGCTCGTTGGATCGATGGCGACGTAGATGTGAACAGCTTAAAAGGTATGGACAATGCGATGATTGTAAAAGATAATCGTGGTCGCCTTGTAGTACTCATCTCCAACGAATGGCAAATGGGTTGGGTCGTAGAACGAAATCAGATGTAACATTCTTGCATTCTCCAAAAATTAGAAGCATAGCATATCTATATTTAGATATACAAATCACTAAGATTTAGTCATACTATTTATAGCACAATAAGAGACAATATATATCGTTTTTTTAATAAAAATAAAGGCTATAACAAAATAGCTTTTAATAAAAAAAGAGGAACGTTGATCAAAAAGTATCAACTTTCCTCTATTTTTTTATATTTTAATTGCAAAAAAGTACCGTGGTCCCCTTTTATAATCATATCTTGTGATATATCAATGATATCACCTAGTCCTTAGAACAATGGTTCTAAATCAGCTAATCCCTTCAAATTCCATTCTAACAGTTTGACATGGATACGCCACATAAAAAGCATTTTCCCATGGATAGTGTAAGCGAACCCAAAAAGTTTTTGAAATGGAGTTTCATTGAAGAACACAGCTTGTCGTGGCAAATTAAATAGATCCTGTCCCGGTTCTACATTGCCTCGCTTGCACCGTAAATGCCATGCGGTAACCACTTTCCTCTGCGATTCTATCTATATCCTTATTCGCAAATCCACCGGGATAGGCAATGTATCGAACTGGATGCCCCATACGATCTTCTAAGACAGCTTTGGAGCCAATCAATTCATCACGGGCTTGTTCCAAGGACATATTCCGTAAATCTTTATGATTCACCGTGTGACTTTGAATATCGATGCCATTCGCTTGCATTTCTTTCAATTGCTCTATATTAACAAATCGATTTTCTCCAATGGAACTAGTAATCATAAACAAGGTGGCTTTCATATTATATCCCTTCAAAATAGGAAGGGCATGCTCATAATTGTCAATATATCCATCATCAAAGGTAATCAACACCGGTTTATCCGGCAGATCTTTGCCATTTGTCACATAGTCATACAACTCGTCCATGGTAATTGTCGTATATCCTTCGTCATGAAGATACTGCATTTGTTTTCGAAACTCCTCCGGAGGCACCACCAAGGAATGACGTATGCCCGTATCAATGCGGTGGTAGTTCAGCACCGGCACACCCACCGCTTTATAATCTAAGGACCTTTCATATTGGATGCCTAAATATAGGCCCACCACAAGAATCACGCCCACTACACTTGCGATAATTTTTTTCACTATAACCTCACATACTAGTAACTTTACTTACATTAATCTATTTAAAATTCTATATACTGTCAAACGTACCCTACTATAGTACCATATTTCACATAAATTATCAGTCTTTTTTTCATCTCTAATGTCTGTGAAAATCCTAGAAACTACTCTGTACTATAGATATAGTATATATCAATTTTGCATTGTATATATGTATTCTAGTTATAAGTGCACTTACATGTATACAACATGCATTAACAAATTCATATCCATAACCCTTTATTTTTTTCTACATTCTATAGAATCTGTTGTGTAATTGTTTGCAATTCATTATATGGTGCCTGTACCTTAGCACCTATTAAATCCTTGCATAGCCCCTTATGTATACACAAAATAGGCTATGACGGTTTCTTTCTTTCATGCTATGATAAGACTATAAGTTTATTCTATTATGCTTCTTGAACCAAAGGGGGTTATACTATGAAAGGTCTTATTGACTTAAGTCTAGTAAACGGAATCTGGACATTAAAAACTGTCTATGATTCAAACAGTGGCATTAGCTATTGTCACATTATATTTAGGGGAGTTCATCAAAAACACTCTTCCTTCCTACAACGTGTGAGCATGCCGGCTCCAAACTCGTAGGTGGTTTACCATTTGCATTCTTATGTGCCTTCTTATCCTATTATAAAGTAGTAAACATTACCTTCGATGGTGCCTTGCAATCATTCTTAATGCTAGCATTCTTTACAACCATCGGTTTGATGGCCAGCCTCAACGTCCTAAAAAAAGGTGGCGTCGCTATTATCTTCTTCTGGATTGTGTGTACTATCTGGATTGTCTTCCAAAATGGCGCTGGTATCATCATTGCCAAAGCAATGGGTATTGAACCAATCTTCGGTATCATGGCTGGTTCTGTGTCCATGATGGGTGGTCTTGGTACAGCGGTGCCTTCGGCCCTCACTTCGAAGAATTAACTGGTGTTCCAGGTGTGGCTTCTGCTGCTATCGCAGCCGCTACATTCGGTATGGTAGCTGGTACATTATTAGGTGCTCCTGTTGGTGATCGCATCATCAAAATGCACAATGTCCCTACTCCAGTAGATCATCCTGAACTATTAGAGGCTGATGGTATCGATATTAACGAATCCGACTCTGAAAGTAAATTATTCGACTTACAATCCCTAATGCATGTCATTGCCTTCGTGGGTATTTCCTTAGGTCTTGGTACATTAGTAAGTGCCGCTTTATCTTCTGTATTCGGCCCACTTCCTGCATATATCGGCGCTATGATCGTCGGTGCTTGTATTCGTAACTACGCTGACTTTACTGGTCACATTTCCATTAATGGTGCTCGCTTTTAGATGCAGTTTCTAATGTATCTTTGAGTATCTTCGTTACTATGGCCATCAACAGCTTGAAATTGGCACAATTAGTTGACCTTTGCATTACCATTGATGGCAATCTTGGCAAAGACAAATGGTGTTGATTACAATCTTCGCCTACTTAATCTACTGGTTGTTCAAGCGCAACTACGATTCCGTTATGTTAGGTGCTCGGTGCTATCGGCTTCGGCTTAGGTGCTACACCAAATGCGTTAGTAAACATGTTGTCCTTGGCTTCTAAATACGGCCCATCTCCAAAAAGCATGGCTCGTTGTATCCTTAGTAGGTGCCTTCCTCATCGACTTTACAAACGCATTCTTAATTACATTTATGGCAAAAATTGATCTAGTCAATTTGGTCATATACATATCCCTAAACGAAAAAGGATTCTACCACATCTGTGGCGGAATCCTTTTTCTATTCTACACAGATATATAGCTCTAAGAACTTTTTTGTGAGCAGGCCCACATTTCATTAAAGTGCTCAAAAATATAGGGGATAGCCAATGCTATCCCCCTATATTTTGTACTACGCCATACGTAGTGTATCTAACTATATGCTATCTTGGTCGAGTTCATACCAAGCATTGCCAATGAGAGCAAATTCCTCTAATGTAAATGTCTCCCCACGGCGAGATCCATCAATGTTCGCTTTCGCTAAAATAGCTTCGATTCGCTCCTTGCTTAGCCCTGTGGTCTTCATTGTATTACTGAATGTTTTGCGACGTTGTGCAAAGCCTGCTTTCACAGCACGGAAGAAATAGGCCTCACTATGCACTTTTACAGGTGGTTCACTGCGCAATGGACAGCAGATAACGGCGCTAGTCACCTCAGGAGCCGGCAAAAAGGCCTTCGGTGGTACATCCATCACAATGTATGGGTCTGTATAATACTGTACTGCTACGGATAAGGCACCATACATTTTTGTACCTGGTTTTGCAATCATCCGCTCCGCCACTTCTTTTTGCACCATCACTACTAATCGCTCGATTGGCAATTTAGACTCTAGCAAAGACATGATGATAGGTGTCGTAATGTAATAGGGTAAGTTAGCTACCACTTTGAACGGTTTGTGATCCATCAGTTCTGGAATGTTGACTTTCAATACGTCGCCATGAACAATGCGCACATTGTCATAGTCCTCTAATGTCGTGTCTAGGACCCTCTAATAAACGGCGGTCTAGCTCCACAGAGGTTACATTGGCTCCACTTTGTGCTAGCCCTTGTGTCAATGTACCAATCCCCGGTCCTACCTCAAGAACTGCATCACCCGGTTCTAGGTCCGCCGCTTGTACAATCTTATCCACCACTGTGCGTTTAATCAAAAAGTTTTGACCTAACTTTTTACTCATTTGAATGCCAAATCGTTTACATATATAATGTACCACCTCTGGGCTTGCAATCACTGATTCTATCATGAACTCTCCTATGTCTATATTACATCTTCTGAAAGAGCCTCGAAAAAGGCGTCTCGACTAATTCCATAATGATTTAAGCGATATAGAAATTGCTTTCCATTTCCATAACCTATGCCTAGCTTAGCACCTATGCGCGCTCTCATGGTCAGCGCTATGAGGACTACCACTGAGGTCATGTTGGACTAGATCTTGCATGGAAAAATAATTCCGATGATTCCATAGATTCTATGTGCAACACCTCTAGAGCTTTTCTAATGGATTCAGGGCTCGCTTGTTCAATCCCAATATCGTCATTGGCATAGGCCTCTTCTCGTGGTACGAAAGCATGCTGCGCCTGAGGAAATCGCTTTGTCAAAAATCGACGGATTCGTTCCCCTGCATAATCCGGGTCTGTTAAAATAATAATCCCTCGCTTTTCATAGGCATCCTTAATACGACTCAACACAGGCTTGCGCAAGTTAAACCCTTCCGTGGCAATACACTCCACCTCTAGGGCTTGCTGCACTCGTTGAATATCTGATTTTCCTTCCACTACCAAGACTTGTTTTAGCATAAGACCAAGCTCCTTCACAATATCGTATTCTATTATTATATCACAGAAGTTCGGACTATAATACACAAAGACAAAAAGACTGACGGTGTCAAGTTTTTTTGTTGGAAAAATAATTGCCTAGCTTTAAAAGAGGCTTCCTTGTTACTAAAGAACTCATGCGTCCACCATATTTAATTGCTTGTAACCATCCATTACTTTTTCTTTTCCACACCGGGATTCCAGTTCTAGGTGTTGGCGAGTACGTAATGTATGGATGGGATTTCCACTTTTTCCTGGCAGCTGCTTTTACAGAAGATAGAACCTTTGCTGTTTCTACATTGCTGAAATAATTAAACGTATCGCCTCTGTATGCTTTCATCACGAACTCTTGGATTGATTCATTATTATCGACTAGTACACGTAGTTTAGCGATCGTTTCTGCCCCTTTTTCACTCCATCCTAGTGGACGAGAACTTAGGCGTACAGATAAAATGTGACTCACATGTGCCTCTGTACTGCTACGAATATCAGGTCTAAGTAGGCTAGCCCGTGCGTACTCCCATTGGTTCTCAATGTACGTAGCACCATCTACAATCTGCTTCATACGATGTGGATAGGCTTTTTTCATTTGTTCTACATAGGATTCAAATCTTGCTTTATCATTAGTCTCTAAGCTTGCAAAGACCTCTTTTCGGCTCCGTTTTCCACAAATCTTTGTCATATATTTAAATAGATGAAATCTATCTAAAATAAACTCACTATTTGGAAGTACATCTAGACCTCGTTTAATCCAACTAGCACCATCACCAATAATATACACCTTAGGACTACCCTCATAGGCTTCTGCCAAGTAGCTGTCTATCTGCATCCAAAATTCTTCAGGTGTTTCTAATCCCGTGAAAGAATGCTTTTCAACTAATTCCATGCGATTAGAACCAACATCTACTTTGTCAGTGTAGACTGTAGCTAACTTCATGTTAATGTTCTTGCCAGTTTGCAAGCTTACATGATCTTCGTCCACTTCAATATACACAGTTTCAACAGACTTTGCTTCTATCTCTGTTTGTAGAGTAGTCGGTGGCGTTCGTAGGCTATGCACTAAATTCTTTACAGACTGTCGTGAAAGTTTAGTTGGAGTAGAAGCTTCTGCTGCCTTAGCGTAGCTCATAGATATAGTATGCTTAATAATTTCACTGGCGCAATAGGGCTCGATTCGTTTATGAGAAGGTAGATCTAATAATGCATCTAATAGATATACAAACTCCCCAGTTACTTTGTCTTTGTAATACCTTCGTGCAATTTTCACCTCTCCCCATTTAGTAGTAATCGTTCGTTCTCGACCCTTCTCTTGTACATGATAGCGCTTTTCTTGTTTAATCAGTTCGTAGAGTTGATCATCTAATTTAGAGAAATACCCCTCTAACATCACAATCGCCATACCATTAATTAACGTCGAAAAGTCTTCCATAAGATGGAAGGATGAATACATTTCTTCATCATTAAATATCTTGTTATCTGAAAAGTTAAAAAGTCAGTGCAATTGTCTGCTACTTGTTGTAAAAATAAAGTCCATAAGAAGGTCTCCTTTGCTTTTGAGTTGTTTGAACATATCATTGTAACAAAGGATGACCTTCTTTTGCTATTTTTATTTTTTTCCCACAAACATTTTTACACTAACCAAAAAGACCGTAACCACTTCCTCACGACTGCTTATATATCAGTGTCACAAGGACTACAATTACGGTCTTTTCTGTATGTCATATTGAGCATTATCAACTATCGGTCCACATCAGGCATGTCATACTACGAATTATCAGCTATCGTTTCATATCAGGTATGGCATTTTGAACATTTTCAACTATGCCGACCATGCATTATGACAAGACGTACACCTCTACAGTGCGTCGTCCAAATTGTATGGCAGAACTATAATCTTCCAAAGACTACATCGATACGGTTACCAATAATATCTCCACCCGTATCGGCTGCCACAGCTTCACCATAACCAGGTATATACAATCTCGTTCCTAAAGGAATTACATTAGGATCCACCGCCACAATACCATGATGTGCTTGTACGCCAGTGGCTGTGATGCCATCGCCACCCCCATCAGTAGGTAAGTACGCTGTGGCTTCCATAGTAATCATTTGTTTCACTTGACCGTGAGGCAGTGCTGATCCTGTATCAAGGGTACCCGTTCGAATGACTTTAGGTTTCATTGGAGAAATATTGTTTCGTGAAAGCTCACGACTTTCTACAACATTACCAGCTGCATAAACAACTTCTTCTTCCACTTCATCAAGGCCTTCTGCCCCCTCTTGTACAACTTCCTCAATACCCTTGGGCAATGTATTCACTCGTTCATATTGAATAGCCACCGGAATGGGCACTCTTTTAGTCTCTATCTTCTTAGTTTTGAAACCGCCGTTCCATACAAATCCTGAAACTGTAACGAAGACCACTAGTAAACATGTTAGCATTAGCAAAAATGTACGCTTTTTGCTGTATCAAATCTCTGTTTGTCATCTATTACCTCCATGGGTTGCATTCTACCACAGGTGGAAAGATTTCGTCAAACATACGCTCCTAAATACGATAATACCAATGGTTATACAACAATCTCATTAGTTAAGATAACCGTTTTCACTCTTTTTTGTCCATTCTATACGTACATTTTATTTTGATTAAAAATGTTAACTTTTATATTCACACATTCTCAATTAATGCTATATCCTCTAGTATATAGTTTTTGGAATATAACCTATGTCTTAACTTATACACAGCCTAAACCATGTGTATAACTATATCCACAGGTACTAACATGTGTACAATATATCTATCGCAACGAGTCACACTAGAATCTACCAAGGCTCTTCGTATTGATAATGCAAAATTGATATGATACGCATTTTAGTAATACCTATTTCCTAAAATGCATACCTTGTCTATTTGATTTTTCGTTCAAATTATTCATATGATAGCCAAATCGTGTAATTTTCAGACTGTTTATGGGTTATGTATGGTTACTCTCCCTCTCTAGACGACCTATGAAACTCTAGGATCGGCTCCCATGTTGTCCTATGCATCTGTCCATTATTAGTCGGTCCTTCCACTCTATCCATATAGGTAGTTTGTGCCGAAATAGGCTCTTCCTTTGCCACCACTTTTCGATAGGACCCATCGGCTCGCATGACATGGGCTTTTTGATTATCCTCTAAATAGACCTGTAGGATATGACCTAATTGCTCTTGTAAAGTAGCATCTTCCACAGGTACCATCAATTCCACACGATCGTTTAAATTCCTTGGCATCCAGTCTGCACTGGAAATAAAGTACGGGCTGTCACTATGATTTTTTTAAAATACATAATACGATGATGTTCCAAAAAACGACCTACTACAGAGCGCACCGTAATATGATCGCTAATGCCCTCTATGCCTCGGTCGCAAGGTACAGATTCCGCGGACGATTAACTCTATTTTGACACCTTTTCCAGATGCTTCATAGAGTTTGGCTATAATATCTTTATCTAACAGGGAGTTCATCTTTGCAATGATATGTCCTCTTTGCCCGCTTCTACAGCCTGTATCTCTCCGTCGATTAAGTCCATCAAGGACTGGCGCAATGTTAAGGGTGCCACGATGAGTCGATTCCATTCTTGGGACTCTGCATAGCCGGAAATCGTATTGAAAAGAGAGAGCTATCATCTGCATAAGTATCACGACAGGTCAAGAGACCGCAATCTGTATAATACTTTGCAGTTTTACCATTGTAATTGCCTGTAGCAAAGTGCATATACCGACGTAGTACATCCCTTCTTTTCGCACTACCATAGTAATTTTTAGAGTGCGTTTTGAGTCCTCGTAAGCCGTAGATAACATGGCAACCGGCTTTTTCTAAGCGCCGTGCCATGATAATGTTGTTCTCTTCGTCAAAAACGAGCTTTTTACTTCCATTAGTACCGTTACTTGTTTGCCCTAATTCTGCAGACTTTTCACCAAAGAGGCTACGATAGGGAGAATCCCCGCTCACACGGTATAAGGTTTGCTTGATAGCCAATACATCGGGGTCTAAAGGCGAGACGTGCAATGAATTCTTCCACTATGGAAAAGGAATCAAAGGGATGATGCAAGAGGCGATCTTGTTCTCGAATGTAATCGAATATAGCATGAGTACCCTTTTTCATGAACACAAGGCAGTTCCTTTGGACTAAATGGAGCATACCGTAGATGATCATAGCCAGACACATTGCAAAAGTCTCCAAAGGAAGATAGGTCTAGCACACCTTCTGCGATATACACAGCCTCTTTTTTTAGCCTGTAATCCTTGTAAGACAAATTCCAATAACTGTGGGTCATAATGTTCGCACACTTCTACGCGCACCACTTCTCCACGGCGACGACGTCGCAAGGATTTTTCGATTTCTCGCAATAGATCCGTAGCCTCTTCTTCAATATCTAAATCGGCATCACGTGACACGGAAGGTGGTAAAGGAATCAATATGATGACCTACGAAGAAGTCTTCACAATAATAGTTGATAACATCTTCTAGCATCACGAAATGGCGATGTAATTCATTAGGTACTTCTATGATGCGATTTAATACAGATGGAATCGGCAAGATCGCCATCTTTTCTTGATGAATATCATGAATGGGATGAATTTTTAACAACAGAGTTCAGCGTTTTTATTCACCAAGAATGGGAAGGGATGGCTTGCATCCACTGCCAAGGGTGTGACCACAGGAAAGATATGAGTCCGAAAATATTGGTATAACCAACGCAATTCACTTTCTTTGAGGTCTTTCACCTTCACAAAATGAAGTCCTTCTTTTTGTAATCGTTTCAAAATATCGTGAAAGTATGTATACTGCAAAGACACTAACTTTTTTTCGTAGCCTCACTGATGGCTTTCAACTGCGCTTTAGCATCCATGTGGGGCTGCATCATATTTAACGATGCCACTTTGTTCTTGATGGCGTAATCCAGACACACGAATCATGAAAAATTCGTCTAAATTGGAACTACCTATGGTCAAAAAGCGCAACTTTTTCCAACAGTGGATTGCTTCTATCGATGGCTTCCTGTAGAACACGTTGATTAAATTTTCAAATACGATAGTTCGCGATTAAAAAAATACTTTGGATTGTAAAAGTCTTTCATCCTATCACTCCTAACGAACGTTCCAATGTACCACTAATTCACGTTTAAATTCTTTCTTACACTGTTTTTTCAATTTTTCGATGGCCATTTCCATCATAGGGATATGGCTCAATGTTTGCGCCTCTATATACATATCGATTTGCTTGTCCTTAATCTGTGTTTGGATGGAGCGAATCGTCCGTTCATGACTTTCATCTAGGGCTTCCGCTAAGGCTAGCGGAAAGGACAGTTTTTGAATGATATCCCGATCTCCTTCTTTTAATATGGACAGATAGGGAGACTGCTTAATAAATTTACTATTCGCCCCATGGGAGTAGGGACGCGATAAAAAGCACTGAGCAATTGCTCTCGATGGGATAATCCATAGAGATTACTGTTAATAATCATATATGCACTATGTCTAGCGTGGCTATAATAGTTGATCTGTTTACCCAAATCGTGCAACAAAGAAGCGACTTTCAAAATTAATTTCAGCCGTTCCCCATCTGGCATGAGTTCCTTCCACTGCTTGTAAATCAGCTTTGCCAGTTTCGCAATATACTGGGCATGGTCTACATCGTGTGGTGTGAAAAGAGCGCAACACATTTAACGTAGAATGGGTGACGATATCATCTACGATACCATTTTTGAAGACATGGTAGGCCGTACTTCTCTCCCGAATAGTGACTCCCATAATACTGAAAGAACAATCCTTCTCGCAAGCCACAACCACTGACAATCATAGATGATGCCTTGGTATAGTCCATCAATTCCTTGATGATAGCCATTCCGACTACGATAATGTCTGCCCGCTCGGAAGATAAGCCAGAAATCTTTTTCGCTCTTCCCACGGTGTTTCTTTCACGCGCTGAAACAACGTCTCCATGGTCGCTTTTTACTTTATAATTGTGTAATTTAGGGATAGGATAATTTTTCTCTCGTTGGTCCATTTTTGGCAATATTACGAGCTGTACCACCGATACCGATCAAAGGCAGTTTCACATCTTTCAGCCAACTTTCACGATGCAATAGAGTTTGAATATGGTGTACCATTCTTTCATATTCTTCACTTGTAAACTCATGGCCCGATTTAAACTGTCCCGTCATCACAAGGGCGCCCATCGGTAGCTGACGGATCGTTTCAACTGGCGGTTTTCAATTAAGCTAACCTCAACACTGGCACCGCCCAAGTCAAAGACAATAAAATCATCTAGCCCTATGGTGTTCACAACGCCTAAAAACCCTAAGTATGCCTCTTCCTCACCACTAATGGGACGTAAAGAAATGCTCTGGTTTCTTGTAACACCTTTGCAATAAATTGTTTTCCATTCTTCGCCAATCGTACAGCCGCCGTGGCAATGCCATAGATTTCTGTAACCCCTCATGGCCTTCGCCATATGGGACAAGGCTTTCAACGTTTTAATAGCCCGTTCCATGGCCGGTTTCGTCAACATTTGGTGAGTCCACATGCCTTCGCTGAGGCGAATGGATTCCTTCTGTTGGTACACTAAGCGATAACTGCCAGATTCTGTAATTTCTGAAATGACAAACCGTACTGAGTTTGATCCTAAATCTATTAATGCTACTCGTTTCATAGGTCTCCTGTGTACACAGAAAGGCACCTTCCGTATATGCTACTGTGAAAGTGCCTTTCTAGTTCTATATTACTCAATACCAAAACAACGCTTACCATTCTCTAAAGCAATGACAGCTAGTTCTTCTACATCCATGCCACGCAATTGGGCAATTTCTTGAGCCACAAATTGTGTTTTGGATGGGTCATTGCGACGACCTCTAAATGGAGGTGGTGTCAAATAAGGGGAATCTGTTTCGATGAGCAAACGATCCAATGGAATATGTGTTGCCACTTCTTTCAGATTCGTAGATTTTGGGAATACTACAGGACCTGCAAAGGAAATATAATACCCCATTTTAATAAATTCTTTTGCCATTTCTAAACTTGTGGAGAAACAATGGAAAACGCCATAGTTGCCTTTTCCATGTTCCAACAACATATCTCGAATGGCACCGTGCGCATCACGATCGTGGATAATGATTGGTAAATCCACTTCTCTTGCGATGGCTAATTGACGTTTGAAAGATTCTGCCTGTACATCTCGATCGGAAAAAATCATAGTAATAATCTAAACCAATTTCTCCAATGGCTTTTACCTTTGGATGAGATGCCATTTGCTTGAACCATTCATAGTCTTCTTCGGTAGCATCTTTAGATTCATGTGGATGCACGCCTACCGTCGCATAGACACGGTCATACTGTTCCGCCAAAGCAATGGCAGACTCCGCCGTTTTACGGTCTACTGCTGGACACATAATGTACTCTACACCTTGGTCAAAAGCAGTCCTGTATCATTTGTTTCCGATCATTATCAAATCGTTCATCATTGATATGCGCATGTGTATCGAACAATCGCATTATCTCACCACACTTCCCGGAGTTAAGGATTCAATATTCGTTACTTCTAATTGATCATCTTCATTAGAGGCCGATAAAATCATACCTTCTGACATATGGCCCATAATTTTTCGGCGCTAAGTTTGCCAAATAAATCACTTTTTTTGCCAATTAAGTCTTCTGGTTTGTAGAATTGAGAGATACCACTCACTACCGTACGTGTTTCAATGCCTAAATCTAAGGTAAATAACAATAATTTTTAGATTTTTTTCACCGCTTCGCAAGTCAATACTTTGGCTACCCGTAAGTCTAATTTTGCAAAATCATCGTATTCGATGGCCTCTTTAATAGGTGGGATATTGCTAGTATCTACCGTTTCCTCAGTGGATTCTTCTGCAGTTTCTGATGCAACGTCTACCATTTCAGGAATTTCAAAGCGTGGGTAGATTGGGTCTCCTTTTCACTACTTTTTGTTCCTGTTGGAAGGGCTCCAAATGCGCGTACATCATCTAGCATAGCTTGTGCAAACCCTTGTAAACCAAGTTGTTCCCAAATTTTTAGGAGCCCCTGTTGGGATTACTGGATCCACTAAGACAGCAATGATACGCAAGGATTCTGCCAAATGATACATGACAGCTTCTAAACGCTCTGCATCACCTTCGTTAGCACCTTTTTGCGAGTACCCAAGGCATGGTTTCATCAATGTATTTATTAGTACGACCAATGAAAGCCCATACAGCTTTTGAAAGCTTTGTTATACTGCATATCTTCCATCAATTGTTCATAGTCTTTCACAGTTTGCTCAGCTAAGGCAATTAAGTCTTTATCCACATCTGCTGTTGGCGCATGTTTTGTAATGATACCACCATGATATTTTTCAATCATCGCTACGGTACGATTCAACAAGTTCCCAAGGTCATTGGACAAGTCTGCATTGATTTTTCGTAATAAAGTTAGGCAAGCTAAAAATTACCGTCATTGCCCAAATGCACTTCATTCACTAAGAAATAGCGCAACGCATCAGAACCATAAGTGTCAATCAATGGAATTGGGTCGATCACATTGCCTAAGGATTTACTCATTTTTGTGCCATCAACGACAAGCCGACCGTGACCATATACTTTTTTTCGGCAATGGCAAGCCAAGGCTCATGAGCATAATCGGCCAAATGATGGTATGAAAACGAACGATTTCTTTCCCCACTAAATGCAAATCTGCAGGCCAGTACGTTTCAAATAAATCACTGTTTTTCATCTAACGGATTTAATGCAGAAATATAGTTAATCAACGCATCAAACCATACATACATAACATGTTTTTCATCAAATGGTACCGGAATACCCCAGTTAAAGCTAGTACGAGATACTGCCAAATCTTCTAAGCCTTGTTTGACGAATTGAATCATCTCATTACGGCGAGATTCTGGTTGAATGAAATCAGGATTTTCTTCAATGAATTTGAACCATTGATCAGCATATTTGTTCATGCGGAAGAAATAACTTTCTTCTTGTACTACTTCTAATGGACGACCGCAGTCAGGACATGTTTTTTTCAGGGCCTAATTTAGACTCTGGCCAGAATGTTTCGCATGGTACGCAGTATAAACCTTCGTAGGAAGATTTATAAATATCTCCATTGTCGAAAAGCTTTTTGAAATAAATGTTGGCAATATTTAATATGTCTTTCATCTGTAGTTCTAATGAAATCATCATGGGAGATGTTCAATTTTTTTCCCACAAATGTTTAAATCCGTCTACGATTTGCGTCGTATATTCTAAAGGAGTAATCCCCATCGATTCTGCCATACGTTGGATTTTTTTGACCATGTTCATCAGAACCCGTTAAGAATCGCACATCGTAACCAGACTCTACGTTTGAAACGAGCGATTGTATCAGCAATGGACGTACAGTATGTATGCCCAATATGTAATTTCGCACTTGGATAATAAATTGGTGTCGTAATATAATACGGTTTCTTAGTCATCTGTTCTCTCCTTACTATACCATTCAATTTCATTATATACATCGCGCCGTGAAAGGCCACGTTCTTTTGCAATTTGACGAGTCGCCTCTTTTTAGGCATGCCCTCTTCGATTAAGGCCAATCGCCTTTTAGTGGTGAAAGTACCACTTCTTCTACCACTGTTTCATCTGTTATTGTTTCACTGCCCCTACTAAGAGAACAAACTCACCTTTTTCTACGATTTGATTGAAATCATTCCGTAACTCTAACAAGGTGGTTCGTGTGAAAGTTTCAAACTTTTTCGTCAGTTCACGACCCTACAGTAATAGGGCGATTTCCCTAACCCTTCCAGTAAACTTTGGATGGTTTCCTCTATACGGTGAGGCGCTTCATAGAAAAATGAGGGTCCCTTCATAGGTAGCAATCCGAGATAAGACCTCTTTTACATGTTGCTTTTCGTTTTGGCAAAAATCCAATGAAGTGAAACTCCTTCGTATTCCGCCCCGATGCAATAAGCGCCGTTAAGCCCGCATTGGCCCCTGGTAACGGTACAATCGGTATGCTCGCCTCGATGGCTTCTGTCACCAAATCTTCGCCGGGATCAGAAATAGCAGGCATCCCCGCATCACTGACCAAGCCGATGGATTGACCATCCAACAAACGTTGGATGAGCTCTGCTCCTTCTCTACTTTATTGTGCTCATGATAGAAATCATAGGCTTCGGTATATTAAAATGTTGTAATAATACCCCCTGTATGACGCGTATCTTCCGCGCCACCACATCCACTTCTTGCAATGTGCGCACCGCCCGATAGGTCATATCCTCTAAGTTCCCAATGGGTGTGGGGATTAAATATAATGTCCCTCTATGACTACTCATAATATGCTTGTACCTCATCCGAATAGGAACCATCTACATCATAAATATATAAGGGTGGTTCCACCAACATGCCCTGTTTCCCACCATATTTTAGCTCTAGTAATACTAGCTTACTCACTTTACCTTGACTTCCATGAATAAAACGCATTCGTTTTACCCTAAATTGAGTCTGTTCAATGGCACTGACTAACGATTCTAATCGCGGAGTCGTATATATCATCCATAATGTACCGCCAAATTTCAAATACCGTTGGGCTTGTAGCAGTATATCTGTCATAGTATATCGTTGCTCATGCAAGGCTAATGCCACGCTTTCTTCCTCTGAAAGTAACCCACTCTGTGGTTCAAAAATAGGAGGATTCATATAAATACCATCAAATTGACCATAGTAGACTTTACCAGCATCACTCATATAATCTAGTTCCACCATGGATACTGCCTCAGCAATATCATTATGAAGGACGCTTCTCTGCGCTAGTTCGATGACACGTGGATTGCAGTCTACCCCTACTACATGACGGGCCCCTCGATGGTATAGCACATGGGGAATGACCCCTGTACCAGTACCTAACTCTAAATAGTGTTTGTTCGGTTTCGCCGACCCAAAATGAGCCAACAAAATAGCATCGATAGAAAACTTAAACTCTCGTTCATCTTGAAATAGCTGAAAGCCACTGAGCAACAAGTCCGTTGTAGTGATATTATTCTTCATCAGGTAATGCCACTTCGGACCAATGTAAGTCGATTGTACGACCTGCCTCCAATTGGACTTTCACTGTCTTTTTCATGTTATTGATTTTTAAGACCTTACCTAAACCTTCATCGGTTACTACTTCTTTACCGATTCCCGGCGGTTCTACAGCGACAGGCGCTTGTTTTTGCTTTTTGTGAGTACAAGTCGCCTCCTTTTTAGGTAGGAGTCATTTTCATAGTTCAAACAACACATCAAACGACCACAGATACCGGAAATTTTCGTAGGATTTAAGCTCAAGTTTTGATCCTTCGCCATGCGAATGGAAACAGATGCAAAATCGCCTAAGAAGGTAGCACAACATAATGGACGTCCGCAAGCACCAATACCATTTAGTACTTTCGCTTCATCACGAACACCGACTTGACGCAATTCAATGCGCGTCCGGAATACATTAGCTAAGTCTTTTACCAATTCACGGAAGTCGATACGACCTTCGGCAGTGAAAAGAAGACTATTTTATTCATATCAAATGTGTATTCCACATTGATTAACTTCATCGGTAGCCCCCGATAGGCTATTTTTCCAAGCCGATTTCAAAGGCCTTTTCTTCTCGCTCTCTATTTTTTTCTACTTGTTTGTAATCTTTTGGTGTTGCCTTTCTGGTGACCTCTTTTAACGGTTGTACCACTTGATCTTTCGATACTTTTCGTGGTCCAAATGACAACTTCCCCAAACTCTAAACCACGAGATGTTTCTACAATGACTCCATCTCCTGTAGTTAATGTAACGAACCCTGTGGCTAAAGTAGTAGATTTTCTCCCAGCTTTTTAAAGCGTACCCTACTATGGTAACCACTATATATCCTCCTTCACAGCCTCCCTTAAGGCTAATATAACTCCATCTATGACAAGGCCTACACGCACATATAGGCGCAAGGCTCGTTCTTGCTTCTAACGTAATCGGTATAATCTGTTGCAATGCTGATGATGACCATCGTTCCACGATACATGTCATGCGGAATCGAAAGGCATTCATCAAGAGTCCCTTCGACCCATAGCGCAAGGCTAACATATCTCTCGCTAAAATGCGCAACCATCGCAACACATCCGTTGCTTCTTCCCGTGAAAGTCCTCAAACTCAATACCTAAGGTAGTGAAAAAAATACGTTTGTTCCACCACCTTCTCTAGGATATGCATCGCTTTTTCTAAGCTTTCAATCGCCCCGGATTGCGCCCATTGACGAGCTAACATCGGATTGCCCCGTGCAGAGGCAACGGCTTGCTGAATATCTCCCGTGTAACCTTCGCGTTGCAAAGCCTCAAGCAATATATCATCTGGCACGGCCTGCATACCGATGAGCATACACCGAGATTTTTATAGTAGGCAACACATTGTCGATATTCGTCGTCACAATGATAAAATGCATATTTCTAGGCGGTTCTTCGATGGTTTTCAACATGGCATTGGCTAAGACTGCATTCGCCGTCTGAAAGCCTTCTACAATGACAACTCGCGGTGTATCGCTAGATACGTTGACATAGGACTCTAGTAAGCCATACCATTGCTCTACACTAAGTTGTTTTTCATCGGCCGAATCCAAAAGGCACTTCCTTTATCGATGTAGATAGGAAGACCTGTTTCTTTGACGGCACTTTCACTTTCACCAGATTCAATCCTTTGTTTCTCTATGGATGCTAGATAGGTACGCCCTTCATCATTCGAAAAAAATTTGGCGTCCTAATACCATGGATCCCATAGCGATGGCCATGGATATCGATTCCACCCTTCTTCTCCATAGAGTAGCACACTATGTGGTAAGGCAGACTCTTGGATTAATGTAGTCAGTTGTTCTTTGATTTGTTGTTGTCCTAGTACAGCATCAAAAAATGACATACACCCTCCTATATCTGCATACATATTACCCCTTGTGTCTACCCCTCATTATACCATGTTATGGCAATAAAAACACGGATTAAAGGAGAAACACCACAGAGTTTTTCATGACCCTGTGGTGTTTCCCTATGTAAACTTGATAAGTTCTTATCCCCATCTCGGCAAGAGTGATACTCCTAGCCTTACTTAACTTGTATATATTGTTTGGCAATGCGGTACACTTCCTCGTGAATGTCATCAATACTGCGCAACTGATTACTTTCATTTTCACAATGCACACGATGCCAATCATAAGTGTTCACCAACATATCATAGGCATCATGAACCGCCGTCAAGTGCGAAGTATCCCTGCTCGTGAATGTCTCCTGTATTGCCTCCCGTTTTGCCCGTACGCTCCGCCAACAATGATTTTAGACAATGATAATGGCATGTCTAACAAAATCACCGTATCAGGTCTTGGCAACCCATATAAATCGTATTCCAATTGATCTAGCCACTGCAAGAATGTTTTCCGTTCTTCTCCGTCGGTGTACTTAATCATTTGATGGACCATGTTGGATGTCGTATAGCGGTCTGCAATGATGATGCCACCTTCTTCGTAAAAATGCTTGCCAATCTTGTCGATACGACGCAAAGCGATCGATAGCATAGAGGGTGCTCGCCACATAGGCATTCACAGAGTTCGCCTCTTTCCCGAAAGTCACCTCGTAAATACATTTTTATGGGCTCCGCTACCGGACTATCGTAGTTAGGAAAAACTCACAGACCGAACGGGATAACCCTCTGCTTGCAATCGTTCCAACAATTTCGCCGTCTGCGTAGCCTTGCCACTGCCGTCGCCACCTTCAATAATAATTAACTGTCCCATATGTGTCTCCTTATGATGTCATAATGCATTGGGCTTACTCTATACCTAGGGCCACTCTACATTTGTATCTTTACAGCTGAATCTTTACAGTTTTACATTTTTATATCTATATCTTTAAACTTTATTTTTGCATACAAGGATTGTCTGTAGTTGGCGATCCCTAGCGCCATTCGGTACATATCCATCCCGTTGTTTCTGCCTAATATATGCTAACACGTCTTCTGTTATTATCTCACCTACTGCCAAGCAAGGAATCCCCGGTGGATAATAGGTGATTGTTTCTCCACTGATACGCCCCAACGCTCGTTCTAAAGGAATGCATTCCATCTCTGTATAAAATGCCTGCCGTGGTGAAAGCCCTACCACTGGTGCAGCAACGCTTCCATTCTACTCGCATCTGACTCATTATAGACGGTAACATTAACACCGTCTATGTCCGCATTCTTTGTACTATCCATTGCATGGATATCTGTACTATTACTTTCTCCGCATACAATGGCATCATTCTCTGGATGATCCGTGCGGAACTCTTTTGTAGCATTCTGTACCTTCTGCCTATATATATCCGAGATATCTTGCACTGCATCTATGACCTGCTGTATAGTTCTTTCCGTATCACCGATAGTAATCAATAGTAGCACGTGGTAGGCTTTCATCAGCTCCACTTCCATATGACGAGCTCGTAATTCCCGTTCAAACTCTTGCGCAGTGAGCCCTAAGTCTTTCACATCAATGAGTATCTTCGTTTCATCGAAACTGAAAGCCCCTCTATGTCCTCATGAGTCTGGGCACGCAATGCCCGGAATTTTATTAAGTGCCACCCGCAATGTACGAGCTAAGCCTAGCGTGCGTTTCATAAGGGATACCCCTTCCGTAGCCCATTGGTGGCGCGCCATGTCCAAGGATGCCAAAAAGATATAGTTAGAAATTTGGGTGCTCATCAAAATCTGTTGTAATCGTTGGATGCGATCCACATCAATATGTGGTCCTTGTCCATGTAGCATCGAAGTTTGTGTCAAAGAGCCCAATAATTTATGCGTACTTTGTGCCACTAAATCAGCTCCACTAGCCAAGGCGGGTACAGGCATACCCAAGGATGGTTCTAAATGCGGTCCATGAGCTTCATCCACTAGCACTAGTATGTGCCGTTCATGAGTCGCCTGTACAATTCGTTCCACATCTACACCTACCCCATAATAGTTCGGGTGCACTAACAAGATTGCCTTTGCCTCTGGATGGGCATCCATCGTAGCGATCGCATTATCTGCTGTGACACCTACAGGGATTCCCCATCGCTCATGAAAGCGCCCCATCATGTAGATGGGCTTCGCACCACTTAAGACTAAACTATTATGAACAGAACAATGGGCTTCACGAGGAATGATAATGGACTCCCTTCTTTCACGGCACTCATGATCATCATCTGAATCGCTCCGGACGTACCATTGATGGAGAACCATGTATGGTCCGCCCCAAAGGCTTGTGCCGCCGACTGTTGAGGCTCTAATAATTCGCGCTCTGGCTCATGATAATCATCGATGGCATACATTAATCCTAAATCATAGGGGCAAATGCAGGGCCCATCCACTCTGTTAATAGCGCTGGCGCTCCTCACCAATCTTGTGCCCCGTGTATGAAAGGGCACCATATGTTGTTGTCTATATGTTTCCAGAGACTCCACAAAAGGAAGTCTGTGTTGATTTGTTGTTTGTTTCATCTGTTTACTATTGATTCTCTTACACTCATATTACTTTCATAGAGCTAAGCACTCTAACTAGTATTCTACCCTACTCTGTACATCCATTCAAGGGAATCTATAGAATAAAAAAACTGCTACAATTTGTAAGTTTTTACAAACTGTAACAGTTTCTGCTTATTTACTATATTCCGCAACGTATTGGGAACCTACTTGTACGTAGTGTTCCATTGTATTTGCCACATGGTGTAAATCTTGACCAGTCAAAGCATTGATATCTTGACCGCCCGTTGCACTATTGATAATTTGTGAAATTTCGTAACCACTATATCCTAGCACAGACAAGCGGTTGGATAAACTTTTAATTAAGCTCATTGCTAACCTCCATTTGTGTAGTAATTATTTGAATTCATTTCCAATATTGGATCCTTCTGCGGTCGGGTTGAACCACCATAGCTACTAGACCGTCATAAGCGTGTATACTGTAAGCATCGATTCGCATACAAGTCTTACGTAGCATCAACCCTAGTTTGCTAGTGTTATGTAACATTATAACGATAAATTTCGATATTGTCAAGTAGTTCTATAGAATCATAAAAAAATCGACCCCAAAAGGAGTCGATTTTCCATACTAACTTGTAATCAAAAGCGCTTAGCTAATTAAACTCAGTAGTATTAAGAACGTACAACTATTTTTATTTTTTTAGTTGCTAATGTAGCTAACATAGCTTCCTCAGTACGACGTCGTACTGCATCTACTAATGGTTTGACTTCTAAGAATTCAGCATCAGTCAAACGGAAAGTACGTCCTTTACGTTCAAATAAGGATTTTTGCGACCTGCACCAGCCTCGCTTGTCACCTCAATTATTACCTTTCATGATAATGCCTCCCTCACAATAAGTAAAAAAATAAAGACGATTCACATTAAATACTAATTATACTGCTCTAAACCTAGTATATACTTTTATTTTCATAATTTCAAGATGAAAAGACATATATAGTGAATTTATTTGATTGAATTCGCATAACAATTCAAAAAGTAATTCACTAGTTGATCAAAACCGTCCTTATATACACGATATATACACAATAAAAACCAAAAATAGAACATGTGCTCTATTTTGGTTTTTCTGATTCTATTAACGGGGACGACCTTTTTAGGATTGTATACATTCATACCTTTATCGATACCTACTTCTACACAACCTAATACGGCTTTCACCATAGCCTTAATCCCCTTTTGCACAGTGTCCTGTTGGTCTTCTGGAAATCGCGACAATACATGGTCCACCACGGTCCACTCCGGCAAAGGACGACCTATGCCAAACCGGAAATGAGGAAATGCATCTGTCCCTAAATGGCTAATCATGGATTTAATACCATTGTGACCACTGCACTACCATTAGGGCGAATCCTAAGTTTCCCTACTGGTAAGTCCATATCATCATAAATGACATACACATCTTCTGGAGTTAGCTTATAATAGCGCATCAAAGGCCCTACAGACTCACCGCTGAGGTTCATAAAGGTCTGTGGTTTCACCAATAACACCTTTTCTCCCTCGATGGTACAAGAGCAAATTTCCGCTTTATAATCTTCTCTCCATGGTGTGTGGCTCACGCCATCAGCAATAGCATCTACCACCATAAACCCGATATTGTGGCGAGTCCCTCTGTAGTCCCTTCCGTGATTTCCTAGTCCGACAATTAATTTCATCTTATTTGTCAAACAAAGAGCTTACTGACTCTTCTTGAAAAATACGTAAAATCGCTTCTCCTAACAATGGAGCTACGGACAAGACTGTAATATTTGGCAAACGACGTTCTTCAGGAATATCGATTGTATTTGTTACAACTAACTCTTTAATATTGGAGTTTGCAATACGTTCGCAAGCTGGATCTGTTAATACCGCATGCGTTACACAAGCTGTTACAGATTTAGCACCAAACTCTTGCAATGCTTTTGGCCCCTTCTACAAGGGATCCTCGCTGTATCTACGATATCGTCGATGATGATACAGTTTTTACCTTGCACATCACCAATTAAGTTCATCACTTTTGCAACCCCTGGTTGTGGACGTTTTTTCTCGATGATCGCAATAGGAGCGCCAATGCGGTCCGCTAAATCACGAGCACGTGTTACACCACCAAGGTCTGGAGATACAACGATGACATCTTCCATTTTCTTTTCATTAATGTAGTTGGCAATAATGGATGCACCCATTAAATGATCTACTGGCACATCAAAGAAACCTTGAATTTGACCTGCATGAAGGTCTACTGTTACAAGGCGAGTAACCCCAGATGTTTGCAATAAATCTGCCATTAATTTTTGCTGTAATTGGCTCTCTACCACGAGTTTTTCTATCTTGGCGAGCATAGCCATAATATGGTACAACGGCTGTGATGTGACGAGCTGACGCACGTTTCAATGCATCCGCCATGATGAACAACTCAACCACATTATCATTCACAGGATAGCTAGTAGGTTGCACGATAAATACGTCTTTACCACGTACACTTTCATCAATCATGACTTGTACTTCCCCATTGTTGAAGCGACCTACAAAAGCTTCTCCCTAATGGAAGGTCCAAATAATCACAGATCTCTTTGGCTAATCTCGGATTTGCATTACCTGTAAAAACTTTGAGTCGTTTACCATCTTCTAATGCCATGTCATTACTCCTCTAAAACAATTGACTTACAATTTGATGCACAAAGGCTCCATCTATATTGTACTTCATTTTATCAATTTTGTGTAAACAATTTTACAAAATTTCCATACAATTTTATTTTTTGAAAGTATCCTCTGTAACCCAGTTCTCTTTCACCACTTGTCGAGCCCGTCCAAATGCTAACGCACGACTTGGCACATCCTTCGTTATGGTAGAGCCTCTCGCCACGTAACTTTCACTACCAATAGTAACCGGCGCCACTAAATTAGAGTTACAGCCCACAAATACACCGTCCTCAATCGTAGTGCGGTGTTTCTTTTTACCATCATAGTTGACAGTAATGGTACCACAACCGATATTCACCTTGGATCCTACATCGCTGTCTCCAATATAGGACAAGTGCGGAAGTTTTGTACCTGTACCAACTACGCTATTTTTCACTTCCACGAAGTTGCCGATTTTCACCTTATCAGAAAGCACTGTATCTGGGCGCAAATGAACGAACGGCCCAATGACAGTGTCATTCTTGATTTCACAATCATGCGCGTAAGAATCATGGATATGGTTATTATCGCCTACCATCACATTGGAAAGGCGTGTATTAGGGTCCCAAAAATATTATTCGTTCCTACCACCGTGTTACCTTCTAATGTCGTATTTGGATAGATGATTGTATCTGGTCCCACCACCACTTCTGGGGCAATGTATGTGCTATGTGGGTCCACTAAGGTAACACCAGCTTCCATCAATGCCAAGTTTGTACGGTTCCGCAAAATCAATTCTGCTTGTGCCAATTGTAAACGGCTATTGACCCTAAGGATTCGTCGCTGTCCATGGTCATGTAAGCGCTCACTGTTTTGCCTGCTTTCACAAGGATACTCACTACATCTGTAATGTACAGTTCACCCTGTGCATTGTCATCTGAAAGTTGCTCTAAACAAGGCCATAATTCTTTGGAGTCAAAAATGTACATCCCTGTGTTCACTTCGTGCACTTTTAATTCATCTAGTTTGCCATCTTTTTCTTCCACAATGCGTTCTACGGACTTAGATTCATTGCGAATGATACGGCCGTAACCATATGGGTTGTCCATATAAGCCGTTAATACTGTGGCTGCCGCCCCTGTTTCTTTGTGGTGCGCCAACAATTGTTCCAATGTTTGTTGCGTTACCAATGGTGTATCGCCGCACAACAACAAAATCAGACCTTCATGGTTGCCCAAAACAGATTCTGCTTGTTGTACCGCATGACCAGTACCCTTTTGCTCTAATTGTGTCACGTACTCCGCACGGTCACCTAAGTAAGCTTTCACATCGTCTCCACCGAAACCAACGATGACTACATTGCGCTCTGCCCCCACAGATTGAGCCGCCTCTAAAACACGTTCCACCATAGCTTTACCAGCTACCTTGTGTAATACCTTTGGAAGTTTAGATTTCATGCGCGTACCTTTACCGGCCGCTAAAATCAAACCTACTAATTCATTCATATGCATCCACCTTTATTGTTATCGAATAATAATTATATATAAATTAGCATACCATATTGTGGGAGATTTTTCGACTGTTAATTGTAGTATGTATCTCCTAACACTTTATTATTTTTATGGATTCTATCACATATTTTTGCAATAATTTTACTATTTTTATGGAATAGAATGTAACTTTTTCTTTATTTCATCATTTTTGTGGAGTCTATGACAAATTTTTTTCTACATATAAGAAAAAAAGCCGGAAAAAAATTCAACTTTCCTTATGTTCTACTCTAAAAAAATTATTTTATCTGCACCAAGTTTTAATGTTTGGTTACACACTACTTCTCTGCTATGGCTATTACAACTATCACTTTTTATCTAATTTATTCAAATTGTGCTTAATATTCTCCAGTGCACTCCATATCGTATTCCTTCACAAATTCAAGTTCTGTATCTTTAGGGTCAAAGGATGTTAATGAGCCACCTTTTGTATTAAATATGCCTTTAATTCTAATAGAACTATTTGGTGGGATTAAAGTGTATCTAATATCTTCTACTTTATGTGTTGCATCCACTCGTCCATGAGCTTTCACTTTGATAGCCACAAAATAATCTGATGTATTTTTGCACTGTTTGTTCCCATGTTCCATCTGTTTTGGCACCCCCTTTTAATAGGTCTATATCAAAACGGCCTCGGTCCAAAATATAAAGTTAGTTTTTGTCATATCTAATAATGATTTTTCAGTACTAGGATTCGTATTATTCACAGACATAATCACCCAAGGTGTGATTGGTGCTAACCTAGTCGCATTAGCTTCGGTGTATCCAAAAATAGCCGTATAATGATGGAGATAAAAATAAAGCCCCTACAAATACAATAAAAAGGAATGAAAAAAATTCATTTAATCTTTGGAACAAGGTTTGATCTGGTCTTCCAAAGAAACATTCATGAATGAACTGTTTTAAATCTTTCTTTATTTCTTGTCCCTCTTCACTGGCATCAAACTCTTTCTTTAAGTTTTTTTGCTACCTCTTTAGCTTCCTTTAAATCATTTAATAGTCCCATGTCATACTCCTTTTCACAAATTACTTTTTACATAGAGAATACGAACTTCTGTTCTACTATAACACCTACGATAGACACATTTTGTCTATGTAAATACTTATTATGAAAAATTTTTACAATTCTATGACTAAGATATTCTATCCTTTACCAACTACAAACCTAATATTTTTCAAAAAAGATAAGAAAACGCCATATAATCCTTACTTACTTGTTGTAAGGATCATATGGCGCTATTAATTCCATCTATGCTAATGCAGTGGTGCATCTATTTAATTTTATAATGCAAATCGATAAGTTCTCGTTGCATAAGCCCGAACTGGTCGTCCGTTTCTAGTGGTGGTACGAAAGTCCACTGATATGCTACTTGCATAACGGCTCTATCAAATTCAGGTTGTCCGTCGCCTCCAATAATATCTACGGAGCTAACGGAACCGTCTTTTTCTACTACCAATTGAACAACTACAGTGCCTGTTTTACCTTGGCGGAGCATTTTAGGTGGGTACGGTGCTTCTACATCCCTGACCAGAGATAAACTACCAGCATCAACGATCACTCCATCGTCGTTGCCGTCTACCCCGTTACCCTCTCCAGTGCCTTCTCCGTCGCCAGATCCGTTACCATCACTATTTCCATCGCTAGGCCCCGTACCTTCTCCACCGCCTCCAGGATTTCCTGGAAGTGCTGATGGCGGTGCTACAATCGCTACCTGTTTAGGTGCTTCCGTTTTCACTTGTTCTAAAATTGCTTCTGCATCGGCTAAATTCGTAATCGGTGGTGGGATTTCACGTTTTTCAGTATGAGGCGCTGTAATTGCTGGTCCTGCACTAGGTTGCCCCGCGCTACCTTTATCCTCATGGACCAACTGCACCTCTACAATTTCATCCGATTCTGGTGTAGGTGTTTGGATATGTCCCAAAAACTCCTAGAAGTACTACAAGACCTATATTCGTCAGTCCGGATATCACTGCGGGTATACGCCATCGTCTATCCATAGTACCTCCTTATTTACTATCTGTCGCAATGGATACTTTCACAATACCCATTTGTTTCAATGTATCTAAGACAGTAACAAATGCGCCATATTCTGCTTTCGCATCACCACGCAAGATAACAACCATATCATCGCCCTTTGCTTTTTCTGCTTGCAAGTAGCGAATCATTTGGTCAAGCGTCACCGGTTGTGCTTCCACATAAATTTGTCCATTGCTAGTTACAGTAATTGGAATTTTACGTTGCAAGTCCACTTTCGATGCCACCGCTTGCGGTAACTGAATTGGCACAGATTTTTGTACGACCATCGTCAACATACTCATCATGAAGAATACCAATAGAAAGAAGATGATATCAATCATTGGGATAATCATGAGTTTCGGTTTAGACGTAGTCCGTAAGGATCTAAGCCGCATGGTTGTCACCTGCCAATTCCGCCATATACATAGCACTCGCATCTTCGATTTGGCTAATCAAAATATCTTGTTGTTGCACTAAGTATGTATGTAAAATCAAAGCAATAATTGCCACGATCAAGCCTGTCGCTGTAGCAATCAAGGCTTCCCCTACATGCCAGTGATGGCAAATGGTTTGTCCTTCAGAAATGGATAATACACTGAAAGAACCAATCATACCTGTTACTGTACCCAACAAGCCCAACAAAGGAGCCATGGTTACGATAGATTCAATGTAGTTCAAATATTGACGTAATTTTGCAGATTCACTAATCAGCTGCGACTTCCAACAATTTTTTTCTTGTTGCTCTTTGTTATTCCCACCACGGGTCGCTTCTGCAATGACATGCGTAGCCATACCTTTGTTAGTTTCTTTTTAAAAGCTTGTAAGCCCTTCCAGTTACTTTGTTGCACCAATGGGATGATACTTTCACGCAACGCATTCACATCGTCTAACATAGAATGGTAGAAACGCAAGCGCTCAACAAAAATAATCACAGCAATGAAAGAACAAAGTAACAATGGATACATTACATATCCACCTTTAATAAATAATTCAAACAATTCCATGTCATACCTCCTTATACATGAATACTCATTTCACTGTTTCTGTAAAAAAATAATATGAATTGAATCTTCTGTCGGGCCTTCTACGATGCGACTATGTACACCATATAGTTTTGAATAAACTCTGGTGTCAACAACTCTTTCAGTGCCCCTGTGCCGACCACTCGACCTTTTTCTAAGGCTACTAAACGATGACAAAAATTGGGATGCCAAGTTTAAATCATGGACAGCCATCAATACGGTTACTCCCCGCATCACGGACGATTTCCAACATTTCCAATTGGTACTTGATATCCAAGTGATTCGTTGGTTCGTCCAAAAATCAAACATGGGCTTTCTTGTGTTAAAGCTCTGGCCAAGATTACACGTTGTTGTTCTCCCCTGAAAAGGCTCAAGAAATTCCGTGTTTCCATATGGTCCATTCCCACCTGTGCTAACGCTCGTCTAGCTATAGTATAGTCCTCTGAGAATCTCCTTCAAGTAATTTTTTTATGTGGCATACGCCCCATCAGTACAATGTCCATCACTGAAAAAGTCAAATTGATATTGATTGTGCTGAGCCACTACTGCCATTTGTAAAAGCACTTTCACGGAAAGAAAGTTCATCTAAAGATCGTCCGTTCAGCTCAATGCGCCCTCGCATTGGGATGCAATGTACGATAGATGCACTTTAACAGTGTACTTTTACCACTACCGTTAGGGCCTATTAGGCCGACAATTTCACGGTCTTGCACTTCTAAATCGATACCTTGTAGGATTTGCGTTTGTCCAATGCCAAAAGGCAACTTGTTTTTACTTGTAAATTCATTAATTACCTCGAACGCATAGGTTTGCTTAATCATTAAGTATACAAAAAGCTGGTGCCCTGATGACTGAAATTAAGATACCGATAGGTAGTTCCGTGTGAGGAATGATCGTTCTACTCAATGTGTCTGCTACTACTAATAACAAAGCACCACCCAAAGCAGAAATAGGAATTAATCCTTTATGATTTGTACCCAACGCTTGTCGCACGATGTGCGGAATGAGCAATCCAACGAATCCAATAATCCCTGCTCGCATATACAGCAAAACCTACCATAATAGAGCTCATCACAAGGTATAATTGGCGGTATCTGTGAAGGTCCACCCCTAATGTGATAGCCACTTCATCACCCAACAACATCAAGTTCAAAATACGAGTTTGGAACCAGAAGAATACAATTGGTACTAGAATCACAAGTAGCATAATGCCAATCAAATCCCAATTAGCCCTCGCTAGACTACCCATCATCCAGAAAGCTACGTTTTGAATACCTTCTTTATCCTTTGCAAAATATACGATAATGCTCGTAAAAGCACTGCAAACGGCACTTAATGCCATACCAGCTAACAACAGTTTGATCGCATTAGCACGGCCACCCATATTAGCGATAATAAGAACGCCAAAGGATATAACCATAGCACCTATGAAAGCCATAATGCCTACATATTCTTCACCAAAGGCAATGCCTACACCCATTAAAATGGCTACTGTAGCACCTGTGGATGCACCTGATGAAATACCTAAAATATATGGATCTGCCAATGGATTTTTAACAATCGCTTGCATGATGACACCACTGACAGCGAGTCCCGCACCTACTAAAAGCCGCTAAGATAACCCGTGGCATACGCAACATCCATACAATATCATTCAAAGCCCCTTGTCGTGGATCCTCAATGGTCATGGTATCGACAAATTTTGATGCCACTACTTGCCACAATGTATGTGCTGGAATATGGACTGTTCCTAAAAATAAAGACCATGCCATACCCGCAATCAATAGGGCTATGAGTATAATTCCTACACCCACCACTGTAAGCGTATGTGTTTCGATTACTCATGAATACCTCCTGTAAAATTAGGATACAATCCGTGAATCATAAGATTCAATCCATCATGAACTCGAGTGCCTGCGCTGTATATCATAAATAATGGAACCCCATGTACTCGATGATTACGTATGGCATCCACATGTTGTAATGTAGGGTTCTTATATAGATTGTCTATGAGTTCATCTTGCCGTTCATAATCCTCTTCTACTAGCACTAAAAAGATAACTGATGGATTTAAATGAATCAATTCTTCTGCATTGATTGTCTGTCCTGCCTCAGAAATAAGATGTCCCCTATTTCTTCAAGCATATTTCCTGCTAATGTTTCCTTATCATACACACGATACTGGCGTCCCGAATTTTCGAGTATCAGAACCGTATCTTTCGTGTTCTGTGTTTCTCCATAGGCTCTTGCTTCTGCCACTGCACGTTTCGTTCGATTCACCAGCGCCTGTGCACGTTCTTGCCTATTAACAATCGCCCCTAGATCAAGAATATATTGATATTCTCCCTCTACTGTTCTCTTAGATTTTTTATAGGATGCTCTTGAAATATAGCTATCAATCCCTCGTTGTGCCCAGAAATCCGTACTCTTCCAATTATTCTTTTGAAAGGTAGAATACCAGCCTACAAGCAAGTCTGGCTCCCATAGTAATGTAGTTTCTACATCTGGAATTTCCATGCTTTTTATAGGGAATCTTTTCATAAGCATCACGATATTCCTCTGCAATATTTTGCTATCTGGTACCCCCTATAGTCATGCAATCATACGATCGCCTACACCAAGAGCAAGCAATGTTTCTACTGAACTTTGCCAAACGCCCATGATGCGTCGTGGTTCCCCTTCATAGGTGATATCTTGATCCGTACCTTTGCTCGTTAATTGATTTTACCGTACGAGGTCCTACTTCTTGGGAAGCAATAGTACTTTCCACATAGTCAGGCATCGGAACGAACTCTTCCATACCATGCAAGTGTGCACTATACAATCCCCCTAATAGAGCCACCACAATGCCTGTTATATATATTTTCTTCATTCTTTCACCTAAACGAAAGAGCTACCAAGGTAGCTCTCTCTAGAATCATTATTAGAATTTGTATTTGGCACCAATCATAGCTTGACGAGTCGGCATTGCAGAACTACCGGGCCATATACGGCATAGGTAGTAGTTTCGTATGCTTCGTTCGTTAAGTTTGTCACTGCAACGTATGTTGTTAAATCTTTATTTACATCATAGTTTAAATTCCAATCTAGGATTACGAAACGTTTTGAAGTAAAGGCTTCAATATTGGAACCAGTATAGTAGTTAACTAATAAACCAGAAGATACTTTGCCACCATCATAATTCACATTTAATGTGTAATGGTTCGCAGGACGCAATTTGTTGATACCTGTGTTAATATCACCAGAGTCATTATATCCCCAGCCTTTTTCTACTACATAGCCTGGTTTCACATTCCATGTATCTTTTAAATGGCTGTAAGCAAGACCTACTGTCCAATGTTGGTTAATTTTATGATCTACCGTTACATTGAAAGCAGTTTTCTTCTGTGTTGCATTAACAGCAGTACTTCTAAACCCTTTTTCATTTCTACTGCAGACACCATTTTCATTCTCCTCGGTCCATTTTGCCCAAATTGGAAACGATGCAATGGCATTACTCATATCTGTTAAACTATAGTTCACACTCTACAACAGTTTTTTTATTAATTTCTTTTTGGTAACCAATAGTATACACATTACCTTTTTCATCTTGTAAAGGAGTTTTGTATTCACCATACGTGGATACATAATCTCCATTACGCAACGGACGTACTACTCGAGTCCAACCAGAGATACATCGTACTATCATCATTAAATTTATATTGCAAGTTCAATGCCGGAGTTACCACAAATGTAGATCCACTGAATGATGTACCATTATCCACATAGTCACTATATCGTGTAAATCTAACTGTTGGTGTTACATCAAAATTATCATTTACATGGATTTTATCTTGGACATAACCATATGTAGAACTACGCTTAACCGTATGTGCTTCTACTTTCTCGGTTTCCTCATTATATTTACGGAAATCATGACTTGCTTTATCATAAGTAACATTTGCAAGAATATCATGTTTACCAATAGAACGGCCTACTTGCAATTGAATACCACGAGTTTTTCACTATGATAGCTTGTTGGTGCCCTGCTTTCCCACCAGTTTTTCTACCCATTCTTCTAGAGTTGCTTTGCTGTCCCCCGGAATGGTGCTAAGTTTTCACTAATCCATTTATCCAATAAAGCTTGGTCTTTTGCCCCATCTGGAAAATCTTCTGAAAATTTTTTCTGAATATTTTTTACACTTGGTAAGTGCCAGAAGTATGTATCAGTACTAGCATATTTGTGATTTTGATTATAAAAACGAACAAAGCTTTCCATATCCGATTGACGATCAAATGTATATTTTACATCTACGTCATTATTTTTGGAACTTACTATAAGAATTATATGCTAGTCCATCTAAGGCAAACAAATTATGATATCCTGGATTAGCTTTTATTACCCCATTGAGGACCATCCACTAACTTTCCATTTTCGTCTAATACTCCTACATCACCGGCGAAAATGATGCGTTGCCAATCTTTTGTGTTCCAATATTGTAAATTTGGAGTCGAAATAGGATATCCATCTTTACCTTGTTTATGGTTTATGGATACTGTTAAACGTTTAGTCTCACCAAAATCTTTATCGATACGAACATTAGCTCCACGCTCTTCATAGCGTGCACCACCTAATGTACCAACTGTGCCAGTATGTCCATCTACATATTTTGTATCATCCGATTTAACACTATTTAAACCTACAAAATAATGGAAGGAGTTATCATCTGCTGCACTACCGGAGTAAGTGAAGTTATAATCACGTTTGCCCCAAGATCCTGCAGAAATATCTACACTTCCTTGATTATGCTCTCCACCTTTACGAGTGATGATATTAATCACACCACCAGTAGCATCAGAACCATAGGGCAGATGCTCCAGTGCCCTTTTATAACTTCGATTTTATCTACTGCATTGATATTAGTAACTTGGTCTAAGTTAACTCCTGTAGACTTACTACCAGAGCCACTAGTATCAGAAATACGTGTACTAGTAGCATTATCTACACGACGACCATCTACCATAATAATGACACGAGTGTCTCCATTAATAGAAATACCGTTATTGAAAAACTGGAACCCATATTCCCCACCACGGTATCTCGGGTTTTGGAATGTAATACTGTGGATACGTTTGATTGCTTCTGTTAAGTCAGAATAATGACGTTTTTCAATTTCATCACGAGTGATAACTTTTACATCACCACCTGTACGATAATAGGATTGTTCTGTTACAGTGTTACCAAATTGGTCTTTAGAACGATCTCCTTTTTACTACCTTTGTGTCTAATTGGTAATTGTCTAAATGCTCATCAAATGCCGCTTGTACACCACTGAATGTAGTCAATGCTACACATGCTAACAAAAGTCTGCAGAGATGCGTTTAGTTGTTACTTTCATGAATATACCCTCCAAAATTTCGTACGCCCATACGAATTAATACATGTATTGCTTTCAATACATAATAAAGTACTACCTATAATTATATATCATGAGTTCTATATTTCACAATACATTTTTTTCAAACATAATTAAATTTCATATTTAAATTTTTTTCTATATTTTATATATTTTTACTTTCTAATAATATATTCATTTCGTTATATTAATCTATATAAAAAAACAATGTTTATTTTCAGATTTTTCCTAGAGCATTCTTTCATTCTATGTTACTATGTTTTAGTACTCATAAATTTATATCATACATAGACAAATAAACTGATATATCTGTATTTTTTTCTCGGAGGTATCAATGGAACCTATTAATAAAAAGGCCTATTCACTGGCCTCAGTTGTTATATTATTTGGGGACTTCTCCTTTGTATTGGGCCTTATTAGATCATATAGATCCAACTAGCGTCCTTGCACATCGGATTATTTGGTCCGCTTTTCTTCATGTCTTTCGTGTCCATCGGTATGAACTTTCAACAGTTCACAAAAAGATTGCCACCATTTATTGTCCCATAGATCGCAAATATTTCTATTATTCTGTAGCCTCTCTTGATTACTTTCAATTGGGGCTTATACATATGGGCCATCTCCAACAATCTCGTCATGGATACTAGTTTTGGCTATTACATCAACCCTTTACTCAATGTGGTGCTAGGTGTCCTACTCTTCAAAGAATACTTAACTACTATGCAATGGTGCAGTGTTGCATTAGCTACCGTTGGCATTATATTTTTAGGCATCCAGTTGGGAACCTTCCCTATGTAGCACTAGGCCTTGCTTTTTCCTTTGGCATATACGGTGTGGTGAAGAAAAAAAGTTACTCATTCATCCTTTTACCGAGCATCGCCTTCGAGGCTTGGCTCGTTACACCACTGGCGCTAGCCTATACAACATATATCAATGATAGCTCATGGTTGGCATTCCAGACAGACACCATGACAGCCGTGCTGTTCGTAGTATCTGGACTGACTACTTCAGCACCGCTCGTGCTCTTTAGCTATGGGGGCCTCGTTTACTTCCATTAAATCTATTGGGCTTTTTGCAATACGTATCGCCTACCATCGCTTTTACTCCTTGCCATTTTCTATTTCGGTGAAAGCTTCGATACCAATAAAATCATAGCCTTCTCCTGCATTTGGGTTGCACTTGGGATGTATACCATATCGAATTGTAAGAAATAAGCATTCTAATACAATATATAAAATATAAAGAGGAAAGTTGATCAAAATGTGTCAACTTTTCCTCTATTTTTGTATAATTACATTCATTTAATGTCTCGCTTCTATTAAATTTTTGTATATACTTCTTCTCTACTTTATCTATTACTTTACCATATAAATTAGGATATCTCTTTTTATATTAACAATCACTTTTGTAATCGATGCACAGTGAGTAATAGTTTGTTTATGCGTTCTAATATACGAATTACAAGATAAATTCATCTTCGAACTCATCATAGTACATATCATATACTGAATCATAAGGACGAATCTTTTGAGCATCTTTGTATATGTCTTCAATTTTTATTATGTGATTGCCATTTTTCCATTAGCCCTACGCCGATTCGAACTTGCTTCCATGAATATTCTTGATGTGATAAATCACTCAACTTCCAAGACTCAAATCCCTCATATTGATGCATAATATTATTTGCAATATATTTATTTTTCATCAGATATATCTTTTTTTCATCAACAAAAGATAATCCATCATCAGTAAAGTGGTCTCTAACTACTGGGCTTACTGGTCCATATTTCCAGCCTTCAAGATCTTCCTTAAACATAGGTTTTCCTGTGATAGCTATGGTTTCCCTTTGAACAAAAATAAAGGAGTTTATGTAATTTTAATTCGTCAATACTACCACCAGTAATGCATTCATATCGATTAATAAGATACTTAGCAACATCTAATACTTTTTCCATGCTAAATCCCCCTTTTTATTATCATATATAATTTTTATACGCTTTGTAAACACAAATTACAATTCTTCTTATATCTTATAGTAATGAGATATAAGGTACTGTCAATAATCTTCATTTCATATACTCGATGAATATTTGTCCTATCTTGTCATATACATCAAGTGTATCAACAAACTGTATGTCTTTCACATAAGGATTCGCATCTGTGTATTTTTTCCATAGCTTTTGCATTTTCCTGCTACCACGCAACAACTTTGTTTAGATTTTGACAACTTTTCAAGAATACCTTCAAATAAGCACATTTGCAATAATGAATTTGGATTTGTCCCCATTTCTTTAGATATATTTCGAATTGCTCCTTTTATCTGTTCTGCAGTCTTCATATCATTATCTCCGTATATTGTGTCAATTCATCTTCCATATTCATTGATACTGCATATTGAGATAATTTTAAGATGTTCATATCAGTATTTAAAAAAATAGGTTCTAATCGTTTCTCTAAAAATTTGCCCCTCTATTCTATCTTTATCTCTAATTATATCAAGTACGGTTCTTTCCTTATCATAGGTTAACAACATCCGTCCAAAAGGGCTCAATTGTTCTACTTTCCTATCTCAAATAGTTCTTTATCTACATATTTAAAGTTAATATTATCTTTCAATCTTGTCACTCGACTGACATTATCCCCAAACATTATCGTCATCACATAATTACAGGGTATTTTTGTTGTTAATCCTTGCAAATAAGTCTGCCGTCTCATGCGAAAAATACCCCCTTCTTAATGCGATGTGTGAAATATAGATATTCATCAATATTCTCATGTGGAAATGCGTATAGTCCTGTGGCTACTTTTTTTCTAATTTACCGTCTACGACTAACGCCTTTAACGTGTCTTTTGTGAAACCCATGCTCCAATACTTCTTTCGTAGTAATCACACCTGTATTATTCTCTATAACTTCTAATAAATGATCCTTTTTCATGCTTTCACCGCCTTTTTATTCTTAAATATTATATTTTTTTAAGAATAAAAGTCAACCCTAAGATGTTTAATATATTACCAATCTGTATCCCCGAGCAACTGAAAATTATTTTTATTTACGATATACTATACACAACGATAGAAGTTCTCTGATTCATATAGAAAGGATACGCACATGGATACAATGAAACAAGCCCTAGGGGCTCACTGGCAACGACAGAATGGAAGTTATGATTGATATTAAAGATCGCTTTCTTAGCGGTACTTTAGATTTAGACACAGCACGCACGTTATTGAAAGAAAAATCGGCACTTGTACGCCTGATGAATTTGCTTATGGGGAGCAACAGTTGAAAGGTTCTTATACAGATGAAGAAATCACTCATCGCATGGATGATTTGTTAGAATTATTCGACGGCATCTTAATCCGTGCCAACAACGAATACCCTGAGCACCATCCATTGACTGTGTACCTAAATGAAATTAATGCCATGGAACAACAATTGAACGAAATGGAAGGCTTATTACAAGCTCCTCATTTCATTCTCAACCCTTGGCTTGGTGTATACGATGCGCTTACCACTTGGCGCACCCATTTGGCACGCAAACAAAACCAATTATACCCTGTATTAGAGCGTTATGGTTTTGATCGTCCTACAAAAATCATGTGGACTTTCGATGACGCTGTTCGTGATACTATCTCTGAAAGTAAACAACTTTTTAGAGTCTGGCCGAGAAGCTGAATTTTTTTAGCAAAACAAGCGGATGTGATCGACATCATCCGAGATCTAAACAACAAGGAAAAAGAAGTCTTAATCCCTACAGCATGGAAATTGTTACAAGACAGTGACTTCATCACCATGAGTCGCGGTGACCATGAAATTGGGTTTGCTTTCATCACCCCCCCACCATTCTACGAAGGTCGTCCTGATGCTGTACCATCCCATCATTCCGAAACATCTACCAATACCGCCCCAGAGCATACTTTCACAGGAGCTAATCAAGGACAGGTAGCTCAAACTGGATTGGTTGCCTCTACTGGTTCCGCATCTAGCACATCACTTACTGGTGGTGCTAATCCTACAGCTTTATTGCAAGAGTTAGCCCAATTGGTAGGCGAAAGTATGGTATCAACGGAAGCTCTGAGCAAACCCACGATTTAGCCGTTGGTTCCTTAACCATCGAGCAAATTACATTGATCTTTAAATTCTTGCCGGTGGACATTACGTTCGTAGATGAAAATGACTTAGTCCGCTTCTACAATGATACAAAACACCGCATCTTCCCTCGTAGTTCTAATATCATCGGCCGTGTTGTAGCAAAACTGCCATCCTAAAAAAGCTTGCCTTTAGTACAAGAAATTATCGATTCTTTCAGAGCTGGCAAGCAAGATTATGCAGAAATGTGGATTAACAAACCAGACCTATTCATCCATATCGAGTACATCGCTGTACGCAATGAAGAAGGTCAATTTAAAGGCATTTTAGAAATGGTCCAAGACTGTACACACATTCGCAGCCTCAGTGGTTCTCGAAAAGAACTCATTTGGGAAGGTTCTGATTCCGCATACCACGCCGTAGACCACATCGATTACAAACACGTACGCAAAGAGGATGGCCCAACTAGCACAGTTGAACAAGGTACAGTATCTGAAAGCGCACCACAGTCTACAGTCTACGAAAAATGACCTAGGCTTAACTGGTGATACTAAAACTATTCCCTCTATTCGATGTAATCCCAGGCCTAAAAGATCATATGATTCACATCAATCCGAATTATAAAATGCTAAATTCTCCACTGGCTAAATTGATGAAACACAAAGCTACCTTATCCATGGTAGCAGAACGAGGAGAGATGACATTGGACGCTTTAATCCAAGCTATCTTAGCATTTAAACATAAAAACCAATAATGTATCTGAGGACTATCAGCGATAGTCCTCTTTTATTTTTATTAATTGTCACTACTTTACACATCACGTCCCGTGTCATATATACCTCAACTTTTCTTCGCATCAAGAACTTACTAGAGTTACTTTCAATATATACACAGATACAACAAATAGAGTATACTAAAGAAAAAGGAGGTGTCACACGTGCAGTATCGACTCAAATTAAAGGATGAAGATATTTTATACTTTCACATAGAAAAGGAATCGCATTTCCTTGGTAATACAACGGTAGATGATTATATGGTGCATATAGATTCTATTCTTGATGCGAAGCGTCTCCCTATAGGCTTATCCCCTACTAATACTGGTCTACATCAATGGCTGTTAGAGCGGAAGATTCCTAAGAATCGGGCCTATGTGGACGAGTTATTACAGGCTTTATCCGAAACAGATAACCCTTACTCCTATATCGATATCTCATACGGGCTTTCGTTGAATGATGCCTATTGGATTTGCCCTGCCCATGAAAGTCCTACATGGACATCGATGAACCTTTATAGCAATCCATTCGATGAAATCATTGCTCGCATTGCTTTCACAGGCTATGAAAGTAAAATTCATCATATCACCACCACGCCAGAGTATACTACGAATGGGATGCTCAAAAAATGTTGGCACCGCATCGGTTCTACGATTTATCTATATAAAGGGTCTACCCATCGATTCGCAAATGGTGGACAAGAGGCGTTGATTGAGTGCTACGCTTCACAAATTGCTAAAACTATAGGGATTCCTCACGTACCCTATACGATCCATACCTATCATGGAGAACCTGTATCAGCGTGCCCTCTATTCACATCAGAGCAGATAGGGTTCCTGCCAATATCGAAGTGCATTGACACTGTCACAACCCGTGATGACCTAAGTCGCTACCGCATCCAGTTAGAAATTGGAAACCAATATGGCCTTGCTGCATTCCAAGATATGATGGTATTCGATGCCTTTATTCGCAATGCAGACCGACATTTAAATAACTTTGGCTTTCTATTCCATACTGAAAGCAACGAACGTATCGGTCCTGCCCCACTCTTTGACCACGGGAACTCCTTATTCTACAATGCCTGTGATGAGGACTACGACCATTTAGATACGGTAAATCATAATACCAGCTATTGGGGCATTTCCTACGAGGAACAAGCAAAGCGTTTCTTACAAGTTCGTCATATCCCTATGTTAGAAACTATGAAGACATTTACTTTCAATTATGTTCCCTCTTCCATTCTAACAGAGAAAAAAGTAAGAGCCTTTAGAATCCTTCTTACAGCGTAGGGCTACACGATTCCTATCCTTCCTTAGTGAAACAATGGAATGATGTATTCCCCTGTTGTATCCTTACGATTGTTATCTATATATCTTTTATCCAAAGACTTTTTAATATCTCCCTAGTAAGGATACTCAAAATAGTCCCACAATATATACCATAGAACTAACATATACTATGGAACTAACATATATGATTGAACCGCAAAAGACAGACACAATTTGCACCCGCAAACCATGTCTGTCTTTTCTATTACTCAATTTCTTTATTCTTTATTTTTTCCAAGAATATTTCGATGCGTTTTACCGCTTCTTTAATATTCTGCAAGGAGTTCGAATAGGCTACACGAACGAATCCTTCTCCACAGTCCCCGAAGGCATTTCCAGGCACGATGGCGATGCGTTGATCATACAGTAGCTTTTCGCAAAAACTCTTCCGATGTCATGCCTGTGCTCGTAATGGACGGAAATACATAGAAGGCCCCTTCTGGCTCGAGATGTATGAAGTCCCATACGATTGAAAGCGCTCACCAACAAGCGACGACGCATATCGTATTCTTCACGCATATATTGAATATCTTTGTCTCCGTTTTTTAAAGCCTCAATAGCTGCATATTGAGACATGGACGGCGCACTCATGATACCGTATTGGTGCATCTTCGTCATTTGCGCAATAATCGGAGCTGGACCCGTGGCAAAACCAAGTCGCCACCCTGTCATGGCATAGGCTTTTGAAAAGCCATTGATTAAGATAGTGCGCTCTTGCATACCGGTATAGACGCAATGGATACATGTGGTTCATCTCCATAGGTCAATTCACTATATAATTCATCCGATAAAATGAATAAATCATGTTTGATAACCACGTCTGCAATGGCTTCCAAATGTTCACGTCGTAGGACGGCACCTGTTGGATTATTAGGGAATGGTAATACCAATAACTTTGTTTTTCCGTCACCACAGCTTCGATAGCCTCTGGCGTCAAACGGAACTCATCTTCTTCTTTCGTAATGATCTGCACTGGTTTGGCATTACACAATTCAGCTAACGGTGTATAGCACACAAAAACTTGGCACAGGAATTAATACTTCATCTCCTGGATTGAGCAAAGTACGACAGGTTAAATCGATGGCTTCCGATCCACCTACAGTGACAATCACTTCTGTAGTCGGGTCATAGGACACATGATACTTCCGTTCTAACCACTTAGAAATCTCTTCCCGTAGTTCCATGAAACCACGGTTAGGAGAGTACCAAGTTTTCCCTTTTTCTAGTGTATTAATCCCTTCCTCACGAATGTGGTAGGGCGTAGCAAAATCTGGTTCACCAATACTGAGGGGAGATAACATTGTCTAATTCGTTGGCAATTTCAAAAACGACGAATCCCTCGATGGTTTCACAGCTTTAATTTCAGCATTTAAATAGTTGTCATAATTAATCATCGAATACATTTCTCCGATCTTCACGAACTCCACCCGTGTGGAACACAATATTGTTATCTTTATAGCGTGTTAAGATAAAGTTTGTTGTCGTGGACAGCACTGAATCCAATGTAGATAGACGGCGGGATACAAATAAAGCGATATCGCGCATGCTCGCCCCTTCCACGATAACCGTTAAATCATAGCTACCAGACATAAGGTACACACCTTGCACTTCTGGAAATTCCATAATACGTTCTGCCACTTTATCAAAACCTTGATCGGGAGCCGGAGTCACACCTAATTGGATAAGAGCTGTAGATTTATTTTGGTCTACTTGTTCCCAATCAATGACTGCTTGGTACCGTTTAATGATGCCAGACTCCTCAAAAGCTTGAATACGACTTGCCACATGCGCTTCTTCACTGTTGAGCATAATGGCTAGGTCCGCAGCCGACGTGGAGGCGTCCTCATCTAATAAACGCAATAAACGATGATCCAATGTGTCTAATTGTACTGTCATAAGGGAGACTCCTTTCTCATGATTCACATCAATTTGCATACAACATAGCATTGCATATAGTACGTCAATGCTTTATCTCTTTATTATAATGACTTTCTTTGAAAGTAGCAATACATTATGTTACACCTATATCTTATAATTAGAATATGAATGACTCGTAACTACTCCATATTATCGATGGAGCATAAATCCAGATCATTATTTTGAAGCTTAGTTTAACTTATTCTGTTTTTTTGGTTTGCACCGTACTCTAAAAATTTTATAGCATCTTGTATAGTTCCAACTGTCCTTCATGGATACCAACGTTTATTGCACTACATGTAGTATGCTATTTTTCAACTCATAATTCTTCTACGTTCTATTTTGCTACTTTGTTAACTTTATTAGTAACTATAGAAAAATATTTATATAACCTTTACAAGCTAAGTGAATAGGTATATTCTATAGAACGTATTACAAAAAGGAGGAGTTATCCATGAATGCCCAATCGATACAAAATCAAGAAGAAACCTTATTTAATTCTGGGTTTTATTAGTATTACCATTATTAATTTCATTGTCTTTCTAGTATATTACTGCTTTGTGGTCATCACCGCTAGTTACGCAACGAAGGAGCTACACTCTACCGTCGCTGAAGCGAGGCTTTGCCACTGGCATTTATATTATAGGCACCTTATTTGCCCGCCTCATTATGGGGCAACGGTTAGAGCTTATTGGTCGTAAAGAAGTGCTCCGCTACGGTGCTCTCTTTTATTTTATCACTACCCTCGCCTACCTCATTGCCAAAGACATTCTCATACTTGATACAGTGCGTTTTTAAATGGCTTTTGCCTATGGCACTGTCTCTACCGTACGCTAATGCCGTAGTAACAGCCTATATTCCCAAATCCAAAGACGGCGAAGGCATCAACTACTATGGTCTCAGCACTAGCTTAGTCATCGCTATAGGACCTTTCATCGGCATGATTTTTATTACACGCGGTTGGTTTCACTTGGATTATCTACCCTAGCTGTTGTATTATCCTTAGGGTGTTACCATCGCTTGTTTGCGTTTTCCCCGTTCAAAAATTTAGTTCTATCTGCAGAGGAAAAAGTTTCTATGACATCTTGGTCTATGAAAAACTTCATTGAACCACGCGTCTCTTTCATTGCCTTCCTAGGATTCCTCATGGGCTTAGCCTATTCCAGTGTTCTCAGTTTTTATCCATCTTTACTCATGAAATTGGACTTATCACAGCAGGGAGCTTTCTTCTTTGTTGTGTACGCACTTGTGATCACCGTCACCCGTCCTATTGCGGGTCGCATTTTTGATGAACGTGGGGAAAAATGCAGTCATGTATCCAAGCTATATATGCTTAACAATCGGATTACTACTCATCGCCTATAGTACAACTAGCGCCATATTACTCATTGCTGGCGCCTTCGTGGGCCTAGGCTATGGCACATTTATGTCCAACGGACAGGCTATTTGTTTGAAAGCAGTAGAACCTACAAAAATTGGCGTCGCCCTTTCTACCTATTTTATTGGTCTAGATCTTGGATTAGGCGTCGGACCTTATACATTAGGGAATCTTACATGACTTTACTATCCTACAGCGGAATCTATATTGTATCTGCCATCATTCCAGTTATCGTATTGATACTTTATGCCATCTACTATAAACCTGTAAAAGAAGAAGCGATTTACGAAGAGGAGATTCCTCAACATCAATAAACCTATAGATATAAAAAAAGTGCCCTATACCTTATGCTATGACATACATATGCATATCGGTATAGGGCACTTTTATATTATCCTTTTGTTACAAATATGCGAATTTTTATTCGTCCTATCAATTAAATTAGTATCATTACACCAAAAATTTAAGAGTATCATAGCCAATATATCTTTTTTTATGAAAACCGTTTTTCTCATCACTATAGATTATAGTTCCTAACTCATCATAACAGTTTACAATAAAAATCTAAATTACAATCAAACTTACCATCCATAATTTCTAGAAGAATATAAAAACGATTGTGTACTCCCTTTATCAACTTCTTGTATTCCATAGGACTGTACATTAATTTGAAAAACTGAAATGTTTTTCATTAATTTCAATAGCATTATATAATCGTTCAACATCAGTAACTGTATTCATAGTCCCTCCCTAAGCACACTCATTGTATGATACTTACATTATAATCTATTTAGGCATAAAAATAGACCAACCGAAGTTGGTCTATAATGAGTGCCGAGGACCGGAATCGAACCGGTACGGTTATCTCTAACCGACGGATTTTAAGTCCGTTGCGTCTGCCTGTTCCGCCACCCCGGCATGGGTGGAATGTTGTGGGCGGCACCCAGAATCGAACTGGGGAATAAAGGTTTTGCAGACCTCTGCTCACCGCTTGGCTAGTCTTGCCAAAAAGTGGAGCGGAAAAACGAGATTCGAACTCGCGACCCCCGCCTTGGCAAGGCGGTGCTCTACCGCTGAGCTATTTCCGCAAATGGTGCCTCAGGGCAGAATCGAACTGCCGACACACGGATTTTCAGTCCGTTGCTCTACCGACTGAGCTACCGAGGCATGTAGTGGCGACCCCGATCGGATTTGAACCGACGATCTTCGCCGTGACAGGGCGACATGTTAACCGCTACACCACGGGGCCAATTGACTACTTTGTTAGTATACCCTATTTCATGTCACTCGTCAACACTTTTTATATTTTTATAAATATTTTCTCATTTCCTGAAAAGCCCTTGGTCTTACCTTCTTAGAACGATGTAGTAGGAAGGTCATTCTACACAACTTGCATCGAGCATGTATGGATTCGTTTCTAATTCCTCTTGTAAGGTGGTGCTAATACCATGTCCGGGATATACCACATAGGCAGGATCTAACTGTCTTATCTTACCGATGGTATCTCGCATTGCTTGTACATCACCATTAAAAGTATGGACTCGACCTACAGTCCCTTTTAAACAAGGTATCCCTGTAAATAAGGCTCGCTTGTAACCGATGAGTACGCTTCCCGCACTATGTCCCGGGGTCTCCCAAATCATGAGCTGAAAGGACCCAATTCGGAGCGGTCCTTCTTTCAAAGGTAAATAGGATGCCATAAAGCGTTCCTTGTACACCGATGGCATCCGTCGTTTCACTCGTAACAACGCATCATCTGCCGGATGCATATACACAGGAATCTGGTAGGCATCTACCAAGGTGTCTACAGCACATATGTGATCTGCATGTCCATGGGTCAATACGATTCCCACTGGTCGAGTATCCCTAGCTCTTCTATAATGCGTCGACCGTGAAAGCCGGGGTCAATGACCAAGGCTTCTCCACCATCGATAAGGATATAACAATTTGTTTTATACAAGCCTTGAGGGAGTTCTTATGATGTCCATCGAATCGTCTATAGCCTTTTTTTCTTTCTTTTGTAAAAATATCCACGCTAAAAACTCGGATGTATTAGCACTAATAGAGTAAACAACTCTAACCGTCCTAATAACATATCAATAATACAAACTATCTTTGCAAGGGTGCCAAAACTGTAAAGCTTTCTGTGGGTCCCAGTGTTCCAAATGCAAGGCCTACATTTCCTAGACTACACGCAACTAATGGCGACACATCTGCCAAAGGGTAACCCTGTAGAAGAGATAATCACTGAGGAAAGGCCAAAAAATTAGCATATAGAGAAAAAGAACTGTTGTGTAATTTGTAACCATTTATTAGGTAATACATAGCCATTTAATCGTACTAACTGTACCATATCAGGATGGATAGCTTTTTCGTAGATAAAGAATGCTACTTTTCGCCGGGATAATAATCCGAATAATTTTAAGTCCCCCGACAGTCGATCCACTACAACCACCAAAGAACATCCCCATAAACAATACCATTTGTCCTAAACTAGGCCATAGATTATAGTCAACAATAGCAAATCCAGTCCCAGTCTGTATGGAAACAAGCGTAAAAATCGCATTTCGCAAATGTTCAATTTTAGCATCTCCGACTTTCCCATATCAATGCAAATAATACTAAACTTGATCCAATTGCCAGAGTAATGAGATAAATTCTATATTCAAAATCTCGCTAAATCTCTTTAATACCTCGTTGCCAGATAGATTGATAGACTGCAAAATTTCCACCCGCCAATATCATAAATACTACTAATATGATGCAGACCAAATAGGAATCAGCATATCTAAATGTACTGCCAGTAATTGGGGACAATCCACCTGTAGCTACCGTAGCAAAGGTAAAAATTAAGTGCTTCAAATAAACCGATGCCACTTAGCCATAATAGAAAAGTACAAGTAAATGTAAATCCCAAATAAATTCTCAGCAAGTTCCCGGCCATAGATTGGATTCTTGGTAATACAATCCCAAGTCTTGGTACAGAAGCCTCTGCTTCAACTAATGGAGCTACTCCAGTCCCTAAATTACGCAAGAATGCTAACACTAAGACAATCATCCCCATACCACCAATCCAATTGGTAAGCCCCCTCCACAAAAATAAAGGCTCTTGGTAAAGCACTTACATCATCAATCATGCTTGCCCCGGTAGTCGTTATACCTGACACAGACTCAAATAAAGCATCTACAAATTGCTCAAGTACTCCACTAAAATAAAAAGGCAATGCAGAAAATATAGACGCTAATATCCAAGTTGTACTGACTACAAGAAATCCATCTCGTACACTATATACATTAGTATCTGTACCATAATAATATAATAGAAACCCCACTACCCCTGCTATACATGATGTAATAAGAAAAGAATAGTAAAAACCCTTCATCTAATATACCAAAGAAAAAGGGAACCATAATGAAGGAAGCTAATATAAGCATCACTTGTCCAACAACTCGCATAATATTTTGAATGCGCATGATTCCTTCTCCTTTCAAAAATTTTATATCATTTATTAATATATGCTAATAAAGTATTAATATTTTTCTGGCAATGTAAAGATAACTATATGATCTCCTTCCGAGAGCAATGTATCCCCTTTTAGGAACAATGGTTTGATTCTCTCTAACAATAGCTCCACTAATGATTTTCACGGCAACTTTAGGTCTTTTAAATGTTTATTTATCAATGATGTTTTTTCTGCAACTTCTATTTCCACAGCTTCAGCTTTAGACCCTTCGAAGGTAAAAATATTAATGAGATTTTCATCTTCTCGAATTAACCGCAAAAATTTGCCCCGATGTTAATAATCTCGGTGAAAATGCTACGTCAATACCCACCGCTCCATCAAAGTAATATATTCTAATCGCCCTACACGAACAAATGCTTTAGGTACCCCTAGATGTTTTGCTAGCAAGGCCACTAGCAAGTTCAACTTGTCATCATCGGTTAAGCAAATAATGACATCATTATCGCTAATTTCTTCTGCTTCTAACAAATCGATATCTGTACCATCCCCATGAATGACGATGGATCGATCCACTAGGGTCGCTAATTGCTCACACCGCTCTAAGTTCTTTTCGATGACTTTCACATCGTATCCATCTTTTCTAATAATAGGGTTAGGTTCCGCCCTATAAGGCCTGCGCCAATGATAACGACGCGCTGTGTAGGTCGGCTCGTCTCATTGAGCCATACTTCCACTTCATCGATACTATCCTTAGCGCCTAGGAAAAAGACATTGTCCATGTATTCCAATGTACTTTCACCGTGGGGAATAATCATTTCTCCACTGCGCATAATGCCCACCACGAGCACGTTAGGAGGCAATGTTAACGACCGTAGGGGAATCCCCATAATATCCGTATTGTTACGAATTTTTAAATTCCACAAGGCGTACAGCACCACTGGCAAAAATCTTCCACATCTAATGCAAACTGGAGTTTTCAAGATTTTATAAATCTCTTGGGCCGTTACCATTTCTGGATTGATGAATAAATCGATGCCCAATTTCTCTTGAATCAGTGCATTGGTGCCATTTTTCATATTCATTGTCTCGCACACGAGCGATGGTCTTAGGAATTCCCGTAGCCTTGCCCAACATACAGGCCAACATATTCACTTCATCAGAATCGGTCACAGCAATGAGCATGCCCATATCTTCAATGCCGATTTCTTGTAGTAAAGAGATACTGCTCCCATTACCTTGCACTAGGTTTACATCTAGATTATTTTCTAGATTTTTAATGCGTTCACTATTTTTTTCAATGACATACACATCATGCTGATCTTGTGCTAGCCGTTCCGCCAATGAATAGCCCACTTTACCGGCACCTACCACCACAATCTTCATCGTACATCCCCCTTTATTCAGCACTGTCCGCTTGTTGTTCTTCTGCCGCTAGTAATGTCTTTTGACCGACTTCCGTCAACAAGGTCCATCCTTCTTCTTGCACGACGAATCCTCGCTTTCATCAGATGTCCAAGAGCCCGTTTGAAAGCTACTTTACTAATGTTGAATTTATCCTTAATAATCGGAGCTGATGTACCATCCCCATAGGGCATACGACCGTGGCGACTCGCCAAGTAGGTCATAATCTTTGCCCCGTCGGTGGCCAAGGCTTCTTCTTTCACAGGGCGCATGGAGATGTTAATACGTCCATCGTCTCGTTTGAAAGTAATACGACCTTCAATCATTTCCCCTACTTTCAAAGACCGAGTCATTTCACTGCGGTGCATGAAAGCAATCCATCGTTCAGGGGTGATTAAAAAAGCTCCTTCACTGGTCATATTATAGATAGCGCCTTTCACCATGGCCCCTACCTTTGCCTCTGTAGCTGGTTTTGAGGCACGGCGCATAGCATCATCCACATCCATAGACACAGCTAATCGACCGGATTTATCGCTGTATAGACGAACCCATACTTTTTCACCATTTTTGAGGACGTCCACGCATCTCTGCATGAGGGCATGAAAATCCCCCGCTCTGTACCGACTTCAACGAAACAGCCAAAAATTTGTGGTATTAATCACTTCTACATAGCCAATTTGACCTTCTTTCATAGCCGGTAAGCGCATACTTGCAGTAACACGACCCTTCGGATCTTTATAGAGGAATACAGTGACTTCATCGCCAATCGCAACAGGTCCTGTTTGCTGATCTTTATGGAGTAAAATGTCATCACTAGTATTGCCTGTTTGACCATCTAAAAAGGATCCTTGATCGCTTTGGCGCAATACTTTTAAGGTGGCAATGGTATTTTCAGATAAGCTTGTAGCCATATTAGACTCCTTCAAAGGATTCTCTTGGGGCATCCTTCCACAATTCTTCTAGCCCGTAAAAGTGACGGTATTCGCCGGTAAAGACATGGCAAATGACATCGCCAAAAATCAAGCAAAAATCCAATCACCTTCGCGATACCCTTCACGATGGAGCACCGTCATACTTTTGTTCAGCTCCTGCATCTTCAATAGCATCTGCCACACTTTGGGCATGTTTCACATTATTGGCAGTAACTACTAAAAAGTAATCTCCCAACATTGTCAGACCTTCCATATCCATAATGGCAATGTCTTCCCCTTTTTTATCATATCCAGCCTGCGCTAATACGCGAATGGATTCTAAAATTTCATGTTTCTGTTTCATTCTAACTCCTTATCTAGTTGTGGGACTTCCTGGTTCCGTAGATTCCTCTTTGCTGTCGGTACTCTCTTTCGGAGTCTCCGTTTTCTTTGTATCCGTCTCTTTAGGTCCATCACCAATGACAGGGATTAACTCCTCATCACTAGGGATATCCCCCACTGTAATCCCAATTAATTGTTGCAAGTCCGTTGGTTCCACATTCCAATAGGAAACACCTTGAATTGTTTCTGGTGTGCCTTGTAAAATATACCAACGTATTTTATCCTTAGGGAACTCAATTAATTTTTGTCATCAATCGAACTCCGTCCCAAGTACTAATATTGGTACTAATGTGACTCCATAAACGCCACACTCGGAACGCCGTTCCTAAGCTGACATGATTTTTCACGGTCTAACATGGCTTTCAGCAATCGTTCTTGATGCATCGTGCGAGACAATGTGTTCCCATCACCGTCTACAAATCGCATATACCCAAAGGCCGTTTTCATCCGTAAAATCTTGAAATCCTTGATGAATATTAATATCCACTTGCCCCGTTGTCATATCTTGATGGACCATGGAATTTTCTACATACAAACTTGGTGTTCCAAAGATATGCATCATAGACTGAAAGCTGTCCTGATCCACAATGGCATAGTGTGGTATGACAATGTGAAACATGTCTTCCACCACCGCTTTTGTGAGCTCAATACCACCTTGTCCATACATATCATTCAGCCGTTGCGGTGTATCATTATGGCGATTGATGATTTTGCTATTGCTCGGAATGCCAATAATTTGCATCGTTTTTCGCATCTAGGGTTGAAAGCCACCAAATACAGAGCATCTGCTTGTTGCATTTGACTCTTATCTACACCCACTACGAGCATATAGCTGGTTTTAATGGATTTCATATCCACTGGTGTTGTGGTTGTCACTGGCGGTAGTTTAGGTCCGCTTTCAGTAGTCTCAGAAGGATTCGATAGACCCTCTACAGCCTTTTGAATGCCCCACACCAAACCACCGATGATAAGGACCACGACCAATAGAGCTACAATGATACGATCCCAGCGTAGACCCTTTCGTTTTGGACGCACTCTACGTCGCATTTGCTGTTCCATTTATGCATCTGCCCTTTCTTTTACTAGACTATTTCTTCCTTGTATGGTCTGCACGTGTATGGTCAATCCTTGATCCAATAAATGGCGTATCGTTCCATCATAGGCACGAATTACCGCCTCATTAATATCTTGAAACGCCAAGGAGCGCAATTCCTCCACACCGGGAAATCTCTGTTTGGTTCAATATAGTCTGCTAAAAATATAATCTTATCCAATAGGCTCATATGGGTACTTCCCATCGTATGTACACGAATGGCTTCACAAATAGACGTATCCTCTACGTGCAATCGAAGTTGTGCATAAGCGGCCCCTGCCGGTCCATGGAGCAAAGCTCCATTTCCGAGCATTTCCTCATCGACGGAATCTGCGCCTCTCCTACGATAGCTTGCATATCCCGCAAAGATGACTCTTTCATTACATCATGCAGTAAAGAGTAGCCACATAGGCTTGTTGTTCATCGGCCTCATAGTGTACTGCCAGTCGCTTCGCCATCTCTACAACGCCCATGGTATGGTTGAACTCGTTTCGGTGAAAGTCGTTGCTGTACATGTTGTTCTAAAGTTTCCATTGATACTTTCATTTCCACGCCTATACCTTTCCTTCTGTGTTCTTCGCATCCCGCTCAGGGCATTGTTCATAAATCTTGTGATCTCTAATGTATTGGTACACCAATCTAGGTAGCATGTAGCGAGTGGTCAATCCATGGCACAGCCGGTGTCGTAAATAGGTGGCGGATAATTTCATTTCTGGTACTTCCATGCGATGAATGCGACTGCCTCGTTGCCCAAACCATTGCACCGTAGATTCAATGGCATCGGTAGCCCTCGGTCGTATGGCACCGATAAACTCACAAATATCCAACAACTCTTCAATATACTTCCGGTGAGGAAGTTGCTGTATTGTATCTGTGCCAGCAATGAAGAAAAACTCTGCTTCCTCTCCATAGAGGTCACGGAAATACCGCATCGTATCAATGGTATAGGATTTCCCTTCTCGTTTTAGCTCCACGTCGGACACAATAAAGTTCGGATTGTCCAACACAGCTAGCTCTACCATCTCCATGCGATACTTAGAATCTATCACGTCAGCCTCCTTATGAGGTGGTTCCTTGGATGGCACGAAAATCACACGATTCAAGTGAAACGTTTCCAACGCCATTTCTGCTATCATAAGATGACCAAAATGAATGGGATTAAAAGTACCCCCTAAAATGCCGATACGCTTTTTCTTATCTACCATACAACCACGCCCCTATGCACACTATTGATACTACGGTCATAATCGCTAGAAATTTCCCATAGGAAACCCACTCATAAGCCCCTTTAGGAGACTTCATATATCGTATATACGCCTTAGCATACTCAAATTTCATCGCACTTGTCCATGACCGAACACAAAGTATTTATAACTTGTTAAAGCATCTAATCCCATCGGTCCACGAGCATGTAATTTTTGCGTGCTTATGCCGATTTCTGCGCCCAAGCCAAATTCAAAGCCATCTGTAAATCGTGTAGATGCATTGACATAGACGGTAGAGGCGTCGACTAAATTCATAAATGTCTCTGCGTGACTAGGCGTATTGGTCAAAATCATTTCAGAGTGTTTCGTACCATACGTATTGATATGGTGAATGGCCACTTCTAAGGACGGAACTACTTTCATATTGACGATGCAGTCATTATATTCCGTAGCCCAATTCGCCTCCCTAGCGGGTTGTACCTTAGGGGATAGACCTTGGATCTGCGGATCTCCATAGATGGTGACACCTTTTATTCTCTAGCATAGAAATAATATGAGGTCCAAAAATCTTCTACTCTCGATGCATGTAACAAGATGGTTTCCATCGCATTACATACAGATGGCCGTGAAAGTTTCGCATTCTCCAATACTTTTAATGTCATCTCTAGGTCAGCCGTTTCATCTACATAGCCGTGCACCACACCACTACCTGTTTCAATGACAGGAATTTTGCTGTTGTTTACCACATATTGAATAAGCCTGCGCCACCACGAGGAATCATCACATCGATCCATTGTCGTTGTGCTAAGAACTCTCCTACCGCCTCTCGTTCTAGTATCGATACGAGTCGCACCAAGTCTTCTGGAGCACCACAAGTCGCCAAGGATTGACGCATGATTTGCACCATCGCTGCACTTGTATGATAGGCCTCTTTGCCACCACGAAGAATGATAGCATTGCCCGTTTTAATAGCCAATGCTGCGGCATCTACCGTCACATTGGGACGGGCCTCGTAAATCATACCGATGACACCTATGAGGGATTTGTCGCTTTTTCAATGCGCAATCCATTCTCTAATGTTCTCGCCTCTAATACTGTACCAATGGGATCTTGTAACTGAGCCACTTGGCGCACGCCCTCACAAATGCCTTGGATACGTTCTTTCGTCACTCGAAGTCGATCTAACATGACAGTGGGAACTCCATTATCTTGCGCCTTAGAACAATCCATATCATTCGCCGCTAAGATACTCTCTGTAGCATTTTCTAAATCATGGGCAATTTGTTCTAATATGCGATTTTTTTCTGCTGTACTCAGCACTTGTCCCCCTTGAGAGGCTGTCCGTGCCGCTTGGCCTAAACTTTCAAAATAAGCAGTATATGGATTCATAATTTACTCCTGTCGTAAGACAACTAAGTTATCTCGATGCACCACCACATGATAGGTGTCACGAACACCTAAAATAGTAGGAATGTCTTGCGATTTATGACCTTTAATTTGCAACAAGTCAGATAGATTAAAATTCACAATGCCACGGGCAATTTCTTCTCCATCGTGAACGATAGATATGGTATCCCCTTCTTCAAAGTTCCCTTCTGCAGATAGGATCCCTACTGGGAGAATACTGGATCCATTAGTGAGTAGTGCATCACGGCAACCCTTATCTACATGAATAGTACCTTGCAAACGTGTGCCAAATGCCATCCAACGCTTTTTAATTTGTGGTACATCGCGATGAGGCCAGAAATGCGTGCCTCGTTCTTCTCCATTCATAATGGCTTTAATGCTATCTGGGCGATCCCCAGAGGCAATGACCATATGAACACCAGAGTTTGTTGCAATATGAGCCGCTTGGATTTTTGTATACATACCACCTGTACCCAAGGATGACCCTGCACCGCCAGAAATTTCATAAATGTACGGCGTAAGAGCCTCTACCTCATGGATTAAGGTAGCTGTTGGATCCGTCGCTCGGATTTTGCTGTGTATAATCCTTCAATATCCGATAAGATAATCAATACATCTGCATCGATAATGCTCGCAATATTGGCAGATAATGTATCATTGTCGCCAATTTTAAATTCATCGATAGCCACTACATCATTTTCATTGATAATAGGAATAACCCCTAACCCAATGAGAGCAGTTAATGTATTACGCAAGTTCAAATAATGACTACGCTTCACTGTATCTTCACGGGTTACAAGAATTTGTCCCACTGTATGTCCATATTCAGCGAACAACTTTTCATACATGTGCAACAAAATGCCTTGCCCCACAGAGGCGTCACTTGTTTTAGGGCAATATCATCTGGTCTAGACGTGAACCCCAATGAGGGAAGACCTGCGGCAGTAGCCCCAGAAGAAACTAATATCATTTCTTTCCTGCATTGGCTAAATTACAAATTTGGCGAACTAATACTTCCATTTTATCGATATTAATGCGTCCATTTGCATGGGTCAGTGAACTTGTCCCTACTTTGACAATCACTCGTTTTGCCTGTCGTAACTCTTCTCTCATCACTTCACCTCATGTGGCTTGATTATCTTGGTAACTCAATTTTTGGATCTTTTGCTTTTTTATATAAGACCCCATTATGACCAATAATTTGTACTAATTCTGCACCTAACATGTCTGCTAATGTTGGTAAAATCTCTTTTGGATCTTCCAAGCAGTTGTTCAGTACTTTCACTTTGATTAACTCACGTTTTGTGATCGCTTTGCACGAGCGCTGTCGATCACGGGATTTTCCAATCCCCCTTTACCGATCATCACAACCGCTGGCATAGTGCTGGCCAAAGCTCGTAAATATCGTTTTTGTTTGCCTGTCATGCTATCTCCTAATCATGGAATGTAAAACGTTGTTCTCCGATAACGACTTCATCGCCATCTTGAATGCCACGTTTTTTTCAATTCCGCATCTAAATCCATATAGCGCCAAATCTTTTTGGAATCTGCGCAACGCTTGCTCATCATCAAGGTTCGTCATAGCCACCAATTTTTTTCAATACGGGAACCGCTGATAATATAGGATGCATCATCTCCACGAGTGATGACGAAATCTGTATCCGGTTTAGCTTCATAGTATACAGTGTCATCTACTACTTCTGGTTCTGGCACATAATTTTCTACATAGTACCAAGCTCGTTCTACTAAGGCTGGTAACCCTTCCCCAGTCAATGCGTTCACCGCAAATACTTCATAGTCTTGATCTGCAAAGTATTTCGTCACTCGTGGCAATGTGTCTTCGTCTTGTAATAAATCTGTTTTATTCAATACGATAAGTTGTTTTTCTTGCTCAATTTTTTTCACTGTATTTTTGCCAGTTCTTCATTGATTTTGTGAAAGTCTTCAATCGGGTCACGGCCTTCTAATCCAGATACATCAAGGACATGCAACAAGATATTGCTACGCTCTACATGGCGCAAGAAGGAATGGCCTAAGCCTACACCTTCACTAGCTCCTTCAATCAAACCTGGAATATCTGCCATAACGAAACTTTTACCTGGTGCTACAGACACTACCCCTAGTACTGGAGTTAGTGTAGTAAAGTGGTACGCAGCTACTTCTGGTTTCGCAGAAGATACTTTGCGGATGATAGAGGATTTACCCACACTTGGATAGCCCAACAGTCCCACGTCTGCTAACACTTTCAGCTCTAGGTTCAACCAACGTTCTTCCCCTGGTTCCCCTTTTTCCGCAAAGGTTGGAACACGGTTAGCACTCGTTTGAAAGCGCGCATTACCACGGCCACCTCGACCACCTTTGGCAACCATGTAGGTTTGTCCATCTTCCACCAAGTCCGCCATTAATTTGCCAGACTCTTCATCGGTAATCGTGGTCCCCAATGGAACTGATACAATCAAGTTCTCAGCGCCACGACCATGCTTGTTAGCACTTTGTCCAGCACCACCAGTATCGCCTTTAAATTGACGTTTATATCTAAAAATCAACAAGTGTATTGATATTTCTGTCTGCTTTTTAAAAATAATGTCGGCCCCTTTGCCTCCATCACCACCATTCGGTCCCCCTTGTGGTACATATTTTTCACGGCGGAAACTACTCATTCCATTACCGCCATCTCCCGCTTTCACTAATATACGGGCACGATCTATAAACATAGTTTTAACCTCTATCTCTATAGATAGAGCGGCCGAAGCCGCTGTATCATAGAGTTCTTACAATTTCAATAGCACGTTCCATTTGTACATCCTCATTAGGATCTATTTTGGAAGGCTCTACAATTTCATCTGGTTCAATACCAATTCCATCGATAACCCGATCATTTGGTGTATGATAGCGGGCGATAGTAATTTTCATACCTTCTCCATCAAGGCCTGGTAATACACTTTGAACAGTACCTTTACCATAACTTTTTGTGCCAACAATAGTGCCAGATTTTGTATCTTGCACGGCACCAGCAATAATTTCAGAGGCGCTTGCAGAATTACCATTAATCAACACCACTAATGGGAGAAGTGTATGTTCTCCTCGTGACATATACGCCGTCGTTTTGCCTCGTCTCGTTTGTACTGTAACAATCGGTCCTTTCGGCACGATATATTGTCCGATACCATGAGCTGTGGTAATTAAGCCACCTGGATTATCACGCAAGTCTAGGACTAATCGTTTCATTCCTTGTGCCTCTAGCTCTTCGTAGGCTTTCGCAAATTCATCGACTGTTTTTTCAGCAAATTGTGTGACCCGAATATAGCCCACATCATCGATGAGCATTTGACTTTTTACGGTAGGCATGACAATCGTTTTCCGTTCGATAGAAACCTCTTGTTCTTCCCCATTGCGAAGGATGGTGAGAACAACAAATGTACCTTCTTCTCCTCGAATATGATTGGCTACCTCGTCTTTTTTTCTATATCAGACACAGGAGTCCCATCAATGGCAAGGATTTGGTCCCCTTTTTGCAGACCTGCGCTTCCGCGGCTGTCCTTCCATGGTAGCCCCTACTTTTAAGATTTTACCGTCAGAGAAATCCAATAATAAACCGATTCCACTATAGGAGGAAGATGTATGCATTTCTAATTCTTTCATATCATCTTTATTCAAATAGGTAGTATGTTTATCATGGGTCCCTTTTGTTAAGCCTTTCAGCATATTCACAAAAAAGTTCTTCTTTAGTTTGGTGGTTCCATGGCCCATTGCGTAGTAATGTAATAGGTATATCCAAATTTGGCAAACCCTAAAGGAGACCCAGAGATATACCAAAAATACACCGGTCAAAACAACGAGAACGGTAAGAAGAATCCCAAGTATTCCCATTAATACAGTTTTGAGGATTGATTTCCAGTCAAATTCTTCGTCATCGCCAACACCATCCTGTTCCGCATCGATACCGACGAAAAATGTCTTTAAACCATTTCCAAATAGATTTCTTTTCTTTTTCTTCCATAGTCTCCTCTATAAGTATCCCATCGGATCCGTTGGTTTCCCCATTAATACGCACTTCAAAATGAAGATGTGGACCTGTGGAACCACCTGTATTGCCGGAATAAGACACAACTTGGCCTTTGGATACGGTTTGTCCCGGGCTAACGGCTACATCACTATTATGGGCATACAAGGTAGACATACCATTACCATGGTCAATGATAACCGTATAGCCATAGCCACTAATCCAGCCGGCTTCCACCACAACACCACCATCTGCGATGCACTGGTGTTCCTTCATCGACACCAAAGTCAGTGCCCGCATGAAGACGACGTGTACCATAGATTGGATGAATACGCCAGCCAAAATCTGATGTAATCGGTGCGTTAACAGGTGCCGCCAATTGACCTGTACCTTGTACCCATGTAGCACCTCCGCTGCCACTGCCGCCACTAGCAGCTGCCGCCGCTGCCGCACGTTCTGCGGCTCGTTGTTGCAACATAGCGGTAATGCTAGCAGAGGATGCCATTAATTCATTATAGGCTCGTTCCGCTGTATCACGGTCGTTCATGGCCCGTTCTAATACAGCTTGGCGTTCAGCTTTTTCTGATTGATCAAGTTTTTGTTTTTTTCTTGTGCTACTTTTTCTAGTTCTAATACTTTCGCCCGATCTTCCTCTAACTTAGCTTTTTTTGCTAGCAATTTCTTCACGCTCTGTTTTTGATGGTGTTGATTAAATCCATATCGGATTGCAAAATACGTTTCAACATTTCCATACGGTTTTGCAAAAATCGCTAAAGTCTTTGGAGCCAACCACGACATCCAAATAACTTAAACGGCCATTGATATAAATATCTCTCACCCGTTTGTAGAATACTTTTTCACGAGACTGCAAAGCGAGCTTGTGCTGCTTTCAGTTCCGCCTCTGTTTTTGTAATATCTTGATCCAACTGAATCCGATCTGCTTGCACTTGTTTTAATTCTGCAGTAGCAGTATCTAATTCAATTTGTATAGCATGTAACTGTTCATATACGGTACCAATCGTTTTTTCCGCTTCCGACTTTTTATTCGCTTCATTTGTCATTTGTTGTTGGATATTTGACAATTGATTCGTTAAGTCTTCATCTTGGGCTTGATACCAATACGGTGTAGCCATCATGATAGAACCGCATAGTAAACTAGCTACTAGTGTTACTGTTTTCTTCTTCATCATTCCTACACTTTCATATATTGTTTTAACGAAATGGTACTACCAATAGCACCCACCAAAATACCTACACCAACTAATCCAAGGGATAGTTCATAGATAAATGGCATCATTGGCACTAATGGCATAAAGGCAAAGTTGGCAATTACTTCCATCGTAATATAGCGATAGAATTGCCATGTAGCAACGCCTGCTATAGCACCACCGATAGCGCCTAAGAACATACCTTCCAATACAAAAGGCCAACGGATAAACCAGTTCGTAGCCCCTACATATTTCATAATAGCAATCTCTTTACGACGAGCAAACACTGTTAAACGGATCGTATTAGAAATGATGAAGAGTGTTGCCCCTGCTAAGAAACCGATAAGCACGATACCGCCGATGCGGATAATTTTTGTGACTTCAAAAATTTGCTCAATCACATCTTGTCCATAATGGGCACTTTCTACTTCTGGGTATTTAGACACCACTTCTGCTGTCGTTTTTACTTGGTCAGGTGTATTGAAAGTCAACACATAGGACGTTGGCAATGGATTATGTCCATCTAGGGGAATCTAACAATTGCTGTTGCTCTCCTAAGCGCTCTTTAAAGCGTTTCATAGCTTCATCTTTTGTGACAAATTCAATATCCTTTAACTCTGGTAAAAGCTTTTTAATTTTTGCCTAGTTCCATCACTTGCGGCGTTGTTAAGTTATCTTTTTAAATAGATACTAATCTGCACTTGGCTCTCTAAATGGGATGCCAAGTTGTTAAGATTCACAACGCCACAGGCAAACACGCCCAAGATAAACAAGGACAGTGTCACAGTGGAAATAGATGCCAAGGACATCAAACCATTGCGTCGCATAGATTTGACGGCTTCTTTTACATAATACTTAAAGGTTCTAATTTTTCATGGAATGCGGCTCTCTCATTTGATCACTCACTACTCGACCACCTTCTAAGGCGATCACTCGTTTGTTCAGATAGGACACCATATCCATATCATGTGTTACCATCACCACGGTAGTACCGGAGTTGTTGATAGCTTTGAAAAAGGTCAGAAATATCACGACTCGTTTGTGGATCCAAGTTACCTGTCGGTTCGTCCGCAATTAATACCAATGGTTTATTCACAATGGCTCTAGCAATCGCTACCCGTTGTTGTTCCCCACCGCTCAAATCCTCGCGGTAAATCATTGGCTTTATCACTCAATCCAACCAATTCCAACACGTTGAATACTTTTTCTTGAATCACTTTCGGTTTTTCCTCGATAACTTCCAAGGCGAAAAGCAATGTTTTCAAATACAGTTTTTGATGGTAATAATCGGAAATCTTGGAATACAATACCTAACTTTCTACGCAAGTACGGTACTTTACTAGATTTGATACGCGTCACATCAACATCATTTACCTTAACCGTTCCAGAATCTGGTTGTACTTCATGTGAAAGTAATTTAATAAATGTTGATTTACCCGCTCCAGAATGTCCACAGACTAATACGAATTCTCCTTTTTCAATATGAATCGATACATCCTCTAAAGCAACAGACCCATTGTCGTATACTTTATGGATATTTCTAAATTCTATCATTCTATCATTCCCTTCCTATTTTTCGCGCCATACCTCGTTTGGTAGCGACTACAATATCAGTCGCTGTTAATCCATATTTTGCCATCAATTCTTTTGAGTACCGGACTCACCAAAGGTATCTTTCACACCGACAAATTCCATTGGTACTGGGCATTCTTTAACAACTACTTCTGCTACTGCACTGCCTAAACCACCGATGATATTATGCTCTTCTGCTGTGATCAATAGTCCTGTTTCTTTCGCTGCTGTTACAATCGCTTCTACGTCAATTGGCTTGATGGACGCCATGTTGATGACACGTACAGAAATGCCTTCTGCTTCTAACGTAGCCGCTGCTTCTATGGCTGGTCCCACTAAGGCACCGCAAGCAATAATTGTTGCATCTTTTACCATCACGTAATTGTTGCGATTTTCCCGGCACAAATGTGTAACCTTCTGGTGTCACATCTTCTACGCCAAAGACGGCCTAAGCGCACATACACTGGTCCATGATATTCTGCGTACCCAAGCAATGACAGCTTCTGTTTCTGCTGCATCTGCTGGCACCACAACTGTCATATTAGGCAATGTACGCATGCAGGAAATATCTTCTAAACTTTGGTGTGTCGCGCCGTCTTCGCCAACAGTAATACCTGCATGAGTAGCGCAAACTTTTACATTTAATTTTGGATAACATACAGCATTGCGCACTTGTTCAAAAAGCACGGCCTGTGGCAAACATAGCAAAGGAAGATACAAATGGTACTTTTGCCATGCTGCCAAACCAGAGACCTACAGAAATTAAGTTTTGTTCTGCAATCCCTACGTTAAAAGAAACGTTCAGGATAGACTTTTTTAAATTCATCAGTTTTTGTAGATTTTGATAAATCTGCATCTAATACAACAACATCTTTATGAGTGGCACCCACTTTTACTAAGCCTGCACCATATGCTTCACGAGTCGCTTTTTCCCATGATTACACCTCCAACAATTCCGCTACAAATTGATCACATTCTTCTTGAGATGGCGCCTTACCATGCCAGCCTGCTTGGCCTTCCATAGCTTGTGCGCCTTTCCCTTTGACAGTATTCATAATGACCATAGTCGGTTTATCTGTGGTTGCTTTCGCTTCTGTAACCGCGCGTGTAAGGCATCTAAATCATGACCATCCACCACGATTACATGCCAACCGAAAGCTTTGAATTTTTCATCAATTGGCAATGGACTCATAACTTTTGTGATGTCACCATCGATTTGTAATCCATTAAAATCTACAAACGCTGTTAAGTTGGACAATTTGTAATGCGCTGCAAACATCGCTGCTTCCCACACTTGTCCTTCTTCTAATTCGCCATCACCTAGCACAGAGTATACACGGTAAGAAGCGCCGTCAATTTTACCAGCTAATGCCATACCACAAGCTGCGGAAATACCTTGTCCCAAAGAACCAGTAGACATATCTACGCCCCGGAATGTATTTCATATCTGGATGACCTTGCAAGATGTGGTCAATTTTACGCAAATTCAACAACTCTTCTGTTGGGAAAAATCCTTTTTTTCTGCCAATGTAGCATACAACAGCTGGTGCAAAGATGTCCTTTGGATAAGACAAAACGATCGCGATTTGGATCTTTTGGCTCATTGGGATTTACATTCATTTCTTGAAAGTACAACAAGCTCATCACATCAGCAATGGATAAGGATCCTCCTGGATGACCAGATTTTGCCGCTGTTACAGATTTCACGATGTGTACGCGAATCGCTTTTGCTTTTTCTTGTATCAATTGTTTTTGTTCAAGTGTTAACATACTATACCCTCCCGTGTTATACACAATTCTAAGGTAAATTATTTATCATGCGAGCATGCCGATGGCAATGCGGGCATTCTCTAAGGCATTTCTTCTGAGTTCGTGAATCTTTCCTAGTGTTGCCTCTGTGAAAGTCTTGCATTCTAAGGCTTCCACTGTTCGATCGACTATAGGCTTTTACCTGTAAGGTATGTAAATCACCTACCGGTTGTTCACCAATCATATGAAGAAAGTTTAAAATTTTAGGATCATAGGAGATCCCCACGCAAGGTGTTTCCATTAAGGCACTAAATACTAATGCATGGAGTCGCACACCTATCATGACATCTACAGAACCACTGAGCGCTAGTAACTCTGTAGTACTATACGAATCAGCTAAGACTGTGGACTTTGTTCTCATCAGTTTAGCGATGGTTTCTGCTTCCATCGTATCTTCCCGATGTTGCATAGGAATGAATACAATCTGCGCATCCTTAGTGGTCTGGATTTGGTCGAGAGCCTCTGCCAATGTTCGTTGATAGTCTATGCAATCTTTCCAAGACCGTACAGATACTCCCACAATTGGTCGGTCCATAGTCACCCCATAGGACTCTAACATCGTACGCCCCATTGTGGTATCCACTGGGTGCATGCCTAGCACTGCATCAGCAGTCACTGTAATTGGTACATCATGAATGCCTAGTGAAAGTAACTCTTCTTTTGAGGCATGATCCCGTACGGTAATCTGGGACACTCGATTCAACACGTGACCCACTGTGGTACGAGCCAAAGGTTTACGCAAAGGTCCAATGCCTTGGGGCATAAATCATCACTCGTTTTCCCAATGTATTCGCTAAAGCGATAATACTCAAATAATAATATAAGCTACGAGCACTTGTTACATCTTGTAACAAACTACCACCGCCACTGATAAGCATATCGCAGTCTAGGGACCGCTTGATATATGTTCCACATAGCAAAGCGACCAATGGCTTTTCACCTTGTGTGTCTCCATCGTTTCCCGGGATTCCCAGAGATGACCGTAATCTCCGCCTGAGGTTCTAATTCAGCAATGCCCTGCAAGATAGAGCTCAATAAAGCTTCATCTCCGGCATTACCGAATCCATAATAGCCGGAAATGAGGATCTTACACATGGCTTTTCACCTCGTCCTTGGAACCAACGAATGCCATAGCCGATAAATCGTACTCCTATAATCGCTACTAAGCCGATGATGATACCTAAGAGTAATCCATCATAGCCACGGGCGATGGACATGTACACTGGTGTGCGCAAGTGGCAGAATGTTTCTACCATGGATGCGATACCGATGACAGCACCCACGGATAAGGCAAAGTGCAATACCATCGGAATCCGACGTCCTACGGCATAGGCTGCTAGCATAAATGCTTCGGGATGACCGATTAAAAAATTCTTTTTCGCGAGGTCGAGCATACATAGTATTTTTCCAAAAATCTACGTAACGCTAGCTCCCAAGATGGAACTGGTACGCCCTGCTGTATGACCACTACGTCCTACAAAAACATAGGCTACCACCGCTAAAGCACCTACGATTAATAGGCTATATACTTTGATATCAATTTGTACAAATTCTGTAATGAACGATTTTCACATCTTTCACAGAGGAAATGGTTCTGCCTTTCCAAATTGGAAAGCGTTGTAAGTAGGCTATGGCTGTTAATACCACTGGCGCCACAAAGGTTAATTTCACGCCATGGAATAAAAGCAAATTCCATAAAAGAACTGTGTGCTACCTAACATGGCAGCGATACTGATACCGCCCACAGTCGCAATCAAAGCGACCACCACTAAATATACGACAGACTCAACAGTACTTCTCCATGGGGATAACCCTGCATGGTTGCGTTTTGACCAACAATCAAAGATCATCGTCATGGCCAATACTGGCGCAGAAATTGCTGCAACCAATGCCCAAGCAGACATAATCTTTGTGCCTATTGTCATCATATAGATGGCTACAGAAAGAATGCTGCCTACTGCGAATAGGCCTAATAGGTACGGTTTGCGTACACGTACAAATTGTCCCAATGTCAACGTAGCCAAGCTAATGACGCCTGTCATCGTTAACAATCGCAACCAAGTATTCGGAGAGTACACTGGGTAAATTGAGGCTTCCCCGGTAGTAAATCCACGTGTTTCTAATTTATCTGTCAGTTGTTTCGCTACAAATAATGTAGTTTCTAAAGCTGTTCTATTATCTACACCTTGTTCATATAAAGGAAACAAGTTGTATCGGATATTTCGTTCAATGTCGCTAATGTAAAACCATTGCACTAACTCAGCGAGGCGTTAATTTGCGCACTTCTTCTTTCGATACAGTGTACAATCTACCTACTTTATAATGATTGGCATTGGCCATTTCCAAGAATCCTGCTTGTGGGAAGTATTGCAATTGGTTCACTGCTTCAATCCCTACTACTGGGATATGACGCGCTTCCAACTGTTCTAAGGTGCGGTCCACATGCAATGGATAGCCTAATGCTTCTTTCCCTACAAAGACCATACCTGTCACACCAGAGATACCATCTATGCGTGTAAACACGTGATCTACATCTTCCACGGTCACCCCTTTATAATTCGTAGGGCGCACAATGACGTGGAATCCGAGATTCGCCACTTCTTGGGCTTGTAATTTGGAAATACCCAAGTTCATATCTTTCAAAGAATCACTTGGCAATGCCAACCCTAAAAATAGGACCTAAGGATGTTTGCAACACTGTTACTTTATCCTTGCCTAACCGGCGCACTAAATCTTCCTGTACCTCTTGAAAGTAGGCTTCTTTGCCCGGAATGGTTCCGATGTAGGTCATACACGGTTGTGTACCTTCTATTTGCAACTGTTGCAAATCATTGGAGGTATACATGTGAATATGTCCCTGCATCCTTTTTCCTTTTGCAATGTTCTATCATAGATAGCCAAAGCTGTAATCCCCGCTTCCTTGGCAGATGCTACGGCATCTGTTAAGGAGTCGCTTTTCATACGCATTAGCACGCAATAATCCATCATAGTCAATGATATTTTCGATTTGCTCTCGCTGCGCCTCAATATGATGGCGCTCTTTTACAAGTAGCAAACCGCTCACAATACCTACACCTAGAAAGGCTAATAAAAATCCATGTGTAGATAGAGATTTGCTTTACTTTCATAGGTCCTCCTATTGTGCTACAGGATGTACAAATACATGAATTTCTTCACGACCGGTTTCTACGCGATTCAAGCGAACGGGAATCGGGAACTCTCCAAAGTCATAGAGAGGAATCGATTTCACAGCGCCACTAGATAAGCGGTTCAACGTTGCGCCACCAATGGACAACTTTTCAGTAGTGAAATACAAAGTATTGCCATCCGTTTCCAATCGGCCTTGGATGATCACCTTGCCAGAAAGGAATCCCCCTACATCGATACGCCCCCCCATGAGGACACCACGGTCAGAGATTTCCACAGTTTCAATGGTTAACCCTTTCGCACTGGAATTGGATAAATATTGTTCAATGTATCGTTTTAAATCATCTTGATGGATAATGCCTTCAATATGACCTTGTCCAAAAACTAGTGAAGTGCAATCGTTGATCCACGAATAATTCCATGGGAGAGATTTGAATATCTCGCAAGTCAAAAAGCCAATCGTTGTACTTTTAATTTTCCTAAGGTAACACCATCTACATATCCTCGAAAGGGAGTCGATGTCTCCCATGGCCAATTTAAACCCACGGAGATGACTCGATTCGCATAGATTGTGATTCTGGGTGTAACGCACCTTGCAAGCGTTCTTCTACTTGACTACTGACTAATGTAGGTAATACCAAGGAGGAGCCACCTACTACGATACCCGCCACTACTAATACAGATACTACTGTTTTTACAAGAAAATTTCTCACTGTTACTCCATTATATTGATAAATTTGCTTCTTTCTTCAAGAAACCTTCCATAAATTGATCCAAGCTACCATCCATGACAGCCTGTACATTGCCTGTTTCCACACTAGTGCGATGGTCTTTTACCATGTTGTATGGATGGAATACATAGGAACGAATTTGGCTACCCCATTCAATAGCTTGGTAGGTACCGCCCAATTGTTCTTTTAGTTCCGCTTGTTTTTCTAATTCTAATTCAAATAACTTAGCGCGCAATAATTTTAAACATTGTTCTCTATTTTGAATCTGTGAACGCTCACTTTGACATTGTACGACAATCCCTGTTGGTGTATGAGTCATACGCACAGCAGAGTCGGTCTTGTTGATGTGCTGATCACCAGCACCGCTAGCACGGTATGTATCGACTTGTACATCTTTCATATCTAGATTGATTTCTACTGTTTCATCAATTTCAGGCATTACATCGACAGCACAAAATGAGGTATGACGACGTGCAGCAGAATCAAAGGGTGAAATACGAACTAATCGATGAACCCCTTTTTCAGACTTCATATAGCCAAACGCATTCTCCCCTTTCACAAGGAAGGTGGCACTTTTAATACCAACTCTCATCGCCCACTTGTTCATCCATGAGAGAGACACTATATCCTTGTTTTTCCGCCCACCGCAAGTACATACGGATCAGCATAGAGCACCAATCTTGCGCTTCTGTACCGCCAGCACCGGCATGAAAGGTCAAAATGGCATTGTTCTTGTCATATTCTCCACTCAATAGAGCAACACTTCACGATGCTCTACTTCCTGAGTCAATGCATCGACCATAGCTGTCAATTCTTTTTCCATGGACACATCGTCTTCGTCATTGCCATTTCTAGCATCAGTTTCGCTTCTTCAACATCTGTGACAAGTTGTTTATAGCCCTCTACGGCATCTTTTCAGTTGTGTCGCCTCTTGGGAAATATCGCGCGCCGAATCTGGGTCATTCCAAAACTCAGGGTCGCTCATTTTTATATCTAATGTGAGTATGCGTTCTTCTTTTTGAGCGATGTTAAAGTGAATCCCTCATTCCAAAAATACGCTCCTCTAAATTGTCGATAGGGACCTTTTTAAGTCTTCTAACAATTTATTCACCTCTTTCTTTCATCCTATAAAACAAATGGCCGCACAGGAGATGTATCATCTCGCTGCGTGGCCATGAAAGTCTAGTCTACGTTTTGTGGTTCCAACACGTCTTCATGGTGGGTCTTAGCATCAGCTAGATGATCAACCGGTTCTTCTTCTGCTATTGTATCCACATTAATTTGGATGCGGTATAAATACATAATTGTTTCATCCGTAATAGCTTCTTTCATATTTTCGAACATGTCATAGGCCTCAAATTTGTATTCCACTAATGGATTTTTGTCCATATGCGCGTAGGCCGATACCTTCTTTCAACATATCCATCGAGTCTAAATGTTCCATCCATTTGCTATCTACCACTTTAAGCATGATTGCCTTTTTCAAGTTCACGCATATTGGCTTCACCAAATAGGGATTCACGTTTTTCATACTCTTTATGTGCAATGTCGATCAAGTGGTCTTGCAATTCTGCACGGCCAAATTCTTCCATTTTGCTCTACTGTCAACATGCTCGGCTCTAAGAAGTAAAATCTCTAAAATGTTTTAGTAAGCCTTCATAGTTCCATTCTTCTGGATATAATTTTTTTCATCTGCATATTGATTCATAGCGTTGATAATCAAATTATCAACCATGTGTAAAATCGTTTCACGCAAGGATTGGTTATTTTAAGATCAAACGACGTTGTCCGTATAATACTTCCCTGTTGTTGATTCATAACATCATCATATTCCAAGATATACTTACGAATATTAAAGTTATGATTTTCTACTTTTTTCTGTGCTCGTTCAATGGATTTAGTAATTAAAGAATGCTCAATTGGCTCATCTTCTTCCATACCTAATTTATCCATCATGCCAGCAATATTATCTGCGCCGAAAAATACGCATCAAATCATCTTCCAAGGATAGGAAGAATTGAGAGGATCCGTTGTCCCCTTGACGGCCGGAACGACCGCGCAACTGATTGTCGATACGACGGCTTTCATGTCGCTCGGTACCTAAGATGTGTAAACCGCCTAATTCAGCCACACCTTCTCCTAAGGAGATATCTGTACCACGACCCGCCATATTCGTAGCAATTGTTACCATGCCATGCTGACCTGCATTAGCAACAATTTCCGCCTCTTGTTCATGATGTTTCGCATTCAATACATTGTGCGGTACACCGGCTTTCGTCAGCATATCACTGAGCATTTCCGATTGCGTAATGGAGGTCGTACCCACTAGAATTGGTTGTCCTGTTTTATGACGTTCCACTACATCGCGAACAACGGCACGATATTTAGCGTCTTTTGTTTTAAAGATCAAGTCTGGCATATCAACACGTGCCAATACTTTATTTGGCGGAATTTCGTATACTTCTAAGCCATAAATATTGTTAAACTCTTGCTCTTCCGTTTTTGCAGTACCTGTCATACCAGACAATTTTTTTCATACATACGGAAATAGTTCTGGAATGTGATGGATGCTAGAGTTTGGCTTTCACGTTCTACACGTAAACCTTCTTTTGCCTCAATAGCTTGGTGTAAGCCATCGGAATAACGACGACCAAACATCAAACGGCCTGTAAATTCATCAACGATAACAACTTCGCCATCTTTTACAACATAATCTTTATCCCGTTCCATCATGGCATAGGCACGAAGGGAGGCACTCAACAAGTGATTTAACTCTAAGTTAGAGGAATCATACAGGTTTTTCGATGTGCAACATTTTTCAACTTTTGCAATCCCCTCTTCTGTAGGAGCAATTGTTTTTGTTTCTCATCGATTGTGTAATCTTCGTCTTTTCACCAAGTGTGGCACCACTTTTGCCAATTCATAGTAGCGTTCTGTAGAACGTTCCCCTCGACCAGAAATAATCAATGGCGTACGTGCTTCATCGATTAAAATGGAGTCCACTTCATCGACGATGGCATAGTTCAATGGACGTTGTACCATTTGATCCGCATGAACAACCATGTTGTCGCGCAAATAATCAAATCCAAACTCATTATTTGTACCATATGTAATATCTGCCCCGTAGGATTGTTTTTCGTTGGTCATAATCTAAGCCCGCTACGATTAAGCCAGTAGACAAACCTAGAAAATTATATAAACGACCCATCCATTCGCTGTCACGTTTCGCCAAGTAATCGTTGACTGTTACTACGTGCACACCTTTTACCAGATAGGGCGTTCAAATATACCGGCAAGGTAGCCACTAATGTTTTACCTTCACCAGTTCGCATTTCTGCGATATTACCACGATGTAACACAATACCGCCGATCATTTTGCACATCGAAGTGGCGCATACCCAATACACGTTTGATGCTTCACGAACCACAGCAAATGCTTCTGGTAAAATGTCATCTAATGTTTCGCCCTTTTGCCAATCTATCTTTTGAACTCTTGTGTCTTTTGCACGCAAAGATGTATCGCTCAAGGATAGTAATGATGACTCTAATCCATTAATCTCTTCAACAATAGATCGAATCCGTTTAATTTCTTTTTGCATTTTTATTGCCTAATAGTTTTTGTATAAAAACCTAACAACTATCTCAACTCCTTATATGTGGAATGTTTCAATTAAAGACTATGTATCTAGATTATTATAGCCTACTAGACATCAATAGTCAAAAAGAACTACATCAGAACTGCCATCTTCATGGTAATTTCATAAAAATACATGCTGAGTAGTCATCACTACCCAGAGATGCATGGTATTTGTGCACTATCAATGAAGATAATGTCTGTGTGTCATCGCCATTCTATGATGCATAGACCAATATTGATAGGACCTTTGTAGCGTTCTCAGTTGTTCGATCCTCGCTTCGCCTTGCAATAAGCATCGAACTAACTCGACGGACTCAAATATAGTTCATCAATTTTTCACAGCTTTCACATAATTGATGCTGTTTTCGTTGCGAATTAGCAAATCTATAAGACGTACATATTCTTTCACCGTCACATAGTCAATGCTAGTATCTTTCAATTGATTTCGAAGAATAGCCACATTCATCGATGTACTAAGAACACTCATGTAATCAATAGCCCCTGTCACCATATCTAAGGTAAGGGGATGCAACACCTGTTCACTAGCAAACATTAATGATGTAGAAAAAGAACCTTGTAAAAACTTCCCTTATTAATTGTATATTGATGTTCTTCCATCGTATACCTCACTAGAATTTTTATATACATACCTATGTATATCTTCTTTACAACTCTTTTTGATGCCTTCCCGACCTAGGGGCCCTCCTTTCTCCTATATATACTACCTATACATATTCTTATAGGTCTTATGGTCTACAGTTTCGATTGTTCATGATTGCTGATTATTTTCTATCATCATGATTTGCGTTTATCATATATGATTTTTCACAGGGTCAATTCTTTTATTGGTGAAAGTCTATATCGTTTACTCATAGACCATCTTGGTCTAGTTTATCCCCCAATATCTCCATCAAGTAACTTAACCAAGGAAATATAAAAAGCAGATACTGTTACACAGTATCTGCTAATCGTTAGTGCCGGAGGTGGGACTTGAACCCACACGGTGTTACCCGCTTGATTTTTGAGTCAAGTGCGTCTGCCATTCCGCCACTCCGGCTCGTCAACGATATTAGTATACACAGAGCCAGAAAAAAATGTCAACATTTTTCTTTTACTTTATTATGCATAAAACGCAAGAATATGTTGCATTTTTCACTCCATTCACATACTGACTTATACTTTACGTTGACTATAGGCTTCACAGGAGTCTACAAAAGCGTTTTTGCGACCACCTCACTACCAGAGAAATTGATATAGCAAAATAGGATGCTAGAATATTTTTATGCGCGTAACCACCTTGGTAGGCTTTTGGTTTACGACCGCCTACTAATTCAAAAAGCCCATGGAAATGGACTTCGGGTTGGTGTCATGGTGGAAAAAATGGAACTCGTGTCCACGCAAAGAATCTTTCACAGATCCTAAAAATATTCGGCTCTAACATGGTAGCACTCACATAGCCCACCCGTTGTAGCGTTTGTTGCATTTCACAAGTAGCCGGCACAATGCCAACCATAGGATATGTATTACCTTCAAAGTCTGTCACGGCTTCTGTCATATACATGAGGCCCCCACATTCTGCATAGATAGGCATACCCCCTTGGCTTGCCTTGCAGAATGCTATCACGCATAGATACATTATTCCCCAATTGCGATAAGAACATTTCTGGGAATCCACCACCGAAGAACACCCCATCCACATCTGGTAATTCCTTATCTTGCAACGGGCTAAAATAATGTAACTCTGCCCCTTCTGCTTCTAAAGCTGCCAAACTCGCTGGATAGTAAAAAGAAAAAGGCTTCATCCATGGCAATACCAATACGGGCCCGTTTTTCTACGGACTCCACGGCTTCTACTGTTTCTATAGATAAATCTGGTGCGCTTTGTGCCAATTCTGTGAGAGCCTGTAAGTTAACCATCACTTTCACAGCATCACGAATGGTAGCAATCGCTTCTGTGGGATCAATTTCCGTCACCGGTGTCAATCCTAAGTGGCGCTCAGGGGATTGCATCCGTTCATCGCGGCGGATAGCGCCCAATACAGGGACCCCTAGCTTTTTCATAGCCGTCCGAATCATATGTTCATGATTATCAGACCCTAACCGATTCAAAATAACCCCACCAAATTGCACCTCTGGATCATAATCACGGAATCCTTTTTGCAATAGCGGCTGCACTTTCACCCATAGCCTTACAATCGATGACTAATACCACTGGCGCATTCAAATCTTTAGCCACTTGTGCTGTGGAGCTGACGCCCTCACGTCCCCCATCATAGAGACCCATAACGCCTTCTGATAATAGAAATATCTGCCGTTTCTGAGCGACCCGCAAAGAAAGGAATTAATTTATGGGTGGTACAAGCCATGTATCTAAATTGTAGCACTCTCGTTGGCTAGCAATTTTATGAAAGCCCGGATCAATATAATCCGGGCCCACTTTAAATGCCTGTACTGACTTGCCCTGTTCTGTCAAAGCTGCTAATAACCCAGCTACAATTGTTGTTTTTTTCCGACACCAGAGTTGGTGCCTCGCAATGACAATTCTTGGTCGTTGTACAGTGTTCATAGAATACCTCTTAACGATCTTTACGTTTCGCCAAAATTGTAGATAAATAGTTTAATTTTGTATCTGATGGCAATGCATCCACATTACGGTATACTTCTTCTTCTGGCAAGCCTACACGAGAAATCATCACCGCATCTTCTGCCATGTCATGTTTGCGAAGTGTATCTTGCACTTCAGCAAAGTTTCTGTACACTTTCATAATAACTGCATCATCTGCCACTGCCAATACAGCATCAATTTTTTCTTTTGGTGCTGTAGCTGGAATGATGGCCAACACTTCTTCTTTTTCCACGATTGGATAGCCCAAGTGAGAACCGATAGCACAGAATGCTGTTACCCCGGGATCGTTTCAATCTCAAATCCAGCTGGACTCTACCAAGCGATACACATACATATACGTGCTATAGAACATAGGGTCTCCCAACGTTAAGAATACCACTTGTTTTCCTTGTTCCAATAAGCCCGTAATAATTTGGCGCGCTTCTTCCCAACCTTTGGATTGCTCGTTGTCATCTAATACCATAGGGAATACGACAGGAACGATTTCTGTATGTTCTTGAATATATGGTTCTGCAATATGCAATGCTACAGAGCCATCTTTCTTTTCTGTTTTAGGTGTAATAATAACGTCTGCTTCTCCTACGATACGAGCGGCTTTCACCGTCATCAATTCAGAATCACCAGGACCTACACCAATACCATATAATTTACCTTTCATCAGGACACCTCTTCTATTATCTATTTACCTAGGACTTGTGAAAGTCACCAGTCCCAAACTACGTTAACTAATTTAGTATATCATGATTGCCTATGTATGTATATGTAGTACCCACTATCATCAGTATCTATGATAGTTAAGATTATAAACGTTTTTTTGATATAAACCTTCCATTGCATCTGCCAAAATGTTCTGCATAAATGGCTTGAATTTCTGGATACTCTCCAAGACCTTTTACATATGGTACTACTTCATAACCTACTTCTGTTAACTCAGACAGTAAGCTATCTTCTTCATCACCAAACAAATCATTCAATGCATGGTCACCGCAAACCAATAACAATGGATGTAAATGTACTTTTTTATGAACTTCTTTTTCTTGCTCCCAACGTTGTAATACATCTTCTGGAGTTGGGAAGTTTTCCAATGTAGCAATCGATACATTGTGTAGCCCTTCTTGTTGCAATTTCAATTGTAGCACTGCATAGGACGCATTTCCCACATTGAATCCACCATGACCTACTAGTAATAGATCTTCTGTGCTAGGAACATCAAGGGTGCGGATAAATCGATCCAGTAAGATTTGATAATCATCTGGCACTTCCTCTTCTTGGCCCATAAAAATATAACAGCGGACGACCAAACAGAATTTCTTTGACAGAACCTTCTCCTTTGAAAAGCCATAATATTTTTGCGCAGTTTATCAAACTCCGCACCGCCTACTAAATGTGTAGGGTTGCACATAAATGCGTTCATACCCTTCCGCTACAATAGACTCCATCGCTTCCATTTCATTTTTGGAATACAATGCCTCTATCCTTTAATCGTTTAATGACAATTCGAGATGTGAAAGCCACCCGCACTTCATGATTCGGATGTGCCTTGCGAATCGCATCGACTACTGGAAAAATTTGGTTCTCTCTCGCACTGTCTACAGTTGAACCAAAAGATGTGACTAAAATAATCTCTTTCATGTTGTACCTCATACGTAAATTAAGAACATACCTACCTATAGTGTAAATTAAAAATTGCGTTCTGTAAAATAGATATAAGTCATTATCGATACAAATCATATATCCTCCCTTTCGGGATATTTCTACGCCGATACTGCAAAGACATCAAAAAGAGTCGCTCCCGTTATAACTATATAACGAGGAACAGCTCCTTTAACTATGTACTATTATTTTACGGTAATGAAGATGTCATCTCCTTCAACTACCACGTGAAGTGTTTTACCTTCTCCGGCACGCCCTCTAGGATGGCATCGGAAATTGGATCTTCTACAAATCGTTGGATAGCACGTTTCAATGGTCGTGCCCCCATAGCAAAGTCGGTTCCTTCTGCGACGATTTTTTCATCGCTTCTTCAGACACTTCTAATTCCATTCCTTGTTCATGCAATCGTGTTGTCACAGATTGTAACAAAAATGCGTACAATGCGTTCCAATTGTTCTGTTTCTAACGCATGGAATACAATCATCTCGTCAATACGATTCAAGAACTCTGGACGGAAATGAGCTTTCACAGCTTGAAGAACATCTTTTTTTCATCGACTCTTTGTCTTTTGCACTGCTTCTTGCTCCCCTTTCGTAGCTAAGAATCCCATAGCGACTGTATCTTCTTTTAAATACTTCGCCCCTAAGTTACTTGTCATAATGATAACCGTATTTCTGAAGTCTACGGTACGGCCTTGGTTATCTGTCAAACGACCATCATCCAGAACTTGCAATAAGATATTAAAGAAATCTGGATGTGCTTTTTCCACTTCATCAAAGAGAACCACACTGTATGGCCGACGGCGAACAGCCTCTGTCAATTGACCGCCTTCATCATATCCCACATAGCCCGGAGGCGCTCCCACTAGCTGACTCACCGCATGTTTTTCCATGTACTCTGACATGTCGATACGAATCATAGCATTTTCATCGCCAAATAAGTTGGATGCCAAGGATCTAGCCAATTCTGTTTTACCCACCCCAGTAGGTCCTAAGAATAAGAAGGAGCCGATAGGACGTTTTGGATCTTTTAACCCAGCTCTTGCACGGCGTACCGCTTTCGATACAGCGACAACAGCTTCGTCTTGTCCGATTACACGTTGGTGCAATTCTTCTTCCAAGCGCAATAAGCGTTGCGATTCTTCTTCTGCCACTCGTGATACAGGGATACCACTCCATTCAGAGACAACGGCGACAATTTCAGACTCTGTCACTACTAACTTGGATTCGCTGTCTTTTTGCTATCTTCTTGTTTCGATGCAATGTCAGATTCTAATTCTTTTTCTCTATCTCGAAGGGTTGTTGCTTGCTCAAAGTCTTGGGCAGTCACAGCGGCTTCTTTTTCTTTTCGCACTTGTACTAACTCATCTTCTAAGGCTTTCACATCTGGTGTGGCAGTAAACACAGCCATGCGCACCTTCGAGGCCGCTTCATCCATCACATCGATAGCTTTATCTGGCAAGAAACGATCCGCAATATAACGACTCGATAAATGCACAGCTGACGCCAAAGCTTCGTCTGTAATTTGTACTTTGTGGAAAGCTTCATACCGATCTCGTAGGCCTTTTAAAATGCTAAGTGCATCTTCTTCACTAGGCTCACCTACTTGTACTGGTTGGAATCTTCGTTCTAAAGCCGCATCCTTTTCAATATGCTTTTTATATTCATCTAACGTAGTGGCACCAATGACTTGGAAATTACCACGTGCCAAAGCTGGTTTCAAAATGTTCGCCGCATCCATAGCACCTTCAGAGGCCCCAGCACCGATCAATGTATGAATTTCATCAATGAACACAATCATGTCATCATGAGCTTGCACTTCATCCATCACTTTTTTGAGTCGTTCCTCAAATTCACCACGATATTTAGCACCTGCTAGCATAGATCCTAAGTTCACAGAAATAATTCGTTTATCCCGCAATGCATCCGGTACATCACCGCTTACTATGCGCTGTGCCAAGCCTTCGGCAATAGCGGTTTTACCCACACCGGTTCGCCGATAAGGACAGGATTATTTTTGTGCGGCGACTTAAAAATCTGAATCACTCGTTGAATTTCTGTGTCACGTCCGATGACAGGATCAATTTTCCCTTGTTTCGCACTTTCATTCAAATCAATTGCATAGTCAGCAATATCGCCCTAAATCGCTAGCTGTACCTTGACCTTGATGAGAGCCATCCTCTTCACCGCCAACAATGGCATTTACTTTTTCCACCACATCTTCTAGACGAATCCCTTTGGATGCCAACAATTGCATAGCTACGCTCGCCACCATCGGACAATAGGCCCAATAAAATGTGCTCTGTACCGATGTAATTATGACTCGCGACTATTGGCGACTTGTTGGGCTAAGTCCAAAGACATGTTTTGTGCGTGGTGTCATTTGTAACTGACCACCATTATGTGTCCCTTTCCCTACAGCGCGAATCACATCTTGTTCTAATTCTTTTCCTTTCACGCCCAACTCTGACAAAGCGCGGGCGGAGACGGATTTTTCTTCTTCCACAAGGCCCAATAACAAATGTTCTGTGCCTACATAATTATGTTTAAATTCAATAGCTTTTTCTTGAGCAATGGCTAGTGCACGTTTTGCCCCTTCTGTATATCGTTCTATCATCGTGTTCCTCCTTTAGTTCCTCGTAATAGTGTATCTCGAATGACTTGTGCTCTCTGACTATCTCGTTCCTGTGTGCCCATCGACTCTTTCCCTACTAATTTGGCAAGGAAATTTGGTCGTGTAATGACGAGCATTTCTTGAAAGTTCATAGTCACATCTATCAATTTCATATCTATGCCTAGTTGCACATAGCTCAATAGAGCTAGCGCTTCTTCCCCAGACATACGGCGTGCATGGGTCAAAATACCATAAGACCTCCACACCTTATCTTCTATGCCCTCTCGATCAGTAGTCCACAATTCCGAGCGAGCTTTTTCCTCTTCTTTCACCACACCTCGTACGATCTGTGAAAGTTGTTCAATCGTATTTTCTTCGCTAATGCCCATAGTTTGCTGATTGGAAATTTGGTATACATGTCCCAATCCCTCAGAGCCTTCTCCGTACAGGCCTCGCACAGAGTATCCCATTCGGATAATACTGCGGATAATACGTTGTAATTTTCCCGTCATTGCCAAGGCTGGCACATGAACCATCACGGATGCTCGCATTCCTGTACCCACATTGGTAGGGCATGCTGTCAAATATCCAAACTCCTTGGAGAATGCATAGTCATACTTACTTTCAATAGCATCATCGATGGCTACCGCCCGTTCATAGGCCGTTTCTAATTGCAATCCCAATTCCATTGACTGAATCCGCAAATGATCTTCTTCATTGACCATAATGGATATACGAGCGTCTTCGGAAATAATCACGCTACGACCCCGGCTAGTATCTGCTAAATTAGGGGAAATCAAATGTTTCTCCACTAATACATCTCGTTCCACCGAACTGAGTGACTCTAAATTAATTTTTGTAAAACTCTTACCATATGCCTTTTTGTAACGGACTAATCATAGCTCGCATATACCCATCAACGGTAGCAAACTGATTGGCATCACCCCGATTGGTAAAAGGAATGCCTGTAAAGTTCCTAGCTAATCGAATTCGACTAGATAGGACAATGCGATGTTCTAGGCCAGTTTCTTTCATCCAAGGCGACAAGGCCTCATCTAAAATAGTATGTAACATAGACCCTCCTTATTTCGATGCCCTAGACTGTTCTAAGGACTTGATTTCATCTCGAATTTGTGCCGCTTTTTCAAATAATTCCTGTTTTACAGCTTGCACCAATTCACTTCGCAATCGCTTAATTGTTTGTTCTACTTTCAAATCTGCTCGCCCCCACGCGTCTGGGTACACGTCCCTCATAGGATGTGGACCCTTGAATGCGTTTGATGAGTGGCACCAATTGTTGTTGAAAGGTTTCATAACAACCGTCACAACCCAATCGCCCTTGCTTGTTAAATCCCGCCATAGTCATGCCACATTGTGGGCAAGTAATGGTTTTACTCGTGCCCAATGCACTTTGTGGGTAAATCACATTGGCAAAAAATTGATTGTTAAAGAATGTATCATCAAACATAGAGGAAAACATGGATCCCGTTCCTGCGTCATGTTGATTAGCACAGTGTGGGCAATAATGATGTTGCTCCTTCACACCATTCACAATGGATGTCATATGAATGCTCGCATTCTCATTTCCACAAGATTCACATTTCATAGTCTACACCTCCTCATTGACGATTTTCATAATCGCTCGGTAAAAAACGCTCTGTCGCTTCTTTTTCGACGCTCTGTTGGAACATCTTGTAAAATTCTGACAAAAGCTTCATGTAACATAGCTGCTTCTCGTTTTGTAATACGAGATTCTTTCATATATTGAAATAATACTTTGTCAATATGACCAATTGTAAGAGGCGGTTCCTCTTCATGCTGTGGTTGTGCTTGCGGTAAAGGAATCCGTACTTGCCTAGTCATTGGTTCTACCACTCTAGTAATCGTAATCGATCCCCCTAGCCCTCGCCTAGACTGAACAATAAATCCACGATCATTAGAAAAGCGTGTGCTCAATACATAACTAATTTGAGAGGGAGCACATTCCAAAGTTTCTGCTAATTCATTTCTTCGTAGCGTAATCCCTTCCTCGCTCTTCTAATAACTTCGTTAGTATAAATTGTTCAATTTTATCTGCTAAGATACTCATCGTATACCTTCTTTCTTTCGTTTTTATTTGACCTTTTGTCTTTTTTATGGTTACAGTATATCTGACTTTTTGACCTTTGTCAAATATTTTTGACTTTTTGACTTTATTGTGTAAAAAATTTTTGATTTTTACTCTAATATCTAAGACTATAGGTCATACTCTACCATTTACTATATCATTTGTCACCAATTCACCAGACCTCTGGAATAGACTCACCATTACTATCCCTGATTGGTATATCAGGTAATACATAAATGGGGCCGTAACAAGAAGTAGGTTTTTACCTATTTGTTACAGCCCCATATATTCTAGCAAACAACATCACTCTTACCACTATCATTGTGTGATTTATATGTTGTGTGTTAGGTTTTTGTATTTTTGTGTGTTTGTGTGTTTTGTGTTTTATGTATTGTGTGTGTTAGGTGTGATAGGAAGTTCTCACTTCATTGTAAGAGTGAGTGTATCAATTATTGACGGCTTCCTAATTTGGAATCCAAGAATAATTGTGCAGAACGGCTATCTTGTGCAAATGTGAATTGATCTACTAAGTCAGTTGCATTTGCTTCTTCTTCTACTTGTTCTTCTACGAACCAGTTCAAGAAAAGATACTGTTGCATAATCTTTTTCTTCTAATGCTAATGCATATAAGCTGTGGATTTTGCCAGTGATCATTTGCTCGTGAGCTAATACAGCTTTTTGCTACTTCTAAAGGATTAGTCAAATTAGATGCAGTATTTTTTTACATCACCCTAATGTTACTTTTTCATTGTTGCTTTGTAAGTAATCGATGAATTTGAAAGCGTGAGTTACTTCTTCTTGGTATTGTGCACGTAACCATGCGGAGAAACCTTTGAAGTTAGCATCAGCCATAGCTAAGGAAAGAGCTAAGTAAGTGGATGTCGCGTTAAATTCGAAAATTACTTGTTCGTTTAGAGCTTGTGCTACTTTTTGATTCATGTTTTTATACCTCATATATAACTATATAAACTTAATACTATATTGATGTGTTCCCACATCGTGATTTCATTATAACAGATAAATCGAAATAAATCAATCTTCTTTTTTTCTAATTTTTCGATTTTTTTATCATTTATTTTAAATTTTGATAATCACTCTACATCACAAAGACTGAAATGCTCACTCATTCATGCATAACCTACAGAAAGAGAGTATACTATCTATGCAAGAACTTTCATTATATATAGTATGACAATATAGGAGGTGAGATATATGATGAATCTAATCACTCGTACTTTTACTAGAGCCAAACAACGTGCTAGCTCTCACAAAGTAAAAGTCTATATCATCTCTGGATTCTTAGGGGCTGGTAAAACGACATTTATCCAGCAGTTGATTCAGGAATTACCCGATCCACGACGAATCCTAGTGTTAGAAAACGATTTCGGTCAAGTCAATTTGGACGGCGCCCTTCTTCGTGAACAAGGATATACAGTTCGCGAACTCACATCCGGCTGTATTTGCTGTAGCCTAGCTGGAGATTTCCGGCGTGCTTTGGTGGACATTTTGGATACCCAAGATGTGGACTATATCATCATCGAACCATCTGGAGTTAGCCAATTGTCGGACATCCTCGCTATTTGCAAAGATTCATCCATTGCAAAACGCATCGAGCTCACCGGTTGTGTATCCATTGTGGACGCTATGCGTGCCCCTATGTATTACAAAAAAACTTTGGCATCTTTTTAAAGATCAAATCGCCTATTCTAGTCAGGTTTTTATCAGCCATCAAGAAGAGGAAGAGCTATTGCAAAAAGACATTGGAGATCATCCGCATCTTAAATCCAGCAGCGCCAGTCTACATCGTGCCATGGAAAGAGATTACGCTTTCAAAATACATTTCTATGTACCCTAGAGAGCAAGCGGTGTCATCTTTAGCTCCTAATGAGACAATTGAAAATCACAAAGGTCATCATACGGCGCGGAATCACCCTGAGATTCCCCATCATGACCACATCGCGCATCATGCACAGGCAAAAGACGCATTCTTAACTTGCACTGTAGAGTGCACGTTACCACGCACCATTGATGAGTGGCAGGATCATTTAAAAGCCCTCATCGAAACGAATACAACGGGGCATATTTTACGCTTAAAAGGTTGTATTCCCCTTTCCACAGGAGGTCAAGCTTTGGTACAATATAATGGAAGTAGTTTAGAGATTACCCCTACTACTTTGCATGATTCCTATTTAACCATCATCGGTCCATCTTTGAACGATGATGCTTTACAGTCTTTTATTAATGGAACAATGTAACACTATGCAAACTATCCCCACCTATGTAGTGATGGGCTTTCTCGGTTCTGGCAAGACCAGTGCCATCACTGCTGGTATTGAAAGTCATAAAATTTCAAATGTTCTTCTGTTTCAATTTGAGCAGGGCTTACAAAGTCCTGCTCTTTCCGACCACAGAGTGCGTACCTTTTCCATCGATGACGATTCACAGGCAACGATAGAATCTTGTCGACAAGCCCTAATGGATCATACCTATCGTGAACTATGGATTGAATGGAATGGTATGGGCTCCCTAGACACATTTGAAGACCTCTTTCTTCACTCTCCCTTAGGCAATATGATAGATATTAAACACATCTATTATGTAACACAGCCACAATGGATTGAAACACAGTTGCCCTATCTAGGAGAGATTCCGCTTTCACAGATACGCTATGGCGATACAATCATTATTGGCAACACCACGCAAGAACAAGGCACGGCCTACATCGAATTGGCGCCTAACAGCGCTTGGATTGCCTGCCCAGATGTCAAACAATGGCCTGTGACAAAGCCTATACAAGAGCCTAAAAAACGATGGAAGCCCTATGCAATTGTCCTAACGATACTGGCCTTAGCCTATATGTTCTATGCCCAACCTAATTGGGTCACTATGACGACGGCCATCGTCTTGCAGATGATACCTTTCTTGCTATTAGGAACGGGCATTTCTGTTATAGTCGAACAATATGCCTCGCCGTATCGCATCGAAAAGTATTTACACAAATCACCTTTCTTTGCCTATATACTTGCCATCATCATGGCTTGTACCATGCCACTTTGTGATTGTGCTGTCATTCCCATCCTGCGAAGTTTAACCCGGCAAGGTATGGCACCTAAAATAAGCCTATTCTTTACCATGATTAGCCCTCTATTGAACCCCATCGTCTTACTCTCCACCTATTATGCGTTCCCCAAAGAACCTATGATACTATGGGGAAGACCCTTACTGGGGATACTGCTTGCATTCCTAGTCAGTCAATATTGTGGCCCTCGCATCTACGGGCGCACCGATGCGTTCCCACCATGGAAACAGTTGACAATGGTCAAATCTCTATCGAAAGACACAGGATTTTTCGGAAGATTACAAGAAGAAACTCTGCGCCTATTGCCCTTTATCATAATTGGGTCTATACTAAGTAGTGGGTTACAATTATTTTTACCAAAACAATGGCTTCATGACGTATCCTTATCCGGATCTATCTTAGTCATCCTTGCTATGATGGCACTGGCCTTTTGCGTATCCATCTGCTCCACCGCAGATGCCATTATCGCACGGTCCTTTTGTAAGCGTCATTCCATTGCTCGGAATTTTGGCATTTCTAATCTTTGGCCCCTTTATTAGATATTAAAAACTACGTCTTGTTACGTAATTTGTTCCCTAGTTCGTTTGTGAAAGTCTATAGTATTTCCATTATTCTAGGGACAGCTATGATATGTATCGTATTTTCACTGTTAGGAGGTTATGCATTATGAAGTATATCCCTACCATCAACATCCATGCCGCTGTAGAAATTGTGGCCTCTGCTAGTTGCGACCTATCCCTGTTATATTTATTAACAACAGGCTCTATTTATCGTTTGATTGCCCCTAATTCCTATATCATCGCCTTACTATGGGCCTTGACTATCTTGTTATTATGGAGCACTATCAAAGCCCGCAAACACATATTCCGTCGTTCCTATGGTTCATCTTATAGAAATGCCATCTTGTACGGATTATGTACATTGCTCTTAAGTCCATCCATCTTCCATGCTCAAGCCTTTGCACTACCAGCAGAAGAACCTGTGGACCAAATCATTTCCATCACCAAAGAACCAGTTCCAACGAACGATTATAAAAAAACATCGGCGATGGTATCGACGACGCACATCGACACATTACATTAACATCCAGAAACTATTATGATACGATTTTGAAAGTATCCAATCACATCGACAAATACAAAGGCTATACAGTCACTGCTACTGGCTACATTTCCTATCACGACAAAGCCTTGCAAGGGAACGACTTTGTATTAGCTCGCGACTTGATGATCTGTTGCGTAGCAGATATGTCCCCATTCGGATTGCCTACAGAATATTCCTCTACCACACCATTGTTAGAACACACTTGGTATACTATGGAAGGAACCATCGGAACACGTAACTTCCACGGCGTAGAACAACCATACATCGTGAACAGCAAAATTACACAAGCCGATGCAATCGATGGGTATATTTTTCCTAACTAATAGGTAAGGAATCTCTTTAGAAACGACAAAAAAACACGTATACCAGTGTTATCACTGATGTACGTGTTTTTTTGATATACTATTCATATTTAGTACTACCTATGTTAGAATAAATAATAAATACAATTTTAAAGTTGATATCTGTATTAAATCGAAAGAAGGTTTCTAATGAAACGAATCACTATGACTCTAATCTCTTCTTGCTTTGCTCTATTTTTATTTTTCTGTATGCATACACCAGCAAATGCAACAGATATTTGGGTAAACTATGATCGATATGAAAATATAGACACCTATATTATGGATGATACAATTTCTTATGGAAAAATCCTCAAATGGCCCTTTGGATATCCGTATCTGTAAAACATGTACAAAATGGTAGAGTAAAAGAAGTATTAACATGGAACTTCGTCAAGTATAAAACAGATATGTGGCGATATTACACCAATACAATGAGAGGAAACAGCTCTATTGTAGATTCTAATAACAAGGTTTTTCTGTATACAATAAATAGTATCGGTTGGCCTTATTATATTGATGGATATTATATCTATTAATTCCATATTAAAGTATACAAGCTCTAATATCTCCTTATTATCTACACTGCTATTCACATTTTTGTATACACAAATTCTATACATTATATATACTTTCTCTACATGGAGATGTATAATAGAGACATAAGGAGGTATATTATGGCACAATTAAACTTAAGGATTGACGATGAACTAAAAAAAGATGTTGATTTTGTATGTAGTGAACTTGGGTTAACTATTTCGTCAGCTATTCATATCTATTTACGTAAACTTAGCCGTGAACGGCGCATTCCTTTTGAAGTAAGTATTGACCCTTTTTACTCTAAAGAAAACCTTCAACACATTCGAGAGGGAATTGCTGCATTAGATGCGGGATTAGGGTGTTGAACACGCCCTAATTGAGGAGTAAATCTATGAAGCTAATATGGTTCGATTCAGCATGGAAAGATTATTTATATTGGCAAGATACAGATAAAAAAATACTAAAGAAAATTAATCAATTAATACGTGATATTCAACGTACACCCTATACTGGAATCGGCAAACCAGAACCCCTTAAGTTCGAATTGTCTGGGTGTTGGAGCCGAAGAATCACAGATGAACACAGAATAGTGTATCGAGTTCAGTCCGACTATATTGAAATTATATCTTGTAAATTACATTATAAGAACTAAACTCATAAAGCCATACCACATCTGGTACTCCAGATGTAGGTATAGCTTTATTATTTATATATTAAAAATTTATACTCAACAGCAATCTTAGTATAGTCACCTAAGTCAAAGTGTTCTCCACCATATAACGTATCTCTACTATGGATTCCTTTGGCATTAAATGTATAAGATGCATATAGGTTAATATTTTGTACTGGCGTGTATCTACCTCCTACGGTAAAGCTTTGTACACCATCTAAATATCGATCTGGTAACGAATGGGTTCCATTACCACCGATAAATGATCCATGTTCAAAATACTTATAATCTACATAGGCATTCCATGAACCAGCTTTTGTCTGTTCGGGGTATCCCACATCTAGGCGAAGTGTCCAGAACTTCGGATACGAACCAATACGTCTGCCTTTCGTAGTAATTGTACTACCAGCATATGTATACATGGTATCTCCGTTTAGATATTTACCTAGTGATGTTCTATTTTGACCCATATCCATCGATACTTTTAACGTATTGGATGGTCTCCATACCGCTCCTAGCCCAAATACATTTGCAATTTGATTGTATGGATATACCTCATTTCCAGAATCATTGGCATATTGTAATACTCCTAATGCATCATTCATCGAACGCATATACCAAGCCTGTATTCCCCAATGTCTTCCTAGTTGATGTTTAACTTGCGCAAAGAGGGCTCTATTTACGGATGGAATTGTATCCTGTACTAATACATTACCAACCACAGGAACACTATATCCTTCTTTTTCTAATAGATGCAATGGCAAGGAACTATTATTTTCTGGTTTCCATAACTCACTAGCTAACAATACCAATACACGTTTAGCTAACGGTGAAATATTACTCTTTACAAATCCAGTAGCTCTAGATCCATTCGGCAATTTTTTCGTCAAGGTCATCCAAGCAGTATCTTTATTCCAAAGCGATGTAATTGCCTTAGCTTTCGCTTCCTCTTGTGTCATGCGAACAAATTTAGAGGCATCAAACTTGGATACTGCTATACCACCATAGCGTTTACCTCGATTAGTGGTCCCAAGGTCTTCTAATACATCCTTCCCTCCATAAGTTCCATATCCATAGAACTCAGAGTGCAATTTATAAGATCCATCTTTCAATAAGCCAGAGTTAGAAACATATCGATTCCAATCCTCATTGTTTTCCCCAACTTGCATTGTTACATCCCATGCTTTTGTAGCATCTTTTTCTAACAATGCTGTATCATTAGAGGCACTCTTCGTATATACTTGTGGCAAATCTGTAGTCATATACTCTCCTACAACTTGTCCACCGCATTAGTAATCTGTAACTTTTCTCCATATAAAGCTATTCATGTAATATTGACCGCTTCTATCGTGGAGTTTTTATACAATTGAGGGGTCATCCTTTTCGATGATTTTCATATATGCATCGATAATTGCTTTTTTTCCTCTTCTGGATTTTGAGCACTTTCCAACTTATCTCGCATAGTTTTAAAGTCTTTTACCACTACACTACCATCTGTATATTCGCCTGTTAACCCCACTGTATCAAATGATCCTTGACCCAACCATTCATCTTTTGTTGGTGGTCTAGTAAATGATGTTTTAACAGCATGTGTATAGGCAGAATCGTGTATACCTGTGCTACGGTGGAAATCTCCATATCCAATCCGTACTTCTGTTGACGGATTAGACCATATAGCTTTCACTCCATCATAAGAATCAGTAAACCAATATCCAGTCGTACCAAATGCTTCATACAAACGGCCAATAGCCCATTTCCAATCTTGTACAGCATGGTTTACTTCCAACCGTTGTAATGACACTGTTTTTATACCTTCGTGAGCCCCTGCATCAAGGGATTGTCCCTTTCCACTATAGGAATTTCCTTCTAAGGCAATATCTACAGCAGTATCTTTAGTTACATTACCTTTTACCCCTAGCTGTACAGAAGAACTATACCCATGATTAGCCTTTTCAATATAGTTTTTTTATAAGCATCCCCTATTGCGCTAGTTGCTGTAACCTCTAGCTTCTCTGGGTTTCTCTTTACCAGTAAAGCTACTCCACTCTCCGTGATAGGATCCATAGAATGCAAGTGGTTCTTGTACTGCCTCACCTTGAATAAACCAATTCAATGGTGTCTCAAAATTTGTATGGGATAATTTCGTAATTCGTTGGTAACTACTTTCACCACTATCTCCACCAAACTTCATATGTAAGCCTACTTTTGTACATTCTTTCTTGATGAGCTTGTGCGTCATCACGGTGATTAAATATATTATCAACACCAATATAAACTAGAGAGTCCTTTCCTAGTTTCTTTTGGAGCAATCCATTCCAGATACCAAAACTTTTTACTTTCATAGGTTTGTTTTGCCCTCTTCTGCAAAAAGCATATTGTGGGTCCCCATTACCTAAATCATTATGTACATAATTACCATTGTTAGCTATCGTATTGCTATCTAACATATGAATGTAGTAATCTCCCCATATGGATGCTTGCCAACCGGACTTCTTATTTTTCATACTGTAATCCCTATATCGATTTTGTGAACCGGTTTTATTTAATAGCTGTTCTGGCATTGTAGGGTCACTTTTTGTTTCGTGCATGTAAATATGTATATCCAAGACGTGTAGATAGATTAGAGTTGAATGCATATTTAATTTCACCTTCTACCCCAGTAATCTCAGCTTTTCCTATATTTTTTTAAAACTATATATCATATCTGGGGGCGCCATCCATGTATTCTTTCCCTGCATCAGGATTAAAAATTCATTAGTTTCCCAGTAAAAATATGTTGTCATATAATTTTTTTAATATCATTATGGAACAGCATCAAGCGACTATGAAGTCGTTTTTGTATCATACTCAACACCTACATCGACATTCATTGATGTTTCAGGTTTCAAGTTAGGATTTCCAATCCAATAATATCCTAATTTACCAACGCCAAAAATCATATGGCATGCCCTGCATACATTTCCCAATTGTAATACAACTCTCCCATACCAGGGCTCGGTATAAGCTGTCCCTACATTTGTTTTCAATCGATAATTTCTATTACCATGTACATAATGAGTTAATCCTAAGTTAAATGTCATAGTATTGCCAAATATGTTACTATGATCCCAACGAACAACAGGCATAACATAGGTATTTTTATTAAATCGCCAAAAATCTGAAACTGCAAAATTGGCTTTTTTTATGGTCGCTGTTCCTATTGTTTGACGATTTCTTCGATTCGTTCCTTCTTCTGTGAAAGTTTTTTTTCCATGCCACTTTAATATTTTTTGCGTCATAATATCGGCGCATAATAATATCATCATCTGGTAAATCACCATCTTCATTAGGTGTTCGAAGGCTTTCATTTTCAGAACGCAATTCTTCTGCAAATGTATGAACCCTATCTTCATCTTCTATATCATTTGTATAATCTTGATAGGTATAGCTAGGAATAACAGCTTTTCCGTGCGAGTCTTTATATCCATACAATTCATAGGCTTGATCATATTGTGGTATATCTGCATCATCACGGTATAGAGCATAATCATACACCTTAGAGCTTGGTTCGCCACGCCCTTTATCACTGTGTAGATTTTTTTATCAAAATCCCATGGGTTAATATATTTTTGTATAGATAGATTTGGCACTTTTTAGTCAGCTACCCTCACCATGTTCTTCACTATAACCAATTTGATAAGACACAAGGTGCTGATCATTTAATTGGTGATTAAGGTTGGCATTCACTTTCCATTCTCGGTGTTTCACATCATCAATATACCGTAATGTGTTTTTACCTTCATATGGTGAAAATGCTTCTATTGATGAAATTGTATTGTCAAATTCTTTTTGATTAGATAGAGAAACATCTACTTTCCAATCTAAATTCTTTTTGTTATTTCCTGTATAGATCAATTGATGTCTCCATCGTTCAATATTTCTTCCATAATGAACTACTGGATCTGGAGCATCATCAGAATGTTTAATATCTCGTTTAGTATCTTCTTTCCAAAAACGTAGTTTGAAGACTCACATGATGATTCTTATTAGCCTCATATTCAGCATGAGCTCCTACTTCCTTAATATCACCATAATATCGCAAAGCATTATGTACAGACCCCACTTGATTCATGGCACCTCTAAATTCTTGCTCACTATACACTGGCATGATATCTCGTTTACTGCTATACACAGAGATCTTCCCTTTTCCTATGCGTCCAGAGTTGGCTCGAAGAAATACATTGTTATACGGAAATACACTAGAGTTTCCCTAATTCTACGTCCCTCTACGTTCACTTCTAATTGACTACTATCGGTTGGCTTTGTAGTCACAATATTGATAACTCCGCCCATAGCGTTAGCCCCATATTTAGCGGATGCAGCGCCTCGGATCACTTCAATACGTTCAATGGATTCCGCCCCCAACCGTTGTAATTCATCACCTTGCCCTAAATATGCCTCCATTTCTCCCATTACAGGTTGACCATTAATTAAAAGTAATGTATGTCTTGGTTCAGCCCCACGAATTGACAGAGCTACACGTCCCATCGCGTCTACTGTACGACTAACGCCCGTTTCTGTAAAAATAATATCTTCTACAGATTTAGCCTGCCTATTCATAATATCAGCTTTAGTAATCACCGTTGTTGATAAACTTTCATCTTTTAAACTTTTCTATAATTGGATTTGCACTTACATATACAGAGTCCGATGTAGCTCCCTGCACACTACCTAGTGAAAAGTAAACACCAAGAAGCAATTGCTCCTGATATCCATGCTTTCTTACTTCTATACATTTACAACACATCCTTTTCATAAAAACAATAATGATTATCATATTTACTGTATACCTTTCAAAGTCATACTGTCAAGAGAATCTATCATTTCCGTTATAATTTATTATGCATATCAACTGTACGATATCCATAATAGATTATGATAAAAAGCCATACCCCACCGGTACTCCAGACAAGGTATGGCTTTTTAACATACGCTGTTTCTATGAACTTATTGTACTAAATTGCTCACTGTATCAAAGAGTGTTTCTGCCTCTCGGATGCGTTGTTCTCCGCCCATTACGACGATGTGATTATCTTCTAGTACTTTTTCGATGACATCGGCCAATCCTCGCAAGTCTTCTACTGTGGTATCTAAGACTTGTTGACGGAAGGCTGTCATATTGGCTTCATTGGTTTTGCTATAGTATAAACTCATAGCACGAGCCCCTTGTAAGAATGGTGTATTCGACACATCCAATCCGCTCATGGTGCCAATGATATATTTACGCATTTCCCGTGGAGATAAATCTAATTCACGTAAATACGTAGGCAATCCATCATAGACTTTCAATGTATTTTTCTAAGTTTGGATCGCGATAGGAACAGAATACCATATTACCATTATTATGGAAGTTCGCAAAGGCACCATAGGCACCGCCTTGCACTCGAATTAAATTCCATAAATAATCATAGCGCAACATGGTTTCTAAGACGCTCATTGTGCCTGTATGTGTGCCACCATGGTCTCGGAAGTTACCACCTTTTGCTACATATTGCACCTTAGCTGACGTAGCAAGCCCTTCATTCACATAGGTTTTCGTCATTTCCAGTTGAGACTCCCATGTGTCATTGCTCAATACACTAGTGATATCTTCTACATGTTCTAAGAATCGTTCTAACTCTTCTGTGGTGCCTACGAAGGAGATTTCCAAATTATCTTTTCTAAATAACCGTTGTTGTACTTTCAACAATTGCTCCGGCACACCTGCTAACAATGTTTCATTGTTTAATACTTCTACTAAGCGACGGAAATACCCCAATGTATCTTGATCTCTGAATTTTTCCAATGGAAGATACTTTTTGCCAATAATAAGTTTGTGACAATTGTATTACCTCGACGGAACGCCTCTGTATCCCAGATAGCTTTACCTTCTTTTAGCAATTCTACTAATCGTTCTTGGCTATCGAATTTCGTACGTCCTATAATTTCTCCCAGAAGAGATGTTAAATGACCAATATTGGATGCTAAGGCTTTGCTACGAACCACCGCCAACGGTACAAATGTATCTCGCTCATTATAGATGGACACTGGTAGGACATCCATCGTGTATCCACCCTAAATGTAAGTTAATTTCTTTGGCTACGTCTGCATAGGAATATCGTTCTGTATCGAGTCGTCCCAACACATCTGAAAGTAATTCCGCATAGAACAACTCATCTTCACGCAAGGATTCCATATTGAAATACAAGCCTACATAGTTAATGCCTCGTCTCTGGCACATCGATATGATGGATACGAATACCATTATGGTTAACTTCACAGCGTGGCGTTACTTCTACTACTGGAGAAATATCGGATAACTCCAATAAAGGTATTGTCGCCAAAGCCTCTTCGGAATCTACAGCTTGTTGCATTTCTTTTTAATTTCGCTGTTTGGTCGATAATGTGAGCTATCTGCTCTTGTGTCATTGTCGCCTTTATGGACGCTAATTTTTTTCTTTATCTTTTTGCTCTTTTTCTCTTGCAAGCCTTTTTCAGGGTACAAGGGAGATTAAACCTTTATGAGCATTCTCCAAGATATAGGTACGCAATAAACTTTCATAGAAATCTGTGGAAAGTCCCTCACGGAGTGCTTTCAATACTGGCTCATATTGCAATAACTCAATAGGATCATTGTCATAGAGCCAATTATCCATCACTCGTAATCCGTAGGCAAGGCCAATTGGACGGCCTCCAAAGTCAGCCTCGCGTAAGGTAAATTCAATGCGATTTAAGGATGCCTCAAGCAATTCTTTATCTAAGCCTCGCATCCACTAACTCCCGCAATTTGCCTTCTACCACATCTTGCAACTGCTGTTGTTTATCCATTTCAGAGCCGGTAACAGTCACTTCAAATAAAGGTTGGAGCATGCTATCCATATAATAGCCACTCACGTCGCTACCAATATTGGCTTTCACCAAGGCTTCTTTTTAACGGTGCAGACCCAGATGTAAACAAGGCATGATTAAGAACCTCAAAGGCTAAGCTTTTGGGTAAATGTCATTTCTGGGAACACATAGGTCAAGGAATGCATTACCTTTCCTTCTTCACTTTCATCGGTACCAATCCCATATGGGAAAGATGCCACTATTTCCTCTTGCAAAGGAGCTTGCATAGCAATCGTAGAATCTAGGTCAATGGCATGGAATTTCGACAAATATTCGTCATTGATAAACACCAATGTGTCTATAATATTCATATCCCCATAGAGGTACATATAGCTATTGGAAGGATGGTAGTAGGATTCATAGAAGGCCTTAAAAATCTTCATAGGATAAATCCGTAATATTGTCAGGATCACCACCAGAGTCATGACCATATGTTGTATCTGGATATAATAATGCCATTTTATGACGTTGCAATTGTGCATCTGGAGAGGAGTATACCCTTTCATCTCGTTATACACAACACCTTTATAGGTCAATAGATCTTCTGGAGATTCCAACTCATAATGCCATCCCTCTTGCATCACAATCATAGAATCCTTAGCCACACGAGGATAGAACACAGCATCTAAATAGACATCCATCAAATTGTGAAAGTCTGCATCATTCTTACTTGCCACTGGATATACAGTTTTTATCCGGATAGGTCATAGCATTTAAGAATGTATTCAAAGAGCCTTTCACAAGTTCCACAAAGGGTTCTTTCAAAGGAAATTTACGGGATCCGCACAACACGGAATGTTCTAAAATGTGTGCCACCCTGTGCTGTCATGTGGAGGTGTACGGAATGCCACATGGAATACTTTATTGGAATCATCTGCTTGAATATATAGTAAGCGTGCCCCTGATTGCTCATGTTTCAACATGTACGCAGTACCATTCACCTCTTGTACAGGTTCTACACGTTCTACGCGAAAGCTCTGCATATACTGTATGTAACTTCATAATACCTCTTTTCTATCTAGTAAACATAGAACGGTCATCCCTACTGACTAGTTCTGAACGTTGTCATATACCTATGTATAACAATTTGTCATAATTCTATTTGTATTATATCACGTTCTCAATGAGAATCATAATACAAATATATACACAAGGCTTGCTAACATCCAAATCATGGTCCCCCATTTATAGGCCTTAATACCCACACCAAAGTCAATATTATGACTGATATTATATCGTGTCACTGCATAAGGGATCACTGTGTACAATAGCCATGCCAATACCATGTAAGAAAAATCTAACTCATAGCGCACATGAGATACGAGCAACTCGGAGATAAATATGGTATCCCAAATCCAACGATCATACACATTGTTAGGTTTCTCTTGGCCCTCTAAAAATAGGGACGCAAGTGAGACACTGATACAATCTCTAAGACTTGCGCAAAAACCCACACCTATGGCAATGGCAAGCACCGTTTGTACGATAGTCACGCCATCAATACCAAGAATGTTAATATTCCCTGTCACGCCATACACAGCGACCACAATCATACCCAACAATTGTAAAGCTTTTGTAACTTCTTCCTTTTGTTGTTCTTTCACTGTGGATTGCACATAAAACATGCGTTGAAAGGGTGTAGAAATTCGATTCAACACTAATGCTACAAAAATTGCCATCATGGAAACCATATTATACCTCCCCTAAAAATACTGTTAATAAACGATTCAACTCGATTTGGTCATAGGTACCCATCAATTCCCGTGCTGAATGCATCGCTAACAATGGTAAGCCGATATCCATAGTCCGCATCACAAGCTGTGCCGACGAAATAGATCCCACTGTAGAACCGCCTGGTATATCAGACCGATTCACATAGATTTGATGCTTAATCCCATGCGTTTCACAAAGGTCTGTTACAATCGCTTGGGCCACTGCATCGCCTGCATAAGATTGGGAGCTGGCTATTTTCAAAACAACACCACCATTTAATGTAGGATAATTTGTAATGTCGTTTTTCTCTCCATAATTTGGATGATATCCATGGGCCACATCCGAAGAAATCATGAATCCTTTTTGCAATATCTGCATCGCAAGCTTCCTCTGAAAGACCCAATGCTCGATACACACGACGTACTACATTCGGTAACAACAAGGAGGCACCCCCTTGTTTCGTACGACTCCCCTACTTCTTCATGATCAAATAAGAAAGCCATGCGAATCCCTGTGGCTTGTTGCTCCTTAGCACTCAATATCCCCTGTAAACAAGCATAACAAGAGGTGAGGTTATCTAGTCTTGGGGCACTGATAAACTCCGCATCAAAGCCTACCGTTTCTACCGAGTCTGTATTATACACAGTCAACTCATAGGATAGAATATCCTTCGGTTCACAACCGATCTCCTCTGCTAATAACGCTTGTAACAGAGTCGCATCGTCTTCATACTCTGTACCAACGCCACGCATGAGAATGAGTGGCAACATTTCTTTCTGCTTGTTGAATACAGCCTTTTCATTCACTGTGCGGTTCATGTGAATTGCTAAACTAGGGATGGTGGCCACTGGTTTTGCTATATCGACGTAGTGTGTCTCTACGTCTAGCCCTTCCCCTTTTGTTACCACCACACCGCTAATGAAAGTGGGCGGTCAAACCAAGTATATTGAATAAGTCCACCATAACTTTCCACATTGAGCTTGCCATAGCCTTTTTCGGTGATCATCGGATTAGGTTTTACTCGGAATCTCGGAAAAATCCGTATGGGCAGAGGCGATACGTAAGGTCCCTCTAGGGATCTTTGCCAATATGGAATGCCACTAAAGTCGTACCATACACATCAATGACATAATCCCCTTCTGTCAAATTCCATTCTTCGTCCATAGACAATGGTGTAAAGCCCTGATCTTCCAATCGGCGATAGGACTCCTCCACCGTATGATACGGTGACGTGGAGCATTCAATATAGTCAAAAAAATCAGCATACATAGCTGTTACATGATTCTGTTCACACATAGTTCCTCCTATGAAAAAAATACCATAGGTACATTGTACACTATGGTATTGTCCACACTACTCTGGTAAAGCCAACTGATTCTAAATTTGTTGTTGTAATCGTTTCAATCTCACCCGACGTCGCACAATTCCGCTACTTTTTGGATCAATTGGCAATCGACCTAGTAACAATAAATTGTATTTTTTTCAACACTTCATCGATGTGACTTTTCACCGAAAATTTTATAATCTTTTCCATTATCTGGGCAATGGAAGTAAGCAAAGTTCTCTACCACACCAATGATAGGTACTTGCATCATATCCGCCATTTTTACAGCTTTTTTTCCACAATCATGGACACTAAATCTTGGGGAGATGTAACCACAATAATGCCATCTAGTGGCAAGGATTGAAATACAGTCATCGCCACATCACCAGTTCCCGGAGGCATGTCTACGAATAAGTAATCTACATCGCCCCAAACCGTATCGGAGAAAAATTGTTTTACCACATTGCCAACTACAGGGCCTCTCCAGAGAACTGGATCTGATTCATCATCCAATAGCAAATTCACAGACATCACTTTCACGCCGTTCTTAGACACGATAGGATACATCAATTTGCCGTCATCACTGCGAACTTTATCTTTCAAGCCGAACACTTTAGGGATAGATGGACCCGTAATATCTCCATCAAGAATCCCTACAGATTTGCCCTTACGGGATTGGCTTTACCGCCATCAAACTTGTGACCAAGGATTTACCAACACCACCCTTGCCGGATACAATGCCGATGACCTTTTTCACATGACTTCTATCATTTGTTTTTACTGTCAAATCTACTGGTTGTTGCGTACCGCATCCGCTAGAAGATGCGCAACCGCGCAACCGCCGTTATCTCCACATGCCATCATAAACCTTCTTTCTATATAACTGAAAGTTCTCAGAACTTTCTCTACCAATACACTCAATGCCATTCACACTTATGAACGCATGGTATATCCTATATGTTTATAGGTATATTTGTATTATAACATAGGATATAAGAAGTATGAAAGATAGCCTTCTCTATTATAGTATTAGAGGAGGCTATTTTCTATTCCCCACAATATTCTCGTGTCAATTCTCCAATGATTTGCATACCTTTTCGAATGTCATCTATGGATGGCACGGTATAACTCAAGCGGAAATGTTGTCCATAGGGAATGCCATCGGCAGCAAAGGCGCCACTTTTTACGATGCCTACTTTACGAGTAATGGCCTCTTCAAAGAAAGCATCACAGTCCACATAGTCTGGCAGTGTCATCCATACAAACATCCCTCCCGTAGGTTCTGTCAAATGCACCTTGGAGCTGCCATATTCACGGAACGTATCCAACATGACGTGGCATTTTTCTTGGTATACCTGACACACTTTTTGGATCTGCTCATCATAGTCGATGTGTTCTAGCAAATGACTCACTACACGTTGTGTGACCAATGGCATTTGACCATCGCAATTATTCTTCATGACTTGAATGGCTTGGATCACTTCGCTTGGACCATACAAGAAACCCACTCGCAATCCTGCAGAAATCGTTTTTAGAATAGGAGCCCGCATAGAGGACACGGTTATCTGTATCCATTTCCTTGAATGTCGACACACGTTCACCGGCGAAACGAATTTCACCATAGGGATCATCTTCATAAATAAATAAATCGTAGGCTTTCGCAATTTCATAAATTGCTTTCCCGTCACTCTAATGGCATAGTAATGCCCGTAGGATTTTTGAAAGTTTGGAATCAAATAAATATATTTGCCCTTTCCAGATTTTTGCGACCTCTTCTAGAGCTTCTGGAATCATACCATCCCCATCTGTAGGAATCCCACAGCTTTGGCTCCTACACTGCGCACTGCATTGATAGCGCTTGTGAAAGTATAGGCATCCATATACACTTCATCACCAGCATCGCATACTGTACGAGGCACTAGCCCTAAATCTTGCCCAGCACCGATAGACAGCAACAACTGTTGATGTTCTGTCGGCATATGGTGGACCTCCACAAGTCGTTGCAAGGTTTGTTCAGCTAACTTCGCATCCCCTTGCATAGGGACCATATTGCAAAAATTTCTAGAGGATTCGTATGTACAATATGATCGAAAGCCGCTTGAATCTCCTCTACTGGAACCACTTCTCCTGCTGGATTGCCTATGCCAAAGCTAATGAACCCTGGAATCCCCGCACCACGCTCAAATACATCTCTAATGAAATTAGGTCCTTTACTAATAGACCGTTCTGGCAATGCGAATGCCATAAGAATCACTCCTTTTTACTTTAGATATGATAAACAGGAGCAACAGAGTTGCTCCTGTTTTTGCATATTATATACTATAGCCTACATCATAATTTACATCATAACTTGGCCCATACCTGACATACTGACACAATATAAATCGTATCACCTAGTTTGCTACATGCGCTTGTTCTTCGATGGTTAACAAGCAGTCGCCACTTTCAATACGGCTACCTTCACGAACATGGATAACGCCTACTACACCGCCTACTGGCGCTGTAATCGTTGTTTCCATTTTCATCGCTTCTGTTACCACAAGGGCATCGCCTTTTTTTCACAGCTTGACCCACTTGTGCCACAATTTTTACAACAGAACCGGATAACGTAGCCCCTACTTCACCCTGGTTTTGTTGGGTCCACTTTATGACGAACCACGCCTGTTGTTTTTAATGTGTTTATCATGAACTTTGATCGTTCTAGGTTGACCGTTCAATTCAAAACAATACATGACGAGTGCCATCTTCATCAGCTTCACTCATTTGAATGTATTTGATCACCAACGTTTTACCTTTTTCGATGGTTACTTCTACACTTTCACCACGTTTCATACCGAAGAAGAATGTTGGCGTATCTAACACACTCACGTCAGAATAGTCGCGTTTGAAAGTACTATAATCGTCAAATACTTTGGAGTACAAGCAGTGCGCAATCACATCTTCATCTGTTGTACCAGCACCTTTTTCCGCCAATTCTTTGCGAACAAGTTCAAAATCAACTTCTGGAAGTGTCGCGCCTGGACGACCAGCCAATGGTTTTTCACCTTTCAAGATGATTTGTTGTAATCGTTCAGGGAATCCCAAGTATGGTGTACCGATGTAACCTTTAAAGAATTCCACCACAGATTGTGGGAAGTCTAATGTATCGCCTTTGTCGTAGATATCTTGTTCTGTCAAATTATTTTGTACCATGAACAATGTCATATCCCCTACAACTTTAGAAGATGGCGTTACTTTGATGATATCCCCAAATAGCATACTTACTTCGTGGTACACACGTTTAATATCTTCCCAACGTTCCCCTAAGCCAACGCTTTTCGCTTGTTGTTGCAAGTTAGAGTATTGTCCACCAGGCATTTCATGTTGGTAAACTGTTGTGTTCGGATAGGAAGATGTATGGTCAACCCCTTTGTAATAAGGACGAATAGATCCAAAGTAGTTGGATGCTTCTTCCATATAGTGTACATTCATCTCTGGTTGACGATCATGGCCAGTCAAACCATAGTACATGGAGCTCATACTAGGTTGGCTAGTACCATTCGCGAAGGCAGAGTATGCCAAGTCAATGATATCTACCCTGCATCGACAGCACGGCCATAGGAGTAAATAGCATTACCAGATCCTTCGTGAGTATGTAAATGAATTGGTAAATCTACGGCATCTTTTAAAGCGCTCACTAAATTATACGCTGCTTGCGGTTTTAACAAGCCTGCCATATCTTTGATGGCTAACACATTCGCGCCAGCGGCTGCCAATTCTTTACCCATATTCACATAATATGCCAAGTTATATTTATCACGGCGAGGGTCTAAAATATCCCCTGTAGCACAATGCCACTTCTGCCAATTTACCTTGATTACGCACTTCGTCGATGGCTACTTTCATATTGTCTAAGCTGTTCAAGCTGTCGAAAATACGGAATACATCGACACCATTTTTTGCCGGCTAAACGGATAAACTCACGCACTACATTGTCCGCATAGCTTGTGTATCCCACTGCATTGGAACCGCGAAGTAACATTTGCAACAAGATATTTGGCACTTGTTCGCGGAACATGCGCAACCGTTCCCATGGATCTTCATGCAAGAAACGATAGGCCACATCAAAAGTAGCACCGCCCCAACATTCTAGGGAGAACAAATTAGGCAATCCCTTTCGCTATGCGACCGCCACACGAGCCATATCGGCTGTACGTAAACGTGTGGCAAATAAGGATTGATGCGCATCACGCCATGTAGTATCTGTGAACAATACTTTCGGTTGTTCTTGAATCCATTTCGAGAACTTTTTCTGGTCCTAACTCATCTAATATTTGTTTTGTACCCTTCTCTGGAGCTCCTTCTAAGTTTGGAGGCATATACATTGGTTCAAACGTAGGCACTTCTTCTTTATGACCGTTATAGCCATTCACTGTGACATCCGCGATATAACGAAGTAATTTAGTCCCTCTGTCCTTCGCTTTTTTCAAGTTGAACAATTCTGGATGTTCATCAATGAAATGTACATTGTAATCGCCGGATTGGAATACTTCATGTTCTAACACATTCACCAAGAAATGAACATTCGTTTTTACGCCACGAATACGGAACTCACGCAAGCAACGCAACATTTTGCGAATTGTTTCTTCCGTAGTGAGCGCCCAAGAGGTGGCTTTTCACCGACAAGGAATCATAGTATGGTGTAATGACAGCGCCTGTGAAAGCATTACCGCCATCCAAACGAATGCCGAAACCACCAGAACTACGGTAGGTAATCAATTTGCCAGTGTCTGGCATGAAGTTGTTGTTTGGATCTTCTGTAGTAATACGACATTGGATTGCCACCCCTTCACAACGGATATTTTCTTGTGCAGGAATTGCCACCGCTTCACTGTGTAAATCATGACCTTCGGCAATGCGAATTTGCGTATGCACAATGTCGATACCAGTGATCATTTCTGTCACTGTATGTTCTACTTGGATACGAGGGTTTACTTCGATGAAATAGAAATTCCCATCAGCGGTTACCAAAAATTCTACCGTACCGACACTGACATAGTTCACATGTTTCATGATTTTAACAGCGGCTGCACAAATACGGTCACGCAAATCACGAGATAAAGCGAAGGTCGGTGCCACTTCTACTACCTTTTTGATGACGACGTTGGATAGAGCAATCCCGTTCATGTAAAATGGACGATATTGCCATGTTCGTCACCGATGATTTGGACTTCGATATGTTTTGGTTCTACAATCAATTTTTCTACATACACATCGTCATCACCGAAAGCCATTTTCGCCTCAGATTTTGCACGATCATAAGCATCGCGAAGTTCCTCATATTTTGTCACTTCACGCATACCACGACCGCCACCGCCATTCACGGCTTTGATCATCAACGGATAGCCATACTTGCAGACAAATTCTTCTAATTCCGCAAAAATCTTTCAATGGTCCATCACTACCGGGAATCATTGGGATATCTGCTTTTTTTTCGCTTGAATACGAGCATTAACTTTGTCCCCGAACATCACTAAATGTTCTACTTTCGGACCGATGAAAGTAATTCCTTCTTCTTCACAACGCTTAGCAAAATGAGCATTTTCAGACAAGAAACCATACCCTGGATGGATGGCATCCACATCATGTTCCTTGGCAATCCGAATAATATCTTCAATATCTAAGTATGCATCAACCGGTTTTTTACCTTCTCCTACTAAATAGGATTCATCCGCTTGATTGCGATGTAATGAAAGTGCATCTTCGTTGGAATAAATAGCAACCAGTACGAATCCCCATTTCATTACACGCACGAAGTACGCGGATAGCGATTTCACCACGATTGGCTACTAATAACGAGCGTATTTGTTTCATACTAAACCCTCCTCAACTCTTGCCTATTACAAGACAACTACCACTAGGAATAGACATTTGTATACCCATTATACTCCGATTTGTTGTATTTATCTAGCCATAAACACAGGTTATACAAAATACAATGGTTCGTTATGGGCATTTAACCTAAGAGATAGGACATTACTTCTTGAGTGAAATCTTTATCTTTGCATCCACGAGCATGCTCTCCCACTGAGGAAATCGTCCCTTTCGCCTTGTAATGTATGTTCAATACAGCGCTTTGATGACCTCTGGTGAAAGTAGTCCGCAAATTAAACTGCAAGTCTTCTATCCCCGTAATCCTTATGTGGGCTGATTCTAATTTCTTCTGTAATCGTTGCATATATTCTTTCAAGAAATATTCGTATTCTGGAGGGTAGGCAAAGGTATCTACCACGCTATGCACCACTGCATTAGGTGCAATGGAATCTAGCCCGCTTTCCCTCATAGAACCATCCATTGTAAATGGATTCTGTACCGTTGGCTGCGCCTGAGGTGCTGTGGATTTGCCTGCAATTGTTGTAATCCGTTGGAATACTTCCTCTGGAATACAGGCATCAATTTTTGAACCTTGTAATACTATTTTTCCCATTATAAAACACTGTTACTCGACCTTCTACATCACCTATTTGTAAGGTTACAATGGCATGGTACGCGTGGTCTGCCACATCGGTTACAGTACACGGAATCTCACCCAAGGCACGTAACATATGAAGAACAATCTGTTGCGCATGCGACGCTCATACTATCCCAATCGCAAGTCACTTGTTTTCGTAGTTCTGCCTCTGAAAGTACTGTTGTTTGCGTTGCCCCAACAGAGTTAAGCCCTTGTGACATCTCTGTACTAGCCGACATAATAATAGGCATACCTATATTGCTAGTTGTATTCGGCGTCGCCATTGTGCTAGCAAAATTACCTGAATCTATTCTTGCACTTATACTCGCTGTCTTACCATGGTGTGCATAGGCACGTATACCACTATCCATAGCTAGATTTCTAGGCATATCTACTAAATACAACTGATTGGAACTCCGTGTAACACCCGTGTAAAAACCACTGGAATGTTTCCCGATTTTTTTAAACCCACGCTTTTAAATTGCAGTCTAAAAATACCGTATCCCATTCACTCCCTTGAGATTTATGACAGGGTGATAGCATAGCCGTATTTTTACTTGTAAGGCATTGATATATATATCTTTTAAGAGTAACTCTGTTATTTTTTTCGTGTCTTTTTCTTGCTCTCTTTAGTCGCCTCTGCAATCTCTTTACTGTGACGTATCATAAAGTCTTTGTATAGAGCTTTTCGTTCAATTTTTCGTTAACGCTCTTTCTTTGGAAAGCAATAATGTTTCCAACAGTAATCCCCTATGTTTGCAACCCTCAAATTCAATGACCACATCTCTAAAGAGCAACTCAACCTCTTCTTCTCCCATTTTAACTTTTACGAACAATGCGTGGTCCTACTTGCGCTACACGCACAAAGTCGCCATTTAGCAAATACTCATCACCGACACAGGGTATTCATTACAATCTGTAAAAGGTCGCCTTCTGTAATCTCTTCACGTTGCGGAAATAATTGCGCCCGAATTAAGCGATTATATATATCCACATATGCATTGGAGTAGGCAATTGCTATAACTCGACCCAACCCTTTTTTTCTTCACAGCGTCCATATAGGTAGAAATAAATTGCGCATGTGCTATCTTTGTAACATCGTGAGGGTGTTCCTCTATGAGAAATTCATTAAAGCGTTGTTGCTTTAACTTTTCTCGTATATACGTAGCTACCTTTAGAACTCCACTACCTTCTTTTTGGCGAACTACAGCCTGTAACATATACATTTGAATTGCATCTAAACTTGCTAAATAGGGGCATTCTTTATAAATGTCTTCCACAGTAAGCGCCGGAGAATGGTTCATCCCCACTGGTGGCAATTGGTACATATCTCCAACAAAAATGACTTTTCGAGCATTTTCTTTTAAAGTTAGGATTAATATATGTCAATAGATCATGCAACAATTTACCAGATCCAAATTTCAATGTTTCATTGTCCACTTCCCTATTTCCTATTAAAGAACTTTCATCCACAATATACACGGTAGAAATATCGTCTACATTAAATTTTAAATTGAAATGAAGTACCCAATCGGACTCTCCCACAACTTGAGCCTTTAAAAAAATCATCCTCTACATTGCGCTCTTTATTTTCTACTTCTACTACTTCATGAAAGTTATAAATTTTAGCATGAATAGTAGATGCAATAAAACCACTTTTCTTAGTCAATACTTTGGTAGCCTTACCTGTTGGAGCTATTAAACTAACTTGCTTTTTTTCTTGCTAAATAAATACTTAGCCACCCCTTGCATCAAAAATGTTTTACCAGAACCAGCGCAACCTTGTAAAATGAAAACCCGCTTTGAGTCATCATTAAGAAAATCAGCCATGGCACGCACAAATCCTTTTTGGTCTTCATTCAGTTCAAACCAGCGTATTGGCTTAATAACTTTGTATACTCATTTTCTTTTAAAATATCTGTTTCTACGTTCATGTTGTATTCTTTCCTATTTCTCTGCTGATAAGTCTATAATTTGCTTTAATTCATCCATTACTGTAAGCTTATCCCAACGTTTATCCTCTACAGCATGTATTAGGTCTTTAATTCTTGATATGATTTCTTGACTGGAAATATCATAATCTTCTTCACTCGCATGATTGATGGTATTTCGCAGCTGTTTAATATAGTGATATTCGACGATAAACTGTAACGCCTGTTCCTGTGGTAAGTCTGTTTTCGCTTCACCTTTGGCTAGCATTCTATAAAACAATACAATTTTTATTCGCTCTATCATCGGCTATTTCATCAGATTTATGTAATTGAAGACCTGTATCTTTCATAGATTTGAGCAACTCTTCTAACATTTGATCTTCTGGAATAGATATAATGATACGTGATAAAAAAATTTTTCCAAGAATATGACTATGGTCAATCAAAAAAACTTTTCATATGATCCGATAGCCGGATTATTTTTGTTTCTTATATATATTGCGCAAATATTGATTAACATCAGGGAATCGATTTTGAAAAGAATCCACATCACAAATGTATGTCACCATTTTAGATTTCTGGCGAGTTATAGGGTTTTATCTCTTGCTTCTTTTTTTATTAACAACTGCAACAATTCATGCGCCTCTACACATCTAATTATGAATTTGTACAAACTGGAATCCGTAATTCCCAGTCCTTCTAAAAAGATTCCTTACATCTTCTTTTTGTAGTAACTTGCGATATTTTTTTCCGGATAAACTTAATAATAATTTTAGGGTTCCTAAAATTCAACTGCTTTTTTATATTTTATTGTATATCTATCAGATGTATCAGTTTGTCTTCCCACATACGCCATGACAAAACTTTCTTTATCAGACCGTTTCATCTGCCTTGATACTACACTTAAAGCTGATTCTATACTTTGTAAGTCATTATGATAGTATATGTTTTCATCAAATAAAATAGACGGTAACCATTCTGTACTTAAGGTTAATGCTTGTTGTAATAAATCTTTTCTACACACCAATGTATAATAGCTAATTTTTAGTTTCCCATCATTATCAACATCCTGTAGCAGTGCTTTATATTCTGTTTCAATGGTATTGATCATGTACTTGAAAGTGGATTCTTTCACAGATCTAATTGTGCTTTGTTGGAATATAGCAATTTTTTCTTGTAAAAGTTTGACCGCCTTAACCATTTTGTACGGAATACATAACCCCACTGCCATGGAGAACTCATTCATTGCCTCTAGCAATTCTCGGCAAGAGTCACTCATTACATCACCGTCTGTTCCATGGCCTTTAAAATACTCATGTAAGGATCGAGTACTTCCATAATTGGTAAATTCCTCGATACACGCCACCAAGGTATTGATATCGAATAGTTCACTCATATCATCTACTGTATTTTTAGTGAAATCTGAATATAATACATACCCAATATTTACTTTGGAATTTTTTTAACAAATATAATAAAGAGGTCATCATCTGCGTTGCTGTGCGCAAACCTCCGGTCATATCAAAGTGTACTTTTACATTATCTTGATATCTATTACTCTTACGAGTTCATCCGCCAAGTCTAACAGAGATTCCATATTTGTATCAACTGGTTCATCTTCATCATAATCAATATACTCGAATTATTCCTCTTGAATCCCGATTGTATCTTCTAACCGCTTCTTAAACAGTTCCACATGGGATACACGCATTTCTTTTCCATTGTAGAAAAAAAGTCTGCTTCTTGTTTTACACCTTTACTAGCAATGATATATAACTTGTCGATGGATTCTCCCTGTTTAGCTAGTTTTGCTCGCAAAAAGCGTACCGCTGATTCATTAGTCTGAACACAATCCACCTCAGGTTTTTCCGAATCCACAGACGATTCTTCAATATTCTTATATTTTGTGTGTCTAAGATTATCATCACCATTTAGAGTTGGTGTTGTCGCAAAGGTACTTAAAAATAGCACTATAGAATGTTTCATGTTGGGTCCTTTCTGGGGGATAGGGTTTGTGAAAGAGGCTATAAGTTTTGGGACTTGTAGCCTCTTTTTAAAAATATATTATTTCAGGCTATTTTGTAATGTTTTTATCCACTTAACACTCTTTCTCCAATAATTCAATTAGCTTATCCTTATTAATCATTTCATTTCTTTCAATTCTAGCATGTACTGAATCATTTCTAACTTGCTTAAAAATCTATAAGGTACAAAAATACTTCTTAGAATTAATAAATCCAAATATGAAACACCATTTTGATCTTTTTCCTCTAAATCACCATTTAAACTTTTTCGGTGATAGGGTTTTCCAGTTAGCATCTTGTTCTATGCCCCGGTACATCTTTCATCAATATACTCTTTATCTCAGAAAAAAATTTCTTTATCTTTTTGCGACCATTTCTCGCTATTTAATTCAACTTTTTAGCACACAAATAACTATACAAAGACTTGATTAAAGTATTTTTCATCTAGATGACTTAATTTATAAGGAAATAGTACCTTTCTTTCATACGTAGAAGGCATAAATATATTACCAATGGTCTTATTCTTAATTTGACTAAATTGAATATACTTTTTACGATTAACCCATGCTTTCCCATTGATGAGCCATTCTTTAATGACTTTATCCACACTACCATTTGCTGTAATCTTACTTTCAAGAATATATGCCGTTACCAATCGATCATAATAATCATCCACTGCGCTATTATATTTTTTTACATATTCAATAATTTGTTTTCCCTTTTATAGTACCTTCTAACTCTTTTTCTGTTGAGTTTTCACTTAACTCTTTTTGTATTTCCACCAAAATATCATACATTCTATTAGGATATGCTGTAATTTTAGCTAATGAAGTAATTAGATTTTTCTGTGCTTCTTTATCAATTAAAGCATTTTTAGCTTGTTTACATCTAAAATATCTGCATCTTTTTACATCTAATTTCTCTTCTAACAATTTTGCATTTCTTTCAGCAAGACATGAAAGTTTTTGCATCATCAAAGTTAATAATAGTACAAATCTGTTGAATGTAGCATTCATAAATTTCTTTAGGATCTTTACTTTCAAAATCATCAACCATTGATTTCAATGTCGACAGAAACTTTTTCTTCTCCATTCACTTCATCTAATATAGGCTGAAGTATTGTTGCCATTTTGTCTTGAATCTTTAGAATAGCATCTTCAACATTCTTACGACTGTTTGACCATGGCATTTCTATATAGTCTACATTAATAGATTCTCGCAATTCATCTAAAAGTCTGCATCCGATTTTGATTGCTTTGTCTTCTCTTCTGATGGCTTTTTCTCATCACTTGTTTTCTCTTCAACAGTGTTTTCTTGATTATTTTTATTAGTCCCTTTATCCCAGTTAAAATGGTTTAAAACCCAAAAATGAAATCCATATGTATCCTCAGTCTTAGTGTGTAGATCCAATAATTCCTCTTCAAAATTTATACGAATAATAGGATTTTCTCCTCCTAATACTGCTTTCAGGTAATATTTCAGAATATAAAAGTTAATGCTTGTTGTACAAAGTTATGATCTAAGCACCATAAAATATAATCTAATTCATTATCTGTTTCCCATAGTTGTTCATATTCTTTTTTAATTCTTGGAGAGAAAGTCTGTAATAATCCTAAATTATTGTCAATAGCTGAAGGGCTTTTTTTCTTTTCATTATTTTTCTCATTTTCTTCCCGTTTTTGTTGTTCTAATTTTTTTGCTTTATCATACTCAGAAATATCTGTTTCTAAGTTTTTTCCATGCCTTTTTCGATTCCTTTTACTGCCTTCCGAAACTCATTTCTATCAGATAATGTAATAGCATTTGAAAAACCATTAACCGCATCTGTAAAGTCACTAATTTTTTTATCATAGTCAGCACTAGAGTCTTCTAAGTCTGTTTTCGCTTTACTTAATTTATAGAATTTATCTAGTTCAATTCCACTACCAAATTCAATAAATTCATGTACACCATTTGTAAATCTTTGCATATCAAAAATATCATTAATTTGCTCTATTTTTACTTCGCCATCTAATAACATTGTATACATAATTTTACCAATATTATGATTGGTGCGTTGCAAAAATATTCAATACCATCAATAAGATTAGTGGGATATGACGAAATCCCCGCTCATATCCACATGAATAGTAACATCATCACTTTCATGATCTTTTAATATAAGATTCTACTAGTTCAACCATGTTTAATACGCTTTGAATACTTGCAATGGGATTAACGCTATTTTTCCTCTACCAACAGATGATCAAATTCAAGTTTCTCTATACCATTATCTGCAAATTTATGAATTGCTTTTAAATCTGGACTCTATAAACTTCTCATTTATCATTCCGACCGTTACATTTTCATTATCTACGCTGATTATCTCATCACCACTATGATCATAAGTATCTTTTTAAAGTAAACGTCCTCACTTTTTGTTGTAAAAGGCAAATACCTTATCTATTTTGCATGCTTCATGTTCTTCAATTTCTTTGCCATCAACCCATTCTCTTTTATTATAAGGTATCACTAACTCTTTAAAAAGCAGATTCCGATGTGGTATAAGCATGATTTAGGTGTAAGCACTCAAACTCAGCGCTCTCAACTTTAGGTCTCCAAACTTTATTAACCGTATCAAACAACACTCGCCCTTCTTTATTTGGGTTATTTTTCGAATTTATCTTTTGCTTTGATTTAGTTTACTCTGTATTCCTTTTAATCTCTCATCTCTTCACAGTTTTTTTACTAACTTATTTTCCTCTTTCTCTATTTCATCTAAGTTATTTGATCCTTTCTTTAATTCTTCTATTTTTCATTTATACTTTTCTCAGCTTTCTGTAAGTTAACAATGCTCTTTTCAATCTGATTTAATCTTTCTTTAAATGTATTGTCGCTCACTGGGCTATATGCAGTTAACAATATTTCTCTCTTCGCCATCATGTTTCTCCTTAAAAATTCTCTAAACTGTACAAAGTTAAACTCAACTTGCTTAGTCTTTCCATCTTCAAGCGTTTTCACAAGTCGTTCGCTAGTTGTCTCACTACCTTAATCTGATGTTTTTCAAAAAATCTACCATTTTTGTATGTGTAGGTAAATTCTCCTTGCACCATAACAACCGACGGCTTTTCTTTTCAAAAATCCTTTCACCATTTTGGTTCACCATGTCTTGCACTTCGTCTGATGTGTGTTTTCGGATTCACCGTCGGAAATGGCATATCCAAGATCGGTCCATAAGACTCCGCTTCTTTTTCGTTGTGCTTCATCCCATTGTTCGCTCGGATGGTTGCTGTGATTAATAAACACGTTTATTCCCCCTTTGAAAAATAAAAATATTCTTATCTATATCTTAATTTATTTACTTTTATTTTTCTAGTGCAAATTTCTGTTTTTTTGCATATTATTTATATGTAAATATCATGCAGTTTAATTCTCCGCCTTCCTATGTTATGATACAGTATAGATATTTCATTTTTACTAACCATTTACAGCACGTAGTAAGGAATCGTATGCATCCTATTTTATCTTTTACTTTATCCACAGATCATTCTCCCTGCTCCATGAATCAGGCGATTCGCGAGCAAAAGGTGTCGCAGGCTATGCGCCGTCGTCTTCGTCGTGAGGGCTCGTTCCTTGTGAATGAAAGCCCTGCCACTTGGGATACGTTGCTACATCCCGGCGACTCTGTGGCGATCCACTTAACTAAAAACATCCCACATCGAACCCACGCCCATGGACCTAGATATCGTCTTCGAGGACAACCATCTATTGGTCATCAATAAACCTGCGGGCATGCTCATGCACCCTACTTCCTCTGAAAGATTCCACACACTTGCCAATGGGGTGTTAGCTTACTTTCAACAGCATGCCATGAATGCTAGCTTTCACCCAATTCACCGACTCGATAAAGACACATCCGGTCTAGTCATCATCGCCAAAAATGCTCTGGTTCAGCATGCTTTCACAAAGCAACATACACGTATGCAAAAAGTGTACGATGCCATCACGGATGGTGTCATTCCCACATCTATAGTGACAATTCATTTTCCGATTGCTCGTTTAGAAGGTAGCATCATTGAACGTTGTGCACATCCAACGGGGCAACCTGCCCATACGGATGTCACAGTGGTAGAGCGACATCCGCATCACACCCATGTGCGTTGTTACTTACACACAGGACGGACCCACTCAAATTCGAGTCCACCTTTAGTGCACTAGGATATCCATTAGCGGGCGATGATTTATATGGGGGCTCCTTAACGTGGCAAAGTAAGCAATGCTTGCATGCGTCAGAACTGTACTTTGTACATCCTATGACACAAAAGTGGATGGCATTGCAGGCGCCATTACCAGAATATTTTAAGCAAATTCCTTAAAATACCCTTTTCCCTATTGACAAATCTCGTTTGCAATAGTATCTTATTACTACGGTATATCGAAAAGCGAGAAGCTATATGAGAGCGGTGATTCCCACCGAAGATGTATGTATGGTACATCGAGAAGCGAGAAGCTATATGAGAGCGGTGATTCCCACCGAAGATGTATGTATGGTACATCGAAAAGTGAGAAGTTATATGAGAGCGGTGATTCCCACCGAAGATATACAACTAATCGTAAACAAAGGATCTGTATGACATGCCTAGGGCATGTTGTACAGTCCTTTTTCATATATTATAAATATTTCATTTCTTCCTTAGATAGCACGATACCTAATTCCGTTAACCCCCTTACATCCCCATCTCCCATCATTTGTATATACCGACTCCCCATTTCTTTAGGAATGATAATCGGCGGTATATTTTGTTGTAAACAGGAATGCACGATTAGGGCTCGGCCCGTTCTACCATTGCCATCAGAAAAATGGATGTATTCTTTCAAAAACGAATGTGTTGTTCCATGATGGCCTCTATTGTTTCTTCTAAGGTCTTAGCAATCTCTAATCGATAGGCTAATGTATCGCACCAGTTCTTTAATTCAGATATTACAAGATATGGCTCTGTAGGTATAAAGTTCGCCCTAAAAATTACATTATGAATCCTTTTTGAAAGCCCCCCGCATCATGGGCAATATTCTCCATCAAATGGCGGTGTATCTCTTTTATAATCTGCAATGATATCGACTCTTCATGGACGGTCATTAGATACGGAACATAGTCAGTATAATTTCTTACCTCGTAATATTCACGACTATCCATACCATCGGGTATGCGATCAGGTATATCATCAGGTATGCCATCAGATGTGCCCTCATGAATACCCTCGCACGTTACTACTTGGCGAACTTCCGCTTCTGTTAAGGGGTTCCTTCAATAGCTGTACTATGGCGAGCCATTTGTATTAACATGTTCTCTATATACAGTGGTGAAAGTTCCATATTCTCCCCCTTCGTAACTTTCAATACGATTATATAAATTCTCTTATAATGATATAAATCTCTTTTATCACGAATATGATGCTATCCCACTCTTTTTACAACAAATATCATGATATCCTACTCTTTTCATAACAAATATCATGCTATCGCACGCTTTTATAATAAATACGCACGCTCTATAGTCACAATGATACTACTAACATCTATTCGCCTTATTAAAAAACTGACATACCATCAAAGACATGCCAGTTTTTCTCAAACCACATTAAATTTTGTTGTTACAACCTAATACATTTTTAATTTTTATGTTGTACCATTGCTTGAATTGCTTCACGAGTCGGTCCCAAGTATTTACGAGGGTCAAATTCAGCAGGGTTATTTGTCAATACTTCACGGATGCTGGCTGTCATAGCTAAGCGCAAGTCTGTGTCGATGTTAATTTTACATACTGCCATTGTCGCTGCTTTTCGAAGCATATCTTCTGGCACCCCTTGTGCACCTGGGATAGCGCCACCGAAAGAGTTACATTTTTCCACAAATGCTTGTGGTACAGAAGACGCACCATGCAATACGATTGGGAAGTTAGGCAACAATTCGCCTACTCGTTGTAAACGGTCGAAGTCTAAGTATGGAGTGCCTTTAAATTTATACGCCCCATGGCTTGTACCGATAGCAATCGCCAAAGAGTCAACACCTGTTAAGCGAACAAACTCAGCCGCTTCCTCTGGATCTGTGAAGAGCGCATCTTTTCACTAACGTTTACGTCATCTTCCACACCGCTAAACGGCCTAATTCACCTTCTACCACAACGCCATGTTTATGAGCATATTCAACCACACGAGCCGTTAACTCTACATTCTTTTTCAAATGGATGTTTAGAACCATCAATCATAACGGAAGTAAACCCGTTGTCAATGCAATCTTTACAGATTTCAAAATCATCGCCATGGTCTAAATGCAATGCAATTGGAAGGTCTGTATCGAGCAACGCTCGCTTCTACTAATTTCGTTAAATACACAGGTTTTGCATATTTACGAGCCCCCTGCAGAGACTTGCAAAATCAATGGAGCTTGCTCCACTTTCGCCGCATCCACAATCCCTTGGATAATTTCCATGTCGTTCACATTGAACGCACCAATGGCATAGCCGCCAGCATAGGCTTTTTCAAACATCTCTTTCGTAGATACTAATGGCATAATTGGCCTCCTTGTTATATCTCTAACACATAGTATTAATGAGTTTCATACCGTTATTATACCGTATCTATTACAGCGATTCAACAAAAATCTATTTTCTCAAATGTGGTCAATGTTATTGAGAGCAAGCCTATTCTATGGTACAATTAAAAAAATAAGTCTTTATCAGATTCATTCAGATCTTTCAACATAGGAGATATCATGGTTAATCGATTTTTACAAGGTACACTGATCTTGACGATTGCGGGGTTTGTGGTGAAAGCTATTGGTAGCTTGAACTGGATTTTTCTTATCTCGCGTCCTCAGTGGTGAGGGTATCGGTATCTACCAAATGGCATTTCCAAAGGTACTTATTGGCCTTGCGACTATCCGATGCGGGAATTCCTATTGCCATTTCCATTATGACAGCGGAAAAATTAGCAAAATACGATTTGCAAGGGGCAAAAAAAGTATTTTCCATTTCTTTCAAAATGCTATTTGTCCTCGGCCTATTGTTCAGTATCGCCGTCTATGGCTCTGCACAATGGCTCATCGACATCAATTTCATCACAGACCCTAGGGCCTATTATTCCTTAATCGCCCTTTCACCGGCGGTATTCTTCGTCACGCTCATATCCTCGCTATCGCGGATACTTGCAAGGATGGCAAATGATGACACCTACCGCCATCAGCCAAATTGTGGAACAATTGTCGCGCGTTGTGGTCATGCTAGGTCACTACATCTTACTTCCTTACGGACTTGATATAGTCGCCGGCGGGGCTAGCCTAGGGGCTGGTATCGGCGCGGTCGGTGCCTTAGTGGTCCTCATGTATTACTATTATCGCTTGCCAAAACGATTGGACGAGCCTATGGACACGAGTGAACCACCTGAAAGTTCCAAGTCCATCATTCGACGTTTAATCAACTTGTCTCATCCCTATCGCCTTGGCCAGCATGATGCTACCTATCGTAGCCATGCTAGACGTAGCGATTATTCCAAGACGATTGATCGACATCGGCTATCCACTGCACGAAGCCACAGAACTCTACGGCTATCTATCGGGCATGGCGGTGCCTCTTATCAACTTGGCCACCATCATTACCGCGACCATCGCCACAAGCATTGTGCCGCCCGTTTCTAACGCTGTATCTATCAAGGATGTCAAACAAGTCTACTACCGCACAGCGGGATCTATGCGCTTGACCTTCGTGGCTACCTATTCCTTTTACAGTCATGCTATACATCTTAGCTGAACCAGTGGTATCCACCATCTATAACGCACCACGTGCTACTGAGGCCACACAAATCTTAGCATGGGCTATCTTCTTCTTAGGCCTGCACCAAGTGACAACGGGCATCCCATAAGGGCTCGGCAAGTCACGCATTCCCGTGATCAACATGGGGATTGCGTACCATTGTGAAAGTCATTTTAAACTGGGAGCTAACCGCTATTCCCGCTCTAGGCATCGGCGGTGCTGCCTATGCAACAGTAGCTGACATCGGCTTTGCGGCACTTTTGAATCTCATCTGGATCCATCGTCACACAGGATACTTCATCGATATCATCTTGTTGGGTAAAAATATCATCTCCGCCTCCATCATGGGCGTGGCCATGTATTATTTCTATCCACTCTTACAAGGTAGTATCCCAACTTTCTTTAACATCATAATCACCGCTAGTATCGGTGCTTTTATCTATGTAGCTATCATGATTGTACTGAAAGGACTCAATAAAAACGACGGTGCAAGGTTACCTGTAGTGGGACGATTTTTTAGATAATGAAGTATGACCAATTGTGGACGTTTCTTAGATAATTGAATAGCGGTAGTAGTGGAATAGATTTTAGAGAATTTCACATGAATATTATAAAAATACCCTTGAATCATAACATTCGAGGGTATTTTTTTATTGATATGTCACCATATGTTAGTACCACCAAGAGGTTCTTAATAGCACTAAACTATTGAATAGTATAGGATCTTTTTAAACATTCTGAATGAAAGCAAAAAAAAGAACAGCCCCAAAGGACTGTTCTTCTATACACAACCTATCGTATAGGTCGTTATATGTGTGTCTTACGCGTTTTTAGCGATTTCAACTAATTTCGCGAATGCTACTGCGATCATGTACCGCCAAGTCAGCCAACATTTTACGGTTGATTTCCACACCAGCTTTTGTTAAACCAGCGATGAAACGGCTGTAGGATAAACCATTGATACGGCTTGCTGCATTGATACGAGCGATCCATAATTTACGGAACTCACGTTTTTTAGCACGACGGTCACGACGAGCATAGTATAATGCTTTCATTACGGATTCATTCGCTTTTTTGAATAAGCGAGAACGTGTACCGCGGTAACCTTTAGCTAATTTTAAGATTTTTTTATGACGTGCATGCGCTGTTACGCCTGTTTTTACTCTTGCCATTATTGTATTCCTCCAATATCGTTATATGTTACTAAAAATATTTTAATCTTATGCGTATGGTAAGCATTTAACTACGCGTTTGTAGTCGGATTTGCTAACCAATGTAGCTTTTATGAAGATTACGTTTACGTGCTGGAGATTTTTCTCTAAGATATGGCTTTTTGAAAGCTTTTTGCACGTTTGAATTCACCACTACCTGTTACTTGAACGTTTAGTACAGTATGACGAGTTTTAATCTTTGGCATTATTCTTCCTCCCTAATTACCTTTTTAGCTAAAATCATTGTCATGTTTCGGCCTTCTAGTTTCGCTTCTTTTTCAACAACCGCTTGGTCAGTTAATTCACCAAAGAAACGAGTCAGCACATTAAGCCCCAATTCTGGGTGGCTCAATTCACGACCGCGGAACATGATCGTTACCTTAACTTTATTACCATCACCTAAGAATTTAGCTGCATTTTTTTAAGTTTTACATAAAAAATCATGATCTTCGATGTGAGGACGAAGCTTAACTTCTTTCAATGTGAAAGTTTTTTTGCTTCTTCTTTGCTTCTTTTTCGCGTTTTTTTGTTGCTCATAACGGTACTCACCATAGTTCATAATACGACAAACCGGTGGTTTTACCATTAGGGGCTACTCTACTAGATCTAAATGTTGTTCTTCAGCCATAGCTAAGGCATCACGAACAGACATAATACCTAACTGATCATTATCTGCACTTACGACACGAACTTCGCGAGCACGGATTTCTTCATTAATACGCGGTGTATCTTTGCTAATACTAGTCACCTCCAAAGGGATAAAAATCGGATGGCACAAGGCCATCCGAGCATAGTTAATAACTATCTGTACCCAACATTTCATGACATTAGGTGAGAAGCGGATGGCTTCTACTTTAATACTTAATCAGTATACGCTATTACACGAGGAATGTCAAGGGGATTCATCGGGTTTGTTCGTATCAAATGTTACTTCTGTTTCCTCATAGACTTCGCCGTCACCATAGTCAACATTGGTAATCGTCGCTAACTTCCATCCCCGAGCTACCCCTTTTAGAATTATAGGAAGATACTGCAATCCCTTTCACAACGGTCTCATCTACTAACTTATGGTCCCTGATCAACTTCGCGTCTACGTATATATTTTCATCACATATTCCCGTCGAAGAATCTGATTCCATACAGTCTACATCCTGCAAGAACCCATAATTACCCTCTCCCGCTTCAAAGGTTCCTATTACATCAACTTTCAGTTTTTGACGTCTGCATCGTCCGCTAGCACCACATCATACACAGATAATTTCGTGCGATTTTTAGCATCTTTATACTCTGTACAGGTAAAAAGAAACTGCCATTAATTCTTCTAGATGATAGTCGGAGGCCTTTTGCAAAAACACTTCTTTGTGCTTAGTTGTCGTGATATGTGCTACATCTTTCTCGCGATTGATATAGGTAACAAGCCCATACTCAGTGGGCAAGAAATCTTCCCTTGGCTTAATTTCACACATAATCAAAGCTCCAGCCCGGTCTCTCCCTTTACTATCCTTAGTCCATTCTAATTTCGCTCTCACAAATTGACCGTGTTCAAACACAACACCTTGCAAAATCTCGATTCGTTAAGGTCACTCTAGTGGCGACTTTTTAAAATCCAACGCAAAAAGCAATTTTGTAAAACTTTTGTTGGTCATGCGTGAAAGAACTCATCATCTGTCCTGTCACCATTTGTAAAGTACTGCCTAGCTCTGCCAATATGAACCCACGCAATAACATATAAAGTTCTCGATTACTAGTTCTACTTGGCCTATCCACATACCAAGAAGCTTGACTCAATCGTTGCGCTCTCTTCATAATTTTTTTCTTACCCACTTCCGTAGGATTTTGCTAGCAATTTGCTACTTCAATACTAGCCTCTTCGTATTTTTCTTGCTTAAGAAGTTGTTCCGCAAATTTTAACTTTAAGGTCGCTCCTAATTTTAGCTTCGGATTACACCACAAAGCCATAGCATAGCAAGACAAAAACACGTAAATCAGTCAAATCATCTTCCTCTACATAGGTATCGCCTAATGCACTCCACCCCCAGAACTCTCTACTCTTGGATTCAATAGTTTGAAGTATACACTGCCGTGCTTTTTCATACTCTCCGCAGGCTTGTAATACTTTTCCACGCTTCCACCGTATTACCCATACCTCATCCTCATTAAGTTCTGTTTCCTTAGACTCCACAGAACGGCAAATTTGTCGCATTAAGCTAACATCCTTAGAGGTCAATACTTGTTCCAATACATATCTCGCCATTTTTTTCCATACATAGATGATCTATACCGTGGTTTGCTATTATGTTCATCTTTTGCCGTGATAAAGTTATATTTCTCTATAGGTACGTTAGAATACGCGTCCTTAGGTAATTCATGTTCCATAGTCGCTAAATAATACTGCCCTACATTCAGATCCCCCTGCTCATCTTCTAACTTACTAATATGGTTCCATATATGTTGATCAAAAAAAGCACGGCTTTTTCCAGGTAGTCCAAAATACGCATCTACATAGCCTCTCACTGGTCTTGCTTTTGGTTTTGGTTTCTGTGCTTCTTCTTTCACCACATTGAATAGAATTTGGCAGTATAATCGTTCCATGTTTTTCATTGGATCGGTCTGCTTTGTATGCATCTCGTGCTAGAGGCGCCGCTTTGTATCGTTTGGCTTTCACTAGTCGCTCTATCTGTTGGTATCCACGGTCACAGAGACGAAGAGATTTATTCTTGTTATTTTCAAATACCTCGTCATCCTCTACTTGTAAATTCCGCAACGCCAATACATAGGTACTAATGTGATCATCATGACCACGTTCTACATCACGTTTAATCAAGGACATCAGTACATATCCGTAGGCCTTTATATCCCAATCGCTTAGGTTTGGTTGCTCCATCAATTGCAACGCCTTCGTATAGGCTTCGTCTAGCTTGCCTGCTTTACGCAAATCAAACACCTCTTTAGACGTTACCTCTGGATGGTTGTCTGTTACCTCTTGATATCCGTCCACAACAAATCCAAAATGGATTCGTTTCTCTTTGTCACCACTATCAAATGGATTTGTTTCCTCTTCATAACGACCAAACGGGAAGTCATCTCTGCTTATTTCTACAAATGGAACATCATTATCGCTTGTTTCTCCAAAAGGGTACTGTTCTGTGTCTTTCATCTCAATCTCCTTATTTCTCTCACAGCCATAGCCATATACTTGTATTGTAACGGCTATGAATTAACTTGTCATATACTTTTTACGCAATTTGCTAACCATATTGGACCCAATTTGGCGCTCACCTAATACGTCTTTTTAAGTGTATCTAAACGCTATTCATATTCCTTTTCAGGTGCCCACACGATAGGTCTTTACATTTGTCATAAACCCTACATGTTTCCGTTTAGGTGCTCACCCAATAGGTCATCTGATTAGGGCTAATGATATCTAACACGGTGTCTACAAACTCTAGACTGGTCGACTTTTTGATTCCAACGGAATGGCGCGCGTCATCTGCCCCAACCGATTATAGTACAGGTTAAACACTGCTACTTCACGGCCTTTGGCAAAGGTGGTTCGAATGTGGAATTGACCTTGCTCCATGCGCACAATTCGAATTTCCTGTGGACTCAGCTCTTCCTCAATCCATTTCATGTACACTTTCATCCCTTCCACAGGTCCTTTCGGATAGGTGAAAGTATCCACTGCACTGGCACCACCATCCACCTGTGATGTTAAGGTTGGCATGTGTCTCGCCACATGGTATTCATCCTGTTTTCCTGACGGCATAGTACTTGATTCTGGTTCTGAGACTGTAATATCTCTAGACATAGAGCTACGAGTGCGAAAGTTGCCTGTACTTTCAGGGGTATAAAAGATAGAACATCCCTCTAACCCCATGATAATCACATCTAGTTCCTCGTCGAGGGTCGATTCCTGTGGCATTACACGAGAGACCTTGCCATTTTTTTCTTGTAATACACCATATACGACCCGTAGCCGAGCATCGCCTTGGACGGTGAAAACAATCTGGTAATCGTGCTCTACAATGTGTGAAATCGTATAATATCGTTCTCCCAACATGTGCACTAACAAGCGACAAAATGCATGCCCTGTTTCACGCATACAGTGCCAAGGTGTGAGCACACGGCGTTGTACAAAACTGTCATCAAGAAAATTGTCTACCGGTACTTCTTTGGAGTCATCCACGGTCTGTAACTCTTGTACAATTGTAGGGGAAACTTGTGGTGTAATGCTTTCTCCTGTCGCCTGCGCCACTTGTGTGGTAGAAGATACCATCTGTGCTTCACGGATGGCTGTTCGTATCATCGCCTGCACCTCTCGAATGCATTGCTCTGTCGACTCTCCCTCATAGAGCATACTATCTTGTCGTAACACCTCAATCCCTTCCGAACGATATTCTCGATTGCATTCCTTCCGTTCCTCTGGTGTCATCGTATACGATATACTGCTCTGCACCACTTTCATCTCGCCTTGAATCCGCTCTAATTCTTTCTGCACATTCATAGGTGCCACTGGTTCCGCTGACTCTGAAAGCATAGGAAATACATACGGTGGATACTCGCTTTCACTATCCACAAACAGTTTAAAGAGCCATCGCCCCTAGCAAGTAGGCATCTTTCATCCCTCGTTTCGTATGCCACCCAATAAATGTTGTACCGCACCTGCATCGTCATGTCCCCATATAGCTGTAACAAGCGCAGTTTATTCACAATCTCTTTTGGCACACTGTCCACAAAATCTGATTTTGATACACGCACTTCTAAGGTCTCACCTTCTTGTTTCGGCAGATTTAATTCATCATACAAATAATTGACAAAGGCTTCTGCAAAATACAATAATTTACTATAAAAACACCGTTGCATCTTGATGCATAGCGTTCTCCGCCTCTTGGCCTAATGTCTGCAACATAGGATATTTCTCTTGTAACAACGCAAAATTCATACAATCTCTCCTGTTTCTAACTTAATACATCTCAAATGATAAATACATGGGAACCGTGTTAGTTCGCCATGGCCGACGCATAGGATCGGCATTGACGTTGGATGGAGTCTCGATACGAATAGGGTTCACCCCAATATTGATGCGTAGAACGCAGCTTTTTGTTGTACTGGTACAGCAAGATTTTGCGCCCTTCCTTCGTTAAGTAACAACCATGGTCCACTGTATGAAAATGGTCTGGGGTAATCATATTCCGTGAGATGACACTTAAACATAAGGCATCTACAATCGGTGCACGCCACTCTTCCATCAAATCTGACACCAACGCAAAGATGCCCCTTCGGATGGCATGCATATGCCCTACATAAGGATGTAACCCCACATGCATGACAGCACCTAGCACTTCGTTGAATAACATACTATAGCCCAACCCTAGCATGGCGTTGAAAGGATCTTCCGGCGGTCGTTTCTGTACGTTTCGTGAAAGCAAACGATTCTGGTACAATGCGACCCAATGCCTCAAAGTAACTACGACTCACACTACCTTCAAATCCACGCAACTGATTCACAGAATGAGCTGTACTAATCTTAGGTAGCAATGTATTAATCTCCGTAATCTTAGCATTTACAATATCATCCATTTCCTTACGATGATGTCGCTTTAACAGAGTCATCTGATTCCGCGCTTTAGCTAGAATCATCACCTTCGAGATTTGCAAAGAAAAGTCAAAATCCTGTGCCCGTTGAAATTGTATCATATGTTTTTCAATATCTATCGCATCTGGTCCCCACAACGATCCATAGTAGTGTCCATAATTGGATATCCACGTAATCGGTATAGACTGTAACATGCATTCCGTCAGCACTTGCGAAGATACCGTTACAGAGTGCAATACGGTAATATCTTCTACGGTCTCGATTGGTAACTTTTTGCACTATTTCCTCGCCCAACTCTACGACGAAATATCCCCCACTCTTACGAATCTTAGCAGCTGGTTCTGTAATATATAGCGATGCCATGAATAGTCTCCTTTCTATTTGCTATATACCTTTCTTTCAGAAAATACTTCTTCTGAAGTATGTATCATTAGTATATCCTTTTTTTATGATTATCAAATTATAAAAGTCCCGATAGTTAAAAACGATTTACGCATCCATATAATATGATATAAAAAGAAAAATTGCTCTTGATATATTTCCAGAAATATGATATAGTACTACATAGATAAGATTTGCGAACTATTTTTATAAAAACTTTTATAAAGTAAGCTATTTTTATGAAAAAAATTCTAAAGAAAATCAAAAATCTCAGCCGGCCCAGTGACCATGCGGTCTCAGAGGTATTTTTGAAATGTAGTGTTAGCATTATTTTTCAAAACTGCGTTCTCAGCCGGAAAGTGTATTTTGAGAGGCTTGCTATGCGGTTTTCTAAGGGTGCCTTTAGAATTACTTCCCATTGCGGGGACTGAAACTCAAGATTTCATAATGATTAAAGATTAATAATATATTTAGAATTACTTCCCATTGCGGGGACTGAAACTAGATACTAAATTAGCTCAAAAGCTGATACAATTTAGAATTACTTCCCCATTGCGGGGGACTGAAACACCTTCGTGTACTACATCAAAATCCCAACGTTCAATTTAGAATTACTTCCCATTGCGGGGACTGAAACATTAGCCAATGTAATGTAAGCATTCAACTTTGCATTTTTAGAATTACTTCCCCATTGCGGGGACTGAAACATGTTTACCAATATCATTCCAGATAGAAGTCAGCAATATCTAGATATTTAGAATTACTTCCCCACATTGCGGGGACTGAAACATGAGCTCTAGCCTCAAGAATAAAAGTTAATAGAGCTTTTTCTTTAGAATTACTTCCCCATTGCGGGGACTGAAACTCACGATCAGCTTGTAATCGAAGAGCAATATCTTTTAGAATTACTTCCCCATTGCGGGACTGAAACTTCCAACTTTTGTCAAATCTCCGCTTTCGCAGTAAGTTTAGAATTACTTCCCCATTGCGGGGACTGAAACTAGTGCATACTCTTCACGATTGTACCACTACTATCCTTTAGAATTACTTCCCCATTGCGGGGACTGAAACTAATCAACTCCATCAAACCGGCTGCGTAACGTATTTCTTTTAGAATTACTTTCCCCATTGCGGGGACTGAAACGCCCCATTTCTTCATCGATTAAAAAAATTCTTCTTCTTTAGAATTACTTCCCCATTGCGGGGGCCCAGAAATAACATTAGCCTTTTGCCTAGGTCCAGATATCTATGCATAAATAGTGCACCGCACTATTTATGTCCACCATTGCGGGGACTTCAAAATAGCGTTAGCCTGTTCCTAAAAATCCAGATATCCATGCGTAAATGGTACACTGTACCATTTACGTCCACCATTGCGGGACTGAAACACTGTTGCTCGGGCACTGCCGTAGCAGATCCCAACCCTTTAGAATTACCTCCCCATTGCGGGGACTAGCAGAATGATGATTTCCTATACTCATAGCCCAGATATCTATGCGTAAAACACTACACTGTTTATGTCCGACTATTGCTATTCTTTCGTTATGATCTAAATAATTTAAAATAAAAAGAGCACTGTCTCTTCCTTTATAAACAATATAAAATACTGTTTATGTGGGAAGAGCCAGCGCTCTTCTTTTTTATTTCTCTATGCTACTTTCATGATATCAAACTCATACTCTATTCTTATGTATATAAATTAAAAGCACTCTCTCAATGTATCTAAGTAATCTAATACGTTGTTAGTCTCTTCGTTTGCCATACATAATAAAATATCTACACTAATTCCTTCAGGTACGAATTCATTTGTCTCGTATGCGAATATATAGCAAAAGGTATCTACACTTTCATTATGTATAACAATTCCTGTTTTACAATTTGCATTAGCGACATTGTAAAATACACTCTATATCATTAGAGGTTAAATGTCTAGTCTCTACCGGGTATAGGGTATTAAAACATGGTCCTAAATGCTCATCTTCCATAATAATAACTTTTAATGCCTCATAATTATGATACATAAAATATTCTAAGATTAGCTTTCCATTATCGCCCATCTTAGTAACAACATCTTTACCATCACGTACTAATGCCTTTTTCTATTGCTTTCATTAGTGGCACTCCAGAATTACTGTACCATCTCTCAAGCTGCCCCCTTGTCTAATTATTTCTTCTATTCTTTCTTGTCCATCAAATAATCCCATAACTTCTCCTTATTTCTTATTATCATGATAGATCTCATCTCTAAACACAAGATTTATATCAGTGAATACTGTTCAATGTTCCTATGCTATGCATCATAATCCATACTTCTAGCGGTTTCTTTTAAACACATCTAAGGCTATCTCAACCTCTTGTTCAAATAGAGATATAATTTGCTCCGCTAAATCTTCGTAGGGATAGAACTGTTTTCGATGAAAGCGATGCACGTAGTGAACCTCACCTTTTTAGGATTACATGTAACACTACCTAACCCTAAATTCATCGTCTCTTGCAAAACCCCTGCGATTTGGTGCACTAAGTTTACTGGCATGTTACTACAATCTATTGGGTATATCACAAAGGCCGTGACAGATCCATCTTTTTCTTCCACCATTCCTACATTTTGTACAGTACCTTTATGCAACACACAATACACTAGCGCTGTCAGTTTATTCTGTCCATTGCACCTTGTAACTGGATAGCCCTTTTTGTTTTCAATATCCTCTCAAATTCATTAATTAAAGGTCGCTTTATCCCTATAATTACATCTTCGCTTGTTTGCGTACTACCGTCTACTACCGCTTGCAATCCATCAGATAGTTTCATCTTTTCTTCCCCTCTGGCACTTCCGGGCGGCATAAAGCATAGTAAAATTCTCTCTCCTATTTCACGAAATATAAATCTCATATCTTTGTCTTCATTTCGAGATATCTCTACCGGTATAACAAAGCGATGTATGGTTTTGTCATAAAATAAGCTTTCTTGATTCATATTAGTGTTGACGATTTGTAACACTTTCTCTCTTGTTGTTTTGTCTAAATTTCGATACGGAATGATATCAAATAGATGTCCTTGGACTGTATCCTTATCACTTTCAAAGACATGCACCAACATAGAACATTCTCCCGCGAAAGTCAGGTCAAAGAGCATTCCTCGTTTTTCCCGCATTCTTTCCAAAACAAAGTAAAAGGAAATCCTTCTCTTTTAAAAGTTTCCACGTATTCATCGAATACGCTACTTGGCTCTTTTCGTAAATCTTCTGTTCTCATTCTATCCTCCTAACACATATCTCCTATTTTCTACCATATTTCGACCGTATCACAGGCATAATCCTTTTTAAATTTGCTTCTAACTCCCCAAATCGTATGCATCATCATCTCCGCATGTGTAGCTTCATCTTTAGTATAATCTCTATACAATCCAGCAACTATACACATACATTGGTCTTGATCAGAATAATCTAGGTTCACACCGGTATTTCTCCTTCCACATCCCGTTTTATTTGTATCATATCTGATAGATTAAAAGTTCCAGCTTTCATAGTATCCTTAAGTCGTATAGCCACTAAATCCTTACACATATCGACTTCAATAATATGAAGTTCCTTTATCCCCTCATCATCTGTATAGTCTGTCACAATCATATTGGTTTTTCCACTACCAGGAACATCTATCTGCTCACATTTAAAAAGCTTACTATAATCGCCAAAAGTCATTTTTACTTCTTCTAACAATGGCAATTCCATACGATTCACTACTTCCTTCGCAATTACTCTTTCTTCTATAGACTCTTGCTCTACCATAGGACCGTTAGATGAAGTCTTACTAAACAAAAATTCTTTTAAATCTTTCCACATAGGCTCTCCTTTTCACTCAACATACTATAGGCACCACACACTTGGAATTTTTGCAGACAATCCATAACTCCAATAGATTTGACACATCTTTATACCGTCATTTCTGTACACTCTTATGGCGGTATTTATACTTACGACATCATGTACTCCCCCCCTTGTATGATTTGCACGACTACCTTATTTATCTAGTATATACTTTTTGAAAGTTTGCATAATTACAAAACCCCCTGATAGTTAATTTTCTATCTCCCATAGTTTATATAACATAGCAATCATCTCGTTCTATATCGCCTATACCGTAGGTTTTCACATCCTTTTTCATTACGAATCACATAAACCCGAAATGAATCTACCTCTAAGTCTAGGCAATCCAGCGCTCGATCAATCATACGGCTGCACTGATTAATCGTTAACATCGCCTCAAAAGCAGACTCTTGTACACGCAACCCATAATATTCCATAACCTTCACCAGCTTATTCCGCCGCTTATCATCTGCTACATCATAAATCGCTAGAGTTAAATACTGTGACATCATGAACCACTCCTTTCCCACCATGTCTATTGTACGACTTGGGTGGGGTGTGGTGATTATAAAAAACCTCGATAGATATCATATGTTATGCAGGGACTCTGAGAGCATACTAATATTAGCTATGTACGACAAATACCTACATTTATAAAAAAAGGCTCTTTTGTCAAATGTAGAGTCGCTCATATAAAAAGTTCTTAGCGCTAGCTATCTAAATAGCTAGTGCTATTCTTTTTGCTTAATAGAAGTATATGAACTCTGAAACGCTCAAAAATTACGCAACCCATAACTTATTCTCTTTAATACTTTAATGTTATTATTACATCCTTCGGTAAACCCATTGGAGTATGGTAATACAAAGGCATTAACAATTTGAGGGAACCAACTAACAAAGGAGACTTTAAAATTACTAAACTCCGGTAAATGACAGTTTTCTACTGCGTTTAACCATAATTGTAGGTGCCTTTCTATGTTAGGTATGCTGTATGTCTTAAATATCCTCCTAAAAGGCTAATCTAAGCCCATATGCACGTCGTAGGTCATCGGATATACGCAATATTTCCAACAGCTTAATTCGCTCGCTTTCAGTTAATTTGCTAGGATTCTTCATAAGAACTCTTCGATTATATTTGAGGGTTCTAGAGTATGCCACTAGCCTTTTTTGCTCACGCTTACGTACACGCTCGAGAGCCCAATTCACCAAGCGACACACATGATAACGATCTGCCACAATATGTGCGTGAGGGAACATAGTTTGCATCACTAACCTAAATAATGGAGACATATCCATAACGATGTATTTAACCTGTTCTCTAGCTTCTTTAGAAAAAGGTTTTTAAAGTATTGGATAAGAGCTCGCGTATCTCGTTTAGGTAAAATGTCTACGATAGAGTGATTGTTTAAATCGGTTATGATAACTTGGTACATTTGGCCTTCAGCATTCCCTTTATATTCGTCAATACCTAGTACAGTAGGTAATTGAGAAGGCTTTGGAATGGCTAATTTAGAACAATACCGAATAACTGTGGATACAGAAACATCGTCGTGTTTAGCCATCTCCGTGTAAGATCCTTTTTTTCTTCAAGTTGTCTAAATAGATACTCCACATTAGTTTTACTGAGTCGCAAATAACGGCAAACAAAAAGGGTTCTTTTTCTATGAAAGTGTGATTACATTCCCCGGCACTTGTAACGTCTTTGTAAGTAGGTAGCAGTCACTATGTGATGTTGTGTAGCGCCAAACTTAACGTCTCTAGGGCGTTTACCTTTAGACTTTCTAGTATGTGCTCCGCAATGTGGACATACTTGCTCAGCTACTGGCATCTCAAGTGTGAAATGCACAGAACCATCATCATTTACTTTCATAAATTTAATATGTTCCTCTTTAATTTTAAAGACAATTTCTGTATAATTGACGTTAGACATATATGACTCATCCTTTCTTAATGGTTTGGTTGCTTTTTAATGATACGGTTTGAGTTTGTATATGTCTATTTTATTGTAAAAGAATGTTGGCGACTACTCTTATATGAGTAGCCCCAACATTTATTATAGAGTCTGAAAAAGGAAAGTTGACTCAGTATGATCAACTTTCCTAAATTTTTATTGTATTCTTTTTAGACTTTTCTGTTATTTATTTAAGGTTTTAAATTCTTTTGGTTCTAATAAAGCTGTTCGACATACAAATCGTTTATATGGGTCATCTTTTTCTTCTACTCCCATGTGAACAATCCTATTTTCAATTTCATCATTAAACCCACCAGAATCCATCATGTAGTATAGATCATCTACACTAACCCTTAAACTTTCAAAGTGATTATCCATACTTGTTCTTGCGTGCGCTTCAAACATACCAATAAATGAATCTACTATTTCAATATTATACTTTTCTGAACACCCTTCTTTTTACAGTTGGTAAAAATTCCATCTTCAGACCACATACTTTCATTTTGATACAAATCATCTTTATCTAAATATAGTACTGATTTTATCTGAATTGTACCCAAGCCCATAGACTTTCCTTTTCCAATCTTAAATCTCCGTCCTACGTGTCTCCAATTATTCCCTGTAGACTTTCCTGTACCGCAAACAAAAACTTTACATAAAGCACCAAGCTCTAGATCCGTTAAATCCTTAAAGTACACTTTTTCCTTTAAAATGTTACACCTGAATTAACAATATTAGAAAAATAAAGACTTTACTGTAGTATTCTCCGTATTATTCGCATGATATTCATGAATATTTCTTCGTTGCCAATAATATTTAACACCTCTAATAGTAGATTTCGAATAATTCCAATGTACGTCTAGGATCTTCATCTTGTTTTAAATACATTTGGAAAGAAGTTGGATTTGCCCTAGAAGAATAGATTCCCTAGATTCCTTTTTATGAATTAGCTCTTTATTCGTATCAATACATTTTGCATCGCCAAAATAAATGCGTCCGCCCCAAAAATTCTTTTTAGTCCAAAATACTAAATCTGTAAAAATCCACTCGCTTTGTACTGTAGTGTACTTGGAACATGTTCTTCAATAGAATTTAAATAAGGAATTCGATAAAATTTAGTATGTCCAAAATGCTTTACCCTATCACATTTCTCATCAACAACAAAAAGCACGGTGCAATCAAATCAGCCCCTCGGAATACCGATAATCTCAGAAAGATCCGGGGATACATATGCTCCCCTGTGAACCTTTTTGGCATCTTTTACAATCCTTAGCATATAATAAATTAATGCTATTCGTACCTCGTTTTTCATCATTTAAATAATTCTGAATAATTTCATCATCTACTCTATATTCTTTTTGATTCGCAATCTTTTTCCCACGTAAAAGAATATAAGTTTGTTACATTTTTTTCTTTTCCAACTATATTGACTAAAAATAGTACAGGATAAATCTTCTTTAAACTTTGACCAATCTATCTGAGGAAATTCAACAGCACCAGATTTTCTTTCACCTTTCAATTCAATTTTAGTATCTCGTTGGATATACCACTGGCTTTTTGCCCGTCTCATCTTTTTACCCGAACAATAAATCCGAAAGCATATATATTATTTTCGTCATCGTTATAATGATTATTTGAATACTCCTTCTTCAATTCATCATAACCATTTCCACCTGTTATATCTCGATAATATAAAACACGATTATTAAAAATCTTCATTGGTTCTAAAAACTACTAGCTGTCATAATTTTGAAAAGATTACGAGTCATACCGCGTAGGCTACTACACCGGAATCATAGGCTCATTATTTTTTTATTGAGAAAAAGGTACTTTCTTTATCTGTTTTTCCAGGCATTCCAACTAATGTTTCCTGCTTTGTAGTAATCTCTAAATCAATGTATCCTGAATGCTTTCCGTATGTTTGAATGTATGTTTCATACTTTTCAAAAAAATATTCTTTATAGCTTTTTTTGTAGCTTTATCGTCAACCTCTTGTTCTCCTTTTTCATTTTCACACATTACTGAATCTTTTGTTGCTACAATATCTTCCCAAATTGTACCAGGTACACAAATATCAGTAGGCAGGGAAATAAAATTATATGGAGCATCCGCGCTAATCTTCTTACTATCCTTTACAAAATATTTAGGTGGTTTTGTCTCATTATTTTTCTGATTTTCACTCATATGTTACCCTTCTTCATTCCCACGATAGCTACGAATCGATAATCACTATATGTTGCTTGTCCTGTTTCTTCTACATAGTCAATATAGTTTCGTGTTACCAATCCATATGTTTCTCCTACGTTCTCAGGTTTTGGTATGATTTGGCGAATTTTGCGTCCACTATCTTTACATTCAGTGAAGTTTTCATCTATATCACGAACTTGATCACCTAGTAATCTTGCTGTGCTATCTACAGTATCTGTTGTAGGTTCTGATGTACCTTCTAAATCTTTAATATATCTACCTACCCAAGCACCTTGTTTGTTTCTATACACATGCAATTCTTCTGTTTCTGTGAATACACGTATTTCTGTAGCAAAGTCCATATCCACTACCACCCCTTGAGGTAGTGTCACTTGTTTAGCACCATCCCAGATCCCCCAAGTCACTTGATGCAAAGACCATACAACGATAGTAGCTGGAGATTTCACTTTTTTTGCAATATGTTCTAAAGTACTTGTTGCTTCATAGTTAAGCTTAGGCTCTATATCTACAGCTCTTTTTTTGATTGTTAGTGATTTCAAATTGATTTCGTAATTCATATATACTGTTTCCTTTTATTCTAATGCTTATATCAATCCAATACATAGATTTATATCTTCAAAGCCATTTTCCACATCTTCTTTTTCTTGTTTCCCTTGTTAGAATCTGAATCTGCCTTCTTAAGTGGCTTTTTAGTCACAACAGCATATTTAGTTATATTACCATCTGTATCACATTCATTTTCAAAGACATATTTTTGCATTATCATATACAACTTCTGCTCGAACACCATGTAAGCGCCCCCTGACCTATACTAGCTTCTCCGCCAAATGTTAGTTTTCCCATCCACAAATCACGCAGCAATACAAACATAAGGCCCGCTTCTTCTTCTGCACAACTATGAACTTTTTATCTCAAAAAGAAACTAGTCCTTCTTTTGCAATCTTTTTCTACTTGCCAAATTGGTTCACTGTCAAATAAAGCAGAATCAATAGTGCCACCGGTAAAAACGGTCAATGCGATTCCGAGTTTGTTTCATCTTTACGAATCGAATCTGATGTTTTAATATAAGCTTCAGATACAGAAACTCTACTTTTTGTAGATTTTTGAGAAATCTACTCGTACACCATCGATAATATTTTCTTCTTGGTTTTCCTCTTGGTTCTGTTCTTCCGCTTCATCTTTTTTTCAGGTTTATCCATCATGCCGCTGAATAGATGAATGAATCGATTAACCCCACCTTCTTTTTCTTCTGATGGCTTGACCCATCCGTCCCATACACCCATTTTTCCAAGATATATTGGCTATGATGTCGTAATACACCTTTTAATGGAAGATCCGGGTATAACATAGTCGTCACCACTCTTTAACATAGTAGAATCTATATCTGGATCAGAACTTACAGTTCTTACAATTAAAGAAGAGTCAATATTAGCCCATACTTTCATCGTGAACATATCCTTCGTAGCCGGCACTACATTTCTACCCTCGTGCATAACATCACCGTTTGTCGCTTTTAGGTTCACGCATTAGCCATTTTGATACAGAGTCTATTGTTTTTAATTGATACACATGAGCTGTCATGTTATCGCTTTGTATCTGACCAAGGCCTTTGGTTGTATATCTACCTACACTAATACCTGTATGTAGAATATTAACCACCGTATAGATTGCCTCTCTAATCATCTTCAAGGCGCTCTCATCTTCTAAGGACGTGTTAGCCTTTTTCAACACATCGAGATGACCCTGACGAATCACGCCTTCCATCTCTACAGAACCTTTAGCACCTTTTTCAATAGCTTCATAATCAAATTTATGACCATCTTTAGCCACACGACAGTAATGCTCCAATCTTACACCATCACGTGTCACTATGGATACATCAGACTTATCATCTGCCCCTGTTAAAATCACATCATATACACGAAGGATACTTTGATGATCTCCTGTTTTAACTGTTGCCCCTTGGTTTAAGGATCCAAAAATAATATTGCGTAACACCTCATTCGTTTTCGCATCCGTAGCAAGATAATTAACTATCTGATGGCGCAATACCCCAGCCAAGCTAGTAGCCGGAATATAGGCTTGATCCTTGCGATTACGTAATACTAACGCATCCACAGCCCTCATTATTTTTTTCTCCATCTCCAATTAACAAAGGAGATGTCACCTTAATTTCACCGATTATCTGTATTGTCTCTAAAATTTTTGCTTTTTTATTATCACTCATATGGATTCCCTCTTACACAACTTTTCTCGCATATCTAAAGAACCATGTCCAATATTCTTTTCGTACAGTTTTATCAGAAATAGCGTCTAACGTATAGTCATTTATTAATTGATTAATATCTGTATTACTTGTTTGAACCCACTCTGGTACTTTTTCCATGCGCTAGCAATACTTCCGCAATACTTTCAGATTTTTACGCCGATTTTATTTCCTAAGAAAAAAATCCATAATAGCCCCAGTTTTTTTGCATAATGCGATTTATACCATCTGTAATATTTTTATCAATTTTAGATGGTTTGGATGTCTCTACTAACGGTTTAATATAGGACTCTAATTGTGCATACACATGGCGATCCGCCTTGCGCAATTGTGTAGCATTATACTGTACATCTTGATAAGCTTGTTTACGAATCGATTCCACAATTTGATTGTCTATAATCGTTTGCAACAACTCTTTTGTACTATCAGATATACTTCCAGGAGCTTGTGCCTCATTCTTCACATCTTCATTGGATTCAGATAGTCTAAGTTTTTCATTTTTGCACCCAGAATCGTAATTGTCCAAAACCTTCTTCACACCGTTCGCCAATCCCTCGATGTAATAGCTTATGCAAGGTGTACAATTCCTCTTTCGTCCATTCACCTTGTGTTTTAATTTGTATAATGGATCCAGCACTAAGTCCCATTGCCTCAGGCCGATATACGCCCCAAATACCTACGAATCCTTGTACTTTTTCCATAGACCCAAATGCTGCTTTACTTGACGTCTCTATAGCAGCTATTTTTTCACCGAATATACTTTTCAGTTCCTCTAGTACTGTTCGCCCAACTCCATTAATACCATACACGGTAGCACCTAAGCGTTGCGCTCCTAGTAACGTGCTATCTAAACGAAGGCATAATGTTTCCTTCTCGGCAATAGATTTTGCAACTGCTTCCACATTACAAGGTATATCTTCAATCTTTCCTTTCCTAATCTGGCAAAGACCATACCCCGTTCGTCTCAGACCGTCCGCGACGAACACTGAGTTGATCATTAGTCCATGATAGCTCCGACGCTAAGCTTTGTAATGCAGCCTCATCACCATAGATATAGGCAATAAAAGTCTGCCCTGCATCGATGGATTCGTAATTATAAATCCCTCCATCTTGGCTTTTCCCTTGAAAGCGCTCTGTATCTCCTTGGCGACTCATGTGAAAGTGGATGGAACTACGTACAGAGGTTAGATAAATTTCATTCTCCTTTATAATTCCCATTCCAGAAAAATCCTTTTGAATCCAGTCGCCTGACTCTTTCACTAAATCTATAATTTCACCAGTTGTTTTTGAGCGTTGCAAGGATTTTGGTAATGGATATGCGCGTTCCTCACCTACTGTAGGATAGGCATTAGTAAATACAAGCTTACTTAGAAATAAATCTCTAAATATCTCATTTTTATGCGCTTCCTTACCTACATCATGAGTTTGAATAAATAACTCTGCCAACATACCTCGAATCATGGATCCTGTAAAATATGTTTTTGTCCCTATTAATACTTGTGCGCTATCTTCAGAAGTAATAATAACAGGTGATTTTGTTGTAATTTCTAGTCGTAATTGTTTCATATCTTCCCCAACTTACTTCATATTCAATACTTCATTCACAAGTGCCTTCTGCGCCTCTATATCCATGCCCATCGTACATTGAATTCTACCAAATCCACGATTTCGTTTATATCCAATATTTTTTTAGTATTTTTGCAGAGCCACAGTTAGTAAACTCTCATGGTTTTTATTGCCATTGTGAATGATAATGTGCCCCTCAAATACTTGATCTTCTCGATCCATAACACGAATCGTGCGCAAGCTACCATCTTTTACAACACCAGTTGTTTCATCGATAGCCGTTTCATATCGTAAAGATATATAGGCATTGCGAATCGATTTTTGTCACTACCGAAGGGAATGACGTATGTAACAACTCTATCTCTTGTTTCAAGGAGTCATATCCCTCAATGTGAAAGTCATCTACTTCCAATGCTACATGAGATTCTTCAGTTCCACGATTAAATAATTCATTTAATAATCTACGATTTAATACTGGATGCTCAACACCTGTATTTGCGGTCTCCACCATTTCAATCACTTCTAAAGCACTTTCATAGAGCACACCTCGAAACCGTTTAGGCTGGAATATAGGGAATACCAATAGAATCTACTAGCATATCCACATCTACATTGACATCAGCTTGACCACCACTAAGTTGTAATGGGGACAGCAACTTAATCGTTACTGTATGTGCTACTTTTTTACTCTCTTCTGCATTCATACTCTTTTCTTTATTCATACTCATTCCTCTATACTCCCTACTTGTTAGAATAGATTTCGTTCACGTAATTAAACGCTTCTTCCATCTCTTCATATATTTCTTTTTGGAAACTTTCTTGAGGGACATATTCTAACATCTCAATAGCATCAATATATGGTGTGGTAAAACATGTACCCTCTTTGCGAGTCGCATGAATATACTCTTCTTTTCCAACCATATGTATGATAATCATTCCATCCTTCTGTTGTTGGTAATGGTGTGTTGCGATACTTTAACTGTTCGATGGTATCATTTAACGTATGCAAATCTGCTTGCAAGGCATGACGCAATCCTTTAATTTTTATTATGTCCCATACCTTTATCACCTTTTTTTCATACTGTCTCTAAACAAACGAATTGTCTCTGAGCATAGCTGTGTAGCGTTTCTCTGGTTTTTCTTCTTCCACAACTACAACTTGTTTATCTGTATCGCCAACCACCATTTTTTTGAGATACTATATACGGTCCAAAGTGCAAGTGACCACCTAATTCCGATGTATATTCTTGTTCACGAATTTGTTCTAATGTAGGTGATTGTTCCCTCATGTAAAAATAGCGAAATCTATCCAACTAGAACCATTCGCGCGAGATTCTTTTTAGCGTTAGCACAAAGCTGTTCCGCTAATTCATACCCCCGGAAAAATGGATAGGATGTGTTCAAGATTGCTATACCGCCACACGAGTACATGGCACTATCACCCAGCGTATCTAAGTGCGCCATTTCTTCACGACTAATTCGTTCTAAGGCATTCATAAAGACGTGGCTTAATATCGTTGCCATCCGTGCATGACAGACAAACGTCACATCATCACCGCCGATGATAATTGGACGAATTGGCAAATAGTTGACACTCTTTGTGCCTTGATTATTTTCTTGAGTATTTTCATTCTCACACTTTTCTTTACGGTTGACTTGAATATTTTCTTTTCGTATTTATCTTCACTAATACTACTGCCACTTGTACCATTACAGCAAAAGGCTCTTTTCTGTGATACTTTTTACTTGTTTAGATAAAGCACTCCGCTCTGCTAAAGATTTACATCGTTGGAACCGTTCGCCCATATTATTCCCGTCAATATGAACAATGGCAAAGTAGTCATCCCCTGTTACTTGTCCTAAATCTTCAAATTCTTTAGGGAATGTATATCCTGATACATAGTCCCTATATACTTTATGCAAATGCTCTGTCGATTCATCAGCCATTTTATTTTTAGCAACCACTTCTTGTGATACATACCGACCATATCTACTTTTTTTAGGGTCAAACGACTCTAATTCCCCATTAGCACTTTCACCATTGATACTGCATGGTAATGTAAATCCCGTCATCGGTACATTCACAATCGGATGAATTTCATTTTGATGTTTTTTCAAAACGGCATATAGCTCTTTTAATTCATCTTGGAATACAGTTGTAGTTTCGCCTTTTACAGTAATCACTGTATCATCTAGTGACAAGGTCCCTAACGCTGCATTCGTTTTTAAACCTGGATATTCCACTAAAATATGTTTAGTAAATGCGCGTACTACTACCTTTCGAGGATCATTAGTCGCTGTTACTAGTGTTTCGTCAAATAGGACTAATGCATTACCACCACCAATATAGGCTACATACGTATTATATGCCTGATTAGTAAAGCCTTTTTCAATTTCATCATTTCCTTTAGGACTTTCCCACGTTTCCTCATTAGGTAATATCAATCCTAACTCGCTACCTATATCACCTTTTAGAACCTTTTTCACTAAATCATTTTTGAAATAGCTGTTCTACAATATACGAGGCCCCAATATTAGTTCGTAATGTCGTTCCAGAAAAATATATTTTTGAATCGACCTCGTATCCATTAATAATGTCGCTACTTTCATAATTACCTCATTTTACACATAACAATGATTATAAAAATACTCTTACACGTATAGTTTAACGATGATGTCCTCCCTCTCTTTTCTACAAACCCGAAGGCTATCTATTACTATCCTACTATAAATAGGAATGTACTATTTTGATATACTCTACTTAATAAAGTATGTTATGATAATAGTAACCTATTTATCTCATAGAATGTATATACGATTTGTTAAAATATCTCACTTATATAATATTCGACATAAATCAGAAAACTCCTTTTTAGATAGTTATTCTCATGTCATATAGTACACACTCAATAGGAGGCTCACATGCTACATCCCATAACAACATTTGATATTACCGTAAAATTCGAAAAACGATTTACCTATTCATCAATCCATGGGCGTTGTTTTTCACGGCATTATCATGCAAAAGACATTGACACAAACTATGCTACAGAACTACACCGCAGTCAGGTCCATCCATATCGTCAATTTATATTTTTTTCGATGAACGAACTAAATCATATATCTGGCGTATTATTACTTTTACTGAAACCTGTGAAAGTCAAATGAGACATATGATGCAAGCACTTCCAGAGTCCGTATATGTTCGCCAAAAAAACAAATGCATTTAAAAAATTCTGCATATTTCAGCATCAACAACCTCTCATGATGCCTTATGTGAACTTATATTAGGCCCTAATCTAGATGAGCCTGCAGAGATTCATGAACTTAAATTACTCTTTACTACATGTACGAGTTTTAAATCCCAAGATGCATACCAACCATTCCCAGATTTAGAACGTATCTTTCAAATTTTATTAAAACGTTGGAATACCTTCTCAAATACATACACCTTTACGTCACCGGTCTAGCCAAAGAACTATGCAAAGCTACAACCCTTGTAGATTATCAAGTAAAGTTTTAAACCATATCGTGTAGAGAAAACTCAAATTCCCCGCTTTTATTGGCCATTACACAGTACGATTCAAAAAGAATCACAGTCTTGCACCCCTAGCAATGCTCTTATTATTCTATTCACAATTCACTGGTGTAGGTATCAAAACATCCCTTGGAATGGGGGGTATTCATGTTATCACTAAATCTTAGATATCTTATTTTTAAACCATCGTTGCTTGATATCTGCTACCGCTCTTTTTCCCTGCATTAATATCACTTGGAGAGCTTGATAAAGTAATCGTATAACGATCTTGACCGCCTAATTTCGCTTTAAAATGGGAGCCCTCTTTAGTAATTTCTGCACCTATAGATGTCAATTCATTTGCCATACGATCTGTAAAACGTCGATAGTTACCAAATAAATTATCCAAAGAATCATACACATCCCGGGCATCTTTTTCGTGGAGCGTTATTTTGTAATAATATCCTCACAAATATCATATATGCGATTGCTAGCATAAATATCTTGTGGTTTATTTTTCTTGACGAACATCTTCTAGTATTTTTAAAAACCGCTGTTCGTATTTCGTCATTATAGATATCGTCTTCTTGTCCATAATACAATAAAAGCTGGGCCTGATTCTGCATGATTCATTCTAGACTGTAAGATAGCTAACTCATTTTGTAAGTTCATATAGTCTACCAAATATTTTTTTCAGCCTTTTTCTTCTACTTCTCTCAGTCTCTTCTCTAATTGTTCTGTTTCATTCACAGCAATTTCCGCTAGTTCGTTGGATTCAGTACGTTCTTGAAGGGACTGTTTCATTTTCTTTTCTATCAACTTTTGTTGTATACCATACCGACTATCCAACGGTTTTCGGTCAATCAGATTCATTTCACCGCACACAATATCTACAATGCGCTGACGAACTTTTTCTGCTTTCACATCTGTATCACTATGATATACTTTCACATCGGGACTCTGGAATTCATTATTATGATGATAAATAGCTACAGAGTTTATCTCACCTTCACCTTCTTTTTAGGAATATCCGTGTAACACCTTCTAAATTAAGTGCCAATTGTTTCATCTTAATCGTTTCTATGAAAGTAGGTGTCCCTGTAATTACAACATTACATACACTGTGCAATGGTTCTTGTAATAATCCTGTTTCAATTGATGGAGTCCATTCCATCACATCTGGACAGATAGGTACACCGTATTCATCTGCAATATATCCACCTTTCATTAAATATTTAGTGATGGACGGCGCCCAAAAATACCGGTTCGTAACAAACATACCTTCATCAAAATTTTTTTATGTAATAACACGCACACTGTATGTTCTTTTTCATTAAAGACAACTTCCGTTTTCCACAATCCAGAATCATCCGGCGCTTGTTCAAACAAGGCTGCTATAATTCCTTCTTCTTCATAATAGTTAACATCTAAGATATGACCATCTTCTTCCCACATTGGATTCATGTCCACACCATCCCATGTAATATGTTGGGAAAATTTTTGATAGTCTACGTTCTGACGCCACTCCAATAACACACGAATAAAACTACGTGGTTTTAATTCCTCAGTAACTTTTAATTTTTGTACTATATACGATCATGTACATACTCCTTTACTTACAACATATGACAAAAACTTTGTGCTAGTTTTAGTTTCTCTGCACCTTCCTCTCTCAATATTTTTCATAAAAAGGCAAATCATTTACCTTCAAGTTCTTTATACTTAGTATATCAAGTCTATAAACATATGTGAACACCATTTTCACTATGCTCCTCATCGTCATAGTACACCACACCTACCATGACCACACACATACCTACTACTGCTAATATTTCCATTGTTTCTCCTTTTTCAAATCACACATCTAACAACAACTAAGCAGTAGTATACCAAAATACGATATAGACGGAATTACAAAAGTCCCGATAGTTCATCACTATCGGGACTTTTTATATACTACAAAAAGGCCCTCCCGAAGGAGAGCCTTTTCATTTTACATTCGCTATTAATCTACTGATTAGCCTTTGTTGTAATTCGTCTTCAAAATCCTTTTTGTAAACGAACATAGGATTGACGACGTTCTTTAGCTAATTGTTTGTTGATTTCTAACAATTCTTTGCTCATTGCAGGAACCGCTTTACCCAAAGATGTGTAACGAACTTCTTTTCCTAAGAAGGAGTCGAATAATTCGTAATCAGGAGCTTTGGAGTCAAGGCTGAATGGGTTTTTGCCTTGTGCTTTTAAAGCTGGGTTGTAACGGTATAGATCCCAGTAACCGGATGCAACAGCTTGTTTAGTTTCAGCTTGTGCATTACCCATACCACCTTTGATACCATGGTTGATACATGGAGCGTAAGCGATGATTAGGGATGGACCTGGATATGCTTCAGCTTCAGCCAATGCTTTCATCAATTGGTTCATGTCAGCACCCATACCAACTTGAGCCACATAGATGTTGCCATATGTCATAGCGATCATGCCAAGGTCTTTTTTGTTTGTACGTTTACCTTGCGCAGCGAATTGAGCAACCGCACCTACGCGAGTAGATTTAGATGCTTGACCTCCAGTGTTGGAGTATACTTCTGTATCGAATACGAATACGTTAACGTCTTCGCCGGAAGCCAATACATGGTCAAGACCACCGAAACCGATATCGTATGCCCAACCGTCACCACCGAAGATCCATTGGGAACGTTTTTACAAGGTATTGTTTTTTAGCCAATACTTCTTTCACAGCTTCTGTTTGTTCTACTTTGGAAAGAGCATCGATAACTGCTTTAGCGCGGTCACGAGTACCTTCGCCTTGAAGACGTTTTTCTAACCATAAGTCAAGAACTTGTTTTGTTGCTTCATCAGCAGTTTCAGCGATGGAAGCTACAGTGTCAGCCAATTGTGTACGGATTTTTTCAGTACCGATGAACATACCGTAACCGAACTCAGCATTGTCCTCGAATAAGGAGTTAGCCCATGCAGGACCTTGGCCTTGTTGGTTTTTAGTGTATGGAGATGCTGGCATAGATGCACCCCAGATAGAGGAACAACCTGTTGCATTGGCAATCATCATACGGTCACCGAACAATTGAGTAATCAATTTAGCATATGGAGTTTCACCACAACTCGCGCAAGCGCCAGAGAACTCAAGCAATGGAGTTTTGAATTGGGAACCTTTTACAGTTTCTTGTTTCATTGGGTGAGATTTAGTTGGTAATGCTACACCATAATCCCAAGTCTGGAGCAAATTCTAATTCGCCATCGATAGGGCGCATTTCGATTGCTTTTCCTTTAGGAGCTGGACAGATGTTTACGCAGTTACCGCAACCCAAGCAGTCTAATGGAGATACTGCAATACGGAATTGCAATTCGCCTTTTTGTCATCATTTCTGGAATTGTTTCGAAGTTTTTCTGGACCTGCTGCTCGCTTCTTCTGCTGTCGCTAATACAGGACGGATAGTCGCATGTGGACATACAAAGGAACATTGGTTACATTGGATACAGTTTTCTTTGATCCAGTGAGGAACGAATAATGCGGCACCACGTTTTTCGAATCTTTGCAGTACCAGAAGGTAATGTGCCATCTTCATAACCTGTGAAAGCAGATACTGGTAAGTCATAACCAGACTTTGTGCGTTAACAGGTTTTAGCAATGTTAGCTACATAGCTTGGGCAAGTTGTGCAAGAAGATTTTTCGAAAGTATCTTCAGAATCTTTTGCATCTTTCCATGTCTGCTGGAACGTCTACTTTTACAAGAGCTCCTACACCTTGGTCAACGGCTTCGTTATTCATTGCAACAATGTCTGCACCTTTTTGCCATATGTTTTTTTCGATGGAGTCTTTTAAGTATTCCACTGCTTTTGTCGATAGGAATGATTGTATCTTCAGTCAATTTGAAGAACGCGACTTGTGTAACCATGTTAATACGGTACTTAAAACCAATTTTCAGCTGCAATTTTCGCTGCATTGATGATGTAGAAGTTCAATTCTTTTTTTCAGCAATTGTACGGCGAAGTTTTGCAGGTAATTTTTTTCTGTCAATTCTTCTGGACCCCAAGTACAGTTCAATAAGAATGTACCGCCGTGTTTAATACCACGAAGAAGGTCGTATTCGTGAACATAAGATTGACGATGACAAGCGATAAATTCTGGTTCAGTTACCAAGTATGGTTTGTTGATTGGGTTTTTTTACCAAAAACGCAAGTGAGACATTGTCACACCACCAGATTTTTTTGGAGTCATAGTCGAAGTATGCTTGTGCATACATATCTGTATGGTCACCGATAATTTTGATGGCAGATTTGTTAGCACCTACAGTTCCGTCAGAACCAAAAGCCCCAGAATTTACATCCAGTTAAACCTTCAGTTTTTACGGATACGCCTTCAGCACGGTCCAAGGACAAGTTAGTTACATCGTCATTGATACCCAATGTGAAGAAACGTTTGCCAGCTTCTGCTAACATGTTATCGAATACTGCTACAAGGTCAGCCGGGATTACGTCTTTAGAAGAAAGACCATAACGACCGCCGAATACTTTTAGCATTGATGTCGTGTTGAACAAGTCGTTTGCTTGAACGTCTAAGAATAAAGGTTCAGCTAATGCACCTGGTTCTTTTGTCCGGTCTAATACTGCAACGCGTTCTACAGTTTTTAGGAAGAGCCGCTACAAAACGATCTGTCGCGAATGGACGGAATAAGTGAATTTGTACGAAACCAACTTTACGGCCTTGTGCATTTAAGTAATCTACAGTTTCAGTAGCTACTTGCGCAGAGGAACCCATTGTTACGATTACGTCAGTTGCATCTTCAGCACCATAGTAGTTAAACAATTGGTAGTTACGACCAGTAATTTTGTTGATTTCATGCATGTAATGTTCTACTACATTTGGAACTTGTAAATAGAATGGGTTAGAAGCTTCACGATGTTGGAAGTAGATATCAGGGTTTTCAGCAGTACCACGAGTTACAGGAGCATCTGGGTTCAACGCACGTTGACGGAATGCTTCTAATGCATCTTGGTCTACTAATGGTTTTAATTCATCATACTCTAATACTTCGATTTTTTTGGATTTCGTGAGAAGTACGGAAACCCGTCGAAGAAGTTGATGAAAAGGAACGCGAGTTTTTAACGCTGTTAAATGCGCAACTGGAGCAAGATCCATAACTTCTTGTACAGAGGATTCTGCTAGCATAGCACAACCAGCAAGCACGAGCTGCCATAACGTCTTGATGGTCACCGAAGATAGACAATGCTTGCGGCTGCGATAGCACGAGCTGCTACGTGGAATACACCTGGAAGTAACTCACCAGACACTTTGTACAAGTTAGGTAACATTAATAACAGACCTTGAGAAGATGTGAACGTAGTTGTCAATGCGCCCGCTTGTAAAGAACCGTGAACTGCTGCTGCAGCTGCCGGCTTCGGATTGCATTTCAACAACCTGTACAGTGTGACCGAACAAGTTTTTTTACGGCCTTGTCCTGCCCATTCATCCACATGTTCTGGCATTGGAGAAGATGGAGTGATAGGATAAATTGTCGCCACTTCAGAAAAAACCATACGCTACGTGTCTGCTGCAGCTTGGTTGCCGTCCATAGTTTTCATTTTTACGCATGTTAAAAATAGCCTCCTTAAAGCAAATAAAAATTAACACTTGTAGTTACATACAAAATAGGGGGATGTATATAGACTCTTATCCGTGCACTCGCAGGACGAGTCTTCCCTCATGAGTATCAAAATGTTTTTGAAATATGAATCATTTATTTCTAAAAGATTGCATATGTTGCAAAAATGTAATAATATATAGTTATATAGTACCTCTTTGCAAATTTGTGAAGTAGCAAATCTACTTCATGAACAAATTGATATAGCCTTATGGTTTCATTATACATTGAGAACGAGAACTTAGCAATACCATTATAGACTATATCCATTGCTAATTATGCGATTATCAATTGACATTTACACATGCATTTGTTGCTCAAATAGCATATTAAAAAAAGAGGGCTTTCGTTATTACCATATTTAAGAGGTGCATTATGGACTTTCATCACTTAAAAATACTTCGTAGAAGTAGCGGATCAAAAAAAGCTTCAGCAAGGTCGCAAGAAATCTTCACATTTCACAATCTGCTATCAGCCGTACTATAAAAAGCTCTGGAAGACGAGCTAGGTGTTGTGTTATTCATTCGTAATGCAAAATCCGTTGAAAATGACTGACGGTGGCACCATCTTTTTAACCCATGCCAAACGCGTGGTATTCATGTTTGAACATTTAAAAATCGATTTTCGAAAAACGAGTTCCGTCTCGAACAAGGTTCCGTTCTCATCGGTTTTACCGCCTGTTACAGATGCGCCAATTTTTCGCGCAACTATTAGGTGAGTTCAAACAAAGCCTACCCTCAAATTGAATTAGAACTTTACGAACATGGTTCTAAAAAAATTGAAATCTCCGTTCAAGAAGGTCTCATCGACGTGGGTATCATCTGTACTAAACCAAATGCAAAAGAGTTTGATTCTTTCTACCTCACTAGCGATCCATTGAGTGTCATCTTGCCAAAAAGACAATCCATTGGCACAAGAAGAAGCTATCTCCCTTGACCAACTGTCGGATCAATCCTTCGTGTTGCACAAAGATGATTTCAACTTGCATGATGAAATCGTGAAATCTTGTAAATCTGTAGGTTTCCAACCACATATCGTATTTGAAACTAGCCAACGAGATCTCATGTTGCAAACCGTAGCGGCTCATCTAGCTATCGCACTATTGCCTAGCCGCCTCTGCCCTACAGAAGATGAAAATACAAAAGTAGGATCTAGCGTGGTGGTTCGACCTCTAGTAAATCCTGAAATCATGCACACCTTGCATGTAATTTGGAAAAAAGGACATTACCTATCTCATGCGTCCCGCTTAGTGGCTTGATTTTCGTGATGGCGCGCCTGCCATTAATTCCTGGCGACACCCTCATGATGAATCTGCTGAATAATCTACTTCTGAAAGTAGGCACCGTCCTACGCAAACCTTGGTTTTGGATCGCCCTTTACGTGCTGAGCAGCACCTATTGGATGGTATCCCAACAACTAGAACTAGACGCTCTGAAAGAACGCATCGATACAGAACATACTATGGAACACAGCGATACCTTTCACTATCGCTTAACCAACCTAGAAAACATCAGTAACTCCCACGGAGATCGACTGAAAGAACTAGAACGTGACAGCTGGCGGCTCAAACGCTTCGCCAACCAACACCAGTTCCGCATCATGCAACTAGAGTGGGAACACCCCAACATAGAGGCCCCCGAACCAAGCAAAGCAACACCAGTAGAAACACCATTCAAAAGCAAACCCAACCAACGTCCCAGACGTGAAACAATAAACAAAGGACTGCAACCTGTGCAACGCACAAGGAGCAGTCCTTTTTATTACGCTTTATCAAATGTGGTGAATGATCATAAAAATCGTGCCATTCTTTCTGCTTAATAAAAAGAAAAAGGGGGATATATGTCTGTAAAAAACATGCTGTCGCAAATCATTTTTACAGACATATATCCTCCCTCAAAAACAAAGCCATTTATCTTTATACTATGACAATATCATATGTCCTTCATAATGTCAGTATATTACTCAACATAATACTTTTACGAATTAATCATGTACCTTATAATTGCTCCTCTTCAAACTCTTTTTAAAGTTTGTCCATTTTTAGCTTCCAATTCGTTCTTCCATTACTATTTATTCCTAATACAAAAGAGGAAGCATATGATGGACTACTGAACAAAATATTCTTGGTAAGCACCCCATCCTTGATGACACCATTTTTTTCTTACAAGATTCTCTCATCACTTTAATTCCCGGAGGAATTGATTCAGCATCAATTTCTTCAATCAAGCTTCCTGACAATAGTACAAAGCCTTCACTAGTTCTTTTACACTTTTGCCGTTATAATTGCATTAGATCGTTTTACTTTTCTAGTAAGATATAAGCTTAGTTCTTCTTCATTATATTCATCATCATTATTAGATTTAATGAGCGGTACAAAAATCTTATACCCTAATACACCAAGAATTATTTTAGAATACTCAACATACTCTTCTAACTCTGATTCTTTCTCTTCCGTAACATTTCCGAGTTCGGATCATTTCCATTTTTACTTTGTATCGGTCTGTTTCAAAGGGCCATATTAGTAAATTTATTTTCTAAATAGCTAATCTCAGTCGGTCCGAATGAATTATTTTGCGTCGTCAAAATAACAACCTCATTAAAATCAAAATTCCCTTTGAGGGTGTTCAGCCACTCGAAACAATACACCTTCACCATTTTTCCTAATACCAGCTTGACCTATATATACAGTCGGCTTATCACCTTCATCATCACCAAACAAAAAATAGACACCACTCTGCTTTAAATCTTGACGTTCCTTACACTTACTTAAGCACGAATTAGGAATCTTATACGCCAATCCAGTCCAATTAGAAAGCGTACATTTAATACGTCCAGTAACCTCACCATCCATAAGGAACAAATTAAAATTCTTACCTTTACCCATAATCCAAGAACTCCATATACTAATTATATATCCCTTTACTCAACACTTCTCAATTTTACTCAACACTCTCCTATTTTACTCAACACTTCCACATTTTACTCAACACTTCCGCTTTTTACTCAACACTTCCGCTTTTTACTCAACACTTCTGCTTTTTACTCAACACTTCTGCTTTTTACTCAACTCCCTTTTACTCAACACTTCCGCCTTTTTACTCAACACTTCCCTATTTTACTCAACACTTCCTTATTTTACTCAACACTTCGCTTTTTACTCAACACTTCCCTATTTTACTCAACACTTCCGCTTTTTACTCAACACTTCCCTTTTTTACTCAACACTTCCGCTTTTTACTCAACACTTCCGCTTTTTACTCAACACTTCCTTTTTACTCAACACTTCCGCTTTTTACTCAACACTTCCTTTTTACTCAACACTTTACTAGAATCTAAGATTATAGTATTGAGTTTTATCATGTACAGAATTTCCATGCCACTCTATTAACCCTTTTTACTAAGATCTCTTAACAAGTTTCTACAATGTGTACTGCTTTTACCTATAACTTCTGTTGCCGACTTTGTTGTTATATGTTTCCCACTATTAAACATATAATATATCAAGGTTTTTTTCATCCTCTTTTTAAGGTTTTCAAAGACGGTTTCAGATATAATATTCTTTATTTTATCTATTGTCCTCATACGTCTATTTAATATATTATTCTCTAAAACTAATAAAACATTTCTATTAGGTTCAGAATATGTAGGCTTATTTAAAAAGTTTTTCCATCTCTGAATAAATTCTTTTAACTCCTCATTCATTTCTTTTACCCAGCCAAATTCGCATAAAGTTCTAGCTATTCGAGGATTTCTAGAATAACGTTCATGTAAAATATTTTCTATAGTTACAATATTAGGCAATAATCCACGGGCTTAATATTTCAAGTCTATCATCAAAAATCTATACTTTAATATGTTCACCACTAATAGAATAATTTCTATGTGTCAAAGCATTCACTATACCCTCAAACCAAGCAAACTCTGGATACTCAGACATTATTTCAAACTTTCCTTCTCGACTTAAATATTGAAAATCTCTGGCTTCTTTGATAACATTTGGAATCAGCCCATCAAAAAGTTTTTTTTCCTTAATAATATTGATGTCTTCTCCCACCTTTTTGATACATACCGTTATATTTTATAACACGTAACCTTGCTGCGGTAAAAACCCTTGAAGGATTTTTACCAAATAATAGAATCCACGCTTTAGTTATTTTTCACCAACTAAAAAGTTTCTTGCTTTCAAAAACCTCTTCATTCGAAAGGTTGTCAATCTTCATTAATCCCTTATATTCATCAAGCAGATTATAATCTATATCCTCCAAAGACGATAACTCGACGACTTCATCTTCAAAAGACCGTTGCCCTCTATCATACTTTTAATTCTAGAGTCTGTTCAAAATTCAACTCTCTAGATGTATCATTTTGTCTAAGATATACCTTGCCATCATATGACTTTTATAACCTTGTCTGAAGAAATCTCTACAGAAATCACTAATATATTATCTTCTTTTCCTTGTAGATTTGTTACAGGAACCACTTCAAATTTTGGATTTATTGGTGTCTCTCTCAATTCTGTCAAAAAAATATTTCTATATTCATCAATACTATGTGCTCCATTACATATAAAACCAGAAATATCACCATTATCTTCAATACCAATAACCAGTTTTTCCACCCTCTGCATTTGCAAACGCTACCAAATGTTTCCAAAAATATCTAAAGGCTTAATTCGAGCACTTTTTCTATCAAAAAATTGATTTTTCTTTTTAATTTAGAATATAAATCTATATCATTTACCAAACGAGCATCCATTAACTTACCTCCACATATAATATTAATTCACATCACCTATAAGTATCTTTTCTTTATTTGCGACGCCAACCTAAGCACTGACTGTATACAAGAGGGGGATATATAGATCCCTGCAAAAAGCAAGAAGAGAGGGCTAGGTCTTATCCAAACAATTTCCGACAAGAAGTTTTTACAGGACATATCTCTTTCTCCCCTTGCGACGCCGACCTAAGCACTGACTGTATACAAAGGGGATATGACTCTGTAAAAAAATGATTTGCGACAGCATATTTTTACAGAGTCATATCCCCCTAAACATTCTTCCTAGCATCAGTGCTTAGTGTATAAGGAGCATCCATTCGAGAAACGTACACAGCACATACGCTATGATAAACTTCACTTTCTGTTTCCGATCCCGATCTTCATCCGCCACTTTCAACCGATGTGCCAAGAATCGTTTATCCCGTATTTGCATTAACATTTCCACGATATGTTCTTGTCGTTTTACCACATTTCTATCATTCTCAATGCCTGTTTCTGCATCGCAATCCGCCGTTGCAATCGTCGCATTTGTATCTTAATATTATTGCTCACAAATACAGATTGCCACTTTTCCTCGTTTCAAAATACATATAAATGTACCGAGGAATATTCATGACGATAAAAGCTGAATAGCAAAAATGCTTAAAGAAATAAAAGAAATACGTAGAGAAGGAAAAAAATCCTGTAATTCTTCATGCGGTAAATAGTGGTTCAAGATAATAAAAGCTCACCCATACCCCTATAGGCATTAACAAGTACTGACCATATCGATGGAACGAACCCAATTTGTCTTCACTGGCATCTCTGGCGCAGAATAGGTTTCTAACTTCTGATGGAATGCATAATACTCCACTTGCAACACCGATTGCCCAGACTTAATCGCCGTCAATAGGACAGGCCCCACACTTTCTTTCGGTCGATGTGGCCAAGGGATAAACTCCCGTACAGGACTATTGGGAGATAAATCAAAAGCGAATAATCCCCTTCTTTTCCAACCGCATAGATGACGTATCATTGCCAATGCTAAAAGATTAAAAAAACATGCCCAATACATGCAAACTCCAATTCCCTAAAATATGGGTAATGACATTTAAGAAAAGTCCTCCCATATCCACATTGGCTACATCTAATTTAATCTGAATCGTAGATGTATAATCATCAAACCAAATATCATCAATATCAAATTCCACATTGATGACATTCCCCAATTTCGTGATCACATTCATAAACACCTTATTATTTGGTTCAAACTCAAATATGATGGAATGAAAGAACCAATGGTTCCGCACCACCGATCGCATCTTACGATTCACCGCTTCTTCTTCAATGGATAACATGCGATGATCATACAAGGCATTCCCATCTTCTAGCGACTCTGGCAATCGTGGTCGTTCTATATGTGTTTGTGTAGTTACAGTATTGGCTAATTTCAACAGCTTTGTAACTAATGGTCCCATATATATCTCCTATCTAGTAGGTTATCTAATTCTAATCGATACACTTTCATAGTTATCATAATTATATCATAGTCCCTAGGCAAATGAAAGAAAAGCCCTACCCATAGCACACGACTATAGGTAGGGCTTTTTATCTGTCCTACACATTGTTGTCCATATATATCCATACATGTATAACCACATCCAATACAGGATATACACCACTGCTGCCTAAGATTAATCTATCTCTAGATTCGTTCCATACTCAATCGATGGTATTCATAGAATCGTCCTTGCAAGGCTAATAAACTTTCATACGTTCCACTTTCTACAATACAGCCCTGTTCTAAGAACAAGATGCGATCCATCTCATGCAGTTGTTCGATATGATGGGTAATGTACAGCACCGTCTTTCCTTGGAACAAGGTGCGCAGTTGATCTTGCACTAGGTGACGTGTCACTTGGTCTAACCCTTCCAAAGGCTCATCCAAGAGCAAGATCTCCACATCGCGCAAGTACAACCGTGCCATGCCTAGGCGCTGTTGTTGCCCTCCACTGAGGCCCATGCCACCTTGCCCTACCATGGTGCGCAACCCTTTCGGCAAGGTCCGTACCCAGTCTGCTAATTGCACCGCTTCCAAAGCTTGCCAAATTTCATCATCCGTTGCGCTCGGCTTAGCTAATCGAGATGTTATCCCCTATGGTGGCGTGGAATACATAGATATCCTGTGTAGCGTATGCCATGTAAGATTGCAATGTGTCCTCTGAAAGTGTCCGCGTATCGACTCCTTCAATAGAGATAGTGCCACTATAGTCATACCATCTCTGTAACAATGCAAACAAAGTACTTTTACCCGACCCGCTAGGACCTACAATAGCAACCTGCTCGCCTTTTTGAATGGACAAGTTGAGGGTCATCATACACAGGCACTATATCATAGGCAAAGGATAGGGATTCCATGCGAATCATAGGCACCGCGGCAGTGGACTTGCCTGTTCATACTGTTCATCAGTTCCTATCTTGTCAAGATTAGACTGTAACTCTTCAGCATTGGTGTCCATCGAAGTATGTGTATCTATGACACCCACTCCTCTCCCCTTGTTCTTATTAGAAACGCTATGTTCCTCACTATCTAACTGCTCCAATCGTTCCATCGCTAAGGCACTTTCATATCCATGTAAGGATGCTTCCGTCATAGGCTGTAAGGTCTCAAAAATAAGACTGTAATCCGATAGCAATGACCGCTACCCACAAAGGTCCATGGAACTGCCTTCAAGGGTCCATAGACCCACTACAACGCCTACAAGTAATGCCGATTGGCTAATCCTAAGACGATAGTCTGGTTCCGGCCGAACCCCACGTTTCCACAATCCTTGCCGAGCGATCAAAGTTGGTAAAGGATGCTTTCATAGACTGCACAAACCGCAGTTCCTGATGGCTCATAATAATGTCGACGACACCGTGGATGGATTCGATGAGGGTTTCTTTCATACGTCCTCTTGTTTCTAGCCGCAACGGTGGTACACGCCGTAATACATAGGTAATGACCCCCGGTAGCACAATCCCTACGAGAATGCTGTACAGCAGAATCACCACTGCTAGCATCGGATGCACTTGGTATGCCAAGATACATCCTAGGACCGTGACACCTAAGAAAGACAAGCTAGGCACTACTGTGCGCAAATAAAAGAACTGCAATGTCTCAATATCTGCCATAATACGCCCAAGTAAATCCCCCATTTTTAGAGACTGAAAGATACGAGGCACTAAGGGTTCTAATCGTTTAAAAAAAGCTACCCGCAGTTCATATAATCCTTGGAACGCCATAGAGTGCGATACATAGCGCTCTCCATAGCGACAAATGGCACGACTAATCCCAAAGAATCGCACCCTACGATGGCCAAGCTAAGAGCCACCATCACAGGATGCTCCGACGCCTTTGTGATCAACCACGTGGAGGTAGTGAGTAGACCAATATTCATGAGCACTGTACTCATAGCAAAGAACACACTACCTACGAGCAATGCTCGATGGCGAGATAGCAAATTCCACAGTGCCAGTATGCCTCTTCGGATATCTGGATCTCCTGTAGCTTCCTATCGTTTCACTTTGTCCCACAGATTTCTTTTGTATTATTCGGCTGAATCATAGTATCTACTAGTTCTATATTAGATGAGGCCCTCTGCTTGCAAGGAACTAACCGTATCATAGGATGCAGTCCTAGTACTATGCCCCTGCTCCATTTCTTGATCGATATCCTCAGACCCATTTAACTTATCTGTTCTCACTGGTATCCTTAGATCTTCTTCTACCTCTGACTCATTTGTCCCATCTATTCTCACCGGTGTCTCTAACTCTACTTCTACCTCTTCCAACTTCCGCATCACCGGATTACTATAGGTATGTACTAAGGACGTAAAATATCCATTCTGAGCCATTAAGTCACTGTAACTACCTGTTTCCACTAAACGCCCTTCGCGCATGACAAAGAGGGTGTCTACATACTTCATGGTCTGCACGATGCCCCACATAGAGAACGATTTTATCACGGCTATACTCACGTAACACTTCCATAATGAGATGTTCCATTTCCACATCTAAATGGGCTGTTACTTCGTCTAGAATGACAATCTGCGCCGGTCTCAACAGTGTCCTACCTAATGCCAATCGTCGGCGCTGTCCCCCGGACAATCCATACCCTTGCTCACCGATGACCGTATCCAGTCCCTCTGGCAAGGTTCTGACGAATTCCGCTAGCTGTACTTGTGCCAACACATGCCATAAGGCATCATCTGCCATCGCTAATCCAAACTGCAAATTCTCCCGCAAAGGTACCACTCATGATATACGGTGTTTGACTAAGGTACGCAATTTGCTTATGATACCATTCACACTCAATGTTTGTAGGTCATGCCCATCCACTGTCACTTGACCTTCTGTCGGCGTCAACAATTGCATGAGCACGTTGGATACTGTCGTTTTGCCGGCTCCACTTTCACCGACTAGCATGTAGGAATGACCCCGTTCCATGGTGCCTGTGAAAGCTTCTAATCCCACATGATCCGCTTCATATTGATAGGCCACCTGTTGAAAGTCAATGCGCCCAATAGGGTGCCTGCAATTGTACCCTGCCCTGTATGAGCGACTTCTACACCAGATGCCAAATACTCCTGTACGGCAGTGAGACTAACTTTACCAGACAAGCCTGTATGAAAGGCGGACCCCTAGTTGTCGCAATGGCGCGTAAAAAAGTCGGGCGCTAACAAAAGAATAAAAAAAGGATGGTAAGAACTCTACTTCTCCATAGACCAAGGAAACGCCTAGATACACGGCAATCATGGCGGTACTGATAGTACCGATTAACTCCAATACTAAGGCGGACAAGAATGCCACTCGTAGTACTTTTTAAGGTAGCGTCACGAAACTCGCCAGACAAACGACCAATAACATGTACTTGTTCTTTGGCACGGCCAAATACTTTCAACGTCGTCAATCCTTGTAAGACATCGAGGAAATGTCCCCCTAAGAACTGCATGCGGTCCCACTGTTGTTTATTTAATTTGTCTGCTTCCTTGCCAATGAGAATCATAAAGAAAGGTATCAATGGATAGGTCAATACTAAGATCCATCCAATCCAAGACACAGAATCGATAATCGCCACCGATATAACAAGAGGAATCAAGACCGCATACAGAGCTTGCGGAATGTATTGGCTCATATAGGCATCCACATGGTCTAATCCATCTGTCAATAGATGTGTCACCGAGCCAGCGCTCTTGGATTGGCGAACGCCTTGGCCGATCATATGATGCAAGACTCGATTTCGCAAATCTTCATGCACAGCGCTAGCAATATGGTCTCGTAGCCACTGCTCGCCATGGGATGTAGCCACACGCAACAGGATCATCGCCCCTAATGAGCAACTAGCCCATAGGGATAGACTTTCACCATGCACGACTAAGTCATCAATGATGTGGGCAAAGGCATAGGCTTGACCTAAGGTTGCCAAGGTGCCTAGCAAAGTCAGTACCAAGAGCCCCCCATAGGAACGGGGATGCAATTTGACTAATTGCCACGCAAAGGAATGAAACATAAAATCTCCTTTCAGAATCATTACCCATTGCTTCCGAGTAGACAAGAAAGGGACGTGAAATCACGCCCCTTTCAAAATCACTACGGATTAATAGTGTAAGTCATCTTGTGATACACGATGACGGAAATAGTAGTATGCCCATGCTTGGTACACCAATACGATTGGTACGAAGATGCACGCTACGATTGTCATCAATGTTAATGTATACGTAGAGGATGCGCATTCATGATTGTTAAGCTGTACGTCGGATCAATGCTTTGGATACCATGATACGAGGGAACAATCCTGCAAAGTACGCAAGGGTTACAAATAGAATTGTCAATGCATTGAACACGAACCCTTTACCTGTTTGGCGAGCACGTGTAAAGCCCCAAGATACTAAGAAGCTAAGAATAGCTAATGCAAATGCTACGGTAGCTAATGTGCTGTTGAATAGATCTGTGTACACATAGGTAGCACCTACCAATACCAACGCACCGACTGCTGTAATCACACCTTCTACTAATGCAGTGCACGAGCGCGTTCAGAGATTTCTCCTGTTGTTTTCAAGGATGCATATAAAGCCCCATGATACAAGAATACGCACACGAAGGCAACGCCACAAAGAATCGTGTATACGCTCAATAAATCTAAGAACCCGCCTACATAGTTCATATGTTTATCGATAGGTGTACCTTGGATCAAGTTACCTACTGTAACACCCCAAAGAAGTGCTGGAATCGCAGATCCGAAGAAAATACACCAATCGAAAGCAGCACGCCATGTTGGGCTTTTATCTTTACTGCGGAAATCGAAGGATACACCACGAGCGATTAATGCTGCTAACATCAAAAACAATGCCAAGTAGAAACCACTGAATAAGGTAGCATATACTTGTGGGAAGGATGCAAACATAGCACCACCAGCGGTAAGCATCCAAACTTGGTTACCGTCCCATACAGGGGCCGATAGTATTGATTAACTGACGGCGTTCACGGTCTGTTCTGCCCAAGAATGGGAGCCACATGCCTACACCATAGTCAAGACCTTCTAAAAATGAAGAATCCGTAAATAGAACACCTACTAAGATGAACCAAATTAATTCTAAGTTATTTGTAATTATTTCCATAATGTAGCCTCCTCTTGTTCAACCACATCATGAGCTGGGTTACCTGCTGGACCCGCTTGAATATGTTTGACTGCCAAGTAGATTGCGGCAATCGCCATGACTACGTATACAGCTGTAAAACCGATGATTGTTGTCCAGATTTCTGGGGCTGTTACCACTTTAGATGCACCATCCGCCGTTTTTGTAAGCCATATACAAGCCAAGGTTGACGGCCCGCTTCTGCTATACCGACCTGTGGAGTTCGCAATGAATGGAAGTGCTAACAAATGATAGATGCTTTTTAGAGCCACTCTATTGTTAAGTAATTTACCTTTCACATGTAAATAGTATCCCACAATGGATGTCACTAACATAATAATGCCAGCTAAAATCATTACACGGAAGGACCAGAACATAGACGTTACATGCGGCACATAATCACCTGCACCGTGTTTTAGTTCTGCTTCTTTTTGAAGGTCATTGATACCTTTCACTTCCCTTTGAAAGAATCATGAACCACGAAAGATAAGGCGCACGGAATACCGACTTCAAAGCTATTCTTTTTACCTTCTTGGTCAATGCCTGCTGCAATAGCAAATGGAGCTGGATCATGTGTTTCCCACAATGCTTCAAAAGCGACTACTTTCATTGGTTGTAATTTGGCTACTGTTTGACCTTGGAAGTGACCTGCACCACTTACTAACAAGTCGCCAATCACAGTCGCGCCTAAACCAAATTTGATAGATTTAGAGTAGAACTCTACATGGTTATTTTTCAATAAATGCCATGCACTGACAGAGGCGATAATCACACCCTGCTGTTAAGATGCCATCTGTAAAGATGTGCAAATATTGACACAGTAAATACCCATTTTGTAGGATAGTAGCAAAGGAATCCATTTCTGCACGGCCATTACGAAGTGCATATCCAACTGGATGTTGCATAAATGAGTTCGCTACTAAAAATCCAGAATGCGGATAAGTTACTTCCGACAGCTACCAACACTGCTACAAATGCATGTGCTTTAGGGGATAATTTATCCCAACCAAAAATCAAGCCCCCATAAAGGTGGACTCTAAGAAGAATGCTGTTAAGGCTTCCAATGCTAAAGGCGCACCAAAGATATCCCCCATGAAACGAGAATACTCTGCCCAGTTCATTCCAAAAATGGAACTCTTGAACGATACCTGTTACAACACCCATTGCAAAGTTAATTAGGAATAATTTACCCCAAAACTTCGCCATTTTTTTGTACACTTCGTTTTTTTGTACGCGTAAGTAATTTCAAAGTATTGCTACTAATACTGTCATACCTAGCGTGAACGGTACGAAGAGCCAGTGATAGATCGTAGTCAACGCAAATTGAAAACGAGCTAATAAGACTGCATCCATCATGCCAATTCCTCCTCACTTGAACATAAATTTAGACCACATGGTGCATTGATATATGAATCGAACGTTCACGTTTTGCTAACGTTTTCGAAATCAACCTTTCGTAATTCTTCTACAAGTCCTGCTTGAATTTTACCGATGGCTTCTTGCACAGCACATTGGCCATGGCACCCACAGGTACAGCTTTCAGAATCGTATGAGACAATGTTGCAAATACGTATCTCCTTCCACCGCTGTCACCACGTCATACAAGCTGATATCCTTCGGTTTCTTTGCCGGTGAAAATCCACCATCTACACCACGATAGGAATGCAGTAATTTTGCATTCACTAAGTAGCGCATAATCTTTAACAAAAACCGTTCTGGAATCTTGCTAGTCCTTGCCAATTCTGCCCCTACTTTGCGCGTACCAAATGGTAGGGTAGACATGTATAATATAATTCGAAATGCATAATCTGTTGCCTGATTAAATTTCAATGGTATCTCCCTTATTAACTATGAATATACTGAAATATGTATGGACGTTGAAAGTACACTCTAATAGTATACTTTACAATTATAAAAAATGCTCGAGTGCAAATGCTCGAGCATCTCTTATCTCTATTATAAGAAATTATTGAGAATGTTGCAATACATTTTTTCATAATTTCTTCATTTTTTATATGTGTGCTAAGGCATCAATCAACACGTAAGCTAAAGGCAGATACACACGCCGATAATGGAATGGTAATAAACCACGCAAATACCATAGAACGGGCTGTACTCCAGTTAACAGCTCTCACACGCATCGCTGTGCCTACACCCATGATAGATCCACTCACTACATGTGTCGTAGATACTGGTAAGTGCAATAAGGTAGCTGTGAAAATGGTAATGGCGGAGTTCAAATCTGCCGCAGCCATTAATACTTTCTAGTTTGAAAATTTTACTACCTACGGTAGCAATAATTTTCAACCACCAGCTGCTGTACCCAATGCCATCGCTGTAGCACAGGCTAGTTTTACCCACAACGGTACATCCAATGTTTGTAAATGACCACTCGCTACTAGGGTTAAGGTAATAATACCCATCGCTTTTTGCGCATCATTCGATCCATGAGAAAAATGACATTAACGTCGCAGACACTAGTTGCATACTCCGGAATCTATCGTTCAAGGCAATCGGTGAAAATCTACCAAATAAGAGTAGGAGAACTTTCATCACAATATACCCTAATACGAGCGCCAAAACTGGAGATGCTACTAAGGAAATAAAAAAATTTTTCCAATCCCACTCACCGCAGTGCCTCTGGCCCTACAGAAATCAATACGGCACCGATAATACCGCCGATAAGAGCATGCGAAGAAGAACTAGGAATCCCATACCACCAAGTCAAAAGGTTCCAGAAAATAGCCCCCACCAAAAGCTGCCACAATGATTTCCCATTGATCATATCTGGCGCTGTGACAATATCACCACCTATAGTTTTTGCTACACCCGTACTGACCATAGCACCTAAAAAGTTCAATGTAGTAGCCATCATAATAGCTGTTTTTGGCGCAATAGCTCTGGTCGATACAGACGTGGCGATGGCATTTGCCGTATCATGGAATCCGTTAATATAGTCAAAGGCCACCGCTAATAAAACGACGGCCCAGATCACCCAACCATCAAGCATACTTCAATACTACCCGGCGGAACGTGCCCACCAAAGTCTCAGAACCATCGATAACTTCTTCCATGGAGCTAAGAATTTCCTTCCACTTAATGATTTCAATTGGATCGCTACACTCTGTGAAGAGTTTCGCCATTTCCACATGATACACATCATCCGCCTCTGCCTCAAGACGCAATACTTCCAAAGCACGGCCTTCTACTTTTAGGTAGTTTTCTTTAAACTACTCATATAGGAAATAGATTTTTTAATGTGCTTACAACATTTAGCCACGATTTCCGCCATGCGAATGGCTCCTGATGTTGGTTCGCTTTGTACTTGGTACATCACCATTTTATCCATAATTTCTTTGATGTTATCAATGGTGTTATCCAACTGGTCAATCAAAAGTTGAATATCTTCGCGGTCCATTGGGGTGATAAATGTTTTACGCAAACGGTCCATCGTAGCGACCACTAACTCATCAGCCTCGTGTTCTTTTTGTTCGATTTGACGAAGTGCTTCTTGTTTTTCCACTTCCCTTCAAACACGGCCTGCATCAATTGAGGCGACCTCATGACAAAGTTCAGCATGATCGTTCAGCATGCTGAAAAAAATTTTTCTTCTTTTCCTTTTTAAATTGAAAGCCATTACATCCTCCAACAACTTACTATGTAATTTATATACCTCCATTATAGCACGTTCCCAAGTAGTTGTGCACGAAAAAAAGCTAAAGACTATGTTTATTTTTTTCTGTTTATCTCTCTTTTCCTTATCATCAATTGCATCAATTAAAAAGAGCTTCACTGTTTATAAAAAAATAGCTATCTCCATACTATATCACTTAGTATCGAGATAGCTAGTATTAGGTTACTATTTAATCAACTCTCGTTTGAGATGTTTTACCTCTGGTAAAATTAACTCTTTCATCGCTAAGGTAACGGCCCCTACCGACCCTGGGATAGCGAATAAGATAGTATGGTCCTTAACCCCCGCAATAGCACGAGATGCCAAAGCTTTTGTTCCAATATCATCACGATAGCTCAAGAAACGGAATAATTCCCCAAATCCCGGAATTTCTTTATCTAGCAGAGGTTGTACCGCCTCGATAGAGACATCGCGTTTTGCAATACCCGTACCGCCAGTGCTAATAATGATATCAGCGGGTCCTACGTCTGCTTTCATAGGGTCCAAGCACGTACTGTATCATCTGTTTCGTGCATCAATACAGTTACGTCTTCTCCATACACGCCTGTGAAAGCCTTCTGAATCGCCCCTTGAATCTCCTCGATAGTATCCGTCACGATCTGCCGAGATACCACAGTGAACCCCGCCTCACGAGCTAGCTCTTCAACACGAGCTCCCCTTTATCTGTTTCCTTCGTTCTTGTATCAGATACAGTAATCACGGCCACCGTTAAAGGCCGGTCTGTAAATTCCATCATTGCCATATGTCTATTCCTTTCTATGTATGTAATACTATATACATTTCCTAATTAGATCTAATAAAACATAATTTTATACATATTCCACTCATCAAAAAAAGCAAAGTCATAAAACTTTCAGCAACCATCGCCATACCTATAAAGCTTTTACTATATATAACTAACAAAAATCTGAGCGTTGTACACATGTATAGTAGCATATCATCTAATATAACTCTATAACAAACATTACTGGGCAAAAAAATTCTTTGACCTCTTTCAGCTGACCTTTCGCACAAGAAACATACAATTCGTCTCCGCACTGCAAGACCGTTGTCGCCACTGGTACAATCGGTTGTCCACCTCGGTCAATACTGACAATCATAGATCCTCGTGGCATTTCAATATCTTTTAACATGCTATCTACATAGGGGCAAACCACGGACAATCGAGTTTGGAAAAAGGTCTGTTCCTCCTCAGCCCCTACAATACCTTGGCTCATACGAAGTAATAAATTGTCGTAAATAGGTAATTCTTTCATAAATTCTGCCGTCAAATAGGCAATGATTGCCACCGTTCCCACTTGATATATGCTGTGAAAGCTATTTTGTCATTTTCTAGTACCCGAGCAAAATAGCCAACAACGGTGTTCGCATAGACGCCGCCAGCATGCCTGCCATACCGCATATGATAAAACTACTACCAAAGGCATTCGGTAGCATATGTAATTCCACTAAGATACTATGTAATAAAGCACCTACTGCAGATCCTATAACAACCATAGGTAGGAAAATACCACCTTGTGCACCATTCCCATAACAAATGGATGTCAATACAATCTTGCCTATCACAATATAGAACAATAACTGTATCGTTTGTTGATGCTCAACCATCATAGTCACCACATCATTGCCACCACCTAGGAGCAATTGTGAGTCCAGTCCTAACAGCGTTACACCTAGGAATGTAAGGGAAATTTTCCATCCCCTAGAGATAGGAAGTCTATCATATAGGGATTTCACGCCCACAATCATACGATTAAATAAGATTCCAAAGAAACCTACGCCCAGACCTAATATAAGAAGAGTGCTGAAGTATTCCATAGGGATACTTTCCATCACTGAAAATCCCAATGAAGGTGTAAGCCCAAACACCAAAGAGGTGATTGCATTCTGCTGAAATAGTGGCGGAAAACGTAGGAATCACAAGTTTTGGATAGAAACTTTTATGCACTTCTTCAAAGACAAAGATCGCCCCAGATACAGGGGCACTGAAAGCAGCGGTTAGCCCCGCAGCAGCACCGGCAGATGTTAAAATGCGTTCCTCACGAAGAGAACTACCAAACCAATTGGATAATAATTTTCCCGTTGCCCCACCTAATTGTACAGAAGGACCTTCCCTACCTACTGAAAAATCCTACTATCCCCGTGAAAGCGCCTCCAAAGAACTTAGACACCAAGGTTGGAAAGGGATTCATGTTAAAAGATACCTTTCATTTCCCCTTCAATTTGAGGAATCCCAGAACCGCCTGATAAAGGGGCCCATTTGAGCAATAGATGACATCCCCATCCGAGGACCATCATAATCAGCGTCCAAATCACGATTTGTTCCGTCGTTGCAACAGCCATAAATTCGTGACGATACTCATTGCCCCAGTGAATAATATATCTGAAAGCAGATCCAATAGTACCTGCTACAATTCCTATGAGAATCCCTTTGAGGATTAAAAGTAGAAACTCCTCCCGATCAAAGGTATTAAAAAAATTCAATTTTAGGTCTTTTGAAAATACTATTACGTTTATGTCTTGTCATGATATTACCTTGTTAAGGTGTAATAAACCTTTGCATTTATAATTACATTAGCCATTCGTGAATGACATAGCACAAATTTCCAGTTAAGATGATCCAACCAAAAAAATACACTAATTCCCTGTACCATCTTCCCATACTTCGTCCATACCGAAGGCCATAATTAAAAGCAATCCCTACGTACAAAAAAACATAAGTGATGTTAACATTATGTGTTTATTGTATCATGTTTATAGGGTAAAGTATATTGTACATTACAAGTGGTTTGATGGGGATCCGGGCCTATGGCATTCTTCCATAGTTGTTACTTGAGACATGTTGGTTGGGAACGGCTTGCAAAAATATCTTTTCATTTGCGACTTCCTGTTCTGCCCTGTGGATTTTTCTTTACTCCCTTCGGTCGTAGAAAATCTTACAGGCCGAACTCCCGATTCACACACTTTCATGCGTCGCTTTGCTCCTATGAAAGTGGTTCACTGGGGATCCCAGTCAACTCTGCTCGTATGTAAACTCACTAAGTAATAAAGAAGAGCACCCAATAGGGTGCTCTTCTTTTATTAATCAGCGACTTCCTATCCTCCCAGGCCGTTTCCAGCCAAGTACTTTCGGCGTTTACGAGCTTAACTACTGTGTTCGGGATGGGAACAGGTGGTTCCTCGTAGCCATCATCACTGAATTTTGTCAGGGTGTTCCCTGAAAACTACATAGAAAGATAATATTTAACTTACAAGTTTTAGTATTAACATACCAGTTCATATCGTAAATCAGCTAAAGTTCGTCGGTTTTGTGGAATTTCTTCACTCCCTTCGGTCGTGGAAATTCTTACAACCGACATACTGATTCACACAACTTTGTGCGTCGCTTACGCTCCTACAAAGTTGGTTCTCTAGTAAAAGCCCTCGATCTATTAGTACCAGTCAGCTCCATGCCTTACAGCACTTCCACACCGGCCTATCAACCATGTCGTCTACATGGAATCTTACTAGCTTATGCTATGAGAAACCTCATCTCAAGGTCGGTTTCACGCTTAGATGCTTTCAGCGTTTATCCGTCCCGAACGTAGCTACCCAACTGTACCCTTGGCGGGATAATTGGTACACCGCGGTTCGTCCACTCCGGTCCTCTCGTACTAGGAGCAGTCCCCTTCAAGTTTCTTTTCGCCCGCGATGGATAGGGACCGAACTGTCTCACGACGTTCTGAACCCAGCTCACGTACCACTTTTAATCGGCGAACAGCCGAACCCCTTGGGACCTACTTCAGCCCCGGTGATGTGATGAGCCGACATCGAGGTGCCAAACCTCCCCGTCGATATGGACTCTTGGGAGAGATTAGCCTGTTATCCCGTGGTAGCTTTTATCCGTTGAGCGATGGCCCTTCCACTCGGCACCACCGGATCACTAAGCCCGACTTTCGTCCCTGCTCGACTTGTTGGTCTCGCAGTCAAGCTCCCTTCTGCCTTTACACTCTTCGAGCGATTTCCGTCCGCTCTGAGGGGAACCTTTTGGGCGCCTCCGTTACTCTTTAGGAGGCGACCGCCCCAGTCAAACTGTCCACCTAGGGACTGTCCGGAAGGTCGTTACTCTTCCCGTTAGATTTCAATTAATCAAAGGGTGGTATCCCAACAGCGACTCCACTAAGACTAGCGCCCTCAGCTTCTACGTCTCCCACCTATCCTGTACATTCATTAACTAAAATCAATCCTAAGTTACAGTAAAGCTCCATGGGGTCTTTCTGTCCAGTCGCGGGTAACCTGCATCTTCACAGGTACTTCAATTTCACCGGGTCCCTCGTTGAGACAGTGCGCAAGTCGTTACACCTTTCGTGCGGGTCGGAACTTACCCGACAAGGAATTTCGCTACCTTAGGACCGTTATAGTTACGTAGCCGTTTACTGGGGCTTCAATTCAGAGCTTCGGATTACTCCCTAACCCCTCCTCTTAACCTTCCGGCACCGGGCGGGTGTCAGCACCTATACATCAGCTTTCGCTTTAGCGAGCACCTGTGTTTGTGGTAAACAGTCGCTTGCGCCTCTCTTGTGCCACCCATTCATGCTAGAGCCGTTACAAGCTTTCACACTACATGGGTCATCCTTTTCCCGAAGTTACGGATGCATTTTGCCGAGTTCCTTAACGAGGGTTTTCCCGCGCACCTTAGGATTCTCTCCCCGCCTACCTGTGTCGGTTTTGGTACGGGTAGTATGTCTCTACCTAGAAGCTTTTCTCGGCAACTTAGGATCAATTACTTCGCTCTTATGAGCTCGTCATCACGCCTCAGCTTTCAGTGTAACGGATTTACCTATCACACAACCTACACGCTTAAACATGCACTTCCAATCGCATGCTAACCTACCTGTTTGCGTCACTCCATCGATCAAACAATTCATACTAGTACAGGAATTTCAACCTGTTGTCCATCGCCTATGCTTTTCCGCCTCGGCTTAGGGTCCCGACTTACCCTGAGACGACGATCGTTGCTCAGGAACCCTTAGGCTTTCGGTGGAAAAGGATTCTCACCTTTCTTTTCGCTACTCATACCGGCATTCTCACTTCTTACCAGTCCACAGCTCCTTCCGGTACTGCTTCAATCCAATAAGAACGCTCCCCTCACCCAATGGTATTACTACCATTGCCACGACTTCGGCTCTGCATTTTAGCCCCGGACATTTTCGGCGCAGAGTCTCTCGACCAGTGAGCTATTACGCACTCTTTAAATGGTGGCTGCTTCTAAGCCAACATCCTGGTTGTTTTGGAAACTCCACATCCTTTGCCACTTAATACAGCATTGGGGGCCTTAGTCGGTGGTCTGGGCTGTTTCCCTCTTGACTATGGGCCTTATCACTCATAGTCTGACTCCCATGTATAAGTATAGCCATTCGTAGTTTGACTAGGTTCGGTACCCGGTGTGGGCCCTAGCCCGATCAGAGCTCTACCGCCTATACTCTTTACCATGAGGCTAGCCCTAAAGCTATTTCGGGGAGAACCAGCTATCTCCGTGTTCGATTGGCATTTCACCCCTATCCACAACTCATCCCAAAGCTTTTCAACGCTCACGAGTTCGGTCCTCCACACAATTTTACCTGTGCTTCAACCTGGCCATGGATAGATCACTACGGTTTCGGGTCTACTACCACTAACTCTTCGCCCTATTCAGACTCGCTTTCGCTTCGGCTCCACGTTTTCCGCTTAACCTCGCTAGTGACAGTAACTCGCCGGTTCATTCTTCAATAGGCACGCCGTCGACCTGCAATTATACGGTCTTCGACTGTTTGTAGACATACGGTTTCAGGTTCTCTTTCACTCCCCTCCCGGGGTGCTTTTCACCTTTCCCTCACGGTACTATGCGCTATCGGTCCATACTGGTATTTTGCCTTGGAGGGTGGTCCCCCCTGCTTCCCACAAGGTTTCACGTGTCTCGTGGTACTCTGGATTCTGCTCCACATATGCAGGATTTCGACTACAGGGCTTTCACCTTCTTCGGCCGACCGTTCCAAGTCGGTTCGTCTATCCCATTTATGCTTGTTAGCAGTCCTCAACCCCGGTCTGGCGAACCAGTCCGGTTTGGGCTCTTCCCCGTTCGCTCATGCCGCTACTAAGAGAATCTCGTTTGATTACTTTTCCTCTGGGTACTTAGATGTTTCAGTTCCCCGGTGCCCTCCTCATACTCTCTGGTATGGGTGACAGAGCTTTTCTCTGCCGGGTTCCCCATTCGGATATCTACGGGTCAATGGTCGCTTGCACCTCTCCGTAGCTTTTTCGCGACTTACCGCGTCCTTCTTCGGCCAGTATAGCCAAGGCATCCACCGTATGCCCTTACTATCTTTACTTTGATAGTGACATATGGTTATGTCTTTTTACTTTAGAGTCATCTTTTCAGATGCTCTCACCTTATAAGTTAATTTAGAGAATCTATGTGCTTGGTCTAACCCTTAGAGTAAACTCTAAGAGACCAAATCATAAATAATTTATTATCTTCTATGCAGTTTTCAAAGAACAGCTTTGTTAGTATACTCAAACTTTGAAAGCTTGTCAATACTAACTTTTGAGAGTTGACCTCTCAAAACTGAACAATGTAGGTGACCAAAGTGTCGACCTAGTGTGACATCTAGCATCTTGTGCTAGTGTATGTCTCCCCTAGAAAGGAGGTGATCCAGCCGCACCTTCCGATACGGCTACCTTGTTACGACTTCACCCCAATCATCGACTTTACCTTAGACGGCTGGCTCCCCGAAGGTTACCCCACCGGCTTTGGGTACTTCCGACTTTCGTGGTGTGACGGGCGGTGTGTACAAGGCCCGGGAACGTATTCACCGCAGTATGCTGACCCTGCGATTACTAGCGATTCCGACTTCACGTAGGCGAGTTGCGACCTACGATCCGAACTGAGAGCTTGTTTCTGGGGTTTGCTCCACCTCGCGACTTCGCTTCCCTCTATTAAAGCCCATTGTAGTACGTGTAGCCCGGGTCATAGGGGCATGATGACTTGACGTCATCCCCGCCTTCCTCCGCATTGTCTGCAGCAGTCTCTCATGAGTTCCCACCTTTACGTGCTGGCAACATAAGATAGGGGGTTGCGCTCGTTGCGGGACTTAACCCAACATCTCACGACACGAGCTGACGACAGCCGTGCACCACCTGTTTTCTGGCTCCCGAAGGAGAAAAAAACAATCTCTTGTTTCGTCCATCAATGTCAAGACTGGTAAGGTTCTTCGCGTTGCGTCGAATTAAACCACATACTCCACCGCTTGTGCGGGCCCCCGTCAATTCCTTTGAGTTTCAGCCTTGCGACCGTACTCCCCGGGGCGGGGTACTTATTGCGTTAACTCCGGCACAGAAGGGGTCGATACCTCCCTACACCTAGTACCCATCGTTTACGGCCGGGACTACCGGGGTATCTAATCCCGTTCGCTCCCCCGGCTTTCGCGCCTCAGCGTCAGTTTTCGTCCAGAAAGCCGCTTCGCCACTGGTGTTCTTCCTAATATCTACGCATTTCACCGCTACACTAGGAATTCCGCTTTCCTCTCCGATACTCTAGCCTACTAGTTTCCATCCCATCACGGGGTTGAGCCCCGAACTTTTTAAGACAGACTGGATAGGGCAGCTCTGCGCGCTTTACGCCCAATAATTCCGGACAACGCTTGCCACCTACGTATTACCGTACTGCTGGCACGTAGTTAGCCGTGGCTTTCATTCCGGTACCGTCACTTTTTCTGCATTATTTACACAGAACTCTTTTCGTCCCGATTAACAGAGCTTTACAATCCGAAGACCTTCATCACTCACGCGGCGTTGCTCCGTCAGACTTTTCGTCCATTGCGGAAGATTCCCCACTGTCGCCTCCCGTAGGAGTTTGGGCCGTGTCTCAGTCCCAATGTGGCCGTTCATCCTCTCAGACCGGCTACTGATCATTGCCTTGGTGGGCCGTTACCCTCCAACTAGCTAATCAGACGCAATCCCTCCTTCAGCGATAGCTTATATATAGAGGCCACCTTTCATTCACAAACGATGCCGCCTGTGAATCGTACGCGGTATTAGCAACGGTTTCCCGTTGTTATCCCCCTCTGAAGGGCAGGTTGATTACGCGTTACTCACCCGTTCGCCACTAACTTCAAGAGAGCAAGCTCTCTGTCTGTCCGTTCGACTTGCATGTGTTAAGCACGCTCGCCAGCTGTTCGTCCTGAGCCGAGGATCAAACTCTCCAAGATATCTTGAAGCTATTTGATAGCTCATTTTTGTTTCGTTGTTGCCAATTGCTTGGCTAGAATTTTTTTGGTTGGTTTCAACTATGTGAAACCCGCACTCTGGCTTATGTTTACTTCATTCGAAGTAATTACCTTACATTGTTCAGTTTTCAAAGATCAACTTTGTCATTCACAACACTGTGTTGTGGCGACTAAATTATAATAACAGATTCACAAGTTTGTGTCAACAGTTATTTTAACCTTTTTAATTTTCTTCGTCAATAACTTTTAAGAAAAATTAAAAAGTGCTTGTGTCTCAAGCACTGAATGTATTATATGACATTTCCAAACAAATTGCAACCCCTTATCACAATTTTTTTGAATCATATAATACAGTGCCATCATACGTAGAACATTTTGCCCCGTTCTTACTACCTAACTGTGGAAATGTGGAAACGAGCAACACGCTCAGGAACAAACCTACCGTAGGATCAGTTCGGCTCGGAATATATTGCTCGTTTCCCTTCCACAATATAACACGTTCTATAATCTCCTGTAGCGCCATCATACGTAGAACGTTTTGCTACGTTCTTACTACCTAAATGCCGAGATGCAGAAACGAGCAACATGTTCCGGAACAAACCTACCGTAGGATCAGTTTGTGGAGGAATATGTTGCTCGTTTCTTTCACCAGTCAAGCATTTAAGTAAAACAGACTAGCATTAAAAAGCGAAACCCTTGGGCTTCTGCCATTCGCACCAAGGCGTCGCGTTTTTTTCATCTTTCATTTTTAATCGTCCTACTACTTGGTCTGTAAATTTTGGTAGTGGATAGTTCGGGCTACGAAGATCATAGTATTGATTCATCTCTTCATCGTAATCTTCCAACAATTCATGATAGTTATCAAAGGTACTATACTCATCATCAAATACATTTGCCTCTCTCGGCATGCGAGGTTTTAAAGATGGTTTTTGATCAGCCATGCCAAGACCAAGACCCACCACTGGGAATGTTAATTTCGGTAAATTTAAGATTTCAATCATTTTTTTCTGCATCATTCAAAAATGCTACCCAAATAGACTGTTCCATATCCAGCCAATTCTGCTCGCAGTTACCATATTCTGTGCCGCCAAGCAAGCGTCGGTCCATCCTTGGAAGAATCGATCCGCATCATTTGCTGTATCAAGGTCTAATCCTTTTTCTTTCATAATTTGTGCATTGCGATACGCATCGACCACAAATATAAACAACTCTGGCATATCTTTTTACATAGTCTTGTTTACACACCCTCAGCAATAGCTGCTTTAATTTCCGGCTTTACAATGCGAACGATGCTGAACGTTTGCATTCCCATACTCGTAGCAGTTCGTTTTGCTACATCTAGCAAAATGCTCAAATGTTGCGGTGACACGCGCATTGGTTTATATTGGCGAATACTTTTGTGATCTAACATAATATCAATAGGGTTCATGGTTTTACTCCTAACTTTCATCATACATTCACAATGTTCATGTAGTATAATAACAATACAAGATGTACTGACCTACGTACTTACCATTGTAGGGCACTTAATTTTTATTTGTCAATATATACCTATATTAGAAAGGAAGATCTTTATGAAACATTCATTTCTTTTTGAAAGCTTTTCACTATCGGCGCGTTCATAACATCAGTTGCCGTGGGAACCATGGCCGCAGATATTGAACCCGGAGAAATTTCCGTCACTGGTCAAGCTGTTCGCCAAGTAGCACCATCCTACGCATTACTTAATCTCGGAGTGTCTAGCAAACACATGTCTGTTCAATCTGCCAAATCTCAAAATGATGCGATTATGTCTAAGCTTATCTCATCTCTACAACATCTAGGAGTATCTAAAAATAATATTCAAACATCTAACATCACTATTAATCCTAATTACGATTATATCGATGGAAACTCAAAATTAAATGGCTATAATGTCAACAACACTGTTGTTGTTAGAATCTATGATACATCTTCCATCGGAAAAAGCTATTGATGCGACCCATCGCTAGCGGGGCTTCTGATATAAATTCCCTTACCTTCCAAACAGATCTCTCCCAAGAGATGGAAGATCAACTATCCACCTCTGCTATCAACGATGCTCGTCACCAAGCAGAAGTAATTGCAAAGTCTCTTGGTCGTGTTCTTGGCCCTGTTAAATCCGCAAGCCTAGGAACTACACATACACAGACTATGGAGATAAACCCTAGATATGCTATGCTTGCAGTAAAATCTATGGATTTATCTAGCTCTACACCTGTAGAGAAAGGAGATATGTCTGCTAACAAAACAGCAAATGTTGTATTCTATTTACAATAATATTGATGCATATCTGTACAAATATATCATTGCCTAAACATGTGCATTAACATCCAAATTTAATAACGCTCTAGTGATAGATATTGTAAACCCTACTCACAATTCAATAGAAATACATAAAAGCCGTAACGAATCCCATCTTTGGTCGCTACGGCTTTTTCTCATTTCTTTTTAGGCACTACTTTAAAGCTGTCGTGCATTTGCTTTTTCATATCATCTGTTAATGGACAAGGCCATTCATTAATGTCATTGTGCTTTTTTAATTTTTCCAAATCTTCTGGACTTAATTTTTGTTTTTCTGCATCGTCGAATGTAATCATAATCCTATCACCTCTACTCAAATTAATAGAAACTAGGAAAGACCAACTTCTTTCTAGCTCTATTATATGACGAAAAGCACCTTCTTGTGAAGATGCTTTTCATATGTATACACAATACTTGTATCGTCAACGATCTACCGAGGATCCGTGTATCAGATTCACACAAAAGTGTCTCCATACTATCCTATTTATTTCTGCGATTATGCACGATCTTTTAATTTCTTGTTGGATGTTTGCCAAGAATTCTTCCCAAGGAATTGCCCTTGTTCGCCTACGCCACGTTTACGAACAGCCACTTTTCCTTCTTCCACTTCTTTGTCACCTACAACAAGCATGTAGGATACTTTTTCCATTTGTGCTTGACGGATTTTGTAACCGATTTTTTCGCTACGATCATCTAATTCCACACGCACATAGGCATCTTTAAATGCTTTGCGCAATTTCTCAGCATATTCTACATGTTTTTCACTGATTGGAAGGATTTTCACTTGTACTGGTGCCATCCAAGTTGGGAATGCCCCTGTAAAGTGTTCAATCAGGATACCGATGAAACGTTCCATAGATCCGAAGCACGCACGGTGAATCATGATTGGGCGATGTTTTTGTCCATCTTCTGCGATATATTCCAAGTTGAAACGCTCTGGCAAGTTCATGTCCAATTGGATAGTACCACATTGCCATGTACGTCCGATGGAATCGCGAATATGGAAATCTAGTTTAGGACCATAGAACGCGCCATCGCCTTCATTGATACGGTATGGGATATCTTTAGCTTCAATAGCTTCACGCAACGCTTCTGTTGCCAATTCCCAGATGGCATCGTCGCCGATTGCACCTTCTGGTTTTGTACTCAACTCTACATGATAGGATAAACCGAATTGAGAGTAGATACGACCGAATAAGTCGATAACACTCATTAACTCTTCTTTAATTTGAGATGGAGTCATAAATACATGAGCATCATCTTGTGTAAAGCTACGTACACGGAATAAAACCATGTAAAAGCACCGCTTAATTCATGACGATGTACTAAGCCAAGTTCAGCCATACGAATTGGCAAATCACGGTAGGAATGCATTTCGTTCGCATACACCAAGATACCGCCTCGGGCAGTTCATTGGTTTGATCGCATATTCTGCTCCATCAATTTGTGTTGTGTACATGTTTTTCACGGTAATGGAACCAGTGACCAGATGTTTCCCACAAGTGTTGGCTCAAGATGATTGGAGTACGAACTTCTTCATAATCATAATCATGATGTACTTCACGCCAGAAATCTTCTAAGGCATTGCGCACTGCCATACCTTTTGGCAAGAAGAATGGGAATCCTCGGGCCTTCTTCTTTGATGACGAACAAGCCAAGCTCTTTTGCCCAATTTACGGTGGTCACGACGAGTCGCTTCTTCTAATAAGTGTAAGTATTCTTCTAATTCTTCTTTCTTTTCAAAAAGCAGTACCATAGATACGTTGCAACATTTTATTCTTTTTCATCACCACGCCAGTATGCGCCCTGCAATACTTTGTAATTTGAAAGCTTTCACTTTACCAGTGCTTGCCAAGTGCGGGCCTGCACAAAGGTCAGTGAAGTCCCCTTGTTTGTACGCAGAAATCACTGCATCAGCCGGTAAGTCATTGATCAATTCCACTTTGTAATTTTCATGTTTTGTCTGAAGAAATCCAATGCTTCTTGGCGTTCCATCAATACTTTTTCGATAGGCAAGTTTTCTTTTTACAATACGGCTCATTTCCGCTTCAATTTTTGGCAAATCTTCTGGCACCAATTTATGTTCCATATCGATGTCATAGTAGAAACCATTTTCGATAGCTGGTCCAATCGCCAATTGTGCATCCGGCCATAAACGTTTTACTGCTTGTGCCATCACATGAGATGCAGTATGACGGAATGCATGTTTACCACCGTCTTCTGCAAATGTTAAAAAGCTTACTTTTAGAACCTTCAACCAATACTTCACGAAGATCTGTTAATTCTCCGTTTACATCAGCAGACTAATACTTTTTGCTAAACTGTTTGAAATTTGTTTTTACTGCTTTCACCTAATGTAGTTCCTGCTACAAAGGATTTAGAACTTCCATCAGGTAAAATGATATTTACTTCACTCATAGGTTACCTCCCTAGGTTTACTAACAATGTGCCATCGGGTATGGCATACTTTTTACCAATAAAAAAGACCCTCTCCCACACAAGGGACGAAGATCTTCGCGGTTCCACCCTAGTTAGTCCCTATTGATAGGACTCACTCTACGGACGATAACGGGTCCATACGGATTCAATTACAAGCATAGCCTTCACTGAACCAGTTTGAAGGTGGTAACTCCTAAGTCTACACTAGATACTCACAGCCAAGGTATCTTTCTCTGAAAGTATAGATGATTAAGGTCATGTCCTTCGCATCACTGTTGCTAATATAATAATATAATTATAATAAACAAAAAACCACATCTATGTCAAGGGAATGTTAACTATTGTCCCATGTTTCTTTTGGCCGTTTGCAACATCGACTTCAAACGGGCCAAGCCTTTTCTTCGCAATCGATGGATATAACTATGACTGCATTCCATCGTATCTGCAATACTCGCCACACTGTGATCTTTATAATACACTTCTTCCACTACGTGTTGTTCCGCCAAAGGTAACTGTTTCATAGCCGATGTCACCATATCTCCATACATGCGCTCTTCGCAAACGATTTCTGTTGAAGGGCCTTCCGCAGCAATTGCTCCCACCAAGTTTCACCATCTTCCGTTTCCCTTGTAGCACAATCCCTTCCTTACCTTCTTTGCGAAGATAGTCCAAGATACGTCCGCGAATACGATGTACTGCATAGAGGGAAAAAGGCGACTCCCTTTTTGGAATCATAGCGCTCCACCGCCTCGATAAGACCGATCGTCCCTCTTGAATGCAATCCATCATGTCTATCTTAGAAGATTGATACACATTGGCTTCTTTCAATACTAAAGGCTGGTAATGCTCAATAATCGTCATACGCGCCTGCATGTCGTCTTGCTCTTCATAGGCTTTCCACAGCGCTTGTTCTTCTTCCCATGATAAAAGTTCAATTTTATCTACATTGGCAATATAATCATTGAGCATACTTTCACCTCCTTTAGAATCGATAGCGCCACTGCGCCCCTAAGTAGCGTTTATTATCATTGTTAAACCAACCGGTAGCACTAATATTCCGATTGATATCATACTGAAAGCCATAGGACACATGGTCATTTTTCAAACCTCGTGTTAAAGTAACCATCAAATCTGGCACCACATATTTACCAATGGTCACATTGAAATTATTCTTTTCTTGCATATCTCGATCATCTTTACCATCCAAGGAACCTGTTGTGATATTCACCATATCGAGGCCCAATGCATCTTGTAAAATATCCTCGATATATCCAAATGCCAAGGACTGCAAGCTCGATGTAATGAGCGCATTCGCATCATCCGAAGTAACACCACTATTATTTCCCACATTGCGACCGAAGGTCAAGAGGGAAATAATCTGACGTTCCGACAAGTTTGGTTCTGCAGACAATTTCAACTTCATTTGTGTGGCTGGTCCATTGGCGTGTAAGGACACTCGATAGTTCTTCACATTGGCTGTACTGCGCACATCCAGTTCTGGAATGATACTGCCCGTTACAAACTTAGCCTGTCCTTCTGTGATTTTAAAGCGATTCTTTAAGTACTTCACATAGCCTTTCCTCACATCTAAGTGACCGCTGGCCTTAGGTTCGCTCACAGTGCCTTCGAATTTCACTTTTCCTTGCAAGTTCATATCGTATAGCAATGGATTATACAATCGTACATTCTCCTTCGCATCTACGGTCACATCCAATCCTAATGGTATGGAAGTGGTAGAACTTTCAAAGGATAATGGAATAGACCCAACTACATCATGCAAGGAAATAGCGCCTACTAAGGTTGGTAGTTCCTGTCTATTCACCATGTATAGTTCCCCATCCAGAGGACCCGTATAGAATGGATGAACCACGTCGAGACCTTTCATTTGCAAGGCCCCATAATAGGATGTAATCCGAGATCCCATCCAACCAATGTTACCCGAGATACCCGCATTCCCTTTACCCATCGTCGTACTGCCTACAATGTCTACATGATTGCCACGGAATAACAATTGTCCCTTTAAATCTTCAAATGGTTTTCGCAAGGATTTCACTTGCAATGTGCCCGCTTTCAATTCCACATTACCATTGGCAAGTATATTGTCTACGGTTCCCGTCACATGAACAATACCACGGATATCTCCGTCCGCAGCGGTGACCTCTCTAAACATAAGAGGGAGTACCGACAGATTGGCTTCATTCATATCTACATACATATCAAACTGCTTCGCCGTATCTGTAGTGATATAGTCGGATGTGACGAATGCGGATACTGGCATATTTCCACGAAGTTTTTATGGAAGAATCTGCTTTTTTTAATCATCCCTTGTTGGATACGCAATACATGGTCTTCCATAGTTCCTAATAGGCTCAGTTGATCGAGGCCAATCCCATTGACCACAGCATGTTCTACTTCACTAGAAAACTCAATTTTAGGCGACTTCGTCTGCCCATTCACATTGATGATAAAATTCCAACTCTCAGACCCTTGCATATCTTGTGTGACAAGTGGCAATAGGGTAGCTACTGGCACTTTGGATGCCACCACTTGGATATCTGTACTACCATCAAGGTCAGCTTTCCCTTTTGCCGCAATTAATCCTTGTTGAATCGGCAATGTAAAGGTATGAATATCAACGGTTCTACCGCCATAGGCAAGATCGATGGTGGCAGTCCCCACCACTTCATTTCGAACCGCCACATCCGCGATAGACCCTTTAACCTCTATCCTTGGGTCATCACTAGTGCCACCCTAGGTCGATGGTACCACGCAACTTGCCATTAAGGTCAGGAATTTGTACATTCCCCAAGGAAAGAAGTTGATGTACATCCCCGTCTTCTACGCGAACGTAACCAAATAATCGTTTCTCACCCGTCAACTGAACACCAGCTTTGATGTCATAACGGCTATTACCAGCACCTGTGAAAGATAGTTCTTGTAAATTCACAATATTCGGAGTGATATACACAGAACCCATCACATCTTGCAAGAGTGAGTCTTTGCTGTGCATTTCAGGGGCCAACACAGTGCCTTCAAAAATCGGCAAGTCTAGCGTGCCCCCTAGATGCCCTCTCGTCGTAATGTAACCTTTCAAATCCACCCCTGTATCGCGAATGAAAGGTTCCACTGGCAAATCATCGCCACTAAAGTTCACATCCACATGTTCTTTTCGACACTTGCCCATCCGCTACGATTGTGCCACCATAGGGTATGCATTTCTAGGTGAGGCAAGAATAATGTATCCCCTCATAGGAATAATCGCCTTCAATGGATTCGTAAAGTTTACCATAGATGGAACCATCCTGTGCTTTGAGGTGTCCATGAAGAACTGGATGTTTCAAATTCCTTGCAGACGAAGTTCTGTATCTAACCACCCTGTCACTGGTATATCAGTCACGGACGGCATAATATCTTCTATTCGAACATCTTGAGCTTTTTGCTCGCACATCCATATCCGTCACATCATCTAGACCTACATGGCCTTCCAATGTATATCGACTTTTACGGTATCCCAAGTAGCCGTCCATAATATGAAGTACATGGTCCTTCAATTCTGCTTGTAGGAATCCTCTTTCAAACTGAGTTGGACCATAGCCTAGGGATGTGCCTTCCACCGTGACAGTCCCCTGTTGGATTATCCAAGGACCCTTCTCCATGCAATTGTAAAGAGATAGTCCCTTCCACAGCAGACTGTGACTCATGGATCAGGTCGTGTAACTCTAACTTCGTACCATATAGATCGACAGCGAACTGATTATCTTCCACATAACCATGACCTGTGATTGACCCTGAGCCTAAGTTGCCATTCAGAGAGGGAATCGTTACACGACTTCCATCCCAAACAATACTTGCCGTTACTGCATCAAAATTAAAGGATTCATAGCGAATACGGTCCCCTTGTACTTGACCTGACATACGTGAAATTCCATCACGATTGCCTTCCACGCTTACATAGCCACTAATGGACCCACTGAGATGTGGCGCGCCGCTCATAGGGAGTCCATACAGAGACAGACCTTGTAAGGTGAGATTTCTGCGTAAGTCCCCTTTTCGAGGTCGTAGTCGCCTGTTCCTTCTACCTTACCACCTTGCACAGCTACATCTAAGTCCGATACGCGAATCATTCCATCACCATAGGCGAGATGTGCCTTGCCTCGATCCACGGTAACCCCATCGTAGGTCACATCACGGACACGTACATCAGCATTGCCTCGTACATTGGACATAGGGCCCGTCAACATAGCATCTGCCGAAACATAGCCACCCACATCGCTAGCAAGTATGCTTGCTAAATTCCACTCTGTCAGGTGCACTCCTAACTGGAGTGTTGGATCTTCGTCAAATACATGGTGAAGAGTACCATCCACCCGTAGGTGTTCTCCCTTAACATCGGCTTGGATATCTTGTAAAAAGACTACATCTCCATGAATTTGTACTTGTCCTTTTCCAGAGGTAATTGTATAGTCCGGAATTGGTACACTCACATCATCAAGTGTTACCTGCCCTTCTCCATACCAGAATCCACCTCGTTTAGACATAGTAATGGCTACATCTTTCAAAGACCCTTTGTGGTTTTTTTAACAAATCTGGCACATCGAGACGTTCCAAAAATAGGATCCATAGTAAGATGATCTGTTTGCACGTAAAACGATTGATTACTATTCTCCCCCATGCCTATAGTCACAACAGAATGTATAGTGTCCGCTCCTAGTGTTCCATCTAGAACTGTTTCCAAGGACTGTCCACCATCACCTCGCAAGGTGGCATCTATATTCCTCATCACCAAGGTACTCTTATGCGGTACTACTAGTGAAAGTGTGCCTTCATCAATGCGAATGAGTCCACTAAATTGACTAGGTTCCTCTGACTCTTGTTCTTTCAGAAGTCCTAACACATTCCATTGGCCCTCTGTATTCTGTACCAAATTCAGATGTGGTGTTGTAATGGTAACCGTCCCAATCAATGCATCTGGTGACACATGACCAAAGGGATATTGTAATACCCGTAACCATTGGATAGAAATTGTCATCCTATCAGCGGTTAACACACGGTCCCCTTGGGCATCATCTACGGCGATGTCCTGCACTTGAATAGATCCATCCCAGTCGACATGAAACGATGAATAGGAAACAGTTCCATTCAATGCAGTATGTAATTTTTCTTGTACATAAGGCCCTATATAGGCATTGCTAAGTGGTTGCAGTCCAAAGCCTACCCCTAAGAGGGTGACTCCGATGCATCCACCTATGAACCACTGCTTCCTTTTTCATACATCACCTCATATGGATTCGATGACTATTATTTCGTAACGATACTTGCTCCACTACCAATGGTCGCCTCTACAGGAATACCCATTGCTTTTTTTCTAGAGTAGCCATATTTAGATTATAAGTATATAAAGCATCTACATAATTGTTACGCGCTGTAGCCAAGGCAGTTTCTGCATCTAGTACATCCACATTCGTGCCTACTCCAGAGCGGTAACGCAATGTTTTTAATACGGAAGTCCTCTTGTCCAGCTTCTACAGCTGCATGAGTACTTTGAATTTTTTGTTCTGCTGCTTTTAAATTTAAGTATGCCTCTTGCACTTGTAATTCTACTGTTTCAATTGCTTGTGCATAGCCTTCTTTTGCTTTTTCTACATTCGCTTTTGCCACACTTACATTGGCTTTTGATTGACCACCGTCCCACAAATTCCAAGACAAGGTAGCTCCTACAGACCAGTCTTTTGCTATCGTTTCCAGCCCATTGAGACCCTTTTCATTCCACGGCTAGCGCTTGCATTCACAGTAGGAATATCTGATGCATCCGCACGGCTCACATTTTCTTCGGCAGACTTCACAGCCATCGCTGCTAGTACAATCGCACCACGATGTGCTACACCATACGATTTTGCTACTTCCAATGAAATACCATAGGGTACATAGGTTAATTCTTTATCAGCTGTTACCACTGGTGTCGACACTGGTAATCCTACATGGTTATTAAACTTTGCCTCAGCAAGACTAGTCTGCATTTTTTTCGCTTCTAACAAGGTAGTTTTGGCATTGGCTAATCGCGTATTTGTTGCCAATACGTCAGACTTAGATACGATACCTACTTCATATTGTAAGTTAGCATTTTTTTAAATGTTCTTCATAGTCACGAACTGTTTGTTCCGCTACACTCACTTTATTGCGAGACATAATAAGGGATAAGTAATTCGTTGCAGATGCTAACTTTTGCTATTTGTGTCGCTTCTGTTAAGGCAAAGACCACTGCCATCACGGTTGTATTTAGCTATTTCAATTTGCGCATCTAAAGCACGATTAAACACAGAAACACCTAACTTTAAGGTATGCAAAAAAGTATTTCCACTTTGACTCATACCATTTACTTCAGTGCCCCCATGTGCCGCACTATACCCGTAGGATAGAGATGGGTTTCTACCACTAGTAACTGCCCCTACTTGAGACGTGGTCGCTTCATAATCCCATTGGGATTGATGTAAAGTTCTATTATTTTGCAATGCTAATGCAATAGATTGTGGCAAGGTCACTGTCACAGTCTGTCCTTTTTGTCTGCACTTGGCTTTGGTAGGCCTTCGTCATCGTTACTGCTTGTGCTGCTGCCTTTTGTTGAAACGCTACTAATTTCACTGTATCTGTCTGCGGTGCTGCGGCTCCTACTGTACATGCATAGGCTGCCAACATCGCCGCTACTGTCATTATTTTTTTGTATTCATGGGTCCTCCTAAAATATCTTTCTTACCCCAAAATAGTTCACACGGCTGTGATCATGACCATACCAAGTCCATTGACCTACCGCATAGGTATCTTTCCATAATTGAATATCCGAACGAATCCGATAGGACCCATGTCGAACATCGAATAGAGCCCCCTGATAAGGACAGTGGTTTACCCTATACCGATATCCGTTCCAATCCCTAGCTTTCCATCAAAGAGACCGCCTCGTAAGTACACTTCATTGAAGATTTGTTTACCATAGGTAAGGTCAATATTAGAACCATTACCTACATTAGAAATCCCTAGAGTGTAAATGCTATCCTTAGTCATGAGACGCACATCTGCATCGGTACGCACCTTTTTATCCTCTGGATTATAGAGCACCTCAGCGCCTATTTGCGTCGTAAGATCCGACTTTTTTTCCATCAGAACTCGCTTTCACATCTCCTCCGGTGAGACGATTTAACTTAGTCGTCAATTGCGCCGTATTGTGCAAGGTCTCCTTGATATCTGCGACGCTCTTTAGGATCTGTCACAACCCCTTCCATGGCGCCTGCCATTTTCGAAATGCTATCTGTGGTCGTTTTTAAATTATTCACAATTTGACGCATTTCTGTGCCCGCTTGACCATCTGCATTAAATTGCTTCATATTAGCATCCATTTGATTTGTCAAAGATTCCATATTTCTAGTAATGCCTACCATGTTCGCTGTCAAGGCAGAAATATTTTCGCTATTGTTCGCCAACATCGTATTCATCTGTGCCGTAATACTCGCCGTATTTTTGAGCGATTAGCTCCGTAGATTGCAAGGCATGTTTCAATGCCATCTGCGTTTTTTTGATCCCCAATAATGCCATTCATAGACTCTAATGTGGTAGTCGCCGCTCCATCAGCTTTGTAGCTTGGCCCATCGTTTTATCTAGCTCGCTTTTACCATCCCCAGTAATCATAGAGCCATCGTCTAAATACAATGTGTCATGACCCGGTGTAATTTGGATGAACTTATCTCCCAATATGCCATCACTTTCCATGGTGAAAGCTGAATCAGTGGGAATTTTTACATCTTTATCAATGTCCATGGTCACTGTCACACCTTTGTCAGTCACTCACCATGGAGGCTACTTTACCTACTTTCACACCGGAAAAATCGCACTGTATTGCCTTCTTTCAAGCCCGTTACAGACTGAAAGTTCCCAGTTACATGCATGGTAGGTGCCGCAAAAATATCAAAGCGCCCTAAAAATATAATACAACTTGCAAATAAGGCAATCCCCAACAGGGTAAATAGCCCCACTTTTGCTTCCGTGGTCCACTTCATCGCCTATCTCCTTCTTCCTGTGCCTCAGTTTTCACTGATTTACGTCCCTCTATAAACTGTTGTACCTTCGGATTCTTAGAATGTTTAAATTCCTCCGTCGGTGATACTTCAATAAACTTTCCTTTATCTAATAACGCAATCCGATCCGCCACAAAAAAATGCGGAGTTCATATCATGAGTGACCACAACAGAGCTACATTGTAAATGGGATTGCATACTTCGAATCAATCGACTAATCGTCCCCGATGTAATGGGATCTAAGCCCGATGTAGGTTCATCATAGAGAATGATATTCGGATCCAAAGCAATGGCTCTGGCCAAGCTAATCCGTTTCTTCATTCTCCCCGACAATTCACTAGGCATGTAATGTTCTGTTTTAGGAAGTCCTACCATACGCAACTTTCTAGCTACAGTTCGGTGAATCTCCTCTTCTGACATGTTCGTATGTCGGCGTAACCCAAAGGCTACATTCTCCCCTACACTCATGGAGTCAAATAGGGCGGAATATTGAAAGACCATGCCCATCGTTTGCCGTAAGCGGTCAAATTCCGCTTCATTAATCTTTGTAATATCGACGCCGTCTACTAGAATAGTTCCACTGGTCGGTTGTAATAGACCAATAATAAGTTTTAATAATGTACTTTTACCAGCCCCCGGAGCCACCTAAAAATAGCTAAGGTTTCTCCGTCGTGAATGGTCAAATCCACATGGTCTAAAAATCGTTCTATCTTCATAGGCAAGGACTACATTTTGTAATTCAATCATAGGCCCTCCTAGTACAATACAACGGATAAAAAGTAATTCAAAATAAAGACTAAAATAATGCTAGTTACTACAGAACTTGTGGTCGCATAGCCTACAGCGGTTGCCCCCATATTGGTATACATTCCTTTATAGGAACCTACTAAAGCAATGACAGCCCCAAATACACAGGACTTAATCAATCCATAGGTAAGGTCCGACACAACTGCAAATATTTGAATCGAATCCACATAGGTCATACCACTAACCCTTTTTACCATGGTGGCTATCAAATAACCGCCACCCGTTCCGATGAGGACACCATAAAATGTTAGTATAGGCACCATGATCATGCAAGCCACAACCCGTGGCACCACCAAATAGCCAATCGGGTTCACCGCCATTACGCGCAGTGCATCAATTTGTTCGGTCACTTTCATCGTACCTATCTCCGCCGTAATCGCTGCCCCCACACGGCCTGCCAATACAACGCCTACCAAAACGGGACCCAACTCACGGCCCATGGCGATGGCCATAATGCCACCCACTGTGCCTTGCGCTCCGTATCGAATCAATACATCCGATACTTGTAATGTCATCACCGCCCCCGCAAAGAACATGGTCAAGCTGAGTATGGGCAAGGAGTTCACACCTAAATGTGCCATTTGTTCAATTGTCATTTTCCATTGTATCTTCGGCAATTGTTGTATGGTATGCCATAATAACAGCATTGCCTCGCCTATTTGTGAAAGAAAAAAGAGTACTCTTTTACCAATCCATGCTAGCCAAGTCATAGTCCCTCCCAATTTTGTATATCATACTTCAGTATAACACAAAACTGAAAGAATGTGCAGTAGTACCACTAGAGATTTTAACAATAATTCCCAATCTATTCGCAGATAGCAAAACAGGAGATAATCACATTTTGAATTATCTCCTGCTAATGACATATATACTATGTTAGTGTTTCTTGTTTGGCTTATTGGACGTATCTGCCTTATCCGGTTTTTGCTCCGTGCTCTTGTGAAACACTCTCTTTCAATTTTGCCATCTTTTCTTTCATGCGTTTTTTTGCGCAAATGGTCACGGTCCTTTTTGTCTCACCACTTGTACTGTAAACTGGCCGTCACCTAAGACAACATAGTCCACTACAACGCGAGTGGCATCATCCTTTTCTTTTTTTCATCGTCATCCGATGCTTTCAGACCTTTTTATGTTTCCTCCATTTGAAGTTCATCATCATCAATGTCTTCATCATCTGCTTCTAGACGTTGCTTTTTTTCGCCTTGTCTCCAGACTCTTCCACCATACTGATGTCGTCAGATAAAAATTCCACTACGATTTGATTATTTTGATCGTCTTCACTTAAATCTTTGAAATAATCTTCAAAGTTTTTTTGTGTACTTTCAATCGTTGTACAATTTCATCCGTCAAATTGTATTTTTGTTTTTTTCAAATAAATACGGTAATGGAATCACTCCGCCGCCACGTACTTCTAGCGTGTAGGTTCCCAATTCTTGATCATCCGGCACTTTAAAAAAATAACTTCTCGTTGTATGCGCCCTTCACGGTAGGCTTGTAAGTTTGCGGTCACCACAATGTTGTCCCCCTGGGACACGATAACTTGGTCGGCGCTAGCATCAATAATAGTGGCAGTCCGTTTCGCCTCTTCCACTTGTACATCTACATCGATATCGCGAATTTCATAGTTTTTTTGAAAGCATTATTCATCAAACTTTCTACAATATCAAAGAGTTCATCAATAGATTTCTCAGATACAGCACTGCCAGAGTACACCATATTACGACGTTCCAAAGTCGGTAACTTAGGATCCACCGGTGTAATTTTTGATAGATATCTTAGCTGTACCACCACCCACTCGGTCCAATGTTTTATTCAGCAAACTGTACACAGAGGTTGCCACTAAGGTAGGTGTCATTTTCGATGATTCCACTACAGTAACCGCCGCATTGCGCTGTACACCACGATCTAAGTCACGAAGTTGCATGCGCACAGGAATCCCTTTTTCCAAATACACCAACTGCTACAGCAATACCGCTCCACGGTCCTCTGTGATGACACCCACTTCACGACCCAAGGACCCGAGTTTAAATCCAGAGTCCATACTTTTCACCACGGTAAAGATACTGGAATTGTTCATGAAATATCCTGTAGAACCACGTTTGTCAAAAGGATGTCCGAATGCTACAACCTTATCCTTATCTACATAGGTAACGGTACCTACCGCCCCCATCTTCAAATCACCTTTCACTAGCAAGGTCGCTATAGATCCACCGAGCACCATAGGTTTCACAATATCATCGGTACTATCGCTAGCCGTAGCATACCCTTTATAACCAAAGTCTTTAAACTTCGTTCCTAAATAGGCTAAGGATGCTTCATCAAAGCCGTCCGCCATCAATGGGGTACCCAAAGGAATTAATTGTGTATCTTTCCATGGATTTGGTAAATCCTTTTTGGTACTTTTTCATCCCATAATTTCACCATTTGATCAATCGGTGTCACCATGCCCAACGTACCATCAGTAAAGCCCCAACCATAGGCTACTGCACCTACTAACTTTCCATCGATGTAGACGGGACTACCGCTCATACCGTGCACGATGCCACCTGATGCGTCGATGATAGGACCCGACACTTTAATCAAAAATTAAATCACCAGACGGTCCGCGTTGTTTCATAACACCCAACACTTCTACCTTAAAGGAGTCAATTTTGTCACCTTGTACTACTGTATCAGCATGACCTACCATGCCTCGATGCAAATCTTCCACTTTCATAAATTCTATTGCATGAGCACTTGTAAAAGTAGCTCCACACAATAAGAGCGCCAGACACTCTTAGTATACCGACGCCAAAAACGATGTAACTTCATCTATATCGCCTCTTCTTATTGACTATTGATAACTGTAATAACTTGGCCTCTCTCTACCGTAGCTCCAGGTGCTACAGAAACAGAGTCTACAACACCATTCACAGTGGCTCTCGCCGCTACCATAGGTCCGCCTAATGTTTGTACAGTAAGGATAGGGTCGCCTTCTTTCACAGTAGCTCCCACAGTCGATACTGTTACCACTTCGCCAGACAAGACAGTTTCTTGATTCACTGGTGCCGCTTGTGCTGTTGCAGTCAATGCCATCACAGCAGCAGCGCCTAAACTAACTATTATATTTCGTTTCATGTATATACACCTCCTACATTGTTACTTTCTATCAGTATACCATATTTCATACATCTCTACATCCATCATTCTATGATGCCTTTCAATGTTTCATCTATATAGTATACCCTGTACATGAAAGTAACATGAAACTACACGGATTATCGTAATTCTTCTAAAGTATCTCGCAATTGATGCAATTCCGACAAAGCTTTGCCCGTTCCCAATATGACAGAGTAACGTGGATGATCCACCACATAGCAGGTCGTCCCGTTCTCTCCGTAATCATACGGTCTAACCCACGCAATAGAGCACCGCCACCAGTCAGGATGATTCCATGGTCATTGATTTGCGCTAATAATTCTGGCGGTGTTTTCTCCAAAATTCCCACAATACCTTCAATGATACTTTTGCACCGGTCGTTCTAGGGCGAACTTCATATCTTTAGAGGTAATTTCGACGGCCCTTTGGCAATCCCGTTACACTATGGCGACCACGGACAATCGCATGTTCCTCATTTGAGCGAGGATCTACTGTACCCACTTCTATCTTTAAATCTTCAGCCGTTAAAGGTCCGATGAGAAGTTTCTTTTTCCGCTTCATATATTGAATGAGGGCTTCATCAAATGTATCGCTACCAGTACGCAAGCTTTCGCTGACAACGACGCCAGAGTCGCATACTACGGCAATATCCGTTGTGCCACCCCAATATCTACTACCATGGCGCCCACTTCTTCCGCTTTATCAAGACCTGTGCCGATAGCCGCAGCTAAGGGTTCTTCCATGAGGACAATTTTTTTAGCCCCCGCCTGTAATAACACTTCTAGGACAGCACGCTTTTCCACAGGCGTAATACTAGACGGCACACAAGCAATAATACGAGATCGAATGAGCCCCGATATAGGCATGACACGGCGCATAAAATGACGCAACATATACGCAGTTGTATCATAATCGGCGATGACTCCCCCCTTCAAAGGTTGAATCACTTCGATGCCATCAGGGGTACGCCCCAAAATGGCTTTTTGCCTCTCGGCCCACCGCAATGACCTCACGTGTTTTCGTATCGCACGCCACACAGCCTGGTTCATCGAGAACAATGCCTCGCCCCTTCACATACATGACCACATTAGTAGTACCTAAATCGATGCCAATATCCGTGGTCCACAATAGAGCTAATTTATCGAGAAAGGATACTTTCTTCACATCTCGTTTTAAGGATGTATGCTTCGTCGTTGTTCCCAGTGGTTTGCGTCGAACACGCCTTTGTTTTCGTTCTTCTTGCGTTGTATCGTTCTTCCGCTTACTCGTCCACCCGAACAATGTTAGCACCTATTCCTTTTTAATTTTGCCACTAAATTATCATAGCCACGATCGATATGTGTCAATTGACCTACTTTTGTTACACCTGTCGCTGCCAAACCAGCACACACTAAGGCAGCTCCACAACGTAAATCCGTAGCTTCTACTTCAGCACCTACTAAGGCCTCTACGCCAGTAACAACCGCTTTACGATCATCTACTTCGATGGACGCACCCATTTTTTGTAGCTCTTTTACATGCATAAAACGATTTTCAAAGACAGTTTCCATCACAGTACTTGTGCCTTTTGCGATCGTAGTCATAGCTATAAATTGAGCTTGCATATCTGTTGGAAATCCAGGATATGGCAATGTTTTAATGGACGTCGCTTTCAACTGTCCATCGCTGATAACACGAATGCCATCGATATCTTCTTCCACTGTAACGCCGACTTTCTTTCAATTTAGCTACCACTGGTTTTAAATGCTCTGAAAGTGCATTTTCCACATACACATTGCCCCCAGCCATAGCTGCTGCAATGAGGTACGTACCTGCTTCGATACGGTCAGGAATCACCGTATGAACAGCACCTTTTAATTCTTTCACACCTTCAATGCGAATCACATCTGTACCGGCGCCACGGATATTAGCGCCCATGCTGTTTAAGAATGTTGCTAAATCAACGATTTCTGGTTCTTCCAGTCGCATTTTCGATGATTGTTTTTCCCTCTGCAAAAGTAGCTGCCATAATCACATTTTCAGTAGCTCCTACGCTTGGGAAATCCAAGTAAATTAAATTGCCTTTTAAACCTTCTGGCGCTGTCGCTTCTACAAAGCCATCTCCCATAGTGATAGTAGCACCCAAGGCTTCAAAAGCTTTCAAATGCAAATCAATAGGGCGACTGCCAATTGCACACCCCCTAGGAAGTGCAATGCGAGCCTCTCCTTTACGAGCCAACAAAGGTCCCATCACCAAGAATGACGCGCGCATACGGCGCACCAAATCATAGGGAGCTTCTGTAGCAGAAATCGTCGACGCATCAAAGGTAATATTTTCTCCATCTTTTGTTACTTTCACACCTAAGGATGCAATAACATCGCAAATTGTGTGAACATCTTCCAAATCTGGAATTTCAAGCGGGGTGCTTGAGTGGACGCTAACAAAGTCGTCGCTATAATCGGTAGCACTGCATTCTTAGCGCTACTTACACGAATACGACCTTCTAGAGGCGTACCTCCTTGAATAATAAGCTTTTCCAACTGAATTCCTCCTAATCTTATCTAGTAGTCTATACAAAGATTGACTATACATATACATTTCTATACTATACGCCTCTCGGCTAAATCTCCACCAAGATAGGCTATCTATATGTGATAAACATTCTATCTTAGTATACTAAATCTTGTTCGTATATGTAACAAAAAGACCGCCCTCAGGACGGTCTTTTGCATGTGATAGATAGATTATTTTACTTTCATAGAAAGTTTTTTTTATCCAATCGATGGATGGTATCTACGAAACGTACAGTTCCCGTTTTATAGCGCATCACCACGGAATGTGTGCGTGCACCACACGGGAAGTATTTAATAGAGCCCAATACATTACCCTCTGTTATGGCTGTGGCAGAGAAAAATAACATCATCTCCGCTTACTAAATCATCAATGGTCAAAACTTTGTTCAAGTCTGTAATACCCATTTCATGACAACGACGAATCTCTTCATCGGTAGTCGGTTTTAGGCGGGCTTGCATATCATCGCCAGTACATTTTAAAGGCGTACGCGCTAAAACCCCTTCAGGTGCTCCTCCAGTACCCACAACCATGTGAATACCGGACCCTTCTAAGCCACATTCCATAGTCGGGTTCACATCGCCATCTGTGATTAAACGAATACGAGCACCCGCATGACGCAGATTCATCCATCAAACCTTGATGGCGTTCACGATCCAACATAACCACTGTTAAATCATCTATAGCACGACCCATTTTATCTGCTACACGACGTAAATTTTCCGTCATGGATTCGTTTAAATCAATCACACCTTTGGCACGAGGTCCTACACATAATTTTTCCATGTACATGTCAGGTGCATGTAATAGACCACCTTTAGGAGCAATGGCCAAGACAGCAATGGCACCATTTTTGACCTTTTTGCAATCAAAATTGGTTCCTTCAATAGGGTCTACTGCAATATCAACTTCTTCTCCACCGGCACCTACACGTTCACCAATGTATAACATTGGAGCTTCATCAATTTCACCTTCTCCGATGACTACAGTTCCGGAAATTGGCACTGTATCAAAGGTTTGGCGCATGCCGTCAACAGCTAATTGATCCGCTGCATCTTTGGCGCCACGGCCACATAAACGACCACTTTTCAAAGCCACTGTTTCTGTAACACGAACAAACTCTAACGCTAATGTGCGATCCATTTTGATCCTCCCACTTGTTCTATATTATTTATTGGTCGCTTCCCCAATCAGCTAGAAAACGAGCTAATCCCGCATCTGTTAATGGATGTTTCAACGATTGTTGTAACACATTGAAAAGGTACTGTTGCAATATGTGCACTCGCTTTAGCACATTGTGTCATGTGCATTGGTGCGAACGCTAGTCTGCAATAATCTCTGTAGAAATATTATGCACCATAAAAAAATTTCTGCAATATCTTCAATCAATTGAATGCCATCCATAGAAATGTCATCAATACGACCTACAAAAAGGGCTCACATACGTCGCGCCTCGCACGAGCCGCTAATAAGGCTTGGTTAGCAGAGAAAAATCAATGTCACATTGGTTTTAATTCCTTCTTTAGAAAGAATAGACACTGCTTTTAAACCTTCTGCAGTCATAGGGTACTTTAATGACTACATTATCACCTAATTTGATCAACTCATGTGCTTCTTGTACCATTTCTGGTGCTGTAGTAGCAATGACTTCTGCACTTACAGGGCCATCAACTAAGTCAGCAATCTGTTGAATCACTTCATGCAAATCACGTTTTTTTCTTTTTACAATTAAGGATGGATTTGTTGTCACCCCTCGCAATAAAGCCCATTTCGTATGCGACTTTAATATCATCAAAATTAGCTGTATCAATGAAGAATTTCATAGTAGACTCCTTTCTACGCTTCTGGATGAATTACGGCTAAGCCTCCCATATATGGTTGTAATGCTGTTGGAATGCGTACAGAACCGTCTGCTTCTTGGTTATTTTTCCAAAATAGCGGCTACCGTACGACCTACGGCTAGGCCGGATCCATTTAATGTATGTACAAATTCTGGTTTACCTTTTGTTCACGACGGAACTTGATATTACCACGACGAGCTTGGAAATCTGTCATGTTTGAGCAAGAAGAGATTTCGCGGTACACGCCTTGACTTGGCATCCATACTTCAATATCGTATGTTTTTGCAGAACCAAAGCCCATATCACCTGTACACAATGTAATCACACGGTGTGGTAATTCCAGCGCTTGTAAAATACTTTCAGCTTGTGCTGTTAATCTTTCTAACTCTGCAAAAGACTCTTCTGGTTTTGCAAATTTAACCAATTCTACTTTATTGAATTGATGTTGTCGAATCAACCCACGTGTATCTCGACCAGCGGAACCCGCTTCTGCACGGAAACATGCTGTGAATGCCGTATAGTATTTAGGCAATTCTGCAGCTGTCAAAATTTCGTTCGCATGGTAATTCGTTAATGTAACTTCCGCAGTAGGAATGAGGAAATAATTTTCCCCTTCCACTTTGTACATATCTTCTGCAAATTTCGGCAATTGCCCTGTGTTTGTCAAGGTTTCACGAGTTACGATGTAAGGTGTCATCATTTCTGTGTAACCTGCACTGCCATGCATATCCAACATAAAGTTGATTAATGCACGCTCTAAGCGGGCCCCGATACCTTTATAAATTGTGAAACAGGGCACCACTTTCTTTGGTAGCTCTTTCAAAGTCTAAAATGCCCAAAGATTCCCCTAAGTCCCAATGCGCTTTTTACTTCAAAGTCAAAGGAACGAGGTGTACCCCAACGGCGTTGCTCTATGTTGTCATTTTCATCAGCCCCTACTGGCACAGATGCATCGCACATATTCGGCAACATCAATGCTACCTCGGACAATTGCACTTCTACTCGCGCAACTTGTTGTCTAAAAGCGCTGATTTCATCGCCTACACGTTGCATCTCAGCAATTTTTCTCATCAGCATTTTCTTTGTTTCGTTTTAATTGACTGATTTCAGCAGTTACTGCATTGCGCACAGCTTTTAATTGTTCTACTTGTTGAATCACTTCACGACGCTCATCGTAAAACTTCACAAAGCTATCCAAATCGCCCGTTGTATGACGACGATTTAAGTTTTCTTGTACCGCATCGATATTCTCACGGACATATTTTAAATCCAACATAATCCTGACCTCTTAACATTCATGTAAGTACTTTATTAATCTACCTTTAATATTAGCACATTTACCACTACTTTTCTACCTTAATAGGCATTTACTTAGCAAGATTTCTCTTCTCTTCCTTCTGAAAGGATAACAAAACAGCGACCAAACTCATTCCTGTTTAGTCGTTGTCCTTCTGCGCATCTCACAGTCCCCTGTAATCTACGCATGCATATCTTATTCTTCTACAGTTTCTTCCTCTTCTGCTTTCACCACTTCTGGTTTCATCAATGGGAATAACAATACATCACGAATCGATGCAGAGTCCGTTAAGAACATCACTAGACGGTCAATACCGATACCCAAACCTGCTGTTGGTGGTAAACCGTATTCCAATGCTGTAACGAAGTCTTCATCCATGCGATGTGCTTCATCGTCACCGACTTCACGCTCTTTCAATTGATTTTCAAAGCGTTGCTTTTGATCGATTGGGTCATTCAACTCGGAGTAGCCATTCGCCAATTCGCGACCATAAATGAACACTTCAAAAACGTTCTGTAGTCAATGGTTTTTCACGATTTTGTTTCGCTAGTGGAGAAATCTCTACTGGATGTCCATACACTACAGTTGGTTGCATCAAGTTTTCTTCTACATGCTCTTCAAAGCACAAGTTCATGATTTTACCAATACCATCTGCTTCTGTATATTCTACATTCAAACGGTCTGCAATAGCACGAGCTTCGCTCAATGTTTCGATAGCATCAAAGTCTTCACCTGTGTATTGTTTGATGCCTTCTTGCATAGTGATGCGATTCCATGGTGGTGTCAAATCAATGTCCATACCTTGGTAATTGATTTTTGTAGTACCCAACACTTCTTGTGCACAGTAAGATACCACACCTTCTGTTAAAGCGATGGCATCTTCAAAGTTACCATAGGCTTGGTAAGATTCCATCATCGTAAACTCAGGGTTATGACGAATAGATACCCCTTCGTTACGGAAGGAACGGTTGATTTCATACACTCGTTCTAAACCGCCTACGATCAAACGTTTTAAATATAATTCAGGAGAAATACGCATGTAAATATCAATGTCCAATGCATTGTGATGCGTAATGAATGGGCTATCGCCGCTCCCCCCGAATAGCATGCATCATAGGAGTTTCCACTTCCATGAATTGTTTGCTGTTCAAATATTCTCTGATTTTCGCTACGATTTTTGTACGTTTTACAAATGTATCACGAACACCTGGGTTAACGATTAAATCTACATAACGTTGACGATAGCGAAGTTCAGTATCTTTCAAACCATGCCATTTTTCTGGCAATGGACGAAGAGATTTAGACAATAAAAGTCAATTTGTTAACTTTAACTGTAATTTCTCCTTTTTTTGTGTTTTAAATACATGGCCCTCGATGCCTACAATATCGCCCATATCAAGCATTTTTTTACATATTTGTAGGCCTCTTCTCCCATCACATCTTTACGGAAGTACACTTGAATGTCGCCAGATAAATCGCGCAAATTAGCAAAGGCTGTTTTACCATGTGAACGAATTGTCATCAATCGACCAGCTAATACGACTGGTTGACCATCAAAATCACGGAATTCATCCTTAATTTGGAGTGCCTTATGTTGAACAACAAACCGTTGTCCAAATGGATAGATATTATCCTCTTCATATTGCGCCAACTTTTTCGCGGCGTACCAACATTTGATCGTTTAAATCCAATTGCTCTGGTACATGTTTTTCTTCGCTCATGAGGGGCCTCCTTATACTGCTTTACCCTTATTGAATATCTAATACTTTAAAACTCACCATACCATCTGGTGTGTTTACTTCTACTTTGTCACCTTTTGCTTTTCCTAAAATCGCAACGCCCACTGGGGATTCGTTGGAAATACGATTGTTGAAAGGATCCGCTTCAGAAGAACCAACGATAGTATACACTAATTCTTCGTCAAACTCTTCATCTAATAAAGTCACCTTGCTACCTACTGTCACTGTATCGCCTTTTACATTTTCCTCAATGATTTTAGCGGTGTTGATTTTATTTTCCAACTCGATAATATGACCTTCAATGAAAGCTTGTTCATTTTTAGCATCATCATATTCTGAGTTCTCGGAAATATCACCATAAGAAATAGCAATTTTAATACGTTCTGCTACTTCAATACGACGTACAGATTTATAATGATTTAGTTCCTCTTCTAGTTTCTTTTAAGCCTTCGGCTGTGAGTAATGTTTCTTTTACTTCTGCCATATGAGTCTCTCCATTTCTATTCCTTCATACACGAAAACAGTGCCACATGACACTGCTTCCCCTATGAATACGTTACATAAATTTCTTATTAACAATAGCTATAATTATACTGACATTCTATAAAAAATGTCAATCTTCATCGCCCTGAATCCCTATATACATCACGGGTATGCCTAAACATACTCCGCTTCATAGTTGCATTTAATTATTCAAATACACTTTCATATAAAGCCTGTGCATCGGCTACTGAAAGATCGCTATAGGCCGTGGCATATCGCACACAGCTAGCTGCAATCTCGCCTAACGCTTCTTTTGGAATACCTACCTCTTTCAAAGTAGATGGGGCTCCAATCTCCTCAAAGTACGCTTCCAATGCTACAATACCTGCTAGCGCATACTCTGCATCAGACATATTGCCTTGTTCAATACCCCACACTTCTTTGGCAAATCGCATGAGTCGTGGTGTAGCCTTTGGTAAAATCCAACGCAAATAGGCTGGATGCATAATGGCTAACCCAGCTCCATGAGGAATGTCGTAAAAAGCAGATAAAGCATGTTCTAAGGCATGAGTCATCCAGTCTTGCCGTTTCCCCAATCCCAAGGATCGATTCAACGCCAAGGTCGCGCCCCACATAATATTGGAACGAGCCTCATAGTCTTCTAAGTTTTCCATAGAGCGACATCCATTGCGCAAGATGTTTTTAAATAGACCCTCAATAAGGGAATCTGTCACATTATCATCATCTGGAGTCGATATATATTGCTCTAACAAGTGAGACAACATGTCTACAATGCCATAGGCCACTTGTTCTCTTGGCAATGTGTATGTATAGGTTGGGTCTAGCATAGAAAAATTGTGGAAACAAGGCTGAGCCATATCCACTCAATTTCTTTTGTGTATCCCAATCGGTAATCACACCACCATTGTTCATTTCACTACCCGTAGCTGCCATGGTCAAAACGACACCAAAAGGAATTGCTTCTGTCACAATTTGATGGTCCAGGAAGAAGGTTTGCCAAAAATCTACCTCTTCTGGTAATTTAGCACCCCCGACAATAAACTTTGTACAGTCGATGACAGAACCACCACCTACAGCCAAGATAAAAATCAACTTTTGTGTTCTCTGCACAGAGCAATCCCTTCTCGTACTTTTGTTGTGCGAGGGTTCGACATAATGCCGCTCAGTTCAACTACTTCTTTACCGGCTTGTTGCAGTACGTCCATCACAGTTTGGTAAATACCATTCTTTTTGATGCTGCTACCACCATAGGTTAATAACACTCGTTTTCCATAGTTTGCCAACTCGCCTTGTAAAGATTCTTTCACACAATCTCGGCCAAACACGATGCGCGTGGGATTGTAATAAGTAAATGATTTCATAGGACCTCCTAGATATGGGTAAAGGTATAGATAATCCTTCTTTCATAGGTAGTGTGCGCCTTCGTTTTGCTCGCTCCTACAGAATGAATATCATCTGGTACAAATTGCGGTTCTATAGCGATTCCCGCATGGGATCCATAGTGGCGTTCACGGCCTTCCTCATCTAGCCAGTTACCAGTGTACACCTGAAAATGCGGTGCATCTGTATGCATTGTCAACTGTACATCACGACCTTGTACCACTGCAAATGGCACGACACCACTCTGCGCTTCACCTTGTAAAGCAGGTAATGGTGATACCACAAAGTCATGGTCATACCCTCTGTACGGGCTCAGTTCCACTTCATACTCCGCCAATGCCTGTTGTACATCTCTGCCATGAGTAAAATCAAAAGGTGTTCCTTCCACTGCTAATGGTGTTGACAATGGAATTTGATGGTCTCCAAACGGCATACACTGAGTAGCTCCCAATTGCAATACATGACCCGTCAAATCTCCTTTACCGTGAAGGTTGAAGTACACATGATTCGTCAAGTTTACAAAAGAATCTTCTGTTGTTTCATACAGGTATGTTACAGTTAACTCTGCTCCCTGCAATTGAAAGATCCCTTTCACATGTAAATCCCCAGAATCCATCTTCCTCTGCTGTAATCGTATGTGTGATACATACTTGATGATCTGAACTTTCTTCTGGTACAAAGTCGCCACAAGCGATGTCCAATATTTCCTTGTCCGCTGTGGAGTAAATTAGGCCCATTATTCGGCGTCAATGTGGGTGGTGCCATTCCAAGAATAGCTAGCGTTAGCAATGCGATTTGCCACACGGCCTACGGTAGCCCCCAATTGACCGTGTTTCACCGCATAGTCCACTACGGAGTCATAGCTCAATGCTAAATGGCGCTCTAACACCTTGTCATAGACAGCCACGATGGTAGCACCATAATTACTGATACGCACCTGTAACATATCGTTCTCTAGCACATATAACTGTGCTTCTCGTCCATCTTGTAAATGTCCAAATGATTGTACCTTCATGATTACTCCTATCCACCAATGCGCCACATTGGTCGTTCTACTTTTTGAATCTCTTCGCCATCATGACTGGCATAACGCCCTTGTAAAGCATCTTCAATGCGCTTCAATATGTCCATTGGTGTAGCTCCCGATTCAATGAACTGTTGTAAATCTAGATCTTCATCTCGCAACAAACACAATCTAAGCGCTCCATCCGCAGTAAATCGAATCCTGTTACAGGATGCGCAATATTGATTCGACAAAGGGAAAATAAATCCCACTTTCTGCCCATCAGGAAGCCTGAAGTATTGCGCTGGTCCAAATCCTAATCGATCTGTAACCAGCTGTAACTCCGCCCCCACGATGCGCTCAATTTGTTCTTTCCATTCTCCAAAAGGTAGGCACATGATTCTGCTTTCCTTGAAATGGCATATATTCAATAAAGCGCCATACAACGCCCCACTCTTTTTCCATAGTGCAACAAGGTTCTCACCTCTGCATCTGTGAAAGGGGCCTGTACCACTGTATTAATTTTTTTATATTTTGAAAGCCTACAGATTTGGCTGTTTCAATCCCTTGTAGGGACAGATGCTAATTGTCCTTCGCGCCCCTACAGCTTTGGCAAAAACCGTCTTCATCCACCGCATCAAGACTGATATTTAAGCGCCGTACCCCTCGATCGTAAATATCTTTTTGCGAATCGATGGAGCAAACTGCCATTGGTGGTCATAGAAATATCTGAAAACCACTGTTGTTCCTGCACTCGCTCTAAGAGTTCATACAAATAGGGATACAACAAGGGCTCCCCACCAGTGAATCGCAAAGCTTTTCACACCTCCTAGATGCAACGCCTCTAGTAATGGCATCCAAAAGGATACTGGCAATACCGGCGCCATCGCTTCTGTGATTTCATGCGTACCTACAATAGGTGCAGACAAAATTACAAGCTTCCGTCAACGAAATACGAGCATATTCAATAATACGCCCTTGGCTATCACGCATCGACTGGTTCCTCTAACACTCTCACCGGGTCGCCTACACGAATCATACCGCCTTCTAAGACACGCCCAAAAATACCTTGGGTTGGCATGATGCGACTTCCCACTTGTTGCATAATCTGCAACCTTGATGACATTCCTTGCCAATTTGTGTCACTTCTACCACCGTAGTACCTAAGGCTAGTTTAGTTCCTACTGGCAATTGGAATAATGTCAATCCTTCTACTGTAATATTCTCTGCAAAAATCGCCGGGATTCACATCGGCACCACTTTTTGCGCATCAATTCGATACTTTCAATGCCCAACAAACTCAACTGACGGTGCCACGGACCTGCATGCGCATCCCCTTCAATACCATGATTCACAAGCAATTCTGCTTCTGGAATATTTGTTTTCTTTTGCCCTTTTGCTCGGCTTATAGAAATTGCAATAATCTTAGCGTTCATTATATCTCCTTAGATTAGTATATTTAAATTTACCTATATGAAGTCTATTATATCACGTTTAGCCAGTAAATCTATAAAAAAAGATACAACTTCATAGATACGGCGCTGTGCATGACCTCAATATAAAAAAACGTTATACTTTCACAGCTCAAAATGTCTTCGAGTCTGTGAAAGATATAACGTTCTTATTTCAACATGTCTGTTACAAACATACTTTATTTTGTTTCTTCGCCTCCATGAACTCCATTGAAGATCAAGTTCAATACAACGGCTAAGACACTACCAAAGGTAATACCACTTTTTAAAAGATGATTTTTAGGCTGCATGGAGAAATTATGATAGAACTCTGGCGCGCAATTGGTATCATCGCTACACCAATACTCATGGCAACAATGACTAAGTTGTGATTGTCATCATAATTCACCTTTCCCAAGGAACGAATACCACTGGCAATAATCATACCAAACATGGCAATCCCCGCACCACCAAGAACGGCACTAGGAATAGCAGCAATAATGGCCGCTAATTTAGGGAACAAGCCAAGCACCATCAAAATAACACCAGAGGTAGCTACCACGAAACGACTCTTTACATTGGTTACTGCAATCAAACCCACATTTTGCGCAAAAAGCTGTGTAGGGAAACTATTTAGGAAGCCACCAATACATGTGGATAAACCATCCGCTTGCATACAAGCACTCAATGTTTTTATCGATTTTTCTTATCCACAATTTCACCAATTGCAATGGCATCACCCGTCGTTTCCACCATACATACGGACATAACCACAAGCATGGCAATGATGGACGTAACGTCAAAGGTGCAGGCACCCCAAACGCCAATGGAGTCACCACTCCAAACCAATCTGCATTCGCCACTTCATTGAAATGAACTTCACCTAAACAGTAGGCGATGAATGTACCTCCCAATAGACCTAGCAATACAGATAGATTACTGATAAATCTTTGGCAAACCGATTCACCAAGACAACGATTAACATAGTCAACCCTGCCAACCACAAACGCATAGGACTGGCGTAATCAGGAGTCGCTGGAGACACACCGACGAATCCACATGACCGCTACTGGCATCAAGCTAATACCGATGATGGTAACAATCGTTCCCGTTACTACTGGCGGGAATAATCGAATCAAGCGACTAAAGTAAGGGGCGATCAAAAAGGTAAAAAGCCGACCACAATAATGGCACCATAAATTGCTGTTAACCCATGTTCAGCACCGATAATAATCATGGGTGCAACCGCCGCAAAGGTAACCCCTTGAATCATTGGAATCCTTGCCCCAATAGGCCCCACGCCTAATGTCTGAATCAATGTAGCAATACCACATGCAAATAAATCGGCATTGATGAGTCGAATTAAATCGGCTGTAGATAATCCCAAAGCGTTCGCCAAGATAATCGGGACCGCCACGGCACCGACGATACATCGCTAACACATGTTGTAATCCATAGGAAAGCAACTTAGATACAGGTAACATTTCGTCAACGGGATGGACTTGTTTTGCCATTTCACTCATGTCATGTCTCCATTTCATTAAGAAGTTATACTAATTATAATACACTTATATTAAATCACACCTTATATAGTTTGTCAAAATAGTTTTTACCTATTTCTTCCCATAACATCTATGGTCATCGAGGATCCTCTGGGGACTTTCAATGTAAAAGAAAAAAATGCCTACTATGGATCAGTAGGCATCTTTTGTAAACCATCTTATATCAAAGGGCTTCTTATTGACCTTGATACACTTGTACCGATGGATTATGATCTTTCATCGCTTGTTCTAAAACCAAAGATAACCATCTCATTCATATACGTACGTAGCTCATTGTTATGAACTCGCTCAGAGTGGCGTTCCAATATGTTTAATAGACCTTCTTTATAAGCATTCACTTCATCACCTTGCACAAAGGTGTGCGCCTGTAAATAAGATTGATAGTCTTCAAACAATCGGTTCAACACAACTCTTCCATAGCTATCTTTTTTCCAACGATGACTTTCAATGTAAAAGTTCTTGCGTACATTCATATAAAATAAGGCATTTTTTACATCTAATTGCCCCGCAGAAATGACTTGATTCGTTTGTAACGCAAATAATTGCTTATGATGGTCTTGACCATACTGAGCAAAAGGTATCTACGATTTGTTTCACTTCCCAGTTAGGGGTTTCTACTGTGACTGGTATCTGCATCTCTGTCACTGCTAGCAACGCTTTATCTTCTGGCAACATCAATGGATCTTGCGCAGCAAATGCAGTTTGTCCCACTGCAAGAGCCCCCAATACAACAGCACTTACCATCCACTTCTTAGTCTTTGTGTTCATGTCAAGCTCCTTTCTACTTTTTGTGTATTATGTGTTATTTATTATACATAGTGTACAAATTTTATTCAATACTATTTCAGTCTTTTTTTCAAATTCTTTTTACGTGGCTATGGTCTATCTTGACTTTTACCTGCCTATCTATTACTATTATAGTAACTATGATAATATCTATCATTATCAAATCTTTGTGATGGAGGTGTCCATGAAATATTTTGAATTAGAACCACTACCTTATTCTGACCAAGCCCTAGAGCCTATTATCAGCAGAGAAACTCTCACATCGTTGTATACTAATGTATACAGCCACGCCGTGACTACTCTAAATGGATTATCAGAAGAATATCCTGACCTTCGTTTCGGCCATATCGACTGTCTATTAGGTGGCTTGAGCCATGTACCGCAGGAAATCCGCCCAGATATTCGTAATTATGGGGGCGCCTATAAAAACCTTACTTTATTTTTGCACACCTTGACAAGCCCTACTACAAGTACTATCAGCGGCCCAGTCAAAGATGCCATCGATCGTTCTTTTGGGTCCTTTGAATCATTCCAACAGCAATTTACTGATGCTGCACGGGCACATCGTCGGTAATGGTTGGACTTGGCTTGTGCTCAACCCAGACAATACTCTATCCATTACTTCCACAACGGAACAAAACAATCCGATTATGGACATGCAAACTGCCCTATTGGGTATCAATCTCTGGGACTATATGTATGCCTCTTCCAACCGCGAAGAGTATATTGCTAACTTCTTCTCCATCGTAAACTGGAAGATTGTAAATCATATCTATGAAGAAACATTAAAAAAATCCAAAATCGCTTTGGACACGAATAAGATAAGAAAAAGCTGTCACCACGTCGCCGTGGATGACAGCTTTTTATGCTTCTGGTACAGTACCAACGTGAACGGCTACGATACCTCCAGTGAGTTCAAAATATTTAGCATCTTCTAAGCCTACGTCTTTGAAAAATCTGCAACACGCCTTCTTGCCCTACATAGCATGCGCAACGATACTGGGAGCCACGCATAGGGACGATTGATCGTGACTTAATTTACCCAATACAGGTAAAAATCTTTTCAAAGTACAAGTAATAGGCCTGCTTAAATCCAAACATGGTAGGTTTTGCCAATTCCAAGGTCACCACTTTACCGCCTGGCTTTACGACCCGTTTCATTTCACGAATGGTTTGCTCAATGCTCGGTACATTGCGCAACGCAAATCCAGATACAGCCCCATCAAAGGAATGACTTTCATAAGGCAAATCCATGGCATCCCCTTGTGTTAAGGTCACTCGATCCGTATACCCTTCTTTCTCTAGGCGATTTTGACCAACTGCTAACATTTCAGGACTAAAAATCAAGGCCCTCCACATGTAAGGACGGAATCACTTCTAATGCTGTTTTTGTCAACATACATGTACCACAGGCAATGTCTGCAAGTCTCATATTGTCTGTTAACTCCAATTGTTCTATGGCAAATCTACGCCACCGTGCATCTTGGTTGAAACTCAACAATGTATTCATAATATCATAATGCTTAGCAATATGAGAAAAATACATCTTGCACATAGGCTTTTTATCATCATGCGTTTTAAATTCCACGGTATACCTCCAGTTATATTCTACCGCTACTCATTATACACGAATGGCTAGGGATATTCCATAATTTGTGATTTTTCTCTTGCCAAAAGTATGTATTCCGTTTATAATGTCTTTATGTCTTTTATGAGTAGATATTTGTACTCGATTTTAAGTATTTATAAGTGTAAGGAGTTTTCTATGAGGGCATTATTTCAGTTCATCAATAAATTTAGCCTCATCCAAACGAAATCTGCGTAGGTCTCCTCATCGGCATCGGTATTGCCGTGTGGTCCCCAGAAAAATGCTGTGAAGTTATCTTTATTGGGCACAATCTTCGTAGGTGCACTAAAAGGTGTGGCACCAGTATTAGTATTTTTCTTAGTTATCGCGACTGGTTAGTCGTCATCGTTCTGGTCAAAAAAACAGGCATGCGCTCCATCATTGTACTGTATTTAATTGGTACATTTGCATCCGCTGCTATCGCCGTAGTAGGCAGTTTCTTATTCCCTACTACATTGTTATTAACAGCGTCTCCAGCGGATACAGCACCTCCTAGCGGTATCACTGCCGTTCTTTCTACATTATTAACAAATATCGTAGAAAAACCCTGTGAAAGCTATCTTAGGTGGTAACTACATCGGTATTCTTGGTCTGGGCTTTATTATTTGGTTTTCGCTCTTCGCCATGCATGGATGAAACAAAAAGATGTAATGGCATCCATCTCTGATGCTATCACGTTGGCTGTACAATGGATCATCAAATTCGCACCACTTGGTATTATGGGTCTAGTTGCTCAATCCATCGGCGAAAAACGGTTTAGGTGCATTACTCACTTACGGTAAATTATTATTAGTTCTATTAGGCTGTATGTTTTGCCGTTGCACTAATCATCAATCCACTTATCGTGGCTATCGTCATGAAACGCAATCCATACCCATTGGTATTCCGTTGCCTTCGTGAATCTGGTGTCACAGCCTTCTTCACTCGTAGCTCTGCAGACGAACATTCCTGTGAACATGGACTTGGCAAAAACGCTTAGGGTATTACACCTGATACATATTCCATTTCCATTCCACTAGGGGCTACTATCAACATGGGTGGTGCCGCCATCACAATCACTGTTATGGCCTTAGCAGCAGTATCTACACTAGGTATCCAAGTAGACCTAGCCACTGCTATCTTACTTAGCATTATCGCTACGATCTCCGCTTGCGGTGCATCCGGTGTAGTCGGTGGTTCCTCATTATTGATTCCTTTGGCTTGTTCCTTATTCGGCATTTCCAATGACGTAGCTATGCAAGTCGTAGGTGTTGGTTTCATCATCGGTGTCATCCAAGACTCCACGGAAACAGCGTTGAACTCTTCTACAGATATCTTATTTACAGTCGCTGTAGATTATGCACGTCACGGCTACCCAGCAGACAAAGTATAAGAGTACAATTCATACATAATGTTTGAAAGGTCTACTTGTTCTTTGGTATGGGATGCCCAATAGAATATGCAATACAATATAGCTTATGAAAGTAGGCAAAAAAGGACTGGTACAATCTGTACCAGTCCTTTTGTTATTTCGTTTCTATTACACTCCTGTGTAACCGTGCACTACATTAGGTGTTACTAGATAGGTCGGTAGCACCGCTTCTACTAATTGGCTCAATTTCTGTGAAAGTTCTTCTTTTGTATAGTTCACACTATGCGGTACTTGTACATCGAATCCGATCTTTCGATTCTCCACATCGATACGAACATCGTACAAGGAGAAACTTTCATCGTAGGCTTGAATCACTGCTATTAACCGTTGCTGTAATGCTATCGTTTGTTCGTTAACTACAATAGGATCCATATGGATAGTCAATTTTAATTGTAATTCTTTCAAGGCTTGTCGTTCCACTCGGTCAATCATATGATGAATGGTCATCGCATCTTGTTTAGCATCCACCTCTACGTGGATAGATGCATATTCATGGCCTGGACCATAATCGTGGATCATTAAATCATGAGTGCCTAACACACCCTGTTTGGATTCAACAAAGTCAATAATCTCTTGCACGCGCTCTGCTGTTGGTTCAAAGCCCAACAAACGGTCAGTAGCTTCTTTCAACACCTCAAACCCCGCTTTTGGCAATGATAAGCGCCACGATTAACCCTAAATATCCATCCACACTCAACTGGAATATACCACCTAGCAATAAGCCTACAGCGATAGACGCTGTGGCCCACACATCAGACAGCGCCTCTTGTCCATTGGCACGCAAAAATAGGGGAATCTATACGATTGCCAATGGAACGCAAAAAAGAAGGACAACCAAATCTTCAACGCCATAGCGCCTAACATAACGGCTAAGGCTGTCATGGAAAATTCTACCACCTCTGGATGTAGAATATGTTCTACCGCTTCAATACCTAATTGGGCTGCCACCACAAAGAGCAATATGGAAAAGCCAATGGATAATAAATACTCAATACGTCCATGACCATAAGGATGCTCGGCATCTGCTTTACGTCCAGATAATTTAAAACTTAAAAAGGATACTAAGGACCCTCCTGCATCAGCTACATTGTGGATAGCATCACTAATCATAGCAATGGATCCAATGAACCAACCCACAATCAATTCGCCCAAGCAAACTAATACATTTACCATAATACCTGTAATACTTGCCATAATGCCATACTGTTGGCGTACACCAAGGTCTTTTACGTCATCTTTATGTTTGACACATAAACGGATTAATAATTCTGTCATACAAACTTCCTTTCTGTAACAGTTTACTACCTATATTCTGAGATCTGTAGAGGAATCACTGTCATGATTCTATGTACAGGCCTCCGTATTCTCAATTACCTTCTCATTATACAATTTTATTTTTTTATTTTATCAACTATATTTTTTTAAATGAGAACGCAAGATTTCAAAATACTTATAACATATGTCATATACTCATACTACACAAAAACTGTAGTGACAGAGCCCCATCACTACAGTTTTTTTATTTGTATATCTCAGATATAGCTTACCATTTCTTTTCGTAGAATACTTGTGTCCACATAGATACTTCCGACAATGTTGGATGCGGTGCCATAGCCTCTCCAATGGAGATGACCGATTGCGGATCCAAGTACCGTGTCAATCCTTGTGCACGTAGTTCTTTTGTTGTGTCAGAGCCAATTTCTTCATGAACAGGTACCAACTTCACTTCACCACTATTCATTAAATGTACATATGGTTGGAACAAGATCGATGCTTGTGGTCCCACGATATGCGCACCTAACAGACGGTTTGTAGCTTTATCTACCACCACTTTGATAAATCCGTCATGCACATCCCCTTTATCGATACCGAGGGCCATACCTTTCGCGGAGTTAGAATAGTGGTTAATACCAACACCCACATCATAACCAGCCTCTTTGGCTTCTGCTTCAGTCATACCGACACGACCTACTTCTGGATAGGTGAAAGTCACCATCGGAATCAAATCATAGCGTGCCCAGCGATAATCCGTTGGAGATGTGGCACGATACAAGTTATGGGAGATAATATCTCCTTCGTAGTTAGCACGATGACGGAATGCCGCATTGCCATTCACATCCCCTAGGGCATACACTCCTTCTACAGATGTTTCTAAAAATTCATTAGTTTTAATCCAACCACCGGCAATTGTTCAATATGCGTATTTTCTAGGTGTAAATCTTCTACAGACGGAGCTATACCAGTAGCCACCAAAATTTCATCTACACGAATTTCAGATACTTCACCGGTAGTACGGTTTTTCACAGTGATTACTTTATCACCATTGTCTACACGGATAGTATCACATACAGTATCTGTCAACACATTTACGCCAATGGCTTTCATTTCTTCTAAAATATGTGCAGAAATAGCTTCATCTTCTTTTCGGCAATAGACGTACATTGCGTTGAATCAATGTCACTTCTGTACCTGCGCCGTAAAAAACACCAGCAAATTCTGTACCGATTGGGCCACCACCAAATACAGCTAATCGTTTATATGGTATTTGTGGATATTCACTGCCAAAGAATTTTTCACTTGTAATATAACCGGCTTCTTCTAAACCATCCACATGATTTACTTTAGAATGACCACCCGTGCCAATGATGATCGTAGGCGCTGTGATCTCTTCTGTTTTTGTACCATCTTGTAATGTCACATATACTACTTTATCGCTTACAAAGGTAGCAGCTCCGTGGTATACATCGGCATTGTCAAAGCTTTCATAGAACTCTTTGACCCCTTCACTTTTATTGATGGCTTTCCATACACGTTCGCTCACAACACTCCAGTTTAATGTAGGTGTTGGCGCTTCCACACCAATCTTCTTCCAACCATGGCTTTCATGTACCACATCAGCTGCCGTAACCATCACTTTTGTCGGAATACATCCGCGGGTCAAGCAAGTGCCGCCAAATCCTGTTTTTTCAATAACTGCTACACGTTTACCTGCTTTTAATGCTGCATCAGCCACTAAACTAGCACCACCAGTACCAATTACTATTACATCATATTGTTTCATTTACGTCATCCTTTCTACTGTCATGGATAATCTTTATTATTAAGTATAGTATATCATATATCGACAAAATTAGATATGATAATTTTTTTACTAATTTCCCTTACTGATGGAATCTAATAATTCAATGTAGGTTTCTTTCGTTAATGGTGCTTCGAAATTCGCTAGCACCTCTTCTGCCACTTGCGCCTCATCATAGAGCAGATCTACAATTGTCATCGCCAAGGCTTGCGCCGTTTTTACATAGGGCCACCTCTGGCACCGTAATCGTGTACTCTGCGCTGTGGAGGCCCCCTCAATACATCCCACCCAGGGATGGATCACTGGCATCAAATGAGATACATCTCCCATATCTGTACTAGCCGTCATATGTGGGCGTTGGCGCACATTGTGTGCCTCAAAGAGAGGCTCTGCATTAGCTCGCAATAAATCATTCATGTCTGGATTATCACGCATCGGTAAATAGCCCGGTAAATCATGAATCACACAGGTCGCACCTACAGCATCACCACCTGCTGTGAGCGCCCGATTCACCCGACGGTTGCCATCCACAATAGCCTGTACATTAGAGGCTCGCACGAAACTTTCAACCTGCACATAATCCGGTACACAGTTCACCAACGTGCCACCTTGGTTAATAATAGGGTGAAATCTAAAATAATCACTTTCTTTGAAAGTCTCTCGAATCGCATGGACCCCCCATCACGCCTAACATAGCAGACATTCAATGCATTGATTCCTTCGTGGGGAGTCAGCTGCAGCATGAGATATCTTACCATGGTATTCAATGAGCTTCGTCACAAATCCATTAGATGTACTGCCTAAGTTCATCTCTCCCTGTTGCCGTATCTGCCACATCCACATGCATTTGCATAGCCATATGAATGTCATCAAAGGCCCCTTCATAGATCAGTTGTTGCTTGCCTCCAAGGTATTGTATAGTCCCTTTTTTTCACGCAACGATTTTCTGTAATCTACTTCAACGAGCTCTTCTGCTCGGGTACTGCAAATAAGACCACATCTCCCCTAGGGATTCTAATACACCCTCTGCTTGGAGCCCCATGGCTACGGCAAACATATTGGCAATCTGCACATTATGTCCACAGCAATGAGTCTGCTCCCGTAATGGGATCTGCCTTCGGATGGCGATGGCAGACGATCGCATCTAATTCCCCAATCATAGCGACCGTTCTATTGGATTGTCTCCCTGTTAGGGCGACCCTTCACACCTGTCAAAGCATGTCCAGTAGTGAAAGGAATCCCTAGCTCTCTAAACATGTGTTGTACTTTTTCCGATGTTTTATGCTCTTTATAGCCTAACTCTGGTTCTTCCATAATGGCCCTTGCCAGTGCTCGCAATCGGTCTTGATTAGCCACAATTGCCTCACAGACACGTTGTTTTACTTCTTCTTTACTTAACATTCAATATCCCCTTTTTATCTATAGAAATCATCTTACTTTTACTAATTCATACTACTCCGATTCCTATTGTACCACGAAACATCTTCTTCACTAGTATATATTTCCTATAGATAATCCAAGATAACGTTAGATGATTCTATATACTCACAGATGACCATCACATATGTTTCTACATATAATAATAGGAGATAGAACAGGTCATCCCCCTCTATCTCCTATTGTTAAGAGCATCTATAACTTTTTTAAAGTGTGTTGCCTAGTCGATTATGCGTTAACCAATGCAGCGCCTAATGCTTCGCATTGTTCTTTACCAGCATCATCAGGTTCACCCAATACCGGTAATTTATCAACAACTACACCATTCGCATCTTCTACACGGCCAGCCCAGTCATCTAACCAAGAACCACCCCAACCGTAGGAGCCGAATAATACCACTTTTTTTACCAGCTAATTTAGGGTTCTAATGCATCATAGAATGGTGCAAATTCTGCATCTTCTAATTCTTCAGCACCCATATCAGCGCAACCTAATGCTAATTTTTCATAGCCAGCTGCTTCGTCAGCAGTGATTTCAGAAACAGATTTTACCACTACTTCTTGACCAGCATCAGCGATACCTTTTACCTACAGCTTCTGCCATTGCAGAGAGTGTTACCAGTTCCAGACCAATAAATTACAGCGATCATAATGTTTACCTCCCTAGCATGCCGTTACGGCAACCAAAGACTCTAAAGATTTTCCTTTATTCAACTGTGCGTGACAGTAGTCACGGCACATTCGAAAACAATGAAATGCGTGCATAGCAGACGATTGATTTCCATATACCTTCCAGTCTCCACAGACTTTGTAGCCTGCCCCACGGAACTGGATAAATGCTTTTACATCTTCTAATGGATATCCTAGAAACACACCGATTTCATGAGGAAATACATCGCTCATTTCAATGCGATGGCATAAGTATAATAACCAATCCGCCAATGTGTCATGAGATTCATATCCATAGCGTTGTAAAAAAGCTAGCACTTCAGGCTGACGCAAATAGTCATCAAGCATTCGTTCTCTAAATACGAGTAATAATTTTCGTCTTTCACAATGGCAAAGTTCATAGAAGAATAAGCCTTTTTTTGATTAAATTTATCATTATACTCATGTGTTTTTTCTACCATATGGGCCCCTAAATGCTGAGGTAAAGCCACTAAATTAGCCACTTTGATACCTCGAATTGCGGGCGCACAATGGTAACCGATAATCTGCTCGATGGATTCCATTTGTTGTACCTGCCTTTTGTTTCTTAGTTTGGGGAGAACACTTGCTCTCTCAGCAAATAGACAATCCGGATATATATCATCTAGAAAGATGAATAGAAATAATGAAAATTATTTCTATTATTATAATACAAATAATCCCTCTTTCTGTCAATAAGTATGATAATTTTTCATTTGTTATAGTAAATAAAAGCACCCTTTGAAAGGCCTAAGACCTTTCAGAGGGTGCTTTTAATTTTTTATAGCAAATATTGTAATTGTTTTCGCAGTGCTTCATCACGAACATGAGTCAATACATATCGTACTGATGGACTACCTGTCCCATTCGCTACAAAGGCAATTTGCGGGTGTACTGGATATTCCACTTGCTTAAACCAAGTGGTCACCACTACTTCACCCTACATAGATATGGGGTTTTACTTCTCGAAATGGTACTACTACAGTAAACGTTTCCTGGTGTTCTTGGACATACTTAGCATAGTCCTCTACCATGGAACGAGCATAGCGTGTTCCTGTGGCAGAACTCGGCAATCGCCACCCTTCCGTCTGTGGGCCAAATCCATATAGTAAAGAGCCTTCTCCATACCTAGCATAGGCATAGTTATTATCCTTTTTATCGAGTATCATATAGGATGTGTGGGTATCGATACCTATCTGGCGCGACCCCTCTTCTACCGATTGTGCCACACCAGTCCCTACTATACTTTGACTCGTACCTTCTTGAACCAACATAGTAGGAGGCCATTGTAATCCCTTTGTATTCGCTGCTTCCACCGTCATAGTAGCGCTCATACACAGAATGCCCACAACTCCTAGTACCCACGAAACATATCTCATCAATCTATTCATCACAGGTCCTAACTTTGTTTCTTTTGCATTTTAGCCCATGTATCGCGCATACCTACAGTACGATTCATCACGATATGATCTGCTGTGCTATCCTTATCGGTTACAAAATAGCCAGTACGCAAGAAATGATAATGGTCCCCTGCTTGTGTCGTACGGAATGCGACTTCCCCTTTAGCAGATTTTTACTTAAAGAATTTGGATTTAACTGTTGCAAGAAATCTTTATCCGCTGTGTCATCATCATCTGCTTTTTAATAGATAGTCATAGAGACGAACTTCCATATCTACAGCCGTAGAGGCTTCTACCCAGTGTAAAAATACCTTTCACTTTCTTTTGACAGCCTGTGCCAGATTTGGTAGTTGGGTCATATGTACAGTGAATTTCAGTGATATTGCCATTGTCATCTTTTTACCACAGATTGACATTCAATGATGTAAGTCCTTTTTAAGCGCACTTCTTTACCAGGTGCTAAGCGGAAGAATTTTTTCACTGGTTCTTCCATGAAGTCACCACGTTCGATGTACACTTTACGACCAAATGTCACTTCACGAGTCCCCATGCCTTCATTTTCTGTGTTGTTTTCAATGACAAGAGTTTCTGTTTGACCTTCTGGATAGTTAGTGATGACCACTTTCACAGGGTCTAGTACTGCCATATAGCGTGGTGCTTTTAATTTCAAATCTTCACGGATGCAGAACTCTAGTAAACCAACCTCTACCATGCTGTCCGCCTTAGCTACGCCGATGCGTTCGCAGAAATCGCGAATGGACTCTGGTGTATAGCCACGGCGGCGCAAGCCAGAAATCGTCGGCATACGAGGATCATCCCATCCACTCACAAGGTTTAATTCTACTAATTGGCGCAATTTACGTTTACTCATCACCATATTCGTTATATTTAAACGAGCAAACTCAATTTGTTTTGGTTTTTTTCTGTATCTTCCCAATCTTCTAACACCCAATTGTACAATGGACGATGCACTTCAAATTCCAAGGTACAAACGGAATGAGTAATGCGTTCTATCGCATCAGACACTGGATGGGCATAGTCATACATAGGATAAATATTCCATTCGGAACCAGTGCGGTGATGGTCTGCATGTAAAATACGATACAACACAGGGTCACGCATGACGATATTAGGGTCCGCCATATCAATTTTAGCGCGCAACACTTTTTCCCCATCTTTGTATTTGCCGTCTTTCATTTCTTGAAAGAGTTGTAAGTTTTCTTCTACGTCATGGGTCACGGTAAGGACTATTCGTACCGGTGTGGTGAAATCGTCGCGTGTGGCACGGATTTCTTCTGGCGTTTGATCATCTACGTAAGCTTTACCTTTTTTGATCAGCACTTGCGCATATTCATATAATTTGCCAAAATAATCAGATGCATAATGCACATCGCCATACCACTCAAAGCCTAACCATTTTACATCTTCTTCAATGGACTCTACATATTCCACATCTTCTTTCACTGGGTTTGTATCGTCAAAGCGCAAATTTGTAAGCCCTTGATAAGATTTACCAAGACCAAAGTTTAAACAAATGGATTTCGCATGACCAATATGTAAATACCCATTTGGCTCTGGTGGGAATCGTGTATGTACACGTTTTCCATAAGTATTTTCTTCATTGTCTGTATTAATAATCGCTTCAATAAAATTAACTGTTTGAGGCGTTGCTTCTTCTGTACTCATCATCGTCTCTTTCGATTCCATGTGATTCTTCCTCTCTGCTATTGATTATACACACGTGCACGCATTGCACATTCTCTTTATTATACCACAGGAATCGCTATCTTTCATCGACTTATTGCGAATGGTCATATCCAATTCCCTAGTATATCTCTACCAATTATTCCTCAGTAGCTGTGTAATTGACACTTTCATTGACACATGTCAACAATGGTTTGCCCTGTACGCCAGCGATTAAATTATTCGCCGTGAGCATAGCCATTTCTTTGCGCGTCCGATCTGTGAAAGATCCAATATGCGGCACTACTAAGCATTTACCAGTTTGTAACAACGGATGATCTGGACCAATTGGTTCAGGGTCCACCACATCGAGGGTCGCATAGTCGATTTGCCCCTGTTTCTAAGGCATGTACCAACGCATCAGTATCCACAATCTTACCACGTCCCACATTGACGAAAAAGAGCCGTTTCTTTCATCATTTCAAAGGCTTCCGCATCGATTAAATGATAGGTTTCCTCTGTCAATGGCGCCATCACCAAGATGACATCACTGGTCGTCAATAATTTACCTAGTGATACATAGGTCGTCATGAGCAAGCTATCATCATTACGGCGATTGCGATTGTGATATTGCACAGTCATACCGAAGGCACGAGCCCGTCTCGATACGGAAACACCAATTTTGCCCATGCCAATAATCCCCCAATGTCATGCGACTCAAATCTTTTCCTTTAATATTAGATGGTCGCTCTAACCATGTACCATCTTTCACAAATTGTGCATTCTCATAGATTCTACGACTAGCAGCAGACCCATCAATGTGAAAGCCAGCTCCGCTGTGGTCTCCGTCAACACATCTGGGGTATTGCCATAGGGGATATGGCGAGCCGTCAAAGCATCTACATCCACATTATCATAGCCTACAGAGGCTTGGGCGATGACCTTCAAAATGCGGTGCCTGTGAAATCAAATCTTCATCTACTGTAAAATGATTAATACTCCATAAGCCATGAGCCTCACGGAGCCATTCTTTCAATAACTCTTTAGGCATCTTTTTCCTTTTCTGTCCATTGGCGCACCGTTACATGTTCGCTTAAATAAGCAATTACATCTTTGCGCACCAATCCTGGTACCACTACTACTGGTTTATCCATGGTATACCTCACTTTCATCAATCACTCTGTCTAGGCAAACAACTGCTCGCCATATACGTATCCATATAGGCAATGGACCCGCCATGCCTCAACAATCTTAATCGTGAAGAAAAAAATAGTTCTTCTTGCTAAATTATATCATATCTAGTTTGGTAATAAAAAAACACAGAACTATTTTCATAGAACTGTGCTTTTCATTTTTGTAGATACTTCAGTTTGCACTCTCAAACGTACCCGAGAGCTTCAACGCTTTCTATACGATGATATGCTATTCCACAAACGTGCCTAGAATAACATGTTTATCCTACCAATTGGATTTTCCCTCATTGAACATATCAAACACATGTGCAATTTGGCGTCTCAATTTTAATCGTTGTGAATCACTTAATACATATTCTACACCATTATGTGCGATGCGCCCATTTTTTACAATGCTACTCAAATCATATAGAATTTCTCTAGCCATGCTTGCATTGCCAGCTAATTCATCAATTGTTACATCATAATAATTGGCTAATCGCTTTAAGGTTTCCAGATCAGGCTCTCTATATCCTGTTTCGTAATTCGACAGGGCAGCATTACTAATGCCGATATCTCGAGCCACGTCTAGCTGACTCCGCCCAATCCGTTTACGGGCATGTCTTAAATTTTCACCTAATGCCATTGTATCACCCCTTATACTACGTGATGCTATAGTATAAATAACCTACACATATTATAGCATGAGACATATAACATTTGCTATAGATACATAGAGATTCACATCTCACGAATTGTGTATCTATCAACATTTTTTTCAGCATTTTTTTGAATCATATTACACGAATTGAATTGTTTAACCCAACCGCACATGTGTATTTTTTTTACTTATTTTTGATTATTAATGATTGTTTTTTTAATCATTTATTATAAACTTTATCTATCTTTGAATGATTTTTAACCATGATTATGTTCTGGACTTGGCAATCGCTCAACTTTAAAAAACAGATGTAATCGTCTCAATTTTAGAATAAATGTATTCCACAATATGCGAAGTCAACACATACACTAATCCTCGGATCAAAGTTAGCATCTAAACTTTGATTGATACAGTCTAGGTATACAGTGCTATCCCGGTCTTCTATATAATATTTAAAGTTTTTTTGTAAACACTATTTTCCCCATTAATAAAGGTTAAGATATCTTGACGATTTTCTTTGGTTACCACTCCTGGTCCAAGCACAAAGCGAATGGTCGCATATAATGTGTCATCCAACAAGACAAAGGCTGCAACATCACCAAAATCAGTTTGGATATATGTGCGATATACAATTGTATGGTCTTCATCTTCCATTTCGCGTTTTTCAAAACACTGAATGTCTTCTTTCACTAAAAATTCTTCAAATCGTCTTGATTTTTTTCGTTCATTCTATCACTCCTTACAAAAAAGGACATTGTGTGTCACAATGTCCTCCTATTTTGTTGTTTTCGTCAATTAACCTTTTTAGATTTTGTTGTCTTACGAGGTTTCTCTTCTTTTTTTGTAGCTTCCTCTTTTGCGGGTTCTTCTACTGCTTCTTCACTAGCGTTTCCAGCTGTTACTTCTACATTCACTGCTTCTAAAGCTTCCACAATGCGAACTAATTCTGTTTGTGTATGTGGATACAACACTTCCCAGATCATGTACTCGATCAATTCTGGATTGAACTCATCTGCAATACCCAATACACTGATATCTAATGCAACTACTTCAAAACCATCTGCTTGTGCAAGATAATGTTTGAAACATTTGAACTCTCCGTTCAACTGGTTAATTACATCTAACACTGCTACGCGTTGCTCTGGAGTGAATACACCAGTGCCACTTCTAATCGAATCGTGCCATAGATACTGTCATCTAAAATAACATACAATGGAAAATACACATCTTTATATTCTACTCGTGCTTCGAATACAACACCATTCGCTGGGTCATTCTCAATCGTGTGTGCTGTAAAAAGATTACTTAACTCATCTTGCTCAATACGTTGTTGAAATAATTCTGCTTTTTTTATTCACGTCTAAACTCCATTTTATTACATATTTAAAACTAAAAACTCATTACCATAATAATAACATAGTTTGCTACCTAATTTCAATCTATATTATTGTTCATCCTCTACATAAATGCAACGATCATCTTCAAAGCGCGCAATACGAACTAAAGAATGTACGTCATAACCAGCTTTTTTTCTAAGCGCTCACGACTCGTTGGAAGGACTTTTTCAATAACGATGGCAATCCCTCTACAGTATCTCCTGCACCTTCTACTAGTTTCGCAAGACCCATAGCCGCTTCACCGCTAGCAAGGAAGTCGTCAATGATCAATACTTTTTCTCCTGCTGGTAAGAATTTTTTAGAAATTGTCATATCGTAATTTTCTTCTTTTGTATAGGAGTACACCACAGAATGATACACATCTTCTGTCATCAAAATAGATTTTTTCTTACGAGCAAATACCAACGGCACATCTAATTCAATGGCTACTTGTAAGGCAATGGCAATACCAGATGCCTCGATTGTCACGATACGCTCAATGCCTTTACCTGCAAATTGGCTAGCAATTTCTTTACCGATTTGAACAAATAATTTTGGATCGATTTGATGGTTCAAAAAACCATCCACTTTCAATACTCGATTGTTAAGAACAATACCCTCTGCATCAATTCGTTGTTTTAGTAATTCCACAATGCTCCTCCTTATGTGTTCTATGTTGTAAAAATATCTATAAATTGTGTGACTCCCTCTGTTAATGCATCCATCCTAGAGCGAACGAGAACAATCCGCCGTTCTGGAATCTGCAAGTTCGTCGGTATTTCTACCATAGATCCTTCTTTAATTTTATCACGTGCCACCATTTCTGGCACTAGGGAAATTCTAAATTAATTTCCACTAAATCCATCAGTACCGCTAGGCTACCTAATTCAAAGGTCTGGTGATGTACATCTGCGGAACGTGACAGCATCGAAAAAGTTTCGACTGCTGGCGCCTGCTGTTAATAACAACAATGGTTCTGCTATGATATCATCAATAGTCCACACCTTATTACTATCCTTATACTTTGAACCACCTACAAAAATATCCTTAAACGGAGCTAAATCAATAATTTCCAAATGATTGTGTTCATACAATCCTTCATAGGCATTGACCACCGCCAACTGCGCTTCCCCAGACTCAATCATGCTGACGCACTCTTGAGAGGGGCGATTCGTAATGCGTAAACTAATATCTAACTCTTTTTCTTGCCACGTTTTAAAGTAGGGCAATAAAAAGTGTTTACTCAATGTATCTGTAGTCGCTAAGTGTAAACTTTTTATACTCACGGGACAAGCGTTCTTGCAATTTGTGAATGCCATTGTCTAACACAGAAAAAGGCTTCCACCGATGTTTCAAAACAACTCGCGCCCATATTTAGTAAAGGATACAGATTTTGTGGTTCTTTCAAAGAGGGAATCCCTAAATCTTTTTCTAACTGCTTAATACTTTGACTAATCGCCGATTGGGATACGCCATTCGCTTTAGCCGCTTTCGAAAAAGATAAATGTAAACCTACGCTCACAAAGGAGCGCAATAATTCTGTAGATACAGACATAGTTACCTCAATTTCCATTCCATCATTTTTATCTTAACTATTATAGATACTTATAAGTTTACCTATATTTATAACTATTGTCAAACGATGAATAGATATTTTTTTCTATCTATTTCTTATGATTCCTATAAAAATAGTTGCTTTATAGCTTATAAACTAGTAATATATATTTGATAAGAAAAATCTGGGGCATAACAATCCCCCGTATGTATGAAAGGAATATAACTATGCATTGTGCACAAAAATTGACTGATCATATTTATTGGATTGGTAGCAATGATTGGAGTACGGAACGGTTTGAAAAACCTATTCCCAATTCCACATGGGGTAAGCTACAACTCCTACTTTATTGATGACGAAAAAAACTTGTATCGTTGACTCTGTAGATGACAGCATCCGCCAAGAGTTCTTCGATAATGTGGAACATTTATTAAATGGTCGTGAATTGGATTACTTAATCGTAAACCACATGGAACCTGACCACTGCGCTACATTAGTAGAATTATTAGACCGCTATCCAAACGTGAAAATGGTGGGCAACAAAACAACATTCCGCTTCTTTGAACAATTCTATGGTCGTCCAGCACCTAACAATTACTATGAAGTAAAAGAAGGTGACACTATCGACCTTGGTCATCACAAATTACACAGCTATACAATGCCAATGGTTCACTGGCCAGAAGTAACTTGCACATACGAATCCACAACAGGTACATTGTTCTCTGCTGATGCATTCGGTACATTTGGCACTATCAACGGTAATATCTTTGCTGATCAATTGGATTTTGACCATCTATACGAAGATGAAGCTCGTCGTTATTACACAAATATCGTAGGTAAATACGGTGCGCAAGTACAAAAACGCAATGAAAAAAAGCTTTCTCTTTAAACGTCAACCGTATTGCACCTCTTCACGGTCCCTATCTGGAGAACTCCAGAAAGTATCTCCTACATTGTGAATAAATACATGCACTGGAGCACATACAATGCTGAGAAAAAAAGGCGTTGTGATTGCCTTCGGTTCCATGTATGGTAACACAGCGGAAATGGCTCAACAATTGGCCAAATTGTTATCCTTACGCGGTGTGACAGACATTCGCATCCACGACGTATCCAAGTCTAACCCTTCCTACATCATCGCTGATGCATGGAAATATAGCCACTTAGTTTGTATGGCACCAACTTACAACTTAGGCTTATACTTGACTATGGAAAGCTTCTTGCATGAATTACAAGCGTTGAACTTCCATAACCACAAAGTGTCCATCGTGGGCAACCACTCTTGGGCATCTGGCGCTATGAAACGTATGGTTGAGTACTTCACAGATAAATTCAACAACATGGAAATTGTAGGTACTCCACTTGATATTAAAGGTTCCTTACAACCTGCACAATTGCCATTATTCGAAGAATTGGCTGACGCCATCGTAGCATCCATAGACGCAACAGAAATTAAAACTTTCTAATCTAAACAAAAAGCGACTCTACTTAGTAGAGTCGTTTTTTTCTATACTAAATGAGCTGTCATGTCGTGGACTTCCCTAACATGACAGCTCATTTATATTTATATATGCAAACTATGACTGTCGCCGTTTACAACCGATACATTTATCGATGATACCATCGCATCATTTTGGCACCTTTTTGGAGTTTTTCAATATCATGGACCACACCATGCCATATCTCGTCGCTGAGCGCAAGGATTCCTTTCTTGAGGGCCTATGATAACTTGGCACTACCTCTCGTACCTCTTCCCTATATGGAGCCCGTCTTGGCTCCTCTGCTTGTTCATAAGCTGGACGATAGGCTGCAGTAACTGGTTCCTCATAGGTATCTGTACACGTTGGCACCTCGTAGGATTCTACATTCACTGGATCGTATGTAACCTCCAAGGATTCTGCGTTTTTTTCCTCGCATGTAAATCAGCTGGCACTGGCTCAGGCTCTTTCGAATCCCGTGAAAGTGTAATTCCATAGTACTCTTCCATTTCCTCCCAAGTCATATCCTTGGTAGGAACTGGTTTTCCTTGATCCTCCGCAGTAGGCTTGCCCTTTTTAAAAATGAAAGACCCTAAGATAATCAGAATGAGTATCCCTAATTCCATAGTTGGATACCTCCTTGCACCTTATTCATGACCGCCTTTACCATCAATAGTAGTCTGCATAGTCACCTTCAGAAATACTTTCACGCATTTTTGTATCTGCCATAATGTTATTCATAGAATAGTAGTCCATGACGCCTAAATTACCTTCACGCAATGCTTGAGACAAGGCTTTTGGCACTTCTGCTTGGGCTTCTACTACTTTTTGCCTGCATTTCTTGTGTATGAGCGCGCATTTCTTTGTTCTTGAGCCACCGCCATAGCACGGCGCTTTTCCGCTTGCGCTTGGGCGATTTTTTGTCTGCTTCCGCTTGGTCTGTCATCAATTGGGCGCCAATGTTACGTCCTACATCCACGTCGGCAATATCGATGGATAAGATTTCAAAGGCTGTGCCTGCATCTAATCCTTTGTTCAATACAGTGCGAGAAATGTGATCTGGATTTTTCCAATACATCTGTATGCTCTTCAGAGGAACCTACGGTAGTAACGATACCTTCCCCTACACGAGCAATGATTGTGGCTTCCCGGCACCACCGACTAAACGGTCAATATTAGCGCGTACTGTTACGCGAGCACGTACTTTTAACTCAATACCATTTTTAGCCACCGCAGAAATAATAGGTGTTTCAATGACCTTTGGATTGACTGACATTTGCACTGCTTCCAACACATCACGACCTGCCAAATCGATGGCTGCTGATCGTTCAAAGGTCAATTCCATGGTAGCTCGTTCCGCCGCAATCAATGCATCAACTACACGGTCCACGTCGCCACCCGCTAAATAATGGGCCTCTAATTGGTCTACCGTCACATCTAAGCCCGCTTTATTGGCTTTCACCAAAGGGAGCACGATTTGAGAGGGAGATACACGGCGCAGACGCATTCCAATGAGGGTCATAATGCTAACGTTAACGCCCGTCGCTAAGGCAGATACCCAAAGTCCTAATGGGACAAAAATGTAAAAAAATAGAGAAATGCCGATGATGAGAATAATGGGAAAAATAATGAATCCCACAGTTCCAATAATTGTTTCCATAATGCCTCCTATCTTTCTGTAGCTCTCACTACAATACGACCACCTGTAACAGATACAATGGTTACCTCTGTACCAGGTTCATAAAATTCGCCATCAGTGACGGCATCCGGAAAGTACCTTCCACAATAATCGTCCCTGCTGGTCGTAATACCGTTTTTGTATGTCCAATCTTGCCTAACCAACGATTAGGATCCGGATGACTTGCGTATCCTTTTTCCTTAGTAGATTGTAAGCGCAATGTTAATCGCTCTCCCAGTCGTGTCTTAGGGAACACTGACACAATCCACCACAACAAGAGCACGCCCAGTACGGACAGTACAGTCACCGTCACTACCGCCGTAGGGGCCTCCACCCATCCAGTCGTAGATGCCCCCAAAGAAATAGCAATAAACCGGTGAGCCCAAAGATACCAAACTCGGAACCATCATCTCGATGAGGAGTAAAATAATACCACTTAGAATCAGTCCTATCATAATCTCTCCTTTCTTGGTAAATACCTATCTACTTGTATTATAACACACTCTGTATATAGATTCGATGAAATCCATTTCTACTCTAGTCCACCATAGGATGCAAAAAAGAGACTCTCCAAAGAGAGCCTCTTAGTTGTTTAGTGATTAAACGTCTTCGCGGTAAGGAGCTTGACCGATTTCGTAGAAATCGTTTCCTTCGCTATCGATAACAACGATTGCAGGAAATCTTCTACAGTTAATTCTGCCAACGCTTCTGGACCTAAGTCAGCATACGCGATAACATCATATTTTTTTAATGGATTTAGCAATTAAAAGCTGCTTTGCACCACCAACGGCTGCAAAGTAAGTTACGCCGTTTTTCTTCATGGATTCAATAACTTCTGGTTTACGGGAACCTTTACCAATCATGCCTTTGATACCTTGATCAAGCATTGTTGGTGTGTAAGCGTCCATACGGCCAGATGTTGTAGGACCTGCGGAACCAATTGGGTCTCCTGGTTTAGCTGGGCTTGGTCCTAAGTAGTAAACGATTTTTATCATGCCAATCGATTGGCAATTCTTTCGCCACGTGCTAATGCTTCAGTCATTACTTTATGAGCGACATCACGAGCACTGTAGATTTTTACCAGAGATAAGAACCATATCGCCAGCTTTTAATTTACGGGATTGTTCTTCTGTTAAAGGTGTTTGAATACGAATTTGTTCTGCCATGGTTATTCCCCCTCTTAAACTTCACCGTGAGCATGACGGCTAGCGTGGCAGCAGATAGTTACTGCTACAGGAAGACCGAGCGATATGTGTTCTTTGCCCACTCGATATTAACGGAAACTGCTGTTGTGGAACCACCTAATTGAGGTCCGATACCAGTTTTGTTAACCATTGCATTGATTTCTTCTTCCAATTTTGCATATTCAGGATGTGCATTGCGTTCTTCTACAGAGCGAAGAAGAGCTTTTTGGAAAGGAATGTCTGCGTAGTCCATAGTACCACCTATACCAATACCTAGTACCATTGGAGGGCATGGGTTAGGGGCCAGCTTTTTTTAACGATTTCAAGAACTGCTTTTTACGCCTTCAACGCCATCAGCGGGTACTAGCATTTTAACGCCAGATTTGTTTTCAGAACCAAAAGCCTTTTAATTCAACATTAATGTCAACTTTGTCGCCCTGGAACGATTTTTTTGTGTAGATAACTCTTTCGGAGTATTGTTTTTAGTGTTTACACGATTGAACAATGGTTCAGCAACTACGGATTTACGAAGGTATCCATCTACGTAGCCTTTTGCTACACCAGCTTGAATAGCTTCTTCAAGATCTCCACCTTCGAAGTGTACGTCTTGACCAACTTCTAAGAATACGATTGTAAGACCAGTATCTTGGCAGATTGGACGATCTTCAGCATCAGCGATTTCCGCATTTTTAATGATTTGATCCAATACACCTTTACCTACTGGAGATTTCTCACACTCATAGCCTTTTTCAATGCATTATACATATCTTTTGGAAGATGATATGCTGCATTCATACATAATTCTGCTACCTTTTCTGTTACTTTCTCAACGTGAATGTTACGCAAAGTAATCCCTCCTCAACTTAAAACAGAGACCTTTCTCTTGTGTATTATTGTATCACCATTGCCTTACCTTTTTCAATTCCCTAAGAATATGTTCTATAACTGTTTATTATGATAGTATTTATTATCATTTTTTTACAAATAGAGTAATTTATGCATTTCTATATAGTTAATTTCAAAATGGGTAGTTCCTACTCCATTAGACATATATCCACCCTTTACAAACCCTATATCTATCCCTTTATATTTAAACTTTTCTATCCATAAAAATTAAGTCTATTCCTAGTATTTTACTCCCATTTTTATTCTTTTTAAAATGAAAAAACTCTCTCATTAAATGCTAATAAGAGTTTTTTTCACTTCATTTTTCCTGTGTTTTTTTATCACAAACAAGGTCAATTATGCTTTATTGATATACCTATATCCATCTATTTCCATAAAAAGGAGTCACCTTTTTTTCAATAGTTTCCCCCTTTACAGCTGTGCGGCCTCTATCCATTCTTGCAAATCTTCTTCCCCGCTGATGATATCTTCATCATAGGCACCTGCTAAGGTCGGATAGCGACACACTTCAATGGTATACAAGATGGCTTCATCTCGTCCATTGCGAAAGGTACCAATCCAAACACCACGGATAGTAGACTCATACCACTCTACAGGTTGATCTGTATCTTTCAGATGGATTGTCACATCGCCACGTCCCAATGTTTCCAATACTTCCACTTGCTCTTCCATAGTGAGACCTGTATTTTCCACATAAATCGTATAGGTTTCTCCTGTTTGACGCAAGTGCTGCATAGCATTTTTCAATTCTTGAAAGACTGCTTGCACTCGTCCAAATTCATTTTGCATATCGTCTCCTTATATACACCAGCTATGCTAGCTATATCTTATTTCATCGTGTCTTCAGAGGGAGTTGCAGTCACTTTCCAAGAGGCTAAGACAGCTAAAATCCGCTCTTTCACTTCTTTCACCGCCCCTTGTGTAGTTTCACTCAAGTCGAGCCCTAATTCTAAACTTTCAGGTTCTACACCGATGACAACCGCATCCTCTAATGGATCCTCTTGTAAAGCGCGAATGCGTAAAATATCTTGCATCCCCACTTCGTGCACAGAGATAGCCTCTGTAAAATAGGTATTCATTTCATCATGGGAAATTCGTAAACCGTCCCCGGCGTGTCACCACCATTGATGGCATCCACTAACAATAGTTTTGTCATACCTCGCATATAGGGTGAGCAATTCCATGCCCATGGTGCCTCCATCTAGAATGGTAATAGGAGGATTAAATACATAATCCTCCCGTAATTGGTTCACCACATGGACACCGAATCCCTCATCAGTAAGCAAAATATTGCCTACCCCTAATAGTACGATGGGATTACTTTTTTTATTTGGTCCATACAAGTCCTCTATATCTTCTGGGTCCGTAGGGTAGAATTTCATCCCTGAAACCATACTGGATACTTCCCCAGATTCTTCCATAACATCCTCGCGGAATGTCAAATAGACGTGAATAATTGTAAATAGCAAGAATCCCCATGCAATATAATGATGAATCATATGTACTTGGTATTCTGTAAACAACAAGTTCACTGGGTTAAAAATTTGTGCCACCCAAGTATCTGGATACACCTGTGCATACATAGCAAGGCCTGTAGATATTTCCAAGAACATCATCACATAGACCCCTACATAACTAGTACGAGCCAAGGAGTTCCGCAAGAACCGATGCTCCCGTTGTTGCGGTAACATCATGTAATGTTTCATGGTGTCCCAAATACCAACCCAATAGGATTTCTTATGGAATCGTGGAAACAAGCGGTCCCCGCGATAGCGAATACCACCATAAATGCGGAATACGAAAGACGCAATCAAGATAAAGGCTGCAATAAAGTGAATCTTACGAATCATTTCCATGGAGAACCATCCACCTACAGCGATAGTAGGTTCCACGCTACCCGGTGTGGCTTGGAAACCTGGATTGCCAATGTATAAGCCCGTCCAGAATAGAGCGGTTACACAGAGAACCATCGTCCAATGGAAAAATACGGAGCCATAAACTAAATACACGATAAGGCTTTTTTTATTTAATGGTAACATAGATGCGCCTCCTCCCTATTTACATAGGGCATCTGTATTCACAGATACAATTTTTTTCACCTTTTTATTGTACAAGTGGGTCGCACATGCCAAGCAAGGATCAAAGGAATGAATACCTTTCAGAATTTTCCAATGGTTTTTTTCGGCAATTTTTCACTTTCGTATCCATCATATTCGCTTCATATGCACCATGTTCGCCAGCAATTGTTTTTGGACAGGCATTCCAAGTCGTTGGTACGATACATTGATAATTGTCTACACGACCATCTTTGATGACACACCAATGACCTAAACCACCGCGCGACGCATCTAAAACGCCCACACCTTTTGCCTCTTTTGGCCAAGAATTAGGGTCGAATTTACGAGTGTCTGCCACCACAGTATCACCTGTTTTAATATTTTCCACTAAACGATTGTAGAAATGTTGGCTCAAATTCGCTCGCTACTTGTGCATCTAGACCACGAGTCGCTGTACGGCCCACTGTGGAGCACATCCATACATGCGCTGGTACGCCTAGCACTTTGGATACGGCATCAATTTGGTCCACCATCATTTTCTCAGCCCAAGTTGGGTCTTTGATGATGCCTTGTTTTACTTTTTACATAAAACAACGATATATTTCGCCAATGGGCCCACTTCGCGAGCTTTACCTTTGAATGTAGGGGATTTAATCCAAGAATATTTTTTTCTCTTCATCCAAGAATTCCCATTTTTTTATTAGTACCTGTTTTAGGACCTGTGAAAAGTCGGGTTTTCGTTACACCTTCTATTGGATGCAAGGACGTTGCGCCATTTGGATATTCAAACCAAGAGTGATTGATTTCTTCCGACAAGAAGTCAGGATTCATCAAGTCTTCCCCTTCTAAGGCTGTAAAGGTTGCTTTTTCCCAGCCCAAGCTCGAAGTTTTTCTACTACACCATTAGCACGAACCAGAGCTTTTTTTGAAATAATCTCCATTGCTGATGCCAGTGAACGTATCATCTGGATAGCTACCGTAGGCTAAGACGCGTTTTTTTCGCCAAGCCACCGCCGTCTACCATGCCGGCTTTCACATATAAATGACCAATCGCTAGTAAATCTGGTAAATAGAAATAGTTTACTAAATCTTTCGCCAAGGAAATAGATTCATCCACGCTAGCCAAACGAGCACGCATTCACAGGGCGCATTCATATCATCCATGGAAATGGAACAAGGCATACCACCCTACAATGTAATGAGGATGTGGATTTTTACCGCCGAAAATAACATGTGGTGTTACAATATCACGTTGACGATCCAAGATTGTCAAATAGTGAGAAATGGCCATCAAATGTACTTCTGGAGGTAATAATTGGTAATCTGGATGATCCCACCATTGGGCGGAGAAAATGCCCTAATTGACCACTTTCCACAATTTTTTTCACCTTCGTTTGGATCGTCGCATAGTACGTAGCGTTTCCTTTAGGGAACTCCTTAGGGTATGCAGATGTGGAGGATTCTAAATCCTTTGGTTGCAATCCGCTCACATTGTATGTGTCTAGGACTTGTTGTTGCAATTCTGCTGTTTTCTTAGGATCTGCTTTCAACGCCTCTACTGGGCTTACCCAGTCAAGGGCATGCAAATGATAGAAATGCACAATATGGTCATGCACATCTAAACAGCTGTGCATCATATTACGGATATAGTTGGCATTTTTCGGAATTTGAATACCTAATGCATCTTCTACAGCGCGAAGGGTCGCCAAAAGCATGGGTAGATGTACATACGCCACATATGCGTTGTACAAAGGCCCACACATCACGAGGATCGCGATTTTTTGCCACTAATTCAATACCGCGCCAAGCCGTACCACTAGATAGTGCATCTTGGACTTGACCAGTCGCTTCATCCACACTGACTTCTACACGCAAGTGACCTTCAATACGGGTCACTGGATCTACTACAACTCGTTTCATTATTGGTCACTACCTTTCTGTTCCGCTTCTTTTTGTTTTGCTTCTTGTTCTGCTAAATATTTTTTCTCTTCTTGGATGGAATCATATTTATGTTTCGCCAATGTAATACCACCATGAGCAATAACAGCTCCAAAGGCACCGAATCCTGCCACCGTTCCTAATGTATCCACATCAGTGATCGTATTTGGTGTATGAATATGTGGTAATCGTTGGTAAAAGTTGTCATTATCCCAGAAGCCTTTTTCAGAGCAACCAATGCAACCATGTCCCGATTGAATTGGATAAGACAAACCATTCCACCAACGCAAGTTGCCACAAGAGTTATACGTTTCTGGTCCACGGCAACCGACTTTTGTACAAGCACCAACCCGACTTTTGGATGCATCATCATCAAAATGTTCTACGAACAAACCGGAGTCAAAGAAAGGACGACGGTAACAAGTATCATGGATACGGTTACCATAGAATTGTTTTTGGTCTTCCTTCTACATCTAGAGGTGGGATTTCACCAAAATAACGCATAATGCATGATGACCCCAGTCATCACCTCTGGAATGGAGGACAGCACGGAACTTTAATGATTTTTTTACCTTTTACGATAGAAGACACAGATACTGTATTCGTTGGGTTTTGGTTTCAGCTGCTTGAATACCACCCCAAAGCGGCACAAGATCCATATTCAATGATGAAAGCGACCCCTTCGGCACATTCTTTCAGTACATCTACAAATGGACGACCACCCACTTGGCAGTAGGATCCATTTTCATCCAATGGAACACCGCCCTCAACGGCCAATACATATTTACCTTTTTTACTTTCTAACAAGTGATGTAAATGATGTTCAAATGGTTCCCCTGCTGCAGCAGCCAAGGTATCATCATATTCTAAAGCAATCATATTCAAAATCACATCAGATGCGAAAGGCGATGTAGAACGAATGAAAGATTCGTCACATCCTGTACACTCATGACCATGTAGCCAAATGACTGTAGGCAATTCCTTTGTTTCTCGCTGACTACCACTTTATTGGTCAACGTCGGTGGCAATCCCAAAAATAGCCGTCAAGGCTACGCAGGATTTCATAAATGTACGTCGGCTTAATTTACGTTCTTGAAATAGGTTCCAAAGACTATTTAACTTATCTTTCACAAAAAAGCCCCTTTCTTGCAATAACTTTATAGCGTCCATATACAATCCTATAATAGGTATAGTATACCACGAAACACTTGTACTCTATAGAATATAAATCACTATTTTATAAAAATAATTTTATACCCCTAATTTATAGTTTTAATAATTTTACGCACTAGAAGCTACTTTTTATAGCCACCGATGCGATCTTTTTGTTTTCCTTTTTTATAGCAAATGATGGTCGGTACCCCTTGCACATCTTCTTTTAAGACAATCTCTTTCGATTCATCAATATTGATGGCAATCATCCGTGCTACACCTTGCAATTCATCATGCAATACATCTAATTCTTCTTTCATCAGCTTACATGGTTCACACCATTCGGCAATGAAACAAGCTAGCACAATTTCGTCATCCCCTTTGACAATAGATTTAAAAATCTTCATAGGTTTTTAATGGATTCTAATTTCATAACGATACCTCCTACAATAACAAAACCGCTCCGAAGAGCGGTTTTGCCTCAAGCAATCAATAAGCCGAGTTCTGTCCCCGCTTTCGCAGTGGCGATTATCTTTCTAGGGCGCATAGTTGCCTATACGCTCAAGCGGCACAACCCGAAAGGTAGGCGGGCAACCCTTAACCCTTTCCTATTCGGCCTTGCTCCGGATGGGGTTTACCGAGCATACATGTTACCATGTGCACGGTGCGCTCTTACCGCGACCGTTCCACCCTTACCACCCGAAGGTGGCGGTTTACTTTTCTGTGGCACTATTCCCTATGAGTCACCCACGCCGGCCGTTAGCCGGCATCCTGCCCTATGGAGCTCGGACTTTCCTCAAGTCATAGGACTTGCAATCGCCTTTCATACTTACTGTTTTTAGTCTAGCATAGACCGCACCTACGGTCAATAGCTCTTCTTTTTATTATACCTCAAACGGCCTAGACTTCAAAGAAAAAAATCTCCTTGTGATTCACTTTCTATGACTTCTACTTCTCCCTCTGTGAAAGTATCCTCTACAAATCGTTTTTAATATACTTTGGCTCATATATTCCGTACCATAATGACCTGCATCCACCACAAGGATACCAAGTTCCTTCGCCATTTGCATGTCGTGGTACTTCACATCACCAGTAATATACAAGTCGGCTTTTTGTTTAGTTCTCTGCTTTAATAAACTCTGCACCGCTTCCCGTACACAAAAGCAATTCGTCGCACTTGTTCTACCTTAGCTCCACCCCATCGCAATTGGCTGTGAGGAAACACCGTCTGTAGTAACTTTGCCAAGGCTTGTAAAGATAGCGGTGATGCTAACTCACCTATGCGTCCAATATGATGGCCTTCATAGACATTGTGCAAAGGAACTACATCATAAGCTATTTCCTCATAGGGATGAGCCTTTTCCATTGCGGCCAGTACCGTTCCTAGTAATTTCTTAGGCACCACTGTTTCCAGTCGTTCTTCTTGAACAGTTTCGATTGCTCCCTACATGTCCAATGAAAGGATTCGTCCCTTCCAGTGGCAAGAAACGTCCTTCACCGGTGACGGAAAAAAACTACAATGACTGTAGTTGCCAATATGACCCTGCACCGAGCATCACCCATAGCTTGACGTATTTGATCACTATGGGTAACTGGTACATAGACAGCTACTTTATACGCTTCCTCACGATCCGTTTCCACCAAACCACGGATCTCTGTTAAGCCCAACCGTTGTGCCACTTCGTCATTGAGCCCTTCTTTCGTGATATCTAAATTCGTGTGCGCACTATATACACTAATCCCATGTTGCAACAAGTCTCCTATCATTTTTCCTTGCGTCGTTCCTAAGTCTATGGATTGTAATTTCTTAAAAATCATAGGATGATGGGACAAAATACAGTCTACCTCTTTTCGATAGCCTCTACTACTACGTCTGGCGTTACATCTAAGGTCGTCAACACACGGCGCACCTCGCTTGCCATATGCCCTAATTGCAAGCCACAATTATCCCAGGATTCTTGCAAGTGTAGTGGTGCCTTATTTTCAATAGCTATTGCTATGTCTTTCATCGTAACCATATGTACCTCCTGTGTCGTATACATCTACCAAATTTTTACAGTATAGCAAGCGGTATACTGATACATTTCAATCAAGCTTAAGTGTTTACCCACCTTGCCTCTATATTGTATCTGACTTATATCTAACTAACACGCTATACTTCGGATACAAGCGTCTGCGACGCTTGTATTTCCTTCTCCATTCTGCGTATCTCTCCATTATCTGTAGAGGCCTCACGCATATGAACTACAATGGACTGCAATGTATCGATTCTGCGTTGTATATGATCTACCCAAACCTGTGGATGTTGGGCTTTCAATAGAGCTCCATATTCCCAAAGAATAGAGTCCGCGGTAACGTAGAATATACGGAATTGGCCCCTCGTTCTACTACCCATATATCGTAATATTGCTTGCCTTCTTGCAAACATTGTTCCTCTGTAATGCCATACCCTTGTTGGACTAGGAATTTTTTTAATTCCTCACGATGACTTTGGGGCTGTAACACATAAGTCTGTAACCATTCAGGGCCTACGGAGATAATATCTCGCATCAACTCTCCGCCCATACCACAAATAACGGCGCAATCTACTTCACCAACAGCGGTGGTGCCAGTCCATCCCCAATCAGCGGGTAATCTGTTGTTCTAACCCTCGTTCTTTCACAAATCCTTTTTGCCGACTCTAAGGGTCCACGATTGACATCGATGGCAATGACTTGTTGGGCTATTTCTTTGTCAATTAAAGCCACTGCTAAAAAACCGTGATCCGTCCCCACATCAGCTACCGTGTGACACGGCGGAATCATGGTGGCTACTTGTTCTAATCGTTTTGAAAGTGCCATTCTCTATCTCACATTCTAATTACATCATCTATATCTATCGATGCTCATGCAATTTCTAAGTAAGAAATACATAAGCCTTACTCTTCTATTTATATCTTAAGACCTCCGTGTAATTCCGTAGTCAGAAATTACACAAAGTTTACTCTTTTATTATACTATGAACCCTTATAGATAACAAAAAACCACCTCACATTTGTGAGATGGTCTCTTATGGTGGGCCCACGGATTTGAACCGAGGGACCGACCGGTTATGAGCCGGTTGCTCTACCCCTGAGCTATAGGCCCTCGTTTGGTGCGGATGATGGGACTTGAACCCATACGAGCGTACGCTCACCACCCCTCAAGATGGCGTGTCTGCCATTCCACCACATCCGCATGGAATTGCACATGGTGCCTCAGGGCAGAATCGAACTGCCGACACACGGATTTTCAGTCCGTTGCTCTACCGACTGAGCTACCGAGGCAAGCTATATATACTGAAAATAAGAATCTTCCTAAAAATAGGTAAAAATGGCGACCCCGATCAGTTTGAACCGACGATCTTCGCCGTGACAGGGCGACATGTTAACCGCTACACCACGGGGCCGTGTACTTAGTACTCATATAATATACCATAGGTATTACATCTTGGCAATACCTATGGACAATTTCTTATATGCCTAAAATGCATAATACTTCCATTAATAGCAACTAGGTTTTCTATCCCGAAATACATTGATCTTAGACCGGATATCTTTCACCACGTCTAGGGTCAATAGTAACACATTGTATATCCGCTGTGTCACTGCATTCCAAAAAGCACCTCGCCCCATGGATCGACTACCATAGAATGACCTGCCATCGGCAATTTACCAATGCGACCACAACCATTAACACTGCAAACATACATCTGATTTTCTATAGCTCTCGCTTGATTTAATATGCGCCAATCTCGCAATCGCAACGTAGGCCATTGAGTGGCAAAAAGAAGAGTTCCACTCCTTGCAAGGTCGCTTTGCGAATGAGTTCAGGAAAGCGAATGTCGCAACATGTGGCGCTAGAGCAAAGAATGCCGTCGATTGTAAACTGATGAATCTTAGTACCTCCCGTAAAATATATATCTTCCTTAGCGGGGCTAAAGCCATGCATTTTATCATAGGTGAGATAGCAAAGCTCCTTCACGATCATAGACATACGTCCTGTTATAGATATGGTCCCCCTCTTTGACAGCCACAGAACCGCCAAAGATATGAACCTGTTCTGCTCTCGCTAACTCCCTCAACAGTGCCCGTGTCCGCTGCCCACCCTCGTCAGCTAAGATATGTAGGTCTGATCCCGTCATAAATCCTGTATTCCACGTTTCTGGCAAGACTACCACATCCACACCTCGGCGAGCCACCGACTCTATCTGCTTGGCTATGGTTGCAAAATTAGTTTCCACTTGTCCAATCTCGGTGGCTACTTGCACAATCCCCAATGTTAACTCTTTCATCATTCCTCCTAGATATGCCAAGCCATATCATCTGTAAACTCATTCGGTTCTAACGGCAACGCATGGCGTCTTGGTACATAACTATCTGTATTAAAGCGGTCTACCTTAGGTCGACGATACACAATATGATCCGGCTCCGTTTCAAAGATAATCACATTCTTCGGCACATCCCGCTTAATGACAAGATTACAGCCAATCTTAGACCCTTTGCCTACCGTAATATCCCCTAACACTTTCGTCCCAGCTCCGATGAGTACATCATCTTCCACCGTAGGATGGCGCTTTACCTTGCGGGAATCCATACCTCCTAATGTCACTCCGTGAAAGAGGGTCACATTATCGCCTACAATGGCAGTTTCACCGATGACAACACCCATGCCGTGATCGATAAATAACCCTTTGCCAATCTGTGCACCGGATGAATCTCTATACCCGTCACGCGCCTTGCATGTAACGCCACACGCCGAGCTAAGGTAAACCAACCTTTCCTATATAAGCGATGCGCGAAAAATGCCAAAACAAGGCTGTGATATGCGGATATGTCCAGACCACCATAAACCAAGATGTAGGCTGCTGGGTCAGATTGCAATACCCGTTGTATATTGTATCGAATGGACTTCCATAGCTCTCTCATACTACCTCCCTATACAGAGATAGCATGGCCTACACCATGCTATCCTTTGTATTACCATCGATTAGGAATGAATCCAATCTACACTTTCAAATTGAATCATAGATAGATATTTTTCAATTCCATCTGGAGCGATGACAACCACGTCGACATCTGGGGAACTTGCGTCCATATTGACGAGCTACCACAATGGGCTACCATGCCAGAAATGCCAATACCAATGCCAGTTTCACGCATGAAATTGCCTATTTCTTCAATGGCATCTTCATCTGTGACTGTTTGCACTTCATCCATCAAGGAGGTCAAAGTTTTCTGGAATAAAAACCGAGCTCAATGCCTTGAATTTTATGAACTCCACCAGTACCACGAGAAATAACTGGAACCCTTCTGGTTCTGCAGCCACTGCTTTAATGTACGGATGTTGTTCTTTCAAAGCTTTTTGTAATACCTGTGAAAGTGCCACCTGTACCAATGCTGCTACAAATACGCCTACATTCGGTACATCTCGAAGAATTTCTTTCGCTGTTGTTTCATAATGGGCATTGGGGTTCAGCTGGATTTACGAATTGACCCAATGTTACCGCATTTGGGTAGTTATCAAGAATTTCTTGCGCTTTACCAAGAGCCCCTTTCATACCCAATTCTTTTTGGTGTCAAAAATTAACTGTGCCCCATAGGCTTTGATTAACTCACGACGTTCTTTACTCATGCTTTCAGGCATAATAATAATCGTTTTTAATAGACATCATAGCTCTAGCATAGCCAAAAGCAATACCTGTATTACCACTAGTCGCTTCTACGATAATTGTATCATTTTTAATCAAGCCTTTTTCTTTTGCATCTTCCAACATGCCTAGTACAGCACGATCTTTCACACTGCCACCAGACATTGTACTTCTCTAATTTTACATACACATTTGTGTCCGGAATCTGATAGATTGGTGTGTTACCAATTAAGTCAATTGCATTTTTACAACAGCCATAATAATTCTCCTCTACTTAGACTTAAAAAGTATAGCACTAATTAATCCCTATTTTAAAGATGGGATTTGGTTTTGTCAACTTTATTTTTCTCAAAATTATCTTTATTTTGATTGAAAGCCACCATGTCCCATACGAATACAGTCTTCTTTGGTAATTCGCACATCTGCTAACAACCTTGGTGTAATCACGTCGAAGGCACTAGGGCTACTAAATAAAACACCACCTGGCACTCCCATTATAGGAGTACCGTCCGCTAAATAGGCAATGCAAACCATGGATCCTGGTAATACTGGGAGCCCGTAGGTGACTAATTCACTAGCACATCGTGCAATCGCTCCCAGTGTCAAATCATCAGGGTCCACGCTCATCCCCAGTACAGAAAAATAATCTCTGCCCCTTGGGATTTTACCTGCTCAATAGCTGTTACAATTTTGTCCGTATCATCTGGCACTATCTCGCGAGCTACTAATTCTACCCCAAATGGTGCTACTCGTTCTTGAATTACTGCTGTGAACGCATCTTGAATACGCCCTTCATAGACTTCGCTACCAGTGGTGACGATCCCCATCCGCTTCCGAACAAATGGATGTACTTCAATGATAGGTTTCTTATCGGCTCGTAACCGCTTTGCTTCTTCTAATTGCCACGCCTCTAGTAAAAGTGGAATACATCGCATCCCCGCAACAGGTTCATCTTGTTTCACAGGGTACCATGGAATTTCGTGACAATTGTCAACTCCCCAATGCCATTGATTGCATGAAGACCTTCGACATCCACGGTAAGAACTCCATCGCATGATTTGCCAAGGCTTCAATCTTACCTTGTTGCACCGGCGTCGGTCGCAAGGGATGAATTGTCGCAAAAATTCATATAATGCGGTACGCCACTTGCTCTTCATGAATCAAATCATAATCCGCTTCTTCCATCACATAAATATGCTCTTTTCCTAGTTGCAGTAGTAACGCTTCATCTTCTTCACGAATGATATGCCCACGTTTGAAAGGAGTATCTTTCACCTCTCCAATGACGATGCGCACAATATCGTGACAGAGGGCCTGACCAACCGCATCTTTCACATGTATTTCTTTCATATATACCTCAAAACCATAACCGTTTCCCCAGGGTAAACGCTACCCCACAGAGCACAAATCCCAGAATAAGTTGACCTAGCATATACCACAAGGTTTGCCATATTCCTTTTCCAACAGCACATATCCATCAAATATGAACGTGGAAAAATGTAGTCAATCCCCTAAACAACCAGTGATACAGAGCAGTTTCACCCACGGAGGTATGCTAGGATGCCCCTGAAAGTAGGCCATGCCCAGTCCTATCAACATAGAGCCAACCACATTGACTACTACAGTGCCCCATGGATAGAGGATCCCCTTATAGGCTATATATTGCGATATGCCAAATCGTAGGACGGCCCCCAAGGCACCACCAATCGCTACGGCTATATAAACATTCATAGTTAAACTCCTTTATCTTTTTATTATACACCACTCCAAGATGTTTATATACAATAATTGTAGAATTTTACCCTCGATTTATGTATAAGTTGTTATAGTTAAAAACTATATTTGCTGTATAATCACCATCTATTTCCAATACAAGATGAAGGGTATCGGCCAAAAATCTGTGAATCGCAAGCTTTTAATTTCTCCTCTTTATGTACACAAGAAAAGAAAAAGGATTGCCTAATTCTAAGCAATTCCTTTTCCTATAAGATTAGTTTCCAACATGTTTTACAAGGTCTTGTCCTGCAATACCGGGGCGAGTCATTTCCTTAGGAGATAGGATGTAATCCATTTCTTCCTTCGTCAATAATCCTTGTTCTAAAATAATTTCTTTTACACTACGATCTGTTTTCTAGCGCTTCTTTCCTTTAAGGCAGATGCATTTTCATAGCCGATATGTGGCAACAAGGCTGTCACGATACCTACAGAACGCTCTAACCAGTATTCGCATTGTTCTTTGTCTACTTCAAGGTCAATCAACAATTTATCAACGAATGTATTTACCGCATTTTTCAAGTAACACATGGAGTTGAATAAGTTATAAGCAATCACTGGTTCCATAACATTCAACTCAAATTGACCATTTTCTACACCAAGGATATGGTCAAATCATTGCCGATGCTTGGTAACAAGTTTGGTTCAACACTTCTGCAATAACAGGGTTTACCTTACTGGCATGATGGAAGAACCCGGTTGACGTGGAGGCAATTTCAACTCCCCAATACCACAACGAGGACCCGACGCCATCAAGCGGAGTCGTTGGCCATTTTAATCAATACAAGGGCTGTTACTTTCAATCCCGAAGAAATATCTGTAAATACGTCTGTATTATTTGTCGCATCGATTAAGTTATCCGCTGTGATGAACGGTTTCCCCTACGACGCGAGACAATTCATCTACAACAGCTTTTGATGTAGGTTGGTTCCGCATTCAAACCAGTCCCTACCGCAGTAGCACCCATATTCACAGTGTGCGCTTCTAACATAGCCGATTTAATACGGCGAATACCCGACGTACGCCAGATGCATAGGCCCCCATTTCTTGGCCTAATGTAATCGGCACCGCATCTTGTAAATGAGTACGGCCCATTTTTAGAATCGATTTGTATTCGTCTGCTTTTTATCTAATTCCTCAGCTAAACGGCGAAGGCGCCAATAAAGGTTTACTTTTCATAATGGCACAAACCTTAATAGCCGTTGGGAATGTATCATTGGTAGATTGCGCCATATTCACATGGTTATTAGGAGATACAATGTCATATTGGCCTTTTTCATATCCTAAAATTTCCAATGCACGGTTCGCCAATACTTCGTTCATATTCATATTGAAAGAAGTACTCGCTCCGCCTATGGATAGGGTCCACTGGGAATTGATCGTTGAAGTTACCACGCACTACTTCATCAGCGCACGACTAATAGCTTGACCAATTTTTCATCCAATCGACCTGTACTCATATTCGCTAAGGCACAGGGCTTTCTTTACCATTACCATAGCTTTGACAAAATCTAAATCAATTTGTTTTACCTGTAATAAAAAGTTTTTCAATACCACGCAATGTTTGTACACCATAGTACAATTCATCCGCTAATTCTAATTCACCCTAGAAAAATCATGTTCTTTTCTCATAGTATACCTCATTTCATAGAACATTCGATGTATATGCTTCCATTGAATAACCTAGCATCTTACACTTGTATTATATCATGCATTTTGTATACATAATAGAGAAACACAAAAAGCCTAGCGACTAGGACGCTACTAGGCTTATATTTTATGTTAATTATTCTGCTGTGAATGGCAACAACGCGATAGCACGAGCACGTTTAATTGCAAGTGTTAATTTACGTTGATGTTTAGCGCAAACACCAGAAATACGACGTGGAAGAATTTTGCCACGTTCAGTCGTAAAACGACGAAGTTTAGCAATATCTTTATAGTCGATTTGATCAGCATGGTCTACACAGAAGTTACATACTTTTCTTCTTGGTTTTCTGCCTCTATCTCTTCTCATTGAGAAACCTCCTTTTGATATAGTTGTGGAGTTCTTAGCTTATTTCGTTACAATATCTAGATTAGCCTTTAAAATCATCATAAGCACTAGCAGCATCAGTAAATGGGTATTCAGGCTCTGATTCCATCTTTGTATCCAATGCTTGGCCTACAAAATTTGCAACGACTTCAGTCACATAGCGTTTTGTGCCATCTTGAGCTTCATAAGAACGCGTAGAAATACGACCTTCTACAAAGCAACGGCTACCTTTACGCAAGTTTCCTGCAGCTTCTCCTAATTTACCCCAAGCTACACAGTTCACAAACGCAGTTTGTTCTTGAGTCTCGCCATTTTGATCCACATAGGTATTGGATGCAGGCTACAGTAAATGTAGTAACAGCACGACCAGTTTTTGTATAGCGTACTTCAGGGTCACGAGCTAAATTTCCTAAAAGTTGTACAGAATTCATATTCTTAACCTCCTCAGGCGATTATTCTTCGTGTTTTACAATCAGGTGTCTAAGAACGTTATCGTCGATTTTTAAAACGCGGTCGATTTCTTTGATTTCGCCAGGAGCCGCTCAAAGTTAATCAATACGTATACGCCATCAGTATGTTTTATTTACTGCATACGCTAAACGGCGTTTACCCCAAACGTCAACTTTCTCAACTGTACCGCCAACACGAGCAATTAAAGCCTCAATTTTATCAAATGTAGCTTTGTTTGTCTCTTCATCTGCCGGTTTCACAATCACCATGACTTCGTATTTGTTCATACAAAATCACCTCCTCTTTCGGACTAACGCCCCTATCTCACATAGGGGTAGGAAGATGCTTACCATCAATAAGCTTTATTATTTTACACCATTCTTACGAGAATTGCAAGGAAAATATATAATAGGCCTGGCTAAGTTTCCTTAACCGCGCCTATTGTGAGAGTATACCAATTTATTATTACACTACTAGATTATGCTTCTTTTGCTAATTTAGCGTAACTTTCTGCTTCTACTTCTTCTTGTGTACGATAATCTTGTGGTAAGGAGGATAAACGAATCCAGCTACGAACTGCTTCTACTAATACAACAAGAATCATGATAAACATAGCAACGGAGAAGGCTACTAAGATCCATTTTCCTGCTGGTACATAGTTATAGAACACGTTTTCATAGTCTCTGCCAATCGCTGCGATAGCCATCAAGATAGTAGGCACACCAGTTACCCAAGCATAGCGTTTTTTTGCCAAGTCGCATAATGATCGTCGTACTTACAGCCAATGTCATGGTACCTAATAATTGGTTAGATACACCGAATAATGGCCAAATCGTACCGATGTTACCTTGCAATACAAAGGTATCCCCACATGATACAAATCAATGCTAGCACAACCATATACACGGAGCCCAATGTTGGTCATTGAATTTAGGCCAGTATAAACCTAATAATTCTTGTAATAAGTAACGACCTACACGAGTACCCGCATCAATCAATGTCATGATGAATAAAGCTTCAAACATGATACAGAAATGATACCAGTAACTCAATAAATGATCCATATTAGGAAGGCGAGAGAAGATATGAGCCATACCTACCGCCAAGGATACAGCGCCACCAGGACGATGCATTAAATCTTCCCCTACTAAGGCAGATAACGCTGGCAATTCATGAACTTGAAGGCCTAATGCTCTGAAAGATTCTGCTGTAGAGTTGATGGCAAAGTAATCATCTGGATGCAACGCTGTGGGCGCAATCATAGCCATCATGGAAATGAAAAGATTCTGTTAGCATACCGCCGTAACCGATCGGTAACACTTCTCTTTCATTGGTCAACATCTTAGGGTGTTGTACCGGTAGCGATAACCGTATGGAAACCAGATAAGGCACCGCGCATAGTGGTAATGAAGATATATGGGAATACGGAGCCTTTCAAGACAGGACCGCCACCCCAAATATATTCAGTCACCGGCTGGCATTTGGATTTCTGGCATAACGATAAGAATGCCCAATGCCAGTGCGCCGATAGTACCAATTTTTAAGTACGTGGATAGATAATCACGAGGCGCTAATAACAACCATACTGGCAATCTTTGCCAAAGAAACCATAGACAGCCAACATAATTTCGATGGTTTTTAAATCATAAATGAACCAAGATGCATATTCGCTAGCATGCTACATTTGGACCATAGATGATAGTCGCAAAGATAAGGGCTACCCCAATAATTGTAGCTTCTTGAATTTTTCCAGGACGCAACCATTGTAGATAAATACCGATAAAAATAGCAATAGGAATCGTTGCAAATACTGAGAAAAATGCCCAAGCTGAATTATGAAGTGCATTGGCTACAACCACTGCCATACCCGCTAATGTAATCACAAGTAGGAACAAGGTTGCCAACATAGCCCCTAAACCAGCAATTTTACTAATCTCTTCGCGCGTAATATCCGCAATGGATTTACCATCGTAACGGATGGACGCAAATAGAATAACCATATCATGGACTGCACCGGCAAATACGGAACCGATCAAAATCCATAGAGTACCTGGCAAGTACCCAAACTGCGCTGCAATAACGGGACCTACTAAAGGACCTGCCCCTGCAATCGCTGCAAAGTGATGACCGAATGTAACCCATTTGTTAGTAGGCACATAATCGTGTCCATCATTGTGAACCATAGCTGGCGTTAAGCGATATTTGTCTAATGTCAACACTTTCGCCGCTATAAATGCCCCGTAAAAACGATATCCCAACATAAGGATACAGGCTGAGGCAATAACTAAATAAATACCATTCATGACCATACATACACCCCCTAAATGTCTTACCATAGTCACAGCAAAAGAGCTATGACTAGGTTTATGATCTATGCAAAAAAGTAAATTGGTATTTCTGATTTAATTATAGTTACAAAATATCATCCATGTCAATTTACTATTTCTCATAATGGTACCCATTTAGTCTTAAAAACTCCGTATTTACAATACATTCTAGGCTTATGAAGTTTCTTTATTCTCAATATAACAAGATTTCATGCCCTTTCAGAATGCACAAAACGCCTTACATTGTATGCCCAGAACGGCTTTCTAGTAGGTTTTTATAGTCATTTACAACGTTGATAAATGATTCACGTCCCATAGCTACATTGAGAGCATTTCTCCATCTTGCGCCTCTGGCAATCCTTTGATATAAAAAGCTAGCATGCGTTCGAATCTCACGAGTCGCTAATTCTACACCTTTATAGTGGCACAACAAATCATAATGCCGAAGGAGCATGTCAATGCGTTCCGAGCCTGTTGGATTCTGATCATACCGACCCGTTTCTAGATAGTCTTTAATTTGACGGAACAGCCACGGATTCCCCGCGCCGCTCGCCCTACCAAGATCGCATCACATCCAGTGTATTCCAACATCGCTTTCGCACTTTCTGGAGAGTTCACATCACCATTGCCGATGACGGGAATCTGCAAAACAGACTTTACCTCTTTAATATACTCCCAATTGGCCTTGCCACTGCACATCTGTTCACGAGTACGACCGTGCACCGCTACAGCTCGCCACACCTACGGACTCCATACGCTGTGCCATATCCACCACATTGATGGACGTATCATCCCAACCTAAGCGCAATTTAACGGTCACTGGAATCTGTACTGCCTGCACCGCTGCTTCTGCCACTTTCATGGCTAAGTCTGGTGTTTTCATCAAGGCCGAACCATCACCAGAGGAGACTACTTTTTCACGGGACAACCCATGTTGATATCCACAATCAGAGCACCTGCAGATTCCACCACTTTAGCCCCGATGGCAATGGCTTCTGGATCGGATCCAAAAATTTGCATCGATACAGGCTGTTCTATCTCTTCCATATAGAGTAATTCTTTTGTATGTTCATTGTTATATTTGATTCCCATGGCACTGACCATTTCCGTGCAGACCAAGGACGCCCCCATTTCTTTGGCCAATAAGCGATAGGACACATCGCTAAATCCCGCCATGGGCGCTAACCCAATACGGCCGGGAATAGTGACATGTCCTATGTGCGAGATTGATTATTGATTTCTTTTCATCAAAATAAGTCGTAATCCTTCTAATGTCATCATTGGATCAATGTGGTCAATTACATCTGTCTCCGCATTAATGAGTGGCGCTAACCCACCGGTTGCTACCACCTTCGTACCTTCTGGCATCTCTTTTTCATGCGTGCCACAATGCCTTCCACTTGTCCTACATACCCGAATAATACACCTGCCTGCATGGCTCCTACTGTATTTCTACCAATCACAGGGCCTGGATTTTTAATTTCAATACGAGGCAATTTAGCGGTGCGACCAAATAGGGCTTCTGCAAATGCCAATGCCCGGAGAAATAGCGCCTCCTAGATAGATACCACCATCTAATACAGCAGAATACGTCGTAGCCGTACCGAAATCGATGATAATCAAATTGCCACCATATTTATCATAAGCTGCCACAGCATCGACGATTAAATCGGCGCCCAGCTCACGAGGGTTTTCATATTTAATAGAAATACCAGTTTTAATGCCAGGTCCTACAAATAATGGTTTCTTGTGAAAGTATCGTAAACATACCCGTTCCAACGTAGGATTCAAAGGTGGCACAACCGACGAAATGATGACTGCTTCTACATCTTCCTTGTTTACCTTTGGATCGTGCAAGAACAAGTTGCTAAGCAGCATACCATATTCATCTGTCGTTCTCCCACGGTCTGTAGAAATGCGCCAATGGGCCATAATTTCCTTGTCCTTATACACGCCTAATACGATGTTCGTATTCCCTACGTCTACCACTAATAACATCTTAATATCCTCCTCCGCGGAGCGTATCGATACATCTCCTGCAATGATCCGTTCCTCACGTCCATCCTCTAATTGCACAATGAGGTTTCCATCTCTATCTAAATCTTTCGCATACCCTATATATTCCTTGTCCGGCGCTTTCACGAGGACTTCTTTATGCAAGGTAACGCTGTATTGTTTCCACTCTTCTAAGGTAGAATCAAAGCCTTCTTGGCATACTTTTTTCATATTGGTCTTCTAAGGCTTTCAAAATGACAGCAAAGGCCTCTTTACGATCCACATCGATGCTCGCTATAGCAAAGGACATAATCTTATCCTTTAGATCCTCACTGACCTCTTCAATCGTTGTGTGCGTGTTAATGCCAATGCCCAACACAATGTAGTTAATTTCTTCCATAGTGCCGTTCATTTCCGTCAAAATACCCACCAATTTACGAGACCCTACCAAGATATCGTTAGGCCACTTAATGCCCGCCTTTGAAAGTCCCAACTGATGAGAAAGGCTTTCACTAGCGCCACCCCCTGCCATGAGAGTACATTTGGAGCTTCCATAGGCAAAAATTTAGGGCGCAATACCAAACTAAACCAAAGACCTTTTCCATATGGTGAATACCAACTCTAGACAAACGGCCTCGCCCCTGATGATTGCTCCTCAGCACATACCACGGTCCCTTCTGGTACACCGTCCATAGCCAATGCTTTGGCGATACTATTGGTTGATTCTAAACGTTCTTCATATACATAATACCGGCCAAAACTGCGGGTTTGTAAGACCCCTTCCATTTCTTCTGGGCTGATCAGATTTGGCTCTTCCAATAAACGATAGCCCTTCTTCGTAAATGATTCGATCACATATCCTCGCTTCCGTAGCACTTCTATATGCTTCCATATAGCAGTACGAGATACCTTACAGGCCTCTGACATAGCTTGTCCTGATACAAAATTGATTGCGGTTTTTCTTTTTAAAAAGTCTAATATTTCATCTCTCACGGCTTGTCGCCTCCTTACCTTTATCGAGGTTTACAATACGATTGTACAGAGGTACTAGATAAAATGCAAGTGTTTTCTACGCATTTCAAGGCTCTATCTATGCTAATTTGATACATAGTATCGTAGATCCGACACGTACAGATAGAAAAATGACCCTCTATGTCGCAAAAAATACAGTCTATAATGAATCTTAGCATCTTTTTATGGCCCACAAAAAGATTCTAACGCACTCTTATAACGCACAAAAGGTACCTTCCCCTAAGGGAAGATACCTTCGTCATACAACCTATTTATTCTTTTTGGTGTATCAATTTTTATCAGGGCATTACAATGCCTCGCTGCTTCTAGAGGAGATTCCTCTTTAGCTTGTTCCTCTTCTGGACTCATTAATTTACCATAGCGATACAAGTTTTCTACTTGTTTTGCATCAATCGTTTCTTCTTCTAACAAAGCTTGCGCCATATTATGCAAGAACTCGATATTCTCTGTTAACAAGTTCATCACATCACCATAAGCTTCTGCCACGATGCGATGCATTTCATTGTCGATTTTTCAGCTACAGCTTCCCCGTAATTTCGCTCAGAACCTAAGCTTTTTACCGAGGAATACTTGCTCTTGATGTTCACCGAATACCAATGGTCCCAACTCATCGCTCATGCCTAAACGAGTAATCATTTCACGAGCAATGTTCGTTACCATTTGCAAGTCACCAGACGCGCCACTACTGATTTCTTTTCAGAATAATCGCCTCTGCACAGCGTCCACCCAATGCTACGCGAATTTGCGCCAACAATTGGGAACGAGTCATATAGTTTTTCTCTTCTTGCGGTAACATCATAGTGTAACCACCAGCACTACCACGAGGAATGATAGTCACTTTAGTGAACAGGGTCAGCGTTCGGCCACAAATGCGCCACAATAGCACTGACCAGATTCATGGTATGCTGTCAATTCACGTTCTTTTGACTCACCACATGACTTCTGCGCTCTGGACCATAACTTCACCTTTTCACTAGCCTCTTCTAAATCGTGCATGGAAATAGATTTACGGTCTTGGCGAGTCGCTAATAAGGTCACTTCATTTAATAAGTTGCTCAAATCAGCCCCAGTAAAACCAGGTACTTTTTCGCAATAGTTTTTAAATCTACATCAGGATCAAGTGGTTTTATTGCGCGCATGGACTTGTAAAATCGCTTCACGACCACGAAGGTCTGGACGACCTACCGTAACTTGACGGTCAAAACGACCAGGACGCAATAAAGCGGGTCCAAAAATATCTGGGCGGTTAGTTGCCGCAATGGTAATGATACCTTCATTGGCACCAAATCCATCCATTTCTACCAATAATTGGTTCAATGTTTGTTCCCGTTCATCATGACCGCCACCTAGGCCGGCGCCACGTTGACGACCTACCGCATCAATTTCATCGATGAAGATGATACATGGTGCATTTTTCTTCGCTTGCGTAAACAAATCTCGCACACGAGAGGCACCGACACCGACGAACATTTCCACGAAATCAGAACCACTGATGGTAAAGAATGGAACGCCAGCTTCCCCTGCTACGGCACGAGCTAACAATGTTTTACCAGTACCTGGAGGGCCATATAATAAAACACCTTTTGGAATCTTTAGCGCCAATAGCATTGAACTTAGCTGGGTTTTTCAAAAAATTCAACCACTTCTTCCAATTCTTGTTTTGCTTCATCTGCACCAGCCACATCTTTGAATGTAACATTCACTTTGCCCTCTCCTTGCATTTTTGCACGAGATTTGCCAAAGTTCATCACACGACCCGATCCACCTTGTGTAGATTGCATCATAAAGAACCAGAATCCAATAATTAATACGATAGGTAATGCAGATGTTAATAAAGCTAACCCACCAAGCGTGTTGCTCTGGCGGTTTTGCTGTTACATCCACGCCACCTTCTGCTAGTTTATTAAAAATCCACGCATCGCTAGGGTGCGTACGTAGCGAACTCCGTACCGGATTTTAATTTACCACTAATAGAATGATCCCCTGTAATCGTCACACTCTCTACATTTTTTCGTTGTACCTCTTGTAGGAACGATGTATATGTAATTTCTGATGTATTTTTAGTACCTTCAGAAAAACGAGTTGATAGCCGCCACAGCGACTCACAATGATCAACAAATACAGGAGTACGTTTTTAAGCCTCGCTTCAAATTTTTTTCTCCTTTCCTATCTTATAATCTAAATTGATACTTATTAATCATATCAAATTTTCTCGAATATATCAACGATTATTGGTAGACTTCCTCTTTTCAAAAATACCGATATAAGGCAATTGACGGAATTTTTCATCATAATCTAAACCGTAGCCAATGACGAACTCATCAGGAATCACGAATCCTTCATAGTCCACATGCACATCTACCTTGCGACGATCTGGTTTGTTCAACAAGGAGCACAGACGAACAGCTGGCGACTTTACGAGATTGCAAGTTTTCCAATAAATAGGACAAGGTCGTCCCCTGTATCCACAATATCTTCCACGACAATAACGTGTTTATCTTCTACAGGGCGATCCAAGTCTTTCAAAAATGCGAACTACCCCACTGCTCACGGTACTGCTACCATAACTAGAGCAAGAGATAAAATCCATTTTTACATCCCCTTGGATATGGCGTGCTAAATCTGTAAAAATACAATAGCCCCTTTTCAATACACCCACAAGGACAATTTCTTTACCCTTATAATCTTCTGTAATTTGACGGCCCAAATTCCGCCACTCGTTTTTTTGAATTTGTTCTTCTGAAAGCAATAATTCTTTCACTTCTTGTATCATAGTAACTCCTTTTCAGTCAGCTCTATTTATTTTCTATGTCACACATAGAACAACCTTAATTGTATCATATGACGCCAAAACTTGCACCTGACGAAACCGAAATTCTTTTCCTTTCGGTCCTTTCACCAGTGAAAGCAGACTTTCTATCACAGGGTTGGCTCAATTGTTCCGGTCGCACATAGGGGCTCAGTATACGTTTTCCACAATCGGCTTACTAGCGCGTCGTGCGCCTTCCGTAACAGCCATGTTTATCCAACACTAGACCCTCGCCGTCACGGCTCACATAGTTTGACTCTAACCGCGCCACCTCTCGGTCAAAAATAAGACGCATCACTTTGGGCTAAATGCCCCATACGACCCAGCAGCCTGTATCACCTGCGGATACCGTTCTTCGCAAGTGGGCACTAAGACGTGACGAATCCAATTTCGATCATACGTAGTATCTGTATTTGATGCATCGTCCCCATAAAAGCAGTCTAACCACTGGGCATAGTCTTGCAACACTTGTTTCTTCACCGTCAAACAAGGTCGCCAAATATCACCAGAGAACGTACTCATCCCTTGTAAACCTTCTAAACCTGACCCACGCAACAGGTGCGCTAATATGGTCTCCCCTTGATCATCTAAATGATGAGCGGTCACAATATATTCATAGCCCCTGTTCCTCAGCGATGTCACGCAAATGAGCATAGCGCAATGTGCGCCCCATCATTTCAAAGGATACACCTTCTAAATCCGCCTTCGCCGATACATCTTCTTGTACCGTATAGCAAGGCATACCAAATTGCAATGCATACCATTCTACGAGAGCCACTTCTTCTACCGCCTCTGGTCGTAACCCATGGTCCATGGTAAAGACCCCAATATTTGTGAACCCTTCTATATAGAAATAGTGTAGCAAGGCAATGGAATCCACCCCACCAGAGCAAGCTAATAGTAACGGAGTATCCTTTGTGACACGAGTATCCATAGATTCTGTCATAGCGTTTCTAAGTTGTTGCAGAGTGCACCAAGCATCACCATATAGCGCTTTTTTTCCTGACTCCGTGTCAAAGTCTCTGTGCAATGAAACATGCGTTGTCGATACCTATGATACTGCTCAATACAGCCTTCTTCATACCATTTACTCAACATGTGTTGACTATGGTCCACTTGCTCTGCCAACTCTTCCATCGTCAGCAAAGGCACCACCATCTCCACATGTTTCCGTGTTTCATTTGCTTTTTCTACTTCGATTACCGTTTGAAAGTCACCTTGACTTTCATAGGCATCTAACAGGCTATCTACTAAAGGCGCCCAAGAATAATAAGACTCTCTATTTGCCACCATATTGTGATTGCCACCCTTCTAACCCATCGGCCTCGCTAATGACGATGGATCCAATTTGATACGTATCCATAAGGGACGTAATAATCTCTGCGCCGGGCACAATAATATCTACTCGACCGGCTGTAAGCCTTTCACCGCAATCGTTCCTCGCGACTCATGTAACGAAGTTGCAATACCATAGCCTCGATAGTACCACGGTCTAATCGATGACCTTGGATGCGTTTGGGATTATAGGACTCCATCTGCAAATCCATCGCTCGCCAACGTCGTAGCAGTGCCACCAATACCGATGAACTCACCAAACGCGCCTTCAATCGGCAATGGGTCCCACATAGGAGATGTTTCTTCCCACACACGTTGCGGCCCTCATTAGACATCTCTTGCATGCGCACAGCCCGGCTGGGATAGGATTTTCGTCATATATGCACGATCTCTATGGCCTATGGCAATTTCCGTACTGCCCCCACCCACATCGATGGTAGCATAGTGAAAGTTTCGATCTTCATACACCGTGGCACCTATGAATCCATAGGTTGCCTCTTCATCACCGCTCAATACACGATACTCCATAGGAAACACCGTTTGAGCACGCCCTAAAAAATCCTGTCCATTTCCCGCTTCTCGAATGGCGCTAGTGGCAAGCCCTATACGTATCGTTGCTCCGTATGCATCCATTACGCCTCGTATCTCTTTCAGAGCCTCAAGACCTCGGACCATCGCTTCTTCCGTTAATAATCCTTCAGAGCTCCGCCGACCCTAATTGCGTAGTCCACAACTGCTTTTGGCTCATTCATCCATCGGGTTCCGTCATAGGTCCCCAATAAAAGGCGGAACGAATTCGACCCTAAATCGACAATGCCCAACTTGTCACCTTTTAGTACTTTATATTGCTCCATCTATACCACTCTACTTTCTACTACTATCTACGAAACTGCATCAAGCGCTAACCATGATTGACACAAAAAAAGTGATACAAATGTATCACTTTCCCTTATCGAACATAGGGAACTTCCCAGCTTAACTAGGCCCTAATTCTTCCCTAGCTACACTTTCAATATGCTTATCATCTTCCAACAGCTTTTTCTGTTCAGACAAGTTTTCATTTTCTTGCTTCAACTCTTGCAATTGTTGTTGTAACTGTTCCTTTTCTTGATTCAAAGTGTGTATCGTATACAGTTGTTGTCCTGCAATCACTACAAATACGATTCCTAAAAAGTATCCACGCTTTTCTCCACGTTGTGTTGAGGACTGACGTCGTTTCTTTTCTAGTTACTTCTGACATTGTCATCACTCCTGCCCTGTATTCTATCTTATATTTGTATTATAGCATATCTGAAAGTATCCGTGTACACTTCTTACACAATCCACACCGCCTATTGATCTCGTGAAACACTAAAAAGCGACCCCGAAGAGGTCGCTTTTATATATGAATGTAAGATTAACTATTCACCTTTGTAGTTCAATACTTTTTGAGTTACAGGTGTTGCATGTTTTTCGAAGTATTGAAGTGCTACTTCAGAACATAGCGTATGTTAATACGTCTTCTTCTGTTACGCCAGTGAAGCCTTTAGCTTCAAGATCAGCACGCATTTTTCCATTTCTGGAGCTACGTCATCAGTCTGGACGATGAGTGATAGGAGTTTCGTCGCCAATGATTAATTCTTTGATTTCTGGTTTTACAGTTGCTGGAAGTTGACCGTATTTACCACGAACTAGGTCTTTTTACTTCAGCTGGTGTAGTGTTGTAGCGAGGCAATCCTTGGGATTGGAACAACACGTTCATCATAGCCATTGTACCAACGATTTGGGATGTTGGAGTTACCAATGGAGGGAAGCCAAGATCTTCACGAACGCGAGGCATTTCATCCATTACGTCGAAGAATTTATCAGCCATACCCATTTCTTTCAATTGGTTTTGGTATTGGACAACATACCGCCGAGGATTTGGTAATGACGAACTTCTGGCAATACTTCATGAGTCTGAGTTAAGCCGAATTCATCAGCGATTTCTTTACGAACGCCACGGAAGTATGTAGCTAATTCACGCATTTTAGTAAGGTCTAAACCAGTGTCATATGGAGTGCCTTTTGAAGATTTCTACGATAGATTCAGTTCTTTCGTTGGCTGGTTGCATGACCGAATGGGCTCAATGCAGTGTCGATGATATCAACGCCCGACTTCTACTGCTTTTAAGTAAGTAGCAGATGCTAAACCGCAAGTGAAATGGCTGCGTAAATCGATATCAATTTGTCGCCGAATTCTTTTGCGTAAGTCTTTTTACTAAAGATTCTGCATCATATGGAGCTAACAAGCCAGACATATCTTTGATACAAAGGGAATCGATACCCATTTCTTTTTAATTCACGAGCTACTTTTACGAAGCTTTCATTTGTGTGAACTGGGCTGATTGTGTAAACCATTGTACCCTTGTACATGAACACCGACTTTGTTACCGGCTTCGATAGTCGCACGCATGTTGCGAGGATCATTCAATGCGTCAAAAATACGGATACGGTCCATACCGTTTTTCTTTTTGCTTTGCAACGAACAGCTTCTACAACATCATCTGCATAATGTTTGTAACCCAATAAGTTTTTGGCCACGAAGCAACATTTGTAGAGGTGTATTTTTTTAAGTTTGCTTTTTAAAGTACGAGACGTTCCCAAGGGTTTTCGTCCAAGAAACGAATACAGCTATCAAATGTAGCACCACCCCGAGCACTCTAATGCATCATAACCAATTTCATCTAATTGTTGTAATCTTTGGAAGCATGTGTTTCATGCGCATACGTGTAGCAAAAATAGATTGATGACCATCACGAAGAACTGTTTCAACTAATCTTACTCTTTTTGCACTCATAATCCTTCTCCTTCACATTGACCCTTTCCTATCAAGAGTTTCCTCTCGATGGAGAATTATTAAATACATGAGTCTAAGTTATCTCATGTAAATGTACATAACTATATTAGACTACTAAACGTGATATTTGTCAACCAAATTACATGCTTTTTAGTCATATGAATTTTATCGATATGCTTCCATGTTTTTCCACTATTTTAGGGGGATTTTAAGCGTTTTTTTAACGATATCAATTGTCAACAATGACGACTTATTTAACCTTTTTGGAGATGTCTCTGAGACAATATCCTTCCCATTTCTTTTGACTTGGATAGAAAAATCTTTCACATCTTCTTTGTAGTAATCCATCTTAATAGCTAGTAAGAGCTTGCCAATTTCTGTTTTTATCCGTTCTGTTAAAAACTCTTGATAAAAATCATTATCTGTTTTTGCAGGGTTAGGCTTGTTATTCGCTTTTGCGCACTGTAGTGGCATCATCTTTCAATATAGCCGTTTCAAATGTTTCTTGTTCCTGAAACCCTTTCATCATATCTGCATCGCTTAAGCCTTTTTGAATTTTAAATTTTGCCATTGTATGACTTCCTTTTCATATATTATGTAAAATTTTGTTTTTATTATGACTAATTGTTATAGCTTTTTCTAAAAACAGTGAATTTTCTCATTGCAGAAATCCATCTATTGTTTTTTCTTATCCCCAGATTGGCTATCTTTTCCCGCTTCTTTATCCTTTAAAAATGGATTCAACAGTAATGTCTGTTAATTCTTTTTGGGTTATCGTAGGTATAAATTTTATTAAACCCTACCCCTAGCTTGCCTTCATAGGCTTCTAATGCTCTATTTTTATCATCCACTTTTACAATGTAGATTTGTTGGCCCTGTGTGACGCCGATCAAGCGGAATTTACCCGGTGGGTTGATGGCACGCCAGCCACCTTCTGTGCCGTTGAACATAAACACATCACCTGTACGAGCATTATCATAGAAGAAGCGATCTTCATTATAAAACATGCCAATACGCCCGATATCAGAAGCTTGCATATACACACGGCGAGTATCATAGTTAGCATCCGTCCGGTATACACGGTACGCCCCATCACCGACACGAACTTTCATATACACCACATTGGTCGCTGCAGAGTAAGCCACATCGGTAATGCGAGATCCCGCTGGCACCGAATTAATAGTCGTATCAATTTCATGGTCTGGCGCTTCTGGATCAATACGAGCCAGTACAATATCATTGTGATGACCGCCATATAACCCTACAATGGCTAAATTACGGTCTGACATCCATTCAAAATATGACACTTCACGTTCTTTTAAATCTAACGTCACAGGTGCTTCTTTACCCGCTGTATAAATGTCAACTTTATTTTGCTCTACTACCGCCATATATTTATGGTCATGAGAATAATAGCGAGTCCCCTCTTTTACGTCAGGGAAATTCTTATCTACTTCTTCTCCATTTGTCACCTGAAAGTGCGTGGTGGGCGCCAAATATACTTGATCTAAGTATACATAGATACCACCTTGTAAAACTAAGCCTAACAAAAGGCTGTTGTTACTTTTTCCAAACGTATTCATAGACTCTCCTATTTTACGATAAATACAGTAGGAATCATCCGTTCACCTAATAAATCTGCTGGTTTTGTTCACAGTTTTTCCATTGTAATACAATGTGGTACTGGAACCGCCATCTAAGTTAGTCGCAATCACGGCGCCCTCTTGGTACAAAAATATCCTGCACATCACGCAATGTGGCCCCTGCAGAATAAACTTGACGTCCATCGATGACTAAAAATAATACAGTACCATCTTTCTTTTGAGCAATAGCAGTACGAGGACCAATACCCCAACCACCATCTCCATCAGTGATCATCTTTTTGCCGTTCACAATCAATGGGGGCCCAAATGTAAGGCCTTCTTTGGCTCCCATTTCTTTTAGTTCTCGCTTATTGTAGGTGCCGGCAATTAAGTTACCAGCTTTTGTAAAGCCGATGAAATCTACATCTTCATCAGGTCCTACGTCTTTGCCGATGACATATTCTCCATCATGTAAGATAAATCCATAGGGAGAACGACCTGTGCCCGTTCCGTTCGGATCGTGGAACCCACCGCCATTGATGGCCGCTACGGCTCCATTGAGACGCGCAATATTGCTAGTGGTCTCCCTTTTTCATTCAACTGTGGCGCCGTAGCCACTTGAATGCGTCGAGGGTCTGGAATTTCCAATAAAAAGCCCGTATACCGATTGGACTCGATTTTACGCAAGTTCAAGGATGTATCTTCTTTCACATCGAATTTGAACAGTTCTTGGCTTTCACCAGTGCCCACAGTACCTACAATCTTTTGTATTTCCTCAGGCGTATAGAGCCACGTAATGTAGTGCGGGTGGCGAGACCGCAAAATAGCGCCCACCACGGTACGTTTAATATTGTCAAAGGGACCAAACAACACCACAATAGGGGCTGTAAGGGCCGTAAATATACACATGAGAAGGATAAATTTTACCCATCCTTTTCTAAAAAAAGAACCCATATAATGCTCCTTATATCTTCCTATCTGAATGATACAGATCTGTCTTTCAGACATGTTCCATAAACCTGTACAATAGGCTATGCATAATTCTTCTTAAGTTTCTAATCTTCCTAATGTGTCTAGGCGACTAACAATAGACACCCCTTCATAGGCAAACGTTGGATAGACCTCCTGCAAGGGCTCCAATACAAATTGGCGTTCCCAAAAGTACGGATGAGGTACGACTAAATTAGGTGTGTTCACCTGCACGCATTGGCCCCCTTCATCCTCTACCCAAACCATATCTAAATCCAACGTTCGTGGACCCCAGTGAATCTCTCGCTGTCTGCCCGCTAATCGCTCAATATGTAATATGGTATCTAACATAGCGAGAGGTTCCAAAGTGGACTTCACTTTCAACATACCATTTAAAAACGGTCCTTGTTCCACGGGTCCCCATGGAGGTGTCTCAATCCAGCTAGAATGACTTACACTGCGAATACCGTCTGTGTTCGTCAATTCTGATACAGCGAATGCTAAATACCCTTCTCTGTCACCTAGATTCGAACCGATGCCAATATAATAAGTATACATTATAGTTGACCTCGTGTAATCACAACTTCTACATAGTCCAGACACACCGGTATGGGCGCTTCTGGTTTCCGCACCGTCACTGAAAGTCCCTGTAACCCTTCATAGTGTCCCCAGATGGATTCCGTTATTAGGGTCCCTACACGTTCAATCAAACGATGTGGCGCGCCTTCTACAATCGCTTTTGTGCGCTCATAGACATCCGCATAATTAATAGAGTCTTCTAATTGATCTGATTGACCTGCTTTGGACAGATCTAATGCGAGGGAAATATCTACAAAGAATCGCTGTCCTATTTCATTTTCACTTGGTAAATTGCCATGGTATCCATAAAAATGCCATATTTCGCAAGTTAATTCTGTCCATTACTCACCTCGTAATAGCACATCCGCCACCGTGATGGCCCGCTTATGCATTTCTACATTGTGAACACGCACCATATCCACGCCTTGAATCATACCAGTTATACAAGTAGCTACTGTTCCTTCATCCCGCTGATCCGCTGGCAGTTCATTTAATATGGTGCCAATGAAACGCTTACGGCTAGGCGCTAATAAGACAGGATATTCATAGACTGTAATTTCTCCTAATCGTTGGATAACTTCCACATTTTGGGCATAATCTTTACCAAAGCCAATACGGATCAAGCCAAATATTCTGTGGTTTTACCCCTTCTTTCAAAGCTAAGTCCACAGAGGAGAAAAAAAGAATGCTTTCATATCATCGATGATATCATCATAATCTGTAGTATTTTGGTTGTGCATGATAATGACCGGCACATCGTATTTCCATGCTACTCGTCGCCATATCCTTGTCATATTTTAAACCCCAAATATCGTTTAAAATATGAGCCCCATGGGATAAGGCAAAGTCTGCCGTTTCTGCCCGGTATGTATCCACCGATACAGGGATGGTAGACACCTCTAAGACAGGCAATAGAATGTCTTTCATGCGCTCAATTTCCTCAGCAACAGAAATTTGTGTGTGCCCTGGGCGTGTCGATTCTACACCTACGTCGATGATATCTGCACCCTGCTCAATCATCTCTTTTCGCATGAGCCACAGCGGTGTCAGAAGTATTGTAACGACCTCCATCAGAAAAAGAATCGGGAGTGCCATTTAAAATCCCCATAATCAATGTACGGTCTTTTAGCTCTAATTGTTTACCATCTTGCCAGTTGTACTTGCGGTACTTAAACATGATCGTTACCTCCTAATAACACCAATGCTTCCTCGCGTAATGTCCCCATGGGCTCTAATATACCCGTGGCGACTATCGTTTTTCGCCACCGTTTCTTGTGCCACTTCGCCTTTCATAAGCATACATAAATGAGTGGCTTCCACCATTACCATAGCGCCCAACACGTGACCGTCTTCCACTAAGGATGTGGCAATATCATGGGTGAATCGCTCTTGTAATTGTGGGCGTTTCGCAAAGACATCTACCAACGCTTTCAAACGGCCCAAGCCAAATACTTTGCCATCCCGTGGTTGATACACAATGTGTACTTTTCCATAGAAAGGCATCAAATGATGTTCACATATGGAATAAAAAGGAATGTGATTCACCGATACTAGGCCCGTATGTTCTGTGGGATACACATCGCCTAGAGCCTCTTTGCCCATGCTGTTACGTCCAGAAAACAAGCTTTTCAAATAACGTGGCCACACGCTTCGGCGTATCTGTCATACCGCGCTTCAAGATCGATACCAAGGCCCTCTAATAATTGGCGCACACCGTCTAGAGCTTGTTCTTTCATAGTCATCTCCTAAATAATTTTCGTAGTCCAATCTTCGATGGTCCAAATATCGGTCACCCAAGATTCGTAAAATTCCGGTTCATGGCAGACGAGGACAATCGTCCCTTTGAAAGCCTGCAATGCCCGCGCCAATTCTGCTTTTGCATCCACATCTAAGTGGTTCGTCGGTTCGTCTAAGACAAGTACATTATAAGACTCTTGCATCAATTTACAAAGACGAACTTTTGCATTTTCCCCACCCGACAAGACGCGCATTTGACTCGTAATATGCTCATTGGTGAGACCACAACGAGCGAGGCTGCACGCACCTCGGAATTAGTCAAAGACGGATAGGCATCCCAAATGTAATCCAAGGCAGTTTTTCGAATTATCTCGGCTGTCTTCTTGAGCAAAGTAGCCAATTTGTAAAAACTCCCTTTCTCTATCTTTCCAGATAGGGCAGGAATCATACCTAATAAGGTTTTTAATAAGGTCGTTTTTTTCCCAACCCATTCACACCTTGGATAGCGATTTTTCTTACCTCGTTCGATCACCACTTCCACAGGACGTGTCAATGGCTCATCATAGCCCAAAAACAAGGTCTTTCGCATCCACGATGAAACGACTCGGTGTACGTCCCTCTTTAAACCCAAAGGATGGTTTTTATCTTTTTCTTGTGGTTTCTCTAGGATTTCCATTTTTTTCTAAGCGTTTCGCTCTGGAGTTAGCCATACCACGAGTGGCCACGCGCTTTTGTTGCGCTGAATGAAATCTTTCATATCTGCCACTTCTTGCTGTTGACGCTCGTACGCACGCAAAGCTTGTTGCTTTTTCACTTCGTAAGTCGCCAAGAATTGGTAATAATCGCCAGTATATCTTGTGAGTGCGCTTGTTCAATGTGGTAAATCACGTTGACAACGGAATTTAAAAAACTCCACATCATGAGAGATCAAGATAAAGGCATTTTTCATAGTTTTGCAAATAGTTTTTGCGACCATTTAATATGGTCCACATCTAAATAGTTTGTCGGTTCATCCAACAACAAAATCGTCGGTTGTTCTAATAACAATTTTTGTGAGCAATACCTTCGTCCGTTGACCATCGCTCAAATCCGTGACGTCACGGTCAAGACCGATGTCCATCAAGCCTAAGCCTTGAGCAGTCCGTTCAATGGTCGCATCAATTTCATAGAACCCACGTTGCTCTAACATCTCTTGCCATTCGCCAGTAAGCTCCATGAGCTCATTCATTCTATCCTCAGAACAATCACCCATTTCTAAATAAGCATCTTGCAATTGTTGTTCAATGCCATAGAGAGAATCGAAGGCTCCTCGCAATACATCGCGAATGGTCATCCCTTTCTCTAATACACTGTGCTGATCTAAATAGCCCACCGTCACTTGGTTGGACCATTCCACCTTGCCTTCATCGGGCATCAAATGACCCGTAATGATATTTAAAAAGGTGGACTTTCCTTCCCCGTTGGCACCGATTAGGCCCACGTGTTCCCCTTTCAGTAAACGGAACGATGCATCATCTAATATTTGTCTTGCCCCAAATCCATGGGTTACATTGGTTACAGTTAAAACACTCATATTCATTCTCCAAACTATTGTTATGTATCTCTTTATTATACGTTAACATGACAATAATTTCTAGTTTTTACATATCTGTCCTAATATTTTTATGATTTCTGTGTATTTACGCATGACAATGTGAAAGTGTATACTAATAGTATCCTTAGAATATCCTAGTCGTTTACAATGGTATATAGATGCCACGATGTGAAAGCATATATTACCCTAGCAAGGAGAGTGTCCTATGAATCACGTACCTACTATACTATCCATACAAGATATGAGGCTCCGTCGGCCGTTGTTCACTCACTGTATTCATACCTTTGGTGAGTGCCCTACAGTGCCAACCGATTCCGTTACCAACAGCGGTACTTTTGCAATCATTTAGAATATCCTAACTTTTGAATTGGTGGACATTACGGATCACCTTGAAAGTTTCTACACCTGTTGGAACAAAAACGACATCACCTTCGATGCCATTCAAAGTGGTTTCCTCGCATCACCTGAGCAAATTCGCCTCGTAGAAGATGCTATCGAACGATTCGGCAAAGATAAACTCGTCGTGGTGGACCCTGCTATGGCAGATGACGGCAAGCTCTATTCCATCTACAACGATGAAATGGTGAAAGAAATGCGTAAACTCATTACGAAAGCTTTCATTATCAAGCCGAACTACACAGAGGCTTGTTTCCTAGTGGACATCCCCTATGACCCTACACCACAATCAGAAGAAGTGATCTATGATATGTGTCGCTGTTTGCACGCACAAGGCCCCGAATATGTGGTCTTATCTAGCTTGCCATCGGAAGACTCTGCCCTCATCGCCGTCTATCGTGGTAGCACAGATACCATCACATGGGTATCCAATCCATTAGTACAAGTGAAAGCCCACGGAACGGGGGATACTTTCACAGCTATTCTGACAGCCCTCGTACTACGTGGCTATACCCCAGAAGAAGCATCTCGCATTGCTTTGGACAATTTACTACAGAAGCAGTGAAATTTACCCACGAGGAAATCGGTTCCTTGCGTGATGGCTTAGCCCTTGAACTGCTATTAGATCGTTTAATTTCTATTCCCAATCCATAATTAGGAGGTTTCATGAACTCAACTACAAAAGACATTATTTACATTGGACTATTATCCGCCTTATGCATCGTGTTTTACGACTATTAAAGTACCTTTACCAACAGGCGCTATGGTACACCTTGGTTCTCTGCACTATTCTCCATGGCATCCGTATTCGGCGGATTCTATGCAGAGCCTCAGCTGGTGCCATCGGATCTGGCATCTTTGACCTCATCATGGGCCATTCCCAATACACAGTGTTCTCCATCATAATTAAAGATTAGCCGGCGTTATCGTGGGACTATTAACCGTGGGGTGGAGACCATCTGTGCCAGTTCGTACCGTATCTACCTTGCGTATACTCTTCGCTATGTGCGTAGGTGCCATCTGGACAGCGACGGGTTACTTCGTGGCATGGTGGGTTGTACTCGACAGCTACATCAGCGCCGTCACAAGACTACCGACTTCCTTCCTAACTCAGCGGCATCGGCATCTTAGTAGCCTTGCTATTAATCCCTATCTTGCGTCGCATCCCTCGCAAATAATTTGGCATACCGTTGAAAGTATGGTATACTAGACATAACAAAAGAGAGCCAATAACGTGTCGAAGGCGTTAGGCTCATCTCAGAATGCTATGAAATGAAATGGCCTAACGTATTGAGGTGTGCAAGACCTCATTCGTTAGGCGTTTTTCATTGTTTGATTTACATAAATCAATGATTTGAACTACTAATGTCAAAAATACAAATAGAGCGCGATATATTCCAAATTGAACCTATAATAGGACAAATTCATGTAGGAATATATCGCGCTTTTTCTATATTATCATGAATCTATATTTGAATCAGCAATTCTCTAATTCTTTATATAATTCATAATTTTCTTCAATCAGTTCTTGTGAAAGCTCTCTAAGTCTTTTTTTCTAATTCTTTATTATTTTTCGGTGGTGACGATTTTTAACATCCTTTACATCTTCTGTATTCATCACAACCTCCTTAGTAAAAAAATAATAATTCCTCTAAATTCATATATGAACTACAAAGTGACGATTTTGGCCATGAATTTCTCATTATTAATAATAAAACGTTCATGCGTACCACGACCGATAACTTTTTCACCTTCTTTAGCGACTACCTCAAAGGTTACTTTTCTACCGTCAACAGCTACTACCGTTGCCATTGCAGTTATAGTTGCTCCTAATGGGCTAGTTTGCTTCATGGCTTGTTTCTATGCGAATCCCCACGGATCCTTCACCGTCTCCTAAATCACCTTGAATCCCTGTATAGGTCTGCTTTCTCCATTAATGCTACCATCGCGGTGTGGCAAACACAGGTAAGTACCACTACCCATGTACTCCGCTGTATTGTTAGTTTCCACTACCACCGTAGCCATACCAACTTGTCCAATCTCGATTGCCATAGAAACTCCTTTTCTAACCCATAATTAATACAGAATATCATTTGCTTCCATTCTAGCACTTTTGAGGGATTTTTCTATTATATGAATGAAAGTTCAATATATCTTGTAATAAGAGATGAATAATTGGGTTACATAATAAATGTTGGGATTACTCATATAAGAGCACTCCCAACATCATTTTCGTAAAATAGGCATATCATTCAGCTTGCTTTTACAATATAAGTAACGATACAAATAAGAAAGGACCGAATCATGTGCCTAGATTTAGATTATATTAAATTTTAACAAGGTAATGCTATCATTCCCTCTGATACACCTTCATATTGATTAATATCTTTTTTTACATTGACTTTTTGTGTTTTTCTTTAATGGTTTTGCCTGTCTCGCATATTCTGCCAAAAGTAACTGGGTATAAAAAGAAATAACGTAGGAATTATACATACAACTTTAAAAAATTCCCTCTTTAATGCTTTTTATACAACAACCCTATAGGCATAAGAATAAAATGGACAAAAGGCAACAAAAGTACAATTTTCAAACGACCTTCAAGAACTCCTGCTTCATTCAATTTAATCATGTTAGCAACTACTAAGCCGACATAAGAGGTAATAATGATAGCAAACAATAACCATCCCATAATTTAGCCTCCCTTTGCTTTTATAACCAGTTCCCCATTCTACTATATAAATAAGACTTAAAACAATTACCATAAAATATACAATACTGACACTACTTACGAGAGAATATAACGATTTACCATCACTAATAGTTAAAAAAATAACCTAGCTCGGTCTCTACAAGCATCATTTTTTTCCTAATATGCCAACTAATCCTATAAATAAAAATATTAATATAATTACAACTGACAATAAAGAAATAACTGCTCGTAATGCGGTTTTTAGCTCTAATACTATATGCATAGAGCAACTGTGGAATCGCTATCAATATTAATGACTTAAAAAAATTCATTTTGCTACACCTGTACTAGTCCACAATAGAAACATAGATAACCACATCGCAAATAATTTAGCAGACAACTATTTTTCCATAGTTTATAAACTCATATAAAAGCTTGCTCTTCTGTTGCTTGTTTCTTAGCCACATCGCCCTCCTTATTAGTTACCTATATTATAACAAATTAACTTATTTCACGGAAATACTTTTTATGAAATTTATGATATTCTTTTTCTACCAAAGTAAACATCTCGTAGCCAAAAAGGTATAATCAATGTGAAACCATCTATAAGAATCCCGTCTAGCCTGATTACTGCCATTTCATAGCAAACAATAAGCAAAGTGGGTACCACGTCTTTCGACGTTGGTACCCACTTTTTCAGTATCATAGTTAACCTTTAACTATTGTGTTCAGTTTTAACTATTGTTATTTAGTTTTTATGCCATACCCATGCGTTGCATAAGCATTTTAATTTGTGCTTTCATTTCTGCATTTTCTGCATCTTTTCTAGCATTTTTCTGCTTTCAACGCTGTGATTTCATCTTGCATTACATATACGGAGAGATTGGACCACCTTTGTAACGTTCTGGGATATTGTCATCATCGCCAGTTCCGAAACGATATGTTGCACCGATGTTTGCCATGCTCTTACCAGATCCCATTGTGAACCCTGCATTAACCATGAAGTTTTCATTTGCATAGTGTGCAATACCTAATGCTAATGCTTGATTACCAGCATAGGAACCGATACCAGCCATGATTTGAGATTTTCTCAATGGATCGTAGCTTAATGGGTTCATTCTCGCCAATGCGACAGAGTGTGCACCTACTTGGTCTAGACGTTGAGAAGTTTTTCCACTAATTCAGCAGTTTTACCGATAGCGGATTTCACTTGACCAACGGTTGCTACGTCAGTGTCTGCAGTACCTGGTTGTAAACCACTGATTTTACCGTCTTTGATAGTAATAGTGGATACATTACCGTCTTTATCTTTAGATGTTACGGAGAATCCATCTTTACCCATAGCTACTGATGAAGTACCATTATCTGCGGGGTTACCATCTTTATCTAATGGAACACCGGCTGTGATACCACCATTTTTGATGTCTACTTTAGATACTTTACCGTCTTTATCTTTTGGTTGCCACGGAAGCCATCTTTATCCATAGATGTAGCAGAACACCGCTTTTGTAGGAATGCCGTCTTTATCTACTGGATCACCGGCGCTTACTCGACCGTTGTTGATACCTACTGTAGATACGTTACCGTCTTTATCTTTTAGATGTTACGGAGAAACCTTTATCTCTGTCCATAGATGTAGCAGTACCTTCTTTTTGTAGGATTACCGTTTTTATCTACTGGAGCACCCGCTGTGATACCACCATTTTTGATGTCCACTTTAGATTCTTTACCGTCTTTACCTTTTGTTGCCACGGAGAAGCCATCTTTATCCATAGACGTAGCAGAACCTGCATTTTGTTGGAATGCCATCTTCACCTACTGGATCACCAGCTGTTACACGACCGTCTTTGATACCTACTGTAGCTGGTTTACCATCTTTACCTTTACCTACTACAGAAATACCATCTTCAGTAATTTTTGTGTTATTTTTACCATCTTCAGGCTGGAGCACCATTTTTCAGCTATTGGAGCACCGAACTCACCATCTTTTTGCTGTTACAGTTTTTAGCTGTTACAGCGCCTTTTGTACCATCGATAGTAACTTTATTTCCATCTTCACCATTGCCAGCTGTGATAGTTCCATTAGCACCATTGATTTTAACAGCTGTTTTACCATCTGGATCACCGCTACGATAGTTCCTTCGTGTCCATCAAGTTCTACACGGGATCTCCGGAATGATTTCCATTAGGATCATTTTGCATCGTGTTTACCAAGTGTAACTTTTTTTCACTCAATGTTGCATGGAATGTTTTTAACTCCATCTTCCATTGTAGAAGAAATAGTAATATTTTTATCACCTTTAACATCGACAGCATCGCCTGCTAATTTTTTTGAGTTTCTTTTTCCCCTTCAGGAGTAAGACCTTCTAGGTTTTTCAATTTTTCAATATCCATGCATGCTCCAGTCGCAGTATGGTCTAAGCGATCATTGAGAAGAGTTAACGCATCGCCTACATTATTTTTTTAGCAACAGGTTGACCATCTTTATCTGTCAAGTTGTATGTAGGAGCTGTGATAGTTCCATCTTCACCAACAGCGACGCCACCGCCAAGAGCTTCTGCTAATCCATTAGTACTTTGTGCAATTGGTTACCAGTGACAGCATCTTTGGAATCAGCTTTAATTTTTCCATCTTTTTAAGTTGGATAATGTAGTTGGTTTATCGGAACCATCTGGATTCATTACACTTGCGCGAAGGTCATCGCCAGTAACTGGTGTCAGCTGCACCTTTTTTTATTGCCAGTTTCGTCAACATCGTCTGCCAAGTAGTAATTACCATCATTAGCTTTCACTAGACGTTTACCTTCAGGATTTGTGTACACTACAGCACCAGCTTCGCCATTACGCAATGCATTTACTTTTTCAGTTAATGTTTTGCCATTCAAGCCATCTTGACCAGTGATACCCTTATCAGTCTGCTGTTGCATCTCTTGCATCTGCTACTTTACCAGTCGTCTGCTTTACCATCACGACCTTCAGATGTTGTATCTCCAAGAGTAGCCAATTTAGCCAAAATCATCTTTAACAGCTTTAGATAAACCTACAGTGATTGTATCACCTTTTTGCTGTTGTTTCAATTTCGTTAGCAGTACCTTTTTACTTTTAATGTTTGATCTTTTTAAATTCAAGGATAATTTAGATGCATTAGTGTCATCATCTCCGAGCATCTGCTGTACCTTTGTCATCAACAGTTTTATCGCCGGCCGAAATGTAATACAGTGTTAGCACCTAATTCAGTTTTTAAATTGTCTAATTTTTCTTTTTACAGTTTGCATTAGTTGCAGGTTATTAGCAATATTTTGATTGATGCCATCAATTGCATTTTTAGTCTCTTCAAGTTTTGTCGTATGATCAGCTACTGTATCCGCAATACCATTAACTTTTAGTTGTCAATGCACCAACTTTATCTTTTGTATCGTCTGCAAGAGCTTTTACATCAGTTAACTTTTCATCAAGTTTGCCTAATTTTTTTCTTCGTTAGTTGCTACTTTTCCTTCTAGTGTATCAATCTTACCTTCAGCAGTGCCTACACGAGTGTCTAAAAGCTTCTAATTTAGCTTTGGATGCAACACCTTCAATCACAATATCTTTGCCTGCTTGCTTCTGTTCCTTCACCATTTTCTTGTTTTTAAAGTCACATTGCCATCAGCATCTACTGTATATGGGTTACCAGTTTTTCACATGTAACTCATCAGTTTTATCGACTTTGTTTCCATTCATGTTCGCAATCGCTGTATTAATAGTATCAGCATCCGCTTTTTTTAGCTAATTCTGCTGTTACAGTTCTTTTGCATCAGCTTTTTTTAGCTAATTTTTCAGTTACATCTCTTTGCATCTGCTTTTTGCCTACTTCTGTAGTCAATGCATCTACAGCTGTTTGATCTGCTTTTTGCATTGATTTTAGTTGTTAAATCAGTCACATCTTTTTTAGTTGCAATACCAGAAATTGTGAAGTTTTTATCAACTTTTGGTTCGTTCAAGCCATTTTCTTGGCGCAATGTAACAATACCAGCTGTTTGATCTACTTCGTAATCAGTTGCAACTACATGCAATTCGTCTGCTTTGCTTACTTTTATCAGCTGTTGCATTTGTGATAGCAGTATTTAACTCATCTTTTTCTTTGCCTTTTAATTTTTTTCTGCATTAGCTGTTTCCGCATCTGCTAATTTTTATTTAAATCATCAGTAGATACCTTGTTACTCATACCGTTGATGAATTTATCAGCTGTATCTTTTATCAAGTTTGTTGCCGATAACTTCTTTCAAGGACTCGATGTCATCATGTGTAGCAAGTTTTCCTTTTTCTGCTTCAAATGTAGCCGTATCTAATTTTTTTCCAAGCTCAGTATTCACACGGACTTTCTCATTTGCGAAATCATCGTTACTTACTTTTTTTAGCTAATTCTGTATTAATCGCAGTAATTTCAGCTTTTCTTGCAAGACCTTGGATGATAACATCCTCTGTTGTTGCTTCAGCACCAGTACCATTTACTTTTTTTCAAAGTTACAGTACCAAAGATCAGATACATCGTATGTGCCTTTTTCACATGCAATTCGTCTGCTTTTGCTTACTTTATCAGCTGTTAAGTTAGTAATATCAGAAGCATTTGCTTTTTGCCTAATTCTTCATTTAATTTTGCTGTGCTTACTTTTATCAGCCAACGCCATGGTCAAATCATCTTTTGCTAGCTTTTTGCCAAGCTCAGTGTCTACATAAGATTTGTCAGCTTTACCGTCAACAGCAGTTTTCAATTCATCTAGTTTTGCTTTTGCTTGCTAAACCAGTAATTTTTACTGCTTCATCAGCTTTCACAGTACCTGTGCCATCTGCTTTTTCCAATGTTACAGATCCATCAGTAGCTACAGCATATGTACCTTTTTTTACGTGTAATTCAGCTGTTTTATCTAATTTATTGTTTGTCAAATTAGTTACATCAGCGACATTTGCTTTTTCGCTAATTCTGTATTTAATTTGTCGTTGCTTACTTTGTCAGCTAAGGCTTCTTTTACTTTACCATTGTTACCAATTTATTGGCATCGCCATTGCATTCACGTTAGATGCCAAGTTTGGAGTTACACTTACTTTACCATCTGCACTTGTATTGATAGAGATTGCGTCATTATTAGCACTTTCAATGGAACCTGCACCACCTTTAGCATCGATTGTTACAGAATTACCATTTTGCTGTTAATGTGATATTTTTTACCAGCTACTAATTTCACTTTATTAGCGTCTGCGGCGACCTTCTGTTGTATTGGGTACTAAGTCTGTAGATGTAGCACCATTTACTACTGTTACCGTACTAAGAGATGCATTACGTAATGCTTTCAATTGTTTTTACGTTCACTGCATCATTATCATTTGTACCGCTAGCAACACTTGTGATACGACGAAGGATATTGCTACCATTACCTACGGAGATGATACCATTACCAGTGTTATTCACTGCATCATTTGTTAAGTAACCATTTGTGTTATTACCATCAGCTTCTGTTGTTGTGGAACCTTCCCCTAATGCTACAGAGTGAGCTAGAGCGAGCATTAGAACCTTTTACCAGTGCAATCGCGACTGTTTTCAGTTGCTTTCGCTGTATTACCAAGAGCAATTGTACTATTAGCAGATGCGGTTGTACCATTAGAACCAATACCGATAGCACTTTGACCTGTTACACTTGAATTATAACCAATACCTACTTGGCCACCAGTATCCTCACCCTCTACACCAACAGTCATACGAGAACCAATACCTACGGATTGGTTTACCGTATACTCTTGTGATATAACCAATAGCTGTTGTGCCATCTTGTTTAGATGTAATATCGTAACCAAGACCTACTGCTTTGGCTCCTCCTACATCAACTATACTACCAATAGCTGTAGATCCGTGTTGCTTTGCTGCTACTCCAGCGCCGATAGCTGTTGTCGCTACACCAGATGCTGTTGCTGTGGAACCCATAGCAAGGGCACTAGTAGAATTTGCAGATGTTTTCGTACCAATCGCAATGGATTGTGTGCCAGATGCATTAGGAGCCTCTGCGCCTTTCATAGCACTACCGATAGCAATAGCTTGTACGCCGCTAGCAGATGAACTTGTACCAAAGGAGATTGCGTTTTCAGCTGTTGCTGCTGCAAAAGTACCCATACCGAGAGAGTGTACTCCTTCTGCATGAGTAGATGTACCGATGGCTACCGCGCTTACTCCAGATGCTAATGTTCTACCTGAATCACTGTTACCTCTATTATCATTACTGGAACCGATGGCTACGGCATTTTTAGCAGTTACTTTTTACGAAATAACCTAATGCACTACCATATTGTGCATCAGCTTCAATATTATTTCTGGCACCGATACTAGTAGCTTGGTTCGCCTCAACGGTAGAAATATAACCGATATTCGTTGCACTGCTCTTTGTACACTGATATCGAAACCTACACCAACTGCTTTATTCGTTTCTACTCTAACATTGTTACCAAGTGCAACAGAACCATGTTCTTTTTGCATACGCTCCAGAACCTAGGGGCTACTGCGTCTGCACCTGTCGCTTTGGGAATTATTACCAACCGCTAAAGAGCCACCGCTATTAGCCACAGTATTAGTACCCACTGCAAGAGAGTTAGTTGCTCCTGCTGCTGCTGTTTCACCAATTGCCACAGCACCAGAGCCAGTAGCTGTAGCGCTATTTACCAACGCTAAAGAGCCACCGCCGTTTCTTGTACCCTCTGGAATTGCCGCTTGAATCGTTGCTACTTGGGCACTTACTGCCAATCTTTCGCCAGTACGCTAGCTACAGCAATTTTCTTTTTACCTGTCGTATTTTTTTGCCACTTCAGATACTACGATGTAGCATTGCTTGGATTTGCTCCAAATAACTTTGAATAACTTGTTCATTTGTGATTCTTCCTCCTGTTGTTCTAATCACTAAAAAAATAACTATACGAAATTACTTTTGTTATGCCACTAATACAAACTTTCCTATTAACTGATTTGTTCACATACTTAATGTTTTTCATGTGTTTCACTTATATATAGGTTATAGGCCTATTACATAATCACACATATTGACTAGTTTATTATACCCAATACATCGAAAATTATCAATACCCATTTTTGATTGTTTTATGCACTTTTTACAATAAATATAGGAGATAAGTGTTCACCCCCTATTATTATCACAAATTACACGTTTTGATGATATCATTAAACGCTTATTCGCACCTTTTTACAATCAAGTATATAATTCCTACTGTATTTTTATACATTTAAATTATACCTTTTATATGTATGTTTTTTTCAATGTGGTAATTATCAAAAGTTTATGCATCTTAGTTATAATTAAACCTCACTCATTTAAGAAGCTACGATTTGTTAATTTTATGCAGAATTGTTTATTCATATTTTTCGATGTAGGTATTATGCACTATCTTCATGAAGATAACATGAAGAGATATAAAATTATTTCAAGGGCTGTTCTAATATATCGCAGACAATCGACTGTATATAGTACATACAAAAGACACCCAGCCTTTCGACTAGGTGTCTTTTTGGTGTTTTTTTATTTTTTGTATTCTTCGTTGCTCGTACGTAGACTTAGATCCAGAAGCTTGTTTAGAAAATGCTAGTATCTATGAACCATACTATTTGCCTGTGACTCTAATCATTTACTAGCTAACATATCAATTCGTTGCATAAGCATTTGAATTTGTGTTTTTCATTTCAGCATTTTCGGCTTTCAAGGATGTCACTTCATCTTGTAACACATACATAGACGAAATAGGTCCTCCTTTATAGCGTTCTGGGATGCCATCCTCTCCACCTGTGCCGAATCGATATGTTGCACCTAAGTTAGCCATGCTAGTTCCTTCGCCTACAGTAAAACCTACATTAAACAAGAAGTTTTCGTTCGCAAAGTGAGCTAAGCCCAATGCTAATGCTTGTTGACTACCATAGGATCCGATGCCCCGCCATAATTTGAGATTTCCGCAATGGATCGTAACCCAATGGGTTCATAGCTGCCAATGCTGCGGAGTGTGCTCCTACTTGGTTAACACGTTGAGCTGTTTTTTCTACTACGTTACTGATTCTATTTGTCACTTCTTTTACTTGACCAACAGTGGCTGCATCAGTGTCTAATTCACCTGGAGCCACGTTAGTGATACGGTTACCTCCATTGCTTAAACCGTCTTTCGTCAAGCTTACAGATTGTTTAGGGTCACCAGTGCTTGGAGCGATCATTAGACCTGCACCGTCCATTTTTACAGAGCTTGCTACTTTAGGGTTTCCGTCTTTGTCTGTTACAATTTTACCAGCTTTATCTTTTTCATAGACATTGTATTCAGCACCATTCAAACCAGAAATCTTACCGTCTTTGATCGTTACTTTAGACACATTACCATCTTTATCTGTAGATGTTACGGAGAAACCTTTATCTCTGTCCATAGACATGGCAGTACCTTCTGCTGTAGGTTCTCCTTTTTTTCATTTACTGGAGCACCCGCTGTTAAACGGCCTTTTTTTGATATCTACCCTAGATTCTTTACCTTTTTCATCTTTGTATACTGTGGCCAATCCTTTATCATTGATCGTTGTAGTAGCCACTTTATTCGCTGTAGGAATGCCATCTTCACCTGCTGGAGCACCGAATACACCATCTTTCGCTATTACAGATTTAGCTGTTACGCTGCCTTTTTTTCAGCATTCAATACTACTTTCGTATCGCCGTCTTTTTTTACCTAACGTAATAGTTCCTTCCGGTCCATTTACTTCAATAGCTTTTGCATCTTTGCCTGTTGTAATAGTACCTTTAGTACCATCCATTTTTACGGTTTCAGGAGAATTTTCCTTACCTAACGTTACAGTTTTAGCTGTTACGCTACCGTTTTGACCATTGATACCTACTTGGTTATCACCAGTTCCTGCTGTGATACTTGCTTTGGTACCGTCAACAGCAACAGCGCTTGCACCTGTGCCTGCTGTGATACTTGCTTTCGTACCGTTAACAGCAACAGCATTCGCTCCTGTACCAGCTGTGATAGTACCGTCATCGCCATTTAAGGATACCGCTTTATCATCTTTACCTGCCGTTACTTTGTTAGCTTGTACTCCACCAGTTGTTGCATTAAGTTCAACAAATTTTTTGCCTTCTGGATTACCTACAGTCACTTTACCGTGTTCACCATCTAGCTTAACTTCATTATCGCCTTTACCAGCTGTTACACTACCATTTTTTTACCGTCGATTGTAACGGCTGTATTACCCTCTGATTTCCCGCTGTGATAGTGCTATCTACACCATTAACCCTTACATTAGGATGGTCTTTATCTGGTCCACCCAACTTAAGATCATCGCTCAATGTTGTATAGAATGTTTTAGCCCCATCTTCAGTTTTATAGGTAACAGTGATATTTTTATCACCTTTTACATTGACACCTTGTCCAGCATATTCTTTTGAGTTTCGCTATTCCTTCAGGGTCAAGATTTTCCATTTTTCAACTTTTCAAGTTCACCGTTCGTTGCATTATTAAGGGCACCAAAACGTTCATTGATAGTTGATAATGCGGCGCCTACATCATTCACAGTAACTTCGTTACCGCTTTTATCTTTTAATGTATATTCAGGTGCTTTGAAAGAACCATCAGCATTTACGCTTGCATTACCACCAAGAGCCTTAGCAATTTCATCTTTTGTTGTATGTAATTGGTTGCCAGTCACTGCGTCTTTAGATCCGGCAGCAATTTTTCCATCTTTCAAGTTGGATAATGTAGTTGGATTAGTGGTACCTTCTGGATTCACAACGCTAGCTTTTAGGTTATCTCCTTCTACAGGTTTAGCGGCACCTATTTTATTACCATCTTCACCTACGTCTTTCGCCAAGTAGTATTTACCATCATTGGCTTTTACTAAACGTTTGCCATCCGCATCAGTGTATACAACAGAACCGAGCTTCCCCATTACGCAATGCATTCACTTTATCTGTTAATGTTTTGCCATTCAAGCCATCTTGACCAGTTAAACCAGTGTCTTTTGCTGTACCATTCGCACCATCACGTCCATCAGCGGTTGTATCACCAAGCTTAGCAATTTTAGCTAAATCTTCTTTTTACCTTAGCAGATAAACCAACTGTGATTGTATCACCTTTCGCTGTTGTTGTGATTTCATCTGTGGCACCTTTTACTTTTTAATGTTTTATCTTTTTAAGTTCAAGGACAATTTATTGACACTGTTGTCATCGTCGTCAGATGCCTCTGTACCTTTATCATCGATTGTTGTGTCGCCGACGAATGACAATGTTGTATTAGCACCTAACTCAGTTTTTAAAGGTCGCTAATTTACCCGCCATAGAATCATTTGTTACTACGTTATCGGTGATATTTTTTTCAATCTTAGCGATTTTCTCGCCTTGTGCCGTGATTTTTCCGCCTTGCTCAGCAACTGTGTTACCGATACCTTCAACTTTAGTTGTTAATTTACCAAGATCTTCTTTGGCTTTATTAGCCGTTTTTTTCAACACCTTCCACTTTTTGTTGTTAACCCGCTAAGCCATCTTTATTTTCTTTAACACCGACTTTTTAATGTAGTGATATCACCTTCAGCAGTAGTTACTTTGCCACTAACTCTTCTAATTTAGCTTTGGATGCTACACCTTTGATCACAACATTTTCGCTTGAAACTTCAGCATTTTCGCCATTCGCTTTTTTCAACGTTACATTGCCATCACCATCTACTTCATATTCGCCTTTGACAACATGCAATTCAGCCGTTTTATCAAGTTTACCGCTTTTAAATCATTCACCCCTGTATCAGAGGTCGCTTTAGCAGCGTCTACAGCTTTTTTAATTGCTTTTTGCTTGCTCATCTTTTACAGTATCAAGTTTTTTTGATTTAATTGATCTTCGTCAACTTTATTGCTTAATCGACGACCATTTTATCAAGGGCGTGCATCTACTTTACCGACCAAAACGTCTTTCAATTGGTCAAAAGTCTGCTTTTATCTACTTTTTCGCCAATGCAGTATTCAGATCTGCAGTACTTGCTTTTTCGCCAATTCTGCATTCACTTCATCAATTTTTGACGTCAAATCAAATCGCATTCGCTTTTTTTACCTACTTCTGTTTTTAAATTATCTAATGCAGTTTTGCTTTGCTAAACCAGTAATTGTTACTGCTTCATCAGATTTCACAGTGCCTGTGCCATCTGCTTTGTTCAACGTAACATTACCGTCAGTATCTACAGCGTAAGAACCTTTTTTTCACATGTAATTCAGCTGTTTTATCTAATTTTTGTACTTCCTAAATTGGTAATATCCGAAGCATTGGCTTTTTTTGCTAATTCTTCATTTAATTTTGCTGTGCTTACTTTTATCAGCTAAGGCTTCTTTTTACTATACCGACTGTTACCAATTTATTCGCATCGTCAGACTTAGTCACATCAGTCGCTAGGTTAGGGGTTACACTGACTTTTGCCATCTGCTCCTGTAGTGATAGAGATTGCATCAGTATTACCACTTGCAATAGAACTTACTTCACTCTTAGATGCGATTGTTACGGCATTTCCATCTGCTGTTAATGTAATGTTTTTACCAGCTACAAATTTTTACTTTATGTAATTCTTTTTTTCTAATTTAGCTCTTTCATTCGCATCCGTAACTGATGCAGGTACACTTGTAGTCGGCACTACATCTGTAGATGTACTTCCATTGACAACTGTGAAAGTACTTACCGTTTCATTTCTTAGAGCTTTCAATTGTTTTACATTCACTGCATCATAATCATTAGAGCCACTCGCTAAGCCTACGATACGACGAAGAATTGTTCCTGTATCATTACTTCCATCTGCATTCTTATCATTACGTTTGTTACCGATAGCAACGACACCATTGGAAGTATTATTCACAGCATCTTTTGTCAAGTATCCTGTGGTAGCGCACCATCAACTGCTGTTGTAGTTGAACCTTCCCCTAATGCTACGGAATGAGCCAATGCAGAATTAGCATTTCTACCGATGGCAATGGCAGATGCCTCAGATGCTTTTTGCCGTATTACCAAGGGCGATTGTACTATGACCAGATGCTGATGTACCATTGGAACCAATGCCGATACCACTTTGACCCGTTACGCTAGACATGTAACCAATCGCAACAGCACCACCGAGCATCAGGACCAACTGACATATTAGAGCCGATACCTACAGATTGATTACCTAATACGTTAGTAATATAACCGATTGCCGTAGTACCATCTTGTTTGGAATTTACTTGGAAACCAATGCCTACCGCTTTATTTCCTTCTACTTTCACTTGGCTACCAATTGCTGTGGCCCCATGTTGTTTTGCTAATACATCAGTACCGATAGCCGTTGTAGCTACCCCAGTGGCAAACGCAGTAGAACCCATAGCAATGGCATTGCCACTATTGGCTACAGTTTTTGGAACCAATCGCAATGGATTGTGTACCGGATGCTGTTGGAGCTTCTGCTGCATCATCACCAGCACTACCGATAGCAATGGATTGCACGCCAGTAGCAGACGCATTTTTACCAGTAGCTACTGCACCTACTGCGGTTGCACTAGCACCATTACCAGCTGCCAGAGCACTATCTTGTGTCGCTTCACTGGATTTACCTACTGCTGTAGCATTAGCACCTGAAGCTTTAGATTGATCACCCACTGCTACCGTACTATCTGCCGTTGCTTGTGCTTTGTTACCATAGGCAACTGTCGCTGTTCCACTAGCGTTAGATTCGTTACCAATACTAATGGCTGTATCCTTCGTAGCATTTACTTTGTTACCAATAGCAATGGCAGACAGCGCTGTCGTCACCGCTTCATTACCGATGGCCACGCCTCTTTCACCTGTAACAGCGCGACTCAAACGACCAATGGCGATAGAACTTTGCATGCCTGCTTCCGCCCGAGTACCGATGGCAACACTATCATTACCGGAAGCGACAACTGTGCCATATCGTGCGCCTGATCCTATGGCCACAGCATTATCTGCGGACGCCTTAACGCCAAATCCAGAGAGCTACGGCAAACCGTCGCGTCACTTCAATATCTTTACCAAGGCCGGTAGAACTATCATTGCTGACCTTTACATTCTCCCCTATTGCCAAGGCCGCTCCATTTGATGCAGTCCCTTCTGGAATGGCAGCTTGTACCGTTGCTACTTGTGCACCTACTGTCAATGCTGCCAATACACTAGCTACCACAATTTTTCTTTTTACCTGTCGTATTTTTGCTACTTCAGATACTACAATGTAGCATTGCTTGGATTTACTCCAAATCACTTTAAAGATTTTGTTCATCTCATACATCCCCCTTACGCTAACAACTACTTCACCGGTTATACTATACAAGAGTAAAAAGTCATCCCAACCAACTCCCTAGCGTACCCTATGATTATGTTTTTGAATGACTTCGATTTACTTCAATTTGTATAATACATGCATTATGTTATAACTTAATTATAAACCTCTAAAAATCTAATTTTTCTATAGAATGTTTTTCAAATGCATATATCAATTTGTTATAGTTAGGGACTATATATGAGTGTAGGTCATGTTAACAATGCAAAATGGACACCCAGCCTTTCGACTGAGTGTCCATTTCGTTACATCATAGGATGCATTAGTTCTTCAGTAGAACTAGTTTACCTATGCCATATTATTTTAGTTTCGCTTCTAACATAGCGATACGTTCCATCAACATATCAATTTTGTTGCCGTACTCTGCATCTTTACGTGCATTTTCTGCTTTCAATGCGGAGATTTCATCTTGCATTACATATACAGAAGAGATCGGACCACCTTTGTAACGTTCTGGAATTGTATCATCGCCAGTACCGAAACGGTATGTAGCACCTACATTTGCCATGCTTTTACCTTCGCCCATTGTAAAAGCCTACATTGAACATGAAGTTTTCGTTTGCATAGTGCGCTAGCCTAATGCCAATGCTTGGTTAGATCCGTAGGAGCCAATACCGCCATGATTTGTGATTTATGTGCTGGATCAAATCCCAATGGGTTCATCGCTGATAACGCCGATGCATGTGCCCTCTACTTGATCAATACGTTGAGATGTTCTTTCTAATACACGACCAATCTTAGCTGTTGTTTGAGAAATTACATCATTCACTTGACCCACGGTAGCTACATCAGTAGCATCTTTACCGACTCCTACATTGGTAATACGGTTACCACCGTTGTTTAAGCCATCTGCTGTTAATTGTACTGCCGGTTTTGTCAATGCCTTTTAGCGGGCGTAATAGTAACTCCGTACCATCTACTTTCGTAGTTGCCACTAATGTAGATTTACCATCCACATCCATATAATGATCATAGGATGTAGAGCCTTTACCCATCTTAACATCTTTTGCTAACTTCACGGTCATCGTAGCTGGGGTTATCGCAGTAGCTTCGTTAATTCTACTCCGATATTGCTATCTAACAGTTCGCCTGTAGCACCACCCTGATCGCCAATGTATCGCCTAAGCCAACAGTCGCTTTTTACCTTGTGTATCCGCTTCGTACACACGTCCTTTACTGATAGTATCAGATAGGTCTTTTTACTTGACCTTGTGTCGCAGACTACACCACGATTCTTAGCCGCCGCAGATGTTGGTTCTTTTTGTGCCACTTCTGCAGTAGCTACCTCTGTCGGATTCCATGTCGTATTTGTTAGACCAGATACTTTACCATCTTTGATTTCTACAGAACCAACTTTTGTAGTATCACCCATTTTTACTGTGAAAGTTTTACCGCCTGTCGTTTTTGTTAGGTGCTTCTGTCACAACAATGCCATTTTCACCAACTACACTCACTAATTTAGTAATATTTGCTTTGCCTGTGTCCGATAAATTATCTAAATCTTTCGTTGCAGAGTTTCCTTTTTAGATTTTTGGATATCTTTTGTAACTTGTGTAATGGCAGATGTATTGTTAGCAATGGCTTGCTTTGTTGTCAGCAATGCCTTGTTTATTGTCAGCAATACTTTGTTTATTGTCAGCGATGCCTTTGTTTATTCTCCGCTATCGCTATTTCGTTAACACCGACCTTGCCTTCTACCGTATTCAAACGAGTTTCAAGCCCTCGCTACTTTTGCCAATGGCAGTTTTTGCCGTGTCAGATAAATCGACTGTGTACGCACGAACTTTTGTTGTTTCATCTAGGGTTCCACCAGATACAGTCACTACATCACTACCGCCGTGATTGTCGTATCATTCGCATCTACTGTGTACTTGGTTACACCCGTGTTGTATCGTCAGTTGTTACTGTTGCATTTTTGCCTGCTACTACTTTTTACTGCGGACTGCGCGACTGTTTTTGCTAATTCTGTTACTTTCGCTTCACCAGTTTTAGACAAGTTCGATAAGTCTTTATTGGTCGCGTTATCAATAGCTTTACGTGTATCTTCATGTAAGCCAATATTTACAACACCATTATCAGCTACTGAAATAGCGATACCAGATTTCGTAGTTTCAGCATCTGTGCCTGTTGCTCGGCGTCGCTGTAGTACCTTCTGTCGGCGGAGTTGCAATTGTACCTGTGCCTCGCTACAAACGTGAAACCTGTCGCTAATTTTACAGTTTTAGATTCTGTACCTACCCCCGCTTTATAGGCGATGTCTGCATCTAAACTTTTCACTTTAACCTTTGCATTACCAAAGTCTATTGTTCCAGGGTCTGCTTCTTTACCAGCTTCCGCTGCTACTTGGTGTAATGGTAATTTTATTATCGCCATTTTTTTAATCACAAGGTCTGTGTTGCCATCGCCAGCAATTTCAGTAATACCAGATAATTTTGCATTCAAGTTGAACTTGTATGGATCCGCAGTTGTACCGCACCGCTTTTGTAATGTTTGTACCATTATCAAATGCATCTTTTGCAACAGATACTTTGTAATTAGTGATACCTGTTTCTGTTGCGTCATCTTTTAGTAACAGTTACATTAGTAGAATCACTAGTCACTTTAATGGTTGCTGTGGCTGCTGCTTTTGCTAAATCTTTTACAGCCGTTTTTCCAGTATCACTTAGGTTAGATAAATCTTTATTCGCTGCATTGTCAATCGCTTCACGTGTTGCTTTGTTCAAGCCAAATGTTACTAAGCCATCTGTTCCTGTTGTAATCGCAAGTCCGACTTTTGGTACATCTGTATCTCGCCGCTGTATCAGATGCTCGCTCAGAAGTTGAAACCTTTGCTAGCGCTACTGTAGGTGCAGTAGCTTCTTCGGCGCCATTCGCACGATATTTAATAGGAGTAGTACCCAAATCAGATACATTTGCTTTTTTACTTAAAGCAGTATTTACTGTACCCGCTGTTACTAATTTACCTGCTTGGTTTGTATCTGTTAGATCTGTAGCCACATTTGGTGTAATTGTTACTCCACCATTCGCATCTACTGTAGATACAGTTAATGCTGTTGTATCACCACTTGTAATAGATTTCACACCTACGTTTGCGCTTACAGTAATCGTACCATTGCTGTTTGCTAACGTTACGTTGTCGCCTCGTCGCAAATGTCACTTTTACGAACTGCATCGCTTGTTACATCTGTGGCAGTCGTCGCAAAGACTTGTCTTGATAGCAATATCTGTTTTTCTTGCCATCTACATATTGTTTAGTAGCTACATCGTCATTATCTGTTGGGTGTCCCTACATTTGTAATTTTCATGCTACCAGCATTGATACCTGCATTACCAATAGTGACTGTTTTTGTATCTGCCCCTTTTTACATTGGAGATTGTTACACCCTCTGCACCCATAGTCATAGTAGTACCTGCTGCATTCGCTGCTCCTGTACCATTTGTGATAGAAGTAATGCCAGTCAATGCCGCATTCAAGTTGAACTTGTATGGGTCCGCAGTTGTACCTGTTCCTGCTTTTGTGATGTTTGTACCATTATCAAATACATCTTTTGCAACAGATACTTTGTAATTAGTGATACCTGTTTCTGTTGTGTCATCTTTAGTAACAGTTACATTAGTAGAATCACTAGTCACTTTAATGGTCTGCTGTGGTCTTTGCTTTTGCTAAATCTTTGACAGCCGTTTTTTTCCAGTATCACTTAGGTTAGATAAATCTTTATTCGCTGCATTGTCGATCGCCGCACGTGTTGCTTTGTTCAAGCCAAATGTTACTAAGCCATCTGTGCCTGTTGTAATAGCAAGACCAGCTTTTGGTACATCTGTATCTGCTGCTGTATCAGATGCTGCTGTGAAGTTGAAACCTTTGCTAAGCGCTACTGTAGGTGCAGTAGCTTCTTCGGCGCCATTCGCACGGTATTTAATAGGCGTATTACCTAATTGTGTCTTATCTACTTTTCCGTCAAGTGCTGTGTTGAATGTACTTGTGTTTACTTTTCCAGAAAGTGCGGTATTTACTGTACCTGCTGTTACTAATTTACCTGCTTGGTTTTGTATCTGTTACATCTGTAGCCACATTTGGTGTAATTGTTACTCCACCATTCGCATCTACTGTAGATACTGTTAATGCTGTTGTATCACCGCTTGTAATAGATTTTACACCTACGTTTGCATTTACAGTAATAGTACCGTTATTGTTTGCTAACGTTACATTGTCGCCCTGCTTCTAACGTCACTTTACGAACTGTATCGCTTGTCACATCTGTAGCATCCGCTGTAGCACTTGTTTTGATGGCAATATTTGTTTTGTTGTCATCTACATATTGTTTATTCGCTGCATCCCCATTATCTGTTGGTGTTGCTACATTTGTAATTTTCATGCTACCAGCATTGATACCTGCATTACCAATAGTGACTGTTTTTGTATCTGCCCCTTTTACATTGGAGATTGTTACGCCATCTGCACCTACGGTCATAGTAGTGCCTGCTGCATTCGCTGCTCCCGTACCATTTGTGATAGAGGTAATGCCAGTCAATGCTGCATTTACAGTTGAACTTGTATGGATCCGCAGTTGTACCTGTTCCTGCTTTTGTAATGTTTGTACCATTATCAAATGCATCTTTTGCAACAGATACTTTTGTAATTAGTGATACCTGTTTCTGTTGTGTCATCTTTAGTAACAGTTACATTAGTAGAATCACTAGTCACTTTAATGGCTGCTGTGGCTGCTGCTTTTGCTAAATCTTTGACAGCCGTTTTTCCAGTATCACTTAGGTTAGATAAATCTTTATTTGCTGCATTATCGATCGCCGCACGTGTTGCTTTGTTCAAGCCAAATGTTACTAAACCATCTGTACCTGTTGTAATAGCAAGTCCAGCTTTTGGCACATCTGTATCGGTTGCTGTATCGGACGCTGCGGTGAAGTTGAACCCTTTGCTAAGTGCTACTGTAGGTGCACTAGCTTCTTCGGCACCATTCGCACGATATTTAATAGGGAGTATTTCCTAATTGTGTCTTATCTACTTTGTCAGCAAGTGCTGTATTTACTGTACCCGCTGTTACTAATTTACCTTCTTGGTTTGTATCTGTTACATCTGTAGCCACATTTGGTGTAATTGTTACTCCACCATCTCGCATCTACTGTAGATACAGTTAACGCTGTTGTATCGCCACTTGTAATAGACTTCACGCCTACATTAGCTTTAATTTTACAGTGCCGCGTTATTTTCAAGTGTACATTGTCGCCCTGCTTCTAACGTCACTTTACGAACTGTATCGCTTGTCACATCTGTAGTAGTTGCTGTAGCACTTGTTTTTGATGGCAATATTTGTTTTGTTGTCATCTACATATTTTTATTCGTCGCATCCCCATTATCTGTTGGTGTTGCTACATTTGTAATTTTCATGCTACCGAAAGCATCGATACTGCATTACCAATAGTGACTGTTTTTTTGTATCTGCCCCTTTTTACATTGGAGATTGTTACACCATCTGCACCCACAGTCATAGTAGTGCCTGCTTTGCATTCGCTGCTCCTGTACCATTTGTGATAGAGGTAATGCCAGTCAATGTCGCATTTAAGTTGAACTTGTATGGATCCGCAGTTGTACCTGTTCCCTGCTTTTGTAATGTTTGTACCATTATCAAAAATGCATCTTTTTGCAACAGATACTTTGTAATTAGTGATACCTGTTTTCTGTTGTGTCATCTTTAGTAACAGTTACATTAGTAGAATCACTAGTCACTTTAATGGGCTGCTGTGGTGCTGCTTTTTTTGCTAAATCTTTGACAGCCGTTTTTCCAGTATCACTTAGGTTAGATAAATCTTTATTCTCTGCATTGTCGATTGTCGCACGTGTTGCTTTTGTTCAGCCAAAATGTTAGCTAAAGCCATCTGTTCCCTGTTGTAATAGCAAGTCCGACTTTTTGGCACATCTGTATCCGCTGCTGTATCGGATGTCTGCGGTGAGATTGAACCCTTTGCTAAGTGCTACTGTAGGTGCACTAGCTTCTTCGGCACCATTCGCACGATATTTAATAGGAGTATTTCCTAATTGTGTCTTATCTACTTTGTCAGCAAGTGCTGTATTTACTGTACCCGCTGTTACTAATTTACACCTTGGTTTGTATCTGTTACATCTGTAGCCACATTTGGTGTAATTGTTACTCCACCATTCGCATCTACTGTAGATACAGTTAACGCTGTTGTATCGCCACTTGTAATAGACTTCACGCCTACATTAGCTTTAATTTTTACAGTGCCAGCGTTATTTTCAAGTGTAATATTGTCGCCTGCTTCTAACGTCACTTTACGAACTGTATCGCTTGTCACATCTGTAGCAGCTGCTGTAGCACTTGTTTTGATGGCAATATTTGTTTTGTTGTCATCTACATATTTTTTATTCGCTGCATCCCCATTATCTGTTGGTGTTGCTACATTTGTAACTTTCATGCTACCGGCATTGATACCTGCATTACCAATAGTGACTGTTTTTGTATCTGCCCCTTTTACATTGGAGATTGTTACACCATCTGCACCTACGGTCATAGTAGTGCCTGCTGTATTCGCTGCTCCTGTACCATTTGTGATAGAGGTAATGCCAGTTAATGCCGCATTCAAGTTGAACTTGTATGGATTCGCCGTTGTACCTGCACCTGTTTTTGTGATGTTTGTACCGTTATCAAATACATCTTTTGCTACAGATACTTTGTAGTTAGTTACACCTGTTTCTGTAGTGGTATCTTTAGTAACGGTTACATTAGTTGAATCACTTGTCACTTTAACCGCTACTGCAGCTGCTGCTTTAGCTAACGTTGCTACTTTATTTTCTCCAGTTGTAGACAAGTTAGATAAATCTTTATTCGCTGCATTGTCGATCGCCGCACGTGTTGCTTTGTTCAAGCCAAATGTTACTAATCCATCTGTACCTGTAGTGATTGCAAGACCAGCTTTTGGTACATCTGTAGTTGCTACTGTATCGGATGCTGCAGTGAAATTGAAACCTTTGCTAAGCGCTACTGTAGGTGCAGTAGCTTCTGTTGCACCATTCGCACGATATTTAATAGGAGTATTTCCTAATTGTGTCTTATCTACTTTGTTAGCAAGTGCTGTATTAACGGTTCCCGCTGTTACTAATTTACCCTGCATCTCCATTAGCTGATAAGTTAGTTGCGATATTTGGTGTAATTGTCACTGCACCATTCGCATCTACTGTAGATACAGTTAACGCTGTTGTATTACCGCTTGTGATAGACTTCACGCCTACATTCGCTTTAATTTTTTTACAGTGCCGCGTTATTTTTCAAGAGTGATATTGTCACCGCTTCTAGGACTACACGTTTTTCGTTTCCCCTGTTACAGTTTTTGCCGTTACATCTGTAGCATTTGCATCGCTCGCATTTTTAATTTGTAACAACCATTCGTTGGCTTGTACAGCTTTCAACTGTTTTACGTTAACAGCATCTAAATCATTAGTACCACCGCTACGTTAATAATACGACGTGTAATATTTTTGCCACCCGTTGTATTACCGATAGATACTACACCATTACCACTATTGTTTACAGTATCACCAGTTAAGTAAGATGTACCATTCTGTACCATCATCTTCTACAGACTTAGATCCTTCACCTAATACGACGGAGTGAGCCAAGTCAGATTGTGCCTGCTAAACCAAGTACAGTGGATGAGTTTCCGTATGCTTTGGCACCAAAACCAATAGCAATAGTCGCTGTTGTTTTATTACCCGTCGCTGAAATACCTTTACCCGCTCCACCACGTGTGGCTTGACCAACGTATGAATCTGTACCGATAGCAATGGAGTTTTCACCATTAACTGCAGCATAAGAACCTAATGCCAATGTATTTTCACCATGACCAAATGTAGATTGACCCTAAGGCGATTGCCTGATTACCATTAGCTACTGCACTGCTACCTAATGCGACAGAACTAGGTCCAATACTGTTGGCCCATTGTCCAAGCGCAACGGAGTTAGCTCCACGGGCCCCTTCATTATCATAGTTACCCATAAGAGTGATATTAGATGTAGTTGCCGGTGTCGTAACACTACCATCCGTTCCTGTCACTGCCGGGCTCCCGATAGTCCATGTTTTTATCTGGATAATTTGCTTTTTGTACGATTTCTTTCGCCCCATTAATGGACAAGAATTTTTTTGCACAGATTTTTGTTTCTAATGCTTTCAACTGTTTAACGTTAACAGCATCTGTATCGTTTGTACCACCGCTACGTTGATAATACGACGTGTTACATTTGAATCTGCATTACCGATGGACACCACACCATTACCGGCATTATTAACAGCATCATTTGTCAAAGTAAGCTGTTGTATTCGTATTGTCTCCTTCCTTCGACAAGGAAGATTCACCCAATACAACGGAGTGTAAGCTATCTGCTTGAGCTTGTTTACCCAAAGATACAGATGCATTACCATATGTTTTTCGCATTGAAACCAATGGCAACCGCAAATGTTGTTTTATCTCCGGTTTCTGATACACCTTTTTCATTTGCACCACGAGACACTTTACCTACAAAATGTATCGGTACCGATGGCAAGGGAGTTTTCCCCATGAACAGAAGCATAGGAACCAAGGGCTAATGTATTTTCCCCATTCGCAAAGGTAGCTTGACCTAATGCAATCGCTTGCATACCATTACTTACGGCACGACCACCCAAGGCTACAGAACGAGCACCAATACCATTCGCCCAAGGACCAACGGCTACAGCCCGCTCACCTACGGCCGCTTCATTGTTAAAGTTACCTTTTAACGTTAGTGTAGTAGCAGGTGTACCAGTCGATGTACCAGATGCCGGGCACTCTTTCGGAGTAAGTGTCCATGTTTCATCAGCAAAATCTCTTTGCCGTTTTATTCGTTGCACCGAGACACTGCCAAGAAACGTGTACGAGTTTCCTTTTCCAAAGCTTTTAACTGCTTAATGTTAACAGCATCAAAGTCCTCAGTACCACTAGCCACGCCTACAATACGACGCGTTATCGTACCAGCATCTGTTGCTTTATGTTTATTACCTACAGAAATAACACCATTACCAGAGTTATTCACTGATTCATTTGTTAAATAACTTGTTGTGTTTGCACTATCTGCTGCTAATGCCTCAGAGCCAGTACCTAATGCCACACTGTGACTAGATTCATCTACTTTAGAGAAACGACCAATAGCCACACCATTTGTAGACAAGGATTGTGCTCCCGTACCAATTGCTACAGCATCATTAGCACCTGCTATAGTCCATCTTGTACTTACACCACTAGAACCAATTGCCACGCCATTTTGTGCTGTTGTTTTTGCTTGATAACCAATCGCTTGAGAGTAAGCGACCAGCTTCTACCTCTTTACCAACAGCAGTTGCATGCAAAGCTGTTGCTTTTACTATTTGGACCAACTGCTACTGCAGCACCTCCAGATACAGTACCTTCCGGAATAGTGGCTTGCACATTTACTACTGTCATTTCAGATCCTACTGCTAAGGCTGCTAATACACTAGCTACAACAATTTTCTTTTTACCAGAATGATTTTTAGCCACTTCGGATACAACTACATAACATTGTTTTGCCTTGCTCCAAACTACTTTAAAAATCTTGTTCATTGTGACGATTCCTCCTATATGTCTAACAATTCAACTACTTTGTACATCCTAACAACTATAAAAACTATATACTTTGATTTCCACACTATATGTATATGAATTAGCAATAATAAATGCTTATGCATCTCATTAGGCGGCATCTAACTTTCGCCTGTCATACAAGATGAATAAGCATTTATTAACATGCAGTAACACGAATTATTAACTTTTACGCATGTTCTTCTATTCATATCTTTTAGATTTGCTTATTATACAAGATTTTCATGAAAGAAACATGAAGAATTCAGTATTTCCACTATATACATAGTTCATAATATATTATACATCGATTGCTGCCAACCCTAATACCCCCTATTACACTTATTGTTAAACTTCAGTCTAAATTCATAATCCGTATAATTATATACAAAATGGACACCCAACCTTTCGACTGAGTGTCCATTTTTGTCATACTCTAAGGCATTCACCTCATGTATGGTGTATTATTTTTGCTTCCACAGTTTGTTACACGTTCGATAAGCATTTTTAATTTGTGCTTTCATTTCCTCATTCTCTGCCTCTTTTTTTAGCATTCTCCGCATCTTTGCGAGCATTTTCAGCTTTCAGAGCGGTGATTTCATCTTGCATTACATACACAGAAGAAATTGGACCACCTTTGTAACGTTCTGGGATCATGCTGTCTTCGCCGCCAAATCGGTACGTCATACCTGCATTCACCATGTTTTCACCATTGCCTACGCTGAGCCCTACGTTAAATAGAGTATCTTCGTTAGCATAGTGAGCAACGCCGAGTGCCAGTGCACTGTTACCTTTATAAGCGCCGTATCCGGCCCATGACTTGAGATTTTTTTGAGAGGATCATAGCTCAACGGATTCATCGTCGCTAGTCGCCATCGCGATGAGCCCCAGTTTGGTTCACCTGACGGCTTACCGTGCTGGTTCGCCGCCACCACTTGACCAAGGGTCGCCGCATCATCTGCTGCTGTACCTGGTCCTACATGATGAATCGCATTGCCACCGTTATCCAATCCATCTGCCGTTAAGCTAACTGATGGTTTGTTCAATCCTTTCACTGGAGCAATCGTTATTCCTTCTCCATTCACAGTGGTAGTGACAATGGAAATCGGATTGCCCTTTTTGTCTGTTTGGTATTTCACAGTTCCATCTGCGTTCTTAGCGATGTCCTTCGTACCATCTGGTTTTGTGATTACCTCAGGCAAGTAATAATTGTAGGACGTAGAACCATCTTTCATTTGTACATTTTTGCCAAGCGTACTGTCATAGTAGGCGGTGTTTTGTCGTTAGCTGAAGTTAATTCTACACCAATATTGTGGTCTGTTAGTGCACCCGTAGCTCCACCTTTAATCGCTAACGTATCTCCTAATGCCACTGTAGTAGATGCTACACCAGTATCAGTTGCAAAGACACGACCCTTTTGTAACATGTCAGACACATCTTTCATTTGGCCTTGTGTAGCCGCTTTACCGCGATCTGCATCCGTCACTTTCGCTGGATCCCACTTCGTATTCGTCAAGCCAGACACTGTACCATCTTTAATCATCACAGTGGATGTTACCGTACCATCCGGTTGTTTTGTCGTTACAGTGACACCTTCAGGGGTTACCGCCGTATTTGTTGTATTAGCATCACCCGCTTGAATCGTGTTTGTGTTCACTACATTGATCGTAGCATTTGGCGCCGTAATAGTGCCTGTTGTGCCATCCAAAGTGATTTGTTTAGTTCCTTGACCAAAGGTAACCTTATCATTCAGTTTCGCTGTGAAAGTTTTCACTCGTGATGTTGCATCTATTTCTGGTGTTACAGTAATGCCATTGGTACCTACTACATTCACTAAACCTGTTACTACATCTTTACCGCATTGGTCAAGTTACTCAAATCTTTTTGTCGCTGAGTTGCCTTGTAATGCTTGAATGGCTTGGGCATTCTTGCCAATGTTAGTAGTATTATTCGCAATATTCGATGTGTTAGTTGCAATGTTACCTGTATTCGTAGCTATATTTTTGTATTAGTAGCTATATTGCCAGAGTAGTTGCAATATTCTTAGTGTTCGTAGCGATATTACCCCGCATTAGTTGCAATATTAGTTGTATTTGTTTTGATATTACCGCATTAGTAGCGATATCTCCGCATTTTTGCAATATTTGTTGCGTTTGTTTTGATATTGCTCGCGTTAGTTGCAATATCTCCCTGCATTTTTGCAATATTTCCGCGTTCGTAACGATATCTGCTTTAGCTTTTGTCATATCCCCTTGTAACGTCGTGATATTTCCTTCCGCTGTGGTTAAACGAGTATCGATACCGCAATTTTTATTGATTTCCGCTTTCGCTGCATCCGTTAAATCTACTGTGTATTCTCGTTCTCCTTTAGCATTTAGATCGCCACCTGTTACAGATACGCGCCACCTGTAGTCGCTTTCACAGTGGTATCTCGACCATTCACGGTATACGTTGTGACATTATCTTTCGTTTCTGTACCAATCGTTACGATTGTTGCCAGCGCTACCTTAACTGCTCCTTGTGCTGCATCGGTAATTGCTTTTTTACCTGCTGTAGTCAAGTTACTCAAGTCTTGGTTCGCTGCATTGTCGATAGCGCTACGCGTATCACTATCTAAACCGATATTTACCACGCCATCAACGTCTGTGGAAATAGCAATACCTTTTTTTAGTCGCCACTCCATCTGTCGTCACTGTTGGGCTAGTTGCAGTAGTTGTAGCTCCTGTTGGATTTGTGCCATCTGCTGCTGGAGCTTTAGGTGCTACTGTACCAGTGCCCGCTACGAAGTTGAATCCGTCTGCTAATTTAACAGAGTTTGCGTTTGCTTTTTTTCTGCATTGTTCGCACGGTATTTGATAGATGTATCTAAGTTTTTCGCCACCACATTGCTGTCACCGAAGTCTACGGTAGCTGGTTTTAGTCGGTGTAGTTTCATCTCCTGTATCAGGATCATTTACAGCTGGTTTTTTGTGGTTTCAACGTGATCGTTGCATCACCATTTTTAATAACTAAACTATCTGAGCCATTACCAGATATACCTTTCATGTTACCAAGGTTTTTCTGCCAATTTCACATCGAATCCATCACCTGCGGATTTTTTTCACTACATCAATGTTGTTTTGTAGCTGTTGCTTCACGTTTGAAATTCTCAGCACCTTTCACTTTTTAAAGTTTCACCCAAGTTACAGGGTGTACTTTATCTGTGTCAGCGACGTCTTTATTACCGTAGAAGTCTCAAGCCTTTTTGTAGATAAGGCAGAGTTTGCATTGTTGATACGAGTATCTAATTTAGAAATCGCATCACCTACATTTTTAACAGGTTCAGTCCCATTAGTACCATCATCTTTTGTGATGTTGTACGTAGGGACCTGTGAAAAGAACCGTCACTGTTCACTTTGGAATCACCGCCAAGTGCTGTGGCTAGGGTCAGATTTCACGGTGTGTAATTGACCACCGTTCACAGCTTCTTTAGAGTTGGCTACTACTTGCCATCTGCAATGTTAGATAAAGTCGTAGGAGCTTTTGTATCTCCATTACCATTCACCACACGTGCTTGTGGGTTGTCTACTGCTTGCGGTTCTTTGTTATTATTTTCCACTGCAGTTTTTACAGTACCGTCAGCTTTTACTTCCTCAGCTTTGTAGTACTTGCCATCTTTTGCTTTTACAACACGGTCCCCAGCTTCGTTAGTGTATACCACAGAACCGGCTTCGCCATTACGTAAAGCATTTACTTTGTCATTTAATGTGGCATTGTTTAAAACCATCTGCACCAGTTAAGCCTTTCGATCCAGATACGCCATCTTTGCCATCACGGCCGTTAGATGCTGTATCGCCAACTTTAGCTAGTTGGTCTTTCACAGCTTGTGCCAATTCAACAGTAATTGTGTCACCTTTTGCTGTCGTAACAATGTTTGTATTATCTCCATGAACATGTAATGTACCCTTTGCTAAGGATAAGCTCTCACTTTTTCTGTAGCTTGATCCTGTGCATCTTTTGTCACATTACCAAAGAAAGTTCAATGTCGCGTTATTTGTTAAAGTTTCACCTAACTTATTGATAGCGTTATCTACGTATTGTTTATTCGTCGCATCGCCATCATTTTTAGCTTCTCCTACATTCGTGATATTCATGTTACCGAGATTAATGCCATCTTTACCGATAGTGACCGTTTTTGTTTCACCTGTGGTCGCACTCGCTACTGGAGCTTGCGTATTCGTAATCGTTACGCCGTCTGCACCAATAGTGATTTTTGCTACCGGTTTATTATCTGCATCGGCATTCGTGATAGATGTGATATTTTTCAAATCACTAGCTAATTTTACATTCAATGTAGTCGCATCGGTAGCATCTTTTTTTCACCGTGATATTGTTTTGTCCATGGATATTTAAAGTTTCTCCTAATTTACGAGTCACTGTATCTGCTGTCGCATCATCACCAGCAAACGTCATACCACCATCTACTAAGTTAGTAATTCTAGTACCTAAATTAGTAATTGCTGTATTTTGACCTTGGTTGGCTGCATTCAATTTTTCAATAGCATCTTTCAAGGTAGTTGCATTTTCACTAGTACCGTCTGCTTTTGGTAATATTGAAAATTGGTCCTGTTACAGTACCATTTTCTGCAATCGTTGTGCCACCAATGACAGATGCTGGTTACCTACCGCGCTAATTTTCCTTTCGTAGCATCAGATAAGTCTAATGTATACGTACGAACTCGATCTGTAGTACCTAAGTCACCACCAGAAATAGCCAATCCATCACCTGTAATGGCTACTTTTGTATCATTTGCATTGACTTTGTAAGTCGTTACACCTTCCGTTGTAGTTACATCTGTATCCACCGTTGAATTGATACCGGGTGCCACTTTAACTACTTCTTTCGCGATCGCTTTTGCTAAGTTAGTAATTTTTATTATTACCGAAAGATCAGATAAATTGCTCAAGTTTTTTTATCGGTCTGCATTGTCTACTTTACTACGAGTATCTTTATCTAAGCCAAATGTAACTTTACCATCATCTTCTGCTGTAATCGCTAAACCAGATTTAGGACCATCTTCAGTTGTAGTTGCTACGTCGCTTGCTACAAAATTTAATCCTTTTTGCAGTTTTACAGATTTTTGCTTCTGTATCTGGTGCACTATTCGCACGATATGTAATAGATGCATCTAAGTTAGAAGCTACTAGTTTCGTATCTCCGAAATCGATACTACCTTTGTTTCCATCTTTAGGTGCTTTTACAGTAACCGTAGTATCGCCATTTTTTTGATCACCAAATCAGTTTTACCATCACCGGCGATTTCTTTGATGTTCGCAAGGTTTTCTGCCAATTTCACATCGAAGCCATCACCGGCAGCGTTTTTCACTACATCGATGTTGTTTGTAGCCGTTGCTTCACGTTTGAAGTTCTCAGCACCTTTCACTTTTAAAGTTTCACCCAAGTTACGGTGTACTTTATCTGTGTCAGCAGCGTCTTTATTACCGTAGAAGTCCAAGCCTTTTGTAGATAACGTGGAGTTTGCATTGTTGATACGAGTATCTAATTTAGAAATCGCATCACCTACATTTTTCGCCTCTTCAGTTGTGTTGCTACCATCATCTTTTGTGATGTTGTACGTAGGACCTGTAAAGGATCCGTCAGTGTTCACTTTGGAATCACCGCCAAGTGCTGTAGCTAGGTCAGATTTCACTGTGTGTAATTGACCACCATTCACAGCTTCTTTGGAGTTGGCTGCTACTTTGCCATCTGCAATATTAGATAAAGTAGTAGGAGCTTTTGTATCTCCATTACCATTTACCACACGTGCTTGTGGGTTGTCTACTGCTTGCGGTTCTTTGTTATTATTTTCCGTTGCAGTTTTTACAGTACCGTCATCTTTTACTTCATCAGCTTTGTAGTACTTGCCATCTTTTGCTTTTACAACACGGTCCCCAGCTTCGTTAGTGTATACCACAGAACCGACTTCACCATTACGTAAAGCGTTTGCTTTGTCATTTTAATGTGGCATTATTTAAACCATCTGCACCAGTTAAGCCTTTCGTTCCAGATACGCCATCTTTGCCATCACGGCCATTAGAGGCTGTATCGCCAACTTTAGCTAATTGGTCTTTCACAGCTTGCGCCAATTCAACAGTAATGGTATCACCTTTTGCTGTAGTAACGATGTTTGTATTATCCCCATTAACATGTAATGTACCCTTTGCTAAGGATAAGCCTCACTTTATCTACCGCTTTATCTTGTCCGTCTTTTTGTCACATTACCCGCAAAGTTTAGATTTGCATTATTAGTAACTGTTGTTTGTAGCTTAGTAATCTCATTATCTACATATTCTTTATTCGGCGCATCGCCATTCTCTGTTGCTTTCGCTACATTAGTGACTTTCATGCCACCAGCATTAATACCATCTTTGCTAATAGTTACAGTTTTTGTGTCCCCTGTTGTCGCACTTTTCTTCTTTGGAGCTTGTGTATTCGTAATCGTTACGCCATCTCCGCTAATAGTAATTTTCTTTGCCTCGGTTTTATTATCTGCATCAGCATTTGTGATAGATGTGATATTTTTCAAATCACTAGCTAACTTAACATTTAATGTAGTCGCATCGGTACCATCTTTTTTCACCGTGATATTGTTTTGGCCATGGATGTTTAAAGTTTCTCCTAATTTGCGAGCTACTTTATCTGTCGTCGCATCATCACCGATAAACGTCATACCACCGTCTACTAAATTGGTAATTCTAGTACCTAGATTCGTAATCGCTGTATTTTTGACCTTGGTTGGTCTGCATCCAATTTTTCTATAGCATCTTTTAAAAGTATTCGCAGGATCAGTACCACCAGTTGCCTTTTGTAATATTGAAAGTTGGTCCTGTTACTGTACCATCTGTAGCAATCGTTGTGCCACCGATGACAGTTGCTAAAGTTACCTACCGCTGACTCTACCTTTTGTAGCATCGGATAAATCTACTGAGTATGCACGCACTTTATTAGTATCTGGAGTTGCATTATTGATCGTTAATGCATCACTACCTACTGCTACTGTTGTGTCAATTGCATTCACTTTGTAGATCGTTGTACCTTCTGTAGTCGTTATATCCGTAGTAACCGTTGTATTGATACCGAGTGCTACTTTTACCACTTCTTTTCGCGACTGTTTTAGCTAATGCACTTGCTTGGTCTTTTACCGACCCTTGTGTCAAGTTGCTTAAGTCCTTGTTCGTCGCATTGTCGATAGCACTCACGTGTCACTATCTAAACCGATATTTACTACGCCATTTTCTGCTGTGGAAATAGCGATACCTTTTTAGTCGCTACAGAATCTGTAGTTGCTGTTGGACTAGTTGCAGTAGTTGTACTCGCTGTTGGATTTGTTCCATCTGTACTGGAGCTTTAGGGCGCTACTGTACCAGTACCGCTACAAAGTTCAAACCTTTTTCAGTTTTACTGTATTTGCAGCTGTATCTTCAGCACTATTCGCACGGTATGTAATAGACGCATCTAAGTTTTTCGCTACCACATTGCTGTCACCGAAGTCTACTGTAGCTGGTTTAGCTGGTGTTGTTACATCACCTGTCGTAGGGTTAGTTACAGCTCGGTGTAGCAGGTGTTTCAACGTGATCGTTGCATCACCGTTTTTAATAACTAAACTATCTGAGCCATTACCAGATATACCTTTCATATTGCCAAGATTTTCTGCCAATTTCACATCGAATCCATCACTGGCAGCGTTTTTCACTACATCAATGTTATTCTTAGCGCCTTCAGCACGAGCAAAGTTTTCTGCACCTTTCACTTTTAAAGTTTCACCCAAGTTACGGTGTACCTTATCTGTGTCAGCAGTGTCGTTATTACCGTAGAAGTCTAAGCCTTTATTTCCAACATTGGTATTGGAATTATTGATAGCATTATTGATAGCATTATCTACATATTCTTTATTTGTTGCATCGCCATTCTCTGTTGCTTTCGCTACATTAGTGACTTTCATGCCCCGACGATTAATGCCATCTTTGCTAATCGTTACAGTTTTTGTGTCACCCAGTTGCTCCATCTGCACCTGTTGCTGTATTAGCAATAGATACACCATCTGCACCTAAGGTAATTTTGCTACCTGGTTTATTATCTGCATCAGCATTTGTGATGGATGTGATGTTTTTCAAATCACTAGCTAATTTCACATTTAATGTAGTTGCATCGGTACCATCTTTTTCACAGTGATGTTGTTTTTGACCATGAATGTTTAAAGCTTCTCCTAATTTACGAGTCACTTTATCTGCTGTTGTATCATCACCGATGAACGTCATACCACCGTCTACTAGGTTGGTAATTCTAGTACCTAAATTCTTAATCGCTGTATTTTGACCTTGGTTGGCTGCATCCAATTTTTCTATAGCATCTTTTAAAGTATTCGCAGGATCAGTACCACCAGTTGCCTTTTGTAATATTGAAAGTTGGTCCTGTTACAGTACCATTTTCTGCAATCGTTGTACCACCGATAACAGTTGCTAAGTTACCTACCGCTGCTAATTTGCCTTTTTGTAGCATCTGTTAAACCGATTGTAACAGCGTCACCTTTTGCGGTTGTTGTAATATCTGTAGCATCACCTTTGATATGTAATGTTTTTGTTGCTAATGGCAATCCTACTTTTTCTGTATCTTGATCTTGTGCGTCTTTTGTTACATTACCTGCAAAGTTTAGATTTGCATTGCCTGTAATTGCGCTATTTAAATTAGCGAGCTCTGTTGCTACATAATCTTTACTTGCAGCATTGTCGATAGCACCACGTGTGTCGCTGTCTAAACCAATATTTACCACGCCATTTTCTGCTGTGGAAATAGCGATACCTTTTTAGTCACCACAGAATCTGTAGTTGCTGTTGGACTTGCAGTACCGCTTCTAAATTTTTGGCGCTATTGTGCCAGTTCCCCTGCCATAAAGTTCAAACCTTTTTCAGTTTTTACTGTGTTTTGCAGCTGTGTCTTCAGCATTATTCGCACGGTATGTAATATCTGCTTCGATATTCTTAGCCACTAACGTCGTATCACCGAAGTTTCACTTCCCTGGAACAGTCGGTTTTCACCCTCTTTTTCTTTTACCGGGAGATACTACAATTTTTAGAGTCACCATTTTTGATGACTAGATCAGTTTTACCATCCCCAGCAATTTCTTTTGATGTTCGCAAGGTTTTCTGCTAGCTTCACATCGAAAACCATCACCTGCAGTATTTTTCACTACATCAATGTTGTTTGTAGCTGTTGCTTCACGTTTAAAAGTTCTCAGCACCTTTCACTTTTTAAAGTTTCACCAAAGGTTACGGTGTACTTTATCTGTGTCAGCTGTATCCTTGTTACCGTAGAAGTCTAAGCCTTTTGTAGATAACGTGGAGTTTGCATTGTTGATACGAGTATCTAATTTAGAAATCGCATCACCTACATTTTTAACAGGTTCAGTCCCATTAGTACCATCATCTTTTGTGATGTTGTACGTAGGACCTGTAAAGGATCCGTCAGTGTTCACTTTGGAGTCACCGCCAGTGCTGTCGCAAGGTCAGATTTCACAGTGTGTAATTGACCACCGTTCACAGCTTCTTTGGAGTTAGTCGCTACTTTGCCATCTGCAATGTTAGATAAGCTAGTTGCTGTTTTTTTGTATCTCCATTGCCGTTCACTACACGTGCTTGTGGGTTCTCAATTCCTTCTGGTGCTTTACCATTATTTTCATCCGCAGCTTTTACAGTACCATCTGCTTTTACTTCATCAGCTTTGTAGTATTTGCCATCTTTGCTTTTTACCACACGGTCTCCGACTTCGTTAGTGTATACCACAGAACCAGACTTCACCATTCCGTAAAGCATTTACTTTATCATTTAATGTGGCATTGTTTAAACCATCTGCACCCGTTAAGCCTTTTCGATCCAGATACGCCATCTTTGCCATCACGGCCGTTAGAGGCTGTATCGCCAACTTTGGCTAATTGGTCTTTCACAGCTTGTGCCAATTCAACAGTAATTGTATCACCTTTTGCTGTGGTAACAATATTTGTATTATCTCCTTTGACATGTAATGTGCCAGTTGCTAATGCTAAACCTATTTTATCCGTGACTTTATCTTGTGCGTCTTTTGTTACATTACCTGCAAAAGTTTAAATTTGCATTCCTGTAATTGCGCTATTTAGATTAGTTAGTGCATTTTTCTACATACTCTTTACTTGTCTGCATTATCAAAGAGTGGTACGTAGCTTTGTCTAAAGTCAAATGTAACCTTCCCATTATCCTCTGCTTTGATCGCTAAACCAGATTTAGGGGCCGTCTGCCGTAGTCGTTGCATCGTTACTTGCTACATAATTAAAAGCCATCAGCTAATTTAACGGATTTAGCATTTCCTACTGCTTCATCGTTTGCACGGTATTTGATAGATGCATCTAAATTAGAAGCTACTAATTTCGTATTTCCGAGTCAATGCTACCTTTTTCTCCATCTTTAGGGGGCTTTTACTGTAACCTTAGTATCGCCATTTTTGATTACTAAGTCATGTGTACCATCCTGCGATTTCTTTGATATTACCAAGGTTTTCAGCCAATTTCACATCAAAGAGCTTTATCATTTTTTTCTCACAACTTTTAATATTGTTCTCATTAGCTCCACGAGGTGAAATTTTCTCCCCTTTGATGGTTAAAGTTTCTCCTAAATCACGGTGTACTTTACCATTGTCTGTTGTATCGTCACCAGTAAAGTTTAGCCCTTTTTGTTGTGGTCTGTTTGCTGTAGTCGCTGTTCCAGCATCAGTAATTTTTAGACAAGTCATTATAATTATTAGTAACTGTTGTTCCTAAATCTGTTACTTTGCCTTCTAAGGTTGTTACTTTCCCCAGAGTTTCAGAGATTTTTGAGTTTTGACCTTCATTAGTTGCATTTTAACTTATCGATAGCATCTTTTAAGGTAGTAGCATTTTTCCCACTAGTACCGTCTGCTTTGGTAATACTAAAAAGTTGGTCCTGTTACAGTTCCATTTGCGTGAATTGTTGTGCCACCGATAACGGTAGCCAAACCGTCTACAGCTTTTTAATTTAGCTTTTGTAGCATCGGATAAATCTAAGGAATACTTACGCACTTTATCTGTACCCCAGATCTCCTCCAGTAATAGCAAGGGCATCTCCTGTAACTGCTACTGTTGTGTCATTTGCATTAACTTTGTAAATTGTTGTACTCGCTGTTGTGGTTGTATCTGTATCCACTGTTGTGTTGATACCAGTGCTACTTTTACAGCTGTTTTTCGCTGCATCTTTCGCTAATTCTTTTACTTTGTCTTTACCATCATCAGATAAATTGCTCAAGTTTTTATCGGCTGCATTGTCTACTTTACTACGAGTATCTTTATCTAAACCGAATGTAACTTTACCATTATCCTCTGCTTTGATCGCTAAACCAGATTTAGGACCTTCTGCAGTTGTAGTTGCATCGTTACTTGCTACGTAATTAAAGCCATCTGCTAATTTAACAGATTTCGCATTTCCTACTGCTTCATCGTTTACACGATATTTGATAGACGCATCTAAGTTAGAAGCTACTAATTTCGTATCTCCAAAATCGATACTTCCTTTGTTTCCATCTTTAGGAGCTTTTACAGTAACCTTAGTATCGCCATTTTTGATCACTAAATCATGTGTACCATCCTGCGATTTCTTTTAATATTACCAAGAGTTTTCAGCCAATTTCACATCAAGAGCTTTATCATTTTTCACAACTTTAATGTTGTTCTCATTAGCTCCACGAGTGAAATTTTCTCCCCTTTGATGGTTAAAGTTTCTCCTAAATCACGGTGCACTTTACCATTGTCTGTTGTATCGTCACCAGTGAAGTTCAACCCTTTTGTAGTGGGTCAGCTGTAGTCGTCGCTGTTGTAGTCGCTGTTCCAGCATCAGTAATTTTTAGACAAGTCATTATAATTATTAGTAACTGTTGTTCCTAAATCTGTTACTTTTACCTTCTAAGGTAGTTACTTTACCTGCAGTATCAGAGATTTTTTGAATTTTTGACCTTCATTAGTAGCATTTAACTTATCGATAGCATCTTTGTAAGGTAGTTGCATTTTTCACTAGTACCGTCTGCTTTGGTAATACTGAAAGTTGGTCCTGTTACTGTACCATTTCCAGCAATATTTGTACCGCCAATAACAGTAGCCAAACCACTTACAGCAGTTAATTTTACCTTTTGTGGCATCGGATAAGTCTAAGGAATACTCACGTACTTTATCTGTACCTAGATCTCCTCCAGTAATGGCAAGGGCATCTCCTGTAACTGCTACTGTTGTGTCATTTGCATTAACTTTTGTAAATTGTTGTACCTGCTGTAGTTGTTGTATCTGTATCCACTGTTGTATTAATACCGGGGCTACTTTTACGGCTTCTTTAGCGACTTTTCGCTAATTCAGAGACTTTATTAGTACCGGCTGTATTTAGATTGCTCAAATCCTTGTTCGATGCATTATCAATAGCACCACGTGTATCGCTATCTAAACCGATGTTGACTACACCATTAGCTGCTGTAGAAATAACGATACCTTTTTTAATGGCTACTCCATCTGTTGTCGCTGTTGTACTTGCCGTACCTGCTGGTAAATTTTTAGGTGCTACTGTGCCAGTACCTGCTACGAAGTTAAATCCATCTGCTAATTTAACCTTATTCTTCGCTGTCTCAGTACCCGCTTTATAGGCAATATCTGCGTCTAAATTAGAGGCTACCACTTTTGCGTCACCAAAGTTAACAGTCCCTTTATCATTACCTTTACCAGGTGTTACTGTCACTGTATTTGTGCCATTTTTTTGATCACTAAATTATCTGAGCCATTACCAGCGATTTCTTTTCATACCAGATAGCTTGTCAGATAATTTAACAAGTAATCCATTGGCTCCATTAGAACCATCTTTTTCGACACGAATGTTCGTATTCGCTGTAGTCGATGTATAATTAGCGCCGCCTTTCACTGTTAACGTCGTATCTAATGCACGAGCTACGCCAGCATTATCGTCGCCTGTGAAAGTAATTGCTTTGCCTTTGAAAGTATTAAAATCAGTTTGGCTAACTTTTCCTCCTACCTCAGTAGTAAGATTGGAGATCTGTGTCGTATGGGTATTCACTGTTGTATTGATACCATCTACTACAGATTTTTGCGCAATGTCCTTAATTACTACACGAGTGCTTTGGTCTTGGTTATTACCATTTTTGTTGAATCAAAGATGCTTTTACCATCAGTACCAACTGTATACTCACCAGTTTTGATATGCATCTCTGCAGTTTTATCAATTTTATTATCAAGGGCAGTTTTCACGATGCCAGAAGTTACCAGTTTACCATCTTTCACCAGTGGCTCCTGACAGAGCTTGCAATATTAGGGGTAATGGTCACAGCACCGTTACTTGGATTCACCGTCAATGCTGTGCTATTTCCACTAGTAATCGATGTTACTACATTCTTAGCCTTAATGGTAACCGTACCATTAGCATTTTCGATGGCAATGTTATCGCCTGCTTTTTAAAGTAACAGCTTTTTCGTCAAACCATTCACAGTTTGCGGTGTAGCCACTGCTGTAGCATTTCCATCTTGTGTACGCAATGTCCATTCATCAGATTTTTCGCTACATCCGTAATTTCAGCTGTTTCTCCAGTAACATCTTCTCCTTTACCGTTTACGTAATTTAGAGTGATTTTACCAGTAGCATCTGGTTTATAGGCAACATTTCCTTTTGGGCTTTAATATGCCGCTCATTGATTCTAATGCTTTTTAATTGCTTGATATTCACCGCATCATAGTCATTCGTACCACTAGCTAAGCCGACAATTCGACGCAATATAGTACCTGTATCATTTTTATCATTGCGTTTATTACCAATCGCAATGACACCATTACCGCTATTACTTACCGATTCATTTGTCAAATAACCAGTCGACGCTGTCCCATCATTGGCCGTTGTAGTAGAGCCTTCACCAAGTGCTACGGAATGTTCTAACCTCGCACTTGTATTGGTTCCTATTGCTACTGCACTAGTTGCACTAGCTTGCGCTCCAGTACCCATAGCTACCGTATTGGTCGACTTGCCGTAGTCTTCTTTACCCTGAAAGTCTGCACCAATACTAATGGAACGATTTCCTGATGCTGTAACTTGATAACCAATACCTACTGCAGCAGCTTTCTGATACAGTCGTATTCGAGCCAGCGCCAAAAGCTTGATTACCAGTTGTATTGACTAGTAACCAATAGCCGTAGAACCACCACCACTGGCTGTGCTGCCATTACCAAATGCATTATCATTTTCTTTACTTGCTTTTGACCCATTGCCGATAGCAATTGTAGTGACCTCTTCTGCCGCTGCTCCAGTACCTAGTGCAATGGCACTATTTTTCTTAGCTTTTGCTCCTTTTACCAATCGCTGTTGTAGAGGTAGCATTACCTTCTGCAGATGTACCAATCGCAATCGCATCTGCAGTACCTGCTAACGCCTCTTTACCAATCGCCGTAGCTGCTACATTATTACTTTGCGCATGTGTACCAATGGCAATCGAGTTTTCAGATGATGCAATTACTTTTTTAGTAGTCTCATCACTAGAACCGATAGCAATGGCATTTTTACCTTTTGCTCTTACATCATAACCTATTGCTGTAGAGTATTGTGCAGCTTTTCTCTGTAGTATTAGTAGAACCAATATTAACAGATTGATTCCCCTTTGTTGTGGAGTTATATCCCAATAACACGCTAGCTGTAGCCTCTTCGCTAGCACTTAGGTTTAGACCTATAGCCGTTGTATAGTTTTTCGAGTTTTGTACGTTTTTACCGATAGCAACTGATCCACTGCCCCGACTGTCGTTGCAGAGCCGATGGCAACGGTATAGGATCCTGTAGCACTAGTTGTATTGTTACCATCATTATTACCAATACTAATGGAGCGGTCACCAGACGCAGTGACCTTATAACCAATGCCTACTGCAGCCGATCCGGACACAGATGTATTGGATCCGGCACCAAAAGATTGGTTTCCTGTGGCATTTACTAGATAACCTACAGCTGTAGCGCCACCACCATTAGCTTTCGCCGCATTACCAAGCGCAATATCGTGATCTTGTTTTGCTTCTGTGCTAACACCTACTGCTACCGCTTCTACCGCTTGTGCAGTGGCACCTTTACCAACAGCAATAGCGCTAGTGCCTCCAGAAATCGCCCCAGTTCCAATCGCTAAAGAATCTGTTTTTTCTGCTTGTGCTCCATCACCAATGGCAGTAGCACTAGACTCTTTTGCTTCTGTTTCACTACCGATGGCAATCGCTTTACTTTTTTCTGCGGTTGCACCCTTACCAATCGCTGTGGCATTTGTTTCTAATGCCGTTGCTCCAGTACCCAACGCTACTGCATCACTTTTTAGCCTCGCTCCTTTACCGATCGCTGTCGCATTGACTTCTGACGCCGTTGCACCAGAGCCCAACGCTAGGGGCATCAGCTTTTTGCGCTTTTTGCCGCTTTTACCTACCGCTGTCGCGCCCTCGCCGCAGAAGCTGTTGCGCTTGAACCCGCCGCCAAGGTATCTTTTGCAGATGCGGACGCACTGGTACCAATGGTCGCCGCATTTTCAGCAGAGGCGGATGCTTTGGTACCTAATGCAGTCGCACTTGTACTTGATGCAGTGGCATTATAACCAATGGCTGCCGCTTTTTGTCCACTAGCTATTGTATTATCTACGTTATCATTATAAGCCTTTCCATCACCGCCACCAATAGCAATGGCATTCGCTCGCTGTTGCATTAGCACCACGACCCTAGGGGCTGTCGCATTGCCACCTGTAGCCATCGCTCGCAAGCCAACTGCCATGTCACCCCATTGTCCATAATTATTAATAGTATTTGCGTTATCGTTATTAATATTATCTCCCGGTCTACCCGCTGTATACACATCAGCACCTGCTAAGGCTTTGCCAACCTACTGCAATGGCACCATTGCCATAACCACGGGAACTAACACCTAGGGTCGTGGCACCTTCTTTAATGGCACGAGCTTGTTCCCCCATGGCAATACCATGTAGTGTAGCTTTTGCCTTATACCCAATACCAACACCATAGTCACCTGTCACTTCGGTATTTCGACCAATGGCCACTGCAAATGAATTGTCTGTGGTAGCATTCATTCCAACTGCTAATGCTGAGTTACCTACTGCATGAGCATTGTTACCGATGGCAATACTTGGATCTACCTTCGACCCAGCATCACCAGGAACCTGTGTCCCTTTAGAATAACTATATGTACCAATGGCTAGAGAACTATCTGTAAAAGCATTCGCTTTATATCCTATTGCTGTCGCATAATACGAACCTATTTGACCGCCATCTAGGGCACCCGCTTGCACCTCAACAACACTCATCTCCGCCCCCACAGCCATAGCCGCCAAGATGGTTGCTACTACGATTTTCTTTTTCCCAGAATGATTTTTAGCCACTTCTGATACAACGATATAACATTGTTTAGACTTGCTCCAGATAACTTTAAATATCTTATTCATTGTGTTTTTGACTCCTATACACACTATTAACTACGTTCCATATATTCTGCACTCGATACTACTACGCGCTTTCACCTTTGAAAGTCCTACTACGACCAGAGCAAATCTTACCTTCTATCTCTCGTCAGCCTACTATTGAATGCTTATGTATATTATTATGTTTTCTTTTACCATCCTACGTAATCCCATAGATAAACATTCACTGCCTGTTACGACATAACTTATAACCTCCTATACGGGCTGTACTCATCTGATTTAAAAACACAAAATGGACATCACTCCACCTTCGAAAAATGATGTCACATAATTACGATTATATACCCAATTAGTATTTTTACAAATTGAAAACATTCAACTTTATTTTAAATTGAAACCATGTTGCAATTATATCAAATTTAGGCACTACAAGTGCGTTGCCTAAAGCACAGATTCACTAATTTGTAATCATTCTAGATTTTATAGACGTGCTTTTTATATTATATCAAAATACTATAATAATAAGCAATCATATTGTTAAATTTTCACCAGTTTTTAAATATCATTAAATCCCTTTTTACAATTATGAATCAACCTATGTCATCAAAAATAATCGCCGATCAGCTATACCATTTCTTTTACAATATGGTATCTACACCTTTCCCCATGAAAGGATTCCTAGTATACACGCCCTACCTCTCGCACAAACCTTAACTTTCTTTCATCGTTAGGACCAATCCCTTCTATAAAATCCCCTATATATGTGATATACTATACATATATACATGTACGCAGCTTGTTCATGGTACGCTAGCTCATCATCAGATATTCGCAAAAAGGGGGTACGTATATCCAACGTTTTCTGTATCCATCGCAAATCAGTAAGAACAAAGAAATAGGAGAGATATGATGAAAGAAGTATCTACTAACACACAACCAATCCGCAAACACTGTACCTTGGCAGCCTCTACTGCTGTCACTGCTCTATTCGCTTCGACTATGCTATTATTTCCGTGGAGCCAAACACAAGCAGCTAATTTAGACAAAGACATCGTATTACATGATGCGACGGGGGTCCTATATGATGCTATGGCTGCCAACACGAGTACCAATATTACGGTAGGCCCTAAAGCAACCGTCATGATGGGCGGTGGCAAGCAAGAAGGAGTCTTATCCTTTGGAGAAACTTTCAGTGGACGAGATATTAGAAATGAAGTAGAAATTTTAAAAATCTACCTGCTGGTATAGCTGTAGGGGCTAACACCTACGCTCGTACGGGGTCCATTGAAATTGGAGACCATACGTTGGAAAAGAATGATATTGCTATCGGTGACAGTTCTCCGAGCAAGCTCAAACAGTTTGGCGTAGCCTCTACTACGGTAGGTACTAACTCTTATACAGGTGGCGGTTTTGCTACTACCTTGGGGAGCTATAATGTGCAGTCTAGTCCGTTCAATGCCAATGGTTTTCGAGACACCCTATCGAATGCGACAAAAATGCCTTCGCCACTGTGGTAGGATCCTTGAACTCCAATGAATCTATGTCTGGTCGTTCTACTGCAGCGTTGCTAATGTGATCACTGGCACAGCCAACTCTGTAAAAACAGTAATGGGGCCATCACTATGGGGGCTGAAACCGCATCGAAAAATTCCTTAGGTGCTTTCAGTACCTCTGCCTATAATACTAATTATGCCTCGGTGAAAGCCATGCAAACTGCGCTACAAGAAGGCGTTGCGAAAAGTGCTGGCAGGGCATGTTAGCCATCGGTGGCGCTAATACAGCCGATTATACTTCACACACAAATTATCGGGGTTGACAACACGGTAACAGGGACTAATTCTAATCCAAGCAAGTACAACATGGTCAATGGTTACAAAACGCTGTAACCAATGCCGACCATCTATCTGTGATTGGTGCGGAGAACACAGTTACTGATACCACATCCTCTATCTTGTTTGGGGACCATCGGACCTTGACCATGCTAATGAAAGTATCCTCATCGGTGGCGCTACCAAGGACATGACTACCAATGTAGCACGAGCGACTGCTATCGGTTTTGACTCAAATGTAACCACTGCAAGTGGTGTTGCCGTCGGCAGTCAATCTGTGAGCAACACAGTCGCCGGTGTGGCAGGCTATGACCCAGACTACGAAACAGGCTTCAAAACTGACAGACCACACGCGGGTATCTACCTTAGGTGCTGTGTCCGTGGGCGATGCGGGCAAACAACTGACTCGCCAAATCACTGGCGTCGCGACTGGTACCAACGATACGGATGCCGTCAATGTGGCACAACTGAAAGCGGTAGCGGCAAAACAGTCAAGATGGTAACGATACCTTGGTGGCTTCCACTACCGGCTTGCAATTACAGGATAAAACGTTGTCTTTGACCGTAACAGATACAGCAGGCCATTCTGTAACTGGCACCGTAGACCTATCTTCTATCGCTGCCAATCCTGAGGCGTTCAAGCGAGTGGAGTCTTCTGTGGATCGTCTAGGCGGTCGTGTCGATTCCTTAGGGGCTAGTGCTGCTGCTCTTGCGGCTTTGCATCCACAAGATTACAACAGTGAAGATAAATGGGACATCAGCTGCGGCTACGGACATTACCAAGGTTCTCACGCCTTAGCTCTAGGTGCGTTTTATCGACCAAATGAAAAAACTATGGTTTCTTTCAGTACAAACCTAGGTGGTAGCGAACGTTTATTTAACGCTGGTCTTAGCCTTAAATTCGGTGAAAGTAACCCCTATGCGACATACAGCAAATCTCAGCTAGTTACATTGGTACAGAAACAACAAGAGCAAATCGCGCAACAACAAGCCGACATGCAACAAGTACAAGAACAGTTGCGTCGCATCATGGAGCGGTTGGAGATTAAATAAGCTATATAGTGTCTATAACCAAAAAGACCATCGGGCTTTTTTTACACTAACTCAGAAATCACAAAAGCGGATAGCTCAATCTGAACTATCCGCTTTTGTGCTTCTATACCTAGTTAAACAAAAAAAGAGCCCCAAGGGCTCTTTTTGCCAACTAGGCGAGGCGTACACACAGCACGCTTAATATATTACATATCACATCCTAGATGTAAACAGTACAAGTTGTCTGTAGTAAAAGTCTATCATATTTTTACGGAAAAATCAATCTTTTTATGATTATCTAGTTCTCTTAGAGGTATATCTTCATCTCTGTAGGAAGTGAAAATTCGATTTGCTAAAAATATCTGATGCCTGTATCAAATAATCATGCTTTTGATTCACAATATTTTACTTTAACCTCAATATCCCATAAAATATAGGTTTATGAATTTTTCCATAATCATAATTAACAATACCGTATTTTTAATTCTTCATAAATAGCTGTTTCTAAGTTATACACTCCACTTGTAGATCTTAATTGTTCATCTACATTTATGTAAACTCTCGTCATCGCCGTAGAATCTAGTTTATTACATTGAATAAAAATCTTTTAACTTTTTCCTTTACTATTAATTTCAAAATATAATCTTTATATCTACATATCGATTTAACATTGCTCAATATACCCTCGTATATACGTTTAATTTTAACAATTGACGATACAGTCTCATATGTTTTCATTACATTAAATAAAGCTCTTTTATGGCTATTCTTAAGTTTACAAGCCTTCAATTCATCTTCCGTGTTTAGACTTAATTGAATTTTTCTTCACTAAACTTTTATATTTACGTTTTTGCACATTCTTTATCAGATTTATTCAAAAACACATATCCCGCATATACAAAAACTCCCGCATCATTAGATGGATGCAGTACTCCAGAATCATCAAAATAGAAATATATTTCCTGCACCACTTCACTTCCTTTTCAAGTTTTTCCAAAAATAAGAACAAGAAGTAGGACTACAATATTAAATACTTTTACCCTAATTCTACTACCTAGCATATATGCTGTAAACCTATTTTTAATAATTGAAACATAAAAAGGATTCTAGAAAACATAGAATCCTTTTGTTAGTAGTGATCCAGGAGGGATACGTAATCGACTTAGTGCGCTAGGAGCATAGCGACGACGCAAACTTAGTCGATACGATGTTCACCCCGTAGCGTAGCGGAGGGCCCTCCAAATGAAAAAGCACCTTGCCGAAACAAAGTGCTAATCGCCGGTGATCCAGGAGGGATTCGAACCCCGACCCACGGCTTAGAAGGCCGTTGCTCTATCCAACTGAGCTACTGAACCATATGTAATTATGTCATGTTATTTTACTGTAAATAATAAAATAACCCATCACATAGACATTGTCTCTGTATGGGAACGTATTAAATACAATCACATGTATAAGTGGAGCGGGTGAAGGGAATCGAACCCTCGCAACCAGACTTTGGAAGGTCAGGGGCTCTACCATTGAGCTACACCCGCACATAAGAAAATGGTCGGAGCGGCAGGATTCGAACCTGCGACCCCCTGGTCCCAAGCCGGTGCGCTACCAAACTGCGCTATGCCCCGATATCTTCTATCCATAGTAACGAATCATCTTAACTGTCCTTGGGAAACACTGTTTCGCTACCGTTTTGTTACGTACCGTAACAACAAATATATAATATCATATCCCTAACAACTATGCAAGTGTTTTTTTATAATTTATTTAATTTTTCTAACTTAAATTGCAAGTAGAAATTGAACACTTGCATATAAATAGTTTAACCCTTACATAGCAATTAGCAATTAGAAATTAAACATATTTGATCCATACTTTAACACAAATAATGTAACTAAGTAAAAAAGGGACATCTAGCTTTCTACCTGTCCCTTTTACTATTCGTCCATTTCTCCTTATGCTTTCACAGCTGATCCACATCAATCTAAAAACTCAAGTTCATATTTGGTAATAATCCACTCGTAGCATTCGTTGATTACCATCATTGCTAGTTACAATAGTAACCTCATGAGGATATCCTTCCTGATCTTGGAAGGTATCTCCTTCCGACAATTGTATATTGTCCCTAATCAGATGACCCACCATCGTTAGTGCATAGTTCTTCATTTTTCTACATCATAAGGAAAGCCTCTCAACTCTAGTTCTAATAGATCATACATCTCTAGCCCTGATGTAACCAAAGACGTGGTTCCATCTCCTTCTTCCTCTATTGTAAACCATACAAGATTCTCTGTCGGCAGTTCTCCTGAGTGTAACAGTTGTGCTCTTTGCTGATACCCCACTTTGTCATACGCACCCCTGATTCGCACACACGCATAGAGCCCCCGCTTGACGACTCAATGAATCCAGTATTTTTACAATTAAGCAATCTTTTTCAAGGTCGGTTCTACCATTTTCTACGGCGATAACCATTACATAAGTCTGATGTTCAGAAATCGCTTTTCTCACTTCTTTTGAAATATTTTCAGTGGCAATTTCTTTGAGTATATGCTCAGGCATAGTATCTAACATGAAAGTAAGAATTACCTCCACACCCTCTATACATAATTCATAGGTAGTTTGTTCTTTTTCCTCCTCTCCTGGCCAAGTAATGTAACCTTCTCCATTATTCTGCTGGACTACATCCACCTTAATATTCCAATCTGATCGTAATCGTGTTACCAACTCTGAAAAAAATTAAAAGCTATGTCCCGCAAAAAGGAACGATACCTAGCATTCCGCTTTCTCCTTTTACGCGTTTTAACTTTCTCTCTGCATCTGCTTCCATCATAGCTAGCCCCTTTTGTATCAGACCTATCGTATCATGTTTCAGTGGTACTTCTTGGCTTTCATATGTTTGTACTAACTCTGTCAACGTTTGTATTATACTCAAACTATATGTATGCCAATCGTTTCCAATCATCGTTGCCAAAAACTTAGCAAAAGATGCCGCTACTACTTGCATTCTCTCAGAGTGACCATCATAGAATAATACTTGCCCTTCTATGCCTTCCTTGGTAGGATGATAGTCAATATACAATCGAGATTCACCCTCTTCTGACTTAGCAATTAAGCAAGCATTCCACTGCGACAAGCGAGCTCGTACCCCTTTTGGTCGTACCGAAGCCTCTAAGGCTGGTTTCAATATATTCAGTCCTTCACTACTATGTGTCATCATCTCCTCTGCTGACAATAAATATAGTGTTTGCTCTTCCACCATAAATAGAGGCACTTTCAGTTGAGGCGAAGAAAATCGTTTATTCCACGTTCCGTCAACCACACTAAGCATATCAAGTACTCCTTGTGGAGTCTTAGGGAACACCTTTTGTAATTCTTGCTGACTGGATTCTTTTACACCTTTCCATTCTTTTGCATTTTCCGCCATATAGGTTGGATAAAGTGGCGATAAGGTCGAGTCATTTGATTCATATAGTATTCTTGGACAGTCATCTTTGAATCAATGATTTGCACATTAGCTTGTAAAACCAAGCGGAAAATCTCTATACACGCATCAATGGCTTCCATAGCTAATTCTTTATCAATAACATAATAATACAAAGCCACTTTTATGAGTATCTATATCTGTGACAAAAAGCACTAAATACCTGCACACTACTAAGCAACGCAAGTGTTTTTTCATGAAACCGCTTTGCAAAGATGTGGGTGACCATAGGATTTTGATCTACCCTAGGGCTAAAACCCACTTTAATCACATGCAATCGCCCTATCCGCTTAATCACCTTATCATTCTGCCACAATCCACTACCCTAACGGAAGTCCATGGTCCGAGAGAGTGGAAATAATACGATCTATAACTTTATTAGTATCTCGTGCACAGAATTCAAGATAGCAATGTTTAAAGAATCCCCGCGAGTCATAGTGTTCGCCATAGCCATACACTTCCCCTCCTTCCTGCAACTCCTCTTCTACAATCTGCACTAATGTTTCTAAGGAAGATTCCTCAATATATGCGAGGAATAACTAATTCATACACCCTGTCAGCCCATCTATCTTGCTGTACCTTCGCTTTTTATTTTCTTTTCCTTCCTCTGTTTTTTTGAGTTCTTTTTTCTTACCCATACCTTTTCCTATCTAGTATTCTATCTTATTAAGCTATTCTATATAAAAGGGGGCATCGCCAACGCCATGCCCCTTTTTCCATTCATTTATTCTTCTACGCCATCAAACAAAAATTTGTATGCTTTGCGTTCCCTCTGCATGGTGCGGTTCATCAATATACACTGTAAATTGTTCTTCTGCATTTCTGCCCACTGTATCGCCATCTTTTAGCTCTTTCCCCGATGTCAGTACATAATCCGCCACGCTAAGGATATAATTCCACGCCCGCTCTGGATCCCACGGGCAATGTAAAAGTTCCACATTTAATTGGTCGAATACTTCCATACCATTGGTGTACAAGGTTAAGGTTCCATCTTCTTCAAAATGGATATCCACCCACACGAGGTTCGCCATGGGTAACTCATCATCTCGTAGGCGCTCTGTTTCTTCGTAGTACTTTTTCGCTTCATAGAGGACGCCATTCGTATAAATAGCGGTAGCTCCTGTTTGTTGTGTTGCCACTGAAAGTAACTTCGACAGCAAAAATACCTTCTTCTAATGTATTTCCCGTACCTTCTACGACACTAATCGCTACATGGCTCGTATGGTTCACAAACACTTCTAAGGCATTGTCGAATAGATAATTTCGCTGTACCCCCGCTTCTACCGCTTGTACAGGCATAGCAAAGGAGAATGGCGCTATGACGACTTTCGCATCGTCAATAATTAAAAAGTGTGCATCTTCCATATCCGTTTCGTCTACGGATTCCACATCTTTCGTAGCCACTGCGTACTCGCACTTTCATCCTCTGGACTCGTTACGGAAACAATATCCCATTGCGCAAGCAAGTCCTTTTTAAATCGCTCCACATCAAAGGTAGCATTTTCTAGCAATACCATGCCCATACATCCACGTCTGCCGATCATAGGACCCATGCCATGTTCCATGATACTTTCAGCTAGGCTAGCCATGGTACTAATCATAAGCTGATTATCTTCACTATCAAAGTCCAAGGTTTCTATGTTTACGTTCATAGTACGTTCCATGACACTCTCTATGATAGAATCTCCTAACCGCCCAGACATATCTGTCATAATCTGTAACAAGGCATGACTGAAAGACGGCGCTAGCACCTCTAACATATGCGTGTCCCCATCGTAGTAAATCACTTGTCCCTACATGACCAGATTTGGTAGGGTTGTAGTCAAGATAGAAACGCGATGCCTGTTCCCCTTCTCCAGTAGTCGCAAATAAGCACAGATTCCAACGAGAAGAGGCAGATCGTACTTGCCCGGGTTTTTCATCTGGACTCAAAATATCTAATGCTCTCGTATCAAAGCCATGTTCATCAAAAATCTAGCATTTGACGCGCAGACAGCAAGTAGAATCGTTTTGCCTTCGTAGAGGAACATAGGAAATGTGACCTTCATGGATGTATATTCCTGTTGGTACGTTCCATTTACAATGTTGAGCAAGAAACTAAGCCCTTCCGGCGTGTCTGGATAGCGGCAACAAGTGCATCCACTCTTGTGAAGAAATGCCTTTCCATTCACTTTGAATGGCAGTCCACAAATCAGGCACTCAACCCACGATACATACGAGATATATCGCTCAGATACCGTTCATGAATGGTTAAGGTGGAGTCAATTACCTGAATAGATGCCCCTTTGCCTAATTTATGTTTTGTGAAGGTGCTTTTCAACAACCTCCATCGCCAAGTCTTTGTCTGCCACATAATAGGTAAAGCGCACTTGTTCTGCCTCAGGTTCAATAAAATTGGCACTAACCACCACATTTTCTCCTAAGGCCTTCATAATCGTCTTATCTAATCGTTTGAACTGTTGTGCTACTCCTAGGGCCCCATCCAATGTAACATACACATGGTGCAAGTTTCCTAGGTCAGCCACAACCTCTCCATCACAACGGAGCTGGGAGCCACAGGGAATACCCAATTCCTCTAAGGAGATTAAAACCTCTTCCAATAATGTCTGGCACATCTTCGAAGGAAAAGTAGAGCAAGCAATGGTCTACTCTCCATTCTCCTTATACACGTTTTTTTCCCTGGGCTCACCTCTCCTACGCCATGTACTTTATGTTCCATCAAGATTTCTAATGATTCTCGACATACCTCATCAAATTGAGCAGGAATATATAGTTCATATTGGATTTGTTTGTTCTTTTCTTCTGTTGCCATATCTCTTAGTTCTCCACTGTACTCATTGTTTCTAACCATGATTACCACTATGTGGTGTCTCTCTTTCACAACTTGCTTCATCCAAGAGAGTCACAGAAATGGGTAGGGATTGCAAAATTTGTACCGCCAATGCACGGGTTGATTCAGTGGTGCGCACCATGCACAATCCCTCTGCATTGACCGTCGTCATGACACCCACATATTCATAGCCTTCTAATATACGATTCACATAATTCGTATGCGTTCGGTCAATCTGAAAGTACACATACTGCGGATCATAGACAATGTCTTGTTCTTGCATCCTTAGCCTCCCTAGTTCGTTACAGACTTATTTTTTTGCTTTGTTTCACGGCGCATCATGGAGAACTCTTCCAATGGTGTGTCGATATATAATCGTAATTTCATTTGTGCATGTTTTGCCACATCAATGTCATTGCCATCTTCATCGGTCATCCGTGTGATAACGTGTTTCACCAATGGTCCATTCGGTTGGCAGAATTCTACTGTTTCCCCGACTTTGAAATTGTTGCGTTGTTCCATGTACGCATAGCCTTCTTCTGCATTGTACCCTTCCACAAGACCGATGAAATCATGGGTTTGTGTATTGGAAGATTTACCGTAGTTTTGCGCTTCTTCTCCTGGTTTTTCCATAGCAAATGCTTCTGTGTATGGACGGTGCGAGATTTTTTTCTAATTCTGCATACCATTCATCACGTACATACCAATCGTCACCTTCTTCTAAGAATGTATCGATAGCTTCGCGATACACTTTAGATACGGTCGCGACGATAGTGCAGATTTCATACGGCCTTCGATTTTCAAGCTATCTACGCCTGCTTTATACAACTCTGGGATATATTTCAACAAACATAAATCTTTGGAGTTAAAGATGTATGTGCCATGTTCATCTTCTTCGATTGGGTAATATTCGCCGGGACGGTTTTCTTCTACCAAATTGTATTTCCAACGGCACGCTTGTGTACAAGCTCCACGGTTTGCATCACGATTTGTCATATAGTTACTTAGTAAGCAACGTCCAGAGTAAGAAATACACATAGCACCGTGAACGAAGGCTTCAATTTCGATATCTGCTTTTTCACGCATTGTTTTGATGTCTTCGATGCTCACTTCACGAGCTACCACCACACGAGCCGCTCCTTGTTCTTTCCAGAACTCCGTTGTCAAATAGTTTGTTGTATTCGCTTGGGTGCTCACATGCAATTCCAATCCTCGAGCCACGCGTTTGGCTAACAAGAAAATCCCTCAAGTCTGCCACGATGATAGCATCTACCTTGATACTTTCCAAGAATTGTAAGTATTCTTCTAAGCCTGTTAAGTCCTCATTGTGAGGAATGATATTACAGGTAACATAGATTTTTTTGCCATGGCTGTGTACAAATTCTACAGCCTCTTTCAATTGATCATTGTCAAAGTTCGAGCTTGCAGCGCGCAATCCAAAGGCACGGCCTGCACAATATACAGCATCCGCACCATAGCGAATAGCCATTTTTAATTTATCCATATTACCACTGGCGCTAGTAATTCCATATGTCGTTTTGTCATCTATTTATCCTTTCCATACACTGACACTCATGCCATCTCCCATAGGGTAAATGGTGGTGTTGTAGTGCTCTTTTTGTTCTACATAGGTTAAGTATTCTTGTAATCGTTTTACAATAGTTTTAAAGCGACGTGGCGGCTCTTTGTCTCCCCGCACATAGCCTCGGAATAAGACATTATCTGCTAATACCACCGCCCCTTCTGCCGACTTCGGCTCAATCATCTCCAACTGTTTTAAGTACTGCCCTTTTCGGACCATCTAAAAATACCAAGTCAAAAGGACCTTCCACAGTCTCTAGTAATTCCGTAGCATCTCCTTTTAGCAACGTAATTTTTCTCTGCATAATCCGATTGGGAAATGAAATGAGTAGCCATACCATGGCGCACATCGTCTAACTCCATAGTGATGAGTGGCCTTCTTTGTCCATATGTTTTGCCAATAACAGGGACGAGTATCCAATAGCCGTGCCTACTTCAAGACCCGTTTCGGCTTGTACAAACCGATTAAGTCTTCAAAGAGTTCTACTTCCGATTCTCGTAAAATTGGCACATCATGCGGGAGTGCATAAATGCGTTGTTCATTTAAAATCTCTTTAATCTTCATAAATTTGATCCACTATTTTTTTAAATGTTCTTCATAGGTTTTCGTGAAATGATGATGCCCCTCTTTATCAGCCACAAAGAATAAATAGTCTGTTGCCGGTGCATAGAGAACAGCCTCCATGGATTTGATACCTGGGTTTGCAATTGGCCCCGGTGGCAAGCCTTTATGAAGGTATGTGTTGTATGGGCTTTCTAGTTTTGTATCTTCAATGGTAATGAGCGGTTTTGGATAGCCTAGAATGTATTGAATGCTAGCGCAAGATTCTAGCGGCATGCCAGTTTTTCAGACGTTGACGGAATACAGTCGCAATAATCGGTCTGTCTTCGTCGAACTTCGCTTCTTTTTCTACCAACGATGCTAAGGTGATGAACTCAAAAATAGTCATCCCTTGGGCTTCAATATCTTGGCGCATTTTCGGTGTCAATTGGCGATTCATTTCGTCCGCCATGATGGCCATTACATCTTCTGCTTTGCTACCTACAGGAATCTCATAGGTACTAGGGAACAGGAATCCTTCCACCCGATAGGGTAACAGGCTTCGTACCTACCATGTACTCGTAAGGCGTATAGGTCTTTCCTTTTTCCATGAAAGCATACTGTGTATCGATACCTTGCTCCTCGATGCGCTTCCCAATTTCACCGATGGTAAATCCTTCGGGAATGGTGAGTGTCACCGTTTGTAATCTTCCTTGTTGGAGCAACCCAATAATCTCGCTCAAGCTAACGTGATGAGGGATTTGGTAATACCCATGTTGTAATTTATCCATGGTCCCTGTTAAACGCAAGGCTGCACGGAATACCGTAGGTGACGTGATAAGACCTCTTTCATAGAGCACATCACCAATCTCTGCACCCGTTTGGTTCTCACTAATGACAACCGTTTCTACCTCTTCCCTTGATCCGCCAGTCCAAGGAATATAATACATACCTGCTAGCACGCCCAGTACGGTCGCCAACAGAATCGCTACACATCCGTAGATGTATTTTACATATTGTTTCACAGCAATCTCCTTTTCAATGAATACTATATTATACCATTTTTAGGAGTGTATATAGCAATTTTTCTATATACATCTGTTTATACAACAAAAAGAGGCTGTTATTAATCTACAGCCCCTTTCATTATTTATTCTTCTTCACTTTCATCAAAGAAAACTTGTATACTTCGCCATCCATCTGCATGGACTGGTTCATCGATATGAACTATCAGCTGTTCTTCCTCTGTTCTACCTACAGAATCACCGTCTGTTAACTCTTTGCCAGATGTTAGTACATAATTCGCCACACTAAGGATATAATTCCAAGCACGCTCTGGATCCCATGGACAATGCAAGAATTCCACATTGAGTTGGCCGAACTCTTCCATGCCACTGGTATACAAAGATGTTGTTCCATCTTCTTCAAAATCGATATCAACCCACACTAGGTTCACCATAGGCAAGACATCATCTCGTAGGCGCTCCGTTTCTTTTGTAGTACATGTCCGCTTCATAGAGGACGCCATTCGTATAGATAGCCGTCGTTCCTTTTTGTTGTGTTGCCACTGCAAGTAACTTCGACAGCAAAATGCTTTCTTCCAATGTATTACCCGTGCCTTCTAGGATACCAATCGCTACATAGCCCGTATGTTTTATAATCGCCTCTAAGCCATTATCAAATAGGTAATTTCTCAGCGCCCCCGCTTCTACTTTTTTTCTACTGCTTCTACCGGCATAGCAAAGGAAAATGGTGCTATCATCACTTTGTAGTCATCAATAACTAAAACGTGTGCTTCCTCCATATCTGCTTCTTCTACAGAGTCCACATCTTTCGTAACCACTCGTCGCTCCCGCTTTCATACCATCTGGACTTGTGAGGGAAACAATATCCCATTGAGCGAGCAAATCCTTTTTAAATTGCTCCATATCAAAGGTAGCATTTTCTAACAATACCATGCCCATACATCCACTTCTAAGGGTTGTAGGACTCATGCCATCTTCCACGGTACTTTCAGCTAGGATAGCCATAGTACTCATCAGGAGCTGATTATCATCGCTATCAAGGTCCAATGCTTCTACATTCAAATTCATAATGCGTTCCATAACGGTTTCTAGAATGGAATCCGCTAAATTATCAGACATTTCATCCATAATTTCTAACAAGGCGTGACTGAAAGACGGCCCCAACACCTCCAAAGCATATGCGTGTCCCCATCATAATAGAGCACTTGTCCTACATGACCGGATTTTGTCGGGTTATAGTCAAGGTAGAAACGCGATGCCTCTTCCCTTCCCCCAGTAGTCGCAAACAGGCACAGATTTCTCTGTTTAGAAGGCGCTCGTACTTGTGACGGCTTTACATCAGGCCCTAATATATCCATGTTCATCACATCTCGTCCGTGAAGATCAAATTCTAACATTTGACGTGCTGACAGCAAGTAGAATTTTTGCCTTCATAGAGGAACATAGGGAATGTGACCTTCATGGATGTATATTCTCGCTGATACGTACCATTCACGATATTAAGTAAGAAACTAAGCCCTTCCGGCGTATCTGGATAAGCAGGGCAACAAGTGCATCCACTCTTGCGAAGAGATGCCTTTCCACTCATTTTTAATGGCAGACCACAAATCAGGCACTACCCCACGATAGATGCTGTATATATCTGTCATAAACCGTTCATGAATCGTAAGGTCCGAGTCTACCACATCGATAGTAGCCCCTTTTCCTAACGTACTTCTGCGAAGATACTTCTCAATGGTCTTAACTGCAAGATCCTTATCTGCTACATAATACGCAAAGATAGCCACTCCCTCTGGAATACGTAGTGTGGGATCACTAACAATGTTATTTTCTTTCAATGCCTTAGAAATTTTTCTATCCAACCGTTTGAACTGTTTCGCATCTCCTAATGACGCGTCCAACACAACATAGATATGATGTAAATCACCTAATTCTGCAATGACATTTCCATTCTGATATAACTTAGCACCATAAGGTATGCCCGCTTCTCTCAAACAGGTGAGTATTTCCTCTACGAATTCATCTCCTTCATCCATGGAAAAGCGAAGTACGCAATGGTCAATGACACCATTTTCTTTATACACCGATTCCCCTTCATGTACAGTCCCTATATCTTCTAACATATCCTCCATCAACGATTCTAATGACTTTCGCATGACCTCGTTAAATTGGGCGGGAATATATAGTTCATACTGAATTTGTTTGTTCTTTTCTTCTGTTGCCATATCTCTTAGTTCTCCACGCATACATAGCATATGAAAAAGGCTGTAACTAACCGTCCTTCGACAATCTGTTACAGCCCTCCTGACTGATTAGTCCATTTCTTCGTACAATTTGATCACTGCATCGAATTCTTCGTCAGTTGGAGCTACATATACTTGTTCTCCATCTTCTTCATCAATGCGCGCAATAATCACTTCTGGCTCATCATGCTCAGTTTCATCTTCTGGTGGAAGAGATACCAAGATAGCAAATGGTTTTCCATCATATTGGATCATCATTTCTTCTTCGTAATATCTTTCGTTTCCATTTTCGTCTTCAATGACAATAACAGACACTTCACCTTCATATCCTTGTTCGATCATAGTATACCTCCTTATGAACGACTATCTAAATAGCCTTGTAAAATGACAACTGTCGCCATCTTATCAATGACTTCTTTCCGTTTTTACGACTTACATCAGCGAGTAATGAGGGATTTTTCTGCCATCACTGTGGATAAACGCTCGTCCCAAAATACAACTGGTGTGGAGATGACTTCTTGCATCTTTTTCCACAAAGGCTTCCGTTTTTTCTGCCCGTTCCCCTTTGGTACCATCTCATATTTTTCGGCATGCCCACCACAATGGTATCTACCTCATATTCACGGATCAATTCCGCAATGCGCTGAAAGTCTTTTTCGTGAGATGTGCGGCGAATGGTTTCGATACCTTGGGCTGTAATATACAGAGCATCACTGCATGCGACGCCCTATGGTCCGACTTCCCACATCAAGTGCCATAATACGCATTATAATTGTTTCGCTTTCCATACTCTTTCACAAGTTCCTCAATGAGTTCATCACGTTCAATGCTGCGAATATCTTTGCGCGCATTGTTGTAACTTGTGATATACGTTGGGTCTCCCGAAATGAGGTACCCCGTAATTTGGCTAATTGGATTATATCCCTTTTCCGCCAACGCTTGAAATACATGTTGAAATACTTCTTCTGGTGTTAACGGTCGCTGCTTGCACCGCTTTTAATCACCATCGTTTTATCTGAAAGATTCATACAATCCCTCCTTATCATGAGTTTTCTACTGAAAGTCTCATCTATCGTAAACTTATCCAACCATGGATTGGATCGTTTCTTTACCTGCTGCTAAGGCTTGGTCCATAGCCGCTGGATCTTTACCACCGACTTTTGTGCCATATCTGGACGGCCACCGCCATTACCACCTCCCGCTTGCTGCTGCCGCTTTTACGATGTTACCACAATGGATACCTTTGCCCACTACATCTTTCGTAGCCATGCAGACAAAGTTTACTTTATCGCCACCAGCTGCGCCCAAAAGAACTACGCCAGAGCCGATTTTGTCACGAACCATGTCCGCCATATCGCGCAATTCGCCCATGTCGGATACTGGTACAGATGCAACCACAGCTGTCACATCACCTACTGTAAATTGACCCGCTAAGACACCATCAAGGTTACCGCTGTTCAATTCTTTTTTCACTTGCTCTAACTCACGCTCTACGGCTTTCGCATGGTCAAGCACTTGTTGTACTTTTGCCTACCACTTCTTGTGGTTTAGCTTTCACAAGAGCTGCTACAGATTTTACCGTGTGTTCTTCTTGTTGTGCTAAGGCAAGGGCTGCTTTACCTGTAACCGCTTCGATACGGCGCACGCCAGAACCGATACCACCTTCGGAAGTAATACGGAATTGACCGATAAAGCCTGTATTTTCTACGTGAGAACCGCCACACAATTCGATGGAAAATTCAGGTACAGATACAACACGTACTTCGGAACCATATTTTTCACCAAACAATGCCATCGCACCCTTTTGCTTTCGTCGCATCAATGGACATAGTTTCTACTTCCAATGTGGAGGCACGAAGAATTTGTTCGTTCACCATGTTTGTGATGGTTTGTAATTCTTCTGCTGTGACTGGAGAGAAATGTGTAAAGTCAAAACGCAAGTAGTCTGGTGTTACTAAGGAACCCGCTTGGTTAACATGAGTGCCCAATACAGAGCGCAATGCAGATGCAATAAGTGCGTAGCTGTGTGGTTTCGTGCCATATGTTGACGACGTTCTATATCTACTGCAAAGGTTACTTCATCGTTTACAGAAATGCTACCTTCTACCACAGTACCTACATGGTACGTAGTGCCTTCTGGTAATTTTTTCGCTGTATGCACTTCTACTTTTACCCAATGGGCCTACGATGAAACCAGTATCACCTAATTGTCCGCCCCTTCTGCATGAAATGGAGTCGTTTTTACTATGATCGTCACATCTTGACCATCTTCAGCACGGTCGATGGCTTTCGCCCTTCACCGATAAGAAGTACTGTAGATGCTGTAGCGCTTTTCATCATCAGAAATATGTTCATTGGATAAATGCGTAATGTCTGAGTTGCCACTTTTGCATCTACATCTTCACGAGCCCTCACGAGCACGAGTACGTTGTTCGTTCATAGCGCTTTCAAAACCGGCTTGGTCGATTGTGAAACCAGACTTCGTGAGCGATTTCTTCTGTCAATTCCCAAGGGAATCCGTAAGTGTCGTATAATTTGAACACGTCTTGACCGTGCACTGTTGTAGCACCATCAGCTTTCAATGTATCCAACAATTGGCTTTAACATATCTAGGCCAGATGCCAAAGTTTGGTTAAAGCGTTCTTCTTCGTTCGCTACAACACGTTTTACAAAAATCTTGTTTTTCCACGATGTTAGAGATCGCACCGCCCAAGATATCTACTACGATATCTACTAATGGCACCAAGAATGGTCCTTGAATGCCCAATAGACGACCATGACGAACAGCACGGCGCAAAAATACGGCGAAGTACATATCCACGGCCTTCATTGGATGGTAATACACCATCAGCAATCAATGCTACGATAGCACGAATATGGTCAGCAATAACTTTTTAAAGAAATGTCTGTGCTCGCATCAGTATGATACGTAACACCGACTTTTTTTCGCTGTGGCCTCAATGATTGGGAAAAATCAAGTCTGTTTCAAAGTTGCTTTCTTTACCTTTGCAACACAGATGCCAAACGCTCTAAGCCAGCGCCGGTATCGATGTTTTTTTCTTAGCCAATGGTTCGTAAGTACCTTCTGCGGTACGGTTGAATTGCGTGAACACAAGGTTCCAAATTTCAAGGAAACGGTCACAATCACAACCTGGCGCACAGTTTGGATCATCACAACCACGTTCTGGTCCTAAGTCGTAGAAAATTTCACTATCTGGACCGCATAGCCTTCGCCGATTTCCCCAGAAGTTATCTTCTAAACGACTGATATGGCTTTCTGGTAAAACTCGATTTCATTATGCCAAGTGTCATACGCTTCTTGGTCATCTGGATATACAGTGACATATAATTTTTCTTTGTCCAATTTGATGACTTCTGTTAAGAATTCCCATGCCCAATGGATGGCTTCTTTTTGAAATAATCACCAAAGAGAAGTTACCCAACATTTCAAAGAATGTATGGTGACGTGCTGTACGTCCTACGTTTTCAATATCACCTGTACTGAATTGACTTTCTTTGGCTTGTCGTAATGCGTGTACAAGGTGGCACTAATTTACCCGTAAAAAAATGGTTTCAACGGCGCCATACCAAAGCACCGATCAATAACAAAGATGGGTCGTTATCTGGAACAAGAGAATAACTCTCTTGCTTTTAAATGTCCTTTACTTTCAAAAAAATTCAAATACGCTTGGCGTAATTCATTTCCTGTCATGGTTTCCTCCTAAAATTGTCTATTGCCTTTATTATACCATATATTTTTGATGAAAGTATGCATTTAGGGTGAGGATATTCGCTGATACACACCATTGCTAGATTAATTATATCGTTGCTTCATCTCTCAAGCCACATACCTAGGTTTTGATTAAACTTAAGTTTATGATGGCCCGGATGGCCCGCTAACGGTTCTATTGCATTTTTAAAAATTAATTGCATTCACTAATTCTTCCTTATTAGGAATATATTCAGGCTCTTTTTAAGGAATATTTATCATACACCTTTTTTTAGAACTGCAAAATTCATCCCCATATTTCTGTCGCATAATCATGTATCTCTGCATCTCTCTTTTGCTCTTTCCATATATAAAAAGGCTTCTAATTTTCCTTGGGAGCTTAATTGATTATACTTTTGGTATTCTGTATATATAAATTCTCGCAATAACTTAGCTTCTTCATAATGTCCCAAATTACTAAATTCTTCTATTTTTCCTCAATTGTATCTGGTATTTCCCCATCAACTGTCTTCTTAATAAGGCTTAAGATATACGATGCATCAATATCTTGTACTCCTACTATAGTACTCTCTCCTTCTAATGGTCTGATAGGAACTTCCTCATCCTCATCATGGTCACTAGGGAATAGATTTTTATAAGCACCGACATACCGTTTTCCAACTCTCTTCACTCATTCCAAAGGCTTCTGAATTCCATTCATAAGCATAATATTGCTTAACAAACCTCAGTTGTTTTCTAGCATTTTTATAGGCTACTTTGAAAGTTCCTTCAGCCTATCATCATTACAGAGCGCGCCCCATCGTGTAGGATCTTTTAGCACTGTTTTCAAGGCTATCATAGCTGTATGTAATTGTCGCACGGCCTCATCATAATAGGGCATAATCACAGAACTACTTTTCACCACCACTACCATATAGCTTTAAAGCCTCATTCACGTTATATTCCGAGATCTCGAGGAAACTTAAAAGTTAATTACACTACCAAAGTCTTTATATTCTCCATAGATCCTATTCGTTCTGGAATAAGCTTTGAATTAACTTCTGTAGCTCTAGCTCTCTATCTACATATAAAGTATTTAAATACTTCGAGTCATACCCAGTCAGCAATCGTTCTGCTACAATAATTAAATCAATATTCTTAGGATTTCACTGCTACCGCCTCTAGTCCCTCGTTCTGTAGAGATCATCATAATAGGCTGATTCATCGTAACTCGCATCATTTATATTAAAACTAATTCCAGTAAAAGTTGCATAATCTTCATAGGTTTTAGTCGATGAACTCTTGTTCTTCTAAAAAAACTCCTTTTGATTTTCTCTCTGAGGGCTAAAAAGTAACTGCTATATTTAATTCAACATTCTTTTTATATAATTGCTTTTTAAACTCTAAATAATAGGCAATGGCACGTTTTTTCTCTGCTACAGTTAAAAATAGCATTAAAGAGTCTTCCATGTGACTGCTTTTCCCAGTTTTGTATGATATCAGATACAACACGAGGAATATGCACTTCATCCCTGATAAATTAAAAAGTTTTCTATCTTTAGCCTCAGTTTCAACTTTCAGTTCATTCCAGTTGCTGACCAATTTTTATTTTTCATGAGAGGATTCTTCCGATTTCAATAATATATCTTCAAGTACTTTTCCCTTAAAGAATCATACGTTTTAAACTCCCAGTGTTAATATATTCTACGTGAAAGCCCAACACATTATTATCTGCAATCGCTTCATCTATAGTATATTCATGCAGACAAGGTCCAAATAACTCCCCGTGTAGTATTTATCTTTTTATTATTATCACCAATTTTTCCTTGCACCTTATTTTCGTCAAATAAAGGAGTGCCAGTAAATCCAAAAGAATAAACTGTTTTTTTCTTAAAATAGCTTATTATACTGCCCATCATATCTCCCATAGTTGTTCGATGGGCTTCATCAACAATAAATACAAAAATGTTTATCCCTCAAGGAACTATCTTGATTCTCTTGTAACAATTTCATTAAGTTATGTAACTTAAAGATTGTGGTAACAATAATTTTACTTAATTTTGACTCTGAAAAATTTTTTTATATCACCGCTATGCTGTGTTTCATCAACATTAATTCCTTCATACATAGCAAATGCCTTAAAACGATCTATCGTCCGAGCATCTAGCTCTTTCCTATCCACTAAAAAATATAACTTTATCATATCCAGATTGGGTTGATAAAAATTGCGCTGTTTTAAATGCTGTTACTGTTTTTACCAGAACCGGTAGTATGCCATATATATCCACCATTACCTTTATATTTCCCATTAGCTTTATCAATGGCAACACCCCTAATGGCTTTGTAACGCATAGACTTGATAAGGTCTCATCAACATATGTCGCTGATCTTCTGCGAGTTTAGCATTATCAATAATAACAAAATCACCCACCATTTGATGAGCCATGGGAATCATCAAAAATTATCTACAATATCTTCCCATGAAGTCATCTTTTTCATTGCACTTGCCATATGCGGTTTTTCCATCATATGACCAATTAAACAAAAAGCTCAGATTAAAATGCATCCACTGACTTAGGGGTGGCAAAATACTGCGTATTTACCTCACTCATGACAATCATCATTTGAGAAAATGCCATAAAATTATTTACAAATTCATTTTTGCATAGTATCGTTGAAACTGATAGAACGCTTCTTCCATAGATTGATCACTTTGTTTTTGTTCAATATTGATTAATGGTAATCCATTAATTAGTAGAACTATATCAAATCGATGGGCTTTTTGTATGACCCCATACTTCTCTAGCAATTTTGTAACTAGAATCACCGCCACTGACCTCTTCTTTTTTTAAAGATTGTCAATGTTATTTTGTGATTTCTGGTCTATCACTTGCACTCGCTGAATAATACCATCTATTTTACCTTTTCCCTGCTTCTGCTGAAAGCAGTTTTATCGCTTCAAAACTATTAGAGATTTGATTAACTCTTATCATCACTTGCTTAAACTCGTTATCTGTTAAAGGAACACCATCTAACTTATCTGCATTAAGACGATTTAACTCTTTGTCTCCAATTATTGATTAAATCATCTACCGTCACTCTTCTTTTATTACCATTTAATTCCTCTGGTGCTTCCCACTTGTATTGTTCCATACGCTTTACAAAATTTTCTTGGAACAACCTTTCTGAGTAACTTTTTTCTCTTCGAGCCATAATTATCTCCTTATTAACACACGTTTATACCATAATCAATCATAACTATAACAAATTATACCTATTTACCTTCATAGTATAGAATAAATATATCTCTAGGCCACTTTTCTAAAAGGAGTTATTATGATTACTCACCATAAAGAAGAACTTTTTGTGATTATTACGAAAAGTGGATTATCACATACAAAGAAGGAGCCATTCGAGAAGTAACTTTAAAAATATCACATTACATTATATTGGTTGCACTTTAATTCCTACATTACGAGTTTGTGACATGACACGCACGGCCTATCAACAATTATTAAATGCCTTTGCTCAATCTCATGAACGCCAAACAACGATGGATTTTCATCATCAACTGAAAGCTGCTATTCTTGATGCCGTTGACGATGGCTAGCATTGATCGTGACCCTACAAGAAAAGCAATCATCAAAGGAAAAACTCCCCGTCCAAAAATCAAATATCTTAATCAGTTCTGAATTGCACACATTATTGTCAAACCTTAACCTTCAAGATTCATTAAATTGGGACTGGCTTATTTTGTTAATTGCTAAAACTGGGATTCGATTTTCAGAAGCACTTGGCATTACGCCAGAAGACTTTGACTTTTCACACCAAACCCTTCACATCAATAAAACCTGGGATTACAAGGAAAATACTGGCTTTCAACCCACAAAAATGCATCATCTGTTAGAAAAGTTCAATTGGATTGGTATACCATTATGCAATTTTCTGAGTTAATTAAGGGGTTACCAGCTGATAAACCTATTTTTGTTCATGGACGAGTATTTAATTCAACCGTCAATGATATCCTTGCTCGACACTGCAAACAATTGGATCTTCCTATCATTTCTATTCACGGGTTACGACACACACATGCATCACTTCTCTTATGTGCGGTGTTTCCATCGCATGCTTGCTAGAAGATTAGGTCATGCCAGTATTAATACAACACAAAAACGTATTTACACATCATCCAAGAACTAGAAAATAGAGATATCGATATTGTAATGCGTTCTCTATCAAGTTTAACCTAGATTATCATTGGCCTGAGATTTCTTTTATCTAACCTCAGGTAGTCATCATACATACTATATATACCACTCACATTTCATTATCAAAAATCTTCGCTTATGCTGATGAAGGGTGATGAGGTTGTCGATTATCTTTAAGAAAAGTCCCTAATCTATTGCTTGTTCATCGTCATGCTTTGGGAAACATTACATATGTATCTCTTAATGCTATCTGAATATTAATATCTTGATTGCGCTTCCAGGGTTAGATCCATTATTACTGCACTTTATACTTTGTGAAACATTTACTAGACCACATAAAATTTGTATAAAATCAATGTACTTTGATTCAAATATTAGATAAACCATGCTATCACTATTGCTATCATTTTCAAAACTGTTTCACTGATTGTCGCATTATTCAAATAGCAACATCTTGATCATTAAAAACATCACTGCTTTTTTCATCCTACTTTGCATCATCCTTTGTTCATAGACTTTTTCAATCGTCTACATCTTATATAGAAATCCACCATACATTCTCAAAGTCAATATCTAGTGAATTATTAGTCAGAACCTATTTTCGATCAGTACAATTGAGTCTTGATGATGTCATACCTTTGCAATGTATCATCTAGCACATCTCACACAACTTACGCTGTTCCCAAAGTATTTGCTATTCTTTACAAATAAATTTTTACATTTATCAAAAACACTAAGATTTTTAATTAATCTTTTTCATGGAAGAGATTTGAATAATATTTTAATTATCTAAAATAGATAGAATTTTTAATAAACATAACTTTTTCAATAAATTATTCATAAAATATATACGTATCCTTATACTGTTCTCATACAAACATTTCTTCTAGGTATGCTTCTTTCAATCTCATCAACTTTTTGAAGCTTTACGCTGGGCGAAGGGGTGATGAGGTCGTCGATGTATTGAAAGTCTCCCAATTAGCATTTGTTCATTTATGACATTTGGGAAACATTACGTATTATCTTTTAATAGCTCCATGAAATTGTAGTCACCTGTAATTCCTGTATATGGGGAATTAATTGTGATGATACGCATAGAGTTATTTATAGTAAAATACATACTTAGGTGATACTATTTCTTTAGGATGACATGGAATCATGTATGTAAACCAGATAGTACTTTTCTATACTGCCAGTTCCTATGATTTCGCATTTTCCAACTGTTGAATCTTCTGCTCGCATCAGCTGATGATAATATCACCATCTTGTAACAATTTCGATCCAGTAAACCTTTTCTACAATTTGTCATCCTCTATGTCATGGTAATTATATCAACAGCTACATCATCAAATCCCCCTATATTTACTCAATACATCCCCTATAGTGAACGTTTTTAACGCACTACCTTGTAAAGTTCATTTTGCTCATCTCTGATAATGTAGTATCTGCAAATGTATCCAAAGACATCACCCCAAACTTACGCTGTTCCCAATCATCTTTAAAATCTTTTAAAACCGTCTTTTGGGCTTACATCTGGTTTCCATCAGCAAACAATTCTTCTAGATACGCTTTTTCAAATTTTCTAATTTATTTTAACTTACGCTGATGAAGGGTGATGAGGTTGTCGATGTTATTAAGAAAGTACTACTAATTAGTACTTGTTCATTTTGATCATTAGGGAAATACATTTGATTATTATCTATTAATATCCGATTTAACTTGAGCTCAGGCTTCCTGATTGTGCATATTTAGGCAAATTTTATACAGTCAAATAAATATTTTATATAATAAACAACTGATGATTCTAATATTAGGTAAAATGCCATCATATTGTATATCTATTATAATTATACTCATTACTAGGCGTTTTTCTACATTTCAATGCAATTGTCGAGCTTACTGTTGCATAAAATAACGGCCGGTCTTTCTATTTACTGATCCAATTATTCTCAGAATCTGTCTTCGTTCATCATAATTATTCGATAGCAACATTTCAAAGTATATTTTCTGCATGATCTCATATCAGAAACTTTTTACACGCATACTTTGAAAGTCCATTTTGTCAAACTCTGGATAATGCTGTGCACCTGAAATATCTCTCAATACTTCCCCAACTTACGCTGTTCCCAAGATGGCGTATTTAAAAACTGTTTGAAACGACGTTTTGGTATTTTTTCATCACTCATTCTATCACCACCAGATTTAGTAATAAAGTTTCTAAACTTTCTTCTAAACGTTCAATTTCTTCATCCATATCATGTAATGTATCTTCATAACGTTCTCTTAACATGGCAATAACATCTATCTCAGATTGAATCGTATTTTTAATATCTTTGTAAACACCCTTCTACGCTATCGAACCATTTACAATATACGAGATGTTCAATTTCTTCATTTGTTAATTCGCTAAATTTATTAGATACTAGCACATTTTAGTTCTGCTTCAGCTTCTTTTATATTTTTATCTATAAAATGATTTTTGTTCTAATATTACCTCAGTTTCTTTTAGCAATACATACTCTTCACTATTTTTTCATAGTTTTTCAGCTCACTTGTTATATTTTTTTCTTTACAAATTTCCGTTTTTGCTTCTCCTGACGCCTCTTTTTTCAAGGCATTCATATAGTACGTCATACTCAAACGTTCCTTCCTCTAGGGCTTTATCGATAGCTTCATTTAATACATCTATGTTCATATCCATCTGAGATTTAATAGAAGTTAAGCGTTCTCTTTCAGCGCTAAATAATTTTTCAGATAGTAACTCATTAGGAATCACTTCTCCCATCCAACCTTCTTGAACCAAATATATTTTTATTCTTTTGTTTTTCACCATGTTAGGCTTAGTTAATTTTGCACCCTCATAGAATCCTTTTTCTAGTATAAGTTCTAAGTCATGTGTCAACGTTCTCTTCCATAATTCAGCAAATGATTTGATAGCCTTCATACGGATCTACAACACTTGTGCCTTTTTAATAACTCTTTCATATCATAAAGCATGCTTTCTTTCACATACATTAAATTTTTATCGCTATTAACATGTAATAATTGCTTCCCACCATTTTTGAATATATTCTTGTAGGCTATCATGCAAATTATTAAATAAAGGCTTGAACATGTTTATTTTTCAAAAAATATCTCTACATGTATATCTTCTGTAGATTTCGTAAAATCAATATAACCACTCTAATTTCTTTATAAGAATTTTTCTAATGTATCTTTTGCTAATTGATTTAACAATGTTAATCCTTCAAAGGTTTTTATGTGGGATCCCTCCATATAAAATGAGCTTCTACATCTTGCGGAATATCCTTATTCACATCTTCTACATATCTTGGAATATTAAGATTATATTCATTCTTTTTTAATTTCATCTATAGTAGTTACATGACTATATCCTGCTATCTCAGTTTTATATATGTAGGCATCAACAATTTTTGCAATATCTTTTTCTTGCAAAACATTATTCTTTCCTACTTTTACAAAGTTTTTAGATGCATCGATAATTTGTATTGGCTCTCCTAATGTGCGATTTTTCTTCAAGACGATAATACATACTGGAATTCCTGTATTAGTAAATAGATTTCCGGTAATCCAATAATTGCATCTATTTGATTTTTATCTACTAACCGCTTTACGAATCTCAGCTTCTGCACCACCTCTGAATAATACTCCATGTGGCAAAACAATGGCCATCGTACCTTTTGTCCCAAATGATATAATCCATGCATTAAATAAGCAAAGTCACCTTTTTGAGCTAGGGTGGTAAAACACCAAAATCAGCAAATCTAGGATCATTTACTTTCAAAGGAATATCTTCTAGAATTCCATTTTTATCAGAATACGGTGGATTCATAACAACTATATCAAACTGAACCCCCTCATTAGGTCTTTCAGGATCTTCTGGCCAATCTTGTGCTAAGGTGTTACCATTTTTGATTGTCATTTTTTCAGGACGAATACCATGCAATAACAGATTCATACGTGTTAAATTGTATGTCTCAGTGTTAAATTCCTGTCCATAATAATGCAAATCGTCTTGCACCCTCACGATTCAAAATGTTTACGCACCGTCAACAATAACGAGGCTGACCCTACTGTAGGGTCATAAATAGATGGTTTAGATTTATGAAACTCTGTAGACTTTGCCACAATTTGTGCCATGACCTCACTAACTTGTCTTGGTGTATAGAACTCGCCTGCTTTTTTTCCTGCATCCGAGGCAAACATACCTATTAAGTATTCATAAGTATCTCCTAATACATCCCCATTTTGTAGGCTAATCATATCTAAATCAGAAAAATAAAGAGATTAAACTCTTAATATTTTTTTACTTCGCTTATTTAAATCCTCGCCTCAACGCTGTATTGCTTACGTCAATAATTGATGATGAAAAATAACCCTTTAAAGTCATTTGCATCTTTTTGTGCCTACAATTAATCTTTCAAATTCACTTAGACTATTGCTTACATCATCTACTTCAAAGGTATTATCTTCAATTTTTTTGTAACCAAGTTTGGTACAAACAGTTTGACTGAATTACATATCCTAAGGTAGTTTTTGATATTTTCTATAAACATATCTTTATATTTATCATTTTCAAAAACAAGCGGTGTATTCTTCTACTACCTTTTTCTTGTGCTACTTCACCTAATTCTGCAAATTTTCTAAAATAGTCTAATGTTCTATCACTTAAAAATTTATAGAACATTAACCCTAACATATAATCTTTATATTTACTTGCATCCATTGAACCGCGTAATTCATTAGCGCCTTCCCACAATATACGCTTTTATTTCTTCCGATGTTTTCATTTTTTTATACTCCTTACGAAACTATTTCAGTATATATTCAGTATATATTCAGTATAGCATATAAGCAGCCTTACAGGCTGCTTATGCAAAATTTATATATATTTGTTACCTACACTTAAACAAGTTCACCAAAAACGTAATGACATAGAGCCCTATCGCTGTCAACACGATGGTTCCCCCTGGTGCAAAGTCTAACCAAAAGGCGCTGCACAGTCCACCAATAACGGATATTACGGAATAGACGGTAGCAATGCCCCATGTTTCTTTGAAACCTCGTTTCCATAGATGCGCAGTTGCTACTGGTACAATCATAAGGGCACTGATCAATAGGATGCCTACTACGGTCATCCCCATGACAACGACTAAGGCTGTTAGAACGGCAAAGATCATATTCACTCGGTTCACATTGATGCCTACGGTGCGAGCGATTTCCTCATCAAAGGATGTGAGCATCAAGGAGTGATACACGAATTTCATAATGATGCCCACCACGATTGCCACAACACCGATACCATAAATATCTGTCATGGTCACCGTCAAGATACTGCCGAATAAAAAGTTCAATAGTCCTGTGCTCGGCATTTTTACCAGCGTGGAAAATACAATCGCTAGGGCTAAGCCTGCATAAAAGAATAATGCCATAATCATATCGGCGTATTGTTTTTGGTAGCGTCGTACCAGTTCTATGCCCATCGCTGAAAGAACGGTAAGCACTACGGCGCCCAATGGTGGGTACACTTTCAGCAAGGATGCCCCCGTCACACCCGCAAAGGCAATATGACCTAAGCCATCGCCGAGCATGGATTGTCGTTTGATGACGATGAACATGCCAATCAAGGGGCACATGAGAGCCACAATGAGGCCTGCTAAAAAGGCACGTTGCATAAATGTATAGGATAAAATATCCATCTTAACCTCCTAAATGCCATGCCAAACGAGAGCCTTGATGACTTTCCATAAAGCCTTTACAAGGTCCGTAGTAACAAGCATGTCCATCCACACATAAAATTGTATCTGCCACTTGCATGGTTTTCTGTCACATCATGGGTGACCATGATGACAGTAATATTTTTCAGATTTCAGAGACCGCAATACGTCATAAATTTTTACTCGTATCGAAATCGATGCTGCTGGTCGGTTCGTCCAATAAAAATATAGTTCGGTTTGCGTGCCAAGGCCTCGCGCCAACATGACACGTTGTTGTTGACCGCCACTGAGCTCGCCGATGCGCCGTTTCAAAAATGATTGCATCCCCACTAACTCCAAGGCTTCAAGGATCCGCCCTTTTCGGTCTTTTTAGGCACATGAAAGAGGCCAATCCCACCACTTCTTCTACGGTGGCAGGGAAATTGGGCTGCATTTTTATTGTAAATTTGTGGCACCAAGTGAATGAGCCCTTTCATTTGCGCTTCCTTCGGGCTAATCCCGTCTAAGCAAAGGTGACCCGCTGTGGGTTCTAATAAGCCTGCCACCATGCGTAACCATGTGGTTTTCCCAGATCCATTCGGTCCTACCACTAGGACGAACTCCCCTTTCGGTATGGTCATAGTCATATCGTGAATGACTGGTTGCGAGCCATAGGAAAATTGTACATCTTGTATGTGAATCCTGTATGCGTCATAGTAACTCCTGTATGCTCTCATCTGCATTGTATCGTAAAAAAAGCTGTAATGACATCATCATTACAGCCTGTTTGTTATAGTACTCGTTTTGCACCCACATAGCGTGGTCCCCAATAGCCATCGTCGATATCTGCTATCGCCACACCACTACTGGATGTAGCACTGATGAATTGTCCATCTCCGATATAAATGCCAGAATGGGAAATCCCTCGGTTCATAGGTTTCAAAGAACACCAAATCCCCTGGTTGCAAATTCTGCTTTTTCTACTTCTTTGCCTACCCGTATTGTTCATCGGCTTGAGCGAGGTAAATCATACCCTGATTTTTTTGGAATACATAGCGAATGTATCCAGAGCAGTCAAATCCTCGCCGGTGTAGTGCCCCCAAATTTGTAAGGCACACCAGTGAACGTATTAGCATAGGTCAGAACTTCTTTTTACATTTTTAGATGTTGCTTTCTGCTTAATATCTAGTCCCTTTAACTGGTTGTTTTCTTTTTTTGAAAGTCAAACTTTGTGGGACAGCCTTGCCTTTTTGTGCTTCAACGTGGACGTAATCGCCGTAGATTCTACCTCTCGATTGGGATCGATATGAGATAGTAATAAAGCATCTTTTTCAGATATTTCTTTCTTTTTAGACACCGTCTTCGTTGTCGCCGGCAGTGGTTTACCCATCAACTTTTTATAGGTTACCGCTCCCCAATATACCGTCTACGGTCAAGCCTTTGTCCTTTTGAAACAGTCGTACAGCCCACTTGGTGTTCGCATCATATTCGCCTGTTTCTCTCGCTTTGTAGCCACCTCGATCAATTTCTTTTTGAATGGTAATGATCTCACTGCCTCGCATCGCCATATTGGTACGCCCCCTGAACTGTGGCGCCTACCAATCCTAGAAACAGTGCAAATACAAGGTATTGTTTTTTTCTTATCCGTCATAGAGACTCCTCTCTGATGTATACGATTATTTGTCGTGTATATGACAGTTGATGGAATCTTTCACCCAATATAAAAGGTCGTTGTTTTACTTCTTCAAAAAAATACGTCCCACATATTCGCCGATAATGCCTAACCCCACTAGCTGTACACCACCTAGGGAAGAAGATAGCCACCCCTAAGCTAGACCAACCGCTGATGACATTGTCGGAGAAGAAGTGAACAAATAGAATATGTCCAATCATCACGAGGCTCAATAGGCCACAGAGTAACCCTGATATAGAGAGCCAACCGCAAAGGTACTCTCGAAAAATGCGGTGATGCCGTCTAGGGCAAAGCGCATCATTTTTCTTCACGCTGAACTTAGAGGTTCCCGCAAAGCGTGGTGGTGCCACAAAGTGAAATTCATGTTGCACAAATCCTAGGTCCCCACAATGCCACGCAAAAAAATCTACCATGTTCTCGGAAGTGTTTCAGGTTTCCAAAGATTTACGATTCATCAATCGGAAATCGAGCCCCCTTCGACAATCGGTACATTTGCTAATCGATTGAGCACTTTATAATAATATTTCGATGTGAAAGATTTCGCCCAACTGGCGTCTTCTGTAGAATCACGGATGGTACGAACTACATCAGCACCGGCTTCCCAATGTTTCACCAATTCAGGAATCAGTTCTGGTGGGTGTTGCATATCGCCGTCCATGGTGATGACCGCATCACCTTTGGCATAGTCAAGACCGCAAGTCAATGCCAATTGATGTCCAAAGTTACGGGCTAGTAATAGCACTTTCACCTTAGGATCTTCTTGACCAATATGGCGCAACATACCGCACTATCATCGCTTGACCCATCATCAACGAAAAATAATTTCATGATCGTAATCCATAGTCGCTAGGACTTCTTTTGACTGTAGTATAAAATTTTCGAATATTATCTACCTCATTATAGACAGGTACAACGATTGACAGTAACATAGCTCCTCCTTATGATTCTTTACCTATCTATTTTACAGGATTGGAGCCTGTTTTGCAAACTTCAGTATGTATAGGGCGGTCTTTAATATGTATGACATAAAAATACAACAATAGATTAGCAAATATTAGTGACAAATATATTTTATATCCTGTATACTGATGATAGTAGGATCAGCCTTTTTCACTGTACGTGACTATTAAACGCCACAGATTTTCTCGTCATTGAATAATCAAAAACCTCTTTTTATTTAACATTTATTTAGCACTTTTAACGTTCATTTCTTCACAATACATGTAAAGATTGTGATTCTAAACCCATTTAGAGGGTAATTTTTATTTTACATTTATTTAGCACTTTTTGGGGAAAAATACTATGGAATTAACTACATTAGAAGCAATTATATCATTAAAAGAGTCTTCGCACGTTGAGTTCAAAAAAAGCTAAAAATGACTTTCCAAAAGATGCCTGGAAGTCATATTCTGCATTTGCTAATACTGCAGGAGGTTATTTAATTTTTAGGTATTTCTGAAGATGAATATAAAAAAACCTGTTTTGACTGGAGTAAAAAGATGCTGAAAAATAATAACTGATTTCTGTTCCACCCTAGCTGATAGAGATAAAGTTAGCTTGAATCTTATAACGAATGAAGATATAAAAACAAACACTATTGAAGGGAAAAAGTATAATTATTATACGAATCAAAGAAGCTAAAATCACGGATAAGCCCGTTTATCTTAACAATAACCTTGCTCATACTTACATTAGGCTACACTCGCAAGATCATTTAGTGGATACTCAGCAATTAAGTACAATCTTAAGAAATCAATCTGATCAATTAGATTATGAACTACTCCATAATTATGATATATCTGATTTAGATATAGATAGTATCAACAGCTATAAATCTATACTCTCTAAAAGATACCCTAACCTAAATTACTCAAACATGGACAACCAAAGTTTTTTGGAAAGTATCGGTGTATTTCGTAAAAACCGGAATACTAGTACGATACACCTAACAATTGCTGGATTATTATTTTTTGGTAAATACAATGCTATTACTGAACGTTTCCCTCATTATCATGTAGATTTTTTTGATAAACGTGGGAATTCACAGAGATGGAATTTTAGAATTGAGTCAGGCAACTTAGATTTCCCTGACTTGAATTTATTTAATTATTATCGTTTGGTAAATGAAAAAAACTCTTATTATCCATAAACAGAGACTTTGAACTTGATGAGTATACAATTAGAAAAAACCCTACAGATTTAGCAATTGCCTTACGCGAAGCATTTGTCAATATGATAATCCATGCTGACTACTTTTTAAATACAACAGCTTTGATTACAGAAATTCATGAACCGTATTATATTTTTATCAACCCAGGAATTATGAAAATTCCAATACAAGAGTTTTTCACTGGTGGTGCTAGGTCTTTGGTTCGTAACCCGCTTCTCGTTAATTTATTTACAAAAATGGGAGCCTCTGAACATGCCGGTAGCGGTACCAAAAAAATAATTGATGTTGTCGTAAAAAAACCGATTCAAAGCTCCGGAACTAGAAAGCGACTTAGAAAAACATACTTAAAATTATGGGTAGCAGAACCTCTGGTAGATACATCCAATCTAAAAGATGATGAAAAAAAGGTGTATGCATTTATTTGTAATTCTCCAACTTCAAATACGCCATCCATTGGACTCACAAAAAAAGAAATTGCTGATGCATACCCCTGACATAAGCACTGCTCGCTTAACAAGAATACTTTAACAAGTTATCCGAACAAAAAGTTAATCTTAAAAAAATAGGAGGATATAAAAACAGGACTTACACTAGAGCAATTTCCTCATTAGAAATGATTCATCATTTAGGAGAAACTTATGATATTATGAAGCATATATTTTACAAAGATAAATCCGATTCATAACCATTAGATAAAAAAATAATCTTCCTCTTGTATCTGCTACTTATTATATCCCTAAATGTATAAGAAGGTCCCCTTTAGTTTACTTTTGATTTATTTCAAATAAATTCATTGTATTAAAGGATGACCTTCTTTTTCTATTATATTTTTCGACTAACATTCTGCACTAACTGTACATGAAAGTTTTATATGTAAAATCCCGCTATATATATTTCATGAACTCAGACATAACTGCTACGCCTGTGAAAGTGTGCTGTAAGCATTCTACATAATTATGTTCATGAATCCCCCCTAAGGCGATACCTTGCACATGAGGGTAGTGCTCACGGATTTGTTGTAATAAGGTTTCCCCTCTCTCCACTCCAATCCTCGGGTGACCCGCTTTGCAGGCCGTAGGAAAGATAGGACTAATGAGGACACACTCTAAATGGGGAATCTGTAAGGCACTTAAAAAACTGATGTCATCTTCATTGTGAACCGTACTCCATACTGCTAGCCTGGTCCAATATTTCCGAAGTATGTCCCACAGTGCTTGTTGTTCAGCTTGCCAATAGCGCATGAGATTGGTCGGTATATGGATTCGTTTTGCTTTTGCCAAGATAGTACTTAATTGCTCTTGATTCGTAATCACTTTTCCATGATACACTACGGTATCACCGATGGCATCGCAGAGATCTAGATACTCTTCAAAAGACAGGTCTGTGTCACGGCACAGAATGTACAGGTTGGTGTGATAACTTATCCAGTTGTCTTGTAACCCTGGTACTGCTCTTGCCAGTGCCTCGCCATATGTTTCTATACTCATGTGGGCATCCAACAATTCCCGATTGGTAATTCCCACTAAGATGTCTATGCTAGGCTTGTTTATCTTCATAGAGCACATCGATATAATCACTCATCACCACTTGCATGCCTAAGGCTTTCACATCTTCCATGGCTTCTGCTACGGTTCTGCTATCAGCAATTTCAAATTGTGCATCTCCTCCTTCTTGTTTCTTTGTATCCGAAGAATGTTCTCCAATGCCCGTGCTGACCCCCGCTGAAAGTTTCGTCGCTGCCAGTGGCAATACACCATTACGGAATCGTGCCGTTTCTCTAGTAGAGATCGTAATATTCGCATAAGGCAAGAAGAGGCGATACGCTAAAATCACCTGCAATAATTGGGCTTCCCCTACATCCCCTGCGTTGATTGTGTCATCGTTCACAATGGGACGTAGACGAGGACAAGAAATGCTAATCTCTCCATGGGGATAAGCCCGTTGCAATAAGTGTGCATGAAAAGCTGTGGCAAAGGCATCTTTCCGGAAATCATCCAATCCTAGTAAAGCGGCTAAACCCACTCCACGCATGCCACCGCGCAAGGCCCGTTCCTGTGTTTCTAAACGGTACGGGAAGATGCTTTTATTGCCTAATAAATGCAATGTTTTATAGTTCTCCCAATTGTATGTCTCTTGGAATACCGTCACATAATCGCAACCGCATTCTCGTAGATACGTATAGTCTTCTACATTGGCGGGGTAAATTTCTACGCCTACTACTTTAAAATATTTCTTCGCCAATTCGCAGGCGCGACCAATATAGGAAATAGGACTGTGGCGCTCACTTTCACCGGTGAGAATTAAAATATCTTGTAATCCTGTTTTGGCAATATTTTTTAGTTCTTCCTCAATGCCCGCTTCATCTAATTTGGCACGATGAATTTGATTTTTACAATTAAACCCACAATACACGCAAAGATTGTCACAATAATTTGAAATATACAGCGGTGTAAACAGGTATACGGAGTTTCCGAAATAGCGTGTTCTCACCGCTTTTGCTTTCTCTGCCAGTTCTTTCTAAAAAGGCTCTGCCGCAGGGGACAACAAGACTTTTAACCCTTCTACATCGATGGTTTCTTCTTGTAACACACGGCGCACATCTTCTGCTGTGTAATGATCGTATGTATAGCGCTCTCGCTCGCTCAAGACTGTTGTTAAAATGGGACTTTCAATTTGATCCATATGGGGACGATATTTCCAACAGGGATCGTCTATATGGTATCTGGTAGTAGACATAGCTATTCCTTTCCTCATAGTATCAATATCTGTAAAAATATCTTCTCTTATCGTAAAAAAATCCAGTCAACGGAGATGATGCCTTTGCCGCCTACTTCTAATGTAGGCCCTAATTTAGATAGGTATGCTAAACGACCCGCTTGGATGGCCAACCCAAAAGGCTTTTGCCATGCCCCGAATATGTCCTGCGGAGGCTACGGCTGTGTTCGCCATGATAGCGAGAACCCCCATTTCCATGGCTTCCGTCGCTGGGATGGAGCCCCGATGCCCGCATCGACGATGATTGGCAAATCGATTTCATTGACTAAGATTTTTAATGAACTCCTTCGTCTGTAGTCCACGATTGGATCCAATAGGCGCACCAAAGGCATTACCGCAGATGACACTCGGCATTCACCAAATCACGAGCTACTTCCAAAATCTGGATACATGTAAGGCAAGACGATGAATCCTTCCTTTGCCAAGATCTCTGTGGCTTTGATGGTCTCCCCATTGTGCGGTAACAAGTATTTCGAATCTTTCATGATTTCTACTTTCACGAAATCTCCGCATCCTGTGGCCCGTGAAAGTCTCGCAATGCGCACTGCTTCCTCTGCATCTCTAGCACCGCTCGTATTGGGAATTAAAATGGTATCCTTTGGAATAGCATCTAGGATATTTTCCACTTCTCCCCCTACTGCACGGCGTAAAGCTAAGGTAATCATTTCTGCTCCCGCCTCTTCCAGCACCGCCTCAATCAAGTCGATGAAAAATTTCCCCGACCCTAAGATAAACCGTGACTGCAATGTATGGTCCCCTAGGGTCCATGTATCTTGTGTTTCCATATCTTGTACTGAACGTGTCGTGCCATGACCTCCTTAATCAATATCTTCACCATGTAATAGTTGGATAACAGCATTTGCCATATGACCGGCACACCATAACGCGAGTCGCCGTAATTTTTTTCCAATGGAGTCGATATCGCTCACACCGTCACCGCAAAGATACCAACGATGGTGTCTCCGTTCACGGCGGATACCATTACTATCGCCCCAACCAGCCATACCAGAGCATCCTACTAATAAAGGTTCTGTTGGATGAGTCAAGATCACTTCCGTCATCCAAGCCTTGGTTACCGCTTGGTCCACTGCTTCTACGACCATATCGTAGCCCTCTACTAATTCTTCTAATCGTTCTGGCGACAATCGTTCATTGTGGGTAATGACGTCACACTTTGGATTCATCCGGTTCAGATGACCTTTCATGGCCTCTACTTTCAATACGCCTACATCATTCACATCGTAGTACTGACGTCCTAGGTTGCTTTCATCCACTACGTCGAAATCTACAATTTCTAATTGTCCAATTCCGGCACGACACAATGCCACTGCCACATGAGATCCTACACCGCCTACACCAATGAGGAGTACTTTTTTATCTCCTAATGTCTCCATTTAGCCACCTCCTACAAAGGTTACTACTTCCATTGTGTCTGCAGGGCTCACACGAGTAGATTCCCAATCTGATTTAGACAGAATCTTTCCATTGTATTCCACTACAATGCGATCCATGCGAAAAGCTAATGCTTGTAGTACTTCTTGTACCGTTTGCCCTTCAAAATCATAACTAGTTCCATTGACTTTCATCGTATCCTCCTCACTATAGCCTATGCTATATGACACACAGTAAACTAGCATACTAAGAGTTATCCTACATAGTTACTCTTGTTACATCTAGTATAAAAAAACAGCACGAAAAACCATACCCGCGGTGGTATGCCCCTTCATGCTGTAGCACTCTATCGTCTCACTATTCTGTTCCACTAGTACATCCACAGTGATGCACCTCCAGTCTGTATCCCTATGGGATAGACCATCCTATGAAAGATACAAAAAAGGACATCCTCTTGGATGTCCTCGGTATGACGAATCAAACTTATCCTACGTTGGCATTATCCAAATCAGGTTATGGGTCAAAACATCCGTTTACTCTCAGCCATAAGGCTCCCCAAAGTTCTCTTTCAGTATACGCTGATACGCCACAATTTGCAAGTGCGAGTATCATTTTTTTATTGACCACATCATGGCACCATTATCCTCTGCGAGCAGATACAGAAGCATAATTTTTAATCACTACAATCGGCGTCATTTGACTATCGTTGCCAAATGGATTGTCGATTAAGATCTGTGCGATTTGTTGCGGTTTCAATCCACGGCTATGTCCCAAAATCGCCGCTCGTTTCAAGTCGTTCACGTCAGCCACGCAAGCGCCATAGGCGCCTGTTGCTTTCATAATCGCATCTGCCACAGCATGTGGTTGTTTTGGTCCATAGACGATGCATTTTATCGAAAGGAGGCATCGTGCCTGTTACGTCATCTGTTAAAGATGCATGGCGTGCCATTTGGTAAAAGACGCCAGATTTTTTAAACACTTTCGCTACAGCGCCACGAGGAAGGCAAACATCATTTTCCATTCCCCTTCTTTGTCCATCGGCGCTTGCATGCCATAAATGGATGCCATGGATCCGTCTGGATGAATGAAGCGGTTCATCAATTTGGCTTGCCAAGATACGTTCAACTCTTCTGGACGTGTGAACTCCCCTTGTGTTATGGCCACTACAGATTCTGCAACGCACACAATATCTTCTGGTCCAATGTAAGGGCCTGCAAATTCTACAATAGCTTCTACGATATCATCTTTATTCGTCAAAATGCGCGTAGGAATCGGTAAAAGTTCTAATTCTGTCATGGTACTACCTCCCTATTTACGCATAGCAATTTCTAACTCTTCTGCAGTTAGAGTAATTCTAGTTTTAGAAATGCGGTATGCCTCACGGCCCACTACTTGATGATAAAATATCGATCGGCATATCTGGGAATCCTACAATATCTTTGCGGATGTTGCCGTTCTTGCCAGTCAACACAACGCGCACACGAATGGTGCCACCTTTTCTTTGTTTGTAAATCAACGCTTCCCAATAGCCATCATGACGTTCATGATTTGCATCGGTTAACCAAGATTGAATGGATACATTGTCGAATTGCTCTTGTGGCAATAAATGACGTGGAAACATATCCATGATAGTTCCGTATTGTTTTCCTTTATTCACAAAGGGAATATCTGTAGACAACACGACTTGATCAAAACTAATATCTTCCACCACAAATGGAGTACGGCGTTTTGCTAAGATAACAATATCTTCGTTGCCTTGGCGCCACGCAAAGACGCGGAATCCAATATATAGCACTGCTATAATACAAGCAATCCACACTAGGGTATCTATGACTGTGTAAATATACATATTTCCTCCTATAGAGTAATGAGCTTAGCTGTTAAACTAGCATCTTTGAAAAATATCTTGTACGATGGGCGTCACTCGTTCTGCATGACTTGTGACACATACTTGTATGGTCCCTATGCGACCGCTGGTCTGCTCTAGGTCTTCACCATACAAGATAGCACCCACTGCATCCGATGTTTCCCATGCAGGGTCTACAAAGCAAATTCGATCGTCCACTAGTTCTCGCAAGACAGGTTCTACTAATGGATAATGGGTACAACCTAGAATGGCCACTTCTACATTGGCATCTATCAATGGTTGTACATATTCTTTGGCGCACTCCCACAGTAGTTCATCATCTAAATGACCTTCTTCAATGCACGCTGCCAAATCTTTACAACCTTGTTCCACCACTTTTACATGTGGTTTTAAACTGTGCACTGCATCCATATGCTTATGGCTATTAATAGTCGCCACCGTTGCCATAATGCCTAAGGGACCCTTTCGTTTTTGCTTCACTTTGATGCGCAATGCATCGTGAATCCCTTTGGGACATGCCCACGATAGGTACATCAAATCGTTTGGACAATGCATCTAAAGCCACTACGGAGAATGTGTTACAAGCAATGACGATCAGTTTCACCGGCTGAGCCACTAAAAATTCCGCAATCTTTGTGGCGATGGCTTCGATTTCCTCGATAGGCCGATTTCCTACTGGATTATTGGCACTGTCTCCGACATAAATAAAAATCTTCTTCTGGAAATTCCTGTGCCAACACAGATAATACAGATAATCCACCGATGCCAGAATCGAACACTCCAATAGGTAATTCCTTCTGTATGGGCGACATTCCCTATTCCTCCTCTGCTACGGCTTTCATAGGTTTAAAAAAATACATCTGGTAAGCGAATAATTTTACCTGTTTCTTTAGCGGTAAATACATTTTGCGTTTCCCCCAGTACAGATGAGGGCCCCATCACTTTCACGGACAATGCGATAGGGTGAAAGTACATTGAGCCCGCGATAAAGAGGCTACGTTTAATTCCACCCGCAATACATCGTCAAAGCGAGCTACTTCCTTGTATTCGCGACTCACTTTTGTAATAGGAAAGACGATGCCCTCTTGCATCATGTCCCACAGACTGATGCCACAACGGCGGAAATATTCAATTCTTCCCATTTCAAACCATCGTAAGTGATTCGTATGATGGGCAATCTCCATCATGTCCGTTTCGTAAAAGCGGACGCGCAATGATGTGGAAATCATCGTATACTACCTTTCCTATGCAATAAGAGGCTCCAAGGAGCCCCTTTTTACTCATTAATCAATTGATCCGATAGGCACAAATTTTTGTGCTTGTTCTTTATGGCTAGCCTTAATATAGCGATTGGCTACTTTCATAGCAATGCCCAATACAGCTACATCATCTACCCAGCCTAATCACGGCACGCTATCTGGGATAAAAATCGATAGGTAAGATTAAATATCCCAAAGGCACCCTGCGATGACAGCTTTCACAAATGTTGGTGTGTCTGCATCACGTAAACAATAATATAACATAACCGCTTTTCGTGCAAACATAATATTACGTCCCATGCGATTCACAGTGGACATAAAGGCATCAGATGTAAAGGTTTTTTTCCATACTTAAGGATTTGTAAAAATATTCATAGTTTTTGACACCTCTGATTATTGTTTGAACTTATCTTTCGCTTGGTCTGCTAACTCGATGGCTTTTTTTCTTTAGTTTGTTCCGCCAATTCTACAGCTTTTTTTCTTTGGTTTGTTCCGCTAATTCTACAGCATTTTCCTTGACTACTTCTGCCTTTTCGCGAATATCATGGACCGCTTCATGTGCTTGGTCGATAGCTTTCGCTGTGAACTCAGATGCTTTTTCTTCCACTTGTTGTAATCTCTGGTTCTACCACATCTTTTTACTTGTTGCAACGTTGGCTCTACCGCCTCTTTTACGTCTTGCATCACAGCTGTCGCTTTTTCTACCACTGGTTCTACTGTAGTTTGTAAAGAATCATTTAATGTTTGGCGCACAGTGTCTGCTTTTTGCATAGGCGGCTTGTGTATAGGCATTCGCTTTCGATGCCGATGTGCCTACCATAGCCCCTGTTAAGGATAAGGCTTCTGTCGCGATAATTTTTAAGCAAAGAACCTACGCCTTTTCTCTGCATGGCGAGCATTGTCTAGCAATTCTTCATTGCCACTTTTTTTCTATAGTATCTTTCACTGTGGATGCCAAGATAGATACAGCGCCTACGGCTAAGTCTTTCACGGCTCCTACATTCGCCAATACTTCTGGGGATACGAAAGATCCTACAAAGCCTTTTGCCCCCTGCTAAATAGTCGTTACCAGATACATTCACATCGCTCAAGAAATCTGCACTTTCATTGCCTAATGGTTTCTCACGAAGTGGTGTATTCGCTAATGTTACCACCGTTTCTTTATTATGTTCATAAATCTCTACCAACCGTTGGCGATAACTTTCATAGTTAGGACATACTGGCATGCCTTCTTCGATCCATTGCGCGACTAGTTTGCCTACACCGTAAGTAATGGGTGCTGCCACTGGCACACGAAGAACTACGGTTGGCACCAAGGTGCACACCAAGGCTGCTACAGCACTGCCACCAAGGCCCACTAAAAAAAGCTAGTAACTCCCTCTTTGGCGGGGCATACGCCATAGACTTGCGCAATACGACTTACCATATATACATCATTGGCCAATAATCCCGCATAGGTAAAGCTTGGCAATGCGGCAATCCCTGCTGCACGTGCCGCGCCCCAACGGCAAATACTCTCTACTTGATGACTTACATCTGTTGCTTGCACGAATGTGTCGTTATTGTATTCCAACTGTTCCATAATCGTCTCCTATACTTTCCACAAAAACACTAAGTGTCAATGTACTTACTACCCCTATTGTATCAAATTTCCCTAAGAATTACCAACTAGTTAATCCTCCATCTACGGTCCATGCGGCGCCGGTCACAAAGGATGCTTTCTCACTGAGTAAAAAGGCTATGACTTCACCTACCTCTCGTGGTTGCGCAATCCGTCCTAATGGATAGTGTAATGCCATTTCTTCCTTGGCTTTCATAATATCTCCAGACGGTTCATTAGCTAATTGTTTCGCCACTAAGGATGTATCCACATCACCCGGGCACACGCAATTGACGCGCACACGATGGGGTGCCATTTCTAGTGAAAGTGACTTGGTAAAGCTCACTACGGCCCCTTTCGATGCGCCATATACGGTACACGCTACATTGCCTTGCAAACCGGCGTCGCCGGAAATGGTTACAATACTACCATGTACTTGTTTTAAGTAGGGCGCTGCTGCTGGCATAAAAAGACGGTACCTTTTTACATTAGTTCCAAACATTTCGTCAAAATTTTGTTCATCCACATCGTCTAAGAGGCGTTCTTCATAATATCCCGCGACTGTCACGAGGGCATTGAGATTTCCAAATAGGCGAACTGTATCCTCCACAATGCGACGGCAATTCATCACCTTGCTCACATCGCCTTGTACAAAGCGCACTTTCGAGGAAATGCGGCGCAATTTTACCACCGCTTCCTGTCCGTCCCATTCGTTGCTACCATTGATGACCACGCACCAACCTTGTTTCAATAACAATTCTGCTGTGGCAAACCCGATACCCGACGTACCACCGCTGATCAATGCCACTTGATTATCACTAAATGCTTGCATAGTTGCTCCTATTATATAATTCCCTGTGAAAGTAAATAATCATAGGATAATTTAATTAACATAGTCAAGGACATGGAGATAAATAAGAATCGCACCAGTCCTGCGCCTTTCACCATGGCTAATTTAGAACCTGTAGTAGCCCCAATAATTTGTCCTGCTGCGACCGCCAAACCATAGCCATAGTTAACTTGATCCATATAGATGAACACCATTAAGGACCCAAAGTTACTTACTGTGTTCAGCACTTTTGCATTCCCCGAGGACCCTAAGAAATCGTAGCCCATAAAGAGGAAATAGAAAATTAAAAAAACATGCCTGTACCGGGGCCTAAAAATCCATCATATAAGGCGATGATAATAGCCACTGCTACATAAGCCAATAATTTCCATCCTGATTTCCGTTCTACTTGTGCTATGGCACCCCAATCTTTTTTGGTAAGTACCACAATGAATACCGCTAGCAATAATACAATAATAAGTGGTTTTAAAAATGTACTGGCACATAGACTGCGATGTATGCCCCAATCATGGACATGATAAGGGTAAATGGCATAATCCGTTTCACAAAGGACCAGTCCACTAGCTTATTTCTCGCAAAGTTAAGCATCGCCGTTCCTGACCCAAACACGCTAGATAGTTTATTCGTTCCCAAACACATAGCCACTGGCATATTTGTCAGCATTAATGCTGGCAAGGAAATCAGCCCACCTCCACCTACGATGGAGTCAATAAATCCTGCTAGGGCTCCTGCAAAAAATAATATAATACCTATGAGTAAATCGCCTTCCATAGTTTGAGCCCTCCTCTCTTCATCACTTCGATGTGTCCGCTTCTGTTACTTACTCTTCAATACGAGGCAATATTTTATTATATCCATCAGCGCCATAGTTTAAGCACCGTTTCACACGACTAATGGTAGCTGTACTAGCACCTGTTAATTCTACGATTTGATCGTATCCAATACCGTCTTTTAATAACTTCGCCACTTCTAAGCGCTGCGAAATAGATTTCAATTCTCCAATGGTACAAATATCTTCAAAAAATTCATAACATTCTTCTATTGTTTCCAAGGATAGGACAGCACGAAATAATTGGTCGTGCATAGGATTCTTTAATTTCTGATTCAATCTAATTACTCCTTCATCGATTCTATTCAGAATGTACTTTCTTTCACTACCATTATACCATAGGAAGTGATATACATATATCATAATTTCACTTATACCATAAAAAAACAGAGGGCAGTCGATACAATGGCATCAACTAACCTCTGTTTAGTACTGTTGGTGTATTTCAATTCTTAGAAGGCGGGGATGATAGATCCTTTAAATTCTTCTTGAATGAATTTACGCACTGGTTCAGATTGGTAAATAGACAATAACTTTTTTTATAGGTTTCGTTATTTACATCTTCTGTGCGAACAGCGATGACATTAGCATATGGAGAGTCTGTGCTTTCCACCACAACAGCATCTTTTTGTGGATTCAAACCCAGCTGGGATAGCATAGTTTGTGTTTACTGCTTTCGCTACGTCAACGTCGTTCAAGGAGCGAGCAATTTGTCTTTGCTTCTAATTCGCGAATTTCAATGTTTTTAGGATTGCTTGTAATATCCGCTACGGAAGATTTTTACATTACCCCCATCCTTCAATGTAATCAACCACGCTTGTTGTAATAATAACAACGCACGACCGCCATTAGTTGGGTCATTTTGGAATCGCTACAGTAGCGCCATTTGGTACGTCTTTCAAATCTTTATATTTGTTGGAGTAAATTGCCATCGGCAACAAGATAGTTTTGCCGATAGATTGAATTTTCAAGCCTTTATCTTTTACTGTGTTATCCAAGAATGGTTGATGTTGGAACGAGTTTACTTGTAACTCTTTTTGGTCCAACGCAATGTTTGGTTGGATGTAATCGCTGAACTCAGCAACTTCGATGTTTAATCCTTGTTTTTGTCGCTTCTTGTTTTACAAATTCCATAACTTTTGCATGAGGGCTCGCTGTTACACCTACTTTGATCGGTGCATCTGCTGCTGGTTTTGCTTCATCTTTACCGCATCCCCGCTAATAGTAGCACTAGGGATGCAATGGCTAATAAGCCGACTAAAAATACGTTTCATAAGATCTCCTTTATTTTTTTATTCACTTTACGGGATAAGTAGTCACCGCACTTTGGATGACTTGTACTAATACAATTAAGATGACGATAGTCGCTAACATCACATCCCCTTGGAAACGTTGGTATCCGTAACGGATTGCAATATCCCCAAGACCGCCACCACCGATAGCTCCTGCCATGCAGAATAGCTAATTAAGTTAACGATTAGGACTGTAATATTGTCGATTAATGTTGGTAATGCTTCTGGCAACAACACTTTCCAAATGATTTGTAATGGAGTAGCACCCATGGATTGTCTTTGCCTCGATAACGCTGCCATTCACTTCTTTAATGGCTGTTTCCACTAACCGTGCCAAGAATGGAATAGCCGCCAATGTCAATGGCACGCAAGCTGCGGTCGTACCAATGGATGTGCCCGCCACAAATCGAGTGAAAGGAATGATGGCTACCATCAAAATAATGAACGGAATGGACCGTGTAGCATTGACAATAGCGCCTAACACTTTATTTACTGCATCATTTTGCATAATGTGTCCACGACTAGTGATGACTAAAATCACGCCCAATGGAACCCCTAATAGAACGGCTACCACTGTGGAAATCACCGTCATTTGTACAGTTTCCAAGAAACCTTGTAACAATAAATTAATGATTTGCTGTGACATAACCGATCACCTCGCTTCCAATTGGTAAATTATGTAAGTAGTCGATGGCCGCTTCCGATTTAGCGCGCTCACCTTTTAGTTCCACAATCAAATGGCCAAAGCTCATATCTTGAATGTAATCGACACCACCAAATAAGATACTTACATCGGTATCAAATTTACGGATAATACTTGCCACCACTGGTTCGTCTGTTACATTGCCTTTGAAAGTCAATCGTACAATCGGATTGGCACCCTCTACCCAAGTATCATTCAACGTTAAATGGGCAATGGCATCTTCTGGCAAGTCATGGCTGATGATAGCAGACACGAACTCTTTCGTTGTAGCTTGTTTTTGGCTCTGTGAACACGTCCACAACAGGACCTTCTTCAATGATAGTACCGCCTTCGATAACCGCTACGCGATCACAAATCTCTTTGATAACATTCATTTCATGCGTAATCAATACGATGGTTAAGTTCAATCGGCGGTTGATGTCTTTCAACAATGCCAAAATAGATTTCGTTGTTTGTGGGTCAAGCGCTGATGTAGCTTCGTCGCATAACAACACTTTTGGATTGCTTGCCAAGGCACGAGCAATGCCTACCCGTTGTTTTTGTCCACCGGACAATTGAGATGGATAATTGTCCAACCGGTCCGATAATTTTACGATTTCTAAAATTGGTAAAATACGTTCTCTAATTTCTTCTTTTGACAAGCCTTGCAATTCCAATGGAAATGCTACATTGTCGTACACTGTGCGTGATGAAAGTAAATTAAAAATGTTGGAAAAATCATACCAATGTGTTTTCGTTCTTCACGAAGTTCTGCTGTGTTCAACTTCGTCAAATCTACACCGTCCACAATAACGGAACCAGATGTAGGTCGTTCCAACATATTAATACAGCGAATTAAAAGTAGATTTACCAGCCCCAGATTGACCGATAACACCAAAAATTTCGCCTTCTTGTATAGTCACATTAATTTCTTTTCAAGGCTTCCACGCGGACAGCACCTTCATAGACTTTTTGAATCTGTTTAAGTTCTATCATGAAATCCTCTCCTTTTCAAACTAAATAAAATAAGAGCTCTCAGTTACCTAAGAGCTCTTGGGTATGCCTAAATTGTACAATGTGAGTAGACAAACTGTCAACAATTCCTAGTATACCGCTTGCCTATCGTTTGTTATAGTTTAAAGTTATAGCTTTTGCATTTAGAGTTATCCACTCTTTATAACCAGTAGCCATAAATAGGGGCCTCTTACAATAACTCACTATATACTTTACTTTTTTTACCTGCATCATAAAAATGATGAAAGATAGCATTTCTAGTGAGTATATTCGCAATCTAAAGCAAGTATTCTTACTTAGATGTTAACCACATATTACCTATTTTGATTTCTGAAGGTTAATACCGCCACGTTTTGCAATGAAAGCAGCTAAGAAAATGCCGCAACTGCCTGTGATCAACTGTGCCAGCCCATGCTGAATAAGATGCCTTTTTGCATCGCCTCAGGGAATGCACGGCATCAACTGGAATAAAGCTAAGAATAGTCCATAAAGAACTACACTTTTTACAATAGCTCCTGTCACAGCTGTTACCCACACGCGGTTTGTACCTAGAACTTTCACAGTCACTGAGTAAGCCATACTACCAATAGCTACCACAGGCACAAATAAAGGTATGGTCAACATACCTTGTAAAAATGCCATGAGAGGCGTTACACAAGCTACAACGAATCCACTCCACAATCCATAGCGCCATGTGGCAAGCGCCGTACAAGCGCCTACGATGGACCCTACTAAGAATTGCACTAAACCGTGCATAGGAATAATCATGCGAAGAAAAACCTTGGCTTAGCAAGGCAATCGCTAAAGTAAGGCACTTCCTGTTATCGTTTTTACTGACATTATGCTAATCCTTCTTCCATCAAATGTTGCAATTGTTCTGCTAATACTTTCATGCTTTACCCGGTGTACCGTCACCTACAGGTTCACGGTTTAGAGTAGTTATGGGGATGATGCCACCAATGGTGTCAGTGAAGAAGATTTCGTCTGCATCTTGTAAGAAAGCTTCATCAAATTCACGTTCAATCACAGTAATCCCCGCCGTTGGTGCAACACGAGTGACCACTAATTGACGAGTAATACCTTTTAGAATGTGATGATCTCTTTGGATGCGTATAACATACGCCATCTTTCATGACAAATACATTGGAAGTAGCCCTTCTGTAACAATACCATCACGCACTAAAATGGCTGTATAAGCACCTTTTTCTCCGCCTTCGTTTGAGCTAAAAATATTAGGGAATTAAGTTTAACGTTTTAATATCCACACGAGCCCAACGTTCATCCGGTAAGGTTATGGCCTTCACACCTTGTTGCAAAGCCCCCAAGTCCGTTGTAATCGGTTTGATAAACATATACATTTGCGGTTCTAATTTAGAACGTTCAAAGGCATGATGACGAGGTGTGACACCACGAGTAATTTGCAAATAAATATATCCATCGGTAATTTCACTTTGCTCAATCATAATTTCATGCAACTCTTGCAATTCATCCGGTGGCATGCGCACAGGAATATCCATTTCACGCATCGAACGATACAAACGATCTTGATGATAGGAAAGCGCGAAAGCCCGGCCATTATACACACGCACCACTTCATATACACCATCACCAAAACAATAGCCTCTATCATCAAGACTAACCACCTTAGCCCTCGGTTCCAACCATTTCACCATTAAAATAGGTTAATTCTTTCATGTTAACACCTCACTATTTACATAGGAATCAAGTATTACTTTCATTATAGTACAGACAAGTATAAAATTCTATATTTATTTTCCCAGTACATATTCTCGTAGCCCTTTGAGGCATTTGTTCTATCCCCTTTGTCACCCCAAGGACAGAATCACCGCACTCACATACATACACTCAGTTGTCACTGTCGTATATCCTAATCCTGCGATTTTCAACACTGTATCTATAAGAATTAACATAAACGGATGCACTAAATAGATTCCGTAGGACGCATTGCCCAGTTCTGTCCAAAATGTTTCTACTATATCACTCATAGTCGATACTGTGAAAGCCCACACAAAAAGAGACATCCCATCCCTGTGTACACCAATCCTTGCGGGCTCAATTGGTGGACTGTATGAATAACCTCTAACCGAGTATATCCCCACTCTGCCATCACATAGTAATAGGATCCTAGCATCGCCACCAAGGACAAGATAAAAACCAACAGTCATCGCGAATCCATGAGCATCAATCCACTCTAACATGGCATCAAATCGCTCTGCAAACACGCCCCCTAATAGGAAAATCCATATGTAAAAAGCCTACGAAATAATTGGGGCGCATACTGAAGATATACTGCAACCAGTCTTGTGAAAATTGCACAGAACCTGCCATATAAGAGGACCAGTAATTCACTGCCATTTGTAGAAAGAACAATGCTGTCATGGATAGAATAGGAGCTTTCAGTATATGTCGCAAAGCCCAGCGCCAAAGTGGCATGAGTCCATAAAACCAAAGGAGTATGACTAGAAAATATAGGTGATACATGCCATTGCCAAAGAGTAAGGTCAGTCCCAACACATGTGGCATAAGCCCCCATGCACTATGGGCAAGGATGGCATTGTAGGCCGTGTATAGGATAGTCCACACGATATATGGATAGAGCACCACCTGTGTGCGACGGCGCAGAAAATCCGAATAGGAAAAGTCGTCCTCTACCGATGTATGATAGAACAATCCAAAGGCGGATAAGAAGAAAAAGGCTGGCACTGTAAAGCGCGACACAATTTCCAATAGTCCTAATAGATGTATATTAATCGCGGGGTTTGCCAATGCATAGGGACCCCACATGAATACCGATGACCCCCAGCATGCACAGTCCTCGCATGTAGGTGATCGCCGGTATAGCTGGCTTTCTCATAGTTCCTCCAAAAAGAGGGGCTTAGCCCTCTCTCCTTGATGATTATTACTTTATTGAGCCTTAGCTTTGGCTTTAGCCGCTTCTGCGTCGGCCTTTTCCTAGTGCTTTCGCTTCAGCTTCAGCTTTGGCTTTGGCTTCCGCCTCTAGTCTCGCTCGTTCTCTGCTTCTCGTTGTAAGCGTAATTCTTTTTGCAATGGAGCTACTGGCTCACGATAAACCGTAATATCTGTTTCAAATAAGCGTCCCCAAGGGAATCTTGCCGATACGGTACGAGGGTTTACTTTTAAATAGGTTTCCGCAAAATCTTGCACCCGCTCCCTAAGTAGCTTTCTAACTTGTCATTTAAAGTCCCTGTATATTTCACATTGTCTGTACGGATGGAATCCTGCATGCGATACACAGATTTACGGATATTCGCTTGGTATGCCCAATTGTCTAGATATTGTTGGGTCAACATATTACGATGTTCTTGCTCTCCCATATGAACACCTAAAAATACCTTGCGCGATGGCATAACCAATGGTGTTGCTCGCTGTGTTCCAACCGTTATAGGCGCCACACGGTACAGTAAATCTCGTTGGTATAACCCGTACACAAGGGTATTATCTGATCCATTAGAAAGCAATATCTGCAATGCTCACAGGCACTCCTTGTGCCATAGATGCTGAATGTGATCCAAGAACTCATTGGTGCTTCTAGAAATCATTGGAAAGTTCTCAAATGCTTCTGACTCGCCAGTGACCATGCCCAAAGGTGTATTCACTGCCAACAGAACCGTCGGTTTTCCTTTGGCTTTCATCGTGCCACCTACGGCCACCACATGTTCCGCAATCGTTTTCTCTACCTTCTGATCTTCATAGTGAGGCACTGTATCGCCACCACCACCCAATGGGTACATGACCTCAAAGGTTGGTCGTAAGTGATTGCGGTCCACATGGTCACGAGCAATCAACAATAAACCTAGTTGGTCCGCCCCTGGGAAACTGCCATATTGGGTAGGTGAAAGCCCTTTACTATACTTCTGTAAGTACCGACCTTCCATGGCAGATTGTGATAAACTGCTAGTATCATCATGACCTAGAGCAAAAGTATTGGAATACGCCTTTTTTTCGTAATATCAATTAACTCTCGATTAATTTGCATATTCTTTTGACGGCGATGGAACCAATCTTGCAAAAACTCTACAGGCACTGTCGCTTGCAAAGTAAAGAGTTCTTTTTGCTCATCATCTGTTAATTTTTGGCTATCTAGTTTATCTTGCAACGCCGCAATGCGGAATATAGTCGGTCCATATGTATCATAGTACGAAGGCTCTACACCACCTCCACTAGCACGTGGAGACCGCATCACTGTTCCGAAGGCATACATTGGTATGTTCGGATATTGCTTATGCAATTCTTCAATATGATGCACCCGATACTCTAGTGTATGTAACTCTAAATTGTGTTTTCGAGAATCTACTAGTCCTCCGTAAATCAATGAATCTGTACTCAATACGAATACATCTGCTTTACTAGCATTTTCATCAACCCACTTCCAAATGGCATCTGCATTTCCTTGAAAGTTTCGACCAGATATGTAATATTGTGGCGGTGTTAACACCGTATATCCCGCATCTTGGGCTGTTGCCACTGTGTATGCCAAGCTCACAGGTCGGTCATCTTGCGGTACATAGAGCACCGTCGTTGCCTCTGCGGTACTCGCATGACTGAGCACCGCCATGTAGCAAGGGCTGTGGCCACCATAGCAAACTTACGTCGCCATTGTTGTTTACTCATGTTCAATATCTCTCCTATTGCATAGCGTAGTCGCTAATTATCTTCTTAGTTAATCCTGTTCTTTCTGTATTATACTTTCACACAATATATATATCTGTATGTTTGTATATTTGTATATTTGTAGATTTGTATATTGATATATTTTTTTAATATATTGGCATTGCATGGATAATTGATAGTCATGCGTAATCATCGCTCTCAATTCCTATGCCAACCAATATTATCTTTTATATACTACATTAATAGAATCTTTTTATCATCTTTTTAAAATATAACAAACCTGTATCTTATAAACTTTCAACACTAGTGAAAGTCTAGACTGTATATATACTATCAAATATCATAATCATCGATGAATCCGATCGATGCGCGGTAAATTCCAATGATATTCAATAGCCACCATGCGAATGACAAAGACAATTAAAAATGTCACGTAGGACGCCACGATTTGATGTCCCATGCCATAGACCATGAAATAGGCAATACCGCCTAATAAAGCGGGCAGTGCATAGACCTCTTCTTTCAACACACTAGGCGTACGATGGGCTAAAATGTCACGGATAATACCGCCACCTACAGCCGTTAATCCACCAAGCACAACGGTAAGCACCAAGTTACCCTGGATCCGTAGTTATCCCCACCGTCGCACCAGTCACCGTGAAAGATGCTAGTCCCAACGCATCTGCCGTGAGGTATAGTTTAGTCGCCCCCTTGCCTTCAATATAGCGATTCCGAGCCATAGCGATACATGATGAACACAATCCCTACGGTAATCAACGTAATCGACATGTATAAACCAGTCTGCAGAGAAGTAGGCGGGATACGCCCTACCATCAGATCCCGCACAATCCCACCGCCAATAGCGGTGACCCGACGCCAGAATTAGAATACCAAAAATATCCATACGCCGTTGAATCCCTAATAGCGCCCCCGATATAGCAAAGGCAATCGTTCCAATGACGTCAAACAATAACCATAAAAAAGTCCATATAAGCCTCCTCATATGGAATTATTGTACCATTCTTTTGGGTAATATACTAGGGTATATTACAAAAGCAAAAAAAGGACAGTTGCCCCCGTCCTTTTTGTTTGACCCTATAACAAAGGGAACTAAATCTTTATGCCACAATTATATATCATCTTGCCATAGAATACAACGGACATAACAATAAAAAAGTGCCTATGCAACGCATAAACGCTTTTTAAACCTTGGCGGAGGATTAGGGATACACCCTATAAAAACCGCTTATCTCCTAGCTTTTTCCACTTTCCACCCTCTACAGGGGGCAAGATAGGGGGCAGAACTACTATATATAATCACCTCATAAACAAGGCTATCAGCTGTACGGCTTTTAGTCTTGTTTTTCTGTTTTTCTGACTATTTAAGAATATGACTATAAAAAATAACGCTCTTATTTCACCTATACAGGGGCTTTTCCATAGTCACCCTATAGTTTATATCTAGACTACTATAAACACACAATAACGGCGAATATTCGCATACATTCATGGGTAAAATGTGGTATACTCTATGTAACCCTTTAATTAGAAAGGGGTGACTCGATGATCGGGTTTATTCACACATTAAACATTGGCGACTTTCTCGCCCCTGTTCTTCAAGGTATCTTAATTCATGTTATTTCATACATGCTAATTGAGTTCTTCAAGAACAAAAAGTAGAAAGGCAAAAAGGACGGTTGCACCCGTCCTTTTTTTGTTTGACCCTAGATAGGGTTTATTCACACTTTGTACACCACAATTATATACCATCTTGCCACAAAAATACAAGAATTGCTTTTATGCATGCATATAAAGGGTATATGATGATGTATTATATCACGCTATAACCACGCTTGTATACCGTCCCAAATAAAATATATTGTATCAAGTATACCAATAATAACATAAATTTTATAGTTTAGACTCATAGCCCTAAACTCTTTGAATGGTTTTTCTTTCATCAATTTTACCCTTTTATGCGACCTTTCAATACTTCTATTCTTTGTTTTATTTCTTGTAGCTGTATCACAATTTCACCAATTTTCACGATACAGCAAGATAACAAGAAAAATAGCCATAAATACTTTTTTTGTTTCCTTTTTCATCTGCTACCTCCTACACATATTCATAAGGGTTATATATAATGTGTATCCATTTGCGTATACGGTTGCGTATCCATTTGAGTAAAACAGCTTTACACAAATTCATAAGGATCAAGGATAACAATATTATTACAGTTCGCCCACTCCACAAAGATAGGTATATACTTCCTGTTTTTTCTGCTATCCACCTTTTCCATAAAATAGCACATATCAAGTATGTACATTTTCGCCTTTATAGCTATGCCACTATCTAAATCATTTCTGAATTGCTCTACTATTGGCCATAGTATTTCATGCTTGTTATATAACAGGTCTATGCGTTCTTGTAATAGTTCCCTATCTACTATGCAATTGGATAAATCCTTTTTCTTTCCACCTTTTACATGCATAGAAAAATCATGTTTTTTAGGCTCGTAACCATCAATATAGGATTGTAATTTCTCTGTTAGGCGTTCGATGTGTTCGCCAATACGTCTATACCCTTTTAATATCAATAACATTGAATCGTATGTATACATTTGCTTGCCCCTGATCTATCTTTTTTGTAATAAAAGTTCGGAAAAACGTTTTGCACCTGTACACACTTTTTATATGTTTTACTCCGCAAAAATCACAATATAAAAGGCCATCCAATCACATGTTATATTGTACTTTTTCCGTATACCACGACTATAAAAAGGGGGATTGCTCCCCCTCTTTTTTACTGTTCAAGTTGCTTTTTAAATTCCTGTTCAAGTGCTTCTCTTAGTGTAGGTTGTTTCGGTTGTTGTGCTTTCGCTAGTTCTTCATAAGCAAAGTTATAACCTAATACAAAGGCTAGATGGGTGCAATCTACGGCCACACGCTCCACATCTTCCTTATTGGTAGCTAAGTTGATACGCTCTCTTGTAATTTCTTTTAAATGCTCTACAGCTTTCATATTATCACCTTTCTATACTGTTTCTTGGTAGTAAATACCTTTCTTTTTGTTGTTCAATACGAATGCATCATATACGATACGCCCCTCTACTAATACGCCATTAATGCCAGGAGGGTTGATATGATCTTTTACACTTGTTAAGTGTTGAGCAAAAATAGTGGAATGTTTATAGGCCACCATAAAGCCGAATTTTTCAGGCACTCGCACGGATGGTACTTTAATAACGTTTAGGCCATCAAGATTAGAGATAATGCCCGTCATTCGCATATCTTGCCCTTGTGTTGTTTCTAGTACCACCTCTTTTGATTTTTTGAGGATTTGATACACTTCGGGTGTTACAACTAAATTTCTATCAGTGTTAGGCACAAACGCATTATCAAGTTCTTTATTGGCCTTTAAAATCTCATCATAAATGCTTTCAGGGGTTAGTGTTACCGCTGTAGGCTTAATGCCCGCTCCTGTAATCATTTTATTGAGTACATACTTTTCTACAGTAGGAATAACTACCTCGCCCATTTGTCGCCCAATAGATTGGGTTAAAAGCTTCCTCGTATCCTAATGTTTGTTCCATATCTAAATGATCCATTACATATGTAAAGGCTTTATCTTGCGTTAGGCGTTCCGTTTGTGTTGTATGGTCTAAATCTGTAGGCGTACCATAACGGCCGTATTCTCCCTCGCCTAGTTTTTCCGTGGCGGTGGTAGTCTGTTAATTGTGCAGTAGCTACTGTATATACTTTTTACAGCGTCAGCACCCACCCAATAAAAATCTTGTTGGTTTGTAATTGTTCCTAATGGTGTACTCTTTGTAAATCTCTCATCCACTAAAAGTGGTGTATAGGGTTCTTAAATCAATGTTTGGTTCTCCCATATATAGCTCGCTTTCTAGCTATTAAAGGCTTTTCTGTATCGCTCCATTTCGTCAATTCCCATATGGTCTTGATTTCCTCTATTATGACCGCTCCCCGGCTTTTTGTAGACTTTTTATAGCCCATAAGTTAGATTCCATCCATTCAGCTTAGATACTCATCAGCGTTTTTCCATCTAATAATAATTCGCCCTGATCGTCCAAGGTCGCTTTACCATCAAACAAGGGATATATTTCTTTAGGGTGCTACTATATGATTACCTTCTAGCTTTTGTAATAACTTATTTTTTTAAATTCTCATCATACCGAATACGTTCTTTTTCTAAGTATTCAGCTTTGGTTTTTCAATTCTGCTGTTACTAGTGCTACTTGTTCTTGTAATGCTTGCACGTTGTCAGCGTCTTTGTTATATCTTGCCCGTTCCCGTTCTAACCGTTCTTGGACAATCTGATTTACTTCTTCTTGTGTAAACGTCTTTTTCATTTTCCATTGGTAAATCTCCTTTTTCCTGTTAGTTCAGTACACTACGCAACAAGTGATATAGAGAAAAAGGAACTATACCACTTGTTACAGTATCCAATGTACCGCATGGATCAGGGTGCTTTACGTCGGCAGTAAATACATAAAAAGCCGTGAAAACTATTAGCATAATTTTGCCAATAATTCCCACGGCTTTCGCCTTACATTTTCATGCGGTACTTGTACTATTATTATACCATAAATCGCATAATAAAGCTACTTTTTTTAGGGCTTTAGATACACATCATATGACCCATTATTATTTGGTTTAATTCTCAAGGAATGCATAAAGAATTTTTTTCTGTATCAATCCTAGTATATGCTTTTACATCATTAAGTTGATCAATGTTGTCTATCTTCCAATGTAACTTCATCCGTTCCCCTTTGTCGTAACTCGTTTATAACGCTATCTTTCTCACTGTAAAAGTAACCCAATGCATGCATAAATACGGCTAGTGTTAATATTTCTTTAATTTGCTGTTCATCTGCTCCGATATGTAACAGCTTTTCCCTGATCTCTTGTTTAATTACATTAAGATGTTTTTCTTCTGATTTGCTTTTCTGTGGTTATATCAATCATATGTATACCTCTATTTCTTCGATTTTTGACCCTATACAGGGCTTGCAGTTGCTTTTTAGTATCATTTCATCTAAAAAGCAACTAATAAGCCTTTACGCCCTAATTTTCTAAGTTTTTCAATGCGTTATGTATATTTGCTATCTCTTTCATAGCATTTTCAGCTATCAAAACGGCTATATCTTGTATTGATTCAATCTCACCATAGGCCAATACTTCACCTTTTAAACCGTTTTCTTCTAGTTCCCGTTGTAATAGCTTTGCATGTGAATCTATCAAATATACTAGATTGTTTTATATTCAGCCTGATATTTTCAGTAGCTGATTTAATAAAGATCAATTCATTGTTATTCATGTTATCCATCTACCTCTATGCATTCCATAGCTATATTATAAGTGAAAAGTAAACACTGTATAGACGCTATCAATAATCGCCTGTTTCTTTTCTTCGTTCGTTTTTGCTTGTTGCATGTTTACAATCGTTTTCTTTTAGGTACTCAATTTCTATTCTTGATACCACTACCCATACACGCAAGAGATCTATATTCTGATTGTCATCCTCCATCTCTTCAATTGCATTCATAAGGCCACCCATTGAGCCACCATCATGCAAAATAGTTTGAATCTTGCTCACTAGGTCGATACCTTTTTAATGCCAAGAGGTTAGCATATTCATGATGTACTACAGTTTCACAATATTTATATTGCCAAGTATCACAAATAGAGGTCTGCGTATTTATCTTCTTTTGGCTCATCCTTTTTCTTCTCCTCTTCATAGTTTCCTTTCCATGTATTACAGCACGCTTTCCAATTCTTCATTTTATTTTTTTCCAATCATCCAATCTTTAGACTCATAAAAAGTTATAAAAATTTTTTTCTGCTGTAAACGATGTTATATTTTTTTTCATCAAGATAATTTTGTATTTCTTCAATGGTTGGTTTTTAAATCTTTTTCCCCTAATATATATATTAGTATCATTAGTCTTTATAGTCTTTATAGTCTTATGTATAGGCTCATGCCGTGGCTCACGCCGTAGCTCATCTTGTGGCTCATGTTGTGGCTCATTTTTCGTATTGTGGTTCATGTTGTGGCTCATCTTGTGGCTCATCTTGTGGCTCAATAATCCAATAATTCGCCGATTGTTGACCCTCGACTTTCCCACTTTATAAGCCCCGCTTTTTCTAATCTATCCCTTGACCGTTTAGCAGTAGCTATAGAAACTTTTTGCACTTGACGCCAAATTACCTATAGACATATTAAACGGGCTTTTTCCATCTCAATTCATTTGCTCGGCTATATAAAGTCATATATACAGCTACATCTGTATGGATTAGTATATCGCTATATTCATAGGTACGCATAAAAGGCTTTTACACCATCAATAAAAATTCACACCTTGCCCCCTTTCTTGCCCCCTGTTTTAAAAATAGATATATAGAGTACTGATATTACTAATTTTTTTCATGCTTTCCCTCTTCTTTAGTGGATTATTTCAGCATCTAATTCGCCTTTATCTTTGATAGGGGCAACGGCTCGAATGTATGCCAATACCTCACGGCGTTGTGTTCTTGTGATATCCCCGTACAGTTCGATCAGGTAGCTTTCTAGTTCATCCGTTACATTCATATATACGCCATCTTCTTCTATATGCTTATATACTCCGTGTTTTTCTTGCAAGGCCTTTAGGTTCGCCACTATTGCAAATACAGAATAAACCGTGTAAACTAATAACATAGTCGCCTATTTCGTTATGTTTGAATTTTCCTGTATAAGCGTTATATGGTGATGGAATCTCGACCGCTCCAGTAGTTGCAGTTACTAGGGCGGTTTTTTTCTTTATTAATCATTAGTTACCTCTTTCATTTAAAAACTTTTCAAAGTCTACTAGCTTTACAAGCGGTTTTCTTTCACCACCATCAATAAAGCTATCTTTATACTTACTAATCTGTTTCATTTCACGCATTCGCCGTGTAACAGTGGTAGCACTCATAGAATAATGTTGAATGATATAAGCGGGCTGTACGTATATAGGCTTATCATGTTTACGATCATATACCGCCAATACAAGCCCCCTATTACTTAATAACTTTTTGAATCTCTTCGACTGATTGCATATATACCTCTTTTTACTAAATATTTGAGCCGTTACGGCTCTTTTTTTATGTTCCGAATGGTTTTATACCTAAGCCCCTACTTTTTCACCTCCTAAGGCCTTACAATCCTTTTCAGTCATATACACTACTTAACCATTAAGGATACATTTCACCAATTGGCCACTGTTGTATACATAATCTACATCAATAACAAATGCACATGGAATAGGCTCGTTAGATTTAAAAAAATTGGAATATTCTTCATTGTGTTTCTCCTTTCATTCCCTCTTAATGCTGTAGGTGATTATATGAGGTTGGTTAAGCATTAAGAAAAGAATAGTTCTTCAATACCTAATTGCATACCCTAAACGGCTATTTAGTACATTTTGAATTGCTAACATATCACTTTTAGTAAATTCAATTTTTACCTGTTAAGCGTTTAGATAATGCAACATGTGAAAAGGTTTATGCATTCTGCTAATTCTTTTTGTGAGATATTGGCCATCGTCATATAACCCCTAAGAACGTTATAGTCTTTCATTTTATATTTCCCTCCTTTCTTCATTAAACTTAAATAATCTTATCTATTAACATTTTTACTTCTTAATTTTTCTTATGTCAATAGCTTGTTTTTTTAAGATAATTTAATTTATATATACTTTTTATTTACTTTTCATAATATTAAGTGTATTATAAGATTGAGGTGATTATATGAAAAATAAAACTTTAGGCGAACGAATTAATTATTATAGGCAACTAAAGGGCTACACTGCTAAAGAATTAGGGCAAGCTGTTAGGCGTGAGCGGTGCTACTGTTTCGCAGTGGCAAGCAAACAAAAACAAGCCCACGCCCCGATAAAGTACAAGAACTAGCTAATATTTTTTTAATATTGATGTTACCGAACTATTAGAGGGAGAGAAAAATACAACTCTAATACTTAGAAGGGATAATAATGGGCTTACTTTTTGATAAAAAAAGCAATAGAAGAGTTTATACTTCAATCAATCGAAAAAGTCTAATCAAGTCGAACAAATTATAAAAACTATTTGCGACCCTAGATGTACACGATCGACAAAAAGTAATTGATGGTATCATTCCATATTTTAAGGGCAATGATTACAAAAACTTGTTTAAAGCAATCTATGAAAAACTACCATCTAAATTAGAAAGCTAATTCAGTGTATGCCCCTTTCACAAAGAAAGGCGGTATCTATAATGTGGATTGAGGAACACCACACCAAAAAAGGTATCAAGTATAAATACTTTGAACGATATAAAGACCCTGTAACGGGCAATAATAAGCGTGTATCCGTGACTATGAGAGTAACAGCACGCAAGCTACAAAACTAGCTACACGGCTATTACATGAAAAAGATTACAAAGGCTATAGATCAGGCACAAGAAAAAAAGCCACCCGTGAAAAATACAATATACTTTCAACAGGTGGCCAATGAGTGGCGACAATTTAAGGCGTTATCATGCAAGCTATCCACTGATAGCAATAACCGCCTAACCGTCAATAAATTATGTGAGTATATACAGGATACACCATTACACGATGTAAAGGCAATCACTATAGAGGAATTGGCACATACTATGTACCATGTACAGGGGCTATCTTACGATTACACATGTAAAGTAATTACCACTGTAAAAAGTATCTATAGATATGCTAAGAAAAAAGGCTATATTGAGGATATCAGGCACATTGAGGATATCGAACTTATAAAAAAGCCTATGACTATGCAAGAATTGGATAAAAAACAGTCTAAATTTTTAGACCGTGAGGAATTAAAAATGGTACTCCTTGCCTTGCATAGTATCAGCCCTCGTATATCCTTACTTATGGAATTTATGAGCCTAACAGGGTTACGAATTGGCGAACTACTCGCCTTGCGTGTATGTGACTATGATAAACCCAATAAGAGGGTACACATCAACGGTACTATATCACAATATAGGCAAGGGCAAGCCCCTAGCCGTGGCACTCCTAAGAATATCTATAGTGTACGGTATGTATCCTTGAATGACCGTTGTATTAGTATCATTGAAAAGCTGTTACTAGAGAATAAAAGGCTCGCATGGGATACTAGTTACAACGATCAGGGCTACATATTCACAAATAAAAAGGGGAATCCTTACGAACCCCAATACATCAATAAGACGTTACGCAAGGTACATATTGAGGGTAAACACCTAACCACGCATATTTTTAGGCACACACACATTAGTATGCTAACCGAATTAGGCGTACCCTTGAAAGCTATTATGCAACGGGTAGGCCATAACGACCCTAAAACCACACTAAGCGTATATAGTCATGTGACCGAATCCATGCAAGATGAAATAGTAAAAAAAGCTAAACGCTATCTAGTTTTTCACTTTTTCGTGTATTCGTCATATTCTATAGAATTTTCAGGCAACAAAAAATAGCCCCCTTAATTTTTAGGGTTATAGGACAAAAATGAGTTGGTAGACTAATCCCAGTCTTTTGTCAAAGATATATCATAATTATGTAGATCACTCCAGACAATTGCATCTCCCCAAGTAGGTATTTCTTCCTCTAGAGTTTGTCTTTCTGACATTTCTTTATATATTTTGGCTATACTTTTATCTGTTGGCATCGCCTTAATAATCTCATCATATGGAAGTAGGTGTGGAGAATGCATATAACACCACCAAAAAACAGATTTTATTCTACGTTCAATAGATAACCCTCTATGGTCTCGTAACATAGCCCTTAATTGGGCATTAATGCCCCCTTCTATTCTGTTATTCGTAGCTGGTAACGCTCTTTCATTAGCTAATGTATCTTTAAGATAGGTGAACAATACATCCTGCTTTACTAACTGCCAAAGAGATCGTTCTGCTTTTACCAATCTCTCATGTTTAGGGCGTAAGGTGCCATATTCATCTCGCGTCATTTCACTTAAAAATATCTTATGCTTGTTAGACCAGTTCTGTAATCGCTCTTCCCACGCTTTAATTTCTTCCTCTGTATGTATAGCCAATAGATCCTTTGCTAGTACATATAGCTCTATTCCAGCCAATGTTTTTGGCCTAGATGTCGTATATCTCTTAACTTGGCAATACACATGGTATAAACATCTTTGGACCTTAGTCCTTTTCCAGATTTTCTTACAAGCCTTCTTGAAGCCCGTACCACCATCAGTGACAACTATATTGGGCGAAGCAATCCGTTGTAATAAAGCTTCCCATGCTGCTGTATGCTCGTATCTACACACATACCAACCCAATACATGTGTCTCATCACAACATATTAATACACATGCTTTCCGCCCTAAATAAATACCGTCAACAAATACTATATCCTTATGCTCCTCTACCTTAGGAGGCATAGGCCATATCTCCCAAAATTGAGCTGTATTTCGTCTAAATGTGCGACTACTTACAGACATTTCATCTTGTGTTTTACCACTTAACAACCATTGAATAAATTGATGAAAGTGCTTTGTTGTACGATCAATTGCATTTGTAAAAAAACCGTCTTACATTCGGGACACTGCCATCTTTGAGTTCCTTTTCTTGTTTTTCCATATTTATGGCAAGGAAATCCACAATTTATGCATTTTATCTGATTCATTATTCAACCCTCCTAACTATCTACTAGTTAGGAAAATTAAATATCAAGTAGTACAGTAATTGCAAGGGGTATCGGACTTTTTACCAACTCATTTTGTCCTACCTCAAAGTTTTTTTAAAACAACTTTAAAATTCAATAAGTCTAGTTATATACTAGGCTCATCGCTATTAAAAACCAACTCATTTTGTCCTATAACCCTAATTTTTAGGGGGCAAATAGGGGGCAAAATGGGTAAAAAGGGGGCTATACACTTATAAGCAAGAATCAGAAAAGCCCTGTAGAATCACGTTTTATAGTACTTTTCTATTTCTGTTTATAGCATATACACCCTTTAAACCTTGGCGGAGAGAGAGGGATTTGAACCCTCGGTACGGTATCACCGCACACATGATTTCCAATCATGCTCCTTAAGCCGCTCGGACACCTCTCCAAGTGAATACCTAATTATTATAAACCACCAAGCACATTCCGTCAAGCACTTTTTATAGCAAACCTCACCAAAAATATGTGGCGAGTTCAGTTCGGTGCGGAATGTGCGACGATTTTCCAATCCCCCTGAGGAACGCCATTAGGTGTAGTAGCCCTGGGGCGTTTTTACTAACCAAATTACCACAAACGCAAGAAGAGCACGACATGTTCCGGACCGAACCTAACCACTGTATCAGTTCGGTTTGGAATATGTCGTGCTCCTCCAAAACATCCCCTGAGGAACGCCCTATCGCGTAGAATGTCCTGTAGCGCTGTATTTACCTAAATATCGCAAACGTCAGAAAAAGCGCCTGCATATTCCGGAACAAACCTAACCACTGTATCAGTTTGTGGAGGAATGTGCAGCGATTTTCCCTTTGCCCAATGAGCCCCTACAAGACAGAATAGCAACACAAGAGACGACTTAACGAGGTAGGTACCCCAAATGCTGCAACAGTATTTTTACCCCAATGATGATCAAGATAACACCTCCAGCCATTTCCGCTCTTTCACGGAAGGCTTTCATCATATGATACCCGCTGAATATGCCCACCAGGCACACCAAGAAAGTGATGACCCCAATGGTCAAGGATGTAAAGTACACGTCTACATGCAAGAGAGCAATGGTAACCCCTACTGCCAGTGCATCAATGCTAGTAGCAATGGACAGAGCCAACATTTCTTTCCAGTCCACAGTACTTGTATCTTCTTCCTCATCGCTAAGGGAAGCGCGAATCATATTGATTCCCAAATATCCCAAGGTAATAAAAAAATCACCCAATGGTCCCATTCATCAAAGTTCTGAGAAAAATTGCGCCCCACAGCATTCCTATAATGGGCATCAAGCACTGAAAGGCACCAAATAAAAAAAGCCAAGGTAATTTTTTCCCTGTTCCGTCCTCTTTCATTTGAGAAGATTTACAAATCGAAACAGCAAAGGCGTCCATGGCAAGGCCTACAGATAAGATCAATATTTCAAGGTACGACACAAGCCCCTCCTGTAAACAACAACAAAAAGTGCTTGGCAATTCCAAGCACTTTTTCTCATACTACAAATCATATAGAGAATTGTAATTATTTTTAGCACTAATTCTATTATTATACATCACTTAAGGCTAATAGGGAATAGGCTTCTAACCCCATTGTCGCATCATTTTTCAATCTGTATAGTTTTCTGTAATTCTGTACACAACGATTCCGAGACTCGGTTCGTAAAAGAATTGTCCCACCTCAGGATGCACCATGATGGCCACATCGGTTTTCAGTCTCCCAAATCGATAGAGCTCCCGCAAGCGTCGCAAAATCTGCAAGTATACCGTTTCCCCTTTTCAACACATGCCCTGTGCCACCACAGCTAGAGCAAGCATCAAACAAGATGGAAGGCACACTTTGGCGTTCTCGTTTGCGGGTGATTTCCAATAAACCTAAAGACGTCATGCCGCACACCACCGTCTTAATTGGATCCTTTTTCACAAGTTGATTCATCAATTGCACTAACTCATCCATGTCGGGCTTCGGCATATCGATAAAGTCACAAATGATGATTCCCCCAAGGTTGCGCAGTCGCAATTGGCGGGCAATCATATGAGTCGCCTCTTGGTTGACTCGTTTCGCCACTTGTCACGCTTGTTCATTTTTACCGCTGTAATGGGCAGAGTTCACATCAATCACTGTGAGTGCTTCTGTTTGGTCAATTTGCAAGGAACCACCTGAGGGCAAGTCGATGCGATGGTTTAACAAAGCATCGATTTGCTCTTCAATACCATGGACCTTGAAAAATATCTTCCTTCTGATTCCACAAACTCACTTCCACAGGTTTTCCAAAGCGACCGCTTGTAATAGTTGTTGTAATTCATCATAGGCCAATCGATGGTCCACCATAATGGCATCTACGGAAGGTCCCATGTAATCTCGAATCACTCGATACCATAAGTCTGCATCTCCATAGATTTCTGTGCCATTTTTGAGCCACCTTATATCGCTTTTTGTAAATGCTCCCGTGTCTGGTGCAAATACGCCATATCCACGGCAATTTCTTCCTGACTAGCTCCCATAGCGGCGGTGCGCAAAATAAATCCTACGCCCCCGTTGTAAATATGGCTCTGCCATATCCTTCAAGAGATTGGCGACTCTGGATCCGTAATTTTTTTAGAAATATGGATTTGCTTATCTTCTGGCAAGAGCACCATATAATGGCCAGCTAAAGCTCACATCCGTTGTAACTCGAGCACTTTTGCCGAGCATGGCGTCTTTCACCACCTGCACCATGAGAACTTCTCCAACATGGACCTTTTTCTGTTGCCCTTGTTCTTTCAGATTCAAGTACACATTTTGACCGATGCCAATGTCTAAAAATGCGGCGCTCATACCGGGCAACACATTTTTTTACAACTCCTTTGTAAATATGATTCACACGGTTCGACAGTTGTGGTCTTTCATAGATAATTTGTTGCAATGCCCCCGTCTCGTCCACAATAGCGAGGCGCGTTTCTTCCGGCATTACATTGGCATATAATCGGTTCATAGTATCTCCTTATTCCACTTCTAAAGGTGTTATACACGTACCTTCTGTTTCAATCAAAATAGCTTCACGATGGATGGAATAACTATCTGTCACTGGCCAGCCATATTGATTTTTCCCTAACTTCCACATATCGCTCTGGTTTTCATCGTCCCTTCTGGGTACACTCCGATAGCCATACGTATGGTTACCATATCGCCGTCAACGGTTGCCCCTCAACGGCTCTTTGATGAAAATGTTTCACGTCAATGGTTCTCGTCTTTTTCGGTGTTACCTTTTTCGTAGAGCACTTCTTCAGCGCTGTTGAAAGGATCCAACAACGCCTCCCAATTCGCCACTTCCGTTACAGGGTCCTGTCACCTCATACACAGCATAGTTACAGATGGCCATCATCTTTTTCACTTTGTCCGGCATGAATCGACCATCTAACACTTCTAGCCCTTTCGGTGCGGCCTGTGAAAGTCGACTCATCAATTCCTCCAAGGACCCTTCTTCTAACACATCCATATCACAATATTCGGCGCTGGCTGTAATCCCCAAGGCGAGGGCTGAAGAGAAGCTGATTTTCATATGCGGATTGAAACCTTCTGAATAGGCCATTTTGATACCACTGCGACGAATCATACGCTCGATGGCAGAGGCATAATCTAAATGGGATAAGAATCAGTTCTTCCCCTTTATGTAAGGCCAAACGTAACTTTCTCAACACGTCCACCCTCCTTATAATCAATAATCGGTGTGCCCAACTCTGGACACGCATTACAACCATTGCACGGTTTGCGACGGCAATCCCATGTCAACGTACCATCTACAGCACGTTCCCATTCACGTTGTAAGAACACTTTACTTACCGTATCGTCAATGTGTTCCCATGGCAAGGCCTCTTCAAAACTACGGTCACGACGAGCATAGTAATCCGGATCAATATTTGTATCTTTGAAAGCTTGCATCCACGTGTCGTATTTAAAAATACTCCGTCCAACCATCAAACTTACAACCTTGTTTCCAAGCTTCAATCACAGATGGCGCCAATCTCCTGTCTCCACGAGCAAAGATAGCCTCTAAGTAACCTGTATGCCCATCATGGTAATGATAGGAGATATTGCGGTTGTTGATGAGGGATTTTTAAATAGCGTTGCTTCCGGTGAATTTCCTCCACATCTTGCTGTCCATACCATTGGTACGGAGAATGTGTTTTCGGCACAAAGAAGGAACAACTTACGGTCACCTTACCATTGCGTTTGCCTGTAATATCACGATGTAAATCTAATACTTTGTATGCTAAATCAGCAATACCCGCAACGTCTTCATCGGTTTCCGTCGGTAAGCCCATCATGAAATAGAGCTTCACTGTATTCCATCCCGATTTGAAAGCATTTTCACAAGCTGCCATTAAATCTTCTTCGCTAACACCTTTGTTGATAACGTCACGCATGCGTTGCGATCCCGCTTCAGGGGCAAAGGTTAAACCGCTTTTTACGCACTTGTTGTACCTTTTTAGCGATATCAATAGAGAAGGCATCGATACGCAAGGATGGCAAGCTAACGCTGACCTGTTTATCTTTGAACTCTTCCATCAACATGTCTACTAACTCAGGCAATTTAGAATAGTCTGCGGAGCTCAAAGACATCAAGGAAATCTCATTATATCCCGTATTGGCGATGATATCTTTCGCCATTTGCAATAGCCGTTCTGGTGTTCTTTCACGAACAGGACGATAGAGCATACCCGCTTGGCAGAAACGACAACCGCGCAAACAACCGCGGAACAATTCTAGCACCGCCCGATCATGAACCACATCTAAATACGGCACAATAGGCGCCGTTGGATAGTAGGAGTTTTCTACATCTTCGACGATGCGTTTTTTCACCACTGGTGGCGCTTCTTCTGCTAATAATCGCAAGCCTTTAAAATGACCTTCCTCTGTATATTCTGGTTCATACAAAGCAGGCACATAGGTACCTTCGATTAAAGGCGCCTTGCGCAAGAATGCCTCCTTGCCTCCTGGGAATCCTTTCGCTTTTTCTGCTTTGAATAGTTCTACAAATTCCACGAGCCACTCTTCAGATTCTCCGATAGATACAATATCAAAGAAGTCTGCAATAGGTTCAATATTATACACACATGGTCCCCCTGCTAACAGCAAGGGGAAAGACATATCACGATCTTTGCTATAAAAAGGAATATCCGCCATATCTAGCATATTTAAAATATTGGTATAGCTCATTTCATATTGCAAAGTGAACCCTAACAAATCAAAATCTCGAATGGGTGTCTTTGTTTCCAAGGAGAATAAAGGAATATTGCGATTACGCATTTCCTGTTCCATATCGTGCCAAGGCGCAAATACACGCTCTGCTACCACATCTTCTCGTTCATTCAACAAACCATATAAAATTTTTATGCCTAAATGGCTCATACTAACTTCGTACACATCGGGAAATGCCAATGCCATCGTTACATCCACCGTACTGTGGTCTTTCACAATGCTATTCCATTCCCCACCCGTATAGCGAGCCGGTTTTTCCACATGTTGTAACCATGATGGATCTAAGTGAATCATACAACCTCACAAGAGGCACAAGCCTCATTTCTACTACTTAAAAACATGCGCTTTTTCTGACGCATTACAATATTCAATAATAAACCTATACTTAATAGGTTGGTGGTTAAAGCGCTGACACCATAACTGATAAATGGTAAAGGAATCCCTGTAACAGGCATGATACCTGTGGTCATACCTACATTGACCAACACCTCAAATAACAGCATAGACCCAATCCCCGTTGCCATCAACATGCCGAAGGGGTCCACCGCACGTTTGGCAATGAGAAAGCTGCGGTACACCACCACCAATAGTAAGCCTAGTACCACACAGCAACCGATTAATCCCAACTCTTCTCCTACGACGGAGAAAATAAAGTCCGTATGGTTTTCCGGTAAAAAGTTTAGCTGACTTTGCGTCCCTTCAAAGAGACCTTTCCCAAAGATCAACCCTGACCCGATGGCAATCTTGGATTGGATGATATGATATCCCGCTCCAAATGGGTCAATATTCGGATTCAAAAACACTTGAATCCGTTCTTTCTGGTACTCTTGCAAGGCAAACCATCCCAGCGGCATCAAAGCGATCAAAGTGCCCACCATAATCTGTACAAGGCGCATGCGGATGCCGCTCACAAAGAGCATACCCGCCAATATCGCCACATACACCAAGGATGTCCCCAAATCTGGTTGTTTAAACACTAATAGTGCAGGGATTCCTAAAAATAGGAATACGGGAGCCAATTCCTTAAACGTATTCAACTTGCCAACACGACTTTCTAATAGATTGGCAAGGCTAATGATCATCATTAATTTTTGTAAATTCTGACGGTTGGATCGTGATCGGTCCTATTTGAATCCATCGTTGTGCCCCTAGTGCTGAAGTACCTACCAACATAACTGCTAAGAGCATGATGATGGTAGCCCCATAAATCCATTTCGCATAAGGGCGCAACCGTTCATAGTCAAGCCATTGCATCCCTACAATAGCCAGTATATTGAACCCAAAAAACAGCAATTGTTTCGCTACTAAGTCAGTGATTTTCAGCCCTTCCCGATTGATGTGGGTGGCGCTACCAATCACGATACAGCCGATGACAATGAGGCTTATGGTGGACAATACCAAGATCCAATCCCATTCCCGTACAATTCTTTTGCCACATAGTATACTCCTAGTCCTTCTTCTGTTCTTTCGTAGATGCTGTATCTGGCGTACCATCTGGTTTCTTGTCATTCGTTGGTACTACCACCGGTTTTGGAATGTGAAAATATTCTTCCAAAATAGGGCGCACAATGGACCCAGCGGACACAGCACCAAAGCCTCCTTGTTCTACCAAAGCTACCACAACGATGCGCGGTTTGTCATACGGTGCATAGGGCCACAAACCAACCGTGGTCTCGACCTGTCGCATTTTCTGCAGTCCCCGTTTTACCAGCTACTGACAAGGATAGACCTTTGAAAATTTCACCTGCCGTACCGCCTTCCAACGTTACATCTCGCAAAGCATTGCGCACTATATCCATGACGCTTTTTCGACACTTGTAGGATGCCTAATTTTTTTCGGTCCGAAAAATTTCCTCCGAGTTCCATCTGCATTGTCAATTCGGCTCACCACATACGGTTGATACCGTATACCACCATTGGCAATTTCAGACATAACAACTGCCATCTGGATAGGCGTTACCAATGTGAAAGACTGCCCTATAGCAGAGCATCGAAGGTTTCCCCTAAATACCAATCTTGATCAAAGACTTTTTTTCTTATAAGCCGGGCTCGCTAAATTACCGCTGCCCTCATCATATAACTTGATACCCGTTTTTTTCACCAAGTCCAAAGATTTTAGCATACTTATCGATATTGTCAATACCCAAGCGGTTGCCCATTTCATAGAAATACACATTGTCCGACTTCGCTAAGGCTTTGTTAAAGTCCAGCCAACCCAAGGCCTCACCCTCGGCATTTCGCTTATCGATCAACCAGTGTTTCCCACTATCGTAGATCATTTCATTAGGAGTTACTTTTTTTAACTCCAATGTCACTGCGCCTGTAATGATTTTGAAAGGAGATCCAGGGCGGATATTCGCCGGTTACTACTTTATTTTCAAAAGGATGGTTCGCATCTGTATTCAGCTGATTCCACTGTTCGGTAGTAATCCCTTTCGCAAACCAGTTCGGATTAAACCCTGGGGCACTGACCATGGCCAGCACTGCACCTGTATTGGGATCCATAGCTACCACAGCGGCCCCTTTGGCAGGAATCCCTTGCTTTCTAAGGGCTGCTAATTGGTCATACACCGCTGCTTCCGCCACCTTTTGCAAGTTTAAATCGATGGTCAGGTGAATATTGCGACCTGGGAATTGTATGTTTACGGCCCACTTCTTCTACGGGACGTCCACTGGCATCTACCTCTACTTGGCGACCGCCGTCGACACCACGAAGTACAGAATCATACATTTTTTCTAGCCCAGAACGCCCCAATATAGTACCGGGTCCGATGGTACCTCCTGTATGCGTGCCAGCCAATTCCGCTTGCTTGGCCGCTTCCATTTCCTCTTCACTGACTTCCCCTACATAGCCTAGTAGCTGCGATGCCATCATATCATGCGGATAATAGCGAAGTGGCTCCACATCTATCGTGACCCCGGGTAACTCATGGCGATGTTCTTCAATTTTTGTGACTTTGTCCAACGTCACATCACTAGCTCAGGCGAATCGGTTCATACCCACCTTTGTGGGCCTCAATCTTATCTGCCAATGTCTTTACCGGAACTTGCAAATAGGATGCCAGTTGTTCTAATTCCTTGGGGTCCGCCTGTTTGCCTGTGGGTAACATGGACACCATGTAGGCAGGGTCTTGATCCTACCACAATTTGACCATTCCGATCGTACATCAAGCCACGAGTCGCCGTCATGGACAATATGCGAAGGCGATTCCTTCCGCTTTACCTCGGTAATAATCACCTTCGATGGCCTGCAAATAAAAGACACGTCCTAACAATACAGCAAAAACGATGACGACTATGATTAGCAACACATCAAAGCGTGTAGACTTTTTCTTTTTATATAGTGTTTGTAACATAGCCTCTCCTTTCTACCATAAATATTCATCTTTTTCTTCCCAGCGCCATAGTAATTTATGGACCATAATGCCTAGTAAGGCATCGATGCCAATAGAAGGAATCCGTGATTCCAAATATATGTCAGTATATCAACAGGTTCTTGTACAATCCACAAGAGCCCCAGTTGTACGAGCATTACAGTAGCGGCACCTAAGCCTGTCCACCAAGCCGTGGCATACCATTGTTCTTCATAAATCGTATACTGCAAGGATCCTAAAATATATGCCACTAAGGCATAGGACACAACGTGTAGGCCAAAAAAGTTACCTATAATCACGTCTTGCACAATACCTCCTAGAATCGCTAAGGTCATCCCTGTGGAACGCCCTTTTCAAGACTGTCACCACCAAGGCTATGGTCAGTAACAAGTGCGGTGTCCACGGTAGAAACCACCTAGGAACGACCAAGGATTGCGACAAAACAACAGCAATCATCATCAATGTGAAAGCAAACTTTTTCATTGTTGCACCGTTCCTTTAGCCCCTTCCACTTGGTCCCGTTGTGTACGAGGGATGAGCTTCGTTCAATTTTGGTACTTCTGGTAAAGATGTCAAGGACTTAGTGATGACGAATACTTCCTCTAAACTTTGAAAGTCTACCGTAGGTTCAATGATACCATGCTTTACAAAGCCTTCTTCATCGGTCACAATATCTTTCACATGCCCTAGAAGCAATCCTTTTGGATACATCCCACCAAAGCCAGATGTGACGATGGTGTCACCTTTCAATACATCTCCATTTAAAGCAATGTTAACCATTTGCGGTTCCATAGGGATGATTCCCATTTCCTTTCAGAATCGATGCAATTCTCGATTCCGGTCGTTGCACAATAACACCAGTGGCAGATCTAGGGGTCCAATATAGTTTGTACCCGTGCAGAATGTTCGTATACATCTGACACAAATCCTACTACACCACGCGGTGCGATAACTGCCATATTGGGCTGTACCCCATCCGCTTGGCCCCGACTGATGGTAAACGTATCTGTCCACGCCCCTCTATCGCGCGTCACAACCGATGCTGCCAATAAAGAAAATTGCGGTTGTTCCCCTTGAAATTTCACTAATTGGCGCAACCGAATATTTTCCGCCACTAGCTCATCATAGGCCACTTGTTTTTGTTCTAATTCTGCATTGCGCGCCTCTAGGGTCGGCGGTATCTTTCACACGCAAAAATACCCTCATCGATAATGGTGATACCCGTATGCACCCTTCTAGGAGTCGACTAGCCCCATAGGTAAAAGGAGCCATTAGATTCTCTAAAGTGACCGTCACAATAGGGACTTGGGTTCGTTGTTTCCACACATACCCAAATGCGCCGAGAATGGCGCATAAAAGGACGATCATCGTAATCCACCGTCGTTCAGATTGTTGCATTAGGATCGCCCCTTTCGTAATTTACTAGCTACTAAAAGCCGTTCCATGCGCTGTACATCTGCGGTCGCACGACCCAAGCCAAAGGCTACCGTATGGTCCGGTACATCTGCAATGCGCACGGGAATCCCTAATTCCCCTTGTATATGTCGGTCTAACCCTTCTAATAATGCAGTGCCACCAGTTAATAGCATGCCTGTTTCCATAATATCTGCCACTAACTCTGGCGGAGTCCGTTCCAATATACTGCGTATGACGGCGAGCATATCAGAAATCGGTTGCCGTAAAATTTCATAGACTTCACTTTTGCGAATCATGCAGCGTTTCGTTAAGCCCGTTTCCGCATGACGACCTACAATGGTATATTCTCCCTCTGTAGCCGGCGCAATGGCGGTGCCTAAGGTACGCTTAATATCTTCTACTGTTTCATCGGATACCATGATGGAAAACTCCGTACGAATGTAGTGGTAGATGGCTTCATTCAGCTCATTGCCACCTACACGGGAGGTAGCACTTGCCACCTTACCTCCCATGGATACAATCGCCACATCTGTCGTACTGCCACCAATATCGACGGCCATGCTACCACGAGCTTCGAAAATCGGTAAATTGGCCCCCAGTCCTGCCGCCACTGGACTTTCTAACAAATAGGCCTCACGAGCACCCTGCCTGAATGATAGCATCTGTCATCGCTTTACGTTCTACATCGGTAATCCCACAAGGGACTGCCATGACTACACGAGATCGGCGAACTGCCTTTGGAGGCTTTATTCATAAAAATACTTCAACATGGACAACACAATGCGATAGTCCACGATAAAGCCCTCTTTCAGAGGACTCATAGGCGCCAATGTTTCTGGATTGCGCAACAACAAGCGGTGCGCATCTTCTCCTACGGTCACAATTGTCTCTTGCTTAGCATCCGTTGCCACCAAGGATGGTTCTGACACCACCACACCCTCGACCTTCCACATAAATATGAGTATGAAAAGGGTTCCAATATCTATTCCTAAATCTCTTCCTAGCGAAGAAAATAATCTCATCGAATCTCTCCTTATAAAGAATTCCGTATTCTATTAATTGTACCATACTTTATAGAGATTATAAACCACATCGCCGTCTGCTATGGGAGATATCCTCCACGAATCGTAGCCTATGAAAACAATAAGACTGTAACAAAATTGTAAAAATACATTTTTGTTACAGTCCCATCTATATGATTCTATGATTACAGTCCCGCTTGGCATGTCAAGATCGTGCACCAAGATGTGTGCACGCAACTAGGCACATCAGAAGGTAGTGTGGAAAACAACAGCTAAAAAGCATAGCTCCTGTAATCACCGTTGTCATTTTACTACTAAGTACCGCATCAATTCGTTCTAACATAAGAACACATCCTCTCTAATTCCGACTTTATATTACACCTAGGAAAATCACACCCATAACATGGTAGACTCTCACAGTACATGATACTAAGATACATTCATATGTATATAGATATGAAACATTTTGTTACATATGATATACTATTAGTATAGTGAAATTAAGAAATTTTACAAGAATCAGTTTTTTTCTATTTTTGTTATTTACGAAACATTTAGAGAAAAACTATCCTATATTGAACAACTCTCTCATTTTTGTTTACTTCATATCTGTAAGGAGGAAATATGGATAAACGACAAGTAAAAACTAGAAAAAGCCATCTTTGATGCCTTCGTACGTCTCTTAGAACATAAAAATTACAATGCCATCATCGTGCAAGACATTATCGATGAGGCACTCATTGGACACAGCACCTTTTATGCGCACTTTGAAACGAAAGAGGATCTACTAGAGGCATTGTGCCAAGAATTATTCTCTCACATCATCGATACTGCCTCGGACTTCTCTCATGCTCATGGCCTGTATAAAAACAGCCATATCAAGGAGGCGATCTTCCTTCACATCTTGCAACATTTAGAGGACAATGACAATAACATCTTGGGCCTTCTGTCCTGTGAAAGTAACGAACTCTTCTCGCGCCATTTCAAGAGCAGTTTAAAAGAACTCATCCAAAGTCACTTTCTAAACAATCAGACTTGCCCGCACAACAACATCCCTCATGATTTCATTTCCAATCACATTGCGGGATCCTTTGTGGAAATGGTTCTTTGGTGGTTAGAAAACGATCGCCAATACTCTATTGAAGATATGTCACGGTACTTTTACCATATTACAGAGCCATTGATCTTAGAACATCAACACGAATAATTTTCATATACAACAAAGCGCTACCCTGAGCAGACTCGCTCATAGGTAGCGCTTTGTTCTACTAACATCAACTGTATAGCTTTTTACTTATCATTAAGATATTCTTCATAGTATGTGCCAACTAGAATATAAAAACACCCATCTACTATCGATTACGATATTTTTGTAAAATAGCAACCTTCATTAGAAATATACTCAGACCGCCAAGGAAAAATCGTTTCTTTGCCAACGGCAAGAACAACACTAAGATGATGGATTCTACTAAGTATGTCAACACATAGGTCGTCCACAAGCCATCATTGCCCAATTGGGGGATGAGTAATTCTTGCATACCCACAAAGAAGATGACCTGCAATGAACATCATGTTCCGGACTGATGCAGTTTGCCCAATGCCATTATACATACCGTACAACAGTAATCCAACGGCGGCACAGATAGGATAGATGAGTAGGTAATGGGAGTATTCCATAGCCATCGTATAAATCAGCGGTACCGAAGTCATAACCATAATCAAATCATTGCGGAATAGACCTAGTAGAGCTTCTACTATCACAACATATACGGCTAAGCAGACTAGGAAAATCTTCAACGTATCTTTCCAAAGCACCAAGTCTCGTTTACCAAAAAGCTTTGCCTGTAAATACGCTGACCCCGTTAGCCTGTCCATCTGTGAAGTATGCCATGATGAAGATAATCTCCAAGATGACTGCATTCGTGGCTAACACATCACTGCCCATAGCACTGCCTGCTTTAGCAAACAAATTGTTGATAGTGAGCAAACAGAAGGTACGCAACATAAGGTCTGTGTTGACTTTCATAATGGATAGGAATGGTTTCACCCGTTTTAGAGTATTCCACATGTGGGACGTTAGTTCTAATCGGTCACGGACTAAGTACATAGCACCCAGTCCTACTAAGGATGCATAGATTTGGGAAATCAAGGAGGCCCAAGCGACCCCTTTTACACCAAAACCAAACCCAAATACAAAGAGAAACGATAAGGCGATATTCAGCAAATTCATAGAGATTTGCATAATCATGGTAGCACGAATCATCATCTGCCCCATGAGCCGACCCTAAGGTAACGTAATTCACCAATACAAAGGGAGATCCCCAGATTAAAATGTCAGTGTAGTCCGCCATCAACGCAATGACCTCTGGGTCGGGATGCATAAAGCTAGCGTAGTAATCGAATATCCAAGGATATCCAATGATAAAAGGTGCGCTAATGAGTAAGGCAATGATAAGAGGTCGGAAGAAACTGAGTGATGTACTTTCCTTCGATTGTTCTCCCAAAAGCTTGTGCGGAAAAACTACCGTCGTAGCTACCCGCAAGAATCCGAAAAAGCCAATACATATTGTTGAATAAGATGACTCCTAGAGCCACCAGCTGCGATGTACATGGCATTATCCATATGTCCCATAATCGCTGTATTCATCACCCTAGTAAGGGTTGTGTCACCGTAGAAATCATAAAATGGAATTGTCACTTTTAAATAGTCTTTATGGGTTAATCGTTCTTCCATAGTACCCTCAAAAAGAGGAGCCCCTTACGGTGCTCCCCTTGAAACATTCTATTCTAACACCTTTTGATGTAATTATTATATCAAAAAGTTGTTCATGTATAACAAATATCCATTATTCATAGATTTTGTACTACTTTTGCAAAACAATCTATTCAGTTGTTGAATATTACCATCACCAACTGATTACCGATCTAGGTTATAAACGGCGCTCAATAATTGTTTTGTATATGGATCTGCGCTTCTGCTAGAGCATCTCCATTGAGGCGTTCCACTACTTCCCCTTTATACATAACCACAACTTTGTGGCAGAATAAATGGACTAATGCCAAGTCATGGCAAATAAATAAGTAGGTAATGCCTTTTTCTTTTTGTAAGCGCACCAATAGTTCAATGATCGTATCTTGTACAGATACGTCAAGAGCACTAGTGGCTTCATCGCAGACGATAATTTCTGGCTCCAATGCCAAAGCTCTAGCGATGGCCACACGTTGACGTTGACCGCCACTCATGTTGTTTGGATAACGGCCCGCAAAATCTTCTGGTAGGTCTACCATTTTTAACAGCTCGCGAGCTTTTGCATCTACATCAGCTTTGTTGATCAACCCAAAATTGCGCAATGGTTCACAAATGATGTCACGTACCTTCATCTTAGGGTTAAATGCTGCTGTTGGATCTTGGAATACCATTTGAATATGACGATAATTTTGGCGTTTTTCTTCACCTTTCAATTTCGTAATATCTTTCCCACGGAAGATAACCGATCCAGACGTAGGTTCATGCATGTTCATGATCGTTTTTACCAAGGTGGACTTACCACAGCCAGATTCCCCTACAATAGCTAAGGTTTCACCTCGCTCTACATCGATGGAAATACCATTACAAGCACGCAACGTAGAACCGTCAGCGAGAGGAAATTCTTTCACAATATCTTGAATTTGCATAATAATATCAGACATAGCGTTTTCCTCCAATTTCTGGCACTGCATTGAGCAATTGTTTCGTATACTCAGCTTGTGGGTTGCGAATGATTTCCTCAGCGCACCATATTCCACCACAGCCCCTTGTTTCATAACCATGATTTTATCAGACATATGAGCTGCGACGCCAATATTGTGGGTTACAATGATCATGGATGTTTTATTTTCGCGGTTGATGCGCAATAATTCTTCCACAATTTGCGCTTGTGTTGTTACATCTAGGGCCGATGTAGGTTCATCTCCCAATAATAACTTAGGGAGAGAATGTGATGGCCATAGCAATCCCTACACGTTGGCGCATGCCACCACTGAGTTCAAATGGATAGGACTTCATGATGGCCTCAGGATGTGGCAAATTGGTGAGCGCCAACATTTCGATAGCTTTTGCCTCTGCCTCTTGTTTAGACATAGTGCTATGTAATTGAATGAACTCTACAAATTGCTTCCCGATAGTTTGGATAGGATTCATCATATTGCCGCTATCTTGGAAGATCATAGCAATGTGATTGCCCCGTAGGTCTAACCAATCTTTTGTGGAAAAGGATAGCAAATCTTGACCGTCAAAGGTGATACTGCCTTCAGACACACGACCTGTATTGGGCAATACCCCTAATAGGGCACGGATGACCGTCGTCTTACCACTGCCAGATTCGCCTACAATGGAGACAATTTCCCCTTCTGCCAAGTCCAAATTTACACCCGGCAATCGTAGGATTCGGATTATTTCCGTAGGTAACGGCTAAATTTTTAATACTAAGTAACATATAGATCCTTTCTGACTATTTCGTGAGTATGGTACTGAAAGTTACTGCTACATGCAACAAGGGGAGGCACTGCGCCTCCCGATTGTTGCGGACATCTACAAAGGATTATTTTGCTGGTTTAATATCTTTTGTCAACCAGTAGTAGTCTGTTGGGTACATCACTACATTTGTTAACCATTTGTTATTAACGATATTTGTTTTAGGGTAACCTAAGAATAATGCTGCACCATCATTCAATAAGATTTGTTGTGCTTCGATAATTAAGCTTTGGCGTTTAGTTTTTATCGAATTCAACTGCTAATTGATCCAAGATGGCATCATATTTAGGATTACTGTAACCAGAACCATTTTGAGGGTTTTCACCATTCAAGTTAGTTTTCCAGTACCATTTTAAGAAGATTTCTGGGTCACCAGTGTTCGCTGTTACGGTGTTGGAGATCAACAAGTCATAGTCGCCATCAATACCCATTTTATCGAGTAAGTTATAGTCAACAGTTTCAATGTTTACTTTAATACCGATTTTTTTCATATCCGATTGAACGCCTTCTGCATAGATTGGAAGTTCTTGACGGCTGTTGTATACTACGAAACGTACTTCTAAGTTTTTTACCGTCTTTATCTACATAACCGTCTCCATCAGTATCTTTCCAGCCAGACTTCTGCCAACAATTGTTTGGAACGATCAGGATTGTATGCATTAGGGTCTTTCAAACTATCGAAACCATAATCCAAGCTTGGTGGAATTGGAGCTTTACCGAGGGATGAAGGTACCTTTCAACAATACTTCATTATAGGATTTACGGTCAGTACCACTGATGAAAGCGGCTCGAACTTTTGGATCACCTAATACACCTTTTTGGTTAATACGAGCTAATACTGTACGCAAGGATGCGATTTCTTCTACATTGAATTTTGCTGTCATTACGCATACTTTCAATGTCGCCTGACGCTCGATGTTAACTGCGATATCTACATCGCCGTTTTGCAATGCTAATGCACGAGTTGTAGGGTCATCGATAGATGGAATTTCTACTGTTTTGAAAGGAACTTCCCCATCCCAGTAATTTTCATTAGCTTCTACCACTGCTTTTTCTTTAGTGAAAGATTTCACTTTGTACAGGGCCAGTACCGATAGGGACCTTCTTTCGCGAAGTCACGGCCAGCTTTTTTTCAGCGGACACATCTACGATGATAAATAATGGGTCAGCCAAGAAACCGGTACATTTGGATACGCTTTTATCTGTAGTGATAATCAAGTTTTGACCTTCTGCTTTGATATCTGTGTATTTGAAGAATGTAGCGGCACGTTTATTTTTCTCGTAAGCACGCTCAATGGATTCTTTTACCGCTTCAGCAGTCACTTTATTGCCATTGGAGAATTTAGCTTTGTCGTTGATTTTAAAAGTCCAAGTCATTTTATCGTCAGATACAGACCAGCTTTCCGCCAACCAAGGTTGTGTATTCATTTTATCATCAAATTTAGCTAATGTTTCGCCAACCCCGTAACGCATAACTACCCAACCAAAGTAGTTTTGTGTTGGCTCAATGTGTCTGCGAAGTTTGTCACTCAATTTTTAATACACTTTTTGTCAGTCGGTCCCGCATTGTCGCTACCGCAACCTGCAATCACACCTAATGCCGCTACTGCCATAACGCCAAATGTAGCATTACGAAGCCATTTTTTCCAACTTTGTTTCATGTTAAGTTCCTTTCTACAAAACTTACAACTAACACATTAATGTGAATCTGTACTACGTGGGTCTAAGATATCCCGTAGCGAATCGCCCCATAAATTGAAGATGGTAACCACAATGAAAATGGCCATCCACGGATATAACATCAATTCTGGTGACGATAAAATATATTGACGGTTCTCATTGAGCATTAAGCCCCATTCTGGCGTCGGAGGCTGTGCCCCAAATCCCAAGAATGAAAGTCCCGCAATTTCCATCATCATAGACCCGATATCCATTGCCCTGTAATAATAACCAAAGGCAATACATTCGGTAAAACGTGGCGCCATAAAATGGTCAATTGTTTCGTACCATTCACTCTAGCTGCCGCAATAAAGTCATTATGACGAAGTTTGATTACCGCAGATCGAATCAATCGTGCGTATTTCGCCCGACTCACCACAACAAGAGCTAAGATCGCATTGATGGCACTACCACCCAAGATACCGGCAATGGCAATGGCCAATACCACCCACGGGAAGGATAACATAATGTCCGTAAAGCGCATCAATACAAGTTCTACTTTACCTCCAAAAGAAACCGGACAAAATCCCTATCACTGTACCAACAGTGGCCGTCAAGATAACAAGGATGATAGTCATGGATAAGGAAGTTTGTGTGCCGTAAATGATACGGGAGAACGTGTCACGTCCCAATTTATCAGTGCCCATCAGATGATCTGCAGTGGGCTTTAAGAAAGCTTTTGACATATCTGCATGAAAGGCATCATGTGGTGTGATATAAGGAGCAAATATAGCAATTCCTACTACAATAGCCACTAAGAGGAGTAGAAAGAAAAAGCGTTTGTGTTGCAAAAATAAATTCTTTCATCTTATCCCCTCGCTTTCAATCGTGGATCCAAAAATAGAGTAGGACAGGTCTACCAAGAAGTTGATAGCTGTATAGATAAGGGCCACCCACAATACAAAGCCTTCAATGAGTGGATAGTCGCGCATGGCAATGGCATAGACCGCCATTTTACCCATCCACGGCCAGAGAATACGATTTCAATCACCGCAGCCCCTGCCAAGAGCCAACCAATACCTATACCCATAACCGTAATCAATGGTAATAAAGCATTTGGTAAGACGTGTTTCCATAAAATTTGAGATTCACTCATGCCACGAGCTCTAGCACCCATCACATAGTCTTGATGCAATTCTTCGATAATCACAGTCCGCACTTGGCGCGTAAATTTTGCGACCATGACAAAAGACAATGTAATCGCTGGTAAAATTAAAGCTTTTGCGCTAACAACAGACGTGGCAATGGGTACCCAGTGCAATTTCAAACCGAAGATGTACAGCAGAATCATACCTAACCAGAAACTAGGCATGGATACATTCACAAAGGCAAAGAATCGAATAATAAAATCTGGCAGTTTATTTGCCTTCACAGCCGAATAAATCCCCATTGGTATGGAAATGAGCACATTGAGTGCAAAGGCTGACACTGCTAATAAAAGCCGTACCGCCCAAAGCCTTCTAATAATTTGTCGGTCACTGGTTTTTCCCCTGAATAGGAAGTTCCCAAGTCACCTTGTACGGCACCTGCTACCCAGTGCACATACTGTTCCATAAAAAGGCCGATCTAAGCCCATCTCTTTTCGTGTAGCATCAATCATTTCCTGCGACACAATAGTGTCCCCTGCTTCCAACACCATCAAAGCTGGATCCCCGGGAGCAATGTAGGTTAAGCAAAACGTCAGAAACGTAACACCAATCAATGTAATTAGCAATTGTGACATTTTACTCAGTATGGTTTTCAATCATCCACATCCTTTCCTTAATATTGATGAGCATACATTGATGTAATTAATACTAGCAAAAAGAAAAAAACCACCCTTCGGGGTGGATACATACAGAAAAGTTAGCAAGGGCTACAGCTTAGACAATCTTGCTCCATCTTGCCCATAACCCTATACAACTTTTAGTAATATCTTCCCCAAATTATTCTTCCCTTATACTCGGTATTCATAGTCAATGTCTACGCCCATATTCTAAATATAGATATTACATAAATATGTTAAATTCTTTTTATCAAAAATTGTCAAATGACAAATGCGAATATTGCAAGACATGCAACTCATACTTGTTTGAAAGTGTACATTTATAGTCATTTATCTGTGATTTATATCATTTTTAATCATTATTTTTTTACACAAATTGAAAAATATCTATATAGTAAAATTATTCATTATGAATACTATAATTACATCAAGAAAGAGATATAAAAAATTCATAATTAACCTGAATTGTGACATAACAAAAACACACCCAAGGGCATCCCCTTAGGTGTGTTGTGTCTTACTATATTATTAAAAAGAAATCGTTTTTTTCCAAAGCCAATAACCCGCCAAGGCGAGCAAAGCTAATGCCAATGCCGATGACATACTCAAAGCCATAAGCTGTATCCGCAAATGGGACTGGTACATTGATGCCCCACAAGCTAAAAATCGCAGTTGGCACGGCTAACATAATCGTCATAGCCGCTAGCAGTTTCATGACTAAGTTCAAATTATTAGAAATGATAGACGTAAAAGCATTCATCATATTCATCAAAAATATTGGAATACATTTCGACCATTTCCACAGCACTGCTTGTTCTCGATAATCACGTCTTCTAGCAGATCTTCATCTTCTTCGTACATCTTTAACAAGTACCGCACATCATCATGACGGCGAACCCGTAAGATCCGCTCCATTACCGTACCATTGCCACGTAAAGCGGACGTAAAAGTAGGTCATGGACTTCTGCAATTCAAGAGTTGGAACAAGTCCTTGTTGCGCGTCGTATGACGTAATTTCTTTTTCTATATCGTCTGTACGGCGGTCGATTTGTTGCAAAGTATCGTAAGTATAACACTGCGGTGCGATACATAATTTGGAATAGAAATCTTGTCTTTTTAAAAAGTGTAGAACGTCGGCATTTGGTTGCTCAAGAATGGATAGAGTACCTCTGCTTCTTCTAAACAAATGGTAATAAAAGAAATCTTCCGTCACAAAGATACCCAACGGCACCGCATCATATACGTCAGATCCACGTAGCACCGGTATGTTAATAACGACGAAAATGTACTCATCTTCAATTTCACGTGTGACCGCTCTTCCGTATCTAAGGCCGCTTTCAATACATCTGTTGGAATCTGTGTCATCATATTGACGATAGCCAACTCATCGGGGTCTGGGTTCACCAAATTTATCCATGAGACCTTTTTGTCGCATCTTGTACAGTGGAATCTGTGAACAATTCCCCCTCTACGTGTTTGTGTACCGTTAACATGTGACACCTCCTTAACGTCTTAATAACTCTACCTTCTATCTTAATCAATCGAGGCCAATTCGTCAATTTTTTTATGATTTCTTCTGAAAGTTTCTAACTGCTCATGTACAACAAAAAGGACCTAGCACTTGGCTACGTCCTTTTTGCTGTATAGTTGTTATGTAGTGATATATGCCTTGCATGACTGCAAGGAGGGGAAGATATCACAATCCCTCCTGCCACATAGTAGGGCGTACATTCTAGCAGGAGGGTCTATATTATTTACTGTAGAAAATACGGATGGAGTTCAAGATACACATGATGGATACCCCTGTATCTGCAAAGATTGCTACCCACATGTTTGCAAAACCAAATACACCTGCTACCATGACAATAATTTTCACAGCAATGGCGAAGAAAATATTTTGCCAAGCAATGGATAATGTACGATCTGCAATACTCAAAGAACGCCATACGGAATCTAAATTCGAGTTCATGTATACCACGTCCGTCGCTTCGATGGCAGAGTCTGCACCACTACCCATAGCACCGCCTACATCGGCACCTGTCAATACAGGAGCGTCGTTGATACCATCACCTACGAACATGACAGAACCATTCTCGCCACGAAGAGATTGCACTACTTCTAATTTATCTTGTGGTAATAACTCAGCACGAACGCCTTGGATACCTACTTGTTGAGCAATGTACTTCGCACTAGCTGCCACATCACCTGTGAGCATCACTGTTTGATATCCTTTTCCGTTCATACGACGGATGGCTTCTTTAGAATCAGCTTTTAAAGCGTCCGCAATGATGATACGACCTGCGTATTTACCGTCAATGGCTACGAATACTTCACTACCATACACATAGTCAATCAATGGTGTTGGCACATTTTCTTTTGCTAACAAACGGCCATTGCCAACTAATACAGTATGACCTTCTACAGTGCCTACCATACCATGACCAGAGATTTCTTTTACTTCCTTAGCTGCAGTAAACTCTACGCCTCTACGTTGTACTTCTTCTACGATAGACATAGCAATTGGGTGTGTAGATACAGTTTCTAAAGCCGCAGCATATTGCAACACTTCGTTTTCTGTATAACCACCAGCTATTTCTACTGTTTGTACATTGAAAGTACCTGTTGTGATAGTACCAGTTTTATCAAAAGCAATAGCTTTCACACGACTCATAGCCTCGATTGCTTTGCCACCTTTGAACAAGATACCTTGTCGAGAACCAGCGCCGATACCGGAGAAGAATGCCAATGGCACAGATAATACTAAGGCGCATGGGCAAGATACTACTAGGAATGTTAAAGCTGTGTAAATCCAATATTGCCATTCCCCTGTAAATAGAGGTGGCACAACAGCTACGATAATGGCCAATGCCACTACAATTGGGGTATACACACGAGAGAATCGAGTAATGAAGCGGTCGATTTTTGGCTTGGATGCAGCTGCGTTTTCTACAGCATCTAAAATGCGCATAACCATGGAATCTTTTAATTCATGAGTCACTTCTAATACAATGCGACCATCCACGTTGATACAACCAGACATAACTTCCGTACCTACCGTAGCACTTACTGGAACAGGTTCCCCTGTTACGGCTGCTGTGTCGATACGGGTAGTACCTTCTATTACATGACCATCCAACGGAATACGATCACCAGGGCGAATTTCGATGTGAGATCCTACTTGTACATCCTCTGGATTCACCACTTGCACGCTACCGTCACAAGCGATTAAACGCACTTCTTCTGGGCGAAGATCCACGGCATCCATTACCGCATTACGGCTGCGCTCTGTAGCACGCTCTTCAAAATAAATCCCCACTTGGAAGAATAACATAACACCTACTGCCTCTGCATATTCACCAATGATTAAAGCACCAATGGTAGCAATAGACATCAAGAAGTTTTCATCAAAGAATTTACCTTTCATGCCATTTTTAATAGCAGCCCATACAATGCGCCAGCCTAACACAACAAAGGTTACCACCAACAATGGTATCATATATTGATCTGGCACCCAATTCGTAAGCTCTGCTACTGCCATCACAATAGCGCCGACGATTATGGCAGATAAACTTGCATTATGTTCATGGTCGTGTTCCTCTTGCTTTGCTTTTTTTCGCCGCTCGTACAAATGGTACAACCACAACACCATCTTCTGTAGCATCACAAACCGCTTGGATTTGTTCTTGTAAAAGCATCCGTATCTTCTACGTTAGAGGTAATCCGCAATTGTTTCGTACCAATTGTGAAAAGTCGCTCGCTGACACAGATTCTAATTGATTTAATTTTTCTTCAATGACACTAGCGCAATTTGCACAGTTCAAGTTTTGTAATGTAAAAATGCGTTCCATGGTATCTCCTTATAAATTATAATATATAACCTTACTACTTGTTTTTAACGTTTGTTTTAACACCGCTTTTAATATTTGAGCGTCTGTTCATATGTTTATTATATCTACAATTTTCTATTTTGTCAACACATGATTGTATATTCATTTGTATTTTTTTATCCTATTTTTTTATCTTATATTGATAAGAAAAAAGCACCCTATTACTTTAGAGTGCCAAAAGCGCTGTATGCGGATTCGAACCGCATCTTTATAACATATACAAAAAGCCAGCAGTCCCTATGTTCTGCTCGGCTTTCAGGGATATAGGACAAAATGGGTTGGTAGACCATGTCCCTATACGACAAAGAGGACTTAGCCTAATGGCCAAGTCCTCTTCGCTGTATAGTTGTTATGTAGTGATATATGCCTTGCATAACTGCAAGGAGGGGAAGATATCACAATGCCTCCTGCTACATAGTTGGACGTACATACTAGCAGGAGGACTTATATTATTTACTGTAGAAAATACGGACAGAGTTAAAGATGCAAAGAATGGATACCCCTGTATCTGCAAAAACTGCCACCCACATATTTGCAAAGCCAAATACACCTGCTACCATGACGATAATTTTTATAGCAATAGCGAAGAAAATATTTTGCCATGCAATGGATAAAGTACGTTCTGCAATACTTAAGGAACGCCATACAGAATCTAGGTTAGAGTTCATATATACCACGTCTGCTGCTTCGATGGCAGAGTCTGCACCACTACCCATAGCACCACCTACATCAGCACCTGTCAACACCGGAGCGTCATTGATACCATCACCTACGAACATGACAGAGCCATGCTCGTTGCGAAGAGATTGCACCACTTCTAATTTATCTTGTGGTAATAACTCGGCACGCACACCTTGGATACCTACTTCTTGGGCAATGTGATTCGCACTAGCTTGTACATCACCTGTGAGCATCACTGTATGGTATCCTTTACCATTCATGCGGCGGATAGCCTCTTTAGAATCTGCTTTCACGGCATCAGCAATCACAATACGACCTACATATTGACCATCAATAGCTACGAATACTTCACTACCATATACATGTTCAATAGTTGGTACCGTTACATGTTCTGTTTCTAATAAACGACCATTACCAACCAATACGGTATGGCCTTCTACAATGCCTACCATACCATGACCAGAGATTTCTTTTACATCCTTAGCCGTATTAAACTCTACTCCTCTACGCTGTACTTCTTCTACAATGGACATAGCAATCGGGTGTGTAGAACCGACCTCTAGAGTCAGCGCATATTGCAACACTTCATTATCTGTATAAGTACCCGACTACTTCTACTGTTTGTACGTTGAAAGTACCTGTTGTGATAGTACCAGTTTTATCGAAGGCAATCGCTTTCACACGACTCATAGCCCTCGATCGCTTTGACCACCTTTGAACAAGATCCCTTGTTTAGAACCAGCACCGATACCAGAGAAGAATGCCAAAGGCACAGACAATACAAGAGCACATGGGCAAGATACTACTAAGAATGTTAAAGCTGTATAAATCCAATATTGCCATTCTCCTGTGAATAGAGGAGGTACTACGGCAACGATAATCGCCAATGCCACTACGATTGGCGTATATACGCGAGAGAAACGAGTAATGAAACGATCAATCTTTGGTTTCGATGTCACTGCATGTTCCACAGCATCAAGAATGCGCATAACCATGGAATCTTTTTAATTCATGCGTTACTTCTAAGACAATGCGCCCATCCACATTGATGCACCCAGACATCACTTCTGTACCTACGGTAGCGCTCACTGGAACTGGTTCACCAGTTACCGCCGCTGTATCGATACGCGTAGTACCTTCTACTATACGTCCATCCAATGGAATACGATCACCGTGGGCGAATTTCGATATGAGACCCTACTTGTACATCTTCTGGATTCACCACCCGCACGCTACCATCACAAACGATTAAACGCACTTCTTCTGGACGAAGATCCACTGCATCCATAACCGCATTACGACTGCGTTCTGTAGCACGTTCCTCAAAATAAATACCTATTTGGAAGAACAACATAACCCAAACAGCCTCTACATATTCACCGATGATTAACGCACCAATAGTAGCAACAGACATCAAAAAGTTTTCATCGAATAATTTACCTTTCATAACATTTTTTTAATCGCCGCCCATGCAATGCGCCAACCTAATACAACAAAGGTTACAATTAATAATGGAGTCAGGTATTGTTCTGGCACCCAATTTGTAAACTCTGCCACCACTATCACGATAGCGCCTATAATAATCCCCGCTAAACTAGAATTATGCTCATGGTCATCCTCTACTTGTTGTGCTTTTTTAGGTGCACGCACAAATGGTACCACTACTACGCCATCTTCCGTAGCATCGCACACCGCTTGGATTTGATCTCGTAACATGTCTGTATCTTCTATACTAGAGGTAATGCGCAATTGCTCGGGTGCCAAGCGTGAAAGTTGTCGCTGACACAGATTCCAGTTGATTTAATTTTTGCTTCAATCACGCTAGCGCAATTGGCACAATTCAAATTTTGTAGTTTAAAAAAATGCGTTCCATCGTATCTCCTTATGAATTATAATATAAAAGCACCCTATTACTTTAGAGTGCCAAAAAGCGCTGTATGCGGATTCGAACCGCATCTTTATAACAATATGTTATCGTCGTGCCAGTAGACCAACAGCGATTTTTTATTTATTCCATTATCCCACAAATTTGATAGACTTGCAACTAAAACATTTTTTTATAACCAAAAAAATAGTTTTCGGTAACTATTGGGTAACTATTGGGTAATTATTGGGTAATTATTGGGTAATTATTGGGTAAATTTTCGTTTTTTTAGTTCTAATATCCAGTTAAACCCAAATATCTCTTAATATGCTTACGATTGTTATAGATGTTGTCCTATTTCTCCTTGACTTTGCCTCTCTGATAAGATGTAATATAAGTAAGAGAAAGAGCAGTACATGACACTAAGGAGGCCTACCATGATTCCTATCGATTCTGCTTTACATGGTGATGTGATTATCTACCAATCAGGAGAAGAAAATATTTCTACCAACGTCCTATTTAAAGACGAAACATTTTGGATGACACAAAAAGATATGGCGACGTTATTCGGAGTATCTTTTATCTTCTGTCAGTCGCCACTTAAAAAACATCTTTGAATCTAATGAATTAGATGAATCAGTGGTTATTGTAGAAATTGCAATAACCACTCAACACGGCGCTTTAGCCAACAAAACTCAAAGCTCAGCAGTAAAACTATACAACCTCGATGCCATTATCGCTGTTGGCTACCGTGTAAACTCCAAAGAGGCTACACAATTCCGTATTTGGGCTACAAAGGTATTGCGAGAGTATATTGTAAAAAGGTTTTGCCCTCAACGATGATATGTTGAAGAATGGTACACCATTCGGTCAAAAACTATTTTTAAAGAACTTTTACGTAGAGTTCAATCTATTCGGGCTAGCGAACGTCAAATCTATCAACAAATCACAGATATATTCGCAGAATGCTCCATTGACTACGATGTACAAGATCCTTTCACTCGTCAATTTTATGCTATGGTACAAAAACAAATTTCATTATGCCATCACTGGCAAAACTGCGCGGGAAATTATTTATGATACCGCTGATAGAGATAAACCACACATGGGATTACAAACTTGGAAAAGCTCCCCGCATGGGCGCATTCATAAATCTGATGTAACTATCGCAAAAAAATTATTTAACAGCCGACGAAATACGTAAACTAGAACGAACTGTATCCTCCTTTTTTTGACTATATCGAAGGCATCATCGAACGAAAAACATACTTTCACTATGAAAGCCTTCGCTGAAAGCGTAGATAAATTCCTATCTTTCAACGAATACGAAGTGCTCACTAACAAAGGGCATATTTCAAAGCTACAAGCTGATAAGAAAGCTGTTACTGAGTATAATGAATTTAATCGTACGCAGAAAGTATTTTTCTGACTTTGATAAATTACTTCTAAAAGCAACACAAGTAGATCTATACGCAAAAGCCAGCAGTCCCAAAGTTCTGCTGGCTTTCACTATGTTTATTTTATTCCCACTCAATCGTTGCTGGTGGTTTACTTGTAATATCGTACACGATACGGTTAATGTGGTTCACTTCGTTCACGATACGGCGGGAGATGGTATCCAATACATCGTAAGGGATACGAGCCCAGTCGGCTGTCATGAAGTCTGTGGTTGTAACACCACGCAATGCCAATGTGTAATCGTAGGTACGGAAGTCACCCATAACGCCTACTGTACGTGTGCTTGTTAACACAGCAAAGTATTGATTAATGGAACGATCTAAACCGACTTTTTGCGATTTCATCGCGGAAAATGTAATCCGCATCACGCAATACGTCTAGTTTATCTTTTGTCACTTCCCCCATTACACGGATGGCAAGACCTGGACCTGGGAATGGTTGGCGCCATACTAGGTAATCTGCCAAACCAAGTTCCGCACCTAATTGGCGAACTTCGTCTTTGAACAAGTTGCGAAGTGGTTCGATTAAGCCTTTGAAATCTACTACTGCGGGTAATCCACCTACGTTGTGGTGAGATTTTAATCACTTCTGCTTCACCAGTACCAGATTCAATTACGTCTGGATAAATGGTACCTTGTGCTAAGTAATCAACGGAGCCAATTTTACGACCTTCGTCTTCAAAGACACGAATAAATTCTTCGCCGATAGCTTTACGTTTTGCCTCAGGATCTTCAAGACCTGCTAATTTTGTTAAGAAACGTTCTTCTGCATCCACACGAATGAAGTGCATGCCAGAATCTTTGAATGCCGCTTCTACTTCATCACCTTCGTTTTTACGCATCAAACCATGGTCAACGAAGATACAAGTCAATTGATCGCCTACTGCTTTGGAAATTAGCGCTGCCGCTACGGAGCTATCTACACCACCAGACAATGCCAATAATACTTTGCCATCCCCTACAGTGTTGCGAATTTCATCGATAGCCGTTTTGGCATAGTTTGCCATCGTCCATAGGCCTGTGCATCCGCATACTTCATACAAGAAGTTGTGCAACATTTCTTTGCCGTGTTCTGTGTGCAACACTTCTGCATGGTATTGCATAGCATATAAACGACGCTCTTCGTTTTGCATCGCTGCCACAGGGCAATCTTTTGTATGCGCTACAATTTTGAAACCTTCTGGCACTTTCGCCACATAATCTACATGGCTCATCCATACGATTTCTTCTTCTGAAAGTCCTTTAAATAGCGGTGAGGACACATCTACTTGAGTTGGTGTTTTACCAAATTCACGTGTTTCCGCAGACGTTACATGGCAGCCCTAATGTGTGCGCCATGAATTGCATACCGTAGCACATGCCCAACACTGGAATGCCGAGTTCAAATACTTCCGCTTCCATTTTTGGAGCATTCTCTTCGTATACGCTAGCAGGACCACCTGTGAAGATGATACCTTTTGGCTGTAATTCTTTAATTTTTTCTAATGCCTTATTGTACGGATATACCTCGCAATACACATTATTTTTCACGTACACGACGCGCGATCAGTTGGTTATATTGACCACCAAAGTCAACGACAACAACCATCTCTTTTTTGTTCCATTCTGTCCTCCCACAATCTTCTGTTTATAACTTCAATATATAAACACTATATATTAAATATTATACCTTATGCGCCAAGTTTTTGACTAGAATCGAAGTCACGTTCTCCCTCTTCCATTTGTGCAATATAGGCTTTGGATTTTTCTTTCACCAAATCATTCTTGATGGAGTCTAATTGCACATCGATGACAGCAGCTCCTACCGCCTTCGTTTCATCATCTGCATAGTCCAGTAAGTATTCTTTCAATGTCATCAACGCATTTGGTTGGCAACAGTTGGAAATTTGTCCACTCTTGGCAAGCGCCATGAATCGGTCACCAGTACGACCTTCACGGTAACAAGCGGTACAGAAACTAGGGTACATAGCCTAATTGCAATAACCATTCCACGATTTCATCCAAGGAACGGCGGTCGCTCGTATCAAATTGCGCAGAGTTTTCGTCTTCTGGCTCTTCTTCTACATAACCACCGACGGATGTACGCGATCCTCCAGAGATTTGAGAAATACCCAAGGCTAAGCCCCGTTCACGCATGGATTGACTTTCACGCGTAGACATAATCATACCGCATACGGCGCAGATACACGAATCAATGCAACGATTTTTTTCAAAGATATCATCTGGCACTGCATTGCTAAAATCATCTACATCAATATCATCAGCTGGGCAAATCCGAGGTACACTGATCGTATGCGGACCTACGCCAAATTTAGCTTCTAAATGTTCTGCATGCATCAACAAGCCTACGAAGTCGTATTTGTAATGTTCCAATCCATAGAGCACACCAATCCCCACGTCGTCGATACCCGCCTCCATAGCACGGTCCATTGCCGTTGTATGGTATGCATAATCGCTCTTAGGTCCTGTTGGATGAAGAGCCTCATAATTTTTCTTTTATTGTAGGTTTCTTGGAATAATGTATACGTACCGATGCCCGCCTCATGCAATTTACGATAATCTTCCACTTCGCAAGCGACGATATTTACGTTCACACGGCGAATTTCGCCATTATCTTTTTGATAGAATAAATCGTATCGATACATTCCAAAAATATATTCCAATGGATTTTCCAATGGATGTTCACCAGATTCGATAACAATCCGTTTATGTCCCATCGCCTCTAGAGCCATTACTTCTTCACGAACTTGATCTTGGTTCAATTTCTTACGAGTGATGGTCTTATTTTTTTGCATGGTATGGACAATAGATGCAACCATTGATGCAATGATTGGATAAATATAAAGGAGCAAAGAGCACGATACGATTGCCGTAAATGGCTTGTTTAATTTCTTTTGCTAACGCAAATAATTTCTCCTTATATTCTGGCAATGGACATTCTAACAATACCATTGCTTCACGATGGTTCAAGCCTACACGAGTTTTTCGCCTTTTTCTAATATAGCATCCAACAAAGGACGATTTTTCCTTGTTTTCTTCTGCGTATTGCAATGTGGCTAGAATCTCTTCGTGATTAATAAATTCTTCCGCCTTGGAAGAGTGTACATCATACATAGTAAACTCCTTTTCTACTGACTTAGTAGATCTATTACATTCCCAGACTTAGGTTATCTATTCACAGCGTATCCCGAAGGGGAACTTTCAATATAACATGTGGCAGCACCCTCTAGATGTTGCACCTATCTAGGTATACCGATTTTATTAGATATAGCCTTTCTTTTTATTATACTCCACTTGAGTATCTATGTATACAAAAATTAGTCTGTATGATGAAAGCAATTACTAATACTATCTATGCATAAACAGAAACACACAGATATTCATCTGTTCATTATTCGATAAGCTACATATACTATGACCATACACATATCACCGATTCCATAGTGTATGTCTACCCTCAAACTTTGGCAAAGAACTACTCACAACACAAAAAAGGTCACTAGATATTACTATCTAGTGACCTCTTATATGTGTTATTATTAAGCTTCTACAGGGTATACAGAAACTTTACGGTTATAACGACCGAGACGTTCAAATGCTACACGGCCGTGAACCAATGCAAACAAAAGTATCATCTTTGCCGATACCTACGTTAGCGCTCGGATGGAAATGTGTACCACGTTGACGAACTAGGATGTTACCACTTTTTACAGTAGAACCGTCATGGCATTTAACTCCAAGACGTTTGGACTCGGAATCACGACCATTTTTTTGTACTGGAAGCACCTTTTTTTAGATGCGAATAGTTGTAGTGGATATTGAATAACATGTAGTTCACCTCCTATTGTTCACTCACTCTAACAAAATCACTATATTGATCCGCTACATTCTTGATACCAAGTAGCATGGTTTCTAATATAGTTTGTCCTCTTTCAGTAATGGGTTCTGAAAGTAGGATATCTAACTCACCATCTTCTATGTGATACTCCATAGATTGCTTAGCCACCCTCATGAAGTCCTAAGATCGATGTTTGTGAAAGCATAGATATGGCGGCACATACAATATCTTCTCCGTAGGGACCTGCCTCAGCATGTCCACGAAAAATAACATTCTACGATTTGCCCTAATCGATTCCGCTTCACATCAATGTGAGTCATGACAATTACGCCTCGATTTTTTTCGATGCGAACTTTAGTGAATGGTTGGCGATGGCCTTGACGACGACGATAGTTGGATTTCGCTTTGTATTTGAAAAACCAAGATCTTTTTTTCGCTTTACCATGTTCAAGTACTGTACCAGTAACTTTTTGCACCGTCCACAAGTGGTGTACCAACTTTAACGTCACCGTCTTCAACTACAGTTACAACTTCGTCAAAAGAAACAGTTCCTTCAGCTGCTACATCCAATTTTTCAATAGTGATTACATCGCCTTCGGAAACGCGATATTGTTTTACCACCAGTTTTAATAATTGCGTACATTATGACACCTCCTTGTATTCGTACTCGCTGAATGCGGTTATCTAGCCGAAGCCAAATATTATTGACCTCTTCATGCGACTTGCAATAGTTGGGCGTACCCAAACTATGACTCAATTATTATACATGACAAGAGCTGTTTATGTCAATAAAAAAATACAGATATAGACCAACTCTATACCACATACGCTAGCACTGAAGAGCTATTCATGAGTATTAGTACAATAGTGATATACCCTATATAGTAGGTCACGCAAATCGATAATAACAGAACAACGCCGTTACCGAGCAAACCACCATAGTTACCCCCCATAGGAATCGCCGTATGAGATCCTCCAATCCCCACAATAGGGGCCACAATACCGGCAGACATCATAGAGAAAAAGCCTAATAATGCAGATGCACTACCTGCTAGGTGACCGTAATTGGCCATCGCCATAGAAAAGCTAGCAGCCCCGAATAGAGACACAGTGCCTACGGTAAAGAATAAAAATCGTAGTGACCACTAGGAATGGCATATTCAGTGCCATGGCGCCTAAAAACAAAGTGGATCCTAGGAATAGCACACACAAGCTACCGTGCAACAATTGGTAATCCTTGATAACATTACTCATACGGGAACTAATCATACTAAACAAAAATGATGCCACAGCTGTTGATGCCAAATATATAACTAAATTGTTGTGCATCCAGCCCGAAAAATATTTTGATACACAAAGGATGACCCACTAATGTAACAAAAAGAAGGCACCAAAAAGCAAAGCATTGAATGCCACATTGTCCTAAGAAAGCTTTATCTTTTAGTAGCGTCTTATAGTTTTTGATGGCCTCTTGAATACCCCTCGCTACGCGCTGTTCTGTTGGTAAGCTTTCACGGAATAGAACGGAACCTATCAACAGCACTAAGGAAAATCCTCGCTAACACAACGAAAATAAATCGCCATGTTTCGTAGATTAAAAATTTGTCCACCCAATAATGGCGCAATAACAGGCGCTAATCCATTGACCATCATCAACGACGCCAACAGCTTAATCAAAGCCGGCCCCGATGCATGGTCCCGAGCGATAGCCTTAGAAATCACCACCCCAAAGGAACCCGTCACGCCTTGTAGAAAGCGCCCCTAACAAAAGCACTTCAATGTTCGGCGCATAGGCGCAAATAATCGTAGCTACTACGCAAAGTAGATTCCCCACAATGAGCGGTTTCTTGCGACCCTAGCACATCGCTGATAGGCCCTGCAAAGAGTTGTCCCACTGCAATACCGATGGTCATAATGCCGATGGTCATTTGAATATTCGATGCCGATGTATCCAGTTCTCCAGGCATAATCGGCAAGGCTGGCAAATACATATCCGTCGCCAATGGTGTTACCGCTGTGAGCAATCCTAAGAATATAATTAAAAAAATAATGAAACAGACTTACTTTCCTTCATGCCTTTCCTTTCTAACAATCTCCGCATTGCGAAGCAACACTTTCTTTCCTCGCCAAGCCCATGCCTTGTGTCCGTACTTCGCTTTAAATTCTTTATTCGTCATTCCCTCTAGTTCCTCTGCCTCAATATAGGGCTCAACTATTTGAAACTCTGGGATTGGCGTCATCGGGATACCCTGATTATGAGGGCACACCTCCGGCATACATCACACCCAAAAAATGAGTGGCGTTTTGCCAATAATTTGTTCTTCTTTCTCTGAAAGCTCCCCTTTACACTGGGTGAGGTAACTTTTACAGGTACGGTAATCTAAATGATCTCCTGTAAAGCCTTACCGGGACAGGCACGCAAACAAGCCCCGCATTGAGGCAACTTTCACCAAGAGGCGTGGAAGGCGGTATCACCAAGGTCGTCATAATGGTACCAATCACCGTGTAGGATCCCCAAGTAGGGTTGATAAATGTTTGATTCCACCCATAAAAGCCCAAGCCCGCCAAGTATGCCATATAGCGATCCGCCAAGGGCGACGTATCGCAATGAATCTCGTATATATCATCCGGATAGCGTTCACGCAACACCGCCACCAACCGTTCCAAATACTGACGTACCACAATATGGTAATCATCGCCCCAACAATACCTAGCTACATTCGTAACTCCTTCCCTAGGCACATAATAGGGGAATAAACAGACAATAGCAGACCGCGGTGAAAGCATCGTCGTAGACCCTTGCAAGCGTTCTTCCACCGTACCATTCGTAAACGGACAGGGATAGGGCGTATCCAAATGCACCGACGCCTCAGACGGCAACGGCCAAGGCGCCACACCCAAAGCTGGAATATTCAGTTCATTTGCTAATAATTCAAGTTCTAATCGTGTCATGTACTTATTATACTATAACATGTCCCAGTATTATACATAAGTAAACGCTCATGCATTATACCAATTAAGAACAGAACCTATGCAAACTAGGAAACTAAGATTCATCCAAAAGTTTTCTCCACTTACCACAAAAAAAGTCCTCCCTAAAGGAACGCAGTTTCGTATAGTAGCCTTCGTGGCGTTCCTCACTACCCAAATAACGCAAACCCAAGAAGAGCGCCATATTCCCCTAACCATCCCCTAAGGAACGCCGTTTCGTGTAGTAGCCTTCGTGGCGTTCCTCACTACCCAAATAACGCAAACCCAAGAAGAGCGCCATATTCCCCTAACCATCCCCTAAGGAACGCCGTTTCGTGTAGTAGCCTTCGTGGCGTTTCCTTACTACCTAAATCACACAAACACCAGAAGAGCGCCACATTCCCCTAACCATCTCCTGAGAAACGCAGTTTCGTGTAGTAGCCTTCGTGGCGTTTTCCTTACTGCCTAAATCACACAAACCCTAGAAGACCGTAACATACCCTGAACAAACCTAACCACTGTATCAGTTTGAGAAGGGGTGTGTTACGGTCTTCCCTTTATTACATTTAGTTGCGAACGCCACAGGCTACATAACAAAACAAGAGACGTATTGACGTGAGTTCCTAAAAGTTTTATCCTAGTACATATTACTAATTACTTTCATCATTCAACACAGGAGGAACAATATGTCTATAGAACTACGTAAAGTTGCCATCATCGGCACTGGCCATGTGGGCTCCCACGTGGCATTTTCCCTTGCTACCCAAGGAGAAGTTGACCAATTATACATGGTGGACATCGACAAAGATAAAGCCATCGCCCAAGCCACCGACATCAACGATGCCGTGAGCTACTTACCACATCGTGTAGAGGCTATTGCCTGCGAGCCTGAAGATATCGGACACTGTGACGTTCTCGTCATCTCCGGCGGGCCACTGCCATCCCCAGAACAAGATCGCCTCGACACACTAGGGCTCCACCGTAGAAGTATTGCGTGAATTTCTTCCTCGTGTGAAAGCCTCGGGATTCAACGGTTTCATCGTGAGCATTTCCAACCCCAGACTGACGTAGTGGCGGCCTATGTACAAGAATACTTAGACTACCCGAAACATAAAATTATCTCTTCCGGCACATCCTTGGACTCGGCACGCCTACAACGATTAGTAGCAGAACAAATTCACGTACATCGCCGTTCCCTATCTTGCTACGCTATGGGCGAACACGGTGGCGCCGCTATGGTCCCTTGGTCCCACGTCACAGTAGCAGGAAAACCGTTGAAAGAACTACAACAAGAACTTCCTCACCGTTTCCCCACCTTCGATGAAAACGCCGTAGTCGAACAAATGAAATACGGCGGTTACCTAGTCCTCATCGGCAAAGGATCCACAGAATTTGGCATCGCTGCCTCCGTTACAGAAATCATACGCGCTTACTTCCATGACGAGCAAAAAAGTACTCCCTCTATCGTGCAAACTAGAAGGCGAATACGGCGAGCACAACGTCTTCGCCTCCGTACCGAGCCATCATCGGCAAAAACGGCATCGATGAAATCTTGGAATTACACCTAACACCAAGCGAACAAGAGGCCTTTCACAACTCCACGCGAACGCATCAGAGAGTACATCAAACTAGCCCACACCCTATAACCAATCGAGCCGTTACAAGTAGTAGCCTTTGTGCCACCCCTTTCTACCTAATCACACAAACGCAAGAAGACCTCAACATGTTCCTGAACAAACCTAACCACTGTATCAGTTTGAGAAGGAATATGTTGCGGTCCCCCACCCCTGAGCGGCGTCGTTACGAGTAGTAGCCTTTGTGGTATTCCTTATGCCAAAATAAGACAAATGCAAGAAGAGCACGACATATTCCGGAGCAAACCTAACCACTGTATCAGTTCGGGTCGGAATACGTCGTGCTCTTCCACTCCCTGAGCGGCGCCGTTACGAGTAGTAGCCTTGTGGCGTCCCTTTTTACCTAAGCACACAAACGCAAGAAGACCGCAACATGTTCCTGAACAAACCTAACCACTGTATCAGTTTGAGAAGGAATATGTTGCGATCTTCTATTTACTAGCAAACGCGCCACAGGCTACATAGTGGAATTACTTAGCGAACCATTTGGAATAAATTTTATCATACGTTCCATCTTCACGCATTGCTTTCAAAGCTTCATTCACTTTATCACGTAATGCTGTGTTGGATTTATTAAATCCTAATACGAATGGAGGTGCATCTGTACCTTCTCCAACAAGTTTAAGATCTTTGTCCGCCCCTTGTTTCAAATAGTACATAGCCACCGCTTGGTCGATGATAGCACCATCAATTGTACCCGCTTGTAAAGCCATAAAAAAATATTGCTATTGGAATCCATTTCTTTTACATCTGTACGGGGAATTGCTTTCGCCATTTCTACAGGTACTGTACCAATTTGAACGCCTACACGTTTGTTAGCAAGGTCATCCATTTTTTTGACATCTGTATTATCTTTACGAACGATAGTGATGAAACCACCTTCTTTGAAGTATGGTTCAGAGAATGCCAACGCTTTTTCACGTTCTGGAGTGGCATTAATACCGGCGACGATCATGTCGATATTGCCCGCTTGTGTAGCGAGGAATCAATGCATCAAAACCCATGCTTACAAATTCTAATTTTAAGCCTAAACGTTTAGCCACTTCTTCACTTAAATCTACGTCGAAACCTACATATTTATTAGTATTTTTCTTCTGCAAATTCAAATGGAGGAATGTTGTTTCAGAACCAACTTTCAACACCCACGCTGTTTGTGTTAACTGCACTTCTTTTTTTGTCACTGCCACAACCAGCTAATAAACCTACACTAAGAACAGCCGTGCATAGGATCAATCCTAGCTTTTTCATACTAATCATAATAACCTCCCATAATATATTCATTGCTTATGATTATTTATACATAATTATACCACATAATTATAAAATAGCAAGTGGTTTTTTTATTAATTTTCCTTTTATAAATACACTCTTTTTGTATACTATTCTGTATATTATTCAATCCTTGCACTCCAAATCGTGACAAGCGACACTATAATAGAATATCATCATAGTTTCACCTATACACAATCCATCTTATTAAAACTAAAGGGCACTGATATACGATTCAGCGCCCTCTAGTTTTTCAGCTACTAAGATTTCAATTACCAGTCTATTATAAGAAGTCTTTAATTTTTATCTCGTTTTTCCACGATTGCGTAGTTTCGTCAACGCTTTTCCTTCAATTTGGCGAATCCGTTCCCGTGTAACGCTGAAAAATTGTCCTACTCTTCTAGTGTACGAGGTTTTCCATCTTTCAAACCAAAGCGCAATTCTAGCACTTGTTGTTCCCGTTCTGTTAAGCAAGTAAATACTTCCTTGATTTGCTCACGAAGTAAGATAAAGCTCGCTGCATCATCTGGTGCCACGGCTTCTTTATCTTCTAAGAAGTCCCCTAAGTGTGAGTCTTCCTCTTCACCAATCGGTGTTTCTAAAGACACTGGCTCTTGGGAAATTTTTTTGAATCTCACGAACTCGTTCCACAGTGATGCCCATGCCCGCTGCAATTTCTTCTGGACTAGGGTCACGGCCTAAATCTTGCAATAATTGGCGTTGAATGCGCACTAATTTATTGATCGTTTCTACCATATGAACAGGAATACGGATCGTTCTAGCTTGGTCCGCAATAGCACGAGTAATAGCTTGGCGAATCCACCATGTCGCATAGGTAGAGAATTTATAACCTTTTTATAGTCAAATTTATCAACGGCTTTGATAAGACCTAAGTTACCTTCTTGAATCAAGTCCAAGAACAACATACCACGACCCTACATAGCGTTTTGGCAATACTGACTACTAAGCGCAAGTTTGCATCAATCAGTTTCTGCTTCGCGCTATTACCTAAGCGAATTTCTTGATAGGACGCCTCTTCTTTACTGCCCGCTTCAATTTGTTGGGCTAGGATAATTTCTTCTTCTCCAGACAATAATGGAACACGGCCAATTTCTTTCAAGTACATACGCACAGGATCATCAATATTGAGACCTTCAGGAATAGACAAATCAAGATTAATTTCTTTCTCTTCCTCATCATCTTCCCCGGTTCTATCAATATCGCTAGTCAAATGTTCAACATCCACGTCTACTTCTACTTCAAGTCATGATCTATTAATTCCTCATCATTTATAGGCAAGTCGCACCTGCTACATCATGATCATCTGGGATGACTTCAATGTTCAAATTATTAAATACTGCATACATGCTGTCCAATTGTTCTGCTGTGACTTCCATTTGTTCTGAAAGGGCCTCAGAAATTTGTTTTGCGGAAATGACTCCCTCCTTTTTCCCTTGTTCCAATAGGATCGCTATAATATCTTGCACTTGCGATTCTTTTTTTCTTCTTTTGCCACGGTATTCTTCCTTTCAACACATCAAGACCACTGTTGTATTAACGCTTGTAATTCTTGACATATGCGTAACTCTTCTATAAATCTTGGGTCATTCGCACGACTTAATTTGGGTCTGCCAATCGGCTATGTTCCTTATATTGATGTCGCAAGGACTTGAGTCGTACACTTTTAATTAATCCATGTAGCAACTCTTCTTGCAACTCATGTTCTATTAATACTGACCATTTACCAAATGTATCCCACAACGTCTTATCTAAGGACTCTTCTAGGACTGTATCTGATAGGTGACCTCCGCCCTCTACAATCCCTGTAATAGCCTCGTAAAAAGCTTTTGTTATGGTCGTTGGTGAAATCTTCCGCCCCTATGTATTGATTCACTAAGGCAAACACCTCATTCGATGTACCCATCCAATACAATAGTTCTTCTTCATCTGTGAAAGTTTCCTTCGGCATCTTTGTAGCTTGCCTATTTACCTCCACTTTCCCTTGTCTAAGGAATTGCCTAAAGTGAGCAATGATGGTGCTCATATCCATCCACAACGGCAGGCCCAAGGCCTTTAAATACTCCTCTCTACGAACTTGACTTTCATGGCGAGCAATGAAAGGAAATATATCTTCCAACACGGCTCGTTTTTCCTTCTGTAGAATTTGTATCATGACGGATTAAACTTTCATTCAACAAGAAGTCAAAATCACTAGGCGCTGTATCCACCAGTTCCCGCCAAGCTTGAGGACCATGATTTTTAATATATTCATCAGGGTCCTTACCATCCGGCATGGATAGGACTTTCACAGAAAACTCTGTATTCTGTAACAGTTCGATGGCTCGCTTAGCCGCCGTCCTGCCGGCACCATCCATATCATAGGCCAGAACAATTTCTTCTGCTTGTCGCATCAACAATCGCCCATGATCCTTGGTATAGGCCGTTCCCAGAGAGGCCACCACATTGGTGACACCTGCATTATGGCAACTGAGTACATCCATATAACCTTCTACTAAAATAGCTTGTTTCTGCTCACGAATACTGCGATAGGACTGATGAAAGGCAAATAATAAATGACCTTTATTGAATATGTCCGTTTCCGGCGAATTCAAGTATTTTGGATTGCTGTCATCCAATACACGGCCTCCAAATCCTAGCACCCGTCCCTTACCGTCCATAATGGGGAACATGACGCGCTTTCTAAAATAATCATAAATTTTATTCTGCTCACTTTTACGACATAACCCAAGCTCTAGCAACACATTCGGATGAATGCCACGCTTGGTAAAGGTAGAATATAACCCATCCCACGCATCTGGTGCAAAGCCTAAACGGAATTTCTCGATCGTTTCCCTCGAAAGACCTCTTCGCAATAAATAGTCTAGCCCTTCTTTTCCCATCTCTGTATTAACTAAACAATGGTGAAAGAAATTGGTAGCTAATTCATTGATCTCATACATGGACTCATGTTTCGCCATACGCTGACGTTCTGCGGAAGATACGCTCCGTTCCGGTAATTGAATATTGGCCCGCCCCGCCAATCGTTCGATGGCTTCCGGGAAGGTCAAGTTATCGTATTTCATAAGAAAGCTGATGACATTGCCAGACTCTCTACATCCAAAGCAATAAAAAAAGCCCTTTTCAGGGGTTACACTAAAGGACGGTGTCTTTTTCATTGTGAAATGGACAACAGCCCCAATAGTTTTTCCCTTTTTTCTTCAATGGGATATGCTCAGAAATGACAGATACAATATCATTGGCATTTTTTACTTGTTCAATTATGTCTTCAGAAAAAAATTTGCTCATGTCATTCTCCTAAGCCTGACTCTTTCACATCATCTAAGTATAACTACAAAACTATATAGTCCCTCTATCTATACTTATTCTACATAAACAAAAAAACTCCTACTTATAAATACTTTCTTTTTCTTCACAATACATATGCAAAAAAATATACTCTGAAAAAAGAGTTAGAGCGATCTTAGTCGCTCCAACTACTATGTAGACTATTTTTTTCGCGTAATCAACAACTCGTGTTTCACGAATGACCACTACTTTTAATTTGTCACGGATATTCGAGTTCATTTTTCGATTCGTTTAATAATTTCACGAACTAATAAGTTAGCTTCTACATCATCTACCTTATCAGGTTTTACCATCACGCGGATCTCGCGACCTGCTTGGATAGCAAAGCATTTTTCAACACCTTCAAAGGACTCAGCAATTTCTTCCAACTTAGATAATCGTTTTTAAGTAATTTTCTAATGTTTCACGACGCGCCCGGACGAGTGCAGGAAATTGCATCGGTCTGACCACCAACACGGCCTCAACAGACTTAAATTCTTCATCACCATGATGCGCTCCGATACAGTTTTTGTATCAATGCACTTTCATGATATTTTTTTAGCGATATCTACACCGATTTCCACATGAGACCCTTCGATTTCATGAGTTAAGGCTTTTTCCGATATCATGTAACAAACCGCCTCGTTTAGCCAGTACTACATCGCGACCTAATTCCGCGCCATCATGCCCGCTAAATGAGATACTTCAATGGAATGTTTCAACACATTTTTGTCCATAACTAGTACGATATTTCAATCGTCCCAACGTGCGAATCACTTCTGGATGTAATCCATGAACATCTGCTTCAAATGTCGCTTGTTCGCCGCTTCTTTGATTGTCAAATCCACTTCACGACGAGCTTTTTCCACCATTTCCTCAATACGAGTCGGATGGATACGACCATCTACAATCAATTTTTTTCTAAAGCTATGCGTGCCACCTCACGGCGGATTGGATCAAAGCCAGATAAAATAACTGCTTCTGGTGTGTCATCAATGATTAAGTCAATTCCTGTCAACGTTTCTAAGGCACGAATGTTTCGACCTTCACGTCCGATGATACGACCTTTCATTTCATCATTTGGCAATGTCACTACCGATACAGTAGATTCTGCCACATGATCCGCGCACATCGTTGAATGGCCATAGAAATAATTTCTCTCGCATTCTTTTCAGCATCTTCTTTTGCTTGTTGTTCAAGATCTTTCAACATCACAGCAGTATCGTGACGAATTTCTTGTTCTACCTTAGACAATAGAATTTGTTTTCGCCTCATCAAATGTCAAACTGGAAATGCGTTCCAATTCTTCCATTTGCTGTTGATGTAATACTTCAATTTTTTTCTTCCGCTTTTTCTAGATTCCGTTCCTTATGGTGTAAGGACTCTTCTTTGCGTTCAATACTGTCTAGTTTTTTTGTCTAATTGCTCTTCTTTTTGTAAAATCCGTCGTTCGAGACGTTGTAATTCATTACGTCGATCTCGATTTTTCTTTATCTACATCTGCTCGCAATTTATGAATTTCTTCTTTTTGCTTCCAGTAATGCTTCTTTTTCTTAGACTCTGCTAAGCGCTCACCGTCCGCAACTATGCGTGCGACCTCTGTTTCAGCTTTATTTAGTTTGCCTTCTGCAATATTGCGTCGCAATAAATAGCCGACTCCAAGACCAATTAATACCATGACTACGGCAATAATGCTGTATTCTAAAATCGTGTTCACCTCCCACTTGCATAAAAAAAGGAGAAGTCGATACATCCGCTTCCCCGGTTTCTCGCCCATTTTGCATTGTTAAATTTTTCTTTTTGCTTATTATTAAGGCTATTATAATTTTTAGTTCATACACCGTGGAATGTCAAGGCAAGCCCCGTATAGAATAAGCTCCTACACGAGGTAGGAGCTCCACTCACTAACTATATACTTTGGATAGTACTTACAGAAAAAGCCTCTATTTTTTTCAGAAAAATAAATTATTTTTTTCTTACTTAGTTTTTCTGTATCCCCCGCTTCGATGGATTCCAACAGTGCTTCATCAGAAATAGAAAAACGTTGTTCCAATAGTGTTACCGCCACGGACCATTCATCATAGTCATCTAAAGCATAGGAAACCTCTAGTCCTCGTTCTCGCATCTTTTTCACGGATGTAATAGGTACTATACTTTTCTGCTTCCATATAGGCTCTCAATGCATCCTCTGCCAGTTGATCATCATCGAGGTAGGCTAAGTCTAATAGTTTCTCTTCTGTTCTTTGAATCAAGTCACTAGGTACGCCTCTCTGCGATAGTTTACGACGCAGTTCCAGCGTGCTTAGCGCACGCGGTCCCAAGAGTCGTAACGCTTGTTCCATCGCAGAAGAGGCGGTCCATTCTTTCACCTTTGATGGGGAGTATGCCATTATTCTATATCCACTGCTTCAGCTGTACTATCTACTTCATCATCATGACCTAATACTGTCAATGGTTCTGCCGCTAAGGTATCGCGAATAATAGAGTCGATTTCTTCTGCAATTTGAGGGTTTTCTTTCAAGAACACTTTTGCCGCTTCTTTACCTTGACCCATACGCTCTCCATTATAGGAGTACCAAGCGCCGGATTTTTGATGACTTCAATACTAGCCCCAATGTCGATCAATGTGCCTTCATAGGACACGCCTTCACCGAACATCAAATCAAATTCAGCCACTTTGAAAGGTGGGGGCAACCTTGTTTTTTTACAACTTTTACTTTTTGTACGGTTACCTACATGTTCTTTAGCAGATGTTAAAGCTTCCCCTTTACGCACATCTAGACGAATCGTAGAGTAGAATTTCAACGCACGACCACCTGTTGTCGTTTCAGGGGTTACCAAACATGACACCAACTTTTTCACGCAATTGGTTGATAAAGATAATAACCGTTCTAGTTTTGCTGATGGAACTTGTCAATTTGCGCAATGCTTTACTCATTAAACGAGCATGAACGCCCACATGAGCATCTGTCATTTCCCCGTCGATTTCTACTTTTGGTGTCAACAGTCGCTACAGAGTCCACTACGATGAGGGTCAACAGCGCCAGAGCGAACCAAGGCTTCTGTAATTTCTAGACCTTGCTCTCCATTATCTGGTTGTGAAAATCAACAAACTATTGATATCTACCCTAATTTTTGTGCATACACTGGGTCTAAGGCATGTTCCGCATCGATGAAAGCCACTACACCGCCATTGCGTTGTGCCTCTCTTCACGCATGCAATGCCACTGTTGTTTTTACCAGAGATTCTGGTCCATAGATTTCAATAATACGGCCTCGTGGAAAACCGCCTACACCGACTGCTAAGTCCAATGCTAATACGCCAGTAGAAATGACTTCAATATTCATTTTATCAGTACTTCACCCATGCGCATAATCGCACCTTGACCAAAGTCTTTTTCAATTTGTTTCAAAAGCCCCTTCTAAGGCTCTCATGCGGTCTTCTTGAGATCCGCCCTTCATATCAATTCTTTCGCTTCTTTCGATTTATCTCGTGCCATGTTGTTTCCTTTCTAATAGTTCTAAATACATATATTGAATCGCTTTCTCCACCACGCTTTGGCGGATACTTTCACGATTGCCTATAAATAATTCTTTATGCACAGTAATCCCATGGGGAGTACCAATGCCAATATATACGAGTCCTACCGGTTTTTCTCGGCTACCACCTCCGGGGCCTGCAATGCCGGTGGTGGCGATGGCATAGTCTGTGTGTAATACACGGAATACACCTTGGATCATCTCCGTCGCCGTTTCTTCGCTGACAGCACCATACTTGCTAAGTGTTTCAGGGCGATACACCTAAGACTTGCTCTTTCACGGCATTGGCATAGGAAATTATACCGCCTTGGTAATAGGCACTACTGCCGCTTAAATCCGTCAATGTTTTGCCTACTAAGCCACCTGTACAAGATTCGGCGGTGCCAATCGTAATACCTTGGCCCAGTGCCAACCGGTGAAAGTCCTCTAACACGGTAGTATCTAAACTCCGAATCGACGCTAATCGTTCATGCAATATAGTTCTCCACGGCGTTAGCAATTGATGACAGGCTTCCAAGTTTTCACCTTTTGCCGTCAATCGAATTTCAATATAACCGGATTTAATCAGCAAGGCTATTGTCGGATTCCCTTGGTGTTCAATGAGATCTCGCAACTTTGTTTCTAATTCCATTTCACGATAGCCGTACACAGCATACCGTTCAGAACTGATGATTCCTTGGTCGCCATAGCGTTCTGCCAAAAATGGTACCACGCTCTCTGTAAAGGTCCCCTGTAACTCGGAAGGAGGTCCGGGCAGTAAAATATATACCGTTCCCTCTTGTTCTACCACTACCGCAGGTGCGACACCTACAGGATTATGCAATACCTTGGCACCCTCTGGTAAATACCGATCTCTGTCGGACTCATAGGGTTTCACACGGCCTTGTTTCTCATAAAAAGAATCCACCTCACGGCCCGCTTCCTCATGATACACTAAAGGCAATCCCAAAGCATCCCCCAAGGCCTTGCGCGTAATATCTCCTTGGGTAGCGCCTAAGCCTCCAGAACTGATGACAATGTCAGCTCGTTCTCCGAGCCTGTTGGAATACTTCCTTCATGCGCTCTGGGTTATCCCCTACCGTCGTCTGATACGATACAGAATAGCCTCGGCGATTTAACTCTTCACTGAGCCACTTTGCATTTGTATTTACAATATGTCCTAGCAATAACTCCGACCCCGTAGAGATTAATTCTACGATCATCCTATCACCACCTATACAGTTTCTACCACCACATCATAAGCAAACCCTTGTGATACTTTCACTGTCACAATGTCGCCTTCTGAAAGTCCCGTTACATCTTCTACATACATATTGCCGTCCACATCAGGAGCCTGCATTTGCAGACGACCTCGCGCCAGAACTTACCGGCTCTACCTCATCGATAGATTCTATCATACCTTGATGAATCGTCCCTCCAAGTCTTGATTATGTTCTTCCGACACTTGTGCTTGAATCGCCATCAACGCATGGTAGCGTTCTTCTTTTACTTCTTCTGGAGTTTGCTCATCCATCATACCTGCTGGCGTTCCATCTTCTTGAGAATACGTAAATACGCCCATGTGGTCGAATCGAATCTCTTTCACAAAGTCTGCCAATTCTTGGAATTGTTCTTCTGTTTCTCACAGGGAATCCTACGATGAGAGACGTGCGAAGTGTAATATGCTCACTGCGATTGCGAATTTTATGCAACAAAGCGACGATATTTTCTCGTGTATCCTTGCGATTCATTCGTTGTAACACAGTGTTATTAATATGTTGCAATGGCATGTCAATGTACTTGCACACTTTTGGCTCCGTCATAATCGTTTCTAACAATTCATCGGAGAAATGTTTTGGATATAAGTACAACATACGAATCCACTCAATGCCATCAATTTTTGCCAATCGACGTAGCAATTCTGACAGCAATGGAGTTCCATTGTTCAAATCTGCTCCATAGTATGTAGTATCTTGCGCAATGAGTACTACTTCTTTTACGCCAGCCTCTGCCAGTTGTCGTACTTCTCGTTCAATAGATTCCATAGAGCGACTACGGTAGGCACCACGCACCTTTGGAATGATACAGAAGGTACAACCATTATTGCACCCTTCGGAAATCTTCACATAGGCGCTGTAATCTGGGGTCGTCATCATTCGTGGCATCCCTTCATCATACATGTTCGTCATGCTATCCATGATACAAATACGCTGTCCATCTTGAATGGCCTCAACAGCTTCCATAACACGATTCCACGATCCCGTACCAATTAAGGCATCAATTTCCGGAATTTCTGTAAATAGTTCCTCTTGGTATTGCTGACTTAAACAACCGGCTACGATTAACCCTTTGCAGTCGCCAAATTGCTTGTATTGACCGACTTCCAAAAATCGTATTAATTGATTCTTCCTTGGCTTTTTTTCGATGAAAGTGCATGTATTAATAATAATAATCTCGGCTCTTTCTAAGTCTTCTGTAATTTCATAGCCATGATCTTGCAAAGCCCCTAGCATCACCTCTGTATCCACCAAATTCTTGGCACAACCTAAACTAATATACCCTAACAACTTACTCATTCTATATCCTTTCTAAAAACGCACTTGTCGTATCCATTCTTGCAATAAATTATGTGCTTCCTCTGGTTTCAATTCGCCAAACCAAAGTGCTAAGGGGTTCCCTTGTCGATCTCGCTGTGTTTCTAATCCCTCTGTAGTCGGCAAATAATAGTGATCTGATTCTTTCAACATCGCTTGTAATCGCTCTGAAAGTAACCAACTCACAAAGGCCTCGCTTTCCGTTACATTAGAGGACCCTTTCAATATCCCCACCCCCATCATCGTAAAAGGTGTGCCCTCTCTTGGATAGAGGATGGTCAGTGGATATTTGTGAACCTCATAGAGTTTCGCATCCGAATAGCGTCCGATGCCTACCTGTACATCTCCAATAGGCGCCATCCTCACGGAGGAAGGCAATGCCTTCGCATATTGCACAATGCGAGGTCGCAGACTATCAAAGTAGAAATCGTTCGTTCCTGTCCGTATATAGCGCCAAAAGGTGTTGAGCAATGTGACCGCTTGTTCATCGGCTACAAAATCTGTTACAGCAATGCGCCACGGCCCTGTATAGGCCAAGGAAAACCAAGTATTCACATACCGTCCCTGTCCCGTATAAAAAGAATCATGCAGGGGCTAGTACATAGGGATCATACCAGATGCCAACCCAATCTTCATTGGCCCCATGAAAAGGTTCTACTACAGTTTCTGTCAGCCTGTAAGGTAATCTATGAAACGCTCCATGGGCTACGCCTTCTTCTAGGTTCGAGGTGGTGGAAATAACTACATCTCCTTGTTGTTCCCCTTCAGGCAATGCCGACCGTGTTCCCATTTGTTTCGGCTGGAATCGGAATGATGTGAACTCTGACTTGGGCTTCCTTTTCATAGGCTTCACCAATGAGCGCCATCAATGTAGGATCTCCATCTGTATAGACGGTAATCTCCGCTCGCGTAGATACTACTAGCCGATCTACTTGATCTTGTTTCATATCGTTTAACCATAGGCCTAGCGTAAACATCCCGACTAGCACCACCAAATAGATAGTCATGATGCGCATTCGTTTCATAGATTCACCTCCTTTATAAATTAGCTATTACCGAGCAAAAATTCCTTTTTCGTTCCTTTATTTTTCTTAGGACCTATGCCAATTTTAGAACCACTGTGTTTCTGTTTCTCCCTTGAGCGGAACGTATCACAGCTACTTCTAGAAGGCTTCGAGCTACCTTGTTTGCGATTTGTATCTGTTCCTTTCGAAGATTTTCCCCTATTATTTTTTTCGAATATTCCGAGGCGGAATTAAACATTCTGGTCCAAAACCCGATTAAGTCTTTACGATTGGCTTTTAATAACGCCTCTTTTACTAAATCGTAATTATCTTCTCGTTTGTACTGCATCAAAGCCCGTTGCATCGCTTTATCTCTGCCTTTTTTTAGCAACGTATACTGGCTCGCCCGTCAATGGATTGATACCCGTATAGTACATGGCTGTCGATAAACTACAGGGGTAGGGAATAAAATCTTGCACCTGTTCTGGCGTCATATTTTGATCTCGTAAAAACTCCGCCAGTTCAATGGCATCTTCAAGGTACAACCTGGATGAGAACTCATAAAGTAAGGTACCAAAAATTGTTGTTTCCCTAATTTACGATTCGCCTCATCAAACCAAGATTTGAATTTTAAGAAGTAACTTTTATTGGCTTTTCCCATGATGGTCGTTACATGTTCCGATACATGTTCAGGAGCCGCACTTTTAACTGACCACTTACATGGTGTTCGCACAATTCTCGTACAAAGTCTTTTATTATTATCATCTAATACATAGTCATAGCGAAGTCCTGACCGAACAAAGACCTTTTTCACGCCTTTCACCTTACGAACTTTTCGCAAAATGCTCACATAGTCATCATGATTGGTATTCAGTTGAGGACAGGCTTTGGGCGCAGCACATGTTTTCCCCTTACAAGCACCTACTTTGAGCTGTTTATCACACGCCACATGACGGAAATTCGCCGTAGGGACCACCTACATCATGAATGTAGCCTTTGAATCCATCCATTGTGGTCATACGATTAGCTTCTTCTAAAAATCGATTCATGACTTCGATTTTGAATGATCCGACCTTGATGGCTCGTTATGGCGCAGAAAGAGCAACTGCCAAAGCAACCTCGATGACTGGTAATGCTAAATTGTACCTCTGCTAAGGCAGGCACACCGCCTGCTGCATCATACATAGGATGCCACTTTCTTGTATATGGCAAGCTATACACATGGTCCATTTCTTTCTGTGTCAATGGCAAGGCAGGGGCTATTTTTGCACAACATAGCGATTGCCATGGCCCTGTGACACATTTTTTTCCATAATATGGGTCTTGTTCATCAAATTGCATTTTTGAAAGCTTGAGCAAACACAGCTTTGTCAGAGGATATCGCCTCATAGGAAGGACATTCGATGGCCTTCTCTGGCACTGTGTTAGCAATGTAACAAATCCCTTTGATAGAAGGTAATCGTTTTGACAACTCCTCTTTATCCAAGGCTTCTGCAATTTCAAGAATTTGCTTTTCTCCCATTCCATAAATGAGGACATCCGCTTTGCTATCAATCAAAATAGAACGGCGCACCGTATCCGACCAATAGTCATAATGAGCAAATCTTCTCAAACTCGCTTCAATGCCGCCGATAACGATAGGCACCCCTTTGAAAGCTTCTCGCATACGATTGGCATAGACCACCGTAGCACGGTCAGGCCGTCGTCCCGATTCACCACGGAGAATAACCATCATCAGCGGCGATGTTTTTTTAGTAGCCGTAAATTTATTCAGCATACTGTCTAGATTGCCCGCCGTGACTAAGGATGCCAAGCGAGGTTTTCCCAGCACTTTAAAGGCATTCACATCATTCCAATCCGGTTGGGCTATAATGCCCACTCGATAGCCATAGGATTCTAGCAATCTGCCAATAACAGTCGGTGCAAATGAGGGATGATCCACATAGGCATCACCACTAATGATGACGAAGTCTAATTCTGCCCACCCTCGTTCTTCCATTTCTGCTTTTTGTAGTAATTAAATATTGTTCTTTCATACGATTCCTTATGTTGTATTACACGAAAAAAATAGCCAACCTAGAAACAAGGCTATCAGCACTGAGTATCACAGCTAGAATGAATCGTTCTCTAATCAAAGTTCGTTGACGTCGCGCTTGACGACCTTGGTACGTCAACCGCTGTTTCAGCTCTTCAATTAACTCTTGTTCCCGCAATACATCTGCTGTATCTTCTTTCACAACCAAGCGACGTTTAGGAATGGTCAAAGATTCGCCCACTTTATTTTTGAAAGTATCCACCAATCTTCGACTATCAAGGCCTAAAAAATCGCTGTAATTTTTAATAAATCCCTTTGTATAAATCGTTCCGGGGAATCTGATTAAATTCATCATGCTCTAAGGCATGAAGGTAAGCTACTTTTATATGTAATACATCTGTTACTTGTTCTAATGTTAAACCGCGTCGTTGACGCTCGCGTCTTAGTTCTTCGCCAATCGATGCCATAGAACCTCCTATACATATAGGTGCCATCTACATAACGCAAATGGCACTCTACACTAATCCACTGTAAAATTAGGGAAATACAATTCTCGAATTTGATCTTCTCCCATTAAAAATATCCCGACCTTTACTACTATTCGTAGGAGGTCCGATAATCTTCATATCCTGCATAGTGTCGATTAATCGACCCGCTCTAGAAAACCCGACCCGCAGTCTACGTTGCAAAATCGATGCAGATGCACTGCGCTGTTCCAGCACAATTTGAACAGCTCGCTCCAACAGCTCATCTTGCTCTTCATCACTGTCCGTTGCATCAGAACTTTCAACACCTTTATCTGTTTCAGCCATCATAATTTCATCATATTCCGGCTGTCCTTGCCCTTTTACAAAAGCAATGAGTTCCTCCACTTCTTCATCAGAAATGAAAGCCCCTTGGATACGAATTGGCTTGTTCGCCCCAATCGGATTGAACAACATATCACCGCGACCTAAGAGGCGCTCTGCCCCCGCTTGGTCAAGGATGGTCCGCGAATCGATTTGGGTCGCCACTGTGAAAGCAATACGGCTCGGCACATTGGCTTTGATTTTACCGGTAATCACATCCACCGATGGACGTTGCGTTGCCAGTACCATGTGAATACCGGTACTGACGCGCTTTGGCGACCAAACGGTCAATCGATTCTTCCACATCTGGATTCGTCATCATCAAGTCCGCTAACTCATCGATAATAATTAAAAATCAGAGGCATCGACTTCGCCGGATTTTTGCTTGTTATAACTTGCCACATTCCGTACACCGCCCGTAGCCAATGTCATATAGCGGGCATCCATTTCACGAACTGCCCAACGAAGAACAGCCGCCGCTTTATTCATATCTGTTACCACTGGCAACATCAAATGAGGAATGCCGTTATAGACGGATAGTTCTACCATTTTAGGGTCTACTAGAATCAATTTCACTTCATCTGGTTTACGGCTAAACAAGATACTAGAAATCAATGTGTTGACGCACACGGATTTACCAGAACCCGTAGATCCGACCACCAATAAATGTGGCATTTTAGCCAAGTCCGTAATCACCGGCATATCTGCAATATCTTTACCGAGGCCTACAGGGATGCCCCGCTAGCTTGTTGGAACTCTTCACAGTCCAACACATCTCGCAGATGAACGGCAGATACATTCTTATTAGGAATTTCAATACCCACTGCTGATTTACCCGGAATAGGGGCTTCCATACGAATGTCTACGGCGGCCAAGCTCATCTTCAAATCATCTTGCAAGCCCATAATACGGCTCACCTTCGTCCCCTTCGCGGGTTCTAGTTCGTACCGTGTTACCGTTGGTCCTTGAGTGGCATTGACCACTTTCGCAGTAATACCGAAATTATCTAGCGTTTCCTCTAACAACACTGCATTATGCGCCACTTCTTCGCTCGTCACAGGATTGGATTTTCCCTGTGAAAGCATGGTCAACGGTGGATATTGATACGGTCGTTCAACAGCTCTCGGGCGAGCTACCCCATCCGTATTCACCGCTACCGGCGCCGTATCTTCCTTCGTCGTTTCAATGGTCGGCACTTCCACTAAAGGCTCTACATAACTAGTAGTTTGTAAAAATGATGGTGGCGTAATCGGTTCTAACTCAGTCTGTCTTTGGTTCGTCATCGTTTGTATCACTGTCTTCATAGCTATCTTTATAACGATCTTTATAGTTGTCGTCATAGCTATTTTCATCTAGATCTGTCGTATATAATTCACCTGATGTATGGTCTAGAATCTCTTCTGCACCATAAGGATGTTCTTCTTCAGTTTCTAGGGTTTGGAGCCTCTGCGGTAGATTCCCGAGCAGTATCCGTTGGTATCCCTTCTTCATCGTCTTCGGCACCTGTCATATGTTGTGTTTCATCCACAACTGTTTGCTCAACATCTGTAGAGGTTTCCAACTGTTCTACAGGTTCTGCTGTTTCTACCTGTGTATGGACTATCTGATCCTCTTGTTCTTCTGCATTTACACCGGAATCATATGTGTCTCATATGATTGTATCCCCGTTTCTGTTTCTGTGGTTTCAATCGTATCTGTACTGCCTATATCTTCCATTTTAGGATAGCGCGTATCTTTTTCCCGATCATAAGCTTTGCGACGTTCTTCACACCATTCTTCTTGCCACTCATGGACTTGTTCACGAATGGCACTGGCCGTTTCTGTGGCTTTTTCTTGTGCCATTTCTAGGCCTACACTGGCCGTATCCTTCGCTTTGTGAATCCCGCTTCGCAAGGATAATTGTGTCATACTCAGCACGCAACCCTAGTCCAAGCATAGCAGACACTAAAATGCCCCCTATATCGCCAAGAAGGTTTCTAAATGCAACACCCTAGCAAGCCACCTAGCACACCGCCATTATCCGCCAATGCAGTCGTTTCTAGTTCGCCGCCACCGTCTACATTCCACAGTACCCGTTGCACCAACACAACTAACAATAGTGTCGTACATAGCAGTCCTTTTTGGTAATCGATGCCAATGACCCTCTATAGAGCAAGCACCATCCATTATATAAAACCCAGATGACAACAACCCAACCACCGAGGCCAAAACCATAGGTAAAAATGCCACTTAGAATACTCCCTATGGCACCCGTATCTACCCCCGCCATGCCAGCCATAGCCAACACCGCCAAAAGTATCACCACACCACCGACGATCTCACTTCGATTCGATGTGGATGCTGCCTTAGAGGCAACCGTACTCGTGCGCTTAGTCCCTTTTTCCAGTAGGCGTCCGTTTTTCTTTTATTTTCTGTCCCCTCGCGGGGCTTTTGCCTTTCTTTTCCTCTGCCATCTTCCACTCCAAATTTCCGTTCTATCATATACCTTAGCACTTCATTATACCATTTTCACCTATGAAAGTATATCGAATATCCTCAAATACCATGTATAGAAATCCCTATTTTTTGCGATCCTTCCAGTCTTTCACAAAAGTACTTTCACAGCCACGATCCACCGGTGTGTAATACCGATCGTTGACTAAGGCATCCGGCAAATATTGTTGGTCCACATAGCCCTTAGGATAGTCATGAGCATATCGATAGCCCACACCGTGGCCCAATTGTTTAGCGCCCCCATAATGGGCATCTCGCAAATGTTTAGGCACCTCGCCTTGCTCCTTATGACGCACTGCCTGAATCGCTGCATCAATCCCTACATAGGCACTATTACTCTTCGGCGCTAGTGCAATATATAAAGCGCCTCTGACAATATAATGCGCGCCTCAGGAAAGCCCACCATATGAGCCGCTTGGGCATCCGCATTGGCCACCACTAAGGCTTGTGGATCTGCCAGTCCCACATCTTCTGCAGCGCAGATGATGATGCGTCGCGCAATAAATACAGGATCCTCTCCCGCTTCAATCATGCGCGCTAAATAGTACAATACCGCATCAGGATCGGACCCACGCATACTTTTAATGAAAGCAGATATCACATCATAGTGATTGTCTCCCTTTTTATCATAGCGATAGACCCGACGGCCCAACACTTTTTCCACCACCTCAATGGTAATTTCCTCATGAGGCCGCACCATAGCTCCCACTTGCTCTAACACATTCAGAGCCATACGAGCATCGCCATCTACAAATCGACCAATATCTTCCAACAGTTCATCTGTGGCAGACAGGTCCTTTTTACCTAAACCATAGTCTACATCCGTTAAGGCCAGCGCAAGATAGCCACTAAGGCACTAGGGGCTAACCGTTCTAGGGTGAGCAAGCGTAACCGCGATAAAAGAGGTCGATTCACTTCAAAAATGGATTTTCTGTGGTAGCACCGATCAAAATAATTTGACCGCTTTCCACAGAAGGAAGTAATACATCTTGTTGGCTTTTATTAAAGCGATGAATTTCGTCTAAAAAATAAAATTGTTCGCTGTTGCAAAGAATTACGAAACCGAATGGCTTCCTCGATGGTCCCGCGTAGTTCGCCAATGCCCACATTCGTTGCATTGAGCATGACAAAGCGAGAGCTTGTCAGTTCAGAAATAATTTTTGCCAACGTCGTTTTTCCCCGTACCTGATGGACCATACAGCAACAGAGAGGGCACTCTATCTTCTTCAATCATAGACCGAAGAAATGTACCGGCCCTACCACTTGTTCTTGTCCGAAAAATGGTCCAACGAACGTGGTCGCATACGTACCGCTAAGGGTTCAAAGGGATCCACCGTCTCTATATTCTCAAACAAATTCATCACTACACCTCCTTATTCCTATGTATGCTAACATGAGTATTCTATGTTAACATCGAGAAACACGCAATATCTGTGTTTCCATTATACCCGTATCTAGTTATATAGTCTATATGTTCTGATAAATACACAAAAAAATAAACCACCAAATGGCGGTTTTATAAAAGCCCCACTATGCCGTATCCATACCGTGTTTTGATCCTGCAAGGGCAGGTGGGTTTCCTCCTTGTAAGATTACAGTCCTCGTAGAGGCAGAGCGCCCTTACAAGAGCAAGAATCCCTAAGTTAAAATGTTGGCTCAAAACTGCGATATAACACGTACATAGCAGGAATTTCTATACCCATAGTATAGCAGAAAGGAACGGTCATTTCAAGAAGAAATACACCGTTCCTCATCTTACAAGTATAACAATTTTCTATTGGTTAATTGTATAATGAAACTGAACAATAGAATATAAAAAATCCATAGTGATTTCGTGGTATGATTATAGTGCTAAATTACAAGATATCACGAGGTAATCACTATGGATAATACTAATCATAACACAGAAACACGGACAAATAAACATCTTTCGTTAAAAAGAGCGATTTTACATTGAAAGACGTCTTCGACTAGGAGCATCAATATCTTCTATTGCCTCTGATCTGCAACGGTCTAGAACGACTATTTATTACGAAATAAAGCGTGGTACAGTCGACCAGATAAAAAGGATAAACTAGTTAGCCTATATTTCGCCGAAACAGGACAACTAGCATATGAAAAAGTAGAGCAGGATCATTTTTCTCGCCTAAAAATTAATAATGCTAGTGCATTTCTAGAATGGGCAAAATATAAGATCCAAGGGGCCGATAAATGGTCTATTGATGCTTGTGTTGGTGTAGCACGTAAAGAAAAGTTATTTACATTAGATATGATGGTTTGCACAAAAAACCTTGTACAACTACGTCACATGAAGGTCTCTTTCTACATATCCTTGACTTTCCTTGTATTGTTAAAAGAAAACGAACCAAGTATATCCAACGTACTCGTAAACGTAATCTTGGGTTAAGCATTGATGATCGTAGCCCTGCAGTAGATGAACGTACGGAATTTGGGCATTGGGAAGTGGATACGATTCGAGGAAAGAAAGGAAAGCATGAACCTGTGCTAGTAACATTGGCTGAAAGAAAAACACGATTTAATGTACAACTGCTAGCAGATAGTGGTTCTGCTAATGACGTAACAAAAGCTATTCTTTGCATGGTTAAGTACTATGGCAATGGGTTCAGTAAAAGAGCATTACCTCAGACAATGGTAGTGAGTTTGCTAACCTTACAGAGGACTGTAGAGTAGCCTGCCCAGTATACTTTGCGCATCCTAATTCACCTTGGCAACGAGGAACAAATGAACGTCACAATGGATTATTAAGACGATTTATACCAAAAGGCAAAGCATTGAGTGATCTTACTACAGAGACACTCGAGATTGTACACAACTGGATAAACCGATTACCAAGAAAGCTTCTTGGATACAAAACACCAGAGGAGATGTTCATACAAGAAATATCTAAGTTATTATGCTAACCCACTTTTAGCTCTACTATGAGATGTTTAATTATTTATATTAAAGTGTTCAATTTCGACTTGCAATTTAAGACAATTTTCTATTGGACAAATTCAGTTATACTAGCTTTTCTTTTTGTTACATCTGTTTTGATGTGTAATTCACGCAATTGTTTTGGCGCAACTTCAGATGGAGCTTGGCTCATCAAGTCGGACGCACTTTGCGTTTTAGGGAATGCAATCACATCACGGATGGATTGACGTTTCGCCATCAACATCACAAGACGATCTAAACCGAAAGCACAACCGCCATGTGGAGGTGCACCGTATTCGAAGGCATCTAACATAAAGCCGAATTTAGAACGGCTTTCTTCTGTGCTCAAGCCGATAGCATTGAATACTTTTTCTTGCACATCAGATTGGTAAATACGGATGGAACCGCCACCGATTTCCACGCCATTCAATACCATATCGTAAGCGATGGCTTTCACAGCACCTGGATCTGTAGCTAACAAGTCCATATCTTCCTCACGTGGAGATGTGAATGGGTGATGCATCGCTACGAAACGTTTATCTTCTTCATCGTATTCGAACATAGGGAAATCTGTTACCCACAAGAATGCCAATTTATTTTCGTCGATTAAACCACGGCGTTTACCCATTTCAAGGCGCAATTCCCCAAGAGCTTTCGCTACTACCGCAGGTTTGTCAGCAATCATCAATACCAAATCGCCTGGTTCTGCGTTCATTTTTCGCACCGATATCGCGCACTGTGTCTTCGCCTAAGAATTTCATAATTTGAGATTTGATCGTGCCATCTTCATTGAAACAAGCCCAAGCCAACCCTTTAGCACCGTATATGCCTACAAAGTTTGTCAAATCATCTAACTCACGGCGAGGAATGCCGACGATAGCCTTTTACGACGATACCTTTTTACTTGACCGCCGTTGTCGATAACAGAGCGGAATACTTTTGAACTCAGTGTCTTTCACGCAGTCTGTCACATCTGTGAAAGTCATATCAAAACGAATATCTGGTTTATCGGAACCATACAAGTTCATCGCATCATCCCAAGTCATGCGAGGCATTGGCAATGGAATTTCTACATTTTGTGCCGCTTTTGAATACGTGGGCAATCATTTGCTCTTGCATCGTCAAGATTTGCTCTTGGTTCATGAAACTCATTTCGATGTCCAATTGTGTAAATTCAGGTTGACGATCAGCGCGCAAATCTTCATCACGGAAACAACGAGCGATTTGGAAAATATCTTTCATAGCCGACTACCATCAAAATTTGTTTGAAAAATTTGTGGAGACTGTGGCAATGCATAGAAAGTACAGGTTAACACGAGATGGCACCAAGTAGTCCCTGTGCCCCTTCTGGTGTACTTTTTGTCAACATTGGTGTTTTCAATTTCCAAGAAACCATTGTTATCAAAGAAATCGCGCATCGCTTTTGTCACTTTATGACGCAACATCAAGTTTGCTTGCATTTCTGGACGGCGAAGGTCTAAATAGCGATATTTTTAAACGAATATTTTCATCTACATCGATATTGTCTTGAATATAGAATGGAGGTGTTTTCAGCGCATTCAATACGCGCAACTCTTCACAATACATCTCATATTTACCTGTTGGTAAATTAGGGTTGATCGTCGCTTCATCACGTTCTGTGATTGTACCACGCACGCACAATACATATTCATTACGAACATCTTCTGCTTTGTGGAAAGAATCCATATTGTGATCTGGAGATGCTACGATTTGCACCACTCCAGAGCGGTCACGCAAATCAATAAAAAAATCAATCCACCATGGTCACGACGGCGTTCTACCCAACCGCAAAAGTACCACTTCTGTTCCTACTTGTTCTGCACCGATAGTCCCACAATGGTGAGTACGGTGTAAACCTTTCATAGTTTCCATTCTAATTTCCTTTCACTAACTCAGTTATACGTTTTGTAATCTCAGCTAAGGATACCGTTTCTTGTTCAGACGTATCCATATATTTTAAGATGACTGTACCTTCAGCTAATTCATTATCACCAATTATAATAACATATTTTGCATTAATTTTGTTAGCATACTTCATTTGACTCTTCATAGATTTGCCAGAGCCTTCCATTTCAGCTTTCACGTAAGCATTGCGCAAGGCATTTGTAATTCTGAAAGCTTCCTTCTGCGCCATCTCACCCAAGGCTACGACAAAGACGGAATCTTCTCGTTCTTGTTCTGGCAATAAGCCTTGTTTTTCCAAAGCCAATAACAAGCGCTCCATGCCCATCGCAAAAACCTACCGCCGGTGTATGTGGTCCATCTAATTCTTCCACAAGACCATCGTAACGACCGCCACCGCGACAGCACTTTGAGACCCCAATGGAGTGTATTGTACTTCAAAGGCAGTTTTCGTGTAATAGTCTAAACCACGAACCAAGCTGTGGATTCAAAGTAAATGACTCACTGCGACCGTTAAGTATTCTTTCACATGATGGAAATGATCTTGACATTCTTCACATAAATTTTCACTTAACTCAGGTACACCCACTGCTAATTGTTGACATCTTTCTTCTTTACAATCAAGAATGCGCAATGGATTTTTGTACAAACGGCTTTGACATAGTTCGCACAATTCTTCTTTTTTCGGTTCAAAGAAAGCGATTAATTTTTCTCTATACGCAGGTCGACATGTTGGGCAACCTACGGAGTTTACTTCCACGTTTAAATCTTTTAGACCCAAATCGCGCAATAATTGCAATACTAGGGAAATACATTCTGCATCAGCACTTGGTGCTTGTGTACCCAACAATTCTACCCCAAATTGGTGGAATTGACGATACCGACCTGCTTGTGGCTTGTCGTGGCGGAACATAGGTCCAATATAGAACCACTTTGTAATGGATTCTTGGCCATAAATTTTATTCTCTAAATAGGCACGCACCGCAGAGGCAGTTCCCTCAGGGCGCAATGTATAGGATTGGTCTTTTTTATCTCCTGTTGGAAAGGAATACATCTCTTTTTGTACGATATCTGTAGTCTCTCCGATACCGCGTAAAAATAAGCCCGTTTCTTCAAACATAGGCGTACGAACTTCTTCAAATCCATAGGTTTTACATAACTTACGAATTGTATTTTCAATATAATACCAATTGCCAAGAACACTAGGCAATAAGTCCTGTGTTCCTCTTGGTTTTTGAATAGCCACTAGCTGTCCCTCCAATGTGTTTCACTTAGTATATTACGTTTCTCTAATAATCGTTCTATGTCTTGTATGTAGGTGTCTACATCTTTCGGCATATATTGCTTTTTGTTGCCTGAAATCTGCGCCCCCAATCCACTTGGACACACTCCCGGTCCTATGGAAAGGATGGACTGCCGTTCCTCTATCATCTGGATATTATAGATACTTTCACAGCCGTCCAAGGTGTAGCCAATATTCTCCATTTGCCCCACCATGTATTGCTGACGGTACATATAATACGGCGTATATCCCAATTGCAACAAAGCCTCATGGGTTTCATCTAGCATGGTTTGAACCACATCCTCCGCGGGAATCTCATGGGCAAAGCGACTGCTATATAAAGGACTGCCCTTTTTCAATGCCAATGTATGGATCGTCACATTATGAGGTCGCAACTGTTCAATGTATTGTACATTCTCATGCATATCCCCCAAGGTCTGACGAGGCAATCCAGCAATAAAATCCATATTGATGGAACAATCGGTGTGACTTGCCACATAGTCATACATGGTCAGGAATTCCTTCACACTATGACCGCGACCAATGATGCGCAATAGCTCATCTTGCATAGTCTGTGGGTTCACGCTCATTCGTGTGACACCAGCCTCTAGGATGGACCGAACTTTATGGGGATTCAACGAATCTGGACGACCTGCTTCCACCGTAAACTCATGGCCTGTAGGAATCAACTCTCCCAAGGCTTGCACGATATGGTGAAAGTCTTCATCACCTAAGCTAGTCGGCGTGCCACCACCCATGTATAACGATTGTACCTCTAAACCATGACTTTTAACAAGTCTTTTCATATGTTCTATATCACGATGGTAGGTATTCACAAAATCTTGTACCTGTCCATAATGCTGAATGAGTCCATAGGGAAAGGAACAATAGGTACAATGGGTTTCACAAAAAGGGATGCCACTATACAAACTGATCGCCTTAGGGTGATTGCTGTACCTTCTCCACATAAGGGCGTTCTGTCACTGCCACTTGTTGCAACAGTTTCCATTTTGCCTCGCTAATCCCATGGGTCGTCACCAATTCCTGTCGAACTTGGTCTAAGTCGCCCTAAGGCATCCCATAATTTATGGGTCAACTTAGTAGGTCGTACACCTACTAGGGTCCCCCATAAGCTAGTGGTAATACCCAGCATCCGTCTAAAGTGAGATAATACTTCACGGCCTATCATCTTGCGACCTTCTACTGTATCTTCTCCTGAAAGAGACCAAATATAGATATAATCAGAATACGATTCTGATGACATCTGTATGTTAGTCTCTAACAATTCATTTTGTATGGTCTTATGACAAAAACAACTTGACTATAATGCACGAATCAACATGATCTAATCTTTCTTCAGCAGCTATCGCCTCAAAAGCTTCAATGTTCTTTATAGTAGTGCTTCTTTGTATAGATTCCCTATGGCTAGAACACTGTTCACATAGGAGAGATGATTCTGTTCCACTATATGATGCATGGATGATAAAGTCCGGCTCCACTTTCGACGAAAACAATCCCACCGCCCCACACTGATGAGCTATGACGGATCCTAATTCCTTAGGGTCCGTCATACCAGTATGTGTTATGCATGTTCTTTTTCAGCTTCTAAGGCTTTTTGCAGCTTCATGGCAGTCCCCACAGAAACCGTATACTTTTAATTGATGGTCTGTAGTATGGAAGTTTAATTTTTTAGCAATGATGGATTCCAATGTTTCCAACATATCGTCTTCGAACTCTTTTACACAGTCGCATTTTACACAGATTAAATGATGGTGGAAGTGAGACAATTCATCACTGTTCAATTCATAGCGATTGCGACCATCACCAAAAATCTAAGCGTTTCACTAAATCCAATTCAGTGAACAAATCCAAGGTACGATAAATTGTCGCCAATCCGATGTCTGGATTGTTCTTTTTCACTAAAAATGTACACATCTTCTGCGCTTAAATGTTTTTTTCTTCTGCTTCAATGAAAGTTTGCAAAAATAATTTGACGTTGTGTAGTCAATTTGTATTTTTTTGTCTTTAATACGTTCTTTTAACTTTTTCCATTGTTGCTTGTACTTCTGTTGCTTTATCCATGATGTTCCTCTTTCTGTAATCTATAATATCTATTAAAAATACCATAAGCGTTTTTGCAATGATTTGTGCAATAGCTGTCAATGGTACGGCTGTCATCATGCCGATTATACCAAAAGAAATAGTCACCCACAAAAAAATCGCTGTAATAATCACTAATGGTGGTAAATTGATGACGTGGCCCATAATTTTTGGGCATAATAATTTGTCCATCTAATACTTGTAATATACCGTATGTAATGGCTACTTTCACCGCCAATGGTCCGCTGATAACCGCCGCCAATATAATGGCTGGTCCGGCACTGATGAAGGGCCCAATGATGGGAATCCATTCTGCAATGCCTGCCAATACCGCCAACACAAGGGGATACGGCAAGTCAAAGAAGTAGCATACGATGAAGGTGAGACAGAACATATTGCTCGCTAATAGCAATTGTCCCCGCAAGTAACCCCCTAAGGTGCGAAGAATATCATTCACCACTTCTTCTAAATGACCCGATGTTTCCGGAGAGAAAAATATTCAACATGCGCGCTTGATACTGCGTCCATCTTTCAGTAAATAGAAGGTCAAAATAGGCACTAACAATAATTGTAGTAGAGTGCTCGCAAAGGACACGATGGCCAATACGCCTCGTTGTGCCAATTCGACACCATAATTGCCAATTTTAATGAGCGTTGTATTGATGATACCTTCAAATTGGTGGGGGAATGATACTTTCACCATCAATGCCTTGCAATCCTTTCACAACGGATACAAATTGATCTAATACGTAAGGCAAGTTAATTAATAACTTCGTCAATTCCCCAATCACTGGGAGCATGACATAGCGCACTAACAAAAACGGACACAAGTCCCACCAAGATAAAGGAAGGAATGATGGCGAGCCACCGTGGACATTCTTTTCCAATATCGTTGTGTGAATCGTTGCGTTGTATTCACCAACGGCCATAAGAGCAGTGTCAATATAATGGCAATGACTAAAGGGTACTACTACCGGCAAGGCAATGGCAAGACCCAAGCTGGCTAACACCAATATGATGCGGCTGGAGCCAATATTGTATGGATTGTTTTCCCATGCTATCACCTATCGCACAAATGGATTATATTGCTTTTCTTCACCAATTGTGGTTTTGTCCCCCATGTCCCGGATACACCTTTGTATCATCTGGTAATGTATAAAGCTTTTCTTTAATCCCCTTACTCAACTGTTCAAAAATTACCATTCGGGAAGTCTGTTCGACCCACTGATCCATGGAACAAGGTATCCCCTGCTAGCAAGGTTCCCTCTGTGTAATAACATACACCCCCGGTGTATGTCCCAGTGTTTCGATAACCGTAAATGTGGTCTCTCCGAGGGAAATGGTATCACCCTCTTTCACATAGCGAACATCGTCCACCGCGCTGTAATAGGGCGCCCATGAGGAGCGCTGAGATTGACCTCTGCATCCGTTAAGCACGTCGCATCTCCTTCATGGATGTATACCGGTACATGATAGGCATCCACTAATGTTTGCACAGCCCCAATATGATCGCTATGACCATGGGTTAACAAGATGGCTTGCACCTTGAAATTATGGCTTTCCAAAATGTCTTTTAACTTTTCCCCTTCATCGCCGGGGTCCGTCACCGTGCACGTATTGTCCGCCTCATTATGAGCAATGTAACAATTCGTCCCATAGGCCCCTAGGGGCAAATAATATAATTTCATTATCCACTCCATTAAAATTCTTTACTACTATCCAGCAAAATCGTGACCGGTCCATCATTCACTAGGGCTACTTCCATGTGTGCCTGAAATTGACCTGTGCTCACAGTGATTCCTTTCTCTTTGAAAGCTTCCACTACCTCCAAATACAATTGTTCTGCCAACGCCGGAGGAGCGCTTTCATAAAGTTAGGGCGTCGACCCTTGCGCACATCGCCATAGAGAGTAAATTGCGATACTACACAAACCTCTCCATTTACATCTAAGACAGAAAGATTCATTTTATCTTCTTCGTCTTCAAAGATACGTAAATGGCTAACCTTATCACAAATGTACTGTACATCAGTTGCTGTATCTGTGTCTGCTACACCTAATAACACCAACAGGCCTTGTTGGGTGCTACCAATGACAGACCCTTCCACCGTCACCGATGAAGAACTTACACGTTGTACTACTGCTCTCATGCTTTTCCTCCTCGATGTACGGAATAGACATCTTTCACTCGCCTCAATTTCGTCATCACATAATCTAACTGTGACAAATCTTTTATATCCAACATCAAATGAATTATCACATCTTTCGTGTCATCTGTTTTGGCATTGATATTGGAAATATTGATTTTCATCTCCGATAAGGCTGCCATGACTTCCATGAGCAATCCACTGCGGTCATAGGCATGCACCGACACGCTTACTTGGAAATGGTCCTGCGTAGCGCCTTCCCATTCCACCTCAATCATGCGATTCATATCATCTGGCGTGTGCCCAATATTCTTGCAATCTGCCCGGTGTACAGATACGCCACGGCCTCTCGTGATATAACCGATAATGTCGTCACCCGGCACAGGATTACAACAACGAGCCATGCGCACCATGACGCCCGCTTCGCCTTTCACTAGGGACACCACTACTGCTCTTTTGGATTTCCCTTGATGCACTTTGAGACGATCGATGACAGCCATTGTGTCTTTTCGCTGTTCTTCCTTAGCCACTTCTTGCTTGTGAATATCCACCAATCTAAGCAATACTGTATTGACTGAAAGTCCACCAAAACCAACGGCGGAAAACAATTCCGCTTCACCACCGGCATTTAAGGATTTGCCAATTTTTTTCTAAGCGACCATTCTTCGTCAAATCTTTCCAATCATAGCCAAGTCGTTTCGCTTCTTTTTCTAATAGCTCACGACCTTTGATGATATTTTCCTCTTTATTTTCACGCTTAAACCAATTGCGAATCTTCGTCTTACTTTCCGTAGATCCTACAATATTTAACCAATCTAAGCGAGGTTTTTCCATTTTTAGACGTAACGATTTCTACAATATCGCCATTCTGCAATTCATAGTCCAAAGGAACGATCTTGCCATTGACTTTTTGCTCCTACACATTTGTTACCTACATCCGTATGAACGCGGTAAGCAAAATCGAGGGGCACCGTGCCTTTCGGCAATTTCATAACGTCCCCTTTAGGAGTAAAGACAAAGACTTCCCCTGTAAAGACGTCTAACTTCAAGGCATTGAGCAGTTCTTTGGGATCACTGCCATCTTGCCATTCCAAGACTTGACGAATCCAACCTACCTTGGCATCGAAATCGGCTTCTGCTTTCCCTTATTGCCTTCTTTTATAGCGCCAATGGGCGACTACACCATATTCCGATACACGGTGCATGTCCCACGTACGAATTTGAATTTCCACTGGTTGCCCCATGGTGCCAATAATCGTAGTATGCAAGGATTGGTACATATTAGACTTCGGCATAGCAATATAATCTTTAAATCGATAGGGCAAGGGCTTCCATAAACTATGGACCGTGCCCAATACAGCATAACAATCTGGTATGGTATCCACAATGACGCGCACTGCATATAAATCGTAAATCTGCGATAAATCTCGATTGTCCTTTTTTTCATCTTTTTATAAATACTGTAAAAATGCTTTGGTCGGCCTTTTACATCCGCTTGGATATGAGCTTTTGGCTAAGGCATCTTTTTAAAGTATTCATCGTATCATTGACAATATCTTCTCGAACTTGTCGCTTTTCGCTCATTTGTTGCACCAAGTCATAATATTTTTTTCTGGTTCTAAATAGCGGAAGGACAAATCTTCTAATTCCCATTTAATATTGAAAAATCCTCAAACGATGAGCCAATGGGGCAAAGATTTCCAAGGTTTCTTGAGCAATGCGCTGTTGTTTATCAGGACGCATATGCTTTAAGGTGCGCATATTATGCAAGCGGTCGCCCAACTTGATCACCACCACCCGTACATCTTTTGCCATGGCTAAAATCATTTTTACGGTAATTTTCAATTTGCTGTTCTTCTTTCGTCTGATACTGAAATTGATTCAGCTTTGTCACACCATCTACTAGGAATGCTACTTCTGGGCCAAATTGACCCTTGATTTCCTCTAAAGTAACCTCTGTGTCTTCCACCACATCATGGAGTAAGGCAGACACTAGGGTAGACCGGTCAATTTGTAATTCGCTCAATATGGTAGCAACTCCTAAAGGGTGCAAAAATATAGGGCTCCCCTGAGGCGCGTTTTTTTGTGGAGCATGAGCTTTATCGGCTAGTGCGAAGGCCTTCTCAATCACAGGCCAATCTTCCTCTGGCAAGTACGATCGCACCTCGATCCATAAATTGTCCATACTCCCGTGCTTTATCAAAGGTATCTTCCTGAAGGTGACTGATCGTACTTACCATTAGGCTCCCCCTGACTATGTTTCATATATGTCACAGATGTATGTAAATCTAATTTCTGCGCACATGAATCCAACGATATAGATGACGCCCATCTTCCATGACTTCTTCTTTTAAAATTCCTAATTCTTTAAATACATCTAAGGCTAGCATCGCCTCTCTAGATGTCATCTCTTGCGGTTTTCCTTCTAGTGCCTCTCGTTCTACCACATATTTTGGCGCTGTAGGCGAGCGGAACACACGTTTCACTACATTGTACATATCTTGCAAGGCTTTCAAGTGCAAATGTTCTCGTTGCTGTGTGAGTGGTTCTAAATCTTGCACCACTAGTTGCGGTGTCACCACCCCTTGCCATTCATTTTTGCAAGGAGAAAGCTACTTTTACAGGGTCATCGGCAAATACCTCTTGCATATAATGCTCCCCCAGCCATGCCACCGCATCTAACGGTCCTTGCTGACCTTGTAAGATGATTTTGCAATGGTTCTTTTGAAAGCCCATAGGGTAGAGGTTTTGTACGCGAATCTTTGGTATAGCAAAGACCGGCGTACTATTTCCCATGCCGTATGGCTCTAGTGTGGCGATTTGATCGATTAATTCAATCGTAATCTCTTCGCTAGACACGGTACCATCAATGTCGACAATAGGAATATAATCTTCTTCTGTTAACGTATTTCTACAGTATTCACTGACCTTTTTCACGAAGAGCGTCAATATCTTCTGCTTGTACGCTAAAGCCCTGCACGCTTGCGCATGGCCCCCAAACTGAATTAAGGTATCTTTGGCAAAGGTTAACATCTCGTACATATTGCAGTGGTCGATACTCCGACAAGAGCCCTTCCCTATGCCATCGTGAATACTGATCACCATGGTCGGTTTATAAAAGGCTTCTACCAAGCGTGATGCAACGATGCCAATGACACCAGGGTGCCATCCTTCGCCGACCACCACAATACATTGATCTGCCAATGGACCTTGGTCCAATACCGATTGATAAGCTTCTTCAAAAATAGTGCGCTCAATTTGTTGTCGTTCCGCATTGGTTTCTTGCAACTCTTCTGCAATCTCCGTCGCCTCTTGCTGATCTCTCGTTATGAGCAATTCTACCGCTCTAGTGGCATGTGTTACACGGCCCGCCGCATTTAGACGTGGTGCCAAGGTAAATCCAATGTGCCCGACTGGACAACACTTTGCCCGTTAAACTCGCTACCTCAACTAAGGCTTGAATCCCCAAATTTGGAGACTCCGTCATCTTGCGCAGTCCTTCACGAACAATGATCCGATTTTCTCCCACCAACGGAACTACATCGGCTACCGTTCCCAAGGCAACAATATCTAAATCTTCTCGATAGTCTTCACCAGTGCGCCGTTTCCACAAGGCTTGGCACACTTTGAAAGCCACCCCTACACCAGATAAATTTTTATCTGTATAAGGACACCCCGGCTGTTTATGATTCACTACCGCTGTAGCTCGCGGAATTTGCGGTGGCGATGTATGGTGATCGGTAATAATCATAGATACACGGTCACGCACAGCTTCCACAATATCGTAGGAACTGATACCGCAGTCTACGGAAATAATTAAATCTATATCTTGGGAAATTAAATACTCTAAGGCTTCTAGATTAAGACCATATCCTTCGCTTTGACGTTCTGGAATATAGTAACTTACATTCGCCCCAATGTGTGAAAAAATCGGTACATTAAGGATGTAGCCGTAATACCGTCCACATCATAATCTCCATAAATCACAATAGATCCATTCATCTCCAAGACTCGTTCAATTTCAATAACAGCCTCAGTCATACCCTTTAACATAAAAGGATCTAATAAATCGTCCATTGTGCTATATAAGAATGTTTGGCCTTCTGCTACAGTGGTAATCCCCCGATTCGCCAATAAATGAGAAACAACGGGATGCACTGCTAATCCAGAGGTCAATTCAGATTCTACTTCATCTTGATTTTTGGCAATATTCCAACGTTTGCCTTTTTGTTTTTCTACTTTCATAAGTACCTCTTGGATGGATTTTTTTCTTTCATTATCATTATCATTATTATACATGAAAGCGTGACTATTTTCAATAAGTATCATTATTAAAAAAATATAATTTTTCCTTTTATTATCATTACTTATTATAAAAATAGCATGCATAATAAAAGGTTGTACCGAAATACCCTGACAGTCTTTCAGTACAACCCTTTTATAGTATTTTTATAATCTCTTATAGTATCTTATGTATCCTAACCCTTAGCCAGTATAGTGCCAACACATGTATATGCTAGCATCCACAGATAGAACCTGTCGCATTTTTTACGTCTTGAATTGTCAAGTCAAATGCAACTCTACTGAATGATAAACCTCGTATGGAGTTTTTCCAATTTAAGCATTTGCGCGGTCTAAGATTTATTTCTTTCATTTTTGCTTCAACATAGCTATCTGATTGATTAATATCCACAGCTTTTTGGGAAATATTCTCTCAACAATCCATTGGTGTTTTCGTTCGTTCCTCTTTGCCAAGGATGATGTGGAAATGGAAAATAAAACTCTACTAGATTCAACTCCTGGCTAATTTCTGCATGTTTAGAAAACTCTTTTCCTCTATCTGGCGTAATTGTCTCTAGAGGTTGATTTTCCAAAAGCTCAATCATCGCTTGTTTGACCAAAAAAATGAATTCTTTTTTGCAATTTTTTTGCATAGTAGATACCTACTTTTTCGATCAGTCAATGTTACTAAGCAAGCCTTACCAGTTTGTCCCATAACTGTATCAGCCTCCCAATCACCTAATCGTTCTCGATTATTTGCAGGATCTGGTCTATCTGTAATTAAATTACTAACTTGAATTTTGCCACGTCTTTCTTCATAGTTTTTTTGTATGACGACTTTTTACCACGATGTCGTAGTTTGCGAATGACTCCTCTATTTCCATGTGATAGTCCTTTTTCATCAAAAACGACCATTATATATTTCCCTGTAAATTGTACTGTAGCTAATAGTGAAGCTTGAATTTTTCAAACTTTAATCGGGATGAAATCTGTTCCGGAGACCATTGATGCCTCAAAAATAAATCCTTTTACACATTCATATAGTCTCGGATTATCTAGCTTTTTCTTGGTTTTACAATTAAAGCGTCTATTTTTTTATATTTATCATGGGCTTCACAAGGTATGTACTCGCCATTTTGACTATTTCTCTTAATTTCTCTTGATATGGACGATTTGTTTTTTTCCCTAGTAAAATTGAAATTTCTGTTTGATTTTTACCTATATCAATAAAATGTTTTAGCATTTCGCGCTCTTTTAGTGTAAAATGAGTATAATGATTCATGGCTCCTCCTGATTTTTTTAGATGTCTTTGCAAATACTATTTTTATCAGAAAGCTATGAATCTTTTTTTAGTTGCACTTAGATTATAAATTCAAGGTGTAAAGTTTAAATAATGCCAAATAGTTTCATACTCAAATTGCCAAAGAAGAAGTGGAAAATATAATTCAACACTGAGATATAGAACCCTACTTTCCACCACGTTACTTGTGGCACATAATGACTGCCAAAGAAGATCGGCGTTACCCCGGAGCTATAATGTGTCAAGGTACAGCCGGGGCTATTCATCAAGCCAAACATCAAAATCGCATAGGGAATCGGCGCTCCTAAGGCAATTAAAATAGACGCAAAGGCAGAAAAATAATGCGGTAATACGAGCGGTACCACTGGCGAAGAAATATTGAGAGTATACAAAGACTAAGGAAATAATCAAGGTCACCCACTCCCAAGACATACCGCCTAACATAGTGCTGACAAATTTCGCAAAAACAGCTACCACACCTAGTTTACCAAGCAATCCAGCCCATACCTACTAAGGTACCCATCCAGATTAAAAATATCCCAACCAGTGGTTTCTTTCAAAATATCATCCCATGTAAGACATTCACTAATGACACAGGCCAATACCGCCATAATCGCAATGACCGTCGCATGTAGGGCCAGTAATTGTCGTAGTAGACCAGAGTAGTATGGCCCCCACAAAGATAGTCTGCTACCTTTTTCTCCATCGTCGTAATTGGCCCTAATTTATCTAGTTCTTCACGAGCCATCGCTGGAGCTTCTGGTGTTTCCTTGATTTCCGGAGGATAAATTTTTGTAAATGAACCAAGGCATGATGACCATACTGAGCAGCCCAGGCAAGGCACCTGCTAAAAACCATTCCCACCAAGTTACCGTGTAGCCAAATAATTTTGCCCCTAAAGATGTAATCAACAAGTTACCACTACAAGCGGTCAAGAATACAGTCACTGTACAGGCATTGACTGTGTGAGCCGTAGTCATTAGGTAGGCTCCCATACGACGAGCCGTTTCTCCCGGTCTTGAATCGAATGCCATAGAAATATTCTGCACGATAGGATAGATAATACCGCCTCCACGAGCCGTATTCGATGGTGTAGCTGGGGAAATAATTAAATCAGTCATAGCTAACGCATAAGCTAAGCGCAAGGTACTTGTGCCAAACCAATGAATTAAGGTATACGCAATACGTCGACCTAATCCTGAATTGATGATTCCTCTAGAAAAGAAGATTGCCGACACGATAAGCCATACATTAGGCTCTGCATAGCCTAATAAGGCTTCGTTCATCTTAATGGAGCTCGTAGCTACTGCTGCCAGATCCCATAAAGGCCATGACCCCTGTCGGGTATGGTCGCAATATAAATCCCACAATAGTAGCCGTAAAGATAGCTAATAAATGCCATCCTTGGTCAGAAATCTCTGGTGTATGTGGCAAAAACCAAATCACAAGCGCTACAGCTACAACGCCCAATAACCTTAGTAGTTTATCCATGTAGTATCATTCCTTTCCGCTTCCACACAGGTTCATAGACAAGAAAAAGCCCAGCACCACAAAGGATACTGGGCTCTGTAATCGCCAAATTAACGTTTGGAGAATTGAGATGCTTTACGAGCTTTTTAAGACCGTATTTTTACGTTCTTTCATACGTGGGTCACGAGTCAAGAAGCCAGCCTTTTTAAGACCTTGACGAAGTTCGCCATCAACTTCTAATAATGCACGGGACACACCGTGACGAATTGCACCAGCTTGACCGGATGGGCCGCCACCAGCTACAGTTGCCACAACGTCGTATTGTTCTAAAGTATTTGTTAATACCAATGGTTGTTTAACAATCAACTCAAGAGTTTGACGACCGAAATATTCATTTTAATTCGCGTTTGTTTACAGTGATTTTACCTGTACCCGGTACCAGACGAACTCTAGCAACGGAAGATTTTCTACGACCAGTGCCGTAGTATTGTGCTACTGCCATTATATGTTCCTCCTCCCGGTATTAACGGATATCTAATTCCAAAACTTCTGGTTTTTGAGCAGCATGTGGATGCTCTGCGCCGCTGTATACATTCAATTTACGGTATTGTTGTGCACCCAATTTATTTTTGGAAGCATACCTTTAACTGCCATTTCGATTACGCGCTCAGGATGTTTTTTTCCAACATCATAGCAAGTGTAGTGAAACGGGATCCGCCTGGATAACCAGAATGACGGAAATATTCTTTTTGTAATAATTTTTTACCTGTTACACGAACTTTTTCTGCGTTCACAACGATAACGTGGTCACCAGTGTCTGCATGTGGTGTAAAAGTTGGTTTATGTTTGCCCCGAAGAACTTTAGCAACTTCGGCAGCAAGACGTCCTAAAGTTTTACCTTCAGCGTCAACAACATACCATTTGCGTTCAATATTGTTCGCATTGGCCATAAATGTAGTTTTCATGCTGCTTTCCTCCTAATAACAAGAATGTATTAACAGAAGCAATTGCCACCTTCCGGGGCTAGTGGAAGTCCGTACAAATTGCTTACCGAAATATTATACTCAAAACACATGGGATATGTCAAGGTTTATCGTAAAGATTTCTTTAACAACCAATCGATATCCGTCTTCTCTGGAGTCACAACAAATTGGTGTTCTCCAAATTTTTCAAACCCATAGCATTTATAAAAATGTTGTGCTTTATAATTTTTCTCCCAGACGCCAAGCCAAGCCCAATCAAAGTCACCAGACTCAGCGATGCGCAAGGCTTTTTCAAACAAGGCTTTGCCCACGCCTTGTCCATGGTACTCTTTGAGCACATATATGCGTTGTACTTCAAAAGCATTCTCTAATTTACGCTCTGTTTGTGCGCCGCCCCAGTTTACTTTCAAATACCCTGCCAACACGTCATCTACGTAAGCAAGATATGTTTCGCTCTCGTCATGGTCCAACTCACGTTTCAATACATCATGGTTATAGGTCTCATCAAAGAAGGCTTGTAATTCCTCTTCCGTATTGTCATGACTGAAAGTTTCTCTAAATGTGTCTGCACACAAGTTGAGACAATCTTTGGAATATCTGTCTCTTGAGCTCTTACAATGGTGACAACAGAACCCGTTTGTTCACGAGATTCCCCTAGGATGCGCACCTCTGGTTCTAACTGCACTCCATGAACTGCATGAATCCGCTTTTTGCACCTCATGAATTACACCTAGCACATCATTCGCAGTAGCGCCACCTCGATTCACCACGAATCCGAGCATGCTTCATAGATACCTCTGCAGGCCCTACGGATAATCCTTTCAAGCCTGTTTGGTCAATCAAAGTTCCTGCATAATATCCCGGTGGGCGCTTGAAAGTAGACCTCGCGGCATGCTCCAATGGTTGTTTAGATTCCCGTTTTTTTCAGTGAGATCATCCATTCGTCCTTGGATATCAGCCGGGTTGCCCTCTTGCAGCTCCATCGTCACCCGTACGATGATTTCATGTTCTTCGTGAAAGCGACTATGGCGATAGGCAAACTGCAATTCTTCGCGACTATAGTGGTGCAAGTTCCCTTGCATATCTACCGCATCCACACCGGTTACTACTTGATCCATTTCTCCATCATAGGCACCTGCATTCATAAATACAGCGCCACCCAAACTACCAGGAATGCCGATGGCAAATTCCAAGCCACTTAAACTTTCACGTTGGGCATATTCGGACACTTCTTTCAAAGTATACCCAGCACTCATAGTAATAGTTGTACCATTGCGGTGTTGCTCCTCTTGCAATTCTTTCAAGCAAAGAACGACACCACGCATACCCCCATCTTGGATGAGCACATTAGACCCCAAACCTAGTACAAAAGGTTCAATGTCATGTTCGCTCAATACATGCATGCAATCTTGCAATTCCTGCACAGAATGAGGTAATACAAGCACATCGGCGGGACCTCCAATTTGAAAGGTCGTAAAAGGAGCCAACATGGCATTTCTTTGGATACGATCCGATGGAACCACCTGTTGCAATGCTTCCCATACAGAGTTCATATTACTGTGCCTTTTCTAAAATTTTCATACCTTCAGTGATTGGTTCGCTAATAATGCGATAAATATCGTTTGCCACTTGTGTCCAACGTGCATGCGCTGTTAAGTACGCATTCGCACCGGAGTTAGCTTGTACCAATGGCAACAAACCTTCTAGTTTTTTTCAACAATTCTTCCGCTTCAGGAGCATCTGCAATTTTTGCATATTCCAATTGCATTTGTAAAGACATAAATTCTTCTACCATGCCTTTGGCGACTTGGTCGTCTTTAATTGCCTCTTGAGTCGCCATCATTTCTTTGTGTTCTTCGCTTTCACGCATTACTTTTTGTAATTCATAAGCTACATCGTAATTCATAATTCCTCCTCTATCCTATTCGGATATCATACACTATCTGTTGTTATAGGCATTATACCTCTATCGATACACTGGTCCAATAGCCTGCAAATCTGAAATCCAGTTGGCGCATAGCTTCATAGGCAATAATTGCCACCGCATTCGATAAATTCAAAGACCTCGCTTCATCAATCATCGGAATGCGAATGCATGTGTCTGGATTGGGTCGCCACAATTTCTTCTGGCAATCCTTTTGTTTCTTTACCAAACACTAACATATCTCCAATTTCATATTGCACTTCTGCGTGGGTATGAGATTTGCCTTTTGTGGTGGCATACCAAAAACCGACGGTCTTTATATTGTTCATACACTTCATCCAAGGATTTATGTACTTTCACATCCACAAGATGCCAATAATCAAGGCCCGCCCGTTTTAAATACTTATCTTCAATGGAAAATCCCAATGGTTCCACCAAGTGTAGTGTCATATGATTCATGCACAAAGGCGCGCAATATTGCCTGTATTACCAGGAATTTCCGGCTCTACTAATACAATTTCCATGAGTCACCTACCACCTTATCGTTTAAAATGTCCACTTTTACCACCTTGTTTTTCCACAAGATACACAGGACCTATGGTCATACTTTTTATCGACAGCTTTCACCATATCGTAGACAGTTAACAGCCCCACTTGGACCGCTGTCAAGGCTTCCATTTCCACCCCAGTAGGGCCCGTAGTTTTTCACCGTGCTACGAATGCACACGGCACGTTGTTCTTCTACTAAGGAACAGTCTACACTCACCTTCGTCAACGCCAATGGATGGCAGAGCGGAATGAGGTTGGACGTTTGCTTCGCCCCCATGATGGCTGCCAATTGTGCCACTGCCAGAACATCACCTTTTTGACATTCCCAGACGCCACAATACTGAAAGCTTCCTCGCTGAGTGTAATAAACCCTTCTGCTACGGCTACGCGTTCTGTGTGATCCTTTTGGGACACATCCACCATATGCGCATTACCGCCTTCATCAAAATGTGTTAATTTCATAGATACCTCCATGTGAAGATTATTATACCATAGAGAAGGGCAGGGACGTCAGTAATCTATACAGTGAAAGGTCTAAGATATGGAAAAGAACCATTCCAAAGCGATTCAGGAATAGTTCTTTTCTAGTATGCTTCATCATGCAAAGATACTTGTATCGCATCTAAACAAATATAAGCTTAGTCATATGTAATTATAGTTCGATCGTTTGCCACGGGTCTACCACCAGTCCCGCTTGTTTATGTTTTTGCTTCTAACAACGCCACGAAAGTTCGCTGGTTCTTTATCGATAACAGGCCATGTTTTTGTAATGAATTGGGATCGTTGTATTCGCTTTTCACCCAAGACGCTGCTGTCACTGCATCTTCCACACCCATCGTAAAGTTATCACCGATTGGCAATAAAGCATAGTCAATTTCACCGTAGCGACTGATCAATTTCATATCGCTAAACAATGCCGTATCTCCAGCAAAGTATACCCGTTTACCAAAGAACTCAATCACTACACTGCGAGCATGTCCACACGGTACACCAGAACCATGGAAGGGCTGGTGTCAAACGGATGGAACCAAATGGGAAATTGAACTTTCCTCCTAAATGCATCGCATGTGCTCTAGCCCCTGCAGACGCCGCTTTACCTGCTACCTCAGCCGTAGAGATGACAAGAGCATCATTCTTCTTGGCAATCAAATCTGTATCACCATAATGATCATCATGACCATGAGATACAAAAATGTATTGGCACTCTATATCCTCTGCCTTTGCTACATCCCAAGTATTACCTGTAAAAAAACGGATCGCACACCAACGTCACATCACCATTGCTCAAAGCAAACGTAGCATGACCATAATACGTTAACGTTACATTGCTCATAAGAATACCTCCCTCAGAATATCTTAATTCCAACAATATTTGTTACTTAAATTATATCATTCAGAGAAAGTTGGTCGCAAGATACTCGAAGTGTATACACAAAAAAACGACTACCCTCACATTCACTGTGAGAAGTAGTCGCTTTCACTAATCACATTTATACTTTTATATATTTTCTGCTTTAACTAACAAGCGTTCCATACCATCAATCAATTCCACACTCGTAGGCATTTTTAATCTTAGGTCGTTTTTTTAACAATACTTTCAATAATAGGTTCTAGAATATTTTCGGCAAATATATATCTACTATTAGTCGCATACATATCTTTCCATTTACTACTTGTCATTACATCTGGTAATTTATTACCTACCTCGGTCGCTTCCTTTGTATTAAGCATATAATCTTCCGCTAAACTAGCAAAAGATTTATTAAAAATTCTTTGCATTTCTTCTGCATCATCTTCAATTATTTCATCCATTACTGCTTTAGTGACTTCACCACCTCCTAGTCCTCCTAATATCCCTCCGATTAACCCAACTACTGCACCGACAACGTTCCCTATTCACGGAACAACACTGCACTGCTACTGCACCTGCGACCATACCACCTAGTACTCCACACGCAATACCGCCTCTTTGCTACAGTCGTATTTTTAAATAGTTGTCCGACCGAAATTCTGCCTCTAAATGCATCAATTACATCTGGTCCCGTGGTAACTATCATCGTTGCTGTAGGCTGCCACTACATTACCACGCAATAATTTTTGCTAAATTTTTTTAGTTCTCATGCCCCATAAATTGGAGCACCATTTCTCAAAGGAATTTACAAGTAAATGACGAACTTGTGGTGGCATCATTTTTACTGCACTCTCAATTGGAGCTTTTAAAAAAGTTACATATTGAGTTCTACTCAGTTGTCCTGCAATAACGGATGTAGCAAATGCTGCCCCACCGACTTTTTAATCCTGATGCAATAGCAGTTTCTATTGCATCTTCAAGATCCTCACCATCTATAATTGCTTTTGCAAATACAACAGCACTAGAAATTCCCATTGCATTAGCAGCCACAACAGTTCCATGAGCTGCATCGTAAACAAGGGATTCCACTGTACCAAATTTAGATATATTAATTGCTTGTCGATATGTAACCTGTCCCTCACGGACTATCTTTTTTTGCCTCTTTGGGATCTGTTACACGGAACTTTACACTGCTTTAATTTTTCTTCCATAATTCGTACCGCTTCTTGATACTGATCTTTCGGTACTTCTATTTGCATAGGCTTCCCACTTGGATCCAAATAACGATAGTTACCATCGTGATTAAACCCCTGCATTAACGCTCTGTTTAGCATTCATGCAATATTTAGTTTGTATTTGTTGTCCATTAACAATCCTGTCTGGGCCATTTTTGCATTATTCTCTCCTGCTAATATCGCTTTTTCCCTTTTAAGTTATCCAAATAATGGTTGGCATTCTCAATTTTGCAAAACCATGTCCTTCTACCATTAAATTTTATATTTTTCTCAACTTGTGCCCCTAAATTAGCTCTAGTACTTTCATATGTCGATTCATTTTGCCATTCGTTTTTTTCTTTTTGTCATTATATCCCCTGTATTTTTTTAAACTAAAGCATAAACTCACATTTGATTCATCAAGTTCATGATGTTCATTAAGTATCTATTACAAGTATATATAATGTCCCCCAGTCAACATTTTTTTAGTGAAACATTCTCTTATAAAAGACAATTTGCCCATACAATTAAAAACGACCACACCTCACATTCACTGTGAGAAGTAGTCGTTTTTAATCTTATATAAACTGACGTAAGCAATCTCTATCCTCTTGTACGGTACTAACCAAATAATTGATATCTTCTAATATATATGTATACTCAGTTCCTTTAGTAGCATTCCACTTACCTGACAGGTTAAAAATCTATATGTTTTTCCATATAAACAGAAAGTATATCACTTAACCCCAACACTTCTTGAGCTAATCCTTCATTACCAGCTACGTCAGCATTATCAATATTCATATACCCCCGCGCCAGATACATATCAATTGCATCCGAGCCGGCGACCACACCTATCAAGACAAATGTAGCACTTTTGATACTCCTTCCTCCAAGTATATCCTACAAGACCACTACAATTATTAACACATTCGAGAATAGCTAATTTTTTTCTTCTAAAGTATTAGGTTCTCTAATATCTACATTAATACATACATAGTACCACCATTTGTATATCATTAACTCAATCTTATCATTTTCAGTTCCAACCAAAAATGGAATTTTAATATCCACATGGGTCTCACCATCTTCTTTTATAATTTCAGCTTCATAACCACTGTTTTCTACAGATAACTTAATCGCTTCTACGAGGCTAATATTATAATCAACATCAATAGTTTCAAAAATGAATCGGCTTCATGCTATCGTTATTTTCTCCATCATCCATACAGTTCATATTTTTCTCTCCTAACTACATATTTCAAAAATAAATGTTCAATTTCACTTGCACTTTAAGAAATAGTTACCTTTATTGTATACTCTGCCCTTCTCGTTGACAAGGTGGCATGAGAAACATTTCTACTTAATTTTACTCACCACAATGCAAAAACGACCACCCCCTCACATTCTCTGTAAGAAGTAGTCGCTTCGCTATGTATTATCCAGTTATAAAGTGCTATACTAAACTTAGAGCAATTGATGTTGCCCCTAGGGCGATATGCGTTTGGCTCATCTCTTAGTAGACTTCGGATTTACTTGTTAAATCCCCCTCGAAAGGAGGTGAGTGCCATGACTGTATTTGAAGCTTTAATGATCGCATTAACTTCATGTACCTTAGTGGTACTTTTAATCACATGTATTGTCATGATCATAACATTGATCAAGTAATATATAAGTTTAAAGGCCTAACGTATATGTAGAGTATTAACGGTACTCTGCACGTTAGGCCTCATCTTACATCCAGAGATGAGCTTGACGCTGTTAGACATCAATTGCTCTTCTTATGTATATAGTAAAACATTGCACTGTAAAAGTCAACATCCCTAGGCCGCCACCTAGGGATGTTTGCTATAACTGAGCATTTTTAGGAAAAAGATGCTATATAGTACTTACGCTTCTGCCCATTCTGTATGGAATGTGCCTTCTTTGTCTGTACGTTCGTAAGTATGAGCACCGAAGAAGTCGCGTTGTCCTTGGATTAGGTTTGCTGGCAATACGCCACGGCGATAAGAATCGAAGTAATCTAAGGATGCACTGAAAGCAGGTGTTGGGATACCATAGCGTTTCGCGAGCAATGATGGCTTCACGCCATTTTGCTTGGTGCGTTTGCAATGCTTCTGCAAAGAATGGATCCAACATCAAATTGTTCAACTCTGGGTTATTCGTAAACGCTTTTTTAATATCTTCTAAGAAGGCTGCACGGATAATGCAACCGCCACGCCACAACAATGCCATATCACCGAAGTTAATATTCCAGTTATATTCTTTTCTGCTTTCGCTTTAATCAATGCAAAGCCTTGTGCATAGGAACAGATTTTAGATGCATATAAGGCAGAATGAATAGCATCTACTAATGCTTCTTTATCGCCTTCGAATACGTCTGTTGGACCTGCTAATACTGGTTCTGCCAACACACGTTCAGATTTGTAGGCAGACATAGCACGAGCGAACACTGCTTCCGCGATAGTTGGGATTGGCACGCCAAGGTCTAAGCCTTCTTGGCTAGTCCATTTACCAGTACCTTTTTGACCAGCTTTGTCCAAGATTTTTTCCACTAATGGAGTTCCATCCGTATCTTTGACTTTCATAATTTTTAGCAGTGATTTCGATGAGGTAAGAATCTAATAATCCCGCATTCCATTTCGCAAATACATCGCCGATTTCATCATCGCTCATACGAAGTAATTCTTTCATCATGAAGTAGGCTTCGGAGATCAATTGCATATCGCCGTATTCGATACCGTTGTGCACCATTTTTACATAATGACCAGCACCGTCATCGCCTACATATGTGCAGCATGGACCGTCTGCCACTTGCGCTGCAATGGAAGTAAAGATTGGCGCCAATTCATTGTAAGACGCTTCGTTACCACCTGGCATCAAACTTGGACCATTCAAGGCACCTTCTTCACCGCCAGATACGCCAACGCCTAAGAAACGGAACCCTTTGGATTCTAAATATTTCGTACGACGGATCGTATCTGGGTAATAGGGAATTACCACCATCAATTAATGTATCGCCTTGGTCTAAATATGGTAAGAAGGCTTCGATCATGTCATCTACAGGTTGACCTGCTTTTACTAAGAACATGATTTTACGAGGTTTTTCTAACATCGCTACAAACTCTTCTGGAGTATGTGCTCCGCCGATTGTTCCTTCATGGCTATAGTTAGCTACAAAATCGTCTGTTTTTTTGTGGTGTACGGTTGTACACAGCAATGCTGAATCCATGACGGGCAATATTGCGGGCCAAGTTTTTGTCCCATAACAGCCAAACCGACTAGACCAAATTGATATAATTTTTTTCACTCATCGTCATACCTCTTTCTTGATTGACTACTGTGCGCGAGCTTGTTCTTTCAAACGAGCCAACATCACTGATGAACTAAACATAATAATACGCGATGACGGTCGCCAAGGCTAGGTTTTTCTCCGAAGACGATAAATCCCCAGAAGGAGTTAAAGAATACCCCTACATATTGCATAAATTGTGCTACTACTGCATTGGTTGCCACAAAAGCTCCTGTTAGGAAGAACTGTGCCACTACGGAAATAGCACCAATAATCCCTAAATACAGTGCTTGTGTTGCGTTAGGCCACACAAAATCTGGTATCATGACGATGCCACCTACTAGCATGGTGGTCACCAAGAAATAAAACATAATTTCATAGGAACTATGTCCACCTTTTAAGCTAATAGTGCGAATCGTTGTATAGGTCATCGCTGATAAGGTCACCTGCAATGGCAATGAAAGAATACCAATGCAAGCCCGATAAATTCCAAGGCTGAATCATATACACAACGGCCAAGAAAATTAGTCCTAGCCATTTAGCAGATCCATTGGGTAATTTTTCTTTCAATACAATGTTGCTGAAAATCAGCACGAATATGCCCGACAGTTGGAATAAAATAGATGCATCTGCCATGGACATGTACACTAAGGCAATGAAATTACTCAAATTTCCTAATCCACCAAAGATACCTCGCAAGGTCAACAACCCTCGATGTTCTGTGGAAAAGGAAATTCTTTTTGTCGCATCACTATGAGTACGGCAATTGTTCCTATCAATCCTCTGAAAAATGTCACCTCTGCCGCCGGCATACCATCACCTAAGAGTTTCACGAATAAATTCATGATACTGAAGGCAAAGGATGACAGTAGGGAAAAGAAAAATGCTTGTACCATAGGTCACCTACTGTTTGAAAGTATCCACAAAGGATAGAATTTCTTCTTTCATAGATTCTTTTGGAATTACCTTAGTAAAACGTAATGGTTTATGTTGCAATTCTGCCAATTGTTTTGGACAACCTACGCCTGTGACAGCGGAAATATTGTCTAAGCTTTCATAAGGAGTTGCTCCTACTTTGATATCCAAAGCTTCGCAAATCGGTGTTGGGAATTTGAAGGGATGTGCCGTGGAGGCAATCACCGTGTGACGATGTCCATCTTCTGGATGAGTTTCCAATTCTTTCATGTAAGCACCCATCGCCACCGCTGTGTGCGGATCCATTACATAGCCATAGGAGTTGTACACTTGCTCGATGACAGCCTTTGTCATGTCATCGTCTACATAGGCGCCGGCAAATTCTTTTTTTGCACCGCTTGTAGTTCTTCTGGAGTGACAGAGAATTTACCATCTGCTTTCAGCGCTTTCATGCGCTCAGCTGTCAATTCTGCATTTTCACCGCTCACATAATAGATGAAACGTTCAAAGTTAGAACTTTCCAAAATATCCATAGACGGAGAGATGGTCGTATAGAACGGACGATTCATATCGTATGTACCAGTGCTGAAGAAATCTGCCAACACATTGTTTTTGGTTCGATGCGCAAATTAATTTACCCACGGGAATACCCATGCGTTTTTGCATAGTAAGCTGCCAAAAATATTGCCAAAGTTACCTGTTGGTACCACCACGTTGAACGCTTCGTCTTCGTGAATCGCCCCTGTATTTACCAATTCAGCATAAGTCGCCACATAGTACACCACTTGTGGTGCTAAACGGCCGATATTGATAGAGTTAGCAGAAGAGAACTTCACCCTTTGTCTGCCACTTCCTTCGCCACATTAGCATCCACAAAGAGACGTTTCAAGAATTGCTGCGCATCATCAAAGTTACCTTCAATAGCGGTCACGTTGACGTTCGCACCCTCTTGCTTTTGCATTTGCTCTTGTTGCATAGGGCTAACGCCGTCTGTAGGGAAGAACACTTGAATATGCGTTCCCGGTACATCTTTTGAATCCTTCTAAAGGTCGCTTTTCCAGTGTCACCAGAGGTAGCCGTCAAGATCAACACGTCTTTGGTTTCTTTCTCAGCTTGTTTCTGTCGCTACTAGCAAATAGGGGAACAAGGATAATGCCATATCTTTAAAGGCTTGAGTGCGACCATGGAACAATTCCAACACGGACACTCGTTCCAACAAGGAATCCATAGGTACCATATCTGGCGTATCAAAGTTCACCGTATTGTAAGCACTGCAAATCATCGTTTCTAATTCTGCTTCTGTGAAAGTCGTAAAATAACTTACTCAACACAACCAGTGCAATTTCTTCATAGCTTTTGTCCGCCACATCGCGGTAGGACAAACATTGTTCCGGAAACGTAGCCGGCACATATAAACCGCCATCACTTGCCAATCCATTGAGCAACGCAAAGGTTTCGCTCACCGTTTCATGACTGCGCGTACTTGTATACTTCATTCTTTCATCCTTTATGTTTCACAATATATTGTATTATCTTCATTCATTATAAATTAATGCTATCTATTTAGCAAGAAAAGGACCGGTGAATCTATTCCTACTCTTATAACTTTCAGAATGGAAAAAGAAGACCAATTATGACATTTAGTAATAAAAGTCATAAATATCTACCTTCAATTACAAAATAGTCATACCCTTTCATCTTGTTCTTGACAGCAACAAAACAAAAGGGTACAATACACACATAAAGTCAAATATTCGGGAATAGGTGCGAAAGCATAATAGAGAAGCCAGTTAAAGTCTGGCACGGTCCCGCCACTGTAAAGCAGAGCAATTCCAAATTATGTCACTGGGAAACTGGGAAGGCTGGAGGCGCGTTGAAGCTGAGTCAGGAGAACTGCCTATTCATCATTCACCACTTGACCTACGAGAGATAGGGAGGAGAATCAAAGGCCTTTTTCTGATACTCCAAAAACACAAGAAAAAAAGGATTTTTATTACACCAATATGCGTAGATGGACTACATCACATATTGATGATCGCCTTATCTGGTCAAGTACAATTACCTTATGGTATTAGCACTCAAAGTGTTGATATAGTTGTCATGATTTTTGTATGGGCGTACATCATCATCCTAAAAAGAACCCTGCCGGCGGGCAGGTTCTTTTTATGTCAATATTAAATAGGGAGACCCCCTCACACAAGAGTAGTCTCCATATTTTTTTATCATATTCTATTTTTCCCTACTATCGTCATCGCCTTTGACATGGTACAATACAATTGCAGAGGGATTCCGGCCCTTGCTCTATACCCTCAAAGGCAGTATGCGTGTCCAGCGCTAGCTTTAGAGGGTTTTTTATTTGTCCATATACATGGCTTTGAAATCTTCATAGTCTTCCACCATATAGTCTGGCATCATGGATAAGGCTTTTTCTTGGATCCACTCTGGGATACCATAATAGGCCCCTGCCACAGCACCGACAATAGCACCTAGCGTATCGCAGTCACCACCGATGTACATCACATTGCGGATAGCCGATTCATAATCTTCACTTTCAAAGAAACATTGCATTCCTTCTGGCACTGTTTTTTGACAGCTTGGCTCAAACTTATATGTCTTGTGTAGTTCTTCTACGCTATACTCCCCAGGATAATAGGATTGCACCATTTCTTGAATTTCTTCTTTTGTCGCTCCATGAAGTGCTTTGAACACGGCTAAAGCCGTCACCTCTCCACCTTTTAATCCTTCTGGATCATTGTGGGTGGTACCTGTTACGATTTGGCTCAACAACTTGACTTCCATTTCACTATTCGCTACATAGGCCACAGGACTAATACGCATAGCTGCTCCATTGCCCCAACTACCATATGGCTCTTCTAGATTATAGATAGCCCAATTAAAGAACTTACCGCCAAAACCGCCTAATGGCAAAGGATTGCAAAGAAAATATTCTTTCATACGATAGACAGTAGCTCGCTGTAAGTGTGTCCCCCTTCCTTTTACATCAATCAAAGCTCGTGCAATAGCACATGTTAAAATCGAATCATCTGTAGGCTCACAAGGCGCCGATAAAAACTCGAAGTCTCTGCTTTTGATATTCTTGAACTCGTAGATTGAGCCCGCCATATCTCCAATGATTGCTCCTAACATAGAACTCCTTTCCGGTGTTTCCACCAAACTCATTGCAGTAATCACATAGAGGTATGCAAAAATTATATACATCTCTATTTTTCCCACAATATACCTCGTTAAATCTATTGATATAACTGAATTGTTACTATTATACACCATGTCTTTTTAAGAGACAATACCCCCTCACATCTATAGACAAGCAATATATATAGTGATAAAATAATATATTACTGTCTATTATATCATATAGGTAAGTTAGTTTTGGGAGGTAGTATGTCTTTAGTTTCTATGATTAAACATTTCCTACTTGTAGCTGCCCCCGTCATTGCTACACAATTTTCTATCATTGTTGGTAGTTTTATAGCGGTCACATTAACGGGGCAATACAGTACTATAGATTTAGCAGCTATTGGTGTGGGGTACAACTTGTGGGTCGCCGCTTTTTTTGGTCTGTCAGGAATTCTCCTTGGTGTGACCCCTATTATTTCTCATGCCTTAGGGGCTAAAAAAACTGAGTCGGTAGCTGCCACTATGTGGCAAAATATCTATTTAGGGCTTGCATTTGCAACAGTTCTTATACTTGCCACCCTACTTGGTTTATCCCCTTTGTTAGATCTATTAGGATTAGAACCGGCGGCAAAATCTGTTTGCATCCAGTATATGAACGCCATGTGCGTCGCCTTTCCAGCTATGATGATTATGTCTGGATTCCGATATATCGTCGATGCTCACGGAAATACACGCTACTCTTTATACATCATTGGCAGTAGTGTGTTATTTCAGTCTATTTTCAATGTACTATTCATACAAGGTTATGGCCCCATCCCCGCTCTTGGGGGCTTTGGTGCCGGTATTTCAACGGCCATCGCCTATTGGTACATGATGCTGTGTTTCCTTGGGTTAATTACATTTCACAAAAACTTTAAGCACTATCGGTTTTGGTCATCTTTCACTGGACCTAGCTGGATATTAATCAGAGACCAATTAGCCTTTAGGTATCCCTATCGGTTTATCTATCTTTGCTGAAATTAGCATTTTCAGTGCTGCCGGTATTGCCATGACAAAATTCGGTACAGAAATTATAGCCGCCCATCAAGCTGCCTCTAGTTTCCTTGGTCTAACCTTTTCCTTTCCGCTTAGTTTAAGTATGGCAGCTACCATCGTTATTGCCTATGAATTGGGGGCTAAACGATATCAAAATGCTATTACCTACACATGGATTACTCGTGGTGTAGCAGCTTTCATAGCACTTTGCATTGGAACCTATTCCTTCACTCATATCGACTTCTTAGCCAGCCTATATACCAAGGAAGATCATATGATTCCACTTATTGAAAGTTTCATTTCTTACTCCGTATTTTTCACCATCATCGATGCTGTAGGCACACCTTTACAAGGGGTTCTCCGAGCCTATCGTGATGTAACTAGCGTATCTATTATTACTATAGGTACTTATTGGGGGTAACCGTTCCTGTTGCGTATCTATGTTATCTATTCACAGATTTTGGCCCCTATTCCGTATGGATTGGGTTGTTGTCAAAGTACCTCTACGGCGGCGTTATGTTATATGCATCGCTTACGGAGAGTGCAACGTAAATTACTATACTTGACGTAAAAAGAAAAATAACACACTCCAATTCTACAGGACTGTTCACCTAGAACAGTCCTTTTATATGCCTTAGTATCCCTCTTACAAGCGTTTATAATCTCCAATACAAAAACTAGGCTATAGACAATGCATATATCAGACTTCTTTAGATATAACCATTTTTATTTTGACATATCGCTCCAAATACTATAGAATATAGAAATGCAATTTAAGCTATATATAAATGTATCATTATTGATGTATAACAGAAGGAGCTAATATGGCTACTATCAATTCAAATTACGAAAACCTACAAGGTTCTTATTTATTTGCTACTATTGCTCGCAAAGTAGAAGCTTTCAAAGAAAGCCATCCTGAGGCAGACATCATTCGCCTCGGCATTGGTGACGTCACACGTCCTCTTGTGCTCGCTGTTCTGGAAGCTATGCACGCGACGGTGGACGAAATGGGGGTTGCCGAGACATTCCGTGGCTATGGCCCTGAGCAAGGCTACGATTTCTTGCGCAACGCTATCGCTGAAGGAGATTATGCACCATTAGGGTATCACGATCCAACCAGATGAAATCTTCGTGTCCGACGGTGCTAAATCGGATGTTGGTAACATCCAAGAGATTTTCTCTGAAGATAATATCATTGCTATTACCGACCCTGTTTATCCTGTATACCTAGACTCCAATGTCATGGGCGGTCGCACTGGTAAAAGCTGTAGACGGCATCTATGAAAGAGTCGTATACTTACCAACGAACGCTGAGAACAACTTTTCCCCCGACTTTCCAAAGGAACGAGTAGATATTGTCTATCTTTGTTGCCCTAATAACCCGACAGGTACCGTATTAAGTCGTGCTCGCTTAGCAGAATGGGTACAATGGTGCAAAAGACAATGAGGCGATTTTTGATGTTCGACTCCGCTTACGAAGCTTTCATCACCTCTACAGATACGGTGCGTTCTATTTATGAAATCGAAGGTGCTCGTGAAGTGGCTATCGAATTCCGTTCTTTCTCTAAAACGGCTGGTTTCACTGGTACTCGTTGTGCCTACACAGTGGTACCACACGAAGTCACTGCAAAGAACGCAGAAGGCAAGCGTGTTCCATTAAATCCAATGTGGAATCGTCGCCAGACGACAAAAATTCAACGGCGTACCATACATCATCCAACGTGGTGCTGCCGCTGTATACACACCAGAAGGCCGTGCTCAAATCAAAGAAGATGTGGCGTATTACTTAGAAAATGCCCGCATTATCCGAGAAGGATTAGAAGCTATCGGTTTGACTGTATTTGGTGGTGTTGATGCTCCGTACATTTGGTTACAAGCACCAACAGGTATGACTAGTTGGGATTTATTCGACACATTACTAGAACAAGTCCACATCGTCAGCACTCCCGGATCTGGCTTTGGTCCTGAAGGAGAAGGCTATCTACGTCTCACTGCATTCGGCAGCCGAGAAAACACCATTCGCGCAGTAGAACGCATTAAAACATTACAATTTTAATATTCCTCTTTCCTCTATGGGAATTTTTCGCTATAATGGTACATGCGAAAAAACAGCGGACACAGTGTCCCTGTTGTATTTTATCATATACTGTAATCTAACATTACAGTTCGTATAGCATTTAATATTAATGAAAGTATCAACTTTCACGAAAGGAAGTAACAATGAGCAACATTCGTATTGGTATCGTTGGATACGGCAACCTTGGTCGCGGTGTAGAAGTGACTGTAGCATTACAACCAGATATGGAATTAGTAGGCGTATTCTCTCGCCGTTCTGGTTTACAAACTGTTAGTGGCGTGCCTAGCTACACAATGGAAGAAGTAGAATCTTTCAAAGGTAAAAATCGATGTAATGGTATTATCGCAGCGGTAGCGCTACAGACCTAATCGACCAAACTCCGCTTTGGTCGCGCATTTCAATGTGATCGACAGTTTTGATACACATGCTCGCATCCCTGAGCATTTCGAAAACGTGCGCAAAGTGGCACAAGAAGCTGGCACTGCTGCTTTAATTTCTTGCGGTTGGGACCCTGGCATGTTCTCCTTACAACGTGTGTATGCTGAAAGTATCTTGCCACAAGGCGATTCCTACACATTCTGGGGCCGTGGCGTATCCCAAGGTCATTCCGATGCAATTCGTCGCATTGAAGGTGTAGCAGATGCTCGTCAATACACGTGCCTAAACAAGAAATCATCTCCGCTATCCGCAATGGTGAAACACCTGAAGTGACAGCTACTTCTTCTCACCTTCGTGAATGCTATGTGGTATTGGAAGAAGGCGCTGATGCAGCTCGCATCGAAAACGAAATCAAAACTATGCCTAACTACTTCGTTGGCTATGAAACAACAGTTACATTCATTTCCCAAGAAGAATTAGATGCGAACCACAAAGGTATCCCACATGGTGGACTTGTGATCCGCAGTGGCGAAACAACAACTGGTACAAAACATATTTATGAATTCGGCTTACAATTAGATTCTAACCCTGAGTTCACTGGTGCCGTACTCGTTGCCTTTGCTCGTGGCGTACACCGCTTAGCAGCACATGGCGGCCGTGGTGCTTTCACCGTATTCGACATCGCACCGACTTTTGGTTATCTCCAAAAATCTGATGAAGAATTACGTGCCCATTACCTATAAGATATACGTTAGTAGCGTCTTATTTCATAAGATAGTCAGAACTGTAATAACACATCTAAAATAAAGTAGAGGAAAAGTTGGTCAAAAAGCATCAACTTTCCTCTATTATTACATTTTGTATAAATCTATTGGCAGTTAGTATGCAATTATGGTATACTATGACTGTAAAAAGAGAGCCCACAACGTGTACTAGGCGTTAGGCTCATCTCGAATGATGGAACACGAAATGCCTAACGTGTTAAGGTCCGCTAAACCTTATATCGTTAGGCATTTTACTTACTTATTGCGGTAAGTTAAAAATTGCTACAACTAACATTCCAAACTGTATCAATAAAGATGCGATTTCAAATGGTGTCATAGTATCACCTCCTCCCCGAATAGGAAGAGATGAGCCCAACTCACGTTGTAAGCTCTCTTAATTATAGTATATCATAAATTATACAAATCGTTTATATTATTTTGATAATTAATTACAAGAACCAAAGGAGTTATCCATGAGCACAAATTTAGAAGTAGGCATTGTAGGCCTTCCAAATGTGGGAAAAAGTACATTGTTTAATGCTATTACAAAGGCTGGCGCAGAAGCGGCAAACTACCCGTTCTGTACCATCGAGCCAAATGTAGGCGTGGTAGACGTACCAGACGCTCGTTTAGCTGTGTTGGCTGAGATGTTCGGTTCTAAACGCATCTTACCTGCCGCTATGCGCTTTGTAGACATCGCAGGTCTTGTGGCTGGTGCCTCCAAAGGGGAAGGTTTGGGCAATAAATTCTTGAGCCATATCCGCCAAGTTGATGCTATCGCACAAGTCATCCGTTGTTTCGACGACCCTAATATCACACATGTAGCAGGTTCCGTGGATCCTGTTCGCGACATCGAAATCATCAACACTGAGCTTTGTTTAGCTGACCTTGAAAGTGTAGATAAACGCTTGCAACGCATTGCTAAATTAGCAAAATCCGGCGATAAAGACGCTCGCATTGAAGCACCAATCTTAGAAAAAGTATCTGCTGCATTAGGCGATGCTATCCCTGTTCGTGCCCAAGGTTTAACAGAAGATGAGCTAGAGATTTTAAAAGATTTAACCTTATTGACAGCAAAAAAATCTTTATACGTAGCCAATGTGGGAGAAGACGAAGTATCCGACTACTCTGGCAACGAATTTGTCAAACAAGTAGAAGAATATGCAGCGAAAGAAGGCTCTGGCGTAGTCGTAGTATCTGCTCGTATCGAATCTGAAATCGCTGAATTATCCGACGAAGAAGCAACTGCTTTCCTAGCTGATCTTGGCTTAGAAGAAAGTGGCTTAACGAAATTAATCAAAGCTAGTTACTCTTTATTAGGTTTAATTAACTACTTCACAGCTGGCGAAATGGAAGCTCGTGCCTGGACTATCGTGGAAGGCACAAAAGCTCCTCAAGCTGCGGGGAAAATCCACTCCGATATCGAAAAAAAGGTTTCATTCGTGCAGAAATCGTATCCTTTGACGATCTAGAAGCTTGCGGTAGCCAAAATGCTGCCAAAGAAAAAGGTCTTGTGCGCCTAGAAGGCAAAGACTATATCATGAAAGACGGCGATGTAACACATTTCCGCTTCAACGTATAATACTATAAAGCATATACAAGACACTATCCACAGAAAAAGCTAGGCACACTCCTTTGAGTGCACCTAGCTTTTTTCAATGTCCTTATATCGACAACATGTCCAAGAACTTTTGTCCACATCATGAACGCTTATATTCTATCGGTTCTTTCCCCTTTTCATAATCATACATATGAGAAGGGGTTATTTTTCTACTTCAAAGATACGCAACACTTCTTCTATGTATTCTTTTTGCACACCAATAGAAATCCCACAAGCACTAGATAGCTCTGGTGGAACTGGCATTAACTGATGAGGCACTTTATATTGCCCTAACATTTTATCTGCTTTATCTGCAAAATAGTAAGAACTAAATAGAACGAGTACTTTTTTTCGAACCTCATCTGTAGCTGTATCAGGTTTCTTACTATCTACTGCAAAAACGTTCATGTGCATCTACCTCTTTCAATCTTTCCAGTTCTATCTGCCAATGTTACCACGCATCTAATTACAATGTAACAAAAGGCTCTTGCATCATGCTTTCCGTAATGGCATACAAGTTTGTAATGGTCCCTACTTGTACTTTCTCTTTCACCCCATAAAAGTCTAAGCAAATACCACAACCGCCAATACTCACACCCGCTGTTTCTAAAGTTTTGAAGTTCTCGATGTGCTCAGACCCTTCTACAAGCATATTCACAGCACTGTTGATGCAATATATAGCCTTCGGTTTCACATCCGTTTGTGTCAACACATAGAGGAAGGTTTTCATCAAATTACGGCCTAGATCTTCACTGCCTTCGCCTAAATAGTCTTTTGTGAACAACAGCACTTTGCCACCCATAGCAGGTGTTGGCACTGCAGGCGCTACAGCGCCCAGCAATTCAGGTGGCACTATATCTTGTTAATCGGTGCGCCCATGGTCGCTTTTTCGGCTTTTTTGTTTTTTTCATAGTCGCAATACTACGTTCTAAACTGCCCGTACCATCTGTCATGTAAAATGGCGCTTCTCCGCCAAAGAATCGTTGTATTGGTCACTACTTTCCCTAGAGGAGCGAGCAAACTCGTTTTCAAAAAAATATCTTCCAAATCTAGATCCTCTAGATCATTAGACGTTTGAATGTTCACACCGCTCACCGCAGCAATTTCCTCTTTCACCACAGTGGGCGGAATCAAGACTACAATATAGTTGCCTTCTTGCTCCAACACATGGTTCTCATAGCCACGATATTCCCTAATTTTACGAGATTGTCACGACTCACATCATTGTCTACGATGACTTTCACATACACATTCGCATCCGAATCCATCGCTTTTTGCTTCAATCACTGGTTCTGGGCATGCCTTTCCTCGCATATCTAATGTAATTTCTTTATCTAACATACACTTGTTTCCTTCCTTCCTGAATGACACAGCCAATCTGCGCCGCTTTGCAAACCCTCGCTTTTTGTAACTGTGAAAGTAACTGCTTACCGTCACTTTCAGTACAAGTAAATAATAACCCACCTGATGTTTGTGGATCAAAACAAATATCGCTCCACACCGGGTCTAAGGAGTCATCAAATGCTACTTGATCACATAGAGCCTTCCGATTCCCATAAGTAGTACTGGTACCAACCCCATCTTCGCCGCCTCAAGGACCTCTGTAAATAGGGGGATCTTTGTGTATCAATGTCCATAGATACATGGTCGGCTTTCGCCATTTCACATACATGACCGACCAAACTGAACCCCGTAATATCTGTACAGCTGTGAATGGAAAAACTGTACCGCCACATCTCGCGCTGTGCGATTGCTCCTACTCATGCTCTCAATTGCTTCCTGCACCCCTTTTTAGGGAATACACCGCCTTTGGTCGCTGTATTCATAATGCCTGTACCAATCGCTTTTGAAAGTATCACCACGTCACCCAATCGCGCCTCACCATTTGTCCAAATTTGCTGAGGATCTACAAGCCCTGTGACAGCCATCCCGAAGATAGGCACTTCGTTTTCAATACTATGACCACCAAGAAGGGCCACCCCTGTTTCCAGCAGGACTTCATTAGCCCCTGTCTAGGACTTCACGAAGAGCGCCTTCTTTCACGAGAGATACGGGAAAGCCCACAATATTGAGGGCAGAAATCGGCGTCCCCCATAGCATAGACATCGCTCTGCTTTATTGCAGTCATGATGCGCCCAAACAGACGTGGATCTGCTACAGGCGGAGTGAAGAAGTCCACAGTCTGTACAAAGGCTTGGCTATCATTGATTTGATATACCCCCGCATCTTCCATGCCAGACGCATCGGTGAGCACCGCTGGATGGGTTGGCATCTGTATCTGTTGCAACACATCGGCTAATATATGAGGACCAATCTTGCAAGCACAGCCACCTTTGGCTAGACACTTTGTTAAATCAACCATCCCTATCTTCTCCTACCATAATATCCATAAAAAGACCGCGTCCTGTCTTCGTCATTCTTCTGTAGTTTCTTTTCTAGATACGATCTTTTTCACGCTCTTTTCAAACTTAGGGCGCGGTATCATCACTTGATGTCCACAGCCTTCACAGATTGTCACAAAGTCGACTCCCTGTACGTTTAATCTCCCAATTGTGACTGCCACAAGGATGTGGTTTCTTCATTTGCACCACATCTCCTACTCTGTATTTTATAAATCCCATATAGGACCTCCTATTCATAATGATGATACTAGTATATCACCCTAACTTTATATTTCTCCATACTCCCTTATACCTTCTTAGCAACTATACTCATATCTGTCTTAATTTTGACAACGCCCCTTCCCCCTAGGCTTTCATAATCAGTACTAGGATGCTCCATAGCTCTCACAGGCATTCAAATTTCATTGATGACTACTATCAGTAGCTATGTAAAAAAATAAAGCATTCCTATCTATCTCTATGTTGAAAGCCCTTTATATAGATGGTTTTCTATCTATTATCATTACAATTTTATCTTTTTGAGTTCGATTCTCAATTTCTATTTTAGCTAATCCCCTATTTTTTTAACGGGAATTAAAGCGCCATAAATGCGATGATACAGCGGATTGAGAGAGTTTATCAATTTTAAAAATTTTTAAAAATTTTCTAAAAACACTTGCATTTCTCATTTTCATAGTCTATAATGTAATCAACAATGATTATTCGTTAAGTAACGAAGTCAATAGGGAATCACTCAAGTGAGGGATCCCATTATACAAATAAGTATTTATTTTAATAACTATGTAAAGTACATGGAGGAACAAAAATGCCAGAATTAAAAAGGTACACAAACAGAAAAATCTTCGCAAAGGTTCGTCGGTGAATCTCAAGCTAATCGTAAATATACATACTATGCAAGTGCAAACTCGTAAAAGTCTGGTATGAACAAAATCGCTGATTACTTCGAAGAAACAGCAATCAACGAATCCGCTCATGCTAAAGTATGGTTCAAATTGTTACACGGTGGCGATGTAAACGCTGACGTAGCTATCAACTTAAAAAGATGTCACCGCAGTGAACACTACGAACACACTGTAATGTACCCAGAATTCGCTAAAGTTGCGAAAGAAGAAGGCTTCGCTAAAATCGCTTACTTATTCGAACAAGTTGGTGTTATCGAAGCTCGTCACGAAGAACGTTACCTTGACCTTGTAACTGCTGTTGAAGGCGGTACAGTGTTCAAAACGTGAACAACCAGTTGCTTGGATCTGTGCTAACTGTGGTTACATCCACATCGGCGAAGAAGCTCCAAAACTTTGCCCAGTATGTGCTCATCCACAAGCATTCTTCTCTCAACATGGAGAAACTCTTATCTAATATAGCAACCAAGTGGTTCTAATAGATAAGTCCAATAGACTTGTATCAAGTGATACAAACCATCCTATCAATGAACTAAGTAGTTCTAAAGGCAAGTGCCTGATAGACACAATATACTAAGTAGTAATGACATCTACCCAAGTGGGTCAAATTACATATGCATCATCCCAAGTGGGTTAGATTCAGTATAAGATACTAAAGCGACTGTGAAAACAGTCGCTTTTTTTGCATACCGACCCATCTGTTGTTATGCGCCCATTCTTATATACCCATTATCATACACCCTGTTGTTATACCCTTCCCCCATATAGGCATAAAATGTTTTACTATTCATCATCGTATCTTCATCTTAGTAATTTATACTTTATTTACAGGATGTTCGCTGAACTAAACTTGTTCTGAACCTTATACCCCCAATCATATCCTTATTTGATAGGTTTTTACATTTTTAAACCTATTGATGAGATGTACTAAGATCTATAGTACTCTCTAGTATGTTATACTTAATTATCTTACGAACTAATGTATAAAAGGAGACACTCATGAAACGTGCATTACTATTAACAACGCTAGCGATGACAATCGGTTCTTCCGCATTTGCATCATCCATTAACTACCCAAGCTTTCAAGGGGAACACAAACCCATGTCTTTCAAAATGGCATCTACGGAAGAGATGAAAGCCTATACAAAGGATTTAGAGAATTATCTAGCTGACACTGATGCTGTCATTCAAATGTTGATTACGAAAAAACGTGTGCATATCGATGCGTACAACGTAGGTGTACGCGAATATAACAAGGATGATTTCTTCCACAAAGATCGTGTGGAACCATACTCCTACGATGAAAGTTACTCCCAAACGAAACTCGTCGGTAATCATACATACCATACCTTTGGGGACACTGTGATCATCACATCTAACAACACGATTCCTATGATCGAAGAAAAAACAATCCCCAAAAAGGAGGAAGATGATGATTTCGCACGTATGATGCGTCGCATGGAACGCCATCTAGGCATTGACCGTTGGTAAGGTTTCCTATGATACAAAAAAGCTGCAACCTACACTATCTCAGTAGGTTGCAGCTTTATATCTTTTAGTACTTTCACCATAGATACATGCAGTATCTAATGCAGTGCATATACCTTATCGAATGGTCTTAGGATCATTAAATGCTTCTTGATCAAAGGTTCCTTGTAATCGGTCCACCACGATGGCATTCGTCATAGAACCACTTACGTTTAACATAGTACGTCCCATATCAACGATTGGATCCACCGCTAAAATAGGAGAAATGGAACCGAAGAACGCGCCCATGCCTGTACCGGATAGGGATACAGATGCGACCCATCGTCGCTGTACCAGGTACGCCGGCAATCCCTAAGGACCCCAAGGCAATGACGATGACACTCATCACATACATGGTGAAATCCAATGGCACCCCAGATACACGAGCAATGTACACGATACACAAGGCCGGGGAAAAATCCCTGCACAACCTTGCATTCCCTGCTGTAGTACCAAAACTTGCCACCGTATTTGCTGTAGCGAGGTTAACGCCTAATTTTTCGTCAACGTTTCTACAGTCAATGGCAATACGCCCATGCCGGAACGAGATGTGAAAGCTAAAAATTAACGCCTCTTTCGCTTTGCGGAAGTACATAATAGGGCTTTACACCGAATAGTGTTAACAGAATCGCTTGCACCACTAACATAATAACTACACCAACATAGATAAGGACAATGAACAGTCCCATGTCGGCAATGGCACCAAATCCTTTTTGTGCTAACGTCGTCGCCAACAAAGCAACCACGCCGTACGGCATTAATCCAATGATGAAATCAGCTACCCAGAAAATAACCGTGTAAGCTTCATCAAACAACTTCGTCATCACTTCTAAATCGCTAGCCCCATGTTGTTTTTACTAGACGAGCAATACCACCGATGATAACACCAAATACAACGATGGCAATAACATTTGTGTCCGCCATAGCATGAATTGGATTGGAAGGAATCAACGCACGAAGTGTATCCACTACTGGTTTTACTTCTCGCATTTTAGAGTCCCTTGCGGCCACTAGTGTACCATCACCAAGACCTGCTATAGAGCCCAATGCTAAGCCTACGATAGTCAGTAATGCCGACCATGATCAATGCCACAATTCCTGTGGAAGACACTAAGCGTTTTAAATTCGCATTTTTCATCCATATGCAAGATAACATGTACAATAGAAATAAATACAACGGGAATGACAAGCATGCGAATCAAATCAATAAAGCCGCCCCCTACGAGAGAGAACCACTTCGTGCTTTCCTTGATGAACACCACGTCCATCGGGTTTTTAGGGAAACCGGCGATAAGCTGTACAGCTACCCCCAACACGGCACCTACTACGGTCGCAACCATGACCAATGTTCCAAAATGAATATTTCTCTTTTGTAAAAAATACACGTATCCTAGGGCAATGAGGAATAACGCAAGTATTCCGATTGTCATAGGATCGCTAATCATGAGAAATTGTTTAAAAAATGGCATATCCATACAAATTCTCCACCTTTCTGGACAGTTACAAACGTCCTCTTTACTTCTAAATCCTCGAACTTTACAAGGAATAACATGGATTATTATAGCATTCTCACTATCTATCAGTCAATCTCCTACTTTTATATAGGTTTAATAGCAATTTCCTATATGTATAAAAATATAATATATCGATACATTCTCTAAAGTTAGACAAGACGAATTCTGAATTTTATAGTACAATAGTATGTAAGAGGTTAACAATAAGAGTTCTATTGTACGACGATGTACGCCCATGAATAGAAATGAACTAACATGACATCTGACTACTTTTGTTTAGGAGGATACCATGGATACATCTTACTATTATAATTTTATCATCTTAGTACAAACGGGGGAATATGACGCAAGCAAGAGAGATACTGCATATTACACAACCAAATTTTAAGTAAGCAACTCAAGTACTTAGAAGCAGAATTTGGTACCCCTTATTAGTCATCAAACGCGGTCAACGTGGAGCTAGCTTTCACCTGACCGAAGCAGTGTCGCATTTTCTATGAAAAAGCCCAACAATTATGCTCCATAGAAGAGTCTACCTATGCCGATGTAAAGCGGCTCAGCTCAGAAGTAGAAGGAACCCTACGCATCGCCTCATCCGCATCGAGGTCCACCGCCTTAATCCAACAGTATTTGCATTTCTTTTCTCGCCAATATCCGGTGGTGCGGTATGAAATCTATGAAGGATTAATGACGGATGTGATGGAATCACTGTTAAATGGCAGTGCTGAAATCGGCTTTGTGCAATGAGCAAATGGTAGATTCCAATAAATTTGACATCCTCTATACGCAAACAGAGGACTTATATGCCCTCTTCCGAAAGGATTTATTCTGGACAGACCGTGATTTAGAAAGCATTTCTTGGAAAGATATCTCAAAATGTCCTCTAAGCTTATCTGGCGGCTCTGTGCGTATGTTGATGCAAGCCCATCACAATGACTTTTCCGCCTTAAATGTTATCTCTGTGACCACAACCAAAAGTTCTGCCATAGAGTGGGCTCAATCTGGACGGACCATCGCCATCATCCCTATGGATGATCAAGAAACCGTATCCCATCCGGATATGACACGCATTCGCTTATCGGAATTGACCAATACATTCTACAAAGCTTTCATTACTCATCAAAGGACAACCATTGTCCATGGTGGCGCAACAGTTTTTAGAATTCTATAAAGCTCACGCTGGCGAATAAATCATCTGTAATTACATAGCCTAAAATAAATACCTTGAGGGATGGTTATTGCTGTTCCCCCAAGGTATATTTTATACCTAGAAAAGGAGCCCATGGCTCCTTTTTCTATGTTCTATGCTGTTGTATCTTTCTCTATCTTTTATTTAGCGCCGTTTACGAAGTCTTCAAAAATAACTTTGTTTAACTCTGTATGGCGCATCATTTCTGGATGGAATTGGTATGTGCGCAAGTATGGATAGTCTGTGCCTTCCATGGCCTCTACCACAGTATCTTTGGCACGAGCTACTACACGCAAGCCTTCTCCTACTTCTTTCACAATTTGGTGATGGTGCGAGTTAACCATTACTTCTTCTACGCCAACCATAGCAAATAATTTGGAGTCCTTTTCAATCACCATGGAATGAGTTGGTAATCCCGCTGTTTTGATTTTGGGAATGTTTGATTGTCGCAAAGGCAGGCAAGTCTTGATACAAAGATCCTTTATGAGCAACATTGATAATTTGATGTCCACGACAGATCCCCATAATAGGAATATTGCGTTCTTTCGCAAAGGCTAATAGACGCATATCAAAGATATCTCGTTCTGGCCAAATTGCACCTAATCCACGTTCTGGTTCTTCACCATAGAATTGAGGCGCAATATCATGACCACCAGATAACAGTAAGCCATCAATACGTTCCACTAAAGCTTTCAACACAGCCTCATCCTCTTGGAATGGGATAATCACAGGAATGCCACCGCTTCTAATACAGACTGTACATAATCATCATTTACATAGGATCGTTTGTATCCGTGAAATGGACCGCCTTGATCAATCATGTGAGAACCTGAGATACCGATTAATGGTTGTTTCATAAGTAACACCTCTCCTTACTAACATAGAGTATACATATAGTTCTATGATATAGGGATAACGACTAATATGACAAATATAAATATTTCATAAAATACCTTACTGCTACCTCCGCAGTAAGTGATTTCTATAATGCTACACTCATCTGTATTCCTAGCACTCGATATGGCACTGTAAAACCGTTTGGCACTTGTAACGGTGTGGATAAGAATATATTATAGTTAGCACTTCCATAGTGTCCTTTCATACCAATCGCTCCACCCCATAACGCTGTACCCAATATATCTTCCGTAGATTTTCCGTACACTTTACCATAATCTAAACCTACATACACTGTATGATTCTGATTTAATGATACATCTAAGGTGTTCCGTACATAGAACCCTCGTTCTGCGGCTAGATTTCTATCACCGGTAAAACCACGCACCGTATACCATCCACCAATGGTAAAGAACTCACTACTGTAAAGATTACTATTCGTATACTGTCCTTTTACTTCCATTGTATAGGTTGCTTTCCGCTTCCAAAGAGTCAATGTACGCTGATAGTTCACTTTCCCCGTATATATATGATATTGTGTGGTGGCTTCTCCTAAATGATCAGTAGGACCAGGACTGGCCCCCCAAGGAACGCCCTTTTCATATTGAATTAACCACTCTAAACTTCCATTCTTGCTATATCGTTTTTGATGTATTCCTATAGACCAAGATGTGGTATTTCTCCGTTGCACATCAATTTCACTACCATTGATAAAAGAATGCCTTGTCTTATGCGTAAGGCCTTGCACTAATTCTGTAATCTGTTGGCTATTCCTGTGCAATACGTGTTTCCATCGTAATTCATCGCTAGTAAAGTTACCGCTAGAAATAAACGGTTTAATGGCATAAGCAACCCGTTGTTGATAGTCTGAATTAGAATGGCTAAGGGTAATGCTATCATTTCCAATAGGTATTTGGTATGATACATAACTGGATTTGCTTATATTGATACTATCTGAGTGTCTAGATCTAGTTAAGCTATAGTACAAGGTATCACTACGGTCTAATGGTCTACCTACTGTGATGGACACATTACCTTGAAATCGCCCTGTCCCTTCATTACCGAAATTATCGAATCCTGTGGTGACCTCTACTTTAGACTTATTTTCTATCTGAAATACCACCATAGATGTACCTAACTTACTTCCCGGTTGTAACTGTACCGTAGCCTTCTGATGGGGCACTGTATTTAAATTATCTACAGTTTGTTCTATCTTCCGTATATTTAAGATATGCCCCTTATGAAAGGCTATTGCATTTGTATAATTACCTGCCACTCCCTTAAATTGTATCTCTTCCACGGTTCCCACCAGCAAGGATAACCGAAGTGTGCCACTCCCTATGTTTTGAGGCTCCATATAGACCTTAGAGGTAACGTAACCTCTATCTAGTAAAGCTGTATTCAGTTCCTGCAACAAGGTATTAATTGTTTCTACCCCATACAATTGATGTTCTTTCTTAGCCACCATAGTTTGTAGAAAACTTAACTCCGGTGGAACCTGTGAAAGTTCAATATGATGAATTAAAAATTCTGGTTCGCCATTTGATAGTTGATTCATCTTTTGAGGTACAATTCCCTCTGTAAGAACTGTGAAAGCTGGGGGTGTCTTTTGCTCCACATGAGATATAGAACGCTCCATTTGATCTAGCAGTTTACCTTGCTCGTCTATAGTATTAGCATGAACACTATGAGAAAGCGCCCCTATACACAAACAAGCAAGGACTGTAACTATTTTATATGCTGTCAATCCTAGACTCCTTTACCACAATCTGTTATATCTCTCGGAACGATTTTTCTAATGACTTCTCTCGTGCCTGAGTTTCTAATTTTTTTCATAATTTCATACTTACGTTCATCCAAATCTTTTTCTTCAATAATAGAAATTCTAGGATAGCTTAATCTTTTATCCATACTTATATCATTTAGGCATTGGATTAACTTTTCTTTTTCCTCATCTGTCATATTTTTATTTAATACCACGGTAGTATCACCATTAAATACGAATTGACTTATAAATCCAATTGAGCCGTACGTATATTGAAAAACTTCTAGTAAAGTACTGTGCCTTCACATAAGGTTCTATCACTCTCGAATAGTTTTTTTAGATTCCATGACAGCTACATATTTTCCAGTTACTATATTCTTTTTCAATATTCAAGGATGGAGGGTCATATGGTGTATACATTATCTGAGTCACTAATGACATAATGCCTATATAGGCAAGTATTAAAATAATCTCTACACCATATTTTTTTAATATATCCAATCATCTCTATACCTCCCTTTTTATGGATACACCACTGTATTGATCTGTATACTATACTTATAAGGATGGACTTCTCCACTCTTTTGTAATCCATAACCGATATTATTTAACTCAGCAAGAGCTCCATGTTTTATAATAGAAAAAAATATAGTCAGAATCAAACGATTTATTTTCATCATAATAGTCCTGATGTTCAAAAATTATATGCATCTTTTTGCTAACCCCACAACACCGATTCCTCCATCAGGATTCTTAAAGATACGTACAGCTAATTTAACTTTTCCGAAGGCCAATTTAGCATTGTCCGTTAAAGCTAGTCCATTACTAATAACTATTCCTGTATTAACATCTAACCTCGCTCCTTCTTTCAATATATACTTGTGAAAAGCAGAGTTATTTATCAATAGTTCTGCTTCTTCAGATTCTTTTTTCGGAAAAATATTTCTTATTCCCATCATTAAGTGCTAAGTTAAACATTTTTGCGACTATCTTATATTCACCATCAATATTTTCTAATTCTCCTGAAGCAACTATTGCTGGTATATTTTTTAGTCTAATCAAATTTTTTTCGTATAGGATCTAAATCATTATATCTTGATAAGGCTAACTCAGCTTCTACTTCTTCATCTATATGTTCAATAGCATTTTCCAATTCAGTATATGCATATTGAGTTCTATTTACACTATTCCACTTAATCCCATAATGACTGATGCTCCCACCTAGCTCTCCCGTTCCTCCAAAGCAAGCTTTATCTGTTGCATATCCCAAGGCATACGCTAGCCATTGTGCCCGTGCCGGATCGTGATGAGATGCCTCTAATATAGCTGGTGCTAGGAGTTCAGATAGTCCACCGCTGCAGTGCCTACACGTATATTACCATTCACCATATTAGCACTTATATTGCCTACTATGGCAGTGTAATGCTACCTTTTCTGATGAGCCTTCCTTCCAACCTGCTATATCAGAGATATGATGAATCGCTTCATTGGCATATTTGTTGAATAATTTAGTTAGTTCTTGTCGTTCTTGTATGTCTTGTTTGTTGAAAATAGTATCTAATGCTTGAAGGCTATGATTAATATCTCTATTAATTTGACTCCTATCCACCTTAGAATTCTCTACATCAATCGTTCCAGGTGCAATAGCAGATTTAGTCACACTGTATGCTTCTTTTCTTTCACCTGGCAACATATTTGGTAATAGACCGACTTGATTATGCAAGCTATTAACATACTTGAGGTGGCTTGTATAGTCCTTATCTTGATTCAACTGTTGTAAGCGTTGTATCTTGGCTGGAACGCTAAGATTTTTATCTGTGAGTATAGTATTCTTTCTATCTCTAATATGCTCCAAAGACTTCCTGTATTGTACGTCAGATAGATACGACACCCCTTTAGACCCATAGGTATACTTCGCCCTATTTTCCATATCCTTCATAACTAACTGTTTTGTTTTCAGTGTGTTCGTATCTGTTTTACTAGATAACAGAGCTCCTTCTAATGTGGTCGTATTGCCTACGAATATGTTGAATCCTGTATGTCCTGCATACATTCCAGATGGGTGGATTACTGAGGTGTATTTTGCTATCTATATCAGTTCGTTGCAAGGACCCTTGTATTGAGTTGAATGCACCTTTTTAGATAGGCTAAGTCCCATGCCACTAGATGTAGTATGGTCTGTATAGTCATGTGTGTCTTGTACAGAGTGAATCTCTAAATTTCCGCCAACATTTGCCCTGGATAAACTCTCCTTTGAGAACACCGTCTTTGATGTGTAAATCCTGTTTTGTGTTCACTCCAAGGGTGTTCGTTGCCGTTATGTTTGAAGGATCATGGACTATATCTGTACCTGCTATATTACCTTTACTACCACTGGCATTAACGGATATATCGGAGAATCGATGTTGTAAAAAGATCGTAGGAAACACCTAGGGATGCTTGTTTCTGTTTCATACTCTGGGTCATCTTAGAAGTTGTTTCTTTTGCCCTTCACATAGATACTGTTCGCAGAATCTAAGGTAATATCCTTACCTTGTACATCACTTCCTTCTATGCGAAGATCATCCTTCTTAGTGGTAACACGAATATCTCCATCAGACACAACTGTCGATCCTTTTTGCTATCTTACTATCTATGTTTGTAGAAGCTTCAGCGCTTTCTGTCCCTAGGGATAGATTGAGATGTAAGCTCTTGGCTTGGTCTTTTAAATTAGACTTCTCAAAGGATGCCTTAGTATCATCATAGGTTTTTGTAAGCTAATAGAGCTTGCAATCGTTCGTCTTTTACAGTATTTAAATTTCTTTTCTTTTTCAATACTAACTAATATATTTTACACTGTATTTTTATCATCTGCTAAAGATATAAAAATAGACTATTTAAGGGATAGCTAGTTCATTTATATTTTTCCTTAATTTTTATGGAAATAATTGGAAACTATCTTCAAATGTAGGTTCAACCCTCCAATCTATATTTCGTGACTCTAAGTATTCAAAAATAATCAACATTACGCCATATACTAGATTCTAGGAAAAATGAATTATCAATAGTTGCAAATGTATGCTGTAAAAGCAAACTCTTTTATCTCTTCATATTTTTTTCTCAAACAATAAACCTTTTACAATTATGCCTTCAAATTCCATGCATTAATAATTAAATATATATAAAAAAATGTACGCAATTTTCTTTTATTTGGATTATACGAAAGTATCTTTTTATATAGTTCTATTGCCAAAAATATGGTTGATCTATAAGATTCTCTGACTGAATTACCCTTTCTAATAGACCATATAATTGACTATCAAACTCGATATCAGTAATTAGATTATATAAAAATATAATAGATTCTAGATATTTTTATAACAAAAACTTTTCCAAAAACTCAGTTTTTGTTAAAGTGTGTATCGTTCTCTTATCCCAATATTGGTAAAAAGACAATCAAAAATATTTTTCCCGTCTAGAATACTTGTAAACAGGTATAGCAATATTTTTATATTTTTATACATATAGTTACCTCTACTTAATAAATTCAATAGGATAAAAAAATTAGAAATTACGTAATTATTTTCCTTTTTCTATATACTGAAACTTCAACTTTCACATGCTGAAATTTACCATATTTATCTAAAAAGAAGCATATCTGTATGAAAATACTTCTTTGAATTAACAGATAGGGTCTCATCCGCTATAACATTTAGTGCAAGTCCTATAACAGCTATTAAAAATATCATCTCTATTATTACCTTGAAAAGAAGGTAATCCTTTATGTTTTTGACTCGAATGCAATCTATTAAGCGCATGACCAGTATTTATATCTAAGATATCACCGTCTCCTAAATTAAGTTTCATCCTCTCACTAGGAGTTCCTTTTTTTCCACAATTAAGGCTTCTTTTTATCGCATGTTCAATCCAGCTCTTTTTCGTTACAATTACTGGTTTTTAATTCATGGTAATAATCCTTAAATGCATTCCACTTAACCCCATAATGACTGACAATTCCACCTAGCTCTCCAGTTCCTCCAGCAAGTTTATCTGTAGCATATCCCAAGGCATACGCTAGCCATTGTGCTTTTGTCGGATCACCATTAGATGCCTCTAATATAGTGGTGCTAGAAGTTCAGATAGTCCACCGCTGTAGTACCTACATTGGTATTTCCATTCACCATATTAGCACTTATATTGCCTACTATGGCATGTAATGCTACCTTTTCTGATGAGCCTTCCTTCCAACCTCGCTATATCAGAGATATGATGAATCGCTTCATTGGCATATTTGTTAAATAATTTAGTTAGTTCTTGTCGTTCTTGTATGTCTTGCTTGTTGAAAATAGTATCTAATGCTTGAAGGCTATGATTAATATCTCTATTAATTTGACTTACATCCACCTTAGAATTCTCTACATCAATCTTTCCAGGTGCAATGGCAGATTTAGTCACACTGTATGCTTCTTTTCTTTCACCAGGTAACATATTAGGTAATAAGCCTATTTGATTATGTAAGCTATTAACATACTTGAGGTGGCTTGTATACTCCTTATCTTGATTCAACTGTTGTAAGCGTTGTATCTTAGCTGGAACGCTAAGAGTTGAATCTGTGAGTATAGCATTCTTTTTATCCCTAATATGTTGCAAAGATTTCCTGTATTGTACGTCAGATAGATACGACACCCCTTTAGACCCATAGGTATACTTCGCCCTATTCTCCATATCCTTCATAACTAACTGTTTTGTTTTTAGTGTATTTGTATCTGTTTTACTAGATAACAGAGCTCCTTCTAATGTGGTCGTATTGTCTACGGATATATTGAATCCTGTATGTCCTGCATACATTCCAGATGGGTGGATTACCGATGTATATTTACTGTCTATATCAGTCCGTTGCAAGGAACCTTGTATTGAGTTGAATGCTCCCTTTTTAGATAGGCTAAGTCCCATGCCACCAGATGTAGTATGGTCTGTATAGTCATGTGTGTCTTGTACAGAGTGAATCTCTAGATTTCTACCCACATTTGCCTGAATAGCCTCACCTTTAAGCACACCATCTTTGATGTGTACATCCTGTTTTGTGGTCAGTGCAAGGGTATTCGTTGCAGTTATCTTAGTAGGATCATGGACTATGTCTGTCCCTGCTATACTGCCTTTACTGCCACTGGCATTAACGGATATGTCGGAGAATCGATGTTGTAAGAGATCGTAGGAAACACCTAGGGACGCTTGTTTCTGTTTCATACTCTGGGTCATCTTAGAAGTTGTTTCTTTGCCCTTCACATAGATACTGTTCGCAGAATTTAAGGTAATATCCTTACCTTGTACATCACTTCCTTCTATGCGAAGATCATCCTTCTTAGTGGTAACACGAATATCTCCATCAGACACAACTGTCGATCCTTTTGCTATCTTTGTATCTACGTTTGTAGAAGCTTCAGCTGCTTTCTGTCCCTAAGGATAGATTGAGATGTAAGCTCTTGGCTTGGTCTTTTAATTTAGACTTGGCAAGAGATGTCTTAGCATCGTCATAGGTTTTGTAGGCTAATAGAGCTTGTAATCGTTCGTCTTTTACAGCGCTTGCTCGTGTGAGTGTACCTACTGCATTGCTCGTGGTATCTACTAAGCGGTTCGACAAAGAGAGCGTAAGCCCCGTTTTAGTAAATCTATGTGTTTCTTCGGTATGGGATGTGGTATAGCCATTACGGATTGTCACACCAGAGCCTTGGAGCTGTATATTCCCTTTAGATGTTACATCACTAGCTTCTACTTGTGCTGTGCCTGTAGCACCTAAGGCGACAGAACCAAAAGCGACTACCAATCACACTACCTTTGGCTACACTGCTCTTAGCATCGTAAGTATCTGTTTGTTTTTGTGTACCAATGGTAAAGCTAAGACCGCCATTACCAAAGATACCAGATTTCCGTACTTCCTCACGATGGGTAGCTGTAGATTCTTCCTGTGCTGATGTAATGGTCAAATTGCCTTCACTCTTAACCGTGACATCTGTATCACCCTACTATATGACTAGCTCGGACTTCTACGTCCCGCTTACCCTCTACCTTAACAGTACCACTGGAAATCGTAGAACCTACTACCGTATCTGTACGTTTATGGTCATAAGTATCCCTTGTGGTAGATGACAAGAATCCTCTATCTTTTTGATGGATTTCAGATACTATTTCATGACGCTCAGTACCATGTGCAATGGATACTCGACCTGCTTGTACATCTACAAGGCCCGTTTTACTATGTATAGTACTTGCTTTCATGGATACATTGTTATCCATACGCACCTTAACGCCGGACTCACCTTCAATGGTAGATTCTAGATTCTGTTCTTCTATACCCATCTTACGGTTGAAATAGTCACTACCTCTGGATCCCACAGCGACATCTGACAAAGTTCTATCTGTTACATTCGTAAGGGTTAGAGAGTTCCCGCTAAGGTCCACAGTGTGTCCCATCATACGGGAGCCTTGTAATGTGATCTGTCCCCCTCGGACTTGTACAGTATGACCTTGTACGTTACTTCCTAGGTACTTAGTGGACTCTAAGGTCACTCCACTACCTATATGGCGATTTTGTAAAGCAAGGGCAGAGACTTGTATATCTTTTCCTGCTAGACTGACCGTACTATGTCCCTGTATAGTAGCGCCTACAGAACGTATAGTATCCCCTTGGATATGTATACCGCCGTCACTAGTGATGCTAGCATTTCCATGCGTTGTATCTTGTTGATGTCCCAATGAACTGTTAGTTGTTACTTGTGTTTCGTTACGGATGTCCTTTCCTTCTATGTGAACACCGACTTTACCATGTATACGACCCGACGTATTTTCTAACATATCCGTGCGTATAGAAACTAGATTGCCATTCATAGACCCACTGAGGTTTCGGACATGATTTCCTGTAATAGACAGAGAGCCTTTTGCTTGTATACTACCCGTATTATCTACTTTTTGGCTTGTTACATGGACCTCTTTGCCTAAGACGATACTACCATCTTTACGCAAATCTCCCGGTTGTAACGTGCTGTTAGGTATCCCTGCAAACAAGGACGGATCATGGGCTGTATACTTAGTAAGGCTATGACCACCTTGACGGAGTTCTTCTTTCGCTATTTCTTGGTCTTCATATCCATTGCGTAATCGATTATACACTCCTTCTGGGTCTGCTTGTAATCTAGTGACCATATAATCACTAGATAAAAATTGCTTTTATCTGTATATAAGGGATTTTCTTCTACTCTAGGTACCGCAAGTGGATGATTCGTTATATAGAGTTGTTTTGATGGCTCTAACACTGGGGTCACTAGTTTAGAAACGTCTGTAGGGGTAACGGCGGTTTCGACATCGTTTATCTCGTATGGCATAGGCTGTTCCATCTGCCTCAAGGGTTGTATTAGTAAATGTATGAGAGTGGATACTAGTAGTTCCATGACTGCCTAACACGGCAATTCGTTCACTAGATGGGCTACTTTCAGCATCAAAGATTGTATGATGTTCATAGGGAATATCTGTATGTCCATAGACCCATCTCCATCCCATGTTGATACCGAGAAACCGTTTAGTCTTTTTATATTTCCAATAGTGTCTATCTCGACCTTCATCGTCATAATGAATCGTCCCTTGATATCCTGTGTTGGTAATGGAGTCTGCCGTAACTTGTAAGCCTTCCTTTGCCATAATCTGGCTATATGTATTTTGCACATCTTGCCCCTGTAATGTGTATTGTGCCATCGCTCAGTATTCTAGATGTTGCCGTTTCCTCTTCTATGGTTCCTGTATGAATAACTCTATGATATCGCCTATCTGCCTCATAATAGTTAGGCTGCTCTAGATGCGGTATTCCCTCGTACTTATCTTCTTCTGATATAGTCCATCCGGTCTTAAACACATCCTTATGGTTCCTCACAGTAGGGGCTGTGATAGTGAGATCCCCTTTGACAATGATGTCTGAGGACCTATTTTCAAAGCTCTCTCTTCCTAGTACATAGGCATTGCCTTTTACATAGATATCTGAACCAAAGTAAGACCCACTGTGATTGATGTTCCGAATGTGGCGACCTTGAACACGCAAATTACCTAGTGTATGCCATAATCCGTTAGTATTCGTCACATCTGCTTTCATATCTATCTCTGCATTCTTTTTGGCAAAGAGAATACCCTTAGTATTGGCAAACGTATCTCCTTGTATCTGCAGGGTATCCTCTGCAATGATTGCCCCTGTATTTGTATTTTTCTAAGGCCTTCACTCCCTAAGCGTATCGTACCATGGCTAACTACATGAGATGCATCGTTGTGTAACGCATCTCCCGTGATATGCACACTATTACCAGACTTTCTAACACAGAAGAATTGTTATTGCGAATATGATTCGCTGAAATATGGACAGTCTGATTCGCCTTCATAATGCCCTTATCTTGTACAAGCTCGTTTCCAGTCAATTGGAGCGTGTCTTTACTTTCTACAAAACCTGCATTGTACATTGTTTTGGCAGATATATGCATAGTATGTGCCGCTATGTTCCCTGTATTCTCTAAGATATCTGTGTTAATACGAAGGTGATGACCCCATAGTTCACTGCGACGGTTACGTAGATGGTCGCTGATAAAAGTACTATCTATTTGCTCTCCACCATAGCCTTTGCCTACGATGTCTATGTAATCTTTCCCTTGCAGGGTCATGTGAGTTCCATTGATTACACCCAATCCATTGACGGTCATACCATTCGGGTTTACGATGACTACATCCGCTGGATTCCCTGCTACTTCTATATATCCCTTCAACGTAGATGGGTTCGTAGAGGTAACTTCATTAATGATTGTCTTAGCACCATTCCCAGCTAAGAACATATTTTTATCAATATAACCAGCTAACTGAGCTTTTGTATATTTCGTAGAATTATTGAGAATAAGACCTCGTTCTTTTACATTAAACTGTGTATATGCATTGTGAGAAATACCGTTTCCATCCACACCAAAGAATGTGTAGGATATCCATCCCATTTCGCGTCGTATCTAGGATAGGTTGACGATTCTTGGGACTATTCGTATCTACAACAATAGGTAACTCTTCTTGTGTATCCTCTACGACAACCTTGCTAGGTATGTGAGGGATAGGTTGTATACTTGGTGTATGTAAAGGGTTCTCTAGTGTCGGTTTTGATGTATCTACAGGTATTTCAGGTTTTTGGTGTTTCCGATTCTATATGCAGTTTATCTTTCGATACTACTTGTATATGGTTTCGATCTACTTCTACCTGTTTCCCACGTACCGTGATATCCCCAGACTGAGAGCGTATGCCTCCTTGATACACAATAGAGTCTGTGCCTTGGATCGTTATATTCTCTGCGCCGGAAATCACTCCCTGTCCACGAAGATTGGTGACATTTGCCTCAATCTGTTTTCCTTGTAGATTCCCATCGTTGGTAAGAGTAGCACTTTGTATTCTAACTGTTTCATCACCCACAAGAGTGCCACGATTATGAAAGTCTTGGCTACGAATCTCTACTTCTTTGGCACTGTGAATACTTGTAGGCTCTTGCTCTGAACCACCTTGTTCGATGGTAAGATTTCCCGCTGTATCAATATGTAGAGTACCCGCTATGGCATCCACGGAGCCACTGATATTCACACCTACTCCAGCTTCTGTACCGATTAAAGAAATGGTATTTCCATACATACCACCAAGAGCACCTACATCTAAGGCAACCCCTGTGGGTGTGCTTTCACCAGATTCCATTGCTGTTACAGTTCCATCTGCATAGTTCACTGTATTACGTCCTGTGACAGCACGAATCGCATCTTGTGCCACCACATCTGCATTGATACGTATAGTCCTTGCTAGTAAATCTACCTTTGAAATAGGGGTGTATGCATTAGATCCACTTTGTTCTGTAGGGTGAATTGATGGCTCCTATGACATCAATATTTCCCTTCTCAATGGCAACATTTTCTAACCGACCATCTACCATGTGTGGAACGCCTGTGGTAAACGTAGCTTTTGGAGTATTGATAAAATGAACGCCTTTGATAGAAATCCCGTTGGGATTGGCAATAACCACATCTGCCGGATTCCCTGCTACTTCAAAAGCGCCTGCTAGCTGTGAGGAAGAGGTCCCAACTACTTCATTGACAATAAGATTGGCAGACTCTCGTAAATTAGAGTTGGCACTAATGGGTCCAATCTGAGTGCTAACCGTAGGTGTAGTAGCGTTGTTAAAGATAGCCCCCTGTATCTGTAGAAAAGGACTCATACCGATTATGGGATACACCATGGATAGGATTGGCAATCTGTATAACTGGAACAAACTGACTATTATCCACCATTACCTCTTGACTTACAATGCCCTGCGCCGCATAGGTTCCCAACTGCAAAGACAATGTAATCCATAACGTTAAGAGTTCTTTTCTTTCTTTTTTCATATCAATACCTCTATTACTTAATGACCATATCTCTAAAACCCGATATGTTCCATGTTTTAATCATACCATATATAGGCAACAATAAAAAAGACTAAGCTCGAAAGCCTAGTCTTTTTCATATTCTTGTCTATAAAGTTTATAGCAATGGTTTACGTACTACGTCGATGATGGAACCATCACGATATTCGATGATTGCTACTACATCTTTAGGGTCTTGGGATACTTCAATACCTTCTGGTTTACCAACCATGTCGTACGCCATTTGTTGTAACTCTTCGATTGTGTAAATTGGCGTTAGAATCTTTGAAACGTTCAATTAAATCTTGGCGATTTGGATTGATAGCGATACCACGTTCTGTTACCAATACATCGATACTTTCACCTGGAGTGATCACGGTTTCTACGCGTTCACGAATCATTGGCAATCGGCCACGAATCAATGGGCAAGTGATAACTGTTACTTTTGCTCCAGCTGCTGTATCGGAGTGACCGCCGGATGCACCCATCAAGATACCATTGAGTCAGTCATACAGTTTACGTTGAAATCTGTATCGATTTCTGTAGCGCCCAAGAATACTACGTCTCAAGTAGTTTGTCATGCAGTCTGTGGTAGGGTCTGCATACATGGATGCACTCATTTCGATATGATTTGGATTTGTATCCAAAGATGCCGCTGCTGTTGTATCAAATGTTTGTGTATCATAGATGGCTTTGATGTGACCTTTTTCAAGCATGCTTACTAATACACCTGTGGCACCGCCAACACCGAATCCACCAACAACGCCTTTTTTCTCTAATTTTTCACCGATGAATTTAGCTACTGCTAATGGAGCTCCGCCAGCGCCCAATTGGAAGGAGAAACCTTCTTGGATAATACCAGCTTGATCAAGGAATTCTGCGCCATTTCAGCGATTTTTGATTTGTACAGGGTTTTTTAGTGATTCCCACAGCACCAGATGCGATACCTTCTGGATCACCGATAGCCTCTACTTCTACGATGTAATCTACATCTGTTTGAGGGATGGAGATTGGGTATACATTGTCGATTAAGTTATCTGTTAACAATACAGTTTGATCTGCATAGTGAGAGTCAACCATAGCATAACCCAAGGCACCACAAGCAGATTTGCCTTTACGGCCTGTGGCATTACCACGACGGTCACAAGCAGGTACACCCATGAAAGCTACGTCAATGTGAGCTTCCCCTGTGCAAACGGCGCGAGCACGTCCACCATGGGAACGAATCACTACTGGGCGTTTTAATACGCCTGGGTTCAAGCTTAAGAATTTACCCAACGCATCACGAAGACCAGATGTTTCGATCGCTGTTACTGTGCCATCTTTAATCATATCAATTAAGAACTCATGACAAGGTGCTAAGGAAGAGTTAAGGATTGTAATATCTTTGATTCCTTTGGCTTGTACACGGTCCATTACAAGTTTCATTACATAGTCACCATTACGTAAATGATGGTGGAAGGAAATGGACATGCCATCTTTGAGACCTACTTTTTCGATAACTTCATCGATGGAGCCTACTAATTTATCTTCCCCGGAGTGTGAAGTTTCACTGGTTTACCTGCACGAACTGCAGTGTCTGTCATTGCAAATTGTCCTTCATAGAGACGACGACCTTGAAGGCATTCTAATTCCATAGGAATGTCACGACCAATTTTATTTAACATCGATTTCTGCTCCTTCCTCAAGCTCTACTTTGATACCTGCTGCACGGGCTTTATCTACCACACGTTGTGCACGTACCACGATAGGACCGTCGATCATTTTACCATCTACAGCGATAACGCCTTTTATTGTTGCGAAGTGCTTCTGCATAGGAGTTCAATACTTTTACAGAATGAGCAATTTCTTTTTCATCTGGCGTGAACACTTCATGGATAATTTTGATTTGGCTTGGGTGAATGCAAGATTTTCCATCGTAACCTAAGGCTTTGATAAATTCTACTTCTTCACGGAAACCTTGTGGGTCTTTCACGTCGGAGAATACTGTGTCAAGTACACGGATACCGCTTCACGTGCTCGCATGAAGGATGGTTTGACGAGCAAATAATAATTCATGAGCTGGTTTATGTTTGCCTGTACGAAGGTCTGCACGATAGTCTTCTGCACCAAGAGCGATAGCTACTACGCGAGGTCCTTTTTGCGATTTCACGCACATTGTATAGACCTTTTACAGATTCGATAGCTACGATAATGTTGATCGTACCTTCTTCCCAACCGTTTGCTTTTTCCACTTCTTCAATTTTTAGCTACGATTTCTACTTCAGATACATCTTCAGTTTTTGGAAGACGGATTAAGTCAGGTTTTGCTGGTACAATTACATCAAGGTCAGCATAACCATATGGAGTTTGTGTTGGATGGTTGATACGAACCACGGTTTCACCTTTGAATTTCAAAGTTTTCAAAAGCTTCTGCTGTCAATAGACGCGCTGTATCTTTTTCTGTGACAGCTACGGAGTCTTCAATATCAAACATGATGGAGTCTGCACCGTGGATATCAGCACTATTAATCATTTTAGGTGTGTTACCAGGTACGAACATCATGGAACGAGATAAACGTTTTTTTGCTAATTCAGTTAATTGGCTCATTATGCTTCGCTCCCTCTTTCTAATGCACCCAATACACGGGCTTTAATCGTATAATCCCAAGCTACTTTGTCGATAGCTGTTACTTTCACGCCATCGAACCCCCGCTTCTTTTACAGTGGCTTCGATGAAAGCATCGAATATGCTTACCGTAGGCACGCTCAACTTTTGATTTCAATTCTACTTCGATACCAGATGCAATTGGTTCTACTGTCACCATCACATCATTTTTTTCATCAAAGCCAGCCATAGCTGCTTTCACTAGTTGTTTCATAGTCAATCCTTTCTCTCATAGGAATATGTATGAAAAGTCAGAGACCGGCGATATAGAATCACTGGATTCTGACTTCATTAACCAAAGATACTGTCTATCTACCTGATAGAGCCGGGCTTATTAGATTAAGCCTACGATGGACCACCAAATTGGACCAAAGCCAAGTGTTACCACTAGACCGATGACTGCAATCGCAGCACCTGTTACCCACCATTGGCGAACTTCGTTGTACCCTTCACCGAAGATGATTGGGCCAGGGCCACCACCAAAGTGAGTAACCGCACCACCAAAGGCATTTGTCATGAAGATCACAAGACCCTAATGTCCAAGGGTCGATACCGCTACTTTTACCTACTGTAAAGAATACTGGCACCATCGTCGCAATGTAGGCACTGCCGGACGCGAATAAGTAACGAACCGCTACGGACAATACAGCAATCACAACAAGAGCCAACATTTCATGATGTCCAAAGTTCATTTGTGCTTCTAACACTTTTGCTAACCAGATAAAGAAATCTGCTTTTTGTTAACGCACCGGATAAAACCAAGGATACCACCAAACCAGATCAATGTGTTCCAGCCACCTTTGTTTTGAAGAGCGTCTTCCCATTTGATGGCGCCGAACATATAGCAAGATACCATCGCTACTAATGCTACTGCTGTCGCATCTAATTTGAATTTAATACCTACCATTGCTAGGGATAGATGGCAATGCCCAACCAAGCAAGGATAAGAAGAAGATAGCAATTAATACTTTTTCACCTGTAGATACAGGACCTAATTCTGCCAAACCTTCACGAGCAATTTTCTTATTGTCGATTTCTTTCAATTCAGGTTTGTTTAACATATAGGATACGAATGGAGTGATTAATAACAAGAGTAAAACCGGTACGAATAAAGCGACTGCCCAAGTTACCCAGTCAATGGAGAGGCCGAGGATTTTTTGAAGTAATCCGTCGCTAACGCATTTGGCGCCATAGCCGTTAAGAATAAAAAGGGATGTTACTTTTGTTACCATGTATGTATTAGTCATTAAATAACGACCTACTTTGTTCGCTGTTTCACCAGGTTCAGAACCCAAGGATTTCGCTACGGAGTTCATAATTGGGAATACGATACCACCACAACGAGCTGTGTTAGATGGTGTAGCTGGGGAAATGATTCCGTCCAATAAAGCCGTTACATAACCAAGACGAAGTGTAGTGTGACCGAAGGCATCGATCATATGGTATGCGATACGACGACCCAAACCTGTTTTTACGAAGGCTACAGAAATGGAGAATGCCGCAAAGATCAACCAAGTTGTAGTGGATGCATATCCGGACAATACTTCTTTCGGATTGTTTAAGAATAATGCAGAGGCACCAATGGCAGATAATACTGCTACTGGAGCTCGGGAATGGTTTTAATACCAATCCTACGATAGCAGCTAAATAAAAAGCCAACAATTTCCAAGCGCCGTCAGCTAAGCCTTTCTGGAGCTCGGAGTGAACCAGATTACTAATGGGATAGCCCACGTAATCAAGGCATTAATGATTTTTGTTCATCTTGTGTCTCCTTACTACATAAGATATAAAAAACATTGCCTACGTCGATTGCACTCTTACTTTCTATAAACGTGAAACTGAATATATAAACAAAAATAATATATAAGGGCGGTTCACCACTTACTAGAATACTAGAACGTGCAAATATCTCAGGTCTTTCTACGCTCCCATTATATCCAATCGTTTCAGAAGGTAAAAAATAAAAATCCTTTATATGGTTTATAAAAAAATTTATTTTCTGCAAAAATATGAAAGCATGCATTTTGGTAATGCATGCTAAACTTCATTGTTATGCCATTTCCCGCTTATTCCTACTAAATTGTTCCTATTTTTCATAATAGATATGAGTCATGATTGCTACTTTCATATACATTAACAGTGCGTTAATAATATTCTATACCAATCAAATTTAGTCCTTAGTAGAAACTACGCAGTATATCCCGGTAATGTCACGATAGGGTGATTTTCGTAATAGTCTGTTACATATTCAATAAATGTTTTTACGGCGATCAATTTTGTGCTCACTTCATCGTGGAACAAATAGGTAGACCGCACCAAAGGTTGACCATTTTTCATGCGCAACGATTCCACATAGATGCCGTGTTCCCGACAGCTACCTAGTCCCAAGTATGGCAAAAATAGCCCAACCGAGCCCTTTCTCGTACAAAGTGACGGCAAGTCACCATGGAATCCAGTTCCATGGCAGGTCTCACATCACCTACACTATGTTCCTTCTTCCAATTTTCCACCACCGTCGCAATGGATCCATCCGTACGATAATTAATCATCGGAATGTCTCGTAGTTCCTTGTACTCTACAGGATGTTTATACACAAGGCAATAGGGCTCATCAAATAGACAAATTCCCATTCGCCACATGATTGTATCTCACCCACGGGCGAAGGCTAACATCACTTCCCCAGAATTAAACATTTTGTTCACATGGGAACTATAGCCCGTTTTCACTTCAATGCGAATGTTCGGATATTGCTTGGTAAAATTATTGAGCAAGTGGGGTAATTCATAATCCGCAAAATTGATGGATGCCGCAATTTTCAAGGTGCCCTGAATCTTGCCAGTCACTTTGCCAATGTTTTGTCGCAGTTCTTCTCTAGATCGAATCATACGGCGACAATAGTCATAATATAATTCCCCTTCTGCCGTCAAAGCTATACCATCGTTGGTGCGGATGAGCAGTGGTCGCCCTAGGATATCTTCCACTTGCTTTAACCGATAGCTCAGCGCTGGCTGTGAAAGAAACAGTTTTTCTGCTGCTTTCGTTATATTTCCTTCTTCTACCACAGTGACAAAGGTTTCCCATTCTTTGGCTTCCATAGTATCCCTCCTTACGTTCTATTTTATATTACACAGTTTCTACTTTCACATAGTAAAAGGGGAGCCTCATTGCTCCCCCTACACTAGTAGTATATCATACTTTAGCGGCGGCTGAAAATACGAAGTAAGTTGATGAAAATATTGATGAAGTCTAGGTATAATCCTAAGGCTCCAATCAACTCAACCCGTTCTAGGACGCTTTCATCTTCGTAAGCCACTTCCATAATCGTTCGTTTAATGCGATATACATCATACATTGTGAATAAGGAAAAAATCCCTACCGAAATATAGCTGTATACCAATAGACTGAAATCACTAGCCCCAAAGAACATCATCACTAAGCTAGCAATCACCAAAGCAATCACGGCGCCCATGAGGAATGTGCCGAGACCAGACAAATCTTTTTTCACCACTACCCCCAAGAAGGCAAAGCTACCGAACACTGCCACAGCCCCCGTTAAGGCATACACAACGACCTCAAAGGAATAATGTAAGGCGATAGCCGTCAAGGTCAATCCATTCATGATGGAGTAGAGGAAAAACATAGCTTTCAAAAACGTGTTTGACGCCGTGTATTGACGGAAGGAAAAATAAAAATACCACCGCCACTTCGGCTAATAAAATGATATTAAAGTTAGAATGGGCAAAGCGCAACCAACTTGAGTTCGTCAACGCTAAAAATCCGATGATGGCTGTGGTCAATAAGCCCCATACCATCCAAAGCATAGAGTTGCGCAGTTTGCGGCTCACAATTTCTTCTACCACCACTGCATCTGCTTGTGTAGGAACACGATATTCCATAGGTACCTCCTATCTTGCGTTTGCAATACCTTCATATACATTACCACGAATACCATCCACGGTCACCACTTGACCATTCGTTAATTTCGATTGATCATGAGCTCCCAAGATGACAGGAATGCCAAATTGGATACCGGCAATAGCCGCCGTAGATGTGTATCCTTCTTCCGCCGTCACTATAGCGCCTGCTCGTTTGGCTAATTCCATATATTCTGGTTCTAAATCACGAACCACCAAGATGCTACCATCTGCCATTGGTTCTGTTGAATCTCCGTGATGAATAGGTCCTGTAACAGATAATTTACCTACCCCACGACCTTTAATCAATACATTGCCTGTTACGTGGACGCGAATCATATTCGTTGTTCCCGATAAACCAGATGGCACACCAGCGGTCACAACCACTAGATCACCAGATTGAATCAATCCTTCCCCTAAAGGCAAGCACTCATAGCACAATGTACCATTTCATCCGAGTTGGAGTGGGATGGACCTTGGATAGCTGTCACGCCCCAGTACAACTGCATACGGCGCAATGCGCTTTCATGAGGTGTTACGGCAATGATAGGGCAGTTCGGACGATGGCGAGAGATGCTCATCGCTGTGATACCCGACTCTGTGCAAGTAATGATGGCCCCCAGCCGCCAAGGAGCGCCCTACTTCACCGTAGCGGAGCAAATAGCATCTGTTGTTTTTGCCTCTGCCAATGGCACTGTATGATTGCTATTCACATAAAGATCAGATGTTTCTGTCACCTTCGCAATGCGTGCCATAGTGCTCACCGCTTCTAGTGGATAGTCACCGCCCGCTGTTTCTCCAGACAACATAACTGCATCGGTGCCGTCTAAAATGGCATTCGCTACGTCACTCGCTTCCGCCCGTGTTGGTCTTGGGTTAGATACCATGGACTCTAGCATTTGTGTGGCTGTAATAACTGGTTTGGATGCGACATTACATTTTTGAATCATCATTTTTGTAACACTGGCACTTCTTCTGCTGGGATTTCAACGCCCAAGTCACCACGAGCTACCATCAATCCATCGGACACCTCTAAAATAGCATCTAGATTATTGAGACCTTCTTCATTTTCGATTTTGGAAATAATACGAATATCTGCACCTTTGGATTCTAAAATGCGACGAATCGCCACTACATCGCTAGCGCGCTGCATGAAAGATGCCGCCACATAGTCCACACCCATTTCACAACCAAAAAGTAAATCCTTTTCATCTTGTTCAGACACCGGTGGCAAGGATAAGGATACGCCTGGTACAGCGACGCGTTTACGGTTACTCATCATCCCCTGTGTTCATTACTGTCGTATGAATCTCAGTACCTTCGATGGAATCAATACGCAATGTCACGAGACCGTCCGACAACAAGATTTGTTTCGCCTCTTTCACATCTTCTGGCAGACCCGCATGGTTCACAGAACAAATCTCTTTCGTTCCTTCCACATCTCTCGTAGTCAATGTGAAAGCTTGTCCTTCTTCTAAGCATACTTTACCGTCTTTGAATAAGCCAAGGCGAATTTCTGGGCCCTTTGTATCTAGCATCAAGGCTACTGGAATACCTGTTCTATCTGAGGCTAATCGCACTAATTCCATGCGCTTCGCCTGTTCCTCATGGGTGCCATGGGAGAAATTAAATCGTGCTACATTCATACCGCGCGCAACAAGGACTCTACCATCTCTAAGGTATCTGTGCTTGGCCCCATGGTACAAACAATCTTTGTTTTCTTGTCCATTTCTATCTCCTTATAGTAACTCTACTGCATTCGCACCCAACAAGGCTTGAATACGCCCAATCGACTCTTTCGAAGGGGTAAAATAAAAACTTGGATTCACCGTTAAGGTCCGTTTCTGTTTTTCCAACAATAACACCACCGGTGTCTGTCCCGGCAATTCTTTCAATAGGGTTTGCAACTGTTGACTTGCCTCTGGCGTATCATAACGAGGGGTAATGCGAATCCGAATTTGTCGCACTTGATCGTAGTCTACTTTCAGTGGTTTCACGCTGCTCGCTATGAGCTGTACACCTTTTTCATCCGCATCAATACGCCCGTCGATGGCTACCACCCCATCTCGTTGCAATAGCATATGCGCTGTCTGATAGGTCTGCGGGAATACCACAACATTGACAGTACCCGTGAAATCTTCCAATGTTAAAGTACACATTTTCTCTTGGCGAGCCTTTGTAATTCTATCCACCTTGTCAACGATCAATCCGCCAACGGTCACCGATTTACCGTCAAAGGATTCCGGATTTTCGCTAAGTCGCCCTAACGCAAAGGCATCTTGTAATTCTTCTCGATACGCATCGAGAGGATGGCCAGTGATGTAAAAGCCAGTGTATTCCTTTTCATCTTTCAGTTTTAATTCTTTCGACAAATCTGGCAGGTCCGGCACATGGATGGTCTCCATCTCTTCCACATCTGCAAACAAGCTCACCGCCCCTAGGGCACTACTTTTTTGTTCTTTCGCCCCGATGCCTTGGGCTTGTTCATAAATCTGCAACAATTGGTTGCGATTTTCTTTGAAAGAATCCATCGCCCCACAGCGAATTAAACTTTCTAATAATCGTTTGTTCACCACGCGATAGGAAATGCGTTCACAAAAATCGACAATGGATGCAAATTGTCCATTTCGTCTTCGCTCTGCCAACAATTCCTCGATGGCATTATCACCTACATGCTTAATACCGCCCAATCCAAAGCGAATCTGTCCATCTTGTACGGTAAACATGCGCTCCGAATGGTTGATATCTGGACCCAATACATCGACTTGTTTTGCCTTTGCAGACGTTGATATAGTTCGTCATTTTATCCATATTGCCCATAAAGCTAGTCATCGTGGCGCCATAAATTCTGGGAAATAATGGGCTTTCAAGTACGCTGTTTGGTACGCAATATACGCATAGGCGCGGAGTGAGATTTATTGAATCCATAGCCTGCGAAATATAGCAAGAGATCGAATACTTCATTAGCCAATGTTTCATCAATGCCATTATTCACAGACCCCGCCACAAAGGAGTCTCGCTGTGCTTTCAGTACAGATTCCTTTTTCTTACCCATGGCACGGCGCATCAAATCCGCTTGTCCCAAGGAGAACCCGCCCATAGCGGGAGGCAATCTGCATAACTTGTTCTTGGTACAAGATAACCCCGAATGTATCCTCTAGAATAGGCTCTAAAATAGGATGTAAAGTAGGTCACTTCTTTTTCTTTATGACGGCGCTTGATAAAATCTTCTACCATGCCCGACCCCAACGGTCCTCGGACGATAGAGGGCCACTAATGGAATTAAGTCTTCAAAAATGTTCTGGCTTCAAGTCCATGACTAATTTTGTAATCCCTTCCGACTCTAACTGGAATACCCCTGCCGTTTCGCCACGGCACAAGAGTTCACAAGAGGCCTGATCATCTAGTGGTATCGCATCTAAATCGAGTTCGATGCCATGATTTTCTTTTAATCAGCCGCAATGCCTCGCCCATCACTGTTAAAGTGCGAAGTCCCAAAAAGTCCATCTTTAATAGACCTAGTTCTTCGATATTATCTTTGTCATATTGCGTAACAAATCCATCTTCATTGGAGTTTTGCACCGGTACATATTCATCTAGAGGCGCTGCTGAAATTACAACCCCGCTGCATGGGTAGAGGAGTTACAGGGCAATGCCTTCCAAGCGCAAACAGAGGTCGAAGAGTTCTTTTACCTCTTCATCCGTATCGTACAAATCTTTAAGTTCTTTTTACCTCTAATGCCTTTTTCAAAGTGATTCCCAATTCGTTGGGAATCATCTTAGCCAAGCGATTCACATCGGGCAACGGCATATCTAGCACTCGACCTACGTCACGAATAACGGCACGAGCCGCTTCTGTACCGAAGGTAATAATCTGTGCCACTCGCTCTTGTCCATATTTTTTTCCGTCACATAGTCGATGACCTTATTCCGAGTTTCATAGCAAAAAGTCGATATCGATATCGGGCATGCTCACCCGTTCTGGATTCAAGAACCGTTCAAAGAGCAAATCATACTTGATAGGATCCAGGGCCTGTAATCCCTAGCAAATAGGCTACTACAGAACCTGCCGCACTACCACGACCTGGTCCCACTAATACGCCGTGTTCACGGGCATATTTCACATAGTCCCAGACGATGAGGAAGTAGTCTTCAAAGCCCATACGACTAATAACGCCTAGCTCATAATCCAATCGTTCTTGCAACACTGGCGTTACTTCTGGATAAAATTGAGGAATATAGGACTCGCAGACTTTGCGCAAATAGGTATGTGCCGTTTCTCCTTCTGGAACATCAAATTTCGGCAAATGGTGGGCATCAAAATTGAACTCTACATAGCAACGTTCCGCAATTTTCAAGGTATTATCCAAGGACTCTGGAATGTGCCCAAAGAGCATTTCCATTTCATCGCCGCTTTTCATATAAAATTCATTGCTGAAAAACTTCATGCGGTCCAAATCACTTCGTTTAGCGCCGGTGGCAATACACACTTTAATATCATGAGCCTCTGCATCGTCTGCATAGACATAGTGAAAGTCATTAGAGCAGACAAGACCTACTCCATATTGTTCTGCCATTTCCACTAGCACATCTTGCACGTGCAATTCCTTTGGGTCTCCATGATTCTGAATTTCTAAGAAAAAGTTATCCTTTCCATAGGTCTCCAAATACCATTCCAAGGCACGATGAGCGCCCTCAATGTTGTCCTGCAAAATGAGTTGCGGAATTTCTCCAGCAATACAAGCGCTGAGAGCAATAATGCCTTTGTTATACGTAGACAATAATTCTCGATCCGCACGAGGTTTGCGGTAGAACCCTTCCGTAGAAGACTTGGACACAATTTTTAACAATATTCTCGTACCCTTCCATGGTCTCCGCTAAAAGAATCAAATGCTTTAATCGTTCGTAAGTCTTACCTTCAGGACGGTCGAAACGACTGCCCTCGGTCACATACACTTCGCATCCCAAAATAGGTTTGATTCCTTGCGCTATGGCTTCTTTATAAAAATAAATAGCCCCGTACATATTCCCATGGTCCGTTAAGGCCAGGGCAGGGCATGTTGAGTTCCTTCGCTCGACTCACCATTTGTGGCAATCGACTAATGCCATCAATGAGGCTATATTCACTATGACTATGCAGATGTACAAATGGTCTCATGGGCCCTCCTTACTAACGTAACACGGTATACTTTTCATTCCCTTTATTATATCATACATTGCATATTTCAGTGTACCGTGAAAGCATTTGTCATCTATCAATCCATGGATGCTTACAAAATAAAAACGCCTATGCAATCTGCTTAACAAACTACATAGGCATTTTTTGATACATGTTACTACTTCGTATATCCTTACTAGGCAAATTTATGTATAATATGCCTTCATCTCCATTTTTCATCTGTTGCCAGTTCGGCAACACATCACTCATGACCTTGTAAAAGCGTGACGAATGGTTCGCCTCGATAAAATGAGCAAATTCATGGACCATCACATAGTGGGCAAACTCCGTGGGACCTAGGAGCAATCGAGTATTCATGGTGATAACTTTTTTTACAGGCATACAAGAGCCCCAACGACTCGTCAAATACCTCAAGCGCAAGGTCGGTGTCGGCACCGTATACCCCGCTTGTTGAAATTCCCCACGCACTTGTTGTGCTAGTGTTTCCATGAAGTCCTGACCTAGGGTTTTCCAAAAATTAAGCCACATCCGTTCTACTTTGCTAGCATCCAAGTTCTCATGATCACTTGGATATCGCACTAATACTATATCCTCTGCTATTGTCACTGCATAAGCAGATGATTTCTCTTAATAGTTTACCGTTGGATGCATTGCGTGATAACAGATTCCTCTGTGATGGTTTACCTTGTGACAAATTACCACACATTAAACTATCCTGCAAAGATGTTTCCAAATAGGCTGATACTATATGAGGCTTTTCTAGCACTACTCGATACATCTTGCCCATCACCATGATTTCTGTATCTACAGCAGGTACCATCGGATGACCGCCACTATCCTTTACGGTTTTGTAGCGCTTTTTCTATGAAAGCTCGATGACGGCAGATAAACTCTTCAATCATCCCTAGGGGGACACGAGGGGAGGCAGACACTCGAACCACACCACTAGTGGTGACACGAAGATTCATATTCTTCACTCGTTTTCTATGTAATTCGTATGTAATGCTACCATCTGGCAGTGTGCGGAGTTCTTTCATCCTGTCTCCTATATCATTAATACTATGTTAGTTATATACCTATTATAGGCTTTCACCACTATAAAATACAACAAAATATCAATGCATAACAAAAAGCACAGAATTTGCCCTCTGTGCTTTTTATATATTTTATGAAAAAAATCTGCTACAATAAAACCGTTGCCTACCCCAATCTGCAACGGAAAAGGGGGACCATATGGAATGCATTTACTCTTTTATTCTCTATTTTTGGCAAGTGTAGTAGCTTACTATATTTGCAAATGGTTAGATAGGGAATAATTAGGCAACTAACCTCACTCTAGCATTAGTGTAATAATGCAAGAACCCCCTAAGGTCTTGGACTCCTTAGGGGGTTTGCTTTTTTGACCATACAGAATATATCTGCATTTACTCTTTATCTAGCTACAGTATATCACAATTACCTTACAAACTCCACCCTTGTTTCATTTTTCTTTTTATCTCTCGTATCTCAGATACATGGTCTTTATATTCATCCTTATACTTTCCATGCTCAGTTTCTCTATTTTGAGAGATAGAAGGCAAGTCTTTCAGCGGAATTACTCCATATAGTATATGTAATTATTTACCAGCTTTTGCTGCTTTCGCACGAGCGGAACGATCCAAAATAGCTTTACGCATACGGATGTTTTCTGGTGTTACTTCTACCAATTCGTCATCGTTGATCCACTCTAAGGCTTGTTCCAAGCTAAAGATACGTGGAGGTGTTAAACGAACTGCCTCATCAGAAGAGCTAGAACGCATATTAGTAACATGTTTCTTTTTGTTAGGGTTTACGTCCATGTCGTTTTTCACGAGCATTTTCGCCGATAACTTGGCCTGTAAACTGGCACGTTAGCACCCAAGAATAAAGTACCACGGTCTTGTACAGAGTTCAAACCATATGGTGTAGTTTCGCCGTCTTCGAAAGCTACCAAGGCACCGCGCGTACGGCCTGGGATATCTCCTTTGTATGGTGCATAGCCATGGAATACATGGTTCATGATACCATTACCTTTTGTAGCTGTTAAGAATTGTGCACGGAAACCAATCAAACCACGAGCAGGGACTACGAATTCCATACGTAAGTAACCAGCTAATTCCACCATGTTGATCAACTCAGCTTTACGAACACCCAAGTTTTCCATTACGGCACCCATAAATTCTGTGGCACGTCGATTGTTAAATGCTCCAATGGTTCACATTTTTTTGTCCATTGATGTCTTTGAAAATTACACGAGGTTTACCCACTTGTAATTCATAACCTTCACGGCGCATCGTTTCGATCAACACTGCCAAATGCAATTCGCCACGGCCAGATACTTTGAAAGAATCCGGAGAATCTGTTTCTTCTACACGCATGGATACGTTAGTTTCCACTTCTTTGAATAAACGGTCACGTAAATGACGGCTTGTTACATAGTCACCTTCACGACCGCGAATGGAGAGTTATTAACAGAGAACATCATGGACAATGTTGGCTCATCGATGGAAATTGTTGGCAGTGCTTCTGGATTTTCTGCATCCGCCACAGTTTCACCGATGTTGATGTCATCGATACCTACGAAAGCGATGATATCGCCCATGCCCGCTTCATCAGTTTCTACACGATTCAAACCATTGTATGTGTACACACGGCCGATTTTACCTTTACGAGTGCTTTCACCATTCATCAACACCACTTGTTGATTAGTTTTCATGCGACCACGAACGATACGACCTACGGCAATTTTACCTACGAAATCATCATAGTCAAGGGTCGTTACCATGAATTGCAATGGACCATCGATGTCGCCTTGTGGAGCAGGAATTTCTTTGATCAATACATCGAATAATGCCGTCATATCTGTGGAATCATCTTCCATAGATGCTTTCGCAATGCCATCACGAGCAGATGCATATACCACAGGGAAGTCCAATTGATCATCGTCTGCTTCCAATTCCATGAACAATTCTAATACTTCGTCTTCTACTTCATGAACACGTTGGTCAGGACGGTCAATTTTGTTGATCACCACGATTGGTTTCAAACCTTGTTCCAAAGCTTTGCGCAATACGTATTTCGTTTGTGGCATTGGACCTTCGAAAAGAGTCCACCAATAATAATACGCCGTCAACCATGTTCAATACACGTTCCACTTCACCACCGAAGTCAGCGATGGCCCGGTGTGTCCACGATGTTAATTTTTCACATCGTTATGCATAACGGCTGTATTTTTGGAAAGGATCGTAATCCCTCTTTCACGTTCTAAATCGTTAGAGTCCATTACACGTTCAGCAACTTTTTCATTATCACGGAAAATATGGCTTTGTTTAAGCAATGCGTCTACCAATGTTGTTTTACCATGGTCAACGTGGGCGATAATCGCCACATTGCGAAGATTTTCACGAATCATTCTATACTCCTTTATCTACTTAAGTAGGGATATTCCTAACATTTGTACAAATCGTACTACGACAGTCTATTATATACTTTATTTTAGGATTTTACAAGGAAATAGCTATACTTTCATGACAATATCTCTACAGTAGTCAAACATTTGTAACAATAGATTACTTCACAATATGGCATCCCCAGCCACTATATTCCCCGTCAAATTCTTCTGCTAGATCCATAAGATACCAAACAATTTCATCGATATTTTTCAAAAGCATCTTCCCTACCAATGACAAGTACATATGGATATTCCTTTATCTATATCCTCATTGTCGCTCTGATCTTTCTGATGAAAGTTTTATAAAACCGTCTTCCATTACTTTTGGCTAAAAAAGGCTTCCCCATGTTCTTCTGTTTTTAAAGAGTAGGCAATGTTCGAGTACTCTCGGCACCATACTATCACCATCACTTTTAATATCCTCAATGAGCCTCATATTCATAATACTTTGGTATTCATATCTGTCAGGATACAGTCCCTGAAAATACAGTTCCCAGTCAGGATCATCTACTATTGCCAATGTATAGGCATAGTCAGGGAAGTTTTTTGACATCACCGCAGAAATTTCATCGTAGTACCCCAACTCATTCTTAGTATAGGCAAAAAAATACGTACCCGCTCATCGCATTTCATAACGCCCTACTAACATGTCTCCATGTTGTTTAACAATCTCTTCTACAGCATCTTCTATAGAATATACATATTCCCCTTCTTCTCTTGTAGGAAACCCGCTGTCATTAGCATTCTTATATAATATTTGTAAATGTAATCTTTTAGGGTAGTTTGCAGTATATTCAAAAATCCCTAAAGAGCTAAATTGACTCTAATCACAGCCGGCAAGTCGTAAGCAAATGCGTTGCATAGATAAACGCCCCAGTCTTCATCAATGTCAGCAGTTTCTTGATCGATTACTTTCTCCGTAGCCACATTTGCTCTTTTTTTCTATTTCTTCTTTGACACTCTTTTACCACTAACAATGCATCCTTATCCTCAGGATCTAACTCCGCCCAACGCAAGGCATAAGGAATCGCTCTTTTCCTCCTCATGAGTTAAATATTGATAGGCATATGCCATGCGCATATTCCATTCAGCTTTATCTTTCCCCTCATCTCTAACAGAATTCAAAATATCTATCGATTTTAATAAAAATTTATCGCCAATAAAACTGGGTGTTCCTTTATCATCATTGCCGACAATTGCAAAGTTTTGATAGGTACGAGCAAGCTGATACCATACTTGGTAATCCCGTTCTTCCATAGGGATGCTTTCCAATGCTGCCATACATTCCGTATATGTATCTTCATCCGTAAGCTTTTCTATATACGCAAAAAATTCTTCGCGATTTTCTGAATTCCATTTCATGTTACATTACCTCCACTTTTTATCGTTTATCTAACATTAAAAACACAACACCACAAATGACAAGCAACAGTCCACATATTCCTATAAAGACTCTATATCCTTTCTCACCCCACACTTCAAAAATAAATGCGTGTCGCACCTTATCTCCGACTGTAGCTTGATATACCCATTTCCAGTCTCTTATTGCACCGATTAAAAATAGTAATCCACCTGCTATCAAGACATACTGATAATGTACTTTTAAACATTCAAATACTCCATCCATATCGTTTATCTATTTCCTCTGTCAGACATTTCTCTAATGAAAGCTCTTTTTCACACGCTAAAGATTCTTCACTCAAGCACCATTCTCTCAACTTTTTTTAGAATATTACTTTTTCTTTATTTAACGTCGATTGTAAAAGCTCTCGTATTCTCCTTCAAATACAAACTTTTCTGGGTGAGATTTGATGTAGTTTAGTTCGCTTTCTTCCCCTTCATAATTATAAATGAAATCATCGGCTTCATCTAAAAATCTTAAAAAAATTCCTCTCCGTATTTTTTTCTTCCAATATTTCTAGCATATGGTATCTTTCTTCTCTACCAAAACGATATTGTCCCACCACAATAGTCTACAACTTTTTTTGAAAATTACCTGCATATTCGTTCATTCCAAAATGTTTGAAACCTTTTATTGCATCTTCCCAAACTATCCCTGTAGGATTATATAAAAAACTGATGATGACCTCCATTATTTACTTCTACAAAAATACCAAGTAATGGCTAATAAATATCTTTGCTCTAAAGTGAAAGTCTGCGCTGATTGAATATACTCATCATATCCATCATAAATATTAATTGTTTCCCACATTGGATCAACAACATCATAATAAGAGTTTTCATCCAAACTTTTAATATTTTCTATGGTAATCTTTGCGTATGTTAATTTCTTTTCTGTTTCACCCATTTCAGTTGTCTCCTCTAAATTTTTCATTTTCTTAATTGATGTATTCAAAATATTTCTCCGTTAAAATAGGAGGTTTCATATTTTTACCCTCGTAATTAATAAATTTATGCAAGTTCTAACTCACAAATAACTCTTTTGGTATCCAGTTCGTCTATAGCAGTAATTTTTATATAATCAAATCCATTTCTCTTCACTTCTTCAAAAAGAAATTTTTCTCCGTTAATAGTTTCTGTAAAGTCATCTTCATCAAATTCAAAATCTTCTTTCTCTTCATCAAAAGTCAGTGCTATAGGCAAAATCTATTTCAATGTTAGAGTTTGGAATTTCTAATTTAGAAAGTGAACGTTTTTTGATATCTTCTAAATGTATCTCATCACAGAACATAGGGTTGTATCCATATTTAGCTCCATCATAGAGTAAAAATTTCTTTTCCTGTATGTATACATTTTGCTACTATCATACAAGGATTGCTAATCTCATTTTTCATCATACATACCACAAATCATATGTTCTTCAAAAAGTGAACCAAAAATGAATTTCATACAGTTCATTGGTATCTCCACTTTCTAAGTTGTTGCAAATACTAATACTTGTAAATGTATCATCTATATGTTTTATATTGTAATTTTCTTCTTTAATATAACTTGGTACTCTCACTTTTGTTTGCTCTCTTAATTATTATATCGTTATTAAATACGTCATCATTTCTACAGGATATTTTAAATGTCCGAGGCCTCATATGTTTCCCGAACTAACCTTATGACTAAATCGTATATCTACCATAACTAATTGTCAAGCAATATTCGCTACTGTATCCTTATTATAAATGATACATTCGTTATAGTTATGGCATACCTTTTTGGTTATTCTGCTCCATTATGAGTACGCTACTACTAGCTTTTTTTCTTAACTGTATTTAAATATCATATGTAACCACTATCCCATAACAGTTAATTCACTCATTATACATTATTGCAATACATTGAAGATTATAATATTTTTAAATTTTTTTAACATATTGACGATTTATCCTGTCAATCATATAATTAAATTAACAAATGTACGGATTCCCATTCTTATCAACTGATTTCAAATACAATTAAGTATAAAAAATATTAGGAGGTGTTAATATGGCCACTTCAAGTATCACTCACAACTTCGTTGTATCTACCCCCAGATAGTGTAGAACGTTTTGTTACGGCGTTAGATAAAGCTGAACAGGATCGTATACCAAACCAAATACTTCCCGGACGACAATTAACTGATTCTAAAGAAATCTTAGCTTTAATGTCAAAGAGGAGAAAGTAATATGTCTGATAAATATTTTAGTATCAACATCCGTGTATACTTAGATAAGAAAACCCCTGACATATATCGGAGAGGAAAATCTTTATGACTTACTCTCCGATTTTTTTCTTGCCCTAAAAATCCCGATGTAGAACACTTTTTATTACATAATGCCATTGAGTTTACAAAAAAGGATCAATCCATCACTTATCTTGTATTTGATTCAGAAGATGCTTCATTAGTTGGATATTATTCCATCGCTATTAAAACCACTTTCCATTCAAGCTGAAAAACATTAGCAAAAAGAACAGCACATAAACTATCTCGTGTCAGCATTCTTGATAAATCTATACAATCTTATACAACAGCGAAAGCATATCTGATTGCACAATTAGGGAAGAATTATGCTCTTCCTAAAGAAAAACAAATCCTGGAAATATTCTTTTTAGGTTTCGCCCTTGAAAGTATATCAAAACTAAAAATATTCTGTAGGCGGTGTTATGGAATTTCTTGAATGTAAGACAATGAATTTCTTCTAAACTTCTATATGCAAAATCATTTCAAACCATTTAATACTCGTGTTACAAACTCCTATAATAACAAGCCCCATACACTACATCAACTTTTTAAAATTTATATAATTTAGACTAAAAAGCGACAGAGCCCTGATATACAATATGTAAATCAGTCTGTCGCTTTTTCTATTTCTTCAAACACAGCGCCCTGCTAGGGTAATCAAAACTGCTATTGCTCCCCAAGACATATGCAACTTTTTATAACTTATTCATTTATCATAATTGTTGCAGTACCAACTTCAAATTTTTACAACATTTCATTTAAATTTATGTCTCACACAGTCTACCATGAAGCAAGAAAACTCTGGATACAACTTAAGCCTCACTTTTGGTTTGAAAGTTAGAGATTTTTACACGAGAAATCATTTCTTCATATTCTCTTTTATCTTTTTCCAATTCCTCAATATATTTCTTCTTATCTTCCTCGCTCACATAGTCATCATCAACTATAGCTTCTTTAATAGCATCCATTAAATAGAGTCTATTTTTTTCTTCAAGGACAAAAAAACTTTGCTTTTTTTCATCCTTTAGCCATAAAAGCATAATAATAGTGTTCCCAGTCAGCTAAATAGTATTGACAAAATAACTTCATCGCTATAGTAATGTAAGAATTTGTCGAATTCTTCAAGTACATAATAGGCATCAAAAAAATTTGCTCCGCAGAAATATCATCTGTTTTTAAATTGTAATTTTCATCTTCTCCTGACTTTACTCTTTTCTAGCCGAGATATTGCTTTATCTTTATTACCAAGATATACTTCGCAATATGTAATGCTAAGCAATAGACTCATTCTATCAGGATATTTTTTCAATAGTTCTAAAAATATTTCTTTAGCTTTCTCATATTCTTTGAGTTCATATAAAGAGACTGCATGATTGAAGGAATATTCGTAACTATCATCAATATTTTTAGCTTTTTTTCAAAAATATTTTTTTGACTCAATATAAGCCATTCTTTATCTTCATTAGATTGGCACATACTAAAAGTAATAAAAGCCCCAACCCTGTATATGTTTTCAATAAAAGGAGAATCTAAATCCTTTTGCTTTTTAGTAAATACTCTAATGTTTCTTCAGTATAATCATGGTTACATGCAATATTGGTGTAAACTCTTGCTTTTTTTGAGCATTATCCAAATAAATTTCAAATTTATCAAGAAAAGAATTTAAATATCTTATATACTCACCGCGTCTAAGCTCTAACTTTAAAGAAGCAAGCGTACATACTATATCAATATCTGAAGGATATTCTTTTTGTTTGGATAATCAAGTAGCTTTCCATTTTTAAGGTATTCTGTTGATCTTTCATAGTCCTTTAAAAATGTCACTTTATATCTATCCTCATATTCTTTTTCTGCTTGTCCCAATATGCCTTTATTTCATTTATCAAAAATCTGTATTCCTCATTAGTTAAAATTTAACAAACACTATTTCCACTTTTTATCCTTTCCTACAGCTTCGAATTTACGTATCCACATATATTTATATTTTCTACTATTACAATACTATCCAATTATTACTTATTCATCTTTCTTATAGTAGCTGGGATAAAGAGGGTGTTCAAATAAACCATCATCAATCATTTTTCAATCTTCGCCGGCAAATCAACTTTATATACTTTTGTTATAAATAGCTGTGCTTAAACATTCAAATCCGCCTCCCGAAGAAGCATCACCTAAAAAAATTTTTGAATTGATTCTATATCGGGATAATGATCAGGATTATGTAGATAACGCATATATTCCTCTAAAACTCGTCTAATGTATAGAAAGTCTTTCAGGTTTATTGTTATTTTTCCTTATCAGAAATAGCATCTAATCCATATTCAACGATATCTTTTATACTTGTATATTTCATCATCTTTAAATTCAATACCTCTCATCATGTGTATACTCTTTATAATCTTCTAGTATTCCTCAATGAATTATCTATATCCAAAAAAATAATAAAACACTTTTCAATATCATCATATTCATAAGGAATACTAAATTTATTAAGCATACGCTCTATTTCTGATTTTTTATCAGTAACACATGTCTTTGGCTCAATTAAACGCCCCTGACCAATAACTTTCTCAAATTTACTTTTAATTTTAAACCATTCAACAATTCTCATATTCATATGAAAAAAATGTTCATCAGCATCAATCGTCCAATATATGCTAGGCTCTTCTTCATCAAAAAAACGTCTTATATTGTATCGGGATGTCTCTCATGTTCTCCATGATGGAATCTATCAGTTCTTTCCATTTTGTATTGTTCATAAAAGAGGTTAGATTTCTTTCTTCAAGAACCTGCTTAATTTTTTCTTTTTCAGTTTTTTTGTTGTTATATTTCCCATTTTCAATTTCGTCTATAATGTGTTGCATAACAGATAACGCTCTATTATCTAGTTTTTTTATAAACATAAGATGGCGATATACATTGTTTATCTCTTTGTACATAATACCACCCGTAATGCACCCAACCAGTAACAATAAAATGGAAATCTCCTCCCAACTTATATCGAAATAAATTCTATCGTCATCATTAGAACTACTTATTTTGATAACTCCACTTCTCGGATTTAGTTTTTCACATAAAATATTATGTATTGATTGCATCTATCACTATTTCTCCTTACAACTTTAAATTTACCTGTCTATTTCTAATACAAACATTTTATTCTTCAAACTTTTCCTCAACATTAAAAAAATCACTTCACAATCGCAACCAGACACCATTTTCTCGCAAAAAAATTCTATAACCTTTTTCAATATCTGCATTTTTATCTTTCAAAAACTCATTTGTTAAAGAAAAATCGTGATTACAATCTACTGTTTCTGATTTATCATTTAGATAATCAAATAATTCATAAAATAATTTCTTTTCCATCGGTAAGTTCTCTTCAAATTCTTCCATTTGTTTGACTTGATATTCTTCTAGTAGTTTTCTCTTCTCTAATTTGTTCATGAGCTTTTCTCCTTTATAAAATTATTCTTTTTAAATCATTTATTTTTTTACGTTATACACCATATCTCCGCTATTCCAAACATACATAATTGCCGACACTGGTCGTTTTCCATCTTCCCATGACCAGCCTGTATATGTAGTTGTGTTCCCTAATAGCCTTCAATAATGATTTCAAATTCTGAGTCTATATATTCATCTATAAATTGTTGTAACCCAATAGACTTTCCATTGAAGCGTCCTTCCCTAAGGTTTTGTTAAATATCAATACATCACATAGGTCGATATCACATTTTTCAAAACATATTTCAGCTGGGTATGATCTTTCTTCACCTTCTACAAATTCATATATTTTTATTAACTTGTAACGTCAAAGTTTCGTTGTCATATGTGATTTCTTTTTACCCCTGCTATCATGAAGGCTAAAAAGGATGTTGCTATTTCTATCGTGTATAAATTTCATACTGTTCCTCATAATTTCATCTTAATATGGAATGTTTCAAATAGCCACGCCCCATATCCTTCCCAAACTAATCTCATGACTAAATCGTATATCTACCATAACTAATTGTCAAGCGACATTCGCTACTGTATCCTTACTATAACTTATGCATTCGTTATAGTTATAGCATGCCTTTTTGGTTATTCTACTTCATTATAGGGTTCGCTACTACTAACTTTTTTTCTTAACTGTATTTAAGTATCATAGTAGCCATTACCCAATAACAGTTAATTCATGAATTATATATTATTTCGATACATTAAAAAATTATAACAATTTAGATTCTTAACATATTGACGAGTCATCCTGTCAATCATATAATTAAATTAACAAATAGTACGGCTTCCCATTCTTATTAACTGATTTCAAATACAATAAGTATAAAAAATATTAGGAGGTGTTAATATGGCCACTTCAAGTATCACTCATAACTTCGTAGTATCTAGTCCAGATAGTGTAGAACGTTTTTGTTACAGCTTTAGATAAGGCTGAACAAGAACGTATCCCTAACCAAGTTCTTCCCGGACGACAATTAACTGATTCTAAAGAAATCTTAACTTTAATGTCAAAAAGGAGAAAGTAATATGTCTGATAAATATTTTAGTATCAACATCCGTGTATACTTAGATAAGGAAGCGCCGACATATATCGGAGAGGAAAATCTTTATGACTTACTCTCCGATTTTTCTTGCCCTAAAAAATCCCGATGTAGAACACTTTTTATTACATAATGCCATTGAGTTTACAAAAAAAGGATCAATCTATCACTTATCTTGTATTTGATTCAGAAGATGCTTCATTAGTTGGATATTATTCCATCGCTATTAAACCACTTTCCATTCAAGCTGAAAACATTAGCAAAAGAACAGCACATAAACTATCTCGTGTCAGCATTCTTGATAAATCTATACAATCTTATACAACAGCAGCCTATCTGATTGCACAATTAGGGAAGAATTATGCTCTTACTAAAGAAAAAAACAAATCCACGGAAATATTCTTTTAGGTTTCGCCCTTGAAAGTATATCAAAACTAAAAATATTCTGTAGGCGGTGTTATGGAATTTCTTGAATGCGAAGATAATGAATTTCTTCTAAACTTCTATATACAAAAATCATTTCAACCCATTTAATACTCGTGTTACAAACTCCTATAACAACAAGCCCCATACACTACATCAACTTTTTAAAAATTTATATAATTTGCAATAAAAAGCGACAGATCCCCGAAATACAATATGTAAATCAGTCTGTCGCTTTTTCTAGCTCTTCAAATACTTCTGCAACAGAATATGTTTCCCCTCGTACTGCCTGTAAGTACCCTGTTTCCATCAAAGCATTACATGCACTTTCATCCATATTCTCATGTATTGGTAACTCTTTAGGTATTGTCAATGAAAACGGAATGTTATTTTCTAGTGCCATATCCATCACCTTCCTTTATGCATAGTATACATCAATGTGTCGTATATTGCGACGCGATTTACCATACATTTTGTATGTAACATAAAAAATCCCTCCGCATCGACATATCTTTTAATTCACTTTCTTAGTAAAGTAAAAACGCCACATACTTTCATTCTATAACAGACTATGAAAGTACATGACGTTTCTAGAAGATATTTAATCGTCTAATACCCAAAGTACCCTAACTTTCAGATTAGTGTGTACTTTTAGAATCATTGCGACGGCAAATGCCTGCAAAGATAGATCCTGTAAAGTTATGGATAATGGAGAACACGGCGCCTGCTACGGCTGCTTGTGGTGTAAAGTGTTTCAACGCCAAGCTAGCTGCCAAGGCAGAGTTTTGCATTGCTACTTCGATTTGCATAGCACGACGGTCTGGTACGTTGGAACCGAATAGACGGCAAATGAAATATGTCACCACATAACCGCTCACGTTTTGCACTAAGCAAGCCAAGAAAATCATCACACCATGCGCTAAGATATTATCACGGCTAACGGCAGTAACGCCAGCTAAGATGATCAATACAGCTACGGCACCTACTGTTGGCAAGACTTCTTTCACAGGTTCAATGCGAGAACCGATGAAATAGTTTACGATAATGCCCAATGCAATTGGCACGGCAATGATTTTCACGATGGACATGAACATTGGCCAGAATGCAATATCTACTGTTTGTCCTGCGTATAAGACGATGAAGATTGGTGTTAATACTGGTGCTAATAACGTGGATACTGTCGTCGCAGATACGGACAACGGCACATTACCATTTGCCAAGAATGTCATCACATTGGATGCGGTACCGCCTGAGGGCTGCTCCTAACAAGATAAATCCTAAGGCGATTTCAGGTGGGAATCCAAACAAGTTGCCCACTAACCAACCTGCTAGTGGCATCCACAAGAATTGAATCAAGGACACCAAGATCACTTGCCACGGTTGTTTAAATACGTCTAAGAATACTTTCCCTGTTAATGTTAAGCCCATGCTGAACATAACTAATTGTAACAAAGGAACGGTTTGTTTCGCTGCGCCCATGAATACTTCTGGCACTAAGAATGCGATGACTGCTACAGCCAACACAATCCATGCTAGGTAATCATTGAACAAGCGATTGATACTACGAATAAAAATTCATATGCAACCTACTTTCTATAAAAACATGAGAACTTTTCAATTATAACAAATCTCCGTCCTAAATAAAAGATAATTATAGTAAATTTATAATATATTTGTCCGTTTTATGTGTTACAGTTATAGCACATGTTCCTGTACATGTATGAAACCGTTATACAACAATACATAAAAAGCCATATAAAAAAACAGCACCAATTCCCTATCACCTAAGGTATTGGTGCTGTTTCTTCTAATGAACCGACTACTGTCAATCCAACCTATTCACTTTCCAAAAACATTCGAATCGCAGGATTTTTCATCATCTCAGCTTGTTCTTCTGCAGTGATAACTTGTACTTTATCTCGGTCCACATTAACCAAGCAGAGAAATCCTAAATGATCGCCTTGGTTCGCACGAAATTGGTGTGCCATCAATTTAGGGATTTCAATCATATCCCCTTCTTGGACGTCTTCCACGGTGTCGCCAAGCAAACATTGGCCTTTTCCACGGAAGATCATGACCATATGCGTATGCTCATGGCGCTCCATGGTGCTATATCCACCTGGTTGCACTTCAAAAATAGCGGAACTGACACGGAATATCCCAAGCCCCATCGAAGAGAACTTGACGGGTTACATCTTTAAACGGGCTATTATCTTGCTTGTACACCAAGGTATCTACGCCGTCCCATGTGTATGTTTCTTGATTAAATTTACGTATCATTTGAATATCTTTTTAATGGCTCCTAAAAATGCCGTCATGTTCATGAACATAGTCTTTCACAGATTCCACTTCAAAAACCTGTTTTCGTCGATAGCTGCACGAATGGCTACTTCCTCAATTTTTGTGTGGTCAAAGCGAATACGCACTTCTTTTGTTTTTAAATCTACTGTGGATTCCAAAACACCTGGTAACCCACGAACAGCACCATTCACAGTATTTTCACAATTCACACACATCATGCCCGGAACGTAGAATAATTTTTGTAGTCACATTACCTGTGCTACCACAACCGCAATCTTTACACATAATTCCTCCTAGTTATTTTTGTTTATGACTATTTTTTTGCCCCTGCGTCTACATCAATTGTTTCTGCTTTAGCAGGTTCTTCTTTCGCTACTTTTTTATCACCGCTAACAGCATCTTTGAATTCATTAATGCTTTTACCGATGGCCTTGCCAATTTCAGGCAATTTTTTTAGGGCCAAAAGATAACAAGGGCAATAATTAAAATAAGAAATAATTCTTGTGTGCCAAAAATTAAACATGCCTAATACCTCGTATTTCAAATTAATTATTGTTTATGCAGCGCCTCATCCACATACCATTCCACTGGATCGTGGGTTAGCACTGGCACCTGGCAGAACAATGGTCTACACGATCTTCCCAAGAATATTCTTCATATTCCTTGCGTTGGCGAAGTACACGTGCTAGAGCCGCCTCTTTAGAGGCCCCTACTACTGTAAACCACACAGATTTTGCATGTACCAACATCGGGAAGGTCAATGTTACCCGTTCCCACACTTTGCCATCTTTCACAGCCACGACCATGCGATCACGCTCATAGAGTGCTTCCGATTTAGGGAATAAGGACGCCGTGTGTCCATCGTCACCTAGGCCTAATAGCACTAAGTCGATGTGCTCCTTTTCCGTGCGTTTCAAGACCATTTTCACTTCTTGCTCATATTTATCCGCCGCCTCTTCTACAGTGCCATTATTCGTTGGCACTGGATAATAATGGGCAGCCCCATAATATTGCCGAATAAACGATCTTTTTGCACGCCCAAAATTGTTATCTGGATTAGATTGTGGTACAAATCGTTCATCGACCCAGAGGAAGAAAAATATGCTCCCAATCGATGCGATTCGTGTATTCATCGGAATCCAACAAGGAGAACAGTGCATTCGGTGTAGTTCCTCCAGATACTGCTACTACACATGTCCCCCGTTTCTGCAATACATGTATTGGTATAGGTTAAAAATCGTTCGGCCACCGCTTTTTGCCACGTCATCTCCCTGTAGGAAATGCATGAATTATATCTCTCGCCACCGCCAAGATCCTCCTTCTAATAATTCTTCTGCTTCTTTTTGGTCCTTCACTGAAAGCCGGATAGAAAGCATAATGGTGTTGCTTCGTCATTGCGTTCCCACGCTTCCATCAATGGTTTAAATAAACGCCAAGATTTTTCTACCGCATCATTGCGAACAAATAGCGTTTGGTCACCCAATAAGCCATCTAAAATTAATCGTTCATAGGCATCTGGAATGTTCGCTAACTCCACGGAATCGCTGTAAGAAAAGTCCATTTCCAATGTGTTCACACAGAGTTTAGACCCCGGAGATTTCACTCTAAGGACAATCCCATCCCTTCATTCGGTTGCATGCGAAGAACGAGTACGTTTTTGGTTAAAGTCTTTCGCATGGAATGGTTTGAATATGGAATGTGGAATTGGTTTGAAAAGTATAGTAATCTCGCTAGATTTTTTCGGCAATCGTTTCCCCGTGCGCAAATAGAACGGCACATCACGCCATCTCCAATTGTCAATGAACAATTTCAATGCCACATAGGTTTCCGTCATAGATGTAGGTGGTACATTTTCTTCTGTACGATAGTCTGGCGCTGGTCGGTCTGGATTTACTGATTCCGCATATTGACCACGCACCGCCACATCTGCTAAATTTTGTCGATGTAAGCTACGGATGGAGGAAATCAACTTTAGCAATTTCATCCCGATAGTCATCGGCATTAAAAGCTGCTGGTGGCTCCATGGCAATCAAGGACAAGACTTGGATCATATGGTTTTTGCACCATATCTCGCAAAGCCCCTGCGCCATCGTAATATCCCGCTCGTTTTTTTCTACGCCTAGTTCTTCCGCTACGGTGATTTCTACACGCTCAATATATTTGCGATTCCACAATGGTTCAAAAATAGCATTGGCAAACGGAGCATTAAAATATTTTTGCACCGTTTCTTTTCCTAAATAATGGTCGATACGATACGTTTGCTCTTCTGTAATATATTTCTTTAACGCTGCATCCAAGGCGATAGCACTTTCTAAATCATGACCAAAAGGTTTTTCAATGATCACACGAGACCAAGAACCTACTTCTTCTAATAGCTGTGCGCCATGCAATTCACGAACGATAGGCTCGAACAATTCTGGTGGCATTGCCAAGTAGAACAGCGCATTCCCTGCCGTATCGTGCACCTCTGCTACTCGTTCTAACTCTTCTCGTAGTGCCACATAGGTCGCTGGCTCCGTATATTGCCCCGCCACGTAGGAGAATCGTTCAATGAATTGACGTTCTTCTTCCGTTGGCTCGCGGTCGCCTAGTATGGATACTTTCACCTGTTCCCGAAATTCCTCGTGACTCATCGCTGTACGAGCTACGCCCACCACAGCCACTTTCTGTGAAAGTAATCCCCGTTGAAACAAGGAATAAATAGCTGGCAATAATTTACGCTTTGTCAGGTCTCCGGAGGCCCCGAAAATAACGATAGCCCCCGCCCCTGGTGTATGATCTATAGATAGTTCTTCTCTTACATTATAGGACACATTCATGGTGAATCTCCTTTACATCATTTCCTATTGGAAATACTAATACTGTACCTTTTATTATAAGCATAAACGACGGCCTTGACAATGGTTATCCGATTTTGACTTTTTTCTTTCAATAGTATATAATAAATAGGCACAATTTGTGCAAAGTATTTATTAATCTATAGAGGTGATTATCACATGGCAACGAGAAGAGAAGCACGATTTAAGTTATGCCGTCGCTTCGGCGTGAACGTTTTCGGTCACGCGAAGGCTTTAAAACGTGTAAAAAAAGACCAACGTCAAAAGAAAATGTCTGAATATGGTCTTCAATTATTAGAAAAACAAAAAGTTAAAGCATACTACAACTTGCTAGAACGCCAGTTCGTACGCTATTACGATAAAGCGAAAAAAATGCACGGTGTTACAGGCCAAAACATGTTGAAATTGTTGGAATGCCGCTTGGACAACCTTGTATATCGCATTGGTTTCGGTAACTCCATCCGTCAAGCACGTCAAATGGTAAACCATGGCCACATCCTTGTTAACGGCAAACGCGTTGACATCCCATCCTACCAATGTAAACCTGGTGATGTGATCGAACTTCGTGAAGCTAGCCGTGACAACGAAATGTTCAAAGTGAACTTCCAAGAACTTCGTTCTTTCGAACTTCCTTACATCGAAAAAAATCTTGACGCTTTCCAAGGCACATTAACTCGCCTTCCTGAACGTGAAGAACTTCCTATCGAAGTAAACGAAACATTAATCGTCGAATTGTACTCCAAATAATAGGATACTACAGCAACCAGTCTTCGGATTGGTTGCTTTTTTATGCCCTAATGGTTGAAATTATTGTGAGTAGTTTATATAATGAAAGTATATATCATTTATTATGTTTTTAAGCGAGGTGCGATTATGAAAAAAACTGTTTCTTCTACTAACGATCTTTTTCGCTCTTTACAATGTCAGCATTTGCAGTTTCATTAGATGAGCTGAGAAATACACCTGAAAGATACAAACATATCTATGCAGATCAAACTCTTGATGAATATATAGAAATTCCTTCTATCAATGTCATCAGATATAACCCTCCTTACTACACAATAAATGCAACAACTTACGATATTTCATATGACAAAAAAATTTAATAATAAAAACACGATGAGGTATTTTTTTACAATTACAACCGCTCTATAAACTCTTTAGGATTAAAATTTAGTACAACAGATGCTATAGTTGCTGAATTAAAGAAAGATACTGGTATAACATCTCACCTCAGAGGCGTGGAAACTTATGACTATAATGGACAAGTAGCACTGCCATACCAATATTTTTGATCTTTCGAGTTCTTCATTCCCACCTTTAAAAGCTCATATGTTTTCTCCTAGTTATATGGGTGCTATGTACAGTTTCCTTAAATCCTATAACATGTACTTTAACCCTCCTTCAAAAAATCAATTATTCTAAAGGTAACCACTATGTCACAAATTCTCTTATCAATATTTTACTTTATCTTAGCCGGTATTGCCGAAATCGGCGGTGGCTATTTAGTATGGCTTTATCTTAAAGACGATAAAAGCCCGTGGTATATGCTCGCTGGTGCTATTACCCTCATCATTTATGGAATTATCCCTACTTTACAGGAAGCACCTTTCGGCAAGGTCTATGCAGCCTATGGCGGTATCTTCATTGCCCTCTCTATTTTATGGGGCTATTATGTAGACGGCATCACTCCCGATCGATATGATATCATCGGCGGCATTGTATCCATCATTGGGGTTCTCATTATTATGTATTATCCTAGATAATAGAAATAGTTACATGTTTACGCTTGCCTGTAATCGTGATACAATACGGATAGGCTAAACTAACAAGGAGTATCTAACATTGATACCACCCCCTTTCTGTCACACAAGTGGGTTAGTACAAAAAACTCTAGCACAGTATAAGTACTGCGCTAGAGATTTTTTATTATGTATTAAATTTTTTCACCATAGAAGATCAACTCTTCGTCTTTCACAAGAGCATAGGAACGTGTACCAAGTCCCATGCGGTCCGCACGAAGTAAGATAGCTTGCCATTCGCTGTTAGGAGAAATATCTTTAAAAACAATCCCATGTGCGTTTTTCCACTGTGCTTAACACACCGTTTTCTACTGGTGTTGCTTGGGTAATAATATCGCCCAAAAGCTTCGTCCATAGCCACCATGTCATAGGATACGACAATACCCAAGTTACCTACGATTTCATTGGTCGCACCAGCCTCTTTTAGCTTATCTTGGTTCACATAATCGGCTACGATGTCCATCGCTACCCCTACGTGAAAGCGTTGACGATTTCGAGTGGCTGCTGCTGCATATTCCGCCACCGCTTTATGATGTTCTGTTCCTGTTAAGGATACTAACTCACGACGACCTTCTAGTCGGCAGAATACCAACCTGTATTGTTCACGGCACCAGAGAAACCACTGTATTCATTGGCTTTAATATGGTTTACGGAAATCACTACATCACTAGTAGCAATGCGTTCATCGATGTAAGCTATTTTCACAGATTCACCATCAGGAATGATCACCTCACGAGAATTGTTGCTAGGCTCATCTACATAAACCACCGTGCCCCCTTCGGACTCAATGCGGTCTTTCATGTACGCCACTACCGTTTCATAGGCCTCATAATCACTGTGCAAATCATTGCGTAGTAAGGCCACTCGTTTGCCCTCGCAACCAATTTCCTCAAAGCCAATTTTGCGCAATAAAAATCCCAATCGTTTATAAATTAATTCTTGATTAACCTCTTGCAAAGGGGAGTAATATACTTCCATATCATACCTCCTACAACTATGTCATTTTTGTAAAAAGTCGCATCTACTGATACAGCCCTTACCTTGAGCGGAGAGAGGGGATTTGAACCCCCGCGCCAGTTTCCTGACCTACCGCATTTCGAGTGCGGACTCTTCAGCCACTTGAGTACCTCTCCGTATACGACGGCGTTCTTTGAAAAAATCTTTCATCATCTGACTGCATTCGTCTTGCAATACACCAGCCAACACTTGTGGCTCGTGGTTTAGATTCGGATGTGAAAGTACGTTAAACAAAGATTCTACCGCACCGCCCTTGTAATCGCTACTGCCATAGACAACGCGATCAATGCGACTGTTAATAATGGCACCAGCACACATAGGGCACGGCTCTATCGTAACATAAAGCGTGCAACCGGTCAACCGCCATCTTTCGAGCAGCGCATTTGCCTCACGAATGACCAGCACCTCTGCATGGGCTGTGGCATCATGGTCCACTTCACGACGGTTGTGATGACGGCTGATAATCTTACCTTCATGCACTAACACCGCTCCAATAGGAATTTCGCCCATATCATAGGCCTTACGAGCCTCCACGAGAGCCTCTCGCATATATTCTTCATCTGTCATACTTTCACTTCCTTTCGAACACTCATACACAATAGCATACCATACTTTCATCCAATCGTCACTGTTTCGGCTATGTGTCTGCAGATAGTTACTCTCCTAGGAAAATACATAACATTAGAAATACAAAAGAACCACTAAGCAACATACTTATAGTGGTTCTTTTTAATTTCTCACTCACATCCGTTCTTACACAACAGACTAAGGTTATTTAACTGTCCCCGCAATGGGGTAGTAATTCTAAAGGGGCACCCCTTAGAAAGCGCATAACCAAGCCTCTCAAAATGCACTTTCCGACGATCTCCGCCCATCTTGAATTTTGATGTAACATCGTATTTCAAAAAGTGCTACAAACCGCACAACCACAAGGTCAACGATCTTTTTGATTTTCTTTAGAATTTTTTCAGAAAAAAGCTCACTTTATAAATGTTTTTAGAAAACAGTCCGTTAATCCTATCTAGTTAGTACTATACCATACTTTCACCTATCTATCAAGAGTTTTTTACCTGCTCACATCCCCTTCTAGCTGCCACACGATTACACTCTATTATGTGCAAGGATTTTTTCTTTCAATCTGTGATATAATAAAGGGTATATATACTCTTTTAATAACTCCACTGAGGGTGAACAATTATATGGAACAACGAGCGTTTAGTAAAAATCAATGTGGGCCTAGCTATTACGGGCAAACGTGATGATGGGTACCACAACATAGACACGATTTTTCAATCTATTTTCCTGGGGGATTCCCTCTATTTCGCGCGTCATCATTCGGTTGTGTTCTCCGGCGATGCACCGGATTTACCCTATTATATGACCCACTTAATTCCCTATACTGAAAGTAATATCGCTATGAAAGCACTTCGCATGGTGCAAGACTATACAGGCTGTCAGCAAGGGGCTGCCATCCATCTATTAAAGCGAGTGCCCCCAGCAGCTGGTCTTGGTGGCGGTAGCGCAGATGTCAGCTGCTATGCTACTGGGTCTCAACAAATTCTGGGGTCTTCGCTTAACAGAAGCAGAATTACTCTCCATGGCATCTAAGCTTGGATCCGACGTACCATTTCTATTGAAAGGCGGCACTGCCCGTGGCACCGGTCGCGGTGAAATCTTAGAACCCTTACCTACAGGGCCAGCGCAGTGGCTCCTCATTGTGAAGCCTGAGATTAGTATTTCCACGGCAGAGGCGTACGGTCGTTTCTCTGGTTCTTCTCGTGTCACCACATCCACGATGGATGCCATCACAGAACATATAAAAGCGAAGGAGTTTCGTCAAGCTTTCACAGCTAGCGACAATACCTTTGAAGAGCTTATCTTCCCATTGCACCCTGAACTTGTGGCGTGCAAGCAATTCTTCGTAGACCGTGGATTCCCTACGATCATGACGGGCAGTGGTCCTACAATGGTAGTCCTATTGGAAAAGGCCATGGAAGCCATTCGTTTGCAAGAAGAAATCAAAACAGCTGGTCACAACTGGCTTTCACTAATTACGAAAACACATGATGAGGAGGCACTACCATGACTGTACCACGTTTACAACCCATCCGTTTAGACGCGTACAAACCGCTTCGTGAAATTGTGAGCGATGCCTTGCGCCAAGCCATCCGCGATGGCATTTTACCACACGGAGAGCGCCTCATGGAGATTCCTCTCGCGGAAGAACTCGGCGTCAGCCGCTACACCCATTCGGGAAGCCATTCGCATTTTAGAGCAAGAAGGGCTTGTGGTAATGATTCCCCGCCGTGGCACCTATGTGGCAGATATGAGTTTGAAAGATATCACCGAGGTGTTTGAACTTCGCTCCATCCTAGAAGAATTGGCGAGAGCTCGTGCTGGAACGCATTACCAACGAAGAAATCGAAACTTTGGAACAGCACCTTGTGGAAATCGGGAACTACATGAATGAAAAATCTCGACAAAGTCGTACAAGCTGATATCCTATTCCACGAAATTCTCTATAAGGCTTCTCGCAACGATCGCCTCGTAGAAAATGATTCACAACCTACGAGAACAAACATTGCGGTTCCGTACCTTATCCATGAGTCAAACAGGGTCGCCTCGCCAAGACTTGGGACGAACATCGTCAACTGGTAGAAGCTATCTCTGACCGAGATATAGAACAGGCGCGCCATATTGCTCGCATCCATATGGAAGAGTCAGAAAAAAACATTGCTCGGCGGTATGCAATTACAAAGTCATGAAGAGCAACTTGGATGACACAACATCAAATAACAAAAGGGTCCTTTTCGGGCCCTTTTTGAGTTATATTAGAAGTTGTACGTCATTTGTACGGTAGAGTAGTTGCCTAAGCTAAAGCGTTCTGGTCCGAATAATGTATCTCGTTGTCCGATACCTTTTGCACCAAATGTATAGCTTGCTTTCTACTAACCAGTTTTTCGCCGGTACGTAGGAACCACCTAATGTGAAGCTTTCAATACCATCTAAGTAACGATCGGTTAAACCATTTGTTCCATTGCCACCGAAGAAGGAGCCATGTTCAAAGTGTTTATAGTCCGCATACATAGACCAAGTTTGCGGTCTTGCAATATCCGCCATACCTACTTGTGCACGCATTACCCAGAAGGTAGGAGTGCTACCCATTTTATGACCCAAGATAGCGAAGGCATTCGTAGCTGCATTGTAATCATATGCTGTTTGACCATTCAAATGTTTACCTAAGTTGGACAAGTTTTTACCATAGTCAAAGGATAGCATTGCGCTCTTGCCTAGAGTATATCGTGCGCCTACAGCCAATACATTGGCCACTTGGTTATAGCGATATGTTTCATTGCCTTTTACGCCAGCAGTTTCTTTTGCCGTTTCAAAGACTACATCACGATTACCTTGAGAATGTAAGTACCATGCAGATACGCCTAAATTAGGTTTCACTTGTTGTTTTACTTCCACAAAGAAAGCTCGTTTAATGCTTGGCACTTCTGCGAGATCAAGAACATAGCCTTGTTGTAATACATGAACGCCTGTCGCTTCACCTAACGGTACACGAGGGAATAGACTACCTTTTTCAGTGAATCGTAAATCGGAAGTGATTTTTGTTCGCATAGGCGGCTACTGGTGCTACTAGTCCTTTGTTGTCCACCCCATCAGCGAGGCAATGTATTTTCTTTTTCTAAAGTTGCCCGTAACACCTTTTCATCCACAGTGCCACCTACAATATCGGTAGCCGTAAATGGAGGACGGTTGATATTCTCCGTATCATCTTTAATTTTATCGTTGTAATAATCTACAAGCCAAGATGATAAATCCTGTTTTTCAGTAACTCAAAATGTTCTTTTTCTACATCCGTGAAAAGTGCCATTCGCACTTTCTTTACCTCGATAACTTTCTAATGTGCCTAGGCCTGTTGGATGAGTCTGCTACAAAGTCAGCCAATTTTTTTATTTACTGTATCTAAGTCGCTTTGTTTTTCATCTCGTGAAGCTGTATGAGATTTTAAATCATCCACTGCATAGCCATATTCTTCTTTGGCACTATCTTCTGCACTTTTGATAGCTTCTTTGATATTTTTATTATACCGCTCGATTAAAGTAGCTCCACGCTCTGCTCAAGAATTTTTCACAAATTCACTGCCATCGCCTCGGATTGGTGCATCATCGTCATAGCTATATCCTAAAATATCCTTATTCAATGATGGATATAAATCCGCCGACATGGTTCTAGGGAATGTTTGTGACGCTGTAGCATATTTATCCGTATCTGTACTATAGAATGGATATGTACCCGTTTCTGTCAGATATTTAACCCCCTGCTTCACCTACTTTTTTCAGGTGCTTTTCCAGTAGTTTGGATCATAGGTTTTTGTGTACCCATACACAGCTTTTGGAATGCTGATATAGTATTTTGTTTCCTCAGACTTCAAGTAGTTTGGATACGCTTGTTTCGCCCAATTGTAGTACTTACGAATTGTTTCGTATTGACCTGCTACATCGCCCACTTTTTTTCACGAACCGCTATGTTCATTGGCTTAAATGGTTTTGTTAGTTTCAAGCCTTCTACACTATTCAAGAACTCATTCACTGTCAATGGACGTTCCATAGTTTTGTAGGACATTTGTGTGTATGCGGAATCTGTAATTCCTGTATTTCTAGAGAAATCACCATAGCCGACACGAACTTGCGTATTATCTTTCGTCCAAACGGCACGCACACCATCAAAGGTTTGGTTGAACCAGTAGCCAGTTTCCCTAATTGTTCTGGTAAACGTCCTACAGAGAAATCCCAAGCTTTTTCTTTTCTGGTGATATTTGCTTCTTCTAGTTTCACTTTGTGAAGGCCACGATTAGTTTCCATCGTATCTTCTGTCGCATGGCCGGCGTGACCACTAGCGCTAGTGATAACTTTCACCGCCGTTTTGTCATTAATGCGGCCTTCTACGCCCACTTGTACTTTTTGTTCCCAACCACTTTCAGACGGATCTTGCATATTTTTCATAGCAGAACCAATAGCGGATGTTAACGTAGTTCTTACATCTGGGCGATTTTGGCCTTCCATATAATGGGTGCGCCATGCATAGTCGCCTACAAAACGCAGGTTAGATGCCTTAATATCGTCAAACGGTCTAGTAATGAATGCCGTAAAGTCTACAGGGCCCAAATCGACACTGGATATTTCTTTGCCTGTTTGGTCTTGTAATACTTTGTGAACATGTCCATCACTGCCAATTTTAAAGTTAAGGCCAATGCGATATACACGACCTTGCATAGCTCGGTCATCATCGCGGTAGTTGAACAAGTTGTCTACACCAATATAGGCTTTCATATCATTGCCCCAAGATTTTTGAACAATGAAATTCCATACACTATATGTTTTAGATTGATACTCTTGTTTTTTTACCTTCTTTAAAGTATGTATCAATATGGGAAATATTAGGATTTTCATTCTCTGCTGGGCCATAAGAATCGATGAAGTTACCATTGCCTGCTAAGGAACGACTATCCAACATGTTCATATACAAATTGCCATACAAGGATGCATGCAAACCAGAATCTTTATCATCATAGTTGATGCCTACATCAATTTTATGCTGTGGTTTATCCAACAACTGTTTCGGCAAGGTTGGATCCGATTGGTTTTCGGTATGCAAGAAGGTATATCCCAATTTACCAGACCATTTTTTGTTAAAGTTATGTTTAACTTCTGCCTCTAACCCTGTAATGGATACTTTTCCAATATTTTTAAAGCTGTAGATCATGTCTGGAGAATGTTGATATTTTTCAGACCCCAAATGCGTCCGTTCATTATACTCTGGATAGAAGTCTAATAAATGACCTGTGAAGTAAATGGAATGGTAATCACGGATACGATTATGGAAGGCGCTAGCACGGTAGGATGTCGTTTTATTTTCATGTTCCCAGCCTACATCCACATTGATAGATTTTTCAGGCTTTAAGTCAGGATTGCCAACCCAGTACCACCCCATTCGAGCCGTACCGCCACCGAGACCACCGCTCAATGGGTTACCAGAATACATTTCCCAGTTGTAATATAATTCGCCCATACCTGGCTCATTATAACTCGTGCCAATATTCGCTTTCAAACGATTATGCACGTCCCCACGTAAGTTATGTAGCATCCCTACATTGAAAGTCAAATTACTACCGAATAGACTGCTGTGGTCTAGACGCACAATCGGCGTGATCGTAGTGTTTTTATTCACTTGCCAATCATCTTGTACATATACATATTCTTTTTGAATATCTGCTTCGCCTACCGTCACACGATTGTGTAAGGCATCTCCTTTTTTGAACTGTACATTATTCAGTTTCACATCGTATGATTTACCATTGATTTCCATAGGCTTGCCCGTATAGTAGTAATACACGATGGTACTTTGTCTAATACAGGGATTCACTTGCATTGGCGACTTTTAATCTCAGGATTTTGCTCATACAATTTGTTTTACTAACTCATTAAAACGATCTCTCGTTTCGGGCGTAGTATGATCCAAGAAATAGGAAATGCGGTTATTACTATTCATGTGAGAACCTTCGATTTCTTTTTTGGTACATTATCCACTAAATCAAAGGCATGTTCTTGGCTGAAAAATTCTTCATAGGTAAAGGAAGGTAAATAATCCTTACCTTGTACACCTTTTTCATAGCCATACCACTCTTTTAAACGGTTCCAATATGGCGTGCCGTCTGCATCCTTTTCAATCGGATAATCTTCCACACGAGATGCCACTTCATGCGTGATTGGATCTTCTTTCAGATGTTTTATCATAATCCCATGGGTTGATGAACTGTTTTGTCGTTTTAGGCGCACTTTTTAAACGACTACCACTACCTTTTTCTTTTTGATACCAAATCCAGTATTGACGAAATGCTTGTCATTGACAGCAATGTGAAAGTCCGAATGGACGTCAAATTGGGAATGGTCAATAGTATCCACTTGATTCAATTCATTGGCACCAAAGAAAGGTACATGACCCACTGTATTGGTTAAGGTTACATCATTTTTCTTTTCAATTTTGCGTAGTTTACCTCTACGTCCCAATTGATTTTTCTTGATTTTTAGCATGCCAACCGATACTATATTGATTTCGTTTGATACTCCGTTTAAATTGCACTTCTGGGGCCATTAAAGAGTTAGACCCTTTATTAAAACGATGCAATTCTTCTTTATGTTGGTCTACACGAATGTCTACCCCATGGTTTTTATTCGCTTGCCAATGGGCACTCATACCAATATTAGATTGTTCCCCAAAGTAGCGCAAAGAGTTCTTTGCAAAGACAGTCATATCGTCATGCGCTAATTCCACACGCTTTCTTGGGTTCACTGCATACACAGGCATCACATCACGTTTACTGCCATAAATGGCCATATTAATATTGCCAATTTTACCTGTATCTGCACGCATAAAGAAGTTAGAATATGGCATAGAACCTTTGTCACCTTTTGTGCGCAAAGATTCTATATTAAATTGAAGTCCGCTCTTCTTTGTCGGTTTCTTTGTCACTACATTGATGACACCGCCAATAGCACCCTGAACCGTATTTCGCAGAGGTCGCCTTGAACCACCTCAATGTGGTCTAAATTTTCTGCCCCTAGGCGCATCAACTCATCGCCTTGCCCTGCATATTTAGCAAACTCACCAATAGCTGGTTGTCCATCAATTAAGATCAACGTATGGCGTGGGTCTGCACCACGAATGGATACGCCTACGCGACCCATCGCATCTACCGTACGAGATACACCCGTTTCATGGAACACTACATCTTCTACATTTTTAGCCTGTTTTGCTTCAATGTCTTTTGCGTAATGATCGTCGTATGCTGCGTTTCATATTGCTCCGCCGCTTTCAGTCTATCTGCTTCTACGTATACGGCATTGTCTGCTGCTGCGCCGTGGAACATACCCATCCACGCCATAATAGCGCCGTATAACAATACATATTTACTGGTCTTTCTTTGATACATCGTAACACCTCATATAAAAAATAAGTTTTCCTATATACGGCGAGGCTACCACACCTCACGCATATACCAGATTTTTGATGTCCGCAAGGTTTTCTTTTGCAAATGAAAGAAACTAATTTATTTACCTACACACACTTTAATTTGCCCATTGTAAACCGTTGCAATAGTCTCCCCTTAACTATATCTATAACGAAAAATAAAAGTCAATTAGAATTTCATCTTTTATTCATTTTTATATTAGATAGTATTCAAATTGCCCCATTATAATAGTATCTTTAATTCCATTAAAACCTGCTTATATGTAAGTAACCAAACTATATATTGAAATTATATATCAATTATTTTTTTCTTTTCAACAATTAATACAGAACACAAAAAGAGGAATGGCCCTATTTACTCAGTCCATTCCTCTTTTTACGCACTATGTAATTTACGGATAGAGTTCCCCTATCAATACAGTGTACGTATGGTCTACCCTTTATTTCCCACTCATATATTTCGCTTTAAACGCCGCCAATTGCGCTTCTTCTAATGGCATGCCTTCGCTTTGGAAGTGAGCGATGCTTTGTTGCATTTCTTCGTAGGCTGTTGGCACAATTTTTTTGTAAAGCGATCTTTGTACAATACCCAGTTTTCTAACATATGACGACCTTGTTTGGAGTTCGTATGCAACACATGTTGTTGTACTAGCTCATGAATCCGTGCTAAGTCACTTTCACTAGGTTTGCGAAGTTCCACAAGTCCTGTGTTGCAATAACGTCCATCTAAATCAAGCACGTACGCATAACCACCGGACATGCCAGCCCCAAAGTTACGGCCCACACGGCCAAGGACAAGGACCTCACCGCCTGTCATGTATTCGCAACCATGGTCGCCCACACCTTCTACAACGGCTGTGATACCGCTATTACGAACGCAGAACCGTTCCCCGCGACACCGTTGATATAGGCGCACCAGAGGTAGCTCCATAGAATGCTACGTTACCGATTAAGATATTTTCATGAGCCTCATAGGGTCGCAGCCTTTGGTGGGTACGCAATGATAGTACCGCCAGACAAGCCTTTTGCCAAGGTAATCGTTGGCATCCCCTTCGAGTTCTAATGTCATACCATTCGGAATGAAAGCGCCGAAACTTTGTCCTGCAGAACCAACGAAGTTCAATTTAATGGTATTCTCTGGCAAGCCCGCTTCGCCGTAGCGACGAACCACTTCTCCACCAACCAAGGTACCTACTACACGATTCACATTGCTGATAGCCAATTTAGCACGAATTGGTTTTTGATCATCCAAGGCAGGCCGGCACATGCGAAGTAATTTTTCATATCCAAGGTACGTTCCAATTCATGGTCTTGGTCGATGCTGTGTAAATGTCCCACAGATGCATCTGTATACGGTTTAAACAAGATTCGTTTCAAGTCCACACGAGACAATTTGAAATTATCGTCTTGTGAGCGTTGGCGTACTAAATCGATACGACCTACTAACTCACGAACGCTACGGATCCCTAAACGAGCCATGATTTCGCGCAATTCTTGGGCAATAAACTTCATCAAGTTTTTCCACGTATTCTGGTTTACCCGTGAATTTAGCCCGCAATTTTTTTCATCTTGTGTGGCCACCCCGTACGGGCATGTATTCATGTGGCAAACCCGTGCCATACGACAGCCCACTGCCACTAATGGCAAGGTACCAAATCCGAATAATTCCGCTCCTAACAAGGTCGCGATCGCCACATCATAGCCAGTCGTGAGTTTACTGTCTACTTCCAATTGTACACGGTCGCGCAAACGGTTCAACATCAAGGTTTGATGTGTTTCTGAAAGTCCCAATTCCCATGGCACACCCTGCATGTTTCACTGACGTACGACCTCGCTGCACCAGTACCACCATCATAGCCGGAGATGAGGATACTATCTGCTTTCGCTTTCGCTACCCCTCGAGCAATGGTACCTACCCCAGCTTCTGAAGTCAATTTTACAGAAATTGCTGCACTTGGGTTAACACATTTCAAATCATAAATCAACTCTGCCAAGTCTTCGATAGAGTAAATATCGTGATGTGGTGGAGGTGATACGAGCTCTACCCACCGGTGTGGAATGACGGGCTTTCGCAATATCTGGGTATACCTTTTTGCCCGGTAATTGACCACCCTCACAGTTTCGCACCTTGGGCACATTTAATTTGCAATTCTTTTGCATGCACCAAGTAATTCGTAGTCACCCCAAAGCGACCGGACGCAATTTGTTTTTACTTCACTATTGCGATTATCTCCATTAGCATCGAGAACAAAGCGACTTGTATCTTCTCCGCCTTCCCCAGAGTTCGACGTAGATCCTAATCGGTTCATAGCGATCGCAATCGCTTCGTGCGCCTCTTTACTAATAGCACCGTAACTCATAGCACCAGCTTTTTAAAGCGTTTCACAATGTCTTCCACTGGTTCTACTTCTTCCACAGGAATGCCCCCACCCACAGGAAGTTCAATTCCATCAAGCTACGCAAAGTTACATGGTAATCTTCACGAATCATTTTGGAGTATTCTTTTGTATGTATTGTAATCCCCTTCGATTAAAGATCTTTGTAATAACTTAATCGTAGCTGGATTGAATAAATGCTCTTCCCCATCTTTCATAGGACCGTACCAACCGCCTGGTTCAAGGACTTTCACATCTTCTTTGAAAGCTCGTTGGAATCGTTCCAAGGTTTCATGAGCCACACCACCTAAGCCGATACCCCCAATGCGTGTCGGTGTATTTGGGAAGTAGGTACTAATAAAGTTCGTATTCAAGCCTAAAGCCTCGAAGATTTGAGCTCCATGGTAACTGCGTACTGTAGAGATGCCCATTTTAGACATGACTTTCATAATGCCAGACACAGAGGCCTTGATGTAATTCGCTTCTGCTTCCTCTGGTGTAAGGTCGCCCAAGCGATTCGTTGCTTGTAGCTCGCGAACCGTTGCTAATGCCACGTATGGATTGATAGCCGTTACACCATAACCTAATAATGTACAGAAATGATGCACTTCACGAGGTTCCCCAGATTCCAAGATTAAGCCCATTTCTGTGCGCAACACGGTATTAATTAAGTGATTGTGTACCGCTGCCACTGCCAATAAAGCTGGAATCGGTGCATGGTGTTCGTCCACGCCACGGTCAGACAAAATCAATACATTTTGGTCCGTGCGAGCTGCTTCCTCTGCATCCTTGCACAAACGGTCGAGGGCTTCTTTTCATACCTTCCGCACCTTTGGCGAGGATCAAACAAGATAGACAACGTCACGGATTTCATACGACGGCAGTCCAATTGTTTAATACTTGCCAATTCTTGGTTCGTTATAATTGGAGTTCGCATAGAAACTGCGTACGTACCCACTTTGTTAGGGATCCGTCAAGTTACCGCTATTGCCAAGCATCACTCGTGTGGATGTCACCATTTCTTCACGGATTGCATCGATTGGCGGATTTGTCACTTGCGCAAATAGTTGTTTGAAATAGGAATACAACATTTGTGGTTTGTCGGACAAAAATCGCTAGTGGCGCATCAGCCCCCATAGACCCTACAGGATCTTTCCCATCTTTTGCCATAGGGATAATCATGCGCACCAAATCTTCTTGAGTATAGCCGAATACTTGTTGTTGCATGAACAAGTCCCCTACCTCTGGGATGCTATCTTCCGTAGCTTGTTGAATCTCCGACAAATGAATCACATGCTCTTTTCACCCACTCATGGTACGGCAATTCTGTGGCTACTCGTTGTTTAATTTCTTCATCAGAAATGATTCGACCTTCTTCTGTGTCGATTAACAGCATTTTACCTGGTTCTAGTCGTCCTTTTGCGCGAATCATATCATCTGCTTCGTTCACTACACCTACTTCAGATGCCATAATCACACGGTCATCAGCTGTCACATAGTAACGAGCTGGGCGCAAGCCATTTCTGTCTAACACACCACCGATCACAGTTCCATCAGTAAAGCCCATCGCCGCCGGACCATCCCATGGTTCCATCATGAAACTGTTGAACTCGTAGAAGTCATGTTTTCTTGGCTCATCAAGGTATTGCGCTCCCACGGTTCTGGAATCATCATCATGATCGCATGAGGTAAGCTACGGCCTGTCATATGCAAGAACTCAAGGGTATTGTCGAACATGGCAGAGTCAGAGCCTGTATCATCAACAACAGGGAACACTTTTTTTAATATCTGGGAATAATGGAGATTCTGCTTTTCCTTCACGAGCATTGATCCAGTTTACATTGCCACGGATGGTATTGATTTCCCATTATGTACTAAATAACGGTTAGGATGAGCCCGTGCCCAGCTTTGGGGAATGTATTCGTACTGAAACGAGAATGAACCATCGCCAAGGCAGAGGTAAAATCTAAATCGTTCAAATCTAGGTAAAAGTTACGTAATTGCACTGGTGTCAACATACCTTTGTAGACGATCGTTTTAGAGGACAAGGAGGCAATGTAGAAATCGCTACTCATTTCTTTGCTCAATGGGACGATGCGTTTTTTTCTGCAATTTTACGAATCATATATAATTTACGTTCAAACTCTGCTTGATTTGTCACCTCTGGACCTTTACCAATAAGGATTTGGATCATCCAAGGACGAATTAATGCTGCCTCATGGCCGACTGCCGTAGAATCTACCGGCACTTCCCGCCAGCCCTAATACGATTTGACCTTCCTCGCGAACGACCTCTTCTAGAATGCGCTTTTGCTCATTCCGCAATGTTTCGTACTTATGAGCAAAGACCATGCCCACCCCATAATCACCTGCAGGTGGTAAATGGATGCCTAACACTTCGCACTCACGGCGGAAAAAGTCATGTGGAATTTGTACTAAGATGCCCGCTCCATCGCCAGTATCCTTATCGGCGCCAGCACCACCACGGTGTTCCAAGCGCTCAAGAATACGCAAGCCATCGTCGATAATATCGTGGGACTTTTTACCTTTAATATTCACCACAAATCCCATACCGCACGCATCTTTTTCAAATTGGGAACTATACAAACCATTCGCTTCCAAATGTCGCTGCTCCTCATGTTGTTTTGCAATGGTACTCATTTCCATCATAACCCTCTCCTCCTGTAGGTTCTCTATTACTACACTAGCGTACTTAACACTAGGTATACATATACTGAAAGTTCTAATTCATATGTCAACTGACTGTACTTCACAGTAGTTCGGCTACATGCTGTATTAGCATCCACCTACTATATGCTTACTCTGTAAAGAATTAGCCTCTTATGATAATCAGTAACTACATTTTATAATAATCATAAAAATATAGTTCTAATTCTATAGAATATAGAACTGTATACTATACTAGCAAAAAAATTATAGTATTTTTTTCAATACATATTACTTATGTATACATGTATTCTTAAATAATCCATCTCTTTTTACTTCTTATCCCATGACTTCAAACTCATATATTATTGTGTATCATCTATTAACTCGTCAAAAATTCATATATTTACTTTCATGGGGGCTTTCAACATTACTTTCATCCACATCCTTATATATGCCTACTATGTAAGAAAACGCATAGCTACCCTAAGGTAACCATGCGTTTACGTCATTGTAAAAGTATTCTATTATACGATGCGAACAATCCAGACCTTCTGGCGCTTCGATTTCACCATGTTGAATGCCAAGCAATGTTTCGCGCAATTTTTGTTAATGTTGGACCCATTTCATCCATGCCACTTGGGAAGAAGATATCTTCTTCTTTAGAATGTACCATGCCCACAGGGGAAATAACAGCCGCTGTACCGCAAAGACCACATTCAGCGAAGTCTTTCAACTCTTCTCTGTACACTTCACGATGTTCTACAGTCATACCCAAATAATGTTCCGCCACATACATCAAGGAACGACGTGTAATAGATGGAAGAATACTATCCGATTTAGGCGTTACTAATTTGCCATCTTTCGTAATGAAAATAAAGTTAGCTCCACCAGTTTCTTCAACTTTTGTACGAGTTTGTGGATCTAGGTACATATTCTCTGCATAACCCTGACTTCATGGGTCGCTTCTAGTGCATGCAAGCTCATTGCATAGTTCAAGCCAGCTTTAATATGACCTGTACCATGTGGTGCTGCACGGTCAAAGTCGGAGATTTGGATTTTCAGCGGTTTTACACCGCCTTTGAAATAATCCCCTACAGGAGTACCAAAAAAATACGGAATTGGAACTCATCTGCCGGTTTCACACCGATAACACTGTTAGTGCCCATCAAGAATGGACGAAGATACAAACTACCACCTGTGCTATACGAGGCACAAACTCTTGGTTCTGCTTTTTACCACTTCTTTCACAGCCTCGATAAAACGATCCGTTGGAAATGGTTGCATTACAAGATATTTCGCAGAATCATGCAAACGCTGTGCATTCAAATCTAGGGGGAAACACACAATGTGACCATCCTTCGTGTAATACGCTTTCAAACCTTCAAAAATCGTTTGCGCATATTGGAATACACCAGCACATTCATTGAGGACAATATTCGCCTCATCCGTCAAACCGCCTTCATCCCATTGACCATCTTTTGAAATTAGACACATAACGGAATGGCGTTTCTTTATAACTAAAAATCTAAATTATTCATATCAATCTTTTGCCATACAGTCCTCCTACAATTCCATACCCGTGAAAGCCTATGCCTCTCTGCATTTTTCCACCTTCACATTATATGAATATTCGCTGTTTTTGTACTTTAGATAAAAACTATTATACACCCAACACGGAAAATGTACAAGAGTACATGTTTAAAAGGTAAAGTAGATTCTAATCAAATCTGTTACTCACCATTTTATCAATCCATTCTTTTCCAGCATTTTCTCTTTCATAAATTTTGAAATATAAGATATATCATCGTCTTCATAGTATTTTACGAGCAATCGTTTTAAATTCAGGCACTTCTTTTTCTGGAATTACCAAAAACCCGGAACCATGAGCTATCAAAAAAATGGTTAGCAAAAATAACAGAAGCTCTTTTATTTCCATCAAGAAAAAAACTTGAGTCTTCATACAATATAAACACAACTGGATAGCTGTATCAATTACTTCACACTGACTTGCTGTAATCCGCTGTATAAACTCTTTTTACATCTAATTCATTAGGTAATGGTGGTATATATGATGTTCCTCCAATAGTTACTGGAACACCTCGAATACGACCACCTTCAGAGAAAAATCCTTCATTGACAAGCTTAGCTATATGACAAAGCATATAATAGTCCGAAGCACTGGCACTAACATCTTTATCCAATATAAATTCCCAAGCATGCTTTTAAATTTAAAATTTTTTTGCACATCCCTCGCAGTCATTCCTGTAACTTTTCCATTATCAATGATTTCTTCAGTCTGAGGGAAAGAGGTTGCAACACCTTCTAACACTGCTTGATCATAAATATTCATTTTCATATTGACTCTTGCAAAGGCAATATTTTTTTCATCACATCTACAGGTAACTCATCGTCAGAATATCCTAGACTAGCTAATTCTTTTTTTCTATACGCCTAAGTTCTTTACGTATATCCTGTATTTCTCTACTATTACGAAGTAATATATTATAAAAGCTCTTCTGTATACATGCCTACATAGGTAGATGTTAGCTTACTTGCAACCCGTTTTCTGATATAGAGATACTTCTCATTACCTCGCTCTTTTATTTCTGGGGTACCGTCATAAGGCATTAATTTTAATCGAGCATGCAAATCTGCTCGTGTAATAAGTAGCTCTTGTATTTCATGATATTTTACAGCCATCCTTCTCTTCCTTTGGGGAACTTTTTAAAAAAATATTATACGCAAAAGTTCCCCAATTTTTCAATATGATATTAGGGAACTTTTCCGATATTTTTTTAGCAAAAAAGTTCCCCAATATATATATTACATTGATTGAATACATACAAGATTATCAAGTGATAGTTCCGTGTCTTTTACATCATCCCAACCCACATCCTTATATATCTTCTCCAAGATACTATGCACAATCCAAGCCCCACCTGATAGATATCCAGCATTAGTAGATTGATATACTTCTACATAAGACCATTTTGCTTCGGCCTCCTCGGTCTCTTCATCTACTGATATTTGATGAAGCAACATAGTAGCTAGATCATGAACCTTTTGTATTTTCTCCACATCAATTTTATAAAAAGAATCAGTAATGGTAGGTACGCCTTCTCCATGACCTACCTTTCGTACATGATTCCTCAACGCACTATCATTCCACAAGGTACTTATATCGTTTGCTTTATCCCAACACATTTCATGAAGAATCATCATATCAGCTTTTGCTATGTCCATATGATTAGCATAAAAGCTATACACATATTTTTTCTCATTAGGTCTATCTTCCACAATTTTAATAAGAAGATTATCCATCACTGCTGCAGGATTTTCTATTAGCTTAATCCCCTCTATCCGTTCATAATAGGAATCTATGTATCCCTCAACTTGCCACATCACCAATATAGGAGATTTCCTACATTCTATATTCTTTTGGTCTATCAAATCACTTTCACCTCTATGTGTACCATATAAACTACTGCTCTTATTTCTAAAAGCATTCTAACATTGGGGAACTTTTTTTTGTTCTATTTTTTTCTAAAAAGTTCCCCAATTATTCTAGTCTCTTGAATCTAAGAGTATATTTTAAATCATCTTTACCGTATTCAAGTTATTGCACTACCTCTCCACGTTTTTTTCCTTAACCTTTTTTTAACCGCCTCTACATAAAATATATATATCTCTTGAGATGAAACAGGTATCTCATCTATGTTATGTACATATATGGTATTAAAAATGTCTGGGTTCCTGATAATCATGATTTCTAACTTCTGTACTAGTATTAATCACATGTACAAATTCATTGTAATTCATAATCCTTTCTTTACTAGAAAAAGGGAAATTCTTATCTTCAATGGTATATATTTGTTTCTGTTTCAAATCTATAATCAGAATGCCAACCTGAGTATATACATACACATATTTAGATTGAATCTTTATATATCCCGGATATGCTAATAAACCATATTGCGTTATATCCATTAACACTCCATCATATCTGAAAGGTAGATATGTTAACTCTGATACTATATCTTCACTAGCTACTGTTTGGTCTGAATATTCCTTCATCCACTTTTTCCAACTCTGTTTTCTATATTTTGAAAGTAACATCTCACCTCGTTCAGCAGAATACTCCTTTGTCCACATTCTTTCAGAATAAGTCCCATCATAAGTTTCAGAATACACTAAAGTTTCACCTAAAAAAATATAATATCCATCAAGGGTTACAACTAAGACCTCATTATCATCCTCACTGTAATAATCTAACACTGACTGTAAAATAATCGCATTATCACGATTCCTAACTAAAATTAAAGTCCAATTTTTATCATCCCAAGTATGTATATCTTCCACCTTATAATACTGAAAGTCATGCACCACATCATTACTAAGCATATAAAATATGCCACCAGCAAGAATAGCACAGAGCAATAACAAAATGCCACAAACCGTCAGAACTATCTTAACAACCTTCATTAGCACCTCACAGTTTCAATCAGACATCATCCCGCTAAATACAGTAGCATTATCAGTCATCTAAAATAATATGTCCAACACTATGTATTTACATTCTATCACAACCGTAATCATTTCCCTAGGATTGCCCTCATTCGTAGATCATCTCTTGGGGACTCAGTCCTATACAGGCCACCCCAGAAGAGCACGACATAGTCTGGAGCAAACCTACCGTAGGATCAGTTTGTGGAAGACTATGTCGGGCTCTTCCCTTGCTCCACATAGCAACGAGGCCCGAGATGGAATAGAATAGAAAAAGACTCTCAAGGGAATGTCCCCAGAGAGTCTTTTTCGTCTTGCAGTATGTTGTCATCCTAAGATGACTATATAATAACTTCGTTCAGCGACGAAACCAACTTACACATTCGCTGACTCACCGGAGTTGAAGTTACTAACTAAATTATTCCGGCTTTTTAAATTTTGGAGATGTTGGACATGTTTCAGGAGTCACGTCTTTGCGAGCACCTAAGTCACCGCTGCGATCTACATAGGTAGTATGTAACAATTCATGAGCAATATGTCCTAATGGTTTTTCTAAGAAATTAGCGTATGCATCTTTAATCTCAGGGTTTTCATAAGAAGAACGAAGCTTCATGTTGGAATCCCAGTTATAAAGACCTTCGATACGTTCACCTTTTACTTTATTCGCAACTGGTAATTTAGCACGTGGTTGTCCACCACCGCCGATACAGCCACCTGGGCAAGCCATCATTTCGATGAAATCATATGTTTTACCAGATTCTTTCAATTCATTTAAGAATTCACGGATGTTTTTACCACCATGACAAACCGCCACGTTGATTGTATGTCCACCGATTTCTACAGTTGCTTCTTTCACACCGTCCATACCACGCACGTCTGTTAAATTAAGAAGTGGGGCTGGAGATGGTTCGTCACCAGTGATGAATTTATAGGATGCACGCATAGTGCTTCCATAACACCACCAGTATTACCGAAGATAACCCCGCACGCCAGTAGCGAGCACCGATGAATTTATCGTATGCAGAGTCTTCTACTGCAAAGAAAAATCTAATTCTGCTTCACGAATCCATTGTGCAAATTCACGTGTAGTAATACAGATATCTGTATCTGGACCCAAATCTTCACCAGTGTATCGAGACGCATTGTTTTGCTCAGGACGACGAATTTCTGCTTTTTTAGCAGTACAAGGAGCTACAGATACGGATACGATGTTCTTAGGATCAATATTCATATTTTTTGCAAAATATGTTTTGACCATAGCAGATTCCATGGCAATACAGCTACGAGCTGAAGAAATATGGGATACGTATTCTGGGAAGAATGTTTCACAGAATTTTACCCATGCTGGACAACAGCTAGTGAATTGTGGCAATGGACCTGTGCCATGTAATTTACGTTCTAACAATTCGTTCGCTTCTTCCATGATAGTTAAGTCAGCACCGAAGTTAGTATCTACTACATAGTCAGCACCTAACGCACGAAGAGCTCCTACCATTTTGCCTTCTTGGTATGTACCAGGCTCAAATCCAAATTCTTCACCGATGGATACACGAACAGCTGGCGCTGTTTGGATAACCACGATTTTCTCTGGATCTGCAATGGCTTCTTTTACTTTATCTAATTCTGTACGTTCGTACATTGCACCAAATGGGCAAATTACCGCACATTGACCACATTGGATACAGATAGGATTATCTCCTGTTGCTTCCAAATCATAGTAGTCAAGTACGCTCATAGTGTCAGCACATGCTTTACGACATAGAGTACAGTTCTTACATTTTTCTAAATCATGAATAATCGCCACATTATCCTCAGCAATAGGGGCACGGCGATCAAGATGTTGGAATCGACTTTCGAAACTCATTATTATGCACCTCACATAGTGTAAACAATACTAGTTATGTATTCATTAACTTTCCGTCATATTATAACAAATATTCAGCCTTGTGGAAATAAATAAATGGGCTATTTATTTTCCTATTCTTTTTAAGTTCTAATAAAAATTTTTATACATCCATTTAGAATACACATTTATATCGTTTTTGTGTTACTTTTTATCACACATATAGATTTTTTTATTGTATATTTTTTTCATTTTATATCTTTCAAAAATCCATATACCCTAAAAATTACTAGGATTTCATCTAGATACGCAGAAAACAGGAGAGTTTCCCCTCCCTGCTTCGCTTTTATTTCAGTTCAAACAAAGGGGTGTTCTTCGCTTGATCCCCCAAGGCTGTTTTGTGTGAAAGTATTAATAAATTGTTGCACCGCCAATGTTGGTGTTAAGCGGCCCTCGATGACAGCATCTTCGATGCCACCCCGACAAGCTACAATCTCTGGAGCTCGATAGAACAAGTTTTGCAAATGTTCTTCCACCATAGAGTATACCCACGATAAGGTTTGATCCCGGCGACGTGCTTGTAGCACTCCATTGCCTTCACATTGTTCCATGAATTTTTTCGATAACCCCTTGCCACAATTCCATGATGCCATCCCCTGTGAAAGCAGAGCATGTGTACGCATGGGTTGTCCATTGTTCCGTCGCATCCCGAATGAACCATAAAATACGTTCGTATTCTTGGCGCGTCACTTTGGCACGTTGCAAGTTATCTCCATCGGCCTTATTAACAACGATGGCATCTGCCAACTCCATAACGCCTTTTTTTCATACCTTGCAATTCATCACCAGCACCAGTCAACACAACGAGCAAGAAAAAGTCTACCATGGAACGCACTGTCGTTTCACTTTGACCGACCCCTACGGTTTCTACTAGGATCGTATCATACCCGGCGGCTTCACATAACAACAACGTTTCTCTACTTTTTCGAGTCAAACCGCCCAAAGTGCCACCTGATGGAGATGGACGAATGAATGCATTCGGCTCCCGTGACAATTGTTCCATCCGCGTTTTATCCCCTAGGATAGAACCGCCTGTCACTGTACTCGATGGGTCGACCGCAAGAACAGCCACCTTATGACCATTTTGACATAGCTTTGTACCTAGTGCTTCAATCAAGGTCGATTTACCAGACCCGGTACCCTGTTATCCCAACACGGGTAGATTTACCAGTATATGGCAATAATCGTTGGATTACCTGCTTTGCGCCATTTCAAAAATGAGCTGCTGCATTACTTTCAATTAAGGTAATGGCACGGGATAAAACCATTCGATTACCAGCTAACACCCTTCTACATAGTCATCAACGGTCAATTTTTTTCCGTTTTACTACCTTAGGAGCTACTGGTTTTTGTGGTGCATGGGTATGTGCATCCATCCCATCATGGCCACCATCCACACCGCGCATAACACGGCATGCAAATTTATCATCTTTCTCCTCAGGAACCCAAGAAGGCTTATAGGTATCATCACTCATAAGACACCCTCCTTTCACCGATTCGAATATGACAAACACGCAATCAGTAGCCAGCTACAAAGTAGCACGAGGCACTGACTACGTGTCATGTCTTACCTATTTATGAGTTTAGAATCGTCTATTCAGATTATTCTTCCTCTTCTAAGCGTTCTTCTAATAATTCGAGAACTTTTTTAGCACAAACTGGAATGATTGTACCAGGTCCAAAGATCGCTGCTGCACCATGCTCATAGAGATAATCATAATCTTGAGCTGGAATAACGCCACCGATAACAACCATAATATCTTCACGGCCTAATTTTTTTAAGTTCTTCACACAATTGAGGCATCAATGTTTTATGACCTGCTGCTAAGGAACTCATACCTACGATATGTACGTCATTATCTACTGCATCTTTCGCTGCTTCTTCTGGAGTTTGGAATAAAGGTCCGATATCTACGTCATAGCCCATATCTGCGAAGGCTGTAGAAATTACCTTAGCTCCGCGGTCATGACCATCTTGACCCATTTTCGCTACGAAAAATACGAGGACGGCGACCATGTTTTTCTTCAAATTTTTTTCAGTCATGTCAGCGTACTTCTGTGATGACATCGTCATCGCTGAATTCACTGCTGTATACGCCGGAAATAGAGCGAATGATCGCTTTATGACGGCCACATACTTTTTCTACCGCATCAGAGATTTCACCTTTAGACGCACGAGCACGAGCTGCTTCTACGGCTAATTCAAGCAAGTTTCCTTCTCCTGTTTCCATCGCTTTTTGTAATCGCATCCAAACAGTCACGTACTTTTGTCATTATCACGATTAGCACGCAATGTTTTTCAAGCGTTCGATCTGTGCTAAACGTACAGCTGTATTGTCTACTTCAAGATATCTAATGGATCTTCTTTATCAAGGCGTAAATAGTTAACACCGACGATTTTTTCACTACCAGAGTCAATGTGCGCTTGGCGACGAGCTGCCGCTTCTTCGATACGCATTTTTGGAAGCCCTGTATCAATCGCTTTGGACATACCACCCAAGGCTTCAACTTCTTGGATATGAGCCCATGCTTTACGGATCAATTGGTTAGTCAAGAATTCTACATAGTAAGAACCGCCCCATGGGTCGATAACTTTACATACATTAGTTTCATCTTGGATATACAATTGCGTATTACGAGCAATACGCGCCGAGAAGTCTGTAGGCAATGCAATCGCTTCGTCAAGAGCGTTCGTATGCAAGGATTGCGTATGACCCAAAGGTCGCTGCCATCGCTTCGATACAAGTACGAGTGATGTTATTGAATGGATCTTGTTCTGTTAAAGACCAACCAGAAGTTTGGGAGTGAGTACGCAATGCCATAGATTTAACATTTTTTGGACCAAAGGATTTAACAATTTTAGCCCATAACATACGACCTGCACGCATTTTAGCGATTTCCATGAAGTAGTTTTTACCCATTGCCCAGAAGAAGGATAAGCGCGGTGCGAATTGGTCAACTGTAAGACCCGCTGCCACACCTGTACGCAAGTATTCCAAACCATCGGCCAATGTGTAACCTAATTCGATATCCGCTGTAGCACCTGCTTCTTGCATATGGTAACCGGAAATGGAAATACTGTTGAATTTAGGCATGTATTTGGATGTATACGCAAAGATATCACCAATGATACGCATAGATCTGCTGGTGGATAAATGTAAGTATTACGCACCATGAACTCTTTCAAGATATCATTTTGGATCGTACCGCCATAACAGATTTATCTACGCCTTGTTCTTCACCAGCTAAGATATAGAAGGCCATAACTGGTAATACGGCGCCATTCATTGTCATAGATACAGACATTTGGTCCAATGGAATACCAGAGAACAAGATTTCCATATCCAAGATAGAGTCTACCGCAACGCCCGCTTTACCAACGTCACCTACTACACGAGGATGGTCGGAGTCATAACCACGGTGTGTGGCCAAGTCGAAGGCGATAGACAAACCTTTTTGACCAGCCGCTAAGTTACGGCGGTAAAAGGCATTGGATTCTTCCGCTGTGGAGAAGCCAGCGTACTGACGTACTGTCCAAGGACGTTGTACATACATCGTACCATATGGTCCACGAAGATACGGAGGAATACCCGCTACATATTGTAAATGGTTACATTGATCATAAATAGAGGAATCATACACAGGACCCACATCGATTTGTTCCATAGTACGAATGAAGTTGTCATCATAAGATTTGCCAGTTTCAGCTTGCAATTGCTCTTTCCATGCATCTAAATCGGATGCTTTTGGGCTAGCTAGCTGTAAAGGAATATTTCTAAAATCCGGAATCATCTACATCATTCCTTTCTCGCGTTGCATTGCTAATAATGTTTGATAGCAATTGGAGCGTACACTAATATAATCATCCATGCCTGCTGCATCGCAAAGCTCTTTCAACTCTGCAGATGGAGCCCCTGCCAAGAATACTTTCATAGCTGGTCGAGCAGCTTTGATAGCTTTCGTCACGGCTGGTGCCAATTCTGGATATGTATCGTCAGTGGAACATACAATCGTTACGTCTGCATTAGAATCTAAAGGCGACTGCTACGGCTTCGTCCACAGTTGGGAATCCATCATTAGTAAGCACGTCAAATTCAGCTACTTGCATGAAAGAAGTAACGAAATCGGCTCTCGCTTTATGTTGTGGAATAGGTCCCATGTTAGCCAAGAAGATCTTAATATTGTCCCCATTATGTGTTTCTTTGAAAGTTTCAGTGCGCATACGTAATTCTTCGTATTGTTCTGTCCAACGATGGGATAGAATTGCTTTCACTGTCACACCTTCACTGCCATCTGCTAAGGCTGCAAACACTTGACCGAAGCTTGCCCCAGCTACAAGTGCTGTATAAGTCTGCACTCACCAAAGAGCCCACTTCGCTGAAGTCAGATTCTTGTAATTTTTTAAGAGCTAATTCTGCTGCATCTGTAGTGCCTACATTAGCTAATGCACTGATGCGAGCTTGGCGTAAACCGTCAAAATCTACCGTTGGCACTTCTAACAATTCTTCCGTCATATTTGGATACATGTTACTACCAACAGCGCGATCTTTACGAGTTGCCAAGTTTTTTTAAAAGCGGCTTTTGTAAAATAGCGTCCACAGCGTCTTGTGTTTCGCCAGATGCTAATGTTTCTAAAATGCCACCTTTTACCTTCTAATTCTTGGAATAATGCCCAAGATTTTTCTGTCAATTCTTGTGTTAATGGTTCCAAGTACCAGCTACCGCCTGCTCGGGTCCACTGGTTGGATGAAGTTGAACTCTTGTTGCTCCATGATTTGGATGTTACGAGCAATACGGCGAGAGAATTCATCACTTGGACGAATACAACCGTCAAGAGGACGTACGAACATGCCGTCCATACCACCCACTACTGCGGAGAAGGATTGAGAACCAGCACGCAATAAGTTTACATATGGGTCAAATACAGTTTGCGTGAAGTGAGATGTACTTACGAACAAGTTAATTTTTCTTCGCTTCTTCATCGCCACCGCAATGTTCAATAATTTGAGCCCAAATCATTTTTAATAGCACGTAATTTTGCAATTTCCATGAAGAAATTTGCACCTACGCTCACATGGAAACGGATTTGTTTTCGCAAATGTGTTTACATCAATGCCACGGCGTTCCATAGCACGTAAATATGTCACAGCAGTAGACATAGCAAAGCCTAATTCTTGTACGTCATTACCTCCACCATTGTGGTATACATCTGTATCCACAAGAACTGTGCGCAATTGTGGCGCATGTGCCGATGCCCAAGCAATAGTATGTGCCATATCATCGAAATATTCGTCCATAGGGCGTGTTAAATGTCCATCTTGTGCCAATGTACCAATTGGATCTGCCCCAATCATACCGGACAAGGATTTCACATCCACCCCTTGCGATTCGCAAAGTGCATGTAAAGCAGCCGCCCAGCATACACTACTAGCGCCTGTACGAATATCTAATTCTTTTGTAGACAAGTCCATGCCTTTTAACAAAGCTTCCACTTCTTCTACAGTAGACAAGGATACCCCTACATCAGCCACGTCCTTAGGGTCAGCTGTCGTAGCATCCTGTCCTTTCCGTGTAGCACTATCTAGTGTGAAACTGATAGCTGTGCTACCTTTATCTAATTCAAATTGTAACATGTCATGCATGTCAGCAATTGTTTTTCCGTCACAACGTTGTGCAATTGTCCAAGGTTTGTGGATATATCCACTGGCTTTCGCACCCCGTAAATTGCTATCACGACCAGGATATGTCAAGTTTTGAGTCAATCCTTCTTGGTCGCTCAACCAATACATTGGTTGTAAAGTAATTTCTTCGTATGTTTTTTTGTATACATACTTTTTTTGGAAATCTTTTCCTTTTAAGATACCTTCTACCGTCGTTTTCCACTCCTCGTAGGTAGGGATAGAAAACTCATCAAACGATACATCTGGTAGCTCAAACTGTTCTTCGTGAACTTGTGGTTCATGATGCTTGTCTTGTCCCATAGTCTAGCTTCCTTTCTCTGACCACACAGGCATACGTTCCCTTTATCAAACCATACTTTCCAAGTAGATATGCTTCATCACAGAGATTCTAATAGCTTATGTAATCGTTGCAGCTCTAATAAAAATAAAATAAACCTTAGAAAACGGGTATACCCTACCCAGCCCTATAACTCATCACCCTACCTAGTCTTTTAGTGAAAGATAGTACTACCTTCATAAAAGAAAAACCGTTTTCGATTGAAAACGATAGGTTATGATTTAGCGTATGCTCTAGCGTAAAACCATCTCTACCCGTCTCTCGCGGATCTAACGACATGCTTCTTACGGCAGTTCTTCTGACTCAGGATCTTCGCTACACTTCGCCTTCCCAGTTTCCCAGTGACGTTACATGAAGTTTTGCTCCCCTTTACAGCGGCGGGACCGTGTTGGCTTTTCACCAAACTTCCCTATTAAGCCTTGCGGCACCAGTAAGGCGAATATAAAGTTATACCTTGATTATAAACTGTTTTGTGAAAGAATAGAACGGCATTTACAGACTATAACAATATTTCACGTTGACATAAATTTTCAGTTATTACAAGATATCAATATTGCATTTTTATGATTTCACCACCATAATAGTTAGCATATATCTCATACTAGATCTCCAATTTATTACTAATGGTTATTTTTCTTCATAATTTATATTTATTCTCAATATTGAGGGGGCATTCTAATACATGCAAAAACAGAGGGATGCTATCATAGCACTCCTCTGTTCAATCTGTCATATTCTATTACAATGGATTATTTCTTTTTCCACTCCATCACTTCAAAACCATAATTGCGAATATGTTCTTTCAGTAATTTTAAATATTTTTTCGCAATCGCACTTGGCTCTAACATATGAGGCATTAAATACCCCATAGTCATCGTATCTTCTACATCTAATGGGATGGCGATGATCTTATCATCATTCAACTCACGGCTCAAAAATACCGGAACTGATAGTGTATCCATTCAAGCCAACCATCAAGTTAAAAATAGTAGCACGGTCCGATACTTTTATAGTCATTTTTCTATCCAAAGTACTCAAAATTTCCTCTGAGAAATAGAAGGAATTATCTTCCCCTTGGTCATAGCACAAAGTAAGGGAACTCCTCTAAATCTTCTAATGTAATTTTATCTTGGTTCGCCAAAGGATGTTCTCTACACAAGAATACATGCGGTTCTGCTTCAAACAACGGATAAAAAGGTGAGCTTATACTCTTTAAAACAATTTCTCCATCACTTGGCGATTAAAATTATTCAAATACAGAATGCCCAATTCACTTTTTGAAAGTTGCTAAATCTTCAAAAAATATTTTTGCGTCTCAGTCTCCCTGTAAGCCAAATTGATATTCATCTGTGTCGACACTTTTAATGAGTTCTACAAAGGCATGCACCACAAAAGCATAATGCTGTGCAGAAATAAAGAAGTGCTCCTTCCGCTTCGTATTGGATTTATAGCGTTCTTCTAAAAGCTGTATTTGATCTAATACTTGACGCGCGTATATCATAAACTCTCGCCCATCATGAGTCAAGGTTACCCCCAGACTTCGTACGCAGTAAGAGCTGAACCCCCATTTCATGTTCTAATTCTTTTCACCGCATTGGATAAGCTAGGTTTGGGATAAATATAATTCCTTGGTCGCTTCATTAATAGATCCTTTTCTCTGCAATTTTCTCTAAAGTATTGTAATTGTTGTATTCTCATTTGTATTTGCCTTTTCTATATCTATCATGAAGTATCATATGTATTGTAATTAATTCTTTCCTAGGAATGAAAAACCTAACGAGTAAACTAAGATACTTACACGTTAGGCACTTCATGTTATTAACGATTCCATTGTCAATTCCCCATAGGAAATGACAATCTTGTACACTTATAATACATAAAAAGACTACTCATAGTCAACATATAATTTTACTAAATTTATACTATTTTACTAGTATATAACAGGAATCACTCCTATCATGCCTATACAACTATCTCTTCTATCTCTGGTATCATGCCTATACAAGCATCATTCCTTTACAAACATCACACCTATGCAGGTATCATTCCTATGCAAGTATCACTCATATGCAGCCATCACGCCCGCCAGAATTATGTAATACCCTATATAGTTTTTATTTATAACTGACTATATATATTATGAATTGGTCTATATCGTAAAAATTGGTATTATAAGAACATGTTTGACTGACAAGAAAGGACCTAGCCATGAGCGAAACTATACAACAAAAACGACCAACTTTATCCTATGAAATATTCCCTCCTAACACACAAGTAGGAGACGAAAAAATTATTGCAGTCTTAGATGAATTGAAAAACTTAAAACCAGAGTTTATTTCTGTCACATGTAGCAATAAACAACGCAATATCGAAGAAACGACGATTAAATTATCCAATTATGTGCAAAAATACCTTGCATATCCCTACAAAAGCCCATCTACCAGCAATCTATTTATCCAAAGAACAAGTGAAATCTGTCATAGATAGACTCGACGAACTAGGGATTCATAAGTTATTAGCCCTTCGCGGTGACATCTTAGAAGATTTACCTCCAGTAGGGGATTTCAAATATGCTACAGAACTCGTGCATTTCGTCAAAGAATATGCTCCGCATTTCCAAATTTCTGGCGCTTGCTATCCAGAAGTGCATCCAGATTCACCAAGCCAATTACAAGATATTAAATTCTTGAAAGAAAAAGTAGATGCTGGCTGTGAACTACTAGTGACACAATTCTTCTTAGACAACAATGTCTTCTACGACTTTCAAGAAAAATGTGCCATTGCCGGTATTGAGGCGCCAATCCTAGCCGGTGTAATGCCGATCATCAACCGCAACCAAGCACTTCGTCTATTGACTAGCAATGCTACAGCCATCCCTCGTAAATTTAAAGCGATCTTAGACAAATACGAGCATGATCCTGTGGCCCTACGCGATGCAGGCCTTGCATACGCATTAAATCAGATCGTAGACCTCGTCACAGAAGGCGTATCCGGCATTCACTTATATACAATGAACCAATCCAATACGGCTTTTGTATATCGAAAACGTCGCACGTTCTTTATTTAGTTCACCTATTTACGAGATCTAGCACACTATCTCTAGGGATATACAAATACCTTCACCCATGTTCGTACCTCTCCTATTCTATCTATTAGAAGAGTGATATATAACTGTACATTCTATACTGTACATTGCATGCTGTACATCATACAATACATTTACAACCATATTTAACACATGCAAAATGGATGCCTTCCATAGACTCTCTTTCCATGAAAGAAACTACACAGGGCATCCATTTTGTTTTTATCATACATACTCATATTACATATACAAGAATAATTCTATCCTACATGTCAGCATTACTGTATGTTATATATACTTCTTACTTTCAAATATGCGCCATATTTCACGCAAAGCGTTTATGTATGTTATATATACTTCTTATTTTCAAGCATCCATCATACTTCACGCTACATTCCTTGGATTACATATATCGCATACATATTATGGAATCTCTAAATATAATGCCGTGGCACTCGTTCTGAAAAGTTACAGAATATTTCATACGGGATAGTTCCCACCATATAGGCTAACTCAAGAGCCGTAATACTTTCTTGCCCCTGTTTACCCAGTAATACCACTGCATCACCAGGAGCCACTGTAATATGGTCTGGGACTTTCACCATGAATTGATCCATGCAAATGCGTCCCACGATAGGGCAGCGTGCGCCATGAATCAGCACCGACCCCTTATTGGATAGAGCCCTTGGATATCCATCAGCATATCCAACGGGTATAGTAGCTATGGTCTCCGCATCCGTTGTCATATAGGTGCTACCATAGCCTATGGAGGAACCTTTTGGCAAATGTTGCACATGCACCACTTTGCTATACAAGCTCAAGGCTGGCTTTAATCCCAATCGGTTTGGCACATCCATAGACGGCATAATGCCATATTGAATAATACCGACGTGCATCGTTGAACAAACTATCTTTCACCGCCAATAATCCAGCACTATTAGCCAAGGAAAACCGATAGTCCTCATCACGATGGGCACGAATCGTTTCTACTACTTTTCTAAACTGTGATACCTGAAAGTTTGCATGGCTTTGATCGGCGGCATCTCCATTTGCCAAATGTGAAAAGAATCCGTCCACACGCAAATATTCGTAAGATTCTACTCGTTCTAGAAAAGCCAATACATCTTCTGGCTTACTTCCGATGCGATGCATACCTGTATCTACAGCAATAGCACACTCCACAATCGTTTCATGACGACGAGCACACTCATTCAAGGCCTCTAGATCCGTAGATTCACAAATAGCGGGTCTAGAATGACCTTCAATGACTAAATCAAAAGACTGCGGCAATGTTAAACCCAATAAATAAATCGGCACCGTTATCCCCGCTTCACGTAGCGGAATCGCCTCTTCAGGGAATGCCACTGCTAACGACTCATAGCCTTCCTCTACGGCAATACGTCCTACCATGACACTTCCATGGCCGTACCCATTAGCTTTCACCACCGCCGTACTCGTGCACCACTCTGGCAGACAATCTTTAATTTTTTCGTAAATTACTTCGTATTTGTGCTGTATCTATTTCTACATAGGTAGGTCTCACAAATTCACCTTCTTATTCTTACATATAGGAACACATCATTTGTTGATATGTACTAGAACATCACTCAATAAAACTTATATATTCTAAAAACATTTATTATACTATTATACACCTAAATAGAATCAAATTCTCTACATAATCAAATAATTTCTTATTTTTCTAAAAAGTTAGGTATAATCTAATGTAGGCATAGTCTTCAATCATTTCTTATACTACCTTTCACAAAAAGGACTGACTACAGAATCTAGTGTAAGATTCTAAGTCAGTCCTTATTTATTACCTATGTAATTCTACCGTATACCTAAGAAACGTATATTAGATTATGGCATATTGAAAGGCCATACCATTGGAATCACGATAAGACTTACAACAAAGCAAACCAAGATCAATGGAGTACCTGCTTTCACATAGTCCATAAATTTGTAATTACCAGGTGTTAATACGATTGTATTAGGTGGTGTACCTACTGGTGTAGCGAATGCGCAAGATGCGGCAACGCCAATCGCCATAAGTACTGCATGAGGGCTTGCACCCATCGCTTGAGCAATAGAAATACCAATTGGAGCCAACAATGCGCAAGATGCTGTATTGGACATAAATTGTGTTAATACACAAGATAAGATAAATAACACAGCTGTTGCAAAGTAAGGGCTTGGATTATTACCCATGATACCTACTACTGCATTGGCAATCATTTTACCTGCCCCAGAATCATTCATAGCGGCTGCTACTGGCATCATACCAGCAAATAGGAAAATAGTTACCCAGTCTATCGATTGATATGCTTGTTTTTCTTTCAAGCAACCAGCTAATACGGCTAAAATAGCACCTACGATAGCGGCTACATGAAGAGGAACGTTAATACCAATACTTTTTTTAATGGATCAGACAATGCCATGAATAATACTACGCCTAATAAGATGATACCAGAGTACCACATTTTTTTAGGATCATTAGAAATTTCACTAGCATCTACTTCTTGTTCTACTTCAGCATCTGCATTACCATCATGTTTAGGTAAGAAATGTTTACCAATTGTTACCATGTAGATCATAAATGCAACTGTTAAAGGAATACCAATCCATGCGAATTCAAAGAAACCGAATTGAGGTAGTTTTGCTTGACCTAATGCACCATTAATGATGATATTAGGGAGGTGTACCTACTAATGTAATGATACCACCAATACCTGCCGCAAATGCCATAGGCATCAATTGACGGGATCTTTGGAATTTTAGCAGATGCACAGATACCAATAACTACTGGCAATAACGCTGCTGCTGTACCAGTGTTGGAAAGCACAGAGGACATACCTGCAGTAACAAGCATTAAGGCAATCATAAGACCATTTTCACTTTTACCTGCTTTGTTAACTACGGAAATACCAATTTTTTGTGCTAAACCAGTATGGAATAATGCAGCACCAATAATAAACATACCTGCAAATAATACTACTGTACTATCAGATAAACCGCTAAATACTTGTTTCATTGGAATAACACCTAATAAACCAAGTGCCATAGCACCACCGATAGAAGTAATTGCGAGTGGAATAATTTCTGTTACAAATAATAACGCCATTACACCAAGGACAATTAAGGTTTGTACAGCCGGATCCATAAGAATCAACTCCTCCCTAAGGGATACAATCCTTATTAGCCGCAAAGCACACTAGAAATAGGTGCATATAATATAGGAAGATAGGCTAATAAGAACGAAGACAATCGCCGTCACTCCATACCCTTCTTTTGTGCAAGGGTATCCAAAGTGTAACCACTCACCAAGTAGACCACGACGAAGAAAAAAACTATATCTTGTCCGTTTTTTTGAAACCATTTAGATTTTTCGTTCTTCTCCAATGAGGAGTGCGGTGATAATAAAAATAAAAAGCGCAATACAAATACACGTAAAAACCTTTGTTTCGTCTGATAATATCATAGGCGTCACCTCATGAGAAATAAAAAGTGAATAAAAAGTTTAAGTGTTTGTATAGCGCCGATACAGTACGAAGTACTGCATGTATTTGTAATACGCCTAGGCAAGGCATGTGCAATGCCTAGGCATAGATACAAATTATTTCATCATAGCAAGCATCGTACCAGCCGCTACAGCTGTACCGATAACACCTGCTACATTTGGTCCCATCGCATGCATCAATAGGAAGTTCGAAGGGTTTGCCTGGGAACCAACTACTTGTGATACGCGGGCCGCCATTGGTACCGCAGATACACCAGCAGAGCCGATCAATGGATTTGTTTTACCACCATCTGCCCAGCACATTAATTTACCGAAGATAACACCACCAGCGGTGCCACCGATGAAGGCAACTAGGCCTAAAACGATAATTTTAATGGTTTCTAAATTCAAGAAACTGTCTGCTGTCATTGTAAGACCAGTACCAGTAGCCAAGAAAATTGTTACTGTGTTAATCAAAGCGTTTTCGAAGTATCTGCCAAACGAGCTGTTACACCAGATTCACGGAATAAGTTACCAAGCATTAACATGCCTAATAAAGAAGTGATTGGTGGTAACAACAAGGAAATGGAAATTGTCGCTACTACTGGGAAAACAACTTTTTCAAAACGAGTTACTTCACGCAATTGTTCCATTACGATTTCACGGTCTTTTTGAGTTGTAAATAACTTCATAACCGGAGGTTGAATTAATGGTACAAGGGACATATAGGAATATGTCACTACTGCGATAGCACCTAATAATTCAGGCGCTAATTTTGAAGCTAAGTAAATGGATGTAGGGGCCGTCAGCACCACCGATGATACCGATAGCGATCGCTTGTTTCGCAGTAAATCCAACCATCATTGCTCCACCAAGAGCCACGAATACGCCGATTTGAGCTCGCCCCTAATAACAATGTTTTAGGATTTGCAATGAGAGGACCGAAGTCTGTCATTGCCCCTACCCTAGGAAGATAAGAGGTGGGAAAATTTCGTATTTAATCCCTAATCCAATGAGGTTCATAACGCCTTCATGGAAACCATTGTTAGGAATATTAGCCAAAAATACATCCAAAAGCGATTGGACTCAATAATAGAGGTTCAAAGCCTTTCGCAAAAGCTAAATACAATAAGATAATTCCGACAAGGATCATGATACCATGACCCATTGTGAAACCAATAAAACCACTATCCACCCAAACAGAGTTGAGTGCAACAAGAAAAGCGTCCATATGGAGTTCCTCCTTTAGTACTAGAAGGGTTTAGTTTAAGCAATATAAAGTTAAGATTAGCCTAAAAACAACTAAAAGCGTCGCCAGTTGCTACAGTTTGGTTAGTCGCCACACGAACTTCAGCTACTGTTGCATCATGTGGAGCATAAATTTTCGTTTTGCATTTTCATAGCTTCTAAGATGCAAAGAAGATCGCCTTTTTTAACCGCTTGACCAGCTGTAACTGCTACGGATAAAATTTTACCTGGCATTGGGCATTTTACTGTTTCTGCGCCTGCTGGAACTGGAGCTGCTGCCACTGCTGGAGCTGGAGCTGCTGCTGGAGCTGCTTTAGGAGCTGGAGCTGCGCTTTAGGAGCTCTGCTACTGGAGTCTGCGTCGCCAACTTCATTAACTTCTACTTCATAAACTGTACCGTTTACTGTAACATTGAACTTTTTCATTATAACTTCCTCCTGAATTACCTATTTGTAATGAAACTTTTTCATAAGCTTTAGATTAGCTTATAGGGCCTGTAAACGACTAGCTAGTCGCCAAGAATTAGACACTACTGGGCGAATGGATGCAATTTGATTTTGCGAATAGCCCATAGCAACGATAGCACTGACAATAGCTGCAACAACTTCTGTTTCTTTGTTTGTAGCTTGTGCGTTGGTAGTCTTATTCATTAAGTTCTCCTCCAAACTATCTGGTTACATTTCTACCTAGCAGTCTACCGTCCAATTTCCAACCTGTGCTCACAATCGGTCTTACGGAAGCAATTTGTGATTTGGAATATCCCATCGCACATACTGTCGCCACAATGGCTGCAACCACTTCATCATGTTTTGTTGTGGTACTTGCCACACTAGGAGCTGTGGCTGATGGTACCTCTGCTACCTCAGCCTTAGTTGACTTTTTTTTTGTAGGATCTACTAGATAAATAATATGCATAAGCACGCCTAACAAAATTAGAACGGCAAATACAATTGTCATATTGATGGCCATAATTAGCCACGGATTATCTGTCATACTTTCACCTCATTAATAGAGAACCATGATAGTAGAATCATGCAAGAAGCAAAGTGTGTAGTATGCCTCTAGAGAATATTTTATAGAGGGATATTACCGTGTTTTTTCGGAGCACGCGTTTCGCGTTTACTTGCCAACATTGCTAATGCATTGATGATAGCAGGACGAGTATGTTTAGGTTCAATTACCACATCAACGAATCCACGTTCAGCTGCTTTGTATGGAGTTGCGAACTCTTCTACGTATTTAGCTGTTTTTTCATCTTTATCTTCATCGCGTTTGAAAATGATGTTTGCTGCACCAGCAGGTCCCATTACAGCGATTTCAGATGTAGGCCATGCATACACTTGGTCCGCACCCAAATCTTGGGAACACATTGCAAGGTAAGATCCACCATATGCTTTACGAGTGATAACAGTGATTTTAGGTACTGTTGCTTCAGAGTAAGCATATAACATTTTCGCGCCGTGACGAATGATGCCGCCCCATTCTTGGTTTGTACCCGGTAGGAAGCCCGGTACGTCAACGAAGTTTACAACAGGGATGTTGAAAGCATCACAGAAACGGATAAAGCGGGAAGATTTGTCGGATGCATTGATATCTAAGCAACCTGCCATTACGCGTGGTTGGTTAGCAATGATACCTACGCTTTGTCCAGCAAAACGTGCGAAACATGTAATAATATTTTTGTGCGTAGTGTGGTTGTACTTCATAGTATTCACCATTATCTACTGTTGCACGGATAACATCAAACATGTCATAAGGCATATTTGGATTGTCTGGAAGTAAAGTATTTAAACCTTCATCTTCACGAGCTGGGATCATCACCAGTGTCAACTAATGGAGTATCTTCCATGTTGTTGCTTGGTAAGAAGCTCAATAAGTAACGAATTTGTGCTAAGCAATCATCTTCGTTTTCTGTTGCAAAGTGAGCTACACCAGATACACTGTTATGAGCCATTGCACCACCAAGATCTTCTGCTGTTACTTCTTCTGCTGTTACAGATTTGATAACCGCTGGACCAGTGATGAACATTTGAGATGTATTTTTTACCATGTAAATGAAGTCAGTTAATGCCGGAGAATATACCGCACCACCTGCACATGGTCCCATAATTACGGAAATTTGTGGGATAACGCCAGAAGCGTTAGTGTTTTCGAAGAAGATTTTTACCGTAGCCAGCTAATGCGTCTACTGCTTCTTGAATACGAGCTCCACCGGAGTCATTGATGCCGATGATAGGAGCGCCCATTTTCATTGCCATACGTTGTGCTTTAACGATTTTAGCAGCGTGCATTTCCCCAAGGGAACCACCTTCTACTGTGAAATCTTGAGCAAAAGCAAATACCAAACGTCCGTCTACAGTACCGTAACCAGTAACTACACCTTCACCTGGTAATTCTTTTTTTCTCTTGACCGAAGTTAACACAACGATGTTTAACGAATTGGTCTAATTCAACAAAAGCTATTTTCGTCGAATAATTTTTTTCAATACGCTCACGAGCAGTGTATTTGCCGCTAGCGTGTTGTTTTTTTCTACGCGTTTTTTTCACCGCCACCTTGTTTCACAGTGGACAGTTTTTTTATGCAATAATTCAATTTTTTTCCTGAACTGTTGCCATTTTACACCTCCATAGGATTATTACGGATACAGTTGATTATTTCATGCGTTGGCAAAGTTCTAATAAAACACCGCCAGTAGCTTTCGGATGAAGGAATGCAATCGCAGATCCACCAGCACCGTAACGAGGTTCTTCGTCGATCAATTGAACGCCTTTCGCTTTTAAATCAGCGATAGCTGCTTTGATGTCGTCTACACGAAGTGCTACGTGTTGGATACCATTACGGCCACCATTTTTTTCGATGAAACGACCGATAGGGCCATCTGGAGTTGTAGATTCTAAGAACTCAAGTTCTGCATCTCCGCAAGGGAAGAAACTTACTTTTACTTTTTGTTCTTCAACTACTTCGTCTTCTGGAAGATGTTCGATACCAAGTGCGTTTTTATAAAACTCTTTTGTTGCTGCTAAGTCAGATACACCGATACCGATGTGGTCTACTTGTAATACTTTGAATGCCATAATAACTCTCCTTTCAAATGAGTCGCAACTCGAAAGTGATTTTTGTCATCTTTCGATTACTTATATGATACCACGTTATTAGATTTTTATCATTCTTTTATTATCTTTTTAATGACTTTTTCTAACACCGTGTTAACAACACTATAAGGGTCGTTTGTTCTTGCATTGACAGTCGCTACATCTTGTTTGAAAGCATCGCTTTCTACAACATGTTCATGGACATAGCGCATAATTTGTTCGTTGATCATGGCTACTAACTCGTCATGTGTACGTTCTGCACGGCGAGTCACTAGTTCTCCGCTATCTTCGAGATATTCAAAGTGTTCATCTAGTGCTTCCACTAATTCATCAACACCTACATCTTTACTAGCGATTGTTCTCTTAATTGGAGGCCTCCAATCAAGTTCGCGAGAATCTAGATCTAGCATCATTTCAATTTCTACATTAAGCTTATCACAGCCGTCGCGGTCAGCTTTGTTGATAGCGAACACATCGCCAATCTCCAAGATACCCGCTTTGATTGCTTGGATATCATCACCTAAACCTGGTACTAACACAACCAATGTAGTATCTGCATTTTTAACGATATCTACTTCCGATTGTCCTACACCAACTGTTTCAATGATAACAAGATCCATGCCAAATGCATCCATTAATTTAACAACATCTGCTGTTTTTTTAGATAATCCACCTAAGCTACCACGAGTACCCATGCTTCGAATAAAGACATTTTCATTTAATGTTAAGTCATTCATGCGAATACGGTCACCTAAAATGGCACCACCTGAGAATGGACTAGTTGGGTCAACAGCAACGATGCCGATTCTTTTGCCTTGTTCTAGATAATGCTTAACCACCTTATCTGTCAACGTACTTTTACCAGCCCCTGGAGCACCTGTGATGCCCAAGATACGAGCCTTACCAGTACGAGGATAGATTGCTTTCATGATATCGATAGCATTATCATATTCATTTTCTACAGCCGTAATAGACCGAGCCAAAGCAAGACGAGAACCTTCTAATAATTCTTTGATTAAATCCATATTATCACCGTCCCCAATTGATATACGTCTAGGCTCGAACAAGCATGCCCGAGCCTAGCCCAAGTATATTATTTTACGTTAGCTTTGATGAATTCAATTACATCAGCTGTTGGAGTGCCTGGTGTGAATACTGCGGAAACGCCAGCTTCTTTTAAGCCAGGGATATCAGCGTCAGGAATAACGCCACCACCAACTACTAATACGTCGCCCATGCCTTTTTCTTTTAGCATTTCAACGATTTTAGGGAACAATGTGTTGTGTGCACCGGAAAGAAGAGATAACGCAACTACGTTAACGTCTTCAGAAAGAGCTGCTTCAACGATTTGTTCTGGAGTTTGACGAAGACCTGTGTAGATAACTTCGAAACCAGCATCGCGAAGTGCGCGTGCTACTACTTTTGCACCACGGTCATGACCATCAAGACCTGGTTTTGCTACGATTACTCTGATACGTTTTTCTGCCATGATGTTATACCTCCAAATTAGGATCGATTAATTATAGTGTGGAATGAGCTTGGTATTCACCGAATACGCCGCGCAATACGTTACAAATTTCACCTAATGTAGCATATGTTTTAACGGCAGCCAAGATTAATGGCATCAAGTTTACAGATTCATCTTCTGCACCAGCTTTTAATGTCTGCTAATCGCTGCATCAACTGCGGCTTGATCACGGTCTGCACGAACTTGTTGCGTTTTTTTGGATTGGTTGATACCTACAGAAGCATCGATACGAAGAAGTCCTTCAACTGGTTTTTCTTCTACTTGGAATTTGTTAACACCTACGATTGTACGAAGGCCAGATTCCACTTCCATTTGCCATTTATAAGCGGACTCTTGGATTTCTTTTTGGATGTAACCTTTTCGATAGCTTCAACAGCGCCACCCATTTCATCGATTTTTTTGGATGTATGCTTTAGCTTCTTCATAGATAGCATTTGTCATAGCTTCTACATAGTAGGAACCGCCCAATGGGTCAACTACGTCAGCTAAACCGGATTCGTAAGCCACGATTTGTTGCGTACGAAGAGCGATTTGTACAGATGCTTCTGTTGGAAGAGCCAATGCTTCGTCGCGAGAGTTAGTATGTAAGGATTGAGTACCACCCATTACAGCTGCTGCAGTTTGAAGAGCAACACGAACGATGTTGTTGTCAACTTGTTGTGCAGTCAACATGGATCCAGCTGTTTGAGTATGTACACGTAACATCATGGATTTAGGTTTTTTAGCACCAAAACGTTCTTTCAAAATATGTGCCCATAAGCGACGGGATGCACGGAATTTAGCAACTTCTTCTAATACGTTGTTGTGTGCGTTCCAGAAGAAGGACAAACGACCTGCGAAATCGTCAACTTCTAAGCCAGCTTTAAGAGCTGCTTCGATGTATGCAATACCATCAGCAATTGTGAAAGCGATTTCTTGCGCTGCAGTGGAACCTGCTTCACGAATATGGTAACCGGAGATGGAGATAGTATTCCATTTTGGCACATATTGAGAACAATATTCAAAAATATTAGTAATCAAACGCATGGATGGTTTTGGAGGGAAGATGTAAGTTCCACGAGTCGCGTACTCTTTCAAAAATATCATTTTGAATTGTACCGCGAAGTTCTGTAGAAGGTACACCTTGTTTTTTTCCGCAACTGCAATGTACATAGCAAGTAGTACGGATGCAGGAGCGTTGATTGTCATAGATGTGGAAACTTTACCTAAGTCGATACCTTGGAACAAGATTTCCATATCTTTTAAGGAGTCAATCGCAACACCTACTTTACCAACTTCGCCTTCAGCCATAGCGTCGTCAGAGTCATAACCGATTTGTGTTGGTAAGTCGAATGCGCAAGAAAGACCTGTTGCACCGGACTCGATTAAGTAACGATAACGTTTATTGGACTCTTCAGCAGTTGCGAAACCAGCGTACATACGCATTGTCCAGAAACGGCCACGGTACATAGTAGGTTGCACACCACGAGTGTAAGGATAGAATCCTGGGAATCCAAGATCACGTTCATAATCAAAACCTTCTAAATCAAGCGGTGTGTATACCGGTTGTTCTGGTAAGTTTTGACGAGCAGGTACTTTCTCACAGTTTTTTTAGCGTACGTGCATCATATTCAGCAAGTTTGGCTTTTTAAGTTGTCATTAGCCATGTCATCATCCTCCTAAAAAAATATTAACCTTGTTTTTTTCATGCTTCCTGTTTCAGTGAAGCGTTTATGCCAAGAAAGAGCTTCATCTAATAAGATAGGTGTATGGGCGCCATTTGTCTTTTCAATAGCTCTTTCGAGGTAATCTAGTAATTCTTGTTTGTAGTCTGGGTGAGCACAGTTTTCAATGATTTTGTATGCTCTTTCAATTGGAGCCAAACCACGAACATCGGCAATACCTTGTTCTGTACAGAATACTTGTACATCATGTTCTGTATGGTCAATGTGAGATACAAAAGGAACGATGGAGCTGATGTCTCCGCCTTTTTGCCACAGAGTTCGTACAGAAAATGGAGATATAACCATTTCGAGTGAAGTCCCCGGAACCACCGATACCATTCATCATTTTGCTACCCATGATATGAGTAGAGTTTACATTACCGAAGATATCGAATTCGATTGCTGTATTCATAGTGATAACACCAAGTCTACGAGCTAAGCCAGGGTTATTGGAAATCTCTTGCGGACGCAAAAGAATATGTTTGCTGTATGTTTCGATATTGTCATAGAAGCGTTTCAATCCATCTGGAGATGGGGACAATGCTGTACCAGAGCAATCTGTTACTTTTACCTGCATCGATTAAGTCCAACATACCATCTTGGATAACTTCTGTGAAAATGGATAAGTTTGTGAAAGGACCTTCAGCCAAGCCAGACACAACAGCATTTGCTACAGAACCTACGCCAGATTGTAATGGCAATAAGTTTTCAGGTAAGCGACCTGCTTTTACTTCTTCCAAGAAGAAGTTAATCAAATGTTGACTCATCGCTTTTGCATCGTCATCGATTGGTGCTAGTGGACGAGTTGTGTCAGGTACATCACATGGAACAATCGCTACGATTTTCGCAGGGTCACATGGGATGTAATCCGTTCCGATACGATCGCCAGCTGCTTTGATTGGGAATGGCTCACGGTATGGAGGATCTTGTGGTTCATAGATATCATGCATACCTACCAAGGACATTGGTTGAGATACGTTTACTTCTACGATAACTTTTTTTAGCTTGGCTAACAAATGTTGGAGAGTTACCAACGGATGTACTAGGAACGATACCACCATCTTCACGGATGCAAACCGCTTCAATAATAGCTACGTCAGTGTCACCGAAGAAACCATAACGAATTTGTTGTGCCATTTGGCTAAGGTGCATATCAATGTAACGAATTTTTTTGGCTATTTAAAGCTTTACGAGTATCGTTATTTGTTTGATATGGGAAACGACGACGAATACCGTTTACACGAGTTAATGCTCCGTCTGCTTCATCACCAACTGATGCACCAGTCCAAAGATCGATTTGGAAAGGATCTGTTTCCATGCGTTTTTGCAAGCGCCAATGGCACTGCTTTTGGGTAACCAGATGGTGTAAAACCACTGATACCTACATGGTCTCCTGGATTAATCAATTTAGCTGCTTCTTCTGCTGTAGTAATTTTTGCTTGCAACGCTGCGCCTTGCACGCGATCTAAAATGTCGATCATACTACCATCTCCTTTAGTTTGAATGACTTATTCAACTATCTAAATATACACACCGTATATTCAATTCTTTTTATGTCTGTTATGAAAGAATTTTCTCTTCCATCATATAGTTCAGACATAATTCATTAAATATCTACTCAAAGTGTGATATTTGTTAATTCCCATAAATACTACTCATTTTTCACATTATTGTCAACCACATATGTAATTATATGCATAATAGGCATACAGAACAGACAAAAAAACAGCGTGAGTATAACTTTTTGTTATACGCTTTATCTACCTATATCTATAATTGTTGGTTTACTCTAACTTTTTTTCGATATTGTTAATCCTACATAGTTACCCTATTTATGTTTTATGCATTTCTGGTTGTTATATTATTCATAACTAACAGTTATTTGCTTTTTATTACTTTTTGTTATTTTTCTAATCCCTATACATATTCTATTTCACACATTAAAAAAATATAGAGACAGCATGACTGCCATCTCTATACTTTCAATTTCATTTATTTTTGTTGTGGTTCGTATGATAGCCATAGCAAATCCCAAGAGTTGCCATAGTACGAGGCTTACTTGTTGGCTGTACAAGGCATGGTCGAAGAGACCGCTCACCATAACAGCTACGGTAACGAGGGTCATGCTATAACGAAGAGGAGTTCCTAAGGACGTGTTCTTACGTTTTTGTATGTTTCTGCTATGACCTAAGAGTATCGCCAAAAATAAACACAGCGAAACTGGCCCTGTTTCTGCAGCAATTTGCAAATACAAGTTATGGGCATGATAGATAATCACTGTCGGATCTTGGATGAAATAGTTGTAATCTGGATAGGTCATCCAAAATGCATCCCAACCAATGCCGAAGACTGGAAAGTCTTCTATCATGTACATGGTGCTATCCCAAAGGGCCCATCGGAGCATGACGGATGTGTCTTGTCCGCTAAACAGAGACCACAAGCGACTGGATACTTCCCCATGGTAAAAGAACAGTACTAGCGGCACGATCAACAAAGCATATAACAGCCTACGTTCGACGCAGAGTCCTGCTACAAATACGGTGACTGCTAAACTGAGCCACATCCCTCGTGAGTAGGTTAAGACTAAACACAGGAGCATTACTAGTAGAGCGATCACCATGATGGCAGAGCGTTTCCAATCTTTGGCTTTTCAACACCTGCATTGTCCCTAATCCACCGACAGACAATACAAATAGCAGTATTCTCCTAATAGATTTGGATTCTGTAATGTTCCATACATACGGCGCATGAGCCCTGGAAAATGGACATTATCTACCCATTCATGGATATGCTGGGGCGTCATAAAAAAGTATTGATAGGAAGCACCTAAACACGCTAAGACGCCGGCTATGCAAAACAGTGTGAGAAACTGTGTTTGCCGTTCTACACAGTCCATATAGTAACTCATGAGCCAGTATAGCACTCCATAAATAGCGATATGATAGATCCAACTCATGAAAGACCACTCAAGGTTCACCGAGTTAAACACAGAAATCCCTGTCCAAACTATGAACGCTAGAACGGTCCACTGCAACCAGTGCAAGGAACCGCTAAAGCGTCGTCGATCAAATAGCAATGCCAATATGCCCGCCAATATAATAAGTACATTACCACCTATGGGCAGCAACGGGATACACAAAGTAGCTCCGTATAGGAGGTAGACTATCCATTGTTCTACAGATAGCCTACGTAGGGGCATCCATTAATGCCCCATTTCTTGGGCGAGCCATTGTTGCACGTCACCAAGAATGTATAAGGATCCTACTACAGCGATAATATCGCCTTTCTTAGTTGTTTTTCATAGCATGGTCTAACCCCCGCTTGGATGCTCTCCATAGATTCTGCTTGGACCGGGCATTTGTTTTCGCCAACTGTTCTGGCGCAATCCCTCGTGGTGTTGGCGCCGGAACGGTAATGACACGATCCTTTTTGACCTACTAAATAACTAACCATAGTAGATACATCTTTATCGTCTAAAATGGACAGCACCACAGTTTTCGCTTGTTCTGGATACAATTCATTGAAAGTCATGGAAAAGGCTTCTGCCCCTGCTCGCATTGTGCGCTCCATCTAAAATGATCGTTCGTCCATGTACTTTAAAAATTTCAAAACGTCCAGGGCCGAGTAGCACGTGCTAAGCCTTCACGGTACGTTTCTTCACTCACTGCCGGTTCTTTATCTTTCAAGATTTGTAATACCCTTGCCGCACAGGCTAAGTTTAGAGCTTGATGAATACCATGCATAGATGTGAAGAGCATGTCTTTATGACCTGCTTTATCTTTTACAGTAATCATTTGTCCCATCGCCATGGCACTGCGACTATCAATGGTAAAGTCTTCGTTAAACACATGGTATGTCACACCTAAGGATTTTGCCGTTTCTTTGATTACATCAAGAGCTCCCCCTTGGGCTGCCGTCACAAGAGGCACTCCTTGTTTGATAATACCTGCTTTATGGCGGGCAATCTCCTCTACCGTATCTCCACAGTACGCTTGATGGTCAATGGTCACGTTTGTGATTACCGCCACTTCTGGAGTAATGACATTCGTAGAGTCTAGTAATCCACCTAAGCCCACTTCGATGACAGCATAATCTACGCCTTGCTCTTGGAAAAATAGGAATCTGCACGCCGTTAAGATTTCAAATTGTGTAGGCGCTTCCACACCGCGGTCCATGATGGCTTTCACAGCATGGCTGACACGCTCAATCAAATCGGCAAAGGCCTCTTCTGTGATATACGCCGTATTCACACGCATGCGTTCCGTATAGGATTGCAGATGCGGGGACGTAAATGTCCCCACTCGAAGACCACTCATGTACAATCCATACGTAATATAGGTGGAAACGGATCCTTTCCCGTTCGTCCCTGTTACATGGATGGTTTTGTATGTATTTTGTGGATTTCCCTAGCTCTTCTAATAAGGCGGTAATCCGCTCTAATCCTGGATGAATCCCAAAGGAGGCTACCTCTTCTAGGTAGGCAATCGCTTCCGTATAATTCATGATGGATCTCCTTATGCTAATGTTTTTAAGAATTCTTCACGTTCGTTCAAGGCTTGTTGTTTTTTTGTTTTGTACTCTTCCAATTTTTCTTTTTCTTTCGCTACTACCGCTTCAGGGGCTTTTGCTAAGAATCCTTGGTTGTTCAATTTGCCTTCTAAACGAGCGATTTCTTTCAATATTGTAGCTTGTTCTTTGGCGATACGCTCTTTTTCTTTGTCTGCATCGATTAAATCTTTCAACAACAAGTACACTTCTAAGCCGTTCACCACTGTTACCGTCGCGTTTTTCTGGTTTTGGTGCATCCGGTGAAAGTATTGTTACTTTTTTTCAGCCCAACCTAAGGTATGAAAGTAATCTCCATGTGTTTCCAAAATGCCTTTCAATTCTTCTGTAGCTGGCACTAAGATAACTTCAGAACGTTTACCCATTGGTACATTCATTTCTGCACGCATGTTACGGATACCTTTGATGCCGTCCATCATCACATTCATATGTGCTGCTGCGGAGCTGAAACCGTCCATCGATAATGTACTTGGCCATGGAGCAACCATGATGCTCTCCCCTTCATGTGGCAAATGTTGCCAAATATGTTCTGTTACAAATGGCATGAATGGGTGTAATAATTCCATCATATGACGAAGGATAGATACCAATAAGTATTGAACTGTTTGACGGTCACGACCACCTTCTTTATTGTATAAACGAGGTTTCGCTAATTCAATGTACCAGTCGCAGTACGTATTCCAAATGAAATCGTACACAGCGCTCGCTGCTTCCCCTAATTCAAATTTATCAAGGTTATTCGTAATGTTAGTTACCGTTTTATTGTATTCTTCTAGAATCCATTTATCTGCCAATGTGTAATCTTCTGCGCTTGGTACGAAACTTTCATCAAAACCTTCTAAGTTCATCAGCACAAATTTAGAGGCATTCCAAATTTTGTTGGCAAAGTTACAGTTTGCTTCCACACGTTCCATGTAAAAACGCATATCGTTGCCCGGTGTATTGCCTGTTACCAAGGTAAAGCGCAACGCATCGGCACCGTATTCTTCGATCACTTCTAATGGATTGATACCATTGCCCAAGGATTTACTCATTTTAGCGACCTTGGCTATCACGAACTAAACCATGAATAAATACGTGTTTGAAAAGGAATTTCGTCTTTTAAATTCTAAGCCCATGAAAATCATACGAGCTACCCAGAAGAAGATGATATCGTAGCCTGTTACCATAACGCTAGTAGGATACCAATGTTTCACTTCCTCTGTATTTTTCAGGCCAACCCATTGTGGCAAATGGCCATAACGCAGAGCTGAACCACGTATCTAATACATCTGGATCTTGTTCTACTTTGCCATGGCAATGTGGACATTCAGTCAATGTATCTGCTGTTACGATTGTTTCTCCACAGTCTTGGCAATACCAAGCTGGAATACGATGACCCCACCACAATTGACGAGAAATACACCAATCACGGATAGATTCTAACCAGTTGGTATATGTTTTAGTAAAACGTTCTGGTACAAATTCAATAGATTTGTCACGTACCACTTCTAAAGCGGGGTTTTGCCAATGGCTCCATGGATACGAACCATTGTTTAGATACCATAGGTTCTACGGTTGTGTTACAACGGGAACAATGACCTACGCTGTGACCATGGTCGTCCACTTTTTCTAATAAACCTTGCGCCTCTAATTCCGCTACGACTTGTTTACGCGCCAATTCACGAGGCATGTTCACAAAGTGACCTGCCCCTGCATTCATGGTGCCATCTGGATTCATCACCACGATACTTTCCAAGTTATGACGTTGTCCCATTTCAAAGTCATTAGGGTCATGGGCTGGCGTGATTTTTACACAACCTGTACCGAAGGATTGATCTACGTATTCATCGGCAATGATTGGGATGTGACGGTTCACGAATGGAAGCAATAATTCTTTGCCTACTAAATGCGCGTATCGCTCATCATTAGGGTTCACCGCTACAGCTACGTCACCAAACATTGTTTCAGGACGAGTTGTGGCTACAGTTAAGAATGTATCTTCTTCGCCAATCACAGGATATTTAATATGCCATAAATGACCATTTTCATCTTCGTGTTCTACTTCGATATCAGACAAAGCAGTCAAGCAATTAGGGGCACCAGTTAGTGATGCGTTCTCCACGATAGATTAAACCTTTTTCGTACAATGTTACGAATACTTTTAGGACCGCATCATGGTAGCCTTCATCCAAGGTAAAACGCTCTCTCATCCAATCGCAAGAAGCCCCCAAACTACGGATTTGTTTTACGATGGTGCTACCGTATTCCTGTTTCCATTCCCATACACGTTTCAAGAACTCTTCACGACCTAAATCATGACGAGATTTCCCTTCTGTTTTTCATAATATTTTCTTCTACTTTTACTTGCGTTGCAATCCCCGCGTGGTCTGTGCCAGGCATCCACAACACGTTGTAGCCTTGCATACGTTTCGTACGAATCAAAAATATCTTGCAAGGTGTTATCAAGGGCATGACCCATGTGCAATTGACCTGTTACATTTGGTGGTGGTAACACAATACTGAAAGGCTCTTTATTTGTGTCTACTTCTTCGTGAAAATATCCTTTCTCTTCCCAATATGTGTACCATTGTTGTTCAATCTCTTTTGGATTGTAAGTTGTTAAATTTTTATATTCTTTCATGTGTCCTCCTATTTTTGGATATTATAATTATTTTTAAAAAAAGTAGTTACTTCTTTACAATCCAATATCCGGATCTAGCACTACCTTTATATTCTAACTTACCAAGTTTTTCCAAAAAAGTAATATCTCGTCGAACGGTAGATTTTGATACATCTAACAGGTTCATTAAAATAGTATCCGTTATTGTTGGATCCTCCTCTATCAACCTAAGAAGTGTATCGATACGGATATCTTTATTTTTGTTCTTTACCGCATCTACACTCTTCTCAATACCTTTTTGTGAGTTCATTTTTGGTGTCATTTTTGGCGTCATTTTTGGTGTCATTTTTGGTGTCATTTTTGGTGTCATTTTTGGTGTCACTTTGAAGAACAGTATAATTTCTGTTGTATAAAGTCACGACAACACCATTATTAGATATATTATACACTGGTTGTTTACCAAAACCCTCGTAATCATCAAAAATTCTACGTACACCTGATGCATAATTTTCTATCATGTCAATTTTATCCAATACATTGACAATAATTTTATTTCGCTTTGCTACCATTCCTATCTTGATATTATCAAGTGTTAGTCCATCTGGAATACTACCCGGTGAATAGATTTGAACTCTATCATCATAGAATTCAACCTTTATATCGTCAGCTTAATGTATAATCCCTATGACAATAACAATTGACAATTGCTTCACGCAACGCGCCACTAGGAATATCCATATATTCATTGCGTTCAGGTTTACCACTGATAGTAATCTTTTTACGATTCGATAAATTCGCAAAATAAAGAATCTCATCAATCTGTTTTACAAGAGATCCCTTAAATTCTTTTTTATCTAAAAACACTCGTACATCTAGCCCCTGAAACACCGCAAACTTACTGATACTAGAATTTTGATCACTTAATAGTAATGCAGCATTATTATACGTACCATCTTTTTCCAATCAAAGATAATGCATATGGATCAAACTGTATCCCCTTTTCTTTAAATTTCTGTTCAATATAAGTAAAAGTTAATTTTTGTCTCACCTATACTGATAGATTCAAATTCATGAGACTTCTTTTTGTAAAAATCATCCTCTGAATTTCTTCAAAGCTAGCGACTCGTTTTGTGCTTCCTACCCTTATATATACGCCTTTTGAGTTAAAGCCTTCGCCTTCTTTAATAAAATAAGGCTTATCATCTCCCTCTAATACTTTAATTCTAAAGGGAACTTCATTCGGGTATACATATATTAAGTGCGCCACATTAGGAGTAAATCCATTCACAATCCAATTGGATATCATCTGTTCCCATTTCTGCTTTTTAGATGATGTAATGGATTCATTAATCGTCCCATCATCATTAACACCTAAGCAAATATTTTCCACCTTCGCTATTTAAAAATGCTACGATTTCAGCTTTTAGTTTATTTTGTTTCTCTGGAATATCTAATTTATATTCCACATTATAATCTTCCATATCAATACCTCGTTGATGAGATCTACATGTATATTATTCCTAAAGCTAGTCTAACAGATTCACATCCACACCTCATTATAATCATCATAAACTATAATAAGGTATAGGGTATAACTTAATCTTTGCACGTACAAAAGACCCCTCGTCCATTAGGACGAAAGGGTCTACTACTTCCGCAGTACCACCTAGATTATTGCCGTAGCAATCACTCAATATCGTTAACGCTGATCAGCGGGCACACTTACTCTAGTTCACCATGCCAACTCCGAGGCTACCCTCTTCCTACTACATACATTGTTCCACCAACCCAATGCTCTCTGTAATGCGTTCAAAAGATTTTTCCTCTTCTTAGTTATTATCCATATAGTATTAGTATACGTGAAAGTATGCAGTATCGTCAATATATATGCCTACCATTATTTTGCAAAGGATACATTCATTTCATCTAAGGATTTCGTCAAACTAGGCACATAGACTTTCAAAAAAATAGATCTACTTCTGGTAATTGCATGTGTACCAATCGTTTGTAAATCGTATCGTAAGCGGCATTAAACTCATCATTGCCAGTCGCTTTTTCTGTGACGCATTTCATAAACGCTGACAACGTGTCTGCGCTTTCACAAGCACTTCGTATTCTTCTGGTACGGACACCAACACATCCTCATAGGCTGGTTGCACTGGTTCTGGCAACGTACGCCACAAGGTTTCATTCGCCAATTGTTCCACTTCCCCGTAGAGGGCTCGCAACTTCGGGTTAAAATATTTTACCGGCGTTGGCATATCCCCAGTGAACACTTCACTCACATCGTGATACATAGCCAACACTGCTAGTCGATTCACATCGATGTGCCCTTCAAAATAAGTATTTCGAAGCACTCCTAATTGATGGGCAATCATAGCTGTCTCTAAACTATGTCCTTGTAGATTTTTCTACCTCTGTATTGCGCATCAAGCTCCAACGCTGAATATATTTCATACGCCCCAAAAGGGCAAAAAAATGACTTCCTTCCATAATTCATGCCTCCTCTAGTATCTTATTTTTCTATTATACTAAAATTTTAGGCATTTACCTATATGAACCCGTATTAGGCACACGGGTCATACACTTCTGCCGAAGCAAATACGTCTAAATACATGACATCCTCCTTTTTATTAATAACTACTATGAATGTATCCTGTAACGAACTTGTATCGATATATCTAGGAGCTAACTCTAACTGATGAACTTATTATACACAATCACCGGAACGAGCGATTACAAAAAGTCCCAATAGTTGAGGTCTTAGAAAAAAATAATGCCACAGTTCCCTCCTTTTATGGTACTATAACTATATAACACCAGAATCCACATCATACATGTTGAAAGGAGCCTCTATGGCGGCGAACACGAATTTTTGCCACTAGCGATGAAAACGGAATCTCGTTTCTATCGGTTTTTAGAGTTAATCGCAAAGGGCGGTGTTTATAAAAAGTGCAGATAAAGATTTCCATCCATTCAAAGGAACTTCCTATCAGGAAAAGACTAAGCAAGCTCACTTTTTTATGGATGCTTTGTCACCGCAGTCCTTATCTGAATTTTCCTATGGTCGTGCCAAATTATTGACTTTGCCGGGCCTAAGCTACTCCCCCTATAACATAAACCCTCTCGCCTTCGCTCATGCAGTGCGTAAAATGTTGCCCACAGATATTCGTCGTAGTTTATACTTGTACCATCTCATGACTACCAAGGATGTATCTGACAGCGATGCTGATACATACCAAAATGGATTACAACATCCTCTCCACTATTACGCGGGGCAGAGGATATGGCCCAAGGGGATGACTTTATATTGCAAGAATCCAATCTCAAACGCTACTTAGTAGCAATTAACGAGGACATCCTCATCACACAAGACGATACGAATGAATCCACCGTTAATTCCACGCAACTCTTCGATAGTGCTTTCACCACATTGGAAGCCATGGGCCTACTCACAGCGCATCCAACCATAGAGAATGCGTACTCTATCGTGCCCAATCCTATCGTCGAGGCAGGCCTCACTAAGGAAGAAATCGATGAACTTCGCTATGCCTTAGACTTTCAAAAGCAATTGTCTCCTATTTCGTCCTATGCGCATTATGTACAGTTTAAACTTTCACTGTCAGCCTTGGAAGAGGGATCTGCTCCACAAGATTATATTTCTGAAAGCCAACCAGCCACAGCACAACAGCCATCACCTATCTTGGTTCGTCAAGTGCCACCGTTCAAAAACATTGCTCGATGACACACGATTAGCTACCTTGGCATCTATGAACACGTGGTGCACCTTGACCACCATCGATCGAGATAATCCAAAAACAACCTCTAAATTAGACACCACGAAAACTATCGGATACATTACGAATCTCGAAGAGCGTCAAGACGATTCTAGGGAATACATCTATAGCACTAGCAGACATTTTTAAGCCCATGTCACCCTTACTGTTAGATGCAGTACAGCGCATTGAACAGTACCCCGATATTCCGCATTCCCGTAAACAAGTGAAAGCTCCTAATCTGTGCACCTTATACCTTACCTTTCACACGTGCCCAACTAAACATTGGAAAGAACTGCAACAACACCTCTATGCATTCCAGACCCAACGATTATCAATTACTTTTTATACCACGCGAAGGTAATGCGGGCTGTCCGATCCTCGTGAAAGTCACCTACCCGGAAAAATCCCTAGTCTATCCATTAATCTACCAATGGGGACCATACATTCAATTTGTGAGCGCTACAGGGGAGCCTCTCACAGATGACGCACCAGAGATGGTGCCCCTTAAGGAAGTAACCCCTATTATTGTAGACCGAGTAAGGAGTATCCTATCCCATTATGAATCCTAACACACTGTTACAACGCTATATGAGCTCCCACAACACCTCTGTGGGCGCCTATACCTTCTACTACATTCGCCTCATACAATTATTGCATTTCATCTATATGGACCGTGTTAATTGCGATGATCCCGGTATGGAACTCAATCAATTAACCCCCAAAGATATCACCGCTTGGCTATTGCAAGATTATGAGCACACCATGGACAATGGCAACGCCTCTGAAATGATCGAGAAACTATTAGAACTCTTCTTCATTCCTGCTGCCACTTCTCCTGAGGACTTAGAGCCACTCTTTGTGCCTCACCTACCGGAGCCCTATGTATTGACGGATCGAGAAGTTCTCGCTCTCTACTTGCTTGTGCACGATGATCGAGTGTTTCCATTCTTATCTGAGAAGGTGCGAGAAAAAATTACAACATGCGCTCCAGCAACATCCCTATGCCAGTGCATTCCAAACTATTCAAGAGAACTTTCAGTTGACCCGACCTGACTCCATCAATGATCCCCATGTAGTCAGCACAGTAACCACCTTGTTTCAAGCGATTGTACAAGGCAAGAACACCGTAACGGTCACCACTGCGGACGACACCTATGTGGTCACCCCTTGTCATTTACGCTATTTTGCGAATACTCAAGAGTATCACTTGCTAGGGCCTAACTAGTGAAAGCCAATATATCTACCTTCCTGTGCAAACTATCCAAGCCCTTACCGCCTTAGAGGAGCGCCCATTTCTGATCGGTACACCGTCCTAGAAACATTGCTACAAGCTGATGCCCAAACATTACAACTGCGCATCACCAACGACAGAAACGCCCTCAGGCGGACCTTCCATGCCTTGGCAGATTACACAAAGGAAACGACCTTAGTAGAAACCATCTTAGATGACGAAGAGGAACTACAGGACCATACGTATCAGATTACGATTACCTATTATCCATTCGATGAAGATGATGTATATCAAAAAATACTGTCCCTCAGCGCCATGGTTACTGTGATCAGTCCTCTATCCATGCGCGAACGAGTGGTACAACATTTTTCAATCATTATTAGAGAATTTAGGTGTCCCTCGCTAACTGTGAGCTACACCTAGTATTTCCATACCCTATCCATATTCATAAGGAGACAGTATGTACAGACAAACAAATCCCTATCATGCCCCTCTGCATTGCGCGCTGGTGGCATGTAGATATCCACAAATCCGCCATCACCGTCACCTATGACATGCCTTTTTATGCCATTAGTACAAGCCCCTTTAACGGTGGCTTGCATCATGTCATGGCGGTACGCAATCAACAACTCACCTTTTTTGTCACTACTGAAAGTGAATTACCCGGCGGTTCCACCTCTGCCTATTTGGCAAAAAGAATGCGTGCGATTTGGACTTACCCATCCACTTTTGCACAGCTTTGTTAACCAGTGCTAGCATGGATCGCCATGCCTATACCTGTTTCACAGAAGGCTCCATCATCATCGAAGTCATTGCCACTGCTGGCATCGAGAAAACTGCCCATCGCGCTGGCGATGGATACTCCTATTATGAAAAAGATGGTACCTTTTCACTCTGCGGTACCATCAATCTATTAGTATTTACAAATTGTGCACTCACCGATGGAGCGCTCACGAAGTCCCTCATCACTATCACTGAGGGCCAAGACCGCAGCACTCCAAAGCTTAGGCATTACGAGTATCCTATCTGGAGAACTGCAACAGGCACCTCTACAGATGGTGTCATCATGACCATCGACCCGAACGGGGAACTTCTGACAGACACAGGCACGTTCTCCCAATTCGGTGACACCTTGGCAAAAAGCAGTGCGCTCTGCCATTGAGCATGCCTTAGAGAATGCGGACAACATGGACACTTGATAGTCTACTGTGCCCTAGGTCGTATAACTACCTTGTTCCATTTAATAAGTCTGGAAGATATCTTGTAATTCATCTCGACTTCGTTCCTCTGTAAAGCTAGCATCAACAGGATTCTAGCTTTTACAGGAGAGAAGTCGCTGACGATGAAGCCCTCTTTCACATCTGCTGAATTGCTAGACACAATACCATTTCCAATGCGTGAAGAACGTACTTTGGGAATGGTAATTTTTGAGTCTATCTCGCACCGATTGTGGCAATGTGCCATGTCCAAATCCACCCACGATGAGCCCTTGCGAGCGCTGTGCTACAAAAATCTAGGGACCTCTGTATCCATACCGCATACAAATTCACGATGCCCACTGCGGGCAAGTCCACTTCTTCAGATACGATAAATTCACTATGACGAGTATGTTTGCGACAAGGGGAATAATATAAATAGGCCCGTCCATTTTGTACGCATCCCATATGACCTAATTGGGCATTCCCAAAGGTTGCCACATCCGTCGTATGTAGCTTCGTTACCTCACGGGCACTATCGATGTATCCATTCATCACCACCAATACGCCTTGGTTGTTGGCACTTTCACTACGAGCCACTGCACGGCCTGCAACAAATTGACAGGACCATCTGCACTAAGCGCCGTAGCGGGACGCATGGAGCCCGTCATCACAACAGGTTTGTCCGTGTCCACCGTCAAATGCAAAAAGTAGGACGTTTCTTCCATCGTATCTGTGCCATGCGTGATGACGATGCCTCCTATATCCTCGCGCTGTGCCACTTCGTTCACAAGCTTAGCTAAGCGCACCCATCGATAGGGGCTCATATCCGAGCTATCGATGTTGGAAAATTGAATGCTTTCAAAAGGTCCATACGTATCTAGGGTCGGCACGGTCTGCACCAATTCCTCCACACCAATTGACCCCTGCTCTGTACTCTGTGAGCTCACTAGCCCCATTGCCAGTGCCTGCAATGGTTCCGCCCGTACCTATGATCATAATTTTTGTATCGTTCATACTAGTTCCTCCATCCATGTTATTACTTGTATTATACCATCCTTAGCATTGAAATCGAATATCATCGACTCAATTTGTTATGTATACACGGCACATTTTCTTCATCTTATATTGACCCTATCCGTAGAAAAGAGTATAGTTAATTTATTAATACTACATAATGATTGAGAGGTATTACTTATGAAAGAAAACACATACACAGCCAATGTACTCCATTGGTTCCGACACATCAGCCAAATTCCTCGTGAATCTGGCAACGAACAAGGCATTAGCGACTTTTTGATGCAATTTGCCAAAGACAGAGGCTATGAGGCTGAACAAGACGAAGAATTGAACGTTATCATTCGTGCCAATGCCACTCCACGGATACGAACAACATCCGCCAATTATTTTGCAAGGTCATATCGACATGGTAGCAGAAAAATCGGCGGACTCTACACACGATTTCGCTAAGGATTCGATCGAACTCATCGAAGAGGGCGAGTGGCTCCATGCTAATGAAACGACATTAGGCGCTGACAACGGCATTGCTGTAGCTATGGCATTAGCCGTTTTAGATGACACATCTATTCCGCACGGACCATTAGAATGTCTCTTCACAACTAATGAAGAAACAGGTATGAACGGTGCCATGGCTGTCAAAGGGGATCGTCTTCATGGCAAATATTTACTTAACATCGACACTGAACAAGAGCATGAGTTCATCGTAGCCTGTCCGGCGGTTGTCGCTTAGACCTTACCTTGCCGACAAATCCGGTGCCTACACCTGCTGGACTCACTGCCTTCCGCATCACCGTAGACGGATTACTCGGCGGTCATTCCGGCATCGAAATCGACAAACAATTAGGGCAATGCAGTCACTATCTTGGCTCGTCTAATCGTAGAGGCTCATCGTGAAAGCCCTATCTCCCTTAGCCATTTCACGGGTGGTTCTAAACACAATGCGATTCCTCGCTTTGCAGAAGCTACAATTCTTTGCAAAGCCTCTGATGCTACTGCCGTACAAGCACACATCCAAGCCAACGCCGATATCATTCGTCACGAATTGACTCCGCAAGACCCAGGTCTACAAGTGAAAGTCACTCCTTGTGACACACCTGCTACGATCTACGCAGATGCACAAGCGCAAGCATTCTTGCAATTCTTGTACTTAGCCCCACATGGTGTATTCGGCATGAGCAAAAAGTTAGAAGGTCTAGTAGATACCAGCAACAACATTGCCATCGTAGAAGATCATGACACACAATTAGATATTCTTATCTCCGTTCGTAGCTTGACCATGAGCCAATTAGCCTACCTACGAGATCGTATTATGGCATTAGCCACTACCTTAGGCTTTACTGCCTCCGAGCAAGGTCGTTACCCAGCGTGGGAATACGAACGTGGCAGTCGCTTAGAAGAACAAGCGGTCGCCTTATACAAGGAAGTCATCGGTGTAGACCCCCATGTCACAGCGGTTCATGCAGGCCTTGAATGTGGTTTGTTAAAAGCACAATTACCAAATACACAAATGATTAGCTTTGGCCCTACCATCTTAGGCGCTCATACACCAAAAGAACGGTTACACTTGCCAGCCGTAGACACAGTGTCCAAATTCTTATTAACCTTATTAGAAAAAAACTACAATAATACATTAAACAAGGGGAATCGCCATGCGATTCCCTCTATCATACTCAGTCCATAACACAGAAAAAGAGCTGTATTCACATGTTACATACACATGCTAGTACAGCTCTTTTTTTATCATTTTCTCAAGGGATACCCATAATCTACTGGTAATAAGAAAAGTGGCAACTTATATGCAAGCCATACATATTGTTACTGCTTTTTATCCTAAGTTATTTCCGAGTCTTAGTACCTCTCTAGTTGTTCCGCAAGAAACCAAGTTGCCCTAAATCATCTAATGTACTGTCTACCACAGTACGACCTTTTAGAGGCACCACTTCGCCAGATGGTTTCGTTTCATCTACTTTCAGAATTTCATCTGCCATTTTATAGAGTTCTTCTAAGGTTTTTGGCGTTTCTAATTGTTTCATCATCAGCACATGAGCCGAGTTAAAGCCAGTAATACTATCGTTGTACAAATCAGAGATATTGATGAACTTATCACCGCCTCGATCCACAACAGTTTGTACATAATTAGCCATCTCTTTTTGGCACTTTAGATACGCCTTCTTGGAATGTGTTCATTTCTTTTTCTCCGTCACTGGGGAAATAAATCCGCACAACAAGAAACGAATAAGCATACTGTATAATTCCACAGGATCATACTCCACATCTGATTGTAATTGGTTCAATTCTTCTTTTGCAATCAGCAATGGTGAACATGTCTCCTTTACGACATTGATTTACAATGGCTTGTTCTATCACATTCGTTGTATCCTGCAACTCTTTTCCCTTATTGATCATGCCAAAAATACAACGTATCAAGAGTAGTGATTAAAAACTCTTCATTATGACGTAATAAATGAGCTTGCGATTCATGGCATAACAAGGAGCGACGGAATTGGGTGTCGAAATAGAAATCTAGAATTTGTTCTTTCGTATTCCAATCTCCACCAGACATAGCTTCAATCAATTCTCTGCGTTCTTTTTTTCATCCACGTAATTGCCGATAATTGAAAAATCTGTATCGGACACATACACCAAATCATGCTTCTTAGCTCGGTTAATAAAATCTGTCACATACACCGGATCATTAATAGGTTCTAAATATTCGTGAGCGATATAGTAAGTTTTATGATCCAAGGCAGAGTCAAAGCTATCTGTTTTCCAACCCAATTTAGGAACTACATCCTTAGACTCTTTAATGAGTTCATTCATGTGATGCACAAAAGAAATCCCTTTTTTTCTGTACGAGGCAATAAATCCATATCTTCATCATGCCGTGTAGCAAAGAGCATCATCTCCCGCACTTGGTTCAATCGATGCCAGCCTGGGTATACATTATAGGAAACGTAGGCTACCCTCGTTCGGACAAATTCACATTACAAATCTCTAAAATTTTATCTTTCACCACATCTGGCACCCAAGACCAAATGCCATGAACGATAATGTAATCAGAATGTGCCAAAGTCTTTATCAATTTTTAGAATGTCTTCTTCTATTAATTTTACATTTTTAAATCGATTGCATTGATGATTTCATTGCCGATTTCAATTTGAGATCCGCTAAGGTCAACGCCCACAAAAGACGCCTCTGGATGATACACAGCTTGGCCAATGATGTTGCCCCCATAGAACAACCGAGTTCTAATACGCGAGCCTCTTTTTGCTGGCACTGGATTCAAGCCCCATAACTTCGCCTTTGCCTCTAAACTGTTGATAGAGGTTACACCAAAGGATTTAGACGGATATACTAATTCATTATAGGAGTCCTTTAAATGTTTAATCACTGCCGTTTCTTCTTTAGAAATTGTTGTTTTCTTGTTTACGTTCATTATCAATGCCTTTCTTACTAATTGACGCATCTATATACTGCCATTTGCACTGTTATATTATAACTATATTCAATGTAATCAATTTATTATAACAAATTATTTCTATTTTTTTCTATGATTCTATATCCTACATGAAAAATACCCTAACCCAAAAACTTAGGTTAGGTATTCTATACTGCATCTAATGACGTTCTATATCATAGGAATCGTTCACTAGGTATTATTCTACAATTTGTACAGGCACAACAGTAGTCGCTTGTTTTGGTAATGCATTGCCTACTCGTTTCGGTACCACCGTGTTATCTTGTGCGCGGTACACTGGTTGGTTCGCTTGTACAGGGACTACAGTCGTTGTTTGTTTGAACTCTGTATTACCTGTGCGTTTTGGTACTACTGTATCGCTTTCAGTAGCTTGTGCAGATACTTTCACAGTCGATCTTGCATCTGTATGTTGTACGCGATCTTGGGACCAAACGGCGCCCATCACGCTAGATGTACTAATAATTGCCACTAATATTGCCATAATAAATTTTTTTCATTGTGTTCTCCTTGTATAACTTTTACATATATCTTGTGAATTACTTAATCTATATCTATATCCTTCGATATGCTTATATAATAACATACGTTGAGTAATACTACAAGGGAATTTACAAACCATAATCATTCTTTTTTTATAATAGACATGTTGCAATTATGCTATAGTTCTATGTTTCTGTGAAAGTTGCTTACAAAAATATGGATGTGGCGAGTATGCCATAGCTCCAGATTTCTGTGAAAGTTCCTTACAAAATATGCAAGGTCTGTAAAAGGATCACTATTGTGTAGATACCAAAACCTGCATATAGTACGTTTAAGGTACGTATGACGATAACCTCAAAATCGACACGTCCTTTTTTAAAGAGTCGTTCATGACGAGCCATAAATAGATCAGGTTTACAGGAGTTCGTCGCCCGTAAGATCAATCTATAAATCGTTATCACCATACGAACACCATGAACAATTGTGACACAAACAAGGCCCATAAGCACATAGGAAATCCATTCAGGCGCTTGGACAAATCCTTTCACTAATAAAATACCAAATACGTCGAACGCATTCAAAAATATAAATACCACAAGCGCCATATTGGCGATGCCTTGCCCAGACATATAGTTTAAAATATCATGTAACTCTGTGCCAACCGATTCTGCCGTTACTTTTTCTTCATCTTTTCTCATCCATTTGTGTAAGGACCATAGTTGGTACACCACCCAGGCCGTCATATACGCCAAATAGATATGCAATTCTGTCATACAATCCCTCCCATTCTCGTCTTCACTACATCATCACGTATTACTGCTCTATAGTTAATAGTAACACAGTGCGTGAAAATTTGCTACATACACAAAAAGAGTTGTAACGTCATGTTCATACCTACATATTCCCCTATGCCTTAGCAACGTGGCTGTCATTAGCTCCTCACAGAACATCATAAATCTTATAATGCCCTAAGACCTGCAAGTAATTGGAAAGTTCTCGCACTTCTGCCAACGCTTGTTGCACGTCTGCTTCACGGTCTTCTCCCTCAATATCGATGTAGAAAAAGTACTCCCACGGTGTATGCATGGATGGTCGTGACTTGATGTTGACCATGTTCAATTGATGGTCCTCAAAAACTCGTAGGACTTTCACCAGTGCCCCTGGCGTATTTGGTGTTTGTACGATGATGCTCAATTTGTGCGCATCACGGATTACTACGTCCTTGTGAGTGATGATAAAGAATCGCGTAAAGTTTTCCTTGAAATTTGCAATGTCTGGCGCCAACAGTGTGAGTCCGTATAGTTCTTTAGCAGATGCGTTGGCGATGCACGCTTTCGTCACATCCTTTGTATCGCTTACGTATTTCGCACTCATAGCGGTATTGTTCATCGGTCCCAATTGCCACGAACTGTGGGTTGCCAAAAATTGTGAGCATTGCATGAGGGCTTGTTCGTGGGAATATACCTCTTGAATCGAGTCGAGGCTGGCACTTGGAATGCCTAGCAAACTATGACTAATTCGGTGTCGCACTTCCCCAACAATGTGAATATTCTTATCTTTGATTAAATCCGTGCTGTCCCGCACTTCTCCAACAATGGAGTTTTCAATAGGCAATATAGCATAATCGATACGTCCTTCATGAACAGCCTGTACGAGCTCACGATGGCTTTGACACCGTTCAATCCGTTGCCCTTCCACGGATCCGCCCTTTTTCTATATATTTTTGAAAGCAAATTCTGCAACACTTCATAGGCATAGGCCCCAGGTACGCCTGTATAGCCTAGCACAGAGTGCGCTAACTGTAGATCTGTAACTCTTTCATCTGCCATGGTAAACCCTCCTGTTCCCTATTTTCCAATATTGACATATGTAATCTATTATACACAAAAGTACTGAAAACTTAACTAGAATATACATCTACCCTTTTTATGATTTTCATAGACGTCTCATACGCTAGTACTCTTATTGCCCAAGTTTACTTCTGTGATACCTATGAACTTTCTTAAAAAGACCCTTGCTATCTGAATACGCCTATGCTAGAATATGGTTAGTATATTCGCAAGAGAGGTCCTATAAGGATGGTGCGCCCCACCATGGAATGATGTTGTCATTTCGCAAGAGAGGCCCTATAAGGATGGTGCGCCCACCATGAAATGATGTTATCATTTTGCAAGAGCGGTCTTTAAGTATGGTGCGCCCCACCATGGATATACTAATTTGCAATATCAGCCGAGCTATGTCTCGGCTTTTCTTTTATCTAATAGGAGATTACGTCCAACTGTAAAGGGTGATACTATGCAACGAACTATCTATCTCGGCTGGGGGTTGTTTTTTTGGGGCTTAGAGGCCTATTTCAAACGCATTCCCGGCATTATAACAACCTCTGTAGGCTATAGCAACGGACATCATGCCAACCCTTCTTACGAAGAGGTCTGCCGTGGCAGTGGCCATGGAAACGGTAAAAGTGACTTACGACGATGCAACTATATCCCTGTCCCAAATCATTCAATACTTTTTTTGCGCGTGATTGATCCTTTCAGTATCAATAAACAAGGCCCTGATACAGGCATCCAATATCGCAGTGGCATCTATTATGAACATCCAGAGGACAAAGAGCTCTATTGAAAGTACTTTGACCCTTGCCAATTCCCATTATCGTCAGCCCTTCGTTATTGAAGTACTGCCCCTCGATTCCTTTTACCTCGCCGAAGACTATCACCAAGACTATTTAGACAAGAATCTCGGTGGATACTGTCATATCAACGTTGCCAAAGCCTATGAACCACTCATTGAGGAAGATGGGTATACGAAACGGTCTGATGAACAATTGCGTGATGATCTTAGCCCTATGGCGTATTCGGTGACTCAAGAAAATGCTACAGAACAACCATTTTCTCATCCTTACACTGATGAGTTCCGCCCTACGGCTTGTATGTGGATGTAACTACAGGGAGAACCTTTGTTTATTTCCGCTGAGAAATTTGATTCTGGCTGTGGTTGGCCTAGCTTTGCCAAGCCTATCAACAGCGATGTCATTCGGTATTACCAAGATGATAGCCTCTTCGGACATTCTCGCATTGAAGTGCGCAGTCGCATTGGTGATGCCCATTTAGGTCACGTCTTTGAAGATGGCCCTAGAGATATGGGTGGTCTTCGATACTGTATTAACGGTGCTGCGCTCCGCTTTATTCCCCTCGAAGAGCTAGAGGCACAAGGCTATGGTGCTTTACAAGACATCGTACAAGAGGCAATTGACAAATAGGGCTTCGCACCAATTGACATGCCTATATTTCTGTGATAGGATTGACTCGTTCGCCTATCATGATTCTTGGATAGAAGAGCATCCATAATGCTCTTACAAAAACGCTAGACATACTCCAGTACAAACCTAACGATAGTATCAGTTTGTGGAGGAGTGTGCCGCGATTTTTATGCCTTATATACTCTTAAATCTTACCCTAAGTGCGCGATGACAGCGTCAGTCATGCCTTGGGTATTCACTTTTTTGAATCCTTCACGATACATATCTCCTGTACGATAGCCCGCATCAAGGACAGCTGTTACTGCTTGTTCGATGGAGTCTGCTACTGCTGGTAAGTCCAAGGAGTAACGACACATCATGGCAGCCGACAAAATCGTACCTAATGGATTGGCAATGCCTTGTCCTGCAATATCTGGCGCTGATCCATGGATTGGTTCATACAAGGAAGTACCTGTACCGATGGAGGCAGATGGCAACAAACCAAGGGATCCAGAGATAACAGCCCCTTCATCACTCAAGATATCTCCAAATAAGTTCGTTGTCACTAACACATCAAATTGGCCTGGGTTTGTTACCAATTGCATGGCTGTGTTATCTACATAGTAGTAATCCATGTTGATGTCTGGATTGGCTTCTGCTTTTTTCTTTTCGCAATTTTACGCCATAAACGAGAAGACGCCAACACATTAGCTTTGTCTACGCTCACCACTTTACCGGAGCGTTTACGTGCCGTTTCTACGGCTACGTCCATAATGCGTTCTACTTCATAACGAGCGTATGTCTCTTTGTCCCAAGCAAACTCTGTTGGACCTTCGCCTTGCGCTTCTTTCCGTTCTCCAAAGTAGATCTGCCTGTCAATTCACGAACGATAACGAAGTCAACGTTTTCCACTAACTCTGGTTTCAACGGAGAAAATTCACGCAATCGTTTGGATAGATTTTCACTGGGCGCAAGTTACAGAACAAGCCCAATGCTTTTGCGCAAACCAAGGATGGCTTTTTTTCTGGACGGATGGACGGATCTACATCATCCCATTTAGGGCCACCTACAGCACCTAATAGTACCGCATCTGCTGCTTGGCATGCATCGATGGTATCTTGTGGCAATGGCTCACCAAAAGCATCGATGGGTCGCGCCACCCGACTTTTTCTCAATCCAATTTGCTCTTACAGCAGTTTTGGCAAAGGTCTGCGTCTACCACAGCGCGCGCCGAATTTGTTATCTCTTCCCCAATGCCGTCACCGAGCAATTAGGACAATTTGTTTTTCACTCATAGTATTCCTCATATCTATATTTTTATCATCTAACACACAAACACCATAGGGAGTACCACTAGGCTAATCAATAGTAGCTTTGCCTAGGGTCTCCTATTAGACAGATTAGTTTTGTCTATTTTTTGCAAAGTTTACCAATCCACCTGCTTTGGCAATGTTTTTGCACAAATTGTGGTAGTGCCGTTCCCTGGTAGCTTTCACCGGTAGTCACATTATGGACAACACCTGTGGCCATTTCCACAGCGATTTCGTGACCTTCTTGAATGCGGTCCACAGCCTCGCCAATTTCGATCACAGGCAAACCGATGTTGATGGCATTGCGGAAGAAAATACGAGCAAAGCTATCTGCTACAATGCAAGAAATGCCTTTTTCTTTAATCACCGCTGGCGCATGTTCACGAGAGGAACCACAACCAAAGTTTTTGCCAGCCACCATAATTTCACCAGACTTTTCACATTCGGTGCAAAGGTCGTATCAATATCTTCCATAGCATGTTCTGCTAGTTCCGCCATATCCGCAATCGCCAAGTAGCGCTGGAATGATTACGTCTGTATCTACATTGTCGCCGTAGCGCCAAATCGTTCCTTGAAAGTCTGCCATATTATACCTCCTCAGGGCTTGCTAAATACCCTGCTACTGCACTTGCTGCCGCCACATAGGGGCTTGCTAAATATACTTCACTGTCCACGTGTCCCATACGACCACGGAAATTACGATTTGTGGTAGACACAGTGCGTTCTCCCTCTGCCATGATACCCATATAACCACCCAAGCAAGGACCACAGGTTGGTGTACTTACGGCACAGCCTGCTTCGATGAAGATGTCCATTAAGCCTGCTTTCACAGCTTGGTTATATACATCTTGGGACCCTGGGATGACGATGCAACGCACAAAGTCCGCTACCTTGCGACCTTTAAAAATTTCTGCGCACATTTCTAAATCTTCAAAGCGTCCATTTGTACAAGAACCGATGATAACTTGGTCGATTGAAATGCGGTCTTCTTTCACAATATCTTTCATGTAATGCGTATTGGAAGGAAGATGTGGGTATGCCACCACTGGTGTTAATTCGTCTAATTGGATGGTCACCACTTGGCAGTATTCTGCATCTTCGTCTGCTACAATTGGTTCAATAGGACGTGTAATGCGACCTTGGATGTACTCCTCTGTCACTGCATCGTATGGGAATACCCCGCATTTACCGCCCGCTTCGATAGCCATGTTACAGATGGTCAAGCGGTCTGCCATCGTCATGTATTGCACGCCAGTTCCATGGAACTCAAGGGCTTTATAACGAGCGCCATCCACACCAATTTTACCGATTAAGTCCAACACAATATCTTTACCAGAAATCCATTTAGCAGGTTTTCCTTCTAACACAACTTTGATTGTTTCTGGCACTTTGAACCAAGTTTTACCTTCTGCCATAGCAACCCCTGCATCTGTGGAACCAACGCCAGTAGCAAAGGCATTCAATGCTCCATAGGTACAAGTGTGAGAGTCGGCGCCGATGATCATTTCCCTGGTCCAATCAAACCTTGTTCTGGTAACAATACGTGCTCAATGCCCATACGACCTACTTCAAAAATAGTGCGTAATCTTATGTTGTCGCACAAAATCGCGCATCACTTTCGCTTGTGTGGCAGATTTAATGTCTTTATTCGGTGTGAAATGGTCCGGTACTAAGTAGATGCGATCTGCATCGAATACAGGTTTCCGATTTTTTTCAAACTCTTTTTCGCTGGTGGAAATGTAATATCGTTCATCAAGATGAAATCTAATTGACACTCGATCATTTGACCGGCTTTTTACTTCTGCTAGCCCTACGCATGACGAGCCATATTTTTCTGTTATGGTCATACCCATGACATTAACCCTCCTGGTTTCCAAACTCTTGTTCTAATTCTTTTGCCAAATAAATTGCATTGACTGCGTTAATATAGGCATTTACACTGGATTTTACGATATCTGTGCTCACCCCACGGCCTTGGAATCTGCGACCATTGTAGTTGACTTTCACAACCGCCTCGCCAAGAGCATCCTTGCCCACTGTTACGGAACGGATTTGGAAATCTTCCAATACAAATGGTGTATTCACTAGTCGTTCGATGGCTCTGAAAGAAGCATCTACCGGACCATCACCGACAGCGGCGTCCATACGTTCCCCACTCGGTGTCATTACGCGAATGCTAGCTAGGACATAGCCATTTTGATCGGAATGGTAGTCGTGTTGTACTACGTGGAATGCTTGCTCGTGATGCATAGTATCCATCACTAAGGCATAAATATCTTCATCATAGACTTGTTTTTTTCTTATCTGCTAAGGCTTTTGAATTGAACGAATAATTCATTTACACGTTCTTCTTCTAACTGAAAGCCCTAAATTCACTAGATGATCTTCGAAGGCATGACGGCCAGAATGTTTACCCAATACGATAGACGTTTTTTTCTGCCCCTACGCTAGCCGGTGTCATGATTTCATAGGTGGTTGGATTGTTCAACATACCATGTTGATGAATACCAGACTCATGCGCGAAGGCATTGGCCCCTACGATAGCTTTATTAGGAGATACAGCCACACCGCAAAGTTTGCTCACCAATTTGCTAGTACGTGTGAATAATGGTGTGTCAATATGAACATCAAATGGATAATGGTCATGACGAGTTTTGATGGTCATCACCACTTCTTCAATCGCCACATTACCGACTCGTTCTCCTAAGCCATTCATCGTACATTCTACTTGGCGAGCCCTCGCTTCGATCAGTCGCCAACGTATTTGCATTCGCAAGACCTAAGTCATTGTGGCAGTGTACACTGATGATGGCTTTTTCAATACCTTTCGTATGCTCTTTGATGTAACGAATGCGATTACCGAACTCTTCTGGTGTCATGTAGCCTACTGTGTCTGGTACGTTCAAGATGGAAGCTCCACCTTCGATAGCTACTTCAAAGACACGGCATAGGTAATCTAAATCTGTACGAGATGCATCTTCTGCGGAGAACTCGATTTCATCAATTTACCTTTCGCAAACTCAAGGATGTGTTTCACAATGTCTAGCACTTCTTCACGAGTCTTCTTCAATTTATATTCTAGATGAATATCGCTAGTAGCGATAAACACATGTAGACGACTGCGCTCTGCACCTGCAAGTGCTTCTGCTGCTTTTGTCACATCATTTTCATTGGATCGAGCAAGCGCTGCGATCGTACATCCACGCACCTCTCTCGCAATCGTGGATACGGCTTCAAAGTCACCTTCCGATGCAGCAGGGAAACCCGCTTCTATAACATCTAATCCAAGGCGTACTAGAGATTGTGCAATTTCTACTTTTTCTGGTGTTTGAAGAGACACACCGGTGTTTGCTCCCTCATCGCGTAGTGTAGTATCAAAAAAATAAATTCTGTTGTCCATGATATTCCTCTTTCTAGAAAATAAAAATCGCCCCCAGAGATGACAATGCATCCCTAGGGGCGTTATATGTTGCGTATTGGCTTCATAAAGGTTTTTACATTTTACATACTGTATGTCCTAGTCGTACTACATCATAGATTCTGCCTCTATCTTGTGCGTTGTTTGTCACAGTCAACGGCATATTCTACTATTAGTAAACTGTGCTTAAAACTATCAGAACATTCTAATAGAGTTCACTTGTACTGTATACCTTATACAGATCTCATCGTAAAATGTAAGAAACACTAATCAACCTATGATACAAAAAAGCCCCTCAATGTGCAGTGCACATCAAGGGGCATTATCATTTCAATAACACGGTCCCACCCTAGTTGGTTCTCACAGTTATAACGGAACTACCGTCGATGACTACTTGGTTTCACCATCGCTGCTCACAGGGGAGTTTCAATATAACCGTTCTACTACTTCACACCAACCAGTAGCTCTCTGAAAGCAACTAACTATATCTTTATACCTGTTCATCGCATTTGCTTTATGTAACTGAAGACTATTCTATAGCATTTCGAGTCGCTTGTCAATAGACTAATGTGTTTTTATTTAAGTGTGTACACAATACGAATAAATTCTGTTATATAATACAAATCATTGATTTGTTCAAATAATTAATGATGAAGCCTACAACTCTTTTATTTTTATACAATGTATACCCTTCATAGTAATAACTATGGTCAATGCCTTTCATATAAACGTCCCTATCATCTATCCGATCAGTTAATGCTCTTTTTAAGAGGTACTTGATTTCGGTATCTTTAATAGGGCTTCGTTCCATGGCTAGCAAATAATCATCTTTGTCAACTAAGCTCCAATCTACAACAAAATGTAGTTCTTGTTTCAGCATTAGATCTAGCCAGATTCTAGCACTTCTTCCATTGCCTTCTCTGAAAGGATGTGCTACGTTCATCTCTACATATTTTTCAACAATCTCCTCGAATATAGATTGTGGCATGTTCTCTATACTTTCAAGGGCAGCCTGTAAATACATCACCGGAGCAAATCTGAAATTACCTTTCGCTATATTAACAGACCTAATTTTTCCTGCAAAGTCATAGATATCTTCAAACAAATATTTATGTATCGCGACTAATTGCGCAAAAGAACCTACAGGATACTTCTCTAGCGCAGTAGTATCAAACAGATCTAAAGCTTTCTTCTTACTAATCCGCTCTTCCTCTCTAGCAAGTTCTACAGAGTTAGTGATTCCCAACTTATTTTGCAATACCATACCATCACCACCTTCTAGCACAAAATATGCAGACTTCTCTAACATTCATCATTTTTATAAAAATCTTCTAAGATATATGTTGTCACTGGTGTTACAAACAATTCATATTTTATAATTAGTTCTACAAGATCATCGATATCGATTCATACAAAAGGACTGCAACCAGAATCTATTCTATTCTCGTTACAGTCCTTTCTATGTTACATACTCACTATGTCTTATTTTTTTATTTTCAATGGCCACTTTCACAAACCCTTTGAACAATGGATGTGCATTGTTTGGACGAGATTTCAATTCTGGGTGGAATTGTACGCCTACGAACCAAGGGTGATCTGCTACTTCAACGCATTCTACTAGACGATTGTCAGGGGATGTACCAGAGATAATCAAGCCTGCATCTGTCAATTGTTGACGGTATGCATTGTTGAATTCCCAACGGTGACGATGACGTTCGTAAATTAAGTCTTCGCCGTATGCTGCATGTACTTTGGTACCGGTACTGTTTTACATGGGTATACGCCTAGGCGCATTGTACCGCCTTTTTCGTCTACATCGACTTGGTCGTCCATTAAGTCGATGACAGGGAACTGGCAGCTTTCATCAAATTCTGTGGAAGTAGCGCCATTCATATCCAATACGGAACGAGCAAATTCCATTACAGATGTTTGCATGCCCAAGCAAATGCCAAGGAACGGTACTTTATGCTCACGAGCATATTGGATGGTAGAAATTTTACCTTCTACACCACGGCAACCAAAACCGCCTGGTACCAAGATACCATCCACATCTTTGTACACTTCCGCGAGGTCCGTACCTTCTGCTTCTACCGCTTCAGAGTCAACCCATTTAATGTTCACTTTCGTATCTTCTACGATACCTGCATGGCCCAATGCTTCGGCTACGGAAATATACGCATCATGTAATGCTACGTATTTACCAACGAGAGCGATAGTAATTTCTTGTTTAGGATGTAAGATTTTATGAACCATTTCTTTCCATTCTGTCATATCTCTGCAGGACGGTCTTCTAGGTTCAATTTGCGCACAACAATACTGTCTAATCCTTCGTCTTGCATCATCAATGGTACTTCATAGATGGTGCTGCAAGTGCGGTTTTCCACGATGGCATCTGGGTCTACGTCACAGAATAAGGCCAATTTATCTTTCATTTCACGGGAAATCTCTTTTTCCGTACGGCATACGATGATATCTGGTTGAATACCAATGCCACGAAGTTCTTTTACGCTGTGTTGTGTTGGTTTTGTTTTCAACTCGCCAGCTGCGCTGATGTATGGTACCAATGTAACATGGATATATAACACATCATCACGATTGACTTCTTTTTTCACTTGGCGGATAGCTTCCAAGAATGGTAAGCTTTCAATATCCCCAACAGTACCACCGATTTCAGTGATTACAACGTCCGCATTGTCTTCTTTACCTACGCGGAACACAGCATTTTTAATTTCATTCGTAATATGAGGGATGACTTGCACTGTGGAGCCAAGGTATTCACCTTTGCGTTCTTTATTGATGACAGACCAATACACTTTACCAGCTGTGATATTGGATGTTTTACCTAAGTTAATGTCGATGAAACGTTCATAGTGGCCTAAATCTAGGTCAGTTTCTGCACCGTCGTCAGTGACGAACACTTCACCATGTTGATAGGGACTCATTGTACCTGGGTCGATATTGATATATGGATCAAATTTTTTTGAATTGTCACCTTATATCCACGGTTTTTCAACAAACGTCCCAAGGATGCTGCAGTAATGCCTTTACCTAATGATGATACGACGCCACCTGTTACGAAAATATACTTTTGTTGACATGATGCCTCCCTAATAATTATATGCTTCTGATTACATTTTTTCAGGAGCGGAAATACCTAAGATACCAAGACCATGTTGTAAGACATGTGCCGTTGCTGTAATCAAGCCTAATCGAGCTTGTTGCAATTCTGGGTCGACGCCCATGATACGACCTTGTTTATAGAAGGAATGGAATAGACTTGCTAAATCGTACAAGTACTTCGCTATACGATGTGGAGCTTTATTGTTAGCAGACAACTGCACTTCTTCTGGGTAGGCCGCTAATTTTTTAATCAATTCCACTTCTTGTTCGCTTTGCAATGCTGTGAAAGTTGTATTAGCCCAGTCACCATAGGTGATACCAGCTTCTTTCACTTGCCCAAAAATGCTATGAATACGCGCATGGGCATATTGGATGTAGTACACTGGATTGTCGTTGGATTTAGAGGATGCCAAATTGATGTCGAAGTCCAATTGGCTATCTAAAGAACGCATCAAGAAGAAGTATCTTGCTGCATCTACCCCTACGTCTTCGATTAATTCATCCAATGTAATGGTTTCCCCTGTCCGTTTAGACATTTTCACAAGTTCTCCATCACGGTATAAGAATACCATTTGCAATAACAGAACTTCTAATTTATCTGGGTTAAATCCAAGCGCTTCCATAGCCGCTTTTACACGGGCAATGTAACCGTGATGATCTGCACCCCAAATGTTGATTAATTGTTTATAACCACGTTCGTATTTATCTTTATGGTATGCAATATCTGCTGCCAAGTACGTCGGCTCACCGTTATCGCGAATAACTACACGGTCTTTTGTCATCTCCATATTGCATGGAAGCTAACCAGTAAGCGCCGTCTTTTTCATAAATGGCACCAGATTCCACTAGCTGATTCACCAAAGTACGGATTTCTCCACTTTTATGTAGGCTACGTTCGCTGAACCAACGATCAAACTCTACACGGAATTTGCGCAATGTTTTACGCAAACCATTCATTTTTTTCTGCTAAAGCAAATTCTTTAAAGAATGGAATTCGTTCTTCTTCGGATAAAAGTCGCGAAGAAGTCGCCTCTCAATTGATTAATTCTTGAGCTGTATCGATGACATCTTGTCCACGGTAACCCGCTTCAGGGAACTCGTGTTTCATATCTAATAGTTCTAAGTAACGAGCGTTCACGGAGTCGCTAAATTATCGATTTGTTTGCCCGCATCATTGATGTAATACTCTGCGAATACATTGTATCCCGCAGGACGCATCAAATTCACCAACGCACTACCATAAGCGAGCACCACGGCCATGTCCTACGTGTAATAAACCCGTTGGGTTGGCGCTTACATACTCGATTTGCACCGTATCTTCTTCACGAAGTGGTGCATTCCCGTACGTTTCGCCTGTTGTTAAAATCGTTCTTAATGTGTCATAAATAACATCTGATGCTAGGAAGAAATTGATAAATCCCGCACCTGCCACTTCTGCTCGTTCTAACCAATCATAATTCATATGGGAAATAATCGTTTCTGCAATCGCCCGTGGGTTGGATTTTGCAACCCGTGCAGATTGCATGGCGATATTGGTAGAAAAATCACCGAACTCTTTCTGCGGTGGTACTTCCAATTGTGCCTCTGGATAGGCTCCTTCTGGCAGTTCTCCTTGTTCCAGAGCTATTTGCAAAGCATCCTTAATGGCTGCTTTCAAAACTTCTTTCATGTCCATACTGTACATCCTCCCGAATCTCTACATATAGTTGGTTGTAAAATTGCCATTCACCGCCAACAGAGATATCATATCCTAACTGAATATGGCCCTTGCCATCTTCCAAATCTATGTCTAATTCATGGGTCAACATCGCCAATTCTACAGCCCCATAGGGGTTTCCAAAGTCGGGCAATATTCGTCTTTCCCAGTTGATACTCATGGCGCATAGAAAATTCACCCGTTCGCAAGAGAACCACCGAATCTTCATAAGCCTTGATCGTCGTTTTCGTGTTACCTAAGCCAGTGACCTCGCTTTCATCATAGATGATATGCTTCGCCAAGGCCGTCTCGTAATACTTACCAGAGGATACTAATTCCACTACCGTATCTTCTCCATCCGCATCACGTTGCGTACTTTTTACCGATACAATCACTCGTTTCATCAGCATTCCTCCTCCCCTATTCACGCACTCTCTGTATCATTTAATTATATCACAACTTGCCGCAATGAGGGGCATCTTTTTGGGACCTTTCCATGCGCTTTCACTTGCTGTTCCATGGATTGGGCGTCTTGCTTTCTACTGAAAGCCGTACTCCACACCAAGGTAACCGGTCTACGACCTCGTGTATACTTAGCGCCCCCTTTAATTTCACCATTATGGGCCCGCACGCGTTTATCCAAATCCGTAGTCCATCCCGTATAGAGGGACCCGTCAGCACAGCACACCATGTAGGTGTAAAACTTTTCTTTCATCTTACTCACCGGCTGGAATTGGTGCTACATCAACCGACTGAATCACCACTGGTTCTTTCGGCGCATCCCGCTTATCTCGCGGTACACGACTGATGGCTTCCACCACATCCATACCTTGTACCACCACGCCGAAGATCGTATGCTTATTATCTAACCAAGGCGTTGGTGCCACTGTAATAAAGAACTGAGCATTCCCTGTATTAGGACCCTGCATTGGCCATGGCGAGAATACCCATTTTATTAAAGTGTAAATCATTGCTCACTTCATCAGGAATCGTGTATCCCGGACCACCTTTTTATTGTCTCCACCTTGAATCATGAATCCATCGATAACACGGTGAAAGGTTAAATTATTGTAATATCCTTGTTCAATTAAACTTATAAAGTTTTTCACAGTGATCGGTGCCTTGCTACCATAGAGGCGCACTTTTATGTCACCTTTATTCGTATGAATCGTAGCATACTCATCAGCAATTGGTGTGGCATCAAAACTAGGCATCTTAGTTTCTACTTTCACATCTTTCCCTACTTCAGATTTTTGCTTGCTGAGTCGCATCCGTGCCACAAGCGACAGTCACCACTAGCGTGGCACCCAGTAGAGCGCTCAGTAAGATACGTTGTATATTCATTAGTTATCTCCATTTCTAAAATAAAAACCACCGTTAGATGAAACCTCTAACGGCGGTCTTTATTTATTGTATCATACTTGGCGCAGATGTGCAAAAAAAGAATCTCACTCATCGAGTCAAGACTTGGCGCACAAAATAGCCTCGCTCTTTCAATTCTCCATTCAAATAGATAATCTCATTAGATTTGACGCGAATTAAATATAACGTACCCTCACGATCCAACAGTTTTTCCATGCCAATCTCACGAAGGACCTTGGTATACTCTTCATCATCAGGACCCAGAACCGTTGCCACCCCTTGAATCTGAACACTCTTTGCCGTACGGGACCCTTGTAGTGATCAAACACAGTAAGAGATACATTTTTATTTACCTTTAAATGGGAAAACTTCTCGCCACCTTCAGAAAAAATATCAATGTAACCACCATGCACCGTATAGGACAGCGGAGTACAACGCACACCCTCCTCACTATACGTCGCTAGCGCACAAGTATGACGGGCTTTCAAAAAAATCAACAATCTCCACATGCAACTCACGAGGATCCATCTTCTTCGCCGTTTTGTCTTTCTCAGTCCAAAAATGAGGTTGCTACTTCATAATCCATGATTTCTCCTTTCATCCCCTACACGCATTTACCTAACAGTATTATGCACCAAGAGCCATGTGCATTTCAAGTACCTAAAGGATCATTTTGAAAGTTATTATTAAAATAAACCATATCCCAATCAAATCATACACTACAGCAAAAAGCAAACTAAGCAAAGCGCAAGTTTGCAAATGACACTACCACAAACGTAGAAGACCGCAACATGCTCCTGAACAAACCTAACCACTGTATCAGTTTGAGAAGGAATATGTCACGTTCTTCCAATTCCCTAAGGAACGCCGTTACGAGTAGTAGCCTTATGGCGTTCCCTTTACTACCTAAATCACACAAACACAAGAAGAGCACGGCATGTTCCGAAGCAAACCTAACCACTGTATCAGTTTGCGTAGGGAATATGCCGTAGCTCTTCCTTACGCTAATTAAGAACGCCACAGGCTACATAGCGTCACAAGAGACGCCCCTAGCATCACCAAAAACGCCACATAATCAACGCCCTGTAAGCTCACTTTCCGCATAAATGTATGTTGCTGATTCCCAAAAGCCTCGAAGTTCCAAGGACAATGCCATTGTCTCTGAACGGCTCAATGACTTCAACATCAACGGTTGGATTACCGTCATATAGGACTTAATCTTTGTCAGCCAATTGCCCTCTAAAGACATGCCTCGACATGCTTGTGCCTCTTGAACAGCTTTACTTTCACGTAAAAAGTCAGGCACAAAGCGTAGGGCCGCTGTAAACATAAAGGCATATGCATAGGGAATGCGACATTGTTGAACGAGCGCCACTGTTAAATCCTGCGTTTTCGTCGTCACGATGAGCATCATAAAGATGGTAGTCATCGTCAACATGCGCAAGGCTGTTACCACAGCAGAGTCCACGGACCAGCTACCCAAGTACTGTACGATACCTAAGAATGCAGAAAACCCGATTAAGGCTAATAATGCTTTCCATTGACGGATCAAAAATACCCCCAATCAGCATTAACAGCAATTCTACTCCAAATAATGCTAACAATAATTCTGGAGTTTTTCATAGCGATGGCTAAGATGGACACGAAGATGGTTGCCCAAATTTTTGTTAATGGTACAAATTTCATCGGTCTCCTCCTATCCTTTTACATACTCTGCATAGCGCAGTTCAAATTCCTTCATCGATTTGCAATACCCTAAGGCTGGCACTGTTTCACTGAGCACTACGCTCGGCGGTTTCGTTAAACCAAGTTCCAACAAGTCCTCTCGGCTTGTAAATAATTCTTCCGGAGATCCATCGAAGGCTTTTTGTGCCATATCCCATAATGATCACTCGTGTAGAATATTCTGCCATAATTTCCATATCATGGGTAATGAGTAATATGGTCAAACCTTGGGCTTGTAATTCTTGCAATAATGCCAACAGACCTTTTGTTTCTGTTCCATCTTGTCCACTAGTAGGTTCGTCAAGAATCAACAGTTTAGACTGCATCGCTAACGCTGAGGCGATGGCTACTCGTTGTTTTTTCTCCTCGGCGCAATCCCAATGGATACGCCTCAGCTAGATGGGAGATGCCTACTCGTTCTAGAGCATCTTGTACGATGCGGTCTACCGTTGCTTTGTCATATCCCAATTGTTCAGGGACCAAACGCCACCTCTTCTGCCACGGTTTGGCGGAACATTTGACGATCCGGTTGTTGAAATACATAGCCAATAAAACGTCCTCTTTCAGAGGTAGGCATATGCGTAATATCTTGGCCATCGTAGGAAATCTTACCTTCTACAGGCGTTTCCAAACCCACTAATAAACGGGTTACCGTGGTTTTTCCCACAACCATTACGACCGCCTAATGTAATGAACTCACCATTTCCGATGGTGAAAGTCACATCTTTCATAATATCTTGTCCCGGTACATAGGAAAAGCGCAAATTTTTCAACTGTTAACATATTAGCGTTCTCCTTTCATAAGACTAGATTGAGCAGATGTTAACGACAACCATGGTGTATCTAAATCAATCCCTTTTGCCACTAATGATTTATACGTCACAAACAAGGACGGCAACGCATCTACATAGGTATTGGTATCATACATGTAAGACAACACATCTTCTACAGAACTGTCGATTTTTAACTCCCCACCATCGACTAATACCATGCGGTTTGCATACGGCAATACGGCATGTAAGTCGTGATCGATAACAACCACAGTAATACCATGGTCACGATTCAAGGATCCGACTAAGCGATACAGCTCGTCTGTACCTTCCGGATCCAAAGAACTAGTCGGTTCATCTAAGACTAAAATAGATGCGTTCACTGCTAACACAGAGGCAATGGCCAACCGTTGACGTTGTCCCCCAGACAAGCTGTATACATTGCGGTCTTCTAGGCCCGTCAATCCCACTTGCTCCAATACAATAGCGGTACGCTCTTGAATAGCTTCCGCCGTATAGCCACGATTTTCAAGGGCAAAGGCTACTTCCTCTGCCACCGTCATAGTCACGAGTTGTGTATCATAGTCAGCTAAGACGATACCGATATCATCCGCTACATCTGGAATTTCTAATTGCGTCACCGCTTTTGCCATTGATGAATACCATGCCTTCCATAGTACCGCCGTAAAACTTAGGGTACAGCTCCCGCCATAGCCATACAGATGGTAGATTTACCACAGCCCGCTGGTCCTGTAATGACAAGGAAATCCCTTCATGTACCACTAAGTTAATGTCTTTCACGGCATACTCGCTTTGATTCCCATAGCGATAACTCATATGATCGATGACGATAGGTGCTTTCACAGGCGGTACAATGTGCAAATCACTGTGATCACTGCTGTCCGTCAATTCTTGACCTTTCACAGTTTGGCGAGCCAATAATTTTTGCGCCGGAATGTACAAGAATGGTGCCACTACGGCATTACAAAGGGATACCATCAACACCAATGGCCACATGGCGTTCCAATACACATTGCTCGGCAATCCTAGCACGAGATATAAGCAAGTAATAAAAAGCTCCACCAGATGCTACAGTACTGATGAAAAGCACTCAATATAGGCATCAAATTCAGTTTACCAATTTTTACATTCGATAGGTAATGCACTAACACGGCGCACGTGAAAGCCCCCAAAGGCTCACTAATCAGGTTACCGTAAGGCAATGCTGACTTCGATGTAAATACATTGATCAAAGCCGCTACCAAGCCAATTCCCAAACTTTGTCGAAGTGTAGGACGTGTTAAGTTGATAGCTACGCAATAGGTTGCTATGGTCCAGTTCGGCGTCACTCCCCTGCCACACTTGGCGATACTGCATGCAAAATCGTTCCCAATGCTAGCATGATGGTACTTACCGTTATCCAACGAAACTGACCACCCTGTACATGGGTATAACTCAGTTTCGACACATCTTTGATTTCTTTCATTCGTTCCTCCCTATCTTCTTCTATATCACTTGTATCGTATATTCTAAAATATAATTATACTATTTTTTTACGATTCATGCTATCACTAAGACAACATTTATATCCGATACTCTTACATCACTCTTACATCGTTCTTTATGATTCATAGCATTGCTAATATAAGATTTACATCTATACGATTGAGATGCCTACGTGTTATTCATACCGGTATAAGATCTACAGCATCAAACGACAAAAGACCACAACAACTTCTTTACTAAGAAACTGTTGCGGTCTTTATTATGTCATGGATACAGCCATTTACCCACGGCTAGTCGCCAATAATTGTTTTGTATACGGATGCGTTGCCAATCCCAAGTCTTTTGATGCCAAGGTTTCTACAATCGTACCTTCTTTCATCACAATAATCCGATCGGTAAGCGCTTGCAAAAACGCCTAGATCATGGCTGACGAACACATAGGTAAACGGTTGCTCTTCGTAAACCTCTTGAATCAATTCGATGACCCGTGCTTGATTGCACACATCGAGGGGCACTCGTCGGCTCATCAAATAAGACAAGCTCCGCGCCGACTGCCATCATGCGGGCCAAAAACCAATCGCTGTAACTGGCCTCCGCTCAATTCACTGACGGTATTTCTTCCACACCGATGTATCCAATCCCACTTTTGAAAGCCACCATTCACAGCGCTCTTTCGCCTCTTGTTTTGTGCCTATCCCAAAAATTCACGCAAGGCTCTAGCATAAATTCACCTACTGCCATGCGAGGGCTAATGCTGTAAAAGGAGTTTTGGAACATCACTTGCAAGGAACGATAGAGCTCTCTCTCATTTCCTTTCCATTGAGAGGTAGATTTTTCCAAACAAAGAAAGGTTCCCTGAAGTTGGCTCTTCTTGCAAGGATAGCAATCGCAATAAGGTACTTTTACCAGATCCACTGCCCCCGCAATACCGATGCGCTCTCGTTCTTGCACGGATACACTCACATCTTGCAGTGCTGTCACCGTTTCTCCTTTGCGGGTATATAGTTTGCTGACGCCCTGAACTTCTAGTATCATACTTTCACCTCCTGCAAGGACTGTAAAAGTAATTTTGTATATTCATGTTGCGGATTCGATAAAACCTCTTCGGTCTTGCCGACTTCCACCAACACACCTTCATGCATAATGCCTACGCGATCCGCCAATCTACGGGCTATCTGAATATTATGCGTGATAAACAACAACGTATTCTGCAACCGCTGTTGCACCTCTTCTAGGACTTTCACAATGTCCTGTTGCACCAATACATCAAGAGCGCTAGTCGGCTCATCTGCAATAAGTAGTTGCGGATGTATGAGTAAACTCATAACGATGGCCACACGTTGTTGCATGCCCCCCCACTCAATTGAAATGGATAGGACTCAAGTAAGGCCTTTCCTTGTGGTAAGGAAACAGCCTCTAGCAGGTTCAAAATATCGCCTTCATCGTAGGCCTTTCCATGGGAGGCTAAGATTACTTTCATCTGCTCTCCAATGCGTTTGAATGGGTTTAAATAATTACCTGGGTTTTGATAAATCATGGCTATATGTACACCACGTATATCTTGCCATTCCTTAGGTCCATAAGTGAGCAAATTATCTCCCCCATAGTGGATGGCTCCCGTTAGGTCTGCCTGTTCTAACAAACCTAAGAAAGCTTTCGCTACAGTAGATTTTCCGGACCCACTTTCACCAATGATGGCAAAGATTTCATTCTGTTTTAACGTGAAAGATACCTCTTTCACGACCTTTACTCCATCGTAAGAGACGGATAAATTATCTACGCTTACTAAATCTGTATTAGTCAATGGTACTATCCTTTGTCATTACATAAGAATCAAATTGGGGCCACTATTTCGCCCTTTACACATGCCTACCATCTTGTAAGGCATCGCTAATGTAATTTAATAACACAACAGTGATAAAAATTGCTAACCCTGGATAGATCAACAGCCAAGGCGCTGTTTGCAAGAAATCTCGAGCATTCAGCAAGATAGCACCCCATTCTGGTGTAGGCGGTTGTACGCCAATGCCGATCAAGGAAAAGCTTGCCACCGTAATAATCGTGTCCCCCATATGTTGAATGATGACCAACAATAGAGTCCCCCGAAGATTGGGAATCATGTAGCGACGGATAATGCGCCACAAGGACGCCCCAGACATACGTGCTACAACCACATATTGTGCTTGTTTTTCCAAATTCACCAAGTTCCGCGTAATCTTTGCGTATTCTGCCCAACGAGTTAGGCACAGTGAAATGATAATATTTTCCACAGACGGCCCCAATATACCGATGCAGGCAATAGCCACGATCATGCTAGGGAACCCTAGTATCATATCGATGCAACGAGATCCCAATTCATCAATATACCAAGGACTCATACTTAGCAAACCACCAATACAAATACCGATGATACTACTAATGGCAATGATGGATATGGCTATGAACAACGAATCTTGTCCGCCCCATAATATCCGTGAAAATACATCACGCCCCAATTGGTCCGTGCCTAGTAAATGCGTTGCACTGACATCTTGTAATCTAGCCCCTAAATTTGTCTCATTAGGGTCAAAGGGAGCTAACTGAGAACCAAATAGAAAGAGTCCCATCCAAAGTATAGTCAGTAAAATGGCCCCTAAGAGCATCTTATCTTGTTTCCATATACGAATCATGGGCGCCCTCCATATCTTCTTTCAGGATGAAGTAAGTACATCCATATATCCACCGATGTATTGACCACCACATAGACTAGAGAAATCCATACGATATAACTTTGAATCACAATATAATCACGACTAATAATACCATGCACCATGAGTTGGCCCATCCCTTTGACAGAAAATACCGTTTCAATCACTGCAGAACCGCCCAACATGGCGCCAGTCGTAATCCCTAACATGGATAACAGCACAAGGCGTACTTGAGGAATGATGTAATCACGATAGATATATGCGGTACGTATACCCATCGTTTTTGCTCCTATCACCGGCAACGATGCATACGCTTGCACCACTGCGTTGCGAACGCGACGAATGTATAAGCCACAAAACCAAATTGCCAAGGTAATACTCGGCAACACGTAAGCACTTAACCCCTTCGTATTTGTCACAGAGAAAATAGGAATCTTCACAGCTAGTGCATATAATAACAACAATCCTACCCAAAATGCTGGTACTGCCAATGCTAGAAAGGATACTATACGCACCACATAATCGATCCAAGTATCTTTATAATGCGCTGCCAGTCCTCCTAACCCTATCGATAGGATACTGCCTAAACCAATGGAAACTGCCACCAAGGATAAGGTCCTTGGCAAAGCACTTTGCAACAAATCTACAACGGGCACATTCAGGAAGATAGACTGCCCAAAATCTCCATGTAACATTTGCCACAGCCAACGACCATATTGTATATACCAAGGGTCATTAAGGCCTAACTCTTGTCGAATTTGTTCCACTATAGTGGGATCTGGCGTCATACCTTGCAGATAAAACCGTGCCGACACTGGATCTACAGAAGACATTTGCATTAAGAGAACCGTTCCCAATGTAACTGCCAATAATACACCTACCATAGATGCCAATTTATATAATAATATTCGTACCATATCAATCCACCTTTCTTATATACATTGTCTCTTAAAGTATATAGGATAGGACCTCTCTTTGTAAATATAACATTTTAATTTTTATTCCTCATGTCTGATTAAATATATAATTACAAAAGCATTTAGCAAATTATATACTCCCAATATGCATAATTTTTATGAGAATCATTGTCTTTTATAGAGAAATACAGTATACTATAGTTATTCTTTAGTTTTTATAAGGAGGATATATGAAAAAAATGGGTTGCACTAGCAATGACGCTGTTTGTTGCTATCAGTTTAATTGCTGGCTGTGGTTCTAATGAATCAAGCAAAAATGGTAAGCATTTAAATCTTGGTTTATATTGGTTTGGTGAAACATTGAATCCTACACATGAATGGGATGCGTGGACATTGACACGAATCGGTGCGGGTGAAACATTGGCAACGGTAAGTTCAGATATGAAATTCGAACCTCAGTTAGCCGATTCCTGGGAAGTGGTGGATCCTTTAACATGGAAATTCCATATCCGCGAAAACGTAAAATTCCATAATGGTTCTATGATGACACCTACGGCGGTAAAAGCATCTCTTGAACGTACAATCGCCGAAAGCAAGCGTTCCAAAGAAGCTGTAAAGATAGACTCTATTACAGTGGATGGTCAAAATCTAATTATTAAAACAACAGAACCAAATGTTGATTTACTAGCTAGTTTAACTGAGCCTGCTTTTGTCATCGTAGATGTACAAGGTACAACAGATATGGATAATACGCCAATTTTTGACTGGTCCTTACAAAATTGTAAAACATACAAAAAAAGAAGAAATTCAGTTGGATCAGTTCAAAGAATACTGGGGCGGAACACCTGCTTTAGATTCTTTAACAGTTAAAGATCTAGAAGATAACAATAAACGTGCTATGGCTCTACAATCTAAAGATGTAGATATGATCCAAAAAGGTAGATAGCGCTAATCGAAGTTTATTTGAAAAAGGGTGATTATAACATCATTGAGTCCGCGAGGGTTCGCACATATATGCTACAGTTGAATGTTCGTGAAGGCAATGTATTATCAAATCCAACAGTACGAGCAGCTATCGCAAATATGATCGATTATGATGCATTAGCAAAAGTAATCGGTAATGGTGCCGTTACTGGAGGTGCCCCATTCCCTCCAACAGCCAACCTAGGCTTTGACGAGCTAAAAAATAAACAACATAAAGATTTAGCTAAAGCAGATGAATTACTAAAACAAGCTGGTTACACAAAACAAGGTGATACCTACATGAAAGATGGTAAACCATTACACTTAGTGTTAGCTCTTTTTGGTAAAGATAGTAGCGTTTACGAAAAACTCCAAGATGATTTAAAACGAGCTGGTGTTGAAGTCGAATTAAAACGTGTACAAGGTCCTGATGAATTACTAACTTTAGCTCCTAATGGTTTTGATATGGGAGAAACAAACTGGGTAACAATGTCCACAAATGATCCATATTGGTTCCTTAGCCTAGCTTTCAAAACGTGGTGCCAAATCCAATCGTGGCGACTATTCGAATCCGAAGGTTGATGAGTTAATTGATAAAATGACAACCACATTTAACGAAGAAGAACGCACAGCGATTGTCAAGGATGTTCAAAATGTGTTGCTAGAAGATAACGCTGGTTATTTCTTATACTATCCAAGTGCTAATGTAGTAACAACAAAACGAGTAAAAAATGTGAAAGTATTCCCTATTGACTACTATGTGATTACAAAAGACACCACTGTAGAATAAAGATATACTATATTCAGTTTCTTGCATATAAGAGCTGTATAAAATGTAACTATAATAAAATAAAAAAAGAAACATAAGTGAGATGCATAATGTATAACTGATTTCAGGTATAACAAAGTAGCCTCACTTATGTTTCTTTTTATAGTTTTACGTTTCTCATCAAAAAGGACATCATGAATAAAATTTACTTCGATATTTAGTCAACAGTAATATCCTTCGTCATTAAATAGTAATCAATTGGGAATGCTTGTGCATTGTGAACGCGTTTGCTTGTTACCACAGAGGATACTGGGTAGTACAAGAAGTAGAACGTAAAAAAGGACGGCGACCACCGTCCTTTTTTTGTTTGACAACATGTTTAAGTCAATACTAAGTTTTACTATCCTATTTATATACCATCCACGCTTAAAATACATGGCATCCCTTATTATAATCCAAAGCGCGCCATGATGGTATCTACATGACGTAATAATGGAGTTGGATCAAAGCAAGCATCAATTTCTTCTGCGCTTAAGTATTTTTGCAATTTCTGGATCAGATTTTAATCCTGTTGCAAAATCTTTGCCTTCCAACCAACGAGCCATAGCGTGACGTTGTACCCAACGGTATGCCTCATCACGGACAGCTCCTTTATCCACTAAGTGCGTTAAAAATCGTTTGGCTAAATACAAGACCACCTGTTAAGTTCAAGTTTTTCATCATATTTTCAGGATATACCAATAATTTATCTACTGTGCGTGTAGCTAGATGAATCATGTAATCCAATGTAATCGTTGCATCCGGTAAAATCACACGTTCTACAGAGCTGTGAGAAATATCGCGCTCATGCCATAAAGCCTGATCTTCAAAAGGTCGCTTGTGCATGGCCCCGCAAGATACGTACTAGGCCACAGATTCTTTCACAAGTAATAGGGTTCCGTTTATGCGGCATCGCAGAGGAGCCTTTTTGTTTAGGACTGAAATACTCTTCCGCTTCACGCACTTCTGTCCGTTGCAAGTGGCGAATTTCCAAAGCGATACGATCCAAGGTACCACCGATAACAGCAATCATGGACAATAATTCTGCATGACGGTCACGAGATACCACTTGTGTTGCCACTTTCACAGGTTCCAAGCCCAATTTTTCACATACATATTGTTCCACAAATGGGTCGATATTAGAGTACGTACCTACAGCACCAGACAATTTACCTACTGCTACAGATTGACGAGCCTGTTCTAAACGAGCAATGTCACGATCAATCTCGGACATCCAATTCACCAATTTTACGCCAAATGTGATAGGCTCTCCATGAATACCATGCGTACGGCCAATCATCGGCGTATATTTGAACTCTACCGCACGGCGAGCTAGGACCTCACGGAAATTGCGCAAACCTTTTAACAACAAGTCGCAAGCTTGTTTCATCATGTATCCCAAGGCCGTATCTTTTACATCTGTGGACGTTAAACCAAGATGAATGTATTTCGCAAACTCAGGACCTACGTATTCGCCTACCGCAGTGACAAAGGAAATGATGTCATGATTCGTTTCTCGTTCAATCTCACGAATCCGTTCTACTTGAAAGTCCCCTTTCTCACGAATCGCTACGGCCGCTTCTTTTGGGATAATCCCCAACTCCGCCTGCGCTTCCGATGCCAACATTTCAACTAATAACATCGTATCGAACTCATTACGTTCGCTCCAAATATGTCCCATCTCTTCACGAGTGTAGCGATTAATCATAACATGACTCCTTTATTCATTCTCATGCCCTTGCGGACGAATCGTATTAACCATAGTGAAAGCATACCTAAACTAGGTATGGTGTATTACTTTACTATTATACAAAAATCGTGGGCAACTGTCAGCTATTAGTTCATAATCCCGCAAGTGTAAAGTGGTTGTCAACTAATGGTTTACAACCACTTACCAACAGAGAGCACCCTATCAACTCTCTTACTATTTAGCTTCCTCTACTCCTAACAGAAAAAATTAGTGAAACCGTATTGCTACTGTTATGTACTTTTACTCCATCCAGCCGGAATAGCTCCAACCAGGCAAATGATACCAAATACAAGTAATGCGACAGTGCTATTATATTCCATCATTTTGTAGTGCTGTTCTTCCTTCTATTGTATACGCAAGGATAACCCCAATCAACGCCATACTCAAGGTTTGTCCCAATAAGCGTACAGTAGAAATCGTAGAAGAGGCAAAAGCCAATATATATTTTCGGTACAGAACTCATAATCATGTTGTTATTCGGTGGTGCAAAGCAACTAACCCCGATACCAACAATAGCTAAGCTTACCATGATAGTTGCCATACTTTCAGTGAAAGTACCATAAGCCATGCTAAGTAATCCCGCGCCGATGAGCACCATCCCCCATCGAGCAAATTGAGCTGGATTATGTCGATCTGACAAAGCCCCCATCCGTGGCGCTAAGAATACCATAATTCCTGTTTGGATACACAACGTTAAGCCCGTCATGCGAGAATCAAAACCCATTATCATTTGTAAAAAAACAAGGACAATACGAATCCCACACCAAAGGTAGCGCTAAAATTCATCATCGCTGCAATACTAGACATAGTAAACCCTAGATTTGATGCAAACATTCTGACTGGAATAAGGGGATCCTTGCTATTCCACTCTTTATATCCCAAAATGCTTAACGCTATAATTCCCACCACGATTGCATAGGCGCTCCACCAGAAACGAACCCATTCTGTAATACCAATCATAACTGCACTAATACCGAAGGCATATAAAACTAAACTACTGAAAGATAACCTACTATCGGGGGCATGCACCCACTCTTGTTGCAGCGAACGAAAGGCCATCCCATTTGCCACAATTCCTAATAAAGCAGTAAACACAAAAATACTGCGCCAGCCATAATAGTAATTTAAAAGTCCACCTAATGCCGGCCCCAAGGATAGTCCTAAATACACCATTCCCCCAATCATACCGAACGCATACCCACGTCGCTCCACTGGTACAGACAAAGTTAAAATCGACATAGATGTAGTATATACAATCCCTAAAGCAATCCCTTGCAAAGCCCGATAGAACATTAACATCTCGACAGACCCCACAAAGCACATACACACAGATATAACCGTAAATACAACACTACCTATATAAAATAACTTGCGCTTTCCATACATATCCGCTACCTTACCAGCAGGAATCACCGCCACCGTACAACACAATAAAAAAGATTCCACCACCCATGCCATATCATTCGTAGTAGCCCCAAACTCGCGCATCATATCAGGAAAAGACATAGTAAGAGAACTCGATGCAAAAGGGTTCAAAAACGCCGCTAGCATCATCGTATATAAAAACAGACTTCATCTAATTACCACTCCTTGTTTCAATATACTCTCATTATAGCAATACAAATGAGGTTTTTGAAAGCAACCGAAACGAAACCTACAGATGATGCTAATCTATACCTCAGCATCTATTGTACATAAGCCTCTAGAAGGAGTTTCACATGTATATGACATCACTCTTTACTTATGCTATACTATAGATATAAGCTGATTAAGTTCCATTGAACACCACCCCCTACAGTTCTACTGTGGGGGTTCTGCTTTTTAGATGACAATCTCCTTTTTTTATGATATACTGAACTCATCAAAAGGTTGAGTGTTTCCATCGAAACAAAGAATCCCCACAGTTGCCGCTGTGGGGATTCTGCTTTTTAGAGAGCTACCTCTAGGGCTAATTACCTCTAAACTTTCTATCTAACCATTTACAAATATAGTAGCTGACTATACCGCCACGATAGAAATAATTAGATTGAGCACTAACTCCATCGAAACACCCCCTTCCTGTCACCAGTATCGGGGAGGTAACATCTACAGTATAGCAAAAAAATTCACAGACTATAAAACAAAAATACACGTTACTCATTAAAAATAATCAACCAAGAAAAAGCCGTAGTGCTTACTGAAAAACTTTCACCAGTTTTCAGAAGTGACACGACTTTTTCCTCCCCACTGAGTTCCCCTATAGAAACAACATATCTCATCATACAATATGATAATGTAAAAGAAAATCCGTATAACTTCAAGAAAACTTTCACGCAGGGCAGTTTTCTGAAGTTGTACGGATTTTCGCACGCCTACATCCTCATCAGAGATATGTTGTTTCTATCAAAACGTTACTTAAACTCGTTGCAAAGAGATGCAAACAAGTCTGCATCTGGTTTCACCACGTCATGCACTAATGCACGAGCATGTGGACCACCATTGGTCGCATATAATGCTTGTTCAAAGGATGGTTTTTGTTGTATCTTGATAAATCAAGCCAGTTACAAGACCATTTGTTTCGCCTAACATAGCAAATGCTTCTGCACGGTTTGTTGGATCATAACCTTCTGGCAAGTTCACCAAATTGTCTTTGAAGTAATCATAGCCATTTTGTTTATTGTACGTTACGCAAGGGCTGAACACGTTGATGAAAGAGAATCCTTCATGTTGCATACCTTGTTTAATCAAGTCCACTAATTGCGCACGATTTACCATATAGCTTTGAGCTACGAAAGTAGCACCAGAGGCTATGGCTGTTTCACAAATTGGCAATGGACTTTCAAAAGAACCATGTGGAGATGTTTTTGTCACAAATCCCACGTCAGAACGAGGAGATGTTTGACCTTTTGTTAAACCATAGACATGGTTATCCATAACTACATAAGTAACATTGACATTACGTTTGAACGCATGAATTGTATGGCCCATACCGATGGCAAAGGCGTCACCGTCACCACCACAAACCACTACATTCATATCTTCATTCGCTAATTTCACACCTTGTGCATATGGAAGTGCACGACCATGTGTAGTATGCGCACCATAGGCATAGAAGTAACCACCGATACGGCTAGAGCAACCGATACCAGAGATAACCGCCAATTTTTCAGGCGCGATATCAAGAGCTGCTACTGCATCAGCGATAGCTGCTTGCACCCCATAGTGACCACAACCTGGGCACCAGTTAGGGCGGATGTCATTTCTATATTGATTTGCTGTTGCCATTATAAAACCTCCTTAATTGCCGCTTTTACATAAGATGTTGTAAAATGGATTACCATCGTATTTTTAAGCAACTAGAAAGTTTTTTTCTTTATTCGGCATATTGATGCGGAACAAGTTAGTCAATTGACCCGTTGCATTTTGCTCGCAGATCACAACTTTTTTTAGCACTGTTATAGAATGGTAGCAATTGTTCTTTCGGGAACGGTTTGATCAAGCGAAGTTGTAAGTGGTTCACTTTGTGGCCTTCTGCCTCTAATTCCACCACCGCTTCTTCGATAGCACCACGGCTAGAGTTAATACCGATCACAAGAACATCTGCTTCCTCATGTTTGGCATTGTTCAAGAATGGTTCATATACGTCTGCTACTGTAGATAATTTGCGGAAACGTTTATCTGTTTGTGCCACGTGCATGGAAGGAGCCTCTGCTGGTTTACCTTCTTCGTTATGCTCAAGGCCCGTAGACAAGAATAGACCATTTTTCATGCCCGGATGGTACGAGGGAAATGCCGCTTTCAGTCAATTCAAAACGTTTGAAATACTTTAGGAGCTTCCAATGCTGGCAATTCTTCTTCTTTCATCAAATTACCACGTTCGATGCCAACACGGTTCAAATCAAATGTTGGTACAGATTGTTTATTCAAACCTTGTTGTAAATCAGGCATGAAAATAACTGGACATTGGTATTGTTCCGCCAAGTTGAAAGCATGTTGAATTTCATAGAAACATTCTTCGATGCTTGTAGGAGCGATAACGATATTAGAGTAATCGCCATGCGCATTGTAGCAAGCTGCATCGATATCGGATGTTTCCACTTTTGTAGCCATACCTGTGGATGGGCCAGAACGTTGTACATCGATAACCAACATTGGCAATTCCGCCATAGATGCCATAGACAAGGATTCCGCCATCAAGCTCAAACCCGAGGGCCAGATGTACATGTAAAGCCACGAACACCGGCGTATACGCCACCCATCGCCATCATACAAGCAGCAATTTCATCTTCTGTTTGTACCACTGTGGCACCGATTTTGTCCATTTTCTTAATCATGTATTCCATGACTTCAGAAGCTGGCGTAATCGGATAGGATGCCATGAAACGGGAACCTGCCGCAATCGCACCCAATGCTAATGCTTCGTTACCAAGCAAGAACATTTGGTCTTTTTGGTTCCGGTTTATCTAATGTATCTACCTCTACATCACCCAATTGTTCTTTCACAAGATCATAACCCAATTGGAATGCTTGTAAGTTTTTGTTAATAATATCTTCGGATTTTTTCGCGAAACGAGCTTTGATTGCCGTTAAGAACAACTCTGTTTCAAAACCCAATAGAGCTACGGACATACCCAATGCCACGATATTACGCATCAACAAGGAGCCTTGTTGTAATGCTGTTTCGGAAATTGGTAATGCTAAACATGTTACGCCAGTTCCTTCAAATGCTTCAAAATTAGGATTTACTTTGCTATCGCAAATGATAAAGCCACCTTCGCGCACTTCTTTACCATGCATATCCACAGTTTCTTGATCTAATGCCACCAAGAAATCGATATACTCACCGACTGTCATAATTTGTTCTAATGCGATACGTAATGCAAATGTTGTGTGACCACCTTTGATACGAGATGCAAACAAACGTTGGCTGTACAAGGAATATCCTTCTTTGGCAAGTATAGTAGCTAAAATTTCGCCACAACTTTCAATGCCTTCACCTTGCTGACCGCCCATTTTTCCAGATAAAAATCTTTACGTTTTTGCAAGAGATTCACCCTCCTTAGGATTCTAATATAGGACTACAGAAAGACTGTATTTATTCAGTGTTTTCAATACACATCAATCTCTCAAAGTTCACCTCTTATAATAGCATTTTTTTACTACTTTTCATCAATCATATTCCCTATATTTATAAAAGCATGTTTGCCTCTTATTTCCCATCATTTGCCAAACAACTCTAAGGCTCCCCTCATATAGTTATTACCTATAACCCAAGAAATACAAAAACCCCGGCCAAGAGAATAAAGCCGAGGTTTTTGTATTTGAGAAAAAGAGAGAACATTTGAAATAGCTTCAAATGTTTTGTTGGGGCAATGGGGGGCGCCCCATCGGTAAAAGTAGGGTCTTTTACCGTGGAAGGTGTAAGGTACGCCTTCCTATTGTAAGTTAGGTAGATAAAGAGAGAGATCTTTATCTAGCAAAGGTAGTGTGAACCCTTTGCTTGAGTTATTATAACAAACCACTTCGCAAATGTAAATATCATTTTTTTAAAATTCCTATAATTCTACTATATGTATTATATATAACCCACCTATTTTATACAATTGTATACTATGTTACGAGATTAGCCTTCTTTTTGTTTCGCCAACAATTCTGCATGCGCCTTTTTGAATACAAAGGCGTTCCGCACGTGAGCTCGCATACGTTCTTCCGCAAGCTCTCCATTGCGTTCGTGGATGGCTTCCATAATTTGTTGGTGCTCTAAATCGCAAGAGATGGTTCTCGTTTTTATCAGACGTACTGATATACATATCTCGATTCACCATTTCCCGGAAATCTGCCAAATATTCTGCCACTCGTTCATTACCAGAAAATTCTGCAATCATGGTGTGAAAGCGACTATTGATGGCTACTCGTTCCTCTGGATCTTCTGTATGAATTCCCGCATCACATACATCTTGCAATTCTTCCAATTGTTCTTGCGTGCATCGCTCCGCACACAACCGCGCGCCCAAGCCTTCCATCACTTCACGGCATTGGTACATAGCCACGATTTCTTCCGGAGAATAGCCTTTCACAGTGACACCTTTCCAAGGCTTAATCACCACCAGATTATCTTTTGCCAATTTGCGAAATGCCTCACGCACCGGCGTAGCACTCACATTCAATTGCTCTGCAATGCGCACTTCACTGAGTTTCATCTTTGGTTTTAATGATCCCGTCAAAATGGCTTGCTTCAATGACATATACACTTGTTCGCTCAACGGCAATCGCCCAATTGAATCGATACTATGCAAACGATATTCCTCTACTTTGTCCATTCTACTTGCTCCTTCACATTCGACTGCCTATCCCTCTCCAGGCGCATGGTATATTACTTTCATTATACGGGAAAGACCACAAAAAAATCAATGTATGCATAGGAACTTCCTTTTCCCCAACTAAGTTGTCTATGATATAATAGAACTACCAATACTATGTAATTATTAATTATAGGAATCAACCATGAGTCGTTGTCTAATTATTATAAATCCCGTATCTGGCGGTGGCAGAGCCCGTCGCTATGTGATGGAACTGCAGTGGCAATTAAGCGCCCTCTTCGATCGATTAGAAGTGAAGTTTACGCGCCAAGCTGGTGATGCCACTCAATTTGCCATTGAGGCCTCCAACGAAGGGTTCGACGCTATTTTTTGCATGGGTGGCGATGGCACCATCAATGAAACAGTAAACGGCATTGTGAAAGCCGGCTGTCGCGCCAAGTTCGGATTCATCCCCATCGGCACTGTAAACGACATGAGTCGCGCCTTGGGCATCCCCCTACAACCATTAGAGGCCATTCACGGCTTAAAGAATAGCACCATTCGTCACGTCGATATTGGCCGTTGTAATGACGGCTATTTCTGCAACAATATCGCCATCGGTGTCATCCCCGAAGTTGTGGCATCCGTCACACCAAAAGAAAAACAATTACTAGGCCCCTTGGCGTACTTTGCCAAAGGTGGACAAGCCCTATTTACCACAAAAGATTATCGCTTTAGCATCACTACAGAAGAGGGCACTCAAGAGTTTATGTCCCCCTTGGTGATCGCATTGCTCACCAATGTAGTGTCCAGTTTTGAACACTTCATGCCCACTGCTTCTGTCGATGATGGGTACATGCGCATCATCATTTTTAAAGAATATTTCATCATGAACCTATTCTTTATTTTACCGCTCATCCTAAGCGGTTCCATTTACAATTCCAAATATGTAACAATTTTGAAAGTCAAACGAGCGCGCATCGAAGTCTGCGACACTATGGACGCCACCACGAACATGGACGGAGATATCGGTCCTGACGCACCGGTAGAATTGAAAGTATTGCCTAAGTTCCTACAAGTTTACGTTCCTAACAAACGGCGCAAAAAGGCAACCAATTTATTTCTAAATCCATTACAACCAAAATCCTAAGCAAATAGGGGCAGTCATCATGCCCCTAGCAAAAAAAAGCATGTTCGCGACTACTCTTATAGGAGTAGCCCCAACATGTATTATAGAACTAAAAAGAGGAAAGTTGAGCACACCGCATCAACTTTCCTCTTTGCTATATTCCATAGGTCCAGTCTACTGGATTATTTCGTTTTCCCCCTACATCAATGTGTTGCAACACATCTCGCAACTGGCTCTGCGTGACCACAATATCTCGGATACCACCACCGATGGTCGTCGTTTCTCGCACACGCATAGCTAGGTCCACCCCTTCCATACGCAAGCCTTGTAAGAAGATATGTTGAATCCAAGTATTACCCGTGTTGGAAAACACGATCCCTATACGGCTATGGCGAATCTGAATATCCGACCCGCGCCACTGTTCCGTCACACTGGATCCCACCGGATTGCCCGCGAGTACCACTATGCCTTGTTGCATATACTCCATCGCCAATCCTTGCATATGGAGCCCTACGCCATCCCAGTGTAATCCATCACCGCTGAACATGCCCTCCATCTTCACATCTTGCACATAGAATTGCTGTACCTGTGTGGCTTTCACCATATGCGCTGGTGCATTGCGCAACACAACATTCTCTAGCACAATATCCTTCCCATGATGGATGGATACCAAGGACGAACGCGTACTTAATCCTTTATCATAACTGGCGCCACGTCGCATAGCAGACTGCACTTCTAACTGGCTAAGAGCTCCTTTTTCCTCTAGCTCCTCTGGGTCTACCACTTCTTCCTCTGAAAGTTCCTTGTCGGTCAGTAAACGTGTATTCCAACCATGACCATCGATGGTGCCTCCACGAACGATCACACGTTCCGCAGGCACCGATCCATCTCCTTCTATATTGAGGACACCTAAATAGGATGTTCCCCCAGTAGCCACATAGTTAGGTCGCAAAAAAGCTATACTGTCATCAACCGCCTCTAGCACAGCCCCTTCCTCTAACTCCAAGGTCATATAACTATGCAAAAACAGCGCTCCCGTCCGATACACACCTTTGGACAAGTGCAAAAATACCACCTGCTTTGGTGTATCTCGAATCGCCTTTTGCAAGGCTAGGGGTATTGTCCGTCACCCCATCGCCAATAGCCCCATAGGCAGCGGCCTCAATCTTCGGTTCCTTCGGCAGTGTTTTCATCGGTACCTTCGATGATACAGAGACCACCTGCCCCTGTACATCTAATCCTTTCACTTGCACCATATATACCGTATCTGGTGTTAATCCTTCCAACCGTGTTCGAGGCGACACCGTATCACCTTCACCATGCGGTGCTAGGTGTTCTACTAAGTCTCCATCTACGTACACATCATAGACCTTAGCATCCGCCGTATCCGACGGAGACCATTCTATGTCCAATGTAGTACTACGATGCCCTACTGCTGGTATATGTAAATCAAAATCGCCCGTCTCTGTCACATACGGCGTAACCGGTGTCGTATACGTAACGTACAAGTTCCACCCCAGTCCCACTAAGCCTAAGAGCAAACCTAAGGCAATAGCACCTATCCAATATCGTTTATATGATCGTAATTTCATCATCGTTATCCTTCACATCTCATGTTTCCGTAACACACAAGTTTATCCTATGATTCTAGTGATTCTATATGTATCATTCTACATGATTTCCCCAAATGGTCAATACTCATCTAGGGGATTCACCCGCAGAATGGACCCCCATAGGAATGACGGTCTCCCGTACTGTCATAGTTTTATGCAAAGGATCTATCTTGCGCAACCGTCCTTGTATTCTCACATAGGACCGTCCCGAATAGTATTCTACACTAATCATATCTCCCGTAGAGAGTCGTTGTAACTGATGGTCCAACTCCTCTAATTGTTCCTCTGAAAGTACCTTTCGTCGCTCTACATAGGACGCCTCTTGCTCTAACAAAGCTTCAAACCCTTTTAACGCCGCAAAGGGTATAAACTGTTTCGCCCGTTGTAACAAGGTCATCTTACTTCTCTTATGTTGCATTATGCCCCCCTATTAAAGTATTACGGAACCGCATTGTGCCTTCCTCTTGCAAGCTGCTAGCCCGCAATATGGAGTTGCCACCAAACTTTTCCTTAATCTCCAATACAGTTCGCTCCACTTGATAGGCCTTTTCTTCCTCCCCCTCGTTCGTGGCAAATAAATCCATCTCCCAAGGAATCGCCTCGCGGTTGACGAGGTCTTCTAATCCTACTGAAAGTTGCCGAATCTCCTGCGCCTGATGGGTGGTCTCTCGATATAACCGCAACACGGCTTCCGACAAGACAGCTACAGAACAAGTATACTCCGGCAAAGACCGAGATCCACCCGTTCGGCGTACCTCTCGATTTGCATACGCCACCGACACAGAAACATGCTTCGTCACTGCTCGCTCCGCAATCAATTCTAACACCAAGGATTCCACCATTTCCCGCAAAGGCACAAAGCATTCATCAAAGGTGTAGTTCCGTAGTAAAAATCTGCCCTCGTGATGAGGGAATGCTTCGTCGGTCGATAGGCATGAATTTCTTTCATCGTACACGGTTCTCGCCCCCACGCATGGTCGATGAGTAACTCCGCATTGACACCAAACTCTCTATACAGACGTGCCTCTGGTACTGTAGTAATGCCATGCAAGTCCACCACCCCATACTTGCGCAAGCGATTGGCAATCCCTTTTCCGATCTGCCAAATATCTGTAATGGGCTGATGATACCATATCTTTTCTTTAAATCGCGTCTCGTCCAATAGACCAATCCCCTGTGGTTCATGCTTCGCCAACACATCTAAGGCAACTTTGGCTAAAAAATAAATTCGTCCCTATCCCCACCGTTGAATAAATGCCTGTTTTTTCTAGCACTTTTCCTTGAAATGTAAGCGCCAACTCTGGAAAAGTTTGCTTATATAAACGGCCATAGGGAGTGACATCAATAAAGTACTCATCAATGGAATACACATGAATATCTTCCGGTGCTACATATTCTAATAATGTCCCATAAATAGTGGAAGATACCTCCATGTACCGTCGCATCCTAGGTTTTACCGCCATATATTCTACGGTAGAAGGAATCTCAAATAACCGACATCGATTCTTCACACCTAATTTCTTTAACGCTGGAGAAATAGCCAATGTAATCGCCCCTAGACCACGAGATGCATCCGCTACGACAAGAGGCGTTGTAAAAGGATCTACCCCTAAATCTGCACACTCTACAGAGGCATAAAAACTTTTCAAATCTAAACACATATACACTGCCATACTATCCCTCCTCTATAGGAGTATCATAGCATATTTGTTCTATATTTTCAATATATATGTTCGGTATATTAAAGCTATTATACTATAAGTAGTTACATATTATTTTTTTAAAGATGACTATATAATACTCTCCGCATTTGACTTGGTTTATTATCCTCAACACTTACTAAAGCAACTTTAACATTCAATAAACCAAGCATGTAACTAGGCTCATTGCTATTACAACCAACTCATTTTGGCCTATAACCCCTATAACCCAAGAATAGATGAAGAAAACAGGTTGCCCCTGAAGGACAACCTGTTGTAAGTTTATGTGATATAATTGTACTTCTGATTATAAGAAACGGTTCAAGGAAGCAGTGCTTGCCAAGTGACGATCAGTCATACCCATTTCTGCTGGAGTGCAACCCAATGCAAGACCAATTAATTGGCTCATATGGATGATAGGCATATCACCATTCATTGGAACAGTTGCTTTTTGCTTCTTTTTTTGGAACATATCCAATTGCATTTGGCAAAGTGGGCATGGTGTTACGACACAATCAGCACCTTCTTTTTGCGCATCCGCATTGATAGAACCAGTCATTTGCATTACAGAATCATGTGCAGGGATATACTGCATGGAAACCACAGCAATCTAATTTACGAGAGAAATCGATTGGAGTAGCACCTAATGCTGTAATCAAATCTGCCAAACTTGTTGGGATTTGCATATCTTCGAAGCCCATTTCTTCTTCTGGACGAAGGATATGGCAACCATAATATTCAGCAACACGAAGACCAGTCAATGGACGAGTCACTCTTGCTTTCAAATTATCTAAACCATATTCGCGGATAAGAACCCACAAGAAATGTGTTACTTCGCTAGTACCTTTGTAGTTCATACCGGCTTCGCCAAGAATGTTGTTTACTTTTTGACGAGTTACTTCATGATCGTCAAGCTCTTTTTAGCTTCCCGAAGCATTAAAGTACAAGTGTTACAAACTGTAAGGATATCTAAGCCTTCCTTTTCAGCTAACGCAATGTTACGAGCGTTAGTGGAAAGAGTCAATAATGGATCAATATCTTGAACGTGAGACGCGCCGCAGCAAGTCCATCCGTCTAATTCTTGGATTTCGATACCTAATTTTTCGCTACTGCAACGGTTGCTAAGTAGTCTTCTTTAGATGCGCCTTCTAATACGCAACCTCGGGGAAAAATCCGTATTTCATTATTTTCCAGCCTCCTCTACTGCACGACCGATTGTACGAACACCTTCAATACCATTCACTGGTTTATGTGGAACTACCAACTCGAATGGATTGATTTTGCCATGTTTCCATAAACGAAGAGCGTATAGACCTTGTTTTGCGGAATCCAATAATCCGTCTGTTTTCAAGCTCATTGTTACTTCGTTTAGGCGACCAGTTTTTAACAAGTCTTGTTTGAAAGCGATAGCATGACGAGTACCTTTGTTGGACAAGCCAGCTTGTGTCGCTACACGGCGAAGGTTGGAAATATCTTTTTCTGGTTTCAAATGTTTTAGGGACAACGAGTGATACAGTTCATACAATGTACACATTTCCACAAGCCATGGTTGAAAAGTCGGTGTAGTATGCGCCATTGGGGACACATCACGGGAGTCAGTTACAAAAGCGGTTAGCTTTTGTATATACATATGGATCCAAGAAGTCTTCACGGTTAGCGGACAATTTGTTACATTCGGAAGCACAGCATCCGCAAAGGATACATTCTGTGTTCATAACGAATTTTTTGAAGTCTGCAGCTGTTTGACGAGTACCAGTTTTAGTAGTGAATTCTGGTTTTACGAAGATCCAAGGAGCTACTTCTTTCAAGCTGCTAACTTTTTGCTTCCCAGTCAACAACTAAGTCACGGATTACATCGAAGTTACCGATTGGTGCTACTGTGATTTCATCAGAACCGAAAACGTTCAGTTACTTCGTCGATTTTAGCTTCACAACCAAGCATTGCTTGACCGTTAACTTTCACGGAGCAAGCACCACATACTGCGGAACGGCAAGCTGCAACGAAAGTTAATGTTGGATCGATTGTATCTTTAATTTTTGTAAGCCCCAAAGGATAGTACGGTCTGCTTCGTAATCGAAAGTATAAGACTGTACATAAGCGCGACCTTCGTTAAAGCGGTGGATATGATAAGTAATTTGTCTCATCTTAGTACTTCCTTTCTTGTGGTTCGTATTTAGTGAACACTACATCGCGTTCGGACATTTCGTATTCGCCATTTGCGCCAAGTTTCCAAATTGTATGTTTTTAAGTATTGGGAATCATCACGTTTAGGGAATTCTTCACGAACGTGAGCACCACGGGATTCTTTACGATTTAACGCACCTAATGCGATAGCTTTCGCAACTGTTAACATAGATTTGATTTCTACATAGTTAACGAATGCCATGTTATAAGTACGGTTGGAATCGCCTACGTAGCAAGTTTCATACTCTTTTGTTAAACGTTCGATAACTTCAAGAGCTTCTGAGATACCTGCTTCGTTACGGAAGATACCTACTTTATTCCACATAGCTACTGCCAATTCATCACGAATTTCAGCTACTGGACGACCAGAAGTACGGGATGTAACTTCAACGAATTTAGCTTCCCATTCGTCAGCTTTTTGCTTTTAATTCAGCATCGCAGTCTGCGAATGTGCTAGCTTGTGCATAATCAGCGGCGCCCTGCACCGGATACTTTACCGAATACAACGCCGTCAGCTAAGGAGTTACCACCTAAAACGGTTAGCACCATGGATAGAGATACAAGATGCTTCACCAGATGCGAAGATACCGGGGATTTCTGTTGCACAAGTTTTTGTAGTCAACTACGTCGATACCACCCATGATGTAATGGCAAGTAGGACGAATTGGCACTGGATCAGTTAATGGATCGCAATGTTCGAAGCAAAGAGCCAAATCACGGATACCATGAAGTTTTTTTCGATGATAACTTCTGGTCCTAAGTGACGAAGGTCAGCTACTACGTATGCATCAAGGCCGGAACCATTGAAACCACGACCAGCTGCGATTTCATCTTCGATCGCTTTTTGCTACAACGTCACGAGACGCTAATTCCATTTTGTTAGGAGCATATTTTTTTCATGAAACGTTCGCCCTCAACGTTTAACAAGTATCCGCCTTCACCACGAACCGCTTCGGACATCAAGATACCAGTTTTACCAAGACCAGTTGGATGGAATTGGATCATTTCCATATCTTTTCAAGCCTACGCCAGACACGGAATGCTACTGCCATACCGTCACCAGTGGAAAGGAATGGGTTTGTTGTACGAGTCCAGAATACGCGGCCAGCACCACCAGTGGATAATACGATGGATTTAGCTTTGATAATTTCTACTTTACCTTTTTTCATATTCCAGATAACAGCACCACCAGCTTTACCGTCTTTTTACAACGATATCTAATAGGTACCATTCTTGTAAGAAATGTACGCCTTCTTTAAGACATTGTTCATATGTTGTATGAAGAATAACGTGACCAGTTTTATCCGCACTGTAGCATGTACGTGGATAGGATTGTCCACCAAAGTTACGTTGTGCGATTTTGCCTTCGTCTGTACGAGAGAAAGGAGTTCCCATGAAATCCATTTCTAATACGCCTTCTGGGCAACGTTGACAGAAGAATTCGATTGCATCTTGGTCACCTAAATAGTCAGAACCTTTTACTGTATCGAATGTGTGAACTTCTGTGGAGTCTTCTTTTGCTACATTATTTAACGTCGCATTTACACCACCTTGTGCCATTGCTGTGGCAGAACGTGTTGGGAAAATTTTTGTGATCAACGCTACACGCAAACCGTCGCGTCGTGCGACTTCTAAAGCGACTCGTTGGCCTGCTCCACCACTACCTACTACGAGAACATCATATTGTTCCATACGTACCTCCTCAAAAACACTTGTCTTATTTTGAACTATACCTCTTACATACGTTCCGAAATAAGTGACTATGTTTAACTGCATATATGACTTATACATGCATCAATCTATAGCCTTATTATATACGGTATTCCAAAGTGTTACAATTGTCACAGACAGCGTTAACCCCCTATTTTTTTACAAGGGATTAGCCCGTTTTGATAATCTTTTTCACACCTTTTGCCTATCTATAAAACATTATAATATTTTCAACAAGATTCTCATCTAATATATACTTTTGACAGTGTACATTTATCTTTCCGTTTTAAACATCTTGTTATTACCCTATTTTTGTATGTTCTATAATTTTTGTCATTATTAAATTTTTATTTTTCAGAATACTTTACTAAAATTCTTTTTAAAATATTTACCATTTTCTTATGTGATATTATTTCTCATTAATTATTTTTCATTTCAATATATTAATTTTTGCATGCTTGAGATTACTAAAAAAATCATATTACCATATATTGATTTTTTTATCACAGTTCAACTACAAGTAATATCTATCTATTTCCTTTCTCTGAAAGTATCCATTACCAACTGTCTAAAACAGATAAAAAGACGACAGAGTTTTCCATCGTCTTTTTAGTCTTATCGATTTTATGGTCCCCCTGACAATAGATCAATGCATTTTCAACACCTCTATTTTTGTAAAGTATCTTTTTCCTCATTAAAGCATGCATTTTTTTGACATTGTTAAAGCCGTTGAGAAAAAAACTACCTATATAGTATAATTTTAGAAGATGTTGTATTAATACAACACCTTAGCATACAATATATTGATATTGAGTCTGTGTGAAAACATATCTATGCACTCTCATTTACAACTTGTAAATGGGAGTCCTTTTATGGTCACAGTTTAGTACATGTGGTAGACGGATATGCTTTCACATATATTCAATATATGTGAATACTCTTAGCAATGGATACAATCATCCCTACATGTTTAGGGAAAAAGGAGACACTCATGAGCATTATGATCAAGAAACGGGATGGCCATTATGAGCCATTGTCGGTAGAAAAAAACGAAGAAAAATGGTTGCCTTTGCTTGTTTAGGGCCTAGATTCTTGTGATCCTATCGAGATTGGAAATGGATTGTAAATTACAATTCGTAGACGGCATGACGACGAAACAAATTCAACAAACTCTTGTACAGACTGCCATTGAAAAAGTCATCCAAAAAGGTAGACGACGGTTTCGGCAACATGGTGAACCGCATGAACCAAGACTGGCAATTTGTAGCCGCTCGTCTATACTTATTCGATTTGTACAAGGAAGTCTGCTATTAATCGTAAATACAAAGCATTCGGTTATGGTAATTTTACCAATTTAGTCAAAAACGTTAGTGGACGCTGGTCGCTATGCGGACTTTTTTTCTTAACACAATATACAGAATCTGAGTTAGAAGAGTTGAGGCGACTATATTAAACCAAAACGAGATTACCTATTTAACTATGAAGGTATTAAGTTATTAGCCGACCGCTATTTGGTGAAAGGCTTCAACAAAGAGGTGTACGAACTTCCTCAAGAACGTTTCATGGCTATCGCTATGCACCTAGCTGTTATCGAAGGCGACAAAAAGGTATACTATGCGAAAAAGTTCTATGACTTGATGAGCGAGTTAAAAATGACAACCGCTACACCAACATTGGCCAACGCCGGTACTCCATTCCATCAATTGAGCTCTTGCTTTATCTCTGGTGTAGAAGATAATCTATGGTCCATTTACGATGTGAATGCAAAGTTCTCCCGTGTGTCTAAACATGGTGGCGCTCTTGGTATTTATCTTGGTAAAGTACGCGCCTTGAACTCCGATATTCGTGGCTATAAGAACTCTTCTGGCGGTGTTATCCCTTGGATTCGTTTATACAACGATACTGCCGTTGCCGTAGACCAATTGGGTAAACGTAAAGGTGGCGCTACGGTAACACTTGACGTGTGGCACAAAGACTTCTACGAATTTGTTGAACTTCGCACGAACAATGGTGATGATCGCCGTAAAGCGCACGACATCTTCCCCTGCTTTATCTGTGCCAGATATTTTCATGGAACGTGTTATCAACCGTGAGCATTTCACATTATTTGATCCACATGAAGTATCTCGTGTGATGGGCTTTCAGTTAGAAGATTATTACGATGACGATACGAATAAAGCTTTCACAGAAAAATATTTGGCCTGTGAAGCGCACCCAGATTTACACGGCATCGAAGTGAGCGCCTTGGATATGATGAAAAAAATCATGCGTTCTGCCGTAGAAACTGGTACACCGTTCATCTTCTTCCGAGATACTACGAACCGTGCGAACCCTAACAAACATGCGAGGCATGATTTATGCGTCTAACTTGTGTCATGAAATTGCCCAAAACGTTGGTTTCACCGATTTAGACGAAGAAATTATTCAAAAATGATGGTTCCATCGTGACTCGCACAAAAAGCGGGAGACATGGTAACGTGCAACTTGAACTCTATCAACCCTAGGGCAAACCACTGATGAAGAGTTGGAAGAAAACATCGCTTTACAAGTTCGTATGTTGGATAACGTCATTACTATCAATCAATTCCCGGTGCCTGAAACACGTATAACTAGTGAAAAAATACCGTGCCATCGGCCTTGGCACTAGCGGTTACCACCACTATTTGGTGAAACATAAAGGTACAATGGGAAAGCGAGGCGCACTTGGACATCGCTGATACATTATTTGAAAATATTGCTTACGCTGCTATCAAGGCATCTATGGAGCTGGCGAAAGAAAAAGGAGCCTATCCTGCTTTCAAAGGTTCTCAATGGGAAACTGGGGAATATTTTCGAGCGTCGTGGTTATACCTCTGAAAGATGGCAACAACTGCGAGCAGACGTGGCAAAATATGGTATCCGCAATGGTTATCTAATGGCTATTGCTCCGACTGGTAGTACATCTAACATTGCTAACACTACAGCGGGCATTGACCCTATCTTTAAAAAGTTCTTCGTAGAAGAGAAAAAAGGTAGTTTCACTCCAAAAACAGCGCCAGATTTGAGCAATGAAACGATGTGGTTCTACAAAGAAGCGCATACGATCAATCAACAATGGTCCATCAAGGCTTGCGGTATCCGCCAACGCCACATCGACCAAGCACAATCTTTTTAACTTGTACATTACTCCACAAATGAAAGCGAAGGAAATTCTCGATTTATATGTGGAAGCGTATAAACAAGGCATTAAAACAATTTATTATATCCGTAACCAATCCTTAGAAATGGATGAATGCACTAGCTGTTCCTCTTAATCTTTGGTCGGTGTACTTGAACAGGGAAAAGAGCACCACATGCTCCTCCGCAAACTGATCCTACGGTAGGTTTGCTCCGGAGCATGTGGTGCTCTTCTTTATGTTCTGAGCGATCCCCCTCAAAGATGCGGAATAGCGTCATTTCTTCAGAGGGGAGTGAGATACCTCTTTACGTTAGGCTTTTCATTATTTAGACGATTCCTATTTAACCCTCTCGAATTCGATAGGTTAAAACTATAGTCATATCTTTCAATGGTTTCGAGTATAGTCGAAATAATATACATAAGTGTTAATAATTTCGATTATAGTCGAAATCATCATTGGAATATGTATCTATTTCGAGTATAATAGAATCAATGAAAGCGAGGTGTAAGCCATGGAGTATATTAAACGCCCTAAATATATAACACAAATAGAACCATTCATTGATAAGCCAGTGATTAAGATTCTGACAGGCATGCGCCGTGTTGGAAAGTCTACGTTATTAACCATCATTAAAGATACTATCTTGCAGGGAAGTCCCTGATGAACGCAAAATTTATATTAATTTTGAATCCTTAGAATTTCTAGAGATAAACACTGCAGCACTACTAGCTAAGCATCTCATAGAAACAACGAAACACTTGGATGGAAAACTCTACTATTTTTTTGACGAGATACAATTAGTGGAAAACTGGGAAAAAGTTGTAAATGGTCTGCGCATTGATAGAGATTGCGATATCTATATTACCGGCTCCAACTCCACCTTAATCTCTGGAGAACTTGCTACACTCCTTGTCTGGTAGATATGTAGAATTTGAAATACAACCATTTACATTTGATGAGTTTATTGAAGTGTTCCAAGAGAAACACCTGAGTAAGGAAGAGCTATTCACTAAGTTTATCCAATTAGGGTGGCATGCCTACCTTAAAAATACTTTAACCTAGAAGAAAAACAGTAGTTATAAATATCTAAATGATGTGTATCATACGGTTTTTGATCAAAGATGTGTTGACGCACAATAAGATTCGAGATGTAGATATTTTTAATCGAATCCTATCATTCACCATTCAAAAATATAGGCTCCCCCGTTTCTGCAACTAGTATTAAAAAAGTATTTAAAAAAAGCGAACATCGGGATGTCTCCATTGATACGATTCTAAATTATTTAGACTATTGTCAGCAAGCTTTCATCCTGAAAAAAAGTACCTAGATTCGATACGGTCGGTAAAAATCTTAAAATTGATGAAAAAAATATTACCTTACAGATCATGGATTTCGAGGTGCCAAAGGATATTCTAATACAAAAGATATTGAAAGAGCCACTGGAAAAATATCGTATATATTGAGCTAATTTCCAGAGGATATACTGTACAAATCGGCAAAGTAAAAGATATGGAAATCGACTTTATTGCTACTAAAGACAAAGAGCGCATATACTATCAAGTGTCCTATCTCATGGAAACAGAAGCCACACGACAACGCGAGTTTGGTATATATGCGCATGTACAAGACAATTACCCTAAGTTTGTTCTCTCTATGGATACCGTTGACTTTAGCTGAGGATGGAATCGTTCATAAACATGTTATTGATTTTTTTGTTGGAAAAATGCAGGGGCAGGAAATGTAATTTAATATGAAATATGCAAAAAGCACAGGATTTTTAACTCTGTGCTTTTTATATACTTAATTTTTCTGCTATTATACCATTGCGATTCCATTGTTCTACTAATTCTTTAGCCTTTTTCTTCAGTAGCAACCTCTACTCCATTCATCTGATAATTTAAAAATAAATGATGCTAATTTTAATTTCTCAACATCTGTAAACTCTAATAAATCATTTTTTTATTTAGCTTTTTTTAATTCCATTGTAAATTTTTCTCTTTAGAAATATATTTTTCATATTCATTAACCTCAAGTCGCCATCCTCTACCACTAGTACCCGCCCACCTTGTTGCAAGCGTACAAATAAGTTTAAGCATACTTATATTATTTTCAACAACCTGATTAAAAATACTCTATGGCGACCTCTTCATTAAGTTTTTTTCCCACAAGTGAAAAAAACGACATTAAAAGCACTCTATATCTGAAATCGTTTCTGTTTCAATAACCCGTCTAATATTTAGCATATACATGTTTTTCTAACTCTTGTAAATGCTCTAAACTTATAATCGCTTTAGTATTCACTTCCTCTGAATTTCTTTCGTAAAACAACTTAATTCTATATAAGATGATAGCTATTGCGCCTACGCGATTTTTATCCATCTCTTTTTAGCATAGACTCCAAAAGTTCAAATCGCTCTTCCTCTATCTTGATTCTATATAAAAAGAATTTCTACTAAATCAATAGCCATTTCATATGCGGTTCTTGTAAATATACCTGCACTAATTTCACCTTTGAAGTTCCATTGAGAAGAAAATATCACAGAGACTATTAAACTTATTCGCTCGTAAGGAATATCATCAGTTAAAAGACTGTACTTCTTCTAAAAAAATAAACAATCTTTCCTTCTCGATTAACTTTTTCAAGAATCGTGCCCAACTCTTTCTCATTAAATATAAAAAAGGCAGTCTTTGATTATGCTCCTAGAGACTTCTACGCTATCCAAATCATGTCTAAAGTATATCTCGAACTTTTCATCATCACAGATTCTCATTTTTCTTACCATCTGCATTTGATTGATAAACATCTTGATATTCACCAATCTCTTTTGCAAAAGCTGGAAACATCGTCGAAACACACCGTATAGACTTGTCTGGATCAATATTTATACCTTTAAATTCATTGTAAAAATCTTTCTCGATATTCTACATATGTTCCTGTATTTCTAGAAATATTATATCCTATGCTATTACAAAGAATATCTTTGTTATTATAAATCCATTTATATAACTTTGGCTCTAATACTTCAAGCGTCGTAATTCCAATCATATCCTCAACACTTACCTCTTGATACAATGCCTGATATTTAAATTTAAAAATATTAGTTAATCGGTTGATCGCTCTAAGGTTATCAATATATGGACTTACACAATTAACAAAAGACCTTTCCCCAGTAATTGTCATCTATTATTGTATCATTAGATGTGTCATTAATAATTTTTATCTAGCTGATTAAATAAATACTCGTGCACTTGATTTTTACTAATTTGGGGAATCTCAAATGGAATCTGAATAATCTTTTTCTAAGTATTCATATCCATCTATATTATGGATTTCTTTTTAACGCTCTACAAACAATTTCTCTATCCATAGACAATATATACACTATATTGGGCAAATTACCCACCTGTTTAACTAAATGAAAGATATCTCTAATTTGTAAATTAGTAAGACGATCAATGTCATCAATCATAACAATAATTTTTTTGATTACTCTCTTTCAATATTGTTTCAAGGTCTTCTTTCGCCTTATCTAGATCCGGTACCTCTAACAGCTTATTCACCCAATCTCTAGCAAAACCCTTTTCAGTACCATGACAAGAGCATTGCCAAACACTGGTACAAGTGCTAGCCCATCTAAAAATATTTACATATTTTTTAGTTTTTTTACCTAATTCTTTTTTTCTCTGATTGATTATCTTGTCCTTCTATCCGAGTTATCAATCTATGAAAAACAATCTAGTAAGGTTATCCTTATCAGAATAATTCAAGGTGAAAAATGTAACAATTAACGGCTCATTTTCAGAGTCCTCTCCCATGTTTTTAATCTCGTTCATTGTCATATTGATCACAGATGTTTTCCCAGAGCCCCATTTGCCAAATAAGCCTATCACTAATCCATCTCTAGCATCACATTCATACAATGCCTTTGCTAACTGCTTCGAGAAAAAAATGACCTTCCTAACAAATCTTCCGATCCTGTTTTTGATTGGTTTATCTGCATTATAGTTCATATAATTCTTCTCCTCTCTTCTATATACTTAAAAATTTTTGTTACTTTGCTTTAGTTTTCTTCTAATTTTATATTTTTTTCCTACCAGTACAAAATATAGACTATTCAAATACATTATTCTCTAAAGTATATATTTCGACATCTTCCTCTTAGTTTCCTATATACATTTATACAACGTTCCTGATAAACCAAAAATACATCGTAAAAACAATACTCTTCATACAATTCGTATATAAAAAGCACAGGGTAAAAATACCCTGTGCTTTTATTATCTATATTTTTTTAACACCAATCACAAACTATGTATCTAAGTGGTTCATTAGATTTTCTATATTACGACCTCCGTAAAAAAATACGTACTATGGAAACGACATGCATTATATCATCAACACAATAAAGAACTACATACTTATCAATAGGAACCTTGTACATCCTTTTCGATTTCCAAGGTTCTTCATCAACTCAGACATATGTCTCATTGGAAATATATTTAGAGAAGCAATCATTTTCCTGATTCGCAATGTTTGATGTTCTGTCTGCAATAGGAGCTATTAATATATAACGAATATATTCATATATATCCCTTAAATCTTCTAATGCCATGGTGGAATAAGTCACTGCATAATGATCACTCATATCCCATATTCCTTCGCCAGCAACGCATCTACTTCATCTACACTATAACATTTATCATTCTTTAACGAATCTATCCCTTTTTGCAATTCTGCATCTAGTTCTTCTTTCGATAATGTATTTAAAGATATTGGTCGTTTACGGTTCGGCAATCGAAGCTCAAAGGGCATCCCATTTTGTAACACAATTTGGCTATATAACATTTGTATTGCACTGGACGGAGAAATCCCAAGTTGCCCTAAAATATGCTCTGCATTCTCTTTTAATGTAGAATCAATTCTGGCATATACTGCATTTGTATTCGCCATATATATCACACTCCTTTCTTTTCTCCATCATACACTATAAGGATTGCATATGCAAGTAATTGCAAGTATATATCATCAAATATTACTCTATATTAGTATCTATAGTTATTAGCAATATAAAAAGTCAGCCTATCTTCAGCACACTTTCATCCTTAAAAAATAAGTACAGTATCTAAATAGAATCTCTAAAAAAACATTCTATATCTTACCATTTATTGCCTATCCACCCACCTTTCTAGTATAATAAAGGATAGTAAAACTACAAGCAAATACTAGCATGCATTTAGCTATGCTTTTACATTTCTTTATAGTATTAAATGGTAAAGTGATAGTCATCTCCTATGTTGACTTTCACCTAGACACATAGGAGATCTCTCATGGAAAAGAAACTGATTTTTAATGAACATGGTGACCGCGGCACGCAAAGTATGGTAGGCGGTAATACAACAAATTTACGGGAGTGGAATCGTATTAAATACGATTGGGCGAATATGTTATATCGCACGATGTTGAACAATTTTTGGATTCCTGAAGAAATTTCTTTGAATGAAGACATTAAGCAATTTCCATATTTAACGGACAGCGAGCGTCGTGCTTTTGACAAGATTATTTCTTTTTTTGAACTTCTTGGACTCCATTCAAAGCGAGAACTTGCCAAACTTGAGCCGTTATATTACGGCATCTGAAGTGGCTTCTTTATTGAACATCCAAGCCTTCCAAGAAGAAATTCACGCGCAATCGTATTCTTACATTCTGGATACGGTAACGAATCCAATTACTCGTGACCGTATTTATGATGAATGGCGTACGGATGAGCATTTATTAGCTCGTAACCGCTTCATCGCCGATATTTACCAACGTTTTTAGTGATGAACCATCGGAACACAATTTAATCCGCACGATCATGGCAAACTATATTTTTAGAAGGCATCTATTTCTACTCTGGATTTAGTTTCTTCTACATTGGCTCGCCAAGGTAAAATGACGGCTACTTCCACCATTTTTCAAATACATCAATCGTGACGAAGTAACTCACTTAGTATTATTCCAACACATCATTCGCGAACTTCGTGTGGAACGTCCTGAGCTATTTACTCCTGAACTAGAGGCTGAATTAACGCAAATGCTTCGTGAAGGTACGGAAAAATGAAATCGCTTGGGGTCAATACATTACAGATGACAAAAATTCTTGGCATCAACAACACATTGATCGAGCGCTATATCAAATACTTAGCGAACCAACGTGCTGATTCTATCGGCTTGCAACCGTTATATCCAGACATCAAGGAAAACCCTATGGCTTGGATTGAAAGTTTCTCCAACTTGAATAGCACAAAAACTGACTTCTTCGAGGCGAAAGTTACGAACTATACAAAAGCAGGTGCATTTGACTTCGATGATTTGGAGTAAGAATGCATGTCAGTTATACATAAAAAGCTACACGTAGATACATTCTACTGTGTAGCTTTTTTTGTTTACCCTATTCATCTGTAATTTTGCAATTTTAAAGTTCAATAGGCTTAGTATTTAACTATATGCATCGTTATTGAAACCAACTCATTTTGTCCTATAACCCTTATTTTGTTCTTATCAATATTTTGTATGCATTAAAAGTGCATGCAAAAAGGTCTTCTTTATACCCTTAGGTTCTATAAACCTAAGCCAAAAGAAGACCTTCTAGTAGCTATGTATTACTATATATGTAACTATATCAAATATGATGTAATTATTTACGCTTTCACCAACGCCCGATGGATCAATCCAATCACGAATCCTACGCCGCCGAATACAACCCAGTCCATACCGATGCCATGCATTGGTACTTGTGTAGCAAAGAATTGTCCTACGCTACCTAAGTCTACGCTCGCCGTTTCTAATCCAGATACAAGGGCTGTGATGAATGTTGCCCCCACGGTCCATGCATATACGCATTGGCGACCGTTGAACAACGGATGTAAGAATGCCAACAAAATCAATGCGATGGATAATGGGTACAAGAACATCAACACAGGAATGGCTGCGGTAATGATGGTTTTCAATCCAAACATGCCTACGCCAAAGGAGATTAACACGAATAGCACTGCATAGGCTTTATAGGATAATCCCCCGAATTGTGTGCTAAAGTACTGTGCACAAGAGGTAACAAGTCCGATACTCGTCGTCAAGCATGCCAACAATACGATGACTGCCAAGATCATGGCCCCTAAATCGCCGAACAATAAACGAGCCGATTCTGCTAACACAGGTGCACCCGTGTCTAGGATGCCTAGCTGTTCTACGCTGGTAGCGCCCAAGCTAGCAATGAAGATGTACACCACGCCCAAGCAACCTACGGCGATTAAACCAGCTTTCATTGTGGCACGTGTAATTTCATCACGTGTTTGTGCCCCTGAAAGTGTAACAAATTCGATGACCAAGATACCGAACACAAAGGATGCCAACGCATCTAATGTGTTATATCCATCTAAGAAACCTTGCAAAAATGCTGTTCCGCTAGTAGCATAGGCCTCTGTTGGTGTGCCGTAGCCACCTAATGGAGTAATCAAGGATTTAATGATCAACACCACGATTGTCAGTAGCAAGGCTGGTGTTAAAATTTTACCAATGCGATTCACCAATTTTTGCGGATTAATGGAGAGCCACAATGTGACTACGAAGAATACTACGAGGAACAAGGATAGTGCCGTATCCGAGGCGACCCTGCCCAAGAATGGTTTCACCGCAATTTCATAGGATACCGTTCCCGTGCGAGGAATGGCAAAGGCGAGGGCCAATGGATAAGTATAATGCCAATGTAAATAAGACCCCAAATACTGGATGCACACGGCTTGCTAAACTTTGTACGTTACGGCTCCCGGAGTATCCCATGGCCATAACCCCTAATAGTGGTAAGCCTACACCAGTAACGATAAACCCTAAGATAGCCCACCACACATTGGTACCCGCATGTTGACCCTAATGTGGCGGGAAAGATTAAGTTACCCGCGCCAAAGAATAACGCAAAGAGCATCAGGCCGATAGCAATATAGGCTCGACCCGACAGTTGAGTATGATCTGACATAATATCTCCTTTCAAATACATTCCATAATAACAAATATACACTGTATATAAACATTTTTTATGCTTTAGCCTTTATTATAGCTAATTATAGGCAAAATAAAAAGTCATTTTCCCTAGAGAAAATGACTTTTTCTATACCAATTATGCATATACACCCAACCTATAATTGATAGGTAAACTAAATCTATTACCTATAACCAAGCATTGCTCTTTTTTTAGTCGCACGGTTCTACATCTACTTTCACATCGTAAAATGTACTGCCCCACCCATAATCGGTGAGGCCGTGAGGCAGTCAGCACATTCATGGTATATGCCGGATCATGGGACTGGGATTGCCACCATACACCGATACTCACAATGGTCCCCTTGGGCACCATATCATCGATGCCTAAGGCAATCCGTAAGGATCCACGCTCATTTGACAAGCGCACAAATTCACTGTGTAACACCCCTTTGCGCTCGGCATCATCTGGGTGCATACGAGCCACCATCTGTGGCATAGTCTCTTGTAGCTCACAAAAGGACGAGTCTAGTATGCGCGGGTCCGCCCCATTGATGAGGAAGAACTCCGTCGCATCCCCATGGGCCTCACGATACACAGGATAGGGCTCTCGCTCTAAAGGATTGTAAAGTTCAATCTTGCCAGATGGTGTCCCGTATTCTAGCTTATACGTGTCTGGTAAGTCCATCTCCACTAGTTCCCCTGCCAAAATTCTATCTTGCACAGTGACTGGAATGTTCGCATGTCGCACAATATCTTCGATCATCTCTAGTTCCGACATGGCGAATATTGGATCGTCCAGATGCATCGCTTTCGCAATACTACAGATAGTATTCCAGTTAGATCGGCTTTCACCAACGGGCGGAATGGCTTGGTATCCGCAACCGATGGTGTAGTGACCGTAGGAATTATAAATATCATTGTGCTCGACGGAGGTCGTCGCAGGGAGCACAATGTCCGCATATTTTGCCGTATCCGTCATAAACCGTTCGTGCACCACCGTAAACAGGGTCCTCTCGTGCCAGTCCTTTGCGCACCACCCTTTGGTCCGGTGATGTCACCGCCGGGTTACTGGAATACACATAGAGGGCATGAATCTTCGGGTTCTCCGCTGTTGTCAGCACGGGCCCCAAACGAATCATCGGGTGTAATCGTGTTTCTTTTCTTTGAAAGCGCTCCCAGCTGATACGTTGTCCCCTACAAATTGACTGCCCGATGCGCCGGACAAGAGCCCGCCCCCTTTGTGTAAATACGCTCCCACTAAGGCTGGTAATGCCACTACGCATCGTACCGTGTTGGCTCCATTTCCATACCGTGAAAGCCCGCTTCCTAAGCGAATGAACGGCGCTACGGCACTCCCATAGGCACGAGCAAACTCGACAATACGCGCTTCTGGCACACCTGTTATCTGTGACACTTTGGATGGTGAATACTGAAAGACCACCGTATCTCGGAATCCTTCATAGCCTTGTACGTACTGTTGAATAAACTCCTCATGTACTAAGCCTTCTGTTACTAGCACATGGGCCACCCCCAAGGCAAAAGCCCCGTCTGTACCAGGTCGCATGAGAATCACTTCATCGGCTAACTTCGTTGTCTCTGTATGATACGTGTCAATGACCCACAGTTTGGCGCCTCGCTGACGAGCTACTTTCACATCATGTAACACATGTATATCTGTGGCTACTGCGTTGAGGCTCCACAATATAACGCAATCACTATGTTGTATGTCTTGTGGTCGATTTCCCAAGGTGGATCCCATCAGGCTCACCCATCCATAGCGTTTTGCGGGAGAGCAAATACCCTTGTCTTGGCGGGTCGCACCTAGCATAGCAAAGAGGGGATCCCCGGCACTTTTTTGTAAAATCCCCATAGTCCCTGCATAGGAATAGGGCATAATACTTTCAGAACCATAGGTATCAATGCAGTATTGAAACTGTTGTGCAATGTCTTGTAATGCTTCGTCCCATGTTATGGGCGTAAACTGACCACTCCCCTTAGGACCCGTACGGCGCAAAGGTGTCGTCAACCGCCCAGGGTGATGCACAGTTCGTTCATAGTGTTGCATTTTCTGGCACAGTGTTCCTCGTGTGAAGTTGTGTTCTTTCATGCCTCGCACCTGTTGCAATTGGTCTCCCTCAATGGTCAAGGTCAACCCACAGGCATCTGGGCAATCATAGGGACATACTGATGTCCTTGTCTGTATGGGCTTCATCTTCATTCATTCCTTACTAGTCATCATCAAAGTCATCAAACAAGTCAAAGTCAACGTCAAAGTCGAAGTCAAAACTATCTCCAGAATCATAAGAACTATCAGCCTCTTGTTGATCATATTCTAACTCATCTTCCATAATATCATTGTAGTTCTTATGGAAAAAAATTGATCCTGTCCTGTTTCGTTTGCACTAGAAAAACCATAATCTTCATGAGAGTCCTCTGGCAATACATCCAATTGGCTATAATCACGAATCGTCATGGTCGCATAAGGGTCTACAGGTCCACTGTTTTCCGTCGAATCTTCAAGCTCTACCATATCCATAGCTCGGTTCAAATCCTTTGATGTCCCCTCTTGTTGCACCATGTCTAGAAACTCATCGGAACTGACTTCACTCACCAGTGTATCCATGTCTTCAACCACTGATGGATCCTTCTGTGCTTCCATGGTCTGTAATTGCCCACGTCGTAAAAAAATCGATTCATTCTCTTGCCCCTTTCACTAAACTCACTCTATGTTATGTATTGTACCACTGGGGCGGACGCTTTCACAATATAGGAATAGCTATGACAGCTCCTAGTTAGGACCTATACTGAAAGAGGACCCTCGCTAGTAGCAAGGATCCTCTTGTATAGTAGTATGTATAGTTAGTTGTATAGTGTAAGTCATGTCAGGATAGAAATCACATATGGGAAATGTGATTGTGTGAAAGTTCTTTGTTACTCTTAGGAGTTAGCCCAAAGTAGCACGTAAGAACCACAATTGTTTTTCATAGTAAGCGATGTGGTCTTCCATGATAGCCACTAATCCAAAGTTACCTTCTTCATCAGTCGCTTCGCGGATCGCACGAGCTTCTTTTATTCAACAATTCGAAATCTCCTACTAAAGTTGTACACTTGCTCTACGGAGAATTTGTTGCTCGGTTCTTCTTTCAAAGAGGCAATTTCCAAATATTTTTGCCACATGTACTACAGGTTCTTCGCCTTGCATTTTTACATGTTCTGCCACTGCATCATAATAGTCGAATGCCACATCATAGACTTCTTCTAAATATTTGTGAGTCGGGCACAAATTGAGAGCCTACTACATTAAAAATGGAAATTGTGAAGTTTAATGTTCCAAATTGCTAAGTTTGCAATATATTGGTTAACTGCTTGTAAGTTTTTTTCATAGCTTTTTTTCTCCTTTTTCTTTAGTTTTATTGCTAATCATTCTGATTAGCAATTAATAATTATTATTTGTTATGTACACATCTTAACACAGTATATTAGAAAATGCAATAGCTTTTCATATAGTTTATCGAAATATTTGAATATAAAAAGTTCCCGTTACCTATAACGTAACGAGAACTTATTTCACTTATCATTCACTTTTCTTAATAAACCCTTGTGTAGCGCTGTACAAGCAGAACCATACAAAGAAACTAGCCCCTGTGATGATCAGGTACATCGTATCTGTTAGTTCCCCGATCGATACATGGCTAAGGTATAAAAGAAAGCTGTCATGGTCATCAGAATGTAGGACAGTACATATCGCATACCTCGTTCTACATCTTCATCAGTGAACATCTCTTTCTTAAAGCGCATCCAATAGATACCACATAATACCAAGCCGCCTAACATATTGGCTGCGAGTAAACTCATATCCGCCCGTCCATTAAAGAACCGAGCACAACGCCAAATGGTTGATGAACAGCATCCACTTGATCATCGTCGTCAAACGAGCTGTCGTAATCGTTGGCTGTGGCTGTGATTGATGTTGTTTTCGTTTCTTTCCTTTTCCCATAGAATCCTCTCTATCTAATCTAGTACCTATGTCCTAGAACAATACATGAGATGTATAAATCAAGCGCAAGGCTAAGATACCAACCCCGATGGACAAGCCAATCAGGATTGTTTTTGCCCGCAATCGTTTGGCAATAAAAGCCCCTAACTGCCCACCTAATAAAAGCACCAATACCGCAAAGGAATGGCCACTTCAAAATGGATATGTCCGCTCAAAAAGTGTGTCAATGTCCCTACTGATGTAGAGGTAGCCAAGATAAAATGACTAGTAGCTGTGGCCATATGCGTAGGGGAACCCCATGACGTAAATGAGGGTCGGCACGTGAATCAATCCACCGCCGATACCAAATAGACTAGATAGGAACCCTACCACTACGCTAATGATAATACCTACCACTTTATTATAGGTCAATTCTTCTAACTGCAAGGATTCTTCTTTTTCGCTCCCCTTTTTCGCATATTTTTGTAGCCAATAAAGCCAGACATAATGAGCAAGAAGGAGCCAAACCAGAATCGGAATCCGCTAGCATCAAAATAGTCTGCCACATGAGCGCCAATGATGGACCCACGGGAAGGTGGCAATACTGAACAAAAATCGTCGTACTGTAGAAAAATTTTTCTTCTGTTTCACATAGGCGATCGTACCAGAAATGGCATTACATGTTACCGTAAACAAGGATGTGCCTACCACCATAGTCGGGTGTCCACTCAGGGAAAAAGTACAAAAATACAGGCACAAAGATAATACCGCCTCCGAGCACCGATGATGGTGCCTAAGGTCGCTACGGCAATCCCTAGTAATATAAATCCCACAATACTGATGATATCCATATCCTAGTCCTCCTTCAAGAGCTTAGCCAAACGATCTAACTTGTGTTTCTTAAAGACCGCTTTCATGCCTCGCTTTTTCTGCCTTTTTCTCCGCCTTTTTAGCTACCTTTTGCAAAACTTTTTTTCTGTCCACGCATCACCATGTTCTTCTGCATAGCGCTCCCATTTGGATAACTTTTTCGCCCACTTGTCGATGCATGGAGCCTCTTTTTTTATGTTTCGACTTATCTTTGTGTTTTTTTCCTTCTTTTTCTTCTTTTCTTGTTTTACAATGCGACATTTTTCCCGTTCTTCTGGTATGGGCGAATCTTCTGTGCAGTGTTTGCAACGTTTTTTCTCTTTCTTCGATGGTTTCTTCTCTGGTTCTTCTGAAAGCACCTCATCTAACTCCACATCGTCCCATGGATCAAGCTCAAACTCCTCATAGTCATACCCTGCTTCCCGCATTTGGCGTTTCCACTGTGTCAAAGAAGTCATCATGGTTGCGCTCTTCCTCTGATTCCTGCGCTTCCGACGTTTCAAAAATCATTATACTTGTAATCATCGTCCGCTTTCTGCGCACCCGATGTGCTAAATAAGCCCATAAAGGAACTACTTTTTACCGTCTGTTTCGGCGGCTCATCATCGACAAATTCTAGCCCCAATGCGACGCCTACGTCATAGCCTTCTACGCCTTCATCGGCCACTGTCTGGGATGTGTCCTCTACGTCTAATTCAGACAGCATCGCGTACAAATAATGGCTCTGCGAAAGCATATCTTGCAAAGTGGCAATTTCTTTCCACTGTTTTCCTAATATCGCCAAGGTATGGGCAAAGTTTTCTAAATCTTCAATGACTTCCATCGCCGTTTCCGGTGCGTCTACGTGCGTTGTCTCTAACTGCGCAATGTATTGTTGTTGTATCTCTTTACAAGTTTGATACTGTGCTTGTAATCCTTCCAACACGGCTGTTAGTAGCTCTGTATCGACTACATATTGTTTCATAATATCCTCCTAAGAAGATGGATCTTCCTCTGTTTCTAAGTGCGACCCCTTCTGTTGTTGTCGTTTCCACATGGCGCCCGTTGTAATGACCGAAGTCCCAAATCGCTCTTCTAGGGCATCTAAGGTCTGCGCCAATACATCGGGACTTTCTTCCTCTAGGGGAAACAAGGAATCTTGCGCCACCTCTGTTTGAAAGCCACTGACGCTGATCCCCAACAATCGGAACGGTCCCTGTATATCAAGTTTATTATATAATAGGGTCGCCACATCGTACAATACATTTTCTCGATCCGTTTGATAGGACAATCGTTTTTGTCGTGTTTTCGTCGTAAAATCAGGGAGCCGCACCTTAATGGAGATCGTATGCCCTTTCAAGCCCTTTTGACGTAAACGTTTCGCCACATGGTGCGCAAAATAGCGCCACTCTCCATCAATCTCATCAGGATCGATGAGGTCTCTTTCATAGGTCAACTCATTGCCGATAGACTGCAATTCTCGGTTCCACTCAATGGGACGGTCATCAATCCCTTTAGATAGCAGATACAAGCGCTCGCTTTGGTGTCCACAATAGGGCACTAGTGGCTCATAATCTGGCAACTTCGCAATATCTCCTATCTTGTGAAAGCCACCACGTCGCAAGTTTTTTTCCATCTGTGGTCCCACACCCCAAAGACGGCGAACCGGCAAATGTCCGATGTATTTTTGCCTCCTGCCCATGGGGAATGAGGTACAGTCCATCTGGTTTCTGTAAATCGGATGCTAATTTTGCTAAAAAAATTTATTTGGACCAATCCCTACGGATGCGATTAATCCTGTACGCTCCTTGATTTGTTCTTTTCACAGCCCGTCCCACTGCCATGGGGAAGTGTATAATTTGCCAAGTCCCGAAATATCTAGGAACGCCTCATCTAGTGACAGAGGCTCTAAATAGGGGCTAAAGTGATGTAAGACCTCATGGATTTGATCCGACACTTCGTGATAGCGCTCTATTCTCGGCACTACGTAGATACCTTGTGGACAGAGTTGTCTCGCTTTCATAATCGGCATAGCAGAGCGCACCCCAAAGGCCCTCGCCTCATAGCTACAGGTAGACACCACACCACGTGAAGAAAGGCCACCCACAATAACGGGGTGACCTTGGTAATTGGCATGATCATGTTGTTCCACAGAGGCAAAAAAAGCGTCCATATCGACATGCATAATCCAACGTTTCATCTTATTTTGCCACCGCCTGTGGAGCATCCTCAATGCGGCAATATTTGATTTGAGCACAAATACACTCATCTTTTGTTTTGTATAATTCTGGCAAAAATTTTACCAATGCATCAAACGCTTCTTCGTTAATAGAATAGCGTGTCCATAAACCGCTACGTACAGAATTTACGATGCCTGCATCGATTAAAATTTTCATGTGATAGCTAAGCGTAGATTGAGATAGCTCAAAAGCTTGCCAAAAATATCACAAGCACATAATTCATTGCAAGATAACATATCTACAATATGCAATCTCGTTTCATCACTTAAGGCTTTAAAAATTGCCGCCAATTGTTCATATGTAACTTCTACCATTCTCATTCTCCTATATCATTTCTAGATGTAACCTTACCCTCTTATTATATACAAAATCTCTCAATTAAATCTAATACTTTGAATGAATAAAGAATGCATTTTTAGTCATACATATATATTGTTAATGAAAGATAAAAACGACAAAGCGTAGCTTTGCCGTTTTTATGGGAAGTAAAGGATCTAAGATGTGTTCTTAGGAAAGTTTACAAAGTATAGTCAACATACTAGTCTGTTAAGACATGCGGGGCTTGCGATTCAAGAGAGGGAGAGGAGTCGCTCAACCCATCGTCCAAACTAGCTGTTTATTTACATTAGATTTTTGCCCACTAAGCCAAGGTCTCTCTGGGTTTAATGTTTTTTTCACCAGAGTCCATTTTTGCTGGGCATACTTCGCCATGTTTTGCAACAAATTGGCAAGCTTGTACTTTACGAACTAATTCCGCCGCAGAACGACCTACACCCATGTCGCAGATTTCTGCTGCACGAACGATGCCTTCTGGGTCTACCACGAAGGAACCGCGGTATGCTTGACCAGATTCTCCGCAGAATGTTTCGAAGAAATCAGCTAATTCATGTTTAATATCGGATAACATAGTGTATTCGATTTTATTGATTGTAGGAGATGCATCAGACCATGCTTTGTGAACGTAGGCAGAGTCAACAGATACAGAGAATACTTCTACGCCTAAGTCTTTCAATTGCGCATATTGATCTTGTAAGTCTGCTAATTCTGTTGGGCACACAAATGTGAAGTCCGCTGGATAGAATACAAATACGCTCCATTTACCTTGGATATCTTTATTACTTACTTTGATAATTTCTGGTCTACGGAATGCATCTAATTCAAATGCGGTAATTGTTTACCGATGATTGCCATTCTACTTTTTCTCCTTTAATATTACAACTATATATAGCACATACCCTGTATGTAACTATAAAAATCAATCTATGTATCTATCATACACTATACTTCCAAAAAAATCAATATAGAATTATTATCATTCTCTATATAAAAATGCATAGATTACTTTTTCTAACATAGTTTCTAAGATAACAACATCAGTTTGTTTCATTCCTTCACGGGCAATAGTAGCCACCGTTTGTACCGTATGGTCGATGTCTTCTTTTCACGATGCCTTGGCCTGGTTTTAAAGCTATTATCCGTTTTTTGCTTGCGTGTAGGCCAGTAGAGAATTGCCCTAAGGACATGCCAATTTTCATAGCGCAAGATGCCTTCGCTCCATCGCAGACAACACCAGATGTACCTGCCAAAGCATTTGATAATGTTTCCCAAACAACCTCTTTTGATTCTTTCATCAAGAACGCCACCCCAGCGGCTGTCGCAGAGGCAGCACTCACCACGCCACAGTAAGCGCTCAAACGGCCAATATATTGTTTGATGTACAATGCCAACACATTCGCCAATGCTAAGGCGCGCAAAGTATGATCTCGGTCTACATTGTATTCTTTCGCATACATCATGATTGGCACCGACAAGGTAATCCCTTGGTTACCGCTACCGCAGTTGATCATAACCGGCATGGAACAGCCGTCCATCCGTGCATCGGAACCAGCCATGCGCATAGGCACTGAGCTCGGTCGGCAATGGACGAAGAGTTGGAGATAATCAATTTCCCAATATTAGATCCATAATTATTTTTTTCATACCTTCTTCAGCGATGGCCATGTTCAAATCTAATTGAGGTCCTAAAAATATCTTCTAATTCCATCGCCTCTACAGTGCTAGCAAAGTCGTAGCAAGAGTCAAAGCACAATTCCATGGAATGTTTTGCCACTTCCTCAGCAGATAAAGCGATTAGCACTTCACCATCTTTTTTTCCGCATAGGAAATCGTGGTGTGCGTATTTTGCACGATGACCTTCGACGTATGGTCCCCCGCCTTTGCAGTCACTTCGATGTATAGGTTTTCTACCCCTTCTGCCAATTCAATATCGCAATAATCGGCTTCGAACAAGCGATCCGCTTCTACCACTTGGTCATGGGTAAGGTCTTCTAATACTTCTAGTTCTTTTCGCTGCCGTACCCACTAAGGTGCCTAAAATAAGGCTATAGTAAATGCCTGTGCGCCCTTCTGAATTAGGGATAGTGACACTCTTCGCATTTTTAATAATATTACCACTCAATCGGCCGTGAATGTGATCCGGTCTTACCCCTAATAATTCGGTCGCTTTCGCTGCTGCAAAAGCCAATGCAATCGGCTCTGTACAACCAAAGGCTGGTTTCACCTCACGTTTTTAATAGTTCTATATATTCGTTCATCATAACCTCCTATTGTCTTGCATACCCTACTAAAAGGGTCCCCATATATAGTACCACGAGTTGTCACACTTGTATAATAACTACTAGTCCTAGCCTAACCTACTGACACACATATATCACATGTTCTCCCTATATGTCCATGTTTCCTTGGCTACGCAATATTGTTCTAGCAACGTTTCTTGTACCGTCGCCCCTAGACCTACTCCATTCGGCACTGTCATATACCCGTCTGTGAAAGTTAACGCGGGGTCTGTCAAATCTTGGTGAAAGTATCGCAAGGAATCTGACAAATCCCCGCCATATAGGCATCGCCCAAAGTCGCTAGTTGCACATGTAACAATTTGGAAATACTGGATTCCACCATGGAACCAATCCAATACCCAATCCCATGATTACGGCAATAGTCGATGGCTTGCTGTGCCATTCGTAAGCCCCCTAAACGGCCTACTTTCACATTCAATACATCGAGTAGTCCATGTCTATGAGCATAGACCAAGTCCTCGAAGGAGAGGATTGATTCGTCCAAGCAAATGTTTGTCCCTATGTTCCACTTTGGTCCTAACCATTGTTTCCACCCATCATAGTCCTGCAAACTTTCCATCTGAAAAAGGCTCTTCCAAGCAAGCCAAATGAAACTCATCATAGGCCCGTACAGCTTCTAGGTCATCATAGGTATAACTTTGGTTTCCATCCACTGCCAATGTAAGTTTTGGAAACGCACTCCGTACTAATGCTACTCGCTCATAGCCATCCTTGGGAGATACTTTCAGTTTAATACGCTCGCAACCTAGATCTACATAGGATGTCACAGCTGCCGCCATTTGGTCCAAAGGGATGTCCCCAATGACGACCCCCATAGGGATGCGTTGTCCCAAGGGCTGACCCATCACATATTCTACAGTATTCACGCCTAGGCTCGTGCATTTCACGTGAAACAGAGCGTTCTCCACGGCTGCCGCCGTCATAGGGCATCCGTCTTGCGCCCAAGGTACCACCACACTCGGATCTGCCTGCCCCCCTAACAAGGTGGGCAAATATCGTTCTTTCAATACACGCCAACAGGACCCGACGGTTTCCGCCGTATAAAAAGGGTCCACAAAGGCTACGCATTCCCCGTAACCGATATGACCCTTATCATCTTCTATACGAATCACGATGGTGTCCCGCACCTTCACCTCGCCCTTTGCAGTTTTGAAAGTAAACTTCATAGGCAATTGCACATGGTACAAGGTAATGTTTGTAATCATAGGATACCTCTCATTTCTACCCTTATAATAGGATGGTATATACCTAGTTATCTTCACAACATCCCGATTACTTCATGACATAGTAAATACTATATCGATTACTGTATGATATAGCACATGACATTTCTTCATGGCCTTATATCCTACTAATATAAATAGTCAACACAGCGATACACGCTATTAATTATGGTACTAGGAAAAACTGTTCTATAATTTGCCGATACGCCGTTGGTGCTTCCACATGTACATTATGCCCCCACCTGTGGCACGATGCGATGGACATCACCAAAAATACCTAGCGCCAATATCTGTATATTTTGTATCTAATTCTCCGCTAATATAACAAACGGGCATAGTTAATTCTGACAAACGATGACCTACGTAAGGCATACTCCCCTGTCCGATTCCTTCCAAGGTGAAAGCCAATGCATGAGGACTATTGAGCAATCGCCGTCCTTGAATCTGCTGTTGTACCTTTGCAGGGCAAACCTTGTTGTGTCTTGAAAATCTCTAGCTTAGCCCACGTCTCACTAAACCAAGTGATATCATGTGCCCGAATCCGCTCCGCCAGCCCTTGATCGGCTACATAGCGGTCTTGTCGTTCTCCTTCCTCTTCTATCCCTACAGAACCACTTTCCAAAACTAAGTGCGTCACTTCCTCTGGATACTCCAATGCATATAATAAAGCCATCCTCGCCCCCATAGAATATCCCATAAGAGCGTATCTTTCACCGGCAACGGCGTAGATAACCGTATGCAAATCGCCGAGCATCTGGGGCAGTGTGTAGGGGTCCTAACTCCATAGGGCGAGCCGACCTACCATGGCCCATACTATCAATGCGTATCAGTCGATAGCCCGGTACCTCAATACCATCCCAAGTAGATCCAGATTCTGAAAAATCCATGAAAACAAACTAAGGGCTTCCCTCGCCCACTATGGATACACCATAGTGGTAGTCCCCTATGTGGATCTGCATGCGTTGTATATCTAAGGTTCGTATATCTTGAATTATTGATCTCATATTATTGCACCCGATACAGCTTGTGCAGTTCACGACTACCTTCTTTGGATGTAGGCACTTCTATGAGGTGAATCCCCTCTGCACCAATGTACTGTTGCATCGCCTGTTCTAATTCTGCATTGGTGGTGACTTTCACATAGTCTAAGCCATATAGGGTCGCTAATCCACTGTAATCGATGCCCTGTGGCGTATTGAAGAGGTAATCAAAAATCATCCGTTCCTTTTTGTGGCAAGTATTGGAAAAATCCCGCCTCCATCATTGTTATGTAATATGATGGTCAAATTCATCCCATGGGTCTTGCCGATGGCTAGGCCATTCAAATCGTGAAAGAAACTTAAATCTCCCGTCACCATGACGGTAGGTTTTCCATTCGTGCTTAGGCCTAAAGCAGTCGACACGGTCCCATCGATACCATTGGTGCCACGATTGCCGTACACCATGGCTTGGGAGCGCCCAGAGGCCCAGAAATAGTCCATGTCGCGAATAGACATACTGTTCGCCACTAGAATTTGCCCCTCATCGGGCATATATTGTTGTAACATGTGGATGGTCCGACCTTCAAATAGAGTCGATTCCTCTTGTACCTTATCTAACTGTTCACGGCTGTTGGATTCGATGTGTCGCCACATCTCTTCATAGGTAGGGCGCATAACTACGCTATCACTCTGTGTGAGCAAATTCAGCTTCTCTAGCTTCTGTAATACAGCCCTTTGTTTTTCTCCGTATTTATCAGTAAAGGGATACCTCTCTTTATTTCCGCTAAAAATGTATCGATATCCGCCATCACATGTATGGTAGTCGTCAAGCTAGGATTCATCACATCTGCAGTAGGGCTGATCGTAATATAATCGATGTCCGTCAAGGTCGCCATCCATTGTTGAATCCGCTTCGACACTGGAATTTGTCCCAATTGGATGACCACATCTGGTCGTAAGTCAACCCATCGTTCATAATGAGCCAAGAATGCATCATAGGTACTAATCACGCCCTCATATTGGCGCAAATTGGACAAAAGGATCCCCAATGACAACAGCACCAATCCGATCTGCAAAGTCGACCACTGCTTTGGGATTTGTCACGCTGGGACCACCCAAGATGAGCACTCGTTTTGCATATAGCAAGGACCCCAAGGATGCTATCTCTTGATGTTTCACAAGTCGAAATGGTTTCTCACTGCGACCCTGTTTAAAAATACTCTTCCTCACGATTGGGGCACCAAGGGCTCAAACAAAGGTACGTTGATGTGTACAGGTCCTAATTTGTGATCATTCGCTTTCAAATAGGCACGGCGTGCCACTTGACGAGGTATGTGTAGTAGTGACTTTCACTAGGCACAGACAATTCCTCATAATAGTTCACGGCGGTGCCAAAATATTTCTGTTGGTCAATGGTCTGCGGTGCCCCCACCTGTTGCAAGGTGTACGGACGGTCGGCGGACAAAATGATCATAGGCACACCGCTGTGCTTGGCTTCCACCACGGCTGGACCATAATGGGTCAACGCAGACCCCGATGTGCACACCAATACGGCAGGCTCACCCTGCGCTTTGGCGATGCCTAGGGCCATAAACCCGACGGACCGCTCATCAATATTCATATACGTGTGAAAGCCCCCATGGCTTTGAAAGAGCATGGCTAATGTAGTAGACCGTGAACCAGGGCTAAACACCGCATGGCGCCCCCCTAATTGGTATAACTCATCCACCAAACTTGCTATATATTCATTCATATCGTATCTCCCATACCAACCTGTGGTATTACGTTATCCTTAATAGTGACTATCTACTAGTATTATACCATTGTTTAAGAGTTCTGTGCGTATTCATATATGTCGCAATGGGTATCTATCTAACTACATTTATAGTTTAAAAACAAAAGTCCTATAAGACCAGTAAACCACTGGCTTCATAGGACTTATCTGACGTTTAAAGTGTTAAACTCAAAAATTATAAATTTATTTCACAAGAATAAAGCGATTGATGCAAGTTATTTAAAAACATAATCCTACATTTGTATGTCGTTCTAAAAGAATGTAATCCCACTGCAATAAACTCCCAAGAGTCTGTATAATTTGTACATACAGAAAAAAATCAGAATTTTTTTACAAACTCTAAAAAAATCCATTTAAATTACCTTTATACCTTTCTGCAAAATCACGAGCCAATCTTTCTTTATCATCTGCGGTGCTTGTCGAATATTCTGTAATACATGCTCGAGATTGCAAGACATATAATATATATGATAAACAACTCCACCACATATACCACTTGTATTTTTAAATAAAGTTTCAATGTTGCTCTTTTTCTGAGCATTTCTATCTACAACTGCCTGCACATCTTTATGATATATCCCATCATCCTCATAATGGAATACATTTTTTGTTATATCTAACTTAATACACGAATCCGAAATAAAGCATCCATCCGTATCAACTAGATGAATCACTTGCAACAAATCTACTTTCTTTAATTTTAACCGCCGTAACTCATCGTTAATACGTCCTCCAACCTTTGCCTTAATGGTGTTTGGATATACACCGTGTTGTGACGTAATATCTGTATATAAAATTTTTGTAACAACTTTATCGCTAGAAAAAAAGTCTTTAAAGTATTCCCATAGTGCAGTTGAATCTGAAGGACCTTCTAACAATATCATAACTACTTTTTTTCTTAGCCATTACTACCTCCCAGCACTACCCAATGCATAAGCAATCTCCTCATTATCTGTTGCGTGATACACCTCTTCTTTTTTTGTTCTCCTAGAATAATATCTCTATAATAGAAACTACGTAAATTATTTGTACTTTTTTTACATTAGTTAATCGAATATATCTATTCTTAGGATTTGTTGTCGTAACAACTATACAACTTTTATGTAAAGTTTCTAATGGGCGCAAATTGTGAGAAGTAAATATTAGTTGACCTTTCCCACGATCAGACAATACTTTTAACAATTCACCTAATAAGTACTCAAAAATCCCAGCATCCAATTCATCAATAGCTACAACTATATTTCTATTGTTATATACTGCAATTAATAAGCTTTAAAATAGAGATAATCTTACGAATCCCTTCTGATTCATTTCGTAAAGGAATGGTTTTATTGGGTTTATAGGAAACTAAAAAAATACGCTTTCCTATTTCACCATCATCTGTTGCTTCTGTTGATAATATTTCTACACCTATCTGCAGCCCTGGAACAATCGTAGATAAAGCGATATTCATTTTTTTGAATCACACAACCAATATGTTCAACCACAAAATCAGGTAACACGATAGACTCATCCAACGGTAAGGTTATAGTCCCAACAGTTTTAGTTCTGCTATCACTATAATGCATCTCCAAAGGTAAAAACATTCAATCCATGTAATGCACTATGAGACGTCTTAACCACAAATAGACTTTTATGTCCGTAGTTTATCAATGTAATATATGGTTTCCAAAGATCTCTAAATTCATTAGGACAATTCTCATCCATACTTCTTTGAGCTATTCTATCTCTAACATACTTTGAAAATATAAACGACCTTGAGTCCAACATAGAAACTCGTTTTTTTGTACTAACAAATCCATCTTAATATCCTCATAGTTCGAGAATAAAAACCGACAACCTTTGTTTTTGGCGTTATCGATTCATTAGCAGGTGTTGCTGTATTCATAATAATAGTTTTTCCTAGTTGTTTCTAGTCCACATTTTTATAAGCTATAGATTCTGATTCAACAGCAATCACTATCTTTTCTACGTCCTCATTAGTTTTAGAATCTATGACATCAACGACTGTACGTTTCAATACTACGTCATAAAATATAGTTGTTGTTTCAGCATCATTATGACAAACTATCTCAAATGAAAGCATGCCTTGTTCTGAATCCACAGAAATCCAACTATTATATTCTTCTGGCAATTTTTGCCCTAATAATAAACACTTTAATACATGTATGGCCTCAATAAACACAGTTTTACCTGAACCATTTTTGACCATATATCCCCATAAGATTGGCCCCTGTAACATGTTTATTTCGTGATAAATCTATATGCCCATAAGTGACATTTTTATATTATGAATGGTTATAGATGATATGTACATGGATGATTGCATAACATTCCCTCCTTATCTTATACTATATCAAATCTACCAAAAACATACAACTGATTTATTAAAAACGATATATTTTATTCCTATTTTTACCATCTCCCTTGTCTATTACGTGTTATTATCCATTCCTTAGAAAGTTACAAAAAAAGGAATGCTGAGCTCTCAACATTCCTTTTCACTCTACAACGCATCCAATATAGTGCCCATTTTATTGATAGTTTCTTCGTACTCTTCATCGCTATTGGATTCGCTCACAATACCGCATCCTGCATAGGCATAGAGTCGATTATCCATAATGAGGGCAGACCGAATGGCAACCACTAGAATGCCATCCCCCATGTCTTTCATAAATCCAAAGGGCGCCGCATACATGCCACGCTCATGGGCTTCGTACTTTGCCAGTAAATCCATCGCCAATTCTCGTGGTTCGCCCCCTAGGGCTGGTGTAGGATGTAACAATTGCCCCCATTCGATGAGGGATTTCGTGCTATCCTTAGCGGTGATAATGGTCCGCAAATGGTATAACCGTGAAAGCTCCATAATCCCCGTTTCTCCTACGGTCACGTCATTCGTCACTTGTCGCATCGTATGCACAATGCGATCTCGCACAATATTGTGCTCCACTCGATTTTTATGATCATTCAGGAATCGTTCTTTCGTCCACGCCTTAGGGCCAAACTTCGGCGCCGTTCCTGCCAAGGCATAGCTTAGAATTTCATCACCCCGATGGCGCACGAGAATTTCAGGGGATGCCCCTACAAAGGTACGTCCCTCTTTCTCATAGCCAAAAAAATAAAGCAATTCGGGTTATTCTCCACCAAGCAATCCAAGATGCTCACCACATCAAACGTTGTAGGGCTAGTAAACTCTACCTCACGAGAAGAAACCACCTTCGTCATGCGCCCTTCGTGAATATTCGTCAAAAATGGCATCCATCAAGGTATCCCAATCTTGTTTATCATCACTGGTTTCTGTGAACGTATGGTCTACGTGCTCAATCCTATGGCGCTGTATATCTACACCCTCCCCTGCATGCAGGTAAAAGGACTCCCCATTTTCTACGATATAGTAATGGGTGAAAGCCACCATTTCATGGCCCATGTTATGCCATTTTTTGTCTTTCACAGTCGGAAAGAACGTACCCCCATAAAATACGTACGCATATTGTTCCCGATCACTGTCGTCTTGTACCACCGCCAATCGTTTAGCGCCTACCACCACACGATCACTTTGACGGTCCACCCAAAAGACCCGTTCCTCGCCCTCGAAGTTTAGCCAAAACTCCAAAGGATTGTCTAATTGTAAAGGCTCTTTAGTATATTTCATATGACTCCTCATCATTCACAATGTATCTACTGCTATCTATGCTCTACATAGCAAGTTATTCCACGTTGTTAGCTTATGCCTATATAAGCACATATCTAGCAATCTACATGTTACTATTCCTAACGCAACTTTTCTATAACCCCTATCCCGTATAGCTAGGAACTACTAGAAAACTTGCCACATCATATTCGCTTATTACAATTATACCACATGCATAACATAGTATAGGCTACATAATAGTCCGAGAGATTACTATTTGACTATATTACAATTATACCACCCTTCAACAGCTGACAGAACTTTAAGATTAGTAGGCCTCATTACACACTTTTCTTAACAGAACCTCGTACAAACAAAGGACCTGTTGCTGGTGTGACAGACGATGTCTCCGATTTCGGTGTAAATAAATAGTTCTCTCGTACACGTTGAATCCGATCTACTTTGATGAAAGTTTTTTTGAAAAACTCCTCCGATGCATCATTGATAATATTCAATTTTTCATTCACCTCAGAATCAGTGCCCTCGCTAGTGTCAAAGGATAACGTATAGGGTCTGCTCGGTGCGATGATCATAGTACTCTGCCTTCGGCACACGCTTATCAAAGGTAATGGTAAAGTCATTATTTTCTTCTACCCACCAAAAGTACCATATAAGATGGCGCATGCGCAAATGATGGCCGGTCACCACTTGTACATCTCCTTTGTCCTCAAAGATCTTTTGTGGTGTATAGCTCACATAATCAGGTACAGTCCCTCCTCTATGAACATACCCTACAATCCAGCCCGGAGACGCTGTTATCGTTTCGACGCCTCGCATACTAAATATCATGCCCACCACAAAGGCAATTATACATATAGCACTGACCCACTTTTCCTTCTTTGTGAAAGTAAACAGGTCTCGCAAGCTTATGCTGCCGATTTCGTTCCACGCCTCTTTCCATTTGTTTTTCCAATTCATGTTCATACCTCTTTCTGTCATCAAACAAACACTATATAACAATTGGTGCTTTCAGTATATCGAAGAGGAGTGACAAAATATGTCATTGGTAAGAAAATTTTGTGATTATAGTCCAAATTTAACAAAAAATACATGCTAGGATACTCCGTGGAGTATACCTAACATGTATTTCTGTCATAATCTTAGTGTCTATACACTAGGAGATACCCTAGCTATCTATTCTCTAAGTTATTTCTTATTTAGCTTGTAATCTTGCATAAAGATCATTCAATGCTGCTTTTACTTGTTCGTTTTCAGCAGTTAAACGATCTACTGCACTTTGTAATTGAGCTACTTTAGGAGACTCAGCTTTTGCCGTTTCACCACTACCAAATCCAATTGTAATACCAGAGATTAGCCATTGTGCCACTACCGTTGCCGAAGCTTACACCGCATGGTACATTAAGTTTTCGCTAGCATAATGAGCTGCACCTAATGCAACTGCACTTTGTCCGCGATATGTACCCACACCTGCCATGATTTGTGTAGTTTGACCGGGGTTGTATTGTAACGGTTTCAATCGCTCAAAATGTCTGCATTCGCACCTACTACTTTTTACGTCTTTTTTTCTACTGTAGTGATACGTGCATCATGCGCTTTTTCAGTAGCTTGAAGAGTCGCGATGTCTTTATCGTATTTTTTTCTAGCTTAACAGTAGTATTGTTTTAAGCCTTGAAGTTTTTCTCCCTAACTCTTGTTTTAGCCTCTGAAATTTTTTTGTAGCTGTATTTTCGCCAGCTTTTTTTAATAGCATCTTCTTTTTGCGACTGTAATTTCGCCTTTTAGCTCAGTTTTCAGCGCACCAATTTTTCCTCAGCTTTTTGCTACTGCCTCAGTTTTTGCTGTTGCAGATTTGTCAGTAGTGACTTGAGGCTGCTGCCATTTCTTGCATTTTTAGCTTCAACTGCTTTATCATCTCTGCTTTTCTTTGCTTTGCTTTAGCTTCAACTGCTTTATCGTCTGCTTAGCTTTTCTGCTGCTTTAGCTTCAACTGCTTTACCATCTGCTGTATCTCTTTGCTTTTTAGCTTCAACTGCCTTACCATCTGCTGTGGTTGCTACAGTTTTTGCTTCTTCGATTTTTTTCCTGTTAATTCTGTTTTTGCGGACCTACTTTTTCATCAGCTTTTTGTACCGGCTTCTGCTACTGCATCATCTTTGGCTTTTTAGTGTCCTCATCAATTTTTTTGTCTAAATCACCAATCGCTTCTGTAACTGCTTTTAAGCCTTCTCCTGCGACTTTTAATTTTTATCTGCATTGTCTTTAATAGCCTCTGTAGTTGCTTTTTTAATCCTTGACCAAAGTAATTGAATTTTTTTCAGCATTATCTTTGACACCATCAGCATTAGTCGCAATATCATCAACAGTATCATCAATAGCAGTTTTTCAGTTCACCGAGTCTTGTATCATGCGCTACAAGGAGCTTTTTAGCCTCATCAATTTCATCCGTGTTTTTATCGATGGCCTTTGTGTTAGCATCAATAGCATCAGCATTTCCATCTACATCACTTTTAAGATCAGTTAGATCACTTTTAACCTTAGCTACTGTAGTATTAATAGTTGTAATTTGTTTATCAAGGTCTTTGTCGTATTTTTCTAATTTTTCGAAACGTTCATTTGTTGCTTTGATATCGGTAGCAGAATTATATTTAGCTTCTAGATCAGTAACTTTGTTAGTTAATTCTGTATCTTTTGCTTTCAAATCATTGATAGCTGTTTCATTAGCTGTTACTTTTTGGTGTTAACTCGTTAATTGCCGTATCATGAGCTGTTACTTTTTTCAGTATTAGCTTGAACTTTTTGGTTTTAGCTCGTTAACTGCTGTTTCATTAGCTGTTACTTTTGGTGTTAACTCGTTAATTGCCGTATCATGAGCTGTTACTTTTTCAGTATTAGCTTGAACTTTTTGGTTTTAGCTCGTTAACTGCTGTTTCATTAGCTGTTACTTTTGGTGTTAACTCGTTAATTGCCGTATCATGAGCTGTTACTTTTTTTCAGTATTAGCTTGAACTTTTGGTTTTAGCTCGTTAACTGCTGTTTCATTAGCTGTTACTTTTGGTGTTAATTCGTTAATTGCCGTATCATGAGCTGTTACTTTTTCAGTATTAGCTTGAACTTTTGGTTTTAGCTCGTTAACTGCTGTTTCATTAGCTGTTACTTTTGGTGTTAATTCGTTAATTGCCGTATCATGAGCTGTTACTTTTTCAGTATTAGCTTGAACTTTTTGGTTTTTAGCTCGTTAACTGCTGTTTCATTAGCTGTTACTTTTGGTGTTAACTCGTTAATTGCCGTATCATGAGCTGTTACTTTTTCAGTATTAGCTTGAACTTTTGGTTTTTAGCTCGTTAACTGCTGTTTCATTAGCTGTTACTTTTTGGGTGTTAACTCGTTAATTGCCGTATCATGAGCTGTTACTTTTTCAGTATTAGCTTGAACTTTTTGGTTTTTAGCTCGTTAACTGCTGTTTCATTAGCTGTTACTTTTGGTGTTAACTCGTTAATTGCCGTATCATGAGCTGTTACTTTTTCAGTATTAGCTTGAACTTTTGGTTTTAGCTCGTTAACTGCTGTTTCATTAGCTGTTACTTTTGGTGTTAATTCGTTAATTGCCGTATCATGAGCTGTTACTTTTCAGTATTAGCTTGAACTTTTGGTTTTAGCTCGTTAACTGCTGTTTCATTAGCTGTTACTTTTGGTGTTAATTCGTTAATTGCCGTATCATGAGCTGTTACTTTTTTTCAGTATTAGCTTGAACTTTTGGTTTTAGCTCGTTAACTGCTGTTTCATTAGCTGTTACTTTTGGTGTTAACTCGTTAATTGCCGTATCATGAGCTGTTACTTTTTCAGTATTAGCTTGAACTTTTGGTTTTAGCTCGTTAACTGCTGTTTCATTAGCTGTTACTTTTTGGTGTTAATTCGTTAATTGCCGTATCATGAGCTGTTACTTTTTTTCAGTATTAGCTTGAACTTTTGGTTTTAGCTCGTTAACTGCTGTTTTCATTAGCTGTTACTTTTTGGTGTTAATTCGTTAATTGCCGTATCATGAGCTGTTACTTTTTTTCAGTATTAGCTTGAACTTTTGGTTTTAGCTCGTTAACTGCTGTTTCATTAGCTGTTACTTTTTGGTGTTAATTCGTTAATTGCCGTATCATGAGCTGTTACTTTTTCAGTATTAGCTTGAACTTTTTGGTTTTAGCTCGTTAACTGCTGTTTCATTAGCTGTTACTTTTGGTGTTAATTCGTTAATTGCCGTATCATGAGCTGTTACTTTTTTTCAGTATTAGCTTGAACTTTTTGGTTTTAGCTCGTTAACTGCTGTTTCATTAGCTGTTACTTTTGGTGTTAATTCGTTAATTGCCGTATCATGAGCTGTTACTTTTTCAGTATTAGCTTGAACTTTTTGGTTTTAGCTCGTTAACTGCTGTTTCATTAGCTGTTACTTTTGGTGTTAATTCGTTAATTGCCGTATCATGAGCTGTTACTTTTTCAGTATTAGCTTGAACTTTTGGTTTTAGCTCGTTAACTGCTGTTTCATTAGCTGTTACTTTTGGTGTTAACTCGTTAATTGCCGTATCATGAGCTGTTACTTTTTCAGTATTAGCTTGAACTTTTTGGTTTTAGCTCGTTAACTGCTGTTTCATTAGCTGTTACTTTTTGGTGTTAACTCGTTAATTGCCGTATCATGAGCTGTTACTTTTTTTCAGTATTAGCTTGAACTTTTGGTTTCAAATCATTGATAGCTGTTTCATTCGCATTTTGATTTTTTTCTGTATTAGCTTGGATTTTACCATCTCGTTCTGTATTAGCTTCTCCACCGCAGTAGATCCCCGCTTCTAAAAGCTTGTACCTTACTTTCCAAAGCCGTTACCTTCGGTGTTAACGCATTAAGCGCCGTTTCATTCTGCTTCGGATTTTTGTTTATTCGTAGCTACTTGTGCATCACTTGTACTATTAACTGTATTATTGATATCTGCAATGGACGTATTAATATTATGAATACTTTCTTCCAATGCATCTACCCTACCTTCTAAGGTATCTCTCGCATTCACCGCACCTACGCCACTTGTTAATACCAACGCGACTACTACGATCGTCGCTTTTTACCATTTGATTTAGCAAATTCAGATGTTACTACATAGCATTGTTTTTTTCGCGCTATAGACAACTTTTGAAAATCTGATTCATGATAATCATTCTCCTTTTATTTATTAACTATTCATTACATATAACACTGATAAAGTGTAGCTGTCATTACAATTAAATCTCTCTACAATTTCATCTTTTTCTTCATAATATCAAATTTATTCCACTAAAGCAATAAAAATATTGATTAAAACTCATGGGTTATACTTTTTAGTTATATAATATATAATTCATTTTTATATAGTAATGAGTATCATTTATTCACGTGTACAAACCAAGCCTATATACTATCTTTCACATCACATCTAAACAGTATATAAATTGCCCTATTTCTGATATACTTATAGGTATATTACTATATGAAATAAACCACTCACGATAACCCATGAGTGCTATGATAACACCTCAGAGAATAAAGGAGTTTTTATGCGATACAACACACGAATGACTAAAGAGCAAGCCAAAGAAATTTATGCTGACTTAGGGTATCTTTCCCAGCCCTTTCCTTATGCATCTGCTCCGTTCCTTGAAAGTTACGCTCGTCTATTAGGTCTTTCACCGGCCCCCTGCTAGTACAGCTCGCATTTTTGGAAATCGGATCTTCCCTACGGCGGTAATTTAATTTCTCAGGCTCTATTCTATCCAAGGGCTACTTTCACAGGTATTGAAATTGCTCCGACCCAAGTGAGCGTAGGCAAGACCTACATCGACCAATTGGGCATCACGAACCTTGCATTGTTAGAAGGCGATGTGAATGAAAGTCACCACCACCTCGGCACTTTACGATTACATCATCGCTCATGGTTTCTATTCTTGCAGACGAGAAAAACGAAAGACAATTTCCTTCGCCTCTGCAAAGAGCATCTAGCAGAGAATGGTATCTTGTACATGTCCTATAACACCTATCCAGGTTGGCATAAAATGGACAGCGTTCGCGCTCTCTTGGAGTTTGCCAACAAAGATATCGACACTTTGAACCATCGCGAAAAAGTGCGCCACGGTAAAACGGTTGCCAGTAAGCTAGGCGCTCTTATGCTTGAGTACGATACAGTAAAAACCCAACAGGCATCATTTTTGCATTCCTTACGTCAAACATTGCAAAAAGCAAGATTGCTATGTGGGTCATGACCATTTAGAGCCAGTGAACACACCAGTGTACTTTCACCAATGCATGGATCATATGGCAAAGCATGGATTTACCTATCTCTGCGACTGCGATTTGAATTTATCTTTCCCCGATGTGTATGATGAAACGTTGCGCACTAAATTGCAAGACTTAGCCCCTCATGACCCATTGGCACGAGAACAGCACATCGATTTCATGTTGAACACAGCCTTCCGCAAATCTTTGTTTACCCACAAAGGGGCTACGCCAAAACGCATCACCGGAACATCTGTCACAGATGTAGACTTCCAACACAGCTTGGAGCAATTCCTATTCACCCTACGCATTCCATCGGAGCATTTAGAGCCAATTTTTGAAGATTTAGCAAAAAGAATGTCTATCTCTGATATACATGGTAGCACAATCAACTCCGATCCAGCTGAGCATCCACATGTAGCAAAGGCAACAATAGACCAGCCTACTAGTACACCTCTATCTCAGGATACTACCATGCATCCTAGCAAACATATGGATATAGCTAATACACATGATACTAGTGAACCTTCTACCGATGAATGTCAGCACTCTATCACAAAAGGTTTAGCCGATTTATTCCAACAAGAGGGCCCGCATTTCTATCTGAAAGACAACACCTTAGTAACCTATACAGGAGAACATCCAATCCCTGATATGTGCTTGCCAGTGTTCTATCAATTCTTGGTGGAACACATTATTCAAGGCGGTATCACCCTATCTGTGTTAGAAACAGAGCATCCTTTCAAACATCATATTTTTGAAGAGAAGAAAAGCTACATCCCTGAGCGTTATATTCCATTCGTAGAGATTATGCCACAAGAAGGCGTGAACGCCTACATCTACCCCGGCAATCGCTACAATGATCCCTATCTCCGATTTCAACGAAGAAGATTTAGAGTTCATGAAACTCCTCAGCCAACCAACCACAAAAACACGATGTAATGTGCAAAATCTACGAGGCTATGACAGAAGAAAAGCATTAGTCCTCTGACTTTACAACAATCCAATAAATACACCATGATCCTAGCTTTCTATGAAGAAATGATTCGACGTATGGAATACTTCGGATTCTTAGAAGTGGACGAAACACAATTTAGTTAATCCACCACAAAGCAAGGTCTACTATATGATTCTATCTTGCTACTAGCCATATGAATTATATACTACGACGATTTCAAATACGATATACAATACAACAGCGACTCCATCCCATGGGATAGAGTCGCTGTTTTCATGTATTCAATTCCTTTTACGGATCTATACTAAGCTTTGCAAGAGCCTAGAAACCTGATATTCGCTTGCAAGCGAGGCTTTATCAGATAATGCCATAGAAAAGCAAAAAAGGCTGCAACAGAATGAGTGAAACTCATCCTATCACAACCAGATTGCTGTTGATTATACAAGCTCAAGAATAGCCAATGGAGTCGCATCGCCTTTACGAAGGCCAAGTTTGATTACACGAGTGTAACCACCGTTGCGCTCAGCATATTTTTGGAGCAATTTCATCAAATAATTTTTACTGCATCTTCGTTCATAAGAAAAGCAAGAACTTGACGACGAGCATGTAAGTCGCCACGTTTGCCCAATGTAATCATTTCATCAACATATTTACGAAGCTCTTTTGCTTTCGCTTCTGTTGTTTCAATGCGTTCATGTACGAAGAGAGATGTTACCATACCGCGGAACAACGCTTTACGAGCGGAACTGTTGCGACCTAATTTTCTGTATGCCATTAGTCTTTCTCCTCTTATTCGCTTTGAGATGTTAGGGATTCACTGCCATCGTTGTAAGATTTTTAGTTTCTCTAGAATTTCATCTACAGATTTTTCCCTAAATTGCGGATTTTTCCCTAGTTCGTCTTCTGTTTTTACCAGTCAAGTCACCGATTGTATGAATGTTAGCGCGTTTCAAGCAGTTGAAAGCACGAACAGACAACTCAAGATCTTCAATAGGAATTGCTGTTGGACCAACAGATTCCGCCTCTTTTTCACCACTTTCAGTAGTGGATGCATTTGCCAATTTCAGCATCACTTTCACCGATATCGATCATATCATAAGAATGAGCCAATCGAGTGAAGTTTCCTAAAGTAGGAAATCATGATTGCTCGGATTTAGCGATAGCATCAGAAGCCGTAATGGAACCATTTGTCCATACTTCAAGTGTAAGCTTATCAAAGTCCATTTCGTTGCCCACACGGACATCGCTGACTTCATATTTTGCTCGTAGAATAGGTGAGAAAATGGAATCGATAGGAATTTGTCCAATCATATCATCTTCTCGTTTATTCTTAGTAGATGGTACATATCCTTTTCCGCGTTCGATACGCACATCCATTACAAGATGAGCTCGCTTCATCCATTGTAGCAATTACTAATTCTGGATTTAAGACTTCCAATTTCTGGTGGCATGAATTGAATCAAATCAGCTGCCGTTAATACTCCATCTTTACGAACATCAATATGTACATCCATCGGTACAGGTGCTTCTTCTTCAATGCGAAGGCACAACTGTTTAAGATTCAGAATAATATCGGATACATCCTCACGAACACCTTCAATCGTAGAGAACTCATGAAGTACTCCGTTAATCTTGATGGAAGTAATTGCTCGCTCCATCTAAGGATGAAAGCAAAATGCGACGCAAGCTATTACCGAGAGTAATCCCATAACCACGATCTAATGGTTCGCAAACGAATTTACCATAGCGACCATCTTCGGTCATTTCTACTTTCTCGATTCTTAGTTTTTTTCTTCGCTCATCTGGTATACCCTCCTCTAAAACATGTCACTATTCTAAGTATATAGCTCAGATTATACGCGACGACGTTTTGGAGGACGACAGCCGTTATGAGGAATTGGAGTCACATCTTTGATGCTTGTTACTTCAAGACCAGCTGCTTGCAACGCACGAATCGCTGCTTCACGACCAGATCCTGGACCTTTAACAAATACTTCTACAGTGCGAAGACCGTGTTCCATAGCTGCTTTTGCTGCTTGTTCAGCTGCCATTTGTGCTGCAAATGGAGTGGATTTACGGGAACCACGGAAACCTAGACCACCAGCAGATGCCCAAGAAAGAGCATTACCGTTTACGTCTGTTACTGTAACGATAGTGTTGTTAAAAGTGGAGCGAATATGCGCTGCACCAGATTCGATATGTTTCTTTTCTTTTCTTTTGGATCTAACTGTTTTCTTAGCCACAATATCCCTCCTTTATTATTTCTTCTTACCTGCGATTGCTTTACGAGGACCCTTACGAGTACGAGCATTTGTCTTCGTACGTTGACCACGACATGGAAGTCCCATACGATGACGTTTACCGCGATAGGAGTTGATTTCAATTAAGCGTTTAATGTTAAGGGCTTCTTCACGACGAAGATCACCTTCTACTTTATACTCTGCATCAAGAAGTTCACGGATTTTTGCTACTTCATCTTCACTCAAATCACGAACGCGAGTATCTGGATTGATACCAGTTTTTGCTAATACTTCTTTAGCAAGAGTAAGACCGATACCGTAAATATAAGTTAAACCAATTTCCACACGTTTGTCACGTGGTAAATCTACACCGGCTATACGTGCCATCTATTCATCCACCTCCTATCAATTATCCTTGTTTTTGTTTATGTTTTGGGTTTTCGCAAATAACCATTACACGGCCTTTACGTTTAATAATTTTACATTTTTCGCATATCTTTTTAACTGATGGTTTAACCTTCATAAGTACCTCCTTTGTGGATCCTATGCTTACTTAAAGCGATAGGTGATGCGACCACGGCTTAAGTCATATGGTGTCAGTTCCATAGTAACTTTATCACCGGGAAGGATACGGATAAAAATTCATACGCATTTTACCTGACACATGAGCCAAAACAGTATGCCCATTTTCCAATTCTACTTGGAACATAGCATTCGGTAATGCCTCAACGACCGTACCTTCCACTTCAATAACGTCTTCTTTTGACATATCTTTTATCCTCCGGTTACTGGTTATTGTATTAACCTCGGTGTATCACGCATAGTAAGTATTTCTGTGCCATGTTCTGTAATGGCGATGGTGTGTTCAAAGTGTGCAGCTGGTTTACGGTCCATTGTCACCGCTGTCCAGTTGTCTTCGAGCACTCTTACTTTGTGCGTGCCCATAGTAATCATTGGCTCAATACAGATGACCATTCCTGGTTTAAGTTCTGGACCTTTGCCCTTAGTACCATAATTTGGAACTTGTGGATCTTCGTGCATACTGCGTCCAAGGCCATAGCCTACAAAATCTCGCACAACGCCATATCTATGACGTTCTGCATGAGATTGTACAGCATGGGAAATATCGCCTATATGGTTACCGACTACAGCTTGTTCAATGCCTTTGAAAAGGCATTCTTCTGTAACTTTTAGTAACGCATATACCTTAGGACTGATCTCTCCTACAGGAACAGTGATAGCAGAATCTCCATGATATCCATCGATAGATGATACTAAATCAATGCTGATTACGTCGCCATCTTTTAGTATACGAGACGCGCTTGGAATCCCATGTACTACTTCATGATTTATGGAAGCACAGATTGTTGCTGGATACCCATAGTAACCTATGCGACTTTGGAATTCCTCCATGACTGCGAATATATTCTTCGGCAAATTGGTCTAACTCAAGCGTTGAAACGCCCGGCTTTACTAATTTAGCAAGCTCGGTTAACGTTGCTGCTGTCAGTTGAGATGCCTTACGGATATGCTCAATTTCTTCGGGCGATTTAAAAATAATCATTGATTATTTCTCCAAGGCCGTAACGATATTTTGCAAATACTGTGTCCACATCCTGTAAGCCGTTGATTTCTACATATTGACCGTTATTGCGATAATAATCGATCAATGGTTTTGTAGACTCTTCGTATACAGCAAGACGTTTCTGTACTGTTTCCGGTTTTGTCATCATCACGATTTTCAAGACGTGCTCTTTCACTGATGCGTCGAACCAACTCTTCAGATGGAACACTCAAATTAAGTACAGCATCAAGAACTATGTTCATTTCTTTTAAAATCGCATCCAAGGAAACAGCTTGTGCTGTTGTTCTAGGGAAGCCATCTAAAATGAACCCTTGCTTACAGTCATCCTTGGATAAGCGTTCACGAACGATGCCAATGGTAACGCTATCTGGAACTAATTGTCCGAGCATCCATATATTTCTTAGCTTCTAATCCTAATGGAGTAGATTCTTTTACAGCGGCACGGAACATGTCACCTGTAGAAATTTGAGGGATACCATATTTTTCAATCAGACGAGCTGCCTGCGTGCCTTTACCAGCACCTGGAGGTCCCATTAATAAAATATACATATCATTATCTCCTATTTCACAAAGCCCTTATATTGGCGTGTTAATACTAAAGATTCTACTTGTTGCATTGTATCTAATGCTACGCCCACCACGATCAAAAGTGCAGTACCACCAAAGTATACACCTTGAATGCCTGTTAATCCACCAATCATATTTGGTAGGATGGCTACAAATGCTAAGAAAAAAGCACCTACTAATGTGATACGAGTCATTACTCGGTCCACATAGTCAGCAGTTGGTTTACCTGGGCGAATACCGGGATGAAACCACCGTGTTTTTTCATATTATCTGCCATATCCGTAATATTGATTGAGATTGCTGTATAGAAGTATGTAAAAAATAAAATCAATACAGCATACAAAATAGTTTGTATCGGCGTTCCCCATTGGAAGTAACTTGCTACTGTTTGTACCCAAGGTACTTGTACAAATTGTGCCAATGTGGCTGGGAACATCAATATGGATGACGCAAAGATAATGGGAATAACCCCTGCTTGATTGACTTTCAACGGCAGGAATGTTGAGTGACCGCCATACATCTTACGACCTACTACGCGTTTTGCATATTGAATAGGAATCCGACGTTGGCCTTGTGTCACTGCAATTACAAGAACGATCATAGCTACCGCAATGATAGCAAATAGAATCGCTTGAAATACATTGATTGTACCTACTTGTAGGTATTGGTAAATGGTTTGAACCCCATCAGGGAATCGAGCCACGATACCAGCAAAGATAATGAGTGAAATACCATTACCTATGCCATGAGCTGTAATTTGTTCCCCCTACCCACATCAATAGGCATGTGCCTGCTGTGAGGATAATGGAAATTAAGATTACAGACATGAAGCTATTGTCTATTAGAGCATTGCTAGCACGCAAGGCATAGGTCATACCAAAGGCTTGGATAAAGCCAAGGATAACTGTGCCATAACGAGTGACTTTCGCAATTTTTACGCCCTTCTTCTCCATCTTTACTCCATGCTTCAAATGTCGGTACTACTGCGCCCTAACAATTGCATGATAATCGATGCATTGATGTATGGGGTAATACTCATTGCAAAGATAGAGAATTTGCTTAATGCACCACCGGCAAACAAATCTAGTAAACCAAAAAGGTTTCCACTGGAGAATAAGCTTTCAATAACAGATGCCTCTACGCCAGGTACCGGAATATGGATACCTAAGCGAAAGACAATGAACATAAGTAATGTATAGACTACTTTTGTTGCGTAACTCCGTTACTTTTGTGATGTTCAAGAGGCTATCTAGCACCCTAGATCACCTCTACTTTTCCACCTCCTTTGCTTCGATTTTTTTCTACTGCAGATTTTGTAAAGCCGTTAGCGATAACAGTTAATTTACGTTCTAAAGTTCCGTTACCAAGGATACGGATACCATCACGTACGTTTTTTTCAAAAATACCAGCTTCAATAAGAGCTACTGGATCTACAGTTGCACCGTCTTCGAAACGATTCAATTGGGATACATTAACTTCTGCATATTGAAGTGCAAAGATATTTTTGAAACCACGTTTTGGTAAACGACGATAAAGAGGCATTTGGCCACCTTCGAAGCCACTGCGCACACCGCCACCACTACGAGAATTTTGACCTTTTTGACCACGACCGGAAGTTTTACCTAATCCGGATCCAAGACCACGACCTACACGAGTACGAGTTTTTTTGGAACCTGCAGCCGGAGCTAATTCATGAAGTTTCATTCGTGCACCTCCTTATCTATTATACTTCTTCTACTTTTTACTAAATGTCTAACTTTGTGAAGCATACCTTCGATTTGAGGTGTCACTTCTTTCACTACTTGGGAATTTGTTTTTTTCAATCCAAGAGCTTTAACAGTCGCACGTTGATCTTCAGGACGACCGATTAAGCTTTTTGTTAATGTTACTTTAACTTGTGCCATTATTGGTCTCCTTATTAACCGTAAATTTCTTCAAGAGTTTTGCCACGAAGTGCAGCTACGTCTTGAGCTCGTTTCAATTGAGATAAACCTTCTAGTGTTGCGCGAACCATGTTGTTAGGATTGGAAGATCCTAAGGATTTAGTCAAGATGTTACGAACACCTACTAATTCCAATACGGCACGAACTGGGCCACCTGCGATAACTCCAGTACCTTCTGCAGCTGGTTTCAAGAATACGCGACCTGCGCCGAATGTTCCTGTTACAGTGTGAGGGATTGTACCATTTTTAATAACAACATGAATAAGGTTTTTCTTAGCATCATCAATACCTTTACGGATTGCATCAGGTACTTCCGCAGCTTTACCTAAGCCAACACCTACATGACCGTTGCCGTCACCAACAACTACAAGGGCGCTGAAGGAAAAACGACGACCACCTTTAACAACTTTGGCTACGCGGTTGATGAATACTACTCTTTCTTTAAGATCAAGAGTTGTGTAATCAATTCTTGCCATGTCTATAGTTCCTCCTTCTTAGAATTTTAAGCCTGCTTCACGAGCACCTTCTGCAAGGGCTGCTACACGACCATGATAAATGTAACCACCGCGGTCGAATACTACTGTATCGATACCTGCAGCAATTGCTTTTTCGCAACAGCTTCACCAACTGCTTTAGCAGCAGCTACGTTACCGCCGTAGGAAAGATTTAATTCTTTATCTTGAGAGCTAGCAGATACTAATGTTTTGCCAGCTACGTCATCAATGACTTGTGCATAAATATTGCTTAAAAGAACGGAATACGTTCAAGCGAGGACGTGCGACCGTACCAGAGATGTGACGACGTAAACGTAAATGACGTTTTGCACGAGCAATTTTGCGTTTGGATGTTCCTGCCAAGATGTCCACTCCTTTCTAATGTAAACTGTTATTACTTACCTTTAGCGCCCGACTTTTACCTGCTTTACGACGAACAACTTCGCCTTCGTAACGGATACCTTTACCTTTGTAAGGTTCTGGTTTTCTCCATTTACGGATATCAGTCGCTACTGCACCAACAACTTCTTTGTCTGCGCCTGTAACAACGATTTTTATTAGGAGCTGGAACTTCGATTGTAATACCAGCGAGGAGCTTCCATCTCAACTGGATGGGAGAAGCCCAATGTTAAAGCAAGTTTGTTACCTTGCTTAGTCGCTCTGTAACCAACGCCATTGATTTCTAAAGTTTTAGTAAAGCCTTCATGTACGCCTGTTACCATATTTTGCAACAAGAGCACGAGTTAAACCGTGCAAAGAACGGTGTTCTTTTCCATCGCTAGGACGAGTTACTGTGATTACATTTTCTTCAACAGCAATGTTAATGTCCGGATGGAAAGTACGAGTTAATTCACCTTTTGCACCCTTAACTGTTAACGTATGCTCGTTTTGAGTTACCGTTACGCCAGCTGGGATCTCGATAGGCATTCTACCGACACGTGACATTCTTTTCTACCTCCCTATTGCTATGATTACCATACGTAAGCAATTACTTCGCCACCTAAGCCTTCTTTACGAGCTTGTTTGTCGCTCATAATGCCTTTAGATGTAGAAATAACTGCGATACCTAAACCACCAAGTACGCGAGGAAGTTCTTCCTTTTTCGCGTATACACGTAGGCCTGGTTTAGAGATACGTTTAATACCGGTAATTACTTTTTCATTATTAGAACCATATTTCAATGTTACTTTTAAAGTAGCATGTTTTTTTCATTTTCAATTGTTTCAACTTCCTTAACGAAACCTTCGTCTTTAAGGATAGCTAAAACAGCAACCTTCATTTTAGAAGCAGGGATTTCAACTGTTTCATGAAGTGCAGAGTTTGCATTACGGATGCGTGTCAGCATATCCGCAATCGGATCTGTCATTACCATCTTCTAAAAACCTCCTCTCGTTATCCTATTACCAACTAGCTTTTTTTCACGCCGGGGATTTGTCCTTTGTACGCCAATTCACGGAACGCAATACGGCTAATACCGAATTTACGCATATAACCATGAGGACGACCTGTTAAGTTGCAACGATTGTGCAAGCGTGTTGGGGATGCGTTGGCAGGTAATTTGGATAAACCTTCATAATCGCCTGTCTGCTTTTAACGCTTCGCGTTTTTGCTGCATATTTTTGCAACGATACGTGCACGTTTTTTTCTCACGTTCGATCATAGATTTTTAGCCATCTATCGTTTCCTCCTAATTATTTTTCAAAAGGCATGCCGAATTGTGCCAATAATTCACGAGCTTCTTCGTCAGTCTTAGCTGTTGTTACGAAGATGATATCCATTCCTGTTACACGTTCTACTTGATCGTATTCGATTTCAGGGAAGATTAATTGCTCTTTTTAGGCCCTAATGCATAGTTACCACGACCATCAAACGCTTTTGCGCTGATACCACGGAAGTCACGCACGCGAGGCAATGCTGCATTAATCAATTTATCGAGGAATTCATACATGCGTTCGCCACGAAGAGTTACTTTTGTGCCAAGAGGCATACCTTCACGAACTTTGAAGTTCGCAATGGATTTTTTTCGCGCGAGTTACAACTGGTTTTGACCAGCGATAATTTCTAAATCTTTTAACAGTCGCGTCCAATGCTTTGAGTTACTAACAGCATCGCCTACGCCGATATTGATTACGATTTTTCTAATTTAGGAATTTCCATTACGTTGCCATATTGGAATTTCTCTTGTAAAAGCCTTCTTAATTTCAGAAGTATATTTTTTTCTTGTAAACGAGACATTTTGTAAAAGACCTCCTTTCCTTATCAATTAAAGTTTAGCGCCACTTTTTAACAGCTACACGAACGAAAGAACCATTTTTCCTCAACTTTTTAGTACGAGTTGGAACTTTTTGTTCAGGATCTAACACCATTACGTTAGATACATGAATTGTACCTTCTTTTTCGATGATGCCACCTTGTGGGTTCGCTTGGCTAGGGTTTTTGTGTGACGTTTAACTAGGTTAAGACCTTTTACAGTTACTCGTTCTTTTTTGATATCAACAGCGATGATTTCGCCTTGTTTACCTTTTTCCTTGCCGGAGATAACAACAACTGTATCACCTTTTTTTAACATGTAGTTTTTGGGACATGTTGAGCTCCTCCTTCTTATAACACTTCTGGAGCAAGGGAGATAATTTTCATGAAGTCTTTTTCACGAAGTTCTCTTGCTACAGGTCCGAAAATACGAGTTCCGCGAGGGCTTTTGTCGTCTTTAATAACTACAGCAGCGTTCTCATCGAAACGAATATAGGAACCATCTTGACGACGGATACCTTTTTAGAACGAACAATAACGGCTTTTACTACGTCGCCTTTCTTGACAACTCCACCGGGTGATGCATCTTTTTACAGAAGCAACGATTACGTCACCAATATTGCCAAATTTTACGGTAAGAACCGCCCATCACTTGGATGCACATAATGCGTTTCGCACCTGTGTTATCGGCAACATTCAAAATTGTTTGTTGCTGGATCATGACTTTTCCTCCTTACATCACAGATTATTTTTGTCTTTCAATAATTTCTACAACTCTCCAACGTTTATCTTTAGATAATGGACGAGTTTCTACGATTTTTACAATGTCGCCAACTAAGCATTCGTTGTTCTCATCATGAGCTTTAAAACGTTTGCTTTGTTACCATTGGCTTGCTATATAATTCGTGAGGTACTTTACGATCGATTTGTACAACAACTGTTTTGTCCATTTTGTTGCTTACAACTTTACCTACACGTGCTTTTCGTACATTTCTTACTTCTGCCACGACTTTTAAGCCTCCTATTCAATCCAAACAAAATTTGTTATTATGCATTACCTTTAATTTCTTCTTCTCGTTGTACAGTTTTGATACGAGCTGATGGTTTTTCTTAACTTCACGGATACGCATTGGATTTTCTAATTGACCAGTAGCGAGTTGAAAACGTAGGGTTAAACAACTCTTCTTTCAATTCGGAAACTTTAGTGTTCAACTCGGCAGACGCTCAAATTGCAGAATGTCATTAACCTTCATTTACGTCACCACCCAATTCTTTACCCTTAACAACGAACTTAGTTTTTGATTGAAGTTTATGGCTTTGCAAGACGCATAGCTTCACGAGCCACTACTTCTGGTACGCCGTTCATTTCAAACATTACACGTCCTGGGCGAACTACTGCTACCCATTTTTCTGGAGAACCTTTACCGGAACCCATACGAACGCCTCGCTGGTTTTGCAGTGATTGGTTTATCAGGGAAAAATTTTAATCCAAACTTTACCACCACGTTTAATGTAACGTGTCACTAGCAATACGGGCTGCTTCGATTTGACGGTTTGTGATCCAAGATGGCTCTAATGCTACTAAACCGAAATCACCATGAGCAACTTTTGTTACCACGCATTGCACGGCCTTTCATACGACCGCGGAATTGTTTTACGATGTTTTACGCGCTTTGGAATTAGCATTAGTTGTCACCTTCTTCCTTTTTAGATGTTTGTTTAGCTTCTGGCAAAACTTCACCTTTGTAGATCCATACTTTAATACCGATGCAACCATATGTTGTATGTGCTTCTGCTGTTGCATAGTCGATATTTGCACGAAGTGTGTGAAGTGGAATGGAACCTTCACGGTAGGATTCGCTACGAGCGATTTCCGCACCGCCAAGACGACCGGATACCATTACTTTGATACCGTTAGCGCCTAGACGCATAGTACGACCTACTGCTTGTTTCATTGCACGACGGAAGCTTACACGGCGTTCCAATTGTCTAGCAATGCTTTTCAGCAACAAGTTGAGCTTCCATATCTCACTTGTTTAATTTCAGCGATATTTACATCGATTTGTTTGTCAGTAAAAACGTTTTAAGGCTTTACGAAGATCTTCGATGCCTTGTCCACCTTTGCCGATAACCATACCGGTTTAGCAGTGTGGATTGTTACTTTAATACGTTTATTTGTACGCTCAATTTCAATGCGGGAAATACCAGCAATGAAAAGTGTTTTCTCTTCAAGAAGTTACGGATTTTGAACGTCTTCATGAAGGTTAGATGCGAAATCTTTATCAGCATACCATTTTGCGTCCCAATCTTTTACGATACCAACACGCAAGCCATGTGGATTTACTTTTTGACCCACTCTGTTTCCCTCCTTCGATTAAGCTCTTTCTTTAACAACTACTGTTACGTGGCTAGAACGTTTCAAAAATTTTTGAAAAGCCTGTCCACGGGAACGAGGATGAATGCGTTTCATTGTTGGACCTTGATCAACGAAAGATCTCGGACACATAAAGATTTCTCTACATTCATGTCAAAATTGTGTTCTGCATTTTGCGATAGCAGATGTCAAAACTTTAGTTACTACATCGGCGCCAACTTTCGGGAGTAAACTTCAAGATGGCAAATGCTTCGCCGATGTTTTTTTACCGCGCACTAAATCTGCAACGATGCGGATTTTTACGAGGCGCAATACGAATATGTCTAGCGATTGCTTTTGCTTCCATGTTAAATCCTCCTATTTTCTGCCTGTAGTTTTTCGTCCTTACCATGTCCTTTATAAGTACGTGTAGGAGCGAATTCACCTAATTTATGACCTACCATATCTTCTGTAATGAATACAGGTACATGTTTGCGACCATCATGCACAGCAATCGTATGGCCTACAAATTGTGGGAAAATAGTAGATGCACGGGACCAGGTTTTTACTACTTTTTTTATCATTAGTTTCATTTAAGGCATCAATCAGAAGAGATTCTGCAACAAAAGGGCCTTTTTTTAATTGATCTGGACACTGTTATATCTCCTTCCCTATATCCTATTTTTGTACGACGTTTAACGATTAACTTGCTGAAGCTTTTTCTTGTCGCGAGTTTTAACGCCATGAGCTGGTTTACCCCAAGGTGTAACAGGATGTTTACGACCAACTGGAGATTTACCTTCACCACCACCGTGTGGATGGTCACAAGGGTTCATTGTAACACCGCGGTTGCCAGGACGAATGCCTATCCAACGTTGACGACCAGCTTTTACCAATAGTGATATTTTCATGGTCAATGTTAGATACAACACCTACTGTAGCACGGCATTCTACACGTGCACGACGAAGTTCACCAGATGGTAAACGAAGTAATGCGTAGTTACCTTCTTTCGCCATTAATTGAGCGGAAGTACCGCCGGAACGAACGATTTGTCCGCCTTTTACCGATTTTCATTTTCGATGTTGTGTACTTGGTACCCAATGGGATATTAGCCAATGGTAACGCGTTACCTGGTTTAATATCGGATTCAGGACCGGAGTAAACTACATCACCCACTTTAAGACCATGTGAGACAATGATATAACGTTTTTCACCATCTGCATAGTTTAACAATGCGATACGAGCACTACGGTTAGGATCGTATTCGATTGTAGCTACGCGAGCTGGGATATTATCTTTAGTACGTTTGAAGTCAATAATACGGTATTGACGTTTATGACCGCCACCTTGATGACGTACTGTCATTTTTACCAGTGTTATTACGACCGCCTTTAGAAGTTACTTTTTGCGAGCAAGGATTTTTCAGGTTTTGCTTGCTGTAATTTCAGTAAAGGCAGATACTGTCATAAACCGACGACCAGCGGAGTACGGTTTTAAATGATTTAATTGCCATTATTGGGCCTCCTTACTAGACTCTTATACACCTTCAAATAATTCAATAGTATTCGCCTGCTTTTAGAGTTACGATTGCTTTTTTGTAATCGCTACGTTTACCCATTGTGCGACCCATGCGTTTAGTTTTTCCTAATACACGGATAGTGGCTACTTTTTCTACTTTTACGTTGAAGATAGATTCAACAGCTTTACGGATTTCTACTTTGTTCGCATTCAAAGGAACTTGGAAAGTGTATTTGTTTTCTTGCATTAACAAAAGTTGTTTTTCTGTAATGATTGGACGAATGATACATCAAATTTGTTCATTATCCAAGCACCTCCTCAATTTTTGCAATAGCACCTTCAGCGATGAAGAGTTTGTCGTGGTGCAATAAATCGAAGATATTGATGTTCGTGTATGGAAGCGCTTTCACACCTTGAATGTTACGAGCGGATAATTCCATATTTACATCACCGTCAGTGATGAAAAGAACTTTTGCGTCACCTACTTGGAAGTTGTTAAGAATGCTTAATACTTCTTTAGTTTTTGGTGCAGTTAATTTCAATTCGTCGATTACGAACAATTCGCTGTTATTTACTTTATCAGATAATGCAGATTTAACTGCTAAGCGTCTAGCTTTACGAGGCATAGCTTTATAGTAGCTACGTGGTTGTGGACCAAAAAGTGATACCACCACCTACCCAAATTAGGGGAACAGCTAGAACCAGCACGAGCACGGCCTGTACCTTTTTGTCTCCAAGGTTTTTTACCGCCACCGCGTACTTCTCCTCGAGTTTTAGTTGCATGTGTACCAAGTCGTTCGTTAGACAATTGACGAACTACGGCGATGCATAACAGCGTTTACTTTCAACACCGAATACTGCATCATTCAACTGGATTTCGCCGACTTTAGCGCCGGACATGTTGTATTTAGTTACTGTTGGCATTATGTATCCTCCTTTCGACAATTAGTTATTTAACAGGTTTTACTGTGTTGCGAACCATCACTAGGCTACCTTTAGCGCATCAGGGATGCCACCTTAATTAATAAAGGTTACGTTCAGTATCAACTTTTACAACAGATAGACGTTGTACAGTAACTCTGCCACCACCCATTTGTCCGAGGGAAGTTTTTACCTTTAAATACTTTACCGCCGCCACCGGAGATCATTGGACCGATGGAACCTGGTTCACGATGAGATTTGGAACCGTGAGTTTCAGGGACCACGGCTAAAGTTATGACGCTTAATTGTACCGCGAAACCCTTTACCTTTACCTGTACCCACAACATCTACTAGCTCACCTTCTGCGAAGATATCAGGCGCAGAGTTTGGCCCACTGTGTAATCAGTTGCTTCCAGCAAGGCGAAGTTCACGAAGATATTTAACTGGCGCCACGCCGGCTTTTATCGAACTGGCCTTTTACAGGTTTTAGTTAAATGTTTTTCTTTAATGGAACCGTAACCAAGCTGTACTGCATTGTAACCGTCGGATTCAACAGTTTTTACTTGCACTACTACGCTAGGGTGAGTTTCCACTACAGTGATCGGGGAACTAGTTGCCTTCAGTTGTCGAAGACTTGAGTCATTCCTAACTACCCAAAAATAGCTTTAGACATAATCGCACCTCCTTATTTCTTATAATTTTGTTCAACTAGATACACACAGCTGGCAAATCTAAGCGAGTGATTGCATCTACTGTTTTTCGAATTTGGTTCAATAATTTCTACTAAAGCGTTTATGTGTACGCATTTCGAATTATTCACGAGAATCTTTGTTAACATGTGGAGAACGAAGAATCGTGAAAAATGTTTTTCTGCTAGGCAATGGAATTGGTCCAGAAACCAACAGCGCCATTGCGTTTTGCAACGTCTACAATACGTTGAGCACTTTGATCCAATGCTTTGTGATCATATGCTTTCAAGCGAATACTGGATTTTTGTTGTTTTGCCATTGTTATATATCTCCCTTCGTCCATTTCAGAATGAACTGCTCCATAGAAATTCTCCTCGCGAAAGGCAACCTTCTATATCATAGTTTACTACACAACCTAAGAGCGACAGATTTGCCCGCTCCTCGATCACACGGTTTTATATAGATAATCTTTCAGTTAGATTATGCTTCGATAGCTGTAACAACACCGGCGCCTGCACTGTGGCACGCCTTCGCGGATCGCGAAAACGTAAACCTTCTTCGATAGCGATTGGGTGATAAGCTCGATATTCATAGTGATGTTATCACCGAGCATGCCACATTTCTGTACCTTCTGGTAAGATTGTATAACGCCCAGTTACGTCAGTTGTGCGGAAGTAGAATTGTGGACGGTAGTTGGAAGAATGGAGTATGACGGCCACCTTCTTCTTTTGTCAACACGTATACTTCTGCTTTGAATTTGAGTGTGAGGTTTGATGGAACCTGGTTTAGCCAACACTTGACCACGTTCGATGTCTTTACGGTCGATACCGCGAAGCAGTGCGCCTACGTTTGTCACCTGCTACTGCAGATTCCAAGATTTTGCGGAACATTTTCAAGACCTGTCACTGTGGTCGCTGGATGGTTCTTCTTGAGACCAACGATTTCTACTACGTCACCAACGTTGATTTGACCACGTTCTACACGGCCAGTTGCTGCTGTACCACGACCGGTGATTGTGAACACGTCCTCTACAGGCATCAAAGAATGTTTTTGTCTGTGTCACGTTCTGGAGTTGAGGATGTAGCTCGTCAACTTGCCATCAATTCGTTGATTGCTTCAACGTATGCTAGCGTCGCCTTCTAAAGCTTTCAATGCAGAACCTGCCACAACTGGGATGTCATCGCCCAGGGAGATTCGTAGCTGGAAAGCAATTCCGGATTCCATTTCTACTAATTCTAATAATTCTTCATCGTCAACCATGTCTGTTCATGAAATACAACGATGGCTGGTCCAACTTGGCGGCTAACAAGATGTGCTCACGGGTTTGGCATAGGGCAAATCAGGCTGCGGATACAACTAGGATAGCGCCGTCCATTTGTGAGCACCAGTGATCGTGTAACATAGTCAGCATGGCCTGGGCGATCAACGTGCTGCATAGTGACGGGTATCTGTTTCGTACTCTACGTGTGCAGTGTTGATTGACGATACCGCGTTCCACGTTCTTCTGGAACTTTGTCAATCATGCTGTAGTCTTGGAAGTCAACTTGACCTTTTTCAGCAGAACTTTAGTGATTGCTGCTGTTAAATAGTTTTTACCATGGTCAACGTGACCGATAGTACCAATGTTAACGTGTGGTTTAGCCGTTCAAATTTTTGCTTTTGCCATTTTGAATTTGTCGCGGATAATTAAAAACTTTTATGTATAGTAACCCTATGGGAGGCTAAGCGCCCCACTGGGATGTGCACTGATTAGCCATTTTCTTGGCGAATTTCTTCAGCAATTTTCTTAGGCACTTCTTCATGATCGAATGTCATGGGTAGTTACCGCGACCTTGCGTAGAACGAAGGTCAGT